>Ga0315334_10000001_pt1 | contig 1057799 bp, 995 predicted proteins | sample M150034915metaG_FD_205555 | JGI IMG/M metagenome (GOLD analysis project Ga0315334, IMG submission 205555) | Ammonia-oxidizing marine archaeal communities from Monterey Bay, California, United States - M1 500m 34915 | ecosystem: Environmental > Aquatic > Marine > Intertidal zone | place: USA... | reverse complement strand
CGGCGGCGCGGCTGCGGCGTATCCCCAGTCCCGATAACGAGAATGGGATACGCATCATGACCAAGTTCACTGCCCTTGCCGCCGCCCTCATCGCCGCCACCGGCGCCACCGCCGCCAGCGCGCAGGTTGCCGGTCCTGTGACCGGCCCTGTGACTGGCCCCGTCACCGGAACGGTCGATACGGCTGCCGAAGCGCGCGTCGATACGGGCCCCACAACCGACCCGGTGATCGATAACACCACGACCGCCGCCGACCGTGCGCTGATGACCGCCGAGGAACGCGCGCAGGCGGTCGAAGACCGGCTCGACGACCCTGTCGCGGTCGATGGCGACCTCGAGACCGATACCGATGCCGAGCTCGACACGCCCGGCGCGGATGCGGAGGTCGACGCCGACACCGATACCGAGCTCGACACCGAGCTCGACACGCAGCCCGAGCTGTAAGCTACAGGCCGACCGGCCGCGCGGGGCACCCCCTCCCTGCCCCGCGCGGCCGCCCCGGGGGCGGCAGGCGATCCTGCCGCCCCCTTGCGTTTCCGCACCTCGGACCGACACGCCCTTGCGTGTTGGACTCTTGTAGGATTCCCCCTCGGCCAGTCTGATGACATGGACCGCATGGACCACGGTCCAAACGCAAAAACCGCGCGTAGCCGCAGATGGCCCCGTACGGGCTGGTTGGAGCGAAGGAGAGGGGCGACAGGCATGGCCCCGCGATAGCCGCTGCGCCCCCGCGTAGGAAAGCGCGCGCAGCAGGCGGCCATGCGGCTGCGCTTCCCTTTCGCCGCGTGCGGGCTAGGGTCGCGCAATGACCCGTACACAGATCCTGTCCGCCCTGATTGCCGCCGCCCCGCTCGCGGGATGCGCCATGCCCGCACCGCAAAGCGCATCGCCATCCGCCGCCACCCCGCAAGAGGCGTTCTGGCAGGCGCTGTCGAGCCATTGCGGCAAGGCCTATGCGGGCGGCCTCGCCAGCGATGATGCGCGCGATGCGGACTGGGCGGGCAAACGCATGGTGGCGCATTGGGCCGCATGCGACGAAGCCCGCGTGGCGATCGCCTTCCATGTCGCAGACCCGGAAGCCCCCGCCGGTTGGAACCGCAGCCGGACCTGGATCGTGACGCGCAGCGGCGAAGGGGCCGCGACGCGCTTCACGCTCAAGCACGACCACCGCCATGACGATGGCGAGGCCGATGCCGTGACCTTCTATGGCGGCACCAGTACCGACGCGGGCACCGCGCGGGCGCAGGACTTCCCGGTCGACGGCGAAAGCGTCGCGTTGTTCACGCGCGAGGGGCTGGACGCCTCGCTGACCAATGTCTGGCGGGTGGAGGTCGACCCGGCAGCGCAGCCGGAGGCGCGCTTCGCCTACCAGCTCACGCGGCGGAACGATCCGACGCGGCTGTTCCGCGTGGAATTCGACGCGAGCAGGCCGATTGCCGCGCCGCCCGCCGCCTGGGGCTGGTAGGACGCAGACCGCTTCGCCGCGCGCAGCGATGCCCCGCCCCGCACCCGCGGGCGGGGTCGCCGCTCGCTATTCGGCCGGGACTTCCGCGTCCTCTTCGGGGACATTGGTCATCGGCGTGTCGGGCGTGTCGACTTCGACCGCATCGGGCTGCTGCTCGGCCACGATCAGCTCGCCGCCGCCCTCGTCGGTGGCATCGACTTCATAGGCGGTGTCCTCGGACTCGGCGCAGGCGGCAAGCGCCAGCGCGGCGGCCAGCGGAAGGGCGAAATTTGCAAGACGGGTGGTCATCGGCAGGTCTCCTGTAAGCGGAAGGTTGCTCGGCCGCGATGCTTGCACTCCCGCCGCTGCGAAGCAAGGGCCCTGCGCGGCGGCGCATGCACGCGGCCTGCACGATTGCACCGGCGGGCCGCGGGGCTATCCTTGCGCGTCATGGGCCGGATGACGCGCTTCAAACCGAAACGGCGACGGCGCGCAGCCAGGCGCACGGTCCGGCCCGCGCGCTTCAAGCCGCGGCAGCCGACATGGCGCGAGGCATGGGTCTCAATGCGTCCGCTGCTGCTGCTGATCGCGCTGGCGACGCTGGCCTATGTCTTCGCGCTGCCCGGCGTCCTTCCCGCCCCCGGCTGGCTGTCGAGCAAGCCGCAGGTGATCGAGGGGCGCTTTACCCGCTGCGGGCGGGGCCGCGGTTATTACTGCGTGGTGGATGGCGACACGTTCAAGCTGGGCGAGCGCAGCGTGCGCGTGGTCGGTATCGACACGGCGGAGAAGGATGCCGGATGCCCGGCGGAGGCGGTGCAGGCCGAGGCTTCGACCCGCGCGCTGCAAGGCTGGCTCAACCGCGGCCCCTTCCGCATGACGCACCGGCTGGACGAACCCATCGATCGCTACGGCCGGTCCTTGCGAACCGTCTATCGCCAGCGCCCCGACCGCAGCGAGGACCGGCTGGCGGACTTCATGCGCCGCGAAGGCGGCGCGCGGGGCTATTGGGGCGGGGGAAGAGGGGGGTGGTGTTAGCGACCTCCGAAAAGATCTAGGTTAGAGGCGGATTCAGGAGAGCGTCGCGCGTCGATCACTTTATGGCGTAGATCAAACGGAAGCTTGGAATTTAAAAATTCGATTTCACCCTCAACATTAGTTATTTTTTCTAAATCCTTGTCTTCATAGACAATGACCACAAACCATCCGACACGAATTTCCTCAGCGGCCAAATAGGTTGGGAGCTGGGCCCTGAGCCCGTTCCAAAATTTTGTATTTCGGGCCAGTTTAACTTCAATCAGCGTACGCTTCTCAACGCCTTCAGACATCTTGAAATCTACGGGACCGCGACCGATGTTAGGTTCACGGCTAATGTCGACACCGTTTATGCGACAAGCTTCACGAACAACGCCCAGAAACAGCCGTTGTGAGGCGTCTTCGCGCTTGGACGTCTTGTCTTCATTCCACAGGAGGCTCCACCCTCCTTGGTTTTCAACGTAATTCCCGAAGGTCTCCAATAGATCGCCAACGAATGCTTGGAATTCCTCATCGTTTGAGAACGCGAGATTTGGCCTCACTCGCGCTACCCACTGTTTTGTCGCCTCATACCATTGAACGAAGCCCCGCGGATCCTTTTCAAAATCATAGGGTTCACCACCCTGTCTTTCCTGATTTGCAACATACCGAGCGCGCAAATGAGGTGCTTCGAGAGCGATTTTTACAATCTCTTCTTTCGGCATTTGACCTAGAAGGTGGCTACCATAGATTTCGGCTAATTCACCCGATTGTGTTTCTCGGCAATAGCGCCAGAAGTCCTCATGATTCAGGGTTGGGAATGGACGAAGATAGCGCTTTGGGACTAGAATTACGGGCTTACGGGCTTACGGGTTTCCGGGTTCGAGGGCAGCGCATACTCACCAGCAAACCATAGCCCCTTGTCCACATCATAGCGGGCTTTTTCATATTCGAATATCGAAGTCGGGATGGCCAGCTCACTCGCGATCCGCTGTGTGTATTCTGCGAACCTATGAAGCAACATCCGGAGAGTGGCATCGCTGATACGGTCCGGGCCAATCCCGTAGCCAAAAATTTGAACCTCTTCGAAATGGGCGAGATTTTCGGCGCCACGCTCAATGGCCGTCCAAATTGCCGATGCAATTTGCTTCGCAATATCGCGGCCCGAACCAGAGCCTTTCGTACCCTTCGCAGTGAGGCCAAGGCTTGCCTCTTCGAACTCGGGAAAAGTCAGCCGCCCTACTGCTCTTCGATATGGAGCTGAAGTCTTGTCCCCACCGCTCTTAGCTATATCGCCAAAGATGTCAGAAAAGAACCTGACGATCTCTTCGTGAGAGCCGACAAATTCCCCTCGCTCATTGCCGTATATGAGAAATGGGTCGACGAAGAGCTCGGTATCAAGGTTTAAAAACAGATCAAACCATTCAGCGCCCGACTGGTCACCCAGCGCAAAATAATCTGAAAACTGCATCTAAACCTCCATCAACTCACTCCGCCGCTTGCGCTCCCGCCTCGTCGCCGAACAGGCCCGGGCCGTTGTCCTCGGCTTCGGCGCCTTCGTTGGCGGCCTTGGCCTTGTTGCGCTTGTCGAAGCTCGACCACACGTCGTTCCATTCACCGCGGGTGGCGCCCTTCGAATATTCGGTCGCGCGCTGTTCGAAGAAGTTGGCGTGCTCCACGCCGTTGAGCAGCGGGGCGAGCCAGGGCAGCGGGTGTTCCTCGATCATGTAGATCGGCTGCAGGCCGAGCTGGCCCAGCCGCCAGTCGGCGATGTAGCGGATGTATTTCTTGATTTCCTTGGGCGTCATGCCGCTGACCGGGCCCATTTCGAAGGCGAGGTCGATGAAATTGTCTTCCAGACGCACCGACTTCTGACAGATGTCGATGATGTCTTCCTTGACCGCCTTGGTCAGGCAGTCGCGTTCGCGCACGAATTCGTGGAACATGCGGATGATGCCTTCGCAGTGCAGCGATTCGTCGCGCACCGACCATGATACGATCTGGCCCATACCCTTCATCTTGTTGAAGCGCGGGAAATTCATCAGCATGGCGAAGCTGGCGAACAGCTGCATGCCTTCGGTGAAGGCGCCGAACATCGCCAGCGTGCGCGCGATGTCCTCGTCATTGTCGACGCCGAACTGCTGCATGTAATTGTGCTTGTCGGCCATTTCCTCATATTCGAGGAAAGCGGAATATTCGCTCTCGGGCATGCCGATCGTGTCGAGCAGGTGCGAATAGGCGGCGATGTGCACCGTCTCCATGTTGGAGAAGGCGGTCAGCATCATCTTGACCTCGGTCGGCTTGAACACGCGGCCGTATTTGTCGTGGTAGCAATCCTGCACCTCGACATCGGCCTGCGTGAAGAAGCGGAAGATCTGCGTGAGCAGATTGCGCTCGTGCTCGGTGAGCTTCTGTGCCCAGTCGCGGCAGTCCTCGCCCAGCGGCACTTCCTCGGGCATCCAGTGGATCTGCTGCTGGCGCTTCCAGAAGTCGTAGGCCCAGGGGTACTCGAAGGGCTTGTAGGTCTTGCGGGCTTCGAGCAACGACATCTGGTGGTTCTCCGGTTTCTGCGTGAACGACTCATATAGTGAATCAGAGCCCGGATTCGAAGGCAAGCGGGAATGATTCGGCGGGGATAAAACGGTTTCTGCGGGGTTTGTGCGGCCCGCCGCGTCGCGCATGCGGCGAATGGCGGAACGCCGGGGCCCGCGCAGCCGTTGGTTGGGTGAAGGAGACACACCATGGGTGAATACGCCCCCGACGACCAACGCGACGTCCACAGCAATGCCACTGCCGAATGGCGCGAGGCCGAAGCGCCGCAGGACGGCTCGACCAAGCCCGCGGCCAAGCCGCACACGGATGCCGAGCAGGGCGAAGCGCGGATGGGCTATGGCAATGCGCGCGATGCCGATGGCGCGATGGAGCAGGACACGGCGCGCAGCGACAGCGCGGACGCGTCCGATACCAAGGCCGCCGCGGATGGCGATGATGCGCGGCCCGACGTGCGGGCGCGCGCCGATGCCGCCCGGCCGCTGGGCGGCGCCTGACCGCAGGCACACACATTCGGGGATTTGCGACATCGTTCGGTTTCCCCTTTTGCGGGCGATGTCCGCAAGCCCCAGGCGCCCCGCCTCTCCCCCAGAGGCGGGGCGCCATCGTTTGTGTGGGCCAGCATTTCCCGGAGGCCGCGGCCCTGCCGTGCATGAGCTTCGACGAAGCGTGGACCGATCCCGCAGGCCGCCCGTTGGTATGGTGTAAGCAAACGAAAACAAAGGGAAATTTATGTTCGAGAAGATTCGCATCAAGGAACACATGGAAGTCGCCGATTGCATGGGACAGCATGTCGGGACCGTCGATGAAGTCGAAGGCGACGCGATCAAGCTGACCAAGTCGGACAGCGCCGATTCGATGCACCACTTCCTCGCCCTCGACGATGTCGAGAAGATCGACGACAACCGCATCTACCTGAAGGAAACCGCACGGATTCCCGAAGGCTTGGGCAACAAGGCAGTCGCCTGACACGGCCATATTGCGAACTATGTCCGCATGATAAAAGGTCCCGCGTTCCATCGAGGAGCGCGGGACCTTTCGTTTATAGTGCTAAGCGTGTCGGATAAGCTGCCACGTCACAGCCCGCCCATTGTGGGGCGGCATACGGTTGCCCTTGGCTATAGGTGCCGTTGTCGAGGGCAAATCCATCGACCTCCATACCCCGGATTCCGGACAATTCTGCCCTGTCGTCGCGGTCGTGCCGATAGGTTTTATAGAGGGATATAGGTTCATGTTTATATACTCATCCTGCAGAAGCAGGCCCCCGGCCCACTCTCATTTGACAAACCGAATGGCGCTCTGAGGATGAGGCGCCAGTCAGGTTGGCAAGCGAAGTCCGCGAACTCGCACGCCGTGGATTCATCCACAGCTTATGTACAAGATCTTACCTCCTGAAACCGGGGGCTTCAGGTTGACCTAAACAACGGTACGTGCGATTCAGAGATTGCAACGCAGGCTCGCAACGAACCGTTGTCTAGCTTGCCGGGGGTCGACCGAAAGGTTGGCCCCCATTTTTTTCGACTCGACAGCGACCGAGTCGATTCAGATTCATATTCGTCTACCTTAACCAACCCGAGTCGGCCAAAAGCGCCGACCCGGTTTTATCCACATTCGCTTATGTTCACTGGCAGGCGAGGCATTCCTCGTAATCGGTCTGCTCGGCGCCCGCGGCCAGTTCGAACTTCGCGGCATCGGCGGTGTTGTCCGCTTCCACGCCGCCCGCGAAACCGGCGCGCTGCACGCTCTTCGAGCGGAGGTAGTAGAGCGACTTGATGCCCTTTTCCCACGCCTGGAAGTGCAGCATCATCAGGTCCCACTTGTCGACATCGGCCGGGATGAACAGGTTCAGCGACTGCGCCTGGTCGATGAAGGGGGCCCGGTCGCCGGCGAATTCGAGCAGCCAGCGCTGGTCGATTTCGAAGCTGGTCTTGAAGGTCGCCTTTTCCTCGGGCGTCAGGAAATCGAGGTGCTGGACGCTGCCGCCCCGCTCGAGGATCGAATTCCAGACATTGGTCGAGTTCTTGCTCTTCCGGTCGAGGATCTTCTCGAGATAGGGGTTCTTGACGATGAACGAGCCCGACAGCGTCTTGTGCGTGTAGATATTGGCCGGGATCGGTTCGATGCAGGCGCTGGTCCCGCCGCAGATGATGCTGATCGACGCGGTCGGCGCGATCGCCATCTTGCAACTGAAGCGTTCCATCGCGCCGGTTTCCGCAGCGTCGGGACACGGCCCGCGTTCCTGCGCCAGCACCAGCGAGGCTTCTTCCGCCTTGGCGCTGATATGCTTGAACATCTTGAGGTTCCACACCTTGGCCATCGGGCTTTCGAAGCCGATGCTCTTGGCCTGGAGGAAGGAGTGGAAGCCCATCACGCCGAGGCCCACGCTGCGTTCGCGCATGGCCGAATATTTCGCGCGCGCCATCTGGTCGGGCGCCCGGTCGATATAGTCCTGCAGGACGTTGTCGAGGAAGCGCATGATGTCCTCGATGAACTGCTTGTCGCCGCTCCATTCGTCCCATTTCTCGAGATTGAGCGAGGACAGGCAGCACACTGCAGTGCGATCGTTGCCGAGATGGTCGATGCCGGTGGGCAGCGTAATTTCGGCGCACAGGTTCGAGGTCGAGACCTTGAGCCCCAGTTCGCGGTGATGCTTGGGCATCATGCGGTTCACCGTGTCGGAGAACACGATGTAGGGTTCGCCCGTGGCGAGCCGGGTTTCGACCAGCTTCTGGAACAGGCCGCGCGCGTCGATGGTCTTGCGCACCGATCCGTCGCGCGGGGACACGAGGTCGAATTCCTCGCCCGCGCGCACCGCTTCCATGAAGGCATCGGTGACCAGCACGCCGTGGTGCAGGTTCAGCGCCTTGCGGTTGAAGTCGCCGCTCGGCTTGCGGATCTCGAGGAACTCCTCGATCTCGGGGTGCGAAACGTCGATATAGCAGGCCGCCGAACCGCGGCGCAGCGAGCCTTGCGAAATTGCGAGCGTGAGCGAATCCATCACCCGCACGAAGGGGATGATGCCGCTGGTCTTGCCATTGAGGCCGACCGGCTCGCCGATCCCGCGGACATTGCCCCAATAGGTGCCGATGCCGCCGCCCTTCGAGGCGAGCCAGACGTTCTCGTTCCAGGTGTTGACGATGCCGTCGAGGCTGTCCGACACGCTGTTGAGATAGCAGGAAATCGGCAGCCCGCGCGTGGTGCCGCCGTTCGACAGCACGGGCGTGGCGGGCATGAACCAGAGGTTCGAGATATAGTCGTAAAGCCGCTGCGCATGTTCGGCATCGTCGGCGAAATAATCGGCCACACGCGCAAACAGGTCCTGGTAGCCTTCACCCGGAAGCAGGTAACGATCGGTCAGCGTTTCCTTGCCGAATTCGGTCAGCAGCGCATCGCGGCTCTCGTCGGTCTTCACGTCGAACCGGCGATCGAGCACCTTCTTGCTGTCATGCTCGGCCGCTTCCGAGGTCGCGCTGGCGACCGCGCCGGCCAGCGCCTGGCCAGCGGCGTCCTGCACCAGATCTTCGCTGCCCTTGTCCGTCCTGTCCATGGCGACCGCTTTCTCATCCGTGGTGGGTTCGGTGGCGGTGTCGTCCTGTGTTTCGATATCCAGTGTCATCGCCGTGTCGTCCCCGCTTTTGAAATCCATCGTCAGCCCCGCCATTGTGGTGCGCCACCGGTCTGCCGATGCAGCCCGGATGTTCCGCTTGTGTTCGAGTCGGCAAGACGTGCGTCCCACCTAGCAAAATTGCGTCGGTCGAGGGCGGAAACTTATCCCGTATTTCCCCACAACCCCGGCCTGGGCGGCACCCACCCGATATGGGGAGCTTTGCCGCCGAAAGCTAGGTCTTGTGGGTTAACCCCGCAGACCAACCACTAGATACTGAATCAGTGAGTCCCTGCGCGCAAGGGGGCTCGCGGCGAATTGGCGCGCTGCGGGGCCGCCCGGACAGGGTGCGTTAGACAAGTGCAACGCTGCGACGCGTGGACCAAGCTGGACTTGCCGCGGACGCAAGGGGCAAAATGAATCCGGGAAAAAAATTTTGCGGGCAAAAATCATCGTTCCGGCTTGAGAATCATTCGAATCCGGACGCGCAATTTTGGAATCGGGCAGCTCCCCCCACGCCGCCGCCGAACGCGCCATGTCAGGCCCGCGAAGGCCCTGCAGCGGCAGCCGAATCGGGCGCGCGGGGTGAGACCCCCCACGCCCAAACCGGAGTTCCGGTCCGCCGGCGCTATTCCGCGGCCGAACGTGCGTGAGTGGCCACCGCATCGGCGATGTCGTCGACGAGTTCGACCGGGAGGTCGTGGCCCCATCCGGGAATCGTCCTGATCCGGGCACCGGGGATGGTGGCGGCCGTGTCGCGCCCACCTTCGCACGGGACCAGCGGATCGTCTTCGCCATGCAGCACCAGCGTGGGCACTGCGATCTGCTTGAGCATTTCGCGCCGGTCGCCATCGGCAACGATCGCCGAGAGATGTCGCGTCGGACCTTCGGGATAGAAGCTGCGCTGAACGCTGGCGCGGGTGCGCTCGCGCAAGTGGTCTTCGGCAGCGGGATAGCCCGGCGAACCGATCGTGCGCGCGAGCATCATCCCGTGGTCGACCAATGCGTCCTCGTCGCTGCTGGCGGGCCGCGTGATCAGCGCCTTCATCGCCTCGGGCTTGGCAGCGGGCAGCTTGGGATTGCCCGTGGTCGAGAAGATCGAGGTGAGCGAGAGGCATTTGTCCGCATGGCGCGCGGCGAAATGCTGCGCGATCATCCCGCCCATGCTGGCACCGACGATATGCGCTTTGTCGATCCCCAGTGCGTCGAGCAGCCCGGCACCATCATCCGCCATGTCGGCCAGCGTGTAAGGCACTTTGGGCTTCAGGCCGATCTTCGACAGCAACGTCATCTTGACGATCCCGGGCGCTTTGACCCCGTCGAATTTCTGGCTCAGCCCGACATCGCGATTGTCGTAGCGGATGACGCGAAATCCGCGTTCGACCAAGGCATCGACCAGTTCTTCGGGCCACAGTGTCAATTGCGCGCCGAAGCCCATGATCAAAAGCATCGGCGGATTGGCCGCATCGCCCCGCTCTTCGTAGTGAATTTCGATCCCGTTCGCCGTCGCTTTAGGCAATGCCGTCTCCCCGTCCGATGGTTGCAGGGCCGACCTCACCGCATTGACCCACGCTTGTCCAGCGCAATCGGGCGGCGCGGCTAGCCGCGCGAAGGCACCGGCAATGGCGTGTGCATACAATCGGAAACCGCCGGAAAGTGGCATCCCTCCCTGCAGGCCGGGAAAGCGCGCGAGGCCGCCGGTGCAGCAGACCGTGCAGGCCTCGCGCTCGATCGGGTGCCGCGCGGGCGGCGTGAGGATGGAGGGCCTGCGGGATGAGTGAGAGGACGATGGAGCGACGCGGAGAGGATCGCAGCGGCACGCTGGACGACCTGCGCATCACCATCGGCGGCCACGGGCTGCGCTGCGCCATGCGCAATCTGTCCCCCTCTGGCTGCATGGTCGAATGCCAGGATATCGTGGCCGAAGTGGGCACCCGGGTCGAAGTCGTGCTGCTGCCCGGCCAGGTGGCGGCGGGGGAAGTCGCCTGGCAGCTGGGCGAGAGCATCGGGATCTTCTTCCTCGAACCCGTCAGCCAGCGAGTCGTGCGCCACTATGCCATGGACGACTGGATGCTGCGCAGCGACTGGTCGATGGCGACCTGGCGATCGGCGTCCGACTGACGCGGCGCGGCGCGCGCTTACGCGCCGGCCATGCGCTCTTCCCGCTTGCGGCTGTACATTTCGCGGTCGGCTTCCTTCACCGCGGCCTCGATCGCTTCCGCCGACATCGCAGATATTTCCGCATAGCCCGCGCTGAAAGTGACCGGTATGCCGTCTAGCCGGGCGATCGGGCGGCGGCGGAGCGATAGCTGGACGCGTTTCAGCACCCGCCGCGCTTCGTCGATCGACATGTCCTTGAGGAACACCACGAATTCATCGCCGCCCCAGCGGGCAGCGACATCCTGGGACCGTGTGCGGTCCTTGAGCCGATCGGCGATCGAGCGCAGCAAGCGGTCACCCTCGGCATGGCCCAACTGGTCGTTGACCTGCTTGAACCGGTCGCCGTCGAGCAGCGCGAGCGTGCCGCGCGCCGAGGGGTCCTGTTCGAGCAGTTCGGCGAAACCGCGCCGGTTGAACAGGCCTGTAAGCGGGTCGGTTACCGCCATATCCTTGAGTTCATCGAACCGCTCGCTGGTCGAGCGCAGCGCGTGCGCCACGGATTCGAGCAATTCGCCCGCCATGTCGGGCCCGCCCGCGGGAATGTCCTGCGGCGGGGTGCCGTCACGCAGCGCGCGCATGCCGCGGGTCGCGACCGAAACCGGGCGGAGCAGCCCGGCCAGTCCGGCGATGGCAAAGCCGCTGCCGATCACCGTCGAAATCAGCAGCACGGTGAAGGTCGGCCAGTCCCAATGCCCCCGGATCGCTTCGAGTACGAGATAGGTGATCAGCGGGATATGCACCGCCCCGAAGCTGATGGTGAAGATACGGGCAGTGTAGTGGCGGGGGAAGATAAAGGAGGTCGCTCGGTAGAAACGCATGAAGCTGCTGGCCCTCGTGCCGTATGTTTGTCGTTGTTCCAGCACGGTAATCCGTACCGGCGAGCGCGGTTCCGTGCCGTGCCGGGATCGCGGCGCAGCGCGCGTGCTAGGGGATGAGCACGGTGTCGCGGGCCACCGGATCGGTCACGGGGTAATCGGTGATGAAATGCAGCCCGCGGCTTTCCTTCCGGCTGAGCGCGCTCTGCACGATCAGATTGGCGCATTCGAGCAGGTTGCGCAGTTCGATCAGGTCGGTGGTGACGCGGAAGTGGCCGTAATAATCCTCGACCTCCTCGCGCAGCAGGCGGATGCGGTGCGCCGCGCGCTCCAGCCGCTTGGTGGTCCGCACGATGCCGACGTAATTCCACATGAAGCGGCGGATCTCGGTCCAGTTCTGCTTGATCACCACCTCCTCGTCCGAATCGGTAACCCGGCTTTCGTCCCAGGCAAGGATTGCGGGCGGATCATCGAGCGTGTCCCAGCATTCGAGGATGTCCTTTGCCGCCGCCTCGCCGAAGACAAAGCATTCGAGCAGGCTGTTCGACGCGAGCCGGTTGGCGCCGTGCAGGCCGCTTTCGGTGCATTCGCCCGCCGCCCACAGGCCCGGCAGGTCGGTCTTCGCATCGAGTCCGATCTTGATCCCGCCGCAGGTGTAGTGCTGCGCCGGGACGACCGGGATCGGACCCTTGGTCATGTCGATGCCCAGCCCGAGCAGTTTCTCGTGGATCGTCGGGAAATGCTGGCGCACGAATTCGGGCGGCTGGTGGCTGATGTCGAGATGGACGTAATCGAGCCCGAAGCGCTTGATCTGGTCGTCATTGGCGCGTGCGACGATGTCGCGCGGCGCCAGTTCCATCCGCTCGGGATCGTATTTTTTCATATACCGCTCGCCGGTATCGGGATTGACCAGCCGACCGCCCTCGCCGCGCACCGCCTCGGTGATGAGGAAATTCTTGACCTCGAGATTGTAGAGGCAGGTCGGGTGGAACTGCATCATTTCCATGTTCGACACCCGCGCCCCCGCCCTCCAGGCCATCGCGATCCCGTCGCCCGTGGCACCGCGCGGCGCGGTGGAAAAGAGATAGACGCGCCCTGCGCCGCCCGCTGCCATGACCGTGGCGCGCGCGACATGCGCGACGACCTTGCCGCTGCCTTCGTCCAGCGCATAGGCGCCCCAGACCCGGCCCGATCCCGAATAGGCGGCCTGGTTGCGGCCGGTGATCAGATCGACGCAGCTTTGACCCGGCAGCAGCGTGATATTGGGGTTTTCCTCCGCTGCCTTGAGCAGCGCGGCCTGCACCGCCCAGCCGGTCGCGTCGTTCACATGGACGATCCGGCGATGCGAATGCCCGCCCTCGCGGGTGAGGTGCAGGTCATCCTCTTCGCGGTTGAACGGGACCCCCAGTTCGCACAGGCGGTCGATCGAGGCGGGGGCGCGCTCGATCACGAATTCGACCGTTTCGCGGTCGTTGAGCCCCGCGCCGGCAACCATCGTGTCGCGGATGTGGTTGTCGAACGTATCGCCCGCATCGAGCACCGCGGCGATGCCGCCCTGCGCCCATGCGGTGGAGCCACTGTCGAGCCTGCCCTTGGCTAGGACCAGGACCTTCTTGGTTTCGGCCAGCGCGAGCGCGGCGGTGAGACCGGCGGCGCCCGAACCGATCACGAGGACGTCGTGCGGGGTGTCTGTCATGCGCGCGTCATGCCGATCCAATCACTACGCGGCAAGCAAGGAACGATTCGGCGCAGCAAGCTTATTGTCGGCCGATCTTCGGCCTAGGGGGCGCGGCAACAGGGGACATACATAACGGGACTGGAGGGTCGCGACATCATGACTATGGGACGTATCGGCTGTGCCCTGGGCCGGCACAGCATCGACCGCGAGAAGATCACGCGCGTCAGCGGGCAGCAGGTCGGGCGCTGCCGCAATTGCAAGGCACCGATGGAAGAAGTCGAACCGCATTCGTGGGCGGTCCAGAAGGTCCGCGATGCGGGCCTGGGCCCACGCGCGTTCATGTAATCGGGGCAATCACCCCGCGCCGGTAAGCTGGACGAAGACATCTTCCAGATCGGCTTCGCGCGTGGTGACATCCTCGATCGCATAGCCGTGCGACTGGACGAGCGCGAGCACCTGTCCCGCGCTCGTCCGGTCGCGATCATAGGTAATCTCCAGCCGCCGCGGTTCGATCACGTCGGCCTTGGTGAAGGCGGGCTCCATGATCGGGCCGCCTAGATCCTTGTCGACGGTGATCGAGACGATCTTTTCGCGCGCCATGTCGACCAGTTCGCGAGTCGGCTTGTCGGCGATCAGCTCGCCGTGATTGATGATCGCGATACGGTCGCACAGCTGCTCGGCTTCCTCGAGATAATGCGTGGTCAGCACCACGGTCACGCCCTCGCGGTTGAGTTCGGTCACCAGTTCCCACAGCTGGCGGCGCAGTTCGACATCGACCCCGGCAGTCGGCTCGTCGAGCACCAGAATCGGCGGTGAATGGACCATCGCCTTGGCAATCAGCAGGCGCCGTTTCATCCCGCCCGACAGCGTGCGCGCATAGGCATCGCGCTTGTCCCACAGATGGACCGCCTTGAGCAGTTCCTCGCTGCGCCGCTCGGCCTTGGGGATGCCGTAGAACCCGGCCTGGTTCTCCAGCACTTCGAACGGGGTGAAGAACGGATCAAAGACGATTTCCTGCGGCACGATACCGATCGAACGCTTGGCATTGCGCGGATTGTCGTCGGTATCGAATCCCCAGATCTCGGCATTGCCGCCCGTCTTGCGCACCAGCCCCGCAAGGATGTTGATCAGCGTCGACTTGCCCGCGCCATTGGGGCCGAGCAGGCCGAAGATCCCGCCCTGCGGCACGTCGAAGCTCACCCCCTTAAGCGCCAGCTTTGGCGGTTCGCCCGGGCCGGGCGAGGCGTATTCCTTGACCAGATTGTCGATACGGATGGCTGGGGGTGTCTGCATGATGGGTGACCTAGGGGTGCGGCCATGGCGCGACAAGCGGCGAATGCTTGCACCAAGGCAAAGCACATATTATCGGCCTGTCGCATGAGCCTGCCTCCTCCCGAAGTCTCCAAGGTCACCACGCGGCGCGTGTGGTGCGATGGCGCGACCGATATCCGCACCGGCAAGAACTATCGTTCCGCCGCGCTGGGGCATCCCAAGATCTATCTCGAAATCGACGAGCACGGCTATGTCGACTGCGGCTATTGCGATCGCCGTTTCGTGCTCGAAGGCGGCCCGGCCGACGGGGTCGACCAGTCGCAGCTGATGGACATTTCCGAAGGCGCCGACCCGGGCCACCGGTAGCTGCCATTCCGGCCGCAGCCGGAATCCGCCGCGGCGGCGCGGGGGCGCAGGCGATCCCGGCTTTCGCTGGGACGATGCAGCCCCTACATAGCAGGGCATGACGCCAGCAAACGATCCGCACGCCCTGCTCTACACCCAGCTCGATCCCGAGGAAGCCAAGGCGCTGACCACGCGGCTGCTCGCGCCCTGCGACGATGGCGAGCTCTATCTGCAATTCATGGCGAGCGAGAGTTTCGCCTTCGATGACGGGCGCTTGAAAACCGCCGATTACAGCCGCGATTCGGGGTTCGGCCTGCGCGGCGTATCGGGCGAGACCACCGGCTTTGCGCATGCCAATGAAATCAGCGCCAGGGCAATCGCGCGCGCGGGCGAAACGCTGCGCCTGCTCGATCCCGCCACGGCCGCCAAAGCCGCCCCGCCCGAGCGCACCAACCGGCATCTCTACACCGATGCCAGCCCGCTCGATCTCGTGCCCTTTGCCGAGAAGGTCGCGCTGCTGGAGAAGATCGACGCCGTGGCCCGCGCCAAGGACCCGCGCGTGGCGCAGGTCAGCGCCAGCCTGTCGGGCAGCTGGAGCGCGATCGACATCATCCGTGCCGATGGCTTCACCGCGCGCGACATCCGCCCGCTGGTGCGGCTGAACGTCAGCATCGTAGCGCAAGCCAACGGCCGCCGCGAAACCGGCAGCTTCGGCTTCGGTGGCCGCTATCTCTACGACGATCTGTTCGACGCGGGGCGCTGGATGCGCGCGGTCGACGAAGCGGTCCGCCAGGCAATGGTGAACCTGGAGAGCGTCGAGGCCCCCGCGGGCGAGACGAGCGTCCTGCTCGGCCCCGGCTGGCCCGGCATCCTGCTGCACGAAGCGGTCGGGCACGGGCTCGAGGGTGATTTCAACCGCAAGGGCACCAGCGCCTTTGCGGGCCGCATCGGCGAACGCGTGGCGGCCCCCGGCGTCACCGTGATCGACGATGGCAGCATGGCCGATCGCCGCGGGTCGCTGAGCATCGACGACGAAGGCACGCCGACCCGCGAAACCGTGCTGATCGAGGACGGCATTCTCAGGGGCTACATGCAGGACCGCCTCAATGCGCGGCTGATGGGGGTCGAGGCGACCGGCAACGGTCGCCGCCAGTCCTACCAGCACGCGCCGATGCCGCGCATGACCAACACCTTCATGCGGGGCGGCAGCGACGATCCGGCGGACCTGCTAAGCCGGATGGACGACGGCATCTATGCCACCAGCTTCGGCGGGGGGCAGGTCGATATCGTCAGCGGCAAGTTCGTGTTTGCCTGCACCGAGGCCTACAAGGTCGAGAAGGGCAAGGTCGTGGCACCGATCAAGGGCGCGACGCTGATCGGGGACGGCCCGACCGTGCTGACCAAGGTGCGCGGCATCGGCAACGACATGGCGCTCGACGAGGGCGTGGGCATGTGCGGCAAGGGCGGGCAGAGCGTGCCCGCGGGAGTCGGCCAGCCGACCCTGCTGGTCGACGGGATCACGGTGGGCGGAACCGCATGACTCAGCGCAGGTTCAGCCTGCGTGATACACTGTCCCTTTTCCTGAGGAGACCTGTCATGCTCAAGCCACTGATTTTCGCCGCTGCCGCTGCCGGCCTGATGGCCGTTCCCGCCCAGGCGGACGAAGCCGAACCCACTCGCGGCGAAGCGAAGCTCGCCAAGCTGCTCGACGGCCGCGTTGCCGGCGAACCGCAGAACTGCATCAGCACCACCGGCAGCCGCAGCCTCAAGCAGATCGACGGCACCGCGCTGACCTATCGCTCGGGCGATACGGTCTGGGTCAACTACACGCGCAACCCGCAAAGCATCGACGACAGCGACATCATGGTGATCAAGCGGTTCAGCGGATCGCGGCTGTGCCGCAGCGACCAGGTCCATCTGGTCGACCGGACAGTGGGCTTTCTGTCCGATGTGCTGATGCTGGACGATTTCGTGCCCTATACAATGCCCGACACAGAAGGCTGAGCCGCAACCGGCCCCGCTGCGCGCCGGCCGCTGAATTGGGGGCTGGCCATGGCAATGCGGGCAACGCATAGTTGGGCAGAGGAGAGGACACAGCCATGCCCAGCCACCAGGAACCGGTCAATTCGCCCTTCGGATATCGCTCGACTGCCGGGGAAGTCATCGACGGGATAGACCTGTCGGGCCGCTGCGTCGTCGTAACCGGCGGCTATTCGGGGATCGGCACCGAAACCGTCCGCGCGATTGCCGCGGCCGGTGCGCAGGTCATCGTCGGCGCGCGGCGGACCGGCCAGGCGCATGACGTGCTCGACGCGCTGGACGGCGATATCGCGATCCTTCCGCTCGACCTAGCCGATCCGGCTTCGATCGATGCCTTCGCCGAAGCGGTCACGGGCCGCACCGACACGATCGACATCCTGATCAACAATGCCGCGATCATGGCCAGCCCGCTTGCTCGCGACGCGCGCGGCTATGAAATGCAGTTCGCCACCAATCACCTGGGCCATTTCCAGCTGACCGCACGGCTGTGGCCGCTGTTGCTGACCGGCGGCGGGGCCCGCGTCGTGGCGTTGTCCTCGATCGGGCACCGGCTCCACGGGCTCGATCTCGACGATCCCAATTTCGAGCGCCGCGACTACGACAAGTGGCTTGCTTACGGACAGGCCAAGTCGGCCAACGCCCTGTTCGCGCTGCAACTCGACAAGCTCGGCGAAAGCCGGGGCGTGCGCGCCTTCGCGGTGCACCCGGGCGGTATCGCTACGCCGCTCCAGCGGCACCTGACGATGGAAGAACAGCGCGCGATGGGCTGGTACGACGAGGACGGCAACGTCCACGAGGCCTTCAAATCGACCGAGGAAGGCGCCGCGACCACCGCGTGGTGCGCGGTTTCGCCGCTGCTCGAAGGCAAGGGCGGCGTCTATTGCGAGGATTGCGAGGTGGCGGTTGCCGCCGATCCCGAGAAACCGCGCGCGGGCGGCTATTACCCGCATATCCGCGACGAGAACCTCGCCGGGAAGCTGTGGACCAAGTCCGAAGAGATGACCGGCGTCAGCTTCCCCGCGTAGCGCGGTAGAAGAGGCACAGGTCGGCCACCGGGCACCGCTCGCATTTGGGCGCGCGGGCCGTACAGATGCGCTTGCCCAACTGGATCAGCCAGAAGTGCCCGTCGCGCAGCGCCCATCCCGGCGAGCGTTCCTCGAGCTGCGCCGCTGTCTTGTCCGCCGCCCGTGCCTGAGCGAGGCCGATGCGGTTGCACACGCGGTGGACATGGGTGTCGACTGCGATCACGTCCCGCCCGAAGGTAAAGCTCAGCACGATGTCCGCACATTTGCGCCCGATCCCCGGCAGCGCCATCAGCCCCTCGCGCGTGTCGGGCACCGCACCGCCATGCTCGGCCAGCAGCGCGGTGCAGAAGGCGCGGATATTGCGGGTCTTCATATTGTAGAGCCCGCAGGGCTTGATCGCGCGCGCGATCGTTTCATCGTCCAGCGCGAGCATCGCTTGCGGGGTCCTGGCAAGCGCGAAGAGCGCGCGCGTGGCGGCGGCGGTGTTGCGATCGCGCGATTGTGCCGACAGCATGCAGGAGACACACGACCGGAACGCGTCGGGCTGCCCCTTGGGGCCTTTCGCGCCGGGGGTGCGCCCCGGCATGGCACGGCTGAGATTGCGATAGACTTGCGCCACCTCGTCCGGGGCCAGCACTTCCTTCACCGCATCTCGCGCCGGGTGACCGCGCGCGCGGCAAACACGCCGGTGACGGCGAAGGCCGGCAGGATGATCCCCGGCGCGGGCAGGCCGAACCCGAACAGCGTGCCCGCCGCGCGGGTCAGCGCGGTCAGTCCGAGCATGGTCGCCACCCCGACGACCAGCATCCCGAAAGCATTGGCGAGCAGGCCGTTGGCATGCCCGCCCAGTGCGGCCGCGTCGTTCATCGCTGCCAGCAGGAACAGCGCCACCAGCGGAAGCAGTGCGCCATTGAACGCCTGCGCCGCGAGAATCGCGGGGGCCGGGCGGATGTCGGCCAGCCCGAAGCCGAGCCCCACGAGCAAGATGCCCGCCCAGACCGCGCGGAAGCGCCAGCCGTCGGCCTGCCACTGCGGATCGCCGGGCACCCCGAACAGGCCGCGCGCGGTCAGCGCCGCGGCCAGCGGCGCCGTCACCGCAGAGGATACGCCCGCGGCAAGCAAGCCGATGCCCACGCCGGTCCGCGCCCACGGGCCCAGCCGGTCGGCCAGCACGTCGCCCAGCGCCGGGAAAGAGAATTCGCCAACGAGCGCCGTGCCCACGACCAGCACGGCAGCGGTGATGAGTACCCCGATCGCCACTGCGACTGCCAGGCCGAAGCGCATGTCGCCCAGCCCCTGGCCGCGCGCGAGCGCCGCGCCCAGGAACAGGTTGTAGGGGACGACAGTCGTCCCGACGAGCGCGAGCACTGCCAGCAGCGCAGCGGGGTCGTCGGCGAAACCCGGTTCCGGCACCAGGCCGCCGACCAAGGGTCCGATGGCCGGGGCCAGCGACACTGCGACGAGCAGGAAACCCGCCCCCATCAGCGCCACGAATGCGGCCATCAGGCGCGCCACGAATTGCGGCGAACCCGCCAGCAGCAGCGCGCCCGCGGCGAGCGCGAGGCCCAGCGTCACCGCGCCGCGCGGCGCGTCGAGCGCCAGCATCGCCCCCGCTGCCCCGCCGAGGATATTCCCGGCTTCATAGGCCGCGCAGCCGAGCAGGATCGCGCCGCCGACCAGCGTCACCGTCGCCAGCCGCGCGAAACCGGTCGGGTAGCGGCGCTGCAACACCGTCGCCAGATCGTCGCCTGTGGTCACCGCGAGCCGTCCGGCGAATTCCTGCAGCGTGAAGGTTGCAATGCCCGAGAACAGGATGGCCCACAGCAGCGCCGGGCCAAGCGAGGCGCCCGTGCTGGCCGCGACGGTCACCGTGCCGGGACCGATGAACGCAGCCGCGATCGCGGACCACAGGAGGATCGAGCCGAGACGTTTCATGCGCAGCGCTTGTGGCGCAAGCGGGCGCGCGCTGCAATCAGGCGCGGTGCCGCCCGGTTTCGCACAGCGCCTGCGCCGGGCATTCGGGGCAGGCGGGCGCCGCCGGGCGGCACCAGGTCTGGCCGAGCTTTTTCATCAGCAGGTGATGCTCATCGTAATCCGCCCCCGACCAATCGGCCGGCATCGCCGGCATGATCGCGGCGAAAGCCCGCGCCGTGCTCGCCTTGGGCGGCACCAGCCCCATGCGTTGGAGAATGCGCGTGTGGTGTCCGTCGAGCACGATCGCGCGGCGGTCGAGCGTGCTGGCATTCATCACCCCGGCGGCGATCTTGCGGCCCACGCCGGGCAGCTGTTCGAGCCAGTCCATCGCCGCTTCGGTGCCCATGTCGGCCAAATGCGCCAGATCGACGCCGCCGCGAAGGTCGATGAGCGCGGCCAGGCTCGCCTGTAATCGCTCCGCAGCGACGTTTGGATAGGTCTGCGTCGCCAGCTCGGCCTGCACATCGGCCAGCGGCGCGGTGACCACCGCCTCCCAGCAGCCCCAGCGGCGAAGCAAGCGATCGGTCGCCGCGTTCGAGATCTCGGACTTGGTCCGCGCCCCGATCACGCCCTGCACCAGCACCCATTCGGGCTGGCGCCATTCGGCCGCCGCGCGCTCGATATGGCCGAACCGCTGGACCAGCAGCGCCTGCAGGCGGCGGATGGTTGCCGTGCGCGGATCGGGGCCGAGCGGCAGTTCCATCGCTCAGCGGCTTACCGTTTCAGCGTCATGGCGATGCCGGACAGGATCAACGCGCCGGCCACGAGCAATTCGCGCGTGACCAGTTCGCCGAGCAGCACCGCCCCGCCCATGGCGGCGACCAGCGGTGTCGCCAGTTGGACGGTCGCCAGCGTCGCGAGCCCGAGCGACGGCGACACGCGGTTCCACACGACATAGCCGAGCCCCGAGGTGAGCGCGCCCGACAGGACGGCCAGCAGCGCCCCGGTGGCGCTGGGCATGCTGCCGGCAAAGGCAAGCAACGGCAGCGCCAGCACTGCGCCGATGGCGAAGCTGCGCGCGGTATGGACACCCGCACCCACGGCAACCGCGCGGCCGATCATCGTATAGGCGCCCCAGGCCATGCCCGAGATCGCCATGAATACGGTCGGCAGCACCCGGCCACTTTCGACCTGCGGGACCAGCAGCACGGCGAGCCCCCCGAGCGACAGCAGCAGCCCAGCCCAGCCCAGCAGCCGCATCGGTTCGCCGCGCAGCATGCCCGCCAGCACCACGGTCGCCTGCACCACGGTGAACAGGATCAGCGCGCCGGTGGCGGTCGGCAGATCGACATAGGCGAAGGAGAACATCGCCACGTAAACGAACAGGCTGATTCCGCCCGATAGGCTCCAACGGCCGGTGCCGCGCAGCAATAGCGGCGCCAGCACGATCGCGCCGGCGCCCAGCCGCACGAGTGAGAAGGTTGCGGCGTCGATCCCGCCGGCGGCGAGCGCATAGCGTGCAATTACCGAATTGCCCGCAAAGGCGAGGATCGCGATGCCGGCCAGCAGCACGATCGCGCCGGGCCCGAAACGTCGCGGCTGCGCAGGCCGGGGCCCGGCCTGCAGGGAGGCTATTCCCACTCGATCGTACCGGGGGGCTTCGACGTGTAGTCGTAGACCACGCGGTTGATGCCCTGCACTTCGTTGATGATGCGCGTGGCCACCCGGCTGAGGAAGGCGCTGTCGAAGGGATAGACATCGGCCGTCATGCCATCGGTGCTGGTCACCGCGCGCAGGCCGCAGACGCTGTCATAGGTGCGGCTATCCCCCATCACGCCAACGGTCTTGACCGGCAGCAGCACGGCGAAGGCCTGCCAGATCGCGTCGTAGAGGCCCGCGTTGCGGATTTCCTCGAGGTAGATCGCATCGGCCTTGCGCAGGATGTCGCAGCGCTCCTTGGTGACTTCGCCGGGAATACGGATCGCAAGGCCCGGGCCGGGGAAGGGATGCCGCCCGACGAAAATCTCGGGCAGGCCCAATTCGCGGCCCAGTTCGCGCACCTCGTCCTTGAACAGTTCGCGCAAGGGTTCGACCAGCTTCATGTTCATGCGTTCGGGCAGGCCGCCGACATTGTGGTGGCTCTTGATCGTGACCGAGGGCCCGCCGGTGAAACTGACGCTTTCGATGACATCGGGATAAAGCGTGCCCTGCGCGAGGAAATCGGCCCCGCCGATCTTCTTCGCTTCCGCCTCGAACAGGTCGATGAACGCGCCGCCGATGAACTTGCGCTTCTTTTCCGGGTCGGTCTGGCCCGCCAGACCGCCGAGGAACCGCTCCTCCGCATTCACATGCACAAGCGGGATATTGTAATGGTCGCGGAACAGCGTCACGACCTGTTCGGCCTCGTTCATCCGCATCAGCCCGTGATCGACGAAGACGCAGGTCAGCTGGTCGCCGATGGCTTCGTGGATGAGGACCGCGGCCACTGCCGAATCGACCCCGCCCGACAGGCCGCAGATCACCTTGCCGTCGCCGACCTGTTCGCGGATTTCCGCGATCTTGGTTTTGCGGAACTCGGCCATGGTCCAGTCGCCGGCGAGCCCGCAGACATGGCGCACGAAATTGGCCAGCAGCTTGCCGCCATCGGGCGTATGCGCCACTTCGGGGTGGAACTGGGTGCCGTAATACTTGCGCTTTTCATCGGCGATCACGGCGAAGGGCGCGCCATCGCTGGTGGCGACGATCCGGAAGCCGGGCGCGAACTGGGTGACCTTGTCGCCATGGCTCATCCACACCTGGTGGCGTTCGCCGTTCTGCCACATGCCATCGAACAATGCGCATTGTTCGGTCACGGTCAGATAGGCGCGGCCGAATTCACCGCCCTCGCCGGTCTCGTGCCCGGGACGGACCTCGCCGCCGAGCTGCTGGGTCATGACCTGCTGGCCATAGCAGATGCCGAGGATCGGCAGGCCGCTGTCGAACAGCACCTGCGGGGCGCGCGGGCTGCCCTCGTCGCACACGCTGGCGGGCGAGCCCGACAGGATGATGCCCTTGGGCTTGAGCCGCTCGAACGCCTCTTCCGCCTGGGTGAAGGGCGCGATTTCGGAATAGACCCCTGCCTCGCGCACGCGGCGCGCGATGAGCTGGGTGACCTGGCTGCCAAAATCGACGATCAGGATGGAATCGGGGAGGTGTTCTGCCTGCATGGCGTTCCCGTTAAGGCCAGCGTGCGCCGCCTGTCCAGCATTCGCCTGCGGAGCATCGCAGACGGCCACCGGCCGATGCACAGGTGCATCGCTTTCAACACTATCCTGCGTATTTTGCACTTGCGAAGAGAAATGGTGCGGCGCACAACGATACACGAGAACAAACCACAGGATGTTTGAAGAGCGACAATACCTTCAACAGGAGACGCTCGTGAAAATTATCAACCTTCTCGCCGCCGGCCTCGCTGCTACCGCCCTGCTGGGTGCCCCCGCACAGGCGCTTTCAAAGCGCACCGAAGTCAGCATCGCGGTCGATTTCAATGACCTCGACCTGCGCGACCCTTCGCAGCTCGCCGAACTGCGCGACCGCGTCGATGCCGCAGCGCAAGCCGCCTGCACGCACCCCGAAGCGCTGTCCGTGAACGCTTTCTCCTACGATCGTCGCTGCAAGGCCTCGCTGGTTGCTTCGGCACAGCAGATGATCCGCCAGAAGGCCACCGCCACGCTCGCCAGCGCACGCTGAGCCAGCCGCTGGATGAAGACCCGGTGTCGCCCGCCCGGCGGCACCGGGTTTCTCATGCCCGGAAGGCAGTGCGCATCGCACTCAGGGGCCGAGCTCGTATATTTTTGCAATGAGACAGTTGGCGATTAGCGTTGCGCAATTCGCAACATGTTTCAACGTTTTCTCACTTTCGTTCGCAGCCGCGCACGATTATTACCAGCTTCACAGCCGGACGGTGACCCCTGACACTCCCGTCCCGGACGAGTTACAGTTGCAGCGGTCCCCCAAGCAACCGCTGCTTCTGGCCTTCCTCGCCACCCGCGGCCGGCCTTCCAGGCCCCCCGCACCGGCGAGGCGATATGGCAGCGAGTAGAGACGCGGCCGCCGACATTCCTCTCCCTCCCCCCAAGAAGTCGGTGCCGCGTCTCGAAACGCTGCGTCCCGCCGCAGCAAAAGGACCGGGCGCCGCCTAATCAGGCGCACCGCGCCGTGCGGCTTCCTCGCGCAGATCGGTCTTGAGCAGCTTGCCGATATGGCTGCGGGGCATTTCGTCGATCACATGCAGCTGCGCCAGCCGCTGGGTCTTGCCCAGCCGCGCATTGACCGCTTCGCGAATCGCCTCGCAGCCGCGCGCCTGCGGCGTCAGCGTGACGAAGCCGACCGGCGTTTCGCCCCAGCGTTCGCTCGGCATGCCGATCACCGCGGCTTCCACCACGTCGGGTTCCTTCGCCAGTTCGTCCTCGAGATCGACGGGGAAAATATTGAACCCGCCCGAAATGATCATGTCCTTCGCGCGGCCGACCAGCTCGACGAAACCGTCGGCATCGACGCGGCCGATATCGCCCATCCGCTGCCAGGTCTCGCCGGTTTCCGGGTCGGTCCAATAGCCTTCGCGCGTCTTGTCGGGCTGGTTCTTGTAGCCGGCCATCATGGTCTGGCTGCGCCCGATCAGATTGCCCGCTTCGCCCGCCGCCACCGGCCTGTCGTCATCGTCGAGCACGCGGAGCTCGCTGCCCGGCGCCGGGCGTCCGACCGTATGCAGCTTGTCGGGAAACTTGTGCGCTTCGAGCAGGCAGACCACGCCGCCTTCGGTCATCGAATAGATCTCGATCAGCGCGCCGGGCATCCGCGCCAGAACCTCGCGCTTGAGGTCCGCCGGGAACGGCGCCGAGGTGCAGTATTTCAACTGCAGCGCGGACAGGTCGAATTCGTCGAAGCGCGGTTCCTGCATCAGCCGGCGGTATTGCACTGGCACCAGCATGGTGACGGTGGTGCGGTCGTCCTGCGCCCATTCGAGCCAGCGCAGCACGTCGAACTTGCGCATGACGCGCACCGTCCCGCCTGCCAGCAGCGCGGGCAGGAAGGCCACCATCGTGGTGTTCGAATAGAGCGGCGTCGAGGCCAGCGTCCGTGCGGGTAGGCCGTTCTCGCGCCAGCTGGCCGCGGTCGCCGCGAACTGGCGCCAGCGCATCTGGTGCGAATGGACGATGCCCTTGGGCGTACCCGTCGTGCCCGAGGAATAGATGATGTTGAACGGATCGCCGGGCTGCGGATCGCAAGCGGGAGCCTGCGTGCCAGCGGGGGCCATCCACGCGTCGAGTTCTTCGTCAAGCACGATGCGGCGCATCCCGGGGAAACTGTCTTCGCCCAGTTCGGCCAGCTTGGCCCGGTCGATGAAGATATGCGCCGCGCCCGAATCGCGCGCCATCCCGGCAAGTTGCGCGGCGCTTGCGCTGGTGGTCAGCGGCGCGGCCACGCCGCCGGCGCGCACCGCGGCCAGGAAGACCAGCGCATAGGGAATCGAGGAATAGCCGAGGATCGCGACCGATTGCCCGCGTTCCAGCCCGTCGGCCACCAGCCGTGCGGCCAGCCGTTCGACCCGGTCCCCCAGTGCGGCCCAGCTCAGCTCGCCGGTATCGTCGCGCAAGGCGATCTGGTCGCCCAGCGCCGCTGCATTGCTGCCGATGATTTGCGCAAAGCTGCCGAAAGGCGCGGCCAGCGCGCCATCTTGTGTCTCTCCCATGCGCGGCACCCTATCGCCGCGCGCGCGGCTGTCTAGCCGCCCGTGAGGCTGCCGAGCGAAAAGGCGAGGATGACGCCCAGCGCCGTGGCAATGCCCGCCCAGTGCCGATCCTCGCGGAAGGCCTGCGGGAAGACCTCGGTCGCAAGGCTGGCGACCACCGCGCCGGCGGCGAAGCAGCGAATGACCGCAAGGGCATCCTCGCCCACGCCTGCAAGCGCCAGATTGCCGACAATCGCGGCCAGCGACAGCAGGATCGCGGTTCCCAGCCACAACAGCATGACCTTGCCCCGGCCATGCCCGCCCGACACCATCGCGCGCGCACCGCCGGCCGCTTCGGGCAGGTTGGACAGCAGGATGGAGCCCGCCAGCGCGGCAACTTCGGCCCCGCCCACGCCGATCAGCGCGACACCGAGCGCGAGGTTCTCGGGGATCCCGTCGAGCGTGATCGCGGCCAGCAGGCCCCCGCCATCGTCGGGGCCCCATCTCTCGTCGATCAGATAGTCGGCGAAGGCGAATACGACGGCCCCGGCGGCAACCCCGAGCATGGCATGGAACACGCTTGCCGTCTCGATCGAGGGTTCGATCAGTCCGGTGGTGACCGACAACAGCAGCGCACCACCGGCCAGCGCGACCAGAAAGCCTTCGAGCCGTTCGGGCAGCTTGCCGTAGATGCCCCAGGCGGCGCCGGCGACCAGCGCGCCCGACACCACCAGCACCACGGCCAGCAGCATCAGCATTCGATCACATTGACCGCCAGCCCGCCCTGGCTGGTTTCCTTGTACTTGCTCGACATGTCGAGCCCGGTCTGGCGCATCGTCTCGATCACCTGGTCGAGGCTGACGCGCGCATCGGTTTCGGGCCGGTGCAGCGCCAGCCGCGCGGCGTTGACCGCCTTGACCGCACCGATGGCATTGCGCTCGATGCACGGGACCTGGACCAGCCCGCCGACGGGATCGCAGGTCAGTCCGAGATTGTGCTCCATGCCGATTTCCGCCGCACTGGCGACCTGCGCGGGCGATGCGCCCCACAGCGCGGCGAGCCCGCCCGCCGCCATCGAGCACGCCACGCCGACTTCGCCCTGGCAGCCCATTTCGGCGCCCGAAATGCTGGCGCGCTGCTTGTAGAGCAGGCCGATCGCGCCCGCGGTCAGCAGGAAGGTCCGGCGGCTTTCGCCGCAGGCATCGTCTTCCGCGGTGACGCAATAGAAGCGGATCACCGCGGGGATGATCCCCGCGGCGCCATTGGTCGGCGCAGTGACGACGCGCCCGCCCGCGGCGTTTTCCTCGTTCACTGCCATGGCGTAGCAATTGAGCCAGTCGAACAATTGCTCGCGCTCGTTCGATTGCGGATTGGCCGACAGCTTGTCCCACAGATCGGGTGCCCGCCGCGCCACCTTGAGACCGCCGGGAAGGATGCCCCGCTGGTGCAGGCCGCGATCGACGCACTGGTCCATCGCGGCAGCGATCCGGTCGAGCCCTTCGAGAGTCCGCTCGCGCGGCCTGAAGGCATCCTCATTGGCGAGGATCAGCTCGGCGATCGAAAGATCGGTCCGCGCGCATTCGGCCAGCAGCTCTTCGGCCGAGCCGAAATCGTGCGGCACCCGTGTGCCCGTGTTGATCCGGTCGTCCTTCGGCTTGCGGCGGAGCTGCGCTTCGGAAGCGACGAAGCCGCCACCGGTCGAATAATAGGTCCGCCGCGACAGTGGCGCGCCGTCGGCATCGAACGCCGCCAGCTGCATGCCGTTAGGATGCAGATCCGGAATGACATGCCCCGCGAGATCGATATCCGTCGCGGGATCGAACGCGATGTCCTGCCTGCCGCCCAGCATCAACCGGCCGCGCGTGCGCACGCGTTCCAGCGCGGCAGCGGCCTCGTCGGGGCAGGTCGTGTCGGGCGCGAAGCCGATCAACCCCAGAATGCTGGCATCGACAGTGCCGTGCCCCACTCCGGTAAGCGCCAGCGATCCCTGCAGTTCGACGGCCATCCGGACAGTGCGCTCCAGCTTGCCGGCCTTGGCCAGCGCCCGCACGAAAGTGCGCGCGATGCGCATCGGCCCGACCGTGTGCGAGGAGGACGGGCCGATCCCGATCCGGAAGATGTCGAGCACCGAAAGCATGGCCGCGAGATGCGCTTTCCCCGCCGGTAAATCAACCGGTTGCAGACGAAACCGGGTGCGCGGCAAACTGTGGGTAAAATCGCTGCCGAAACTTTGGCAATCCGCCCGCTACCGCCTATATGATCACTATGGATGAAACCCCTGAAATGACGGGCGCCGAAGCGCCGAAAAAACCCGGCTACGGCGCAGATTCGATCAAGGTGCTCAAGGGCCTCGACGCGGTCCGCAAGCGGCCCGGCATGTATATCGGCGATACCGACGATGGATCGGGCCTGCACCACATGGTGTTCGAGGTGTCGGACAACGCCATCGACGAAGCGCTGGCGGGGCATTGCGACCTCGTCCTGATCGAACTCAATGCTGATGGCTCGGTCTCGGTCGAAGACAATGGCCGCGGCATCCCGGTCGACATGCACAAGGGCGAAGGCGTGTCCGCGGCCGAGGTCATCATGACCCAGCTTCACGCGGGCGGTAAGTTCGAGAACACCAGCGACGACAATGCCTACAAGGTGTCGGGCGGCCTGCACGGTGTCGGCGTATCGGTGGTCAACGCGCTGTCCGAATGGCTCGAACTGACGATCTGGCGCGACGGCAAGGAACACTGGATGCGTTTCGAGCATGGCGATGCGGTCGAAAGCCTGCGTGTCGTCGGCGATGCGCCCAAGGTGGAACAGAACCCCGACGAGAACGGGTTCAAGAAGGGCACGCGTGTCACCTTCAAGGCATCGGAAGACACTTTCAAGAACGTGATCGAGTTCGATTTCGACAAGCTCGAGCACCGTTATCGCGAACTGGCCTTCCTCAATTCGGGCGTGCGGATCCTGCTGCGCGACAAGCGCCACGAGGAAATGCTCGAGCACGACCTCTATTACGAGGGCGGGATCGCGGCCTTCGTCAAATATCTCGACCGCAACAAGCAGCCGCTGGTCGCCGAACCGATCGCGGTGAGCGCGGAAAAGGACGGCATCGGCATCGATGTTTCGCTCGAGTGGAACGACAGCTATTACGAGAACGTCCTTACCTTCACCAACAACATTCCGCAGCGCGATGGCGGCACGCACCTCGCCGCGTTCCGCACCGCGCTGACGCGCACGCTCAACAATTACGCCAGCGCCAGCGGGATGCTGAAGAAAGAGAAGGTCTCGCTGTCAGGCGAAGACATGCGCGAAGGCCTAACCGCGATCGTTTCGGTCAAGCTGCCCGACCCCAAGTTCTCCTCGCAGACCAAGGACAAGCTGGTCAGCTCCGAAGTGCGTTCGCCGCTGGAAAGCCTGATGGGCGAGAAGATGAGCGAATGGCTGGAGGAAAACCCCGCCGAAGCCAAGGCGATAATCCAGAAGGTGATCGACGCCGCCGCCGCGCGCGAAGCCGCCCGCCGCGCCCGTGAGATGAGCCGCAAGGGCGCGATGAGCATCGCCTCGCTGCCGGGCAAGCTGGCCGACTGCCAGGACCGCAACCCCGCGAATTGCGAACTCTTCCTGGTCGAGGGCGACTCGGCAGGGGGCAGCGCCAAGCAGGGCCGCGACCGCAAGACACAGGCGATCCTGCCGCTCAAGGGCAAGATCCTCAACGTCGAGCGTGCGCGCTTCGACCGGATCATTTCCTCGAAGGAAGTGGGCACGCTGATCCAGGCGATGGGCACCGGGCTGCGCGACGAATTCGATCTCGAGAAGCTGCGCTATCACAAGATCGTGATCATGACCGACGCCGATGTCGACGGCGCGCATATCCGCACCCTGCTGCTCACCTTTTTTCACCGGCAGATGCCCGAGATCGTCAAGGCCGGGCACCTCTTCATCGCACAGCCGCCGCTGTACAAGGTCTCGCGCGGGAAGAGCGAAGTCTATCTCAAGGACCAGCCGGCCTTCGATCGCTACCTGATCGCGCAGGGCCTCGATGCGCGCGTGCTCGAAACGCAGGGCGGCGGCGCGGTGCGCGGCGGCGGCGAGCTTGAAGCGCTGGTCGCGCATGGCCTGCGCATCCGCAACCTGCTGGCTTTCGTCCCGCGCAAGTACAACACCGACCTGATCGAGGCGATGGCGCTGGCCGGCGCGCTCGATCCGTCGGGCGATCGCGGCGCCGCGCTCGACCGTGCAGCCGCGCATCTGCAGATGGGCGACCCCGAAGCGCGCTGGCGCGCCGAAACCGGGGACGACGGCAAGGTCCGCCTGTTCCGCGTGTGGCGCGGCGTGACCGATGTCCACGAAATCGATCCGGCCTTCCTCGACAGCGCCGAAGCCCGCAAGCTCAACCGCGTCGCGCAGGAATTCGCCGATGTCTACACCGCCCCCATGCGGCTCGTCCGCAGCGGTGCGGCGGAGCCGGAAGAGGCGGACGGCGACAGCGAGAGCGACAGCGAAGAGGCCGCACCGATCTTTGCCGATGACGCGATTACTCTGCCGACGCAGCTGCTCGACGCAGTGCTGGCCGCGGGGCGCAAGGGTCAGAAGATCCAGCGCTACAAGGGTCTGGGCGAAATGAACGCCGAGCAATTGTGGGAGACCACGCTCGATCCGGACAATCGCGCGCTGTTGCAGGTCAAGGTCGAGGATGCCGACGTGACCGACGAAATCTTCACCCGCCTGATGGGCGACGTGGTCGAACCGCGCCGTGAATTCATCCAGGACAATGCCCTGAACGTCGCCAATCTGGACGTCTGATCCAGATGGGCGGGGGGCGTCCGACCGGATCGCTCGAGCAGGGGGGGTTCCTGCTCTTCCTCGCGCTCGTGTCGGCCGCGCTGATCGCGATCGTGCTGCCCTTTGCCCGTTCACTGCTGTGGGCGGCGCTGGCAGCGATCATGTTCCAGCCGCTCTACCGCTGGTTCCTTGTAAAGCGGCCCGACAAGGATAGCCAGGCTGCGCTGGCGAGCCTGGTGGTGATCCTGTTCGCCGTCGTCCTGCCCGCGCTGTGGATCGGCAGCGCGGTTGTCGACGAAGCGGCGGGGCTGTTCGTCGCCCTGCGCGACGGTGATATCGATGTGGCGCTCTATTTCGAAGAGGTGTTCGACGCGCTCCCGGCCAATATCCAGGCCTCGCTGGCGCGCGCCGGACTGGGCGACCTGGGCGCTGTCCAGGCACGCGCGACCGCCTTTGTCCAGGCCAGCCTCGGCATCATCGCGGCGCAGGCCCTCGCAATTGGGGGCAGCGTGTTCGGTTTCGCGATCGGTTTCGCGATCGCGCTCTATGTTGGCTTCTTCCTGCTGCGCGACGGGCGGGCGATCGGCGACACGATCCTCGCCGCGCTGCCGATGGAACGCGGCGTCGCCGACCGGCTCGCAGAACGCTTTCTCGTCATCGTGCGCGCGACGATCAAGGGATCGGTCGTCGTCGGGCTTGTCCAGGGCGCCCTCGGCGCGCTGACATTCTGGATCGTGGGGATCCCATCGGTCCTGCTGCTCGGCGTGGTTATGGCAATCGCCTCGCTGCTCCCCGCGCTCGGCCCGGCGATCGTATGGGTGCCCGCCGCGATCTACCTGCTGGCGACCGGCGCGATCTGGCAGGGCGTGGTGGTGATCGTCTCGGGGGTCGCGCTGATCGGCATGATCGACAACATCCTGCGCCCGATCCTCGTCGGACGCGACACCGGCATTCCCGACTGGTTGATCCTGGTCACCACGCTGGGCGGTATCGCGCTGATCGGCCTGTCGGGGATCGTGGTCGGGCCGCTGGTCTGCGGGCTGTTCCTCGCCGCTTGGGGGATCTTCGCCGAACAGCGCGCTGCCCGCGGCTAGCGCCCGCGCAGCGGGTCAGGCCGCGCGAATATCCTGCGTACCGCGCGCGCCGCCATCGCGGCTGTCGAGCCCGTCGAAGATCGCGCCGACGATCAGGCCCAGTTTCTCCTCGCTCAGCCGGTCGTCGACCACCGCGATGAGATAGGGCTGCAGATAGCAGCTCACCATCTGGTTGATGATCGACATGGCAGTATCGACCTCGAGCCCTTTGAGATAGCCTTCGGCCTGCGCTTCGGCGATCAGTTCGCACAGATAGTGGTCGGCCAGGTCGATATAGCTGCGGGCATAGTCGAAATAGCGTTCGCCCATCTCGACATAGAGGTTGAACGTCGCCGGGTCGTCGCGGAAATTGCGGTGCAGCAGCCGATAGCGGCGGGCGAAGAATTCATACATCTTGCGCGGCGGCGGCAGGTCGGACGCCATCACCTCGTCCATCACTGCCAGCTTGGGGGCGAACCATTCGGCGGTCACCGCTTCGAGCAGGTCGCTTTCCTCGGGGAACACCGCGTCGATCCGCGCCCGCGCCACGCTCAGCTCGGCCGCCAGCCGCGTGCGCGAAACCTCTTCGCCCTTGCGTTCCATCAGCGCCATCGCTTCGCGCGCGAAGCGGCGACGCAATTCGTCGATTTCGTTCTCGCTCATGCCGGCGCGTTCCCTACTCCGCTCATCCCGCAAATTAGGCACGGACGTGCCGGGGTTAAACCCCCCATGCGGCTAGCCGGCGGATTTCTTCGGCGGGAGCGGGAAGAAGGCCGACGTCCGCGCCTTGTAGGCCGCATAGCCCGGCCGCGATTTCTTCATCCCGCCTTCGAGCAGCGGGGCGCCCGACCAGCGGGTAAGCGTGAAGGTCAGGAACAGCGGCCCGATAACGGTCGCTGCGGCCACCCACCAGCCCGCCGAAGCGGCCGCGATCCAGATACCCCACCAGACGCAGGCATCGCCGAAATAATTGGGGTGGCGGGTGTAGCGCCACAGCCCGCGGTCCATCACCTTGCCTGCATTGGCCGGATCCGCCTTGAACCGCGCAAGCTGCCAATCGCCGACCCATTCGAAGAGGATGCCCACCAGCCACAGCGCGGCACCGACCAGCGCCAGCCCGCTAAGCGGCGTGAGCGAGCCGGCTTCGAGAATGCCGTATTGCGCGGGGCTGGAGACGATGAACAGCAGCACCGACTGGCCGAGGAAGACCTTGGTCAGCGCCGCCACCGCGAACCGGCCCTGTTCGCGGTCCTTCGCCAGCATGCGCCGATAGCGCTTGTCCTCGCCCTCGCGGCGCCAGCGGATCAGCAGGTGGAGCGCGAGCCGGGCGCCCCAGATCACCGCCATCGCCATCAGCAGCGTGGCCAGTGCGCCGGGTTCGTAGAGCCGCAGCCAGCTGACCAGCGCCAACAGGGCCATCCCGCCGCCCCAGAAGGCATCGACGAAACTGACATCGCCGATCTGCACCGCGACCACCCACAGGATCAGGGCCAGACCAAGCAGGATCACGAAATTCGCGAGCAGCGATTCAACTATCACGCGTCTTCTCCTTCAGCGTAAGGGCGTGGTTTTCCAGCGCGGCGAACCGGTCGCAATCGGGGCGCTTCTCGCGGTAGAAGGCCGCCAGCCGGGCGAGGTCTGCCGCATAGTCGCCGGTCGGCACGATCGCTTCGCCGATGCCGCCGCGCATGGTGGCATTGTCGACCCAGGCGGGCACGATCGGCACGCCCGCCGCCATGGCGATATGGTAGAAACCGGTTTTCCATTCGCCCCTGAAGGTCCGCGATCCCTCGGGCGCGATGACCAGCGCCAGATCGTCTGACCGCGCGAAGGCAGCTGCCACCTGTTCGACGTAATTGCCGCTTTTCGAGCGTTCGACCGGGACCCCGCCCATATCGAGCATGAACCGGGTCATCGGCCATTTGAACAGGCTCGACTTGCCGATGAAATTGGGCCGTATGCCCAGCTCGTGCGTCGCGCCGAGGAAGAAGATAAAATCCCAGTTCGACGTGTGCGGCGCGCCGAGAATGATGAATTTGTCGCAGTCCGGGCGACGGCCTTCGAGCGTCCAGCCCTTCCAGCGATACAGGGCGAGCAGAATGCGCCGCACCAGACGGCTCAGCAGCGAGGGCCGGCGGTTCGGATCGGTCGGCATGGTCTCTCCCCGCTTCCGCCTAGCACAAGCCCGGCGGATTGCGAGACTACATCCGGAACACGCCGAATTGCGGTCGTTCGGGGATTGGCGCCTCGAGCGTGGCGCCAAGGGCCAGCCCCAGCACGTCGCGCGTCTGCACGGGGTCGATTACCCCGTCGTCCCACAACCGCGCGGTGGCGTAATAGGGATTGCCCTCGTCCTCGTATTTCTGGCGGATCGGCGCCTTGAAGGCTTCGGCCTCTTCCTCGCTCCAGCTGTCGGCATCGCGGTGGACCGTCGCCAGCACCGAGGCAGCCTGTTCGCCCCCCATCACGCTGATCCGCGCATTGGGCCAGGTGAACAGGAAACGCGGGCTGTAGGCGCGGCCGCACATTCCGTAATTGCCCGCCCCGAAGCTGCCGCCGATAACCACGGTGATCTTGGGCACGCTGGCGGTGGCGACTGCGGTGACCAGCTTGGCGCCATGCTTGGCAATGCCTTCGGCCTCGTACTTGCCGCCCACCATGAAGCCGCTGATGTTCTGCAGGAACAGCAAGGGGATCCGGCGCTGGCACGCCAGTTCGATGAAATGCGCACCCTTCTGCGCGCTTTCGGAAAACAGCACGCCATTGTTGGCGAGGATCGCGACCGGCATGCCCCAGATATGGGCAAAGCCGCACACCAGCGTGCTGCCGTAATGCTGCTTGAATTCGTGGAACTCGCTGCCGTCGACCAGCCGGGCGATGACCTCGTGCACGTCGTAGGGCGCGCGGACATCGTCGGGGATCAGCGCATAGAGGTCCTCGGCATCGAATTGCGGGGCGCGGGCATCGCGCCGTTCCACGCTTTGCGCGGCGGCCGGGTTCTCGCCCAGATGGCTGACGATGTCGCGCACGATGGTCAGCGCATGCTCGTCGTTCTCGGCCAGATGGTCGACCACGCCCGACTTGCGCGCATGCAGATCGCCGCCGCCCAGGTCTTCCGCGCTGATCTCCTCGCCCGTCGCGGCTTTCACCAGCGGCGGACCGGCAAGGAAGATCGTGCCCTGTTCGCGCACGATCACCGTTTCGTCGGACATGGCCGGGACGTAGGCCCCGCCCGCGGTGCAGCTTCCCATCACGCAGGCGATCTGCGGGATGCCCAGCGCGGACATGTTCGCCTGGTTGAAGAAGATGCGCCCGAAATGGTCGCGGTCGGGGAAGACCTCGGCCTGGTGCGGCAGGTTCGCCCCGCCGCTGTCGACGAGATAGATACACGGCAGGCGGTTCTCCTGCGCGATCTCCTGCGCGCGGAGGTGCTTCTTGACCGTCATCGGGTAATAGGTGCCGCCCTTCACGGTGGCATCGTTGCACACGATCATCACCTGACGGCCCGAAACGCGGCCGATCCCGCAGATCAGCCCCGCGCCGTTGATTTCGTCCTTGCCGTACATCCCGTTGGCCGCAAGCTGGCCGATCTCGAGGAAGGGCGAGCCGGGATCGAGCAGCCGCTCGACCCGTTCGCGCGGGAGCAGCTTGCCCCGCCCGACATGCCGCTCGCGGCTGCCTTCCGACCCGCCGAGCGCGGCCTCCGCAACGGCGGAGCGCAGTTCGGCGGCGAGCGACCTGTTGTGCGCGAACCGCGCCTTGGCGTCGGGCGCTTCGCGGTCGAGCGTCGAGGTCAGGACCGGTGCGGTCATCCCGCCGCCCCGATCAGTTCGCGGCCGATCAGCATGCGGCGGATCTCGTTGGTCCCCGCGCCGATATCGAGCAGCTTGGCATCGCGCATGTAGCGTTCGACCGGCCAGTCGAGCGTATAGCCCGCCCCGCCCAGCGCCTGGACGCTTTCGGCGGCCACGCGGAAGGCGCTCTCGCTCGAATAGAGGATCACGCCGGCGGCATCGAAGCGCGTCGTCTGGTCCGCATCGCAGGCCTTGGCGACCGCATAGGTATAGGCCCGGGCGGTTTGCAGCGCGACATACATGTCGGCCACCTTGGCCTGCATCAGCTGGAAGCTGCCGATCGGCTTGCCGAACTGCTTGCGCTCGCGCAGGTAGGGAATGACCGTGTCGAGACAGGCCTGCATGATCCCCAGCTGGATGCCCGACAGGACCACGCGTTCGTAATCCAGCCCGCTCATCAGCACGCCGACGCCGCCGTTCAGCGGCCCCATCACGCGGTCTTCGGGCACGAAGCAATCGTCGAACACCAGTTCGGCGGTGGGCGACCCGCGCATGCCGACCTTCTCGATCTTCTGGCCGATGGAGAACCCCGCATCGTCCTTCTCGATCAGGAAGGCGGTGATCCCGCGGCTGCCCGCGCTGCCATCGGTCTTGGCATAGACCACCAGCGTATCGGCATGGGGCGCATTGGTGATCCAGAACTTGGTACCGTTGAGGCGGTAGCCGCCATCGACCGCTTCGGCCTTGAGCTTCATCGACACCACGTCCGATCCGGCGGAGGCTTCAGACATGGCGAGGCTGCCGACATGCTCGCCCGAGATCAGCGGGGGGAGATACTTGGCCTTCTGCTCGGCATTGCCCCAGCGGCGGATCTGGTTGATGCACAGGTTCGAATGCGCGCCGTAGCTGAGGCCGAGCGAGGCCGAGGCCCGGCTGACTTCCTCGACCGCGATGACGTGTTCGAGATAGCCGAGCCCGAGCCCGCCATCCTCTTCGCTCACGGTGATGCCGTGCAGGCCCAGCTCGCCCATCTGGCGCCACAGTTCCTCGCGCGGGAAATAGTCCTCACGGTCGATCTTCTCGGCCTGGGGGGCGATCTGTTCGTCGGCGAAGCGGGCCACGGTGTCGCGGATCATTTCCGCGCTTTCGCCAAGCTGGAAATCGAAATCGGGGGTCGCGCGCATGCTCTCTCCTTGGGGCTGGCGAAGATTCTCTTTAGTTGCGCGGGCCGATAGCCGAGCGCGCCAGATGGGGCAAACGCAATAGACCTGCCTGATGTGATCGAGCGCGGAATTGCTTTACCTGAGAGACGCTTGCTTCTAGTCGGCAAGCTTCGGCCATGTTTCGCAAACCGAGCATACTTTGGCCCGAGGGCACACCGCCTTCGGATGCCTATTGCGACGAGGACAAGCGCCTCGCGGTGCTGGCTGCGCACGGTACGCAGGGAATGGTCGACGATCCCGAATTGCAGGAGCTGGTCGACCTCGTAGCCAAGCTGTGCGACGTGCCGATGGCGATGGTGACCGTGGTCGAGGAAGGCCGCCAGCTGTTCCTTACGCGTACCGGGATCGACGCGCGCGAAACCCCGCGCCCCACCAGCTTCTGCGCGCATGCCATGCTCGGCGCCGAGCCGTTGGTCGTGCCCGACGCGCGCGAGGATGCGCGTTTCATCGACAACCCGCTGGTCACCGACGAACCGCATATCCGATTCTACGCCGGCCACCCGCTGATTTCGGTCGAGGGAGCACCGCTTGGCGCGCTCTGCGTGATTGATACCAAACCGCGACCCGAAGGGCTGAGCGACATCCAGCGCGAGTCGCTTTCGGTGCTTGCCAAGTCGGCGATGCGGCGCATTTCGCAGCGCCGGCTGGGCGAGACCGCGCAGGAAGCGGTGCACATGCGCGAGAGCTATCTCCAGCGCATGATCGACAGCGTGCCGGGGATCGCCTGGTCGGCCGATGGCGCGGGCAATTTCGACTATGTCAGCGCGCAGTGGAGCGAGCTGACCGCCACCGCCCAGCCGCGCCGGCTGGCCGACTGGCAGAATGCGGTGCACCCGGAAGACTGGGCGCAGGCCTCGGGCGCGTTCCAGGCCTCGCTCGAGAGCGGCAAGCCGTTCGAATACGAATGGCGGCTCAAGCTGTCCGACGGCAATTACCGCTGGATGCTGGCGCGCGCGGTGCAGACCCCCACCACCGAAGGGCAGAACCGCTGGTTCGGGACGGTCATCGACGTCGACCGGCAGCACCGCCTGTCCGAAGCACGCGACCTGCTGGCGAACGAACTGTCGCACCGGATCAAGAACATCTTCGCGGTGGTGTCGGGGCTGATTGCAATCCGCGCGCGGGGCAAGCCCGAGATCGCCGAATTCGCTGCCGAGCTTAACGATACGATCCGCTCACTGAGCGCTGCGCACAATTACGTCCGCCCCGGACACGGGCAGCGCGCAAGCACGCTATCGGGTCTGCTGGCCGACCTGCTCGCCCCCTATGGCACGCCGGACCAGGAGCGTTTCAGCGTGACCGGGCCGGGCATCAGGATCGGCGCGCGCGCGGCCACGCCGCTGGCGCTGATCTTCCACGAACTGGCCACCAACTCGGCCAAATACGGCGCATTGTCGGCCCCCGACGGGTTCGTCACGGTGACGGTCGAGGCCGATTGCGAGGGCGACGACACGGTCTGCGTCACGTGGGACGAGAACACTCGCGGCGGCGCCGTTCCCACGCCGGGATCGCCCGAAGGCTTCGGTTCGCGGTTGCTGCGCATGGCCGTCGAAGGCCAGCTGAGCGGCACGTTCGAGCGCACCTATTCGGACGACGGGCTCGACATCCGGATCGTTTTCCCGCGCGCATCGATCCAGACCTGACCCGGGCTGCGGCTTGCGTGTGGGGCGCGGCTGTGCTTTGCCAGACCTCATGCTGAGCGATGCGAAATTCCTGCCGCGGCGACTGGCGCTGGCCGGCCTTGTGCTGTCCGCGCTCGCCGCCTGCAGCCCGACCGAACAGCAAAGCGAAACGCTCACCGCGACGCAGCAGGCCATCGCCACCCCCACCGGCGAACCCGCGCCCGAGGTGTTCGCCGCGACCGCCTGGCGGGTGCTGGCGGCCGATGGCGCGCGCTACACCACCTATCTCGACCAGGACGGCACCTACCGCGACCTGCGCAACGGCGATCCGTGGCAGACCGGCAGCTGGCGGTATTCCGAGGAAGAAGGCAACGGCAAGCGGCTGTGCCTGCGGCCCGATGACGAAAACGGCGTCGAACGCTGCTGGGAACCGGACCGGATGCGCAATGGCGTGATGCGTGCCGAAAACGATGCGGGCACGGTGATCGAACTGGAAAGCGTCACCTACGCCCTGCCGGTCGAGACCGCCGACGAAGCCGCGTGAGCGGGGACCCGCCAGCGCTGGTCGAATTCAGCAACGTGCGCAAGAGCTATGGCCCGACGCTGGCAGTAGCCGGCGTGTCGCTGGCGGTCGGTGATGGCGAATTCGTCGCGCTGGTCGGCGCCTCGGGCTCGGGCAAGTCGACGTTGCTCAAAACCGTCAACCGCCTGATCGATCCGACCGCCGGCGCAGTGCGGTTCGCGGGCGACAATGTCGAAGGTCTGCCCCTGGTGGCGCTGCGCCGCCAGATCGGTTACGTGTTCCAGTCGGTCGGGCTGTTCCCGCACATGACGGTGGGGGAAAACATCGCCATCGGCCCGCGGCTGGTCGGCGAACGGCTGGCGGGCGAACGGATTGCCCGCCTGCTCGAACTGGTCGATCTCGAACCCGAAATGGCAGACCGGCTGCCCGACGAATTGTCGGGCGGGCAGCGCCAGCGGGTCGGTGTGGCGCGCGCACTGGCCAATGAACCGCGCTTGCTGCTGATGGACGAACCCTTCGGCGCACTCGATCCGATCACGCGCGACGCGCTCGGCGACCGGGTCCGCGCCCTGCATGGCGAATTCGGCCTGACCACGGTGATGGTCACTCACGACATGGCCGAAGCGTTGCTGCTGGCTGACCGCGTGCTGGTGATGGATGCCGGGAAAGTGGTCGCGGACGAAACCCCGCACGCGCTGCTGTCGGGGGCCGGCGGCGCCATCGCGCAGGGTCTGGTCGCGGTTCCCCGCGCGCAGGCCGACCGGCTGGCGGAGCTGGCCCGGTGAGCGCGATCTGGACCACGCTGCTCGGCCTTGGCGACAAGCTGGCCGCGCATGTGCTGCTGTCCGCTGCGGCGATCGCGCTGGGGATTGCAGTGGCCTTGCCGCTGGCGGTCTGGGCCAGCCGTTCCGAACCGGTCGCGCGCGCCACGCTGGGCTTTGCCAGCCTGGTGCAGACGATCCCCGCGCTGGCGCTGCTCGCGCTGTTCTTCCCCATATTGCTGTCGCTGCGCGCGGTGTTCGGCGAGGGCCTGCCGACGCTGGGTTTCCTGCCCGCACTGCTGGCGCTGGCGCTGTATGCGCTGCTGCCGATCCTGCGCAATGCGGTGACCGCGCAGGTCAATCTCGACCCCGGCGTGATCGAGGCCGCGCACGGCGTCGGGATGACCTTCTGGCAGCGGCTGCGGCTGGTCGAAGCCCCGCTGACCGCGCCCTATATCATGGCCGGCATCCGCACCGCGGCGGTGTGGACCATCGGTGCCGCCACGCTGGCCACCACCATCGGGCAGCCAAGCCTGGGTGATCCGATCTTCGCCGGTCTGCAGACGCAGAACTGGGTGCTGGTGCTGGCGGGCTGTATTGCCAGCGCCGGTCTGGCGCTGGTCGCCGATGCGCTGCTTGGCCTGATCGAGAAAGGGCTCGCCACGCGCCGCCGGATGCTGACGTTCGGCGGACTGGCGGCGGTCCTGCTGGGCATCCTCGGCGCGCTGGCTGTCCAGTTCGGCGAGCGCGGCGACGACCGCATCGTCATCGGGGCCAAGGGCTTTTCCGAGCAATACATCCTCGCCCGCCTGATCGGGCAACAGCTGGAGGCAGCGGGGTACGGGGTCGAATACCGCGACGGGCTGGGTTCGGCGGTCGCGCACCAGGCGGTATCGACCGGGGCGATCGACGTGCTGGTCGATTACACCGGCACCATCTGGACCAACCAGATGGAACGCAGCGACAATCCCGACCGCGAGACCATGCTTGCCGAGATTGCCGCGTGGGAAACACGCACCAGCGGCACGCATGTGCTGGGCCGGCTGGGTTTCGAAAACGCCTATGGCCTCGCCATGCCGCGCGCGGCCGCCGAGGCCGGCGGCTTTACCAGCATCGGCGATCTCGCGGGACGCGCGCAGGCCATGACCATCGGCGGCGATCCCGAATTCTTCGAACGGCCCGAATGGATCGCGGTGCGCGAGGCCTATGGCCTGCGCTTCGCCGCACGGCGCAATTTCTCGCCCACCTTCATGTACAATGCGCTGACCTCGGGCGAGGCCGACGTGATCGGTGCCTACACCTCCGACGGGCGGATCGCGGCGGATGACCTGGTGATCCTCGACGATCCGGAAGGCGCCTTCCCCAATTACGATGCGATCATCCTGCTCGCCCCCGCAACCGGGACGGACGACGCGCTGGTCGGCGCGCTCGAACCGCTGATCGGTGCGATCGGCGTGGATGCAATGCGCGAAGCCAATTATTCGGTCGACCGGACCGAAGACAAGCTGTCGTTCGAACGGGCCGCGCAGCGCCTGGCCGAACGGATCGGCCAGTAGGCTAGCGCGCGCGCTGCCAGACCTGCGTCTGGCAGAAGGGGCCGATGCAGCCCTTGACCTCGAGCCGGTCGGGACCGCGGCGGCGCACTATCGAACGATAGGTCTTGCCGTTGTTGGGATCGTAGATTTCGCCGCGCCACGAATCCTCGTCTTCGGTGAACCCGGTGAGGATCGCCATGCCGAGCAGCTTGCGGCTGCGCTTGGCGGCATCGCGATTGTTGACGTCGCGCTGGTCGGCGCCCTGCGGCGGGGTGACGAGGAATTTGGCGATCCGCCCGCAGATACTGCGTCCGCAATCGCTTATCTGCACGATGGCGTCCCGGTCTTCGGTCACCCAGCGCCCCTCGATCGGTTCGGCGGCGGCCAGCGGCGTGGCAGCCAGTGCAAGCGCAGCCAGGGTGAACAGGTGTTTCATGACGGCGGCGTCCTTCGCTGGCCTTCGGGGAAACCCGCGCCGCGCGGCCAGTCGCGCGCGGACAGCGCCATGCATTTGAACAATTCGCCCATGGCATCCTCTTGCACGAGGCGATCATGCGCTTGCTGCACTTCGCGCGCGCGGCCGGGTGCGGCCGCGACCAGTGCCTGCGCGCGCAGGCCGATGCCCATCGCGGTCAGCCAGGCTCCCTGCGTGGTCAGCGAACTGGCCACGCCCTCGCGCCGCGCTATCGTGTCGAGCGTGGCGAAATCGACATGCGCGGTGAGGTCCATTTCGCCCGGTGCGGCGAAGACATCGACCTTTTCATGCGCACGGACGGCCTGCAGCGTCGCCCCGGTGCGCGGGGCGAGATGGCCGTAATCGATCAGCAGCGCCGCGCCGCCCTGGACGTCGATCCGCCGCGCCAGCGCCTCGACCAGCGCCGCGGCGGCGGGAGAGGTTTCGATGACCGTGCCGACCGGCGCACTGCGCTGCGCTTCGGGCACCGCCGCGTCGAGCGGGCTCGGCCCCGAAACGAAGGCCAGATCGCCGTCCTCGATCCCGACCATCCGTTCGCGCCAGCCGGTTTCGGTCCGAACCAATTGCCGCACCGGCAGTGCATCGAGAAACTCGTTGGCGAGCAGCAGGATCGGGCGGTCGGTCGGCAGGCTGTCGAGCGAATCGTGGAACTGCGCCCCGGCCAGCGCCGCTCCCTGGACCGCGCGCAGGGCTTCGGATCCCTCGACCAGATGCACCTGCGGGCGCAGCCCCTGGCTGGCCATCGCACGCAGCGCATCCTTCGCCAGCGTCCCCCGGCCCGGCCCGAGCTCGACATAGAGCGCGTCTTCCGGGCGCCCCGCCCGGGTCCAGATATCCGCCAGCCACAGACCCGCCATTTCGCCGAACATCTGGCTGATCTCGGGCGCGGTGGTGAAATCGCCGGCCGCGCCAAGCGGATCGCGCGTGGTGTAATAGCGGGCGTTGCTTTCGCCCATGTAGCGCGTGACGGGCATCGGCCCGTGCTGGGCGATCAACCGGCGGAAGCTGTCCGCCAGCGGGGTCGAAACGGCTTCGCTCATGCGGGGCGGGTCTTGCCCGCCCCGGCGCTGCCCGTGGCCGGGCGCAGCAGCGCATAGACCAGGACCACGACACCGATCAGGATCATCGGCAGGCTGAGCCACTGTCCGCGCGAAAGGCCGGTTTCGACCACCACATAGGCGAGGTGCGTGTCGGGTTCGCGGAAGAATTCCATCAAAAACCGCCCCAGCCCCATGCCGATGGTGAAGACCGCCACCAGCAGGCCGGGCCGGTACCGGGCACGGGTCTGCCAGAACAATGCCAGCAGCAGCAGCCCCAGCAGCAGCCCTTCGAAGCCTGCCTGGTACAGCTGGCTGGGGTGGCGCGGGAGCTGGTCGGGATCGGTCGGGAAGACCATCGCCAGCGGGAAGTCGCTGGCAACCGCGCGCCCGTAGAGTTCGCCGTTGACGAAATTCGCCAGCCGCCCGAGCATGTAGGCCAGCGGCACGTTGACCGCGATATAGTCGCAGATGCGCAGCCAGTTGAGCCCGCCGCGCCAGGCGACCCAGCTGATCGCGATCAGCACGCCGATGACCCCGCCGTGGAAGCTCATCCCGCCTTCCCACAGCTTGAACACGTCCGCGCTGGCGAACAGTTCGGGCTTGTAGAACGCCGCATAGCCGATCCGCCCGCCGAGGATGACGCCGAGCGTGCAATAGAAGAACAGGTCGTCGGCATGGCGCTGCGCCATCGGCGCGCCGGGGGCCTTGATCATCTTCGACAGGTGCCAATAGGCGAACAGGATGCCGAGCAGGTAGGCGAGCGAGTAGAACCGCAGCTGGAACCCGCCGACCTCGAACAGATAGGGCCGCAGCCCCAGATTTTCCCAGTAGATCGGCTCTGCCGCGCCCGATGCAGCCAGTAGTGACAGCAAGTGGTTATCCCCTTAGAGGTGAGTCGAAGGCCGCAACCGGCGACCCATCGGGGCGGCTTTTGGCATAGCAGGGGTTTTGGGGAAAGCCTGCGTCGAGCCGCAATTACTGCGCGAGCCTCGATCACGGGGCCGCGCGCCGATTTGGAGAGGACACTACACCACCCATGCCGACACAACTCGACAAGGATATCAGCCGGATCACCCAGGCGGTTACCGCACCGGGACAGATGTTCGAACTGACCGAAACGACGCGCCGCGGCGTCACCATGCCGGCGTTCAAGAACGCGCCGCCCAGCCTGGCGCATTTCTTCGCGCATTTCTGCAACGAGAAGAAGGACGAGCTGTTCATCGTCGATGGCGACATGCGGCTGACCTTCGGCGAAGTCTGGCATGCCGCCAGCCATGTGGCGCATAGCCTGGCAAGCCAGCACGGGATCGAAAAGGGCGACCGCGTGGGTATCGCCGCGCGCAATTCGGCCAATTGGATCATCGCCTATATGGGCGTGATCATGGCGGGCGGCTGCGCGACGCTGCTCAACGGCTGGTGGACCGGCGAGGAAATGGCCTACGGAATCGGCCTGTGCGATTGCAAGCTGGTGCTGGCCGATGCGCAGCGCGCTGAGCGGCTCGAAGGCGTCGAACACGGCGCGAAGGTCGTCGTGTTTGAGCACGGCGTCCCGTCGGAAGGCCTCGCTCCCGTATGGGCGGCGGGCGACACCGCCATGACCATGCTGGGGCAGATCGGCCCCGACGATCTCGCCACCATTCTCTACACTTCGGGTTCGACCGGGCACCCCAAGGGGGCCTATTCGGATCATCTCGGCGTCGTTTCGGGCACGATGAACTACGTCTGCCAGACCGCGATGATGCTGCAGCTGCTGACCGAGCGCGGCGAAGCCCCGACCGTCCAGCCCAGCGCGCTGGTGGCGGTGCCGCTGTTCCACGTCACGGGCGAGGTCCCGCTGTTCCTGCAGAGCTTCGCCATGGGCCGCAAGCTGGTGCTGATGCCCAAGTGGGATGCGACCAATGCGCTCGAACTGCTCGACCGGGAACAGATCACCTATTTCGTCGGCGTGCCGCTGATGAGCTACGAGATCGCGGTTCACCCGGAACGCGAGAAATACGATCTGTCGCAGTGCAAGACCTTTGCCGGCGGCGGTGCCGCGCGCCCGATCGAACACGTCAAGAAGATCAAGGATGCCTTCAAGGACGGCTTCCCCGCGCTGGGGTATGGCCTGACCGAGACCAACGGCGTCGGCGCGGGCAATCTCAACGAGAACTATCTCGCCAAGCCCAACAGCACCGGCATGCCTTCGCTGCCGCTGGTCGACATGGCGATTCTCGACGACGATGGAAAGCCGCTGCCGCAGGGCCAGATCGGCGAGGTCTCGATCCGCTCGGTGTGCAACTTCCTCGGCTATTGGAAGAACGAGGATGCCACCAAGGCGGCCTATTCCGACGATGCCTATTTCCGCACTGGTGACCTCGGATACCTCGATGAAGACAATTATCTCTTCATCGTCGACCGCAAGAAGGACATCATCATCCGCGGCGGCGAGAACATCAGCTGCATCGAGGTGGAGGAAGCGATCTACGCGCATCCGAAGGTTGCCGAATGCTCGGTCTTCGGCCTGCCCGACGAACGCTTCGGCGAAATCCCGGCCGCAGTCTATTACCCGCATCCGGGACAGACGCTGTCGGTCGAGGAACTGCAGGACTTCCTGCGCGAGCACATCGCCCCCTTCAAGATCCCCTCGGTGATGTGGCAGAGCGAGGAGCAACTGCCCCGCCTCGGCACGCAGAAGGTCGACAAGCGGACGGTCAAGGCCACCTACGCCAAGGAGCATCTTCCGGCTTGAGCACGACCCAGGTTCCCCGCCAGCGCGCGATCATCGACAGGCGCAGGCTTGCCTCCGAAATCGGCTCGCTGGTGGAGGAGCATGGCGAGCAGGCGCGTGGGCCGGTCGTGCAGCTGCTCAAGACCGCGCTCGACAAGGGGCGCGCCGAACTCGAGAGCCGGCTGGAGGCCAAGCCTTCGGCCGGCCACGAGAATGCGGGCGGTTTCGCCTTCCTGATCGACCAGTTGATCCGGGTGATCCACGATCACGCGACCACCCATCTTTACCCCAGCGCCAACCGCTCGCAGGCCGAACGGCTCACGGTGATCGCGGTGGGCGGCTATGGCCGCGCGGAAATGTCGCCGCATTCGGATGTCGATGTCGCCTTCCTCGTCGGTGGGAAGAAAACCGCCTGGTGCGAACAGGTGGTCGAGGCGATGCTCTACCTGTTGTGGGACCTCGGGCTGAAGGTCGGCCATTCGACCCGCACGCTGGACGAGGCGATGCGGCTGTCGAAGAACGATCTGACCATCCGCACCGCGCTGCTCGAAGGACGTTACGTCTGGGGCGACCAGGAGCTGTTCGAGGAAGGTTCGCGGCGGTTCACCGCCGAGGTCGTGCAGGGCAACCAGCGCAATTTCGTCACCGAGAAACTGGCCGAACGCAACGCTCGCCACAAGCGCATGGGTGACAGCCGCTACGTCGTCGAACCCAATGTGAAGGACGGCAAGGGCGGGCTGCGCGACCTCCACACGCTCTACTGGATCGGCAAGTTCATCCACCGGGTACGCACCGCCTCCGAACTGGTCGATGTCGGCCTGTTCGCCCCGGCCGAGTATCGCAGCTTCCGGCGCGCGGAAAACTTCCTGCTGGCGGTGCGCAGCCACATGCATGTGATCACCGGCCGCGCCGAGGACCGGCTGACCTTCGATCTGCAGCGGCGCATTGCCGAACGCATGAATTTCGCCGAGCGGCCGGGCAAGAGTTCGGTCGAACGGTTCATGCAGTTCTATTTCCTGCAGGCGAAACGCGTCGGTTCGCTGACCGGCGTGTTCCTCGCGCATATCGACGACCAGTTCGAAGCCAAGACCGCGCGGCGCGGCTTCTTCGCCGGCTGGAAGCAGAAAGCCCGCCAGCTCAAGGGCTATCGCGTGTTCGGGGGCAAGATCGCCGCGCCTTCGGACGACTGGTTCAAGAAGGACCCGGTCCGGCTGATCGAGATCTTCCAGCTGGCCGAGGCCGAAGAGCTGGAGATCCATCCCGAAACCATGCGGCAAGCCGACCGCGACAGCGGGGCGATCGACAATGCGGTGCGCGAGGATCCGCGCGCCAACGCGCTGTTCCTCGACCTGCTGTGCGGCCGCAACGATCCCGAAATGGTGCTGCGCTGGATGAACGAGACGGGCGTGTTCGGCAAGTTCGTGCCCGATTTCGGCAAGGTCAACGCGCAGATGCAGTTCGACATGTACCACCACTATACGGTGGACGAGCACACCATCCGCGCGATCGGCCTGCTCAACCAGATCGAGAAGGGCGAACTGGCGGACGACCATCCGCGTGCCACGCGGCTGATCCACAAGGTCGGTTCGCGCCGCACGGCCTATGTCGCGGCGCTGCTGCACGATATCGCCAAGGGCCGCGGGGGGGATCATTCGGTGCTCGGCGCCGAAGTTGCCGAGGACCTGTGCCCGCGGTTCGGCCTCAGCCCCAGCGAGACCGAAATGGTCGCCTGGCTGGTGCGCAACCACCTGCTGATGAGCCACACCGCACAGAAGCGCGACCTGACCGACCCCAAGACGATCGAGGATTTCGTCGCGCTGGTGCAAAGCCAGGAACGGCTGCGCCATCTGGCGATCCTGACCGCGGTCGATATCCGCGCGGTCGGGCCCGGTACGTGGAACAGCTGGAAGGGTCAGTTGCTGGGCGAGCTGTACGATGTCTCAAGCGAACGGCTGCGGCTTGGCCACATGCGCCACGGGCGCGAACAGAAAATGGCCTACAAGCAGCAGGAAGTCGCCAAATTGCTGGGCGAGGACGCCGCGCTGGTCGATGAACTCGCCAAGACCATGGGCGATGCCTACTGGATCGCCGAGCCGACCGATATCATCGCGCTCAACCTGGTGCATTATGCCGCCGCCCGCGCGGCCGAACACGAGCTGTCGATCCACTGCGAATATTACGAAGCGCGCGGGGCGACGCTGGTGACCGTGATCGCCGCCGACCATCCGGGCCTGTTCTACCGCATTGCAGGCGGCATCCACCTGGCGGGCGGGAACATCATCGACGCGCGCATCCACACCACCCGCAAAGGCTGGGCGCTGGACAATTTCCTCGTCCAGGACCCGCATGGCGAACCCTTCGCCGAAGCCGGCCAGCTCGACCGGCTGAAGAAAAGCATTGCCGATGCGCTGGCCAACAAGGTCGACCTCGCCCCGCGGCTGGCGCAGCGCCCGCTGCCACACAGCCGGGCCCGCGCCTTCGACGTCGCCCCGCGGGTGTTGTTCGACAACAAGGCGTCGAACAAGTTCACCGTCATCGAAGTCAATGCGCGCGACCGGTCAGCGCTGCTCAACCGGCTGGCCCGGGCGCTGTTCGAAAGCCGGCTGGTGGTCCATTCCGCGCATGTCACCAATTACGGCGAACGCGCGGCGGATACCTTCTACGTAACCGATCTCACGGGCGGGAAACTGCAGCCGGGCGACCGGATGAACCGGATCGAAGCGCGGCTGATGGAAGCGGCCAGCGATGCCACGCAGGACCGGCTAGAGAACGCCTAGCCCTGCACCCCTCCGTCTTGCCGTTCGAGGACGGTCGAGCAGCTACCCCGCAGCAGGACGGGCGCCGAACAGGGCGGTGCCCACGCGCACATGCGTCGCACCCAGCTTGATCGCGGTTTCGTAATCCCCGCTCATTCCCATGCTGCGCCCTTCCAGCCCGTGATCACGCGCCAGCTTGTCGAGAAAAGCGAAGAACGGAGCTGGCTCGATGTCCTGCGGGGGCAGGCACATCAGGCCCGCCAGCGGAATGTCCGCCTGCCGCGCCTGTTCGATCAGCGCGGGCAATTCCGCCACCGGGCAGCCCCCCTTCTGGTCCTCTTCACCGACATCGACCTGGATGAAGCACGGCACGCGCCGGCCCGATTTGTCCATCGCCTTGCCCAGCGCCTTCACCAGGCTGGGGCGATCGAGCGAGTGGATCGCGTCGAACAGGGCGACCGCGTCCTCCACCTTGTTCGATTGCAGCTGCCCGATCAGGTGCAATTGCACCGCCGGATAGGCTTCGCGCAACGCGGGCCATTTGCCCTGCGCCTCCTGCACGCGGTTCTCGCCGAAGTGGCGCTGTCCTTCGCGCAGCAGCGGTTCGATCGCCTCTGCGGGATGCATCTTGCTGACCGCGATCAGCGTCACTTCTTCCGGTTCGCGGCGGGCGATCCGGCAGGCGGCGGCAATATTGGCCTGCACGTGTTGAAGCGGGGTCTCTGCCTTTTCCATCTCAGCGCGCTATAGCGACAATATGCGCGATAAACAGTCCCTGCCGCTGATCTGGTTGCTGAGCGATGCCCGCAACGATGCGCAGCTGGAACAGGCGCTCGCCGACCTGCCGCGGGGATCGGGTTTCGTCTTTCGCCACTACCACCTGCCCCCCGATGTGCGGCGCGCGCGATTCGATACGCTCGCCGCGCTCGCGCGCCGGCGTGGGCATGCGGTGGTCCTTGCGGGGACGCAGGACTGGGGCGCCGATGGCCGCTATGGTGCGCCCGAGCGGCTGGGGCCGGGCCTGCGCCTCGCGACTGCGCATGACCGCGCCGAGATCGAAGCCGCGCTGGCCGCACGCGCCGACGGTATCTTCCTGTCGCCGGTGTTTCCCACCGCGTCGCATCCCGGGGCAAGCACACTGGGCAGCGCCGGGTTTCACGCGCTCGCACGCCTGTCGAGCGTACCGGTGATCGCGTTGGGGGGCATGACCGCGGCGCGCGCGCGCGGCCTTGGCTGGCCGCGCTGGGGGGCAATCGACGGACTCGCTTCGACGAAGGCCGCTTGACGGGCGACTCCCCGAAGATTCATACTGCACGCTTTCTACGGATCAGGGGAACACCGATGGCCTCGCGCGCAGGCGCAGCACCAGACTGGCGCGCGGCATTTCGCCGCAGCTTCCGCCGCGCCACGCACATGGCGGGCGCAGGACTGCTGTTCGTGCTGCTGGTCTTCCTGACGCTGGCGCTGGCCAGCTACACCCAGACCGATCCCAGCCCATCGACTGCCGCGAGCGATGCCAACATCGGCAATTGGATGGGCGCCAGCGGGGCCTGGGCCAGCGAACGCGCGCTCAATTTCCTCGGCCTGCCCGCCGTCCTGCTGCTGCCATTGCTCTATATCGCGGCGCGCCGGCTGTGGAGCGGCGTCGAGCGCGACGACGAGGACGAGACGCCCGGTCGCTGGTGGCGGCCGCTGGCCATGCTGCTGGCCGCAATCGCCTTGCTCGGCACGGTGCTGGCGCTGGTGTTCGAACCGGGTAGCGGCAGCCTGCCCGCAGGACCCGGCGGTCTGTTCGGGCAATTGGGCGGCCTCGGGATCGAAGCGGTTGCCGAACGCTTCGGCGGCAGCTTTGCCGGCTGGATCGTGCTGGCGCTGGCGCTGGCTGCGCTGGGCGGCGGTATCGCGCTGGTCACCCGGGTGTTCGCGCTCGACTGGGCGCAGTTCCTGACACTGCCCGAATTCGTCAAGCGCAAGGCGCAGCTCCCCGAATTCGACCTGCCGCTGGCGCCAAAAAAACAGAAGCGCGCCGTCCCCGCCGCAGCCGAGCCCGAAGACGCCGACCTGCCGGTTCGCGAACCGCGCCGTGCGCCTGAAATCGCCGACCCGGCGCCCACCCCCGCCCAGCCCAAGCCGGCCACGGCGAAGCAGCGCGACATGTTCGCCAATTACCAGCTGCCGAGTCAGGACCTGCTCGACGACGCGCCCGACAACACCGCGCCCAAGCTCGACAAGATGGCGCTCGAACGCAATGCGCGGCTGCTCGAGAACGTGCTCGACGACTTCAACGTGAAGGGCGAGATCACTGCGGTCCGCGCCGGTCCGGTGGTGACCATGTACGAGCTCGAGCCGGCGCCGGGCATCAAGGCCAGCCGCGTGGTCGGCCTGGCCGAAGATATCGCGCGCAACATGAGCGCGATCAGCGCGCGCGTTTCGCCCATTCCGGGCCGCACGGTGATCGGCATCGAACTGCCCAATGCCGACCGCCAGATGGTCAGTTACAAGCAGCTGTCCAATTCGGCCGCCTTCGTCGACCACAAGGGCAGCCTGCCGATGATCCTGGGCAAGGACATCGCCGGCGAACCGATCGTCGCCGATCTGGCCGCGATGCCGCATCTGCTGGTCGCGGGCACCACCGGTTCGGGCAAGTCGGTCGGATTGAACGCGATCCTGCTGTCGCTGCTCTATCGCTTCACGCCCGACGAATGCCGGTTGATCCTGATCGACCCCAAGGTGCTCGAGCTGAAAAGCTATGACGACATTCCCCACCTGCTCAGCCCGGTGGTCACCGAGCCGCACAAATCGGTGCGCGCACTCAAATGGGCGGTCGAGGAGATGGAGAAACGCTATCGGATGATGTCGTCGGTCAACTCGCGCAATATCGCCGGCTTCAACGAGAAGATCCGCAAGGCGGTCGAAAAGGGCAAGCCGCTCGGCCGCCGCGTGCAGACCGGCTTCGACCCCGAGACGGGCGAGGAACTCTACGAGGAAGAGCAGCTCGATTACCAGCCGCTGCCGCTGATCGTGCTGATCGTCGACGAGCTGGCCGACCTCATGGTCACGGTGGGCAAGGAAATCGAGGTCCTGATCCAGCGCCTGTCGCAGAAAAGCCGCGCCGCCGGCATCCATCTGATCATGGCGACGCAGCGCCCCTCGGTCGACGTCATCACCGGCGTCATCAAGGCCAACCTGCCCACCCGGATCAGCTTCAAGGTCACCAGCCGCATCGACAGCCGCACGATCCTGGGCGAACAGGGCGCCGAGCAGCTGCTGGGCAAGGGTGACATGCTCTACAAGCCCAATACCGGCGCGATGATCCGCGTCCACGGTCCCTTCGTCTCCGACGAGGAGGTCGAGCGGGTGGCCGATCACTGGCGCGGACAGGGCAAGCCCGACTATGTCGATGCGGTCACCGAGGAGCCCGAGGACGGCGGCTTCAATTTCGAGGACGAGTTCACCGCCAGCGACAATCCCGACGAGCGCAAGTATCGCCAGGCCTGCCAGATCGTGATCGAGAACCAGAAGGCATCGGGTTCGTGGCTGCAGCGCCAGATGGGCGTGGGCTACAACACCGCGGCCAAGTGGATCGAGCGGATGGAAAGCGAAGGCCTGGTCGGCCCCGCCAACCATGTCGGGCGGCGCGAGATCTTCCGCGATCAGGACGGCAACCCGCTGTAGCCATGCCCCGCACCGGCCCCACCGGGCAAATTAGGCGCGACGCGAGCAGATCAACGGGTTAGATCGTCCGGCGATGAGTATTGCAAGCGAAACGACCGGACAGGTCGCCCGGGAAGAGAAGGCCGACAAGGCAGATGGCACTGCCCGCCGGCCGATCAGCCGCTGGACGATCCTGCGCGCCTTGGCCGAAATCCGTATCTGGTGGCGCGACGGCGTGGTCGCCGATCTCGATCATGTCGCCACGGTCGAACGGGTTCGCGGCGAATCGCTGCTGACCAGCCGCTATATCTTCATGACTGCGATGAGCGCGGGCATCGCCATCCTCGGCCTGCTGCTGTCCTCGCCGGCCGTGGTGATCGGCGCCATGCTGCTATCGCCGCTGATGAACCCGATCATCGGTACCGGCTTCTCGCTCGCCACCGGTGATGCGGGCTGGTTGCGCCGCTGCGGCAAGGCGCTGATCGCCGGGTCGATCTTCGCCATATTATTCTGCGCGCTGATCGTGTTCCTTTCGCCGCTGCAAACCGTGACCGAGGAAATCGCCGCGCGCACCCGGCCCAACCTGTTCGACCTGCTGGTCGCGCTGTTTTCCGCGCTGGCGGGTTCCTATGCGGTGATTCGCGGGCGCGAGGGCACGATCGTGGGCGTTGCCATCGCCACCGCCTTGATGCCGCCGCTCGCGGTGGTCGGCTTTGGCCTCGCAACGTTCAACTGGACGGTTTTCGGCGGCGCGCTGGGGCTCTACGTCACCAACCTCGTGACCATCGGGCTGACCGCGGCCGTGATGGCGCGGCTGTACGGCTTCCAGTCGGACCTCACGCACCGCCAGAGCCGGGTGCAGTCGATCGGTATCATGGCAATCTTCATCGCGCTGGCGGTGCCGCTTGCCTTCTCGCTGCGCACCATTGCCTGGGAAGCCAATGGCCAGCGGATCGTCAACCAGGAAGTGGCGGAAGCCTTTACCGACCGCGCGCGGGTGGAACAGCCGATCGTCAACTGGGCCGCCAAACCGGTGACGGTCTCGGCCAGCGTCTTCACGCCCGAGTTCAACCCGTCGGCCGACACCGATGTGGCCGAGCGCTTGGCCGAACGGCTGGGCCGGCCGGTGGTCGTCACGATCGACCAGTTCCAGGTCGGCACCGATCCGCGCGCAGCCGAACAGGCGGCGCTGGCGCAGGCGCGCGCACGCGAGGCCGCCGAAGCAAGCGAGCGCCAGATTGCCGCGCTGGGCCGCAGCCTCGCGCTGATTGCAGGGGTCGAGCGCAAGGATGTGCTGCTCGACCGGGAGAACCGCCGCGCGCGGGCCGACGCGCGGCCGCTCGAGGGGCTCACGCTCGCCGGCTACCGCGAGCTCGAACAGCGGCTTGAAAACTCCACCCCGGGCTGGGCGGTCGAACTGCGCCCGCCGCTGTCGGCATTGCCCGAGATCAGCGTTGCCGAAGACGGTCTCGACAGCGCGAATGCGGGCCGGGTCGCCCTGATCGCCTGGGCGGCGCAGCGTTCGGGCGTCAGGGTATCGCTGTCGGGGAGCGAAGCCGCGTTGCAGGCGGTCACCGGCGCGCTTGGCGATGACACCCGCCTGTTCGACACGCGAACCGAAGGCGAAGGCAATACGGTCGTGGCCGACTGGAGTGTGGCGACCGAATAGCGGCGCGGGAGCGGGCCGACACGAGCGGCACGGGCCACGGGCGCAGGGCGAAGCGGGCGGGCCGGGCTTGCCGCATCTTGGTTGCAGTTGTAACGGACGCGCGCAATCAAGGAGTCCCCCCATGCGCATCGGCAGCCCCAAGGAAATCAAGAACCACGAATACCGCGTCGGCCTGACGCCCGAGAGCGCGAAAGAGCTCGTCATGCAGGGCCACGAGGTGTGGATCGAGACCCAGGCGGGTGCCGGCATCGACGCCAATGACGACCAATATGTCGCCGCAGGGGCGAAAATCGTCGACGGTCCCGATCCGATCTTCGCCGAATGCGAAATGGTGGTGAAGGTCAAGGAGCCGCAGTCGGTCGAGCGCAAGAAGCTGCGCGAGGGCCAGATCCTCTACACTTACTTGCACCTGGCACCCGATCCGGACCAGACGAAGGAACTGCTCGACAGCGGCGTCACCGCGATTGCCTATGAAACGGTGACCGGGCCGCGTGGCCAGCTGCCGCTGCTCAAGCCGATGAGCCAGGTCGCCGGACGGATGAGCGTGCAGGCCGGCGCCAGTGCGCTGGAGAAGGCGCATGGCGGACGCGGCGTGCTACTTGGCGGTGTCCCGGGCGTAATGCCCGGCAAGGTCGTGGTGATCGGCGGCGGCGTGGTCGGCTTCAATGCCGCGCAGATGGCGGTCGGCCTCGGTGCCGACGTGACCATTCTCGACCGCGATCCCGAAGTGCTCGAAAAGGTCGGCACGCATTTCGAGGCGCGCGCCAGCACGCGTTTTTCCAACGCCGCCAATCTCTACGACGCAGTGACCAATGCCGATCTGGTGATCGGGGCAGTGTTGATCCCCGGGGCCGCGGCCCCCAAGCTGGTAACGCGCGACACACTCCGCGACATGCAGAAGGGCGCGGTGCTGGTCGACGTCGCAATCGACCAGGGCGGCTGTTTCGAAACCAGCAAGCCCACCACCCATGCCGATCCGACCTATGTCATCGACGATGTCGTCCATTATTGCGTCGCCAACATGCCCGGCGCGGTCGCGCGCACGAGCACCTATGCGCTCAACAATGTGACGCTGCCGCATGCGCTGCGCATCGCGCGGATGGGCTGGAAAGATGCGCTCGCCGCCGATCCGCATCTCGCCGAAGGGCTCAACGTCCACCGCGGCGAAGTGACCTATGAAGCGGTCGCCACCGAACTCGGCTACGACTATCGCCCGACGGCGGAACTGCTGCGCTAGGTCAGACGAACGGCGCGATCACTTCGGGGCGCACCCGCGCGGGGCGCCCCGAAGTGCGATCGAGCATGGCCCAGGTGGTCGCCGCGCTGACGATCACCCGGCCCGCGGAATCGCGAAAATCGACGCGGCGCAGCGACTTGGCTCCGCGGGCCCCGCCTTCGATCCAGGTCGTGCCTTCGACGCTCTGCCCCAGGTCGATATTGCCGCGGTAGTCGATCTCGTGGCGGACCACGAGCCAGACATATTGCTCGCGGTCCTCGGGCCGCGCCGCGGCGTCCCAATGCGCGGTCGCCATGTCCTGTATCCACTGCACCCACACCGCATTGTTGACGTGCCCCATTTCGTCGATGTGGCGCGCCTCCGCGATGAAGCTGCGGGTGAAGCTGGGTATCACTCGGCCTCGCCCATCTGCCACAGGATGAAGGCGACCTCCTCGGCGGTTTCGTAGATCGACTGGAAGCGGCCCGACTTGCCGCCATGGCCCGCGCCCATATTGGTCTTGAGCAGCAGCTCGCTGTCGCCGGTCTTCACCTCGCGCAGCTTGGCCACCCACTTGGCGGGTTCCCAATAGGTTACGCGCGGGTCGTTGAGTCCGGCGGTCACCAGCATCGGCGGGTAATACTGCGCCGTCACCTGGTCATAGGGGCTGTAGCTGAGGATATAGGCGAAGGCCTGCTTGCTCAGGATCGGGTTCCCCCATTCGGGCCATTCGCCCGGCGTCAGCGGCAATTCTCCGTCGAGCATGGTCGACAGCACATCGACGAAGGGCACATGCGCCACCACCGCGCCCCACAGCTCGGGTTCGGTGTTGACCACCGCGCCCATCAGCTCGCCGCCCGCCGAACCACCCGAAATGCTGATCCGGCCTTTCTCGGTATAGCCCTTGGCGACCAGCCCCTTCGCCACGTCGACGAAATCGTTGAACGTGTTGGTGCGCTCGTTGAGCTTGCCCTGCAGGTACCACTTGCGGCCCAGGTCGTCGCCGCCGCGGATATGCGCGATGGCATAGGCATAGCCGCGATCGACCAGGCTCAGCCGCGAGGTCGAGAAGCCCGGCGGCACCGCATAGCCGTAAGCGCCGTAGGCATAGAGGTGCAGCGGCCCGGTCTTCGGCCGGTCCTTGCGCATGATGATGCTGACCGGAACCATCGTACCGTCACGCGCGGCGATCTCGACACGCTCGGTGGTGTAGAGCGCGGGGTCGTAACCGCTGGGGATTTCCTGCTGCTTGAGCAGCTCGAGCTCGCCCGTGGCGACGTGGTAGTCGTAGACCGAATCCGGCGTGACCATGCTCTCATAGGCCAGCCGCAGGGTGTCCTGGTCGTATTCGGGATTGTTGCTCAGCCCTGCGCTGAAGCTGGCTTCGGCAAAGGCGATCGGCTTGACCAGATTGGCATCCTTGTAGGACCGCAGCTGGATCTGGTCGAGCCCGCGCAGTCGCCCTTCGGTGACATAGAAGTCCTTGAACAGTTCGAAACCGGTCAGGTAAAACTCGTCCGATCCGGAAATCAGCGTGGTCCAGTCGCCCGGCGTATCGAGCTTGGCGGTCGCCAGCCGGAAATTGACATGGTCGTCATTGGTATGGACCCACACCATCCCGTCGCGCACATCGACATCGTATTCGACGCCCTTCTGGCGCGGCTTGACCAGCACCTGCTCCGCCGTCGGATCGCTGGCGGGCACCAAGCGGACTTCGCTCGTCTCGTTGTCGCCGGTCGAAATGATCAGCCAGTCTTCCTGCGCCGACAGGCCGGTGCCGACACGGAAGCCCTCGTCCATGGTTTCGCGGTAGAGTTCGACGTCTTCGCTGACCGGCGTGCCGAGGACGTGCATGGTCGCATCGTGGACGCGCCAATTGTCGTCCGCAGTACCATAGACCAGCGCCGTGTCGTTCTTCACCCAGACGAGGTCCGACAGCGTGCCGGGGATCTCGTCGGGCAGCAGTTCGCCCGTCTCCAGGTCCTTGATCCGCGCGGTGAAGCGTTCGGAGCCGTTGGTATCGGCGGAATAGGCGAGATAGCGGCCGTTCTGCGACACCGAAAACGCGCCCAGGCGGAAATATTCGACCCCTTCGGCCAGCGCGTTCTCGTCGAGGATCAGGACATCGTCGCCCCCGGCAACCGGCTTGCGGTAATATTTGCGGTATTCCGCGCCTTCCTCGAACTCCGACCAGTAGAGATAATCCCCGCGGCGCTGCGGCACGGTGGAATCGTCTTCCTTGATGCGCGCCTTCATCTCCGCGAACAATTCGTCGACCAGCGGCTGCTGCGGCTTCATCCGCGCTTCGAACCACGCGTTTTCGGCCTTCAGATGGTCGAGCACGTCCTCGTCGTCGATCGTCGGATAGGACTGGTCGCGCAGCCAGTGATAGGGGTCGGAAATCGTGATCCCGTGATGCGAATAGCTGTGGTCGCGTTTTTCGGCAGTCGGCGGCGAAGTCGGCTGTGGCACTGTGGTCCCTTCGGAGTTCTGGGCGTGGAGCGGCGCGCTGAGCGCCAGCGATGCGGCAGATAGGAACGCGGCGTATCGCATGAAAGGCATAGGTGGTCCTCCCCCGGGCGGCGCAAAACTGGAAAGGAGCGCCGCGGATGACTATGACGGGGGAGTGATTATGCGGCTGCGCCACGCGCCGCAAGCACCGAGTCGCTCCCCAGCGCGACCGGCGCGAAGGAAAGGATTTCTCGATGCTGATGCAGACCCATGAAGCCCGTCTCGACGGATTGCGCAAGGAACTGGCCCGCCGCGGCCTCGACGGCTTCGTCATTCCCATCTCGGACGAGCACATGAGCGAATATGTCGGCTCCTATGCCCAGCGACTCAACTGGCTGACCGGTTTCGGCGGCAGCGCCGGAAGTGCCGCCGTGCTGCAGGACCGCGCAGCGATGTTCACCGACGGGCGCTATACCGTCCAGGTGCGCGAGCAGGTCAGCGGGGCGCTGTACGATTACGAGGATGTGCCCGCCACATCGCCCGCCAAATGGATCGCCGAGCACGCGCCCGAGGGGGCGAAGATCGGCTATGACGCATGGCTGCACGGGATCGGCTGGGCCGAGGAGGCCGAAGCCGCGTTCGCACGCAGGGGCATCGAACTGGTCCCGGTGGACGGCAATCCGATCGATGCGATCTGGGACGACCGTCCGCAGGCCTCGCTGGCCGCAGCGGTGCCGCATGGCGACGCGCATGCCGGACGGTCGAGCGCCGACAAGCGTTCCGAAGTGGCCGACTGGCTCAAGCAGGAAGGGTATGACGCGACCGTCGTCAGCGCGCTCGATTCGGTCGCGTGGCTGCTGAACATGCGCGGCAGCGATGTCGACAACACGCCGGTCGCGCTGTCCTATGTCCTGGCGCATGCCGATGGCACTGCCGAACTGTTCATCGCGCCCGACAAGGTCACGCCCGAACTCACCCAGCATCTCGGCAATGCGGTGACGGTGCGCGACCGCGCGGAATTCGTACCCGCGCTCGAGGCGCTGGACGGCAAGCGGGTCGCGGTCGATCCGAACCACGCGGTGGCGGGCATCTTCCACGCGCTGGAACAGGGCGGCGCCAGCGTGGTGCGCACTGACGATCCGACTGTACTGCCCAAGGCGATCAAGAACCCGGCCGAACAGCAGGGCCACCGCGATGCCCAGTCGCGCGATGGTGCCGCCGTGGCGCGGTTCCTGCGCTGGCTCGGCATCGAAGCGCCCAAGGGCGGCGTCGACGAGCTCGCCGCGGCGGCCAAGCTGCGCGAATTCCGCGAAGCGGGCGGCCTGCTCAAGGATGCGAGCTTCGACACGATCAGCGCTGCGGCGGGCCATGCCGCGCTGCCGCATTACAAGGTCGACGAAGACAGCAATATCCCGATCCCGCCGTCGTCGATCTACCTCGTCGATTCGGGCGGCCAGTATCTCGACGGCACCACCGACATCACCCGTACCGTGTGGATCGGCCCGGGCGAGCCCAGCGCCGAGATGGTCGAGCGCAACACGCGCGTGCTCAAGGGCCATATCCAGCTCGACATGCAGAAATTCCCCGATCGCACCACTGGCGGCGCGCTCGACGCGCTGGCCCGGATGCATTTGTGGAACGGCGGGGTCGATTACGGCCACGGCACCGGGCATGGCGTCGGCAGCTTCCTTTCGGTCCACGAGGGCCCGCAGCGGATCAGCAAGCCGGGCGGCGCCTTCCCAGGCACCGAAACCCCGCTGCGCGAGGGGATGATCCTGTCGAACGAGCCCGGTTACTACAAGCCCGGCGAATACGGCATCCGGATCGAGAACCTCGTGCTGGTGGTCGATGCGGGCCTTGCGGACAGCGAGGGCAAGTATCTCGGCTTCGAAACGCTGACGATGGTTCCGCTCGACCGGACGCTGGTCGACCGCGCGCTGCTCAGCGAGGCCGAGATCGGCTGGTGGAACGACTATCACACCGCGGTCTACGCCACGCTTGCCCCGCAGCTCGAGGGCGATGATCTCGCCTGGCTCGAGGAGCAATGCGCGCCCTTGTAGGCCAGATCATGTTCCCTTAATGTTCCGCCGGTCGCGAGTCGTTTTCGATAAGGAGAATGCAGATGATCGGATATGTGACAGTGGGGACCAACGATCTCGAGCGGGCGGCTCGGTTCTATGATCCCATCGCGGCCGAATTGGGCGTGGGGCGGATGATGGATTTCGACAGCTTCATTGCCTGGGGGGCGATGGATGGCGCGCCGGGTATCGCGGCAACCAAGCCGTTCGACGGGAACGAGGCCAGTGTGGGCAACGGCACGATGGTGGCGCTGCAGGCGAAGGACCGCGACCAGGTCCGCCGGCTGTATGACATTGCGCTCGCCAATGGCGGCAGCGACGAGGGCGAACCGGGACCGCGCGGCGAGCCCGATGCCAATGGCATGGTGTTTTATGCGGCCTATTTCCGCGACCCGGATGGCAACAAGCTCAACGCCTTCCTGATGGACAAGGCGGCCTGACGGGGCGATCGCGCCGACGCGCTTGCTGCGCGATGAACGCGGCCGGCGGCGTGATACCTTCCGTTACAATTCAGGCCAGGTTCGGGATATTGCTGCGACATTGTCGGCCTAGAACAGGGACACGAGCTGCGGCGGGCCAGACCTCCCTCCCCTCAGACCCCGGTCCGTCGCAGCTCTCCAGACCTTTGGAGATATCCTATGAACAAGACCATCCTTGCCCTTTCCGCCGCCGCACTGGCGCTGACCGGTACCACCGCGATCGCGCAGCACCGCGGGGCGCATAATCCCGATACCGATGGCAACGGCAGTGTCACGCTGACCGACATGCAGGCCGCGAGCGCCGAACGTTTCGCCCGCATGGAGGCCAATGGCGACGGCGTGATCAACGCTGCCGACCGCCAGGCGCGCGGTGCCCAGATGTTCGCCCGCGCCGATGCCAATGGTGACGGCGAGCTCACCGCAGCCGAAATGCAGGCCGCCCGCGAGGCGCGCAAGGCCGATCGTCCCGAGCGCGGCGAACGCAGCGAACGGCGGGCCAAGCGCGGCGGTGACCGGACCGAACGGATGGCCCAGCGTTTCGCGCAGGCCGATACCGACAATTCGGGCGGCCTCTCACAAGCCGAACTTGCCGCAATGCACGAAGCGCGCGGCGAACGCGGCAAGCGGGGCAACCGCGGCGGGAAGCGCGGCGGCATGTTCCTGAGCGCCGATGCCAATGGCGACCAGGCGATCAGCCGCGCCGAATTCGATGCCGCGGTGCAGGCACGTTTCGCCAAGCTCGACAGCGATGGCAATGGCGCGATCTCGGCCGAGGAGCGCGAAGCCCACAAGGCCGAACGCCGGGCCGAACGGCAGGCCAAGCGCGGCGAGCGCCGCGGCCAGTAACGCTTGATCGCATGGACCGCTGGACGGTAGGCGCGCAAGTGCAAGACCTATGACCGAACCCGCGCCCACCTCCATCCTGCTCGTCGATGACGAGCCCAGCCTGCGCGAACCCCTGGCGGAGTATCTCTCCCGCCAGGGGTTCGTCGTGCGCGAGGCGGACAGCGCCGCGCAGGCGCGCACGCTGATCGCGCAGGAATTGCCCGATCTCGCCCTGCTCGACATCATGATGCCGGGCGAGGACGGCTTGTCGCTGTGCCGCCACCTCGTCGAAAGCCGCGGCCTGCCCACGATCCTGCTGACCGCCAAGGGCGAAGCGATGGACCGGATCATCGGATTAGAAATCGGCGCCGACGATTATGTCACCAAGCCGTTCGAACCGCGCGAGCTGGTGGCGCGCATCCGTTCGGTGCTGCGCCGCGCCGAACGGCCGGCCGCTGCGGCAGCGGACGAGGAGCTGCTCTACCATTTCGAGGGCTGGCAGCTCGATCCGCTCAAGCACCGGCTGACCGATCCGACCGGCGCGCTCGTACCGCTGTCGACTGCCGAGTTCCGCATGCTCCGGGCGTTTTGCGATCATCCGCGCCAGGTGCTCGACCGCGACCGCCTGCTCGATATGGTGCAGGGGCGCGAGGCCCAATTGTTCGACCGCGCGGTCGACAACCAGATCAGCCGGCTGAGACGCAAGATCGAAACCGACAGCCGCAATCCCCATTTCATCCAGACCGTGCGCGGCGGCGGCTATCGCTTCGGCGCCGAAGTGACGCGCGTCGCGCGCGGCGAGACGGCATGACGCGGTTGCTGCCGCGCAGCCTGCTGGGCCAGGTCATGCTGGCACTGGCCGCGGCGCTGCTGATCGCACAGGCGATTTCGGCAGTCATGCTGTACCGGGCCGCATCCGAACGGCGCGAGTTCGCACTGGCCAGTGCCGCCAGCTTCCAATTGCTGGCCGGCCAGCGGCGCGATCTGCGCGGCGAGCGGCGTGCCTCCGGCCCGCCCCGTCCAGTCACTCGCCGCATCCCCGGTGCCGAGCGCGGCCTGCGCCTTCCCCGCCGAATCCGCTTTACCGAGACGGCTGCCGTTCCGCTGCTTCCCGGCGAGAGCCGCAACCCCGCGCGCGAAGCCACCATAACCCAGCAGCTCGAACGGCAGGGGCTGGCCGTGGCCGAAGTGGTCGCGACCGAGCGCGCCGTATCGGCCGATCCGCTGATCGCGCAGTCCGCGGCCGATTCCCCCGAATGGCGCGAGCGGCTGCCCGCAAACCGCGAGACATTGCTGGTCGTGGGGCTGAGGCAGGCGGGCAGCGACGACTGGCAGGTCGCGCGCCTTGCCGTGCCACCGCCCGATCGCGGACCCGTGCGCTCGCTGGTGCTGCAGACGGTGATTCTGTTCCTCGTGCTGGTCGGCCTGCTCTATTTCGTCCTGCGGCGGATCACCCGCCCGCTGGCCGCGCTGGCCGAGCGCACGCGGCGTTTCGGCAGCGGCGCGGTCCCCGGCGATCCGCTCAGCCCGAGCGGTCCCGACGATGTCCGCCGGCTGATCCACGCGCATAATGCGATGGAGGCGCGGATCGGTTCGATGCTCGACGAGAAGGACGTCATGCTCGGGGCGATCGGCCACGACCTCAAGACCCCCCTGGCGGCGCTGCGCGTGCGCATCGAAAGCGTCGAGGACGAAGCCGCACGGGCAAAGATGGCGGCCACGATCGAGGACATCACCCGCACGCTCGACGAGATCCTTTCGCTCGCGCGGATCGGGCGCAGCGACGCCCCGCCCGAGATGACCGAACTGGGCGCGCTGGCCGCTTCGGTGATCGAGGAATTCGAGGACATGGGCCAGCCGGTCACGCTTGCCAGCGGGAGCCGCATCGCCGCGGCGGTCCATCTCACCTGGCTCAAGCGCGGGCTGCGCAACCTGGTCACCAATGCGCTGCGCTATGCCGGCACGGCGCATGTCAGCGTGCTGCGCGAGAACGGCATGGCGGTGCTGCGGGTGGAAGATGATGGCCCCGGCATCCCCGAAGAGCGCATCCACGACATGCTCGAACCCTTCACGCGCGGCGAGGCCAGCCGCAATCGCGAAACGGGCGGGTCGGGGCTGGGGCTGACGCTGGCGCGTGCGGTGGCCGAACAGCATGGCGGCACGCTGTCGCTCGCCAATCGCGCGCAGGGCGGCCTGCGCGCCGAGATCCGCCTGCCGCTCTAGCGCATCAGGCCGCCGACCAGATTGCGGACGAAACGGCCCGCGATGCTGCCGCCGAATTCGGTGGCGATCGTCCCCGCCGCAGAGGTTGCCGCAGTGCGCACCGGATTGGCACGGCTGGTCCGGCCCATAACCTTGGCCGCGATGATCGAGGCCGCGCTACTGGCGGCGGCCCCTGCCGCGGCCTTGCCTGCACGCTCCCATAGCGAAGTGGTCTTGCGGCTGCGCTTGCGCACTTCCTTCTCGCCCTTCTCGGCGACTTCCTCGGCAGTGGCGGCGGCGTCGGCGGCCTTGGCAGCAAGCACTTCCTCGGCGCTTTCACGATCGACCGCGACGTCGTATTTGCCATCGACCGCGCTCACCGAATTGACGATCGCGCGTTCCTTCTCGGTCACCGGGCCAAGCCGCGATTGCGGAGGCTTGATCAGCGTCCGCTGGACCACGGTCGGCGCGCCGTCCCCGTCGAGCGTCGAGACCAGCGCCTCGCCCACCTTGAGCTCGGTGATCGCCTGCTCGACATCGAGTTCGGGATTGATGCGGAAGGTCTCCGCTGCCGCCTTGATCGCCCGCTGGTCGCGCGGAGTGAAGGCGCGCAGCGCATGTTGGACGCGGTTGCCCAGCTGGCCGGCGATCTTCTCGGGAATGTCCACCGGGTTCTGCGTGACGAAATAGACTCCGACGCCTTTCGAGCGGATCAGGCGGACGACCTGTTCGACCTTGTCTTCGAGGGCTTCGGGCGCATCATCGAAGAGAAGGTGCGCTTCATCGAAGAAGAACACCAGCTTCGGCTTGTCCGGGTCGCCCACTTCGGGGAGGCTCTCGAACAGTTCGGCGAGCAGCCACAGCAAGAAGGTGGCATATAGCTTGGGCGCGCGCATCAGCTTGCTCGCGGCGAGCACGTTGATGACGCCGCGCCCCTGCGCATCGCATGCGAGGAAATCGTCGATTTCCAGCGCAGGCTCGCCGAAGAACCTGTCGGCGCCCTGGCTCTCGAAGCTCAGCAGCTGGCGCTGGATCGCGCCGACGCTCTGTTTGGCCACATTGCCGTATTTGCCCGACAGGTCTTTCGCATTGTCGTAGGCATAGGCCAGCATCGATTGCAGATCGCCTAGGTCGAGCAGCAGCAACCCGTTGTCGTCGGCATAGCGGAAGACGATGTTGAGCACGCCTTCCTGCGTCTCGTTCAGGTCGAGCAGCCGTGCGAGCAGCATCGGCCCCATTTCCGAGATGGTGGTGCGGATCGGGAAGCCCTGTTCGCCGTACAGGTCCCAGAACACCGCGGCGTTGTCGGCATAGGCGTAATCGTCCATGCCCAGTTCCTGTGCGCGCGCCTCGAGCTTGTCGGCATGCTTGAATTGCGGCGATCCCGCCAGCGAGACTCCGGCGAGGTCACCCTTCACATCGGCGACGAACACCGGCACCCCCTGCGCCGAAAAGCTTTCGGCAAGGCCCTGCAATGTCACCGTTTTCCCGGTCCCGGTGGCGCCCGCGATCAACCCGTGCCGATTGGCCTGGTCGAGCCGCAGGTGCTGGCGCTGGCCATTCGCGCCCAGCCCCAGAAAAATCTCGCTCATGCACTCAATCCCCATTCCGCAGGCCCGCCAATGCCTGCCATCTGACGCAGCCTTGTGGGTGCGGTCAAGCAATCCCTCGACAGGGGCTGCGCTTGCGGTAAAGGCTGGCACCGATGGCGGAACGGCAGCCCTTTGTCCTGCTCGACGATGCGCGTGAAACGGGCGCAGCCGATGCCTTGCTGTTCGAAAACCCGCGCCGGGTCTTCGTCGCCCACCGTCCCGAACAGGTCGCCCGGGCGCTTGCCGATGCCGATGACGCGCGCCGCGAAGGCGGCGAGCTGGCGGGCTATATCGCCTATGAGGCCGGGCTCGCGCTCGAAGACCGGCTGGCCGACCGCGCGGCGGTGCGCAGCGGCGGTGCGGGTCCGCTGGTGTGGCTGGGCCTGTTCGGCGAACCGGTCCGGATCCCCGCTGACGAAATGCCGCACTGGCTGGCGGCGCGCGCACCGGGTGGCGGCAGCGTCGGCCCGCTGGAACCGCAGCTTTCGCCCGGCGGCTATACGCAGGCCTTCGCGCAGCTGCAGGAGGCGATCCGCGCGGGCGATATCTACCAGGCCAACCTGACTTTCCCGCTGGCGGGCGGCTTCTCGGGCGATCCGCTGGGCCTCTATGCCGCGCTCAGGCCCGCGGCGCAGGCCGGTTACGGCGGCGTGGTCTTCGACGGCGCGCACTGGCTGCTCAGCCTCAGCCCCGAACTGTTCGTGTCGCTCAAGGACGGCGAGGCCAAGGCCAAGCCGATGAAGGGCACGCGCCCCCGCGGCGGAGATAGCGCCGCGGACGACGCGCTGGCGGGTGAGCTGGCCGCATCGGTCAAGGACAAGGCCGAAAACCTGATGATCGTCGACCTGATGCGCAACGACCTGTCGCGCGTCGCGGAAGCGGGCAGCGTGCGCGTCGACAATCCGTTCGCGGTCGAGAGCTACCCGACGGTGCACCAGATGGTCAGCGTGGTGCGCGCGCGGCTCAAGCCGGAATGCGGCGCAGCCGATCTCGTGCGTGCGCTGTTCCCCTGCGGGTCGATCACCGGCGCCCCCAAGATCCGCGCGATGGAACTGATCGACGCCGCCGAACGCGACCCGCGCGGGCCCTATTGCGGCGCGATCGGGCGGATCGGCGCGGGGGGCGATGCCGCCTTCAACGTCGCGATCCGGACGCTGCGGCTGACCGAGATAGAAAACGCCCGCGGCAAGGCCGTGCTGGGTGTCGGCGGGGCGATCGTCGCCGACAGCGAGCCGCGCACCGAATGGCGCGAAGCGCTGCTCAAGGGCGCTTTCGCGCGCACGTCCTCGCCCGCGCACCAGGCCGCGCAATTCGACCTGATCGAAACCATGCGCTTCGTCCCCGAAACCGGGATCGCCATGCTCGAGACCCATCTCGAACGGCTGAAGGCGAGCGCTGGAGAACTGGGCTTCTCCTTCGACCGGCACGATGCCCGCAACCAGCTGCACGCGCTGTGTTTCGTGCTGGAGAAGCCAAGCCGCGTGCGCCTGCTTGCTGCGCGTTCGGGTGCGATCGCGCTCGAAGCGGAGGACATGCCCGCGCCCTGGAGCGACCCGGCCCGCTGCATAATCCTGCCGCTGCCCGTCGATCCCGGCGACTGGCGACTGCGCCACAAGTCCAGCGACCGCGGGTTCTACGACGAAGCGCGCCGCGTGGCGCAGGCACATGACGCCGACGAGGCGCTGTTCGTGCGCGAGGACGGCCTGCTCACCGAAGGCAGCGTGACCAACATCTTCGTCCCCAGCCCCGACGGAGTGCTGCTGACCCCGCCCGCCCGGCTGGGCCTGCTGCCCGGTGTCTTCCGCCGGACACTGATCGAGGAAGGCCGCGCGCGCGAAGCGGAAGTGCGAATCGAGGACCTCGCGGGCGGCTTCATGCTCGGCAATGCGCTGCGGCTGATGATGGATGCGCGGCTGGTCGGCGAATGACGCCCGCACGCCTGCCGCTTGTCGCGCGGCGGGTTTTTCTTCAAGGACGGCGCATCCCTCCCCCTACGGCCCTTCGACACGCTCGGGGCGAACGGAAAGCTCTATGTCCCATATCCCCATCCTGTTCGAAGACGGCGAAGCGCTGGTCATCAACAAACCTTCCGGGCTGCCGATCGAACGCCCCCGCCGCGGCGGGGCCTCGCTCGAGCACCATTTCGAGGAATTGAAGCTGGGTTTCCAGCGCGCGCCCATGCCCGTGCACCGGATCGATACCGATACCAGCGGGTGCCTGCTGCTGGCGCGCAACGCCAAGGCGCTCAAGCGCTTTGCCAAGGCGTTCGAGGGACGCCTGGTCGAAAAGCGCTATCTCGGGGTGCTGTCGGGCGTGCCGGCCGATAGCGAAGGCACGATCGAACTGTCGCTGTCCAAGATCAGCAGCGCGGAAAAGGGCTGGCGGATGATCGCCGCAAAAAAGGGCAAGCCCTCGATCACCCACTGGCGGGTGCTGGCCGAGCACGGTGGACACACGCTGGTGGAATTCCGCCCCGAAACCGGGCGGACGCACCAGATCCGCGTGCATTGCCAGGCGGGGCTGAACCTGCCGCTGCTGGGCGACCCGGTCTATGGCAATGGCAAGGGCGCGCCGCGCACCATGCTGCATGCCGCGGCGCTGACCGTGCCGCGCACGGGCAAGCCGCCGATCGATGCCGCCGCCCCGCTGCCGCGCGATTTCGCCGCGCTCGGCTTTGCCGATGGGTAAGATTGCCGACCGGGCACTCGAAATCGCCGAAGAGAAGTTCATCGCTTCCTCCGGCCCCGGTGGGCAGAACGTCAACAAGGTCGCAACCTCGGTCCAGCTGCGGGTGGACGTCTTCCAGATCGGCCTGCCGCCCGAGGCTTTCGAACGGCTGAAGGACATCGCGGGAAGCAAGCTGACCAAGAATGGCGAGATCGTCTTTACCGCCAACGAATACCGCACGCAGGAGCAGAACCGCGAGGCCGCGCGAGAACGGCTGGTGGCGCTGCTCCACGAGGCGCTGAACCCGCCGCGCAAGCGCAAGAAGAGCCGGGTCAACCGCGTGGGCAAGGTCAAGCGGCTGAAGGCGAAGAAGGTCCGCGGCGATGTCAAAGCCAAGCGCGGCAAGGTGGACTGGTAGGATAGCGCTGGCCCGTCAGCCGACGCAGCGGCGCCGGACAGTCGACCGGCAGCGCAATTTGCCGCCGCCGGATGCTTGACTTTCGCGCGTGAATCGCCCAATGGCCGCGCCGGAACGGCGGTGCTGTGCGCGCCGCCCTTGTTTTTTCGGGCCCGACCGGCCCCTTTCAGATCTTTAGGAACACGCCATGGCGAAGCCCGCAACCGTCAAGATCAAGCTCGTCTCGACTGCCGATACGGGCTTCTATTACGTGACCAAGAAGAACCCGCGCAACCACACGGAAAAGTTCACCTTCCGCAAGTACGATCCGGTTGCCCGCAAGCACGTCGAATTCAAGGAAGCGAAGATCAAGTAAGGCGCGCCTTGCTGAACCGCGGGAACGCAGTTGGTTCAGTGATGGTTCAACGCTCCGTGTCTATCAGCAGGAGCATGAGCACCTTGTCTTCGAAATCGAACAAAACGATCCGCGCCGCGCTGGCTCTTTCGCTGGCTGCGGCGCTTCCCGTATCGGCCGTGCTTACGCCTGCGCCCGCAGTGGCGGCCGAAGGCGATCTCGATCGCGCGGTGACCGCGTTGCGCGGGATTTCCACCATGAAGGCCGATTTCGTCCAGACCGACCGCAGCGGCCAGACGGTCCGCGGCGTGATGACGCTCAAGCGTCCCGGCAAGATCCGCTTCGAATACGAAAAGGGCGTCCCCATGCTCGTCGTGTCGAACGGCAAGTCGATGTACATGGTCGATTATGAGGTCAATCAGGTGCAACGCTGGCCGATCAGCAATTCGCCGCTGGGGGCGTTGCTCGACCCCAGCCGCGACGTAAAACGGTATGGCAAGCTGGTCCCGACCAGCCATCCCGATGTGGTCAGCGTCGAGGTGCGCGACACCAAGCGCCCCGAATTCGGGGTGATCACGCTGATTTTCGCACGGGACCGCGCCGCGCCCGGCGGGCTGCGGCTGACGCATTGGGTCTCGCTCGATTCGCAGAATCACCGGACCACGGTGCAGCTCGCCAACCAGCGTTATGGCGTCGCGGTGGCGGACAGCGCGTTCACCTTCCGCGATCCGCGCCGTTCATCCCGTCGCCCGGGATAAACGGCCTCGCGGCGAACGGTGCGCGGTGTGCGATATCCCGCAACGGCGCGTTCATAGAACAGCAATCGGCCCCGGCCTAATTTAACCATCACGAGACGACACGAAGCGGGTTTCCCCCCTGTTGACCCCTTCGATCCGGTTCATCTCGTACCAAGCGTGACGAACGCTCACAGGAAACCCCCGCACCAATGCCCCCGGTGCGGGGGTTTTTTGTGTCCTGGCGCCGTGCGGGTGGCGGCCCGGACGCAAGGTCCGGGCCGCGCTGCCGATCAGTCCGCCGGCCAGCCGTATGCCTTGCGGATCACGTCGTAGATCAGGTTCTGCTCCATCACGCCGCGCACGCTGCCCGCGCCCGGGCCATTGGCGTAGAGCGCGACATCCTCGCCCGCATGCGTTTCCGAGCCCAGGGGGACCAGCGCCTGCTGATGCGCCATCACCCCGGTTTCGGGGGTCGGTCGGCCGGCGCCCGCATCGTGCTTCACAGCCCCCGGACCATTGGCATAGCCAAGCGTGGTGTAGGGCTGGCCATCGGCGGCCAGCATCGGATCGGCGTCGTCCCCGCCCCCGCCGGCGGGCGGGACGACGAGGCCGAGGATATCGTTGCCGCGCCGCGGATAGCCCGCGATCGTGAACACATGGCTGTGATCGGCCGTGACCATGATCAGCGTTTCGGCCGGGTCGGTGTTGTCGATCGCCCACTGGATTGCGCGCGCGAACTCGACTGCTTCCTCCAGCGCGTAGCCCGCCTGCCCCGCGTGGTGGCCGTGATCGATCCGCCCGCTTTCGACCATCAAATAGAAGCCGTCCGGGTCGCCTGCCAGCCGGGCAACGGCCGCGGCAGTCATGTCGGTCAGCGTGGGTTCGCTGCTCTCGGCGTCGCGATCGACCATGTAGGTCATGTGGCTGGGCGAAAAGAGCCCGAGCAGCGGCGCATCGGCGGGAGCTGCGGCCAGATCGGCGGCGGTGGTGACGAAATGGCCCCCGGTGGCGGCCTGCCAGTCGCCGGGCAGGTCGGCGCCGTCATCGAGCCGCAGTCCGCCGTTCTGCTTGCCATAAAATGCCACGCTGCCGCCGCCCAGCGCGACATCGAACGGCGCGGCGACCAATTGCTGCGCGATGTCGCTGCAGCCGCGTCCGCGCTGGTCTTCGGGAATGGCGGTATCGCCTTCCCAGTCGCGCGACACGCTGCGCGCATAGACCGAGGCGGGGGTCGCATGCGTGAGCCGCGCGGTGCTGACGATGCCCAGCGCCAGTCCGCGCTGCTTCACCTCTTCGCCCAGCAGGCCCAGTTCGTGCCCGCTGCCCGAAGCGCAGTCGCCCGTGGTCACGCCCGGCCCGTAGCCGAGCACGCCGATCCGGGTTTTCACGCCCGTATGCATGGCGCTGGCCGTGCCCGCGCTGTCGGCGACCTGCGCGTCGGTGTTGTAGGTCTTGACCAGCGCGACATTGTCGAAGGTCTCGAACGGCAGGACGTATTCCTCGCCGCTCTGCCCCTGCTTCTGGCCCGCATAGATGCGCGCGGCGGTGATAGTGGAAATGCCCATGCCGTCGCCGATGAACAGGATGACGTTCTTCGCCTTGCCCGCGGCCTGTGTCTCGCTGGCAGCCGACGCGGCGCGCGCCTTGTCGGGATAGTTGTAATTGTTGCTGGTGGTGCAGCCACCCAGCAACAGCGCGGCGGATGCCGCCAGCGCGGCGAGGGAAGGGGTCCGGATCATGTAGCTCTCCTGGCAATCGCCCCCCCCGCGCTATCGGCTCGATGCGAAAAGGGAAAGGTGGAGTTTTCCCGGCGCGCGTCCTAAGTCGCTGGCCATGGTTTCTATCGCTACCTGGAACATCAATTCCGTCCGCCTGCGCATGCCCATCGTCGAGCGCTTCATCGAAGAGCAGGCGCCCGATGTGCTGTGCCTGCAAGAGATCAAGTGCCAGGAGCACCAGTTCCCCTACGAGGCGTTCCGCGCGCTGGGATACAAGCATTTCGCCGTGCATGGGCAGAAGGGCTATCACGGCGTCGCGACGGTGGCGAAAACGCCGCTCAAGGAATTCAGCCGCCACGACTGGCAGGACAATGGCGAGGCGCGCCATGTCGGGATCGAGCTGACCGAGCATGACGGGATGATCGTCGAGAATGTCTATGTCCCGGCGGGCGGCGACGAGCCCGACCGCGAGAAAAACGCCAAGTTCGGCCAGAAGCTCGATTTCCTCGACCGGATGACCCGCTGGGCCGATGCGGTCGACCGCCCGACGCTGATCGTCGGCGATTTCAACATCGCCCCGCTCGAAAGCGACGTGTGGAACCACAAGCAATTGCTCAAGGTGGTCAGCCACACGCCGATCGAGGTCGAGAGCCTGCAGCGCTTCATGGATGCGCATGGCTGGAGCGATATCGGGCGCGAACACGTCAAGGCGCCCGAACGCTATTACAGCTGGTGGAGCTACCGGTCGAAGGACTGGAAGGTGAACGACCGCGGCCGTCGGCTCGACCACATGTGGGCCAGCCCCGAACTCGCGCGGCAGGCCACCGGCCATTCGATCCACGAATATGCGCGCGACTGGGAGAAACCGTCGGACCATGTGCCGCTGGTGACGGAGTTCACGCTCTGAGCACGGCCTCCCCTTCACGGCGCGCGGCGCAGGCGGTGGACGCGCTGCGCCACGGCTGGCCGCTCGCCATCGAAGGGGCCCCGCTGCTGCAACCGGTCGAAACCGCTTTCGGCGAGCTGGCGGGATCGGCCATGCTGATCTCCGCCACGCGTGCGGCGACGCTCAAGCTGGCCAACCAGATCGAAGCCGCCGCGCCGCGCCAGCCGGTGCTGATGCGCGGCGCCGACCCGTTCGACCTGCCGGCCGCGCTGGCGGTTGCCGATCCGGCGCTCGACATGGCCAACCCGCTCAAGGGGCCGTTCAAGGCCATGGCGCTCGAATGGGAGGAGCAGGCGCGTGCCGCGCTCGAACTCGCCCGCCTCGCCGGCGTGCTGCCTGCCTTTCTGGTCGATCCGGAGAATGCCGGCGAAGCGGTTGCGCTGAATGCTGCCGATGTGGGCGCCTTTACCGATGCCGCGCGGCTGCAGATCGCCTCGCGCGCGCGGCTGCCCGTGGCCGCCGCCGACGATGCGCGGATCGTCGCCTTCCGCAGCCCCGACGACACGCGCGAGCATGTCGCGCTGATTATCGGCGAGCAATCGGCCGACCGCATTCCGCTGGTCCGGCTGCATTCCGAATGCCTCACGGGCGATATCCTCGGCAGCCTCAAATGCGACTGCGGCCCGCAGCTCGCCGCCGCGCTGCAGGCGATGGCGCAGGAAGCGGACAAGGGCGGCTGGGGCATATTGCTGTACATGCGGCAGGAAGGCCGCGGGATCGGCATCATCAACAAGCTGCGCGCCTACCGCCTGCAGGATCAGGGCTTCGACACGGTCGACGCGAACACGCGCCTGGGCCTGCCCGACGAAGCGCGCGATTTTCCCACTGCAGCGCGGATGCTGGAGCTGCTCAATGTCGGGGAGATCCGGCTGATGACGAACAATCCGGCCAAGGTCGCGGCGCTCGCCGCGGTGGGCGTATCGATAGCCGAACGCGTGCCGCATGCGCTGCCCGACAACCCGCACAACGCCCATTACCTTGCGACCAAGCGCGACCGGTCGGGACATTTGCTGTGACCGCGATCGCGATCCGGCCCGAACGCGGCGGCGATGCACCGACGATCTTCGCGCTGACCGAGGCGGCCTTTCGGGACATGCCCCATGCCGAGGGCGACGAGCAGCAGCTGGTGGGCCAGCTGCGCGCCGATGGCGATCTGGCGCTGTCGCTGGTGGCCGAGGATGCGACGCGGATCGTCGGCCATGTCGCGTTTTCGCCGGTCGCCATCTCCGATGGCAGCGAGGGGTGGTTCGGGCTCGGCCCGGTCAGCGTCTGGCCCGAATTGCAGCGGCAAGGCATCGGTTCGGCGTTGATCAAGCGCGGCATTGCCGATCTGCGGGAAAGCGGTGGGCGCGGGATCGTGCTGGTCGGCGACCCGGCCTATTACGCGCGCTTCGGTTTCGAATGCGATCCCGCGCTGCGCTACGACGGGGCGGAGCCCCGCTATTTCCAGCGATTGGTGCTTGAAGGCGACGCACCGCGCGGCGCGGTGACCCTCGCCCCGGCGTTCAGCGCCGCTCGAAGCGCCTGACGTTGCTGCCGAGCCTGTTGTTCTCGATCACCAGCGCGTCATTGGTCCAGTCGGCAATAAAGGCCGGACTGCGCGACAGCCCCGGGACCATCCGCGCATCGTTGTCGGCAATGACCAGCCCGTCGGACGTGTAACGCGCCCCTTCGGCGCCGATGGCGATCATCGTCGACCAGTTTTCCTTGTCGCGCCCCTGGACGAACCAGTTTCCGCGGATCGCACCGGTCCCGCCATTGGGCAGGTCGATCAGGTAATTGGTGCCGTGGCCGTTGGCATCGTCGAAACTGTTGCCCTCGATCACGTTGCGCGCCGCGCGCGACTTGAGGTAATGGCCGCCGGTGCCCTGTTCGAACCGGCTACGCGTCACCGTGACGCGGCCGTAATCGCCGGCATAGATCGAATGGGCGCAGCCGCCCGAATTTTCGCAGGTTCCCAGCCGGGTGAAGGTCGATTTGTCGACCACCAGCTCGCTGTCGACACCATTGGTTGTCAGAATGCCCTGCTGGCTGTCACGGAACCAGCTTTGCGAAACGCGCAGCGGCCCCTCTTCAAGACGGATACCCGCGCCATTGCCATCGGCAACCGCGATATCGGCAAACACCAGGCCTTCGACGCTGGCCCCGCGTCCGCGCAGCACCAGCGATGCCTTGCCTTCGCACGCCTTGCCGCCCAGCAGCGCCATGCCCGGCTGTTCGGCACGGAAATGGACCACGCCGTCACGTTGCACGGCGCATTCGTTCCAATTGCCTGCGGCAATCACCACCGTGCCTTCGCTATCGCCGATCGCATCGACTGCAGCCTGCAGCGAACTGTAGCCGCGGCCGGTTTCGGCCACGGTGAAACTGGCGCGGCCCTCCCCCTGCGCCAGCAGCGCGGCCAGCGGGATCACGCCCACCGCCGCCGCGGCGATTGCGGCGAGAAGCCAGCGCGGCAGGCGCGAGGCAGGAGGGACGAAAGGCGAAGCCATGGGCAACGCCTAGCCCATAATGGTTAACGGCTGAATAACTCTGTCCATCGCGCTGTTCCTGTCAATCGCGTTCGCCGTGGCGCCAGCGCCAGCCGCCGCGTGTCTTGCGCTTTGCGACGAGTAGGAAAAGCACTGTCGCGGCGATCCAGACGGCTGCGGCGATGCCGGTGCCGAGGATGGGATCCCATTCGAGGAGGGGGGTGGGGGCGAGCATCACCGCGATGTAACCGGCCAGCAACGCCCAGCCCTGCCAAGCGATCGGCAGCCCTGCGCCATAGCCGAAGCGTTTGGGTGCAAACCATGCCCCGTCATCACGCTCGCTCATTCGCTTGCTCCCCTATCGCGCGTCACGAAATCCGCCACGCCCGCGACCAAGGCGCGCGATACCGGGAGCGAGGGGTCGCCATAGCTTGCGCGGTTCGCTGCGGGCGCGCCGTCCGGAATGTCCTTGAGCACATGGTTCATCGCCGGAATTTCGAGATACTTGGCCTGTGGGGCCGCCGCACGAAGCATTTGGGCATCGGTTGCAGTGACTTGCAGATCGGTCCCGCCATGGACGATCAGCATGGGCAGGTCGGTCTGCTTTGCCAGCGCTGCGGGATCCTGCGCCATCAAATCGATGAGAAAGCCCTGCACTGCGGGCGCGAAGAGGCTCTGAAGCGCCGGATGCAGCGGCGTGACATCGACGCGTTCGCCGGTTTCCAGAGTCGCGATGGCCGCCTCGGCTTCGTCCAACAAGTGCGCATTGGCGGGATTGGCGCGCAATTGTTCGCGCAGCAGGGTGGCCAGCGGGCGGCCCGGTACAGCGACGAGGATGATCCCGCACAGATCGGGCACGTCCTGCGCCGCGGCGAGCGCAACGATCCCGCCCTCGCTATGCCCCAGCAGCCAGAGGCACTCGGCCCCGGTCGCAGTGCGCGCCGCGCCGACCCAGCTTGCAGTATCGGTGACATAATCGGCGATTGTGACCGCATTGGCGTCCGCTACCGCCGCCTTGCTGGCGAACATACCGCGCTTGTCGATCCGCAATGTGCCGATGCCGCGCTCGGCCAGCGCGTCGGCGAGCAGGCGATAGGGTGCCGCAGTCACTCCCAGCGGACTGTTTCCATCGCGGTCGGTCGGGCCCGAACCCGGGATGATCAGGACCAGCGGTTGCCCTTCGGCGGGCGCGACCAGCGTTCCTGCAAGATCGCCTCGTGGCCCGGGGGCAACCAGCGTTTTCTGGGCCACCGCGGGCGCGGCGCCCACCGATGCCAGCAGGGCCCCGGCGCTCAGCCAGTGAATCACTTTCATCTCACTCCTCCTCCTTCTTTGGTCGGCCGCGCTTGGGCGGCTTCGAAACCGGCACCTCGATCCCGCGCTTTGCCAGCGCTTCGCGCAGCAGCATTTCGATCTGCGCATTGGCGCTGCGCAATTCGCTTGCCGCGAGCCGCTCGATCGCGGCGTGGACCGCCGGGTCGAGGCGCAGGGCGAAGGCCTTCTTCGTCATCGGATCGCGGGGCTGGGCATGGCTACTGGTAGAGCGAGCCCGCATTGATGACGGGTTGCACGTCCTTCTCGCCGCACAGCACGACCATCAGATTGCTGACCATGGCCGCGCGGCGTTCGTCGTCCAGTTCGACGATGTCGTCCTGCGCCAGCTTGGTCAGCGCATCCTCCACCATGCCGACCGCGCCGAGCACGATCTTGGCCCGTGCCGCGATGATCGCATCGGCCTGCTGCCGCTTGAGCATGGCGCTGGCGATCTCGCTGGCATAGGCGAGGTGAGTGAGGCCCGCCTCGTCGACGAGGATCCCGGCAGCTTTCAGCCGGTCGTTGAGTTCCTCGAGCAGTTCGCGGTGGATGACGTCGGCGCTGCCGCGCAGCGTCACTTCCTCGTTCTCGAAATCGTCATAGGGATGGCGCGACCCGACAGTGCGCAGCCCCGCCTCGATCTGGATGTTCACGAATTCCTTGTAATCGTCGACGTCGAAACTGGCCTGCGCAGTATCCGCCACCCGCCACACGACGTTGCAGGCAATTTCGATCGGATTGCCGCGCAGATCGTTGATCTTCACCCGCTCCGAATGGATGTTGTGCGCGCGGACCGAGAGCTTGGTCCGGACCATCCACGGCCACACCCAGCGCAGGCCCTCGCGCCGCTCGGTGCCGCGATAGGCGCCGAACAGCGTGATCACCGCGGCCTGGTTGGGCTGGATCATGAAAAAGTCCGCCGCCAGGAAGGCGAGCACCAGTATCGGCAGGATCAGCAGGCCGACGAAGGTCAGCTTGGCGGCCCTGTCGGCGTCATGCAGCGGCATTTTGCCCGCGATGTTCCATGCCGCCAGCACCAGCAGCAGCGCGATCAGCGCCAGCACCGGATAACCGCTGAAGCTGGAGCCAGGATGCTCGCTGCTGGTTTTCATTCCCCTGAGTTCGACAGCCATGACGAATCATCCCTCCAATAATTGTGATATCACTTTTATATCACAGGGTGACGGGGTTCAATGGTCTCCGATCACGCGCAGGAAGCGCTCGCCATAGGCTTCGAGCTTTTTCGCTCCGATACCGGGGAGCCGGCCCAGTTCGCCGAGCGTGCCGGGGCGCGCGCCGGCCATCTCGCGCAGCGTCGAATCGTGGAAGACGACATAGGGCGGCACCTGCGCTTCCTCGGCCAGTTCCTTGCGCAGCGCGCGCAGCGCCTCGAACAAGGGATCGCCCACCGGGTTGGGGGTCGCATCGCCGCGGCGGCGCCGCTGGCGCTTGGGCGGCACAACGATCGCGACCGCGCGCTCGCCGATCAGGATCGCGCGCGCCGAGCCGCCCAGCGCGAGTCCGCCATGCTCGGTCGCGACCAAGTCGCCGCGCGCCTGCAACGCCCGCGCGACCGGCTGCAGCAGCCGCGCGTCCTCGCCCTCGACGATCCCGAAGACACTCAACCGGTCGTGCCCGCGCTGGCGCACGCGCTCGTCCTCGCTCCCGGTCAGGACCTTCTGCAGGTGGCCCATGCCGAAGCTTTGCCCCGTGCGGTAAACCGCCGAGAGCAGCTTGCGCGCCAGCTCGGTGACATCGGTCACGCTCGGCTGTTCGAGGCAATTGTCGCAATTGCCGCAGGTCTCGGGCGGGTTTTCCCCGAAATGGCGCAGCAGCACCGCGCGGCGGCAGGCGGCAGTCTCGACCAGCCCGGCAAGCGCGTCGAGCCGCGCACGCTCCGCGCCGCGCCGCGCCTCTTCGATTTCGGCCAGCCGCTGCCGCGCGGTGGCGAAATCACCCGCGCCCCAGAACATCACCGCTTGGGCCGGATCGCCGTCGCGCCCCGCCCGGCCGGTTTCCTGGTAATAGCCCTCGATCGACTTGGGCACGCCGACATGCGCGACGAAGCGCACGTCGGGCTTGTCGATCCCCATGCCGAAGGCGACCGTGGCGACGATGACCATGTCCTCGCTGGTCACGAATGCCGCCTGGTTGGCAGCGCGCGTCCCCGCATCGAGCCCCGCGTGATAGGGCAGCACCGCGCGCCCGGTGGCAGCGGCCAGCTTGTCCGCCAGATCCTCCACCTTGCGCCGCGTCGGGGCGTAGACGATCCCCGGACCGGGTGCGGCGGCCATCAGATCGGTCAGCTGGCGCACCGGGTTGTCGCGGTGGCGAATGGCATAGCGGATGTTGGGCCGGTCGAAGCCTGCGAGCACCAGCCCGTCGTCGGGGATGCCCAGCTGCGTCATCACGTCGCTGCGGGTCTGCTTGTCGGCGGTGGCGGTCAGCGCCAGCCGCGGGACCTGCGGGAAGGCATCGAGCATGCTGCGCAGCATGCGGTAGTCGGGGCGGAAGTCGTGCCCCCATTCGGACACGCAATGCGCCTCGTCGATCGCGAACAGGCATAGCGGTGCGGCACCCAGCAGGTCGCGGAAACCCGGCTGGCTGGCGCGTTCGGGCGCGACATAGATCAGGTCCAGCTCGCCCGCGCGGAAGGCATCCTGCGTTTCGCGCCAGTCGGCATCGGCGCTGGTCAGCGTGGCCGCCCGGATGCCGTTGGCGCGCGCGCTGCGCAGCTGGTCGTGCATCAGCGCGATCAGCGGGCTGATGACCACGCAGGTCCCCGGCAGCATGACTGCGGGCAGCTGGTAGGTCAGCGACTTGCCCGCCCCCGTCGGCATGACCGCCAGCGTCGACTGCCCGTCCAGTACGCGCGCAACGACCTCTTCCTGCCGCCCGCGGAAACCGTCGAAGCCGAAGACATCCTTGAGGGAATGATATGCGCTGGCGATCCCGGTCATGTGCGCCTGATGGCAGATGGTTTGGCGCGCGCAACCGGCGCACCGCGATTTTCCCCTTGCCCAGCGCCCGTCGCTTGCGCTTTACCCGCCGCGCAAGTTCGAAACCGGAGAGAGAACCGCCATGAAATTCCGTATCGCCCTGACTGCTGCCGCCTCGCTCGCGCTCGCCGCCTGTGGCAGCAGCGAAGATGCCTCGACCGAAGCCGAGGCCGACACCGTAGAAATGACCGCCGACGAAGCGCTGACCGATGTCGAGGAAATGCCCGTCGAGGATCCCGCCGCCAACACCGCCCCGGTCGAGATGGACACCACCTCGCCGAGCGAGGAAGCGGAGATCCAGGAAGCCGGCGACAGCGCCGCCGACACCGCTGCCGCAGCCATGGATGCGATGGCCGAAGACGCGAACTGACCGGCCTGAACACGCGCCGCGTTCTTCCGGACGCAGCCACGCCGTAACGTCCTTTGCGCGGCCCGTGTGTACGCCTAGCCTTCGCGTCCATGACCCGACTCGTCGCCCCTACCGCCGCGCTGCTTGCGCTGTCCGCCACGCTCGCCTGCAGCGATAGCAGCGAGGGCGATCAGCCGCCCGGAGCCGTGACCCAGAGCGAGGCTGCCGCGCTCGACGATGCGGCCGCCATGATCGACGAGCGGCGCCTGCCCGAAGGCCTCGTGCCCGACGACGGGGCGATGCCGCCCGCCGCGGCCCCGCGCGAAACGGGCGGACCGGAACCAATGGAGCTTCCCCAATGAGTGTCACCACTGCCCCCGGCATGGATGCCGAAACCTTCGACCAGTTCCTCGACCAGCTCGAACGCTATGTCCGCGAACGGCTGATCCCGGCCGAGACCGAAGTCATCGCCAACGACCGCATTCCCGACGATATCATCGCGGAAATGAAGGAGATGGGGCTGTTCGGCCTGACCGTGCCCGAGGATTTCGGCGGCGCCGGCCTCAACACCACCCAATATGCCAAGGTCGTGCAGACGATGGCCTATGCCGCGCCCGCCTATCGCTCGATCTTCTCGATCAATGTGGGTATGTTCAATTCGGCGATCAAGAATGGCGGGACCGACGCGCAGAAGGCGGAATGGTGGCCCAGGATCGCCGAGGGTGCGATCGCCTGCTTCGGCCTGACCGAACCCGGTTCGGGCAGCGACAGCGCCGCCATGGCGACCACCGCGCGGCCCGATCCCGAAGGCAACGGCTGGATCCTCAACGGGACCAAGCGCTACATCACCAATGCCCCGCATGCCGATGTCGGGCTGATCATGGCCCGCACCGAGAAGGACGCGCAGCCCAAGAACGCGCATGTCAGCGCTTTCATCGTGCCGATGGACACGCCCGGCGTATCGACCAGCAGCCCCGACAAGAAGATGGGCCAAGCGGGCAGCCATATCTCCGACATCATGCTCGACGACGTGCACGTCCCCGGCGACGCGTTACTGGGCGAGCAGACCGGGCAGGGCTTCCGCTTCGCCATGATGAGCCTCGACAATGGCCGTATCTCGGTCGGTGCGGCGAGCACCGGCTATGCGCGCCGCGCGCTCGATTCGGCGCTCAAATACGCCAATGAGCGGCAGGCCTTCGGCGAACCGATTGCCAATTTCCAGCTGATCCAGCAGATGCTCAGCGAAAGCTGGACCGAAATCTACGCTGCCGAGGCGATGATGGCCGATGTCACCGCGCGGGTCGATCGCGGCGAGAACACCGTCAAGCACGCCGCCGCCTTCAAGGTGTTCGCCTCCGAAATGTGCGGCCGCGTGGTCGACCGGGTGGTGCAGATCTACGGCGGCGCGGGCTATCTGGCCGAATACGATGCCGAACGTTTCTTCCGCGATGCGCGCATCTACCGCATCTATGAAGGCACCACGCAGATCCTCCAGCTGCAGATCGCCAAGCACATGCTGCGCGATTACGCGGCGGGGATCTGAGCGTGTACCAGCTTCTCGACGGACTGAGCATCATCGAGGCATCGAGCTTCGTCGCCTCGCCCACCGCCGGCCTCTATTGCGCGCAATTGGGCGCCGAAGTGATCCGCGTCGATCACAAGGAAGGCGGGCTCGATTACGACCGCTACATGCTGACCGAGCAGGGCCGCAGCCTGAGCTGGGAAAACCTCAACCGGGCGAAGAAATCGGTCGCGCTCGACCTGCGCAGCGGCGAGGGGCGCGAACTGCTGGTCGCGCTGTCGGCCAATACGGGCAATCTCATCACCAACCTGCCGGAAAAGAGCTTCCTCGGGCATGGTGCCATCGCCGCGCAGCAGCCCGAAGGCGCGCCCGAACTGGTCAGCGTGCGCATCATGGGCTGGCACGACGGGCGTCAGGCGATGGATTTTACCGTCAATGCGGCAAGCGGTTATCCGCTGATGTGCGGGCCCGAAGACTGGGACATGGCCAATGCGCCGCCCGTCAACCAGGTGCTGCCCGCATGGGATTTCATCACCGGGGCCTATTGCGCCTTCGCGCTGCTCGCCGCGCTGCGCCAGCGCGATGCGACGGGCCAGGGCAGCGAATTGCGCGTGCCGCTGGGCGATGTCGCGATCGGGACCATGGCCAACAGCGGCGCATTGGCCGAGATGCTCTATCGCGGCGGCGACCGCGAACGGCTGGGCAATGCGATCTGGGGCGCGTTCGGGCGCGACTTCCGCAGCCGCGACGGGGTGCGCTTCATGGTCGCGGCACTGACGGCCAAGCAATGGGACGGCCTCGTCGCCGCCTTCGGGATCGCGGACACGATTGCTGCGCTCGAGGCCGAGCTGGGCGTGCGCTTCGCCGATGGCGACCGGCCACGCTTCGAACACCGCCACCGCCTGTTCGCGCTGTTCCAGGAACGCGCGGACAGGATGGACTGGCACGAATTGTCCGCCAGTCTCGCCGCGCATGGCACCACTTTCGAACGCTACCGCACGATGCACGAAGCGGCGAACGACGCCGCGCTGGTGGACGACAACCCGCTGTTTGGTGCTTCGCCCGCCAATCCCAGCGGCTTCGAATATCCGGCCACGCGCAGCTTTGCGAACATCCCTTCGCGCGAAGCCGCTGCGCCCGCACCCGCGCCCTATCTGGGCCAGCACACCGAGGAAGTGCTCGCCGAACGGCTCGGCCTGTCCTCGGGTGCGATCGGCAAGCTCGTCGATCGCGATATCGCCCGCCTCTCCGACAAGGATTAAGCCATGACGACACTTCGCCGCGTAGCCATCTGCAAGCCCCTGCGTACGCCGGTGGGCAAGTTCCTCGGCAGCCTCGCTCCGCTCGAGGCGGGCGCGCTCGGCGCAGTGATCATCAAGGCGCTGGTCGAACGCAGCGGGATCGACCCGCTGCGGGTGGACGACGTGGTGTTCAGCCAGGGCTATGGCAGCGGCGAGGCCCCGGCGATCGGGCGCTGGAGCTGGCTGGCGGCGGGCTATCCGATCGAGGTGCCCGGCTTCCAGCTCGACCGGCGCTGCGGCTCGGGTCTGCAGGCGGTGGCGACTGCGGCGATGATGGTGCAGACCGGCGTGGCCGACTGCGTGCTCGCGGGCGGGGTCGAGAGCATGTCCAATGTCGAACATTACACCACCAAGGCGCGCCACGGCGCACGGCTGGGCGACATGGTGCTGTGGGACCGGCTGACGCGCGGCCGGCTGATGAGCCAGCCGATCGAACGCTTCGGCGTGATCACCGGCATGATCGAGACCGCGGAGAATCTCGCCAAGGATTACGACATCAGCCGCGAGGCTGCCGATGCATTCGCGGTGCGCAGCCACCAGAACGCCGCCCGCGCCTGGGCCGAAGGCAAGTTCGACGAACAGCTGGTCCCGGTGGAAATCCCTCAGCGGCGCGGCGATCCGGTGGTCTTCGCTCGTGACGAAGGTTTCCGCGAGGATGCCAGCATGGACACGCTGGGCAAGCTGCGCGCAATCGACGGCAAGCGCGATGCGGATGCGATCGTGACGGCGGGCAATGCCAGCCAGCAGAACGACGCCGCCGCCGCCTGCCTGGTGGTGGCAGAGGACAAGGTGGCGGAACTGGGCCTCGAACCGATCCTGTGGTTCCATTCGTGGAGCGCGGCCGGCTGCGATCCCAGCCGGATGGGGATCGGCCCCGTTCCCGCGGTCGAACGGCTGTTCGCCAAGACCAACATGGGCTGGGACGATATCGGGCTGATCGAACTCAACGAGGCCTTCGCCCCGCAGGCGCTCGCCGTGCTGAAGGGCTGGGGTTTCGCCGAGGACGACAGCCGCCGCGAGCTGGTCAACGTCAACGGGTCGGGTATTTCGCTGGGCCACCCGATCGGCGCGACGGGGATCCGCATCCTCGCCGACATGGCGCATGAAATGCAGCGCCGCGAGGTGCGCTACGGACTCGAGACCATGTGCATCGGCGGGGGCCAGGGAATGGCCGCCGTCTTCGAACGCGCCGCCTGATGTCCGATTGGGCCGACTGGATCGGGCGCGAGCAGCGCGCGGCAGACCGGCTCGATCCGGCGCTCGCCGCGCGGTGGTACGCGACCTTCGATCACGGCGCGCCGGCCTCGACCGCCATGCCGCAGGGGATCCATTTCTGCCTCTGCACGCCCGAAGCACCGACTGCGCGGCTGGGCCCCGACGGGCATCCGCTGCGCGAGGACGACCCGGCGAGCTTCCTGCCCCCGATCCCGCTGCCGCGGCGGATGTGGGCGTCGAGCGATATCGAATTCCGCGCCCCCATGACGATCGGTGCGACGATCGAGCGGACCAGCCGCGTCGTCTCGATCACGCCCAAGTCGGGCAGCCGCGGCGAAATGGTTTTCGTCGAGATCGACCACGAGACCAGCGCCGACGGCAAACTCGCCGTGCGCGAGCGGCAGAGCGCGGTCTATCTCGAGGCGCTGGCACCCGATGCCCCCCTGTCGCCGCCGGCACCATCCCCCGAAGTGTTCGACCCGCAGGCATGGGACCTCCATCGCCAGCTGGTGCCCGATACGCGGCTGCTGTTCCGCTATTCGGCGCTGACCTTCAACACCCACCGCATCCATTACGATGCGCCCTATGCGCTGGAGCAGGAGCGCTATCGCGGCCTGGTGGTCCACGGCCCGCTGACCGCCAGCCTGCTGCTGCAACTGGCCGCCGAACGCTTTGGCGAGAACCGGCTGGCGCAGTTCGGTTTCCGCGGGGTCAGCCCCGCGATTGCCGGCGAAGCGCTGCATCTGGTGCTGCGCGGGGCCGGCGACGACATCGAGCTCGCCGCTTTCGCAGGGGACGGGCGGCAGGTGACAAAAGCCTCTGCCCGCCTCGCCTAGTCGCTCGGGAAGCTCTCGATCGGTTCGATCACCGTATAGCGTTCGACTTTGGGCTCGCGGCCCAGCGGCGGAAAGTCGATCTGCGGCGGTGCGACACGCGTATCCGGCAGGCGGTCGAGCAGGTCGCGCAGCAGCGTCAGTCGGCCGCGCTTCTGGTCGTTGAAATCGACCAGTGTCCACGGCGCCCATTCGGTATGCGTCGCCGCCAGCATCGCCTCACGCGCTTCGGTATAGGCATCGTATTTCTCGCGCGCCGCCAGGTCGACGGGGGACAGCTTCCAGCGTTTGAGCGGATCGTCCAGCCGTTCGCGCAGCCGTTCCTCCTGCTGTGCCTGATCGGTACCGAGCCAGTATTTGAACAGCAAGATGCCGTCATCGACCAGCATCTTCTCGAAGGTCGGGGCCTGCTCGAGAAACCGTGCGACCTGCGGCGCATCGGCATAGCCCATGACCTTCTCGACGCCCGCGCGATTGTACCAGCTGCGATCGAACAGCACGATTTCGCCCGCGCTCGGCAGGTGCCGGACATAACGCTGGAAATACCACTGGCTCTGTTCGGCCTCGGTCGGCTTGGCGAGCGCGGCGATATGGCACTGGCGCGGATTGAGTTTTTCGGACACCGCGCGAATCGCGCCGCCCTTGCCCGCAGTATCGCGCCCCTCGAACAGGACGACGATGCGCTGCCCCGTCGCTTGCGCCCAGCGCGCCATGGCGGCCAGTTCCTCGCGCATCGGTGCGAGCGCGGCCTTGTAGTCCCTCGATTTCATCACGCCCTCGGCATTTGTGTGCGGCCGCCAATGATAGTATCATCCGCGACGATATGGCTACACTTGCACAGACCGAACAGGATTTTACCCGTTTGCCGGACCTTCCGGCAGAGGTATTCACCGCCCCGCTCAAGAAACCGGACCGCGTGGGCGACGACTGGCTCGAGCCCGAACAGACCCAGTATTCGAGCGACGACGACGCGATCTGGAACGACCTGTTCGAACGGCAGATGAAGGTGCTGCCGGGGCGCGCGGCCAGCGCGTTCATGGCCGGGCTGGACAAGCTTGACCTCAGCCGCGGCGGGGTGCCCGAATTCGGCCGCCTGTCCGAAGAGCTCGATACGCTCACCGGGTGGAGCGTGGTTCCCGTGCCGATGCTGATCCCCGATCACGTGTTCTTCTGGCACCTGGCCAACCGGCGCTTCCCCGCGGGCAATTTCATCCGCACGCGCGAGACCTTCGATTACATCCAGGAACCCGACGTGTTCCACGACGTGTTCGGCCACGTCCCGATGCTGACCGATCCGGTCTATGCCGATTACATGCAGGAATATGGCCGCGCGGGCTGGAAGGCGATGCGCTACAACCGGCTCAAGGCGCTCGGTTCGCTCTACTGGTACACCGTCGAATTCGGGCTGCTGCAGGAAGCCGACGGGATCAAGGCCTATGGGGCGGGGATCCTCTCGGGCCCGACCGAGGTGGTCTATGCCACCGAGGCCAAGAGCCCCAATCGCATCATGCTCAACGTCGACCGCGTCATGCGCACCGATTACGTGATCAGCGATCTGCAGCCGACCTATTTCGTGATCGAGAGCTTCGAGGATCTCTACCGCCAGACGGTCGAGCGCGATTTCGACCAGCTCTACAAAAGCCTCGGGCCCGGGTTTACCTATGCCAACACCGCGGTGATCGATGTCGACCATGTGGTGAACCACGGCTCGCTCGAATACACGCTGCGCGGCGGGCGCGGGTCGGGCGCGGCCCCGGTCTGACCTCCGCAAGGTCCGGCGAAAAGCAGCGCCCAACGAAAAACGGCCCCGGATCGCTCCGGGGCCGCATGATCGCATAACGATCGACGATGCTTACATTTCGTCGATTTCGTCAGCCTGCTCTTCCATGGATTCTTCCATGGCGTCGGTCTGGTCGTCCATGACGTCGGCTTGGTCTTCGGTGATTTCACCGGCTTCTTCCATGGCGTCAACCTGGTTGTCGCGAGCGTCTTCCATCTCTTCGATGTTTTCTTCGGCTTCGTTTTCTGCTGCGCTGTCGCAAGCGGCAAGGCCGAGGCTCATGGCGGCGGCGGTAGCGACGAGCGTTGCTTTATTGAACTTCATGTAAATTCCCCTTTTGTCGTTCCAGCCGCGTTTTCGAAATGCGGCAAGAATGTGATGAACGGACTATTGTTCCTTCGGTTCCCGGCAGTCAAGCAAGAACGCCGGGGGTGGAGGTTTGCCGTATCGGATACGAAATGGCCCGGGGAACGCCCGGGCCGTCAACCATATGCGAGACGCCAATCCATTCCGTCCGCGTTTGTACCCGATGATCGGGCGATGTGAAGCGGGATTCAGTTATAGGCCCGCTGGCGGATGAGGTTGAACACCCCGATCGCGACGACCGATCCGAGCACTGCCCACAGCAGCGCGACGCCGCTGACCGTGCCGAAAACCGCCCCGTTGCCGGCGATCAGCCCGGTCACGAGCGAGCCGAGCACGCCGACGAGCGCATTGGCGAGGATGCTGCGGCCATCTTCGATCCTGAGAATAATCGTTGCCAGCCAGCCCAAGAGGGCTCCTACGACAACCAGAATCAACAAACCCATCGGTGCGTACCTTTGTCTTTCATTCACCGGAGACAAGCACGCAAATGATCAAAGGTTCCTTACGGCAGACCCCGGATCGCTCGCTCCGTGGCATCCATGCCACACTTCGTCAGGCGAAAGTCAGCCAGGCCAGGGCGGCGGAACCGGCGATGATCCGGTACCACGCGAAGGGCGTGAAGCCGCTGCGGCTGACATAGGCGACGAAGGCGCGGATCACGAACAGCGCGACGATGAAGCTGACCGCGAAGCCGAGCGCGATATGGTCCCAGCCCACCCGTGTCGCGCCGGCCATCATCTCGTCGTATTTGGTGGCGACTTCGAGCGTGGTCGCGCCGACCATCGTCGGCACCGCCAGGAAGAAGGAGAATTCGGCCGCCGTCTTGCGATTGATGCCCATCGCCAGCGCCCCCATGATCGTCGCGCCCGAACGGCTGACGCCCGGCACCATGGCGAGACATTGGGCGAACCCGACGCCGAGCACCTTGGCGAGCGGCAGTTCGGCCACGCCGCGCCCTTCGTCGCGGGGGTTGGCCGCACGTTCGATCACGATGATCGCCACCCCGCCGGCAATCAGCGCCCAGGGCACGATCCCCGGGTTGCCGAGCATGGCCTCGAAGCTTTCGTAGAGCGCGAAGCCGATCACTGCACTGGGCAGGAAGCCGAGCAGGATGTTGCGTGCGAACATCAGCCCTTCGCGTTCGCGCCTGAGCACGCCGATCCCGGCCGACCAGAAGGTGCCCCAGTATTGGTAGACCACCGCCAGGATCGCACCCAGCTGGATCACCACGTTGAACATCGCCCATTCGTTGGGATCCGCGCCCGACAGTTCGGTCGCGAGAATGAGGTGACCGGTCGATGAAACCGGGATGAATTCGGTGAGCCCCTCGACGATGCCGAGGAAGATCGCGGTGATGTAATCGTTCATTGCGGGACGCCCCAAGAGCAGTGGACTGCGCGAGTCAAGCGGTCAGGCGCTTTCCAGACCGAACTGGAGCGAAGCGAGCCGGGCGTAGAGCCCGCCATTGGCCGACAGCGTGTCGTGCGTACCCTGTTCGACGATCCGGCCATCCTCCATCACGACGATGCGGTCGGAAGCGCGGACGGTCGACAGGCGGTGGGCGATGACCAGCGTCGTACGCTCGCGCATCAGGTGTTCGAGCGCATCCTGCACCAGCCGCTCGCTCTCCGCATCGAGCGCGCTGGTGGCCTCGTCGAGCAGCAGGATCGGCGCATCGCGCAGCAGCGCGCGGGCAATGGCGATGCGCTGGCGCTGGCCGCCCGACAGCTGCGTGCCGCTTTCCCCGAGATAGGTGTCGAGCCCCTGCGGAAGCTTGTCGAGGAATTCGGCAGCATTGGCCGCCTGTGCAGCGGCCCGGATATCGTCCTCGCTCGCATCCCAATTGCCATAGCGCAGATTGTCGCGGGCATTGGCGCTGAACAGGACGCCTTCCTGCGGGACATAGGCGATGCGCCGCCGGATTTCGGCGGGATCGGCGCTGGTCAGCGGAATGCCGTCGAGCCGGATCGAGCCTGCCTGCGGATCGTAGAAGCGTTCTGCCAGCTGGAAGATGGTCGACTTGCCCGCCCCCGACGGCCCGACGATGGCGACGGTTTCGCCCGGTTCGACCTCGAGGCTGAAATCGGTGATCGCCGGCGCATCGAGCCGGGTCGGATAGCGGAAGGTGACGTTGCGGAACGACAGCCCGCCGCGCGGCGGCGCGGGCAATGCCTGCGGCCGTGCGGGTGCGGTGATCGAGGGTCTTTCCTCGAGCAGTTCGGACAGCCTGCTCGCCGCGCCCGCGCCGCGCAGCAGGTCGCCGTAGACTTCGGTCAGCGCGCCGATCGCGCCTGCGACGAGGCCTGCGGTGAGCACGAATGCGGCGATCGTCCCGCCCGAGATTGCGCCTTCGCTGACCGCCTGCGCGCCGCGCCAGACCAGCAGGGTGATGCCGCCGAAAACCAGCAGGATCACGATCGCGGTCATCGCCGCGCGGATGATGACCCGGCGCCGCGCGACCGAGAAGGTGCGTTCGACCGCCTCGCGGAAGCGCGCATGTTCGCGTTCTTCCTGGTTGAACCCCTGGACGATCTTCATCGCCGACAGCACTTCGGTGACCATCGCCCCGATATCGGCGACGCGGTCCTGGCTGGTGCGCGAGACCTTGCGCAGGCGCCGCCCGAACAGCGTGATCGGGATGACGATGGCGGGTATCAGCAGGAACAGCCCCATGGTGAGGCCGGGGACCAGCCAGAACAGATAGGCCGTGCCCCCGATCGCCATCAGCGCGTTGCGCAGCGCGACCGAGACAGTGGTGCCGACCACCTGTTCGATCAGCGCGGTGTCACTGGTCATGCGGCTGGAAATTTCCTTGGGACTGTTCTCTTCATAGAAGCCCGGCGCCAGGCGCAGCAGGTTTTCCTGCACGCGCAGGCGGATGTCGGCGACCACGCGCTCGCCCAGCCAGCTGACGAAATAGAACCGCATCGCAGTGCCCGCGGCAAGCACGGCGACGATCATCAACAAATAGCGGAACCAGCGGCCCATGTCCTCGGGCGTCGCCCCTTCGGCAAAGCCGCGGTCGATCACCATCTTGAAGCCCGCGGGGATCGCCAGCGTCGCCGCCGCAGTGATGAACAGCGCGAGGATGGCGAGCGCGACATGGCCGGGATAGCGCGTGCCCGCCTGCCATACCATGCGCAGTGAACCCAGCGAACGCTGGCGCGGGGCATCCGCAGCGGCGCGCTTGCGTGCGAACCGGCCGCGGCCGTCGGTTTCCGTCTGGTCCTTGGCTGACATGCGCACGCAGTTACGTCGCCGCGCGGCTAAAATCCACTGTGCTGCACATGCTCAGGCACATTTAAACCGATTGTGCATTGCACAATTATCGATCGACCGGCAGGATTGCCATATTCCACCCACACGACACAGCCATACAATGCCGGGTACGCAGGGGACATCTATTGCTCTACCACGCCTATGAACTGCAGCGCAGCTGGCTCAACTCGGCCAGCGCCTTCGCCTCGATCGGGGTGGAAATGCTGAACAACCCGGCCAATCCGTTCAATTACGTCGGCCCGATGGGCTATATGAACATCGGACCGGTGGCGGCGAGCGCGCTGGAAGTCTTCGCGCATGCGACGGCATCCTACGGCAAGCCGGCGTGGAACCTCGAGGCGATCGATGTCGATGGTAAGCCCGTGGCGATCGTCGAATCGACTGTGGTCAACCGGCCCTTCGGCGATCTGAAGGCGTTCCACCGCGAAGACCTGCCCGAAGACGCCCCGCGCCTGCTGGTCGTCGCGCCGATGAGCGGGCATTACGCCACGCTGCTGCGCGGCACGGTCGAACGGATGCTGCAAGGCTACCACGTCTATGTCACGGACTGGGCCGATGCGAAGACTGTCCCGCTGCACGAAGGGACCTTCGATCTCGATGATTACATCGATTACGTGATCGGCTATCTCGAACACATCGGCCCCGATGCACAGGGCGGCGGTGCGCATGTGATGGCGGTGTGCCAGCCTTCGGTGCCCGTCTTTGCCGCCACTGCAATCATGAACCGCGATGGCCATCCGTGCACGCCGCGCACGCTGACCATGATGGGCGGGCCGATCGACACGCGCTGTTCGCCGACCAGCGTCAACGATCTGGCGATGGACCGCCCGATCGAGTGGTTCCGCCACAATGTCATCGCCACCGTGCCGATGCAGTATCGCGGTGCGGGCCGGCGGGTCTATCCCGGCTTCATGCAGCTGGCCGGGTTCATGAGCATGAACCTCGGCAATCACATGATCAGCCATTACGAGATGTTCAAACACCTCACCGTCGGCGACGACGAAAGCGCGCAGGCGACCAAGGATTTCTACGACGAATACCGCAGCGTGTGCGACATGACCGCCGAGTTCTACCTGCAGACGGTGCAGGAGGTGTTCCAGGACCATGCGCTGCCCAACGGCACTTTCCTGCATCGCGGTAAGCGCATCGACCTGGGCGACATCACGCAGACCGCGCTGCTGGCGATCGAGGGCGAACGCGACGATATCTCGGGCCTGGGGCAGACGCGGGCCGCGCTCGAACTGACGCCGCAGCTCGATGCCGGCAAGAAGCGGTATTACATGGCCGAAGGCGCGGGCCATTACGGCATTTTCAACGGCAGCCGCTGGCGTGACAAGATCGCCCCCGTGGTCGAGGAGTTCATCGCCGCACACGGCTAGGCGTCGGCGGCCTCCCGCGCGGTCAGCCGAGGTGAAGCCTTTCCAGCGACGATGCCAAGAAGAAGGGCGGCGCGGGGTTTTGCCCCGGCCGCCCTTCTCGGTTTCAGGCTAGGTTGACCCTAGAAGATTTCGAACAGGCCGGCTGCGCCCATGCCGCCGCCGACGCACATGGTGACGACGCCGTATTTCGCGCCCATGCGCTTGCCTTCGAGCAGCACGTGGCCGGTGCAGCGTGCGCCGGTCATGCCATAGGGGTGGCCGATCGAGATCGAGCCGCCGTTGACGTTGAGCTTGGCGTTATCGATGCCGAGCTTGTCGCGGCAGTAGAGCACCTGCACCGCGAAGGCTTCGTTCAATTCCCAGATGCCGATGTCGTCGACGCTGAGGTCGAAGCGCTTGAGCAGCTTGGGAATCGCGAAGACCGGGCCGATGCCCATTTCGTCGGGTTCGGTCCCGGCGACCGCCATGCCGACATAGCGGCCGAGCGGCTCGAGGCCCTTCTGTTCGGCGACCTTGGCTTCCATGAGCACGCTGGCCGACGAACCGTCCGACAGCTGCGAAGCGTTGCCCGCAGTGATCGTGGTGCCTTCGCCCATCACCGGCTTGAGGCTGTTGAGGCCGTCGAGCGTGGTCTGCGGGCGATTGCCCTCGTCCTTGTCGATGGTGATTTCGACGTCCGAAATCTCGCCCGTTTCCTTGTCCTGCACCTTGTGCGTGGTGCTGACCGAGACGATTTCGTCGTCGAACTTGCCGGCTTCCTGCGCGGCGGCGGTACGCTGCTGGCTCTGCAGCGCGTATTCGTCCTGCGCTTCGCGGCTGATGCCGTAACGCTGCGCGACCGTTTCGGCGGTCTGCAGCATCGGCATGTAGATCGCGCCGTGCATGTTAACCAGCTCGGGATCGGGCATCACGCGCATTTCCTTGGTCTGCACGAGGCTGATCGATTCCTGCCCACCGGCGGCCACCACGTCCATGCGGTCGGTGATGATCTGCTTGGCGGCGGTGGCGATGCTCATCAGGCCGCTCGAACACTGGCGGTCGATGGTCATGCCGCTGGTGCCGATCGGGCAACCGGCGCGCAGCGCGACCTGGCGGGCGAGGTTGCCGGCCTGCGCACCCTGCTGGAGCGCGCTGCCCCACAGCACGTCGTCGACCTCGCCAGCGTCGATGCCGGCACGCTCGATCGCGGGCTTGAGCGAATAGGCGCCGAGCGTCGGGCCCTTGGTGTCGTTGAACCCGCCCTTGTAGGCACGGCCGATGGCGGTGCGGGCGGTGGAGACGATGACTGCGTCACGCATGGGTATTTCCTTGGTTGTGGTTGTGTCTGGATCCTCGCCGGGGAGGAGGGGGAAATCAGACGAAAATCTGGGTGATCCACTCGGTGATCAGCGCGGGCTTTTCCTCGCCCTCGATCTCCATGGTGATCTCGCAGGTCTGCTGCCACTGGCCGGGACGCTTCTCGGTCATTTCGACCAGCTTCCAGTGGCCGCGGATGCGCTTGCCGCTGCGGACGGGCGAGATGAAGCGGGTTTTGTTGCCGCCGTAGTTCACGCCCATCTTCACGCCGTCGAGCTTGGGCATGTCCGATTTGGCGCTGAGATAGGGGATCATCGACAGCGTGAGGAAGCCATGCGCGATGGTGCCGCCGAACGGCGTCATCTTGGCCTTTTCCTCGTCGATATGGATAAACTGGTGATCGCCGGTGGCATCGGCGAACTGGTTGATACGCTCCTGGCTCATGTCGACCCATTCGCTCGTGCCGATGTTCTCGCCGACCTTGTCTGCCAGTTCCTGCGGGCTCATACGCCTCTCCTCTGTTCGAAAATCATGGTTTGGCGCGACTCCGGTCGCGCGTGCGGCGCGAGTCATGGCGCATGTGCGGGATGCGCGCAACACCGCCGAACGTGCCGCTACGGCATGGGGAAGCGCCATGTCCGGTGATGGAGGAGGCGGCACGTATTGAGCCGATTCGTACAGGCGGTATGGTCCGGCAGGCGGCGCACCGGTGCCCGCGATGCTGGAGAAACCATGCTGGCCCGTATCCTCGGCACTGCGCTCAAGCCTGCGCTCGGCGTCCCGCTGGTCGCTGCCATCGTCGCCGCCGCAGAGCTCATCGTCGCCGACCGCAAGTACGGCGTGTTCACCGGCGGGTTCGGCCAGTCGAGCGCGGTCGACACCGGCGGGGAACTGGCCCTGTTCCTGATCGGCTTCACGCTGGCGCATACCGCAGTCGCCCTGCTCGCCTGGAAGCTGGCAGCCCGGCTGGCCCGATCTTCCGGGGCGCAGTCTGCCGTACTGCATTTCGCGTTCCTCTATGGCGGAACCAGCCTGCTGGTGCTCAGCCTGCGTTACCAGCTCCATTCCTATTTCAGCGATGCGGTCAGCTTCGCGCTGCTAAAGCAGCTGGGCGGTGGCAGCGCGGCCGATGCGCTGCTGTTCGCCAAGAACGAGATCATGCTCGGTGTGGGCGCGCTGCTGCTCTTCCTCGCGGCATGGTGGCTGGCAGCACACCTGCTGCGCAAATGGCTCGGCAGACAGCCGGCGCTGGCGTCCCCCTGGCCGCGCTGGAAGACAGTCGCCCTCGTGTGGCTGGCCTTCGCCGGCGCGGTAATCGTGTTGCCGCGTCTCGGCGGCGATGCGCCGCGCGGTCTGGAGCGGATCGTCGCCTGGCAGGGGCTGGCCGACGGGCTGGCACTGGCGAGCGATTTCGACGGCGATGGCTACGGCCTTGCCGGGCGGACCATCGACCCGGCCCCGTTCGATGCCGGGCGCCATCCGCTCGCGCTCGACATTCCCGGCAACGGGATCGACGAGGATGGCTACGGCGGCGATCTTGCGCTGGTCCCGGTTGCCGAGCCCCTGCCCGCCACGCCAATCGGCGGCGCGAAGCCGCATCTCGTCATCGTCGTTTTCGAAAGCACCCGCGCGGATGTGCTGGGCAAGCGCATCGACGGGAAACCCGTCGCCCCCAATCTCGCGCGCGTGGCGGCGCAGGGCGGCGCCCTCGCGCCCGCCTACAGCCATGTGGGTTTCACCACCGCCTCGCTCAAATCGCTCTTCGCGGGCAGCCTCATCGTGCCGCCCGGATCGCCGAGCCTGTTCCGCGAGCTCGATGCCAGCGGTTACGAGATCGGCGTGTTCTCGGGACAACCGGAGGATTTCGGCGGTATTTCGGCAGCTGTCGGAATGCGCGAGGTTGCCGACCGCTTTGTCGATGCCGAAGTGCTCAAGGACCAGCGCGCCTTCAGTTTCGCCGCGCAGGGCTCGCTGCTGGTCGACGAGAACATCGTGCTCGATCGCTTCGACGCCGCGCTCGGCGATGCCGCAGCGTGGGAGACGCCGCAATTCGTCTACCTCAATTTCCAGACGCCGCATTTCCCCTATCACCACGACGCCGTCCCGCACCGCTTCGCCAACCCCCCGCTGGAACGCGGCCAGATCACCGAAGACAATCGCGAGGCGCTGGAGCGGACCTACTGGAACGCGGTCGCGCATACCGACGCCGCGCTGGGCCGGCTGATTGCGAAGCTGGAGACGATGGGCGTGTGGCAGGACACCGTGCTGATCGTTACCGGCGATCACGGCGAGGCCCTGTTCGAGGACGGCTTCCTGGGTCACGGCCATGTCATCAACGACCGGCAGAATGCGACTTTCCTCGCCAGCAACCGTCCGCTGGGCGCAGCAAGCGCGCCGCTGGCGCTAAGCGACTACCGCGCGATAATCCTGCGGCTTCTGGGCGCAGATGTTCCCGCCGCCGCGCCGCCCGCGCCCTTCCTCCACATCGGGCCGCTCGGCGAACCGACCGCGATCGGTCTCGCGCATGAAGAGCTCGGCGTGATTTCGCTGCGGCTCGACAGCGGCGAAGCCTGCGTCACGCGCGCGCGGCAATGTGCGGATTACGCCTCGCTCGCCGGAGCCGAACGGGCCGCGTTCGATGCGCTGGTGGCGCGTTGGGGCTCCGAGCGTTGGGCCGCGCGCCTGCGCGAGGAGCGCGGCTCGGCGGCCGCTTCCTCGCAGCGCTTGAGATAGGTCCACAGCCCGCATTGCAGGGCGATGATCAGCAGGATCACCGGCTGGTAGGCGATCCCCTGGAACAGCGACCCGACCAGCGCGATGACCTGCGTCATCTGTAGCGCGCTTGCCAATGGCGATTGCCAGCTTGCCCCCTCGCGCCCGCGCCACCGCCGCCGCAGCTTTTCCATCTGCCACAGCCCGCTGGCATGGAGCCAGACCCACAGGAACAGGCCGATCCATCCCTGTTCACCCAGCACCTCGAAGATCGACGAGTGAAAGGCGCGGGCTTCGTCGACCACGTCTTTGTATTCGACGGTGGTCGTGCTGCCATTCTCGCTGACCTGCGGCAGGCGGTATTCGAACTTGTTGCCGCGGTAGGAATCGAATCCGCCGCCAAGCGGGTTCTCAAGCGCGTATTCATAGGTCCATTGCCAGACCGCAAGGCGGGTCGATGCCGACTGGTCCTGTTCGTGCCCGGTGATCAGCCCCATGCGTTCGTAATAGCTGGTCGGCAGGAAGGGCGCGGCCATCAGCACGAGGGCAATGCCGCCGCCGATGAAGGTCATCCGCCGCTTCACGTCGCGCAGCAGCAGCAGCGCGAGAACGCCGATACAGACGAGCCCGGTGCGTGCTTCGGTTCCGACGGGGATCAGCAGGCAGGCAAAGATGAACGCGCCGCCGAACAGCTTGACCCGCCAGTCGGGCGGGAAGATCCGCCCGTGGTTTATGAACCACCAGATGATCGGGATCAGTCCGATCGCGACCGTCGCGAGCGTCGAACTTTCGTAGATGTTCGAATTGTCGTTCACGAAGAAATACAGGCTGCCATAGCCCCCGCCGCCAAGCGCGGTCTTGAGACCGGAGGAAATGATGATCGCTCCGGCTGTCAGCGTGACGACCAGCAGCGCGAGCTCCAGCCGCAATCGCGTGACCAGCGTGAAGGGCAGGAAGATGGCGAACACCATCGCGCGCCAGACCCATTCCCACTTGTAGGCCGCATCCTCGGGGAAGTCGGCCCATTGCAGCGTGAGGAAGCACCATCCCAGGAAGGCGATGAGAATGCCCTGCCGCAGGGTGAAGCGGATCTGCGATTTCGCATCGACCAGTGCCCATCCTGCGAAGGCGAGCATGAAGGCGATGAAGGAAATCGGCAGCATCGGCGTCAGCGTCCAGCCGATCTTCTGCGGGGCCAGGATGTCGATATAGAGATAGGCGAGCACCCAGACGAAGGGGCGCCTGAGGCCGAGCGCGAACAGCGTCATCACGAAAAGGAACAGCGCCGCGTCAAGCATTGCGCGCCTTTCCGCCTGCGCGCCGCGCACGGCGGGCCTCGCGCCGGCTCGGCTTCGCCTCCTCCGGCTCCGCGCCCGGCGGATCCTCGCGGTCGAGGTCGTCGCGCATGAACACGCGCAGGATCGCGATGAGGATCAGCGCATGCGTCAGTGCGAGGGCGAGATAGTCGATCACGAGTGCTTGGTCTCCGTAGCGGCTCCTAATGCATCGCAGTTGACGCGCCGTTAAGCGTAATGTGACACATCAGCCCGCGATGACCCGCGTGCTTCACATCCTCGACCATTCGCTGCCGCTGCAATCGGGCTATACGTTCCGCACGCGTGCGATCCTCGCCAGCCTGCAGAAAGCGGGGGTGGAGGTGCGCGCGATTACCGGCGCGCGGCATTCGGCCGAAGGTCCGCCCCGGGAAACGATCGACGGACTGACTTTCGAACGCCTGCCGGCTGCACCTGTGCCGGGGGGGCCACCTGGCCTGCGCGAATGGCGCGAGATCGAGACCTTGCGCAAGCAGATCGAACGCGTCGCCCACGACTGGCAGCCGGATATCCTGCATGCCCATTCGCCCGCGCTGTGCGGAATGGCCGGCCTGCGCGCGGCGCGGCGGCTGGGCCTGCCACTGGTCTATGAAATCCGCGCTTTCTGGGAGGATGCCGCGGTCGGCAATGGCATGGGCCGCGAAGGATCGCTCAAGTACCGCCTCACGCGTGCGCTCGAAAACCGCGTGGTCGCGGGGGCCGAAGCCGTGTTCACGATCTGCGAAGGGCTGCGTGCCGACTTGGTCGGGCGCGGTCATGATGCAGGCAAGATCGCCCTGTCGCCCAACGGTGTCGACCTGTCGCTGTTCGGCGAACCCGTCCCGCGCGACGATGCGCTGGCGCGCGAAATCGGTATCGGCGAAGGCCCGGTGATCGGCTTTATCGGCAGCTTCTACGATTACGAGGGGCTCGATGACCTGATCGCCGCGCTGCCCGCGCTGCGCGAGCGGCACCCCGGTGCCCAGCTGCTGCTGGTGGGCGGCGGACCGATGGATGCGGCGCTGCGCGCGCAGGCCGCGGCCTCGACTGCGACCGGCGCGATCGTCTTCACCGGACGCGTGCCGCATACCGAGGTCGAACGCTATTATTCGCTGATCGACGTGCTCGCCTATCCACGCAAACGCTCTCGGCTGACCGATCTGGTCACCCCGCTCAAACCGCTCGAGGCGATGGCGCAGCAGCGTATCGTCGCGGCCAGCGATGTCGGGGGCCACCGCGAACTGATCGAAGCTGGAACCACCGGTCTGTTGTTCCCGCCCGGCGATCCGCCCGCGATCGCGGGCGCGCTGGCCGCGTTCATCGATGCCCGCGACAAGTGGCCCGACATGCGCCGGGCGGGCCGGGAGCATGTTGCCCGTCACCACGACTGGGCGCGGAATATCGAAGGTTATCAGCATATTTACCAAAAGCTGCTAGCAACCGATTCTTCCGCAGCCGCATAAGCGCCTGCCTAGTCTATAACGGGATCCCATGAGCGCAGCGAATCACCCTGCCCCGATCAGCAGCCATCCGCTTTTCAAATGGGCGGTAGGCGCGTGGTTCGCGCTGTTGCTGGGTCTCGGCCTCTTCGTCATGCCGGCTGCCGTGCATCTGTCACTGGGCGAACGGCTGGCGCTCGACACGGTGCTGGCCGATCCCGCTCTCTTGCGGATGGCGCTATCGGCCCTCGCTGCCTTGCTCGGCCTGCTTCTCGGCCTGGCGATCGCGGGGCGCATCGCCGCGCTCACTGATGCAAGCTATGGCGAAGATGATCCCGTCGAAGACGCCCCGAGCGAATCCGAGCCCGAAACGAAGATCTGGCTGGGCGATGTGGATGAGCCTGCCGCACCCGTTCCGCACGCGCCGCCCGAGCCGGCAGCGGCACCTGCGCCGCGGCGGCTGTTCAACCCGCGCGAGGATCTGGCCGAGGAAGGCATTGCTCCCTTCCGCGATCCGACTGCCATTCCGCCGCTCGCGATCGATCCTGTCGAAACGGCGCCGCAGGACGCCGAATTCGAGAATATCGAACCGGCTGGTCAAGACCCGTTCTCCACCGAGCTATGGGCCGACCCGCTATCCGGCGACCGCGACGATGACGCCTGGACCGTGACGGAACACGATCCGCTGGACCATCCGGAAGAACCGGTCGAGTTGCCGCCCTCCGCGCCCGAACCTTCGATCACCGCGCCTGCCGACCCGGAGGAGGAGGATCACTATCCCATCGCCCGCCAAGCGACGGATGAAACTGGTTTCGGAATGGCCGGAGAAGGCGATTGGCAATCGGCGGACCCATTGATCCCCCCGGCCTCGCTCAGCGAACTCTCGCTCGAGGAACTGACCCAGCGCTTGGGTGACGCGCTGGCAGCCTGCAAGGCCGGCGATGAGGATACCGGGGCGCCGGCCGATTCGGTGGTTGCATTCCTCCAGCGCGAAACCGGGCGCGAAGCTGGACAGCACCACGTGGCTCAAGGCGAACCGGAGCAAGAGGATCCGCAGGCCGAACTGCGCCGCGCGCTCGACAAGCTTACCCGGATCGGGAAGCCCGACTGAACCCTACGGGCTGACCCGGGGCCTTCCGTTACGGAATCGGGCAATACAGCGTAATTCTTGCGACGGCTGAAATTTTGCTACGCGTCTCGCAGTTGCAAAATTTCGATGCTGTCGGCATGAAGCTCCTTCGCGCAATTTTGCAGGTGTCGCCAGCGGCACTGCCAGACCATGCTCCCGGCCGCCCCGCCATCGCTGCGAGGCCGGTCGGCGGGCCCGAAGAAGGACGCTTCGCCCATGGGACGCACGCCGCCCCAAGCCGCCACGGGTCTTTACGATCCGCGTAACGAACACGACGCCTGCGGCGTCGGCATGGTCGCGCATATCAAGGGCGCGAAGAGCCATGACATCGTTACCCAGGCGCTCGAAATCCTCGCCAATCTCGACCACCGCGGGGCGGTGGGCGCCGATCCGCTGCTGGGTGACGGCGCTGGGATCCTGCTGCAGGTGCCCGACCCGCTGTTCCGCAAATGGGCGGACGAGCACGGCCATTACCTGCCACAGGCGGGCGATTATGCGGTGGCGATGTGCTTCCTCCCCGCGCAGGACGAGGCGCGCGATTTCGTCGAGAAACAGCTCGAGCGGTTCGCCGAGAAGGAAGGCCAGCGCGTGGTCGGCTGGCGCGACGTTCCCACCACGCTCGACGGTCTCGGCAAGGCCGTGATCAATTCGATGCCCGTCATCCGCCAGTGCATCATCGCGCGCGGCGAAAACTGCCCCGACGGCGACGCGTTCGAACGCAAGCTGGTGGTGATTCGCAAGCAGACGCTCAATCCACTGGCTGCGCTCGAGGGCAAATACGACCTTCCGGGCCTGACCACTGCCTACATCCCGAGCTTCTCGAGCCGCACCGTAGTCTACAAGGGGCTGCTGCTGGCGAACCAGGTGGGCAGCTTCTACGACGACCTGCGCGATCCCGATTGCGTATCGGCGCTCGGCCTCGTCCACCAGCGTTTCAGCACCAACACCTTCCCCAGCTGGCGGCTGGCGCACCCCTATCGCTTCATGGCGCACAACGGGGAAATCAACACGGTCCGCGGCAATGTGAACTGGATGGAAGCGCGCCGCCGGACGATGGAAAGCGAGCTGCTCGGCTCGGATCTCGACAAGATGTGGCCGCTGATCCCGCATGGCCAGTCGGACACCGCCTGCCTCGACAACGCGCTCGAACTGCTCGTGACGGGCGGTTACAGCCTCGCGCATGCGATGATGATGCTGATGCCCGAAGCCTGGGCGAAGAACGCGCTGATGGACCCGGCGCGCCGCGCATTCTACGAATATCACGCGGCGCTGATGGAACCCTGGGACGGCCCGGCGGCGGTGTGCTTTACCGACGGGCGCCAGATCGGCGCCTGTCTCGACCGCAACGGCCTGCGCCCGGCACGCTGGTGCACCACCAAGGACGATCTCGTCGTGCTGGCGTCGGAAAGCGGCGTGCTGCCGTTCGACGATGCCGATATCACGCGCAAATGGCGGCTCCAGCCGGGCCGCATGCTGCTGATCGACCTCGAACAGGGCCGCATCGTCGAAGACGAGGAGCTCAAGACCGAGCTCGCCAATGCGCAGCCCTATGAGCAATGGCTCAAAGCGGCGCAGTACAAGCTCAAGGACCTCGACCATATCGAGCCCGATCTGAGCGAGATCCCGACCACGGCCACCAGCCTGCTCGAACGCCAGCAGGCGTTCGGCTACACGCAAGAAGACGTGTCCCGCTTCCTCGAGCCGATGGCCCGCGGCAGCGAAGACCCGATCGGATCGATGGGCACCGATACCCCCATCGCGGTGCTGTCCGACCGCAGCCGGCTGCTGTACGATTACTTCAAGCAGAACTTCGCCCAGGTCACCAATCCGCCGATCGATCCGATCCGCGAAGAACTGGTGATGAGCCTGCTGTCGATGATCGGTCCGCGGCCCAACCTGCTGGGCCGCGATGCCGGTACGCACAAGCGGCTCGAAGTCAGCCAGCCGATCCTCACCAATGAAGGCCTGGCCAAGATCCGATCGGTCGAAGTCGCGCTCGACGGGGCATTTCGCACCGCCACCATCGACATCACCTGGGACGCCAGCACCGGGGCCGAAGGGCTTGCCATGGCGCTCAAGGAAATGTGCTGGGCGGCGACCGAAGCGGTGCTGGGCGATGCCAACATCCTCATCCTGTCCGACCGCGGCCAGGGCCCGGACCGCATTCCCATGCCCGCGCTGCTGGCGACCGCCGCCGTGCATCACCAGCTGGTCCGCCAGGGGCTGCGGATGCAAACCGGCCTCGTCATCGAAACCGGCGAAGCGCGCGAGGTGCATCATTTCTGTGCGCTGGCGGGCTACGGCGCCGAGGGGATCAACCCCTATGTCGCGTTCGAGACGCTCGAGGATCTGCGCGCCAAGCGCTTCCCCGACCGCGATCCCGCGGACGTGCGCCAGAACTACGTCAAGGCAGTCGGCAAGGGCATTCTCAAGGTCATGTCCAAGATGGGGATCTCGACCTACCAGTCCTATTGCGGCGCTCAGATCTTCGACGCCGTCGGGCTCAATTCCGAGTTCATCGATACCTATTTCACCGGCACCGCGACCACCATCGAAGGCATCGGCCTCGCCGAGGTGGCCGAAGAAGCGGTGCAGCGCCACGCACAGGCCTATGGCGACAATCCGCTGTACAAGGGCATGCTCGATGTCGGCGGGATCTACCAGTACCGCCTGCGCGGCGAAGCGCATGCCTGGACCCCGCAATCGGTCGCGCAATTGCAGCATGCCGTGCGCGGCAACGACGCGAAGAATTACGAGGAATTCGCGCGTTCGATCAACGAACAGAGCGAACGCCTGCTGACCATTCGCGGGCTGATGGAACTGACCCCGGCCGAACAGCCGCTGTCGCTCGACGAGGTCGAACCCGCCGCCGAGATCGTCAAGCGGTTCAGCACCGGCGCGATGAGCTTCGGCTCGATCAGCCACGAGGCGCATTCGACGCTGGCGATCGCGATGAACCGCCTCGGTGGCCGTTCGAATACCGGCGAAGGCGGCGAGGAGCCCGAACGGTTCCTGCCGCTCGACAATGGCGATTCGATGCGCAGCCGGATCAAGCAGGTCGCCAGTGGCCGCTTCGGCGTGACCACCGAATATCTCGTCAATTCGGACGATATCCAGATCAAGATGGCCCAGGGCGCAAAGCCCGGCGAAGGCGGCCAGCTGCCCGGCCACAAGGTCGACAAGCGGATCGGCGCGGTGCGCCATGCGACGCCCGGCGTCGGGCTGATCTCGCCCCCGCCGCATCACGACATCTATTCGATCGAGGATCTGGCGCAGCTGATCCACGACCTGAAGAACGTCCAGCCCGAAGCGCGCATTTCGGTCAAGCTGGTGTCCGAAGTGGGGGTCGGCACGGTTGCCGCGGGCGTGTCGAAGTCCAAGGCCGACCACGTCACCATTTCGGGCTATGATGGCGGCACGGGCGCCAGCCCGCTGACCAGCCTGACGCATGCCGGAAGCCCATGGGAAATCGGCCTCGCCGAGACGCAGCAGACGCTGCTGCTCAACGATCTGCGCAGCCGTATCGCGGTGCAGGTCGACGGCGGGCTGCGGACCGGGCGCGATGTCGCGATCGGCGCGCTGCTAGGCGCGGACGAGTTCGGCTTCGCCACCGCGCCGCTGATTGCGGCGGGCTGCATCATGATGCGCAAGTGCCATCTCAACACCTGCCCGGTCGGGGTCGCCACGCAGGACCCCGAACTGCGCAAGCGCTTCACCGGCACGCCTGAGCACGTCATCAACTACTTCTTCTTCGTCGCCGAGGAATTGCGCGCGATCATGGCCGAGATGGGCTTCCGCACGGTCGAGGAAATGATCGGCCGCGTCGACCGTCTCGACATGCGCCGGGTGGAACGCCACTGGAAGGCGCACGGCGTCGATCTCAAGCGCGTGCTCCACGCGGTCCCGCTCGAGGAGGGGCGCGAGCTGTTCCAGACCGAGCGGCAGGACCATGGCCTGGCGGCGGCGCTGGATGTCGAACTGATCGAAGCCTGCAAGCCCGCGATCGAAAGCGGGCAGGCCGTGCAGCTCACCCGCCCGATCCGCAATGGGAACCGCACCGTCGGCGCGATGCTGTCGGGCCGGATCGCCGAAGCGCATGGTCATGCCGGGCTTCCCGCGGACACGATCCGGATCGACTTCACCGGCGTGGCCGGCCAGAGCTTCGGGGCCTGGCTCGCGCATGGCGTCACCATCAGCCTGACGGGCGATGCCAACGACTATGTCGGCAAGGGCCTGTCGGGCGGACGGATCATCGTCCGCCAGCCCGAAGAGGCGCCGCGCGCACCGGGTGACAACATCATCGTCGGCAACACCGTGCTCTACGGCGCGATCGCGGGCGAAGCCTATTTCGAAGGTGTCGCGGGCGAACGCTTCGCAGTGCGCAATTCGGGCGCGGTCGCAGTGGTCGAGGGCACGGGCGACCATGGCTGCGAATACATGACGGGCGGCGTCGTCTGCGTGCTGGGCGCCACGGGGCGCAATTTCGCCGCCGGGATGAGCGGCGGGATCGCCTATGTCTACGACCCCGAGCGCCGGTTCGACGATCTGTGCAACCCGGCGCAGGTCGATGTGCTCGATGTCCGGTCGGGCGATGGCGAAGGCGCCGACAAGAGCTGGGGTACCCCGCAGCAGCGGCCCGTCACGGTCGAGAACGCCGGGATGGGCGATCCGCTCTACCACGATGCCGAACGGCTCAAGATCCTGGTCGAGCGCCACCACCTGCATACCGGCTCGGCCAAGGCCAAGAAGCTGCTCGACAATTGGAGCGCCGAACTGGGCAATTTCCGCAAGGTCATGCCGCGCGACTACCAGCGCGCGCTCAAGGCCCTCGAGGACGAACGCGAACAGGCCGCGATGGAAGCGGCGGAGTAAGGGTCATGGGCAAGGAAACCGGCTTTCTCGAATACGAGCGCGAGGATCGCACCTATCGCGATCCCGAAGAACGGCTGACGCATTACAAGGAATTCGTGGTCCCGCTGAGCGAGGAGCAGCTGCGCCGGCAGGCGGCGCGCTGCATGAACTGCGGCATTCCCTATTGCCACAACGGCTGTCCGGTGAACAACATCATCCCGGACTGGAACCACCTCGTCTATGAAGACGACTGGAAGAACGCGCTCGACGTCCTCCATTCGACCAACAATTTCCCCGAGTTTACCGGCCGGGTCTGCCCCGCCCCGTGCGAAGCGGCCTGCACGCTCAATATCGTCGATTCGCCGGTAACGATCAAAAGCATCGAATGCGCGATCATCGACCGCGGCTTCGACGAAGGCTGGGTCAAGCCGCAGCTGCCCGAACAGCGCACCGGCAAGTCGGTAGCGGTGATCGGCAGCGGGCCTGCCGGCCTGGCCTGCGCACAGCAGCTGGCCCGCGCGGGCCATGCAGTCACCGTGTTCGAGAAGAGCGACCGGATCGGCGGATTGCTGCGCTACGGCATTCCCGACTTCAAGATGGAAAAGCACCTGATCAACCGACGCGCAGTGCAGATGGAGGCCGAAGGCGTCCAGTTCCGCACTTCGAGCGAAGTCGGGGTCGAAGTGAGCTTCCAGGCGCTGAAGGAGAATTTCGACGCGGTGGTGCTTGCGGGCGGTTCGGAAGAAGCCCGTATGCTCGACATCCCGGGTTCCGAACTCGACGGCGTGCGGCTGGCAATGGAATTCCTGACCCAGCAGAACAAGCGCAACGCGGGCGACGACGAAGTCCGCGCCGCGCCGCGTGGCAGCCTGACCGCAACGGGCAAGCATGTCATCGTGATCGGCGGCGGTGACACGGGCAGCGACTGCGTGGGCACCAGCAACCGGCAGGGCGCAGCCAGCGTCACCCAGCTCGAGATCATGCCCAAGCCGCCCGAAAAGGAAGACAAGGCGCTGACCTGGCCCGACTGGCCGCTCAAGCTGCGCACCTCGTCGAGCCACGAGGAAGGCGTCGACCGCGACTGGGCGGTGCTGACCAAGCGCGTGATCGAGGAAAACGGCGTCGTTTCAGGGCTCGAATGCGTGCGGGTCGAATGGAAAGACGGCCGCATGCAGGAAGTGGCCGACAGCACGTTCACGCTCAAGGCCGACCTGATCCTGCTCGCCATGGGCTTTACCGGCCCCAAGCGGCGCGGCCTGCTCGACCGGGCGGGAGTCGATCTGGACGGGCGCGGCAATGTCGCGGCGGACACCGACTGGTATCTCACCAGCGAAGCCAATGTGTTCTCCTGCGGCGACATGCGGCGCGGGCAGAGCCTGGTGGTATGGGCGATCCGCGAAGGCCGGCAATGCGCCCGCGCCGTCGACCTCGCCCTGATGGGCGCAACCGAACTGCCGCGCTAACCAATCGCGGGCTAGCTGCCTCGCGCGGCTATCCCTGCGTGCGGCCGCGCGCCTGGACGGCGGCGCGGCGGGCTTCGACCTCGGCGGGGCGCACGGCGCTGTTGGCGGCCGATGACTGCCGGTGTTCGATCGCCAGCCCCTCGCCGAAACTGGCGGCATAGCCTTCGTCGATCAGCCGCTTGTATCCGGCAAGGAAGGCGGGGTCGACGCTTCCCATGTCGGCAGCCAGGCGGCGCGCCTCCGCGAGCAGAGACTCCGGCGCGACCACGCGGTTGACGAGCCCCCAGCGTTCGGCCGTGGCGGCATCGAGGAAATTGCCCGTAAAGCTGAGCTCCTTGGCGCGACTGATGCCGATCATCCGGCTGAGTTTCTGCGACAGCCCCCAGCCCGGCACCACGCCGACCCGCGCATGCGTATCGGCGAAGCGCGCGTTGCTGCTGGCAATCAGCACGTCGCAGGCGAGCGCGACTTCGAACCCACCGGTGATCGCCACGCCATTGATCGCGCCGATCACCGGCTTGCGGCAGCTTTCGATCGCCTTGACCGGGTTATCGTCCGCCCCCTCGGCATTGGCTGCGCCCAATGCGCCTTCCTGCGATCCCAGTTCCTTGAGATCGAGCCCGGCAGTAAACGCCCGCGTCCCCGCGCCGGTGAGGATCACTGCCCGCACACCGTCATCGGCATCCAGCGCGGTCATCACCTCGTAGAGACGATGGCGCAGCGCCTTCGACAGGGCATTCATCGCTTCGGGGCGGTTGAGCGTGACGGTGGCGATGCCGTCGGCGATCTCGGTCAGGATGAGGTCGGTCATCCTGCCAGCCTAGCGAACAAGTTGCATCTTGCAATCTTTCGCCCGCTGCCCTTCACTGTGCGCCGAGCGAGAGGAGACGCGAATATGGCTTTCAAACCCTTCGACCTGACCGGCAAGGCAGCAGTGGTCACCGGCGGCAATGGCGGTATCGGCCTGGGCATGGCCGAAGGGCTTGCGGCAGCCGGCGCCGACGTCGCGATCTGGGGGCGCAATGCCGGCAAGAACGCCGCCGCGCTCGAACGGCTCAAAGCACATGGTACGCGCGTGGAGGCGCTGGAGGTCGATGTTGCCGATGAACAGGCGGTGGTCGATGCGATGGCCGAAAGCCTGTCGCGCCTAGGCCGGATCGACAGCTGCATCGCCAATGCCGGTGTGGGCGGCGGCGCCCCGCTGACCGAACAGACGACCGAGCAGTGGCGCAAGGTCACCGCGGTCAATCTCGATGCGGTGTTCTGGACGTTTCGCGAAGCGGCGAGGCACATGGTCGCGCGCGCCGAGGAAGGCGACAAGGGCGGATCGCTGCTGGTCACATCGAGCGTGTCGGCGATCCATGGCGCGCCGCAGAACCAGGCCTATGCCGCGACCAAGGCAGGCGTACTGGCGATGGTCCGCGGTACCGCAGTCGAACTGGCGCGCCACGGCATCCGCGCCAATGCGATCCTGCCCGGCTGGATCGCCACCGACATGACCGAGCGGTTGCAGAACTGGGATGCGTTCAACGAGAAAGCGATTGGCCGCGTGCCGATGCGGCGCTGGGGCGAGGGCGAGGATTTCGCCGGCATGGCCGTGTATTTTGCCAGCGATGCGAGCCAGTTCCACACCGGCGATTCGGTGGTGATCGACGGCGGCTATTCGATCTTCTGAGCTAGAGGCCGCGCAGCCGGGGGGAAAGGTTCGCGTGCCGGCGGATCGCGCGGACCTGCCCGGCTGCATCGCGTTCGAAAGTCACCGCCTCGCGTTCGGCCCCCTTGTCGGTCACCACGCGGAAGCGGTCACCGCCCAGCGGTTTCAGGCGCCACAGCGCGCGGGCAGGCTCGACCGCATCGGGATCGAGCCAGGTCAGCCCGCCGGCCCAGGGAATCAGCATGAAATCCGAATCCCACGGCTGGCCGCTATACACGCCGGCATAATCTGCCAGATCGACCCCCGCGACGGGGTCGAACGGCGCCGCTTCGCCCCGGGCCTTGACCAGCGCGGCAATCCCGCGGGCGATGCCGCCGGGATCATCCATCGCATTCATCGCCACAGCCACGCCCATGCCTTCCGACGGCGCCAGCATCAGCACGCTGCGATAACCCGGGCACGCGCCGCCATGGCCAACGACCGTGGTGCCGCCTTCCTGCCGGACGGAGAAGCCGAGGCCCCAGCTCGTTTCCCAATCGGGCGAGATATAATGGACGCGCTGCATCTCGCGCAGGGTCGAGGGGCGCAGCACCTCTTCCTCGCCGCTGCTCGCCAATCGGAAGGTCCAGCTGGCGAATTTGGCGAGATCGGCCACGCTGGCGGTGAAGCCCGCCGCAGGCGTGATCCCCGCCGGATCGAACAGGCCGACCTCGGGCCGCGTGCCGTCGGCTTCGAGCGCGCCCCAGCCGACGGCCATCTGCTGGCCATAGAGCTGCGCAGGAATGCCGGCACGCGTATCGTCCAGTCCCAGCGGGCCGAGGATATTGGCGTCGACATACTCGGCATAGGGCGTGCCGCTGACCGCCTCGACGGTTTCGCCCACCAGCGTGAGCCCGAGGTTCGAATATTGCCAGGTGGTCGATGCGGGATAGAGTGGCGTCTGCTCCCGAATCGCCACGCGGACCTGCGCTTGGGAAGGGAAGGCGAAGTCGGGCCCGGTCCAATAGGGGAAGTCGGCTTCGCGCGGCAGGCCGGCCGAATGCGTCAGCAGGCCGCGCAGCGTGATCGGCACGCTGTCCCGCGGGTCGTCGGCCAGCCGGGCCCAGGGAAGATAGCGTTCGATCGGCGCGTCGAGAGCGACCGTGCCGCGTTCCCACTGCTGCATCAGCGCAACGGCGGTGAACAGCTTGGAAATCGAACAGATCGAATAGATCGTATCGGGCGTCGCCGGGATCCGGCACGCACGGTCGGTGGTGCCGAAGCCCTTCGCCCAGACGGTGGTATCGCCCCGCACCAGCGCGGCCGAGATTGCGGGAATCCTGCGATACCGCCGCTGCCCGTCGATCCACAGTTCGGCAGCGCGCATCGCCTCACCCAGGGCGGCGGCCTTCGCCGGATCGAGCGCCTCGGCGCCAACCGGCGGTGCATCCTGCGCATCTGCGGCGCCCGGAACCGCCATGCCCCAAGCCGCGAGTGCCGCGCCTGCCCGGAAAACCGCCTTCATCGCTCGTACTCCCAGAGTGGAGCGCGACTGTCCTATACGCGCCGGCCCATGGCAAGCGGCTCCGCCTTGGGGCAGCTAGACCTGCCAGTCGACCGGGGCGCGGCCACGCTCTGTCAGGAATGCGTTCGCGCGGCTGAAGGGGCGCGAACCGAAGAACCCGCGATAGGCCGACAGCGGGCTGGGATGCGGGCTTTCGATCACGCAGTGCTGCCCGGCACGCAGTCCTGCGATGCGTTTCGCCTTGGCCTGCGCATGGCTGCCCCAGAGGATGAACACGCTGGGCTCCGCGCGCGCCGCCACTGCAGCGACGCAGGCATCGGTGACCGTTTCCCAGCCGCGCCCGGCATGGCTTGCGGCCTTGCCGCCTTCGACCGTCAGCGTATTGTTGAGCAGCAGCACGCCGCGGCGCGCCCAGGCGCTCAGATCGCCATGCGCGGGGCGCGCGATGCCCAGGTCGGCTTCCAGCTCCTTATAGATGTTCGCCAGGCTCGGCGGGACCTTCACGCCTTCGGGAACCGCAAAGGACAGCCCCATCGCCTGCCCCGGCCCGTGGTAGGGGTCCTGCCCCAGGATCACCACCTTGACGCTGTCGAGCGGGGTGAGCTCGAGCGCCTTCAGCCGGCACCCCTGCGGCGGATAGACCGGCTTGCCCGCAGCTTCCTCGGCCACCAGGAAACCGCCCAGCCGCCGGACCTCGGGCGCCGCGAGCGCGGGTTCGAGTACGGGCCGCCAGCTTTCGGGGATCGCATCGCTTGCCATGGCAGCAGGAGTAGGCCGCTGCGCAGGCGCGCGCCAGCACCCCCTTCCCAGCAATCCCCGATGCGCCTAAGGCCTCGGCCATGGCAGTGCATTTCCACGAAGAAGACCTCCCCGCAGGCGTCCTCGCCGATGGCCCCGTGGCCGTCGATACCGAAACCATGGGTCTTGTCACGATCCGCGACCGGCTGTGCGTCGTCCAGATCAGCGACGGCAAGGGCGACGAGCACCTTGTCCGCTTTGCGCCCGACAGCGATTACGACGCGCCCAATCTCAAGGCGGTGCTGGCCGATCCCGCACGGCTCAAGCTGTTCCATTTCGCGCGCTTCGACCTCGCCGCGATCGAATATTACCTTGGGGTGGAAGCGACGCCCTGCTATTGCACGAAAATCGCCAGCAAGCTGGTCCGTACCTATACCGACCGCCACGGGCTCAAGATGCTGGTCGAGGAACTGCTCGGCGAAAGCATTTCCAAGGCACAGCAGTCGAGCGACTGGGGCGGCCCCGACCTCAACGACGCGCAGCGCGACTATGCCGCAAGCGACGTGCGTTACCTGCACCGCATGAAGGAAGAGCTGGACCGCCGGCTGGCGCGAGAAGGCCGTACCGAAATGGCGCAGGCCTGCTTCGATTTCCTGCCCACCCGCGCGCGGCTCGATGTCGCCGGCTGGGCGGATCACGATATTTTCAGCCACATGTAAGGATCACGCGGGTAGGCGGGACACATGGCATTGCGGCAGCGCAGGATCGAAACCCAGGAGGCGAAGGAGCGCCGCGGCGAACGCCGCCTCTGGGCCGAGCCCGGCGGCTCGCACGACCGGCTGGTCGCCGTGCTGGCCCGCGTGTTGCCGATGGGCGTCGGCGTGCTCGCCGCGCTGATGGTGATCACCCCGCTCAGCCCGCGCGGCGAGATCAGCTTCCTGCTCGACCGGAACAAGGTCGCGGTGATCGAGGACCGGCTGCGCGTCGATAACGCGCTCTACCGCGGCGCCGACAACCAGGGCCGGCCCTTTTCGCTGACTGCCGGCGAAGCGGTCCAGCGCTCGAGCGCGGAGGGTATCGTCAGGATGAACGATCTCGTCGCGCGGTTGCTGCTCGAGGAAGGTCCCGCGCGCCTGAGCGCGCAGGCCGGGCTCTATGATATCGACGAAGACACCGTGGCGGTGACCGGGCCGATGCGGATGATCGCGGCGGATGGCTACCGCATGATGGCGCGCGATGTCTCGGTCGATCTCGAAACCAAGCAACTCGTCGGTGCGGGGGGCGTCGAAGGCGCGATTCCCGCCGGGACGTTCAGCGCCGATCGCTTGACCGCCGATCTGTCGGCGCGCACCGTTACCCTGACGGGCAATGCGCGGCTGCGCATGGAGCCCGGCAAGCTGAGGATGCCCTGATGAAGCCCCTGCTCTCCACCATCGCCCGCTGGGGCATCGGATCGTTTGCCGTCACCGCCGCAGGTTTCGCCGGCATCCAGCTGTCGGCGCAGGCGATCGCCTCGCACAATTCGAACGCGCCGGTTTCCTATGCCGCCGACCGGATCGAATTGCAGGACCGGGAAAACCGCGTCGTCCTGTCGGGCAATGTTCAGATCACGCAGGCCGGGCTCGGCTTGTCCGCAGCGCGCACGATCGTCAGCTACTCGGACGCCGGCAGCCTCAGCATCCAGCGGATCATGGCGACCGGCGGGGTAACCGTATCGCGCGGCAACGAGCGCGCGCGCGGCGATACCGCGGTCTACGACTTCAACCGCCGGATCATCACCATGGCCGGCAATGTCCGGCTCAACCGCGGGGGCGATACGCTCAACGGGGGACGGCTGGTGATCGATCTGGCCTCCGGCGTGTCAAGCGTCGACGGCCGCGCCAGCGGCTCGTCCTCGGTTACGGGCGAAGGCCAATCGGGCGGCCGCGTAACCGGCAGCTTCTCGGTCCCCGAGAACTGAGCCGGCTGCGGCGCGCCTAGCGCGCCCGTGCCCCGGCAACGCGGGCGATATCGGCGAGACCCTGCGCCAGCAGCAATTCGGCAGCCTGGCTGTTGGTCAGCAATTCACGGTGCAGCGTCACCAGCCTCTGGGTCAGCCGGCCCAGCTTGTCGCCGTGCCGCCACAGCGCCAGCTGCTGACCGATGTCGCGCTTTTCCTTGAAGAATATCCCCAGCCGCGCTTCCTCGCCGCGGTCGAGATCGCCGAAGGACCGCGGGCCCAGCGCGGCGGCGATGCGCGCGAGCTGCGCCGCCCGGCGTTCGAATGCCAGAAGCACGCCGACAGGGTTGAGCCCGAGCTGCTTCATCCGCGCCAGTTCGGTGCCTACCTTGGCCGCCTGTCCGCCCATCACCGCATTGACCAGCGGGGTGAAGCCATCGTCCTCGCTCGCCGCGCCGATCGCGTCGAGGTCTTCCGCGGTCGCGCTCTGCGGGCTCTGCGCTGTGGCATCGAGATAGAGCGCCAGCTTCTCGACCTCGCTCTTTGCCAGCCGCACGTCGAGATTGGCCGCGCGTGCAATCCGTTCGGCCAGGTCGCCGCCCAGGCGCACCCCCGCCCCGTCGGCAAGGCCGCGCACGCTGCGGGTGACCGATTGCAGGTCGGGTGGATAGAACATCGCCACCAGCGCATCCTTGCGCTTTTCGAGCAACTTGGCGGAGCGCGACTTGTCGGTGGCCGAGGTGGCGACCACGATGACCGGGCAGGCCTCGCCGCCCCCCGCTTCGCTGGTTTCAACCAGCACCTTGAGCGCTTCATGCGCCTCGTCGCCGTTGGCCCGCACCCAGATATGCCGCTGGTCGCCGAACAGCGAATTGGTCCGTGCCTCGTCGCCCAGCCGCGCGGGATCGCCGCGCAGTTCGGCACCCGACACTTCGACGCGTTCGCCCGGTTCGGGCAGCCAGGTCACGAGGTCGTTGGCGGCCGCACTGGCACCTGCTTCGTCCTGCCCGCAGAAAAAGAAAATGCCGCAGCCCTGTGCGGCGCTGCGTCCCTTGGCCGCGAAATCGCGGTTGCTGAGCTTCACTGTGCCGCGTCGCCCTGCCGCCGCAAGGCCAGCGCGATCCGCGTCACCATCCGCTGCGCAAGATCCTGCGACAGGTTCTGCAGCGCGGTCTGTTCAGCGGCAATAACCGCATATTCGCTCGACACCACGTCGATCCCGGCATCCGAGCCATCGGTCGCGTCGAGCAGGATTTCGCCAGTGGCGAGGTCGACCAGCTGATAGCGCGCCCGCAGCGTCCGCCGTTCGCGGCTGATCGTATCGTCGCGCAGCACGGCGAGCCCTTCGAGCTGGTCGTCGAGCCGGACATCGATCCGGTATTGCGGGCTGACCATGCCTGCTGCGCCGAAGCGTTCCTCGAGCGCGCTGCGCACCAGCCAGCCGGCCCGCCCTTCGATCGGCGCGACCTCGATCGCGGCCATGGATTGCGCGACCGCGCCGCTGCCGCCACCAGCATACATGGGCGACAGACCGCAGGCCGAGAGCGTGCAAAGGGAGAGGCAGGCGAAAACGATGCGCATCAAGTGACGATATTCACCAATCTGTCGGGCACCACAATGACCTTGCGGATTTCCGCCCCGTCGAGCGAACGCTGCACCTTTTCCGAGGCCAGCGCCATTGCTTCGAGATCTGCCTTCGAAGCGCCCTTGGGCGCGGTCAGCGTGTCGCGCAGCTTGCCCTTGTGCTGGACCGCGATGGTGACCTCGTCCTCGACCAGCAGCGCGGGATCGACTGCGGGCCAGGCGGCATCGGCCACCAGGCCATCGGCGCCCAGCGACGCCCAGGCTTCCTCGGCCAGATGCGGCATCATCGGTGCGACCAGTTGCACCAGCGTGCGGATCGCGGCCGACCGGCTGGCCGAAGGCTGCGCCTTTTCGACCGCGCCGGTCAGTTCGTAGATCCGCGCCACCGCCTTGTTGAAACCCAGCGATTCGATGTCCTCGGCCACCGCAGCGACCGTCTGGTGCATCTTGCGCAGCAGCGGCTTGTCCTCGCCTTCGGCCCCGGCGTCATGGGCCGCGAACAAGCGCCACAGGCGATGCACGAAACGGCTGCAGCCCTCGATCCCGGCTTCGGACCACGGCAGGTCGCGTTCGGGGGGGCTGTCGGACAGCATGAACCAGCGCACCGCGTCGGCGCCATAGGTGTCGACGATCGTATCGGGGTCGACCACGTTCTTCTTCGACTTGGACATCTTGATGACGCGGCCGATCTCGACCGCGCCGCCATCTGCCTTGAGCAGCGCGCGTTCGGCTTCGCGGCTGATCTCGTCCGGCGCGAAGTAGAGCGTCTTGCTCCCGTCCTTGCGGCTGTAGGTCTCATGCGTGACCATGCCCTGCGTGAACAGCGAGGCGAAGGGTTCGGTCACGTCGATCTGGCCCATATGCGCCAGTGCGCGGGTCCAGAACCGGGCATAGAGCAGGTGCAGGATCGCGTGTTCGATCCCGCCGATATACTGTTCGACCGGCAGCCATTTGGCGATCTCGTCCCTGTCGAACGGCTTGTCCGCCGGCTGGCTGGCGAAGCGCAGGAAATACCACGAACTGTCGACGAAAGTGTCGAGCGTGTCGGTCTCGCGTTCCGCCTTCCCGCCGCATTTGGGGCAATCGACATGTTTCCAAGTGGGATGGCGCAACAGCGGATTGCCCGGGGTCCGGAAATCGACATCCTCGGGCAGCGTGATCGGCAGGCTGTCCTTGGGCGCGGGGACCACGCCGCATTTCTCGCAATGGATGAAGGGGATCGGCGTGCCCCAGTACCGCTGGCGCGACACACCCCAGTCGCGCAGCCGCCACACGGTCTTGCCGCTGCCGCATCCCTGTTCCTCGATGCGCGCGATGATTGCGCGCTTGGCGTCCTCGACTTCCATCCCGTCGAGAAAGTCCGAATTGACCAGCACGCCCTCGCCCACCTCGGCCTCGCCGTCGAAGGGCTTGTTCGCCTGATCTGCGCTGGGCGCGACGACCCGGGGGATCGGCAGTCCGTATTTGGTGGCGAATTCGAAATCGCGCTGGTCGTGGCCCGGTACCGCCATGATCGCGCCGGTGCCGTAATCCATCAGCACGAAGTTCGCGATATAGACGGGCAGGTCTGCGCCGGTGAACGGGTGCTTGGCGGTGATCCCGGTATCGAAACCCAGCTTCTCGGCGGTTTCGAGTTCGGCCGCCGTGGTGCCGCCCTTCTTGCATTCGGCAATGAAGGCGCGGGCCTCGTCGCTGTCGACCGCTTGCGCGACCGGATGGTCGGCGGCAACGGCGACGAAGCTCGCCCCGAAGATCGTGTCGGGCCGCGTGGTGTAGACCGGCAGCGTGTCGCCATTCGACAGATCGAAAGCGAATTCGAGCCCCTTGGATTTGCCGATCCAGTTTTCCTGCATCAGCCTGACCTTGTCGGGCCAGTTCTCGAGGCTGCCGAGCCCTTCGAGCAGCTCTTCGGCGAAATCGGTGATCTTGAGGAACCACTGGTTCAGCTTGCGCTTCTCGACCTCGGCGCCGCTGCGCCAGCCCTTGCCGTCGATCACCTGTTCATTGGCGAGCACGGTCATGTCGACCGGGTCCCAATTGACCTCGCTTTCCTTGCGATAGACGAGGCCCGCTTCGTAGAGATCGATGAACAGCGCCTGCTCGTGCCCGTAGTAATCGGGTTCGCAGGTCGCCAGCTCGCGCGACCAGTCGAGCGCGAAGCCGAGGCGCTTCAGCTGCGCCTTCATGTGTTCGATATTGTCGCGGGTCCAGCCGCCCGGGTGGACGCCCTTTTCCATCGCCGCATTTTCGGCGGGCATGCCGAAGGCGTCCCAGCCCATCGGGTGCAGCACCTCGTGCCCCACTGCCTTCTTGTAGCGCGCCAGCACGTCGCCCATCGTGTAATTGCGCACATGGCCGATATGGATGCGCCCCGAAGGATAGGGGAACATCTCGAGCACGTAGCTCTTGGGCTTGGGGGAAGCGCTATCCGCGCGGAAGGTCTGCGCCTGTTCCCACGCGCTTTGCCAGCGCGCATCGGCGCTGGCGGGATCGAAACGGGTTTCGCTGCTCATGCGAGCGGCGTTTACGGATTTTGCGGGCTATGGGAAGGCGCTTTTCCGGTTGCGCCCCCGCGATCAGCTGACCGCTTCGCGGCGCAGTTCGCGGGCCTTGGTCAGGATGATGTCTTCCAGCCGCTGGACGGTCGCAGCCTGGACCGGTGCGTCGACCCAGTTGCCCGACTGGTTGACCTGGCGGCTTGCCGCCACGCGCAGCGCGTCGGCGCGTAGGTCCGAATCGAGGATCGTCACCGTCACCTTGACCCGTTCGCCCGGGTTGCTGGGATTGGCGTACCAGTCGCTGACGATCACGCCGCCATTGCTGTCCGCCTGAAGCAGCGGGGCGAAGCTGAGCGCATCGAGCGCCGCGCGCCAGAGGTAGGAATTGACGCCGATCGTGGTGACCTGTGCCGCCGCCATGTCCGCCTGGGGCCGTTCACGCCCGCCGCCGCATGCCGCGAGGCCTACCGTGGCGGCAATCGCAACGGCAAAGGTTGCAGGGCGGCGAATGGTTGCAAAGGCGCTCATGTCGATCCTTGGTATCACTGACGTTCCCGGCTCTATAAAGACTGCGCGCGCACGGGCAAGCGTTCGTCCCGCGCGGTATGGCGCCCGTCTGGCGCCAGGGCCACTGAATGCCGCCTGAATCCGCACGGCGGCGTGCCGCGATCATGGTATGCCCGTCGAGCAAGCCGCCGCTCCGCTGCGGCTGTGCTTCGCGGGGCGTTCAGGAGCGCGAGGGGCATCGCCAATGCTGCTTGCGGCATTCGATAAGTTACCGGGAAGAGCCGGAAAATTCCGCTGGCAGGCACTTTGCCACCACGCTTGTGGGCAAACCGCAACACCTTTTGCGAAACTGTCGCAGATGCTGTGGAAAAGCTGGCCATGGCACCGCCCGCTGGTACCATGGCCGGAGAACAGACAGGACTCGGCTGCGCTTGTGCAGAAATACAGGAACCGTTCAGCGGACCTGTGACTTGAAGTTCCTGAAGATGAAGGGTGCGGGTTCGCAATGGCACGTTCGGGTACAGATCAGGGCAAGACGCGGTTCGTTCCGGCAGCGCTTATTGCTGCCGGTCTGGCGCTGACCATTCCCGCCGCCGGTCTCGCCGTGGTGCAGGCCGACGGGGCCGAAGCCCTGCCCGAAACCGTATCCTACCTCCCCTTCACGCCCGCCAATTCGGATCCGCGGCTGGCCGCACGCGTCGCTGCCCTGATCGGCGAAGACGGGCTGCGCTTCACCCCTGCGAACAAGTCGGGGCTGGCCAAAGACCGCACCGTCACCGTCGCGGTACGGGTGGACGATGCCACCGCGCGGGCCATGTCGGTGCGCACGGCAATCGATTCGGTGGGCACCGCCGGCAGCACCGAACGCGTGCTCGCGATCAGCCCGACCAGCTACAATCTGGGCATCTCGCGCGGCTACCAGAGCTTCGCGCAGACCGCCAAGCCGGCCACCGTTTCGGTCGGCCTGCGTGACATGGGCATGCCCGATCTCGCCAATTTCGCGCCCGACAAGGGTGACAAGCCGGCAAAACCCGGGCGGTTCGATTCGCGGCTCGCGCTCGAGAAGCAGGACAATGCCGGCCGTGCACCGCGCACGCTCGAAGGCATGGGCAACCAGAGCGTCGATCTCAGCACGTCCTACCGCGTGGTCGGCAATCTCAACGTGACCGCCGGCGTGCGCCTGTCCAAGGACAGCAACCGCCTCGCGCCGCTGACCGACGGGGTCGAAGACGACCAGGCCGTCTACGTCGGCACCCGCGTCAGCTTCTAGGCTCCGCCCCATCCGGTAAATACGTCTGCACGCGCCCCCGCGCGCGGACAAAGCGCTTGGCGCGATCGGCTCCGCTCGCCTAGTCTGTGCGAACGCTACGGCAAGTTGGGGGGAATTCTATGTCACGGGTGGCTATCGTAACCGGCGGCACGCGCGGGATCGGCCGCGCGATCTGCGAACGGCTGCGCGACGAGCGCGGTTTCACCGTCATTGCCAATTACGCGGGCAACACCGACGCGGCGGCGCGGTTCACCGAGGAGACGGACCTGCCCACCGCGCGCTTCGATGTCGGCGATCCCGACGCGGTCCACGAGGCCTGCGCCCGGATCGAACGGGAACACGGGCCGATCGACGTGGTCGTCAACAATGCCGGCATCACCCGCGACGGCACGCTGCTTAAAATGAGCTATGACGATTGGGACGCGGTCATGCGCACCAATCTGGGCGGCTGCTTCAACACCGCCAAGGCCACTTTCGCGGGAATGAAGGAACGCGGCTGGGGCCGGATCGTCAACATCGGGTCGATCAACGGCCAGGCGGGACAATACGGCCAGGTCAATTACGCCGCCGCCAAAAGCGGGATCCACGGATTCACCAAGGCGCTGGCGCAGGAAGGCGCGCGCTTCGGGATCACGGTCAACGCCATTGCGCCGGGCTATATCGACACCGAAATGGTCGCCGCGGTGCCCGAGCCGGTGCTGGAGAAGATCGTCGCCAAGATCCCCGTCGGCCGGCTCGGCCGCGCCAGCGAGATCGCCCGCGGGGTCAGCTTCCTGTGCTCCGAACACGCCGAATTCGTCACCGGTTCGACGATGAGCATCAACGGCGGGCAGCACATGTATTGATCGGGTGCGCCGAGGCGCCCCCGTCCCGCCGCGCCCCGGGAACGTTCCGGGGCCTCTCGCGAAAAAAATCGTGGTGCGAGCGCTGCGGATATGTAGAGGGGGCGCCGATGACTCCCCCCTATCACCCGCCGAAGAAATACTCGGTCCGCATCGACGGCCACCGTACCTCGATCAGCCTCGAACCCCTGTTCTGGGAAAAGCTCACCACTGCAGCGCGGATGCGCAACCAGTCGATCAACGCGCTGGTGGCGCAAATCGACGCCGAACGCATCCGCGCGGACACGCCGCCCGGGCTGGCCGGCGCGATCCGGATCTGGCTGGTCACGCACGAAAAAGGCGGCTGGATCACTCCAGCCGCCCCGGTGTCGGAACTGGCCGACAGCTGAACCCTTCCGGGTCAGTATTTCGCGGTCGCGTCGCTCGCCGGATAGGTTTCGTCGAGCGCTTCGTCGGTTGCGCTCATCGTGTCGCCCTTCGTGCCGGTCGCTGCCGCGCCCGCATCGCGGAACTGGCCCTCCGGCTGGCCGTCGGCAAAGGCGACGCCATTCTTGTCGACACGGTTCTTCTCGTAATAGCGATAGCCGGCATAACCGAGACCGCCGAGTGCCAAAAGCTTGAGTAACATGAGAAAACTCCTTTCTTGCTGCCCCAACGTACGGGTCGCCGGAAAGGTCCTTCAATCACGCCTCAATCGTCGCCGACGCGCTCCACATCCGCGCCCACCAGTTGCAGCTTCTCTTCCAGCCGCTCGTAACCGCGATCGAGGTGGTAGAGCCGGCGCACGGTGGTCGCGCCTTCGGCGGCCAGCCCGGCGATCACCAGGCTCATCGAGGCGCGCAGATCGGTCGCCATCACTTCGGCGCCGGTGAGACGCGTGGGCCCGCGCACGATCGCGGTGCGCCCCTCGGTCTCGATATCCGCGCCCATCCGCGCCAGTTCGGGCACATGCATAAAGCGGTTTTCGAAGATCGTTTCCTTGAGCACGCTGGTGCCCTCGGCGCGGGTCAGCAGGCTCATCAGCTGCGCCTGCATGTCGGTGGCCAGGCCGGGGAAGGGGGCCGTGGTGAGGTTATACGCCTTGAGCGGCCCGTTCGCGGCCACGTTGATGCCGTGCTTGTCGCTCTCGATCTCCACTCCGATATTGCGCAGCGCATGCAGCGTGGAGCCCATGTCGCCCGCATCGGCGCCCTCGAGGCGCACTTCGCCGCCCGTGATCGCTGCCGCGCAGGCATAGGAGCCCGCCTCGATCCGGTCGGGCATCACCCGGTAGGTCGCGCCGTGCAGCTTGCTGACCCCGTGGATCGTCAGTTCGGACGTGCCGACCCCTTCGATCTCCGCGCCCATCGCGGTGAGCAAATTGCACAGATCGACAATCTCAGGTTCGCGCGCGGCGTTGACCAGCCGGCTGGTGCCCTTGCACAGCACCGCCGCCATCAATGCATTCTCGGTCGCGCCGACCGACACGACGGGGAAGTCGAATTCGCCGCCGGGCAGCCCGCCGTCGGGCGCGCTGGCTTTCACATAGCCCTGCGCCAGTTCGATATGCGCGCCAAAGGCTTCGAGCACCTTGAGATGCAGGTCGATCGGGCGGTTGCCGATCGCGCAGCCACCGGGCAGCGACACGGTCGCCTCGCCGGTGCGCGCCAACAGCGGACCGAGCACGAGGATCGAAGCGCGCATCTTGCGCACCAGATCGTAGGGCGCGACCGAACTGGTGATGCGCATCGCCTCGAGCGTGACATTGCGGCCGAACTCCTCGGGCCGCTTCCCGGGGATCGTATGGCTGACGCCGAACTGCGTCATCAGGTGCTGGAAGCCGTCGATATCCGCCAGCCGCGGCAGGTTGCGCAGCGTCAGCGCCTCTTCGGTCAGCAACGCGCAGGGTATCAGCGTGAGCGCGGCGTTCTTGGCGCCCGAAATGGGGATGGTCCCCGACAGGCGGTTGCCGCCGCGAATGATCAGTTTGTCCATGGAACCGTGCTTTACCCTCGCGCGTCATGCTGGCAAGCGTCACGATAGCGTCGCAGCGCCGCACCAGCGGATGTATCGTCGACCGATCCCGTGCGCCCCCTCGCGCGAAAACGGCCGCGCAAACAGGCAGGAGGAACAGAGATGTCAGCCCGTAAACCGATCAAGAAGGCGGTGTTTCCCGTCGCCGGTCTCGGAACCCGCTTTCTCCCCGCGACCAAGGCGATTCCCAAGGAGTTGCTGCCGATCGTCGACCGTCCGCTGATCCAGTACGCGGTGGACGAGGCGCGCGAGGCGGGGATCGAGCAGATCATCTTCGTCACCGGCCGCGGCAAGACTGCGATCGTCGAGCATTTCGACGTCGCCTTCGAACTCGAAACCACCATGGCGGAGCGCGGCAAGGACCTCTCGGTGCTCGAACCCACCCGCGCCACGCCGGGCGATATCATCACCGTGCGCCAGCAGGTGCCGCTGGGGCTGGGCCATGCGATCTGGTGCGCGCGCGCGATCGTCGGCGACGATCCCTTCGCCATCCTCCTGCCCGACGAGCTGATGGTCGCGGCCAAGGGCGGCGGCACCGGCTGCATGAAGCAGATGGTCGAAGCCTATGAAGAGGTCGGCGGCAATCTGATCTCGGTGCTCGAAGTGCCGCATGACGAAGTGTCGAGCTATGGCGTCATCGCGCCGGGCGCCCAGCTGTCCGATACGCTCACCGAGGTGACCGGGCTGGTCGAAAAGCCCCCGGTCGACGAGGCGCCGTCGAACAAGATCATCTCGGGCCGCTACATCCTCCAGCCCGAGGTGATGGGCGTGCTCAAGGACCAGGGCAAGGGCGCGGGCGGCGAAATCCAGCTGACCGACGCGATGGCGAAAATGATCGGCAACCAGCCCTTCCACGCCGCCACCTTCGCCGGCCGCCGCTTCGACTGCGGCAGCAAGACCGGCTTCGTCGAAGCGACACTGGCCCTGGCACTCGAACGCGAAGACATGGGCGCCGAGGTGCGCGCGATGGCAGAGCGGTTGCTGGCGGAGTAGGCCTCCGGTTCGTCACACCGCTACCGTCACCCCAGACCTGATCTGGGGTCAGGCTATTCGACGCGCGAAGTATTCACCCGTCTGCTCGTCCAACCTTTCCACCTTCATCCAGAGGTCGCGCTCCGGCGTTCGCTGCACAATTACCCGCGGATCCGCATCAAGATCAGCCGCGGTCACGCGAACGACGCGGAACCGACCGTCGCAATGCTTCTGCGCATAGGCAAGGTCGCGCGCGCGATAGCGATTCCCCAGCTTATTCTCCCAGATGTGACGGTCGGGATCTCCGAAAGTGTTCACCGATCCATCCGGACCGATTTGATCGTCCCAGACGGTGACCACTACAGCTGCCCGATCGTCGCTAATTGCCGACCATGACCACCGCGGATTGCGAAGGGTCGCCTGCATAGCCTTAAAGGCTCCGGTGAGGGTCGATACGCTAGACACTGGTCACTCCTATGGCTGCAATGTGTGCGCTCGCTTGCGATTCCGAGCCGCGCGTTTGTTTTGCGTCGCAGCATCGGACATCGGGTTCACCAGCTTCTCATAAAGGCCGAAAAGATGCTCCACCCGGTCGCGGTCGCTGTCGAAAGGCGCGCGGCGATAAAGCCGATCCACCGCGGTATCGAGCGCGGCGTGAGCCTTGCGCAGGTTGGCGGGCATGGTGTCGGGATCGTAGAGATCGGCGAGGCAGGAAGTCGGGTGCGCGTCGCGCGCGTCGAGCACGGCTTGAGCGAGGTGTTCAATCTTTTTGCACTGGTTTTTAGTGGCCTCGGGCCACGGGAAGGTGTTGTAGACCAACCCTATTGCGTACCGCGGATCGCTCTTCAGGCGTCCGCCAATATGATTGACCCAAGCCATATGAAGTTCACTCGCTAAGATGCCAAAGTGCCAAAGCTCTGCATCTTCGGCCACACGAACTAGGCTGCTCGGGATCGTGGGCGCTTTGCCCCAACCAACGGGCACATACTCTCTTCGCGCCGAACCATTCTCGGGAACAATTAGATATCCAGCCTTCGGAATGACAGTAACATGAAACTTCGCTGGAAAATCAGCAAGAGGTCTTGTGCTCTCTGATGACCGATCTTTGCCATTCTTAGATGTCTTACTTGCTATTTTACCAGCTCTCCAATCTCGAACTTGGGATACTCTCTTTTTGAGCTGCGGAATATTTCTTAGTACATCTGGCTCTATCGCTTCGACATCAATGATATGTCGAATTGCCCCATTGAGATATTCGTGTGCGCCCATAAATGGCCGAATATAATTGCTCGCTTCTGGAGCTTCTTCAAGCAGTCTAGATAGCTCTTGGGGTGTAAAGATAAAGTATCCACCATCGACCGGCTTTGATCCAATGACCAAGTGCGGCGCATTACTTATTGGTTTGGATGCTGATTTGACCACCAGGTGGGGGTCTGAGGCTTTGGCGGCATCGAACAAATACGCCGTCAGAGCACCGTGACGACTCTCTACCGGATCGCCCTTGATATCCGGATAGCTGAAAAGCCGCTTTTCCTTCGGCTCGAATTCCCGATGTGTCAGGCCGACGATCACGACATGTACATGCGCCTTGCCGCGCGCCTCGCTGAACCAGTTGAAGGTCCGATGGGCAAAGGCGATTTCCAGCCCGTAGCGGTCGAACAACAACGGCCATAGCTGGGCCACCTGCTCGCCCTGCGTGATAGAGTTGGTCGAAACGAAAGCGATGCGGATACGCTTGTTCGCTTGCAGGTATGCGCCGGCCTTGAGGAACCACGCGGCGACATAATCGAGCGTGCCGCCCGAACCGCCAAGATCGGCAATGGCGCGGACCTGTGCACGCTGTTCCTTGCTCTGGTACTTCGCACCCACGAACGGCGGGTTACCCATCACGAAGCTGCATTTCTCCGCCGGGAGAACATCATTCCAGTCCACCTTCAGCGCGTCACCGTGGCGGATCGTCGCACCGCCGCTGAGCGGGATGCGCGCATAGTTGAGGCGAAAGGCCTCGTTGATCTCGTTGTTGGCGATATGGTCCGCCATCCACATGGCGACTTCGGCAATAAGGGCCGGGAATTCCTCATATTCGATACCATAGAACTGGTCGACCGTGACCCGGGTCATCAGCTCGGCGTCGATCCGCTGGTCGCCGTAGAGTTCCTGCAGGCACTCCAGCTCAAGCCGCCGGACCTCGCGATAGGCAATGACGAGGAAGTTGCCGCAGCCGCAGGCCGGATCGAGAAAGCGCATGCGTGACAGGCGCGCCTGAAATTCGAGCAGCGCCTTGTCCTTGGCCGTCTTGCGCGCAGTGAGCGCGGCCAGTTCCTCGCGCAGATCGTCGAGGAACAGCGGGCCAATGACCTTCAGGATGTTTTCTTCGCTGGTATAGTGCGCGCCCTTCGCCCGCCGCTCCTTCGCGTCCATCACGCTCTGGAACAGGCTGCCGAAGATCGCCGGGCTGACCGCCGACCAATCGTGACGGCAGGCATCGAGCAGGTCTTCGCGCATTTTCTTGTCGAAGATAGGGGTGCGCAGGTTCTCACGGAACAGCCGCCCGTTGACGTAGGGAAACTGGTTGAGTTCGCCGGAGATGTTGGCCTGCCGCTTGTCCTCCGGCGTATCGAGCACTTCGAACAGCTCATTGATGATCCGCCCGACATTGCTCCCATCTTCGAGCGTATCGTTCTCGATCAGCTGCAGGAAGATGTCCTTCGGCTGGAAGATGCCGGTATCGTCGGCGAACATGCAGAACAGCAAGCGCACCAGATAGCGTTCGAGATCGTGGCCGGTGTAGCCGTTGTCTTCCAGTGCATCGTGGATGCGGCCCATCAGTTCGGCCGCCTTGATGGTGACCGCTTCCTGCCGTTCGAAGCTGACCCTTCGTCCGAGCATGAAATCGAACGCCTGCACATGCTTGTGCAGGTCGGGGAGCTTGAAGGTCAGCGGCTCACCCGATGAATCGCGGTCACGCAGAACCCAGGTCTGGAAATCGCAGGTGAGGATGAAGCGGGGTTGTTCGGTGGGATGAATGCCGGCGAGGTAATCGAGCGCCTGCGTCTCCGCCCTCTTCAGATCGAGGGTCGCACTCTTTTGCTCGACCAGCAGCGTGCGCGGCCAGAACAGGTCGATGAAACCCTGTTTGTTGTCGAGCAGCTTTACCCGGCGTTCGTAGTCGGCGACCTGGCGCCGCTTGATCCCGAACACTTCGAAAAAGTCGTTATAGAAGCTCTGGGTCTCGCCCTTCTCGTAATGAGCGTCCGCCCAGTCCTCACTGAACGCCTTGGCGCGGCGTGCAATTTCATCCCAGCCAAGTCTCATTGCGCATCCTCTCGTCGTGCTGCGTTCTAGCGCAGCGGAGGTACGCCGCAAACGGCTGATTTTCCTACATGCGAACCGATTGCTAGCTTTATGGCGGCTCTTTCAAACCGTCGATACCCGCATGACGATCGCACGCATCGGCTGCGCTTACGAGGACCGCCCTTTGGTCGCGTCGAAGATCGCCCGCAGCGGCAGGCCAATACATCGTGGAGCAGGCTCGAATGGAAGGTCACATCCCGCGAAGTGCAGCCGGCACGCAAGCGCGCGGGCTGCGCCGTGAAACGGCGGAAGGTCACGCTTTCCGCAAACGCGTTTTGTGGTCCCCCCGGGTGCCTTTTCAGGCGGCAGTGAAGCGCAGCGGCAGCGTCTTGAGCCCTCCGACGAAGGTCGATTTCGACCGCGCGGGTTTGCCCGCCAGTTCGACGGTCTCGAGCCGGTCGAGCAGCACTTCGAACAGGATGCGCATCTCGAGCCGGGCGAGATGCAGGCCGAGGCACTGATGCGCGCCCGCGCCGAAGGCGAGGTGGCGGTTGGGGCTGCGCGCGGCATCGAAGCGGCGCGGATCGTCGAAATGCGCCGGATCGTGATTGGCGGCGACATAGTTCATCATCAGCCAGTCGCCCCTGGCGATGGCCTGCCCGCCGACCTCGGTGTCCTGGGCCGCAGTGCGCATGAAGTGCTGCACCGGCGTGGTCCAGCGGATCGCTTCCTCGACGATACCGGGCAGCAGGCTGCGATCGGCGCGCACCCGCGTCCATTGCTCAGCATCCTGCGCCAGTGCGAGCATCGCGCCCGCGGTGCTGGCGCTGGTGGTGTCGTGCCCCGCGGCGGCAAGGATGATGTAATAGCCCATCATGTCGCGGTCGTTGAGCGGTTCGCCGTCGACCACCGCATTCGCGATCGTGCTGGCGACATCGGTGGTGGGATTAGCCCGGCGCTCGGCGGTGAGCTTGGCAAAATAGGCCTCGAAGTCCTTGACCGCGCCCGCCACCAGCTGGGTGATCGCCTCGGGCGGGAGGTCCTTCAGCCCCGACTGGTTGAGGTCTTCGTCGCTGCCGCCGAACATCTGCTGCGTGAGCGTCAGCATGCGCGGCTCGTCTTCCTCGGGCACGCCGAGGATTTGCATCACCACATGCAGCGGATAGGGCGCCGAAACGGCTTTCACGAAGTCCGCCTCGCCGCCACCTGCCAGCAGCCGGTCGACCGCCGCATGCGCGATGCCGCGGATCTCGTCCTCCACGCCGCGCAGGTTCTTGGGCATGAACCATTCCTGCGTCAGCTTGCGGTACTTCATGTGGACCGGCGCATCGAAAGTGACGAGGCTGGCGACCATGTGTTCACTGCCGCCGGTAAGCGCCTTGGCGAACTCGATCCCCTCGGTCAGGCTGAAGACGACGCTGTGCGGGTTGTTGAGGAAGGTCGCATTGTCCTTCGACATGCGCATCACATCGTCATAGCGCGTGACCAGCCAGAACGGCGGGTGCACCGCATCGTCGGCCGGCTCGACCCAGGCGACGGGGGTGTCCTCGCGCAGGCGGTCGAACGTGTCGAGCAGGCCGTCCCATTCGGCATAGCTCTGCGGGTCGATCACCGCGCGGGCGGTGGCGGGATCGAGCCGGGGCCGGTCCTGCGCCGCCATCACGCCTGCTCCGTCTGCTGTTCGGCCGCCTTCAGGAATTCGTCGCGCAATTCGCGCTTGTAGAGCTTGCCATTGGCCTCGCGCGGGAGCTGCGCGCGGAAGTCGAACAGCTTGGGCATCTTGATCTTGGACAGGCTGGGAGCGAGGAAATCGCGCAGTTCGGCCTCGAGCGCATCGCCTGCGTCGGCCATGTCGATCGGCTGCACCACTGCGACCACCTTCTCGCCGAAATCGGGGCAGGGCGCACCGATCACCGCGGCGTCCATCACCTTGTCATGCGTGACCAGCAGATTCTCGATCTCCTGCGGGTAGATGTTGACCCCGCCCGAGATGATCATGTGGCTCTTTCGGTCGGTGAGGTAGAGGAAGCCGTCCTCGTCGACATGGCCGATATCCCCCAGCGTCATCCAGCCCTTGGGATGCATCGCTTCGCGCGTCTTCTCGGGATCGTTGTGATAGGTCGGGATCAGATCGTTCTCGAAATAGAGCAATCCGTCCTGGCCCGCGGGGACCTCTTCCCCCTCGGCATCGCAGACATGCAGCGTGCCGTGGATCGCCTTGCCGACGCTGCCGGGATGGGTCAGCCAGTCCTCGGCCTTGATCAGCGTCATGCCGACGCCTTCGGAGCCGGCGTAGTATTCGTTGATGATCGGGCCCCACCATTCGATCATCTCGCGCTTGATCGGCACCGGGCACGGCGCGGCGGCGTGCAGCGCGCGCTGGTGGCTGGAGAGATCGTAGCGCGTGCGCACCTCGGGATCGAGTTTGAGCATGCGCACGAAATGCGTCGGCACCCACTGGCTGTCGGTGACCTTGTATTTCTCGATCGTCTCGAGCGCGTGTTCGGGATCGAACTTCTCCATCACCACGACCGTGCCGCCAAGCCGCTGGGCGGTGGTGCACCAGCCGATCGGTGCGGCATGATAGAGCGGCGCGGGCGAGAGATAGACCATGCTGCCATCGGCGGGCATGCCGGCGCCCATCACCGCGAGGCCCATCAGCGGATTGGTCGCGAGGATGTCGTCATCCTCGGGCGGCGCGGGCTTGACCCCCTTGGGGCGGCCGGTGGTGCCCGAGGAATAGAGCATGTACTGGCCCGGCGCCTGGTCGGCGATCGGCTCGGGAGGCTGCGCGGCGAGCGCGGCTTCGTAATCTTCCTCGCCCTCGCCATCGACGATCAGCAGCGGCAGGTCGGCGCATTCTTCGCGAATGCCCTCGATCGCCTCGGCATAGCGCGTGCTGGTGAGCAGGAACTTGGCTCCCGCATCCTTGAGGATGTAGCAGATCTCCGGCGCGGTCAGCCGGGTCGAGATCGGCACCATCATCGTGCCCGCACGCTGCGACCCCCACACCACCTGCAGGTAATGGACGTTGTTTTCCATCAGCACTGCGAAATGGTCGCCGCGCTTGAGCCCGCGTGCCCGCAGCAGTTGCGCAAAGCGGTTCGCATAGGCGTCCATTTCCGCGAAGGTCACGGTCTGGCCGCTGCCCGCCATGATCATCGCGGGATGGTCGGGGCGCGTCTGCGCATGGGTGATGGGGTGCATTGCTGGCTCTCTCCTCTCTGTCGGTCCGCTGTTCGTGCGCGGACTCGTCCAGTTTCGAGAAGAAACCTACCTATGCGTTTCACATGGGCAAGGAAAAAGGCGCCGGGATCGCTCCCGCCGCCTTTTTATCCTGCCCGAAAGGCCGGCTCGATCAGTTGTCGTCGCCGTCGCCCTGCCCGCCGGTGCCGGTGGCGAGCGCGAAAGCCCGCTGCGCTTCCGATTCGACCATATAGGGAACCGGGTTCACGGCCTTGCCGGCGATGCGGACTTCGTAGTGGAGGTGCGGGCCGGTCGAGCGGCCGGTCGAACCGACATAGCCGATGACGTCACCCTTCTTCACGCGGGTGCCGGCCTTCACCGTAATGCCCGACATATGTGCAAACCGCGTCTGCAGATCGGCGCCATGTTCGATCGAGACGAACTTGCCGTAGCTCGAGAACCATTCCGCCTTGCTGACATAGCCATCGGCGGTGGCATAGATCGGCGTGCCGGTCGGGGCCGACAGATCGACACCCTTGTGGCTGCGGCGACCGCCGAGCACGGGGTGCGTCCGCATGCCGTAATCGCTGGTCAGCCGCGTATCGTCGAGCGGCATCCGCGAAGGCACCGAGACCCGCGCCGCGGCCGGCGTCGAGCGGTCGAGTTCGTCCCATTTGGCGAACAGCTGCTGGAACTGGGCGTCGTCACCCGGCTGGGCCGACTGGGCCACCTTGCTCATGTCGATGGCACCGACCGCCGCAGCGGCGTTGGTTTCCTGCGCTTGCGCCGGAGCGGCGGCAAGACCGAAACCGGCCATAATTGCGAAAGCAAGCGTTGCGCGCTTGGTGATCATGCTAACCCGTCCATCCGACGCTTTGCGCGCCTTTTGCTCTTGGCGAAGACAGCGTCCCATGCCGCTTTCGCCATTTTTACGTCACTGCCGGAACCCCCCGGCGTCTCGTGAGTTTGGGTTATCGGGTAAAAAATCGATCAGGCAAGTGCTGCGGAACGGACGCGCGGCAGGCCGTAAGCGAAACGCGTTGAGTCGTTGAAACCCCGCTCCCACCCCCCGAAAATCGACTTCGACACGCGATTTTGCAGCGATTTCCGATATTTTCGACCGAATCCGGCAGTAATCCGCGAAATCGGTTGCAGCCGAACCGGGCAATACCTGCAGCAGGGTCAACGATTCGCTGGCTGCAGACCGCAGGAGCGCCCGGTGCTTGCCCGCCGCCTGCGCGGTCAGGCGGTGCGCGCGGCTTCGAGGACTTCGTCGACGTGGCCCTTGACCCGGACCTTGGGCCAGATGCGCAGGATGCGCCCGTCTTCGCCGAGCAGGTAGGTCGAGCGAATCATGCCCATATAGGTGCGGCCGTAATTGGTCTTCTCGCCCCACACCCCCAGCGTATCGGACAGACCGCCTTCCTCCTTGTCGGTCGCGAGCGCGACGGTCAGATCGTGCTTGGCGATGAAATTCTGGTGCTTCTTCGGCGAATCCTTGCTGACACCGAGCAGGCGCGTTCCCGCCTTCTCGAATTCCTGCTTGAGCGCGGAAAATTCCTTCGCCTCGGTGGTGCAACCGGGCGTGTTGTCCTTCGGGTAGAAGAAGATCACCGCCTTGCTGCCCGCGAGATCCGCCTTGGTTACCGTGCCGCCATCGGGGGTTTCCATGCTGAAGTCGGGAAAGGCATCGCCTTCGGTAAAAGTATCGGTCATCCATCCATCTCCAAAGTTTCGCCGAACACGTCCTGCCAGGCCGCCGCGACGCTCTCGCGCGCGCCGCGCAGGCTGCGCAGCAGATCGGAATAATTATCGCAGCCGCTTTGCCGCGCGAGCAGGGCCGCCGCGGCGGGATCAGGCCGATCGAGGTCGGGCGCCAGCAGCCGTGTACCGACCAGCAACCGCGTCATCAATCCATGCGCATCGGCAATCCCGGCGGGCAGCAGGCCGGCTTCGGCCAGCTCGGCGATGGCCTGCGCAAGACCCGGCACCAGACCTTCGTGATCGCGCAGCTGGAGAAAGTGGACGAGGAATTCGAGATCGACCAGCCCGCCGCGCAGCAGCTTCGCATCCAGCGGACCCTTGGCAGGCTTGTGCCCCGCCATCTCGGCGCGCATCTTCAGGACATCGCCGCGCAGCCGGTCGGCATCGCGCCGTTTGCACAGGATGTCGCGGACCACCGCGTCGACCTCGTCGCAGGCGCCGGTGCTGCCGACCAGCACGCGTGCACGCGTCAACGCCATGTGCTCCCACGTCCAGGCGTCCTCGCGCTGGTAGCGCGCGAAGCTCTCCACGCTCACTGCCAACGGCCCCTGGTTGCCCTGCGGGCGCAGCCGCGTATCGACTTCGTAAAGCGCCCCTTGCGCGGTCGGCACGCTGAGCGCAGCCGTGACACGCTGCGCCAGGCGATTGAAATAGAGTGTCGCGCCAAGCGGGCGCTCGCCATCGGATTCGCCGTCATGCGTGCCGGTGAACAGATAGACGATGTCGAGATCGGATGCATGCGTAAGCACGCCGCCGCCCAGCCGGCCCAGACCGAGCACGACCAGTTCGCTGCCCGCGATCCGTCCGTGCTTGGCGGCGAATTCCTCTTCGGCGGCAGTCACGGCGACCTGCAAAGCGGCTTCGGCGGTTCGCGCCAGTCCGGCGGCGATCGCCAGCGGGTCGTGCGCCGCTTCGACCAGTTGCACTGCCAGCGCGAACCGCTCTTCCCCGGTCACCACGCGCAAGCGGTCGAGCTGCATTTCGTAGTCGTCACCGCGTTCGCGGCGGCCCATCTTGGCCGCAAGTTCATCGACCCCGCCGGGAAGATCCAGCGCGGTGCGATCGATCAGCGCATCGAGCAGGTCGGGGCGCCGCGCGAGTTCGTTGGCCAGCGGCGGAGCGAGCGTCAGGCAATCCGCCAGCAGCGCGAACAGACCCGGCCGCGCTTCGAGCAGGCGGAACAGGTTTACCGCGCTGGGGAGACGCGCGATCAGGCTTTCCCAGCGGAGCACTGCGGCGTCCGGGTCGGGCGAGGCCGCAATCGATGCCAGCAGGTCGGGCCGGATCGCGTCGAACGCGCTCAGCGCGGCCGAACTGCGCAGCGCCTGATATTTGCCGCTGGTCCACCCGGCCACGCGCGCCACCAGTTCCGGAGCGATATCGGGGGCATGACTGTCCTCGCCCAGCACATGCGGCGCGCTTCTGGGAACCGATATACGGTCCTCGTCCAGCAGCGCATCGAAGCGCTCCGCAACCGGGCGGGCAAGCGTTTCCACCGCCTCGACCAGCTGCGCGCCGGTATCGAGACCGTGCAGCCGCGCGACCTCGTCCAGCGCCTGGCCGCTTGGGAGGCTGTGGGTCTGCTGGTCCCCGACCATCTGCAGCCGGTGTTCGATCGTGCGCAGCCCGTCATAGCTGTCACCCAGCCGGCGCGCGTCGCTTTCCCCGATACGGCCGGTCGCCGCCAGCGCATCGAGCGCTTCGCGTGTCCCGCGGCCGCGCAGCGAGGGATCGCGCCCGCCATGGATGAGCTGGTGGGTCTGCGCGAAGAATTCGACTTCGCGAATGCCCCCGCGGCCCAGCTTGAGATGGTAGCCCGGACCCGGTTCGGCAGGCCCGCGCTGCTCCTCGCGGATCCGGTGGGTCAGCCGGCGCACTTCGTCGATCGCGCCGAAATCCAAGTTGCGTCGCCATACGAATGGCCGGATATGGTCGAGAAACGCCTCGCCCGCAGCGATATCGCCCGCGCAGGAACGCGCCCGGATGAACGCCGCGCGCTCCCAGGCCAGCGCCGAGCTTTCGTAATGCGTGATCGCCGCATCGAGCGGCAGCGCCAGCGGGCTCACTTCGGAAGCGGGTCGCAGCCGCAGATCGACGCGAAAAACATACCCCTCGCTGGTGACTTCGGACAGCAAGCGCACGGTTTCACGGGCATAGCGTTGCGCCGCTTCACCCGGCTCGTCGCGCTCGCGGCGTGGCAGCGTCGCGGGATCGTAGAGCAGGATGGGGTCGATGTCGGATGAGTAGTTGAGCTCGCCTGCCCCGTGCTTGCCCAGCGCAAGGCCGATCATCCCCGCCGGCTCCGCATCGGGAACGCGCTTGCGGATCGCCGCTTCGATCGCTGCATGGAGTGCGCGATCGGCGAAAGTCGAAAGCTCGCGCATCACCTTGTAGAGATCGAATGCCCCGGCAAGGTCGCCCACGGCCAGCACCAGCGCGAGGCCGAGCCGTTCCTGCCGCAACGCGCTCGCGACATCGGTTGCGCGGACCTGCTTGGCGGCGCGCAGCGCAGCCTCGCCATCGCCGCTTGCCATGAGTTCCGCCAGCTCGGGGCGGCGTTCCAATGCGCGGGCAAGGAAAGGCGCGTGATCGCGGGCGCGGTTGAGCGCAGAAGTCCAGTCGGCAGCCATCGCCTGTCCCTCTGCCGCAAGGCGGCGCGGATGCGCAAGCTTGCCCTTGCCGCGCCATGCTGACAAGACGCGCGCATGTTCGAATTGAGAGGACGCCCTTCGATGAAACGCTTCGTTCTTGCTGCCTGTTCGGCGCTGCTGCTGACCGCCTGCGATGGCGCGCTGGAAACCGGCGCAGGCGCCGATGCCATGCTCGACTTGCCCGAAGTCGCCGACGGCACGCTTTCCGAAGCAACGATGAAGCGCGTCACCGAGCGCCTGTCGTCGGACGAATTCGAAGGCCGCGCGCCAGGCACCCAGGGCGAAGAAAAGACCGTTGCCTATCTGATCGAGGAATTCGAGAAGGCCGGCCTCGAACCGGGTAATAACGGCAGCTGGGTGCAGGAAGTGCCGCTGGTCGAAATCACCGGCAAGGATTACGCCCCGCTGACGATCGCAGGCGCCGATAGCGGCCCGATCGAACTCGAATACGCCTCCGACTGGGTCGGCGTGAGCTATCGCGAGGATGTCGAGACCGCGCTGGAAGATAGCGAACTGGTCTTCGTCGGCTATGGCATCAACGCACCCGAAAAGGGGTGGAACGACTATGCCGGGCTGGACATGGCAGGCAAGACCGCGGTCATCCTCGTCAACGATCCCGATTTCGGCGCCGAGACGCTGGAAGGCCCGTTCAACGGCAAGGCCATGACCTATTACGGCCGCTGGACCTACAAATACGAGGAAGCCGGGCGCCAGGGCGCAGCCGGGGCGCTCATCATCCACGACACCGAACCCGCCAGCTATGGCTGGAACGTGGTCGAAAGCAGCTGGTCCGGCCCGCAGGCCTATGCCTCGCGCGGGGACAACCCGCCGCCGATGACGCAGCTCAATGGCTGGGTGCAGAAGAGCGTGGCTGAACGCCTGTTTGCCGCGGCGGGCAAGGATTTCGGCGAGCTGGCCGCCGCCGCGCGCGAAGAGGGCTTCGCCCCGGTCGCGCTCGGACTGACCGCCTCGACCAGCTTCCGCAACGACATCCGCACCTTTGCCTCGAAGAACGTCATCGGCATGCTGCCGGGCAGCGAACGGCCTGACGAATATGTGATGCACACCGCGCACTGGGACCATCTCGGCCGGTGCACGCCGGCACCTGATGGCGACGACATCTGCAATGGCGCGGTCGACAACGCCACCGGCACCGCCGCGCTCGTCGCATTGGCCGAAGCGCATGCCCAGGCCGGCCCGGCCAAGCGCAGCCTCGTCTTCCTTGCGGTGACCGCCGAGGAATCGGGCCTGCTCGGCGCGGACTACTACGCTGCCAATCCGGTGTTCCCGCTCAACCAGACGGTCGGCGGCGTCAACATGGACGCCTTCCTGATGGCGGGCGCGGCGAAGGACGTGACCGTAGTCGGACCGGGCAAGTCGCAGCTCGACCTGTTCCTCGACAAGGCACTGATGAACGATGACCGGGTGACTACGCCCAATCCGAACCCCGAAGCGGGCTATTACTATCGTTCGGATCATTTCGCCTTCGCCAAGCGCGGCGTGCCGATGCTCTATCTCGACGGCGGCGAAGACCTGATCGAGGGCGGCACCGAAGCGGGCGCCGCCGTGGCCGCCGATTATCGCGACAACCGCTATCACGGGCCGAAGGATGAATACGATCCGAACTGGGACTGGTCGGGCGTGATGAGCGATCTCGCGCTGTTCTACCGCATCGGGCGCATGCTGGCCGATTCGACGAGCTGGCCCAACTGGAACGAGGGCGACGAGTTCAAGGCCACGCGCGACGAAGATTGTGCCGCCGAAGGCGCTGGCTGCGCCGCCTGACCCTGCCGAGCGGGAGAACCGGTCCGTGACGTTGCGCATGCCGCCCGAATGGGCCCCGCAGGACTGGCTGTGGATCGGGTTCCCGCACGACGCGGATGAATGGCCCGCAGTGCTTCCGCGCGCGCAGGAGCAGATCGCGGCCTTCGCCAATGCAGTGGCCGAGAGCGGACAGGAAATTCGCCTGCTGGTTCGCGACGCCGCCAACGAGGCACGCGCGCGCCAGCTGGTAACCGGCGCCGTCACGCTCGAACGGCGCAGCTACGGCGATGTCTGGCTGCGCGACACCGGCCCACTGGTGCTGTGCGACGGCGCGGGCAACCGCGCCGCGCGGCGGTTCGGTTTCAACGGCTGGGGCGGCAAATATCTGATGGACGGCGACCAGACGGTTGGCGCCGAACTGGCCGAGGATGCGGGGCTACCGCTCGAAGTGGCGGACTGGATCCTCGAAGGCGGGGCGATCGACAGCGACGGCACGGGGCTGGTGGTCACGACCGAACAATGCCTGCTCAACCCCAACCGCAATCCGCACCTGTCGCGCGAAGAAATCGAGGCCCGGTTGCGGCGCGATCTCGGTTTCACGCGCGTACTGTGGCTCGGCGAAGGGCTGATCAACGACCACACCGACGGTCATGTCGACAATCTCGCGCGCTTCGTGGCGCCCAACACGCTGTGCCTGCCGCGCGCGACCGGGTCCGACGATCCCAATGCGGCGATCTATGCCGATGCCAAGGCGCGCGCCGAAGCGGTGGGCGTGACCGTGAAGCAGATCCCCTCGCCCGGGTTGGTCACCAGCGGCGACCATGTCGAACCCGCGAGCTACGCCAATTTCGCGATCACCAGCCATCTCGTCGTCGTGCCGACCTTCGGCAGCCCGCATGATGCCGATGGTGTGGCAGCCGTGGCCGAACTGTTCCCCGACCGCGCAACGATCGGCCTGCCGGGCGATGCCGTGCTTGCCGGCGGAGGCGGGTTCCATTGCGCGAGCCAGCAGATGCCCGCGGCGGGATGGCGGCCTTAACCTTTCATTAGCTATTGCAACCGAGAATGGCGGTCATGGTCAAGCCCACCGCTCTCTCCCGCATGCAGACCCCCGCCCCGTCGGTGGTCGATCTCGCGCGCGCGCTGATCGTCGGTGGCTGCGGCCTAGCGCTGGTCCTCGCCGGACCGGTGCTGCCGTTCTGATCGGCTAGAGCAGCCGCAGCAGCGCCGCGAGCGCAGCCCCGCCCAAAATCACGCCGACGACCGCGCGCCACAGGCCGTCGCCAACGCGGCCCGACGCGTGATTGCCGAGCCAGTTGCCAAGCAGCACTGCCGGAAACAGCATTACCGCGAGCACGGGCAGTCGCCATGCGAGGATCTCCAACGCCGCACCGGATACCAGCCCCGCGAGCGACGCGATCGTGAAGATCAGCATCATCGACGCCTTTGCCGTTTCGCGGGGAATGTCGCGCCCAACGTAATAGGGAACCACCGGCGGGCCGGGCATGCCGGCATAGCCGGTCATCAGTCCGCTGAGGATGCCGACCGCGCCGGTTGCCGCATGACCGGGCTCGGCAGCGGAACGACGCGGCAGCAAGACCGCCGCAAAAGCGGATAGCGCGATCATCGCGATGAGGAACCGGGCAAGGTCCTCGCTGGTCGCCGCGAGGCCGAACAGCCCCAGCGGGGTCAACAGCACGACCAAGGCCGAAATGCGCCACGCAGTCGGTTCCGCCCCGCGCACGAGCCGGCGAATTTCACTCATTCCGATGAAGAACGACAGGAAGTTCGCCAGCAGCACCGATTCGACCGGCGGCAATGCCAGCGCCAGGATCGGCACGAGCAGGATAGCCATGCCGAAACCCGTAAGCCCGCGCACGAATGCCGAACCGAAGCCGGCCACGAGGGCAGCCGCGATTTGCCACGGCGCATAAGCGGCCAGCAGGTCGATCACTTAGGCAGGCCCTAGCGCAGGTCGGGCGGCGTGGCTTCGCTGCGCAGCATGGCGATCGCGTCGTCAAGGCTCATCACGCGCTGGTCCTTTTCGCCCAGCGTGCGAACGGCGACCGTGCCTTCCTCAGCCTCGCGATTGCCCACCACCAGCAGGTGCGGGACCTTGGCGAGGCTGTGCTCGCGCACCTTGTAGTTGATCTTCTCATTGCGCAGGTCGCTCTCGACGCGGATGCCCGCGGCCTCGAGCTTGGCGACCGCTTCTTTCGCATAGTCGTCTGCGTCGGACACGATCGTCGCTACCACCGCCTGCACCGGCGCAAGCCAGACGGGCAGGCGCCCGGCGAAATGTTCGATCAGGATACCGATAAAGCGTTCGTAGCTACCAAAGATCGCACGGTGCAGCATGACCGGGCGATGCTTGTCGCCATCCTCGCCGATATAGGTCGCATCGAGACGATCGGGCAGCACGCGGTCACCCTGGATCGTGCCGACCTGCCAGGTCCGCCCGATCGCATCGGTGAGGTGCCATTCGAGCTTGGGCGCATAGAAGGCGCCTTCGCCTTCCAGTTCTTCCCAGCCGAACTCCTCGCTCATCATGCCGGCTTCCTCGACCGCATCGCGCAGTTCCTGCTCGGCCTTGTCCCAGTCCGCATCCGAACCCAGACGCTTCTCGGGCCGCAGCGCCAGCTTGATCGCGAAGCTGAAGCCGAAGTCCTTGTAGACCTCGGCGGCGAGGCTGCAGAAGGCGCGCACTTCCTCGACGACCTGTTCCTCGGTGCAGAAGATATGCGCATCGTCCTGCGTGAACTGGCGCACGCGCATGAGTCCGTGCAGCGCCCCATGCGGTTCGTTGCGGTGGCAGCAGCCCATCTCGCCCAGCCGGATCGGCAGGTCGCGATAGGAGGTGATGCCCTGCTTGAAGACCAGCACATGCGCGGGGCAGTTCATCGGCTTGATCGCCATCCAGTCGGCGTCCTTGGCGACGCTGGGATGCGCACCCGCACCGCTGTCGTCGACCTCGGGCACCATGTCGGGCACCGCGAACATGTTCTCGGCATATTTGCCCCAGTGACCCGATTGCTCCCACTGGCGCACGTCCATCAGCTGCGGCGTCTTGATCTCGCGATAGCCGGCGCCATCCATCTTGCGGCGCATATAGGCTTCGAGCTCGCGCCAGATACGGTAGCCCTTGGGGTGCCAGAAGACACTGCCATGCGCCTCTTCCTGCAGGTGGAACAGGTCCATCTCGCGGCCCAGCTTGCGATGGTCGCGCTTGGCCGCTTCTTCCAGCCGCGTCAGATGCGCGTTGAGCTGCTTCTTGTTCAGCCAGCCGGTGCCGTAGATCCGCGTCAGCTGCGCATTCTTCTGGTCGCCGCGCCAATAGGCACCCGCCACCCGCATCAGCTTGAACGCCTGCGGATCGAGCTTGCCCGTGCTCGGCAGGTGCGGCCCGCGGCACATGTCGAGCCAGTCCTCGCCCGACCAGTAGACCGTCAGTTCCTCGTCCTCGGGCAGTTCGCGCGCCCATTCGGCCTTGAAGGTCTCGCCCTCGGCTTCCCACTTCTCGATCAGCTGCTGGCGGCTCCAGACCTCTCGGCGCAGCGGCTTGTCGGCCTTGATGATCCGCCGCATCTCTTCCTCGATCGCGGGCAGGTCGTCCATGCTGAACGGGTCGCGGCTCTCGGGTGCTTTCACATCGTAATAAAAGCCGTCGTCGGTCGCGGGACCGAAGGTGATCTGCGTACCCGGCCAGAGCGCCTGCACCGCTTCGGCGAGCACATGCGCGAAATCGTGCCGCGCCAGTTCGAGCGCATCCTCTTCGTCGCGCGCGTTTACCAGTGCCAGCTCGGCATCGCCGTCGAAGGGGCGGTTGATGTCGCGCAATTCGCCATCGACGCGCGCCGCGATCGCCGCCTTGGCGAGGCCCGGTCCGATCGCTGCGGCGACGTCGGCCGGCGTCGAGCCCTGTTCCATTTCGCGCACCGATCCATCGGGCAGGCTGATCTTGAGCAGTTCCGTCATGTCATTCGTCGTCCGTTTGGTTGCGGCGCCCATGGCACAAGGGCGCGCGCGCTTGAAGCGGCGTTTGCGCAAAATCCTGTTTCGGGAGGAAACGCCATGCCACCCGAAACCGGGCAGCGGCGGTGCGGATCAAGCCGCGACCGACCGCCCCCGGTCACCCGGGGTGGTGGTAGTGGTCGTGGTGATGCGCGCGTCGGGCATGGCCTGCACATTAGGTGCGGGCCGCGGGTTTCTCAACCCATATCGAGTGCGCGGCTTCCCGCCTGCGTCGAAACGCGGCGGGTATCGTTCACCCCGGCGCCCTTCTCGCGCACGCTGGAAACGAAGCGAAACTCGCTCGATGCGTTGGCCGGGGTGAGCTCGACCGCCATGTATCCGCGGCGCGATCCTTCCATCCACTTGAGCTGGCGATTGTGCGCAACCGTCTCGCGTTCGAGGACATCGACCGGGAGGTAGGAGGCGTAGCTTTCGAGCCCCGGGGAGGTAACGCCCTGCACGCCGAATTCGACGCCGACCTTCTCGCCCGCATGATCGAGATCGAAAGCCCAGGCATTATGCGTGTCGCCCGCCAGGCTGATGAGATTCGCATTGGCGTCGAGGGCGGCCTTGAAGACCCGTTCGCGCGCGGCGGGGTATCCGTCCCAGGCATCCATGTTGAGCGGCAATTCGGCGCGGCCAGCCATCGCCCCGGCCAGGATGCGCTGGCGGATATAGGCGGGCAGGCCCGCGGGCAGCCCTTCGGTCAGCCGCGGCGCCGTGGCCAGATTGCCCATCAGCACCTGCTGCACCAGCACCTGCCACGGCTTGCCTGCAGAAGCCGAGCGCTTGAGACCTTCGGTTAGCCAGGCCTGCTGCTTCATCCCGAGCAATTCGCGGCTGCCATCGCGGTAGTCGCCCTCGCGGAACGCAACGAGCGCGGCCATCGCCTCCTCGGGGGTCGTCTGGCCCGACAATATGTCGCCATAGGAAAACTGCTCGGCGCGGGCGGTCAGCCGCGTCTCGAGCCGGTAGAGCGTCGCGAGGTCGCCCACTTCATAGGCGGCCCATGGCTCGTCCGACACGGGCATCCATTCGCGGTAGGCCTTCACTGCGGCGGCCTTGCGCACCGACCATTCGCCCTCGGTCTCGCTCTGGTGGTTCTGCGCGCCGCCTTCCCACGAATCATTGGTGCTTTCGTGGTCGTCCCAGCCGGCGATCATCGGGAACAGCTGGTGCAGCCGGCGCAAGTCCGGATCGCGGCGATAGGTCGCATAGCGCAGCCGGTAATCGGCGAGGCTGACGATCTCGCGCGCCGGAAACAGCACGCGGCCCGATTGCGCCTCTTCGTTCGAGGGATAGGTGCCGGGACCGTATTCGTAGAAATAGTCGCCAAGGTGCAGCGCGCAGTCGAAATCGCCATCGGCGGCGGCATGCGCATAGGCGTTGAACCAGCCGAACCCGATGTTCGAACAGGAGAACACCGCCATGCGGAACTTGTCGGTCTTGCCCACCGGCAGCGTCTTCGTGCGGCCGACGTCTGAGTGCGATCCGTCGGGTGCAGTGAAGCGGTAATAGTACCAGCGGCCCGGCTCGAGCCCTTCGGCCCAGGCCTTGCAGCACCAGTCGTTGTCCGCGCGGGCAGTTACAGAGCCTCCGGCCGCGACGCGCGAAAAGTCGAGCGTTTCGCTGACCTCGAATTCGAGCGCGGTGTCCTGCGCGCCCACAAAACGGGTCCATAGCAGAACGCGCTCGGCTGCCGGTTCGCCGCTGGCGACGCCGTGGCTGAACCCCTTGCCCCCCGACTGCGCGGCGAGAGGGGCGCCGGCCACCCCCAGCCCGAGGATGCCGGTCTTGAGCAGCGAACGGCGGTCGAGTGCGGATAGCGGGGCAGCGGCAGGCGGTTCGGTCGCGAACATTCGAATTCTCCTCTTCCGGCCCCCTGCCTGCGCCCGATGACGGTGTGGTGACAAGCCATTTTGCGCAGCGACAAGCACGCGCGACTTTCTGGAAAGCAAGCTTGACAATAGGCGGCGCTCGTGACAAACACGCTTTACATCACGGAAAGGACCAATGCCATGTCACCCAAGCCTGCCCTCTTGTTCGCCAGTGCGATCATCGCGATTGCCGTGCTGGCGATCTTCGACGTTATCCCTGAGCAATTCGCGCGGTTCAGCGTGATCCTCTTGCCCGCGCTGGCAGCCATCCATATCGCGCGCCGCGGCTCGTGCGGGTGCAGCACGAAGATGCGCGCATGAGCGGTACCGGCAGGCCTTGGCTGCTCACGTCGCCGGGGCGCTGGGTCGCCCTCTATTTCCTCGGCGTCGTCATCATAGCGGCGCTGAAACTGACCGGGGCGATCGAATCGCCGGTCGGATTCATTCTGCTGGCAGCGGCGATCTGCCTGCTCTTGCCACTGGCACGGCGCCGGCCCGACGGCTGCACCAGCCGCGCCATGGCCGATTACAACCGGCGGATCGTGTTCAGCAACCTGGGCTATGTTCTCGGGCTCGGCATCGCCGTGACGTTATGGAATCGCTACGAACTGTCGGACGCGCTCGTTTTCGCAATCGCGCTGCTCCCGACACTCCCGACTTTCGGCGTCATCTGGGCGATGGGGCGCTACCTCGCCGAGGAACAGGACGAATATCTGCGCCATCGCACGATCATGGCCGCCCTGGTCGCGCTCGGCCTGGTGCTCGCGCTGGGCATCTTCTGGGGCTTCCTCGAGATGTTCGAGCTGGTGCCGCATATCTGGGCCTGGTGGGTGCTGCCTGTCTGGGCAATCGGCCTGGGTCTCGCGCAATTGTGGCAGAAGGTGCGCGGCGCTTGAAGAACCGCCTCAAGGTGCTGCGCGCCGAACGCGACTGGAGCCAGCAGGACCTCGCCACCCGGCTCGAGGTGTCGCGCCAGAGCGTCAATGCCATCGAGACCGGCCGCTACGATCCGTCGCTGCCGCTCGCCTTCCGCATCGCCGATGCATTCGGTCTGACCATCGAGGAGATCTTCCTGCGCACCGAGTAGTCCCGCACCATGATTGACAGGATCATTCCGATCCTCGACCCGTGGCGGCTGGTTATTCAAGGGACACGAACTTGCTCGATGGGTCGCACCATGCCGACAGCGCGGACAGCGCTTTCACATTTGAAGGCAACTGGCAGGATTTCGCGCGGATCGCGCTGCCCAACCTCCTGCTGACGATCGTCACGCTGGGCATCTACCGGTTCTGGGCCACCGCGCGCGAGCGGCGCTATCTGTGGTCGCGCACGAGGTTCGTCGACGAGCATTTCGAATGGGCGGGCACCGGGATGGAGCTGTTTGCCGGTTTCGTCATCGTGCTGGTGCTGTTCGGCGTGCCCTATTTCGGAGTGAGCTTCGTTTCGCAGGCGCTGATCGCCCGCGGCTACGAGGCGCTGGGATCGGCGCTCGGCGTGGGGGCGCTGCTTTCGATCTTCTATCTCGGCGGAGTCGCGCGGTTCCGCGCCCTGCGTTATCGCCTGTCGCGGACGCGCTGGCGGGGCATCCGCGGGGGCAGCGACAGCAAGGGCTTCGCGTTCGGCCTGTCCTACATGTGGAAGACCGCGGTCGGCTGGCTGCCGCTCGGACTGCTGCTGCCCTGGTCGATGACCAGCCTGTGGAACGAACGCTGGAGCAAGATGAGCTTCGGCCCCTTCGCCTTCCGCAGCGATGGCGAGGCGGGCGGGGTGTTCGCCCGTTTCCTGCTGTTTTACCTCGCTCCCTTCGTGCTGTTCGTCGGCGGGGTGATCATGGCCGGCATGGGCATGCTTGCCGGCTATGGCATCGGCGGCGAGAACGGAGTGGCACTGGGCGGCCTCGTCGGGCTGATCGGCCTGGTGCTGTTCTTCTATCTCGGCCTCGGCCTGATCGCTGTGGCATTCTATGCCAAGTTCTACCGTGAAATGGTCGGCGCGACACGCTGGCGCGACCTGCGTTTCAGTTTCGAGGCCTCGACGCTCGACTGGGTCAAGCTGCTGCTGGGCGATGCGCTGCTGGTGGTCTTCACCCTCGGCATCGGGCTGGTCTTCCTATCGTACCGCCACTGGAAGTTCTTCATGACCCATCTCGAGGCGAGCGGCGAGATCCTGCTCGACGAATTGACCCAGTCGCGGACCCGGACCGCCGGGCATGGCGAAGGCCTGCTCGATGCGTTCGACATGGGCGCGATCTGAGCCGATGGATACCAGCTTCCAGCTTGCCGCCGAATGGTACGACGGACGCAGCGCCCTGCGCCACGCGGGCGAGTTGCACTGGGACGGGCACGCCGGGCTTGTGCTGCATGCCCCGACGGCGCACGCCGAATTCGCGGTCGACGACCTGCAATTCGCCGACACGCGGCCCGGGCAAATGGTCTATCGCCGCAAGAGCCAGCCCGATTTCCGGCTGATCCTGCCGGCGGACATGCCGCCCGGCCTGGCGGCCCGGCTGCCGCGGCCAAGCACTTACGGCCGCTGGATCGACCGGCTCGGGCTGGGCCGGGCAGCGGCGATCTTCGCCGTCGCAAGCGCGGCGGCGGTGGCTCTGTTCCTGACTGCACCCGCCTGGCTCGGCCCGCGTATCCCGGCCGGCTGGGAACGTCAGATCGGCGACGCGCTGGTCGGCGATTTCGGCGGGCGGATCTGCCATACGCCCGCGGGCGAAGCCGCGCTCGCCAAGCTGCTGGCCAAGGTCGACCCGGCCGACAACGCGCAAGACAAGGTCCGCGCGGGCATCGCCAATATGGACATGGTCAATGCCGTCGCCCTGCCCGGCGGCCAGGTCCTGCTGTTCGACGGGCTGGTCCAGCAGGCCGAGAGCCCCGAGGAGCTGGCGGGCGTGCTGGGGCACGAGGTCGGCCATGTCCGCGAACGCCACGTGATGACCGCGCTGCTGCGCCAGTTCGGCATGTCGATCCTGCTGGCCGGGGCCGATTCGGGCGTCACCAACGGGGTCTTCGGCCTGGCCGCCATGGGTTATTCGCGCGACGCCGAACGCGAGGCCGACGAATATGCCCGCGCAAGGATGGCCGAAAGCGCGATCTCGCCGCTGGGCGCGGCCGATTTCTTCGCCCGCATGGCCGACGAACGCAGCGACAGCGAGGATGGCCCCGCCGTGCTCGGCTGGCTCGCCAGCCATCCCTCGGCCGGCGAACGCGCGCAGGCCTATCGTGCCGCTGCCCGCACGGCCCCGGCCTATCCCCCGGTCCTGTCCGATGCCGAGTTTGCTGCGCTGAAATCGATGTGCGCCGACGATCCCGATGTTGCGGAATTCGACTTTTTCTGACCCTTGCAATCGCGCCCTGCGACGTGAACAGCATGCGCGCATGAGCGACATCCAGTTCCACGCCATGCCCGACGGGCGGCGCATCGCCTATCGCTTCACCCCCGGCGGCGGCCCCGCACTGGTGTTCCTGCCCGGCTACATGTCCGATATGGCCGGCAGCAAGGCGACCGCGCTGTTCGACTGGGCGCAGCAGGACGGGCGCGCCTGTCTGCTGCTCGACTATTCGGGCTGCGGCGAGAGCGATGGCGATTTCGCCGATGGCACCTTGTCGCGCTGGCGCGAGGAAGTGCTGGCGCTGGTCGAGGCTCACGTCACCGGCCGCGTGCTGGTCATCGGGTCGTCGATGGGGGGCTGGCTGATGCTGGCGGTCGGCGCAGCGCTCGGGCCGCGCCTTGCCGGCATGGTCGGTATCGCTGCCGCCCCCGACTTTACCGACTGGGGCCGCAGCGCAGATGAAAAGGCGCGATTGCGGGCGGGCGAGACGCTGTACGACGACAATCCCTACGGGCCCGAACCCACCCCGATGCATGCCGGTTTCTTCGCCGACGGCCAGGCCCAGTTGCTGCTGGGCGGCGAAATCCCCATCGATGCGCCGGTGCGGCTGATCCATGGCCAGCGCGATGCGGATGTGCCCTGGGACATCAGCCTGCAGCTTGCCGAACGGCTGCGTTCGGACGATGTACAGGTGGCGCTGGTAAAGGATGGCGACCACCGCCTGTCACGCGAACAGGACATCGCCCTGCTGCTGCGCACGGTGGCTACGCTTTCGAAAGGTCCTGCATGATTGCCTCCGCTCTCGCCCTGCTGCTGATGCAGGTCGGCCCCGACCCCACCCAGGGCAGCTTCCCCGGCATTCCCGAGGAATTGCGCGACAGGCCCCAGCGCGAGAGCGTGGCTGCGCCGCCGGCTACCTTGCCGTCATCCGGTGGCAAGCTGGCCGAATGCGTTACCCTGGCGACGGAGGACGCTTCCGCAGCCAGCGATATGGCGCAGACCTGGCGTGAAACCGCCGCCAACCAGCTCGAGCTGGCCCAATCGGCGCATTGCCTTGGCTTGGCCCTGGTCCGGCTGGACGATTTCGACGGCGCCCAACGCGCCTTCGACCTGGCTACCGACGAAGTGCCCGACGGCGCCCCGGCCTACCGGGCGCGGCTGGCCGCAATGTCGGGCAATGCCGCGATGGCGCAGGGTAAGCCCGCGATTGCCGAGATCGCCTTCGCGCGTGCCAGCCGCTTCGCTGCCGCGTCCGCCGATGCGCCGCTTACCGCCAGCATCGCAGTCGACCGCGCGCGCGCACTGGTGGCGCTGGACCGCCGCGAGGAAGCCGCTGCGGAACTGGCGCAGGCGCGGGCGAGCGATCCCGCCAATGGCCGCGCATGGCTGCTCTCGGCCACGCTCTCGCGCCGGCTGGACCGGCTGGGCGAGGCGCGTGAACAGATCGCGCAGGCTGCATTGCTGGCACCGCAGGATCCCGCCGTGGGCCTCGAAGCGGGCGTGATCGCCGCGCTTTCGGGGCGCGAGGACGATGCGCGCAAAAGTTTCGAATCGGTGCTGCAGGTCGCGCCGCAAAGCCCCGAAGCGACTCGCGCCCGCAGCTATCTGGAGCAACTCGCGACATGACCGATTTTTCCGTTCTCGATCTCGTCCCCGTCCGCGAAGGCGGCTCGGTCGGCGATGCCCTTGCCGCCGCGACCGCGCTCGCCCGCACGGCCCAAGACGCGGGCTGCAAGCGGTTCTGGGTTGCCGAACACCATGCAATGAAGGGCATTGCCGGGGGAGCGACTTCGGTCGTGCTCGCGCATATCGGCAATGCGACCTCCACGATCCGCATCGGATCGGGCGGGATCATGCTGCCCAACCACTCGCCATTCCAGATCGCCGAGCAATTCGGCACGCTGGATGCGCTGTTCCCCGGCCGGATCGACCTGGGGCTGGGCCGCGCGCCGGGGGCCGGCCCCGAACTGCAGCGCGCGCTGCGCAAGGACCTGCACCGGGCGGCAGAAATGTTCCCGCAGGACGTGGCCGAACTGATCGCGCTGATGGCAGGCGAAACCGCCGTCCAGCCCACTCCCGGCGTTGGTGCGAAGCCGCAGTTCTGGATGCTCGGGTCGAGCCTGTTCGGGGCGCAGCTCGCCGCCAAGCTTGGGCTGCCCTACGCCTTCGCCAGCCATTTCGCGCCCGATCACCTCGATACCGCGCTCGAGCTCTACCGCCGCGATTTCCAGCCCTCAGAAGCCTGCGAAAAACCGCATGTCATGGTCGCGATGAACCTGTTCGTCGCCGACACCGAAGACGAGGCTGAATATCTCGCCACCTCGCAATTGCAGGCCTTCGTCGCCTTGCGCACGGGCACGCCGGGCAAGCTGCCCCCGCCCGTGCGCGGCTATCGCGCCAGCCTGCCCCCGCAGGCACAGGCCATGCTCGCGCATATCGGCCAGGCCAGCGCGACAGGTACGCCGCAGCAGGCTGCCGAGGCCGTGCGCGCGTTCATTGCGCGGACAGGCGCCGACGAAGTCCTCTTCGGGGGGAGCATGTACGATCCCGAAGCGCGCTGCCGCTCGCTGCGACTGGCGATGGAGGCGCTTGCGGCTTGAGCGTGCCGTAGCGTCGGGGGGGGGCGCTGCCGCGCCACCCACGGGCGTGCGAATTCTGTCGCGCGGCACCTTGCGGGGCGCCTGCAACAGGGATAGGCGCGGCGCTCAGGTCGTGGCAGACACGGCCCAATTATTTCGCGGCGCTGAAACGATCATGCGCCGACAGGAGAGAGGCCCCGTATGGGTTCGAACACTGCCGCGCTGCCCAAGAAGCTCCAGAACGCGATTACCGAACGCATGCGGCTGTCGCTGCTGTCCGGCGACACGCCCTTCGAGAAGGCACGTCTCGAAGATGCCGCCGCTTTCGTCGGGGAGCTAGCTTCCCAGCGCACGCGCGGCCGGTCGGCCATGGCGATCGAAAGCGTCAGCGACGACCGGCGGCTGACGCGGATCGCGATCATCAACGAGGACATGCCCTTCCTCGTCGATTCGGTCGCGGCGACCATCGCCGCGCTGGGCCTGTCGATCGACCGGCTGGTCCACCCGGTGATCCCCGTCGAGCGCGACGGCAAGGGACGCCTGCAGGCGATACCCGACCGCGACAAGGACGATGCCGATCGCGAATCGATGATTTACATCGAGACCGCGCGGGTCGATGCGAAGACCCGGCGGCAATTGCAGGAAACGCTCAAGCTGACGCTGGGCGACGTACGCGCGGCGGTGTCCGACTGGCCGCAACTGCGCGACGCGATGGCGGCCGATGCCGAACGGATCGCCGGCGACAGCGAAGAGGGCGCCGAACTGCTCGAATGGCTCAATTCGGGCATGCTGACGCAGCTGGGCCATGTCACCCGCTACCGCGACGGGCGGCAGGAAGACGAGCTCGGCATCTGCCGCAAGAGCGCGGCTCAGCTGCTCGCCGAGGCATCCTACGACCGCGCCTTCGCCTGGTTCGCCGCGGGCAACGACCCACGCCGCCCGCTGATCATCAAGGCCAACCACCTCAGCAATGTCCACCGCCGCGTCCCGCTCGACCTGTTCATCGTGCCGGTCGAGGACAATGGCGAAACCGTCGCGCTGTCGTTGCATGCGGGGGTCTGGACCAGCGCCGCGCTGGCGGCCCCGCCGCGCAATGTGCCGCGCCTGCGGCGCCAGCTCGACATGCTGCGGGGCCGCCACGGCTTCGACGACGGCGGCCATGCGGGCAAGGCGCTCGTCCATGCGCTGACCACGCTGCCGCACGACCTGCTGATCGGCTTCTCGGAAAGCGACGTCGAACGCGTCGCGATCACCATGATGAGCCTGGTCGACCGCCCGCGTCCGCGCCTCGCGCTGGTCGAGGCGCCGCTGGCGCGCCACCTGTTCGCCTTCGTCTGGCTGCCGCGCGACATGGTCGCCACGCAGGTCCGGCTGGAAATCCAGGCGCTGCTCGAGGAAGCCGCCTCGGCGCGGCTGCTCGACTGGAGCCTCGAGGTCGAGGGCGGCAATCTCGCCACGCTGCGGTTCGTCTTCGACATTCGCGACGGCGACCAGGCACCCGACGAGGCGGCGCTCGAGGAGCAGATGCAGACGCTGCTGCGCGGGTGGAGCGAAGCGGTCGAGGCGGAGCTTTCCGCGCTCGAGGACAGCTCGCGCGCGGCAGCGATGGCGATGCGTTTCGCCGAGCATTTCCCGACCGGTTTCCGCGGCCGGTTCGGCCCGCGCGAAGCCGCGCTCGACATCGCCCGCCTCCACGATCTGGGCGCCAGCCTCGAGAGCGAGGAAGTCGTGCGCGGCGCGCGGATGTATTATTGCGAGCGCGATACCGAGGGTTGCCTGCGGCTCAAGCTGTACCAGTCCGAAGGCAGCCTGCCCCTGTCCGAAGGCGTGCCCGCGCTGGAGGATTTCGGGTTCTACGTGCGTTCGGAAATGCCCACCGTGCTGGACGATGGACGGCTGGGCACGGTCCACGACTTCCTGCTCGACCTCAAGCCGGGGGCCGACCCCAAGGCGCTGATCGACCGCGCCGATGCGATCGAGGAAGCCATTGCCGCGGTGCTCAACGGCGAAGCCGAGAACGATCCCTTCAACCGGCTGGTCCCCGAAGCGGGTCTCTCGTCGCGCGAGGCCAATTGGCTGCGCGCCTTCTATCGCTATCTGCGCCAGGCCGGGATGGGTTTCACCATCTACACCGTGGTCGACGCGCTGGCCGCCGCGCCCGACGTGACCCGCGCGCTGATCGCGCTGTTCACCGCGCGGCACGATCCCGAGTTCGGCAACGGCCGCGACGCCGCCATCGAAGAGGCGCGCGGCGCGATCAAGCGCGGCCTCGCCAAGGTCAAGGCGATCAACGACGACCGCCTGCTGCGGCTGTACAACGCACTGATCGATTCGATCCTGCGCACCAATGCCTTTGCCGATGCCGCCGCCGAGGCGCTGGCCTTCAAGATCGATTCGGCCAGGGTCCCCAACCTGCCCAAGCCGATCCCCTACCGCGAAATCTTCGTCTATTCGCGGCGGGTCGAGGGGATCCACCTGCGCAGCGGCCCCGTCGCGCGCGGCGGCCTGCGCTGGTCCGACCGGCGCGACGATTTCCGCACCGAGATCCTCGGGCTGATGAAAGCGCAGCGGGTCAAGAACGCGGTTATCGTGCCGACCGGCGCGAAGGGCGGGTTCTATCCCAAGCAGCTGCCCAATCCGGCGCTCGACCGCGAGGCCTGGGCGGCCGAGGGGCGCGCCAGCTACGAGACCTTCATCCGCACGCTGCTGTCGGTCACCGACAACATCGTCGACGACCAGGTCGTGCACCCCGACGATGTCGTCATCACCGATGGCGAAGACCCCTATTTCGTGGTTGCCGCGGACAAGGGCACCGCGACCTTCTCCGATGTCGCCAATGCGATCGCCAAGTCGCGGGACTTCTGGCTCGACGATGCCTTCGCCAGCGGCGGTTCGAAGGGCTACGACCACAAGGCCATGGGCATCACCGCCAAGGGCGCCTGGGTCAGCGTCCAGCGGCACTTCCTCGAAATGGGGGTGGACGTGCAGGAAGACCCGGTCGAGGTGGTCGGCTGCGGCGACATGTCGGGCGACGTCTTCGGCAACGGCATGCTGCTGTCGAAGGCGATCAAGCTAGTGGCGGCCTTCGATCATCGGCACATCTTCATCGATCCCGATCCCGATCCGGCGGCCAGCTGGAAAGAACGCAAGCGCCTGTTCGACCTCCCACGCTCGAGCTGGGAGGATTACGACACCGCGCTGATCTCGCGCGGCGGCGGCGTGTTCCCGCGCGACGCGAAAAGCATCAAGCTGTCGAAGGCGGCGCAGGCGAAATTCGGCATCGACCAGGCCCAGATCGAGCCCGAGGCGCTTATTTCGGCGATCCTCACCGCGGCAGTCGACCTGATCTGGTTCGGCGGCATCGGCACCTACATCAAGGCCGCGCACGAGAACAACGTCCAGGTCGGCGACCCGGCCAACGACGCGCTGCGGGTCGATGGCCGCGACGTGCGCGCCAAGGTGATCGGCGAAGGCGCCAATCTCGGCATCACCCAGGCCGGCCGGATCGAATTCGCGCAGCGCGGCGGCCGTTCGAATACCGACTTCATCGACAATTCGGCGGGCGTCGACTGTTCGGACAATGAAGTGAACATCAAGATCGCGCTCGCCGCGGCCAAGCGCGCGGGCAAGCTGAGCGAACCCAAGCGCGTCGACCTGCTCGAATCGATGACCGAGGAAGTCGGGCAGATCGTGCTCGAGGACAACCGCCTGCAGGCTCTTGCGCTCTCGATCGCCGAATATGGCGGCGCGCGCGCCATGGCCTCGCAGCGGCACATCATCGACACGCTCGAGGCGGGCGGCAATCTCGACCGCAAGACCGAAGGACTGGCCGACGACCAGACCTTGCAGCGCCGCGCGGCGGACGGCGGCGGCCTGACCCGCCCCGAGCTCGCAGTGCTGCTGTCGTCGTCCAAGCTGGTCCTGCAGGACGCGATCGAGCAGGGCGAGCTGGCGGACGATCCGCTGCTCGAGGACACGCTGTTCGAAGCCTTTCCCGAACCGATGCGCAAGAAGTTCAAGGCGCAGATCAACGGGCACCAGCTGCGCCGCGAGATCATCGCGACCAAGCTGGCCAACCGCATCGTCAACCGCATGGGGATGGTCCATCCCTTCGAACTGGCCGAAGAAGAGGGCGTCGAACTGCATGAAGTCGCCGCCGCTTTCGTGGCTGCGGAAGAGCTGTTCGACTTGCCCGCGCTGTGGGCCGCGATCGATGCCAGCGCCATGCCCGAAAGCGCCCGGCTGATGCTGTTCGACCGCATCGCCGCAGCCGCTGGCAACCTCATGTCCGACGTGCTGCGCACTTCGTCGGGCAGCGTCGACCCGACCGAACTGGTCGAAGAGATCGGCAAGGCAGTCAGCAAGCTGGCGGGGGCCACCGGCGAATTGCTCAGTGCCGAATCGCGCCAGCAATCGGATCGGCTGCGCGACCAGCTGGTGTCGGCGGGCGCGCCCGAACCGCTCGCTGCGCGCGTGGCGCATCTCTACGATCTCGACGGGGCTGTCGGGCTGGCCAAGCTGTCGAGCGAAACCGGCATAGCGCCGATCGGCCTGACCGAGGCCTTCACCGATGTCGGCCGCCGTCTGGGCCTCGACTGGGCGCAATCGACCGCGGCGCTGATGAGCCCGTCGGACGTGTGGGAACGCCTGCTCGTCTCGGGGCTGGCGCGCGATTTCCAGCAGATGCGGCTCGAACTGCTGCGGCGGCTGGCGCGGCGCAAGGATGCGAAGAAGGATCTGGCTGCCGTCGTCGCCAAATGGGCCGAGGAACAGTCCACCGCGGTGACCAATTTCCGCAGCATGATCACGCGGGCGCAGGGCCAGTCCCCCGTGGCCCCGGCCATGCTGGCACAGGTCGCCAGCATGGCGCGCAACCTGCTCGGACGTTAGCACTGCGCTTGACCGGCTGGCGTTTTCGCGTCAGCCAGCACGGCGATGGAACATTACGACGTCGTTATCGTGGGGTCGGGGCACGGGGGTGCCCAGGCCGCTATCGCACTCCGCCAGAACGGGCACGAGGGCTCGATCCTGATGGTCAGCCGCGATCGCAACCCGCCGTATGAGCGGCCCCCGCTGTCGAAGGAATATCTGGCGGGCGAAAAGCCGTTCGAACGCATCCAGATCCGTCCCGAACAGTTCTGGGCCGACAAGGACATCACGCTGCGCCTGGGGCGCAACGTCAATGAAGTCGATCCGGTCGCGCGCGAACTCGGCCTGTCGGACGATACGCGGGTTACCTATCGCAAGCTGATCTGGGCCGCCGGCGGCGATGCCCGGCGACTGTCCTGCCCGGGCAGCGACAATGCCGGCATTCACTACATCCGCACGCGGCGCGACGTCGATACGCTGAAGGGCGAGCTGGCGGCCGGCGCCCGGCGCGCGGTCATCATCGGCGCGGGCTATATCGGGCTCGAAGCGGCGGCCGTGCTGCGCAAGCTCGGCTTGGACGTTACCGTGGTCGAAATGCTCGACCGCGTCCTCGCACGTGTCGCGGGTCCGCAGCTGTCGGAATTCTACGCTGCCTATCACCGCGAGCAGGGTGTCGACCTGCGCCTGTCGACCGGCGTCGAGACGATCAGCGGCGACGATGGCCGCGTGACCGGCGTGGTGACCGACAGCGGCGAGACGATCGCCTGCGACGTAATCATTGCCGGGATCGGCATCGTGCCGTCAGTCGGGCCGCTGATCGCGGCCGGCGCGGCGGGATCGAACGGGGTCGACGTCGACAACATCTGCCGCACCACGCTCGATGACATCTACGCCATCGGCGACTGTGCGAGCCATGCGAATGCCTATGCCGACAACAAGGTCATCCGCCTCGAATCGGTGCAGAACGCCAACGACATGGCGACCATCGCGGCCAAGGCGATCATGGGCGACAAGCAGGATTACGACGCCGTCCCGTGGTTCTGGTCGAACCAGTACGATCTCCGGCTGCAGACGGTCGGCATGTCGATCGGCTATGACGTCACCGTGCTGCGCGGTGATCCGGCGGATAAGAAGTTCAGCGTGGTCTATCTGCGCGAAGGCGTGGTGATCGCGCTAGACTGCGTCAACAACACCAGGGATTACGCGCAGGGGCGCAAGCTGGTGATGGCGCGCGCCGAAGTGGATCCCGACCTGCTGGCCGACACTGCGGTGCCGCTCAAGGACATGCTGTGATCGCGGGCGGGGACGGTCGCGCGATGCTCGAAGGGCTTCGCGTGATCGACATGACCTCGGTCGTCTTCGGGCCCTATTGCACGCAGATCCTTGCCGATTTCGGGGCCGAGGTGATCAAGGTCGAGGCCCCCGGCGGCGACGTGTTCCGCTATGGTGCGCCCTCCGCGCATAGCAAGGCGATGGGGCCGGGATACATCGCGCTCAATCGCGGCAAGCAGTCGCTGGTGCTCGATCTCAAGCAGGAGGCCGACCGCGCGATACTGCGCGATTTGCTCGCCGATGCCGACATTTTCATCCACAATGTCCGCGCCGAAGCGATCGAGCGGCTCGGGTTCGATTACGACAGCGTCCGCGCGCTCGCTCCAGACATCATCTATGCGCATTGCGTCGGCTTCGGCTCGGGCGGGCCCTATGCCGGGCTGCAGGCCTATGACGACGTGATCCAGGCCGCCAGCGGCACCACCACCCTGCTGCCGCGCGCGGACGGCAACGAGCGCCCACGCTACCTGCCATCGCTGATCGCCGACAAGGTCGCCGGGCTGCACGCCGCTTATGCGGTGATGGCCGCCGTGGTACACCACCTGCGGACTGGGCAAGGCCAGCATGTCGAAGTGCCGATGTTCGAGGCCTTCAGCAGCTTCATGCTCAAGGAGCACCTTGGCGGGAACACTTTCGATCCGCCCGTCGGTCCTCCCTGTTATGGCCGCCAGGTCGACCCGGATCGCCAGCCGTTCCCGACCCGCGACGGATATGTCAGCATCGTGCCTTACCGGCTCGACCATTTCACCAAGGTGATCGCGTTGATGGGCGACGAGGCCTTCGCGCGCGAAGAGCGCTTCGCCACGCCCGAGGGGCTGATCGCGGGGCAGGCCGAACTCTATGCCCGGATCGCCGAACTGACCGCCAGTTTCGCGACCGACGAACTGGTCGCGCTGATGCACGCCAATGCGATCCCCGCAATGCCGGTGCGCGACATGGCTGACATGGCACAGGAGCCCCATCTTGAAGCGTCGGGCTTTTTCATGCGCCGCGAACACCCCACCGAGGGAACGCTGGTCGAGATGCGCGAGCCGTCGCGCTTTTCCGCCTGGGACGCCCCCGATCCAGCGCCCGCCCCGCTGCTGGGCGAGCATGACCGGGATTACCGCAAGGGCTAGCCGAGCCGCCGGGCGGCCCAATCGGCCGCTTCGGAAACCGCGGGATCGGGATCGCCGCGCAGCCATTCGACAAGCGGAGCGAGAGCTGCCGAACCGCTATTCCCTGCCGCATAAAGGCAGTTGCGCACAAAGCGGTCGCGGCCGACGCGCTTGATCGGCGAGCCGGAGAAGAACTGCCTGAAGCCCGCATCGTCAAAGGTCAGGAAGCTCGCCAGGTCGGGAGCGGCCAGCTCCTCGCGCGGCGCCAGCTTGAGGTGTCGGTGCGCCGTATCGGCGAACTTGTTCCACGGGCAGACCGCGAGGCAATCGTCGCAGCCATAGATGCGGTTGCCCAGCGCCTCGCGAAACTCCTCGGGGATCGGCCCCTTGTGCTCGATCGTGAGGTAGGAAATGCAACGCCGCGCATCGAGCTGGTAGGGCGCGGGGAAGGCGTCGGTCGGGCAGGCATCCTGGCACGCGCGGCAATTTCCGCAGCGATCGGGATGCGAGAGGTCGGGCGCGAATTCGAGCGTCGAATAGATTGCGCCGAGGAACAGCCAGCTGCCATGCGACCGGCTGACCAGATTGGTGTGCTTGCCCTGCCAGCCGATCCCGGCTGCTTGGCCCAGCGGCTTTTCCATCACCGGGGCGGTGTCAACGAAGACCTTCAGTTCGCTTGTCGGCTCGCGCGCGATCAGCCACCGCGCCAGCGCCTTGAGCGCCTTTTTCACGACGTCGTGGTAATCGCGCCCTTGCGCATAGACCGAAACCCGCGCTTTTTCCGCCGCGTCGGCAAGCGCCAGCGGATCGACATCGGGGGCGTAGCTCATCCCCAGCGCGATGACGCTGTTGGCTTCGGGCCATAATCCTTGCGGCGAGGCACGCTGCGTCTTGCGCGCTTCCATCCATTCCATCGAGCCATGGCGCCCTTCGCCGAGGAATTGCTCCAGCCGCGAGGCGCGCTGCGGATCGGGCGCGGCCGACGCGAAGCCGCAGGCGACGAAGCCGAGCCGCTCCGCCTCCTCGCGCAATTCCGCCTGCAACTCGCCATTAACCACGCTTGCGTGTGCTCCCGTTCACGGCCAGCATCTAATCATGCCCGCATGCTTATCGAGACAGGCTCCATGACGCGACCTTCGGGCGGGGACAACCGCAAGCTTGCCATCGAGGCCCACGGGCTGGTCAAGCGGTTCGACGACACGCTGGCGGTCGACGGTGTCGACATCGCGGTTCCCGAAGGCGCGATCTACGGCATTCTCGGGCCCAATGGCGCGGGCAAGACGACCACGCTGCGCATGCTGCTGGGTATCATCGATCCCGACGCAGGCGTGCGCCGCGTGTTCGGCAACGACCGACCGCATGAAGTGGCCAAGCTGATCGGCTACCTGCCCGAGGAACGCGGGCTCTATCCGGCGATGAAATGCGACGAGGCGATCGCCTTCCTCGGGGCGCTGCGCGGGCTGCCGCTGGAAGAAGGCAAGGCGCGCGGGCGCGTGCTGCTCGAGCAGCACGGCCTGGGCCATGCGGTGGATCGCCAGATCCGCCAGCTGTCGAAAGGTATGGCGCAGACCGTCCAGCTGCTCGGCACGCTGGTCCATCGCCCGAAGCTGGTGGTCTTCGACGAACCCTTCAGCGGGCTCGACGCGATCAACCAGGGCAAGCTGGAAGTGATGATCCGCGAACTGGCCCACAGCGGCACCACGGTGATCTTCTCGACGCATGTCATCCACCATGCCGAACGCCTGTGCGACGAGGTGGCGATCATTGCCGGGGGCAAGGTGCCCTATGCGGGATCGGTCGACGCCGCCCGCGACCGGATCCCCGCGCAGGTCCAGCTCGAGACGCGCTCCGCATCCGGGCCCTGGCGCAGCGCGCTGCCCGGCGATGCACGGCACGATGCGAAGGGCGAAGCCAGCCATTTCTGGTACTTCCCGGTCCCCGAAACCGGGATCGAGGAATTGCTCAAGCCGCTGATCGAAGGGCAGGCGGGCATTCTCTCGCTGTCGATCGAGCGCGCCGGGCTGCACGATGCCTTCGTCGAAATCGCCGGCGAGGCCGCCGCGCGCGCGCTCGAAGAGGACAACGCCCGGGGAGCCAAGCCATGAGCGATACGACCCGCCTGTCGCGCTTCGAGGCCGCCCGCGTGATTGCGCAGCGCGATTTCCGCGCCATCCTGTTCAGCCGCGCATTCCTGTTCTTCCTGCTCGGGCCGCTGTTCCCGATCATCATCGGCGTGCTGGCCGGGGGGATCGGCGGACAGGTGCAGCGCGATGCGAACACCCGGCTTGTGGCGGTTGCGATGAGCGAGGCGGATACGCAGGCGCTGATCGCGGCGCGCGCGCGGCTTGCCCCGCAGATCGGGAGGGCGCTGCCCGAACTGGCAGTGGCCGATGCGGTCACTGCCCCCGAAGTCATCCTGCGCGAACCCGGCAAGAATTACGTCGCGGTGGTCGGCGGCACGCTCGCCGCGCCCGAACTCACCGCCCCGCAGCCGGCGATCGACTATTGGAGCGGGCCGGTGGCCATGCTCGCCGCCGAAGCCGGGACGCGGCAGGTGGCCGCATATCCCGCCGTGGCGCCCCGCCCGGTAGCCACCAGCATCGCCGCGCAGCGCGGCGACCGGATCCGCACCGCGCAGGCGGGGCAGTTGCTGCTGTTCCTGCTGATGATGCTGCTCGCGGGGATGGTGCTGTCCAACCTGGTCGAGGAGAAGGCCAACAAGGTGATCGAAGTGCTCGCAGCGGCGGTCCCGATGGATGCGGTCTTCCTCGGCAAGCTGGTGGCGATGCTGGGCGTCAGCCTGCTCGGGATCGCGGTCTGGGCCGCGGTCGGTTCGGCGATCGCCCTGCTGGCAGGCAATGCGCTGCCGCAATTGCCCGCCCCCGCGCTCGGCTGGCCCCTCTTCCTGGCGCTCGGGCTGGTCTATTTCGCCATGGGGTATCTGCTGCTCGGTTCGCTATTCCTTACCATCGGGGGCCTCGCGACCACGGTGCGCGAGGTGCAGACGCTGTCGATGCCGGTCACCATGGCGCAGCTGCTGGTGTTCTTCCTCGCCGCATCCTCGATCACCCGCCCCGGTTCGCCGATGGAACTGTTCGCCGCTGCCTTTCCGCTTTCCTCGCCCTTCGCGATGCTCGCCCGCGCGGCGCAATCGGACGCGCAGTGGCCGCATGCCCTCGCGCTCGGCTGGCAGGCGCTGTGCGTGCTTCTTTTCGTCCGCTTCGGGGCACAGATATTCCGCCGCCGCGTCATGAAGTCGGGCAAGGGCGGCCGCGCGGTGAAAGGGCATGTCGGGAGCGTCAGGGCGCGCTGAGACCCCGCCTCGCCCGCGATTGGGTAGCGAATTGCAACGCACTATTGACACGTGTGTCAGTTAAGGCAGGATGGTCGCAATGACGAGAGCGGCCGATGGAGTCGCTCCTGCGAGGAGAGAGACATGGCCACCGCTGCAATCGAACGTCCGCAATGCCGTACCGAACCGTCCGCCTATGAGGCGCTGAAGAAGCATTTTGCCGAGCACCCCGAAGAACGTCTGAACCATCCCCACAAATGGGATGTGAGCCGCAGCGATATCTACGCCGAGAACACCTGGCATCCGATCTTCCGCGAGATGCGCGAAGCCGGTCCGCTGCACTATATACCCGAGAGCCCCTATGGTCCCTATTGGGCGGTCGTCGGGCACAAGGCGATCCAGCATATCGAGGCGCTGCCCGATACGTTCTCCTCCAGCTGGGAGCATGGCGGGATCACGATCCTCAACCGGTTGAGCGAGGAAGAACTGGCCGAAGCCGGGATCGAGGAACGGCGCGAGCTGCCGATGTTCATTGCCATGGACCGCCCCCAGCACACCGGCCAGCGGCGCACCGTGGCCCCCAAGTTCACCCCCAGCGGCATGGCCGAAATGGAAGGCGAGATCCGCCGCCGGACCGGGGAGCTGCTCGACACGCTGCCGCGCGGCGAGGTGTTCGACTGGGTCGACAAGGTGTCGATCGAACTGACCACCGGCATGCTGGCCATCCTGTTCGGCTTCCCCTGGGAAGACCGCCGGCTGCTGACCTTCTGGTCTGACTGGTCGGGCGACACCGAACTGGCCACCGTGCGCGACCTCGACGAGATGCGCTGGGGCTTCCTCCACGAGATGGCGGCCTATTTCCAGTCGCTGTGGGTCGAGCGGACGCATGACAAGGAGCCGGGGGACGATCTCATCTCGATGATGATCCATTCCGAGGCCATGAACCAGATGAGCCCGCAGGAATTCATGGGCAATCTGATCCTGCTGATCGTCGGCGGCAACGACACCACGCGCAATTCGATGAGCGGGATCATCTACCAGCTCGACAAGAACCCCGACCAGCGCAAGCTGTTCGAACAGCAGCCCGAGCTCATTCCCAACGCCGTGCAGGAAATCCTGCGCATGCAGACCCCGCTCGCGCATATGCGCCGGACCTGCACCGAGGACACCGAAGTCTTCGGCCAGACGATCAAGAAGGGCGACAAGGTCGTCTTGTGGTACCTTTCGGCCAATCGCGACGAGGAAGTGTTCGAGAACCCCGACAAGCTCGACATCCAGCGCGGCAACGCCCGCCGCCATATCGCCTTCGGCTATGGCATCCACCGCTGCGTCGGGGCGCGGCTCGCCGAATTGCAGCTGCGCATCCTGCTCGAGGAATTGCACAAGCGGCGCATGCGAGTGCATGTCGCGGGCGATATCGAGCGCGTCCGTGCCAATTTCGTGCACGGCTTCCGCAAGCTCGAAGTCGAGATCACCGACTTTTGAGGCACCGCTGCGCCGGCGCTGTGCCCGCGCAAGCATAGGTTCAGGCGTGGAGGACTATTCCTCCACGCCATGACCCGGAGCGATTTGACCCGCCTTCCCATTGCCCGCCGCCGCCTGTTCGGCTGGATCGGCGCCTCCGCCAGTTTCGCGGCGCTGACCGCTTGCGGTTCGCGGCCCGCGGAAGCCAGGAGTTTCGCCGTCGAGCTGACCGAAGCGCAATGGCGCAAGCGGCTGACCGCGGAGGAATACCGCGTGCTGCGCGGCGCGGGGACCGAGCGGGCCTATTCATCGTCGCTCAACGAGGAGGACCGCGCGGGCACCTTCGTCTGCGCCGGCTGTGGCAACGCGCTCTACAGTTCCAAGACGAAATACGATTCGCGCACCGGCTGGCCCAGTTTCTGGCAACCGATCGACAAGGGCGCGGTGGGCACCAGCACCGATTACAAGATCGGTTATCCGCGCACCGAAGTGCATTGCGCGGATTGTGGCGGGCATCTGGGCCATATCTTCAACGATGGGCCGCGGCCGACCGGCAAGCGCCACTGCATCAACGGCGTGGCGCTCGATTTCAAACCCGCGTAAACCAGCGCCGCGTTGAACGGTCTCAGGGAATGCGCGGCCAGGCTTCGTCTTCCTCGACCAGCGCCGGGCACTGGACCCGGGCAGCGGCGAGTGCGAATTCGCGCAAGGTGAAAGTGTCCTCGAACACGAGGCCGTAATTGGCATCCCTGCGCCAGCGCACCGTACAGCGAATATCGGGCAGGCCTTCGCAGGAAATCGTCAGCCGCTGGCCGACCGCGAAGATGCTTTCGCATTCGATCCGCGCGCCCTGCTGCGACATGTTGAGCGTGATCGCTTCGGCACGGCCCGAGAGCGAGGCCACAGTGAGCGGCATCATCAGATTGAGCCGCAAGCCGCGCTTGGGGAACTTCCAGTTTTCGCGGATCAGCCGTTCGGCTTCGATCGGAGCTTCGAACCGGTAGCTCGCCTCGAAGCCTTCGCTGCGGACCAGTTCGAGCTCGTAGCTTTCGCCGTTCTGCAATTCGAGCGCGATCGCTTCGTCGGTGGGCAGCTTGTGGAAGGTGCGCAGCGAGACACCCGTGGCCGACACGTCGCGGATCACGCAGACGAATTCGCCCTGGCCGCAGACCAGCTTCGCCGCGCGGATGAGCGAGGTGTAGCGCGGAGCGCCGCGCTGTTCCTCGCCGTTTGTCGAACCATTGTCCTGCATGCCGGTCCCGGTGGTGAATTGCATAGCCTAGTTATGTCCAACGCGTACGCGGCTTCATGGCAGCCGCGATGGCGCCGCGAATCAGTATTGCTTCCCCGCGAAGCCTAACTGCGAAAGTGTTAATGCCGGGATAAGGGTATCACCCGATAGGGCCGGCAAGCGAACGGGTGGCTGGTACGGGTGGCGGGACTCGAACCCGCACGAGCAAAGCTCAGGGGATTTTAAGTCCCCGGCGTCTACCATTTCCGCCACACCCGCCGATGGGGGCCGCTCTAATCGCTGCCGGTCGGGCGGGCAATCGCGGATCGTGCGCCGGCCAGCCAATCGCTCACTCGTCGTTGAGGCGCCGGCGCATGTCCTTGCCCGGCTTGAAATAGGGGACCCGCTTGGCGGGTACGTCGACGGTTTCGCCCGTCCGCGGATTGCGGCCCTTGCGCGCTTCGCGTTCGCGGGTGGAAAAGGCCCCGAAGCCGCGCAATTCGACCCGGCCGCCTTCGGCCAGCCGCTGCGCGATTTCCTCGAAAAAGATATCGACGACCTGCTCGACCTCTTCAGCCCGCAATTCGGGATTGTCCTGGGCCAGAGCGGCAAGAAGTTCGGATCGGATCATATGGATCTCCGGGTGCGTTCGATCGCAAATATCGTTTCCACGATGCGTCCCCGCCGAAATCACGCTCTCCCGCCCGATTCCAACCGTCAGACTGTGGCAGAACTGCTTGGCTGCCGCAAGGATGCAAAACGCCCCGCCGGCGCAAGCGCGGCGGGCGCTGTCAGGCGTCGGCCAGCAATTTGCGCGCCGAGACGCCGAGGCGGTCCATCCGGGCCCGGATCTCGGGCCATTCGACCTGCAGGAACTGTTCGCGTTCGGACTGGCGGAGCCGGTTCGCGGCGCCCTCGACCACATACATGCCGACGCCGCGCTGAACTTCGACCAGGCCGTCGTTCTGGAATTGCTGATAGGCCTTGGCGACGGTGAGCGGATTGGCGCCCTGCTCTGCCGCCAGCGCGCGCACCGAGGGGAGCATCTCGCCCTCGGCATAGCGGCCGTCGATGATTGCCGCCGCGATCATGTCGCGCAGCTTCATATAGACCGGCTTCGACTGGTTGCTCATCACTTGTCCCCGCAACAGACTGCATCAGTGCCATAATACAGCGCGGCGCACAAGGTTCCCGCCCTAGCGGGGAATACCTAGGGGCGCCCGCGGGCAGACGGTCACTGCTGTAACTAATGCTTCACATGGGCGCGCAAGACGTTACGGTGCGCCGCCATTCGGCCATCGGGTCGCACAACGGATTTGGTTCAGGGAAAGGCCACTGAATGAAGGACATGGCACTGTGGAACGAAGGGGACTGGATCGCCGCGATCGCGTCGGTCATCCTCGCAGCGTTCCTGATTGTAGGCGCTTACGCGGTTACGCGACCGCAGGAAGAGGTCGGGGGACACCCCAAGGGCCTGTATATCCTGTTCTTCGCCGAAATGTGGGAGCGGTTCTCCTACTACGGCATGCGCGCGCTGCTGATCTTTTACCTGACCCAGCACTGGCTGTTCAACGATAGCGCGTCGAACATCGTCTACGGCGCCTATGTCAGCCTCGTCTACATCACCCCGGTCCTCGGCGGCTGGCTGGCCGACCGTTATCTGGGCCAGCGCAAGGCCGTGCTGTTCGGCGCCGTCCTGCTGACCTTCGGCCACTTCTTCATGGCCTTCGAAGGCGGCGGCGGACAGACCGATCCGATGATCAACGTGTTCTGGCTGGCACTGGCCTTCATCATCGTCGGTTCGGGCTTCCTGAAAGCGAACATCTCGGTGATCGTGGGCCAGCTCTACCCGCGCACCGACGTGCGCCGCGACGGTGCCTACACCATCTTCTACATGGGCATTAACGTCGGCGCCGCGGTCGGCACGATCATTGCCGGCTATCTCGGCCAGACGCTCGGCTGGGCCTATGGCTTCGGTGCCGCGGGCATCGGCATGCTGCTCGGCCTCGTGGTCTTCGTGCTCGGCAAGCCGCTGCTGCTCGGCCGCGGCGAACCGCCCAAGCCGCTGGCCAAGACCACCGAGATCACGATGTACGGCATCGGCGTCCTCGGCGTCGCCGTCATGTGGGCGCTGATCCAGTACCAGTCGGTCGTCGGCGGCCTGATGCTGGTGTGCGGCATCGCCCTGCTGGCATACGTGCTGATGCAGGCGTTCAAGCTCGAGAAGGAACCACGCGAACGGCTGTTCGCGATCCTGTTCCTGATCGCGCTACAGCCGCTGTTCTGGGGTCTGTTCGAACAGGCGGGCGGTTCGCTCAACCTGTTCACCGATCGCTATATCGATCGGCAGGGTGTCCCGGCATCGCTGTTCCAGTCGATCAACCCGATCTATATCATCCTGCTGGCCCCGGTGTTCGCCTCGCTGTGGACCTGGCTCGGGCGGCGCGGGCTCGAACCCTCGACACCGGCCAAGTTCGGTCTGGGCCTGATCCAGCTGGGCTTCGGCTTCCTGGTGCTGGTCTGGGGCGCTGCGACGGTGGATGCGAATGCACTGATCCCGGTGATCTTCCTGTTCGGCATCTACCTCTTCCACACAACCGGCGAACTGTGTCTCTCGCCCGTCGGGCTTTCGGCCATGAACCGCCTTGCGCCGACGCATCTCGCGTCGCTGATCATGGGTGCGTGGTTCTTCGCCACGGCCGGCGGCAATTACGTGGCCGGGATGATCGGGGCAGCGACCGGCGGCGAAGACGGTGTGATGACCCGTGAAGGCACGCTCGATATCTACTGGCAGATCGGCCTGATCGCCATCGCCGTGGGCATCGTCGTCATCCTCATCTCCGGATTGGTGAAGCGTCTGATGCACCTCGATACGCTGCAGGACGACGACGTCGGCGACGACCTGCTCGGCCAGAGCGAGGGCCCGGGTGAGCCGCAGGGTGCCGGGATCCATCCGGAAACCCGCCCCAACAGCTGACGGGCAGCCGGCGCCAATCTGCGAACCGCTTGATAGCGCCGACAAAATGCAATTGACCGCACGGGCCGGGGCAGCGATGCTCCGGCCCGACTGCATTGGGGGTTCCATGACACGTATTGCCTTGCTCGCCTGCGCGGCCGCATTCGCGGTTGCCGGATGTTCCACCACCGGGGGCGACGGCGTGGCCTCGGCCTCCGCAAAGGACTGGAGCGCCCCCGTCGGCGAGGACGGCAGGGTGCCCTTCGCATCGACTTATGCACCCTATCCCGGCCGCCCGACCGCGCTGACCGGCGCAACCATCTATGACGGGCGCGGCGGCATGATCGAGAACGGCACCGTGCTGTTCCGCGATGGCAAGGTGGTGGCGGTGGGCGATGCCTCGCTGGCCACCGATGGCTACGACCGGATCGATGGCACCGGCAAGTTCGTCACCCCCGGCGTGATCGACATCCACTCGCACCTGGGCGACTATCCCACCCCCAGTGTGCAGGCGCATTCCGACGGCAATGAAGCGACCAGCCCGATGACGCCCGAAGTCTGGGCCGAACATTCGGTCTGGCCGCAGGATCCGGGTTTCACCCGTGCGCTGGCCAATGGCGGCGTCACCAGCCTGCAGATCCTGCCCGGTTCGGCGAACCTGACCGGCGGACGGTCGGTCACGCTGAAGAACGTTTCCGCGCGCACCGTGCAGGGCATGAAGTTCCCCGGCGCGCCCTATGGCATGAAGATGGCGTGCGGCGAGAACCCCAAGCGCGTCTACGGCGGCAAGGGCCGCATGCCCTCGACCCGGATGGGCAATTTCGCGGTCAACCGGCAGATGTGGCTCGATGCGCAGGCCTATGACGGCAAGAAACGCGATCTCGGCAAGGAAACGCTCAAGGGCGTGCTCGACGGCGAAATCCTCGTCCACAACCATTGCTACCGCGCCGATGAAATGGCGCTGGTGATGGATATGGCCAAGGAGATGGGCTACAAGGTCACCGCCTTCCACCACGCGGTCGAAGCCTACAAGATCGGCGACCTGCTGCGCGAAAACGACGTCTGCAGCGCGATCTGGGCGGACTGGTACGGCTTCAAGATGGAAGCCTATGACGGCATCCTCGAGAATGCCGCCTTCCTCCAGCGCGAAGGCGCCTGCGTGGTGATCCATTCCGATGACGAGAACGGCATCCAGCGGCTCAACCAGGAAGCCGCCAAGGCCCAGGCGGCGGGGCGCCGCGTCGGTCTGGACATTCCCGACGCCGAAGTGGTCGGCTGGTTCACCTACAACGCCGCGAAGGCCATGGGCATCGCCGAGATGACCGGCAGCCTCGAGGCCGGCAAGATGGCCGATGTCGTGCTGTGGAACGGCGACCCGCTGTCGGTCTATTCGCGGCCCGAAAAGGTCTGGGTCGATGGCGCGCTGATGTTCGACGCGATGGACCGCAAGCGGCGACCGGTCAGCGATTTCGAGCTTGGCCAGCCCGGCGAAGGAGACGTGAAATGATGCGCCTTGCCACTCTCCTCGCGACCGCTGCCTGCGCCCTTGCGGCGCCCGCCGCTGCGCAGACCTTCGCGGTGACCAATGCCACGGTCGCGACCGGCGACGGCAGCGAACCGATCGAGGGCGGTTACGTGGTCGTCGAAAACGGCGCGATCGCACAAGTCGGCCGCGGTACGCCCAGCGGCAATTATTCCGTGATCGACGCGGGAGGCGCCTGGGTGACTCCCGGCATCTTCGCGACGGTGACCAATCTCGGATTGTGGGATGTCGGCGCGGTCAGCGAATCCAACGACAGCCGGGCCGGCAATTCGCCTTTCAGCGCTGCGCTCGACGTCGCCCCGGTGGTCAATCCGGCATCGCAGCACATCCTCGTGCACCGCGCCGCGGGGATCACGCGCGCAGCGACCGTAACTATGCCTTCGGCTTCGATCTTCGGCGGCCAGGGGGCGCTGATCGATCTCGGCGCCGATCCGCAGGCGATCAGCCGTCCGCGCGCTTTCCAGGTGGTCACGCTGGGCGAGCGCGGCGGGCGGATTGCCGGCGGAAGCCGCGCTGCGACGCACGCGCTGCTCCGCAATGCCCTGCGCGAAGCGGGCAGCTACGGTGACGGCGCACGCATCCCGGCGGGCGGCGCCCGCGCCGACCTGCGCACCGGCGACGACTTGCCGATCGATCCCCGCTTGGCGGGACGCGAAACCGACCGCGCCGGCGATGCCCTGCTGACCCGGTTCGATGCTGCCGCGCTGGTGCCCGTGGTGCGCGGCGAACAGCCGCTCTATGTCTATGTCGAACGCGCGTCGGACATTCGCGCCGCGCTGGCGCTGACGCAGGAATTCCCGCGTCTCGAACTGGTCCTGGTGGGCGCCAGCGAAGGCTGGCTGGTCGCGGACGAAATCGCAGCCGCGGGCGTTCCGGTGATCGCCGACGGGCTGGACGACCTGCCCGCGAATTTCGAGGAACTTGCTGCCACGCAGAGCAGTATCGGCCGGATGGTGAAGGCGGGGGTCAAAGTGGCGATCAACGCCGCCGCGATGGAAAACCCGCGCAACCTCAACCAGTATGCCGGCAATCTGGTGGCGCTGACCCGCATCCCGGGGGCCGACGGGCTGAGCTGGGGTGAGGCTTTCGCGGCAATCACGTCCGTGCCGGCCAGCATCAGCGGAATGGGCGGCAAGGCGGGCGTGCTGGCGCCGGGTGCGACCGGCGACCTGGTGATCTGGGACGGCGACCCGCTCGAAGTCGGCGCCATACCGGTAAAGGTCTATATCGACGGGATCGAGCAGCCGCTCGACAGCCACCAGAGCCGCCTGCGCGATCGCTATCGCGATCTCGACACAAGCGATTTGCCCAAGGGCTACGACTGGTAGGGCGATGAAGGACATGCGCACCACCCTGCTGGCGCTTGGCGCAGCGGCGACGGCCATCGGCTTCCACGCGCTGGCGGCGCAGGATACGCCTGACCGGTCGCAGGATATTGCCTGGATGAACGCGCAGCAGGCCTATCTCACGGGATTGTCCGCCGAAGACGGCTGGCGGGTGATGCCCGGCGGCCTGCGCTGGCGCTATGTCGATTATGCCGGAAGCACGCAAAGCCCGCGCGTCGAAGACACGGTCACCGTGCATTACGCCGGCACCTTCATCGATGGCGAGACCTTCGATTCCAGTTTCGAGCGCGGCGAACCGGCAACCTTCCCGCTGAACCGCCTGGTCAAGGCGTGGCAAATGGCGATCCCGGAAATGGGCGTGGGCGACACAATCGAAATCGCCGCCCCGGCCGACCTCGCTTATGGGCCCCGCGGCAAGGGGCCGATCCCCGGCGGCGCCACGCTGCTCTTCACCGTCCAATTGCTCGGCATCGAACCCGCCGCCTGACTTGCTATCGACGATGCCGCTTGCTTCGCGGCACAGGCCTGCTACCCATGTTGATGCTGTAAACATGGAGGGGGTAATGGATCACGCCCTGGTTTCGCTGCTTGCCGCTTCGCTCGCTTTCGTCGGAATGCATTTCGCGCTGTCGCATCCGCTGCGCGCGCCAATGGCCCGCAAGCTGGGCGAGAACGGCTTTCGCGCGCTCTATTCGCTGGTCGCGCTGGCTACGTTCGTCTGGGCCGTCCGCGCGTTTCGCGCCGTCGGGCCCGGCGGCACTCCGCTGTGGAATGGGGCGGGCGACGCCATATGGGCCCTTGCCACCGCCATCATGCTCATCGCCTCGATCCTGCTGGCAGGCTCTTTCCAGCGCAACCCCGCCCTGCCCGATCCGCGGGCGGCAGCGCATGCGGCGCTGGCCCCGCACGGGGTCTTCCATGTCACGCGGCACCCGATGATGTGATCTTTCGCGCTCTGGGCCGCCGCGCACATCCTGGTGAGCCCGACTCCGCGCCAGATCATCCTTTCCGGCGCCATCGGTCTGCTCGCACTGCTTGGCGCGCATCTGCAGGACCGCAAGAAGGAAAGCCAGCTGGGTGATGCATGGGCAGGCTGGGAAGCACGGACGAGTTACTGGCCGCGCTTCGCCGGGCTTGCGCGCGCAGGTACTGTGGCCTGGACCGGCGGAATCGTAATCTGGCTTGCCGCCACCTACGGCCATATCCACGCCAATGGCATCGCCGCTGGCCTGTGGCGCTGGTTCTAACCACCCTCTGACGGTTCAAGGCAGCGGCGCTCGTCCTGGCAGGCCCGCATATCCTCGCGCGATTTGCGGTCGATCGCGACGAACCGGTCCCATTCCCGGCCGTTCATCCGGCTGATTTCGGCAGCGACATAATCATGCCGGTCCGCCGCGTCGTCGGAGACGCCCGAGCGCAGGGCGAACTCCGTATGGTCCAGATTGATCTGGTACGAAGCCTTTGCGCCATAGACCGGCGCCACGAAGGAGCGGCGAAACGCGGCCAGTTCATCGCCGCATTGCCGCGCAGCCACGCGGGAGATTTCGGGCCGTGATCGTCCCTGCAGGGTGGCAACGCACTGCGGATAGGGTTGCTGCTCTGCGCAGGTGAAGTCGGGCGGCTCGCCCAGATGGTCGCGCGCCCAGTCGGCCAGCGCCTGGGGTACGGCAACCCCGCAGCGTGCCACTGGCGGGCGGGGATCATCCGGAACCGGTGTGCGCGTCGGAACCGGCGTTGGCGTCGCGGTGGGTGCAGGCGGCGGCCCTGGGGGCGCGTCGGTGCGACTGGGGTGCGGGCCGGGCGAGACGAATGGCGAGGGTTCCGGCATGGGCGTGGGCCGCGGAGGAAGGCCGCGTTCGCTGGCGAACACGAATGTAGCAAAGCCGACCACGCCGCCGACCAGCGGAAAGACGACCGAGCGCTTGAGCCACTTGCCCGTTTCCTCGTCACGCGGCTGCCAAATCCCGGCAAGCGCGGCAAAACCGAGCAGTACGACCCCGACAAACAGGCCGACGCACGTCCAGACGACGACCGCGAGAACCCCTGCCGGCATGCCATTTCCCCCTTCGCTCCGGCGCGAAGTCTCACCGATTTTCGGGCGACTGGCAAGCGCGGCCCCGACCGGGCCCGGTCAGGTGCCCTTGAAGACGGGCGCGCGTTTCTCGAGCAGGGCGTCCACCCCTTCCATGTGATCATCGGTCAGATGCATCATCGCCTGCGTGTTGGCGGCCAGTTCGAGCGCCGAATCGTAGCTCATCGAACGCCCCTGCCGCATCAGGTTCTTCGCATGGCGCAGCGCGTGCGGGGGCATGGCGGCGATCTTGGCGGCGAGCGCCTGCGCTTCGGACATCAGCGCTTCGCCCTCGACCACCCGGCTGACCAGCCCCCAGTCGCGCGCGGTGGCCGCATCGATCACATCGCCGGTGTAGAACAGCTCCGCCGCGCGCGCCTCGCCGATGATCCGCGGCAGGATCCAGGTTCCGCCATCGCCCGGGATGATGCCCAGCTTGAGGAAGGTCACGCCGAACTTGGCACGGTCGCTGGCGATCCGCATATCGGCGAGGCAGGCGAGATCGCAGCCGAGCCCAATTGCCGGCCCGTTGACCGCTGCGATCAGCGGCACGCGCAGCGAATACAGCGCACGCAGGACCTTGTGGATGTCGTTGCGATAGCCATCGGAAATCTCGGGCGCGGTCCCGCCGAAAGTGCCCGTGCGCTGTTTCATCGCCTTGATGTCGCCGCCCGCGCTGAACGCGCGTCCGGCCCCGGTCAGGATCACGCAGCGCACATCCATATCGGCATTGATCGCATCGCAGGCGGCGGCGAAAGCATCCCCGTCGCCCTTCGCGCCGAGCGGGTTCATGGTGTCCGGACGATTGAGCGTCAGCGTCGTGACGTGATCGGACGTTTCTACAGTCAGCAGGGTCATGCAGCCTCTCTTTCGCCCGCGGTCTTGCCAGTCCGCGGCGCGATGCGAAAGAGCTAGCTTGGGCGGGGGGCAGCCCGGTGGAACCGCGGCAGAAAAACGCGGACACCCGCGCCCGGTCAGGCGCGCGCTTCTTCGACCCCGGCGCTGTTGTGCCGCAGCGCGTTCAGCACCGTATCGACGATATGCGGCGCATTGAGCCCGGCTTCGTCATACTGCTTGGCCGGATCGTCATGGTCCTGGAACACGTCGGGCAGCCGCATCGTGCGCACCTTCAGGCCGGAATCGGTCAGCCCCTCATCGCTGGCGAAGGTCAGGACATGCGCGCCGAGGCCGCCCACGGCGCCTTCCTCGACCGTCACCACCACATCGTGGCTGCGCATCAGTTTCTCGATCAGCGCGGTGTCGAGCGGCTTGGCGAACCGCATATCCGCAACCGTGGTCGACAGCCCCTTGGCTTCGAGCAGGTCGGCAGCCTTCTTCGCCTCTTCCAGCCTTGCGCCAAGTGACAGGATCGCGATTTTCGAGCCTTCGCGCACGATCCGGCCCTTGCCGATTTCCAGCTTCTCGAGTTCTTCGGGAATTGCCACGCCCGTGCCCGCACCGCGCGGATAGCGGAACGCGATCGGGCCTTCGTCATATTCCGCCGCAGTGTAGGTCATATGCGCCAGCTCGGCCTCATCGGCGGCGGCCATGACCACGAAATTGGGGAGCGTCGCGAGATAGGTGACGTCGAAGCTGCCGGCATGCGTGCAGCCATCCGCACCGACCAGACCGGCGCGGTCGATCGCGAAGCGCACGGGCAGGTTCTGGATCGCCACGTCGTGGACCACCTGGTCGTAGGCCCGCTGCAGGAAGGTCGAATAGATCGCCGCGAAAGGCCGCATGCCCTGCGCTGCCAGCCCTGCGGCAAAGGTCACACCGTGCTGTTCGGCGATGCCCACGTCGAACGACTTGTCCGGATGCGCCTTGGCGAACTTGTCGACGCCGGTGCCGCTGGGCATCGCGGCGGTGATCGCACAGATACGCGGATCGGTGTTTGCAAGCTTGGCGAGCGTTTCGCCGAAGACGTTCTGGTAGGCGGGCGGTCCGCCCTTCGACTTCTTCTGTTCGCCGGTGACCACGTCGAACTTGGCGACACCGTGATACTTGTCCGCGCTGTTTTCGGCCGGGGCATAGCCCTTGCCCTTCTGCGTCACGACATGGATCAGCACCGGGCCCTGTTCGCTGTCACGGATGTTCTCGAGCACGGGAATGAGGTGCTCGAGATTGTGCCCGTCGATCGGCCCGACGTAATAAAACCCCAGCTCTTCGAACAGAGTGCCGCCGGTCGCCATGCCGCGCGCGTATTCTTCTGCCTTCTCGAGCCCGCCCCACACGCGCCGGCCGAGCTTCTTGGCGATCTTCGAGGCCATGGTACGCAGCCCGAGATACTCGCTCGAGGACACCATGCGCGCGAGATATGCCGACAGCCCGCCGACCGGCGGCGCGATCGACATGTCGTTGTCGTTCAGAATGACGACCAGCCGGTTGCCTGCCTGTTCGGCGTTGTTCATCGCCTCATAGGCCATCCCCGCGCTCATTGCGCCGTCGCCGATCACGGCGATGCCACGGCCGGGCTGGCCCTGCATCTTGTTCGCCATGGCGAAGCCGAGCGCAGCCGAGATCGATGTCGAGCTGTGCGCCGCGCCGAAGGGATCGTATTCGCTTTCGGCGCGCTTGGTGAAGCCGCTGAGGCCTCCGCCCTGCCGCAGCGTGCGGATGCGATCGCGCCGCCCGGTCAGGATCTTGTGCGGGTAGCACTGGTGGCCGACATCCCAGACGAGCTTGTCCTCGGGCGTGTTGAAAACGTAGTGGATCGCCGTGGTCAGTTCGACCACGCCCAGCCCCGATCCCAGATGGCCCCCCGTCTGCCCGACGGCGTCGATCATTTCGGCGCGCAATTCGTCGGACAATTGGCGAAGCTGGTCCTTCCCCAGCTGGCGCAGATCTTCGGGGGTATTGACCGTATCCAACAACGGCGTCTTGGGGCGGGTAGTCATAAACGAAGGCCCTACACCTGTAGAACGAAACTGTCGATGAACGCTTTAGCGGCAGGATCGCACGATCCGCCGCTGGCGCTCAGCTGGCGCAATCGTCGCACAGGCCGCGCAATTCCACCACCGGCCGGACATCGGTAAAGCCGGCATCGCGGCCCGCTTCGCGCAGCGCGCCCGAGACGCGTTCGTCGTCGATATGCGTGGCCTTGCCGCAATCGTCGCAAATCAGGAAAATGCAGTCGTGCCGGCAACCGGGATGCGTGTTGACCAGATAGGCATTCGCGCTCTCGATCCGGTTGGCCAGATTGCTGCGGACGAACAGGTCGAGGATGCGGTAGACGCTGTTGGGAGCCACCCGCTTGCCCCGGCTTTGCGACAGATTGTCGGCAATGTCGTAGGCGCTGGCGGGTTTGTCGTGCCGCGCCAGTTCTTCGAAGACCGACTGCCGCATACCAGTCCATTGCTCACCGCTGTCGGTGAGGGTGTCGCGCGCGGCCGCGATGAGTTCCGCGCCCTGATGTTCCTGATGTGCGTGCCTGGCCATGCCCCCGAAGTAAGCGCGCGCAAGGCCTATCGCAAGCTAGTCGGGCTGGAACCGCGCCGAATAGGCCCCCGGGTAAAGCGCCTTGAGAGCCTTCACCTTGGGAGCGTCCCACCGCACGATGTACCGGTGACGCGGGTTCTTGAGCATGAAGTCCTGGTGATAGGTTTCGGCAGGATAGAACGCCTGCGCGCGTTCGATCCGCGTGACGATCGGCTTGTCCCACAGATCGACAGATCGCAGCTGCGCCAGATAGGCCTTGGCGACCGCGTTCTGTTCGGCCGACAGCGGCACGATCGCGCTGCGATAATGCGCCCCGACGTCGGGGCCCTGCCGGTCGAGCTGGGTCGGATCGGTGACGACCGAAAAGAAGATGCGCAGCAGCTGGTCATAGCGGATGACCTTGGGATCGTAGGTTACCCTGACCGCCTCGGCGTGGTCGGTGATCCCGCTCGATACGAGCTTGTAGTGCGCCTGCCGCTCGGTCCCGCCATGGTATCCGGAAACCGCGCTGGTTACGCCGCGGACATGGCTGAAAACCCCTTCGACGCCCCAGAAACAGCCGCCGGCGAAGATCGCGGTCTTGAGGCCGGATCCTTCCTTGGCCGCGCGCTTTGCCGCCGGTGCCTCGACCGCCTTTTCAGCGGCGAGCAGCGGTTGCTGACACGCCGACGCGCCAAGCGCGAGCGCTGCTGCAGCGATGGCGTGACGCCAGCGCATCACAGGATCGAGGCGACCAGTTGCGGAACCGCAGACAGGAAATCGCTGCCATTCGAGAGCAGGACTGCCACGGCACCAAGGCCGAAGCCGATGCCGAAATTGCGATAGAGGTCGGATGTGAACAGGGCCATGAGGGGGTGCTTTCGTTATGCTGACCCAGATGGCTACACCCACCGGACTTGCAACCGCCTTAATGGCCCCGTCGTCGGGCGTTCAGCTTCGTTCGTCGATCGTCTGCGCTCAGTGGCGGAAGTGGCGCATGCCCGTGAAGACCATGGCAAGCCCCTGTTCGTCGGCGGCCGCGATGACCTCTTCGTCGCGGATCGAACCCCCGGGCTGGATAATCGCGCTCGCACCTGCCTCGGCTGCGGCGAGCAAGCCGTCGGCGAAGGGGAAGAACGCATCCGATGCGACCGCGCTGCCGACCGTGCGGCTCTGGTCCCAACCGTATTTCTCCGCTGCCTCGGCTGCCTTCATCGCGGCGATGCGCGAGGAATCGCGGCGGTTCATCTGTCCCGCGCCGATACCCGCAGTCGCGCCGTCCTTCGCATAGACGATGGCGTTCGACTTGACGTGACGCGCCACGGTCCAGGCAAACAGGCAGTCCTTGAGCTCCTGTTCGGTCGGGGCCCGCTGGGTGACGACCTTGAGATCCGCTTCGCTGATCGTGCCGTTGTCACGCGTCTGCACCAGCAGGCCGCCGGTGATCGGCTTGACCGCCAGCCCTTCGCGCCGCGGGTCGGGCAGGTCGCCGGTCACCAGCAGGCGCAGGTTCTTCTTTCTGGCGAATGCCGCGCGCGCGGCTTCGCTGACCGCCGGAGCGATGACGACCTCGGTAAAGATTTCGCAGATGGCTGCGGCGGTTTCACCGTCGAGTTCGGTGTTCACCGCGACGATGCCGCCGAAAGCCGACACGCTATCGCAGGCAAGCGCGTGGTTCCACGCCTCGAGCAAGGTCGCAGCCTGAGCCACGCCGCAGGGATTGGCGTGCTTGACGATCACCACTGCGGGATCGCCGCCGGCAAATTCGGCGCACAGTTCCAGCGCGGCGTCGGCATCGTTGTAATTGTTGTAGCTCAGTTCCTTGCCCTGCAGCTGCTCGGCCTGCGCGATGCCCCGGGCATGCGGCCCCACGGGCGTGTAGAGCGCCGCCTGCTGATGCGGGTTTTCGCCATAGCGCAGCTCGACGGGCGCCTTGCCGTTGATGGCCAGGAACTGCGGAAAACGCTGCTGTTGGTCGGCGAAGGCGAACCACTGGCTGATCATCGAATCATAGGCAGCGGTGGCGGCGAAGGCCTTGGCTGCGCACTGGCGGCGGAAATCGAGCGAGGTCGCGCCCGATGCCTCGAGCTCGCCCAGCAGCGCGGGATAGTCGGCGGGGTCGGTGACGATGGTGACGAACTGATGGTTCTTCGCCGCGCTGCGGACCATGCTCGGCCCGCCGATATCGATATTCTCGATGATCTCGTCACGCCCTGCGCCCTTCGCCACGGTCGCCTCGAACGGATAGAGGTTGACCACCACCAAGTCGATCGCGCCGATGGCGTGCGCTTCCATCGCCGCAGCGTGTTCGGGATTGTCGCGCACGGCGAGCAGGCCGCCATGGACCATCGGGTGAAGCGTCTTCACGCGCCCGTCCATCATCTCGGGAAAGCCCGTCAGATCGGAGACGTCGCGCACGTCGAGCCCCGCTTCGCGCAGCGCCCTGGCAGTGCCGCCGGTCGAAACCAGTTCGACGCCCCTCGCGGCCAGCGCTTCGCCCAACTCCACCAAGCCGCTCTTGTCGGACACCGAGAGCAGTGCCCGCTTGATCGCCACGTCAGCCACGTAAAATCACCCCATGCGTTTGAGCAGCCAGGGGAACCGTCCCCCGCTGCGCGATGTCAGCCCTTCGACGACCAGCTGTTTGGTGGCGCGCGGGCGGCCCTGCCCGTCGACCCACAGACTGTCCTCGATCGCGATATGCGCCTCGCCGCTATCGCCTCCGAGACGGAATTGCCAGTAGCTTCCATCGGGCAGCGCGAGCCCCGCGCCGCGCCGGTCGTCGGCCAGTCCGGCTTCGATCCCCGGACCGAGGTGGAAACGGATTGCAAAGGATATCTTGCCGCGCTTGCCCTGCCGGCCCGAAGGTTCGAGCACGTCCTCGCCGGACAGCCCGCTGCCGTCCGCGCCAAGCAGGAGGGTGCGCCGGTGGATGAGGCCATAGCGTGCCGCATAGCCATTGTGCGACGCTTCCAGCCGCGCCGTGTCGCGGCCCTTTTGCTTCACCGTGGTGCGAGCGATATCGACTTCCTCGACACCCTTACCGATCTGCCCCTTGATCAGGACGGCAGTGGAATTGGCATCGTCGAGCACCAGCGTCGAATGGGCCGCGGTGCCGCGCAGGCCCTGCTCGATCCGCACGGGCACCTGCCCGCCGGCCAGTTCCCCGCCGCCGCAATTCACCACCACGCGCTGCTCTGCGTAGGACAGCTCGAATGCCAGCGTCGAGGCGCAGCCGTAGCGCGAATGGCGCGAACGCGGCGGGGGCGCGGCATCAAGCACCAGCGTGGCCTTGCCGGCATCGACGCGCTGGTATCCCCAGTGCTTGGAATCCTTCCCCGGCCGCGCGCGGATGCCGCTTGCTGCGACGAGCGCATCGACCCGTGCCGCCGAAGTGGCACCGGCGCCCTGCCAGCTGCCCAGCCCCCGGTCGCCCATCCGCAGCGCGAGCAAGGGCGGTACGAGCAGGCCGAGCATGGTTTCGAGCGCCGGCGGAGGATCGCGATCGACTGCCGCATAACAGGCGCGCAGGTCGATCAGCAGCGCGATCGCATCCATCTGCGCGAGCGGGCTCCGCGACAGGACGCCGCCATCTTCGGCCACCAGTTCGCCCAGCGCGCGCAGCAGGCCGGCTTCGCCGAACACGCGCCGCGGGCGACCGTCGGGCAGCAGCAGTCCGGCCGCCACGATGGCGCACCAGCCCGCGACGCGGCCCAATCGGTCTTCGGTATTGGCGACCTGTCGGTCGAGATAGCGGGCAGTGGCTTCCATCGCTGCCAGCGTGCGGGCACGCAGCCCCGCATCGCCGCCGAGCAGGAGCGGCGCATTGACCATCCAGCCCAGCAGCCGCAGCCCGGCGTGTTCGACAGTCCACGCGGGACCGCGGGCCGGCACCGGATTGGCCTTCAGCCACCGCGCCAGCAGCTTTTCACCGATCCCGGCGCATTCCTCGCGCGGGGCACAGGCCCCGAGATCGCGCAGCCAGGTGAACCCCTGGACCGCGCGCTGGACCGGCGGGGTCAAGGGTGCGTTGCTGGCGAAGTCCACCTTGTCGACGGGAACCTTGAGCCCGTGAACGACGAACTGGCCCGCCCGCAGCGCCATGCCCGCCCCGCGCTCTCCGCGCAGCGGGCTGGACACCGTGGCCAGCAGGCGCGGCGCGGCGGGCTTGCGCAAAGGGGCGGCGAGCACCGAACCGGGCACACCCATGCGGTAGGCCAGCCGCAGAACCGCATCCACCGGCCCGGTGCGCGGCGCTTCGAATTCGGCCAGCACCAGCGCGCGCGCCGGTTCGAGCGGGACCGCTTCGGGCAATTCCTCCGGTTCGGTCTCGACCAGCGGCTCATGCACTTCGCCGAGCGGCAATGCGGGCGCGGCGCTTTCATCGGGCGCGGCGCCTCCCTTCAGGAGAGTGCGCGCCCCGGCGTTCACGCCTGGCCCTTCAGTGCGGCGATATTCGCGGCATAGCACTCCGGCCCGCCCTTGAAGGTCGCCGAACCGGCCACCAGCACATCGGCGCCGGCATCGACACACAGCCGCGCGGTCTCGACGTTGACCCCGCCATCGACTTCGAGATGGATGGGCTTGCCCAGTTTGTCGATCCGCTCACGGATCGCCTCGACCTTGCGCAATTGCGAATGGATGAAGCTCTGCCCGCCGAAGCCGGGATTGACGCTCATCACCAGCACCAGATCGACATCCTCGAGGATGTAGTCCAGCGCCTCGACCGGCGTGCCGGGATTGAGCACGACCCCTGCCTTCTTGCCCAGATTGCCGATCGCCTGCAGCGTGCGGTGGATATGCGGTCCGCCCTCGGGATGGACCGTGATGATATCCGCGCCGGCTTCGGCGAAGGCTTCGAGATAGGGATCGATCGGCGCGATCATCAGGTGCACGTCGAACGGCTTGTCGGTATGCGGGCGCAGCGCCTTCACCACAGCGGGGCCGATGGTAATATTGGGGACGTAATGGCCGTCCATTACGTCGACATGGATCCAGTCCGCCCCGGCAGCGTCGATGGCGCGCACTTCCTCGCCCAGCGCAGCGAAGTCGGCAGACAGGATCGACGGGGAAATCAGCGGGGTGGTCATGGCGGGCGTGGGGCCTCGGGTCGCGGGATAGCCTGGGCCAGCCCTACGCGCGCGAAACGAGGGTTAACAAGCGACCCGTCCCGCCTTTTCCACATTGACCACGCGCTGGATGAGCGCCGGGACAGGGAATTCAGGCCTAATTCAGCGCGATTTGATAAACCGCACGTCATATCGGAGAACAAACAGCCGATCGGGCGCATGCGCGCCGAACCCTTTCCAGTTGAAGACGGACCCTGATCCTATGAACCGCAATCTCGTCGCCACCGTCGGCATTGCCACGCTTGCCATCGCCGGGCTCGCAGCCCCGGCCCCGGCCGAAGCGCAATATCGCCAGAAAATCACCAACGATGCCGCCAAATGCGCAGCAGGCGCAGGCCCCGCGGTCCGCGTCACCGTGACCGACATCAAGGAAAGCAAGGGCACGATCCGTATCCAGAACTATCGCGGGACGAAGGAAGACTGGCTCGAGAAGGGCAAGTGGATCTACCGCATGGAAGCGCCCGCCAAGGCGGGATCGATGACCTTCTGCATGCCCGTGCACAAACCGGGGACCTATGCCATCGCGGTGCGCCACGATGTGAACGGCAATGGCGATACCGATATCTTCGCCGACGGCGGGGCGATGTCGAACAATCCCAGCATCAACATCTGGAACCTCGGCAAGCCGAGCTACACCAAGACCCGGTTCGATGTCGGAACGGGTGTCGAAACTATGTCGATCCGCATGCGCTACCGCTGAGCGCGGCGCTTGCGCCACAGTTCGAACAGCGCACCGGGCGCTGCGAGCAACGGATGCCGCGCGCGAAACGGCGTGACTTCGAGCGTTATGCCGGTGTGGCGCTGGAGCTTCCACGCGGCGTAATCGGCAGCGCCATCGAAGGTCGTGGTGGCCTTGGCCAGCCGCAGCAGGTTGAGCGGCTTGCCCAGCCGTGCGCGGCGGCGCCACCACTGCAGTACGCGCGCGCGTTCCGCGGCCGGCAGGTCGGGCTCGTACAGGCCATCATGGCATGCAAAGGTGATCCCGCCCGCCTCCCAGGCAAGCGGCAGCAGGCCATCGAAATGCGCCGCGTTCACCTCGAGGATGGCGTTCTCGCGCCCCGGCTTCTCCACCCGAAATTCGGCCTGGTAGGTCGCACGGAACAGCGCCCGCCAGAAATCTTCCGCAGTGCCGCGTGATGGACCGACCGCAGCCGCCAGCTGCGCTGCGGTTATGGCTGCTGCACCGAGCGCTGCCAGCACCTGGCTACGCGCCTCGTCATGGGCGGACCACACCAGCGCCGACGGCTGCACGAACCGCGCCCAGATCGTCGTATCGCGCGATCCGCCGTTCGCGGCCTGCGCGAACTGCTGGAGCGACAGCGTGGCGATCTTGGCCCTGAGCCGCACCCCTGCATGATCCCATTCACGGTAGCTGACGCGCGGCCAGATCGCCTCGCGCTGGTCGCCGGGCAGGAGCACATAGAAATCGAGCACGCCGTCAAGCGATCCGGTACGCAGGTTCGACCCGTAGAACAGGACCGCCTGCGCACCCGCCTCCTCGCCGAGCCGGCGGGCGTAGGCCGCGACCGCAGCGTCGACCGGCCGCTCGAGTGCGGCTGCGATGCGATTGGCGAGGGTCTCGCTCACGTGCTGACGAAAGTGAGTTCCGGGCCCTGTTCGACGCGGTAGCGCCCGGGCGGAAAGGCTTCCCCATCGAGGATGACGGGTTCGGCGACATCGACAGCCAGTCCGTCGGCATCGAGCTGGTGCAATCCAGCGCGGGACAGCCATTTCGGCCGCCACCCCATCAGCACCGCGGGCAATATCGCCAGCACCGAGCGGCGCGGACGATCGAGTACGGCCAGCTTGAAGCCGGGCCGTTCGGGCCCGTAAAGCTGGATGCCCATCGGCATGCGCTTGAGCGTCGAGACCAGCAACACGTGGCGCCGCGCGGGATCGCCCGAGGCGGAGCGCGGCACTGGCTCGCCCGAGGGCAGGAAATCGAGTTGCATTGGCGTCCCTCGCCGCCACTTGTTGCGGTCGGTCCCGAACAGGGCCTGCAGGATTCCCCATGCGCTGGTCGCCCCCACGGCAAGGCTGTTGAAGAAGCCCAACGAATGCGCGTCCTGGCCGGCCTCGATACCCAGCGTGAACGCGCCCGCGCCGAAGATAAACCCGAGCATGGTCGGATCGTCATGGCCTTCGCGGCTCACGGCCAGCGGGCGGCGGACCAGCCGCCGGCCGGAACCATAGGCCTCGATCGCCCCTTCGAGCGACCAGTCGGCCGGGGCGCCGAGATCAACGTTGAGCGCATTGGTCTTGCCCTTGGGCAACACGGCAATCGTCGGCCAGCGGTCGGCAAACACCGCCTGTCCCATGGTCAGCACGTCGCGCACCGTGCCATCGCCGCCGTTGATGATCAGGAAATCGATCCCGTCCCGTGCGAACCCCGCCAGCGCATGCGCGATCTCCTCGCGCGTGCGCGGCTGCGCGACCATGACGGTGTCGGCGCCGGCACAGGCCAGGTCCTGCCCCTGGTTGCGGTGGCTGCGCGGATTATAGATGATGCCGATGCGCGGCTCGCGCGTCTGCGGTGCACGGTAGACCGACCGGCGCTGGGGCGCTGCCGGGGGAGTGCTGCGCATGGGCAGGCTGTCGAAATTGTAGATTTGCCGGTCCATCAACCTTGTGCCTTAATCCGCCCCGCGGGCGCATACCTAGGGCATTTTCGTCATATTGTAATGGTGGGGCACAGGTTTCTTGGCTTGAGGATAGCTGTCAGTAGCGGTTCCGCAGCCCACCATCGGCGGCGCGTGTCTACCCTCACCATGTCAGATGCTTGCGGGTGCTCGGATACCATAGTCATGTTCCCATGAGATTCGAAACCGGCGGGCTCCAGGCGAGTGCCGAGATCATGGATCGGTTGAAATAGACTGAGTATGATGCAGCGCAGCTGCGAGTTGAGATGCACCGAAGCTTTGTGTGCAGGAAGCCTGCAAGAGCCGCCGATTGCCGTTCCTTCCGACATCGAAATGTCGCAACGGCAATTCGTTTCGTGAGACTTCGCAAGCTGACGCGTGGTGCGCCCGACACGAACATGATGGGCACTGTAAACGTTGGGAAATTCTTGTCGATCGACGGACTATGGGGCTCAAATGAGCCAGATGAGCACAGTGGTTTCAGTATGCCAGCCTGTGCTCGGGGATTACGTCCAATAAGTAGTAAGTGCGCCCCACATCGTCGAGCGCCCCCTTGTCCGCGCCCATTTCTCTCTGCCCCCATTCCTCCAAAGCTTTGGCCGCTTTCTTGATAGGGGCCCTACCTTCTCGATAGCTACGCTCCCACACGCTTTTTCCCTTCGCCGTGAAGTCCTTGTCGTGGAGAATGTCCTGCCTCAACATCCACAGAAGGTCTTGTGCCTCTCTTACGGTATTAGGCGCCTTAGGGCTCAGGTCGTAAGCTGGCATCGCAGTATGCTCGCGAAGCGGCCGCACTGAACGAGGGTCACTCTCATCGATAAGCAGTTCGATTGTTTTTTCCGCCTGGAGATAGCGTAAAATGGCTACCGAGACCGTTTGGGTAGCGCTCAACCCCGAGAACCAAAGCGCGCTGAAGCTTGTCGCCATTCCGTTTCTGCTGACCGGTTGGCGCAAGATATCAAGGTATGTCAGATTTTTAGATACCGGGTTGTTTCGCATGAACCTGACTAAGTCGTCGATTTGCGATCGGTGACTGAGCAGGTTGGTGCCTGTTTTCTTCGCTTTATACTTCACTTGGTTGGCCAAAGACTGCAGCGATTCCCGATCGGGAATTTCCTCGGGCGGTAACTTTCCGCCAAGTTCTTCGCTCAAAGTTGCATATTGTGCCAGAAGTGAGTTCAGCGTGGCTGCTTGTCGGCGAGACTGGTTTGCGATGTTTTCGGGCTTCATCTGGATCATGGTGGAGCTGGCGAGGCTCTCGAAGGGATTAGCTTCTGCTGCACGCGCTCTCGCTGCGATTAATTGCAAATCATGCAGGCAATAGATCAGCCCATGCTCCGCAATGACGGCGCGGATCTGATGCGGTTTCAGGACTGATTGAGGCGTTTTTTGGCTTAGAAGGTTCAGCGCAGTTTTGTGTCGACCACATAAAATGGCCTCAAAAAGCTTCGGGTGATCTGCTTCGATTTGCGCCAGCGCGCGGGCATGAGCATCAAGGTGCCTTGAGGCATTTTGCTGCGCGGTGACCTGCATCTTGCGAAAAGCTGCCCGGTCCACAGAACACGTTTCCCAACCAGCCACTGCGTAGGCTATGTAGCTTTTGTCCCCCGATACGGAGATCATCCGCTGGCAATGGCGCAAAATTTCTGAAAGTCCGGAGGGCATCAATGCTCGCGGAAGCATACATTCCTTTTCGGTCAGCAGACCGATCGGCAAATCTGTGATCGCCTTCAAGGTGGGTGAGAAAATGGCCGACGCCTTGTCGTCATTACTCGCGCCACAATTTTCGGATAGGACGAGCGTCTCGATATATTCATTAAGACCCGTCGGAAACGAGATACTTCCTCCAAGTAAACTTAAGTCCGTCCGCATGATCGCAGATCTCGTCTTCGATTCCCGATTCTTCCTGTTTTTCAGTTCTCTCGGCGTTTCTTTTGTAACCTTTTCCTGTCTCAGACTTCTTGTCGAGAGGCCCTCCCGGTTCCCGTGCTGGCGCTTGTGGTAATCCGCCTCCCGGGCGATCTCAGACGGAGACTTATTTATCCTCTTCTCGCCCACGAAACACTCCTTAGGAATGAAGTTCATTCCTCACCAAACGCCGACCTGACTGACTGGCGGCGCATACTCTTTAATCCTACGTTTTACTGGCCATCTCAATGCGCCCTATTCGAGAAACGACGCAAGCTGCGTTTGAAGATGATCCGAAAGGAACTCTGCTATCTGCGCGACTTCCGCTGCGATCTCGTTAAGCCGATCGAGCTCAGATAATCCGGTATGTCCATCTGCTAGAGCGGCCTCGACTGCAGCCGACGCGTTCAGGAACTCCCGTTCCTTTTGGCTCAGCAGAGCGGCTGCTTCGTCGATTGGATGGGAGACTTGATTGATCATGAACTCATCAGAGGCATGGGAGCAGGACGCGCTAGAAACCTTGGGTTACCGCCGCGCTCGCGAAGCCAATCGAAAGCTTGCCCTTTCTTAGTGAGCGTTGGATTTTCGATGCTATCGAGCTTGCAGATTTCACTGATCAAGTAGTTTTGGGCGGCTGTGATGGGATCGCGGCGCCATCTTGCTTTCGGCCCGCATTTTTCGGAAGAGATGAACGCGTTGACCTCGGCCTCATACAGTTGGCGCATTCGACTCCACGCTAGGTGTTGGCCCCACTCCGCACATCTGCCAGCTCGTTCCTTGTCATCTAAGATCAAGCGGATGATGTTTGCCAAAGTCCCCGCTCCTGTCGATGCCCGTGCTTCGATTGCCCACACGAGCAAATGGTCGGGATGCGCCAGCAATCCATAAAGCGCATGATAATCTAGTGTATTGAGGTCCAAAGAGAACATCAGGCCGCCGAGCGTATATCGTTGTTCGTCTCGCGAACGCCGTTTTGCTGCTGCGGCAGCCTGTCGCTTCAGCTCCGCAAGCCTCTCGGACTCGCGAGGCAGCACAAGTTGCCCCAGCGCGTCGATGGCAGTCAGCTTCTCCAGCAGTTTATGGAAAGGATCATTTTGCACATCGCCGATATCGGCATTGCGAAAGGGCAATTGTGCATCCTACCCCCAAAAAGTCTCGGAAGCTTCAAAATCTAACGATTGCAAAGCCTGAAAGCTCAATCGGACGAGAAGCAAACCTTCGGCTGGTTAGGCCAATCGTGGTCAAGCACAGTGTTCGTCCCTAATCGCACAGCAATCGATTCTGAAGCCGAATTCACGCTTCCAATGGGACCGAGCCACCGCCTAGCTCGGAATGCAACTTCCGAAGTTGGGCCGAAAGCGGAAAATCTCATATTTGAGGTTGCGAGGGCCAAAGCGGACATTTCGTTGTGGAGATGTCAGCTTGGCATGCATGAGATTTAATCAGTCCAACCATCCCGTAAGCACTATGAAGCCGTATCTTGCTTTCGCCAGCCATCGATCAATCGATTGTTCTTCAGCAAATCGGCGACCCAGTGCGCAGAATACGTTGAAACGGTCACCCGTCGCCCTGTCTTAAAGGTCAGCGTCCCTGACGTTTTCAAGCGGCCATCCTTCGTCCAGCGCAGACGTTCCTGGTTGGAAATTTCCAACGCCATGCAGATCTCTTTCGGTGTCAGCGCACGAGTGGCGATTGCGTCGAGAATTTCGGCGCTTTCTTCCAGACGCCTTGCGATCCCGCGCTTGCCCTCCGCGTTGTCGAAGGAAATCACGATCGCGTTCTTGATCCATCGGACACGTTCTTGCCCGCTCAGATGCTTTCGCAGCGCCGAGCGCGCCTCTTTCCAGCGCAACCTGAGACTCGGAATACTCGCCAGTAACACCTCAAAATCTATGGTGGCGGTATGATGGCGCTCACACCAAGTGATAGCTGACAGAAGGGTCTTTTGGCTCACAAGAGGGTTCATCGTCCCGTCCCCCGAAACGTGCGCGTTCCTTTGCCAGCTAGGCCAACCATAGTTAGAGTCGGCCTCATGCCAACTCTTAACCCTGATGGCACGCAATCGCCGTGCCGGAGTATTTGTAAGCTGTCGGCAGATGATGAGGTCTGCATGGGCTGTGGCCGGACGCTGGATGAGATCGCGCGTTGGTCCGGTATGGCGTGCGACGAGAAACGTTCCGTAAACCGGGCGGCAGCGCGGCGACTAGACGAGGGCTTCACCTGATGGCTTCTGTTCACCTCGTCCTCGGGGGCGCTCGTTCGGGCAAAAGCCGGCACGCTCTTGCGGCAGGCAGTAGATTGCAGGGACCGCACATATTCATCGCCACCGCTCAAGCTTATGATTCCGAAATGACAGAGCGAATTCAAAAGCATCGCGAAGAGCGTGACGGGCATTGGCGGACGGTCGAGTCACCAATCGGACTTGCGCATACGATCGCTTCGCTAGATGAGGGAACGATACTTATCGACTGCTGCACTTTGTGGCTGTCGAACGTGATGCTAGCGGAGCGGGACATCTCCAGCGAAACCGCTGCTCTGATCGATAGCATCGCATCCGCGACATCGAATGTGGTCCTGGTCAGCAACGAGGTCGGGTCGGGCATCGTCCCGGAAACGAAGTTGGGCCGAGACTTCCGTGACGAGCAGGGAAGACTGAACCAGCGGCTCGCCGAAATCGCCGACACGGTCGAACTCGTGGTCGCCGGGATACCATTGCGGCTCAAAGGTTGAGGGCTTCCGCAAGTCGATCAAACTGCGCAGCATCGGCCGGAAGGCCTACACGCAGGTGATGATAGTCTTCTGCAAATCGACGAGCGGCTATGCCATGGCGAGCCAGCTGTCGCCACAGAACAGGTGCATCGGATGCCTGGACGAACCGGAAAAGATCGGTTCCGCCGCGATCATTCAGGCCCGCCGACGCGATCAATGTCCGCAGCTCGTGCATCCGCAGCGCCAAATGTTTGCGGGTTGCCGCCTGCCATTCAACATTTGCATAGGCTGATTTGCCGATAGCCAATGCCGGTCCGGAAACATCCCAGCCGCCGAGCCTTTCCCCAATTTCGCGCAGAACATCGGGTGGAGCTAGCACCGCACCCAGCCGGAGCCCTGCCAGGCCGTAGAATTTTCCGAAGGATCGCAGCACTATCAGCGCCCGCCTCCCAGCAAACGGAGCGACGCTTTTCGATGGATCGAGATCGGCATAGGCCTCGTCCACGATCAGCCAGCCGCCGCGCTTCGCGAGTCGGGCCCGCGCGTGTTCGATCCGCTCGACAGGCCAGCAATGCCCGTCGGGATTATTGGGATTCACGAGCACCACGACATCGGCCTTTTCGACCAGCTCCAGCGGATCCAGGCTTGTTACGACGCTTGCGCCGTCAGATCGCCAGCTTTGCGCGTGATCGGCATAGCTTCGAGTGCGAACCGCCACCGTTTTCGCCCGCAGGATCGATGGCAGTTGGCGGATGGCGACCTCGGTTCCCGCAACCGCGCGGCAGTAGGCAGGATCGCATCCGAACGCACCAGCCATGGCGCTCTCGCAGCTCGCGCGGGCTACCTCGCCTGGCAGCCGTGTCCATGCATCGCTCGGAATTTGGGGCAACGGATAGGGAGCTGGATTGATACCGGTCGACAGGTCGATCCATGGCAGGGGCGCATCGGGGAATGCCCGCGCCATCGCATCGATCCGCCCACCATGGCCGCAAACGAGATCGGGATCGCTCATGGCAAGTGAGCCCATCCAAGCGCAGCTAAAAACAGAGCGGCGGCAACTACGACCCGCTGATAAAGAGCCAGCGCACGGCGAATATCGGCTGCGTCCGGGTCGCCTGCTTCGGCGTTGAGCCATGGCTCTTCGCTCGTCGCCGCACCATAGGCTCGTGGGCCGGAAAGCCTGATGCCAAGGGCCCCTGCCATCGCCGACTCCGGCCATCCTGCATTGGGAGAACGGTGTTTGCGGGCGTCGCGAGACATCACCTTCATGGCCCGACCCGAACCAGCACAGAGCGTGAATAGGGTCCCCGTCAGACGTGCGGGGATCAGGTTGACGAAGTCATCTAGTCTGGCTGCGACCTTGCCAAAGGCTTCATATCGCACATTGCGATGGCCGATCATCGAGTCGAGCGTGTTGATCGCTTTATAGGCAAAAAGACCCGGCAATCCCAGGAGCGCACCCCAGAACAACGGCGCGGTGACGCCATCGGAGGTGTTCTCTGCAAGACTCTCGATAGCGGCTCGAGCGATGGCGGCCTCGTCAAGCTCAGCAGTCTCGCGACCAACGATGCGGCTGAGCGTGCACCGGGCCGCATCGATCCCCGCGCCCTCGAAGGCGCTGGCCACGTCCGCGACGTGATCGTGCAGCGAACGTGCGGCAATCAGGCTGGAGGCAAGAAGAGCCATCAGCACGAACCTTACCCACCCATCAGCCAGGACCAGCTGGATCGCCAGTCCGAGCAGGGTTGCAAGCGCCACCAGAAACAGTGTTACGAGACCGCCCATCGCGACCCGCGCGGACCGGCTCCATGCTTCCCGATTGCCCAGAGCCTCCGCCCGCTCGACCAGCCAGCCGAACCAGCGCACCGGATGCCCGATCCGCCTGTTCAGCGCGTCCGGCCAGCCGAGCAGGGCTTCTACCGCCAGCCCTGCGAGCATGATCCATGCGGCCATCACCGCGCCAGCGCCAACAGAGCATCCACGTCGAGGGCCACCTCAAGCCCATCGGCAAGCTCGTCCAGCGCACTTTCGACACTGTCTTCATAGTCGAGCGTGCTGCTCCGACCGCTGCACAATCGCTCGAGCCAGCGAGAGCGAAACGCATCGCTCGCGAACACACCATGGAGATAAGTGCCGATCAGGCGGCCACCTCCCGCGATCGCGCCATCGCAGCTGCCATCATCGAGCTCACTGAATGGTCTACTCAGCGCAGGGCCATGCGAACGACCGGTGTGGATCTCGTATCCTGTCACGTGGTCGCCATGGGCGAGCGTGGTTCCGCTCATGGGGCGAACCACTTTCTCGAGGGTCATCGTCGTCGTCATATCGAACAGGCCAAGACCGTCCGCCGATCCTGCCAATCCATCTGCCGCGTCGGCGTCTTCGATCCGCTTGCCCAGCATCTGGAACCCGCCGCACAAGCCGACAATGTGCGCTCCCGTGCGCCAGGCGGCGAGGATGTCATGGTGCCACCCTTGGTTCCGCAGCATCGAGAGGTCGGCCAAGGTTGACTTGGTGCCCGCGAGAATAATCGCATCCGCCTCTCGCGGAATTGGCTGGCCGGGGGGAATGAAACGGACCTCCACGTCCGGCTCTGCGCGCAGCGGATCGAGATCGTCGAAGTTGCTGATCCGCGAAAGCATCGGCACGGCAATGAGAATGGCACCGCTTTTCAGTCTGGCTTGGTGCAGCACCACAGCGTCTTCTGCGGGTAGCCGCGCGGCACATTGCAGCCATGGCACGATGCCGAAGCTGCGCCAGCCACAGCTGTCTTCGATGAAGCGCACGCCATCCCCAAAAAGGCTCTCGTCACCCCGAAAGCGATTGATAACGAAGCCTGCAATCATCTCGGCATCATCGGCTTCGATGACGGTTCGGGTGCCGACAAGCGATGCGATGACCCCGCCACGATCGATATCGCCGACCAGCACTACGGGAACGTCGCCAGCGCGCGCGAAGCCCATATTGGCGATGTCGCCCTTGCGCAGGTTCACCTCGGCCGGGCTCCCCGCGCCCTCGACTATAACAAGGTCGTGCGCCGATTTCAGGCGTTCGAATGCCTCGATCACCGAGAGAAGCAGGCTCCCCCGATTGGCCATATAGGCGGCAGCTTCTTCGCTCCGCAGGGCTTTCCCATTGAGCACGACTTGCGCACGTCGATCGCCTTCAGGCTTGAGGAGCACGGGATTCATATCAGTCGATGGATCGAGGCCTGCCGCTCTTGCCTGCAGGGCCTGCGCCCGACCAATCTCGCCACCACCGGGGCAGGCTGCGGCATTGTTCGACATATTCTGCGGCTTGAACGGAGCGACCTCGATCCCCCTGCGCGCTGCGATCCGGCACAGCCCGGCAACCAGCAGTGATTTGCCGACATCCGATCCGGTGCCCTGAAGCATGATCGCGCGCCCGGTCATGCCCCGTTACGCCGGGCCGGAGATATCGAGCCGGGTATGCGCGCCGTCGCTCAGAACCTGAGCGTCGATGCCAAAGACATCGCGCAATCGTGTGGCTGTGAAGGTATCCTGCGGCGTGCCGTTCGCGACAATTCGGCCTTCGTGCATCCAGAGAACCTTGGAGGCGTAACGCAGCGCGAGGTCGAGATCATGAATGACCGTCAGCACACTGCGTCCAGCGCGCGCCATTTCGGCGAACAGCTGCATGGTCTGATGCTGGTAGCGCGGATCGAGTGCGGCGACGGGCTCGTCCGCCACAACCAGTGGAGTTTCTGCTGCAAGCGCCCGGGCCAAATGCACTCGCGACAATTCGCCGCCCGAGAGCGTGTCCGCCGCGCGTTCCTCGAAGCCGTCCAACTGGCATGCCCGGATCGCGCGCTGCACCGCTTCACTGTCTTCCTGCGACAAGCGACCAAGGGCAGCGCCATATGCGAACCGTCCGAGGGATACGACATCGCGAACCGGCTGAGGCCAAACGAGCGGACGCGCTTGCGGCAGATACGCAACGCGGCGAGCGCGCTCTACCGGCGAAAGCGATTCCACCGCTGTTCCATCGATCGAAGAGCTTCCCGCGGCCTTTTCCAACATGCCTAGCGCAAGACGCAGGAGGGTCGTTTTGCCCGACCCGTTCGGCCCTATGAGCGCGGTCAGCTCGCCCGCGCCGAGAGCAAACGCGGCGTCGGCGACCAGAACCCTGCCGTCGACCGAATAGCCGAGGCCTTCTGCCTCTAGCAGCTTCATGCCAGCCTCCTGCGCGCGGCGATCCAGATGAATACTGGGGCGCCCAGCAACGAGGCGACCACGCCTAGTTTCAGCTCGCTATCGGTCGGCAGCACGCGAACGCCGATATCGGCGAGCACGAGAATCAGGCCCCCGAGCAAAGCGGAGGGCACCAGTAGCCGCGCGGGATCGTAGCGGAGGAAGGGCCGCACAAGATGCGGTGCGACAATTCCGACGAAGCCGATTGCTCCGGCCAGCGCGACTGCGGCGCCCGTTGCCAGCCCCGCGCCGATAATTACCGCCAGCCGTTGCCGCTTGAGGTCCAGCCCCATTCCTTCGGCCGCCTCGTCGCCAAGGGCGAGGGCGGATAGCCCGCGACGGGAAGCCAGCAGAACCGCGACCCCGATCGCCATGAAGGGCAGAGCACACAGCAGGTCGTCGAAGCTGCGATTGTCCACCGTCCCCAACATCCAATTGACCATGTCCGCGAGGCTGAAGGGGTTGGGGGCAAGGTTCATCAGCAAGGCCATGATTGCTGCCGAGAAGCTCGAAAGGCCGACGCCGATCAGAATTAACGTAACGACGGAGCGCGTGCGGATGGCGGCGAGCGCCACCAGCAGCGTAGCGATCAGCGCGCCAGCTACTGCCGCCAGCGGCAGCACCAACGGGCCTGCAGTTGCCAGACCGAAATACAGCACGAAGGTCGCGAATAGTGCGGCGGTGGCCGAGACGCCGAGGATACCCGGCTCGGCCAACGGATTTCGCAAGAGGCCCTGCAAGGCCGCGCCGCTCATGCCCAGCGCCGCTCCAACAAATCCTGCGGCGAGGGCGCGCGGCAGACGGATTTGCCAGACGACCAGTTGATCGCCTTGGCTCGACTGGAATGTGAGAGCGCCCAGCACCCGGTCAAGCGGCAAGGGCACCGATCCCAATGCGACCGAGAGGACCAGTGCGCCCACAAGGCTTGCCAGCAATATCGCCACTACCCGGTTCATTGCGCGCCTTCCTTCCCTTCTGCGAGCGCCTCTACCGCATCGATCAGGAACCAGCCCCCGCATGAGGTCCAGGCCCCTTCCAGCGGCACGACTGGCAATTCGCGCAGTTGTGCCCGCGCCACCGGATGACGCGCCGCGCTCCAGTTATCGACGTGGTTGGTCTTGCTTTCGAAAAAGGCTGTCGCGATTAGGTCGGGCCGGTCATAGGCGAGCCGTTCCAGTGGCAGCGGGTTCCAACCCGGCCGATCCTGAAAATTTCGCAGGCCCGCCGCGACAAACAGTTCATGCACCAGAGTGCCGTCGCCCGCGGTTACGCCTGCCGGGGTCATGTAAAGAACTTCGCGTTGAGGACCGGACCTCTCCGCAAGTGCCTTCAATCGCCGATCCATATCAGCAACGAGCTGTTCGGCCTCATCCAGCTTGCCAAGTTCGGTGCCCACCCGCAGCACCTCGCCCCGCACTTCGGCGATCGACTGCGGGAAGCCGATCTGCACGACCGGGACCCCCGGCTCCTTCATGAAATCGGCGATATCGTGCCCGCCACCGTAAGTTCGCACCACCAGATCGGGTTGCAGTGACAGCACATCTGCCGTGCGCGGACGGACTGTGGGGATTCCTTCGGCCGCCGCCCGCATGTAGGAAAAGCGCTTTTCCGCATCGGGCGACAGGGCGAGGATATCCTCACGATCCGCGAACTTCAGGACATACTGGTCGGCGCAGTAGTCGAGGCTGACGATCCGTCGCGGCGCGTCCGCTCCCCGCTCCGCCACCTGCGAACAGGCACAGAGCAAAAGGCACGCCAGCGCCGCGAGGATCGTCCGAACCATCGGTTACATCCGGTAGCGCACGCCGCCGAACACCGCACGACCAGGTTGGCCGTAGCGGAAGATCGTTTCATACTGCTCGTCGAACAGGTTCTCGATCCGACCGAAAATTTCGATCTGCTCGGTAATGCCAAAGCTCGCCCGGATATCGGTCACCACATAGCCATCGAGGCGGGTGGTGTTGGTGGCATTGTCGAAGCTGTCGCCCGCCACGAACACGGTGGCACCGATGCCGATGCCGTTCTGCATGCGGTAGTCCGCGACCAGACTGATCGTATCCTGCGCACGTCGTGGCAGGCGATTGCCGTTCACATCGTTTCGGGCGTCGATGGTGGTGTAGTTAAGCGCGACGTCGAAGCCATCGGTCGGACGCAGCGCCAGACCGAATTCCCAGCCATCCGCACTTGCGAGTGCGATATTGTCGTATGTGCCGAACGGGCGTGGATTGGCCGGATCCTGACACGCCGGGATCGGATTGCTGGTGCAGCCGACAAACGCGATCAGATTAGTCGCGTCGCGTTCGAAATAAGTGACGCCCACCTCGGCTCGGCCACCAAGGAAATTGTGCGTTATACCGACATCCCAGTTTTCCGATTCCTCGGGCTCGAGATCGGTATTTCCGAAGTCGCTGAACAATTGGAACAGCGCAGGCGCTTTGAAACCTTCGCCATAACTGCCGCGCAGCACGGTATCGCCGCCGTTGGGCGAATAGGCTCCGCTGGCAGCGAAGGTCGTATTGTCACCGTAGGTTTCGTGATCGTCGTAGCGAACGCCACCAGTCAGCGAGAGCCCGTCCAACGGCGTCAAATTGAGCTGGCCGTAGACCGAGTTGATCCACACATCATCGCCAATCGCGGGCGCACCGAAACTCGAGCTGAGATACTCCGATTCCTCGCGCTCTGCGCCGAAAACTAGCTCGGCCATGTCGGCTGCATCGAATACGCCCTGATATTCGTAGCGAAGGTTCTCCCCGAAAGCGTCGAAGGTTTCGGAGTTGGTATCGAAGCTGAAATTCCGTCGGTCGATCCTGGTGTATGCAATCCCCAGCCGGTTGCGGAAACGTCCATTCAGGAAGTTAGCATTGATCCCACCATAGCCGACCAAATCGTTGCGGTAGGAAACCTCGTTGGTATCGCCCAAGCCCGTCGCCGTGAAGCCATCGATCTCGGTCTCGCTGTCGGCATAGAAACCGCGCAGATCGATCGAGAAATTCTCGCCCAGCGCGATATCTAACTTGGCGTTTGCGCCAAGGCTTTCGAACCCGTCCGGCTCGGTTCCACCGCGCGCCTCGCTGAATGCGGAGATGCCATCGGTGCGATAGTAATTACCGCCGACACTCACCCCGACAGGGCCGAACTTGCCAGAGACGTTTCCAACGAGTTCCGCAGTGTCGCGCTCACCATATTCGGCACGCGCGAACACGCCAAGCTCCTCGGTCGGCTCGCGGGTGATCAGGTTCACCACTCCGCCGATCGCTTGGCTGCCGTAAAGAACGCTCTGCGACCCACGCACCACTTCGACCTGTGCGATGTTGCCAGTGAGTGCAGGGCCGAAGTTGAAGCCGCCACCGGTCGAGGATGGGTCGTTCAGTTTCACCCCGTCGATCAGGACGACGGTCTGGTCGCTTTCTGCGCCGCGGATCGAAACGCCGGTGTTGGTTCCGATCCCGCCATTGCGGTTGAAGGTGACACCGGGGACCGTGCGCAAGATGTCGAGCACTTCGCTCGACTGGCGGTTCACGATTTCCTCTTCCTCGACCACTGTGACCGATTCACCAACCTGGCTGATCGCACGTTCGGTTCGGTTGGCAGTGACAACGATCGTTTCGGAGTTCACCTCCTCGTCTTCGGGAAGATCGACCGACTGAGCGAACGCCCCGGTCGAACACAGAGCCACGGCCGATGCCGCGACGGACAAATAAAATGCGGTTTTCATTGCAATATCCAAAGCCACCCCACGCGGAGGCTCCGGTGCCCGCATGGTCAACTCGACAGATGGCCCGCCGCCGCTCGAAGTGAGCCGCGACACCGGTAACCGGCCTGGCTGTCGTTACTTCGGAAAAAGAACTTTCCTGTCCCATTGGGCTGGACCCGGCCCCGGACGAACGACGCGACGGCAGGTCTCCTGGCTTGCCGATCAGCGTCTTCGAACCGTCTTCCCGGCGTCACCCAGTGCAGGGCTTAGCCAGTGACATGTTGGTTCGGGACTCCTGGCTCACAGTTGCGGGCACAGCGCCGGCATCTCACCGGCTTCCCTCTTAGCTCCTGGCGATTTCGCACCTGCAGCACCGTCTGATTGCGCCAATGCTAGCCAGGAACGCCGCTGTCAATCCTTGCAGACTAGAAGTCGATACCCTGCTGGGCGCGAATGCCTGCGTGATAGGCATGCTTGGTCTCGGTCATCTCGGTGACGGTGTCGGCATAGTCGATCAATTCGGGCTTCGCATCGCGCCCGGTCAATATCACTCGCGTATCGCCCCGGCGTTCAAGGGCATCGATGACGGCTTGAAGCGTGAGGTAGTCGTAGCGCAGCGCAATATTGATCTCGTCGAGCACGATCAGCGCGTAGTCACCACTCGCAATGAGTTCGCCCGCCTTTGCGAGCGCCTTCTCGGCAGCCTCGATATCACGTTCCTTGTCCTGTGTATCCCAAGTGAAACCATCGCCCATAACGTGCCAGTCAACCAGATCCGGGAAGCGTGCGAAAAACTGCTTCTCACCTGTCTTCCACTTCCCCTTGATGAACTGCACCACGGCGACCTTCTGCCCCCAGCCAAGCGCACGAGCGATGACGCCAAAGGCAGAGCTCGACTTGCCCTTGCCGTCGCCGGTGTGGACCAGCACCAGGCCGCGCTCTGGATCCTTGAGCTCCCGGCGCCGCTTCGCTTGCGCGGCCTGCAGCTCCTTCATCTTATCCTTGTGTGAATTGCTGTCGGCTTCGCTCATACGATCTCTCTAGGTTCAACGGTGAGGAACTGGCCGAAGCCGAGTTCGATTTCAAATGGGTTCGGTCGGCCAAGAGCCGCGGCGACGCAGCGGACGACGCCGAGATGCGTGGCGGCAAGGATATGCCCCTCGATCCTCGCGGAATCGAGCAGATAAATGCGAACCCGCTCGACCATTTGCGCGACACTTTCGCCTCCGTGCGGGCGTGCGCCTTCGACATCTTCTGCCCAGGCATCGATCTCATGACGCGGAATTTCGTTCCACGCCTGCATTTCCCAGTTCCCGAAATCGATCTCCATCAGTCTCGGGTCGGCGTGGACGGAAAGGTCGAAATGCCCGGACAACTGCTCAGCCAGCGCAGTGCATCGGGTCAGCGGGCTGCTTTCGATCCGTGCGAAGCGGTCGGGCAATGCGGTCACGAGTGCACGGAGGCTTTCCTCGTCAAACGCTCTGGCGGGCACGTCCGACTGGCCGTAGCAAATCCCCGCAGCGACCTCGGGCTGGCCGTGGCGCAGTAGGATCAGAGCCATGCGATCAAGCCTATGTAGAAGCCGACTTCGCTGATCTGCTGCACAGCGCCGAGGCAATCGCCCGTATAGCCGCCCAGCTTGCGCTCGAAGAGCAGCCGCGTCGAGCCATGGCCGACACCCAGACCGACCAAGCCGCACAGCACCATGGCGGACCCAAGAACGGTCGCGCCGATTGCGACCGCGGCAATCCCGGTGAGCGTCGCCACCATTAGCGGCGCTGCTCCGATCCCCTTCGCAACCGGCTTCGCGATCCCCTCGGCGCGTGCATAACGACTGGTCGCAATCACGATTACTGCCGAGAGACGCGAGACTCCGTGCGCCACGGGCAGTGCGGCAAGGGCGAGCATGAAGGGCAATTGCGATAGCGCGGCAAACTTGAGTAACAGGACGAGGAACAGCGCCACTGCTCCGAACGTGCCTAGGCGGCTGTCGCGCATGATCTCCATCATCCGCTCGGGTGTCGGCGCACCAAGCCCGTCGAACAGGTCGGCCAGCCCATCTTCATGGAAGGCTCCTGTCGCCAGCAGCGTTGCGGCAGTCCCGAAAATCGCAGCGATGAAAGCGCCGCCGAGTGCCCAGCCAAGTGCGAAGCCAGCCGCTCCGATGGCGCCGATTGCAAGGCCGACAAACGGATAAAAGCCGGGTGCGGTCTCGAAGTCGCGCTCCTCCAGCTTGGCTGTGGGCAATGGAATCCGCGTGAGAAACACCCACGCGGCCAGCAATGCGAAGAAGGGGCGTTTCATGAAGCCGGAGTAGCGTCGGAAACCCCGGCTTGCGAAAAACTCGCCATTCCGAACAGCGATAGCGCAGCGCGGATCATCGGCACGGCAAGCAATGCACCGGTGCCCTCGCCTAAACGCATGTTTAGATCGAACAAGGGCTCGGCTTCTAACCAATCGAGCAACGCCCGATGTCCCTGTTCGGCCGAGCGATGCGCATAGACGAAAGCCTTTTCGCAGTCTGGTTCTATCGCCCTTGCAAACGCGGCGGCAGCGGTGGCGATAAACCCGTCGACGACCACCAGTTTATCCGATGTCCCGGCACCGATCATCGCGCCCGCCATGGTGCCGATCTCGAAACCGCCGACCTCCGCGAGTGCCTCGATTGGCGCGAGCGCTCCGGTTCGCGCCGCCGCGCGTTCAAGTATTTCTCTCTTATTGGAGAGCCCGGCATCGTCGAGACCCGTGCCGCGTCCGACCAACTCGGCGACGGAAATGGAACTCAGCTTGTGCGCCAGCAGGGCCGCTGCGGAAGTGTTGGCAATACCCATTTCGCCAAAACAAACGATCTTGCTCTCGATGCCGCTCGCAAAGTGTCGTCCTTGCGTGGTCGCCTTGCTCGCCACCTCTGGACTCATCGCGGGCCCCGCAGAGCTGTCGGCCGTGCCTCGTCCGAGTGCCATGTCGATCAACCCATCACGTTGCGCTGGCAAATACATTATCCCGCAATCGACGACGGTGACCGGTATGCCGAACTGCGCTGCGATGGCATTCGCCGCAGCCCCACCTGCTAGGAAGTTGGCGACCATCTGGCCTGTAACTTCCTGCGGGAATGCCGACACACCCTGTGCGGCGATGCCATGATCGGCAGCAAAGATCGCCAGCGATGCCGAGGCATTCTGGGGGTTAGGGTCGCCTAGGATCGCCGCGGACTGAACGGCGAGGCTTTCAAGCCGCCCCATTGATCCAATTGGCTTAGTCTTTTCGTCAATCAGACGCTGAAGGTCGGCTCGGGTCATACTCTACGCGTCTAGCGAATACAGAATGACTTTGGAACGGCGCGAGTTGCGCATGCGCACCGAGCGCTTAACGATCATCCGTTGGTGGGGGCTCGGCGATCCTAAGAGCTCTAATTTTTTCGCCATTGTGACGTGCCGAGCGAACGGCAGCTTTCAAGTCGAGACGCCTACGATGTGAATGACCTAATTTAGGGCGCAAAGCAGCCATAATGGTCTCAAAGAGTATAGAGGCCGCCACCGCTAGACAGTGGCGGCCTCCAATTTTCTGCTTCCAGACGATATCCCGCAGGACCGACATCCTGCGGCATATTTGATCAGTAGTGCCCGTCGATCCCACGCCTGATTATCAAAACATTGGTGATGTCTTGCGGGACAACTTGCGAACGAACAATGTTGCAAGCCCTTTTCAGATTTTGCACCACATTGCGCTTCCAGTGATGCGGATCCTCGGCACTAATCACGCCGATGTTGAGCGCTGATCTTCAAGAAGATCTTGTCCGCGTAGATTGGGTTCAAGCGAATCTACCTAATCCAATCTGCGCGCGTCACAAGCACCTATCGAGGTGGTCGTCCCAGAACTCGCGAAGGATATCCTGACCTCCGTCGCGAAGCAGCTCCTGATCATATGCTCCGTGGGCTAGGCCAAGCCCCGTAAGCACCTTTGGCACGATACAAAGATGAGCATGCAAAGGATATGGGGCGCCGATAACTCCGGGGGAATGTAAAATGACCACTGAAGCGACGTTACGAGCGTTGGCTAACGATACGGCGTAAGAACGCGCTCGCTCCCAACCCGTATGGAGGCGATCCACATCTCCCAAGGGCAGAGTGACGTATGTCAGGAGACCTGCTTCGGTGGGAGACGCGAATTCATCGGCTTGCCGTAGCAGGACGTCCGGATCACTCAGGAGGTCGTCCGCTTTGGCCGGAAGAACTACCTCAACCTTCTCGACGTTGGGGGTCCAGACTGAACGATCATCGACATTGATATGGGCACCCACATGGCATTTGCGCCAACCAAACTCATGCGCCGAATTCTCCCGCCCTCGAAATGTCTTGCGCAGAACTCCGAAGGTGAAACCATCAGTTGAACCCTGCGGGTTGGTGTAGAGCCAGCTCAGCGGGTTTTGCTCACTGACCTTCTGCGGCGATTTGGCCGCTTTCGCTCGCGGACCGCGTTTCTTGGCGGCCATCAGAACGACACCCCCTTGAGGAAGCGAGCGATTTCAGCATCCGCGCGCTGACATCCCATAAACAGCTCAGCTTCCGATGTCGGCGCTTGCCAGTGAACCTTAAGACCGTTCTCTCCGACGGACACATAATGCCCACCCCGCTGCGGAACGAGCCAAAACGAGTGATCGAACCGGCAAGGAAGCATTCGGGTCAAAAGCATCGGCTCGACTGGCGACGACAGCACGATGTCCGCTTCGCACGGGCGCTCGCCAGTCAACAACCTGAGCAGCAGAATATCGCGGTCCTGATCGACCGATGTTTTCAGCATTGCCAGATCCCTCCGCTCCGCATCCGCGGTGCCGCACAATACGAGACGACATTCGGGGACGTCGAGCGTGCCTTTCGGCAGGCCAGGTAGATTCCAAGTCGCCACTGTTGAGGCAGTCAACTCCATCAAAGGGATTGCGAGCAGCCGTTCACATGGCGGGAAAGGCCGCGAGGTATGTTCAGACATATAGTATTTGCTTTCACTGGAGGGTCACCGGCCATTGTTGACCAGATCAGGCTGCCTAAATTTTCATCTTCAGGACAACTTCGCTTGCTCCGATCCAGCTTTCCCGACCGCCAGTTTTGCGGTCGCCTTTCTGACACTATCCTTCCCTTCCGCCTTTCTGGCGCAGTTATGCCGCAAAGCACATGGTGACGCGCACTGCTGCGTGGCGATTGGCCAAAAGTCCTTTACCGATGTCGAAAGAGCGCCTCGGGGACTTATGCGAGGAAACAGTCGTTCCAATTGCTAGCGTTCGTGCCCCTTCTTGAGACTCTTCCAGTCCGCTACCGCCGACGAAACTTTCCCCTTGCTGAAAACAGGTTCCGGTGGGACGCGCTCTTCGATAAGTTTTTTATCACGCTCGTTATGCGAAGGAGCCGCCGGTCCCGCGCCGGGCTTACGAGTGAGCGGACCACTGTCGGAGACGACTCCGCTGTTTAGCCGGTTAGGCTCGCTATTCATTTGCAAGGTTCGCGTCGGCGGAACGACGGTCTTACCCAGAGTTGGCACCGCGGACGATTTGGAGCCGAGAGCTTCCATCGGCGTCAGGTCACCTGACGGTCGGGCAATCTGCGCCTTTTCCTTCTCCGCGATTGCTTGGGCCCGTTTAACGGCAGCCTGCCGTGCGTGAATTACGTCCAGATTATCCTTCCGCTTCGCGCCGACAATGGTTTCCAACTTCTTACGTGCCATCTCGGCTAAATCTTCTCTCGTCAGCGACTTTCCTGAAGGCGATCCGGGGTGCTCAGCTCGTGAGAGTGACCTATCATCGCCGTTGATTACTGTCTTTGTAGCAATTTCTGTTCTGTCCTTCTGGGCCCTTATGCCGGAAACGGGTGAATGGTCGGACGACAATGTGTTGCCCTTTGTCACATCCGTGCTTGAGGAGACGAACTTTTGGGTAGCCGAAGCCAGCGGCTTTTTTATCTTGGCTTCCGGAGTGAAGGTTGGAGCCTTCGGTGATGGCTGCAAGGCGTCGCCCTTAGCCAGAACACTATTGTTTCCACGGGCAAGTGCTTTCCGCTCCTTTCCGGGAGCTTTCTTCACCGTTGAATGATGGGGCGCCTCAGCCCTCTCTTGAACTGACACGAGCCGAGGGTCTTCTGGCGCTTTGTCGGATCGAGAAGAGACATCGGCCGCTCGCACGTAGCTCGTCGCTTCGAGCCTTGGCTCCAAGCCTTTGCTTTGCGTAGATCGGACCGGCGCCAGCCTGTCGGTCGCTGGAATAGCCTCGGTTGATAGCTGGGGCAGCTTCTGGGTAGGTTTGGAAACCTCACCCTTGGCAATGGGAGACACCGGAATGGATCCTGCAAACATCTCTTCGAAGGCGGCGGAAACCCGCGCGCTGTCTTGTTTGATCATAAGAGCCGTTCTGGCTCGATCGACCCTTTCTGCCATTTCGGACAGAAATGTCGCGCGCTGAAGTTCGCGTTCGGCGATCTCATGTGCTTTCTTGCGAAGCTCAGACCCTACACGCTGCTTCGCTTTTTTGATTGCCTGTTGAACACCCACCACGGTCGCACGAAGATCCGCCGCCATAGCGAGTAACCGATGGATCTCATCAACCTTCTGTTCTGCAGCGAACAGACGCCGCTTCGCCCAAGTCTTCTTCTGACCGACCTTCGTCTGGGAGGAAAGTTCAAGCCCTCGTGCACCATTCGACAAGGCGGTATAGCGCTTGCCTATATGCGCAGCGTGCAGTGTCGCATTAATGTCGCGAACCACACAGCGCCTCCGCTCTCTGATGCCGTCCGCGGTATTGATATCGCCGACCTTGCTGATCCCGAATTCCCATTCGTGCGCGGCGATCCGTTCGGAAGGGCGCAGGCTATACATTAGATGCAGATGGAAGTTACGCTGATCCCCGCCTCGGTCCGGTTTATGAATCGCAGCCACGTAAGCCAGACCTCGTCTCTCAAGCCGAGTGGCAATCCGCCTCACCATCCGCCGACGAAGGCGCGGGGAAGCCTCGCATGGAAGCTCAATAATCTCGGCGACATAGACATTGGCGTTTGCGCGATCATGCCTCTCGGCGGCTTCGAGAACTCGCCAGAAGTTACGAAGTTCGTTTCGATCATCTGCGACGTTGCTGTGCCACCCGAGTTCGCCGTCCTCCAAGCTCTCGTGCGCGGTGATGTAGAGACTGGCACGCTCTGCTTCCCCGGCGCGCCAAAAGCGGCCTTTCTTTGACGCAAAGCCACGCGGCACGAAGTCGAAGTGAATCGAAGACAGTCCGTCCGCGCCGCGCTGGGAGTTGACGCCCCAGGTCCCAGCGTAGACTTCTTTGATGCTCCTGTTGGTCAGCTTGCGCGGTGTGCGGTTTGACCCACGGTATCGATCTTCTGGTGCGGCACGAACTCGCACCCGGCGGCGCATGAAGGCCTCGGCTTCGCGATCCGAAATCCGTTTGCGACGCCGACGGGCGCTCTCGGCGACCCTTTCTTCGCGCTCATTTGACTTACGCGTCTTCAGGTTCTGGGCGCTGCGAGCAGCGGCGAGTGCGGCCCGCAACTCCGGCGATCCAATCCTGATTTGACGTATCGACAGCTGCACAGCGAGACAGGGCTTTCTGATCTTATTTCGAGGGGGGTGGGCGCATTTGGGTTTCTCGACAGAAAAACCCTTTGTTGCGCACCACCCCCCTCTTCCTTCCTTGATTTAGGACCGCTTTACTCGGGGTGGTGCATCCTACCCCTGCGAAGCATATGCCTTTCGTGATGTTCGGACGATTGACTCCGGTCTTGGGCCAGACTTGCTCCGGCTTCGACAGCGTCAGCTTTGCGCCCCAATCTGACCATTACGCTTATTGCCGGTGTCTCCCGAAATCAGTCATCGAGGCTGCGCTGTAGCGATGTCCGCTCTGGTCGACGTTGACCGGCCATTGTCCGTTCTTTCTCCTTGGCCAATCACGGCCAAGGAGAAGGACAATGACTTACTCTCACCTTGACCCGCCATGCACAGCCGCCCGTTTGAAAGGTCGCGCTCGTGCAGCCATGCGGCGAAAAGCGCTAGCGGGCTTTCGTCTTCCTGCCAGACGCGCAGCTGGGCCGGGATATCCAGCGTCTCGCGCACGGAGGGTTCTTCGAAGAAAGGCGGCACGATGGTCATCGAAGAGACGATTGCAGTTCGAAATGCGCTGATGCTGCCTCGCTTCGACCCCCAGATATCGATCGTGGCGACGGCCACAGGAAATGCTCATCGGTCCTGGAGCGGTCTTAACGAGCTTCCTACGACCCCAAAGGCTGTGACATCGTTTTCACTCTCGAAAATGAGCCTCCGGTCGGTTCGACGCTACGTTGGACTGTTCGCAATCGCGGAGACGAAGCTGCCGCGGAAAATGACCTCGGTCACTATGCCGGGAATGAAACGATCGTTGAAAAAAATTCCGCATACAACGGCAGCCACGCCATGGATTTGGCTGTGATGCTTCGCAGCCAAGTAATTGGACGTCGACGCGTTTGGATCACGATCCGTGGTGTCGCCATCCCGCCGCGAAATCCCAAACAGCGCCGGAGATTCTGATCCGATGGACCGGTCATCACCGGCTCTTTAGTTTCTACGCAACCATGTCCTAATTCTCCGGTCCCGCCGATAATGAATTACGTAAGAGTATCGGTCGCTGGCGCCCAGAGCTGACGAGCCTCTTCGAAAAGTTCGTCTGCGCGATCCTGCATTCGGTCCTCGTTCCATTCTGGATAGCCGTCCAGCAGGCGCCTGTTGAGCTCCAGCTTGCTGTGCGCATGAAGCCCGTCTCGCTTGCATGCTCCTGAAGGGCCGTTCCATGGACCGTTTGAAAGAGAAGGGTTCAGTTTCGAACTCACCAGCGTGAGATTGCCGATGCCATCTATCGCCCATGTTCGGTGCTCTGCCGTGACATCTTCATCTTTGATCGGCCAATGCTCCTGCCACCCTTGCGGCATGACATGTTCGATCTGCAGGCGCGCTAGATCAAAGGTGAGGATTGGCTCGGCCTTCTCGTTCTTCATCTGCCAGGCTTCTTCGATCGCTTGAAGTATCATCGAAACGCGATCCCGGCGCAGACCGTTATAAAACTTGCGTTGCCTCCACTGCGTCCTGAATTCGTCGTCGTCGGGCCAGGATTCCGCTCCGCCGACCGCCTCCGCGAGTTCTGTCGCTATCGCCGCAGCTACCGGTCGCTCCGCCGGAGTATTCCGCATCGCCTTCAACAGCCTCAACGCCAATGCACCGTAGCCGCGGGTCTGATAGCCGCAGACCATGCGGCGGACGAGATAGCTCTCGATCGCCTCCGCCGCCGCCACCCGATCGTCCTCATCGGAACCCTGACGTCCCATCAACGCGAGCAGGACCGGATCGAATACGACGACGTCGAGTGTCCGGAGACGTTGGATGAACCTGGAGAACCGATCCGTTCCGTTCTCGGTCGCCAGGCGTTCGAAGAAGGTCGCGTCCTTGGCGATGCTCTGCATGAGGGCTTCCACACTGATCGTGCGCTCCGATGATGCCTTCCGCATCGCGCCTACGTAGCGCAGAAAACGATCGTAGAGATGCTTGGGAGACACCGCCTCGACGGTTTCCTTGGTCAGCCAGCTCTGCAGGAATGCGTCCACCCGAGCGCGGGCCGCATGCCCCGTTCCGACCTTAGCACGCCAGAATTCGTGATCCCTATCGAACTTGCGCCAGTATTCTTCGTAAAGCGGGGCCGCATCGATCTTCTGGCGCGAAGCTTCCCAGAGGAGCCAGTTCTTCATGAGGTCCGCTGGCAGGAGCGGGGTGCCGTGGGCATTCAGCGTCTCGAAGATCGCCTGAGGCTCATCGCTCGGATCGAGGTCGAGGACGATCAGTTTGAGATAGTCCTTCAACGCTTCGGCTAGGCGCTGGGCACGAGAACCAGCAGCTGCAGCCTCTCCCTTCGGCAAGAGATAGGAGTTCGCCGAAGAACGGAAGAATCCATAGGCGTCGGACATCCGGTTGGCGTCGCCTCGAGGCCACTCTGCGGCGGTGCTGTCGAGAACCGCCTGGAACGGTTCCCGATCCTCGTTCGTCGGCCAGACCTTGTATCGTTCGAGCGGATCATACGCGGTATTGGACGTAAGTATTCCGAGCTGCTGCCTGGCGAAGGAAGCCATCTGCTCTTGCTCACCTTCTATGACCTCCTCGACGTCCGAGATGGCGTGTTCGGTAGCCTTGAGCAGGATCTGCAAGGTCGTCAGGCGTTGCTGCCCGTCGATGACCTCACGGCGAGGAAGGCTTCCCGTTGGATTGGTAACTTGCTCTAACACGACCGTGCCCAGGAAATGGCTGGCGACAGGCGCGTCATCATCACGGTTCTCGAGACGTTCGAGCAAACCCAGGACGTCTTCCCATAGCGGCTCCCACTGCGCTTCCCGTGACCAGACATAGGGGCGCTGGAACAGGGGCACCGTGTGCCTAGTCTGAGCGCCGAACACCTGTGAAATCGGAATGTAATTAGGCTGCATCGATCATACCCCCGTTTCGGCGACACTAGCGTCCGAGGGGCACCAGGCAACAAGGGAAACACTGCTTACTAAGCTGGGTGTTCTAAATCCTAAGCACTCAGACGCAGAAACGAGTTTTGCGGATGCCAAACCGAAAGACAGATCGAGATGCCGATCGTCATTCCGTCTCGATCAGTCTGACTTCATAAGGATCGACGCCCTCGACGCATCTTACGACCGCTAGATCGGGTTCATCCGGCAAGGCGACCTCTACCATAGCGGACGCCTGATCCATCGCAGCTCCGATGGATTGGGCCGCTCCGATGCCGCCGTAAAACTGGGCCGCGAAGATTCCGGCGCTCGCATCTCCCACCGAACTCGACATCGCGATCACCACCGGCGCGGCTTCGAGCATGAGCTCAGCGCCTTCAAGAGTCTCGCAGGCATTCAGGACGATCAGTCTCGGCGAATGATCGGTAGCCTTCAAAATCCGCGCGAACTTCTCGTAGCTTAGGAGAAACTCACCTGGATCGACCACATCGGCGTTGTCGAACAAGAGTCCGCCGCCTGCATGGCCGGAAAAGTGAACGACGTGGGGCCTGTGGTCATTCAAGCCATCGAGCACGTCCTGTATTGCCGCTGCGGGACGGACATTGAGTTCGATAAGATCCCGATACCGTGCACCACGCAGGGTCTTGAGGACATTGTTGACTTCGGCATCTACCCGTAGCGGCACGGCACCCTCAGTTGCCGGACTGGCCGTTAGGTAGAGGACGCGGAGCTTCTCAGGTTCAGGCGCCGGCAAGACGACGTGCCGCACCGTCGAACTTCCTAAGCGGCCGAGTTCCCGCGCATGGGCTCGCTCGGTTTCGCGCCGTTTCACTGCCGCACGGTCGGCGATGGCCTGCGCGGTCTTATCCTTGCGTTGCCGCTGGGCTGCCGCACGGTCGGCAGACGATTGCTCTCTTCCCAAGGCCGATCTTAGACTGACCTCCTTCGTCGCACGATTGCCGGCGTTGGTTCCCAGCTTGCCTTGGAGCTCGCCGATCTTCTTTTCGGCAGCGGCTATGCGATCATCCTGCGTCTTGGCGTTCCTCAGATAGCTGTTGCGCATCGAATCCGAGGTCGCCTTGCTTGCGGCTTGACGCTTCTTCGCCGCCTCCACGCGGGCAGCACCTGCTATCTTCTCCTGCTTGCCGATGTCATCGCGCAGCTTCCCAGCCGCCTTGTCTAGGTTCGCGATGTCGCGCTTATACTGGTCCGATTGCATATCGTATTCGTGTCAGGCCGCGGCGCTTATCGGCATCTCGTTCCACTCGCGTCCGTCCAACTCCCGCCCGCCGGACTTCGGTCGGAAACCACCCCACTGCTTGAAGAAGAATGGCACGGCTTGGCGCTCACACTCGTTCCGGATTTCGCGCGCCCAGTCGATGTGCATCGGTCGGGCTCCCGGCCCACTTTCGCCACCTGCGATCACCCAATGGATGCCGTCGAGATCCATTTCGCCGACCGCGCCGATCAATGGTTCTAGCGAGAGAAACCGAACCCCGGCGGGAGCTTGACGGAGATGCTCGATACGGGATTTCGCTGACGCCGCCTCCACCGACACCCCCAACCAAATATGTGCCGGTGCCGAGCGCTCGGCATAGCGATCCAATAGGTAATCGCGCATCAGCGACGACCGCTTCGTTAGCAATTGGAATACGTGCCAGTCCGCCCGCTCCATGGTATCGAAAACCTGGTCAACGAACGGAAGCGGCACCTTCTTGTGAAACAGGTCGCTCATCGAATTGACGAAGATCATGCGAGAACGCCGCCAAACCAGCGGTTGACCGAGCCGCTCCGGCCTCAGCGTAAGGTCGAACCCGTTCTCAAAAGGATGGCCCGGCACTCCCCGGAAACGCTCGGAGAAGCGCGACGCATAGCAGTTGTCGCACCCGGCGCTGATCTTCGTGCAGCCCGTCACAGGGTTCCAGGTCGCATCGGTCCACTCAATCGAACTCTTGTCGGCCATCTATCATCCCCGGAATGGAACAGTTAGCGAACAGTGCCAGATCACGAATCGCAACGCAAGCGCTGGACAACGAGCGCAGCCCTCGCCAAGTCGGAAGACAGACAGAGAACAATATTTTGCCAGCAAGGGACAGGAGGCCCTGTTCGATGGAGACTAATAAGCGGACGGAGCATAGGTTCGGCGGAGGCTGGACTGAAATAAAGCTGGATGCCGTATCCGATTATCTGACCTTCTATACGCAGGCCCTCAAGGCAAGACCGAAGCCCGATAACCCGTTCGAAACATGGTATATCGATGCCTTCGCCGGAACAGGTGATCGCACTCTGGAAACCGAACCGGCTGGCCTGTTCAGCCCGCCTGACGAAACGAACGAATTTACCCGCCTCGATGGCTCAGCCCGTCGGGCGCTATCGATCGAACCGCCGTTCCGCCACCTCGTTTTCATCGAGAAGGACACTAAGCGATTTGCCGCCCTTCAAAACCTGAAGGAAGAATTTCCGAACCGTGATGTCCAATGCGTTCACGGTGACGCCAACAACGAACTGCGGCAGATCTTCGACCAAAGCCCTTGGCGGGACCCGAGGCGGCGGGGTCTGCAGCGCGCAGTAGTGTTCCTCGATCCTTACGGCATGGCCGTCCGCTGGGATACATTGAGGTTCCTCGCAGAAACCCAGCGTGCCGACGTCTGGTATCTCTTCCCGCTGCACGCCGCGCTTCGTCAGCTCAGCCACAAGCACACCGCCCTCGACGGCGGAAAACGGAAAGCTCTTGGCGAGGTCTTTGGCACCAATGATTGGGAACAACGCTTCTATCAGCCATCGGAGCAGCCAGCGACGGACCTTTTCGAAGCGGCGGTGCGTGGCGGTCCCGATCGAATTGCAGACGCGGAAAGCGTAGAAGCCTTCGCCGCCGAACGGCTAAGGTCGATTTTCAGCTTCGTTTCCCGTCCGATCCCAATCCTGACCCACCGCAAACTCCGACAGTTCTCACTCTTCCTGCTCAGCGGCAACCCAAGCGATAAAGCAATCGCGTTGATCAAGAATGGTGTCGCTGCGCAGATCAAGAAGTATGGCGGGCAGTAGCCGTCGCTCCCTTGGACCCAGTATGAAATTCAAAAGCTCATTGCAAATAACGGCATTTATCCTCGTTGGTGCCGCAATGTTGATAGTTGGCTGGTATGCGCTATCACCCCGATGGACGATTTCGAAGTTAAGCGATTGGGAAACCGACCCGGAAAATCTAGGTGAGCATTACGACCGGCAGCAGGTTCGAGCGGCCTTTGAACGCCAGATGCTGCCGCAAGTCGATGACTATCCACCACCGATTACGAAAGACGTAGTTCTCGACGCTTTATCCGATCCACGAGCAGTTCGGATGTTTGTGACCGAACCGTATGGTGAATGGCAATTCGCAGCTGCCGCTGGATTGCCGCCAAGGCTTGCGTCAAGTGACCCTACCCTCGGAAACCGCATAATGGAAACCACAGAAAGTTGGGAGTTAGACTGGTGGGGAGTGAATAGGTTAGTGGCCTCACCTTCCGAACGTGCCGGTGCAGAAGGTAATCGATATCACTTCGAACGCCATGGTCTACACTGGCGCTTGGTAGAGATCGAACTTACGACCGAAATTAAGTAGTGCAACCTTAGCCCTGATTGACCGATACTGGGTCAACAGCGGAACGTCACCTTTTGGTTCCCGCCTGAGCGAGATCGAAACTGGATGCTAACCTGAAGCTCTGCTTGAGAGCTTGCATAACGTCAGAGGGCTGTCTTCCTGATTGAGGTGATAACCAAACTCGGATCACTCGCAGCTGCAGTGATAACTTTATTCACTGGGGATCTAATTATATCTCAAGCCCCTTAACGCAACCGCCTGAGTCGAGAGGGAAGCCGTCAAAAATAGGAAACATCTATACAATTTCGTCGTCATCACAGATCTCCTTCTCGCTAATCCATCTCCGGTATCATGCCCATCCAGACGCGCCCCAAGCAACTTTCCGGCAAAGGTTCGGAAAGTTCTTCGTTGATACTTTCATCAACCGTTACCGCGCCGCCCTGGAGCTCGATCTCGGTTCCCACAGCCGCAGCGCCGCCAGTTCTCGGATCTCGAATACGGCGCGTCCGAGCGTCCCATCTGGTGCCGGCCGCCCATACCACCGGATAGGCGAAGTTGCCGTTGTCTACCCGCAGGCAACCATCGGAAAACACGAGCGATCCGGTGATGGAGGATAGCATGGGGGGCATCTGTCGACTCAGTGCGGAAAGAGCGAACGGCGCATTATCGGCATTTTTCGATTCCGCCTTCGTTTCATGCGGCTCCTGGCTGCTCGGATTTTTGAGCCCGTCTGAACAGCTCGCCAGGTTAATCGCTACAGCGATCCCAATTAGCATCTGAATTGGTCGGTTCGGCATGATAGTTCAACCAATCATAAGAGCCTACGATATCCAGCTAAGTCCAATCTCCTGTAGCGTCCAGCCGGCCCCTTTACGGCGCATACGATAGCCAATGCCCTCACCACCGAGATTTCCGTAAGTTGCACCGCCCTCAGCCGCACATTCAACTCCAGCACAATTGATCTTGGCATGAATAAACGCCGCGCTCTCGCGGTTTGACCGAACGACTATGCGCCCGTCATCCCAGGTGCAGGCTCTGTCTGCCTTGATCCTTCCAAAGCGCCGGTTGAGGCGTTCAACCAACTCATCATTCGCATCGGTCAGGCACATTGTAGGGTTACGATCAGAATTGCGAGACTGGCGGGATTTGCCGATCACATACGAAAAAAGCGCTTCGCGCGGATTGGCTACGTCCGGCACGTAAAACACCGGAAATCCCGACGACCGAGGATGCTTCTCGACCTTCGCGAGAAAGCTGGGGGGAGGTGGCGGTGCGGGTGGCGGATCGGGGAGATCGCCTGCACGCTTGGCCGGCTTCTCCACTTTGCGAACTCCGTGGAATACGATGGCGGAACCGTGTTCACATTCAAACGGGATTTCCTCGGGGGTCACTGCTTCAAGATCGAGGCTCTCTGGCAGGCTCCCGCCACCACCTTGCAGATAATCACCTTCGCGGAATTGTTCGTTGGTTGTTGAATTGCTCACCAGCCAGTCAGCACCACTCGTGGACGCTATATCGACTTTGTCGAGCCAAAGTATCAGGTCGCTGCGCGATCCTGTGTCGAGAACCAGGCAGGGACCTCGGCGACGCAGCGTTCCTGATAAGAGGGCTTCTAACGCTGGCCCCGTTGGATAGGTTAGTAAGACTGGAAGGGCGCCTTCGGCGAGATACGCTGGCTCGGTAATTTCTGGCACGGGTTTGGACGCAGGTTGCCCGCAGCCTGGTAGCAACCCACACGAAAGAAGTGCGATAACCCTTATCCGAATGGCTCGGCTAGTTTCGAAAGCTGTTTTCATGGGACTACTTACCGCAACGCTAGACGAACCGTTCCACGCGGACCGCTTATCACAACATTCCCCTCAGGTGTGAGGTCGGCGCGGGTGGCCGCATCCAATATCTTCGCCAGCCGCGCCTTGGCCAGCCCAACTCCGACAAAGCAGGGCAGAGCTTGGAAGTCTGGCCCCGGCTTGACACCATCCGGTCTGCGTGTGGCCAGCGCGTTATCAGCGTAAGTGTATCTCCACGTGAAACCAGCGCACACCGGCTCGAATGAAATATCCCTCGCGGTGATTGAGAGGATTATGCCAATGGCCTCCGACGGCGACTGACCGTTTTGTTCGATTTGCTCTATGACGCTCCATTCGCCGACCAGTGTCTCTAGCGCGTCAATCCGCTTCAGCTTCAACCCACTGCCATCACCACGACGCAGTTCCACATCGTGCCGGCCTCGCTTGCCCACGGTCGTGACCTCGTCAATTACGGCGAATGCCTGTTCGACGATCGGCGACGGTTGCTCGTCACACTTTGTCTGCGGAGCCTGAACCGATAACGGTGGCGGGGGCGGTGGAGGCAGCGAGGTTTGCGGACGGGAATATGCGGCAAAGCGGTTCGCAACAATGGCGTAATTACGGATACGATGTGTGCAGCCGACGGACCAGCTCAACGAGTATGCATCGCCGACAAGTATATTTGCCTCGTTAGGCACTACCGTGCGGCCATCGATCTGATCAATTAGCCATCGCCCCTCCAGACTATCGACGATCCGCGGGACTTTATTCCTTGTCGGGGCGAAGACTAGTGAATGTCCACCACCGCGCAATTCGACAGACCGGTCAGGATTATGCTCGATCTGAGAGGTATGCAGCAATGCATTTAAAAGCTGCGGCACTTCGTCCGGTATGGTGGGCAAGCAGACGGTCGTCACACCCGAGCTTCTTGGGTTTTGAAAGCTAACCCTATCTCCGTCTATGTCATAGGTAAGCCCGTAACCGGCACACGCAGGGCGATAATAGAAAGTCGTTTCCGACCCGCCAAAACTCAGCGGGATGACTGGCACGCCATCCTGAAGAATAAGATCCCACTCTCCTGCTAGGGATGTTCGGCTGTTTTCAACCGGTGCTTGCGACGCACGGTCACAGCCAATCAGCAGGACGCTCGAGAAAAGTGTCGCCCACACCCAATTGGATGTCAATTTGATCAAGCGGGAAGAATCATGTCGGGCTGACTGATGGTAAGAGAGATGCGGAGATCGGCGCAGTGCTGTTGGCCCTGCGCGGGAAGGGAAGGATATTCCCCCTCTCGATGACTGGGAGCAATAGTCATATGTTCGAGTGCCGCATAAACTGCGTCAGCAGCACGATCTTCGCCAGCACAGAGCAAGTCGTAAGCCACTGAGTTCAGCTTGGCCTTCACACAATCGTCGACGATTGACTGCATAAAAATCTTTTCCCATTTGACTATGTAAGCCTGAGAGCTCGGCGGCGTTTTGAGGGTGCGACCGTGGCGCGAGGACGACCCGGTGCCACTAATGTCCGAGGAGGGCCGTAGGTTCCATCAGGATGACACCGCGCCATTGGTCCGGCAGTCTCACCGGAAGCGGTCCGGCCGCTAATTGCCATTTTGTGCCAAAAGCTGCCTGTCGCGAAACGACCCAATTGAAGTCGCTAGGCCCGCCCTACTTTTCGGCGCAAAACTGGACGCGGGTCATGGGTCCGATCACCACTCCGTCGCGGTCGATGCACTCCTCGCCTGTCATTACCTTCCAGACGGTTCCCCCTACAAGCAGCACGACTACAAGCACGATTACAGCTAGGGGGTGGATGCGCTTCATCTATGCAGACCTGTCTATGGCGTTGTCCGTCTAGTCAATGTCCGTTTCCCACCCAATATCGGACCTACGCCGATGGCAGTGCCACGTCCGAAAGTCGTCCGACTGCTTCGCTGGCCATTCTCATAAAGGTGGCCTGTCGGCATACGACCCAATTTTGGACACCAAACATAGATGTCGTAGGGTCGGTCTATGTCTGATAAACACACCAAATGTTCTCGATCATTTTGGCCTTGCTTGCATCGGATCCTGCCTCGGTTGCGATCGAGGCCATTCGCGAAAAACCCGAAGCCTATCGAGATCAAAGAGTGAAGGTCTGCGGAGAGCTATCCGTTGACGACGACATACTATATTCCGACGTTTTTATCCCACGGCATGGTCGCGTGGGTATAAGGATCAGAGGCTTCAATATACCTCGCGAACACGTCGACGTATGCTTGAAGGGCCAATGGGTGCGCGACCCAAAACTTCCTTACGCTAATGCAGACCACATCATCTTCACCGATGCTTCAGTGCATCCCAGCTACGTTCTGATACCGCAAGACTAGCGCAGCTAACTTTGTTGCGCGCAGATCCGCTCCCCACCCAGTTCATGACCTTCCCGTCGCGAGCGGTGTGAGCCAGCACCGGACTTGCTGCTCACGACCCAATGTCGGTCAATTAGCCTCGCGATCTAGCATTACATATTTATCATTTGAGCAAGTGACCTTGTTTGGGACGAAAAATTTGTCCTCCAAGGCCAGAAACGAAAGCCGTCATTCGCTTTTCCACCCTAATTACGGCCATAAAGTGCACTGGGTCGGTCACCTGAAAGCCGACAGGCAGCTTTGCCCCGTTCCTAGCCAGCACCTGCCTTTCAGCAACCGGCCCAATTCCCGCCACACCCTGAGAACCTGAATGAAAGACCAATGCTAGAATGCCGAAAAGCCACCGCGAACGTGGGCTTCTAGGTAGTTTCATATTCTTCCTGCACACAGGATCCTTAGCACTTGCAGTTCGATCGGAGGCGGCGGACTTTAGAACGGTCTTAGGGGTAGAATGCACTTCGTCCTTCATCGCCAGCCTACCTCAGGTGTATGGCGGCACGACCAGAGAAAAACGAACACCATACGCCGGGACCGGATACGTCCCAGCGCGTAGTCGTTCGTTGGTTGCCGCCGCATATTCCAGTAATCGAGAACGAAGTCCGCTTTCTCGATAATCTGATAGGATCGGAATTAGCGGCTTTGTTCGACGAGGAATTCTGACCATGGCTCATCACTCCCCCATACGCGTTTGCATCTATACGCGCGTGTCGACCTCGCGCCAGGCGGACAACGAACTGTCGCTCACTGATCAGATCGAACGCGCACAGCAGTGGTGTGACCAGAACGGCGCTGTCGCAGTGGACCAGTTCGTAGAACCGGGTGCGAGCGCCATGGACGACGACCGTCCGCAGTTCCAGCAGATGATGCAACGCGCGACGAGCGACGAGCGGCCTTACGACGTTATTGTGGTGCATTCGCTTTCGCGGCTCTTCCGGAACGCAGAACATTTCATGGTCTACCGGGCCCGCCTGAAGCTCGCGAAAGTTACTATCGTCAGCATCACGCAGCCGTTTGGGGACGATCCTGCATCCGAACTCGCTGTCGGCATCCTGGCTCTGTTCGACGAATATCAATCTAAAGAGACCGCCAAGCACGTGCGTCGCACGATGCTCAAGAACGCGGGCCTCGGGTTCTGGAACGGACAGACTCCGCCTCTCGGTTACAAGACCTACGAAGCCGATCGAATTGGAGGCAAGAGCAAGAAGAAGCTAGAGATCAAGGATGAGGAAGCGCCGGTCGTGCGCAAGATCTTCGATCTCTACCTAGTCGGTCCGACAGGAGGCACGCCGCTCGGAATCACCCGCGTCGCTGCTTGGCTGAACGAAAACGGTTTCAAGTATCGCGGTCGTAAGTTTCACGTCTCCAACGTCCAAGCGGTGCTGCGGAACACCGCTTATGTCGGAGTGGCGATGTATAATAAGCGGGACTCGAAGAGCCGCGAACTGCGTCCCGAGTGCGAGTGGGTGCCGATCCCCGTGCCAGCGATCGTGAGCGAGGATGATTTCGCCGCGGCGCAGATTAAGCTGAGCGCGAGTCGCGTCGTCAATACGCCCGCACGGGTCACGACTACCAACAACCTACTCATCGGCGTCGCAGTATGTGGGTGCGGTGGAGACGGCTGCGGTGGCGGCATGGTTGCCGCTACCGGCAAGTCGGGAGCGTATCGGTATTACGCATGCTCCAACCGGATGCGCTCGGGGCGGACCGCCTGCGCCGGGCGCCGTATTCCGCGCGACCAATTAGACGATGTCGTTTTGAAAGCACTCAAAAAGCGTCTGCTTATGTCAAGCCGGTTGGAAGACCTGCTAGCGGGTTGGCTCGACATGTCGGAAAGGGCAGTGACGAACCGGCGCGAAGAGCTGCGCCAGCTACGCACACGCAAGACGAGCCTGGAAGCGGGAATCGACCGGCTACTCGATCTCGTCATTCAAGGTCAGATGTCCCCGAGCGAGGAACGTTTTTCGAAAAAGCTTCATCAAGAAAAACAGCAGCTGGCTCAGGTGAAGGCCGACATCGCCATGACCGAGCGTCAGCTCGCCGGTAGCATTCGCAAAATCACCCCAGAAGTCATCGAGCGTTTCACCCTCCTTATGAAGGAGCGCCTGAGCGATGCAGACCCAGCGATGCGGCGCTTCTACATCAAAGCGCTGGTGGGACGGGTGGAAGTCGGAAGTCGGGAGATTCGCATCTCCGGTAATGTTCGCGCTCTAGAGAACGCCGTCGCGAATAATGGCGCCCCCGTATCCAAAGTTCGCAGCATCGAACGAGGATGGTGCACCCGACAGGATTCGAACCTGTGGCCTCTGCCTTCGGAGGGCAGCGCTCTATCCAGCTGAGCTACGGGTGCTGGTCGCCGTGGCGAGGGGAGCGCTTAGCAAAGCGTATTCATGCTCGCCAGTGCTAAAACGGCCTTCGCCCAGCCTGGCGCCGCCGCGCGTTAGGCTTTTTGCAAGATTGCCCGCGTACCACCGCCAGCATGAATGCGCTGCCCAACGAGTTCGACCTGGCCGAAGCCACCATGCTGTCGCCCGATACCGGGACCGCGGGCGAGCCCGACCCGGCGCTGGTGACCGAGCAGTGGGAAGCAGTTCATGAAGCAGCGGCCGCGGTCGGTGTTCTCGCCCAGCTGGGCCGCGAAACGATCGCACCCGAAGTCGCCGACCTGCCGCAACGCGCGGCGCGCAAGGGCGGTTGGCATTATGCCATGGCAGCGCGCGGCATCGACGACATTGCCGCCTTCATGCAACCGGGCCTGCGCGCATTGCTGGCGCTGACCGCCAAGGGCCAGGACACCACCGCCGCGGCGCTGACGCTGTGGCGCGAATTCCACGCGGCGCGCTGCGCCATCGGCGAGCTGGTCGAGACCGCCTGAAGCCACTTCTCCCCGGTACGCCCGGCGTGTCCGTGCGCAGCGTGAAGTGTTCCTGCCCCAACCCTTGACCGCGTTCCTCCTATGTTCCAGTTCGGGGGCATGAGCGAATCAACCCTGGCAGCCACCACGGCAAGCGACGTCGCCCGCGGCGTAGCGCGGCTGTTCGCGCGCAACGATATCTGGTGCCTCACCGAAATGCCGCTGCGCAATGGGCGGCGCGCGGACATGATGGGGATCGACGCCAAGGGGCAGGTGATCATCGTCGAGATCAAGGTCCAGCGGGGCGACCTGCTGGGCGATGGCAAATGGCCCGATTATCTCGATTTCTGCGACCGCTTCTTCTGGGCCCTGCCCCCGGGGATGGATCGCAGCCCGCTCGAAGGCGACGCATATCGCCCCGATTGCTGCGGCATCGTCGTGGCCGATGGCTATGACGGGGAAATTGTCCGTCCCGCCCCGCTCCATCCGCTGGCCGCCGCGCGCCGCAAGCTCGAGGTCGAACGGCTCGCACGAACGGCATTGCGCCGGGCGCGCGTGGCGCTCGATCCGCAATGCGCGCCCTGGGGTACGCCCGAGTAGAACTTCGCCTGTTCCCCCCGGCGCCGCGCGGGGCTAGGGTCGGCCCATGCCCTGGGCTGCCATTCTCCTGTCCGCTGCCGCCATGACCGCGATCGTAGCGCTGCGCTATCTTGCCGCCAGCGGGGCCTTCGCCTTCGTCACCGCGCGGGTGCGCCCCGGGTACCACGCACGGTTGGGCCCGCAGATCCGCCGCGAAATCGGCTGGTCGCTGGCGTCCGCAGCGATCTACGGCATTCCGGCAGGCATCGTCGCCTGGGGATGGCAGACCCACGGCTGGACCCGGATTTATACGCAGTGGGATGCCTATCCGCTGTGGTATCTGCCCGTCGCCGTGCTGCTGTACCTGCTCGCGCATGACACGTGGTTCTACTGGACTCACCGCCTGATGCACCGCCCCAAATGGTTCCGGAAAATGCATGCGGTCCACCATGCCAGCCGTCCGCCCACCGCCTGGGCGGCAATGAGTTTCCACCCGTGGGAAGCGATAACCGGTGCCGTGGCCATCCCCGCGCTGGTGTTCCTGATCCCGATCCATGTCGCCATGCTGGGCACGGTGCTGCTGATCATGACGGTCATGGGAGTGACCAATCACATGGGGTGGGAGATGTTTCCGCGCCGACTGGTTCATTCCAAGTTAGGCGAGTGGGTGATAACTGCCAGCCACCATCAGCGTCACCATGAAGAGTACAGATGCAATTACGGCCTCTATTTTCGCTTCTGGGATCGCGCCTGCGGTACCGATCGCGGGCTCAGCCCCAACGCCTGAAGAGGGCGGCGGCACTTGCCCTGATCCCGGCCGGCGCCGCGCTGGCTGGCGCGGCGCCTGCTCCCCCGGCGGGCCCGGCTGCCAGTGCGCAAGCGCCGGGGGCGACGATCACGATCACGGTGACCGACCTGCGCAGCGCCAAGGGCATCGTGCGCGCCTGCATGACTGCGGACGAACACAGCTTCCCGCGCTGCCGCGGCGTGGCGGGCGCATTCGGCGCGACGGCGCAGGCGCGCGAGGGCAGCGTCTCGTTCACCTTCCGGCACGTCCGACCGGGGCATTATGCGATCGCGCTGCTTCACGACGAGAACAACAACGGCAAGGCCGACCGCGCGCTGGGGATGATGCCCCGCGAAGGGTTCGGCTTTTCGCGCGATGCCAAGGTGCGCATGGGTCCGCCGAGCTTCTCCGATGCCGCGCTCGACCTCGGCGGGAAGGATCGCGAGCTGACCATCCGGATGCGTTACATGCTCTAGACCGCCCGCATTTGCCTGCGGCATTCGGGACCCATGGTTAATTTCCTTTACCCGATGTTTACCGCGCCAGTCGCATAGCGGCCCCCTACGAGCAGAACTCTTCGGGGACAGACGCAGTGATAGACAGGCTAGGCGGCTTTTTCGGCTCGCGCGATGTGGACGAGGACTTCGACGACGATATCGCGGACTTCGACCCCGTCCCCGAACCACCACCCTCGCCGGTTGGCCAGGATGAGCGCCGCATGCAGGTGCGGGCTTATAATCACTGGGCAAGCCTGCTCGGCGAATTCGACTTGCCGCTGGTGGCCGACCTCGATCCCGACGCGCTGCCCGATTTCGGCCCCTATTCGGTCCTGCTCGACCTGACCGGCGACATCGACGACCCGCAACTGCGCTTCGTTGGGCGCGAGCTGGCCAGCGAAGCCGGGCTGACCGGCGCATGCCCCGCGCTGCTTTCGGCAGTGCCCGGACGCTCGGTGCTGAGCCGGATTACCGACCATTACCTGCAGATCCTTGCCAACCAGGCGCCGATCGGGTTCGAGGCGGAATTCACCGGGGCAAGCGGTGCCGCGCTGCTGTACCGCGGGATCCTGCTACCCTATTCGAGCGACCGCCAGACGGTCGATTTCATCTATGGCGTGATCAACTGGAAGGAAATTGCCGACCAGCATACCGCCGACGAGCTATTGCTCGCGATCGACCAGTCGCTGGCCATGCCCGAGGAAGCCGACAGCGGCAGCGAACGCACGCTCGAAACCGCCGAAACGCTGACCCGTGCAACGCGCGAGGCAGCGGAAACCGAAGTGCTCGAGCTGGGCGTCACGCACGTGCTGGAGCATCGTGAAAACCTGCCCAGCCCCGCCTTCGGCTCGATGATGCCCGGCGCCCATATCGACCTCGATGACGAAATCGATCTCGAAGACGAATTCGCAGCCGACCTCCCGTCCGCGAGCCTGCCCGCGGCAGCTGGCGGCGGTGGCCGGGTCGATGCCCTGGGCAACCGCGTCGGCGGGAACGCCCCCAGCGACGATGACGGACTGGACGACAGCGGCGAGTTCGACAGCGCGATCAAGACCGCTGCCGATTACGGCCTGCCCGACTGGGACGACGAAGAGGACGAGGGTGATGTCGACTCGGTGGTCGACCCCCTGGCCGATGAAGATACCGCAAGCAGCTTGGTCGCGCTGGTCAATCGCGGCGATCGCACGAAGAAGGCGATCGACCTTTCGCTCAATGGCGGCGCGGCGATCCCGCAGGGCTTCGAACCCGCCGAACCGGCACCGCCGCCGGTGCCGCAGGCGTTCGAACCCGCGCCCGGCATGCCCTTCGACGCCGAGGAAACTGCCGAGCCGATGGGGGCCGAGTTCTCGATTCTCGCGGAAAAGCCCGGAGCGCCGGAGCGCGACATTTTCATTCCCGAACACGAGGTGCCGGCCCCGCAGCCAGCCGACAGCGCCGCGAACGAACCGCCTGCCAGGCTTTACGACAGCCTCGCCGCCGCGCGCGAAATGGCGCAGGCCGCGCAGAACACCGAGGACCGCAGCCGCAAGACGCTCTACGAAGCGGTCGGACGTGCGTATGACTTCAGCCTCGCCGCGCAGGACAATCGCGCCGAATTCGAGGCGCTGCTCAGCGACAACGGCCTGGTCCAGCAGGACCGCGCGCCGATGACCCCGGTGGTGAAGCTCGTCTTCGGGGCGGATTACGACAAGACCCGCCTGACCGAATACGCCGCCGTGCTGACCCATGCCCATCGCCGGCAGGTCGAACCGGGCGGACTGGCCAGCTTCCTGCGCCAAGCCGACGGCGGGCTGAAGGGCGTGGTCCAGGAGGAACGCCGCCTGCGCCGGGAAGAGCAGGGCAAGCCGGTCGAGGACAGCCGGGTCGTTCGCCCTGCGCTGGCGCAGAAGCTGCGCGACGCGGACGCGCTCGAAATGGCCGACCTCGAGGAACACGATGGCGCCGAATTCGCGCTGGTCATGGTGCGGCGCACGCCCGAAGGGGCGCTGGAAATCATCGGCGAAGTGCCCGACGACGTGCCGCTGGTCGAACGCGCCGCGCGCAAGCTGCTGGGCTAGCAGGGCAAAGCGGGGAAAAGGCTTGTCGGGTCCGCGCTGCTCCGGCTAGCGCCCGGCGCATGCCATTCCTTCCGACCGCCCCAGTCCGCATTCAGCCCTATCTCGGCTATCGCAACCGCGAGCGCCTGCACATTACCGCACGCGCCCTGCGCTCACGCGTCGGCAAGTTCGAGAAACGCAGCCGCTGGCGTGCTGCGAAGACGATGATCGGCCAGTTCGCCAGCCACGAGGTCGCCGACATGCCCGTCGAACTCGAGATCGCGCGGCCGGGCGCGCCGCCGCAGCGGCACCGGGGCCTGACCGACGCGGAGGGGTTCGTCCGGTTCGATATCGAGTTCGATTCCGCATGGGATTACGACGAGCACCCCGCCTGGGAAACAGTGGTCTTCCACTGGCACACCGGCGACGAAGACCAATGCATCGATGCGCATGTCCTCGCCCCGGGCGACGATACCGGCCTGGCGGTCATATCGGACATCGACGATACGATAATCGAAACCGGCATTACCGGCGATTTCCGCAAGGTGATGCGCAATTGGCGGCGCGTGCTGATGCAGATGCCCGAAGAGCGCATCATCGTGCCCGGCGCCGATGTCTTCTACAATGCTCTGGGCGGCGGCGAGGTGCTGGCCGAAGGCGCGGGCCATGTCGGCGATCGGCAACCGGCCACGCACCGGCCGTTCTTCTATGTGTCGTCCAGCCCGTGGAACCTGTTCAGCTATCTGGTGACCTACATCCGCGGCCGCAGCCTGCCGCTGGGCCCCATCGCGCTGCGCGATTGGGGGCTCGATCGCGCGACGTTCGGTTCGTCGAGCCATGGCGCGCACAAACGCACCGCGATCGAGGGCATTCTCGGCACCTTTCCCGATCTGAAGTTTGCGCTTATCGGCGACGACAGCCAGGGCGACCTGACGGCCTTTGCCGATATTGCGCTGGCGAACCCCGGGCAGGTGCGGGCTATTTTCATCCGCAAGGTCGGCGAGACGATGAGCCCCGAGGAACTGAACGCCAAGGCCCAATTGCGCGCTGCCGATGTGCCGCTGTGGCTGGGCAACAGCTACGACACCGGTCACCAGTTCCTCGCTTCGATCGGCCTGCTGGCCGATGACGAGGCAACGGCCATCGTCGATTCGGTCGAGGCCAGCGACCCGGCGCGGAAATGAGCCGGGGCATGAAAATCTTCATCGCACTGCTCGCCGTCGCCCTGCTGGCCGGAGCGGCGCTGCTGGTGGCAATCCGCACCAACGGGCCCGCAGTGCTCAACGCGCTCGACCGGGTCACGGGCGGCAGCCGCGATGTCGCACTGGTCGCCCGGACCACCTATGGCGAACATCCCGCACAGAAGCTGCGCATCTATGCGCCCGCGGATGCCGCCGGCCCGCTGCCGGTATTCGTATTCGTCCATGGCGGCAGCTGGAGCTGGGGCGATCCCGACGATTATGACTTCGTTGCCCGTGCGATTGCGCCGGCAGGCTTCGTGACGGTGCTGGCAGGGTACCGGCTGGGCGAGGACGGGCGCTATCCCGCCATGCTCGAAGACACGGCGGCGGCGATTGCCGAAGCGGCGAGGCTGGCGCCGCAATATGGCGGCGATCCCGCGCGTATCGTGATCGCCGGGCATTCGGCGGGGGCGTACAACGTCGTCCAGGTAGCACTGGAAGAACGCTGGCTGGCAGCCAGCGGGGTGCGCCCGGCCGGAGTGATCGGCCTGTCGGGACCATATGATTTCTACCCGTTCGACAGGCCGTCGGGCGAAGCCGCATTCGGATCGGTCGGTGCCGGGCCCGAGAGCCAGCCGATCAACCATGCGCGTGCCGATGCGCCGCCGATGCTGCTGGTCCATGGCGAACAAGACACGCTGGTCAAACCGCGCAACACCCGCGTGCTGGCGGCCGCGCTCGACCAGCTGGGCGCACCGGTCGAAACGCTGCTCTACGATTCGTTCGATCACAACGCCCCGCTGATCTCGCTTGCCAGCCCGTGGCGCGGTTCGCGCGATGTGGATGACGCGGTAATCGCCTTCGCGCAGCGGCACACCGAGGTTTCAGTTCCGGTTCAGGCTCAAACCCCCTAAAGCAGTCGCGATGCGTCTGATCGCCCGCCTGCTCGCCTTCCTTGCAGCTGCAACGCTTGCGGCTCAGCCGCTCGCCGCCCAGTCGATCCTGCGCGACGCCGAGACCGAGGCCTTTCTCGACGAGATTTCCGCCCCGCTGATCGAGGCTGCGGGCCTCGAGCCGGACAATGTCGACATCGTGCTGATCAACGATCCGTCGATCAACGCTTTCGTCGCGGGCGGACAGGCGGTCTACCTCCATTCGGGGCTGATCGACGCCGCCGACAGCGCCGAGGAAGTGCAGGGCGTGATCGCCCATGAACTGGGCCACATCACCGGCGGCCATATCCTGCGTTACGGCGAAGGCATGGCCGCGGCTTCGCGCATATCGCTGCTGTCGATGATCGCTGGGATCGGCGCCGCACTGGCCGGTGCGGGAGACGCGGCCATGGGAATCATGATGGCCGGCCAGCAAGCGGCGATGGGCAATTTCCTGTCCTTCAGCCGCACGCAGGAATCTTCTGCCGATTTCGCCGGCGCGCAATATCTGTCGGACGCGGGGATTTCGGGTCGCGGCTCGCTCGAATTCTTCGGCAAGCTGCTCAACCAGGAATATCGCTATGGGTACAGCCAGAGCGACGAAGCCGGCTTCTATCGCACGCACCCGCTGTCGGGCGACCGTATTTCCGCGCTGCGCGAAGTGTACGAAGGCGATCCCGCATGGGAGCGTCCGCCCGATCCGCGCAACCAGGCGAATTTCGAGCGGGTGAAGGCCAAGCTGACCGGCTATATCTCGAAGCCTTCGGTGACGCTGCGCAAGTATCCGGAAACCGACCAGTCGATCCCGGCGCTCTATGCACGCGCCTATGCCTACCATTCGAACGCGCGCGTAGATCTGGCGCTCGATGCCGCCGACCAATTGCTCGCCAAGGACCCCGCGGATCCCTATTTCCTCGAGCTCAAGGGCCAGGTCCTGCTCGAATCCGGGCGTCCGCACGAAGCGCTCGATCCGCTGCGCCGCGCCACCGCGATGACCAATGCGGAACCGCTGATCGCCAGCCTCTTCGGGCATGCTCTCATCGCCACCGAGGACGACGGCAATTTCGAGGAGGCGGAACGCGTCCTGCGCGCCGCAGTGGGCCGCGATCGCCGCAATCCCTTCGCCTGGTACCAGCTCGGCGTGGTCTATGCCGCGCGCGGGGATACCGCGCGGGCCCGGCTGGCCTCGGCCGAACAGCAGGTGATGAACCGCCAGTACGGGCTGGCCCTGCGCAGCGCGCAGGCGGCCGAATACGGGCTCGAGCACGGCACCCCCGACTGGATCCGTGCACAGGATATCGGCATGCAGGCGCGCGCGCTGCTCGAACGCCAGTGCGAAATGGAACGCGGCCGCGATTGCGCGCCCGGCTGAAGCGAACAAGGGGCACCATGAAGAACCATCTGCTGACTGCGCTGATCGCGCTGGGATGCGGCTTTGCGGGTGCGGCCCTGTGGTCGCTATCGGGGCTGGGCCATGACCAGACCCGCGAATATCTGATCGCCAATCCGCAGATCCTGCCCGAAATGAGCGAAGCCTATCAGCGCCAGGAAAGCCAGGACCGGCTCGCTGGCATTGCGGACGAGGTGCGCGAGCCATTCCCCGGGGCGGTGCTTGGCAATCCGGACGGCGGCACGGTGCTGGTCAAGTTCACCGATTACGGCTGCACCTATTGCCGCCAGTCGATTGCCGCGATCGACGAACTGATCGCAGGCGACCCCGATCTGAAGGTGGTGATCCGCGAATGGCCGATCTTCGATGGCAGCGAACAGGCCGCGCGCATGGCGCTGGCCGCAGCGAAGCAGGGCAAGTATCCTGCCTTCTACCACGCGCTGTTCGAACAGGGCCCCCCAAGCGACACCACGATCGCCCGGGCTGCGCAGATCGCCGGACTCGATATCGAGCAGGCGCGCGCCTTCGCTGCGTCGGATGATGCCACCGGCGAACTGGCGCGCAACATGGCGCTGGCGCGCACGCTGCAGTTCACCGGCACGCCAAGCTGGGTGGCCGGTGGCGAGACGATCCAGGGGCTGGTCCCGCCCGAGCGTCTGGCCGAAGCGCTGGCCGCCGAAAGCTGACCGCTTCGCAGCGGCTATTCCTGTTCGAGCGCCTTGGCATAGGCCGAGGCAAGCGGACGGGCCATCACCCGGCGCACCATCGGTTCGAAGAATTCGAGCGGTTCGCTGTCGTAATCGGGATCGAAGGCCGCCTGGTCGTATTTCTCGCAGAACAACCGGCACGCTTCGTAATGCGGGTGACCGGTGAACTTGTCGCGCGCGTTCTGGTCCATGCCGAGGAAGTGGAAGTAGTAATACCCCTGGAAGGCGCCGTGGTTCTGGCAGATCCAGTGCACTTCCTCGCTGACGAAGGGCTTGATGATCGACGCGGCCACCTCGGGGTGGTTGTAGCTGCCCAGCGTGTCGCCGATATCGTGCAGCAGCGCCATCACCACATATTGCTCGTCCCGCCCGTCGCGGTGGGCGCGCGTGGCGGTCTGCAGCGAATGTTCCAGCCGGTCGACCGGGAAGCCGCCGAAATCGCCGTCGAGCAGCCTGAGATGGTCGAGCACGCGGTCGGGCAGCCCCTTCGCGAAAGCACGGTATTCGCCGCCGATGATCGCCCAGTCGTCGGCTGTGCCCTGTTTCATTTCGCGGAACTTGGCGCGTCCCGGTCCCGCTTCGTCGATAGTTTCCTGCACGCCCATCGCGTCTCTCCCTCGCTTCGGCTGTCACCGAGGGTGTAGCGGCTGGCGCAATTCGCTGCAATTGCGCTAGGGAGGGTGGCTCATGGCCGTTTTGCCCATTCGTCCTACGCCGTTCTTCGCCAACAAGAACCAGGCGTTCTGGAACCTCCAGCTGGCCGGCTGGGGCGGGGCGACGATGCTGCGCGGGATGTCGGCGCTGGCCAATGGCCAGTCGCCCGACCGGCTGGTGATCATCCTGATCGCCACGATCACGGGCTTCTCGCTCAGCCTGATCCTGGCGGTGGCGTACGGCCGGCTGATCCGCCAGCGGCCGCTGGTTACCTGGGGCGCCACCGTGCTGGTGCTGGCTGCCGCGACCGCGGTATACGCCTTCATCGACAGCTGGGTGCTCGATGTCGCCGGCGCTTCGGCAGGCAGCGCGAGCTTCGCCAATCTGTTCGTCGGGATCTACTTCATCGACCTGACACTGCTCGGCGCATGGTCGGCGCTCTATTACGCAATCAATTTCTTCCTCCAGGTCGAGGAGCAGGCGGACCGGCTCGAACGGCTCGAAGCGCAGGCGACCAGCGCGCAGCTGGCCATGCTGCGGTATCAGCTCAATCCGCACTTCCTGTTCAACACGCTCAATTCGATCAGCACGCTGGTCCTGCTCAAGCAGAGCGAGACCGCCAACGCCATGCTGACCCGGCTCTCAAGCTTCCTGCGCCACACGCTGGTGACGCAGCCGGGCGGTAAGGTGACCGTGGCGCAGGAAATGGAGACGCTGCAACTCTATCTCGGCATCGAACAGATGCGGTTCGAGGAACGGCTGCGGTCCAGCTTCCGGATCGAACCCGAAGCGGCCAAGGCGGAACTTCCCGCCATGCTGCTGCAACCGCTGGTCGAGAACGCGATCAAATACGGCGTCAGCCCGCAGGAGGAAGGCGCCGAGATCGACATCGTGGCGCAGGTCGTCGGACCGCGGCTGCGCGTGACCGTATCGGATACCGGCCCGGGCATGACCATGAACAGCGTCGAGGATGGCCTGCCCGCGGTGCGCCACACCCATGCCCGCCGCGATTCGACCGGGGTCGGCCTGGCCAATATCCGCGACCGGCTGGCCCAGGCTTACGGCGAGGAACACCGCTTCGAGATCCGCTCGCCCGAAAGCGGCGGGTTCTCGGTCCTGATCGAACTGCCGTACGAAACCAAGGAATCCCCCGCGTTAAGCGAGGCGCAAGCTGCACCCGCGCAGGCGCTGTCGCAGAAACCCTCGGCACCCCCGGTCGTTGTACCCTCACCCCTACCCCCGAAAGCACCCCAGACGACATGACCATCCGCACCATTCTCGTCGACGACGAAAAGCTCGCCATCCAGGGTCTCCAATTGCGCCTCGAACCCTTCGAGGACGTCGAGATCATCGACACCTGCCAGAATGGCCGCGAGGCGATCCGCGCGATCAAGACGCAGAAACCGGACCTGGTTTTCCTCGACATCCAGATGCCCGGCTTCGACGGTTTTTCGGTTGTGCAGGGCGTGATGGAAATCGACCCGCCGCTGTTCGTCTTCGTCACGGCGTTCCAAGAACATGCAATCCGCGCCTTCGAGGCGAATGCGGTCAATTACCTGATGAAACCGGTCGACGAGGACAAGCTCGCCGATACGATCGAACGCGTGCGCCAGCGGCTGGCGGAAAAGAAATCCACCGAGGAAGCCGAAAAGCTCAAGAGCGTGCTTTCCGAGGTCGCACCCAAAGCTGCGGAGAATCTCGCCGGGGAAGATCCCGAAGCGGCCAGCCGGTTCGAAAAGCTCATCAACGTCAAGGACCGGGGGCAGATCTTCCGGGTCGAAGTCGGCACGATCGAGCATATCGAGGCCGCGGGCGATTACATGTGCATCTATACCGGCGACAATTCGCTGATCCTGCGCGAAACGATGAAGGATCTCGAACGCCGCCTCGACCCGCGCAAGTTCCAGCGCGTTCACCGCAGCACGATCGTCAATCTCGACCAGGTGCGGCAGGTCAAGCCGCACACCAATGGCGAATGCTTCCTCGTGCTCGAATCGGGTGCGGAGGTGAAGGTCAGCCGCAGCTACCGCGACGTCGTCGCGCGGTTCGTGCACTGACTTGCTTTTCGGCCCCGCAACTGCGGGGCCGTCCTCGACGCTGTCCCTCCGCTTCGCTACGGGCGTCTGCGGGCGGGCGGTCGCTATTGCCGGGCCTCACCCGGCCCCGTTCTGGAGCGATCACTGTGACATTCAATCTCGACGGTTTCGACCTCGACGCCTTTATCCGCAATACGCTGGCGGAGGACCTCGGCGTGGGGCTTTCGGGCGGCGGCCGCGACGTGACCAGCGAAAGCGTCATCCCTGCCGATGCCCGCTTCGCCGGGGTGATGGACACGCGCGATGCGATCGAGGTGGCGGGACTGGGCGTGGCCGAATCCTTCTTTCGCGCACTCGATCCGGACATGAAGATAGAAATCGTGGTCGCCGATGGCGAAAGCGTGCCCGCGGGCACCGACCTGATGCGCCTTGAAGGCAATGCCCGCGCCATGCTGACCGCCGAACGCAGCGCGCTCAACACGGTGCAGCATCTTTCGGGCATCGCCACGATGGTGGCGCAATATGTGCGCGCGATGGACAATCCCGACTGCACCCTGCTCGATACGCGCAAGACCATCCCGGGCCTGCGCCACCTGGAGAAATACGCGGTGCGCATGGGCGGCGGCGCGAATCACCGGATGGGGTTGTGGGATGCGGCGATGATCAAAGACAACCACGTGCTGGTCGCTGGATCGGTCGGGGAAGCGGTTCGCCGCGCGGTTGCCGCCGGGGTTTCCGATATCATCTGCGAAGTCGACAGGATCGACCAGATCGAACCAGCGCTTGCCGCAGGCGCCACGCGGCTGCTGCTCGACAATATGGAGCCCCCGGTGCTGCGCGAAGCGGTGGCGCTGGTCGGCGGACGCGTCCCGACCGAAGCGAGTGGCGGGATCAATCTCGAGACGATCCGCGCCAAGGCGGCGACGGGGGTGGATTATGTCTCGGTCGGCCGCCTTACCCAGAGCGCGCCGGCAGCCGATATCGGTCTGGACTTTACGCCCTTGTGATTCGGCGCCATTCCTGCCCTTTCGCCGTAAAGGGATAATCCATGCGCCCGACCTCCATCGTCCTGTTCGAACGCCTTTTCCTACTCAGCCTGGCGATCGCGCTGGTCAACGGGTTCCTCCAGTATGACGCGCTCGTCGCACAGGTCGGAAATGATCCCGCACTGGCGCAGCTGGGCTGGGGTAGCGGCGCGATCCTGGTCGTCATGGCGATCAGCCTGCTGATCCCCTTGCTGCTGTGGTATTTCATCGCCCGCCGGGCCAGCAATATCGCCAAGTGGATCCTGGTGGTGATGACGCTGCTCGGACTGCTGTTCGTCAATCTCGATCCCGGCCAGCTCGGCAGCCTGGCCGGCATCGCCTCGCTGGCCGTGACCATCCTTCAGCTGGTCGCCATCGTGCTGCTGTTCCGCGCCGATGCGCGCGCGTGGCTGAGCGATGATGCCGATGATGCCGAGGCGCCCTAGCCTAACCGTCCTGGCGCCCCTGGCCTGCCTGCTGGTGCCCGCCGCACCGCTGGCAGCGCAGCACTATCAATGCAGCGTCCCGCGCAGCGTCAACGTGCCCCGGGTAACGCCCGATGCGCCGCGTCCCATGCCCGTCACCGGCTATACGCTGGCGCTCAGCTGGAGCCCCGAATTCTGCAAGCCGCGTCGGGGGCAGCCGCGCCATGCGCGCCAATGCAGCGGGCAGGCCGGACTGTTCGGTCTGGTCGTGCATGGCCTGTGGCCCGGAAGCGACTGGAGCTGGCCGCAGTGGTGCCCATCGCGCCGCCAGCTCCAGTCGCGGGATCTGGCGGCGAACATGTGCCTCTCGCCATCGGCGGCGCTGCTGGCCCGCCAATGGGCCAAGCACGGCAGCTGCATGGCGCGAAAACCGGCAACGTACTTCCGGGTAACGCGGATATTGTGGGACGGCCTGCGCCTGCCCGATTACGACCGGGTGAGCCGCGAGGACGGGCTTACTGCCGGCACGATCCGCACCCGCTTCGTCGATGCCAACAGGGGCTGGCCGCGCGAGGCAGTGGGCGTGAAGCTGAATGCGCGCGGCTGGCTGGAGGAATTGCGGCTATGTTACGACAAGCGGTTCATGCCCGCACGCTGCGACCGGACGCGCTTCGGCGCGGGTGATGCCGCCCCGGCCAAGATCTGGCGCGGCCTCTAGCCGGCTCTTTGCCGCGAAGCGGGCGGCGTTCACCGTCGCTGCCTGAAAAACCCCTGCAGCATGTCCGCGGCGCGCTGCTCGCCGATTCCCGCATAGACTTCGGGACGATGGAGACACTGCGGCTGGTCGAAAACGCGCGCGCCATGTTCGACTGCCCCGCCCTTCGGATCGCTGGCCGCGTAATACAACCGCCCGATCCGCGCGTGCACGATCGCGCCCGCGCACATCGCGCATGGCTCCAGCGTGACCCACAGGTCGCAATCGGTCAGCCGCTCGGTGCCGAGCGATTCGGCAGCGCGGCGAATCGCGAGGATTTCGGCATGGGCAGTGGGGTCGTGAAGATCGCGCGGCGCATTGTGCGCTTCGCCGACGATTGCGCCGTTCCGGGTGACGACTGCGCCGACGGGCACCTCGCCCGCGGCGGCGGCGGCGCACCCCAGTTCAAGCGCGCGGTCCATGAAGCGCCGATCGATCACGGCGCTTGCCGTCCGTTTCGATGCCGAGGACCGCGCGCCGATACTTATTCGTCGCCGGTTACGGGTTCGCCAGCGGCATCGTCCGGGCCATCGACATCGACGTCGAGCGTCGGAACTTCGACGGTTTCGGTACCGGTGTCGACATTCACTTCGGGGCCTTCCACGTCGAATTCGGGCATGTTGCCGCCATCGACATCGACTTCGGGCATTTCGCCTTCTTCCGTCTGGTCGACATCGCATGCCGCCAGCGACAGCGAGGCAAAGGCAACCGCGCCAGCAAGGACAAATTTACGCATAGAAGTGCTCCTAAGGATTGGAAGTGTATGGTAGGTGCCTGTGCGAACCGGCGCAACAACGCATCTACCTTGACGATTCGGCCCCTCGCCGCTATCCGCGCCGCTTTCCGGGACAAACCGAGCCCCGAACCCGATTTTCGGGGCACCAACACTCGAACGAGAGACGTATCATGTCGCGCATTTGCGAACTCACCGGCAAGGGCCGCCAGGTCGGTCACAATGTGAGCCACGCCAACAACAAGACCAAGCGGGTGTTCCTGCCGAATCTGCAGAACGTCACGCTGATGAGCGAGAAGCTCGATCGCAGCTTCAAGTTCCGCGTGTCGACGCAGGGCCTGCGTTCGGTCGAACACAATGGCGGGCTCGACAACTGGCTGCTCAAGACCAGCGACGAGAAGCTGTCGACCAACGCGCTCAAGGTGAAGCGTGAACTGAAGAAGGCGAACGCCGCTTCCGCATAAGCCGTGCGGGCGCTGCGGCGCCCCGGCACCTGCGGCGGTTCGAAAGGCGCGCGAGGGCTACTCGCGCGCCTTTTCGCGTGTCTGCCACCGCAGCTTGAGCAGCAGCGTCCGCTGGAAGGACATGAAGTTGTCGTCCGAGATCAGCCAGACATGCTGCCCATCGGCATCCTCGGTAAGGGTCAGGCCCTCGTAATTGTCGCGCGGGATGGTTTTTCCCAGTTCGGCCAGCAGGCGGGCCGTCACGATCCCGTCATCGTCGGGCGCGTCGACATCGAGTTCGGCGATCGCGGTTTCAAACCCCAGCGGGATGCCCCAGTCCAGACGCCGCAGCAGAACCAGCGCGCGGCCCTTTCCGACCGGAGCGGCATCGACCGGACGATATCCGGCAGGAATATCGACGACCACGCTTTGCGGATTGTCGTCCTGCACCGGGTCGCCTGAAAACAGCACCGCCATATGCCGCGATCCACGCCAGCGGCGCGAACGCTCCTCGATCGCGAGAAAGCGTCCATCGGCGAGACGAACGAGCGATTCGACACCCGAATTGCTGGCCCAATCCGCCATCAGCGCTGGCCGCACTTCCTTGTCGGGCCGGAAAGCGGCATCGAGCCGGACGATCGCTTCGCGATATTCATATCCGGCCCAGACCGTTCCGGTTTCCGGATCGACCGCCAGCGATTCGAGGTCCCGTCCCATCTTGTAGGATGTCTCGCTCGGCTCGAACGCGCTGAACAGGCCCGTCCGGCGCCCGCGATCGGGTCGGTGGAACTCGAGCTTGCGCCCCGTATCGCTGCCGGCAAGGAAGCGGCCATCGGGCAAGGCGACGAGCGCCGAGATTCCCCCGAAGCGCAGGCGATCGCCCGCCAGCTCCCATGCGCCAAGCAGGGTGAAGGGCCCAGCCGTGCGTTGCTGTGCCGCGATGGGTGTCAGAGCGACGTCCGGCTGCAATGCGCGGGGCGGCGGGGGCGAGCGCAGCCAGGTCCCGGGGGCGAGCGCGACCGTCAGCGCGGCGGCAAGGAGAAGGCGCTTTGGACGCATGCGAGCGGGTCTCTCCAGAGCGCGCGGACGCGCGTCAAGCGCTCAACGCATCGGCCCGGTGAGAAGCAGGGGATCGAGACGTGAATTGCGCCATTTCAGGCTCCAGTGCAGATGCGGCCCGGTCGCGCGGCCCGATGCGCCGATATCGCCGATATGCTGGCCCTGCTGGACCTCCTCACCCTCGCTCACATAAAGACGCGAGGAATGCAGGAACGCGCTGTTCAGGCCCTGGCCGTGGTCGATGATCAGCAGCTTGCCCTCGAGGCTGAAATCCTCGGCCGCAAGCACCACCACGCCGTCGGCAGGCGCGACATAGGGCGTCCCGCTGCCACCGGTCGCGATATCGATGCCCGAGTGGTAGCTGCCCGGTTCGCCGCGGTAGATACGCTGCGCGCCGAAGCGGCCCGAAATGCGTCCCTTGACCGGCCAGATGAAATCCTGTCGCCAGCCCGTCGCCCCGGTCTCCCTGAGCCGCGCGTCCCAGATCGCGTCGAGTTCGGGCTGGCGGCGCCGCATGAACGATGCCGAGCTTCCACCGGCGCGGCGTGCGACGTTCACGCGTTCGATGTCCCAGGCCCGCGGTGCAATCGCGAGCGGGCTGGTGACGGTCCGGCCATCGGCCAGCGTCGCCCGCAGGGTCGCGGCCGGGTTCGCATCGCGGTCGAAGGCGGCAAAGAACCGCCCGTCTTCGTCCAGCGACAACGGTTCTTCGCCGAGCGCGGCTTCCACCGTTCCGGCGGGTACACGCCCCCGGATCCAGCCGCCCTGCTCCAGCTCGCCATCGAAGGTGAATAGGGGCGCGGGGGCAGCGGCCGTGCTGGGGCTGGGTGTGGGAGTGGGCACCGGCGCCGGCGTGGCCCGTACGGGCTGTACGACTTCGGCCGGGGCCGCGGATTCCGGCTCGGCAGTCGGAACGCAGGCGGCGGCTACGAGGAGGAGCGGCGCGACCCGGATCGGATTCACGGTGCGAGCCGCTCGGTCGCGAGCTGCGCGCTGGCATAGGCTTCCTGGTGCTCGACCGACCAGTAACGCAGCTCGTCGAGCGGGATCGGCACCCCGCTCATCGCACAAAAGACATGGTTGCCCGCGCGCAGGACGCGAAAGCCCGAGGGGCCGTACTGCAGTTTGGCCTCGCCATTCGCCGGGGACGAATTCTTGTTCATCAACATGGCGGCGTCCCTAGCATTTGCGCGTCACCCGAACAAATCATCCTGCTTGGGCGGGGTTCCGGATTTGCGCGGCTTGCGACGCGGCGCGGGGAGAGGAGGCTCCATGCCGGTCGCCACCACGAGTTCGCCATCGCGGAACTTGAGCGTAAGCGCCGCCTCCTGCGCCGCCGCCGCTCGGTCGGTGATGGTCCGCCCGTCGGGTCCGGTGACGCGCACATAGCCACGCGCCAGCGGGCGGTCGGGATGAAGCTGTCCGGCCAGCCGTGCGAGCGCCGCCAACCGCTCGCGCCGCTCGGCCAGAGGGCGTTCGACCAGCGCGGGTGCGAGCTTCAGCCCGGCGAGCGCGCGCTGCGCCTCGCGCAGATTGCGCTGGAGCACGACCGGGGCCAGTCGCAGGTTGGAGAGCTTTTCGCGCCCCTGCGCCGCGCGGTCGCGCAAGCCCCGGCGCAGGCGTTCGGCCAGATCGTCGAGCCGCTGCGCATGCGGCTCCAGCAGCGCCTCGCGCTGGGGGAGCCGGTCGGCGCGCGCCTGCAGCCGTTCGCGCCCCAGCTGTACCGGGCGCAGGATCGCGCGTTTCTTGCGCGCTTCGAAATCGGCCAGCACCGCGGCGAGCTCGGCGCGCACCGGCACCGCCATTTCCGCCGCGGCGGTCGGCGTTGGCGCGCGGCGATCGGCGGCGTAGTCGGCCAGCGTGGTATCGGTTTCATGGCCGACCGCGCAGATCGTGGGGATCGGGCACTCGGCAATCGCGCGCACCACCGCTTCTTCGTTGAAGCTCCACAGATCCTCGATCGACCCGCCACCCCGCGCGACGATGACCAGATCGGGCCGGTCGGGGTGTTCGCGGGGCATCTGCGCGAACCCGCGGACCGCGCCCGCGACCTGCTCGGCAGCACCCTTACCCTGCACCAACACCGGCCACACGATCACGCGGCTGGGGAAGCGGTCGGCAAGCCGGTGGAGGATATCGCGAATCACCGCCCCGGTGGGCGAGGTGACCACGCCGATCGTTCGCGGCAGGAACGGCAGCGGCTGTTTGCGCTCGGCCGCGAACAGGCCTTCCGCCGCCAGCCGCGCGCGGGTCTTCTCGAGCAGCGCGAGCAGCGCGCCCTCGCCCGCCAGCTCCATCCGCTCGATCACGATCTGGTACTTGGAACGGCCGGGATAGGTCGTCACCTTCCCGCTGGCGACCACTTCGAGCCCGTCTTCGGGATCGAACGGCAGGCGCTGGGTATTGCCGCGCCACATGACCCCGTCGATCACCGCCTGTTCGTCCTTGAGCGCACAATACATGTGGCCCGATGCCGCCCGCTTCACCCCCGACAACTCCCCGCGCAGGCGCACGAAACCGAAGCGGTCTTCCACCGTCCGCTTCAACGCCTGCGAAATCTCGCTCACGCTGAGCGGCTCGGCGTTGTCGCCCGTGCGGCGCTTCGCTACCAAGCTCGCATCTTCGGAATCTGACGGGAAATCGGCGGCCATGAATATCCTTCTACTCGGGTCGGGCGGGCGCGAACATGCATTGGCGTGGAAACTGGCGCAATCGCCGCTGTGCGACAAGCTGTGGGCGGCGCCGGGCAACCCTGGTATCGCACAACATGCCGAATGCACCGCGCTGGATTCCGGCAACCACGATGCCGTGGTCTCCTTCTGCACGGACAATGCGATCGCCCTGGTGGTGATCGGACCCGAAGCTCCGCTGGTCGACGGGCTCGCCGATACGCTGCGCGCGGCGGGGATCGACACCTTCGGTCCCTCGCGCGAAGCCGCGCAGCTCGAAGGCAGCAAGGGCTTCACCAAGGAGCTGTGCCAGCGCGCGAACATTCCCACCGCACGCTACGAGCGCTGCGTCTCGCTCGAACAGGCGTGGGGCGCGCTCAAGCGCTTCGATCCGCCTTTCGTGCTCAAGGCTGACGGGCTCGCCGCGGGCAAGGGCGTGGTCATCGCCGAAACCTACGAAGAAGCCCAGCACGCGCTCGACGAGATGTTCGACGGCAAGTTCGGCAGCGCGGGCAGCGAAGTGGTGATCGAGCAGTTCCTGATGGGCGAGGAGGCCAGCTTCTTCGCGCTGACCGATGGCACGGCGATCGTGCCCATCGGCACCGCGCAGGATCACAAGCGCGTGGGCGCAGGCGATACCGGACCGAACACCGGCGGCATGGGCGCCTATTCCCCCGCTCCGGTACTGAGCGAGGATCTGCAACGTCAGGTCATGCGCGAGATCGTCGAGCCGACGGTGCGCACCATGGCCGCCGAGGGTACGCCGTATTCGGGCGTGCTCTATGCCGGGCTCATGCTGACCAAAGACGGCCCGCAACTGATCGAATACAATGCGCGCTTCGGCGATCCCGAATGCCAGGTGCTGATGATGCGACTGGAAAGCGATCTGGTCGAACTGATGCAGGCCTGCGCGCAAGGACGGCTGGGCGACATCGCCGAGCCGGTGCTATCCGGCGATTTCTCGCTGACCGTGGTGATGGCGGCGGACGGCTACCCCGGCACGCCCAAGAAAGGCGGTACGATCGATCTGGGCGAGGCCGAGGCCGGCGGCGCCAAGGTCTTCCACGCCGGCACTAAACTCGCAGGCGAGACGCTGACCAGCAGCGGCGGCCGCGTGCTCAACGTCACCGCGCGCGGAGCAAGCGCGACCGAAGCGCAAGCAAAAGCCTATGAGGCGGTCGACGCGATCACCTTCCCCGACGGCTTCTGCCGCCGCGACATCGGCCAGCGCGAAGTGCGGCGGGAGCAGGCCTAACGCGCGACGAAGCCGGGCCCCAGATCGGGTCCGGGGTGATTTCATCGGTAGGCGGAGGAAGGTGGCCTAGCCCAGTTTCTCGGCAACCAACGCCTTGAGGTCCGCCTCGCTGCGCGCGCCGTAGTGCGAGATGATCTCGGCGGCGCAGATCGCGCCCATGCGCAGGCAGGTTTCGAGGGTTTCGCCGCGGGCATGGCCGGTCAGGAAGCCCGCTGCGAAGAGATCGCCCGCGCCGGTGGTGTCGACGACCTTGTCGATCGGTTCGGCGGCAATTTCGGCGCGCGCGCCATTGGCAATGCCCACGGCGCCCCTGGCGCTGCGCGTGGCGACCAGCACGGGTACCTTGTCCTGCAGCATGGCCAGGCCCGCGTCGAAATCCGCTTCGCCGGTCAGCGTCGCCAGTTCGCTTTCATTGACGAAGAGAATGTCGATCTGACCTTCCTCGATCAGCGCGCGAAAATCGTCGCCATGACGATCGATGACGAAGCTCTCGCTGGCAGTGAAGGCGACCTTGCGGCCTGCGTTGCGCGCTACCTCGATCGCGCGGCGCATGGCGCGGCGCGGTTCTTCCGGGTCCCACAGATACCCTTCGAGATAAAGGATGCCTGCGCTGGCGATCAGCTCGTCGTCGAGCGCGGCGGGGGGGAGGAACTGGCTTGCCCCGAGGAAGGTGTTCATCGTCCGCTCGCCATCGGGCGTGACGAAGATGAGGCAGCGCGCGGTCGAGGGCTGGCCTTCGCGGGCGGGTGTGTCGAAATCGATTCCCACCGCACGGATGTCGTGGCTGAAGACGTCGCCCAGCTGGTCCTGCGCCACCTGCCCGACGAATGCGCATTGCGCGCCCAGCGCCGACATGCCGGCAAGCGTGTTGGCGGCCGAGCCCCCGGAAATCTCCTTTGCCGGCCCCATCGCCTCGTACAGTCGCCGGGCGCCGTCCTCGTCGACCAGCGTCATCCCGCCCTTGTTGAGATCGAGTTCGGCGATCAGGTCTTCTTCGCAAGGGGCCATCACATCGACGATGGCATTGCCGATGGCGATTACGTCGTAACGGGGTTCGGTCATGGGTACTCCGGGGAGGGGATAATCGGTGTGTCGGGCGCGGTTAGCGGCTCGTCGGGGTTTGGCCAAGGGCAGCGTTGACTTGGGCAGGGCGCGCGCGCATCGCAGTGGCCCTATGGTGTCGCTTTCCCGCGCTCTTGTTCTGGCGATCGTCCAGCTCGGCGATCCCGCTATCCTGAAAGTGCTGGCAAAGACCGCAGTGGTCACGCTGCTGGTTTTCGCAGCGGGGGGCACGGCGCTCTATGTCGCGCTCCACAGCGCGATCGGCACCGCCTTCGGGATCGAGGCCGCCGGTCTCGGTGCACTGGCCGCGGCGGTGGCGACCGTGCTGGCTGCATGGTTCCTGTTCCGGGTAGTCGCGCTGTTCGTGCTGCAGTTCTTTGCCGAGGACGTGGTCCGCGCGGTCGAGGAGCGACATTACCCGCAAGCTGCGGCGAACGCCCGGCGAATCGGGTTCGGCGAGGAGCTGGGCCATGCCTTGCGTTCGCTGGGCCGCACGCTCGTTGCCAATGCGTTTGCATTGCCGGTTGCCGGCCTGTTGCTGTTTACCGGCGTGGGCGCTGCAGCGGTGTTCCTGGTGGTCAACGCCTTGCTGGTCGGGGGCGAACTGCATGACGCCGTATGGCTGCCCCACCGCGCGCATGCGGCCGAAGCCGCGCCGATTGGCGGCGCGAGCCGATTTCTGCTCGGCGCCGTGGTGGTGGCGCTGCTCGCAATACCTTTCCTCAACCTCCTCGCCCCGATACTGGGCGCGGCGAGTGCGACGCATCTTGTACACCGCGCCCGAGAGAAAGGTCCGCATGCGTAAGTCCGTCCTGTTCCTGCTGCCGCTGCTGGGCGCCTGCGCCACCGGACCCGTGCCCGGCTCCACTGCACCGTCGCGGCCGGCGTCCGCGCCGCCGCCGCAGCAAGTGCGGGTGGCTCCGTCGACCCCCGACTTCCGCGCGCCGCGGGTCATGAATGTGCCTGGCCTCGAAGGCGTGATCGGCCGCAACCAGACCGCGCTGGCGAATATTTTCGGGCCGCCGCGAATCGACGTAACCGAAGGTGACGCGAAGAAGCTGCAATTCGTGGGCGAGGCCTGCGTACTCGACATCTATCTCTATCCGCTCAGCCCGGGTGCGGAACCCAGTGCAACCTATGTCGATGCACGCCGCGCGAGCGACGGGCTCGATGTCGATCGCGCGGCCTGCGTGCGCGCGCTACGCCGCTGAAGCCCGCATCCGCTAACCCGGACTTAAGCAAACCGCGCTAGGCTCCGCGAACCGGTGTTAGGCGGGAGTTTGGTACAGATGAGCGTGCATTTCGGCGAACTGGCGATGAAATTCGGTGCGGACGGCGTGATTTCGCCGGGCGAGGTGCTTGCGCTACGGCGCGAAGCCTGGCCCGATGGGCATATCTCGCAGGCCGAGGCCGAAGCGATCGTTGCGCTCAACCACCAGCTTACGTCGCGCTGCCGGGAATGGGTGGAATTCTATGTCGAGGCGCTGGGCGAATATGTCGTCAATCAGCGTGCGCCGAAGGGCTATGTCGATGCCGAGAACGCGGCATGGCTGATGGCGCAGCTGGACGCCGATGGCGCGCTTGGCTCGATGGCCGAGATCGAATTGCTGGTGCGCGTGTTCGAATGCGCACAGAACGTGCCGGTATCGCTGAAGGACTATGCGGTCGCGCAGATGGAACACGCCGTTCTCGAGGGGACGGGGCCGACGCGCGATGGCGGCATGCTCGAAGCCGGCAATGTCAACGCGGCCGAGGCATTGCTGCTGCGGCGGGCGATATTCGCCCCCGCAAGCGAACGGCCCGCGGCCGTGGGACGCAAGGAAGCCGAAATGCTCTTCCGGCTCAAGGATGCAACGCTGGGCGCGGACAACGCCCCCGAATGGAAGCATCTGTTCGTGCAGGGCATTGCCAATTACCTGCAGGCCTACAGCGATCCGAATGCGCAGCTGAGCCGCGAACGCGCGGTCGAACTGGATGCCTTCATGGGCGATACGCAGGCGCGGGTCGGCGGTTTTCTCGGCCGCATGGCCAAAGCCTCGCCCAATGCATTCGGCAAGGTCTTCGGCCGCAAGGCGCCTGCTCCGGATCGCTCGGAGGCCGTCGGCCGCGCATACGCCGTTACCGATGACGAGCGGGAATGGCTCGAAGCGCGGATCGAGGCCGATGGTCAGATCGACGAATACGAGCAGGCGCTGCTCGATTTCCTCGCCGAAGACTGAGCTTCACTTGCGGAGCGCGTGAAAACCGTTCTTGGCGAGCGCGCGCCAGCGTTTTCTCCGGTGCGCGTAGAACAGGCGCGCGAATCCCGCGACCAGCGGCGTCAGCCTGCCCGCATCGATATGCACGCGATCGGTGTAGCGCGTGCAGCCGTCACCGGGGGCGATTTCGATCCAGTGATCCCAGCGGCGAATGAACGGTGAATGGCCATTGTCGCGCAGCACATCCGTAGTCGGCGGAGATGCGGGAAATTCGATCCCGATGACCTGCCAGCCGATGGGAAAGATCCCGAAGACGAACATCCACGCGCGGTATTCGCCCGGGGGCCAGCGGCGGGGAAAGCGCCCGCCGCACGGCACGAAGCGAATCAGCGGCGCAGCCACATGCCGGAGCAAGGCGCTCGTCTGCGCGTGGTCCCAGACCGCCTCGGGTGGCGCGTCGAGCCAAGTCGTCAGCTCGACGGTGCGGGTCACACCATGAAGCTTTCGCCGCAACCGCAGGCGCCCTTGGCATTGGGATTTTCGAACACGAAGCCAGCGGTGAAATCGTCTTCCACCCAGTCCATCGTGCTGCCGATCAGGTAGAGCACGCTGGCGCTGTCGATATAGAAGGTCCCGCCGGGGGTTTCGATCTTCTCGTCGAACTTGGCTTCCTCGGTGACGTAGTCGACCGAATAGGCAAGCCCGGAACAGCCGCGCCGGGGCGTCGACAATTTGACACCGATGGCTTCGTCGGGCGCTTTCGCCATCAGCTGCGCGACGCGCTGTTCCGCGCGCTCGGTCAGGATGACGGCTGCCTTCGGCGCCGCGCGTGTCTTCGTATCGCCCATCACAGCATCCCCAGTTCGAGCCGTGCCTCGTCGGTCATCTTGTCCGGGCCCCAGGGCGGGTCCCACACCAGATTGACTTCCGCATCGCGCACGCCGGGCACGCTGGCCGCACGCAGTTCGACTTCGGCAGGCATGGTTTCGGCGACCGGGCAATGCGGCGTCGTCAGCGTCATGGTGACGGTGACATCGCTCTCGTCATCGACCTCAACCCCGTAAATCAGCCCGAGATCGTAGATATTCACCGGGATCTCCGGGTCGAAGATTTCCTTCAGCGCGGCAACGACCGCTTCATAAAGGTCGCCGCCCGGGGCGCCCGCGGGCAAGCCCTCGGGCTTTTTCTGCAGGAACCCTTCGAGATAGTCGCGCTTGCGTTCCATCGTGGCGCGCGCGCTTTCCTCGGGATCGACCGCATCCTCCACCCGGGCGCGCGGCGGTTTTGCCGTTGCCACGTCTGCGGGCGATGGTGCCGCGATCCAATCCTGGTCTTTGTTCGTTCCTTCGCTCATCCGAAGATCCTCTGGGTGCGTTCGATACCGCGCAGCAGCGCAGCGATGTCGTTTTCGTCGGAATACAGCCCGAAGCTTGCCCGGGCGGTGGCGGGAACCCCGAGATGGTCCATCAGCGGCTGCGCGCAGTGATGGCCAGCCCGGATCGCCACATTCTCTTCATCCAATATGGTGCCGAGATCATGCGGATGAACCCCCTCGATCGCAAAGCTGACGATGCCGGCGCTTTCTTCCGGACCGAACAGCGTGACCGAATTCAGCGCGCGCAATTCGTCGCGCAGCTGCCTTGCAAGGCCCGCCTCATGCGCGAACAGCCGGTCGGGTCCCAGCGCGGCAACATAGTCGATCGCGGCATGCAGCGCGATCGCCTCGGTGATGATTGGGGTTCCGGCCTCGAACCGCTGCGGGGGCGGCGCATAGGTGGTCTTTTCGAAAGTGACCCGGTCGATCATCGCGCCGCCGCCCTGCCACGGGGGCATGGCACCGAGAATTTCCTCGCGCGCCCACAGCACGCCGATCCCGGTGGGGCCATAAAGCTTGTGACCCGACAGCGCGTAGAAATCGCAGCCGAGCGCGGCCATGTCGAGCGCCATGCGCGGCGCGGCCTGGCAGCCGTCCAGCAGCAGCTTCGCACCGACCGAATGCGCGATATCCGCCGCGGCGCGTGCATCGAGCACGCTCCCGAGAACGTTCGAGACATGCGCCAGCGCGACCAGCCTGGTCCGCGGAGTCATCATGGCTTCGAGCGCACCCAGATCGATCCGGCCGTCTTCGGTCAGCGGGCAGACATCGATCTGCGCGCCGGTCCGTTCGGCGACCATCTGCCACGGGACGATGTTCGAGTGATGCTCCAGCATCGACAGGACGATGCGATCGCCCTCGCCGATCTGCGCCATGCCCCAGCTCGCCGCGACCAGATTGATCGCTTCGGTCGCACCGCGGACGAAGATCACCTCGTCCTCGCCCTTCGCGCCGATGAATTCGGCAACGCGGCGACGCGCGGCTTCATAGCCAAGCGTCATTTGCGCGCTACGTCCGTACACGCCGCGATGGACGGTGGCGTAATCCACGCCGAGCGCGCGGGTCATCGCATCGATGACGGCCTGCGGTTTCTGCGCGGTGGCGGCTGTGTCCAGGTAATGCCACGGCGCGCCATCGCCGGTTACCATGCCGGGGAAATCGGCACGGACATCGGCAGCAGGCGAAAGGGTGGCAGCGACGCTCACAGCGCCTTGTCCACCTTGTCGAGCGCGATCTGCATCAAGGTTTCGCGCGTTTCGTCATCGTCGAGAGCAACCAGAGCATCGCCGAGGAACGCCTGCACCATCAAGCGGCGGGCAAGTTCGGGCGAGACGCCGCGCGCGGCCATGTAGAACCGTGCGGTCTCGTCGAGCTGGCCGACACTGGCACCATGCGCGCATTTGACGTCGTCGGCGAAAATCTCGAGCTGCGGGACAGCGTTTACGCTCGCGCCTTTCTCCAGCAGCAAACCCTTGAAATCCTGTGCCGCGTCGGTCTTCTGCGCATGGCGCACGACATCGATATTGCCGAGGAAATTGCCCGTCCCGTGGCCCCAATGGACCGCGCGAACGGTCTGGTTACTGGTGGCTTCGGGTTCGGCGTGGATCGTCCGCGTGACGAATTCGCGCACCGTATCGCGGCCGCCAACGGTGATTCCGCCGAATTCGAAATGCGCGCCCTTGTGAAGCGTGACTTCGACTTCCAGCCGCGCATATTCGGCGGCGGCAAGGACGGCGAAGAGTTCGCATGTCGCGCCTTCGCCGATGGTCACGCGCCAGCGGTGCAGCCGGGTGGGCTGCGGATCGTCGGCATCGCGGATCACCAGAGTATCGCGGAAGGTTTCGCCCGCCGCGATATCGATCGTACGCCAGTCGTCGAGCGCTTCGCCCTGCAGCCGTTCGACTGCAGAATAGCGCCAGCCCTCCTCGCGCCGGGTGGGAAGTTCAGCGGCTTCAGGCATCGGCCATCACCGCGTCATAGCCTTCGTTCTCGAGTTCGATCGCCAGTTCGGGACCGCCGGTGCGCACGATGCGGCCCTGCGACAGGATCGACACCTTGTCGGGCTTCACCACTTCGAGCAGGCGCTGGTAGTGGGTGATCAGCAAGACGCCCTTCGCCGGGTCGCGCATGATCGCATTGATACCATCGCCCACGACGCGCAGCGCATCGATGTCGAGACCGCTGTCGGTTTCGTCGAGCACGGCGAACTTGGGATCGAGAATGCCCATCTGCACCATTTCGGCGCGCTTTTTCTCGCCGCCCGAGAAGCCGACATTCACATGCCGCTTGAGCATGTCGGGATCGAGCTTGAGCAGGGCCGCCTTGTCCTTCGCCAGCTTGAGGAACTCGCCGCCGGTCAGCGCTTCCTCGCCCCGCGCCTTGCGCTGCGAATTCAGCGCTTCGCGGAGGAATTGCAGGTTCGAGACCCCCGGAATTTCGACCGGGTACTGGAACCCGAGGAACAGCCCCGCAGCCGCGCGCTCATGCGGCTCGAGGTCGAGCAAATCGACCCCGTTGAAGCTGACCGAACCCTGCGTCACTTCGTAACCGGGACGTCCGCCCAGCACATAGGCCAGCGTCGACTTGCCGGCACCATTGGGACCCATGATGGCATGGACCTCGCCCGCGGGAATTTCGAGCGTCAGCCCGTTGAGGATCGTCTTGCCGTCGATTTCGGCGTGGAGATTGTCGATTTTCAGCATGTCAGTTCCTGTCGTCGCGACGCGGTCCGCGGCTGGGGCGCCGGGGCGTCGATCCGTATTTCGATTGGTGTTCGCGGCGCGCGGTCTGCTTGTCGCGGTAGCGCGCGTTCATGGCGGCGAAGATCGGCTGCATTGCTGCTTCCACGTCTTCGAGGATGGTTTCGGCGGGGATCCGCAGCACTTCGATGCCCACTGCGCCGAGGCTCTTGTCGCGCCGCCGCGCAAGCGCGTCGTTCTGCTCCGGCTCGTCGATTGCGACCGCTAGGCCGAGCGGGTGCGAGACGAAATCGAGAATCGCCGAGCCCACCACAGTGTGGCGCGTGAACTTGAACTTGCCGAAATCCTCTTTCGCAAAGCGCGCGGCGAGTGCCTTGTGCGCTTCGGTCGAATGCCGCCGCAGGTCGCGCGCACGGTCGTGCAGCGCGTCGAGCCGCTTCTCCGAGATCTCCCAGCCGCGACCCTTCTTCTTGATCGTGGGCGCGGCATCGGCGGTCTCCGACGGATCGCGCAGCTGGAGAGTCTTGCGTTCGGTCATCCCACGCTCCCCTCGAGCGAGATCGCGAGCAGCTTCTGCGCTTCGACGGCGAATTCCATTGGTAGCTCCTTGAGCACGTCCTTGGCGAAGCCGTTGACGATCAGCGCCATGGCCTCCTCATCGTCGAGACCGCGCTGCTGCGCGTAGAACATCTGGTCGTCGCTGATCTTGCTGGTGGTCGCCTCGTGCTCGATCTGCGCGCTGGGGTTCTTCACCTCGATATAGGGTACGGTGTGCGCGCCCGGCTGGTCGCCGATCAGCAGCGAATCGCATTCGGTGCGATTGCGCACCCCGTCAGCGTTGGCGGCCACGCGGACCATGCCGCGATAGGTGTTGTTCGACTTGCCGGCCGAGATACCCTTCGAGATGATCGTCGAACGGCTCCCCTTGCCGTTATGGATCATCTTGGTGCCGGTATCGGCCTGCTGGTAATTGTTGGTCACCGCGACCGAGTAGAATTCGCCCACGCTGTCTTCGCCGTTGAGCACGCAGCTGGGATATTTCCACGTCACCGCGCTGCCGGTTTCGACCTGCGTCCAGCTGATCTTGCTGCGGGCGCCCTGGCACAGGCCGCGCTTGGTGACGAAATTGTAGATCCCGCCCACGCCTTCGGCATTGCCGGGATACCAGTTCTGGACGGTGGAGTACTTGATTTCGGCGTCTTCCATCGCAACCAGCTCGACCACCGCGGCATGGAGCTGGTTCTCGTCACGCATCGGCGCGGTGCAGCCTTCGAGATAGCTGACATAGCTGCCCTTTTCGGCGATGATCAGCGTGCGTTCGAACTGGCCGGTGTTCTCCGCATTGATGCGGAAATAGGTGCTCAGCTCCATCGGGCAGCGCACGCCTTCGGGCACGTAGACGAAGGTCCCGTCGGAGAAGACCGCGCTGTTCAGGGTGGCGAAGTAGTTGTCGTGCTGCGGAACGACCTTGCCGAGCCACTTCTTGACCAGCTCGGGATATTCGCGAATCGCCTCGCTGATCGACAAGAAAATGACGCCCGCCCGCTTCAACTCCTCGCGGAAGCTGGTGGCCACGCTGACGCTGTCGAACACGGCATCGACGGCCACCTTCTTTGCGCCCTTTACGCCCGCCAGCACTTCCTGCTCGCCCAGCGGAATGCCGAGCTTGTCGTAGACGCGCTTGATCTCGGGATCGAGTTCGTCGAGCGATTCGAGCTCAACCTTCTTCTTCGGGGCGGCGTAATAATAGGCGTCCTGATAGTCGATCGCCGGATAGCCGAGCTTGGCCCAGTCGGGCTCCACCATTTCCTGCCACAGGCGGAAGGCCTTGAGGCGCCAGTCGAGCATCCACTCTGGCTCGCCCTTCTTGGCGCTGATGAACCGGACCGTGTCTTCGGTCAGGCCCTTTTCGGCGAATTCAGTCTCGATGTCCGAAGACCAGCCGTGTTCGTACTCGGCAGCCTTTTCGGCGGCTTCACGCGCTTCGCGGTCCTGGATGTCGATTTCTTCGCTCATGCAATCTCTCTTTCGCGCGCCAGCTGGGTCAGCGGTATCGCTGCCAGCGCACCACGCAGTGCTTCATTGACGACCGGCCAGTGCGGCTTGACCAGGCATTCGTGTTCGACTGAACAGTCCGCGCCTTCGATGCAGGCGGTCAGTGCGATCGGCCCTTCGACCGCCTCGACGATATCGGCCACGGTAATCGCCGCGGCCGGCCGGGCGAGCTGCAAGCCGCCGCCTGCGCCCCGGCTCGACCGGAGCAACCCTGCCGCCGACAGCTTGCTGACCAGCTTCTGCACTGTCGGGACCGGCAATCCGGTCTCCGCGGCGAGTTCGCCCGCACTGGTCTTCGCGCCGCCGCAGTGACGCGAAGCGGCGCACATGGCGACCACGGCATAATCGGCTAGGTTGGAAAGGCGCATATCAAATCGGACCAAATCGTTCCGATTGGCCAATTAGGGGCGCATCCCCTGCTTTTCAACGGGAAACAGCGTGTTGCGAGTCGTTAGCAATCAGAGCTCGTCGAGCGGCTCCCGGCCCAGCTGCTCGGCTTCCCCGGCGCCGAACAGGCTCACCGAACTGTAGCCGTCGGGGCCCAGCATGTCGTTGATCGTGGAGCCCGAATTGGGCTGCAACCGCTTGGGTGTGCGCCCGGTGAAGAAGCGGATTTCCTTGATCAGATGTGCCTGGTCGTAAAACGCTTCGCGGATTTCCGCTTCGATCTCGTCGGGCAATTGCGGCATCGACAGCAGGGTCGCCGCACGCACCGCGCGGTAGCGGCGCACCAGCCGGACCGGCGATTGCCCGAAGAATTGCGCGACGAGACGCTGTGCCTGTCGCTTTGAGTAGGGCAGCTGGTCGTACAATACGTCGAGCTCGGGCTTGAACGAACTCGACAGCCATTCGAGCGTGCGATCAATCACGGTCAGATGCTGGTCGGGCAGGCTCGACAGCCCTTGGCGGACGATGTCGCACATCGCGTCGAGCAATTCGCCATCATCGATCTCACCCGCTCGCCAGCGCGGCGCCAGTGTCGTATGGCGTTCTGCCAGCGGGTCCTTCAGTACCGTTTCCGGCTGCAGGAAGGCGTCGTGGTAGTCATGAACCGAAAGCCCGGACAGCGCGGCCCAGCCCCGGAAGTTGAGCGATACGCCGAATACAACCCCGGGCCCGCTGACGCTGAAGTTGCGCGCCTGGCACAGCGGCGCGACAAAGAACGCGTCGCTGGTATCGGACACCACATCGTCGAACTGCATTCGTCCGACACCGCGCCCGAACACTACCATCTGGCCCGAATAGGCCGGCAACACGTCGTCGAGCTGCCCATCGCTGGTGCGCCAGATATAGAGCGAGTTGAGATAGGGCGCCAGATCGGGTGGCGCCGCTACGAACTCGAACGAATGTGACGCCTCGCCGCTTGGTACAACCGCCAAACCCCTGCCCCCAGATCTCTTCCTCAACCAATTGTATAAATACGCCAATCCCGTTTGCTCCGCAATCGCTTAGTAAACGAGCTGTTTGGGATGGGCGGAAAAAAAGGGGGCAGCCTCGCAAGGTGCCCCCCTTTGAAGTCGAGAACTCGTTGCAGGAATGCTCCGAGCCCTTCGGGTCGCAAAACCCTCTTACGCCGGTCTTGCGGTAATTCATTGTATGCAAGCGACAACGCGGGCCCTGGCGGGTTGTTCAGCGGCGTTTTTTTGACGCTGCATCGCGCGCCCCAGCCGCGCGGGCGCTCGACAGGCTTCGCGGAACGCGGCAATGCGCGGTGCATGCTGTTCGACCTTGCCCGCCCTGTCCTGTTCGCGCTCGATCCCGAGCGCGCGCATCGCCTGACTGTGAAAGCGCTCGCCGTTTCGCCCCGCACGGCGCCGCCCCCGGCCGGCCCGCTGGCGATCGATGTCGCGGGGCTCGCCTTCCCCAACCCGGTCGGCATGGCAGCGGGATTCGACAAGGACGCCGAAGTCCCCGACCAGTTGCTCGGGCTGGGCTTTGGTTTCACCGAAGTCGGTTCGATCACCCCGCTGCCGCAGGCGGGCAATCCCAAGCCGCGGCTGTTCCGGCTGGTCGAGGACCGTGCGGTGATCAATCGGATGGGGTTCAACAATGGCGGGGCCGAGGCCGCGCTCGCCCGGCTTCAACGCCGCGCCCGTCGGCCAGGCATTGTCGGAATCAATGTCGGGGCGAACAAGGACAGCGCGGACCGCGCGGCCGACTACGCGACGATGATCCGCATCATGGCGCCGCTGGCCTCGTATCTCGCGGTCAATATTTCCAGCCCCAACACCCCGGGCTTGCGCGCTTTGCAGGACGAGGGGGCGCTGATCGGGTTGCTCGATGCAGTGTTCGAGGCCCGCGGAGACCGGGGCCCGCCCGTATTCCTCAAGGTCGCGCCCGATCTCGAACCTGCGGATGTCGACGCGATTGCACGTATCGCGATCGACCGGGGGCTTGGCGCCCTCATCGTGTCCAATACCACCATCTCGCGTCCGGCGCTGGCCTCGGCGCATGCGGGAGAAACCGGCGGGCTGTCGGGTGCTCCGCTCCGCGATCTCGCACAGCAGCGCCTGCGCGACTTCCGCAAGGCAACCGGCGGCGAGCTTCCGCTGGTGGGCGTGGGCGGCATCGCCACCGCAGCGGACGCTTGGGCCCGCATCCGCGCGGGCGCCAGCCTGGTGCAGCTCTACAGCGCGATGGTTTATGGGGGCCCCGGCGTGCCCCGGCAAATCGTCCGGGGCCTCGAGCGGTTGATGCGCCGCGACGGTTTCGCTTCGATTGCCGAAGCGGTCGGAAGCGAATAGCGTCGCATCCATGAAGAGACTGATTTCCATTCCGCTTCTGGCCGCTGCCCTGGCTGGCTGCTCGATCAATCCATCGCCGGAATCCGCACCTCCTTTATCGCCGACCGCTTTTGCAGGTGCAGTCAGCGCGGCCGACCCGCGAGCGCAGGCCGCGGGCGAAGCTATGCTGGCACGGGGAGGCAGCGCCACCGACGCCGCCATCGCCGTCATGCTGGCGCTGACGGTGGTCGAACCGCAGAGCTCGGGCATCGGCGGCGGCGGATTCATGGTCCGCGGCATGCCGGACGGCACAGTCGCAACCTTCGATGGCCGCGAAACCGCTCCTGCCGGCGCCACGCCGGAATGGTTTCTCGACGAAAACGGCGAAGTCCCGCCGCGCAGCGAATCGGTCCGCAGCGGGCTGTCGGTCGGGGTGCCGGGGAACATCGCGCTCGCCGCCAGGGCGCACGCCGCGCATGGCAAGCTCGCCTGGGCTGACCTTTTCGAGCCGGCCATCCGCCTTGCGCGCAGCGGGTTCGAGATCAATCCGCGGCTCAATGGCATGCTCGAGAGTGCCCGGAACCGATCGGCACATTCCGCGGCCGCGCGATCGCTGTACTTCGACGATCAGGGCGATCCCCAGCCGGTCGGCACGCTGGTCGTGAACGAGCCGCTCGCGCAGACGCTCGAGATGATAGCGGGCGGTGGGCCGGAAGCCTTCTATTCGGGCGAACTGGCGGAACGGATCGCCGAGACGGTCAGCGCGGATACGCCGCGCACGGGCGCGATGACCTATGCCGACATCACGGGTTACGAAGCCAAGACCCGCGATGCTGTCTGCGCACCCTATCGGGCCTATCGCGTCTGCACCATGGGCCCGCCGACGTCGGGCGGTGTCGCGGTTTTGCAGATGCTTGGCCAGCTCGAGCGGTTTCCTATCGCCGAGATGGGAGTGCGCAATCCGCTGACCTGGCATCTGTTCGTCGAATCGCAGCGGCTGGCCTACGCCGACCGCGAGTTGTACCTGGCCGATAGCGATTACGTGCCTGTCCCCGTCGCCGGACTTGTCGATCGGGATTATCTCGCATCGCGCAGCGGATTGATCGCCCCCGACCGCAGACTGACCGAAGTCACTGCCGGAACCCCTTCCGGCGCGGACACTGCGCTGGCCGATGGCGACGAACCCGAAGAACACGGCACCTCGCACTTCGCCGTCGTCGACGCGGACCAGATCATGATCAGCTACACCTCGACGATCGAGGGGGCGTTCGGTTCGGGCCTGATGACGGGCGGGTTTTTCCTCAATAACGAGCTGACCGATTTCAGCCGGTCGCCCACGGTCGACGGGCAACCCGTCGCCAACCGGGTCGAAGCGGGCAAGCGTCCGCGCAGTTCGATGGCCCCTACGGTCGTCTACGATCCTGAAGGCAAACCCTTCCTCGCGGTCGGTGCTGCAGGGGGAAGCACCATCCCGGTGCAGACCGCGCGCAGCATCATCGGGGCAATCGATTTCGGCCTTTCGGCAGAAGAGATCCTCGCCCTGCCCTTCGTCATGGCGTTCGGCGACCGGCTGCTGCTTGAACGGGGCACCTGGCTCGAAGAGCAGGCCGATGCCTTCCGTAGCCTCGGGCACGAACAGGTTCTGGTGCGCGAAGCCCCCGTCAAAGGCGGCGCCGTGCTGCGGACTGCGGCTGGGTGGGAAAGCGCCCGCGACCCGCGGCTCGAAGGGCAGATCGAAATCCCCTAGCACGGCTCGCTTGCCGTGGACCGGCGGGCGTCCTAAGCCGTGCCCCGAACTGCGTCATGAAGAACACAGCCGTTGAGGAGCCTGCCGTGCTGTCGGAAATAGATTCCGCGAACAATCTCGTCGAACTTTTCCTCAAACGTGCGGATGAAAAGGGCGACCAGCCGTTTCTCGGCGCAAAGCGCGAGGGCGGGTGGCAGACCATCAGCTGGCGCGAAACGGCCGAGCAGGTGTGCCTGCTCGCCGAAAATCTGCGCGGCCTCGGACTGAAGGATGGCGACCGCGTATGCCTGGTGTCGGAAAACCGGCCCGAATGGTGCATTGCCGACCTAGCGATCATGGCCGCGGGCTGCGTTACCGTGCCGGCCTACATCACCAATACCGAGCGCGATCACGTGCATATCCTCGACAATTCGGGGGCGCGCGCGGTGATCGTTTCGACCGAGAAACTGCTGCGCCCGCTGCATGGCGCGCTGCAGGCGTCGGGGGTGGCCGAACATGTTATCGGGATCGACGATCTCCATCGCCAGCAATCGGGCAGTTTCGGATATTACAACTGGGCGACCATGCTCGAAGGCGATCCGGCGGCTGCGCGTGCAGCGGTCGAGAACCGCATCGCGGCAATCGGGCGCGGCGATACAGCCTGCATCATCTATACCAGCGGCACCGGCGGCGCCCCGCGCGGCGTGCGCCAGCACCACGGCGCGATCCTGTGCAACGTGGCCGGTGCCGGCGAAATCCTGATTGATGATTTCGGTATCGACCGCGACGAACGGTTCCTGTCCTTCCTCCCGCTCAGCCATGCCTATGAACACAGCGGCGGGCAGTTCCTGCCGATCAGTGTCGGCGCGCAGATCTATTACGCCGAAGGGCTCGAGAAGCTCGCCAGCAATATCGAGGAAACCCGCCCCACGATCATGGTTGTCGTCCCGCGCCTGTTCGAGGTCTTGCGGACCCGGATCATGAAACAGATCCAGAAGCAGGGCGGCGTCGCCGAAAAGCTGATGAACACCGCGCTCGAAGTTGCCGAGCGCCGCGTGGCGGACGATCCCAAGTTCGGAGACGGGCTCAAGGACATGGCGGTCGGCCGCTTGCTGAGGCCCAAGATCCGCCAGCGCTTCGGCGGAAGGATCAAGGCCATGGTGTCGGGCGGCGCTCCGCTCAACCCCGAAGTCGGCGTCTTCTTCGAAGCAATGGGGCTGACCGTGCTGCAGGGGTACGGGCAGACCGAAGCCGGCCCCGTCATCAGTTGCAACCGCCCCGCGGCGGGCATTGCGATGGACACGGTCGGGCCGGCCATGCGCGGTGTGGAAACGCGCATCGCCGACGATGGTGAAATCCTCGTCCGCGGCGAGCTGGTAATGCACGGCTATTGGCAGAACGACGCCGAGACCGAGCGCACCATCAAGGATGGCTGGCTGCACACCGGCGACATCGGTCATATCGACGACAGGGGCCGGATCGTGATTACCGATCGCAAGAAGGACATGATCGTCAACGACAAGGGCGACAATATCGCCCCACAGAAGGTCGAAGGCATGCTGACGCTGCAGCCCGAGATCGGGCAAGCGATGGTGGTCGGCGACAAGAAGCCCTATGTCGTCGGGCTCATCGTTCCCGATGCCGAATGGACGCTCGAATGGTGCCGTGCGCAGGGCAAGCAGTTCGACTGCAAGCAGCTGCAGGAACTGCCCGAATACCGCAATGCGGTGCGCGCTGCGGTCGACCGGGTGAACAAGGACCTGTCAGTCGTTGAGAAGGTGCGGCAGTTCTCCTTCGCCGATGAACCGTTCACGATCGAGAACGAGGAGATGACTCCCTCGATGAAAATCCGCCGGCACAAGATCAGGGACCGTTACGGCGAACGGCTGGAAAAACATTACCGCAGCTAGGCGGCGGCTTCCTCGATATATTCGGGATAGAAACTGGGCGCGCGGTCGCTCCATCGCGGCGCAGTAGCGGCCGCCTCGCTGAGCGATTGGAGCAGCATCTTGCGCCGTTCGGGCCGGATTTGCGGCAATGCCGCTGCTGCACAGAACGCGCTGGGTAGCCAAGGCCGCGAAGCCGCGGACACCAGCCGCTCGTAAAGAAAGCGGAAGGCGGAAAAACACTCGATCCGCTCCTGCGCGAGATCGAACGCGGCGACCCGGGTGAGCTTGCCCAGGAACCCTTCGATGCTGTCGAACCCCGAATCGACGGGCAGCGACTGACGCAGCGCGGAGAGCTCGCGATAGGCGACATACTGGCGGCGTATCGCAGCGTTTTCGCCCGGGTCGCGGCCCCACACGCGAAAGGCGTCGCAGCGGCCGAGGCCGATATCGAGGCTGCGGCGGATGTAGCGTTGTTCGGCAGCGGTGAAGCCGGCGAACTCGCGCAATTCAGCGATCGTCGGCGATGCAGTTTGCGTAGTGGCCATCACGGCACTCCCCTGTTGCCCAGCGAGTGTGTCCAAAGATGGTTAAGAAGCCGTAAGCGCGCAGTCCGTGCGTCAGATAAGGCCTGCCAGCGGGCTCGAGGGATCCGCATATTTGCGGGTCGCCATGCGCCCGGCAAGATAGGCATCGCGGCCGGCGGCAACCGCCAGTTTCATTGCCCGCGCCATGCGGATCGGATCCTTGGCCTCGGCAATGGCGGTGTTCATCAGTACCCCGTCGCAGCCCAATTCCATAGCCACAGCCGCGTCCGATGCCGTGCCCACGCCGGCATCGACCAGCACCGGAACGTTGGCGCCTTCCTTGATCAGGCGGATCGTTACCCGGTTCTGGATGCCCAGCCCCGACCCGATCGGAGCGCCCAGAGGCATCACTGCCACCGCACCTGCATCCTCGAGCTGCTTGGCCGCGATCGGGTCGTCGGCGCAATAGACCATCGGCAGGAAGCCCTCCTTGGCGAGCGTTTCGGTCGCCACCAGCGTTTCGCGCATGTCGGGATACAGGGTGCGCGCTTCGCCGAGCACTTCCAGCTTGACCAGATCCCAGCCGCCGGCTTCGCGCGCCAACCGCAGGGTGCGGACCGCTTCCTCGCCGGTGAAGCAGCCGGCGGTGTTGGGCAGATAGGTCACTTTCTTCGGATCGATGTAATCGGTCAGCATCGGGGCCTTGGGATCGCTGACATTGACCCGGCGGACCGCCACGGTGACGATTTCGGCCCCCGATGCCTCGAGCGCCGCGGCGTTCTGTTCAAAATCCGCGTATTTGCCCGTTCCGACGATCAGCCGGCTCGAGAAACGCCGCCCGGCGACGCTCCAGCTGTCGTCGTCCTGTCCGCCGCCGACGAAATGGACGATTTCCAGCGTGTCACCATCGGCGATCCCGATGGCGGCAAGTTCGCTGCGCGGCGCGATCGTGCCATTGCGCTCGACAGCGACCTTGGCGGGATCAAGGTCGAGTTCGCGAACCAGTTCGGCGATGGTGGAAGCGGCGGTACGGCGGGTATCGCCATTGACGGTCAGGGAAATCATGCGCCCCGACTTAGTCGCCGCAGCGCTCCTTGCAAGCGGGGGAATGGACATGGCGCAAGTTGAGCACATGGCCGAGCGATACCAGCGCCACGCCGATAATCGTCAGCACGGCTTCCTTGTAGCCATGCGGTACGGCCAGCGCGCCGCCCATGAAGGTCAGCCCGGTCATGGCAATGACGAACGGCATCGCCATGCGGTGCCGCAACGCGCCCCAGCCGATCGCCACCGCAGCGATAACGGTCGCGAGCAGCAGGCCGACGCGGTGGAATTCGGGCGCGAGCAGGAATTCGCCGCCCAGCCCGAGGCCCGATACCAGCAGGATCGAAAGCACACAGTGGATCGCGCAGGCACCCGACAGGAAGATACCTGCACGGTCGAGCCTGCGACGAATCGGCAAGGTGGCACGCTGGAACATGTTGTGGCAGCTATGTGATGTTGTATCTTATTACAAGCGAAACCGCGCAAGCACGGCGTTTGCGTACTTGCAACGAGCTGTGTGGCGCTTGCCCGTTTTGCACTTGCGCCCCGGAGTGTCGCAAATCACAGACGGCATATGTCGCACTCGAGCAAACCCACGCGTCCTGCCGCGCTTGCCAACTGGCTGATGATCGTCGCTTTCCTCGTCGTCCTGATGGTGGCGGTGGGGGGGATAACCCGGCTGACCGAGAGCGGGCTGTCGATCACGCAATGGAAACCGATAACGGGCGCCATCCCGCCGCTTTCCGAGGCAGCCTGGCAGGCCGAGTTCGCGCTCTATCAGACCACCGGCGAATATCAGACGGTCACCGGGCCAGCCGGGATGGACCTTGCGGCATTCAAGTTCATCTTCTTCTGGGAATGGTTCCATCGGCTGCTCGGCCGGCTGATCGGCCTGGCATTCGCGGTCCCGCTCGCGTGGTTCTGGATCCGCGGCGCCATTCCGCAGGGTTACAGGGGCCGGCTGGTCGCGCTGCTGGCCCTCGGCGGGCTGCAGGGCGTTTTCGGCTGGTTCATGGTTCGCAGCGGCCTGGCGGGGACGATGACCGATGTAAGCCACTTCTGGCTTTCGATCCACTTGCTTACCGCGCTGTTCACCCTTGGCGGACTGATCTGGACGGCGCTGGACCTGCGGCAGCTGGCGACCGGCGCTTCGCGGCCCGCACGCTGGACCGGTACCGCCAGCTGGGTGGGCGCGATCCTGTTCGTCCAGCTGCTGCTGGGGGCCTGGGTTGCCGGACTCAACGCCGGTCTGGCATCCGATACCTGGCCACTGATGCAAGGACAGCTCGTTCCGGAATACGACCGGTCGCGCGGCCTTGCCTGGGCCGTGACGCACGACCCGTTCCTGCTTCACTTCCTTCATCGGTGGTGGGCCTGGGTTGCGGTCATTGCGCTGGTGGTGATGGCGCGGCGCGTCAAACCGCTCGTGCGGCAGGCTTCGGTTGCAATCCATACCGCCTTCGGCATCCAGATCTTGCTCGGCGTTGCCACCGTATGGACTGGCGTAGCGCTATGGGTTGCCGTGGCGCACCAGGTCGTGGGTGCGCTTTTGGTCGCCAGCTTTGCCTGGGGCGCGCATATTCTGGGTCGGCGCACCGGATAGTCGCAGCGCGAGCGCACAGCGCTTGCGCTCGTGAGATCCATTCGCAATAACAAGGAAATCACGCGCCGATGCGGGGGCTACGGCGCGTGACCCCGGGCATGCCCGGGTGCTATCCGAAGGGGGCGGGATGACCACAGGCAACAGACGCGCATTTCTTGGGCAGCTCGGCATGGCCGCTGCCATCGCCGCTTCGGGCCTGCCGATATCGGCCATCGCACAAACCGGCGCTATCACCGTCCCGTCGGGGCCTTTCCGGTTGCAGCGCGAGCTCGAACGCGGACTGAAAGGCGGGCAGGCAGTGCGCGTGATCCGCGTATGGGATGGCCGCTTCCTGGAGGACCGCAACGGCTTCAAGGCGATCGGCGAACAGGTTTCGTGCGTCGTCTCGGCCCCTGCCGTTCTCGAACCGATCGCCGAGATCGAACGCAATCGTCAGGATGCGGGACCCTTCCCCGCGCAGATCGACCGGCAGGGCCGGATCATCAAAGCCGGGCGGGCAGGCGGCGGCGCAGATGCCGCTGCCGCGGTTTCAGCCGCGATATCGATCCTCGAGCAGACGGGCCGATCACCGGGCGAGCTTGAGGATGCCAAGAGGTACCTCAACCGCCTTGCGCGATCGGCCGATACGGTCTTTGCCGATCCGCCGCCCGACCTGTTCTTTCCCAGACCGGGGCGGGCCACGGACCGGCGCGCTCTCGCGCTGCCCGACGCGCTCACGGGTGAAGTGCGCGTGACGCTGGAAGCGACCGCGCGCGACGACGGCCTGCTAGACCGGTTCGAACGGCGCATCGTCACCCGGATCGGCGATGACGTGCGGCCGTCGCACGAAATCTGGACGCTGCGGCTCCTCTGAATAGCGGGTGGTGCTATTTTACCTCCCGTGAGACACGCGGAAACGCTTGACTGAAAGGCGATCAGGCGCCATTTGCCGCGCGCTTCGCGAGTTCGCTCGTTCGGATTCGCCGATTGACGCCGTCGCCTTTCTCAAGACGCGGCACGAACACTAAGAACGGAAATCAGCCATGAAGGCTCTTACGAAGATCACCCGGTCGATCAAACCGGCCGAGGTCGAAAAGAAGTGGCACATCATCGACGCCGAAGGTCTCGTCGTCGGCCGTGTCGCGGCGATCATCGCCAACCATCTGCGCGGCAAGCACAAGCCGAGCTACACCCCGCATGTCGATTGCGGCGACCACGTCGTCGTGATCAATGCCGACAAGGTGAAGTTCACCGGCAAGAAGCTCACCGACAAGATCTATTACAAGCACACCGGTCACCCGGGCGGCATCAAGGAAACCACTCCGGCGAAGGTGCTGGAAGGCAAGTTTCCCGAGCGCGTGCTCGAAAAGGCTGTCGAGCGCATGATTCCGCGCGGCCCGCTCGGCCGTGCACAAATGCGCGCGCTGCACGTATTCGCCGGCACCGAGCATCCCTATGACGGCCAGAAGCCCGAAAAGCTCGACGTTGCCTCGATGAACCGCAAGAACAAGGTTGTCGCATAATGGCCGACGAAACCAAGAACGAAACCGTCTCGGATCTCGCCGATCTGAAGGACATCGCCGGCAACGCTCCCGAAGGTGACGCGGCGCAGATCGCCGAAACCGCGCAGGTTCCGCTGCGCGAGCAGGAACTGGACAAGGAAGGCCGTGCCTACGCCACCGGTCGCCGTAAGGACGCCACCGCCCGTGTCTGGCTCAAGCCGGGCAGCGGCAAGGTCATCATCAACGGCAAGGACCAGGAAGTGTATTTCGCACGTCCGACGCTGCGCCTGATCATCGACCAGCCCTTCACCATCACCGACCGCCAGGGTCAGTACGACGTCATCGCCACCGTGCGCGGCGGCGGTCTGTCGGGCCAGGCCGGCGCGGTGAAGCACGGCATTTCGCAGGCGCTCACCAAATACGAGCCCGCGCTGCGCAGCACCGTCAAGGCGGCAGGCTTCCTGACCCGCGACAGCCGCGTGGTCGAGCGTAAGAAGTACGGCCGCGCCAAGGCCCGCCGTAGCTTCCAGTTCTCGAAGCGCTAAGCTTACCCGATCTTATCGATCACCGAGTGGGGCGGTTCCGGAAGGAGCCGCCTCTTTCGTATGTGCAGCGCTAGCGCTGCAGCGTCATGATTCCCCAGGCCAGCCCGGTTCCCGCGAGGAACAATGGCCACGACCACCAGAAGTCGAACTGGTAGATTTCCGCGCGAAAGATGGCGAGCTGGCCGCCCTTCGACCCTTGCGAGCCGATCAGCAGCGCGACCACGAAAGTCAGTATCGCGCCAAGCGGCAATGCCTTTACCAGTTCCATCGCTTTCCCCTGTCCTGCAGCAAGTAGACGCGGTGCCTATGCAACAGGGGTTGCCGGTCCGGTTCCGGATTGGCTTAGCAGGGCTGGTTAACGCGCCTGGCTCAGTGGACGGGGGGATCGACCCTCGGGACCTGGCGCACCGGGGCCACGGGTTCGCCCTCGCTGCGCGGCGGGAGGGCATTTTCGGGGACATCGTCGATCTGCATGTCGCGCGTATCGACCTGCTGCAGATTGCGCACGCAGACGGTCAGCTTGCGGCCGTCCCATTCGATTTCGTTGAAGCTGGGCGGCGTGGAGCGAGTGCGCTGCGACAGCGTTCCCGCACCGATCATCCGCACCGGCCCTTCGCTCGTATCCTCTATGATGTCGAACGCATCATGGACATGGCCTGAAAGAACAGCGGTTACATTGCGCTTTGCCAATTCGCGCAGCGCAAGGTCGCCGTGCTTGGTCAGCGCTGTCCCCTGGGTCCCGACTTCGCGCAATGGATGGTGGACCGCGACCAGCGCCTGGATCCCATTCGGCAGCGCGTCGAGGGCGGCCAGGCAACGATCGAGCGCGCGCTGGCTCACCCATCCTTTCGACCAGTTCAGCCGAGGCTGCATGCGCACCGCAGTCTTCAGCGGGACGATCGCCAGCGCGCCGAGATCGAGTTCCCGTTCGACCTTCTCCTTCATCCCGCGAAACCGCTCGTAAGGGGAGAAGAAGCGTTCGATCAGGTTGAAATATGGCATGTCGTGATTGCCCACCTCGACAGTCACCGGCGCGTCGAGCGAATTGATCCACTGCGTCGCGGCAGCAAACTCGCGGTGACGCGCGCGCATCGTCAGATCGCCGGTAATTGCCACGGCATCGGGCTGTTTCTCGGCGATCTCCTGCTTCACCCAATCGAGCGCCCGGGTGTTTTCGAGGCCGAAATGGATGTCGGAGAGGTGGAATATCCGCCGCGTTTCAGTAGCCATGGGCGGTCGCTAGCAGATCGACGGGGCACTCAGCCACCGAGAATTCAGCCCGCGGGCCGAGGCTGGCCGGTTCGCCATCGATCAGCAATTGCAGCGGTTCGGCCGCGCAGTTTTCGATGGTCAGACAGTCGAGCAGGCCCAGCCGCTCGTGCGGGCCTTCGCGGAACCGCCGGCGCAGGACGGCGAAGCTTTGCTGCAGGAATTCGGCGGCATTCTCGAGCAGGAAGCCGTCCACCTGCAACCCGCGGTGACTGGGGGTGAGTTCGATAAGCGGATATCCGTTCTGGTCGCCGATTGCGGGATCGGCCATCCGTACCCGGGATCCGCCGGTGGTTTCGGCTAGCGCTTCGCCGGCGCCCTGCGCCAGCCCGGCGACATCGAAATCGCGCAGGGCTTCACGTACCCCGGCCCAGGCCGTACCGGGCCCGACCAGCAGGCCCGCATGCGCCCGCCCGGCCGCACAGGCGGCCATAGCGGGACGGACCGGACGGAAGGCCCCGCGGGCGATCCGCTCCAGAATGGCATCGCAGGGCGTGTCTTCGCCATGCAGGCGGCCGCTCAACAGGTTCATCGTCCCGCCGGGAAGGACCAGCACGGCCCCAGCCCAACCGGACACTGCGTCGATCACCGCATTCAGCGTGCCGTCACCGGTAAACACGATGAGCTGCGAAACCCCGGCGGCTTCCAGATCGGTGCGCGTGGGAAGCTCCTGCGCGGGAAATTCGATGGTTCGCGCCACACCCAGCCCCTGCGTGGCCAGCGAGGCTTCCAGCTCGCGGAGCGCGGCTTCGCTGTTGCTGCCGCTGCGCTCGTTCACGACCAGCCAGGATGCGGAATGGCTCATGCCGACCAAGCGCCGGACACGGCCTGCGGTTCCCGCGGTCAGATGCGGTGGTTGAGCAGCAACCAGGCGGTAACGCCATTGAGAACGCTGTAGAATGCATAGATCCACGCAGCGGCGGGCCAGTCGTGCGCGGCCAGCAGCATTGCCAGCAGCAGGATCAGGAACTCGAGCGCGAGGGAAATCCGACCGCCACCCGCGCGGAACGATGCGGGCAGGCTGTCCAGAATGGAGTGATTCGACTCGAGCATCGCCTTGTGCATGGCAAAATTGGCCATTCCCAGCACGAAGAGGATCCCGAGCAGCATGCGACGAGCGTCTTACCCTTGTCGTATGCCGATTGCCAAATGCCATTGGTCGGGCCGACTGCGCACCCCGTCCAATCACACCGCCGCCCGTCGAGGGGCGCGTGCGATTACTGGTGTAGCCGTGCAATACAGTTCGTGCAGCGAGCCTCTCCCCCTCTATTGATCGGGGCTCGCCGCAGACCTGGAGATGGAACCATGAAAACGCTTTTCGCAACGCTCGCCGCCGCCGGTCTGGCGCTGTCCGCAACCGCCGCTCAGGCCGAGTCCGTGCGTGTCACCTATAGCGACCTCAATCTCGCGAGCCCCGAGGGCCAGAAGCAGCTCTCGCAGCGCATCGACCGCGCTGCCCGCAATGTCTGCGGCCACACCCGCGGGGGCACGCGTAATCTTCAGCTCGACCGGGCGACCCGGGCCTGTTTCGAAAAGGCGAAGGCAGACGCGGGGGCGCAATTCGCTTCCCTCGTAAGCGACCACGCCTTGGGCGGCTGATACCCCAAGTTCGCCCACCTTTGAGCCCCGGCCGGATGCAGTCCCCCGGCCGGGGTTCTTTTCGCGCCAGCTGTATGTCGGCAGCCAGATGCGGCGCGATGAACCTACCGGCCCGCCATGGCCTTCACCTTGGGCAGGTAGGTCCGCCCGATACGCAAGGCTTCTCCCTCGTCCAGTTCGACCGACCACACGCCGAGCCCATCGTGGCGCAGGCCGGTGATGCGGTCCTTGCGCAGGATCGTCGAGCGGTGGATCCGGATGAACTTCACCGGGTCCAACCGTTCCTCGAGGCCGGCAATCGTCTGCAGGAGCAAATAGGTGCGCGCCGCATCGCCTTCGCCGACATGAAGGCGGACGTAATCGCGTTCGGCATCGATTCGCCCCACTTCCGAAGTCGCAATGCGGATGAGCTCGCTGCGATGCGGGATCCATAATTCTTCGAGCCATTCGCTGTCGCTGCGTTCGGCATCGCCGCGCCGCGCCAATGCGCGGGTCACGGCGCGTTCCAGCCGTTCTGGCTTGACCGGCTTGAGCACGTAATCGACCGCCTCGAGATCGAAAGCCTCGACCGCATAATTGTCATGCGCGGTGACGAATACGATCGCTGGCCGGTGCGCTTCCCTGGTCAGCGCCTTGGCTACCGAGATTCCGTCCACCTCGGGCATGGTCATGTCGAGCAGCACCAGATCGGGCTCGAGCGCCCCGATCAGCCGCAGCGCCTGCGCGCCGTCGCTGGCGGTGCCGACCACTTGCAACGCGTCGATCTTGGCGCAGATAACCTGCATCCGTTCGACCGCCAGCGGTTCGTCATCGACGATAAGCGTGCGCAGTTTGTCGTCGGATTCGTCAGCCATGTTTCACCATCGGTATCCTCAGCTCGGTTTCGTATCCGGTCAGCGATGGTCCGGACACGATCGTAGCGGCATTCCCGAACCGGGCCTCGATCCGGTCCCGCACATTGGCAAGGCCGATACCGAAGCCGTGATGGCCGGCGGTGCCGGGTCCGTCGTCGCTGACGGTGAGCACCAGGCGACCGTATTCCTCGCGCGCCGCAATCGTGATCGTTACGGGCCGGCTCGAGGCCGAGACGCCGTATTTGACCGAATTTTCCACCAGCGGCTGCAGGATCATTCCCGGGACCTTGAACCGGGCGAGGTTGGCAGGAAGGTCGACCTTCACCTTCAGCCGTTCCGGGAAGCGCACCGTCTCGATTTCGAGATAATGTTGCTGCAGGTCGATCTCATCCTCGAGGCTGACGTCGCCGGTCGAATCGTCGGCCAAGCTATGGCGGTAGAAGCGCGAGATCGTCTGGATCATCTGTTCGGCCCGGTCGGTCTTGCCGGTCATCACGAGGGCCGACAGCGAATTGAGCGTGTTGAACAGGAAATGCGGGTTCACCTGATAGCGTAGCGAGCGCAGTTCGGCGGCCTTGGCCGCGGTCCGGAAGCGTTCGCCGCGGCGCTCCGCCGCCCGGGCCTGCGCGCCGGCGAGCAGGGCGAGGAACAGCGCCGCCCAGGCAAGCAGCAGGAAGTAGCGCCCGATCGCCAGATCGAAGGTCATCTTCCACTGGTCGAGCGATGTCGGTGCAGGGGCAATCAGGACGCTTTGCGGAACCGCTTCCTCGGCCTGGTCGACGTCCTCGCCGATCTGCGCGCGGGGCAGATCGATCAGCAGATTGCCGGCATCGTCGCGGCGCAGCGAAATCCCGCGCTCCTTGCCCATCTGCTGTTCGACCTTCGCCTCGATCGAATCGAAGATCCAGCGATTTGCCTGCGCGATCATCATCGCCCCCGGCATCGCGGCGATCAGCGCGACGGCGATCTTGATCCCGAGGGCGCGGTTCTCGACGACCCGCAGGACGAGCCACAGGAGACCGGTCACCGCCACCCCGATCGCACAGACGAGTGCACGGCGCCAGAGCAGCTCATCCTGGAAGTCCAGCCCGACCACCACGCTGCGCAGCGTGATGAGCAGGAAATAGCACAGCCACACCCCGACCATGGAGGCAAAGACCACCCTGCCGGAAAGGCGTTCGTCTTCGGGATTCACCTGGCGTTCATCGATTGGCACCGTTGCGATGTGCCCCTTTGCGTCCTTGGATGCCAGCGCGGCGGTCGAACGGACTGCGCCGTTGGTCGACCAGCTGAGCTATTCGGCGGGCTCGAACTCGCCCGCCGCAATTCGCTGGCGCCACTCGGCGGGGGCGAGCGTGTGGACATTGTTGCCCGCCGCATCGACCGCCACGGTAACGGGCATGTCCTGCACTTCGAATTCGTAGATCGCTTCCATCCCAAGATCCTCGAAAGCCACCACTTCGGCGCCCTTGATTGCGCGGCTGACCAAATAGGCCGCACCGCCGGTAGCCATGAGGTAGGCGACCTTGAACCGGCTGATCACATTGACCGCATCATGGCCGCGTTCCGCCTTCCCGATCATGGCGAGCAGCCCGAGGTCGAGCATCATTTCGGTGAACTTGTCCATCCGGGTCGCCGTGGTCGGGCCGGCCGGCCCCACGACTTCGCCCATCACCGGGTCGACCGGGCCGACGTAGTAGATCGCGCGGCCCTTGAACTCGACCGGCAGCTCTTCGCCCGCCTCTAGCATGTCGTTGATCCGCTTGTGTGCCGCATCGCGCCCGGTCAGCATCTTGCCCGACAGCAGCAGGCGGTCGCCGTGGTTCCAGCTAGCCACTTCTTCGGCGGTCAGCGTGTTGAGATCGACTCTCTTGGCCGCGCTGTCGGGCTGCCAGGTAACCTGCGGATAATCGTCGAGGCTGGGCGGTTCGAGATAGGCCGGACCCGAACCGTCGAGCGTGAAATGCGCGTGGCGCGTGGCAGCGCAGTTGGGAATCATCGCCACGGGCTTGCCGGCGGCATGGCAGGGCGCATCGAGTATTTTCACGTCGAGTACCGTCGCCAGTCCGCCAAGGCCCTGCGCACCGACGCCCATGGCATTGACCGCATCGAAGATATCGATGCGCAATTGCTCGATATCGTTCTGCGCGCCGCGCTGCTTGAGCTGGCCCATGTCGATCGGATCCATCAGGCTCTGCTTCGCCAGCTTCACGCAATGCTCCGCCGTGCCACCGATCCCGATGCCCAGCATCCCCGGGGGGCACCAGCCCGCGCCCATCGAGGGAATCTGTTCGATCACCCAGTCGACGATATTGTCGCTCGGGTTCATCATCTTGAACTTGGACTTGTTCTCGCTGCCGCCGCCCTTGGCCGCGACGTCGATCTCGACCCGGTTCCCCGGGACCATTTCGACCGACAGGACGCAGGGCGTGTTGTCGCGCGTGTTGCGGCGGGTGAAGGCGGGATCGGCAAGGATCGAGGCGCGCAGTTTGTTGTCGGGATGGTTGTAGGCGCGGCGCACGCCCTCATCGACGACTTCCTGCAACGATTGCGTGCTGTCGAGACGGCAGTTCTGTCCCCATTTCACGAACACGTTGACGATTCCGGTGTCCTGGCACAGCGGGCGATGGCCTTCGGCGCACATGCGGCTGTTGGTCAGGATCTGCGCGATAGCATCCTTCGCCGCCGGACCCTTCTCGGCCTCGTAGGCTTCGCCGAGCGCGCGGATGTAATCCATCGGATGGTAGTAAGAAATGTACTGGAGCGCGTCCGCCACGCTCTCGATTACGTCCTTTTCCGTGATGACGGTCATGTCGCTCATCGCCGCAAATTCCCATGTTGCAGATTTGCGCTCCCCGATAGGCGCGTTAGCCGCCATCGGTCAAAGCGCTTGGCCACACCCGGCCATACGCCTAAGGCAACCGGAGCTTGCATAAGCGTGTTATTGATGTAATACAGCTCGCGGAACAACCATGACCCTGACTACGACCCGCCCCGACTATGCTGCCGCCCGCAAGGCGATGATCGACAGCCAGCTGCGCACCAGCGGTGTGAACGATACCTTCGTTCTCGAACGCATGGGAACGCTCCCGCGCGAGGACTTCGTCCCCGAAGGCTCGAAGGCAACCGCCTACATGGACCGCGCCATCCGGCTGGCCGACGGCGGTTTCCTGCCCGCGCCGCTGTTCCATGGCGCGATGCTGGCCGAGGCGCAGCCCACGTCCGCGGACAAGGTGCTCGTCATCGATGCGGGCAGCGGCTATCTCGCGGCGCTGGTCGAACCTCTGGTCGGCACTCTCGATACGATCGCCCCCGACAAGGCTGCCAATGGCAGCAAGCGCGGCGATTACTCGCTGGTCCTGGTCGACGGGGCAATCGAACACGTCCCGCAGGCGCTCGCCAAACTGGTCGCCGAAAACGGCCGGATCGTTACCGGCATGGTCGATCGGGGCGTTACCCGACTCGCCACCGGCCGCAAATCGGGCAAGGCGCTGGCGCTGCTGCCGCTTGCCGAAATGGGTATCCCGCGGCTCGGCGCATTCGACCGGCCGCAAAGCTGGAGCTTCTGAATGCGTCGTGGAGGGGTAGCATATTTCCTGGTCTCGGGAGCCAGCGCGGTCGCGCTGGCGCAGGCCGCTCCGGCGCACGCCGATACGCTGCAGGAAGCGCTCACCGAAGCCTATCTCAACAACCCTTCGCTGCTCGCTGCGCGCGCCAACCAGCGCGCGACCGATGAAAACGTCCAGATCCAGGAAGCGCCCGGTATCCCCGGCGTAAGCGCGTCCGGAAACTACATCGAATTCATCAAGAACTCGCCCAACAGCTTTACCGCACCCGATCGCCGGTTGCAGGTCGGGCCGGAACTGACCGTGCCGGTCTATTCGGGCGGTGCGATCAGGAATGCGGTGAAGGCTGCCGAAGAACGCGTGGCCGCAGGGCAAGCAGAGCTGCGCGCCACTGAAAGCGCGATCTTCAGCCGTGTTGTCGCAGCCTACATGGATGTCCTGCGCACGCAGGCGCTGGTGGCGCTGTCGCGCAACCAGGTCGAATTCCTCACGGTCAATCTGCAGGCCACCAGCGACCGGTTCGAGATCGGCGATCTGACGCGGACCGACGTCGCACAATCGCAGTCGCGACTGGCGCTGGCCCGCGGCGACTACAGGAACGCGCAGGCCAACCTCATCAACGCGCGCGAAACCTATATCGAGCTGGTCGGCGAAGCGCCCGACGACCTCCAGCCGCCGCCGCCGCTGCCCAACCTGCCCAGCGATGTGGCTACGGCGGTCGATATCGCCCTGTCGAACAACCCCGACCTGATCGCCGCGAAAGAACGCGCCGATGCCGCCGGCTTCGACAGCGAGGTTGCAGGGGCGGGCCGGTTGCCGCGCGTCTCGCTCTTCGCCGGGGCGAACTACACCGACTATTTCAATACGCTGGCCAGCGGCGCCACCAACGTCGTCCAGGAAGAAACCACGGCCAATGCCGGGGTCAATTTCAGCATTCCGATCTTCCAGGGCGGCTTGCCCGCGGCGCGTCAGCGCCAAGCTCAGGCCCGCGAAACCGCAGCGCTGGAAGAGGTGATCGCGGCAGAACGCAACACCATCGCGCAGGTTCGTGCAGCTTGGTCGAGCTGGCAGGCTTCGCTCGCAGTGATCGAGAGCAGCCAAGTGGCGGTCGAAGCCGCAGCGCTCAGCCTCGAGGGTGTCCGCGCCGAGAACTCGATCGGCAGCCGCCAGATCCTCGACGTGCTCAATGCCGAACAGGAACTGCTCAGCGCACAGGCGCAATTGGTGACCGCACGGCGCAACGCCTATGTCGCGGGCTTCAGCCTCCTGGCCGCCATGGGCCGTGCCGAAGCGCGCGATCTCGGTTTCCTCGATGAAGGCGTGCTCTACGATCCGCTGCAGAATTACGAGCGGGTCAAGGGCAGGGTATGGGACTGGGGCCGCGATCCGGAACCCGCATCCAGCGCCAGCCGGACGGTCGATATCGCCGCTCCCGATGCGTCGGTTCCGTCAGAGGATGAAACCGGAACCGAATCCGGCTATTGAGCGCTGTATCGAATCGGGACCGCACCGATTCGCCGACAGGGGCTTGGAACACGATGCAGCAACAGGACGAACCTTCGGTCGAAGAAATCCTCGACTCGATCAAGAAGGTGATTGCACGCGATAATCGCGAAGGGGCGATTCTCGATCGGCGCCGGCGCACGGCCAGCACCTTGCGCGAAGCGCATGCCGAACCCGCCGGCCCCGAAGAGGCGGAAGAGGTGCTCGAACTGGCAGAAGAAGTCGCGCTCGACGATGATTCGGAAAGCGACGATTGCGCGGCCGAAGCCGATGCGCTGACGCGGGGCGACACGCGCGAGGCGATGCGTCAGAATTTCGCTGCACTTGCCATGCTTTCGCAGCCGGGCAGGGAACCGCAAATCGTGCGATCGGGTGAGACCTCGCTCGAGGGCCTGACCCGCGAGATGCTGCGCCCGATGCTGGCACAATGGCTCGACGACAACCTCCCCGCAATGGTCGAGGAACTGGTCAAGGCAGAGATCGCGCGCATTGCCGGCAAGCGCAGCTAGGCCTCCCGCACAGGATTTGACCGCGACATCGAAATCCCTGCGCAAGGCCGAAAAAGCGCTGGCCAAGATCGGCGGCGCGCGTGCGCAGCGGCACATTTTCCTGTGTTCGATCTCGGAAAAGCAGAAATGCTGCAGCCGTGACGAAGGCAAGGAAGCCTGGAGTTATCTCAAGAAGCGCATGAAGCAGCTGGGGCTGACCGGGCGCGAAGGCACCGTGCAGCGGACCAAGGCCGACTGCCTGCAGGTCTGCGAAGCGGGGCCGATCGCGGTCGTCTGGCCCGATAACGTCTGGTACCATTCCTGCCGGCCCGAGGTGCTCGAGCAGATCATCCAGCAGCACCTGATCGGCGGTGAGCCGGTGGCGCAATACCGGCTCGAGCCGGCGGCGGACTAATCGTCCTTGCGCAGCGGGTCTTCGACCGATTCGTCGTGCCCGGTTCCCGAAGAGAGGAACACCAGCCCCATCAGCGCGCTCGTCAGCAGCATGGTGAAACCGATCCCCAGCGCTACCGCGATGTAGAAATGTACCGACACTTCCTCTTCGCCGAACTTGAAGAGCAGCGCCATCGCAATTGCCACGATCCCGACTGTCAGCAACAGCATGAAGCGCATGATCCGGCGATAACGGGCCCACGCGAAGGCGGCGTTCTGCGGGTCGTCGAGCGGGCTCTTTTTGGTCATCGCAGATGCAAATGGCGGGTTTGGGCGGCGGTTTCAATCGCTGCGCCGGACCCGATTCGCTTTTTGGCGGCGAAAATGGCACTTTGCTGAGCAACAACAGAAGGAGTGCGGGGATGGAAATTGGCAAGCTGATCGAGGATCGGGCCGGATCGCAGATCGTCTCGGCTTCGGGCGATATGCCGGTTCGCGAGGCTATCGCGCTGCTGGCAGCGAAGCGGATCGGGGCGATCCCGGTGATGAATGGTGACGCCGTCATCGGCATCTTTTCCGAACGGGACGTCGTCTACCGCCTCGCCGATGAAGGCGAGCTGTGCCTAACGCGCCCCTTGGCCGAAGTGATGACCGCGCCGCCCATCAGCGTAAAGCCGACGAATACGGTGCTCGACGCGCTGGCGCTGATGACCAAGCGCCGGATCCGCCACCTGCCGGTGATCGACGGCGATGCGATGTGCGGCTTCATTTCCATCGGCGACCTGGTCAAAGCGCGGCTCGACGAGATCGAACACGAGGCCGAAGCGCTGCGTACCTATATCCAGACGGCTTGAGAGGACAGGCCGGCCACCCTACATAGGCTACATGACCACTGCCCCCACGCTCACCGATGCCGCGGCCCAGCGCATAGCTGCAATCGCCGAAAAGCAGGCCAAGCCGGCCATTTTGCGGCTGTCGGTCGAAGGCGGGGGCTGTTCGGGGTTCCAGTACAGATTCGGCCTCGCCGACGGGGTCGATAGCGATGATACGGTCAGCGACAATGCAGGCGTGAAGCTGGTGGTCGACCCGGTCAGCCGCGATCTGATCGCGGGCAGCACGGTGGATTTCGTCGAATCGCTCGGCGGGGCGGCTTTCCGGGTGGAGAATCCCCAGGCCGCCGCCGGCTGCGGCTGCGGATCGAGCTTCGGTATTTGAATTAGACCCGCGCCTACGTTTGGGGCATCAGGCCGCCATGCGAATAGCGAGCTTCAATATCAACGGGATCAAGGCGCGACTGCCGCGTCTTCTGGAATGGCTGGAAGAAACCCGGCCCACCGTCGCCTGCCTGCAGGAAATCAAGACGATGGACGAAGGCTTTCCCGCCGACGCCTTCGAGAAGATCGGCTACAGCGCGATCTGGCACGGCCAGAAGAGCTTCAACGGCGTCGCTATCCTCGCCGATGGGGTGGCGCCGGTCGAAAAACAGCGCGGACTGGGTATCGATGGGCCCAAGGAAGGCGAGGGGGAGCAGGCGCGCTACCTCGAGGCCGAGGTCAATGGCGTGCGCATCTGCAATCTCTACCTGCCCAACGGCAACCCCCATCCCGGGCCCAAGTTCGATTACAAGCTGGCGTGGATGGAACGGCTGCGCGCGCGCATGGCCGAACTATGGGCGCAGGAAATCCCTACCGTGGTGCTGGGCGACTTCAATGTCATTCCGGAAGACAAGGATGTCTGGTCGGTCCGCGCGATGGCGAACGACGCGCTGATGCAACCCGAATCGCGCGATGCCTACCGCCGGATGCTGGGCGATGGTTGGACCGATGCCATCGATACGCTCAACCCGCGCGGCGGCGTGTGGACCTATTGGGATTACCAGGCCGGCGCGTGGCAGCGCGATCACGGCTTCCGCATCGACCACCTGCTGCTGTCGCCCGAGCTGGCCGACCGCATGCAGGCCGCAGGAGTCGACAAGGAATATCGCGGCCGCGAGAAAGCCAGCGACCATACCCCGGTTTGGGTCGAACTGGCGGAGTGATCGCCCCAACGAAAAGGGGCCGCCGCAGCAAGTGCGACGGCCCCCTTTCCGGAACAGGCTGACCTCAGCGGTAGAAGACGTGCGTGTCGATCGTGGCGAGGGCGACCTTGCGGCGGCTCCAGCTCGGCCGGACGTAATTCGCATGGAAGTACAGCGCGTCGCTGGCTTCGCTGTCCCACAGACCGCGGTGCGCGATGCGAGCCACTGCCTGCGCGCGTTTCCAGGCGAGCGTGCCCGTACGGATGCGCGGCATGTGGCCGTTCTTGACGAAGGAGAACTGCGAGCGCTGGAACACGACGCCGCAATAGCTCGAGGGAAAACGCCGGTCTTCGGCGCGATTGATAATGACCTGCGCGACGGCCAGCTGGCCGGCAAGCGGTTCGCCGCGCGATTCGAAATAGACCGCGCCGGCAAGGCATTGCATCTCTTCGGAAAGGCTGCCCGCGGCAGGCATGGTCGCCACGAGTTCACGCAGACTCGAAGCCTGGGTCTCGGTGGCAGGAATCTCGGTGTCGGCTTCCGGCGTCTCGGGAAGCTCCTGCACCACTTCCTTCTCGACGAACACGGGCACCACCTCTTCGGTGAGCTGCGCGTCGGGAGCGGTGTTCTGGGCTGCTTGCGCCGCAACCTGGGCGTTGGCGCCGGAACCTTCCGCTCCGGCAAAAACTGTAAAGGCAATCGCCGCGATAACCGCGGTGAACCCGGTAGTCTTACGAACCATTTTTTTCAGACAACTAAGCGGTTGGCGGTCTGTCGCAGGCTGGGATCCATGGGCACCGTGGCGCCCGTAAAGCCGGATCCATCACGTGGCCTGCCGACCACCCCCCGTCTGCGTGCTAGCGTGTCGACCCCATTGCCGTCCAAACGCCGCCTACGCATCGAAGCTGGCGGTCAAATAGTCGCAATTGCAATCAAGTCAAGTTAACCCGGACCCGGTGCGACGAAGCGTTCTGCATTCTCGATATCCAGTTCGATCACCCAGCAATCGGGGTCCGAACGCCGTCTCTTCCCCATGTACTCGTCAATTTCTCTTGGATTTTCATCGTCTTGCTCGCGTGTGCAGCTGAACTTCCGCGACTCGTCCAACTGCGGCATACGTTCCCACAAGCGCGTATTCCGGCCATTCTGCGTGGTTAACACGAGGATCGTTCCGGCGTCTCGCTCGCCCTTCTGCAGGACCATGGCGAAGCCCCCTGCGCTTTCGACGGCGCGAATCAGTCCGGACACCTCGACATGGGCGGGTAGGCGTGCGTCCACCGGGCTCAGCCCTGCGCAACGTAGCCGGGCAGGCTCGACAGCGGGATATGCGAACGCATAAAAGTACCGGTGCCGCGGCCGATCTCGTCCCCCTCCTCATCGACCAGCCGCGATTCGGCGACGAAAACCCGCTTCCGCCCGCTGACCCAGCGCCCCTCGGCGACGACCTGCCCGACTCGCACCGGTTTGGTGAAATGCAGGTTGAACGACGTGGTGAGCAGGAAACGGTCGCTGACGAAGGTGTTCGCCGCGTAGAAACCGGCATCGTCGAGCATCTTGAAGTAGATCGTGCCATGCGCGGCGCCGGCAGCGTGATACACTTCCTCGGTCACGTCGAAGGTGATCCGCGACGTGCCTTCCCCCGTTATCTCCAGCCGCGAGGCGAACTGCGCATTGATCGGCGCGGACGCATAAAGGCTTTCGAGCGCGCGGAAATGGCGTTCCGCCCCGCTGGTTGCGGCACCGGTCATTGCTGTGTTCGCCCTCCCTAGCGGGGTTCGACCCAGCCGATCGAACCATCGTGGCGGCGATAGACCATATTGTGTTCGCCGCTACCGCCATTCTTGAACAACAGGCCGTTTGCGTTCTGCAAGTCGAGCAGCATGACCGCATCGGCCACGCTGCATTCGGGGATCATCGCCTTGGTTTCGGCAATCACCGGCGGGCTGTCCGCGCTGACTTCCTCGTCATTGTCGGCTTCGGGCGAGGCGAGGATCGTATAGGCCGCCTCGGCCTCGCGCACCGCATGCGCCGTCTGCGCGTGGCGGTCCTTGATCCGGCGCTTGTAGCGGCGCAGCTGTTTTTCGATCTTGGCGGCCGCGGCATCGAACGCCTGATGCACGTCATGCGCTTCCGCGTGGCCCTTGAGGATCAGCCCCTGCATCACATGCGTCACGATATCGGCAGTGAAGGCGCCGCCCGGCCCCTTGCCGAAGGTCACGTGCGAAGAAATCGCGCGGCTGAAATACTTGTCGACTATGGAGTTCAAACGATCGTCGACATGCTCCTGCAGAGCTGCGCCGGTATCGATCTGGTGGCCGGAAACACGAATATCCATCTTGCCATTTTCTCCTTTGCCGTCCCGTGCGATCCCAACGCTCCGACCATGCGGCCGGTTTCCCTTGCAGCCGATTTAACCCCAGAGCGGGTTTTCAATCCCGGCCATGAATTCGCGGTGCCTGGCCAATTCGGCCGCGCTCGGTTGATGCGGCCGCGGTTCGCGGCGCCGACCGGTCGGCGCCATGCGCACGGCCGGGCGGTCAGGAGTGGTGCTAATCTCGACCACCGCGGCCTCCGCCGCCAGTTCGAGGCCGATCTGGCGCCCGCCCTTGAGTTCGACATAGACCTGCGCAAGCAATTCGGCATCGAGCAGGGCACCGTGTTTGACGCGGTGGCTGCGATCGATCCCATAGCGTGAGCACAGCGCATCAAGCGACAGCTTCGCCCCCGGGTGCCGTTTGCGCGCCAGCGCCACCGTATCGACCATTCGCGTAGTGCAAACCGGTTCGAGCTGGCACAGGCCGAGTTCCGAATTGAGGAAGCCGAAGTCGAAGCCCGCATTGTGCGCCACGAGGGGGGAGTCGCCAATAAAGGCGAGGAGGTCTGCAGCCTGATCGCGAAACAGCGGCTTGTCCGCGAGAAATGCCGCGGACAGGCCATGCACAGCCTCGGCACCCGCGGGCATGTCCCGCTCAGGATTGAAATAAGCGTGGAAGCTGTTCCCGGTGGGCACGAGATTGACCATCTCGATACAGCCGATCTCGACCATGCGATCCCCGGTCTTCGGGTCTAGCCCAGTGGTTTCGGTATCGAACACGATCTCGCGCATTGGCTCTTCTATCGGCCCCGCTAGGCAAGATTACAAGAGGATTACGATGCTGCCCTATCCGGGTGCTTGCCGCGCAATTCGGCGATCAGGCCGCGCACCGCATCCTCGGTCTGCGCCAGCGTGCTGCCGGTGTCGATGACATGATCGGCGCGCGCGCGCTTTTCGCTGTCGGGCGTCTGCAATTCGAGGATGTGTGCGAATTTCTCTTCGGTCATCCCGGGCCGGGCGAGTACGCGCTGGCGCTGGGCCTGCGGCGGGGCCGACACCACCACCACGCTGTCGACCATTCCGGCACCGCCTTTTTCGAACAACAGCGGGATGTCGAACACGACCAGAGGCGCGCCGGCATGTTCGATCAGGAAGGCCTCGCGCCGTGCCGCGACCGCAGGGTGGACCAGCGCCTCGAGCCGGGCCAGCTCCGCCGGATTGCCGAACACCAGCGCGCCGAGCTTTTCGCGCGATACGCCGTCCGCATCGGTGCTGCCTGGGAAGGCCTGTTCGATCGCCGGTACCAGCTCCCCTCCGGGGCCCTGCAGGGCGCGGACTTCGGCGTCGGCATCGAAAACCGGTACGCCGGCCGCCTCGAACATCCCCGCGACCGTCGATTTGCCCATGCCGATCGACCCGGTGAGCCCCACGATAAGCGGCCGAGTCATCCGCCAAGCCTTTCGCGCAGCGCGGCATCGTCGCCGCGCGGCGGAGCGACGCTGAAGAAATGGGTGAAGGCTGCGGCAGCCTGCCCGATCAGCATGGCGAGGCCATCGATGGTGGCAAATCCCGCCGCGCGCGCCCCGGACAGGAATGGCGTATCGACCGGATCGGTCACGATGTCATAGGCGATCGAACCCGGCGGCGCATGACTCCAGTCGAATGCCAGCGGAGGCTGTCCGCGCATTCCGAGCGGCGAGGCATTGATGACCAGATCGCAGCATCCTTCGCGGTCGTCGAAAGCGAAATCGCTTGGCCCGGCGAAGTGATCGAGCGGCGCGACATGGTGGTCGCCCGCGGGATCGATCTCGTTGAGCAATGCGCGCGCCTTGTCGGGGTTGCGGCCCGCCAGCACCAGAGTGAAGCCCTCCTTCGCCAGCCCGGCCGCGATCGCACGTGCCGCGCCGCCCGTGCCCAATATCCGCGCCATGCGGAAATAGTGCCGGTGGCCCAATCCTTCGGCGAGGGGTTCGAGAAACCCTGCGACATCGGTGTTGCGGCCCACCAGCTTGCCATCGGCCGCCCTGACGACGGTGTTCACGGCGCAGACGCGCCTGGCCAGAGGTTCCAGCCGGTCGAGCAGCGGCATGATCGCCTGCTTGTGCGGCATCGTTACATTGCAGCCTCGCCATTCGGGATCGGCCTTGCGCTCCTGCAGATAGGCAGCCAGCCCGTCACCGGTTACATGCGCCGCCCGGTAATCCGCGTCGAGCCCGAGCTGCTCGATCCATAAACCGTGGATCACGGGGGATTTGGATTGGCGGATCGGATCGCCGATGACTTCGGCATAGGCGGTCATGCGGGCAGTGCCCCCTCTTCGCGCAAGGCGCCCAGGACCTGGAGCAGCGGCATGCCGAGCACGGTGAACTGGTCGCCAGCGATGCTGTCGAACAATTGTACCCCGGGCCCTTCGATCCGGAAAACGCCGACGCAATAAGACACCGCGGGCCATTCGGCATCGAGATAGGCCTCGATGAACGCGGCGCTGAGTTCGCGAACCCTGAGGCGTGCGAAATCCGAGCCGATGCACAGGATTTGCGACCCGCGTGCCAGCGCAGCGGCGCTGTGCAGCGTCATGACCTTGCCGGAGAATGCCCGCAGATGGTCGGCCGCATCGGCGCGGCTGGCGGGCTTGTCGAAACGCCGGCCATCGACCTCGACCAGCGAATCGGAGCCCAGCACCAGATCGCTAGGAAGGGCTGACGAAACGGCAGCGGCCTTTGCCGCGGCCAGCGCCTGCGCGATTTCGGCCGGTTCGGCGCCGTCCATCTCGTTCTCAAGCGCGCGTTCGTCGATATCGGCGCTCCTGGCCGTGAACGCGATCCCGGCGGCTTCGAGCATCGCCTTGCGCGAGGCGCTGTTCGAAGCGAGGACGATCCCGCTGCCATCGAGTGTCATATCGCCTTGATTCCCTGCTGGCTGCCACGCGCCTCGCGCTCGTTGTACAGGCGGATGACCGCGGCCGCGGTTTCCTCGATCGAACGGCGCGTCACGTCGATCACCGCCCAGCCATTGTCGGCGAACATGCGGCGGGCGAACTTGACCTCGTCCTTGACCCGTTCGTTGTCGACATAGTCGGTTTCGTGCTCCTCGTTGAGCGTCAGCAGACGGTTGCGCCGGATCTGCACCAGCCGTTCGGGCGCGCTGGTGAGGCCGACGATCATCGGATGCTTCAATTCGAACAGCTTGGGCGGGGGCGGGCTCTCGACCACCAGCGGGATATTGGCGACCTTGTAACCGCGGTTGGCGAGGTAGATGCTCGTCGGCGTCTTCGAACTGCGCGAAACCCCTGCAAGCAGGATATCCGCCTGTTCCCATTCCTCCCAGCCGATCCCGTCGTCATGGGCGATGGTGAATTGGATCGCTTCCACGCGGTTGAAATAGGCCTGGTCCATGGCGTGCTGGCGACCCGGGCGGCCGTGCGCTTCCTGACCCAGCGCCTTTTCCAGCGCCTCGGTCACCCGGTCGAGAATCGGTACGGCGGGCAGGCCGAGCTGCGTACAGGCTTCTTCCAGCCGGTGGCGCGTTTCCGGATTGACCAGCGTGAACAGCACCAGGCCGGGATTGCCCTTGAGTTCGGGAAGGATCCGCTCGAGATGCTGCCGGCTGCGAACCATCGGCCAGAAATGGCGAACGACGTCGGCATCCTCGAACTGGGCAAGCGCTGCCTTGGCCAGCATTTCCAGCGTTTCGCCGGTGGAATCAGACAGCAGATGCAGGTGGATGCGGTTGGAAATGGCTCGATCCCGGTGCCTGTGGAGAACAGGGGCATAAACCACGGGAGAAAGCTGGCGACAAGTTCGGGGAGGAAAACGCTCCCCGATACGAGTCATCCACGGGCCGATTCCCGCACAGCAAATCCGAGTTTTGCGCAGCCCCGGGGATAGCAGGGATAAGTTTGACTCGACTCAGACGGCTGGGCGAGTCGCTCACGCGCCTCGACCCTTTGCAGCGCGGGAGAAATCGGGCAGGGGCCGGTTATCCCTGAAATCCACAGGGCCAACAGACACCATCAACCTCTATATATACTATTATTTTATTGGATTGGACTCAGCGATGCCCGGTCTCCTGCTCGATACGCTGAACGGCAAGCCCGCCGATCGGACCCCCCTGTGGCTCATGCGCCAAGCAGGGCGCTATCTTCCCGAATATCGCGCGCTGCGGGCCGAAAAGGGCGGGTTTCTCGCGATGGCTTACGACAGCGAGGCGGCGTGCGAGATTACCCTGCAGCCGATCGACCGGTTCGGCTTCGACGGGGCAATCCTGTTTTCCGATATCCTGATCGTACCGCATGCGCTTGGTCAGCATCTTGAATTCATGGCCGGCGAAGGGCCGAAGCTTTCGCCGCCGCTGGTCGATGCGGTTCTCGCCGACCTGACGCCTGATCCCACCCGCTACGATCCGATCTACGAGACCGTGCGCCTGTGCCGCAAGCGGCTGCCCGACGGTGTGACCATGTTGGGCTTTGCCGGCAGCCCGTGGACGGTGGCGACCTACATGGTCGCGGGCGAGGGGAGCCGCGACCAGCATGCCGCGCGCGCGATGGCCTATGCCGATCCGGGCAAGCTGGATGCCATCCTTGACCGGATCGTATCCGAGACGATCACTTATCTCTCCGGCCAGATCGCCGCCGGGGCCGAAACGGTGCAGCTGTTCGACAGCTGGGCGGGCAGCCTGGCGCCCGACGAATTCGAACGCCTGGTGATCGCCCCCAATGCTGCGATCACCACTGCCCTGCGCGAACGCCATCCGGAAACGCCGATCATCGGTTTTCCCAAAGGTGCGGGAGAGAAATTGCCCGCCTATGCGCGCGAAACCGGGGTTGATGCTGTCGGGGTCGACGAAACGCTCGATCCGGAATGGGCTGCGCGCGAATTGCCCGCCGGCATGCCGGTCCAGGGCAATCTCGATCCGCTGCTGCTGCTTGCGGGAAGCGACCGGCTCGAACAGCGGGTTCGCACGATTCTCGAAGCGTTTGCGGGCCGGCCGCATGTCTTCAATCTCGGCCACGGGATCGACCGCCGCACGCCGATTGCCCATGTCGAGCGATTGATATCCACCGTTCGTGCGTTCGAGGGGTGACGCGGCGGTGAGTGGTCCCTACATGAAGCATGAATGCAGGATCTGCTTGCCATGACCTATCTCTGGCTCAAGGCCGGACACATCATTTTCATGGTGTTCTGGCTCGCTGGCCTTTTCATGCTGCCGCGGCAGATGATCTACCTTCACCCGGCCAGCCCCGGGTCCGACGAATCCGCCCTGTGGGCGAAGCGGATGGGGCTGCTGCGCAAGGTCATCCTCACTCCCAGCCTGATCGTGGTGTGGGTTCTGGGACTGCTGCTGGCAATGACCATCGGTGCCTGGGACCAGGGATGGTTCCACGCCAAGCTACTCTTCGTCCTGCTGCTGACGGCGTTTCACGGGATCATGGTTGTCCGATCGAAGAAAATGATCGCCGGCGATCGTCCGATGAGCGAGAAACAGCTCCGGATGTGGGGCGAATTTCCCGGCATCATGCTGGCGATCATCGTGATCCTGGTCATCGTCAAACCCTTCTGACGAGCGGCGCGTCGCTTTGTGAATTGACGGCCCGACAGCGGGCCCGTATTCCGTGCCCATCCACCGGCGATAGGCCTCGCATATCGACGAGGCCGGGTCCGCTTTCTCCAAGCCCATACCGACCCGCCGGCCATCCAAACCCGAATACCGAGTAAAACTGATATGCATCTCAAGGATCTCAAAGAGAAAACCCCGGCCGATCTGGTCGCGATGGCCGAAGAACTGGGCGTCGAAGGTGCCTCGACCATGCGCCGGCAGGACCTGATGTTCTGCATCCTGCGCGAACTGGCCGAGGACGAGGAATACGAAGAAAAGATCATGGGGATCGGCACCATCGAGGTGCTGCAGGACGGCTTCGGCTTCCTGCGTAGCCCCGAAGCCAATTATCTCGCCGGTCCCGACGATATCTACGTTTCGCCCAACCAGGTCCGCAAATGGGGCCTGCGTACCGGCGATACGGTCGAAGGCGAAATCCGTGCGCCGCGCGAAGGCGAGCGCTATTTTGCGCTGACCGAGATCTACAAGGTCAATTTCGACGATCCCGACGCGGTCCGCCATCGGACCAATTTCGACAATCTCACGCCGCTGTACCCGGAAGAGAAGCTGTCGCTCGACACGCTCGACCCCACGGTCAAGGACAAGTCGGCGCGCGTCATCGATATCATCTCGCCACAGGGCAAGGGCCAGCGCGCGCTGATCGTCGCCCCGCCGCGCACGGGTAAGACCGTGCTGCTGCAGAACATCGCCAAGGCGATCACCGACAACCACCCCGAGGTTTTCCTGCTGGTCCTGCTGGTCGACGAGCGCCCCGAAGAAGTCACCGACATGCAGCGCAGCGTGAAGGGCGAGGTCATCTCCTCGACCTTCGATGAACCTGCCAACCGCCACGTGCAGGTCGCTGAAATGGTTATCGAAAAGGCCAAGCGCCTGGTCGAGCACAAGCACGATGTCGTGATTCTGCTCGACTCGATCACCCGCCTGGGGCGTGCCTACAACACGGTGGTGCCCAGCTCGGGCAAGGTGCTGACCGGCGGTGTCGACGCCAACGCACTGCAGCGGCCCAAGCGCTTCTTCGGTGCGGCCCGCAATATCGAGGAGGGCGGTTCGCTGTCGATCATCGCCACCGCGCTGATCGATACCGGCAGCCGGATGGACGAAGTGATCTTCGAAGAGTTCAAGGGCACCGGCAACAGCGAAATCGTGCTCGATCGCAAGGTCGCCGACAAGCGCATCTTCCCCGCGCTCGACGTGGGCAAGAGCGGCACGCGCAAGGAAGAGCTGCTGGTCGAAAAGGACAAGCTGTCGAAAATGTGGGTCCTGCGCCGCATTCTCATGCAGATGGGGACGATCGACGCCATGGAATTCCTGCTCGACAAGATGAAGGATTCGAAGACCAACGAAGACTTTTTCGCGACCATGAACCAGTAGGGGTTCGTACGCGATGCCCGTCCAGAGAGCCGCCATCACGGGGGCTCCGGGGGCGGGCAAGTCGACGCTGCTGGCAGAGCTGTCGCGCCGCGGCGTGGCGACGGTCTCGGAAGTCGCGCGGACGATCCTGAAATCCGCCGGCGGCATGGCGCTTCGCGAAGAGGATCCGCTCGCCTTCGCGGATGCAATGCTTTCAGCGCAACTGGCGGCATGGGACGATACGCAGATCGAGGGTCCGGTCGTGTTTGATCGCGGCTTTCCCGATATTGCCGGTTTCCTGCGGGTCGAAGGACTACCCGTCTCCGACGCGATTACGCGGGCATGCGATGAATATCGTTTCGAGGGGCCGATCTTTCACGCACCGCCGTGGCGCGCGATCTACACGCCCGACGACGAGCGGATCCAGGATTGGGAAGAAGCCATTGCCAGCGACCGGGCTGTGTGTGCGGCCTGGCGCGACCATGGCTATGCGCTGATCGACCTGCCCATGGTTTCCGCCGAGGAGCGCGCGTCGTTCGTTCTCGCGCGCCTATGATGCTTTCATCGCCTCCAGCATGGCCGCCATCTGCTCCCAGACCTTGTTGACCGCCTTCAGCGGCCGCACCATGACCTTGAAATCGACGATCTTGCCGTGTTCGTCGAAACGGATCAGGTCGATGCCGTTGACGTGGACACCGTCCATTTCGGTGGTGAACTCGAGCATCGCATTGTCCCCGTCGACGAGCTCGCGGACGTATTCGAAACTGTCGTTGCCGAGAGTTTGTCCCGCAGCAGCGAGATAGGCGTCCACGAGATCGCGCCCCTGTTGCGGGGTGTGGACGACGGGCGAGTGGAACACGGCATCTTCATGGATGATCGCGGCGAGCGCCTTGGGCGAATTGCCGCCATCGATCACATCGTGCCATGCCTCGAGTCCGCGTTGCGCCGTCATATCGCCTCCCTGAATGTCTCCGCCCGAGCGGCGGCCCAGGCGTGGGCATAAGGGGTCGATTCGGGCGAGTCGAGCAGCGCGCCGGGTTGGAGAAAGCCGTGCAGGCGATCGAGGCTATCCGACTGTGCGCCATTGAGCCGTTCGGAGATGTCGCCGGGTTCGATTTGCCAGGGATTGTCGAGCCCCATCGCGACCACCATCTCGCGGAATGAATGCAGTGTATGGCGTTGAAAACGGGCGACTCTCTCGGCCTTTTCCATAGGTACCAGGCCACGCTGGCGGGTTGCATCCTGCGTGGCCACACCCGTCGGGCAGGTATCGGCATGGCACTTCATCGATTGCACGCAGCCCAGCGCAAACATGAAAGCGCGGCCCGCGTTGCACCAGTCTGCACCGAGGCCGAGATTCATCGCCATCCCCGCGCCTGAATGGACCATGCCCGCTGCGGCCAGTTTCACTTCGCTCTTGAGACCGGTCCCGACGAGCGCATTGCGGACAAGGATCAGTCCTTCGCGCAGCGGCATGCCCACGCGGTTGGAGAATTCCACCGGTGCCGCGCCGGTGCCGCCTTCCGCTCCGTCGACCACGATATAGTCGACCGTGATACCGGTTTCGCGCATCGCTTTCATGATGGCGAAGACTTCATGGGGCTTGCCAACGCACAGCTTGATGCCGACCGGCTTTCCGCCCGACAGGTCGCGCAACTGCGCAGCCCATTCGAGCATGCCGGTGGGCGTGGAGAAAGTCGAATGGGCCGGAGGCGAGATGCAATCGGTGCCGACAGGGACACCGCGTGCCTCCGCAATTTCCTCGGTGACCTTGCTGCCCGGCAGGACGCCGCCATGGCCTGGCTTGGCGCCCTGGCTGAGCTTGATCTCGACCATTTTGACCTGCGGATCCTGCGCGGTTTGTGCAAACTGATCGGGATCGAAGGAGCCGTCATCGGTCCGGCAGCCGAAATAGCCGCTACCGATTTCCCACACTAGGTCACCGCCGTGCGAACGGTGATAGCGCGAGATGCCCCCTTCGCCGGTATCGTGGTAGAAATTGCCCGCGGCGGCCCCCTTGTTGAGCGCCATGATCGCATTGGCCGACAGCGATCCGAAGCTCATCGCGGAGATATTGAGGAGCGAGGCCGAATAGGGCTGCGTACATTGCTTGCCGCCGACATCGACCCGCCATTCCGACGGGGCCTGCGCATTGGGCACGACCGAATGGGCAAGCCATTCATACTCGTCCGAATAGACGTCCAGTTCGGTCCCGAAGGGATGCGAATCGAGCTGGCCTTTCGCCCGGGCGTAGACGAGGGCGCGCTGCTGGTGGTTGAACGGGCGTCCCTCGAGATCGCCTTCGACGATATAGGCCCGCGCATAGGGGCGCAGGTCTTCCATGATCCAGCGGATATGCGCGAGCAGTGGGTAATTGCGCCACAGCGTGTGCTGGCGCTGGAAGAAATCGTACAGCGCCAGCAACAGCAGAGGAACGGTGACTACCAGGCCCCAGCGCAAGGGTTCGACCAGCAGGAAGACCGCGCAGAGTAAAGCGACGACCGCGGTCGGCCCGAACCGCATCAGCAGTTCGGACGACTCGCGCAGATTGGCCCGGTTGCGCATCAGGCGAGGTGTTGGGTGAAGAACTCGCTTGTGCGCTTGTCGGCCAGCTGGGCCGCTTCTTCGGACCGCCGCTTGCCGAACTCTGTGGCAAAGCCGTGATCGAGCCCCTCGTAGTCATACAGCGTGACCTTGGGGTGATCGTCCAGTCCTTCGTGCATGGCCTTCTGCGTATCCTTGTCGACGAAGCCGTCCTCGGTCGGCACATGCAGCATCAGCGGATGGGCGATGGCATGCTTTTCATTCAGCAGGCTGTCGATGCCGACTCCGTAATATCCGACGCTCGCATCCACGTCGGTACGCGCGGCAGTCATGTAGGCGAGGCGGCCGCCAAGGCAGTATCCAACGCACCCAACTTTCGCGATCTTCTCCGCTTCGCGCACCTGTTTGATGGTTGCTTCGATGTCGCGGATGCCCTGATCCTGATCGAACTTGCCCATCAGATCGAGCGCGCGCTGGAATTCCGGTTCGACATCGGGATCGAGCTCGATCTTCGGTTCGAGCCGCCAGAAGAGGTCGGGAGCAATGGCGAGATAGCCGTCTTCGGCGAGACGATCGCACTTACGGCGGATCCCCGCATTCACGCCGAAAATTTCCTGGATCACGACGATCGCGGCCTTGGGGGAGCCGGCCGGCCGCGCCACATAGGCGGTGAACTCTTCGTCGCCGGACAGGGCTGTGATAGTGACGGTTTCGCTCATGGTGGTTTGGCTCCCTCGCTTCGTTTGGTGTCTTACGCTTGCATGACGCGTGATGCGGACCCAGATAGGCTCCTGCAAGCCATAACGGAGAAATCGCGATGAAGGTCCATATCGAAATCGACTGTTCGCCCGAAGAGGCGCGGACCTTCATGGGCCTGCCGGATGTCGGCAAGGCAAACGATGTCTATGTCGACATGATGTCCAAGGCGATGAAGGGTGTGAACAACACCGAACAACTTCAAGAATATGCCAAGCAATTGGCTCCTATGGGCCAAGCGGGGTTCAAGCTGTTCCAGAGCTTCATGGAAGGGGCCAATGCGGCGCGCAGTTCCTCCGCAAAGAAGCCGTCGGACGACAGCTGAGCCATTCTTGGCATGGATGACACGATCTTCGCACTGTCGAGCGGCGCTCCGCCGGCGGCCATCGGTATTATACGCATAAGCGGCCCGCGATCGGGTGCGGCATTGGCCGAACTGGCAGGAAAGCTCGCTCCGGCGCGGTCCCCGCGGGTGCGGACGCTGCGTGATCGGACCGGTGCCGTCCTGGATACGGCACTGGTTCTCTGGTTTCCCGGACCGCAGACCGCGACCGGCGAGGATCTTGCCGAAATTCACTGTCATGGGGGCAGGGCGGTAGTCGCCGCGATCTCCCGCTCACTTGCTGACATGGATGGCTTGCGCGCCGCCGAACCCGGCGAATTCACCCGCCGCGCCTTTGCGAACGGTCGGATGGACCTCGCCGAGGCCGAGGGTCTTGCGGATTTGCTTGCAGCTGAAACCGAATTGCAGCGGCAGGGCGCCCTTCTTTCCGCTGGCGGCAGCCTGTCACAGCGCATCGAGGAATGGCGCAGCCGGGTCCTCGGGTTGGCTGCTGCCGTCGAAGCTGTCATCGATTTCGCAGACGAGGATGATGTCGCAGGCCTTCCGCCCGGTTTGACCGATGAAACTGAAGATCTCGTCGCGGAAATCCGCCGGGTCGCCGGGCGGCCCGAGGCGGAGCGTTTGCGGAATGGTGTCCGAGTGATACTCGCAGGCCCGCCCAATGCAGGGAAATCTTCGCTTTTCAACGCGCTGCTCGCCGATGACGCGGCGATCGTGACACCCGAAGCCGGAACGACCCGCGATGTGCTGGAGCGCTCCGTTGGTATTGCGGGAGTGCCATTCGTGCTGGTCGATACTGCGGGCATGCGCAAGGAAGGCGCGGGCGTGATCGAGGAAATGGGCATCGAACGCGCACGCCGGGCCGTCGAATCGGGTCAGATCGTTCTATGGCTGGGCGAACCGGCGGAGGCGCCCGATGGCTCGATCATCGTCGCATCGAAAAGCGACCTTGGATCGGCCGACCAGGGGCCGGCCGATGTGAAAGTTTCATCTGTAACGGGGCAGGGCATGGACCTCTTGGTCGACATGATCGTCGAGCGGGGGAAGGCCGCGCTGCCCCCGGTGGACCGGATTGCCTTCAACCGCAGGCAAAAGGAATGCGCGCTCGCGGCCGCTGACAATCTAGCGCAGCTCGACATATCGGGTGATCTCCTGATTGGGGCGGAACGGCTGCGCAGCGCCCGGCGCGCGCTAGATCGGCTGGTTGGGCGCGATTCGACCGAGGAAATGCTCGACGCGTTGTTTGGGCGGTTCTGTATCGGCAAATAGTGTTTCACGTGAAACACGGCCTTTTGACGCATCACGCGGCGCCAGTTAAAGGGCGCCTCTGATGCACGAATTCGATGTCCTTGTTGTCGGCGGCGGCCACGCCGGAGTGGAGGCGGCCTGCGCAGCTGCCCGGATGGGTGCGCGAACGGGGCTGGTGAGCCTCGATCCCCACAAGATCGGCGCGATGAGCTGCAATCCCGCGATCGGTGGATTGGGCAAGGGGCATCTCGTTCGGGAAGTCGATGCGCTCGATGGTGTGATCGCGCGAGCGGCCGATGCGGCAGCAATCCACTACCGGATGCTCAATAGATCGAAGGGCAGCGCTGTCTGGGGACCGCGTGTGCAGGCGGACCGTTCTTTGTTCCGCACCGAAGTCCAGGCTATCGTCGCCGAAGAGGCATTGCTGACCGTGATCGCCGGAGAGGCGGCGGCCTTGGTGCTATCGGGCGGCGCCGTTTCGGGCCTCACGCTTGCGGATGGTACAAAGCTCATCGCGCCCGCCGTCGTCCTTTGCACTGGCACTTTTCTTGGTGGTGTTCTCTACCGGGGGGAGGAACGGTTCGAAGGGGGCAGGATAGGTGAGGGCTCAGCGCACAAGCTCGCTGACCAGCTGCGTTGCGCCGATCTGCCGATGGGCCGGCTCAAGACTGGCACCCCGCCGCGGCTCGATGGGCGTACTATCGATTGGGCCAGCCTCGAAGAGCAACCGTCGGATAGTGACAATTGGACGATGAGCGCCTTGTCCGGCGCGCGCGTGAACCCGCAGGTGTTTTGTGCCATCACACGCACGAACGAACGGGCACACGATATCATCCGCGCCAATCTCGATCGGTCCCCCCTGTTTTCGGGTGCGATCGGCGCCGCGGGGCCACGCTATTGCCCGTCGATCGAAGACAAGATCCATCGCTTTGCCGATCGCGACGGGCATCAGGTGTTCCTCGAGCCGGAGGGTCTCGATACCCACCTTGTCTATCCCAACGGCATCTCCACCTCGCTTCCCGTTGACGTGCAACTCGGCATGTTGCGCGAAATGGACGGACTGGCCCGCGTTGAGATGGCGGTGCCCGGATATGCCGTCGAATACGATCATATCGACCCGCGGGCGCTCCGGTCTACACTCGAACTGCATGCGATTCCCGGTCTGTACTGTGCCGGCCAAATCAATGGCACTACGGGATATGAAGAGGCGGCAGCACAGGGTCTGGTGGCTGGGATGGGCGCCGCGTCCGCGGTTCTCGGCAAACGACCGGCAGCGCTCGATCGGGCAAATTCCTATATCGCCGTAATGGTCGACGACCTCACGCTCCAGGGGATTACTGAACCCTACAGGATGCTGACTTCTCGTGCGGAGTACCGGTTGCGGCTGCGGGCAAGCAACGCCGATACGCGGCTCACGCCGCTTGGCATCGAATGCGGCATCGTTGGACAGCGGCGCGCAGATTGGTACCGGCAACGCGAACAGAGACGCGCGGAGTATGAGGAAAGGTTCGCCACCCAGATACACTCACGCGATCTTGTCGAGGCGGGGTTTCACGTGAAACAGGACGCGGGACCACGTTCGGCGTCGGAATGGCTGGCTGCAGGCCATATCGATCTAGGCGAGGCAGCGCGCTGGATTGCGGTGGATCCGGTCGATCCGCTTGCAGTAGAAATGGCGGAGGACGCTTTCTACGCCCCTTATCTGGCGCGCCAACAGGCCGAACTCAGCGATTTGCGCAAGAGCGAGACTCAGGTCCTTGCGCCCGATTTTCCCTTCGCCAGCGTGCCAGGGCTTTCGAATGAGATGGTCGAACGATTGTCGCTCGCCAAACCCGAGACGCTCGCCGCGGCCAGTCGGATACGCGGCATAACGCCTGCGGCGCTTGCCGCTCTGTTCGTTCATGCGCGCAAGCTGGACCGTGCAGCGTGACCGCGATTGCGGATGAGAGCGAGGCGAGGGCCTATGTCGCTTCCCTGTGTGACGGTATCGCCATGGACCGACTGGCGAAATTGAGCGATCTGCTGATCGCGGAGAATGCTTCGCAGAACCTGGTGGCCAAGGCCACTATTCCAATTGTCTGGCAAAGGCATATTGCCGACTCGGCACAGCTCCTCGAACTTGTCCCGGCCACGCAGGCACCATGGCTCGACCTCGGGAGTGGAGCGGGTTTCCCGGGCCTAGTTATTGCCGCAATGCGGCCCGATCTCGAAGTAATATTGGTGGAATCGCGCAAGCGGCGGGTGGATTGGCTCGAACGTGCCAAAGAGGGGTTGGCTCTCGAAAACTGCCGCGTCGCAGGCTGCAGGCTCGAGGACGTCGAACGGATCGATGCCGGGACGGTCTCTGCTCGTGCCTTTGCGCCACTCGACCGCTTGTTGGACTTGGCCGCGCGCTTCTCCACAAAGACAACCGATTGGGTGTTGCCCAAAGGGCGTTCGGCAGCGCAAGAAGTGCAGGGACTGCCGAAGAATCGCCGCAAGATGTTTCACGTGGAACAGTCTCGGACCGATCCCGACGCAGGCGTCGTCGTAGGACGCGGCCAGTGGAGCGCTAAACCATGATCACCATTGCAATTGCCAATCAGAAGGGCGGGGTGGGGAAGACCACAACTGCGATCAACATTGCTACGGCGATGGCAGCGACCGGATGGAAAACGCTGCTGATCGATCTCGACCCGCAGGGCAATGCATCAACCGGTCTGGGCGTTGCGGGCGCCGACCGCGAATACACGAGCTACGATCTGCTGCTCGATCAGGGTACATTGACGGAATGCGCGCAGCCTACCGACATTCCCGGGCTCGACATCGTACCGGCGACGCAGGATCTATCCGGAGCCGAGGTTGAACTGGTTTCGGTCGATGATCGCACCGCGCGCTTGAGAAAGGCGCTGGATACGCAGGGATACGATGTGTGTTTCATCGACTGCCCACCCTCGCTGGGATTGCTGACGCTCAACGCGCTCTGCGCGGCCGATTCCCTCCTCGTCCCTCTGCAATGCGAATTCTTCGCGCTCGAGGGGCTCAGCCAGCTCCTCCAGACGGTCGAACGGGTACAGCAGGGCTTCAATTCCGATCTCGGCATCATCGGGGTCGTGCTGACCATGTTCGACCGCCGCAACCGGCTGACCGATCAGGTTGCCGACGATGTGCGCGATTGCCTGGGCAAGCTGGTTTTCGAGAACGTGATCCCGCGCAACGTCCGGCTCAGCGAAGCGCCCAGTCACGGGATGCCGGCGCTGGTCTATGACCACAATTGCTCAGGCAGTCGCGCGTATATCGGGCTAGCGCGCGAATTGATCGGGCGTCTCCCGCAGAAAAGGAAAGCGGCATGAGCGAATCTTCCGCAGGCACCGGCCCTCGCCAGATCGATCGCAAGAAGAAGCTCGGCAAGGGCCTTGGCGCGCTACTGGGCGAAACCCGTCGCGAAGAGCCGCTGGTCCGCTCGGATATCGGCCAGAACCAGAGTGATGGGCAGGCGCAGTCGTCCGCAACGACGGCGGAACCGGCGGCGAACGGCCTTGCCTCGATTCCCGTTGCGAATATCGAGCCGCTGCCCGGTCAGCCGCGTACGCATTTCGACGAGGAAAGCCTCGACTCGCTGGCTTCCTCGATCGCCACGCGTGGTGTGATTCAACCGATCATCGTCTCGCCGCTGGGCAAGGGACGCTATCGGCTGGTTGCGGGTGAACGCCGGTGGCGCGCCGCGCAGCGCGCCCGGCTGCACGAAATTCCTGCGCTTGTGCGGGATCTCGATCAGCGCGAGGTGATGGCGCTGGCGCTGATCGAGAACCTCCAGCGCGAAGACCTCAATCCGGTAGAAGAAGCGCGCGCGTACCAGAAGCTTTCCGAAGACGATGGGATGACGCAGGCCGAAATCGCCAAGCTGGTCGACAAGTCGCGCAGCCATGTGGCCAATTTCCAGCGTCTGCTCGCCTTGCCCGACACGGTTCTGGCGCTGGTGGCCGATGGTGCGCTGTCGATGGGCCATGCACGGGCGCTGATCGGGCGCGAGGAAGCCAGCGAACTGGCGCAGAAGGCCGTGTCCGAAGGACTGTCTGTGCGTCAGATGGAAGCGTTGACCCGCAAGCCGCGCACGCGCCAACCATCATCCTTGGCCGGCACCACGCATGGCGACGCCGGCGATGATGCCGATATCGCAGCGGTGCAGGGTCATCTGGAGGAGTTCCTCGGCATGCCCGTCAAGATCACCACCGATACGACGCCCAACAGCGGCGCGGTCACCATCCGCTTCCGCACGCTGGATCAATTAGACCTTATTTGTCAGCGCCTTACCGGCGGTGATATCTAGGCAGCCCATTCGCCGAACGCTTTTGCGCGAATTGAATACGGGCTGCGAAGCCGTGATCAGTTGGCGGGCGTCCCGTCGCGGTAGACGCTCATCTGCGGCACTTCGACGGTAACCGGCACCAGCATGTACTGGCCCGGCTGATTGTACTGCGTTGCGCCGGCATCGGCCGTGGCCCGCTGCATGTAATCGTCGAGATAGGCCTGACACTGGCTGCGGCTGTCGCTGCGGCGACGCGAGCCGTCCTCGATCGCATCGCCGGCGGCCATGCCGGCCAGCGCGCCTGCGCCTGCGCCGATCAACGTGCCGGCGGTGCGATTGCCGCTTCCCGCGATGCGGTTGCCGAGCAAACCGCCCGCTGCCCCGCCAAGCAGGGCGCCGATGATTTCGCCCCGTTCGCTGTCGTTTTCATAGGTGTCGAGCCGCGCCCGGCATTCCTCGATCCAGGCGTTGCGATCGAAATCGACGACCTGCGATCCGGCAGGCAGATAAACCGAGGTAGCGTTTGGCGCCGGCTGGTAGCCCCCGGCATATTGCGGCTGGGCGCCGCCCGCGGACCCATCGCGGTAGATGACGCGCGAAGCGCCGCCCGCAGCCTGCGTCACCATGCCTTGCTGTGCCGGATAGACATAGACCACCTGCGGTGGTTGCTGGATGTAAACATAGGTCGGCTGGGCTCGCTGCACTGCAGACACGGCGCTGCGATTCTCAATCGAACGCACGGCCGATGCGGGTTGCGCCTCGGTTTGCTCAAACACGTAGTATTCGGGCTGCGAGGGATCGATCGGCTGGATCGTCGGGGACCGGACGAATACGGGCGTCTCGGCGCGTGCGGGAATGCTGCGCGCTGCGCCAACGGGCTGGTCCGCAGCTGCGGCTTCAATCGTTTCGGTGACGACGTCGTCGTCCAGTTCGGGCAGCGCCTGCGCATACTCATACTCCCCGGTCTCGTAGGAGATCGTGTTCTGCGCCGAAACATGCGCCGGTTGCAGCGCGATCGTCAGCGCGATCAGGGGAAGGGTAGTGCGGACAGTCATGATGCGTGTTCCTTTGAGCGACTCGATCACGATCGATGCCGAAACCATGCCTGCACGTTAGCATTGCCCCGCATGCACGCCAAAGTGCGCTGCCGGGGTGTTCCGCTATGGGGCAGCCGGTTCAGATGCGATCGGCGAGCATCGCTGCGAGCGCTTCGATTCCGGCAGCGTCGTGCTGGTCGAAGCGGCCCTTCTCGGGGCTGTCGAGATCGATCACCGCAATAGCCTTCCCATCCCGCAGGACGGGCACCACCAGTTCCGAATTGGTCACCGAATCACAGGCGATGTGACCGGGGAAGGCGTGAACGTCTTCCACCAGCTGAGTCATCGCTTCGCTCGCGGCAGTCCCGCAGACGCCCTTGCCCAGCGGGATGCGGATGCAGGCCGGGCGGCCCATGAAGGGGCCGAGCACGAGTTCGCCATCGACCATGCGGTAGAACCCCGCCCAGTTCAGCTGGGGGAGGAAGTCCCATAGCAGCGCCGCGACATTGGCCATGTTGGCCACCGCATCGCGCTCGCCCGCAGTAAGCGCCCCCGCCGCGTCGAGCAGCTGGCGATAGGCTTCGGGCTTGGGCGTGCCCGCATCGGGTCGGAAATCGAACATGGTGGGCGATGTAGCGCGGCGCGCCCCGGCTTCAAGCCCCATTGCCCGCGGCACGCGGCTCGCTTATCCCGGCGCCATGGGTATCCTCAAGAAACTGGGCATCGCGCTCCTCGTCATTGTGCTGGTCGCTGTGGTCGCCGGCTATTTCCTCACGCGCGGCGACACCGCCGATGTCGCCTTCGACGAGACGGTGGGCACCGACCCGACGCTCGACGAACCCGAAGAAGAAAGCATTCCCACGGTCGCGATTGCCGAGCCGGTCGGCTGGGGCGAGGATGAACTGCCGACCGCTGCCGAGGGACTGGCAGTCACCCGGTTTGCCGATGGGCTCGATCATCCGCGCACGCTGCAGGCCCTGCCGAATGGCGATATCCTGGTCTCGCTGACCCGCGCGCCCAAGATCGATAGCGGCGAAAGCAACTTCTTCCGCGATCTCGTTGCCGGTTTCCTGTTCCGCAAGGCCGGGGCCGGGGGGGAAAGCGCCAACCAGGTCGTGCTGCTGCGCGATAGCGATGGTGACGGTGTTGCGGAACGCCGGTTCGTCCTGCGGGAGGGTCTCGATTCGCCGTCCGGCCTCGCCTGGGGGGATGGCACGCTGTACATCGCCAATCACGACGAGGTGCTCGCCTTCGATTACGAACTTGGCGCAACGCGACTTGCCGGTGAAGGGCGCAAGATCGCCGATCTTGCCGAGGGCACGGGACACTGGATGCGCAATCTCGCGCTCCATCCCGATGGCGACCGGCTCTATGCTGCAGTGGGTTCGAAATCGAATATCGCCGAAGACGGTCTCGAAATCGAGGAAGGCCGTGCGCTGATTTGGGAGATCAATATCGAAAGCGGGCGCCAGCGCGTCTTCGGGGTTGGCCTGCGCAACGCCAACGGGCTCGATTTCAGCCCGTGGTCGGGCGAATTATGGACCACGGTCAACGAACGCGACATGCTCGGCTCCGACCTCGTGCCCGATTACCTCACCAATGTCCCGGTGGGCGTTCATTATGGCTGGCCGTGGATCTATTTCGGCGACAATTTCGACCGCCGCGTCAAATATCCCATCCCGCAGGCGCTCAGCTACGTCCGCACGCCCGAATACGCTCTCGGACCGCATGTCGCAGCGCTCGGTTTCGTGTTCAGCGAAGGCGGCGCAAAAATGGGTCCCGATTTCGCCAGCGGCGCCTTTGTTGCACGGCACGGCTCGTGGAACCGCAAACCCCCTTCGGGCTACGACGTGGTCTATGTCGCCTTCGACGAACGCGGCAATCCCATCGGCAAGCCGCAACCGGTCCTGACCGGCTTCCTGCAGGATGATGGCACCACGCGGGGCCGGCCGACCTGGGTCGAATGGGCTGCCGACGGATCGCTGCTGGTTTCGGATGACACTGCCGGGATCATCTGGCGGGTTCATGCCCCGGGCGCCGAGGCGCAGGACGCGATCGAACGGGTCACCGGCGACCGGCTGCCCGCGCAGCGTGAGCTACGCGGGCAGGAAGCGAGTTTTGGCGAAGACGATTTTGCGCGGCGCGTGACCGCCGAATAGATCAGCCGACGAACTGTTCGGCGGTCAGCGCGTAGAGCGGTTCGGCCCCCGCCGTCGCTGCGGCCCGGAGCCCGCTGGCCTCGGGCACGATACGGTCGAGGAAGAAACGCACCGTCGCTGTCTTGGTCGTAGCCTGCGCGCTGTCGCTGTCGCCAATCGCGCGGCGCTGGCGTAGCAATTGCCACCCCGCCACGGCGACAGCGAACATGGTGCAGAACGGCACTGATCCGGCCAGGCGATCGTCAAGGCTCGCTTCGTCACGCATCCATCCCGCGACAGCTTCGCAATCCGCTGCCAGCGCGGCAAGCGCGGGTTCGTCGCCAGCATCACGCGCTATATCCGCGATCAATCCCGACAGCGCCTGGCCGCCGTCCATCCCCAGCTTGCGGGTGACGAGGTCGGCGGCCTGGATGCCGTTGGTGCCTTCATAGATCGGGGCGATGCGCGAATCGCGCCAATGCTGCGCCGCGCCGGTTTCCTCGACGAAGCCCATGCCACCATGCACTTGTACCCCGAGGCTGGCGACCTCGATGCCGATATCGGTACCCCATGCCTTGATCAGCGGGGTGAGCACTTCGCCGCGCGCCTTGGCATCGTCATTGCCCAGCGTCCCGCGGTCGACCTGGCCTGCGGTGTAATAGAGCAGTGCGCGGGCGCCTTCGGTCAGCGCCTTCATTCGCAGCAGCATGCGGCGCACGTCGGGATGTTCGAGAATGGCGACGGGGGCCTTGTCGGGCGAACCGGCCCGCGCGGACTGGATCCGCTCGCGTGCGTACATCTGCGCCTGTTGGGTGGCACGCTCGCCGATCTGCACGCCCTGATTGCCGACATTGATGCGCGCGTTGTTCATCATCGTGAACATCGCCATGAGCCCGCGGTTCTCCGCGCCGACCAGTTCGCCGATGCATTCGCCTTCGTCGCCATAGGACATCACGCAGGTGGGCGAGGCGTTGATGCCGAGCTTGTGTTCGATGCTGACACAGCGAACATCGTTGCGTTTTCCGAGCGAACCGTCGGCTTCGACATGGTATTTGGGCACGATGAACAGTGAGATGCCCCGGCTGCCTTCCGGCGCATCGGGCACGCGGGCGAGGACCAGGTGAATGATATTCTTCGCCAGCTCGTGCTCACCCCAGGTGATGTAGATTTTCTGGCCCTTGATGCGGTACTTGCCCGCATGTTCGCCGTCCTCGATCGGGTGGGCGGTGGTGCGCAGCGCGCCGACATCGGAGCCTGCCTGGGGTTCGGTGAGGTTCATCGTCCCCGACCATTCGCCGCTGACCAGCTTGGGCAGGTACTTTTCCTGCAGCTCTTTCGACCCGTGGTGTTCGAGCGATTCCATCGCACCGACGCTGAGCATGGGCAGCAGGTTGAACGCCATATTGGCCGTGCCGAGATTCTCGAGCACGTTGCACGACAGCGTGAAGGGCAGGCCCTGGCCGCCGAACTCGACGGGGCCGGCAATCGCATTCCAGCCCTGCTCGACGTAATGTTCGTAAGCTTCGGCAAAGCCATCCGGCAAGTGGACCGTGCCATTTTCGAGCCTGGCGCCTTCGAGGTCGCCCACCCGGTTGAGCGGGGCCCATTCGCCGGCAGCGAATTCGCCAATGCCGCTTACGATCGCCTCGACCATATCGGGCTCGGCGGCAGCAAATCGTTCGGATTGCGCCAGCTCTTCGATCCCGGCGTTTACGCGGATGGCGAGCAGCTGGTCCTGGGTGGCGGGGGTATAGGTCACTTCGGTTCCTCTTGGCTTTGGCTGGCGTGCAGATATAGCGCGCACGCATGAGGGGCAAATACGTTACGGAAACGCTTCGGGTCGAGGAAAGTGGCATTGCACGTGCCGCAGAAACTCTGCGTGCCGGAGGCCTGGTCGCTGTCCCCACCGAAACGGTCTATGGCCTTGCTGCCCGGGCGGACAGCGAAGCCGCCGTGGCCGCCATCTATGCGGCCAAAGGGCGACCGAGCTTCAATCCGCTGATCGTGCATGTCGCCAGCCTCGACGCGGCGCGCGAATTCGCCGACTTCTCGCCGCAGGCCGAGGCACTGGCGCAGGCATACTGGCCCGGCCCGCTCACTCTGGTTCTCCCGCGCAAGCCCGAAGCGGGCCTCGCTGCCGCAGTGACTGCCGGGCTCGACACGATCGCGCTGCGCATGCCGGCCCATCCGGTCATGCGCCGAGTGTTGGAGGAGACCGGCCTGCCGCTCGCCGCGCCTTCGGCCAATCGCAGCGGCTATATCAGCCCGACTTCGGCCGCGCATGTGCTGGCATCGCTCGACGGCCGGATCCATGCGGTGCTCGATGGCGGCGAATGCGAGCGCGGCCTCGAATCGACGATCGCAGCCGTGCGCGGCGACGCGACGGTCGAAATCCTGCGCCCCGGGCCCGTCGAACTGGACGCGGGCAAGGGCGCGGGCGAGGGTATCGAGGCACCCGGCCAGCTCGCCAGCCATTACGCGCCGGGCAAGCCGGTCCGCCTGATGGCGACGCAAGTTGCGCCAGACGACTTCGTGATCGGGTTCGGCGACATCGCCGGGGACTGTTCGCTGTCCGAGAGCGGCGACCTGGCCGAAGCAGCAGCGCGGCTCTACGCGTGTCTTCACCTGGGTGCGCGATCGCCCAAACCACGTATCGCGGTGGCGCCGATCCCCGCAGAAGGCATCGGCATCGCGATCAACGACCGTTTGCAGCGCGCGGCGACGCCGCCCGATCAGTCGTCCTCGGGCTCGTAGGGGATCGAGGGGATGATCTGCTGCATTTCGGCATAGGTGTCGCGGGCGTCATCGCACGCCCGGCGATCGCCATCCTCGCAATCGTCGAGCTGCTTCTCATAGTCGCGTTCGAGCTTGGCGAGACGCTCTTCGCGCCGCCGGATTTCGCGGCCGCGCTTTTCATCAGCCTCGGACTGGCTGGTGGTGGCAAGATCCACACCTTTGCTGACGACCTTGACCGGCGCCGTCGCGACGTCGACCACTGCCTTGGCGAGGCAGCCCCCCAGCATGAGCGTGGCGGGCAAGAGCAGGATGAGAGCTTGGCGGCGCATGCGAATTCCTTTCGCTGCGCCGCCTAGCCGATAATCGCCTGGCCGTCGATCAACTCAGGCTTGCGGCTCGGTTTCCGCCTCGGGCTCGTCGTTCGGCGCCGCCGTGCTGGCTGCGCGGCAGTTGAGCTTGCCCGAACCCATCGAGGAGACGGTGCAATCGGCGCGTCCGTTCACCGTGACCGTGCCCGAACCCATGATCGAGGCTTCGACCTTGCCGTCGGAAGCGAATTCGGCATCGCCCGATCCGGCAACGGTGATGTCGGCGCCGCCCGCCTGCAGGCCGGCCATATCGGCCTTGCCCGAACCGGCGATCGTCAGGTCGAGCTGGTCGACCCTGCCCGATGCCTCGAAATTGCCCGATCCGGCAATGGTGAGGTCGAGCGATTTGGCATCGAGATCGGCAATCCGGGCCTTGCCCGAACCGGCGATGGTGACCGCGCTGTCTGCCGCCGATTGCATCGATGCCACCTCGACGTCGCCCGATCCGGCGAGCACCAGCGTGCTGATATCGGGCGTGGTCACGCGAATGGTCGCGATACCCGTACCGTCCCAGTCGCTGCTTTCGCGGCTGATACCGAGCGCATCGCCGTCGAGCGAAAAGCGCAGCTCGGCGATTGCATCCTCATCGCCCGATACGTCGATGTCGAGCGTGTCGCCCTTGGTGACGATAACCTTGTCGGGGCCGGCAAACACCAGTTCGCTGGGCGGCGCGCCGGTCATGTCGAGTTCGGCCAGCGGGACACCGTCGGAATCGCCGATCTGGATGTCCACCCCATCGCATGCCGATACCAGCATCGCTCCTGCAAGCGTTGCCAATGGGGCGAAGCCTTTGAGCACTCGATGTATCATTGCGATGGATCCTCCTAAACCGGTTGCTGCGTGTTGCTGATATAATACAGCATGGCCAGAGCTTCAAGTCATGTGGGGGAAACGGGCAAAGCAGATCACCGCGTGCAGGTAAGACGGCCCGATCCCATGCGGTTCTGCGTGCAATCGCGCGTGCCGGTGACTGCGGCATTGCCGCTACCGACGATACTGGCGGAAACGCGTCCGCTGGCATGCAGCCGGGTATCGCCGGACCCGGCGATCGCCAGCTCCGCGTCGGTCACCTGCATCGCTTCGCCGGAAAGATCGCCGCTGCCGGCGATCTGTATCTGCATGGATGCCGCGCGGCCGGCCAGCCGCATGTCGCCCGAGCCTGCGATCTTTGCTGCCAACCTGCCCACGTGGACCCGTTCGATCGCGAGTTCGCCCGACCCGCTGACTGCGGCCCGGCCCGTCTCGCCATCGAGATCGGATATGGTTAGCCGACCCGAGCCGGCGAGATGCGCACGCCTTATGGCAGGGGCGGACACTTCGATCCGCGCCGTCCCGGCCGCCGGCGTGCGTCGCCAGCGACGACCGATCAGCAGTTCGCCATCTTCAACGACGAACCGCAGGTCGTCGAGCACCGCGCGGTTGCCGGAAGCCCGGATGCGCCAGCGATCCCCTTGCGAGACCACGACGTCGTCTGCCCCCGACAGCACGACCTCGTCGAATGCCTCGGTGGGGGACCATGCGGCTGGTATCGGCATCCCCTCGTCAAGCCGCGAGGAACCGGGCTGCGGGAAAGCGGGCACTGCGGCGAACAGCAGGAGCGCGGCCAGACCGCGCGAATAAGGGGAAAGAAGGCGGGTCATCGGTGATTTCCAGAATGCGGATCACCAGGCTCGCGCTATCGCAGCAGTTTGTCGACCGCGTTCGTCGACAAATGTAATCGCTTGGCAGAGATGCTTTGCCAATTGCGATGCCGAACGAAAAAGGGGCGCTGGTGAGCGCCCCTTTTCCGAATGATTGCGAATGCGCTTACGCGTCTTCGGTGTTCTCGTAATATTGCGGCGCATGTTCGCGCAGCACGTCGAGGATCTTCTCGAGCGCGGTCGGCTCGTCGGTCTTTTCCATCGCGGCGAGTTCGCGCGCGAGGCGGCTTGAGGCGGCTTCGAAGATCTGGCGTTCCGAATAGCTCTGCTCGGGCTGGTCATCCGGGCGGAAAAGGTCGCGCGTGACCTCGGCGATCAGGACGATTTCGCCCGAATTGATCTTCGCCTCGTATTCCTGCGCACGGCGGCTCCACATGGTCCGCTTGACCTTGGGCTTGCCCTTGAGCGTCTCCATCGCTTCCTTGAGCGTCTTGTCGCTCGACAGCTTGCGCATGCCGATCGATTCGACCTTGTTGACCGGAACGCGCAGCGTCATGCGTTCCTTCTCGAAGCGAAGAACATAAAGATCGAGCTGCATGCCGGCGATTTCCTCGCTCTGCAGTTCGATGACACGGCCAACGCCGTGCTTGGGGTAAACAACGTAATCGCCAACGTCGAAGGCATCAGCCTTGCTTGCCATGCAATCTTTCCTTTCGTCCGAGCAGCCTACGACCAGCAACGGCATGACCGAAGCCTCTGGCCGCAGCCCTTGGCGGGATGCGGTCGGGCGCCGGTGGTGACGTTGCTGATGACCTGCCCTTTCAATTCTCACACCTGGCCGGGAGCAAACCGGCGCAGTTGTTGCATTATATAGCACAGCTTGTGGTAAATTGCGAGTCCGGCGGAAATCGCCCGGCGCGTGTCAGCTGCGCCGGTTGCGAAGTGCGGTCAGCTCGCCGCCCAGCAGCAACAGGAAGCCGGTGGCCCAGAACCAAGTGATCAGCGCAACCACCGCGCCAAGCGCGCCATAGGTCGCGTTGTAGCTGCCGAAATTCGCGGCATAGAAGCCGAACGCGGCGGTTGCCGCGAGCCAGGTCACCGCAAAGAAGCACGCGCCCGGCCAGATCGCGGCCCAGGCGGGGGCGGGGGCATGGGGAGCGAAGCGATAGAGCAGACCAGCGGCAAGCGCTGCGGCGCCAAGCAGGAGAAGAAAGCTGGCGATACTGCCGAACATGCCGGCGATATTGGCGAGCGCCGCGCTGGCTGCCGCGGTCAGCACCAAGCCGGCAATGCCAGCCGCAGTGATAGCAAGAGCCACCAGATTGCCCCCGAGAAATCCGCGCGGGCCGTCGACGCCGAAGGCGATGTTCAGACCGGTCATCAGCGAGCGGGCGCCATTGCGGGCCCCGAACAGCGCAATCGCCAGCGCGACCAGCAAACCGGCGCCTTGGGCACCGCTCGACCCCTGCGCCACGCTTTCCAGCTGGTCGGTGATGAGCTCGGCCGCGGAAGGTGGCAGCTGCGCGGAAATCAGCGTGATATGCGAAGCCACCGTCGCGGCATCGGCGAACAGGCCATAGGCCAGCACCAGCGACCCCAGCGCGGGAACGAGCGCAAGCAGCGCGTAATGCGCAATGCCCGCGGCCACGATCCCGATATTGTCTGCGCTGCCGGCCTGCCAGGCCGCTTTCAGGTCAGCCAGCACGCGGCGCGGCAATCAGTCGCCTTCGCCGGGTTCGGGCGAGAAGAACTTCTCGAACTTGCCCTCTTCGCCCTTGTGCTCGTCGGCATCTGCGGGCGGTTCCTTCGACTGGGTGATGTTCGGCCATTCGGCGCTGAACTTGGTGTTCAGCTCGAGCCATTTTTCGAGATTGTCCTCGGTGTCGGGCAGGATCGCTTCCGCCGGGCACTCGGGCTCGCATACGCCGCAGTCGATGCATTCGCTCGGATTGATGACGAGCATGTTCTCGCCTTCATAGAAACAATCGACCGGACAGACCTCGACGCAGTCGGTGTACTTGCACTTGATGCAGTCATCGGTGACGACATAGGTCATGAGTAGCGTAATCCCTCGAAAATCATTCCAGACCGCGCTGCTAGGGGGAATTATCCGCCCGGGTCAAGCTCCCGATAACACGCCCGGGCCTCGCGCGGCGCACCGCGCCGTTCGGGAAGCGCGATGATCTCGACCAGCCTGACCGAATTGCCGAGCGGCAATGTCAGCACGTCCCCTTCGAGGATATCGCGCGAGGCGCGGGTGACGCGTTCGCCATTGCGGCGGATGTGCCCTTCGTCGACCAGCCGGTGTGCAGCGCTGCGCGTGCGTACGAAGCGCAGGTAGCACAGCAGCCGGTCGATTCTCATTCAGCGGTCGCCATCAGCGGACCAGATCTGCCAACGCGGCAAAGGCATTGCCCTCACTGGGCCGGGCGGGTTTCGTGCGTTCCTGCTTGCGGCGCGAGGGGCGCCATTCCCAGCGATCGGGGCGGGGCGGTCCGAACTGCCCTTCGGCCTGCGGCTGGGCGCGCTGCACGCGGAAGCCCGCATTGCCGAGCAGCCGCGCGATATTGCCTTCCTCGAGCCCGATAGAAACAGGCAGCGCGTAATCGAGCACGAACTTGCGCCGGCGATCCTTGACCTGTGCCTTCGCACGCGTTTCGTGGGCAGCGCGCAGGATCTTCTCCGCCAGATCGATCCGGATCGCCTGCGTCCCCGCATGGCGGTAGCCGGACGGCAGTTTCTTGACCTCGCCCAGTACTGGCAGCATCGCTTCCTGCAGTGGCCGGCGATCGCGGCCAAGCGCATGCAGCAATTGCCGCGGTGCCGGCTTGAGCAGGGCCGGGGCAAAGATGTCGAGCGCGCCGAAGGTCACGCCGATCTTGCGCAGGAAGGGCCGCATCTCCTTGGGCAGATGTTCCAGCCCGGCCTGTTCGCGGGTGACGTAGCCATGCCCCGCGATCAGGTTGAGCAGCAGCGCCCGCGCCTGCGACCCCGCATCGGGGTTGCTTGCCGCGTGATGCATTTTCTCTAGCGCTTCGAGCGGGGCCAGCTTGGCGGCCAGCCAGCTCTCCAGCGCCGCCACCAGCTTCGCCTGCGCCGCCTCGGGCAGCGCGGTAATTTCGCGTGCGGGCTTGATCAACGGGTACACCGTGCCCTCGCGCTGCTCCAGCTGCGCCAGGACCTGTCCCTTCCAGCGGATCGCGCCGCGCGCCAGCTCCAACTCGGCCATGTCCGATGCGGCCAGCGCTTCGGCGCGTTCGCCCAGCAGCTTGGGCAAGCCCTTTTCGGCAGCGGCAAGCAACATCCGGCGATCCTCGTGGCGTGCGGCCGGATCGACGCTGAACCGCAGTCCCTCGACCTGGCCGAGCGCCTCGCCCTCGATGGTCACGGCGCCATCCTCGCCAATTTCGATCGGCAAAATGCCGGCATCCTGGCCCAATGATTTCATCAGGATTGCGGTCCTCCGGTTTACGAATCGTTCGGTCAGCCGCGCATGCAACGCGTCGGACAATTTGGCTTCGACAGCGCGCGCACGCGCGGCCATCTCGTCTCGCGCCAGCACCCAGTCGGGTCGCTGGCAGATATAGGCCCAGCTGCGAATCGCAGCGATACGGCCCTGCAGCGTATCGATGTCTCCGGACATATTGTCGAGTTCGCTGATCCGCGCCGCGACGTAATCCGCGCCGATATAGCCGCGACCGAGATCCTGCCATAGCCGCGCGACGAACCGCGCATGCACATCGGGACCCCGCTGGCGGAAATCGGGCAGCGAGCAGGCCTCCCAGAACCGGCGCACCATGCCCGGTCCGCGAACCGCGGCGGCCGCCGGTTCGTCGGCGAGCCGCTTGAGCGTGGCCAGGTCGATCGCCTCGGGCGCAAGCCGCAGCACCGGGTCTTCGGGCGGCGTCTCGAGATCGGCGATCAGCGCAGCCAGCGAATCGAAGCGCGGTTCGGGATCGCGCCAGAAAAGATGAGTCAGCGGGGCGAAGCGATGCTCCTCGATCGCATAGACCTCTTCCTCGGTAAACTCGGGCGCCGCGCCATGCTTCGACATGCCCGACAGCGTGCCGAAAGTGCCGTCGCGCTGGTGCCGGCCCGCACGTCCGGCGATCTGCGCCATCTCGGCAGGCAGCAGACGGCGCATGCGGACGCCGTCGAACTTGGTCAGCCCGGCAAAGGCGACGTGATTGACATCGAGATTGAGCCCCATGCCGATCGCGTCGGTCGCGACGATGTAGTCGACCTCGCCGCTCTGGAAGAGCGCGACCTGCTTGTTGCGGGTTTCGGGACTGAGTGCTCCCATCACCACTGCCGCCCCGCCGCGAAACCGCCGCAGCATCTCGGCGACGGCGTAGACCTGGTCGGTGCTGAAGGCCACGATCGCGCTGCGCGGCGGCAGGCGCGAGAGCTTGCGCGGCCCGATATGCGTCAAGGTGGAAAACCGCGGCCGGTCCGATATCTCCGCTTCGGGGATCAGCTGGCGGACCAGCGGTTCGAGCGTGGCCGCGCCGAGCAGCATCGTTTCCTCACGGCCGCGGGTGTTCAGCAGCCGGTCGGTAAAGATATGGCCGCGCTCGCGATCGGCACCGATCTGCGCTTCGTCAAGCGCCACGAATGCCGCCCCGGCTCCGTCGCGCGGCATGGCTTCGGCGGTGCAGCACATATAGCGCGCATTCTTGGGTTCGATCCGTTCTTCACCCGTGATCAGCGCGACGGCATCATCGCCCTTGATCGCCCGGACCCGGTCGTAGACCTCGCGCGCCAGCAGCCGCAGCGGAAAGCCCATGCAGCCGCTCGAATGCGCGACCATGCGCTCGATCGCGAGATGCGTCTTGCCGGTGTTCGTGGGCCCGAGGACCGCCTTGATCGCGCTGCGCTGCACGCGCCCTAGGTGGCAGTCCGCGCCGCAGCGCGCAACCACCCGGCCGGTGCTGTGCTCGGCTCGTCGCAAGCTCGACTCGCATGGCCGCAAGTTAAGGCTGCCTTTACTTTGTTTTGCCAAGCAAAGCGGGCAGACGCGCACCAATCAGGCCGTGCGCGCGCGGTAGCGCCGGATCTCCGGACGGAAGGGACACAGCACGTGTACAGGTCCCCAGCGGACACCGATGATGGACAGGCTTTGCCGGCATCCTCCGCGCTGGGCCCCCACGCGGCCGCGCTGGCGCATGACCAGATTCTGGCCGACGAACCGCGCGCCGCCACTTCGTGGACGACGGTGCGCGATCGCCTGTCCGCACGACTGGCCGGGCTGGACCTTGCGCCCGATCTCGGCAGCGATATCGGCAGCCGGCGCTGGGTGCGCGGGGTAGGGACGTTCGTTGGGCTGACCGCCGTCGCACTCGCCTTCTGGCCCAGTTTTGCCCCGCTCGAGGCGGCGCCATCGGCCCATGTCGACGATGCCGTGCGCGACGAATACCGCAGCCAGATGATCCTGCCGCTCGCGCTTGGTGCCGACAGCGGGCGGCGCATGGGCGCGACCACGCTGGCTGCGCCGCTCGCGGCGGCGCCCGAACGCCCTACGCTCGAACTGGTGACCACGCTCGCACGCGGCGACAGCCTCGAACGCATGCTACGGCGTGCCGGGGTGGGCCGCGACGACACTGCAAGAGTCGCCCAATTGGTGGGCGGCGCGGTCCCGCTTGAGGAAATCCAGCCGGGGACCACCTTTGGAATCACGCTGGGCCGCCGCACGGCACCGGGCGCGCCGCGCCCGCTCGAGGCGCTCGATTTCCGCGCCCGGTTCGACCTCGCGCTCGAAATCGGCCGCTTTACCGAGGGCGCCGATCTGGCGCTGACCAAGAAAGCCATCCGCGTTGACGAGACCCCGCTGCGGATCCGCGGCACGGTGGGCGACAGCCTCTATCGTTCGGCGCGCGCGGCCGGTGCCCCCGCGAGCGCGGTGCAATCCTATCTCAAGACGCTGGGCCAATATGTGAATCTCGACCGCGATATCCGCGCGGGCGACACGTTCGATTTCATCGTCGCACACCGGCGCGCCGCCACCGGCGATCGGCAGGCGGGCCAACTGCTCTATGCCGGGCTCGAGCGCGACGACACGCCGCGCGTCCAGCTGATGCGCTGGGGCGAGGACGGCGAATTCTACGAAGCCTCGGGCGTGGGCGAACAGCGCGGCGGGCTGATGGCGCCGGTACCGGGGCGGACGACCTCGGCCTTCGGCATGCGCCGCCACCCGATCCTCGGCTATCGCCGGATGCATGCGGGGCTCGACTTCAAGGCACGGCACGGCACGCCGATCGTCGCGGTCACCGATGGCCGCGTCACCGGCGCGGGCCGCATGGGCGGCTGCGGCAATGCCGTGCGCCTGCGTCACGATGGCGGGATCGACACGCGCTATTGCCACATGAGCCGCATCGCGGTGAATCGCGGCCAGGCCGTGCGCCGCGGGCAGGTGATCGGCTATGTCGGTTCGACCGGCCTGTCGACCGGGCCGCACCTCCATTACGAAATGTACCGCGGCGGCCGCGCGATCGACCCGGCATCGGTGCAATATGTCACGCGCGCACAGCTGGCCGGCGCCGATCTGCGGCGCTTCAGGGAAGCGCTGGCGCGGATCAAGACGGTCGAACCCGGCGCCGCGCTTGCCGCGCTCGAACAGACTGCGGCCGAAGTCGCGGCGCAGGAACCGATCCGCGAGATCGACAAGCTCGGCCCGCCCAAGAAGGGCTGAGATTGCACCGCGCGTCCGCATGCGGCATTGCCGCGCGATGACCCAAGCAAGCTACCCCGCCACCCGCCTGCGCCGCACCCGCGCCAACGGCTGGAGCCGCGCCATGCACCGCGAAACCGTGCTGACGCCCGCCGATCTGATCTGGCCGCTGTTCGTCACCGATGGTTCCGGTGTCGAGGAACCCGTTACTAGCCTGCCGGGCGTGTCGCGCTGGTCGGTCGACCATATCGCCAAACGCGCGAAGGAGGCGGTCGATCTGGGCATTCCCTGCATCGCGCTGTTCCCCAACACGCAGCCCGATCGCCGCAGCGACGACGGGGCCGAGGCGCTCAATCCCGATAATCTGATGTGCCGCGCGATCAAGGCGGTCCGCGATGCCTGCGGCAACGATATCGGCATTCTCACCGATGTCGCGCTCGACCCCTATACCAGCCACGGCCAGGACGGGCTGCTCGACGAGGCCGGCTATGTCGTCAATGACGATACGATAGCGGTGCTGGTCGACCAGGCGGTCAACCAGGCCGCTGCGGGGGCCGATATCATCGCCCCGTCGGACATGATGGATGGCCGCGTGAAGGCGATCCGCCTGGCGCTGGAAATGAACCAGCATCCCAACGTCCAGATCATGGCCTATGCTGCCAAATACGCCTCCGCCTTCTATGGTCCGTTTCGCGATGCGGTGGGCTCGGGCGGCCTGCTCAAGGGCGACAAGAAAAGCTACCAGATGGACCCTGCCAATGGCGACGAGGCGCTGCGCGAGATCGCTTTCGACATCGCCGAGGGCGCCGACAGCGTGATGGTCAAGCCGGGCCTCGCCTATCTCGACATCATCTGGCGCGCCAAGCAGGAATTCGGCGTGCCTGTCTTCGCCTATCAAGTCAGCGGCGAATATGCGCTGATCGAGGTCGGCGCGGCCGCCGGGGTGGGCGACCGCGATGCGCTGCTGATGGAAAAGCTGCTGGCCTTCAAGCGCGCCGGGTGCAGCGGGGTGCTGACTTATCACGCGCCGCGCGCCGCCCAATTGCTCAATGGCTGAGTTTCGCCACGAGACCGACCGGTTGATCCTGCGCGATTGGCGTGAGGAAGACTGGCCGTTCTTCTGGGAGGGGACCAATACGCCCGGCGTAATGCGCTGGCTGGGCGGGGTTTGCGATGGCGCGAAGCGCGATGCGGCGCAGCAGCGTCTGCTTTCCTACGAACGCGAACATGGCCACACCTTTTGGTGCGTCGAGCGCCGCAGCGATGGCGCGATCCTCGGTTTCTGCGGTCTCAAGCGTTCGAATCAGTCGGGCGGCCCGCTCGGCATGATGGAAGTGGGCTGGCGGCTGCGCGAAGACGCCTGGGGCAGGGGCTATGCGAAAGAGGCCGCTACCGCCTCGCTCGATCTTGCCTTCGACCGGTTCGATGCGGAAGAGGTGATCGCCATGACCGTTCAGCGCAACACGGCCAGCTGGGGGTTGATGCAGCGGCTGGGAATGCGCCGCCGCGACGATCTCGATTTCGACAATGCGGAGTTCGACAAGGAGGACCCGGTCATCATCGTCTATTCGGTCGATCGCGCGTCCTGGACAGCCCATCGTGGCTGATATCATCGCCGAAACCGACCGGCTGATCCTGCGCACGATCGAGGAAAGCGACGCCGCCCGACAGGACCGCCTGCTCAACACGCCGGCGGTCATGGCGCGGCTCGGCGGGGTCAAGGAACTGCACGAAATCGAGGCGAAACACGCCAAGGCGATGGCAATGTCTGCCCGCGAGGGCTTCAGCTTCCTGTTCATGATCGAAAAGGCGAGCGGCGAGATGGTCGGGCATTGCGGGATCAAGCGCGTCGACAACCCACTGGCGCCCAATGTCGGCGATCACGAGATCGGCTGGCTGGTGCGAGAGGATCGCTGGCGGCGCGGCTATGCCGAAGAGGCGATGCGCGCGGTGCTCGACTGGGCCTTCACACGCATCGCGGCGCCGCACATCGTGGCGCTGACCAGCCACGCCAATGCCGGAAGCTGGAAACTGATGCAAAAGCTCGGCATGGTCCGCCGCGAAGATCTCGATTTCGCGGACCCGGCCTTCCCGGCCGAGGACAATCCGACGATCCAGTATTCGCTCACGCAAGAGCAATGGGAGAGCGCGAAGTGACTGCAAGCCGCCCCGGCGTAACCATCATCCCGATCCACGGCCACACGCCGCGCATCCACGACAGCGCCTTCATCGCGCCCGGTTGCACGATCATCGGCAATGTCGAGATCGGGGCCGACAGCTCGGTATGGTACAATTGCGTGCTGCGCGCCGACGTCAGCCGAATCGTCATCGGCGAGCGGTCGAACATCCAGGACGGCAGCGTGGTCCATTGCGATCCCGAGCGTCCCGGCGATCCCGATGGCGCACCCTGCATCATCGGCGATGACGTCCTCGTCGGCCACATGGCGATGGTCCACGGCTGCCGAGTCGAGGACCGCGGTTTCGTGGGGCTCGGCGCGATCGCAATGAACAAGGCGGTAATCGGCTCCGACGCCATGCTGGCAGCGGGCGCCATGCTGACCGAAGGCAAGGTCATGGGCGCGCGCGAACTGTGGGGCGGCCGTCCCGCGCGCAAGATGCGCGATCTCGACGATGCCGCGATCGCGGGCATGCGGATGGGCGTGGCGCATTATTCCGAGAATGCCCGGCATCACGCCGCTGCGGTCGATGCCGCGACCCAGCGCTGACCTGCCCGACCGCGCCGCTCTGGCAACGCGGATCAGTGCGGGCGAGATATCGCTGCGCGTCACGCCCGGCGCGCGCAGCGAATCGATCAGGGTCGAAAGCGATCATGTCGCCGTGAAAGTCCGGGCCCGGCCCGAAAACGGCGCGGCGAATGCAGCGACGGAGAAACTGGTGGCGCGGGTGCTTGGGGTCGCGACGTCGCGCTGTCGGATTGTGCGCGGCGCAACTTCGCGCGCAAAGGTTCTGTCGGTCAGTCCCTGATCAGCGCGCGCAAGGCTTCGATCCGGTCCGCTTCGTGCGGCGGCTTGTCCCAGCGGATCCGGTGAATGCGCGGAAAGCGCATGGCGAGGCCCGATTTGTGGCGCTTGCTGGCATGGACGCTGTCGAATGCAACCTCGAACACTAGCTTGCGCTCGGTCTCGCGCACCGGGCCGAAGCGGTTGACCGTGTGCTGCCGCACATGCCGGTCGATCTTCTTCAGTTCCTCGTCGGTAAACCCCGAATAGGCCTTGCCCACCGGCAGCAGGTCGGCCCCCTGGTCCGGATCACCGTCCCAGCAACCGAAGGTGTAGTCGGAAAAGAAGCTCGAACGCTTGCCGCTGCCGCGCTGGGCATACATCAGCACGCAATCGACCAGCAGCGGATCGCGTTTCCACTTGTACCAATAGCCCACCCGCCGCCCGGCGATATAGGGGCTGTCCTTGCGTTTTAGCATCAGCCCTTCGATCGCGTCGTCGCGGCTGCCTTCGCGGATTTGCGCGAGATGGTCGAAATCGCGTGCTTCCACCACCCGGCTGATATCGAAATGGCTGTCGGGCAGCCGCCCCATCAGCTTTTCGAGCGTGGTACGGCGATCGGTCCAGGGCCGTTCGCGCTGGTCCTCGCCATCGAGCAGCAGCACGTCGTACAGCCTGACGAAGGCGGGGAATTCGCGCAGCATCTTCTTGCTGACAGTCTTGCGCCCGAGCCGCTGCTGCAGCGCGTTGAAGCTGGCGGCGCCGCCTTCCTCGCCGCCCTGCGTCGATCCGCGCACCAGCAATTCGCCGTCGAGCACTGCGGGGAACGGCAGCACGTCGAGCAATTCGGGAAAAGTCGAGGAAATGTCGTCGCCCGAGCGGGAGTAGATGCGCGTTTGCCCGCCCGCGTGGACGATCTCGACGCGGATGCCGTCCCATTTCCATTCGGCCGCGTAATCGCCCAGGTCGACCACGGTCTCTTCCAGCGGATGCGCCAGCATGAACGGGCGGAAGGTCGGCAGATTGTCGATGTCGGGCGGCGGCTGGCCCTTTGCTGCCCAGTCGAAAAGCGCGGTATAGGGCGGCTCCAGGCCGTGCCAGTATTCCTCCACCTCGTCGACCGACACGGCGAAGGCCTGCGCGAAGGCCGTCTTGGCGAGGCGGCTGGATACGCCGATCCGCATGCCGCCGGTGGCCAGCTTGAGCAGCGCATAGCGGCCTGCGGCGTCGAGCCGGTCGAGCAGGCGCGGCAGTTCGGCCACCACGCTCTTGCGGTTCATCGCCGACAGCAGGTCCACGCTCTCGCTGACCGAAGGCGGATCGGGTTCGCGATCGGGCGAGGGCCACAGCAGGCTGGCGGTTTCGGCGGTATCGCCCACGAAATCGCGGCTGAGCGACCACAACACCGGATCGACCCGGTCCTTGAGCAGATTGCGGATGGTCGAGCTCTTGACCGCGGGAAAGTCCAGTCCGTCGGCCAGCGCGGCGAGCGCCCAGCCGCGATCGGGATCGGGCGTCGCGCGCAGATATTCGGCGATCAGCCGCAGCTTCTCGTTACGGCTGCGCGTATAGACCAGCGCGTCGATCAGGGCGGCGAACTCTTCCATGCTATGTCCGGGGGCGGGCAATGGAGGCGGGAAGTAAATCAGTCATCCTCGTCCTCATAGCCGACCAGCGCGAGCGCCCGCGCACGGCGCTGGTGCAGCTGGCACCAGCGCAGCAGCGCATCCTCGCGGCCATGCGTGATCCAGTTTTCCTGCGCGTCGACTTCCTCGATCGTGCGCGTCAGTTCGCCCCAGTCGGCGTGGTCGGAAATGACCAGCGGCAGTTCGACATTGCGCTGCCGTGCGCGCTGGCGCACGCGCATCCACCCGCTCGCCATGGCGGTGATCGGTTCGGGGAGCCGGCGGCTCCAGCGGTCGTTGAGCGCCGAGGGCGGGCAGACCACAACATGCCCGCGCATGTCCTCCTTGCTGTGATCGGCCACCAGCCGCAATTCGCCCAGATCGACCCCGTGTTCCTCGTACAGGCGGCACATCTTCTCCATCGCCCCGTGCAGATAGATTGGCTGGCGGTGCCCCGCGGCGCGAAGTTCGACGATCACGCGCTGCGCCTTGCCCAGCGCATAGGCGCCCACCAGCACGCAGCGGTCGGGATGCGCGGCCAGCCGGTCGAGCAGCTTGGCCATCTCCTCGGCGATCGGCGGGTGGCAGAACACCGGCAGGCCGAAGGTCGCTTCGGTGATGAAGATATCGCACGGGGTAACTTCGAATGCGGGGCAGGTGGGGTCGGCGCGGCGCTTGTAATCGCCGGTCACGATTACCCGCTCGCCCGCATGTTCGAGCAGGATCTGCGCGCTGCCGAGCACGTGGCCGGCGGGGATATAGGTCGCATCGACGCCGCCCGGCAGGCGGATCGTTTCGCCGTACTCGACCGGCACCGCTTGATGCGGGATCTCGCCGGCGTCGTCCTCGGCCCCGGTGCGATAGCGCAATTCCATGATCGCCAGCGTCTCGGGCGTGGCGACCGTCTGGCCATGCCCGCCGCGCGCATGGTCGGCATGGCCATGCGTCACCAGCGCCTTGTCCACGGCCCGGCTGGGATCGACCCAGCAATCGGCGGGGACGACATGGATGCCCCACGGCTCGGGCTTGATCCAGGAGAAGGGGGCAGCACTCATCTCCGACTCAAACGAAAAGGGCGCCGACCGTTCCCGGTGGCGCCCTTTCATGTGATGCGAAATGCCCCGTCAGCTGTTGCCGCCGTTTTCCTCGCTGGCATCGGCTTCGGGCTTCTTGTTGCCCGCCGCCTTCTTTTTTGCCGCCGGTTTGCGCTTGGTACGGGGCGGGGCGGGGGTGAGTTCGAAGGCCGGTTTGCCGTCCTTCATCGTCACCGAAACTTCGCCGCCGTCGGCCAGCTTGCCGAACAACAGTTCCTCGGCCAGCGGTTGCTTGATCCGATCCTGGATCAAGCGGCCCATCGGGCGCGCGCCGAACAGGCGGTCGTAGCCCTTGTCGGCCAGCCATGCGCGGGCTTCCTTGTCGAACTGGATGTCGACATTCTGTTCGGCCAGCTGCAGTTCGAGCTGGAGGATGAACTTGTCGACGACACGCGCGACGGTGTCCTTGCCGAGATAGCCGAACGGCACGATCGCATCGAGCCGGTTGCGGAATTCGGGCGTGAACATCCGCTTGACCGCTTCCTCGCTCGCATCTTCCTTGGACACGTCACCGAAACCGATGCCCTGGCTTGCCATGTCGGCCGCGCCGGCATTGGTGGTCATGATCAGCACGACATTACGGAAATCGACCGTCTTGCCGTGATGGTCGGTCAACCGGCCGTTATCCATCACCTGCAGCAGGATGTTGAACAGGTCGGGATGCGCCTTCTCGATCTCGTCGAGCAGCAGCACGCTGTGCGGATTCTGGTCAACCGCATCGGTCAGCAGGCCGCCCTGGTCGTAACCGACATAGCCCGGGGGTGCGCCGATCAGCCGGCTGACGCTATGGCGTTCCATGTATTCGGACATGTCGAAGCGCTTGAGCTCGATCCCCATGATGCTGGCGAGCTGACGCGCGACTTCGGTCTTGCCGACCCCGGTCGGGCCGCTGAACAGGAAACTGCCGATCGGCTTGTCCGGATCGCGCAGGCCCGCGCGGCTGAGCTTCATCGCAGTCGCCAGCTTCTTGACGGCCGCATCCTGCCCGAAGACCACGTGCTTGAGATCGCGTTCGAGGTTCTCGAGCGCCTTCTTGTCGTCCTTGCTTACCGATTTGGGCGGAATCCGCGCCATCGTCGCAATCACCGCCTCGATCTCGCGCGCAGTGATCTTCTTCTTGCGGCGGCTGGGTGGGACCAGCATCTGCATCGCCCCGACTTCGTCGATCACGTCGATCGCTTTGTCGGGCAGCTTGCGGTCGTTGATGTAGCGGGCCGACAGCTCGACCGCGGTCTTCAGCGCATCGGCGGTATAGGTAACCTTGTGATGGTCCTGGAAGGCGGTCTTCAACCCCTTGAGGATCTTTACAGTGTCCTCGATGGTGGGTTCGTTCACATCGATTTTCTGGAACCGCCGCAACAGCGCGCGATCCTTCTCGAAGTGGTTGCGGAATTCCTTGTAAGTGGTCGAACCGATGCAGCGGATGGCGCCGCTCGACAGCGCGGGCTTAAGGAGGTTGGACGCATCCATCGCTCCGCCACTGGTCGCCCCGGCACCGATCACCGTGTGGATTTCGTCGATGAACAGGATCGCTTCGGGCATGCCTTCGAGTTCGGTGACCACCTGCTTGAGCCGTTCCTCGAAATCGCCGCGATAGCGCGTGCCGGCCAGCAGCGCGCCCATGTCGAGCGAATAGATCACTGCTTCCTGCAGCACTTCGGGCACGTCGCCCTCGACGATCTTGCGCGCCAGCCCTTCTGCAATGGCGGTCTTTCCAACGCCGGGATCACCCACGTAGAGCGGATTGTTCTTGCTGCGGCGGCACAGGATCTGGACCGTGCGATCGACTTCGGGCCCGCGGCCGATCAGCGGATCGATGCGTCCGTCCTCGGCCTTCTTGTTCAGATTGACCGTGAACTGGTCCAGCGCGGTTTCCTTCTTGCCCTTGTCGCCCGCCTTGTCGTCACCCTGCGCCTCGCCGCTTTCGGCGCCTTCGGGTGATCGGCTTTCGACCGGCTTGCCGCCCTTGCCGATACCGTGGCTGATGAAACTGACGGCGTCGAGGCGGCTCATGTCCTGTTGCTGCAGGAAATAGACCGCATAGCTGTCACGCTCGGAAAACAGCGCAACCAGCACGTTCGCGCCGGTCACCGTGTCCTTGCCCGACGACTGGACGTGGAGGATGGCGCGCTGGATCACGCGCTGGAACCCTGCAGTCGGCTGCGGATCGGCGCTCTCGTCCGACTGCAGCGACTGGTATTCCTGTTCGAGATATTGCTTCACCACCGCGGTAAGCTCGGCCAGGTCGACGCCGCAGGCCGCCATGACCTGCGCCGCATCCTCGTCGTCGATCAACGACAGCAGCAGGTGCTCGAGCGTGGCATATTCGTGCCGGCGCTCGCCCGCGTCGGTGAGCGCGGCGTGAAGGGTCTTCTCGAGATTGGCGGCGAAGCTGGGCATTCAGATATCTTTCTCGTGGGACTTGCGCGAAGCGGACATTAGACAGCCTATGCGGCGAAAGTTAGCCAAAGCTGTATGCGGGCGTGATATGGGTACGGAACCCGGCTTTTTCAGCCCCGGCACCGGCAACTATTCCTTCGCCCCGAACAACGCTTCGGCCGCGTCGCGATGCGCGGCTGCGGCCTGCCGGTGTTTCTCGACCCGGGCGATCTCCGCTTCGAGCAGCGCGATGCGGGCGGCGAGCTCGCTTTGCGAATAGGGGGCCAGGTCCTCGCCGGCCAACTGGCTGGCGGCGTCGCCTCGCCGGCGTGGACTCGCGTCATCTTCCATTGACAGCAATGTCGCAATTCTGGGTGGTTGCTGTCAACGGTAACGCGAGGTATTGCGCGGCGGGCGTGCCGGGGGAAAGCGCGCAGCAACCGATCTAGAGGGGGTCCGCGAGTGGCAGCCAATTTGCCCGAGACGATGACGGCAATGGGATTCGACGAGGCCGGGGGGCCCGAAGTGCTCCGTCCGGAAACGCTGCCCGTGCCGGTGCCCGGCGCCAACCAGATCCTGATCCGGGTCGCCTATGCCGGGGTCAACCGCCCCGACGTTATCCAGCGGCAGGGCTTCTATCCGCCGCCGCCGGGCGCCTCGCCGATTCCCGGGCTCGAAGTGTCGGGCACGGTAGTGGCAACCGGCCCCGGTGTTGGACCCGAGGTGCAGGGTCGCCGCGTCTGCGCGCTGGTGTCCGGCGGCGGCTATGCCGAATATTGCCTGGCGCATGTCGCACACAGCCTGCGCCTGCCCGACGACATGGCGTTCGATACGGCGGCGGCCATTCCCGAAACGCTGTTCACCGTGTGGCACAATGTGTTCGAGCGCGGCTGGGCCAGCGACGGCGAAACGCTGCTCGTGCATGGCGGGACCAGCGGCATCGGGACGATGGCGATCCAGCTCGCCAAGGCCTTCGAGATGAAGGTGATCTCGACCGCGGGCAGCGACGATAAGTGCGCGGCCATCCGCGAACTCGGCGCCGATCTGGCGATCAATTACAAGACCCAGGACTTCGTCGAGGAGGTCAAGCGCTTCACCGATGGCGAAGGCGTCGATGTCGTACTCGACATGGTCTCGGGCGATTATGTTGCACGCAACATGGAATGCCTCGCCGAAGATGGCCGTCACGTCACGATCGCCGTGCTTGGCGGGTTGAAGGCGGAAATCAACATGGCCACCGTGATGCGCAAGCGGCTGTCGCTGACCGGATCGACGCTGCGGCCGCGGTCGGACGAATTCAAGGCGCTGATCGCCGACGAGATCTATCATCACGCCTGGCCGCTGTTCGAAGAACGGGCGGTCGCCCCGGTGATGGACCAGACCTTCCCCCTTGCCGAAGCCGGGGCGGCGCATGCGCGGATGGAAGAAGGCGCGCATATCGGCAAGATCGTGCTCGAGGTGTTCGGCGACTGAGGCGGGGTGCTACCTGACCGACCGGGCGGAGACCCTCTGGCGCTTGCCGTAAGGCCCCGGACGACTCGGGATTGTCGCACTGTCGCCTATCGGTAACTCCACTGTGAATCGCCCGTAACAAACATGTGCCAGGGCTAGGGCCGTAACCCATCAGGGGGTCCGGCCCATGAACGATCTGCCCAATCATTTCGACGCCGCGCACAAGGTTGCGAATTTCCCTTCGATCAAGCCCCGCGTACCCGAACGCAGGCTCGAAGAGCGACGCACCTATCGCACGATCTGGATCAGCGACGTGCATCTCGGCACCAAGGGCTGCAATCACGAACTGCTGATCGACTTCCTCGACCATACCGACAGCGACACCATGTATCTGGTCGGCGACATCATCGACGGGTGGCGGCTGAAGAAAAAGGTCTACTGGCCGCCCGAACACAGCGATATTGTCTGGCGCATCCTCAAGCGTGCCAAGCGCGGCACGCGGATCATCTATATCCCGGGCAATCACGACGAGATGGTCCGCCCGTTCAGCGGCATGAATTTCGGCGGAGTGGAAATCATGCGCGCCGCGTTCCACGACACCGCCGACGGGCGCCGGCTGATGGTCCTGCATGGCGACGAATTCGACACCATCATGCTGGCGCACCGCTGGCTCGCCTTCGTCGGCGACGCGCTTTATCACGTGATGATGAAGCTCAACAATTGGGTGGCCGCCGCGCGCAAGCGGCTGGGCCTGCCCTATTGGTCGATCTCGAAAGCGGCAAAGAACAAGGTCAAGAACGCGGTCGAGTTCATCTCGAAATACGAGGAAGTGGTCGCCCGCGCGGCGGCGGAGCGCGGCGTCGACGGCGTGGTCTGCGGTCATATCCACACCGCCGAGTTCCGCAGTTTCGAATATGGCGGCAAGCGCGTCGAATATTGGAACGACGGCGATTGGGTCGAAGGGTGCAATGCGCTGGTCGAACATGCCGACGGCCGCATGGAAATCCTCCACTGGCCTGACGAAGTCGCGCGGCGCAACCGCTGCGAAAGTGACGTCACGCCGTCAGTGCCGGAGGCCGCGTGACCGCGCAACTCGCTGCCGCCGGCACTCGTGCGGCCTGCCCGGCTGCCGCGCCGCAGCGCATCGCGATCGTTACCGATGCCTGGCTGCCGCAGATGAACGGCGTGGTGCGCACGCTCACCACGACCTGCGACCATTTGCGCGCGCAGGGGCACGAGGTGCTGGTGATCTCGCCCGACCAGTTCAGCAGCGTGGCCTGCCCGACCTATCCCGAAATCCGGCTGGCGCTGGCATTGCCGGGCGTGGTCGGCGAAAGACTGCGCACCTTTGCCCCCGAAGCGATCCATATCGCCACCGAGGGGCCACTGGGCATGGCCGCACGCGGCTATTGCACGCGCCGGGGCATCCGCTTCACCACCGCCTATCACACGCAATTTCCGGATTACCTCGCCAGTCGGACGCACCTGCCCGCGCATTGGTTCTGGCGGTATATCGAGTGGTTCCATCGCCCCGCGCGGCGCGTGCTGGTCGCGACCGAGAGCATCAGCGCGGAATTGCGCGCGCACGGCCTGCCGCAGCTGCATCGCTGGAGCCGCGGCGTCGATCTGGCCTGTTTCACGCCCGATGCGCCGCCGCCACCCGAATTCGCCGACCTGCCGCGCCCGATCCAGCTCTATGTCGGCCGGGTGGCGGTGGAAAAGAACATCGGCGCCTTCCTCGCCAATGGCTATCCCGGCAGCAAGGTCGTGGTGGGGGACGGCCCGGCGCTCGAAACGCTCAGGGCGGATCACCCCGAGGTGCACTTCCTCGGTCGCCGCACGGGACGCGGCCTTGCCGGATGCTACGCCGGAGCGGATGTCTTCGTCTTCCCCAGCAGGACCGACACCTTCGGCCTGGTGATGATCGAAGCGCTGGCCTGCGGCACGCCCGTCGCCGCCTTTCCCGTTCCGGGACCGCGCGATATCGTCACCGAACAGGTCGGTGCGCTGAGCGAAAACCTCGACCGCGCGATCGCCGCGGCGCTGTTCTGCGACCGCAAGAGCTGCGCCGATTATGGCGCGGGCTTCAGCTGGAGTGCGGCGACGGGCCAGTTCCTCGCCGGGCTGGCTGCACTCGAGCCGGAGGCATTGCCGAGCGCCTGAGGCTTTCACTTGTACAATCGGGCACTCTCGCCTAGATGGGCACGATAACGGCCGTCCCGCGAGGGGCGGCCCTTCTATTTTCGCAAGACGAGAAAAGGCATTTCCATGGCCGACCAACCCAAACCGCTGATGCCGCATGCGACCGCCACCTGGCTGGTCGACAACACCGGTCTGTCGTTCGAACAGATCGCGGAATTCTGCGGCCTCCATATCCTCGAAGTGCAGGCGATGGCGGACGATCTGGCGGGCAGCAAGTATACGGGCCGCGACCCGGTGCATGCTGGCGAACTGACGCAGGAAGAGATCGAAAAGGGTCAGGCCGATGCGGAGTATCGCCTCAAGATGCAGCGTGCGCCGGTGGCGGTCAGCCGGACCAAGGGCCCGCGCTACACCCCCGTATCGAAGCGGCAGGACAAGCCCGACGGCATCGCCTGGATCCTGCGCAACCACCCGGAAATTTCCGATGCGCAGATCGGCAAGCTGATCGGCACCACGCGCAACACGATCGGCGCGATCCGCGAACGCAGCCACTGGAACATCCAGAACATCCAGCCCAAGGACCCGGTTACGCTGGGCCTGTGCTCGCAGCGCGAACTCGACGCCGTGGTGGCCAAGGCGGCCAAGAACCTGCCGGTCGACGATGAAGAAGCCGCGCCGGCGGTGGCCAGCGGCAGCAGCGATCGCGAGAAGCTGATCGAGGAACTGCACGCTGAACGCGAAGCCAACGTCAAGGCCGCTGCCGAAGCCGCGCAGGAAGCCGAAGCCGCGGCGTGGCTCGAAGCCAAGCGGACGAGCGAAGACGGCGGAGAGCCGGGCGATACCGGCCCCGCCTGACGCATCGGGGAAAAGCATTCGAAGGCGGGGAAAGCGTTGGCTTTTCCCGCCTTTTTACTTGCGTTTGAGACGCAATACTCCATGCTATTGACATGGATGTAAGCAAGCTACCGAACCATCATCCGGTGCCCTGGAACACCACGTTCGAACCGCTGGCGCTGCCCGCCATGTTCGCGCGGACGGTGCAGGCCCGCCCCGATGCGCCTTTGCTGTATTTTCTCGGCCGTACCTTCACCTATGGCGAACTGTTCCGCGATGCGCAGGCCTTTGCTCATGCGCTCAAGCGGCGCGGGATCGCGCCGGGCGACCGGGTCGGGCTCTTCCTGCCCAACGTCCCGAGCTATGTCGTCGCCTATTACGGGGCGATGATGGCGGGCGCGGTGGTGGTGAATTTCTCGCCGCTCTATTCGGTCGACGAACTCGAGCAGCAGGTGGCCGATTCGGGCACCCGCCTGCTGGTTACCGTCGATGTCCCCGAGCTCTACGCCACTGCGCAGAAGGTGCTGCAGGGTTCGGCGCTCAAGACGCTGGTCGTCAGCTCGCTGGCGCAGATGCTGCCGTTTGCCAAAGGGCTCGCCATGCGCGTGTTCGCGCGCAGCAAGATCGCGCGCGTCGACTATGGCGAATCGGTCCTCCGCTGGGACGAATTCCTCGAGGGCGGGCGAAAGCACGGGGGCAAGCTGCCCGAGATCGACCCGCAGGCGCTGGCCTTGCTGCAATATACCGGGGGGACGACGGGGACGCCGAAGGGCGCGATGCTCACGCATGCCAATCTGTCGATCAACGCGCAGCAGGTTGCCGGGCTCAATCCCTATGGCGACCCTTCGCACGAGGTCTTCATGGGCGCGTTGCCGTTCTTCCATGTCTTTGCCAACACGGCACTGCTCAACCACGCGGTGGTGACAGGGGCGGCGATAGCCATGGTCCCGCGGTTCGATGCCAAACAGGTCCTCCAGACGATCGAAAAGCACGGGGCGACCGGATTTCCGGGCGTGCCGACGATGTTTCAGGCGCTGCTCGACCATCCCGACCTGGACAAGACCGACGTGTCGAGCCTGCGAGTATGCATCTCGGGCGGCGCACCGCTCCCGGCGCCCCTGCGCGAGAAGTTCGAAGCCAGGACCGGCGTACGGCTGGTTGAAGGCTATGGGCTTACCGAAAGTTCGGGTGTGATATCGACCAATCCCTACGAAGGCACACGCAAGCCGGGGACCATCGGTCAGGTCGTCATGCAGACCGAAGTGCTGCTGCTCGACAAGGAAGACCCGACCGTCCTCGCGGCGGAAGGCGAGCCGGGCGAGCTCGCACTCCATGGTCCGCAGATCATGCAGGGCTATTGGAACCGGCCCGATGCAGCGAAGGACGTGTTCGTCGAGCATCAGGGCAAGACCTGGCTCCGCACCGGCGACGTCGCCACGCTCGACAGCGAAGGCTTTCTCGAAATCGTCGATCGCATCAAGGACATGATCGCGGTGGGCGGGTTCAAGGTCTTCCCCAGCCAGGTCGAAGACGTTCTGCTCGACCATCCGGCGGTCAAGGAAGCGCTCGTGATCGGACGGCCCGATTCCTATCGCGGCGAAGCGCCGGTGGCCTATGTCACGCTCAACGCCGACGCTCGGGCGACCGGCGAGGAACTGCGCGACTGGCTCAATGCCCGCGTGGGCAAGCACGAACGTGCCGACGAGGTGGTGATCCGTGCCGATCTGCCCAAGACCATGATCGGCAAACTTGATCGCAAGGCGCTGCGCGCCGAAGTGCTCGGCTGACCATACGACAAGGCCGCCTGCGTTCGCACGCAAGCGGCCTCGTGATGTAGCAGGGGCTAGAGGTCAGCCGGCGACGGTCAGCTCGGGCTTTGCCGAGCTTGACGACGGCGCGGCAGCCACGCCGCTCTTGGCGTTGCGATGCGCGAAGCGTCCTTCGACCTGCGCGCCCTGTTCGATCGTGAGCGCATCGTAGAAGACGTCGCCGGTGATCTTGGCAGTCTTGAGGATCACGAGTTCACGCGCGGTGATCGATCCTTCGACGGTGCCGGCAAGCCGGGCGGTTTCCGCCTTGATCGCGCCCTTGACCGAGCTGGTTTCGCCCTGGACGAGCGCGGAGCAGGCGATATCGCCTTCGACCGCGCCATCGACATGCAAATCTGCCGAAGCGGTGATGTCGCCGGTGATCGCGAGGTCCGATCCGAGGACCGAGAAGGTGGAATTGCTCTTGCTGGCCATGCGCTCGCGTCCCTGATTACTTGGTACGGGCGGGGTTGGGGCTCCGCCGGATTTCTTCGAGAACATCAGGAGCGGTCTCCAGGAAAGTGCGCGGATTGACCGCGCGATTGTTGATACGCACCTCAAAGTGGAGATGCGGGCCGGTCGAACGGCCGGTATTGCCGATGGCCCCGATCGTCTCGCCCGCGGCGACGCGCTGGCCGACTTTCGCGTTGAAGCGCGACATATGCGCATAGCGCGTCATCAGGCCGTTGCCATGCGTGATCTCGACCGTCTTGCCATAGCCGCCCTTCCAGCCGACGAAGCTGACGCGGCCGTCCGAGGCGGCGCTGATCGGCGTACCGATCGCCCCGCGGAAGTCGAGGCCCTTGTGCATCGCCCCGCCGCCGTTGAACGGATCGCGGCGGAAACCGAAGCCGCTGGAAATCATGTCCTTATGCGCCGGCGTCACCTGCGGCACGCCCGCGAGGCCACGCTCGAGCGCATCCATCCGTGCGATCGACAGGCCGAGCCGCACGAAGCGCGGGTCGATCGAACCATCGGCTTCGGTGGCGAGGTTTTCGAACGGACCACCCATCGCGCCGCGCTCGGCGGTGCGGATCATGCTCGCAGAATCGAGTCCGAGCTTCTCAAGCGCCGCGGCAGCGCGTTGGGCGCGCCAGTCGGCATAATGCGTGAGACCTTCGACCAGTGCGAGCTGGCGTGCTTCGATACGGGCGAGTTCGGCGGCTTCGGGAAAGGCTGCACTGACCTTCTCGACCGTCTCGGCAGCCTCCGACGCGCTGTCGCTGACGCTGCTGAATGCCTTGAGGTCTTCGGGCAGCGCCTCGCCCATCGCTTCGAGGAATTCCATGCGGCGGTTGAGGTCGTCCTTCACCGCGGCAATGTCCGCGCCATAGGCATCGACGCGCTCTTCGGCCGTGGCGACGCGGGCTTCGCGGTCGCGGAGCGAAAGCCGCTCGGTTTCCGCGCGATACTGCGTCCAGCCGGCAATCGCGACCGACGCGGCACATACCACCAGCGCAGCCAGCGCCAGCGCTGCTGCCGTCATCTGGACCTTGGAGGATATGGTTATGAAGCGCACCTGGCCTTCGGATCGCATGAAGAATTCGCGATCCGGAAACCAGCTGCGCACGCGATTCGCCAAGCCAATGATGGCGTTGCTGTTGCTCAAAACGACCCGTCCCTTATGGTCTTTTCACGTCCCACAGCCGGGCTACCAAACGATGGTTATGAAATCGAATCGCGGTTCCCACAAAATCCACGAGTCGAAGCATCGATGGGACGAGTCGTTTTTATACAATCTTTCAGGGGATCGATTTTGCTTGCCGAAACGAAGTCCAATATTCCCAAGGGCTTAGAATCTTCAAGGGTCGAAGCGGGCAAGCCATTGTATAAGAACGACAAATTCCGGGGCAGAGCGCTTTGACGGGCCCGCGGCGTCGAATCGGGCTGCTTGGCGGCAGTTTCAATCCCGCCCACGGCGGACATCGCCGCATATCGCTCTACCTCTTGCGCGCGCTTAAGCTCGACGAAGTGTGGTGGCTGGTCTCGCCGGGCAATCCGCTCAAGCCCAGGACCGGGATGGCGCCGCTCGCAGCCCGCGTGCGATCGGCAATGGCGCAGGCCCGGCGCGCGCCGATCCGGGTAACCGCGATCGAGCGCGAACTGGGCACCCGCTACACCGTCGATACGCTCGGCGCGCTGACGCGGCGCTATCGCAAGAACGATTTCGTCTGGTTGATGGGATCGGACAATCTGGCGCAATTCCATCGCTGGAAGGACTGGCGCGGAATTGCTCGAACGATGCCGATTGCGGTTATCGCGCGGCCCAGCTATGATACCTCCGCAATCGCGAGCCCCGCGATGGCCTGGCTGAGGCGCTTTTCCGTGCCGCTGTCCAGCTTTGTTGGAAGGGGCGAATGGAGCGCACCGACACTGGTGACCTTGCGTTTCGATCCCGATGAAAGGTCGGCCACGGCAATTCGCCGCGCCAATCCCGATTGGGCCTTACGCTTCACCGGACCGCCTCCAAGGGACCAACTGACGCATCGCTTGATACTGTCGGGGGAGGAAACCACCGCGCCATGATGCGCGTTGGTCCTTCCATGGCCCAAGCCTCTCAATTCAGGAGCATCGCATCCGCCTATGACACAGGCGCAATCCATCCCGGCATCCGCCGGTTCCAATCCGGCACAGGTGATCGACTTGTCTGACGCAAACCTCGACCCGCTGCTCAAGCTCGTGCTGACGCAGCTCGATGACGACCAGGCGCAGGACATTGTGACCATCGATCTCAAGGGCAAGAGCTCGATCGCCGACCATATGGTCATCGCCTCGGGCCGCTCGACCCGCCAGGTCGCTGCCATCGCGCAAAAGCTGGCCGAGAAAATCAAGCAGGCCGGTTTCGGTCCGGTGAAGCTCGAAGGGCTTCCCGCGGCCGATTGGGTGCTGCTCGACGCGGGAGATATCGTCGTCCACCTGTTCCGCCCCGAAGTGCGCAGTTTCTACAATCTCGAGCGGATGTGGGCATTCGGCGATGCGCCGCCGGTGGCCGGGAACGCCTGACGCCAGACCGATCTTGAGCAGGGCCGGCCAACGCCCGGTTGGCCCGATCGGACCATCGCCTGCCGGAGGGGTGCGCCATTCTCTTGCATATCATCGCCCGCGGCAAGATCGCGCGCTCGCCCGAAGCGGAGCTCGTGGCGCGCTATGAAAAGCGGCTCACCTGGCCACTGCGCCTGACCGAACTGCCTGAGACGGGCGGGCGCATTCCGGAGCCGCAAACCCCGTGCAAGACCGTGCTGCTCGACGAACGCGGGCAGGATCTGCCGTCCGAAAAGCTCGCGGCCATCCTTGAGCGTTGGCGCGACGACGGGATGCGCGAATGCCGCTTCGTGATCGGCGCTGCCGATGGCCATGCCGATGACGATCGCCGCGCGGCCGATCTGCTGCTCGCCTTCGGCCAGGCGACGTGGCCGCATCTGCTGGCGCGCGCGATGCTGGCCGAACAGCTCTACCGCGCCACGACGATAATCGCGGGTCACCCCTATCATCGCAGCGGCTGATCGGGCAAGTTGCCGCGATGCGCCGCCCCGCCGTCATCGCCGGATTGCTTGCCGCGGCCTGGCTGGGGTTGCCCGCCACCGCGCAGGCGCCTGCACGGATCGACACCGTCGAAGACGCGCAAGCCGCGCTCGATGCTGCGCGGCAGCAGCAGCGCAACGCTCGCGCCCGCGGCGAACGGCTCGAACAGCGCGCCTCGCGGTCGCGCGAAACCGCGCAGAAGGCGCGCAGCGCCGCTGCCGCCCTAGCGGCGCGAGTCCAGCAGGCCGAAGCCGGTATCGCCGCCGCCGAAGCGCGCCTGCAACTCGCCAATAGCAAACGCCGCAAGCTGGACCGAGAACTGGCTGCCCGCCGTGCGCCCCTGGCGCATCTGGCCGGCGCGCTGCAATCGATGACGCGCAGGCCGCTATCCCTTTCGGCGCTCCAGCCCGGGTCGCTGCGCGACCTGGTCTATACGCGCGCCGTGCTCGACAGCACGATCCCGGTCGTGCGCGAGCGAACGGCGGCGCTGCGCAGCCAGCTCGACCGGGCCCGCGCGCTCGAGGCGGAGGCGCGCGCGGCGGTAAGCGATCGCCGCGACAGCGAAGCCACATTGCTGCAGCGGCGCAAGCAATTGGTGGCGTTGGCGGCGCAGGAACGGCTCAAGGCACGGCAGGCTGCCGGCGGCGCCGATCGCGAAGCGCAGCGCGCGCTGGTCCTCGCCGAACAGGCTATCGATCTCGACCAGCTGGTTGCCCGCCTCGAATCCGCCGGATCGCTGCGCAAACGGCTTGCGTTGCTGCCCGGACCGGTGGCGCGGCCGGCAAACCCCGCTGCGGCGACCATCTCCGCGACGCCGCGCCCCCAGCCCAGCGCCACCCAGCCGCCGCAGCAATACCAGCTGCCCGTGGCGGGCAGGATCAGCGCGGGCTTCGGCGAAGCGGGGGCCAGCGGCCAGCGCCAAGCGGGGATCGGACTCGACGCGCGCGGCAGCGGACAGGTGGTCGCGCCGGGTGCGGGGCGCGTGATCTTCGCCGGGCCCTATCGCGGCTTCGGTCGTATTGCGATCGTCGAACATGCCAATGGCTGGACCAGCCTGGTGACCGGGTTGGCGTCGCTCGATGTGGCAGTCGGCCAGGCGGTCGACGCGGGGTCCCCGCTCGGCCTTGCCCCGCAGCACGGCGGCGAAGTGGCGCTGGAACTGCGGCAGGATGGCGAACCGGTGAACCCGCTCGATTACCTGCGCTAGGCGCTGGTCGAAACCGGCTCGCGCGTACTTCGTAATGCTGCTCATCTGGCATTAAGCGCGCACAGGCGATAGATTGGCCTGCGCAAAGGAGTCCTCTCGCCCATGAAATTCGCCGCTCTCGCCCGTTCGGCCGCACTCGTGACCGCCGTCGCGCTGATTCCCGCGACCACTGCCAGCATGGCGCAGGTCGATGGCCGCGCGGGGGCCGAATTCTCGAAGGTCCTCGGGGTCTACCAGCGGATCAAGGCGAGCTATGTCGACCCGGTCGACGATGAAACGCTGATGCGCGGCATGATCGATGGCATGCTGGCCGCGCTCGATCCGCATTCGGGCTATCTCGACGGCAGCGATTTGCAGCGGCTCGAAACGATGATCGACGGCAATTATTCGGGCCTGGGCCTCTCCGTCGTGGCGGAAGACGGCGCGGTGAAGGTGATCTCGCCGTTCCGCGGCAGCCCGGCCGATATTGCGGGGATCAAGGCCGGCGATTTCATCACCCATCTCGATGGGCGGCTGATCGTGGGGCAGGAGCTCGACGAATCGGTCGCGCAGATGCGCGGCCGCGAGGGTACCTCGATCCAGCTCACGATCTTCCGCCCGGGCCGCGACGAACCCTTCGATCTTTCTGTGAAGCGCGGCGTGATCGAACTCGAACCGGTCACCTGGGAACTGCATGAGGGCAATATCGGCCATATAATGGTCAATGAATTTTCCCGCGATGTCGGCAGCGATGTCTTTACGGCGTGGGAAGAAATGAAAGCGGAAGCCACCGGCCGGATCGACGGGCTGGTGCTCGATCTGCGCTCCAACCCCGGCGGCTCGCTCGACGAAGCGGTCGCGCTGTCCGATCTCTTCCTCACCGAAGGCCGCATCGTCTCGCAGCGTGGCCGCGCCCGCGGCGAGAATATCGCCTATGACGCCGAAACCGTGTTCCGCGGCGACATCGCCGGCGGCCTGCCGATGGTCGTGCTGATCGATGCTGGCTCGGCGTCGGCTTCGGAAATCGTCGCCGGTGCCCTGCAGGACCATCGCCGCGCCGTGGTGATGGGCGAACGCAGCTTCGGCAAGGGCAGCGTGCAGTCGCTGCTGCCGCTCGGCCGCGATGCGGCACTCAAGCTGACGACGGCGCGCTATTTCACGCCTTCGGGCCATTCGGTCCAGGAAGGCGGGATCGACCCCGACATCACCGTCCCGCAGCTGTCCGATCCCGATCTTGCCAAGCGCGCGCGCTTCCAGATGCGCGAATCGGATCTGCGCGGCCATCTCATCAACGAGATCGGCATCGAGGACGACGCGGTGGAGAAAGATGCGCGCGACGATCCGCGGTTCCAGCAGACCGCCGAGGAACTGGAAGAGCAGGGGATCGAAGATTTCCAGCTGCATTACGCGCTGCAGACGCTGCGCCGCACGAGCCCGATGAACATTGCCGCGCGCGCGAAATAGGCTAGGCCGCGCAGCATGTTCCTGACGCAGCACGCCCGTCTCGCCCGCCTGCTCGCGCTTGCCGTACCGGCAGCGCTGCTGGGCGGGGCGTATCTCTCGGAATACGGTTTCGGCCTGTACCCCTGCGAGATGTGCTGGTGGCAGCGCTGGCCGCATTTCGCTGCGGTCGGACTGGCTCTGCTTGCCTACACCGTGACGCCGCGGCGGCTGTGGATCTGGCTTGCGGCGCTCGCGATCGCGCTGTCGGGCGCCATCGGCCTGTTCCACGCAGGCGTCGAATACGGTTGGTGGCCGGGGATCACCTCCTGCGCGGTCATCGCCGGAGGCGGCAGCGGTAATGCGCTTGAGGACATCATGAACACGCCGCTCGTGCGGTGTGACGAGCCCGCCTGGACGCTCGCGGGGATTAGCCTGGCGGGCTACAATTTCCTCGTGTCGAGCGCGGCGGCACTGGCAATTTTTGTCCTGATGGTGAAGGATCGCAACGCATGACCAAGGTGCCCGACCATATCGCTCGCATGATCCGCGTCGACCAGGCGGGCGAATTCGGCGCCACGCGGATCTACGCCGGCCAGCTGGCGGTGATGGGTGATCGCGGCCCCGATTCGGCTGAAATCGCCGGCATGGCAGAGCAGGAAGCGGGCCACCGCGCGCAGTTCGATGCATTGATGGCGCGCCGCGGGGTCCGCCCGACCGCGCTGCAGCCGTTCTGGGACAAGGCAGGGTTCGCACTGGGCGCGGTTACGGCGCTGATCGGCCCCGAAGCCGCGATGGCCTGCACCGCGGCGGTCGAAACCGAGATCGACGATCACTATTCGCGCCAGCTCGACCGGTTGCAGGAGACCGGTGAGGACCCCGAACTCGCGGCGATGATCGAGGAATTTCGCGAGGACGAACGCGAGCATCGTGATGCGGCGCTTGCCGCCGGTGCGGAACGTGCGCCAGCCTACCCGCTGCTGTCGGGCCTCATCCGGCTCGGCTGCCGCGCTGCGATCCGTGTTTCCGAACGTGTCTGACGGGAACCGGGACCCCCGCTTTCGCGCTTCATGACCAGTTCACTGCCCGAAGCGTCTTGTCGCTTCGCCTGCAAACGCCCGAGAGGATACCCATGTCGAAATCGCTGATAGCCATTGCCGGTCTTGCGCTTGCCCTGCCGGCCGCCGCCCATGCGCAGGACGCGGTGGAGACGGGCGACGACAGTTACAACATGGTGATCGTCTACGGCGATGACGAATGCCCGCAGTCGACCGCCGACCAGATCGTCGTCTGCGCGCGCAAGGCCGAAAACGACCGCTACCGGATCCCCGAAACCCTGCGCTTCTCGCAAAGCCCGGCGAACACTTCCTGGGCCGAACGCGTGGAGCGATTCGAAATGGCAGGCGACTTCGGGATCATGTCCTGTTCGCCCACGGGTGCCGGCGGCTTTACCGGCTGCACGCAGGAAATGATCAATGCGGCCTATGCCGACAAGGCGAATGACGCGGGCGTCCGCTTTGGCGAGATCATCGCTGCAGAACGCGCCAAGCGCCTCGCCACGATCGATGAAGACGCAGCCGCCGAACAGGAACGCGTCGAAATGATCGAGCGCGAATATATGGAACGGCTCGAGCGCGAGCGCGCTGCCGAAACCGACGGGGAAGACGCGCTTCCGCAGCCGGAAGCCGGGGCCGATCCGGAGTAGTCTATCCGCGGTTAACCATTTGCGGCTAGGGCAGTGCAATGGCCGCGCCGCGCAAGATCCTCACCGTGTTCGGGACGCGTCCCGAAGCTATAAAGCTGTTCCCGCTGGTTCACCGGCTGGCGCGGGATGACCGGTTTATAGGCCGCGTGTGCATATCAGCGCAGCACCGCGAGATGCTCGACCAGGCGCTCGATATCGCGGGCATCGTTCCCGACCACGATCTCGACTTGATGACCCCCGGACAAACGCTCGATGCTCTCACGGCGCGGGCGCTGGTGGAAATCGGCAAGGTGCTCGATCTCGAACAGCCCGACTGGGTAGTCGTCCAGGGCGATACCACCACCGTGATGGCGGGGGCGATTGCCGCCTATTATCGCAAGATACCCGTGTGCCATGTAGAAGCGGGCCTGCGCAGCGGCGACATCCACCATCCCTGGCCCGAGGAAGTGAACCGCCGCGTTGTCGGCAGTTTTGCCGCGCTGCACTGCGCGCCGACCACGACCGCCCGGGATGCATTGCTGCGTGAAAACGTGGATCCGGCGACCGTCCACGTGACGGGCAACACGGTTATCGATGCCCTGCAATGGGTCACCGCGCGCGTGGGCGACAGCCCCGCGCTGGCGGATGGGCTGCGCGCGCTGGAAGAACGTTTCGCGGGGCGGCGGATCATTGGGGTCACCAGCCACCGGCGTGAAAATTTCGGCGAGGGCATGCAAGCTATCGCCAAAGCGGTTAAGTCGATCGCCTCTCGGCAGGACGTTGCGGTTATTTTCCCCGTCCATCTCAACCCTCAGGTGCGCGCGGTGATGAAGGCCGAACTGGCCGGGCTCGACAATGTCGCGCTACTCGAGCCGCTTGATTACCCGCAGTTCGCGCGGCTGCTCGATATCAGCCACCTGATGCTCACCGACAGCGGCGGCGTACAGGAAGAGGCGCCCGCGCTGGGCAAGCCCGTGCTGGTGATGCGCGAAACCACCGAACGGCCCGAAGGCATTGCTGCCGGAACCGCCCGGCTGGTCGGAACCGATGCCGACAGGATAGTGCGCGAAACCAATCGTCTGCTCGACGACCCGGCGGCCTATGCGGCGATGGCGCAGGCGCACAACCCGTTCGGCGACGGGCATGCCGCCGAACGGATCGCCGATCTGCTCGCAGCCAGCTGACCGGCGTTACTGTTAAATTTACCGACACGCGCTACCACAACCCGCCAAAGGTTCAGGGAAACAGTTTCATGCGTGGTGATACAAAGCCCGATGTGTGCGTCATCGGTCTCGGCTATATCGGCTTGCCCACGGCGGCGATCATCGCTCGCGCCGGCTGTCCGGTGCACGGCGTCGATGTGACGCAGACCGTGGTCGACACTATCAATCGCGGCGAGATCCATATCGAGGAGGTCGATCTCGACGGGCTGGTCCAGGCGGTCGTGCAGCGCGGCCTGCTCAAGGCCTCGACCGAAGTTGCGCCCGCGGATGTCTTCGTCATCGCGGTACCCACGCCGTTCGCCAAGGATGGCAACCACACCCCCGATACCTCCTATGTCATGGCCGCGGCAGAGCAGGTCGCTGCCGTCCTAAGAAAGGGCGATACGGTCATCCTGGAATCGACTTCGCCGGTCGGCACCACGGAGGCCATGCGCGATGCCATCGCCGCGCGGCGTCCCGATCTTGTACTGCCCGGGCTGACCGAGGGGCTGCCCGACGTAAGCATCGCCTATTGCCCCGAACGCGTGCTGCCCGGCCGGATCCTCGAAGAACTGACGCATAACGACCGTTCGATCGGCGGAATCACTCCGCGGTGCGCGCGCAAGGCGCTGGCGTTCTACAAACGCTTCGTGAAGGGCGAATGCGTCACCACCGATGCGCGCAGCGCCGAAATGACCAAGCTGGTCGAAAACGCCTTTCGCGACGTCAACATAGCCTTCGCGAACGAGCTTTCGATGATCGCCGACCGTCAGGGGCTCGACGTGTGGGAGGTCATCCGCCTGGCCAATCGGCATCCGCGTGTGAATATCCTGACCCCCGGACCGGGCGTGGGCGGGCACTGCATCGCGGTCGATCCCTGGTTCATCGTCCATGGCGCGCCCGACGAGGCCAAGATCATCCGCCAGGCCCGCGATACCAACGACGCCAAGATGCACCACGTCCTGGCCCGCGCGCGGGCACTGGCCGCGGCCCATCCGGACGCGAAGATTGCCTGCCTCGGGCTCGCCTTCAAGGCCAATATCGACGACTTTCGCGAATCGCCCGCGCGCTTCGTCACCGCATCGCTTGCCCGCGAATTCGGCGCGCGCGTGCAGGTGGTCGAACCCTATGCCGGCTCCCTGCCAGCCGAATTCGAAGGCACCGGCACCGAACTGGTCGATATCGACACCGCGCTAGAGGAATCGGACGTACTGATCCCGCTGGTAGACCACGATGTCTTCAAGGTAATTCCGCCCGAAGAGCGGCTGGGTAAGGCGGTTTACGACACGCGCGGGATATGGCCCGACGTGGCCTGAGCCGCAGGGCAGTTCGCTAATCGAGCGCGATATCGGGCGCGTCTTCCTGTTTCATGCCCACGACGTGGTAGCCGCCGTCTACATGGTGCGTTTCACCCGTCACGCCCGATGACAGGTCGGACAGCAGATAGAGGCCCGAGCCGCCGACATCGTCGATGGTGATATTACGCCGCAGCGGCGAATTGAGCTCGTTCCATTTGAGGATATAGCGGAAGTCGCCGATCCCGCTCGCAGCGAGCGTTTTCACCGGGCCGGCGCTGATCGCATTGACGCGGATGTTTTCCGGGCCGAGATCGTTGGCGAGATATTTCACGCTGGATTCCAGCGCCGCCTTGGCCACGCCCATCACGTTGTAATGCGGAATGACCTTCTCCGCGCCGTAATAGGTCAGCGTCAGGATCGAACCGCCCTCGGGCATCATGGCGCGTGCGCGCTTGGCCACCGCGACCAGCGAATAGGCGGAGATGTTCATCGTCATCAGGAAGTTGTCGAGGCTGGTGTCGACATATTTCCCGCGCAGTTCGCTCTTGTCCGAAAAGCCGATCGCGTGAACGACGAAGTCGATCGTCTCCCAGCGCGACTTGAGCGTATCGAAGGCGGTGTCGAGCGCATCCATGTCCGATACGTCGCACTCGATCAGGAAATCGCTGCCCACCTGTTCTGCCAGCGGGCCGACGCGCTTCTTGAGCGCTTCGCCCTGGTAGGAAAAGGCCAGTTCCGCCCCATGCTCCGCCAGTTGCCTGGCGATGCCCCATGCCAGCGACTTGTCGTTGGCGAGCCCCATGATCAGCCCGCGCTTACCTGCCATCAACCCGCTCATGCGGCATGCTCCTCTTCTTCCATTTCGCGCGCCAGGGCGGCGCGGCGGCCTTCGTCGGTTTCTTCCGTCTGGCTGAGTTCCTCTTCGGGCGTCTCGGCCAGCGCCGCATTCAGTTCCGCGCCGATAACCACCCCGAGCCCGACAAGCCAGAAAAAGAACAGGACGATCATCACGCCCGCAAGCCCGCCATAGGTCAGGTCGTAGGCGAAGAAATTGCGCAGCACCGCGGGCATGATCGTGGTCACCGCGATCCACCAGATCGTGGTGAGGAGCACCCCCGGCCACTTGGGATACCGCTTGCGCCGGTATTTGGACGGGGTCAGCGAATAGAAGATCAGGTAGAGCGAGCCAAACAGGCCGAGCGACGGCACGATCCGCGACAGCCGCAGCGCCACCACGCGGTCGACCAGCTGGGGAAAATAGGCCTCGATCACCTCCTGCGCCGCGCCGATCAGGAATTGCGCGATCAGGCTGAGCAGCAAGAGAAAGACCGCGGCGAGGATCACGCCCGCGGACAGCAGCCGGTATTTCCAGAAGGCATGCGTCGCCTGCGTGCCATAGGCGCGCCGCAGAATGTCACGGATCGTTTCGATCAGGCTGCCCACGGTCCACAGCGCCACCGCCGCCCCGGCCCAGAGCAGCCAGCCGCTGCGCGCTTCGATCACGTCGCGCGCGACGGGTTCGATGACGCTGCCGACCATTGGCGGCAGCGCATAGAGGACGGCGTTGATGGTGGCCGCGCGTTCGGCTTCCTCGCCGAAGGCGGAAAACACCGCCGCGCCGAGAATGAAGAAAGGGAAGATCGCCAGCATCGACAGATAGGCCAGATTGCCCGCGTGGATGAACCCGTCGTTATAGGTGCCGATCAGCGCACGCTTGGCGACTTTCCAGGCGCGTGTTCCCGGGCCGACCTGCTGTTCGATCCGACCGCGCAGATCGCGGGCTTTCTCGCGCCGCTTCTCGGGCGAAAGCGACTGGATTTCGCGTCGCCAGTTGTCCGGCATTTCCTTTTGCGACAAGGGCTACACCCCGAGCTTGCTCCGCGGATCGCTCTCGTCCTTCCATCCATCGAGGCGCTTGGCAAGTTCGTCGAGCGTATCGGGCAGCTGGATTTCGAGCGTTACCAGCTGGTCGCCGCGGGTGCCGGTCTTGCGGGTGAACCCCTTGCTCTTGAGGCGCAGCACGGTGCCGCCGCTGGTCCCGGGCTTGAGCGTCATCATGACCGGGCCATCGACCGTCGGGACGCGGACCTTGCCGCCGTTAACCGCCTCGTCGAGCGTGATCGGCAGGTCGAAGCGCACATCGTCATCATGGCGCTTGAAGAAACTGTGCGGGTCGATCGCGATCGTGACCAGCCCGTCGCCCGGTCCGCCGGGCCCCTGTTCGCCCTTGCCCTTCAGGCGCATCTGCGTCCCGTCCTCGACCCCGTTGGGGAGTTTCAGATCGATCGTCTTGCCGTCCGCCAGCGTGATGCGCTGCGGCTTGAGCGTCGCGGCATCGATGAAGGGGACCCGCAGCCGGTATGCGACATCGGCGCCTTTCTGCGGCGCGCGTCGCTGCTGCGCCCCGCCGAAGGGGCTGCCGCCGGGTCCACCGCGCGGGCCGCGGCCGCCGAACAATCCTTCGAAGATATCGCCCAGGTCGACGTCCTCGGTGCCGAAACCCTGCATGTCTTCGGGCCGGTAGCCGCGTTGGCCGCCGCCGGGCCTGAACCCGCCGCCGCCCATGCCGGCGAAGGGATTGGCCGGATTGCCATCGGCATCGATTTCGCCGCGGTCGAACTGCGCCCGCTTGTCCTTGTCGGACAGCAGGTCATAGGCATTGGTGACCTTGCTGAAGCGTTCGGACGCTTGCGGATTGTCCTTGTTGCGGTCGGGGTGCAACTCCTTCGCCAGCGTGCGATAAGCGCTCTTGATGTCTTTCTCGGACGCATTGCGGCTGACGCCGAGCGTGGCATAGGGATCTGAAGAGTTCGTGGCCATTTGGCGTATCAGCTAGGCACTACAGCGGCACCGCGCAAGCACGCGCGGTTTCCTACGGCTGGGATCGGGGATAGGGGATCGATCATGGATACCGCAATTCTCCTGTCTGTACCGCTCTCGAAGCGCCAACGGCCCGCGCAGAATTTTGCTCCAGAACCGTGTTCCATGTGTTCCAAGTCTCCCACCCCCTAGGAAAGCCCGCATGCAGTCCGACGAAAGCGCCATCCCGCAAAGCGATCCCTTCATGCTCTTCGAAGTGTGGTACGCCGAAGCGAAGGAAAGCGAACCCAACGATCCCAATGCGATGGCGCTCGCAACCGCGTCGGAAGACGGGCTGCCCTCGGTCCGCATGGTGCTGCTGAAGGGCCACGGCCCGGACGGTTTCGTGTTCTATACCAATGCCGAAAGCCGCAAGGGCGAACAGATCCGCGCCAATATGCGTGCGGCGCTGCTGTTTCACTGGAAGAGCCTGCGCCGCCAGATTCGCATCGAAGGCCCGCTGGAGGAAGTGAGCAGCGCCGAAGCCGACGCCTATTTCCATTCGCGGCCGCGCGTCTCCCAGATCGGCTCGGCAGCCAGCGACCAGTCGCGCGCGCTGCCCGACCGCCAGGTCTATCTCGACCGGGTAACGGCGCTCGAGGAACGCTATCCCGAAGGTGACATTCCGCGCCCGCCGCACTGGACGGGTTTCCGGCTCAGCCCGCGGCGGATCGAGTTCTGGCAGGATCGCCAGTACCGGCTGCATGATCGCCGGCTGTTCGTCCGCGATGCTGCGGAAGAGGCGTGGTCCGACACGCTTCTGTACCCATGACGACCGATCGCGCCCTGCTCGCGCGGTCCGCTGCCGTCGCGTCGATCTCGGTCGCGCTGATACTGGTCGCGCTCAAGACCTGGGCTAGCTGGCGGACCGGGTCCACTGCCATGCTCGGCAGCCTGGCCGATTCGGCGCTCGATCTCGTGGCCAGCCTTGCCACGCTGACCGGCGTCTGGATCGCGTCGATGCCTGCCGACGAGGATCACCGCTTCGGCCATGGCAAGGCCGAGGCGCTCGCGGCGATCTTCCAAGTGATGCTGATCGCGCTTTCGGCATTCGGCATTGCGGTGCGCGCGATCATGCAGCTGGCGGCGGGCGGGCCCACCGCTGCGGCGCAGGAAGGCATCGCGGTGTCGCTGATCGCCATCGCGCTCACTTTCGCGCTGCTTTCCTGGCAGCGATTCGTAATGAACCGGACGCGGAGCCTCGCGATCCAGACCGATCACCTGCATTACAAGTCCGACCTGCTGCTCAATCTTGCCGTGATCGCCGCGCTGGTGCTCGACCAATATGCGGGTTTCGGGATCGCCGATCCGCTGTTCGGCCTGGCCATTGCCGGCTGGCTGGCATGGGGCGCATGGCGCGGGGCGAGCGATGCGGTCGACGATCTGATGGACCGCGAATGGCCCGACGAAAAGCGCCAGGCCTTCGTCGAAGCTGCGGCGCGCCATCCCGAACTGTCCAATCTCCACGACCTGCGGACGCGCACCAGCGGGAACCGCGACTTCGTCCAGTTCCATGTCGACCTGCCCCCGGCACTGACCATTGCAGCCGCCCATGCGATCATCGACCGGGTCGAGGCCGACCTGCTCGAACAGTTTCCCGGAACCGAATTGCTGATCCACATCGACCCCGAAGGCCATGTCGACGAGCCCGACAACCCGCTGGTCGAAGACAATGAATTCGCCAAGCTGGAGAAAGACGCATGAGCCGCACGATACCCTATTGGCATGTCGACGCATTCGCCGACCGGCCGTTCACGGGCAACCAGGCTGCGGTGATGCCGCTCGAGCGCTGGCCCGACGATGCCGAATTGCTGGCGATCGCCGAAGAAAACAATTTCGCCGAGACCGCTTTCCTGGTCCGCGACGAGAGTGGCGCGGCCGAGTGGGAGCTGCGCTGGTTCACCCCGGCCGAGGAAATCCGTCTGTGCGGCCACGCCACGCTTGCGAGCGGACATGTGCTGTTGACCCGCGATGGCGGCGACAGGGTCACCTTCCGTACGCGCAGGGCTGGCGTCCTCGAAGTCGCGCGCACCGGCACGGCATACGAACTGGCGCTGCCGCTTATCCGCAGTGCGCCGGGATCATGGCCCGAAGCGGCGGCGTTGCTCGGCTCCGAACCGGCCGAAGTGTGGCTGAACGAGGATGGCTACGGCATCTATCTGTTCGACAGCGAAGCGCAGGTGCGCGCACTCGATCCCGACCTGCGCGGCCTGGGCGCGCTGGGCAGCGACCAGTTCATCTGCACTGCGCGCGGTTCGGACAGCGATGTCGTCAGCCGCGTGTTCGTACCGGGAAGCGGGGTGGACGAAGACAGTTTCACCGGCTCCGCCCATGCCGCGCTGACCTATTTCTGGACCGAACGGCTGGGACGCGACAGCTTCACCGCGTTCCAGGCGTCGCAGCGCGGCGGCCATGCCACTTGCCGCCGCGATGGCGAGCAGGCGATCTTGTCCGGCGACTCTGTGACCGTGGTCGAGGGCCGGTTCCTCCTGCCCTAGCTGGCGGGGTACAATTCGATGAGATCCGCCAGCTGCTGCAGCATGGCGCGGCGCTCGGGCGCGTCGGAATGGCCGAGCCTGACGACGGTGAGCTTCTGCGCGGGCGAAACAAAGACATACTGGCCCATGTGCCCGATCATCGAAAAGGCGGATTCGGGCGCGCGGGCAGGTATCAGCGGGTGCTGGTCTTCACCCGTCGGCCGGTTGAGCCATGTCTGCAGCCCGTAATGCGGGCTCTTGGGGCTGGGGGTGACCATTTCCTCGACCCAGGCGCGCGGCACCAGCTGTTCGCCGCGATAGGAGCCCTTGTTGCGCAGCAGCTCGCCCAGCTTGGCCCAGTCGCGGGCGGTGGCATGGATCAGGCTGCCGCCGATCAGCGTGCCGGCGCGATCGAATTCGGGCACCACGCTGGTCATGCCCAGCGGTGCGAACAGCCGAGCGGCGAGATAGTCGGTTACCGCCTGCCGGCGGATATCGGGATCGCTGCTGCCGGTCAGCGCCCGGGCCGCGATATCGGCGAGGATGACAGTGGTGTTGGAGGAGTATTCGAACCGTTCGCCCGGTTCCGCCTCGAGCGGCTGCGCGGTGGCGTAATCGGCCATGTCGTCGCGCCCGTCGAGGAACAGCATGCGCACTTCGCTGCTGTCATAGGGTGGGTCGCCGGCCTCGGTATGTTCGAGCCCGGCGCGCATCTGCAGCAGGTGGCGCAGGGTGATTTCGGCGCGCGGATCGCCGGTACGCTGCCACCGGGGCACGGGCGCGGGCGCATCGAGCCGGAGCTGCCCGTCGGCAACCAGCATGCCGATCATGATCGCGGTGACCGTCTTGGCCATGGACCAGCTGACGAAACGCGTGTCGGCATCATATCCCGGCGCATAGCGCTCAACCGCCAGGGTGCCCCCGTGATAAACCACCAGCGCGCGGGTTTCGCCAAGGCCCTCGCGCGTGAACAGATCGTCCGCTGCCCGTGCCAGCGGCCGCGTGGGCGCGCCGGGCTGCTTGCTTACCGCAGCGAGCGCTTCTTCGCTGAGCGGGGGTTCCTGCGCCGGTCCGGACGACCCGCAGGACGCAAGGCTTGAGGTGGCGAGCGCAAGCGCGATAAGGGGGGTGGGCCGCATGAACATATGTGCGTCACTCGCATGAAGGAATCCCGCTTGGCAACGGCCAAAACCCGCACTCGCAAAACCCGCCTCTGGTTCTGGTCGATCCTGCTTGTCGCCGTGCTGCTCGGTGCGGCGTGGCTCGCGTGGGGCGAAGGGCTGCGCAAGACCGGCGGGGCAGGGGTTGCCTATGCCGCGCGGGTCGGCTGCTCGTGTCGTTTCGTCGCGGATCGCAGCCTGGACGATTGCGCCAAGGACAGGCTGGCAGGGATGGAGCTGGTTTCGCTCAGCGATGACGCGGCGGCCAGGAGCGTCACGGCATCGATCCCGCTGGTCGCATCGGAAACCGCCGCCTACCGGGAAGGCTATGGCTGCGTCCTGCAGGAGTGGCGCGACTAGGCGGCGACCCGGGTCGTCGAATCGATCCATCCGCCGCCAACGACCCTCTCGCCCGCGTAGAGGACGGCCGCTTGGCCGGGCGCGACGCCGAATTCCGGATCGGCAAAACGGATCGCAACTTCGGCCCCATTGCCCAGCGAGCCTTCGAGCGTGACCGGCACCGGTTTGGCGAGGCTACGCACCTTGGCGGTCAGCGGGACATCGGGCAGCGGACCGATGCGGTTGGTCTCGATGATCTGCGCGGCGGTTACGGCCAGCATGCGCTTGGGCCCGACCCTGACCTGCGCGGACGCGGCGTCGATGCCGACGACATACAGCGGTTCGGGCTGGCCCCCGATGTCGAGTCCGCGGCGCTGGCCTACCGTATAGTGGATGACGCCCTTGTGTTCGCCCAGCTGCTCTCCGGTCGCGGCATGGACGATCGCCCCCGGCTGTGCGCCTTCGGGCCGCATCTTGCGCACGATCTTGGCATAGTCGCCATCGGGTACGAAGCAGATATCCTGGCTGTCGGGCTTGGCAGCGTTGCGCAATCCTGACCCTTCGGCGAGCTCGCGCACTTCCGCTTTCGGCATGCCGCCGAGCGGGAAGCGCAGGAAGGCCAGCTGGTCGTCGGTGGTGGCGTAGAGAAAATAGGACTGGTCGCGCGCCGGATCGGCAGCGCGGTGCAATTCGGGGCCGGCGGCCCCCATGACGCGCTTCACGTAATGCCCGGTGGCAAGGCAGTCCGCCCCCAGTTCACGTGCCATGTCGAGCAGATCGGTGAACTTGGGCCCCATGTTGCAGCGGATGCAGGGCACGGGCGTGCGTCCGGCGAGGTAGTCGTCGGCGAATGTCTCGACCACTTCTTCGCGAAAGGCGCCCTCGTGGTCGTGGACGTAATGCGCGATGCCCAGCCGTTCGGCGACCTCGCGTGCATCGCGGATGCCATCGCCGGCGCAGCAGGCGCCCTTGCGCCCCGTGGCGGCGCCGTAATCGTACAGCTGCAGGGTGATGCCGATGACTTCGGCACCGGTCCTCGTGGCAAGCGCGGCGACCACCGAACTGTCGACGCCGCCCGACATGGCGACGACGATGCGGCATTCGGCTGCCGGTCGCGGCAGGTCGAACAGAGCGGCGGCCTGGTCCGGCGAAAGGATATCGGTTGCGGGCATGGCAAAGCCATACACGGATTGGCGCGAGGCCGCCAGATACCAAGGGCTGGCGAGCGCTGCTGCGACCTTCACGATCCGTTTACCATGGGTCGCCTATGTACGGAGACCATGTTTGAGGGCCGCTCCAAAGAAAAAACGCTACCGGATCAGCGCGGAAGCGCGGATCTGCGCCAGTTTCGCTGGACCGATCTGGTTGCGAAACTCGCCGCGACTCGCGATTTGCGCGATGAATTCGAACGGGTGGAGGCTGGCTTCAATGCCTTTGGGCAAGCCCGCCGTGAGGGCAATGAAGAAGGTAAACTGACCGTTAACCAAGCTGCTTTAAGCGATGGAAAAGCCGCCCCCCTAGGTCTTGGTCATCCCGCGAACGACGCGGACCAAGGCGACAGAGAGTAGAGAATGATCGAAAACCAGGACATCCGCCCTGCACAGGTTATCGGGCCGCTTGGCGAGCCGTTAACCGTGGACGACTTGCCTTCGCCCGATACGAAGCGCTGGGTGGTGCGGCGCAAGGCGGAAGTGGTTGCGGCGGTGAATGGCGGGTTGCTGACGATCGACGAGGTGCTCGAACGCTATTCGCTCAGCCTCGAGGAATTCGCTTCGTGGCAGCGCGCTGTCGATCGGTCGGGCATGCAGGGGCTGCGCGTCACCCGGATTCAGCATTACCGCGACCTTTACGAACGCCAGCTCAAATACTGATCGCCATCCGTCACGGGAACGATTTGACTCCTCCATCGCTGCGCGTTCATCCTCGAGCCGAATTCGGGGAACCGGTCAGCCCATGCTTTCGTTGAAGGCACATCGGGTTGACGGGAAGAACAGGAGGAATTCGAATGGCTTGGATTATCGCTATTATCGTCGGTGGGATTATCGGTTGGCTGGCTAGCCTGGTTATGAACCGCGACGCCTCGATGGGCATCTTTTGGAATATCGTCGTCGGCATCGTCGGCTCTTTCATCGGCCGCTTCATCGGTTCGCTGATCGGGGTCGGCTCGACGCTGACCGAATTCAGCATTCCGGGTCTGCTGATGTCGCTGGTCGGTGCCATCGTGCTGCTCGGCATCGCCAATCTCATCCAGCGTGGCCGCGTCCGCTAAACCGGGTCACTTACTGAATTTTCAGGGCGGGGCGTCGCAGGACGTCCCGCCCTTCGTATATGCGGCAGCGCGGCTTGTGGCGCACGGGCGACATTCGTCCGGCTATACCGGCCCCCGGTCGAAGCGTCGATTGCCCTGCGCTGGGCCCGGGTCTATCGCCTCCATGCGAAATTCTTGCGCTGAGTGATATAGCAATGTAATACACTGCTCGTTCGCAGCGCTTCTGGGGCAGGGTACGACATGAATTACGAGTCAGGTGTAATGGCCGAGAAGGGCGATCCGATCACGGTCGACTTCGATCCCGACGAAGACGACCGTCTCGAGAAACGGCGTACGGATCGCCGCAGGATCATCATCATCGCCGGCCTTATCGTCCTCGGTCTCGCGATTGCGGCCTATTTCGCCATGCGTAGTGGCACGACGACCCCCGCTGGGGAAGAAAACGCGCAGGCGCCCACGGTTACCGTGGTGCGTCCGGGGCGGACCACGGTCGAAGGTGAAATCACCGCGACCGGCTCGCTCGCCGCGCGGCGTGAAATGCCGGTCGGCGTCGTGGGCGAGGGCGGCCGTGTCGTCTCGGTGCCGGTCGATGCCGGCGACTGGGTAAGTCAGGGCCAGGTGCTTGCCCGGATCGACCGCTCGGTCCAGTCGCAGCAGGTCCAGAGCTTTTCCGCACAGGTCCAGGTCGCGCAGTCCGATGCCGATCTAGCGCAGGCCAATCTCGATCGCGCATTGCAGCTGGTCGAACGCGGCTTCGTTTCGCAAGCCGATGTCGACCGGTTGACCGCGACCCGCGATGCCGCCGTCGCACGCGTCCGCGTGGCACAGGCGCAGCTGGCCGAACTGCGCGCGCGCAATGCCCGGCTCGACATCCTCGCCCCCGCGGCGGGTTATGTGCTCGAACGCAATGTCGAACCCGGCCAGACGGTCAGCGCCGGTTCGCCGCCACTGTTCCGGATCGCCCGCGGGGGCGAAATGGAACTGCTCGCGCGGCTGAACGAGGACGCGCTGTCGTCGATTTCGCCGGGAACGCGTGCGCAGGTGCGCCCGGTCGGCACCGACAAACTGTTCACCGGGCAGGTTTGGCAGGTTTCGCCGATCATCAGCGAGCAGGATCGCCAGGGCACCGCACGCATTGCGCTGAGCTACGCTCCGGGCCTGCGGCCGGGTGGTTTCGCCACTGCAACGATTGCCAGCGGCACGGTCGTCGCGCCGATCCTTCCCGAAAGCGCAGTGCTGTCCGACGAGGACGGCGCTTATGTCCTGATCATCAATGGCGAGGACAAGGCCGAACGCCGCGCGGTGACCACCGGCACGGTCACGTCGAAAGGTATCGTGATCGCCGAAGGGCTGAACGGTTCGGAACGTGTCGTGCTGCGCGCAGGGGGCTTCCTGACCGAAGGTGAAACGGTCCGGACGCAGCTCGCCGAGCTCGACGACTAAGCAGGGGTAACTCGATGAATTTCCGCAACATCTCTGCCTGGTCGATTCGCAACCCGGTCATTCCGCTGGTGGCGTTCACGGCGCTGCTGCTGGCGGGCCTGATCAGCTTCGCCCGGATGGATGTTGTCAACAATCCAGACATCGAGTTTCCCGCCGTCAACGTCTCGATTTCGCAGCCCGGCGCCGCGCCGACCGAAATCGAGAACCAGATCACCCAGCGCGTCGAATCCGCCGTGCGCTCGATCAACGGCGTGAATTCGCTCAATTCCACCGCGCGCGAGGGCAATTCGAACACCTTCATCGAGTTCGAGATCGGCACCGATCCCAACGATGCGGTCGCCGAAGTGAAGAATGCGGTCGACACGGTCCGTGGATCCCTGCCCGACGGAATTCTCGAACCGCGCGTCACCAAGGAGGAAATCTCCGGCGGCTTCCTCGCGATCTATGCGGTCGAAGCCGACGACATGACGATCGAAGGGCTTAGCTGGTTCATCGACGATTCGGTCGCCAAGCAATTGCTCAGCATCGAAGGCATGGCCGAGGTCAATCGCTTCGGCGGGGTCGATCGCGAGATCGAAGTTATCCTCGACCTGCCGCGGATGCAGGCGCTGGGAGTAACAGCAAGCCAGATCAACGGCGTGCTGCGCCAGAGCAATGTCGATGCCGCGGGCGGTATGGCCGAAGTCGGGGGCACGCGCCAATCGGTGCGGGTGCTGGGCAACAGCGAGGATGCCTACGCGCTCAGCCAGCGGCAGATCCAGCTGGGCGGTGGCCGCACGGTCAAGCTGGCCGATGTCGCCACGGTGCGCGATGGCTATTCGGAACGCACATCGATCAGCAAGGTCCGCGACAAGGAAGTCGTCAATTTCGCGATGAGCCGCGCCAAGGGCGCATCGGACGTCACTGTCTATGAAGAAGCGCTCGAGAAGATCGCGCAGATCGAAGCGGAGAATCCGGGCGTCAAGTTCATCCCGCTGTTCAACACGGTCAAATACACCAAGGACCAGTACGAAAGCGCGATGGCGGCAATGATCGAGGGCGCCATCCTTGCCGTCGTGGTCGTGTTCTTCTTCCTGCGCGACTGGCGCGCGACTGCGATATCGGCTGTCGCGATCCCGCTGTCCGCGATCCCGACCTTCTGGTTCATGGATCTTCTCGGCTTCAACCTCAACCAGCTGTCCTTGCTGGCGCTGGCGCTGGTCGCAGGCGTGCTGGTCGACGATGCGATCGTCGAGATCGAGAACATCGTCAGACACATGCGGATGGGCAAGACTGCCTACCAGGCCTCGATCGACGCGGCCGACGAGATCGGCCTGCCAGTGGTCGCTACCAGTTTCTGTATCGTCGCCGTGTTCTTCCCCGTGGGGGCCATGCCGGGGATCTCGGGACAGTTCTTCAAGAACTTCGGCTTCACCGTCGTGGTCGCGGTGCTGATGTCGCTTGCCGTGGCCCGGATGATCACGCCGATGCTGGCCGCCTACTTCCTCAAGGCACACGGTCAGGCCGCGCATGGCGAGGGCCGCATGATGGACCGGTACATGGGTATCCTGCGCTGGTCTCTCGATCGCGGCAAGATGCTGGCGGTCCGGCAGGGTATAGAAGGGCCGCGCAGCCGCGGGCTTTACATCGTCGCATTGCTGCTGGTCGTGCTCGGCGCTTTGGCGATTTCGGCCATTGCGACTTTCCAGGCGTCTTCCCTGATTCAGGGACTTGGGCTGCCCGATCTCATCACTGGGGGCGATCCCGATCCGCAGGGCCTGGTCAAGTTCCTCGCCACGCTCGTCGGTCTGGTCCAGCTTGCCTTGGCGCTGGCGATCGGCCTGCTCGCCGCCTTGGCATTCTTCCGCATAACCGGGTTCGTCGTCCGCATGTTCGGCGACCATATGGCGCAGGCCTGGCAGTATCTCTATGCGCGCTTTCTCGATCACCGGGTCTGGATGCTCGGGGTCGGCTATTTCGCGCTGTTGCTTACCATTCTCCTGTTCAGCATCGTCCCCGGCCAGTTCCAGCCCAACATCGACGATGAAAACAGCCGGGTTGAAATCGAGATGGTTCCGGGCACCACGCTCGAAACCACCGAGCGCGTGACCGATCAGGTCGCCGACCTCCTCTATGCGCAGCAAGAGGTCGAACTCGCGCTGGAACGCGTTCGTGAAGGGCAGGCAACGCTCTACGTCACGCTCAAGCCCGACCGCGAACGCACCTCGATCGAGTTCGAACGCGCCCTGGCGCCGGAATTCGCCAAGATCGCCGACGCACGGGTGCGCTTCGCCTCGCAGTCGGGCGGGTTCGGTTCGGGCCGCGACGTGACAGTGATGCTGGCCGGTTCGAATCCCGAGCTGCTCAACGACACCGCCGCCACGCTGGTCGAACAGATGAAAGGTATCGACACGCTGGTGGCCCCGCGAATCAGTGCGGACATCAACCGTCCCGAACTGATCATCGAACCGCGCGAGGACCTCGCCGCGGAACTCGGGGTGACCACTCTCGCGATCAGCCAGACGATCCGGATCGCCACCATGGGCGAGATCGAACAGAATGCCGCGAAGTTCTCGCTCTCCGACCGGCAGATCCCGATCCGCGTGAAGCTGCCCGAGCGCTCGCGCGAGGACCTCGAAACGATCCGCAACCTGCCGGTCCAGACCGCCAGCGGCGGATCGGTTCCGCTCTCGCGGGTAGCCGATGTTTCCTTCGGATCAGGCCCGACGACGATCCAGCGCTACAACCAGAACCGCCGGGTGCTGGTGGGGGCTGATCTGGCGCAGGGTGTCGTCAAGGGCGAGGCGCAGGCCGAGATCGACGCGCTGCCGATCCTTCAGGATCTCCCGCAGGGGGTCATCCGCGATGTCGTGGGCGAGGATGAATGGCAGCAGGAACTGATCAGCAGCCTTATGATCGCCATCGTTTCGGGCGTCCTGCTGGTGTTCGCAGTACTGGTCCTGCTGTACAAGCGACTGATGAGCCCACTGGTCAACATGACCAGCCTGGCGCTCGCTCCGCTGGGCGGCATCCTGCTGGTCTGGCTGTTCGGCCAACCCCAGTCGATGCCGGTGTATATCGGTATCCTGCTGCTGCTGGGGATCGTGTCGAAGAACTCGATCCTGCTGATCGACTTCGCGATCGAGGAGATGGACAAGGGCACCCGCCAGTTGCCCGCGATCATCGACGCCGGCCACAAGCGCGCCCAGCCGATCGTGATGACGACCGTGGCGATGACCGCAGGCATGGTTCCGACCGCGCTTTCGGGTGTCCTTGGGTCCGGTGATGGCGCCTGGCGCGCGCCGATGGGCACGGTGGTGATCGGGGGGCTGATCCTGTCGACCCTGCTCACGCTGCTGATCGTCCCCGCTGGCTTCAGCCTTGCAGACAGCTTCGAGAAGCGCGTCGGACCGTGGCTGCGCAACCGCCTGCTCACCTACAAGGAGGGCGACGATACGCGCGGCATCATCGGCGATAGCACCGCCGGGCCGGGGGCCGAACCCGCGGAGTGAGCGATCCACTGCCAACGGGCCGGGCGGCTGCCGGCGTACCGATCCCGGCGGATCGCGCACGGATGATGCGGCGCACGGCGACGGGGCTGATCGTCCTCATGGCGGCACTGTTCCTGTGGTCGGGTCGGTATCTGGGCGAGCACCCGGGATGGGGTTATCTCCACGCCTTCGCGGAAGCCGCGATGGTCGGCGGGCTGGCGGACTGGTTCGCGGTGACCGCGCTGTTCCGCCACCCGCTGGGCCTGCCAATCCCGCACACGGCGATCATCCCCGAGAACAAGGACCGCATCGCCGATACGATGGCGGGGTTCCTGCGCGACAATTTCCTGACGCCGGCGGTTGTGGGCCGCCGGATGGGGTCGATGAACCTTGCCGAAGCGATCGGCAGTTACCTCGCCGATCCCAAAGCGACCAAGGATTCGCGGATCCAGGCGGGAGCCGGGGAGCTGGCCGTCGAGGTGCTCGAATCGCTCGATCCAGACCGACTGGGCACGCAGGTGCGCAGCGGGATCAAGACCCAGCTTGGCAAACTCGAGGTCGCCCCGCTGCTCGGGGGCATGCTGGAAGCGATGATCGCCGACGGGCGTCACAAGCCGCTCATCGACAAGATCATCCGCTGGGCGGGTCTGGTGCTCGAAGACAACGAGGCAATGGTACGCGAGATGGTGCACCGGCGCGCGAATGCGGTTCTGCGCTTCACCGGGCTTGACGAGCGACTGGCGAATTCGGTCATCGACGGGCTCTACAAGCTGCTCGCCGAAGTGCTGGTCGATCCCGAGCACCCGCTGCGCAATAAGATCGAGGAAGGCCTGGAGGATCTCGCGCGCGGGCTGCGGGATGACCCCGTGATGCAGGAGCGGGTCGAGCGGCTGAAGAACGAGCTACTCGACAATCCTGCGATCGGCGACTGGTGGCAGGGCGTGTGGGAACGGCTGCGCGCCGGGCTGATCAAGAGCATTCGCAATTCCGGCGACGAAACCGGTCCCAGCTATATCGGCGAAACTCTGGCGGAACTCGGCGCCGCGCTGCGTGACGACCAGCGCCTGCAACGGCAGGTCAATCGCTTCACACGCCGGACCGCAGTGGGGGTCGCGACCCGCTACGGCAACCAGATCGTCCAGCTCGTGTCCGAAACCGTGCGCCGCTGGGATGCGGGGACGATCACCGACCGGGTGGAAAGCGCTGTGGGCCGCGATCTCCAGTTCATCCGCATCAACGGCACGCTGGTCGGCGGACTCGTTGGCCTTACCATTCATGCGCTCGACGTTTACGTTCTGTAAGTGGGCTCATTACATCCGATAGAGGATCGAACTCACATAATACGATGCTATGGGGTTGCCATGGCTGTCACGCGCGGGTTCGAGTTCGGCAACGCGCATGAATTCCGTGCAGGGCCGGTCGTCAAAATCCTCGGCCAGGGTGATATTGGTGATCTTGCATTCGGTGGCGCGACCTTCACTATCCACCATGACGCGAATGCTGAGATCGGCCTGAATGCCCCACTGCTCCGCCTTGCTCGGATAGTATTTCTGGATGCGCAAGGCGATTTGGGAAAGGTTCTTCGGTTTGGGAGCGGTTAGGCGGCGGCTTTGCGCTTCGAGGTCCAGGCCCCAGGTCGAGACCAGATCGTCCATGCAGGTGTTGAGAATTTCGAACAACTGACCCAGACTGCCGGTCATCAGGCGCTGAGGTTGCCGCTTGTTTCGCGTCAACTGAACCCATTCGATCGCCTTTCCTTCGGCAATATCGAGCCGAGGGAGCCCGGGTTCGTTATTCTTGTCGGCGTCCTCCTCGTCCGCATCCGGTTCGTCTTTGCGGATGCGGGACCCACGAAACGCCCGTCCGAACTTGTCGAACCTTATGGTCTCTTCCAGCTCTTCTTCGAAGGATGCGTTTCCGGGGCCGAACTCGATATCCAGCCTATGCGATCGGCCGAGATCCTCGATAGCTTCGCCAGCTACGATCCACCTGGGCTGGTCCCTCGGGCTATATTGCTCTAAGAAGAGGATCGTCTGCTCTTCATCTTCCCCGAAGCCCCTAGCCGCGCGGCAGCGCGCTTCGCCGAAATCTACCTGCCAGGGCGTGGAGGGGGCAATTTCTAGCGGCCGCTGTTCATCCGCAGCTTCGACGGAAGTCAAGGGCAGGAATGAAACGGCGGCTACCAAAAGAGTTTTATACCACAACAAAGAAAACCCTCCCGAAATAGTAATTTCAGGAGGGTCTAATACAGTTGGCAGACAAATCAATTAGAGCTTTTCGGTCAGCTCCGGCACTGCCTTGAACAGGTCGGCGACCAGGCCGACATCGGCAACCTGGAAGATCGGCGCGTCCTCGTCCTTGTTGATCGCGATGATGGTCTTGGAATCCTTCATCCCGGCAAGGTGCTGGATCGCACCCGAGATACCGATCGCGATATAGACCTCGGGAGCGACGATCTTGCCCGTCTGGCCGACCTGGTAGTCATTGGGGACATAACCCGCGTCGACCGCCGCTCGGCTTGCGCCAATACCGGCGCCGAGCTTGTCGGCGAGCGGGGTAATGACCTGTTCGAAGGTTTCCGAATCCTTGAGTGCGCGGCCGCCCGAGACGATCACCTTGGCACTGGTCAGTTCGGGACGATCGCTTTCGGCGATTTCTTCGCTGACGAAGCTCGAGAGACCTGCATCAGTCGGGCCCGAAACCTCTTCGATCTCGGCCGAACCGCCATCGGCGTTGGCCTTGTCGAAGGCGGTGCCGCGGACGGTAATGACCAGCTTGGGATCGGAGGATTCGACCGTCGCGATGGCGTTGCCGGCATAAATCGGGCGAGTGAAGGTCTTGTCGCCTTCGACCGAAAGGATGTCCGAAATCTGCATGACGTCGAGCAACGCGGCGACGCGCGGCGCGATGTTCTTGCCGGTGGTGGTAGCGGGCGCAACGAATGCGTCGTGATGGTCCATCAGCTCGGCCACCAGCGGGGCAACGTTTTCGGCCAGCGCGTTGGCATAGGCTTCATTGTCGGCGATGTGGACCTTGCCGACGCCGGCGATCTTCGCCGCCTGGTCGGCCACTGCGCGGCAGCCCGAACCAGCGACCAGCAGGTGGACTTCGCCCAGCTTTCCGGCGGCGGTAACCGCCGCCAGCGTGGCATCGGCGAGGCTGGCGTTGTCGTGTTCGACCCAAACGAGGGTTTTCATGTCTGTATTCCTTCTCGTCTGTCTGACTTAGGCGATACCGAGCGCTTTGATCTTGGCGACCAGCGCATCGACATCCTCGACCTTCTCGCCTGCCTGGCGAACCGGCGGTTCGGAGACATTCGTGGTCGTCAGGCGGAGTGCGGTATCGACACCGTAATCGGCGGGCGACTTGGTCTCGAGCGGCTTCTTCTTCGCCTTCATGATATTGGGCAGCGAAGCGTAGCGCGGCTCGTTCAGACGCAGGTCGGTGGTGACGATCGCCGGCAGGGTGAGTTTCACCGTCTGCAGACCGCCGTCGACTTCACGCTTAACCGTGACGCTGTCGCCATCGACTTCGACGGTGTTAGCGAAGGTACCCTGCGGACGGCCCATAAGCGCGGCGAGCATCTGGCCGGTCTGGTTCGAATCGTCATCGATCGCTTGCTTGCCCAACATCACCAGGCCGGGCTCTTCCTCAGCGGCGATCGCCTTGAGGATCTTCGCGACTGCTAGCGGTTCGACCGCATCGTCGGTTTCGACCAGGATCGCGCGGTCGGCACCCATCGCGAGCGCCGTGCGTAGCGTTTCCTGCGCCTTTGCCGGGCCGATGCTGACGGCGATGATTTCCTCGGCCTTGCCCGCTTCCTTGAGGCGGATGGCTTCTTCGACGGCAATTTCGTCGAAGGGATTCATGCTCATCTTGACGTTGGCGAGGTCCACGCCCGAACCGTCCGCCTTGACGCGCGGTTTGACGTTGTAATCGATCACCCGTTTCACGGGGACGAGGATTTTCATGCGATACCTTCCTCTCGATAGAAACTGTAGGCACCGCCTAGCTTGCGTTTACGTAAACGTCAAGCAAGCCGGAGTGCCACCATGCGGCGCTTGGGACGATCCCTCGCGTGACCGGCACGGCGGGTCAAGCGGTGCCGGCCTGCAGCTTTACTATGGCTGGCGAGGCGAATAGTTTCGCCTCCTGTCGATGGGAGGAAAGCCATGCGCGTCTGGACGATTGCCGCGGCCGTGGGAGCGCTGATGGCGCCACCAGCGCAGGCGAACGAAACCCGCGTCGCTCCGGAGGGTCACATACCTCCGCCGGCGCAGGTGGAGGCGCTCGATTGGCTGGTCGGTCAATGGCACGGCAGCGGGATCGGCGAAGCGGCGGCATACGAGAGCTGGCTCCCCTCAAGCGGCGGAACCATGGTGGGAAGCTTCGTGCAGGAAACGCCGGCCGGCGGCATCATGTTCACCGAGCACATGTATATTGCCGAAGACGCCGGATCGCTCGTCGTCCGGCTCAAGCATTTCAATCCCGACCTCACTGGCTGGGAGGAGAAGGACGAGATGGTGTCCTTCCCGCTGCTGGCGATCGAGGAATGTGCCGCCTATTTCAGCGCATTGACCTATCGCTGCGATGGCGCGGACGGGCTGCTGGTGGCGGTCCGGGTAAAGGGCGCCGGCGAAGCGGCCGAGGAACTGGTGTTCCGCTTTACCCGCATTCGCTGAAAGCACGCCTGCGAAACCCGCTGTTCGCATGGCCCGACCTGTATTCGGGAACGGGGGATCGGGCCGCCCCGCTCGTACAGGCATGATGCCCGCACGAGCGGATGCGGCAATTCGTTAGGCGCCGATCAGGCTGCCTGCTTCACTTCGGCGACGATCTTCTTCGCTGCGTCGCCCAGATCGTCGGCGCTGACGATCGCGAGGCCCGAGTTGTCGAGGATGGCCTTGCCTTCTTCGACATTGGTGCCTTCGAGGCGGACCACCAGCGGCACCGAGAGATTCACGTCCTTCGCGGCCTGGACGATGCCATTGGCGATGACGTCGCACTTCATGATCCCGCCGAAGATGTTGACGAGAATGCCTTCGACCGCGGGATCCTTGAGAATGATCTTGAATGCCGCCGTCACCTTCTCGGTGGTCGCGCCGCCGCCCACGTCGAGGAAGTTGGCAGGGAAGGCGCCATTGAGCTTGATGATGTCCATCGTCGCCATGGCGAGGCCCGCGCCATTGACCATGCAGCCAATGCTACCGTCGAGCTTGATATAGGCCAAATCGTATTCGCTGGCCTCGACTTCGGCCGGGTCTTCCTCGGTCTCGTCGCGCAGCGCTTCGACATCCTTGTGGCGGAACAGCGCGTTGCCGTCGAAGCTCATCTTGGTGTCGAGCACGAGCAGGTTGCCGTCCTCGGTTTCGACCAAAGGATTGATCTCGAGCATCTCGCAGTCGAGATCCATGAAGGCCGTGTAGAGCTGCTTGGCAAGCTTCTGGGCCTGCTTGTTGAGGTCACCCGTAAGCTTGAGCGCGAAGGCCACCGCGCGGCCGTGGTGCGGCATGAAGCCCTGCGCCGGGTCGATGGTGATGGTGGTGATCTTTTCAGGAGTCGAATGCGCGACTTCCTCGATGTCCATCCCGCCTTCGGTCGAAACGATCATGGCGACCCGGCCGGTGGCGCGGTCGACCAGCATCGACAGATAGTATTCCTGCGCGATGTCGACACCGTCGGTCACATAGAGCCGGTTGACTTGCTTGCCGGCATCGCCGGTCTGGACAGTGACCAGCGTGTTGCCGAGCATGTCCTTGGCGTTGGCTTCGACTTCCTCGATGCTCTTCGACAGACGTACGCCACCCTTGGCATCGGGGCCGAGTTCCTTGAACGTGCCCTTGCCGCGGCCCCCGGCGTGGATCTGCGCTTTCACGACGTAGAGCGGACCGGGCAGCTTCTTGGCGCCTTCCACCGCTTCTTCGACAGTAAGGGCGGCATGGCCGGCGGGGATGCCGATGCCGTATTTCGCAAGCAGTTCCTTGGCCTGGTATTCGTGGATGTTCATGGGAATCCTTCGTCCTTCGCGTGACGCGCGTGGGGGAATAAGAGTCGCACCGGCCATAAGCATGTCTGGGCCCGCTTGAAAAGGCCCGCTTTCGGGTGCAGGGCGCGGACCGATAGCCATGATCGACAGCCAGCGCCTCGAATCCATCGTCTCCGAAGCCGGACGGATCGCTTACGATCTGTGGCCGGGGGCGGGCAATGCGCTGGATGCATGGGAAAAGAAACCGGGTGATCCGGTGTGCGAGGCCGACCTCGCAGTCGATGCCTTCCTCAAGCGTGAACTTGGTGCGCTGCTGCCTTCCGCGGGGTGGCTGTCCGAAGAAACCGCCGATGACCCGGCGCGTCTCGGCCACGACCTGATCTGGCTGGTGGACCCGGTCGACGGGACCCGCGATTTTATCCGTGGGCGCAGCGGCTGGGCGGTTTCGGTCGCGCTTATCAGCGCTGGCCGGCCACTGATCGGCACGCTGTGTGCCCCTGCGCGGGGCGAGACATGGCAAGCGGTTGCGGGGCAGGGCGCGTTCCGCAACGGTACGCGGCTGACTGCTTCCACCCGCCGCGAATTTGCCGGATCGCGCGTGCCTGCGCATGTCTTGCCCAAGACCGACACCGATCTGGTCACGGTCGACCAGCCCAATTCGATCGCCTTGCGAATCGCAATGGTCGCGGCGGACGAAGCGGATCTGGTAGCGACGGTGCGTTGGGGTTTCGAATGGGATATCGCTGCGGCCGGTATGATCGCGCGCGAGGCCGGTGCCGCAGTGAGCGACGCCTATGGCCGCAAGCTCGACTACAACAAGCGCGACCCGCGGGACTTCGGCGTATTGGTCAGCGCGCCCGATATTCACGCCGATGCCGTGGAGCGGCTGGCACGGCGAATGGATAACCCGCCCGAATAACGGCTGGAAGAGCTGCCCGAACGAAATCGGGGCCAGCGCAATGCCGGCCCCGATCGATAATCTGGGTGTCGGACTTGCCCGTCACATTCCCTGCGACTGGGCCGCCTGGATGTCCTGCTGGTCGAACGGAATGATCTTGATTTCGACGCGGCGATTGAGCGGTTCGTTGACATTGTCGCCGGTGGAAACCTTGGGGCGGGTCTCGCCGAAGCCCATCCAGCGGATGCGCGATGAATCGACGCCGCGCGACGTGAGGTAATTCGCCACTGCCTGCGCGCGCTGTTCGGACAGGCGCTGGTTCGAATCGGCCGAACCGACGGTATCGGTATGGCCATATACGTCGACGAGGCTGTTGGGATATTGCGTCAGGCTCGAGGCCACGCGGTCGAGCAGGTCACGGAAGCCCGGAGTGATGGTGTAGCTGCCGGTGGCGAAGGTCACGCCGTCGGGCAGGTTGACCAGGATCGCTTCGCCGCCATCGGTTTCGCTGACGTCGACGCCCGAACCGGCCGTCTGCTCTTCGAGTTCCTTGATCTGCTGATCCATGTTGTAGCCGACCACGCCGCCGGCCACGCCGCCAGCTGCCGCGCCGATGATGCGTCCGGTCTTGCCGCCGATCACGCCGCCGAGCAGGCCGCCGGCAAGTGCGCCGCCGGCCGTGCCGAGCACGGTCCGCGAAACCTTGCGTTCGCCGGTGTTGGGGTCGGTTACGCAGGCCGATACGGTCATCATCGATACGGCAGCGAGGCTGGCGGTAAGAATGCGCGATTTTTTCATGTAGTTTTCCTCCTCTGAGGTGGCAGGCGGCCCCAATACGGGCTTGGTGCCAGGCGATATATCCCGGACGCGCCCACCCACGTCACAACCAAGCCAACCGCCCAGCGGCGCGCCTGTTCCGCGCCCGGCGCAGATAAGTCACATGAAACGCTGGCAGCTTGGACCAATTGTGCTAGCCACGCGCGGGTGACACCTTTTCCCTGGACCGACCTGCTGATCATTGCAGGACTGATCGTGCTCAACGGCGTGTTCGCCATGAGCGAACTGGCCATCGTGTCGGCGCGCACCGCCCCGCTGCGTACGGCAGCGCAGCAAGGCAATCGCGGCGCGCAGATCGCCCTTTCGCTGGGCGCGGAACCCGGCAAGTTCCTCTCGACCGTGCAAATCGGCATTACGCTGATCGCGATCGTGGCAGGCGCCTATTCTGGAGCCAGCCTCGGCGGGCCCGTGGGCGAGCGCCTGGCCGCGCTCGGCGTTCCTGCGGACTGGGCGGACCGGGCGGGCTTCGCAACGGTGATCGCGCTGACCACTTACCTCAGCCTTGTGGTTGGCGAGCTCGTGCCCAAGCAGGTGGCTCTCCGCGCTGCGGTGCCAATCGCGATCTATATGGCGCGGCCGGTGGCGGTGCTGGCCAAGGTCGCCGCCCCGCTGGTGTGGTTGCTCGACGCCTCGTCCGGTCTGCTGATCCGGCTGCTCGGCGTGCGGCCGGCAGGCCAGAGCGCGGTTACCGCCGAAGAGCTGCACATGCTGTTTGCCGAAGCCACGCGCAGCGGCGTCATCGAACACGAACAGCACCAGATGCTGCAAGGCGTCGTCCGACTGGCCCAGCGGCCCGTTCGCGAGCTGATGACCCCGCGCACGGAAGTCGACTGGATCGATATTGCGGCGGACGAAGCTGCGGTCCGTGCGGTGCTCGACGCCAGCCCCCATTCGCTGTTGCCCGTGGCCGAAGGGTCGCCCGACAGGGTGCTGGGCGTGGTCAAGGTGCGCGATATCCTGTCGCGCCTCATCGCCAACGAGCCGGTCGATATTGCCGCGCTGATGAGCAAGACCGAGGTGGTCCCCGACCAGTTGGACGCGGTCGACGCGCTGCGCGTGCTGCAACAGGCCGAAATCGCCATGGCGATGGTGCATGACGAATACGGTCATCTCGATGGTATCGTTACGCCGGTAGACCTGCTCACTGCGCTGGTCGGCGATTTCGCGAGTGATCAGGACCCGGGCGATTCGCCGGGGGTTACCGAGCGCGCAGATGGCAGCCTGCTGGTATCGGGCTCGCTATCCGCCGACGTGCTTGCCGATCGGCTGGGCATCGAATATGGCGAAGACCGCGAATTCGGCACCGCGGCGGGGTACGCACTGCATGTGCTCAAGCGGCTGCCCAACGAAGGCGACCATTTCACCGATCAGGGCTGGCGTTTCGAAGTCGTCGATATGGATGGCCGCCGGATCGACAAGCTGCTGGTAAGCAACGAGGCGGACGGGGCAGCGCAGCCTGCCTGACGCGGCGTGGAAATCTGCCGGCACTGGCGCCGGCAGGTTCTTCCAAATAGCTAGGCTCTCAACCCGGGATTACGGCGACGGCATTGGCGCCATCGCCCTCGGGCGCAGCGACGATGTCGCGCGTCACGCTGCCCTTGGCGACGGTGGCGGTCGCCGGATCGCCGACGGCGCTGCGGATCCCGGGGTCTGCGGCTCCCGCGCGTTCGAGCACGCTGGTTTCGACACTGCTGCGCGCCTGTGGACCGCCGAACAGGGCTTCGAGCGTCTGCGCGGCGGCACTGCCTTCGGCCGGACGCGGAGCGCCGGGCTTGGGCGGGACCAGGTTGAAATCGGGCGGCACCACCAGCGGGGCCTGCCGCTGGACGGCGAATTCATCGGGCCGGTCGCGGTTGAGCAGGCCATTGCTGCCGCAGGCTGCGGTCATGGCGCCAAGCCCGGCGATCAGGGCGAAACGGGTGAATTGGTTCATCACTTGCTCTCCGCGGCGTCGGCCGCCTTGCTGTTCATGAGGTCGTCGACCTCTTGCTCGTCCTTGTCGCGCATGAAAAAGGCGCGTGCAAGGACGATGACCACGCCGATGGTGATAGCCGCATCGGCGACGTTGAAAATCAGGAACGGGCGGAAATCGCCGAAATGCAGATCGGCGAAGTCGACGACATAGCCGAGCTCGTAGCGATCCTTGATGTTGCCCAGCGCCCCGCCAAGAATCAGCGACAGCGCGAGGATGTCGCCCAGCAGCTTTTCGCGCAGCATCCACACGGTCACCACCAGCGCGATGACGGCGGTCACCAGCACCAGGCCCCAGCGCATTTCCGGGCTGGTTGCTTCGAACATGCCCAGCGATACGCCGAAATTGCGGGTGAAACGCAGATCGAAGATCGGCAACAGTTCCATCGCGTCACCCACCCGGTCGATGCCGAGCGTCTTGGTGACGTAGTTCTTGCTCCACTGGTCGGCCGCGAAAATCAGCAGGGCGATTACGCAGCCGATTAGGCGATTGCGCAGGAGGGGGGTCATGCCGCACCGTCCAGCGTGGCGACCACGTCTTCGCAGCGATCGCACAGGTCGCCATCCTCGGCGACACTGGGCAGCAGGCGCCAGCAGCGCCCGCACTTGCTTTCATCTGTCCGCGTAACCGTCACCGTGTCGCTATCGCCGCGCGCGACTGACGCGGTGATGAACAATTCGGCCAGGTCGGCGTCGCTGAAACCTTCGGGTACGGCGCTGGCGGGCACGACGACGTCGGCCTCGAGGCCCGAGCGGATCACCTTGTCGCGGCGCAGCGGCTCGATCGCTTCCATGACGTCCTCGCGCAATTCGCGCAGTTGCGCCCAGCGCGCGCCATCGGCGGTCACACCCGGCACCTGCGGCCATTCGAGCAGGTGGACGCTGCCGCCATCGGGATAGCGCGTCGACCACACTTCCTCTGCCGTGAACACCAGCACCGGCGCGGCATAGCGGACCAGCGCGTGGAACAGCAGGTCGAGCACGGTGCGGTAGGCATTGCGCTTCACGCTGCCCGGCCCGTCGCAATAGAGCACGTCCTTGCGGATATCGAAGTAGAAGGCCGACAAATCCTCGTTGCAGAAATCGACCAGCAGCCGCGTATAGGCGTTGAAGTCGTAATTCTCTGCCGCGTGGCGCAGCTTGCCATCGAGATCGGCCAGCAGCGCGAGGATATAGACCTCGAGTTCGGGCACCTCGCCGACATCGCCCATATCGCCGACGAAACCTTCGAGCGCGCCGAGCAGATAGCGGAAGGTGTTGCGCAGTTTGCGGTACTGGTCGCTCGCGCCCTTGAGGATTTCGTCACCGATGCGGTGGTCCTCGGTCGAATCGACGCTGAGCGCCCACAGCCGGATGATGTCCGCGCCGTACTGCTCCATGACCTTGAGCGGATCGATCGTGTTGCCGAGGCTCTTGGACATCTTGCGCCCGTCGCTGGCCATGGTGAAGCCATGCGTCAGCACTTGGTCATAGGGCGCGCGGCCGCGCGTGGCGCAGCTTTCGAGCAGCGAAGACTGGAACCACCCGCGATGCTGGTCGCTGCCCTCCAGATAAAGGTCGGCGGGCCATTTCAATGCCGGCCAGCGCCCGCTTTCGAGCGTGAAGGCATGCGTGCAGCCCGAATCGAACCACACGTCGAGGATGTCGGCGACCATTTCGTAATCATCGGGATTGTATGCCTCGCCGAGGAATTCGGCCTTGCGGCTTTCGTCCCAAGCATCGACGCCGTGCTCTCGCACTGCGGCGATGACGCGCGCGTTGACTTCGGGGTCCTGCAGATATTCGCCCGTGCCGTTCTTCACGAACAGCGTGATCGGCACGCCCCAGGCGCGCTGGCGCGACAGCACCCAGTCGGGGCGGCCTTCGACCATCGAGCCGATCCGGCGACGGCCCTTTTCGGGAATGAAGCGGACGCGCTCGATCTCGCCCATCGCGCGGCTGCGCAGCGTGCCGCCGCCGTCGAGCTCCTTGTCCATCGGCACGAACCACTGCGGCGTGCAGCGATAGATCACCTTGGCTTTCGAACGCCACGAATGCGGATAGGAGTGCTGGTAATCGTCGCTCGCGGACAGCAGCGCGCCCGCTTCGCGCAAATCGCTGCAGATCGGGCCTTCGGGCGAATTGAACGGCTTGTTGATCACGCTGCGGCGGCGTTCCTTGCCGTTCTCGTCCAGATCGCCAGCGCCGAGCCACTCCCAATCGTCGCGATAGCGCCCGTCAGCCATGACCGCGAAGACCGGCTCCAGTCCATTCGCGCGGCACAGCAGGAAGTCGTCCTCGCCATGGTCGGGCGACATGTGGACGAGGCCCGTACCGCTGTCGGTGGTGACGAAATCGCCCGGCAGAAAGGGCCGCGGCTTGGCGTAGAACCCCCCGAGATGGTGCATCGGGTGGCGGGCCTTGGTACCGGCGAGCTTTTCACCTGGCCACATGCGCTCTGCCTTCCAGAGGGCAAGTGCATCGGCGCCCTCTGGCATTTCAGGTTCATCGACCAAGCTGAGGCCGGTTCTTTCTAGGAACGCCTCGGTGAGGTCGAAGGCAACGAGAAACTTGCCCGCGGTGGTGTTGAGTAACTCGTAGGAAACGGTCGGACCATAAGCCAAAGCTTGGTTTACCGGGATCGTCCAGGGTGTCGTCGTCCAGATCACCGCATGTGCGCCGACCAGTTCCTCGATTGGGCTTTCGGTGATCTCGAACGCCACGTCGATCTGGGTGGAGGTGATGTCCTCATATTCGACCTCGGCCTCGGCCAGCGCGGTTTCTTCCACCGGGCTCCACATCACCGGCTTTGACCCGCGATAGAGATTGCCCGCCTCGGCAAATTTCATCAGTTCGGCGACAATGGTCGCCTCGCTGTCGAACTGCATGGTCAGATAGGGGTTGTCCCAGTCGCCCATGATGCCGAGCCGCTTCAATTGCTCGCGCTGCACATCGACCCATTTCTGGGCATAGGCGCGGCATTCGGCGCGGAATTCGGCTGGCGGGACCGCTTTCTTGTCGAGCTTCTTCTTGCGGTACTGTTCCTCGACCTTCCATTCGATCGGCAGGCCGTGGCAATCCCAGCCGGGCACGTAGGGCGCGTCCTTGCCCATCAGGTTCTGCGTTCGGCAGACCATGTCCTTGAGCGTGTGGTTGAGCGCGTGCCCGATATGCATGTCGCCATTGGCGTAGGGCGGGCCGTCGTGCAGCACGAAGGTCTCGCGCCCGGCGCGCGCTTCGCGCAGCTGCTGGTAGAGCCCCTCTTCCTCCCAGCGCGCGGCGATCTTCGGCTCCTTCGCAGGAAGGCCGGCCTTCATGGGGAAATCGGTCTTGGGCAGGAAGACCGTGTCTCTGTAATCGCGCTTTTCGGACATAGAGGCGAGCCGTTAGGCCAAACCCGCTCCGCAATAAAGACTTTCGTCGCCCCTGCGCAGGGGAGACGGGCTACACCAGCAGCCGCCGCGCCTCGTCGCAGTCCTTCTCCATCTGCGCGACCAGCGCATCGAGGCTGTCGAACTTGGCCTCGCCGCGCAGGAAATGGTGGAAGGCCACCTCGATCTCCTGCCCGTAGAGATCGCCGGAGAAATCGAAGAAATAGGGCTCGAGCAATTCCTTGGGCGGATCGAATTGCGGGCGCACGCCGATATTGGCCGCACCCTTCAGCTCCTGCCCGGTGGCGAGCACGCGGCCGGTGACGGCATAGATACCGTATTTGGGGCGCAGATAGTGCTCAACGGGCAGATTTGCGGTGGGATAGCCAATCTCGCGCCCGCGTTTGTCGCCATGCTGGACCACGCCGCGGATCGCGAAGGGGCGGGTCAGCAACCGTGCGGCTTCCTGCGGGTCGCCATTGCGCAGGGCGTCGCGCACGCGGCTGGACGATACCGGTGCGCCTTGGTCCATCACCGGCGGCACAGCCCGCGCGGCCATGCCGATATCCTTGCCCAGGCTGACGAGCTTGGCGAAATTGCCGCCCCGGGCCTTTCCGAAGGTAAAGTCCTCGCCGGTGACCACTCCGGCAGCGCCCAAATGGTCGCCGAGCAGCTGCTGGACGAAATCTTCCGCCGTGGTGCCCGCCAGCGCGCCATCGAAATGGAACACCAGCATCGCGGTGGCCCCCGCGGCCAAGTAGAGTTCCTGCCGCTGTTCGAGCGTGGTCAGGCGGAAAGGCGCGGCATCGGGCTTGAAGTGACGCACCGGATGCGGATCGAACGTGGCAATGATCGACGGCCGGCCTTCTTCGCGCGCCCAGCGAATCGCTTCTCCCGCCACCGCCTGGTGGCCCAGGTGGAAGCCATCAAAATTGCCCAGTGCGATGATCGCGCCGCGCAGGCTTTCGGGCAGCGTCTCGCGGTGGTCGAGAAACCTCATGCCGCACGCTCCAGGGTCACGAAGCTGTAGGCCGGGATGTCCCCATCGGCGGCAAAATCTTCCCGCCCGCATATGGTCCATTCGGGACCCGGCGGCTTCATGAAGGTATCGCCGTCGAACTCGGCATGGATTTCGGTCAGCTCGATCCGGTCGGCATGCGCCATGAACACGTCGTAGATCGCTGCGCCGCCGATTACCGCCACGTCGCCGTCACCGGCGAGCGCGAGCGCTTCCTCGACCGAGCGGGCAATCTCGGCACCGCTCGTATCCCACCGTTCGCGCCGGGTCAGCACGATATGGCGGCGGCCGGGCAACAAGCCGGGCAGGCTTTCGAATGTCTTGCGGCCCATGATCATTGGCTTGCCCATCGTCAGCGCCTTGAACCGCTTCAAGTCCGCAGGCAGGTGCCAGGGCAGGGCGCCATCCTTGCCGATGCACCCATTGGCGGCGCGCGCATAGATCAGGAACAGGCTCATCGCACGAGACGGGTGACGTGACCCATCTTGCGTCCTGCTCGAACCTCGGCCTTGCCATAGTCGTGCAGATGGGTGTCGGCCGTGTCGAGCTGCGCGTATGCGTCCCGAATGTCGGCGCCGATGATATTGGTCATGGTAACGCTCTTCGCGACCGTGTCCGTGTCGCCGAGAGGCAGGCCGGCGACCGCGCGGATGTGGTTTTCGAACTGGCTCGTGGCAGCGCCTTCGATGCTCCAGTGCCCCGAATTGTGCACGCGCGGTGCCATTTCGTTGAACACCGGGCCTGCAGCAGTGGCAAAGAATTCGAGTGTGAGGACGCCAACGTAATCGAGCGCGTCGGCAACCTGCCGCGCCAGATCTCGCGCCGGTGCGACCTGATTCGCGATCGGCTGTCCGGCGGGCAGCGCGGAAGTCGCCAGAAGGCCGTCGTCATGCGTGTTGCGGGTCGAGTCCCAGAACCGGATCGCCCCGTCCTGGCCGCGCACGAGGATGACCGAGAACTCGGCCTCGAATTCGACGAACGCTTCGTAGATCAATGGCAGGTCGGGCAGGTTCAGCCCCTCGATATCGCGCGCCGAAGTGATCCGCCACTGGCCCTTGCCGTCGTAACCATCACGGCGGGTCTTGAGAATGCCGGGCACGCCCAGTCGCTCCACCGCCCGGTCAAGATCTGCGCGCCCGTCGACGCAGGCATGGGCAGCAGCCGTGCCGCCAAGTCCCTCGACGAAGCGTTTCTCGCTCAGCCGGTCCTGCGCGGTTTCCAGCGCACGCGGATGGGGGAAGATGCGGCCCTCCGGCATGGCCTGCGCGGTGGCTACGGGGACGTTCTCGAATTCCCACGTCACCACATCGCATTGTGCGGCGAAGGCGGCGAGCGCCGCCGTATCGTCCCATTTGTTGGCGAAGACATCACCGCATACCTGTTCTGCCACGGTGTCGCCCTCGGGTGCATAGGCGATGCAGCGATAGCCGAGCTGTGCAGCGCTCATGGCCATCATCCGGCCCAGCTGGCCGCCGCCAAGAATGCCGATCGTGCCGCCGCGCTTCAGCATCAGTCGACGGGGCGCTCGGTCACCGCCGCGCTGCGCGCTGCGCGCCAGTCCTGCAGCCGCTGCGACAGGTCGGGGTCGTGGTTGGCGAGGATCGCCGCAGCAAGCAGGCCTGCATTGGTGGCCCCGGCCTTGCCGATCGCCAGCGTTCCCACGGGGACCCCGGCCGGCATCTGCACGATCGAGAGCAGGCTGTCCTCGCCCGACAGCGCCCGCGACTGGACCGGTACACCGAGCACGGGGACATGCGTCAGCGCGGCGATCATGCCGGGCAGATGCGCCGCCCCGCCGGCGCCGGCGATGATCACTTCGAAACCGTCCGCTGCCGCACGCTTGGCGAAATCATACATCCGGTCGGGCGTGCGATGCGCGGAGACGATGCGGACATCGGTGGCAACGCCAAGTTCGCCGAGCACTTCTTCGGCGCAGGTCATGGTTTCCCAATCGGACTGGCTGCCCATGACGATCGCAACCTTGGCGTTCCCCGGGGCAGTCATCTCAGCTGTCCTTCAGGTAATAGCGTTCGCCGGTCACCTGCGTGCCGTCGAATTCATAGATGATCGGCTGGCCGGTGGGTATCTCGAGCCCGGTGATCTCGTCATCCGAAATGTTCGACAGGTGCTTGACCAGCGCGCGCAGCGAATTGCCGTGTGCGGAAATGATCACCGTCTCGCCCTTGCCGAGCTGCGGCAGGATCGCTTCTTCCCAATAGGGCAGGACGCGTTCGATCGTGAGCTTGAGACTTTCGGTGCGCGGAACGTCGATCCCGGCGTATCGCGGATCGTCCGACAGGTCGAACTCGCTGCCTTGTTCGAGCTCGGGGGGCGGAATGTCGAAGCTGCGGCGCCAGATATGCACCTGTTCGTCGCCGTGCTTGTCGCGAGTCTCCTGCTTGTTGAGCCCGGTCAGCCCGCCATAGTGGCGTTCATTGAGATGCCAGTCGCGCGTTACCGGGATCCACAGCCGGTCGCATGCTTCCAGCGCAAGGTTGAGGGTCTTGATCGCGCGTTTCTGAACGCTGGTGAAGGCAAGCGTCGGCAAAACGCCCTTCGCCAGCATCAATTCGCCCGCTTCGCGCGCTTCGGTCTCGCCTTTTTCGGTCAGGTCGACATCCCACCAGCCGGTAAAGCGGTTGGCGAGGTTCCACTCGCTCTGCCCATGACGGACGAGGATCAGCTTGGACACTGGGAGCTCCCGTAATTCCCCTAGGAGCAAGGCGCGTTAGCTGCCCGCATCGCCCTTGGAAAGGGGGTGGTCGTCCGATTCGCGGATTTCGCGCGCTTGGCCCTTGCGGCGGCGCAGGTTCTCGCGAAGTTTCGCGGCGAGGCGCTCTTCGCGGCTCAACTTGTCGTCTGGGCTGTCCATGACGCAAGCTTTCGCCAATTTTGCCGCTGCGCTCAAGCGAAGGTTGACTTATGCTGCGCGTCTGCCATTAGCGCGCGCCTCCACCCCGACGGCATTTCCGGGGCGAGATGTGCTGCTGTAGCTCAGTGGTAGAGCGCACCCTTGGTAAGGGTGAGGCCGGGAGTTCAATCCTCCCCAGCAGCACCATTTCCCATATCTTCGCCCCCGGTCCCGGGGGCCGCCCCCCGCGTCAGGAGGACGTTTGCTCGTCATGTCGTGCGTTCGGCCTTGTCCGCGGCATTCGTCCCCTTGATCATGCTGCGCATCGCCTCCCACTGCTCGTCGCCCATGTCCTTGAGCGCGCCGTAGAAGGTTCCGCCGGTCGCCTGGTACCCGGCGCCGTCGATGGCGATGGTCTGGCCGTTGAGCCATTCGGCACCCGGTCCCAGCAGGAACACCGCCAGATTGGCCAGTTCGTGCATTTCGCCGTGGCGGCCCATCGGATTGGTGTCTTCATGCGCATTGTCACCGCGACCGCCGGGTGACAGCCGCGCGCTCATCCCGTCGGTGGGAAACAGCCCCGGGGCGATCGCGTTGAAGCGCAATCCGTGGCGTCCCCATTCGACCGCCAGGCTCTGGGTCATCGCGTTGAGACCGGCCTTGCTCATCGCGCTGGGGACCACGAAGGGTCCGCCGTTCCAAATCCAGGTGGTGAGGATCGACAGGAAGCTTGCGCGCCGTCCTTCGGCGATCAGCCGTTTGCCGATGTCGAGCGTGACATAGAAACTGCCCCGAAAGACGATATCGCTGATGGCGTTGAAACCGCCGACCGACAGGTCCTCGGTGCGGCTGATGAAGTTGCCCGCCGCATTGTTGACCACGCCGGTCAGGGGACCGTGGCTCCAGATCGTATCGACCATGGAATGGATCGCGTCCGGGTCGCGGATGTCACAGGCATGGCCGTGAACCGTTCCGCCGTGCCGCTGCATGAGTTCACTCGCCGTGTCGTCGAGCTTGCCCTGTCGCCGTCCGCAAATATGCACCGCGGCGCCGAGCTTGAGGAAGGCTTCGGCCATTTCGCGGCCCAGCCCGGTGCCACCCCCGGTTATCAGGATGCGCTCGCCTTCCATCAGGTCGTCGCGGAACATCAGTTTGGAAATATCCATGCCTCTACCTTTCCCTTTTGTACGGCATAGCGCACCCGGACCGCGAAACCAGATTGAATAGCCCCACTGTATTGCCTAACTAGAACGCCATGGATGCCGCCGACGACCTCACCCCGCTCGACCCCGCCTACAAGACGCTGCTGCGCGTTCAGTTGGCGATCGCCGCGCTGATCTTGCTGGCGGCAGCCACGATCGCGGAAGTGGCCATCCCGGGATGGACCGGGGTGGTCTGGCTCCCCGCTCTGGCGGTGGCGGCCTATGCGCTGATCCGCGTACCGCTGCGGCGCTATCATGCGCGCGGCTATTCTCTCGCCGGAGAACGGTTGCGCGTGGTCCGCGGCGTGATCTTCCGCTCAGATACCGTGGTGCCCTTCGGCCGCGTCCAGCATATCGATGTCGGCCAGGGACCGCTGGAACGCGTCTTCCATCTCGCCACGCTCACGGTGCGCACGGCGGGCACGCACAGCGCTTCGGTTGCGCTGCCCGGGCTCAGCCATGGCGATGCGGTGGCCATGCGCGAGGAAATCCGCGCTGCGATCAGGCGCGACACGCGGTGAACGAAGAGGCCGGGAACGACGCGCTCAGAACTGATCCCCGCACCTTCGCGGTGCGCGCGATCGCGATGCTTGGTCAGCTGGTCCTGCCGATAATCGTCGGCGCTTTCGCCATCCTCGATAAAGGCGATCTGGGCGACTTGCTGCTGTATTTCGTGCCGCTGGTGCTGGTGGCTGGCGGGGGCAACCTCCTGTTCGCCTATCTGCGCTGGACCCGGCTGACCTATACTGTCGGGGACACCGATATTCGGGTGGAAAGCGGCGTTCTGTCGCGCGCAGCACGGTCCGTTCCTTACGAACGGATCCAGGACGTTAGCCTCGAGCAGAAGCCGCTGCCCCGGCTGTTCGGACTGGTCGAGGTGCGTTTCGAAACCGGCGCGGGCGGTGGTGATGACCTGTCGCTCGCCTATCTGCGCGAAAGCGAGGGCGAACGCCTGCGCGAACTGGTGCGTTCGCGCCGCGAAGGGCCGGCCGCTTTTGCTGCGCCCATCGGCGAGGAAGAACTTGCCGAGGCCAACACCGCGCATCTGCTGTACGCCATGTCGCCCAGACGGGTCGTCACTTTCGGTCTGTTCGAATTCTCGCTGGTGGTCGTCGCGGTCGCGGCAGGCGTGGCGCAGCAGTTCGATTTCCTGCTTCCCTTCGAAATCTGGGACTGGCGCGGCTGGCGCGACATTTCGGATTGGCGGGCCTGGGGCGACCAGCTTTCCGGCCCTGGCGCATGGCTCGCGGGGCTGGGGATCCACACACAGGTCCTGGGCGCCCTGATCGCGGCCCTGGCGTTGCTTCTGATCGGCGTGGCGAGCGGAGTGGTGCGGACGGTCTTGCGCGAATGGGGGTTCCGGCTGGAACGAACCGACAAGGGTCTGCGGCGGCGGCGCGGGCTGTTGACGCGAACCGATCTGGTCATGCCGACCCACCGGATCCAGGCGCTGCGGGTGCGGACGGGAATGGTGCGGCGCCTGTTCGGCTTCCATGCGCTCAAGGCTGTCAGCCTTGCGAGCGATAGTGGATCCGCCAACCACGACGCCGTCCCCTTCGGACGGATGAATGAAATTGCGCGCGTCGTGAGTGAAACGGGGTTCGCGCTGCCTGACGAAAGCTCCGACTGGCATCGCGGGGCACCGGCCCACCGAATCGATGCCTTCCTGTTGGGGCTGGCGGCGATGCTTGTCCTGTCCGGGATAGCCCTAGCCTTGGGGCATTGGAAGCTGGCGATCGTGCCAACCATTCTCGGTGGCGGCGCGATTGCGTTCGACCAGTTCCTTACCTGGCGCTGGACTCGCCATGCGCTCGATCGTGATCGGCTCTATACCCGGCGCGGATGGCTGGCGCCCGGCATGACCATCGCCGCGCGGCATAAACTGCAATCGGTCGAGCTGGTGCAGCATCCGCTGGCCCGGCTTCGCGGTTATGCCGATGTCCGCTTTGGGCTGGCCGGCGGGAATTTGCGGCTGCGCGGGCTGTCGGTGGCAGAAGCGGAGCGTGTGCGGGTAGCAGTGCTCGACAGCATGGCTGCGAACGACTTTTCACAGATCAGCGAGGCGACGCCGACCGGCTGCTAGGCGCGCAGCGGCTCCCATTCGGGATGCTGATCGAATTGCGCGGCGACGTAAGAGCAGCTGGGAATGATCTTGAAGCCTTCGCGCCGGGCATCGCGCACCAGCGCATCCACCAGCCGCCCGGCGATACCCTGTCCGCGAAGTTCCGGCGGTACGATCGTATGCTGGGCATCGCGGGCACCGCCGCGCTGCGTCCATGTGAGCTTCCCGGCCGCATCGCCCGAGCCGATGCTTACCAGATATTCGCCATGAGTGGTGTGATCGTGGCGTTCGATTACAATTTCGTCGTTTTCCATGCCCGAAAGTTTCCCTTCTGGGCAAGCAACGTTCCCCTGTCTAAGGGGTTCCGATGCTGTTTCTCTCCGACAATGCAGCCGCAGTGCACCCTGCGGTCTGGGACGCCCTCAAGGCCGCCGACGAGCCCGATTCGCCCTATGACGGCGACAGGGGGAGCGCGGCGCTGGACGACCGGTTTTCGCAGCTGTTCGGCCGCCCATGCACGGTACTCTGGGCAGGCACCGGGACCGCAGCGAACTGCCTCGCGCTCGCCACCATGGTCCCGCCCCACGGAGCGGTGGTCTGCCATGAAGAAGCGCATATCGAAATGGACGAAGGCGGCGCGCCGGGTTTTTACCTCCACGGGGCCAAGCTGATTCTGGCCGAAGGCACTAGTGCCAAGCTGACACCGGAGGCCATTCGCGCAGCGGTCGATCCGATCCGCGACGATGTCCACCAGGTTCAGCCGCATGCGATCTCGATCACGCAGCCGAGCGAATATGGCTGCGTCTACCGAACGGATGAAATCGCCGCGATCGCCGAACTGGCGCGCGAACGCGGGCTTGGCCTGCACATGGACGGCGCACGGTTCGGCAATGCGGTCGCGTTCCTCGATTGCGCGCCCGGGGACGCGGTCGGAGCGGCCGACGCGCTCAGTTTCGGTTTTATCAAGAACGGCGGAATGAGCGCCGAGGCGATCGTATTCTTCGATCAGGAGCTCGCCGATGTCGCGCGCTATCGCCGCAAGCGGGCGGGGCACCTCCAGTCGAAGGGACGCTTTCTCGCCGCGCAACTCCACGCCATGCTCGAGCGGGACGTCTGGCTGGACAATGCCCGGCACGCCAATGCCGCTGCGCAGGAGATCGCACGCGCGTGCGAAACGCGGCTGATGCATCCGGTCGAAGCCAATGAAGTGTTCGTTCGCTGCACCGCTGACGAGCGCGATGTGCTTCGCGAACAAGGCTTCGGTTTTTACGACTGGGGTACAGATGCGGCGCGCTTCGTCACGGCCTGGAACACGCGCGACGCCGCCGCCGCCGCGCTGGCACGGGCTATCGCCAGCCTATGAGCGCGCCTGCCGAGGCCGAGAGCCTGTTTACCCCTCGCAATTTCATCGCCTTCGTGATTGTCAGCCTGATTTGGGGCGGCACCTGGCTGGTCATCCGCGACCAGATCGCCAGCGTTCCGGCGAGCTGGTCAATCTCATACCGCTTCGTAATCGCCGCGCTGGGCATGTTCGCGCTTGCCGCCCTGCGCCGCGAACCGCTGCTGCTGGTCGCGGGGGGGCTGCGCTGGGCGGCCTTGCTCGGCCTCTTCCAGTTCACGCTCAACTTCGCATTCGTCTACAATGCCGAAGCCTATATCACCTCAGGCCTGGTCGCCGTGATGTTCGCCTTGCTGGTGGTGCCCAATGCCGTCCTGGGCCGGATCTTCCTGCACCAACCCATCACCGGTGCATTCGTGCTCGGGTCGTTGATTGCGGCGATCGGTGTCGCGCTGCTGTTCGCGCATGAATGGCGTTCTTCGCCGGCAACACTGCAACAGGTGCTGCTCGGGGCCGGCCTGACGGTTGGCGGCATCCTTTCGGCCAGCGCAGCCAATATCACGCAAGCAATGGAGGGCGCGAAAAAGCAGCCTTTCCTTGCGCTCCTTGCATGGGCGATGACAATCGGCGTGCTGATCAACACCGTCTTTGCGCTGGTAACGGCAGGCCCGCCCCAATTCGATCCCCGACCATCCTACACGATGGGGATCCTGTTTCTCGGCCTCGCCGGATCGGTCGTCACCTTCCCGCTTTATTACGGCCTCGTCCGCAAGGTCGGGGCGGGGAAGGCGGCTTACAGCTCGGTGATCGTCCCGGTTGTGGCCATGATCCTCTCGACGCTGTTCGAAGGGTTCGTCTGGGGACCGTTGCCGGCCGCCGGGGCAGTCGTCACGCTGGTCGGTATGGTCGTGGCCATGCGGGGCCGGGCAACCGCACCACCGCGGCGGGCTACGCCCGAGCCATAATCGTCGCGAGCCCTTCGCGATAGGTCGGGAAGGCGGGTTCCCAGCCAAGCACGCGTTTCGCCTTGCCATTGGCGACGCGTCGGTTCTCGGCGTAGAAACCGCGCGCCATCGGCGGCAGCCCTGCATCCTCGATGCTTTGCAGCGGCGGCGGCGCCTGGCCCAGCAGACGACAGGCTTCTTCAATTACGGTGTTCTGGCTCGTGGGCAGATCGTCCGCCAGATTATAGGCGCCCGCTGGTGCATCGCGGCCAACCGCAGTGATCACGCCCGCCACGATATCCGCCACGTGAACGCGGCTGAAAACCTGCCCCGGAAGATCTATGCGGTGCGCTTTGCCCTGTTCGATCCGGTCGAATGCGCTACGACCCGGGCCGTAGATGCCGGGAAGACGGAACACACGCGCGCCGGCATCCAGCCAGCGCGAATCGCATTCCGCCCGTGTGCTGCGCCGTCCGCCGCCGGTGGGGGAAGCCTCGTCGACCCAGGCCCCCTGCGCATCACCATAGACCCCCGTCGACGACAGATAGCCCAGCCACCGGTCGCCGATCAGGTCGCCATAGCGGTCGAGCACCGGATCGCTTCCTTCGCTGGGCGGAACGCTGCTCAGGACATGGGTGGCAGAATCCACAGCCTGCGCGACGGCGGTGCGGTCGTCGAACGCCAGATTGCCCGCGCTGCCGGTAGCATCGACATGCCAGCCCCTGCCGCGCAGCGCATCGGCGATCCGTGTCGCGGTATAGCCGAGGCCGAAGATCAGCAGGCGAGTCAAGCCACGCCGTAACCAAACGCTTGCCTGGTGGACCGCGTGCAAAAGGCACTCGGAGCAGCACGGAGCTTGGCGGAAATGTCGCGGCTGATATTGGCCGCAGAAAAGAGGTCGAACAAGAGGGTCATGCGAGGTCGCTGGCTGGGGCAGGCCAGCGGCGCTGTCAATCGCTGCAATCGGCGCAGCGCCTTGTGAACGCAATGTCTCGACGGACGTTGCAAGGAGTGACAGACCAAGAAGCTACGCATTCGACAGGAATTCCATGGATATCGCGCGCACTCCCGCAACCCCCGACGGCAATCCCGAAATGGCCGACGCCGCCATCCAGCCAAAGGCCCCACCCGAAATCCGCCGCGAGGATTACAAGCCCTTTCCCTGGCTGGTTCCGACCATCCGCCTGACGTTCGATCTCGCCTTGGATCAAACGCGAGTTACCGCAAGACTGGAGATCGAACGCAATCCGGCGGCTGAAGCGGAGCGGACCATCCGCCTGAACGGCGACGGGCTCCAGCTCGAGTCCCTATCGTGCGACGGCGACGAAAGTACCGATTACCGGATGGATGGCGAAGATCTGCTGGTGACACTTCCCGGCGAACGCCACTCGCTCGAGATCGTCACCGTCATCGATCCGTCGGCCAATTCGCAACTGATGGGGCTGTACGCTTCGGGCGGAATGCTGTGCACGCAATGCGAAGCGGAAGGGTTCCGCCGGATCACCTTCTTCCCCGACCGGCCCGATGTGCTGAGCACCTATACCGTCCGGATGAGCGGGCCCAAAGCCCTGTTTCCTGTCCTGCTCTGCAACGGCAATCGGACGGATCAGGGCGAGAAAGGCAATACGCACTGGGCCGAATGGCACGATCCGTGGCCCAAGCCGTCCTATCTCTTCGCACTCGTCGCCGGCGATCTTGTCGCCCGCAGCGACAGCTTCACAACCATGAACGGCCGCGAGGTGGAGCTCAACGTCTATGTCCGCGACGGCGATCTCGACCGGACCGAGCACGCGATGGAAAGCCTCAAGCGCTCGATGCGCTGGGATGAGGAGGTCTTCGGACGCGAATACGATCTCGACCTGTTCAACATCGTCGCCGTATCCGATTTCAACATGGGGGCGATGGAGAACAAGGGCCTCAACATCTTCAACACCAAATACGTCCTTGCCGACCCCGAGACCGCCACCGATGGCGATTACGACGGGATCGAAGGCGTAATCGGCCACGAGTATTTCCACAACTGGTCGGGCAATAGGGTAACCTGCCGCGACTGGTTCCAGCTGAGCCTGAAGGAAGGCTTCACGGTACTGCGAGACCAGCTGTTCAGCGCGCAAATGGGCAGCGCGCCGGTCAAGCGGATCGAGGATGTGCGCGTGTTGCGCGGTGTGCAGTTTCCCGAGGATTCGGGGCCGCTGGCTCATCCGATCCGTCCGGATTCGTATCGCGAAATCAGCAATTTCTACACTGCCACTGTCTATAACAAGGGCGCCGAGGTCATTCGCATGATGCGGACGATGGCAGGCGAGGAAGCCTTCCGCCGCGGCACCGATCTCTACTTCGAGCGCCACGATGGCGAAGCGGCGACCTGCGAGGACTTCGTTCGCGCGATGGAGGACGGCGCCGATCTGGATCTTGCGCAGTTCCGGCTATGGTACTCGCAGGCCGGGACCCCCAAGGTTGCCGCGCGGCTGACACATGAAGGCCAGACCGCCACGCTCACGCTGACGCAAACCGTACCTGCGACGCCAGGCCAGCCCGACAAGCAGCCGATGCCTATCCCGCTCAATCTGGCGTTGTTCGACCGTGAGAGCGGCAATCACGCGGGTGAAGAACTGGTAGTGCTCGATAGCGAAACGGCACAATTTTCCTTCGACGGCTTTGCGACCAGACCCGTGCTCTCGATCAATCGCGGCTTCTCGGCGCCGGTCTCCATCGACCGTGATGTTCCGCGCGACGAACTCGTCTTCCTCGCTGCGCGCGACGACGATCCCTTCGCGCGGTACGAAGCGATGCAGGAACTGATGACAGGCTATCTTGTTGGCAGCGTCTCGGGCGAGCTCGACGATGCCGAGCGCGACGCTGCGCGCGGCGATATCGCGCAGGCGATGCGCGCAGTGATCGAGGATAGCGCGCTCGACGATCTGATGCGCGGCGAACTGATGGTCATGCCGAGCCAGGCGTACATAGCGGAACAGATGCTGATCGCCGATCCGGGCAGTATCCATGCCGCTCGCGAAGCGCTCAAGGCGGACGTAGCCACACGGCTCGCCGATCCTCTCCATGCGCTTTACGAAAGAGCCGTCCAAGTGCCCTTTGCACTCGATGCCGAGGCGAAGGGCGCGCGCAAGGTCAAGACGCTGGCGCTATCCTATGCCGCTGCCGGCGATCCGGCCACCGCATCCGGTCTTGCGGCGCAGCAATACGACCGCGCGGACAATATGACCGATCGGCAGGGCGCGCTGATGGTGCTGGCCGGGCTCGACAGTGCGGAACGCACCGGCCGGCTGCTCGACTTCTACAATCGATACCGGGGCAACGCTCTGGTGATCGACAAGTGGTTCGCACTGCAGGCCAGTTCGCTTCATCCCCACGCGATCGAGCATGTGAAGTCCTTGCGCGAACATGAGGATTTCGCGCTGCGCAATCCGAATCGCGTGCGGTCGCTCTACATGGCCTTCGCCAGCAACCCCGGCGCGTTCCATTCTGCCGATGGCGAGGGCTATCGCATGCTCGCCGATCTGATCCTCGAACTCGATCCGATCAATGCGCAAACCGCTGCCCGGTTCGTTCCCGCACTGGGGCGCTGGCGCCGGATCGAGGAAGGCCGCGCGCAGTTGATGCGCGAAGCGCTCCAGCGGATTGCCGAAGCGCCGAAGCTGTCGCGCGATACATATGAACAGGTTACCCGTTCGCTGGGCTAGTACGATGAGCGACTATCTTACGGCTTCCTCGCTGGGCGATATCCCTCATGGGTTCTCCAGCTCCGCGGGACTTGGTGCGGACCAGATTCTTCCCGACGCCGCGCTTGTCCGCGTCAGGCAGGTCCATTCCGCGACGGTCGTGACCGCTTGCGATGCCTGGGAAGAGCCTCCCGAAGCCGATGCAATCGTCACGAACCGGCCTGGCCTTGCGCTGGGTATCGTTACCGCGGACTGCGCGCCGGTGCTGCTCGCCGATCCGGAGGCGCGCGTCATCGGCGCGGCGCATGCCGGGTGGCGCGGTGCGTTGGCTGGCGTGCTTGGCAACACGGTAGCCGCGATGGAGACCCTCGGCGCAAGCCGCGGGGCTATCCGGGCGGCCATCGGGCCGACAATTGCGCAGGCCAGCTACGAGGTCGACGCCGCGTTTCGGGACCATTTCACGCCCGCCGATGCCCGCTTCTTCACGCCCGGCCGCGCTGGACATTGGCAGTTCGACCTGCCGGCCTATGCGGCCCAACGCTTGCGCGAGGCAGGCGTCACCCGGATCGCCGATGTGCGACAGGATACCTACACACAGCCAGAGCGGTTTCATTCCTATCGCCGCGCCGGGCACCGGGGCGAGGAAACTGCCGGCCGCCAGCTCAGCATCATCGCGCTTGGCCGATAGAGCCAATCGCCGGTGCCGGGCCGGAACGGGCCTCGGTTGCACGCGACTGCATAAAGCTTGCCAAAATGGCGGTTGGCAACCCGCCGCAGAGCGGCTAGAGGCGCGTCCAAACCGGGCACATATGGGGCTTTTGCGGACGCGTTATCTATGTCGTGTGCGCCGGCTTTCCACCTCACCCGGTCGATAAATTCGCACAGCGCGTCTCCGGGTCCAGGCCCGGGGCGCAAGTACAAGGCAGGCAAGGCAAAGCGCTGATGGCAGACACGGCTGCAACCGCAACTCCCGAAACGGCAGGCGACACCGCCGATGGCATTCGCCGCCGCGATTTCCTCGACATCGCTGCGGTAAGCGCGGCAGGTATCGGCGGCCTCGCGGTCGTCTATCCGCTGGTTACTCAAATGGCGCCGTCGAAGGACGTGCTCGCCGCCAGCTCGACCGAGGTCGACGTTTCGGCGATCGAGCCGGGGCAGGCGATCAAGGCCGTCTTCCGCAAGCAGCCGCTGTTCATCCGCCGGCTTACCCCGGCCGAAGTCGCCGCCGCCAATGCGACGCCGGCAGGCTCGCTTCGCGATCCGGCATCGCTCGCCGATCGGACGAAGGAAGGGCATGAGGACATGCTCGTCACCATGGGTGTATGCACCCACCTCGGCTGTGTCCCGCTCGGGGCGGCCGAAGGCGAAGTGAAGGGCGAATTCGGCGGGTATTTCTGCCCCTGCCACGGTTCGCACTACGACACCGCGGGCCGTATCCGTAAGGGTCCGGCACCGACCAACCTCGAAGTGCCGGAGTACGAGTTCACCTCGGACACCGTCATCCAGGTCGGCTGAGCTTAGAGAGAAGAGACGATACGATGAGCTTTCCCTGGGCCAAGGAATACGCCCCCACCAATGGGGTCACCAAATTCCTCGACGAGAAGTTGCCGCTGCCGCGCCTCGTTTATAACGCTGTCGGCGCAGGTTATCCGGTGCCGCGCAACCTGAGCTATTTCTGGAATTTCGGCGTCCTCGCCGGCTTCTTCCTGGTGGTGCAGATCGTCACTGGTGTGGTTCTGGCGATGCATTATGCCGCCAATGCGCAGGTCGCCTTCGCGACGACCGAGCATATCATGCGTGACGTCAACTGGGGCTGGATGATGCGCTATGCGCACGCCAATGGCGCCAGCTTCTTCTTCATCGTGATCTACCTCCACATCTTCCGCGGCCTGTTCTACAGCTCGTACAAGGCCCCGCGGGAAATGATCTGGCTGCTCGGTGTGGTCATCTTCCTGCTCATGATGGCGACCGCGTTCATGGGTTACGTGCTGCCCTGGGGCCAGATGAGCTTCTGGGGTGCCAAGGTGATCACCGGCCTGTTCGGTGCCATTCCCGTGGTCGGCGAACCGATCCAGGTGTGGCTGCTGGGCGGCTTCGCGCCCGACAATGCCGCGCTCAACCGCTTTTTCAGCCTCCACTTCCTGCTGCCCTTCGTGATCGCGGGTGTCGTCATCCTGCACATCTGGGCGCTGCACATTCCCGGTTCGTCGAACCCGACCGGTGTCGAAGTGAAGAGCGAGAGCGATACGCTCCCGTTCCATCCGTACTACACCGCGAAGGACGGCTTCGGCCTCGGCATCGCGCTGCTGCTGTTCTTCACCATGGTGTTCTTCCTGCCCAATGCGCTGGGCCACCCGGACAATTACATCGAAGCCAACCCGCTTTCGACGCCGGCGCACATCGTGCCCGAATGGTACTTCTGGCCGTTCTACGCGATCCTGCGGGCCTTCACCGTCGACTTCCTGTTCTTCCCCGCGAAGCTGCTCGGCGTGATTGCAATGTTCGGCTCGATCCTGGTGTGGTTCATCCTGCCGTGGCTCGACAAGTCGCCCGTGCGCAGCGGCCACTACCGCCCGCTGTTCCGCAAGTTCTTCTGGTTCGGCCTGATCCCCGCGATGGTCGTGCTGTTCATCTGCGGCGGTGCCCCGGCGGAAGAGCCCTATGTGATGCTCAGCCAGATCGCGACGGCGTATTACTTCCTGCACTTCCTCGTGATCCTGCCGATCGTCGGCCAGATCGAGAAGTCCGAACCGCTGCCCTATTCGATCACCGAAGCCGTCCTCGGCTCGGACAAGAAGGCGGTGCTCGGCGAAAACACCACGCCGGCCGTCTAAGCGAGTTACGAGACCAGACATGACCAAGCTTCTCAGCATCCGCCTCGTCGCCATTTTCGTCGGCCTCGGCTTCGCACTGATTGCGCTCTATTCCTTCGTCTTGGGTGCCTATGCCTGGATGACTGAAGAGCCTGCCGGGCACCTTCCCTACGAGGAACCGCGTGATATCGCCTTCTCGTTCGACGGGCCGTTCGGCAAGTGGGACATCCAGCAGCTGCAGCGCGGCTTCAAGGTTTACGACGAGGTTTGTGCGGCATGCCACAGCCTTAAGTTCGTCGCCTTCCGCGACCTCGAGCAGCTTGGCTATGACGAGGGCCAGGTAAAGGCGTTCGCCGCTTCGAAGCAGGTGCCGGGTATCGATCCGAACACCGGGGAAGCGACCACGCGCCCCGGCCTTCCGACCGACTACTTCCCCGATCCCTATCCCAACAATGTTGCGGCTGCGGCGGCGAACAACAACGCCATCCCGCCCGACCTGTCGCTGATGACCAAGGCGCGCGGCGACGGCGTGAACTACGTGGCTTCGCTGCTTTCGGGCTATTCCGAGCCGACGGCGGAACTGCTCGCGGAGCATCCCGAAGCCGCTCCGGGACCGGGTCTCTATCACAACCCCTATTTCCCGAACCTCAACCTCGCGATGGCTCCGCCGCTGACCACCACGGGCCAGGTCACCTATGACGACGGGACCGAGGCGACGGTGGAACAGATGTCGACCGATGTCGCGGCCTTCCTCGCCTGGACCGCAGAACCGACCATGGTCCAGCGCAAGCAGACCGGCTGGCCGGTGTTGATCTTCCTGCTCTTCGCTACGGTTCTGGCCTATTTGTCGAAACAGCAGATCTGGGCAGCGGCAAAGCCCAAGAAAGACTGAACCCATTCGGTCTGACGATTTTCGCGCCCCTTGCATCCTGGTGATGCGAGGGGCGTTTCGATTCCGGGGAGGTAGGCCATGACGCCTGACGAAATCAAAGCACTTGTCCGCACGATTCCGGACTTCCCCAAGACGGGTATCCAGTTTCGCGACATCACCACGCTTCTCGGTCACGGCCGCGGTTTTGCTGCAACGGTCGAGTGGCTGACGCAGGCGGTTGGGGGCGCTGAAGCGATTGCAGGCATGGAAGCGCGCGGCTTTATCTTCGGTGCAGCGGTGGCTGCCCGGCTCGAGTTGCCCTTCCTGCCGATCCGCAAGCCGGGTAAATTGCCCTGCGAAGTGATTGGCGTCGAATACGAACTGGAATACGGGCTCGACCGCTTGGAAATGGATCCCGCCGCGGTCGGCGCAGGCCAGCATGTGGCGATCGTCGACGACCTGCTCGCGACCGGGGGCACCGCGGTCGCCGCTACCGAACTGCTCCGCAAGGCCGGTGCGCGTGTCGATCGCGCTGCATTCGTGATCGACCTGCCCGATCTGGGCGGCAATGCGCGCTTGGCCAGCCAGTCGCTCGATGTCCGCGCCTTGATGGCCTTCGATGGCGACTAAGCGTTTCGCGCAGGACTGGATATATTCTGTCCATCGGGCATTAAGGGTACTCGCGCGTTGCGGCGCACCGGTCGGCGGACAGCCGCGCAGCCAGAGAGACCCATGGAACAATCACTAGTCATCGCGATGGTCGGCATGCTGGGCATAGGTGCCCAATGGCTGGCCTGGCGGACGGGCTGGCCGGCCATCGTCCTGATGCTTGCGGCGGGCTTCCTGGCGGGTCCGGTGCTCGGCCTGTTCGATCCCGAACATGCATTCGGCGACCTGCTCGATCCGATGATCGCTATCGGGGTCGCGCTCATCCTGTTCGAAGGCGGGCTCAGCCTCGATTTTCGTGAGCTTCGGCATGCAGGCGAAGGGGTTTGGCGGCTGGTCTTGCTGGGTGGGCCGATCGCCTGGGTGCTCGGTGCATTCGCTGCGCACTCGATCGGCGGTCTCGAATGGCCGGTGGCGATCCTGTTCGCCGGCATCCTGGTAGTCACCGGGCCGACGGTGGTGATGCCGCTGCTGCGCCAATCGTCGGTCAAGGCACGGCCCGCAGCGATCCTCAAGTGGGAAGCCATCGTCAACGACCCCATCGGCGCGCTCTTCGCAGTGGTGTCCTACGAATATTTTCGCGCGGTCACCGAATCGCCCGGTGCCAGCCTGTTCGAAGTCGTCCCGCCGCTGATCATCGCCGCCATCATCGCAGGTCTGATCGGCTATGTTGCGGCCGCGGCGATCGCCTGGGCATTTCCGCGCGGGGCCATTCCCGAATATCTCAAGGTGCCCGTGCTGCTTACCTCGGTCATCGTGGTGTTTGTGCTGTCCAACCAGATCGAGCACGAAGCCGGGCTGGTCGCGGTGACCGTGATGGGCATCGCGCTGGCGAACATGAACGTTTCGTCCCTGCGCAGCATTCATCCGTTCAAGCAGAACATCGCGGTAATCCTTATCGCCGGCATATTCGTCCTGCTTTCGGCCAGCCTCGAATTCGAGGAACTGGCTTATCTCAACTGGAACTTCGGCCTGTTCCTGCTCGCGCTGTTGTTCCTCGTTCGACCCGCAACCATCCTGCTGAGCCTGCTCGGCAGTTCTGTCCCGTGGAACGAACGGCTGTTCCTTTCCTGGATCGCACCGCGCGGTATCGTGCTGGTAGCCATCTCCGGCCTGTTCGCGCTCCGGCTCGAGGATATCGGCTATGACGGTACGGCACTGATCGGGCTCAGCTTCGCGGTGGTGGTCGCCACCATCGTGGCGCACGGTTTCACGATCGATCTCGTCGCGCGTCTGCTCAATCTCAAGGGCAGTAACCGCCCGGGGGTGCTCATCGTCGGGAGCACGCCGTGGACGATCTCGCTTGCGCTCATGATGCAGGAACTCAAGGCGCCCGTGATGGTCGTTGATTCGAGCTGGCAGCGGCTCGCGCTCGCCCGCCAGAAGGGACTGCCTTTCTACCATGGGGAAATCCTCAATGAGGCGACCGAGCACAATCTCGACCTGACCCCCTATTCAGTGCTGGTGGCGGCAACCGAAAACGAGGCGTACAACGCGCTCGTCTGCAATGAATTCGCCTATGAGATCGGACGCGATACGGTTTTCCAGCTCGGTGATGCGATCGACGACGAGGACCGCCACGCGCTGCCGAGCGGCATCCGCGGCCGCGCCTTGTTCGAAAGCGGCTTCGGCGTCGAAGACGTAAACGAACGGCTCGCGCGGGGCTGGGTGTTCCGCAAGACCAAGCTCTCGGAAGAATTCACCTTTGCCGCGGCGCAGGATCGCTTGCCAGATGCCGCCGCCATGCTGCTGCTGGTGCGCGACAACGGCACGCTGCGCTTCTTCACGCATGCCGCGCGGCCCGAGCCGCGGGCAGGCGACGTGATCGTCAGTTTCGCGCCTCCGCAGGAACGCAGCGCTCAGGATGCGGCTGCCAAACGCGATCGCAAACGCAACAAGACCGCCGAACAGGGGGCATGAGATGAAGCACCGTTCCACTCTGACACTGGCGGCCGCCATGGCGGCTACGATGCTTGCAGGCTGCAAGGATGATCAGCCGCAGCCGCCCTCCGATGCCGACGCGCCGCCCGAAAAGCGCTCGATCTTCCGGCCCGAGTTCCAGGTCGAGCCAATCGAGAGTTTCGAGCCCAGCGGGTCGCTCGAAACCACTGTGAAGTTCCCGGACGGCACCGAGCTGACCGAAGAAGGCCGCGCAGCGCTCGCCACAGTGCTTGCGTCGCCGCAGAACGAGGAAGGCGGGCTGATCTATCTGCGCGGTCACACCGACAGCGGTGGCAGCGACGAGGCGAATATGCGGGCATCGCTCGCCCGGGCCGAGGCGGTGCGCGACTGGCTGGTCGAAAACGGCGTCGCTGAAGACCGGATCCGCACAATCGCCTTCGGCGAGCAGAACCCCATCGCCCCGAATGCCCTCCCGGACGGTACGCCCGACGAAGACGGCCGTGCGGCCAACCGGCGCGTCGAAATCGAGGTCCTCACGCGCGAACCGCCGATGATCAAGGACGAGCCGACTCTGGCGGAAACGCTGGCATCCTCCGCAGAAGAAGAACGCGGTGAAAGCAGCGATACGTCACAATAGCGTGTTGACGCCGAAGCCGCTTCGATGGCATTGGCGCCGCACCCGAGCGGGTATAGCATAGTGGTAATGCTCCAGCCTTCCAAGCTGGCTAGAGGGGTTCGATTCCCCTTACCCGCTCCACTTCCCTGAACCAGCCGCAGAAAACCGCCATTCCGGAGGCGGTAGTGCGCACACCTTCACCCATAGCTTCTCACACGGCTTCTCACATGAGCGGCCCGACGCGGGCGACTTCGTCGTACGCGTTCGGTGTACGGGTTCGCTAGTGTGGGACAGCATAGCTATCTCGTGCGTCGCGGAGCGCGATACCATTTCCGCCGCAGAAATCCGGCCGCTTTCGGCTGTGGCCATCCTATAAGCATAGCGTTGGGCACAGCCGATCCGGTCGAGGCGCGTCGTCTCGTTCGTCGGCTGGCCGTGAGATGGGACGAGTTGCTTATGCTGATGACGCCAAAAATCGAACGCGGCCATCTGACGATCCACGAGCAGAAAGCTCTATTCCGCCAAGGGCTGGAGGAGGAACTTGCGCGAGCGACTGCGCATATCACCGCGCCGATCGGATCAATGCGAGCCGACAACCACAATCACAAGATAATGGCGGCAGCATATCGTATCGTGGCGCGCGTTACGCACGATACGCCAGAAGTCGGTTCTGACGCCGTGATGGCCGAGATAGACGAAACCTGGTCCGAGCAGGAAGTCCGGTTGCTGAGAACAGTGTTACGGGTCTTGGTTACGCCGATGACCATCAGTCGCACAGATGCGTTGGAGAGCATTGAGGCACTCGGCATTCCCGTGAACAATGGCACGTGCACAGAAGCGCGCGCGCATCTGCTACGCGGCTATGCGGAAGCGCATTCTCGTGTCGAGGAAGCTCTGCAGTTCGGTCTCAATATCGCGCGGAGCGGTCCGCACCAATTACTGGCCGAAGATTGGCCTGCTAGCCTGCGATCAGCCTCTGGAAATTCTGCCCCTGATCCTTCGAATGCTGCCCGGGCGGGCCCTGCGGAACCACCGCTTGCCCACAAGGACGAGGGAAACCTGTTTTTCGCGAAGACCACTACCGTGCGTTTCAGCGAGCAGCTGGACGAGCTGCACGATGTGATGTTCGAGGCGAATGGCTGGCAACCGGACAACAACAAGACCCGCCATATGCTCGAGGCGTTCGCATGGCTTACGGGTGATAAGGCGATGTCGGATTACGGGCCTGCGGACATCGATGAATACGTCCGGCGTTTGGCGCGTATTCCCAAGGGGTTCGATTGGGGACGTCTGCACGAGAAGGGTGCGATGGCGATGCCGTTCGATCCCGCTTCCTATCCTCAGCTGTCCAGCACGGACCGCCGCAGTGATCGCACGATCAACAGTCACCTGACGAAGCTTCAGGCTGCGTCGAATATCCTGAAGAAGACTTATTGGCTTCATCGCCAAGGCTTTGGTCAGGTCATGGATTTTCAGGAAGCCCGGAAACGAATCTCGGTCAACGATAGTGATCCGAAGCGTATGCCGCTGACCGAGGCGAACCTTGTCGCGCTCTATAGTCTTCCGCTGTGGCAGGGCGGTGGGGGTTGCAACGCACGCGTAAAGCCGGTTCGAAATCCCACGATCTATCAGGACGCTGCCTACTGGGTGCCGTTGCTTGGCACCTACGCCGGGACGTCGCGGGAAGAGGCATGTGGTCTGGAGCTCGTCGATGTCGAGATTTCGGCCGAGACACCTTACATTCTCGTCCAGGCCAACATGACCAAGAGCAAGGATGGTTTGACGCCGGGAGGCCTCAAGCGCGCATCCCGCAGGCGAGCGCTGCCTCTACATCCCCAGTTGTTGCGACTGGGATTTGCAGATTATGTAGCAGCGATCGCAGCAGAAGGCTGGGACCGGCTCTTCCCCGAACTTTACGGCGAATTTGAAGCTGACGGCCAATATGTGCGTTGGAAGAAGCCCGGAGGACCGAAATTCTACGGAACCGCTTGGCGATACATGATAGATGCCGCCCATGTGATCGAACCGCTGCCGAAGACATCTGGCGGGAAGCATGCCGACTACCATTCACAGCGCACGTTTCACTATAGCGCGATGGCTGGCGAGGATGTCAGCGAGGCACTGCTTGCGCGTCACGTAGGCCATAGCCAGCGCACGACCGGCGGCCGGAATTACAACCGCCGCGCACTTGCCTTGGGCGAAGAGCGTGAATTGGCCGAAAGACTGACCGTCCTCTTGCGCGAGGTGCCCATCGTCACCCGACACATTCCGACACCGCCCCGAGTGAACCTGTTGCATCTGAACAAGCGGTCGCGGGTCGGATCGGCGCCGGGGCGCAACGCGGCGGATCGATTTCTGGCATGATCGAGGCGGTCTAGATGTTCAGTTCCAGCTCGCCAGCGTTTAAGGGAGAGATCTTGCTACAGAGTGTTTAGGCACACGGGAATTTTTCCATGGTGCACCGGACTGGCGATGTCTGCATTTCTCCAGTCCGGCGCATAGGTACGGTGAAGGCTCAGGCCGCGTTATCGAAACCCTCGGCGATGTCGCCATGCAGGGTCCCAACATATGTACGCAACTCGGCAGCAAGGCCATGATCCGGACGTCGTCGCAAGAACCCCTCGATCAGCGTTACGATGGCAGGCTCAAGCCGTAGGCCATTCATGCCCTGAGCAACTAACCATCCGATCTTCGCGATGGCGAGTAGGAGACAGTCCAACTCAACGTGATCGCGCAGATTTTGCCAAGCGGCAGCGCTTGCTGGCCGGGGAACGCTGGACTTCGCTGCAACGAGATCGAACGGCACGCCCACGCGCAGCAATAGCTGACTAAGGTGGGTCCACGTTCTACCTCCCCCTTTCATCATCAGGCCGAGATCGAGATGCGGCCGAGGGCCTTTTCGGCCAGGCTGGTCGATGAGCTGCGGTGGCAGCCGCAATCCGTGCGCTATGCTAGCGTGCAGCAGGATCGGCACGTCGGTCGCCAACCCGCCATAGGTGATGACGGGCTTGTCGTCATTCGCCCGCAGGTAATCGAAGACCTTGGTGACCACACCAGCTTCGTCAGCCCAGTCCCGCTCGCACCAGCTGCCGATCTCGCCTGTGCTCACCCGCCCTTCTTCGTCGATGGTGAACTGGAACACGCCGGCAGCCATGACCTTCTTGACCGCCACCGCGTGATGGCTTGATTTTGGATCCATCGCCTTGTGCTGCTTGTACAGATCCTTGTCCCAGAAGAATTCTGCGTCCAGCGCGATATACGTTTTTGCCATTCTGCTTTTCCTTTCACTTGCTGTTGGCATCATCACGCTTCGTCAGAAGGGGAGTGGGCGCGCCCGCTCGAGCGCTCGCCATGCCTGCCAGGCGGCAGCGAGCGATGTCCGCTGGTGCGGCGAACATTGCGACCACAGGAACGCTGCCCATAGGCACTGTGCTTCGTCCGGTGCCCTGCGCGATCGCGAAAGGACGTTCGAACCGGGACCGGCTCGCTCGATCCGATATGCGGCTGCAATTTCTTCCAGCACACTGTTTGCGCATTCGAGCGGGAGTATATCGAGGTCCGGGCGATCCCGCTGCAGCAGTTGCAAGTCTGCCGGCGGCGGTGGGCCGCTAGCGGCGAATGCGTGCCGTAGGTAATGCTGCGGTATGCGGGACGCCCGCGCAATAACTGTCGCTCCGTCCGGAATGCGTTCGGCTAAGCCGGCCAGAATATCAGCACGGTTCGCTGCCCGATCGAAGGCACGGTGATCAATAGCGAATCTTGCGCCGGCCTTTTGTCCACGGCGGACGGTGAAGATGGCGGTCGAACGAATAGCGGATCGCGGGCTGCTTTCGCCGGGATCGCGGATAATCGCGAGCGAGCACAGCACCTGCGGGTGACGCATGTGGGAATGGGGCATGATGGAAATCCTGCTCTGAAGAACGAGACAGGCGGCGCCTCCGCTTGGAGACGCCGCCTGCCTTGTGCGGGTGATTGGCGTGACCTCGGTCAGGCCATGGAATCGGCGAAGGCCTGCGCGTCGGTGAAGAGGCTGAAATAGCCGGCTTCCCACTGCTCAGGATCGACCTCGACCGTGCTCATCGCCGCGCGGATATCCTGCCATGCGCGTTCGACGCCGCGCTCGACCTTCGCACGCGATGGCACGGCGCAGGATCGCAGCAGACACCGCTTGTCGAGGCGGAAGGCATGGCGACGATCAGTGGTGACCAGCATGATCGGTTTGCTACGGCTCAGGCGGCAGGGCTCGACCTGCATGATCTGCGCGCCGTCCCTCGTCCGGTAAATCAGTGCGAGACCGCCGCAGATGCTGGTCTGGTCGTTGGCGAACAGCGCCAGCAGCGAATCCTGCCTTGCCTGCATCGTCGCACGGGCGACCATTTCAAGCGCGGGTTCGGATGGATAGTCCATCGTGCCGATTGTCAGCGCATCGGTGCCAGCGCCGGGATCGGTGGGCAGACCAAGCGCTTGCGTCAGGGCACAGGTCAGCTGCTGGCGCGGGCATGCCCCGCCGATATCGAGATCGATCATTCGTAATTCCTTGTTGTATGGATGGCGGCCTATTGGCCGGAGCCTTTTTTCCGTTCAGCCGGATGGCTCGCTTCCCTTGCCTTCTTAAGGGCTATCCCGGTTCAGGCCGGGGTCCAGGCGGTGTGGAAACGATACCGCTCGCGTGCGGGCAGCGGGACGATCACCGGCTCCTTCCCGATGGTCGAGACATACCAGTCAAGTTCGGCCTGGTAGGCCTCCTCGCGCACGTGCTTGTGCCACAGATCGTGCGACCTACCCCACGCCCAGCGATATCGTTGGTCACGCAGATCGTGCCGATATCCGTAGGGCGCTCCCTGCGCTTCGAACCTCCATGCTGGAGCGTCCATTGCCGCCAGTGTCTTGGCCATGACGGTTTCTCCATCATCGCAAACGTGCTCGAGCAGTTCGATCAGCGCGAGGACGTCATCCTTCGCACGGTGGGCAGACGACATGTAGTACCCGGCCTGCATGACCAGATAGCCTTGCGGGCCGGGCTCGAACCCCGCCTTGCGCCAAGGGACATCCACCATAACGCAGCCCCACGGTACAGGCACATGTCGCCCGAGCATTTTCTCAAGGTGCGGCCTGTCAAAGCCAGCATTGAACGCCACAGCACCATCGCAGGATGCCAACATATCTGCGACCTGATCGTCGTCGATTGATCGCCCGGCGAGATCGGTGTCGGTGAGACCGGTCAGTTCCACGATCTCTGCCGACAGCGAGTGACCCGGATCGACCAATCCGCTTCTGACGACTTCGACAGCAATGATGCGTCCGGCATCGTTCACCAGCACTATCGCCATGCACAGTTCGATGATTTGATGCCGCTCAACGGCGAGGCCCGTGGTTTCGGTGTCGACCACAGCGATCCGGCGGACTGCTTCTCCTTCCGGTGCTGTGCGTGGCCAGTCGTTCCGGCCCCGGACTGGGTGGAGCACACGCTTGTCATCATTGCCGGTCTCTTCCGGCTGTTCATTCAGTTTGTTCATTTTTGCCTCGTGTCACGAGGCCGGCCGAAGGGCTTTTCCCCTCATCCTACCGACCTCGGACAGTGACGCTGAAAGGGCAGAATTTTCCTGATGCGGTGTTATACGAAGGCATTCAAAGTTCAGGATTTGAATGACGGATTTGCGTCCTAATTTCGGTCGTAAAGCTGGCCGCTCGCCGATCCTGATTTCTGCCGCTCGTCCAGCAAGGTTAGTCTGCGTTACAGGTTGAGAGTGGCGTGTCTTGTCGTTGCCACACGCGTCGGAAATCGATAATTTGTTCACGATGGTTGGCGTGCGCCCCGCGACAGTGTTCGGGTAAAAAAATCTGTCCGCTGTCGCAGATCGACAAACGCATAAACCTCTTGTGCCCAATCTAGCAACTCGTAGGTAATAGGCTTTTAAGCCGTTGCGGACCGCGGACTTGAGCCAGCCTTCGATTGGGCCGCAAGTGTATGGGTGAAGATTGCTGATGCCAAAGAGCTGGTCGGACGTGTTTGACAATCATGGCCTAAAGCGCGTCTCGGCGACGGATCAGTCGAAGAGCGCCTATCTGCCGACTAGGGAACAACAGTTTGCATTGAGAGCCGCGGGTTATTTGCCCGGTAACGCCGAGGATCAGCAGCTGGTTAGCCTAGAGGTACTGGGGGAAGATCACCCTCCGCTGGCAACGTCCTATTACGGCGCGAAGCGCGAGGGTTCCGGCCGGGATCCCGAGATCAGGATGGGGCGCGGCATCATCTCATGGTCCCATGAGGGAGACGAGCTGGTCATCGGCAACATCGGGCAACGGGTCTATGTCGTCAAAGCTAGTGAGGTTTCTCCGGACGATATCGTCATTGACGGTTTGGCTCCCGGTTCTTCAACCCTGGATCCTGTCGATGTAGTGCCGCACGCCGACCAGAGCATCCAGTTTCGCCCACGCGCCCGAATCATCCGTACAATCGGCGATCAGCTAATCAGCGGGCCGGAGGCCGCGGTCATCGAGCTGGTCAAGAACGCCTACGACGCCGATGCTTCTAGGGTCGTCGTGAAATTCATTCCGCCACTGCGACCCGGCGCCGGTCGCATTATCGTGGCGGACGATGGTCACGGCATGACGGTTTCGGACATTCAGGACAAATGGATGGAACCGGCAACATCCTCAAAAACCGCCAATCGCCGATCACCCCGGAAAAGCAGGGTCATGCTCGGCTCCAAGGGCATCGGCCGCTTTGCCGCCGCAAAGCTGGGGTGTATCATGGAGCTGAGGTCTACCAGCGACCGGACCGGCGAGCGGATCGAGGTTTTTATCCCGCGGATCGACTGGTCGGTCTTCAACGGAGACACCTACCTATCCGATATTAAGATCGACTTCCTGTCCCAGCCGACAACCAAGGCGACCGGCACAACCATCGAGATCGTCGGACTGAACGAGGCATGGTCCGCTGCTAAGATGTCGCGACTCCTGCTGGAACTGCGAAAACTCATCTCGCCCATCCATGCTGCGGATGATGCCGAGACATTCAGGATTTTTCTTGACCTCTCGGATTGCACGGACGCGACTTGCGGTTTCGACGGGCTGTCCCTGATGGGCGCAGCCGAAATCGCGTCGGACGATCCACTGTCTGTGTTCGAGGTCATACCCTTCCCCCTGTTGACGGCTTGCGACTACGAGGTTGTCGGTCATTTTGATGATGCCGGCACGTTCCACGGCTCGATGCAGATCAAGCGGGCCAACCAAGGACCAGAGCCGATCCGGCTGCAAGTGCCGCTCAGGCAGGACGAGGAAAGCTGCGGGCAGGTCGATGTCCGCTTCTATGTTTTCGACCGCGAGACCGACATCATCAAGGCGACTATGCAGAAGGCGGGCATGGGAAGCGTAACGGCGAAGCGGGCCCGGCAGATGCTGGACGAGGTGGCAGGGATCGCCATTTACCGGGACGGCTTCCGTATCCGGCCCTACGGTGATGCCGCTAACGACTGGCTGACTCTCGATACGCGAAGGGTGCAGGATCCGTCGCTGCGGATCGGCCAGAACCAGATCGCGGGATATCTCAACGTTGAAACGCAGGAGACGTCCTCGCTGATCGAGAAGAGCAGTCGCGAGGGTTTTGAGCAGAACGCCGCCTTTGCCCGCCTCACGCGCCTCATTCGCGAACTTTTGGCGCAGGTGGTCGAACCACGTCGGCAACAGTTCCGCGAAGATGCCGGCATTGCCCGCCGTAATACTACGTCGTTCGATGAAATCCGAAAGCTCGGCCAGCTCAACAAGATTCGCGCGTTGGTCAAGGACTTGCCCGACGAGGAACGCGAACATGCGCTGAAGGTAATCGACGAGCAGGAGATCTCGCTTCGCGACAGGATTGCTCAAATCGAAGAGCGCCAACGCGTACTGGAAGCGAAATCCTCGCTGGGTGCGATCATCGGGGAGGTGCTGCACGAGGGCGGCCCCCATGCCAATTATGTCGCGCAGACTGGCGCGTGGCTCGTTCGGGGGTACAATTCGTTGTTCATCAATGGTCCGCGATCGGATGAGGTGAAGAAGCAATATCCCGAGAAACTGGCTCTGGTCGCGGAGAGCGGGGAAAAGCTGCGCGGCCTGATCGCCAGCCTGCGTCCACTTTCCGGCGGCAAGCGGCCTCCACCATCGATTTTCAATCCGGTCAACGTCGTCAGGGACGCGGCGGCGGTGTTCGACAGCCACAACATACCCGTTACGCTGCTCAACCCAGAGAATGTCAGTGAGGCCATCGGTTACAAGGGCGATCTTAGCACCGCTATCGTCAATCTGGTTGGCAACGCCGTTCACTGGCTGGAACAGACCGGCACGGCACAGCCTGCTATTACAATCTCGATGGCCAAGGCCGGGGACGATGTCCTCGTGCTGGTCGAAGATAATGGTCCCGGCGTGCCAGATGAGTTCATCGACAGGATTTTTGAGGTCGGCTTTACCCTCAAGGACGATGGCACAGGCTGGGGTCTGAATATCGCCCGCGAGGCGCTGGCGCGCTCCGATGCCTCGCTGGGCTATGATCGTGAATTCATCGGGGGGGCGCGCTTCGTGATCCGCTTCCCGGCGTACAGGGAGAAGAAGGGTGGCGGATAAGCAAATCCTGTTCGTCGAGGACAAGGCGCAACAGCGCGATTTGTTCAGGACCGTCGTCGACGAGTGGAACCACGAACATGAGGAAGAAGGGCGCAGGTTCGTCGTCCAAACCCGGGACGATTTCCCTTCGGCAAGGGAGGCGCTGGCGAACTTCAGGTTTGACTGCGCGCTGTTCGATCTCCGCCTGCCTGACCCTGACGGGGGGGCACGCGAGAAGCCGTCTGGCAACGAGTTGGCGCTAATCGGCTTGCACGAGAACGGTATCCCGGTTGGGATCATTACGGGGCTGCGGGATGATCTGGTCGACGAGCTGGACGAGTCCGATACCGTCCGCATTTTCGACAAGGGCGACGGAGATTCCTATTCCAACGCCATCACTTGGTTCGCCGGCCTGTGGGACATGATGGAGGCCTTGGCTGCCGCAAGGCAGCACATGCAGAGTCTCGCCGCGGACGTGTTTGTCAGGCGCATGTGGCCGCAATGGGGGACGATATCCGCTGCCGCCGGCGATGATGGAGGCAAGCTTGTCCGGATCGTCACTCGTCAGTACGTCAACTTAACGGGCGAGCTGCTGGGACTGGAGCAGGGCGGGGGCTGGCACCCGTTCGAGTGCTACATCAGCCCCTCCCTCGAACCCGATCGTGCCCAGACCGGCGATGTGTTCGAGCTAGATGGCGGCCACTGGATTGTCCTGTCCCCTCAGTGCGACATGGCGACCGGAAAAACGGAAAACGTGCTGCTTGCGTTCTGCGACCCCGATCGTCTCCCCGAATGGGATGCCAATGTCGCGAAACTGCGCGAGGCGGAGCCCGACCAGGTTCACAAGCGCAGCAGCTATTTCCGCAATCTCGTCAACCAGAAGGAACCAGCGTGCCATTTCCTGCCGGCGCTGCCCGGTGAGAACCGGCCGCTCATGGTCCAGTTCACGAAGCTGATGACGAAGCCGCTGGCCGACGTGACAGCGAGCCTTGGCAGCCGTAAGGCATCCGTGTCAGCGCCGTTCCTCGGCAACCTGACTCAGCGGTTCGGCGCCTATATTAGCCGAACGGGTCAGCCGAATATCGATGTGGACCATTTCCTGTAATCAGGATGGGCGGCTACGCCATACAGGACTTCGTATATGCGGCCTCCAAGTGAGAGCGAATATTTCAGATCACGCGGGTTCAGCGTCTATTACGTGGCAAATGCTGTATTTAATGTCGTCTCATCGCCGATGTTATACGCCCGGGGTATTGAGGACATTCTGGGAGACATGCGCGCTGAAAGGCTGATGAAGCCCTTCCAGCGATATTCCAACCTTCACTTATTTATCCACGACATCGCCTTAGATGTCATCACAGAGGAAATCGGCAACGACATCAGGGATGGCCGGCTGATACGTAAGTTCTTTGAGATATTCGATGTGGCGTTTGATAATGAAGTACTCGCCGATGAGGAAAGTTTCTGGACCTTCGCGAACGAGAGCGAGCGATTCTATCCCGCCATTGAAGAAATGTCCGACGAGGTCTTCCACGTCCTCTTTGTTGATGTCATGTTCCTGCAAAAGTTCAACGCTCTGTGCGCAGGCTATATCGAGCAATCTGGTTTTGGAGCAGACTTCCGAACCTCGATCGGTCCTTTGAAGCGCGTGAACATCCCCATCTGGGCGCGCCGGGCGGTGTTCCACCGGGATCGCGGTGAGTGCCGCTCATGCAAGCGCAGCCTCGCAGCCGTTATCAACCGGCTGGAAACGGAGCGATACGACCATATCGTGCCACTTGCGCGGTTCGGCCCGAACGACGTGACGAACCTTCAGCTGCTCTGCGAGCCGTGCAACGCCGCCAAGTCGTCGCGACTGGAAGCGGTTTCCAACCTCTACCCGCGGGCATTCAGCCAATAAAGCGGATCACACGCAGTTCCTGAGCTAGCGGACATCGTCGATAATGCTTGCAAGTACTGAAGATAAGGGGGGAACGGATTTGGCATGTCTTGCCCCACGGGCAGCCGATCAAATGCTGATTTCTCCAACAATTTCCCGATTGCGACAAACCTCTTGAAAACCTTCCACAGACACGGCAGTCGCAACCAGAACAAATAACGAACATAATCGCACCCAAGGCTTGCCATCTGGGGATAAAGACGACACAATGTCGCAAATTGTCCCAGAGGTCTCATGCTCAACGAATTTGCTGCTCTACGCGTCCGTGCCGGTCTGTCTCTCGATGATGTTGCCCGGATGACCGGCTATAGCGTCCGTCACGTGCAACGCTGGGAAGCGGGGGACGGAAAGCCGAGAGAGGCAGCTGTCAGACTGCTGCGCTCGATGGCTTCTGTTGGCCCTATCCAGTCAGGCGGCCGGTTCAATTTCATTGATCTCTTCGCGGGGATTGGTGGCATCCGGAAGGGTTTCGATGCTATCGGCGGGCACTGTGTATTCACCTCTGAATGGAACAGGTTCGCCCAAGAAACCTACGCAGCAAACTTCCGCGACAATCATCCCCCGCATGGCGACATTACGGCCATCGGGACTGACGAGATTCCGGACCACGATGTGCTGCTGGCGGGCTTCCCGTGTCAGCCGTTCTCGATCGCGGGTGTTTCCAAGAAGAACTCGCTGGGTCGCAAGCACGGTTTCCTCGATGAAACGCAGGGCACGCTGTTCTTCGATGTTGCCCGCATCATTCGGGCAAAGCGGCCTGCGGCGTTCCTGCTGGAGAACGTGAAAAACCTTAAAAGCCATGACAAGGGCCGGACCTTCGATGTTATCCTGCGCACGCTGACCGAGGAACTGGGTTACAAGGTCTGGCATCAGGTGATCGATGCGCAGCACTTCGTGCCTCAGCATCGCGAACGGATCGTGATTGCCGGATTCCGCGACGCCGTCCCGTTCAGCTGGGACGACCTCAAACTTCCGCCGAAAGGAAGCGCCCGGCTGAACAGCATTCTTCATCCGGAAGACGGTTCGGAGAAAGCCGAGGCTCCTTACACGCTCGGCTTGGATGCTGCTGTGAACGGGAAGTACACGCTGACCGACAAACTCTGGCAATATCTCCAGGGCTATGCAGAAAAGCACAAAGCGGCGGGCAACGGCTTTGGTTTCGGGCTGGTAACACCCGACGATGTCGCGCGCACACTTTCAGCCCGGTATTACAAGGACGGGTCGGAAATCCTCGTCAGTCAGGGGCCGAAAAGCAATCCGCGACGCCTGACGCCCCGCGAATGCGCACGGCTTATGGGCTATGGCGACGACTTCCGCATCCCCGTATCGGACACGCAGGCCTACAAGCAGTTCGGCAACTCGGTGGCAGTGCCGGTCTTTGAGGCCGTGGCCCGCGTTATGCAGCCCCATATTCAGGCTCTGGTCCAGCCTGTCAGGGGAAGCAAAGCGGCCTGACGCATGGCCGACGTTCACGACGTTGCCACACGCAGCCGGAACATGGCGGCGATCAGAGGTGCCAACACGAAGCCGGAACTACAGGTCCGCCGGGCTTTGCATGCGTCCGGTCTAAGGTTCCGGCTTCATGCGAAGGATTTGCCCGGAAAGCCGGACCTCGTGTTCCCGCGCCACAAAGCGGTGATCTTCGTCCACGGCTGCTTCTGGCACGGACATGATTGTCACCTCTTCAAGATGCCCAAGACACGGCAGGATTTCTGGGCAGACAAGATCGGCCGCAATGTCGCCAATGATAAGAAGGCGGCCGCAGCGCTTCAGGGTGATGCATGGCGCGTCGGTCTCGTCTGGGAATGCGCCCTCAAAGGCCGGACCAAGCCTGATTTTGCTGAAACTATGCAGGCACTTGCCATGTGGGTAAGATCGGCTGAACCATCGATCACGCTCAGGGGCAGTTAGTTGGCCGGATCACTTGCGCAATTGCTGGACCTCCTGCGTCATCACGGCGCGACCCGTATCTATGCAAAGCGCCTTGCACCGAACGACAATTCGAAGAACCAGGTTTATCTCGGCGGCGACTTCTCCGCTCTCAACATCATCCCGCATGGCGAGATCTACAGCGATGATACTGACGTCGCCGGGGCCGTGCGCGACCGTGCCAAGGCATCTGTGGACTTCTACTGGGTGGACGGGGACAGCCTTCACTATGCGCCAAATACGGGCCTGATCCTCTATCCCAAATATCCCGAAGTTCGCATGTCGGGGTTCCTTCTCGGCTGCAAGGGAGCACCGTCGGATATCATGCGGGTGAGGGATGAAGGTCGCGTGCTGTTCTTCGGGATCACGCGCACCGGTTCGGTCGTGGGTTATGCGGTATCTGGCGATGACCCGGTGGCAAGGGAACTGGTCACCCGCGAATGGCCGATGATCGGCGTATTCCTTGAACTGCCTCTGACGCTCGATGATGCGAGAGACCCCCGCGAGCAACTGCTTGACGAACTGCGCCGGATATACCGGCTGAACTGGATCGCATCGCAGAAGCTAGCTGCTGACGGGGCCAAAGCTCCCTATGCTGCGCGCAATGGTGGTGGCTACACGCTCGAGGCCGAACTTGGCGTCACGCCCAACGGCTATGCAGAGCCGGACTATCTGGGCTGGGAAGTGAAGCAATACGGGGTGCGCGACTTCCTGTCGTTCAAGGCGAAGTCACCGGTCACACTGATGACGCCTGAGCCCACCGGGGGCATTTATCGCACAGAGGGTGTCGATGCTTTCATGCGACGTTTCGGATATCCCGATCAGTCTGGGAAAGCGGACCGTATCAACTTTGGTGGCCGGTACGACTGCCAGCGCAAGCACCATCTGCTGACCGGACTGCGAATGACGCTGTCGGGCTACGATGAGATAACCGGGAAAATCACCGATCTCGATGGTGAGCTCGTTCTGATCAGCGACCGGGATGAGGTTGCAGCGACATGGAGCTTCAAGGGGATGATGGCGCACTGGAATCGTAAACATGCGCAGGCGGCCTATGTGCCCTCACTGTTCCGCACCCCGCCTCCCGAATATTGCTACGGCCCTCAGGTGCTTCTGTGCGAAGAAACAGACTTCCTGATGTTCCTTCAGGCCTTCGCCACCGGGCAGGTCTATTACGATCCCGCGATCAAGCTGGTGAACGCGTCTACAACGACGCCCGAGATCAAGCGCCGGAGCCAATTTCGTGTTTCACACAACGACCTAACGGGACTTTACAAGCGATCTGAGAAAGTTAGCCTGTAAACTTTTAATGCAACGGGGTTGGTTTAGTTAGTAAAGCCATTCGAAAATTGAATGCCACTGATCAGTGACCGCTATGTCATGCATTCTTGAATGATTTGACCCTTCCGCCGGCGGCCTACCAGCCGACGAATTGCAGTCTGAGCATAATTCGAACCAATATTGCGATGAACGGAGGTCCAGCAGCGCTGAGTTGAGTACAACTCGCTTGGCATCCCCCCAAAACTGATTCCTATAAGCCTTGTTGCCTTATGAAAAAATCATAGGGTCCGACTTGTGCCCCGCAAGACCGGCTAAGAACACACACGGTTGGGCCCGTGCGGGAACGTATCATGGCAACCAGGAAAGCGCCAACATACGAAGTGGCGTGCGATGAGCTCGACCGCCACTTTGTGAAAAATCATCAGGTTCTGACCACCCGGCAGTTGAAGACTGCATGTGGCGGTAGTGGCAGTAACGAGACATACCACGAATATATCGCTCGCTGGCGGGCGGACAGAGTGGAGCGAAGCGGTGCGCTCTCCACACTGCTGTCCATTCGGAACCAAGTGGACAGTTCGAAAAAGACGATGGACTTGTTGGTGGACACCTTGTCCCAGCAGCTCGCGATGTGCCCGCTCGATCTCGCCGATGCATCTGCCGAGGCTGATGACGACGGAGATGGGTCATCGATAGAAGAGCCAGTCGGCCAAGACGATCGGCAAAGTGCTGATCAGGGTGCTATTCCGGCTACTGAACAAGATCGCCAGATCGAGATCGACCGGCTTGCAGCCAATGCAGCGCAAGCAAGCGAAGCAAGGTTTCACAGTGAAGAGATGCCCTTCGCGCCTGAGCGGGCGTATCGTTCCACTCCGGTCGAAACGCCCGAGCGAAATGGCGAGCCGAAATCGCCATTTCCTCAAGACGAGAAAGACGCCTTCCTCTCTCGCGCCGACATGGGCAGCCAGCAGGCTGCCCTACCGCTCGGGGCGAACCAGTCCGGAACGGGCGAGAGGGAGACAAGGCATGACGGGGGAGCAAGCTGATGCGCGTCCCTTCGTCATTACGCGGCGGCCGTCAGGCCGCCGCTGCCCCGGGCCGCAAGGCAGGAGGGGCAATTGCACGTCGGGCAACGCTCCGGCGGCGAACGGGGGGTAATAGGCACTATTACCCCAGAGTGAGTGTAGGGCTAATTCCTGTCACTTATGACGACCTGTCTGGTGAACGCGTTCGCCATGACTGAGAAACCCAATTACGCAATCATGCGGATCGGCAAAATTCACACGCGCACGATCCTGGATGCGGTCGAATGGCACAACACCCGTAGGGGACCAGCGCGTGTGGTCGAGGGCCTTGGGCTGCCAGACGAATGGGTGGACAGGGAAGGTGCCTATCGAGACCGTGCTGACGACATCCTCAAGGAGGTTGGCGCCACCCATGATGAAGGGAAGATCCTGGCGGTCGAGGTGCTCGTCGCCGCCTCCCCGGAATGGTGGACGACCGCAACTGAAGAGCAGATGCGAGAATGGTGGCGGGCACAGTACGCGTACGCCAAGCATCTCTTCGGTCCCGGCTTGCTGGCCTTCACGCCACATCTCGATGAGTCGACGCCGCATGCCCAGTTCGTCGGCCTGCCGCTGTATCATGCAGTGAAGAAAAAAACCGGGCCCAAGCCCAAGGATCCTGAAGATCTGCGGAAGCGGCTTGAAGAAGAAGCGAATGCACCGAAAATCTGGCGGCTGTCGCATGATGCCGTTTTCGGAGGAGGCCCGGAAGGTTTGGCCGCGCACCAGACAACCTATCACGGCTTCGTCGCACATCTCGGCCTTTGCCGAGGGCGAGATACCGTGGGTTTGGGGATCAAGAACATACCGCTGAAGAGATATGCGGAGCTTCTCACGCAAATGGACCGCGATCTGCGGCGAGAAGCGGAGGAACTCGCAAATGAACGACAGATACTGGAGCACTACGATCAGCAGCTAAGAGCGGGCTACGAAAGCCAACGTCTGCAACGTGAAGCGATTGCGAAAGACGAGCTTGAACTGTTTGCGAGGCAGAGTGCGTTCGACGAACGCGAACAGAGAATAATCGCTGCCGAACAAGAAGTGGCCACGCGACGCGAAGAGCTGTCCGAGCGAGAAAACGGGATCCTGCTCAGGGAAAATACCCTCGCGCAGGAAGAGGAAGGCCTGCAGCGAAAAGTCAGATCGCACGAGGGTGCCACGGAGCGATTAGAAGCCAGGCGCTCGCTGCTCGAAAGCATCGCACAGAATCAGAGGAGCAAGGAAGACAACCTCTCGAAACGAGAAAAACAGGCTAAAAGCCGTGAGGCAAGCGTGTCCCGGCGTGAGGCGCAGATTGCCGAGAAAGAGGCAGTCGTAAAAGCCCAACAAAGCGAAGTGGAACGAGCCCTGAGCCAGATCAGCGTGCTGACCGGTGTCCTATCCGGTCGACTGGCGGTCACGTGGAATGAAGAAAAGCAACCCGTGCTGAAAGGCGGTGAACCGAAGCCCGAAGAGCAGTCGGCACTGTCCGAGCCGTGGCCGCAGCTCCTCGCATCGGCGCTTCGTCACGCCATGACGATGTCTACGGCGCGCAAGCGGCTCGCGGACAAGCTGCGGCCCATGGTTGAGAAAGTAAGGGCGCAGCGCAAGGCAGCGAAAGCGAAGGAAGTGGCGGCCGACGCATCGAAGACGTCCGCACTGCTGCAGGTCCAAGCGGCTGAGAACCGATCTGCCATAGCCAAGAGCAAAGAAAGTGAGGCCAATAGAGCCCAAGAAGTTGCGATCGAAGCACAAGAAAAGGCTGAAAAGGATCGGCGCGCAGCCGATGCGTTCATCGCTGAAGCGAACGCCGTCACTGCGGGTCTCAGCGACAAGCGGGCAGAACTTCAACAACTGGATGGCGCCGTTTCCGCCAGTAAGGTGGATCTCACTGAGACTGAACGCGCCATCGTCAGAGCTCGGAGCGAACTCGATACCGTGCGCAGAGAAGGAGCATCCTTGCGCGAGGAGAAAATGACATTGGCCGCCGGGAAGGCCGCTATTCAATCCGAGATCGATGACCTTGAGAAGCGAAGGGCCAAGCTTGCGGCTGAACAGGCCCAGATCGATACAGATCGTGCCAATCTGAAGGCAGAAAAAAAGAAATGGGATCGGTCGATGGAAGTCTGGCAGCAGGCGGCAGCATCCGGTGCGACCATCGATACGACCGAGCAAGGCAAGGTCGTGCGAGTCAATGCTGGCCAAGGCGAACCAGATCTCGACGTTCCGATCGAAGAACTCGATCCCACAGTGGTAGGCTTGGTTAGGCAACGCAATGCGCTCGTGGAGGGCATGACGGAGACTGAAAAGCTGGCAACCAGTCTGGATGAACGTCACCGCCAGCTCACAGAACAGTTCCCCGAGAAAAAGGAAGCTATCGAAGCGGAGCGGGAGAAAGCCCGCAAGACCGTTCAGGAAACGTGGGCGCGCATCGCTGGGACAGACCAAGAGCATTGATGGTGTTCGTCGAACGCGTTCGATGAGGATCGAGAAGGGGTATGCTTGACCTTCTCACACGGTGGGCTACACACCTTCCCACAGTTCTTGAAAACCACGGTTTTCTGCGGCCTTGAGAGGGTAGGAAATGTGGAGCGGATTCCCCTTACCCGCTCCATCTTTCCTTCGTTTCTATCGCTTGTCCCGGATAGCTTCCGGGAGCGCGGTCACGTCAGCGGCATATTGTCGATCAGCCGGGTCCCGCCGATCCGTGCGGCCACGAACAGCCGGCTGTCTGCCATAGCGCTATCGGCGGGGCCAAGATCGTCGCCGCGGCGTATTTCGGCATAGTCGATACTGCCAAAGCCCGCGCTGGTCAGTTCCCCCCGCAGGTCATCGAGCACAGTGTTGGTCGGTTCGCCCTGCATCAGGCGGGCGATCGCCTGCTTCATGCTGCGCGGCAGTGCCGCAGCGGCAGACCGCTGGTCGGGCGTGAGATAGGCATTGCGGCTCGACATAGCGAGACCATCGGCCTCGCGGACGATAGCAACACCGTGAATCGCATCGACATGCGGCCGCGTAAGATCGAGGTCGCGCGCCATCCTGCGAATGACCGCCAACTGCTGCCAGTCCTTTTCGCCAAAGAATGCCATGTCCGGGCGAACCTGGTTGAACAGTTTGCAGACGACCGTGGCAACGCCGTCGAAATGCCCGGGGCGATCGCCGCCGCACAGACCCTCGCTGACGCCCGCGACCGAGATGTTGGTGGCATAGCCCGCAGGATAGACGATGTCGGGAGCAGGCGCCCACAGCAGCGCCACGCCTTCCGTTTCGAGCAATGCGGCGTCGCGTGCGAGCTGCCGCGGGTATGCATCGAGATCTTCGTTTGCGCCAAACTGGCGCGGATTGACGAAGATGGAGACCGCCACATGATCCGCCTTGGCCCGGGCGGCCCTGACCAGGGTCAGATGTCCCTCGTGCAGCGCGCCCATGGTGGGGACCAGCGCAATCGTGCCGCTACCGCCCAGTCTATCGGTGGCAGCCCGCAGGTCATCGAGCGTGTGGACGGTAAGCAGCATTCGTCTCCCGAAAGAAAGGCAATGGAATCGAAAGGGGCGGAGCGACCTGTGCCGTTCCGCCCCTCGCGTGGCAAGATCGCCGATGTCAGCGTGCGATGGGTGCCGTGGCAGCCGCATCCGTCGGCAGGCCGCCCAACTGGGTCACCAGATCGGTATAGGCATTGAGGTAGGCCAGCACGATGATCTGTCCGATCGCCGTGTTCTCATACCCGCCGAAGCCCCCTGCAGCGCCGCCCCCGCCGCCGAACAAGCCGCCCCCGGCAGCCCAGCCGAGGTCCTTCTTGCGAAAATAGCCTTCGACCAGCGCTTCCTCGACCGTGGTTCGGGCATTCACCAGCGACAGGACGACATTGGCTTCGCCTTTCTTGACGCGAATTCCGCCTACCAGCGCGCCGGCGGTGCGGCCGAACAGGCCGCCGACCACTCCACCGAGCACTCCGCCGCCTCCGCCCGAATTGCTGTTCGCGCTGACAATGTCGGGTTGGAGGAAGTAATCGGCTGTGCGGACCTGGCCCAGGCCGACATTCTGCCCGTCCTGCAATTCGCCCTGTTCCTCCAGCGCGCGTTCCATGGCGCGGCTGCGCATTGCCCGGCCGCGGCTGACCATGGTAAAACAGCCAGAGCGTTGGACAAACACCCGGATGATCTGTTCGGGGCTGCCGAGATTGAGCTCGCGCCACCATTTGTCGTCGGGTTCGACCACGGCAATCGTCCCAAGGTTTTGCGAGCAGCGCGGAATTTCCATGCTCGCCCGCTCCTGCGCCTTGCGGCCCGAGGAGCGCCCCTGCGCAACTACGGGTTCGGCAGCCATGCCGGTCACGCAGAAGAGAGCGAGTGCGGTGTAGATCAGTTTCTTCATATCCTGGGGTTCCTCTAGAATGAGCGTTCGCGGCTGCCGGCTTTGGCCGGTTCTCGCCGGTCTACTGCGACCCAGGCGGCCGCGATTCTAGCAAAGCGGACAATGACCGCTAGTAAGCATCCGTCATTGTGGGAATCGGACAAGGCAGGCGGGCGCCACATTGCCGCAGCGCGATGGGTTGGATAGGGACAGGCGCAGTATGAAATTCCCGGCCCCTATTCGATGACCGCCCGTCCCCACCGTATCGTTTTTGCGAATGAAAAGGGCGGCACCGGGAAATCGACCACCGCGGTGCATGTCGCAGTCGCGCTCGCTTTCGGCGGTGCGCGGGTGGCCGCGTTCGATCTCGATCACCGCCAGCGGACCATGTGCCGTTATTTCGAGAACCGTGCGGAGACGATGAAGCGCCGCGGGATCGAACTGCCGACCGCGCAATGCCATGTGGTCGAGGACCTGGACGAAGCAGGCATGGAAGCGTTGATTGCGGCGGAGTCCATCGGCGCCGACTTCGTGATCATCGACACGCCTGGCCGTGATGATCCGCTGGCCCGGCATGCGGCGACCATGTCCGACACGCTGGTCACACCGATGAACGACAGCTTCGTCGACTTCGATCTGATCGGACAGGTCGAAAGCGAGAATTTCAAGGTGCGCAAGCTTTCGTTCTATGCGGAACTCATCTGGGAAGCCCGGCTCAAACGCAGCCGTACGTCGATCGAACAGAACCGCGCGCAGATGGACTGGGTGGTTGTACGCAACCGCACCGGTTACACCGAGGCGCGCAATATGGCGCGGATCGAACAGGCGCTCACCGAAATGTCCAAGCGGGTCGGCTTCCGCGTTGCCAAGGGGCTGTCCGAGCGCGTGGTCTACCGCGAGCTCTTCCCCTCGGGCCTGACGCTCCTCGACAAGGGCCATCTGGGCGATCTGGGGACCAGCCACCTGGTGGCGCGGCAGGAATTGCGCGGGCTTATCGCCACGTTGCGCCTGCCGGGGTCAGAAGCCCGGGAGAAGGCAGCGGCCGCACGATGATCCGCTATATTGCCCTGGCCCTGGTAATTTGCGTGGCATGCCGCTGGCTGCTTGGAAAATGGCCGTGGGAGTATCTCTCGACCCGCAGTTCGAGCGAGCGCGCGCTCGACAATGCGCGCCGCCTGCTCGATGTCCCGCGCAACGCTTCGGCCGAAGAAATACGTTTGGCACATCGGCGCATTGCTACAATCATCCACCCGGACAAAGGCGGTAGCGCCGCGGCGCTGCAAGAGGTGAATGCAGCCCGCGACCTGCTGCTTGCCCGGCTTGAACACACGCGAATGGAGCGTTCAGAATGACTCACAGTTTCCATCCTACCGTTTTGCGCGAATACGACATCCGCGGGATCATCGGCGAAACGCTCGGCGCGGATGACGCGCGCGCGATCGGACGCAGTTTCGGCTCGATGTTGGCAGAGGCTGGCGGCAGGAAAGTGGCGGTGGGCTACGATGGCCGGGTCAGTTCGCCCATGCTTGAACACGCCCTCGTCGAAGGGTTGAACGCGTCAGGGATGGATGTCGTCCGCATCGGCATGGGCCCCACGCCGATGCTGTATTACGCCGAAGCGTCAGCCGAAGACGTGGATGGCGGCATCGAGATAACCGGCAGCCACAACCCCGCCAATTACAACGGCTTCAAGATGGTGTTTCAGGGGCGGCCGTTTTTCGGGGCGGACATCCAGGAGCTGGGCCGCAGGAGCAGTGCGGGCGAATGGGTCGACGGCTCGGGATCGGTCGAGGACCGCGATGTCATCGATGCCTATATCGAACGGATGCTGGAAGCGCTTGACGGGATCGATCCCGCCTCGCTTGCCGGCCTCAAGGTCGGTTGGGACGCGGGGAACGGCGCAGCCGGTCCGGCGCTCGAAAAGCTCGCCGCGCGTCTTCCGGGCGAACATCACCTGCTGTTTACCGATGTCGATGGCGAATTTCCCAATCATCACCCCGATCCCACCGTCGAGGAGAACCTTGCCGATTTGCGCAATCTGGTCGCCGAGAAGTCGCTCGATTTCGGGGTGGCTTTCGACGGGGACGGCGACCGTATCGGTGCGATCGACGGCGAAGGCCGGGTCATCTGGGGCGACCAGTTGCTGATGGTGTTCGCCGAAGACCTGCTCGCGCGGCGCAAGGGCGCCACGATCATCGCCGATGTGAAGGCCAGCCGTGCGCTGTTCGACCATGTCGCAGCGCATGGCGGCGAACCCCTGATGTGGAAGACCGGGCATTCGCTGATCAAGTCCAAAATGAAGGAAACGGGCTCGCCGCTTGCCGGCGAAATGAGCGGCCACGTGTTCTTCGCGGATGATTATTACGGTTATGACGACGCGCTCTATGCCGGCGTTCGGCTGATCGCTGCCGCTGCGCGGTTGGGGAAATCGGTGACCGAACTGCGCTCGGCCATGCCGCCGATGATCAACACGCCCGAAATGCGCTTCCAGGTCGATGAAAGCCGCAAGTTCGCTGCTATCGGAGAGATCGCCGGACGCGTTGCTGCCAGCGATGCACTGGCCGACACGACCGATGGTGTGCGGGTTACCACCGATGACGGCTGGTGGCTGCTGCGCGCTTCGAATACGCAGGACGTGCTGGTTGCGCGAGCGGAGAGCGAGAGCGAGGAGGGGCTTGCCCGGCTCGTTGCGCAGATCGACGAACAACTGGCGGCATCGGGCCTCGAGCGCGGTCCGCAAGCCGGTCACTGAGTCCGGGCCAACAGGGGGCAAGTTATGAAGGGAATGGCAGGCAAATTCATCGCGGCGGCTGCGCTGGTCTGCGCTGCGCCGGTAGTCGCGCAGCAGGAAACGGCCACCCACGAAAGCGCGATGTCGCCGGAGGCCCTCGACGGGTTTGCGGGAATGATGGCCGGTCTGTTCCAGACCGAACCCTTGACCGACGAGCAGACCGCCCGGTTGCCCGCTGCGCAAGCGGTGGTCGGCCAGATGATGCCCGATGGCTTCTATGGCGAAATGATGGGCGGCATGATGGACAAGATGCTTCGTCCGATGCTGTCGATGTTCTCGCAGCCCGAATTTGTGCTCGGGGCGCGTTTGGCTGTCGGAGCCGAGGCTATCGAGGCGCTCGGTGAAGACGAACGGGCGGAACTGACCGCAATGCTCGATCCTGCCTATGAGGCGCGCGGCGATGCGATGGTCGAGGTCCTCACCTTACGCATGGGCGGGATGTTCTCGGCCATGGAGGCCCCGATGCGCGAAGGGCTGTCGAAAGCCTATGCTGTCCGTTTCGACGAGGGGCAACTGGCCGACATCGCGGCCTTCTTCGCCACCCCGACGGGGAGCGAATATGCGCGCGAATCCATGGCGCTGTTCGCCGATCCGCAGGTGATGCAGGCGAGCATGCAGGCGCTGCCCGCAATGATGAACGGCTTCGGCGATATCGAAAGCGCGATGCGCGAGGCGATGGCAGCGCTCCCGGCCGAGCGCGGATACGGTGATCTGACGCGGGCACAGCGCCAGCGCATGGCGGAACTGCTCGATGTCGACCCGGCCCAGCTAGCCGACCTCGTCAATCCGCCCAAGCCGCTGGATGAGACGGCAGAGCAATAGGCCGCAGGGGCCGGGGGGCGTCCCAAGGTCGTTACCCGGAACCAGTATGGTGTCTCCGGCGCTTCTAGGCTGATGCAGCCCGACGTTCCGCCCGAGATCGCCGATTGGTTTGCCGGGCGCGATTGGCGCATCCGGCGGCACCAGCTCGATATGCTGGTTGCCAGCGATCAGGGGCGGCACACCTTGCTGGTGGCTGATACCGGTGCGGGCAAAACCCTTGCAGGCTTCCTGCCAACGCTGGCCGATTTTACCCAGGCGCGTCTCAAAGGGTCGGAGCCTCCACCGGGCCTGCACACCCTGTATATCTCACCGCTCAAGGCTCTTGCGCATGATGTCCAGCGCAATCTCCTGGCTCCGATCGAAGAGATGGGCCTGCCGCTGAGGGTCGAAACGCGCAGCGGCGACACGCCTTCCGATCGTAAGAAGCGGCAACGCAGCCGCCCTCCGCATGTCCTCCTGACCACGCCGGAGAGCCTGTCGCTGCTGCTCTCCTATCCTGACAGTTTCGAGCTGTTTCGCGGGCTGAAGCGCGTGGTGATCGATGAAGTGCACGCCTTTGCCACGGACAAGCGAGGCGATCTCCTCGCGCTTGCGCTGACGCGGCTGCAGGCGCTCGCACCTGACCTGCAACGGGTCGCGCTATCGGCGACGCTCGCCAACCCGGAAGGGTTCCGCGAATGGCTGGCACCGTGGGGTGATATCGATTCGGTGGAATTGGTAGCAGGCGAAACGGGGGCGCCCGCGGAAGTCGAGATCCTCCTGCCCAATGAGGAACGGGTCCCGTGGGGCGGACACGCGGCGACCTGGGCGGTGCCGCAGCTCTACGAACAGATCCGCGCCAACCGCACGACGCTGATCTTCACCAACACGCGGTTCCTCGCCGAGTATATTTTTCAGAACCTGTGGGATGTGAACGACGACAACCTGCCTATCGGCGTTCATCACGGCTCACTGAGCAAGGAGGCGCGCCGCAAGGTGGAAGGCGCGATGGCGAGGGGCGAGTTGCGCGCGTTGGTGGCGACCGCCAGTCTCGACCTGGGCGTCGACTGGGGGGATATCGACCTGGTGGTCCAGATGGGGGCCCCCAAGGGCTCCTCGCGGCTGCTGCAGCGCATTGGGCGCGCCAATCACCGTCTCGATCAGCCTAGCCGGGCCTTGCTGGTACCGGGCAATCGGTTCGAGTTCCTCGAAGCCACCGCTGCGAAGGAGGCGGTCGACGAAGGCAAGCGGGACGGCGAAACCTTCCGTCCGGGCGGGCTCGATGTGCTCGCCCAGCACGTAATGGCCTGCACCTGTGCCGCGCCGTTCGACGAAGCGGGCCTGCTGGCCGAAATCCGGGCCAGCCTGTCCTATGCCTGGGTCGACGAAGCGGTGTGGCAGCGGGTGCTCTCATTCGTTGAAACGGGTGGCTATGCCCTCAAGGCCTATGACAAGTTCAAGCGGATCCAGCGCGACGGGGACGGCATCTGGCGGCTGGCCCATCCGCAGCAGGCACAGCGACACCGCATGAACGCGGGCATCATCATCGATTCCGAAATGCTCGAAGTGCGCATCAGCTCGGGTCGCGGGCGCGGGGGACGTAGCCTTGGCAAGGTCGAGGAACGGTTTGCCGCCTCGCTCAGTCCCGGGGACACCTTCGCCTTTGCGGGGATGAGCCTCGAGGTGGTCAAACTGCAGGATATGGAGGTGCTCGTCCGGGCGGCGAAAGCCAGTGCGATGATACCCAGCTACGGGGGCGCGCGCTTGCCGCTGACGACGCATCTGGCAGACCGGGTGCGCGCCATGCTGGTCGACCGGGCGGGGTGGGCCCGCTTCCCTGATGATGTACGCGAATGGCTCGAGGTGCAGGATTGGCGCTCGCAGATGCCTGGTCCCGGGCAGTTGCTGGTTGAAAGCTTCCCGCATGCGAAGCGGCATTACAGCGTCTACTATACCTTCGAAGGCTGGAACGCGAACCAAAGCCTGGGGATGCTCATCACGCGGCGAATGGAAGATCGCGGGCTAATGCCCGGCGGCTTCGTCGCCAACGACTATTCGCTGGCTGTATGGGGGCTCAAACCGGTCAGTGAGCCGGGGCCGCTGCTGTCACCCGATATACTGCAGGACGAATTCGTCGAATGGGTGCAGAATTCGCATCTCCTGCGCCGCGCGTTTCGCGAGGTTGCGGTTATCGGGGGCCTGGTCGAACGCCAGCATCCGGGCAAGCGAAAGACCGGCAAGCAGGTGACCTTCTCGACCGACCTCATCTACGACGTGCTGCGCAAGTACGAACCCGATCATGTGCTGATCGAAGCCGCCTGGGCCGATGCGCGGACGCGGATGACCGATGTCGGGCGGCTTGGCGATTTGCTCGATCGCTCGGCCGAGCAATTGGTCCACGTCGAACTCGACCGCGTGAGTCCGCTCGCCGTGCCGGTCATGGTGATGATCGGGCGTGAGGCCACGCCGCAAGGGACGGTCGATGACGAATTGTTGCTTGAAGCGGAAAGCCTGGCCGGATCGGCCATGCGCGTCGACGACCCACTTGCGGGGGACTGACGCGCAAAGAAAAAGGGGCGGATCGCTCCGCCCCTTTCCCGGTTTTTCGAGGTCTCGAAATCTCAGCTCTTGCCGAAGGTCCGATACTGTTCGTTGCCGACGAAGCCGAACTTGGTGACTCCGCTAGCCTTGATCAGCTGCAGCACCTTGGCCGCGAGATCGTAGCTGGCCTGGGCTTCCGGTTCGAACTGGAGTTCGGGTTCCGGATTGATGTTCTTCGATTCTTCCAGCAGCGTACGCAGCTGGCCCATATCGATCGCATTACCGTTCCACAGGATCTCGTTCTGCGCTGAAAGCACCAGCTTGTTCTTTTCCGGCTCGACGGTGATGTCTTGCGGAACGTTATTGGGTGCGGGCAGGTCGATATCGACCGAGTGCGTCGCGACCGGGATGGTGATGATGAACATGATGAGGAGAACGAGCAGGACGTCGATCAACGGCGTCATGTTCATTTCCATCATCGGCGCGCCATCATCCTTGCCGCCTGACATTGCCATAGTGGGTTACTCCCTAATCTGCTTTGTCGAACCGCGCGATCACGCGTTGGGATCAACCGGGTTCGAAATGAAGCCGACGGTGGGATAACCCGCCGCCTGGACGTTGTAGATCGCGCCGGCCACGCAGGACCACGGAGCGTTCACATCACCGCGAATGTGTACCTGCGGGATCTTCTCCGGATCGTCCATGATGGCGTCGGGACCACCGGCACGCTGTACGATGGCATCGAGGCGTTCGAATGCCTGGTCATAGAGCTCTTCCGAGGTGACCGGGGTAACATTGCCGAAATAGACGCGGCATTGGCCGTTCCGCGAAGCGCCGGCGAAGCCGGGTTCGCCCGCGCTGACACCGTTCTCGTCGGTCGTGCTGACGGTCAGGAGAAGGTTTTCCACCTTGTCCTTCGATTCAGTCGATTCGAAAACCGGGATTTCCAGCTTTTCGATGGTCTGGATCGCGACCGGAACCGCGATGAGGAAGATGATCAGAAGCACCAGCATCACGTCCACGAGCGGAGTGGTGTTGATGTCCGACATCGGCGTGTCGGCGCCACCTCCTGTCGAAATCGCCATGGTTCAGTTCCTAACGTTCGAAATTCTTGGGTTCGATGCGGTGGGCGGGGGCGGCAGGAGGCCGCCCCCGGTCCGATCGATTACTTCTTGACCGTGGTGGTCGTCGCAGCGGGCTTGGCAGCCGGAGCGGTGCGGGCGGCCTTGCCGGCAGCCTGCGTCGACGTTGCAGTCATGTAGGTCGGCTTGACGCTGCCGGCCGAGTTGATGTTCGCAAGCAGATCGGTCGAGAACGCGTGGAGCAGTTCGGCGATGCGCTTGTTGCGGCTCTGGAGCCAGTTGTAGGCGAACACGGCGGGAACCGCGACGAGCAGGCCGATGGCGGTCATGATCAGCGCTTCACCGACGGGGCCGGCGACCTTGTCGATCGATGCCGAACCGGCGATGCCGATGTTGATCAGGGCGCGGTAGATACCGATAACCGTACCGAGCAGGCCGACGAAAGGAGCGGTTGCACCGACCGTCGCGAGGAACGACAGGCCGCCCGCGAGCTTCGAGTTGATGGTATCTTCCGAGCGCTGGAGCGAACCGTGCATCCAGTCGTGGGCTTCGAGCTTGTCGGTCATCTTGGCGTGCTGGTCTTCGGCCAGGATGGCGTCGTCGACGAGCTGGCGCCATGCGCTGTTCTTGTCGAGCTTGGTCGCGCCGTCGCGCAGCGAACCGGTCTTCCAGAACTGCGTGCGGACGGCCTTGTACTGCGCCAGCACCTTGCGCTGTTCGAACAGCTTGGTGAACAGGATGTAGAACGAACCGACCGACATGATCACCATCACGCCGAGAATGAACCAGGCAACGAAACCGCCTTGTTCCATGGCTTCAAGAAAACCGAAGGAGTTCTCCGGTGCCGCATCAGCGGCAGCTGCAAGAAGTTCGAAGGTCATAACGAATGGTCCTTTTGAGAGTGTCTTTTGCGCCGGGTACCCTGACCCTGGGCAGAAACGAGGTTAGTTAAGCCGATAAACGATCGTCGTGGACACGGTGTCCTGGATCGGGTTGCCCGCAGCATTCAGCGCCGGTTCGTAACGCGCATAGCGGGTCATGCCGTCGCAAGCAGCCTGGTCGAGATCGCTCGACCCGCTGGAATTGCTCACGCGACAGGATGCTACGCGCCCGTCGGTTCCGACCGTGATGGTCACGCCAACGTTACCCTCGATGCCTTCACGTTCGGCACGGCGGGGATAGTTGCTCTGGATGCGACGTGCCCAGCCGGCTTGACCCTTGGGCGATGCGCCACGTGCCTGCGAAGGCGGCGGCGGCGGTGCCGGGGGCGCAGGCGGCGGAATGACGAGCTGCGGCGGAGCCGGCGGCGGGATCGTCGTCTGCGTACGGATCGGAGGCGGTGCCGGCGCGATGTTGATCGGCGGCGGCGGTGCAACCGGCGGCGGAGGCGTGTCGGGCACGTTCTCCGGCGGCGGCGGCGGCTCTTCCTCGGGCGGCGGGGGCTCCTCGATATCGATCGTCGTTACGCGCTCGACCACCTGCTGGACCGCATTATATGCGAGACCGGTGATGAGAGCGTAACCGAGAGCGACATGGATGAGGGCAACAATGATGATCGCGACGATGCGATTGCCGCTCATCTGTTGGTCAGCATAAGCCATTCGGTTGCTTCACTCCATCGGTCACCCCGGAAATCCCGGGGCAATTGAAAACCCCTTTGCGACCCGCCGGATTGGCGCGACTTGGGGAATCGTTAACGCGTTCGCGCCGCTCGAGACCCTGAAGACTCTCGCGACGAAGGCAGACCGAAATTCTCACTAAGAACCCGGACGCCTCTCCCCAAGCAATAAAGTGTCATCCACTCGGGTCCGGTCCGACCCTTTAGCTACGATGCGAAGCGTCCGCAAACCCTTTATCGGTTAACCGCCAATTCAGTAGCTTGGCTGGAGGAACCGACCTTAACGCCGGTGGGTTCAGTGATTCGAAACCGTACCGCAAAATCGAAAGCTGCTCTTATGTCGATCTTACGCACCACCGGCCCGTTCCTGCTTCTCGGTGCAGCGCTCGCGGCAGCGCCCGTGACGGCCATGGCGCAGGACGGTGCGCGCACGGCGGAACTGACCTATGCCGACATGGTCGATCTGGCTGACGAGGCGCCGCTGGTGGTGCGCGCGCAGATCCGCCGGCAGGCAACCGTCGAACCCGAACGTTCGCCAGGTCTGCAGCCCGGCTTCGTCCGGCTGTATATCGAGGCCCGCACCTCGGCGCTGATTGCGGGCAATGCGCCGCTGGGCGAAGCGCTGCGCTATCTGGTCGATGTGCCGCTCGATGCGAAGGGCAAACCGCCCAAGCTGAAGAAACAGGATGTCATCCTGTTCGCAAGGCCCGTCGCCGGCAGCCCGGCGCAGCTCCAGCTGGTCGATCCGCGCGCGCAGTTCGCCTATAGCGAGGCGTTCGAGGCGCGCCTGCGTCCGGTGTTGGCCGAATTGCTGGCGCAGGATGCACCGCCGCGAGTCACCGGGATTCGCGATGCGCTCGCGGTCGAGGGTACGCTGGTCGGCGAATCGGAAACGCAGCTGTTCCTCGATACCGAAAACGACGGCCCGGTATCGGTAACGGTCGTGCGCCGGCCGGGGCAGGCGCCGCGCTGGGGGGTTTCGTGGACCGAGATCGTCGACCAGGCGGCGCGTGCGCCGCAGCCGGGGACGCTCGAATGGTATCGTCTGGCCTGTTCGCTGCCCGAGACGCTGCCCGAAACCGCGATTCTCTCGCGTGACGCCAACGCCCGCGCACTGGCGGCAGACGATTATGCCTTGGTGCGCGAGGACCTCGGGACCTGCACGCGAACGCGCGAGTAAAGGCGGGACTTCACCGCGGCCAAGACAAATTGTTTCCAACCCGCCGTATCGCTGCGCTAGGCGGCGGATATGGCAGAACCTCTTCGCATCGCCCTCGCCGGTCTCGGCACCGTCGGTACCGGCGTCATCGAACTACTCGCAGCCAACCGTTCGACCATCGAACGCCGTGCGGGACGCCCGCTCGAAATCGTAGCGGTGAACGCCCGCGACCGGGCGCGTGACCGCGGCGTCGACCTTTCGCCCTATGCCTGGGTCGACGATATGCAGGCGATGGCGCAGCGCGGTGATGTGGATGTCGTGCTCGAACTGGTCGGCGGATCCGATGGTCCTGCGCTCACGCTGGCGCGGGCAGCGCTCGATGCCGGCAAGGCTTTCGTCACCGCCAACAAGGCGATGATCGCGCACCACGGCCTAGCACTCGCCGAACAGGCGGCGCTGCGCGGCGTCCCGCTCAAGTTCGAAGCTGCGGTCGCGGGCGGCATCCCGGTAGTGAAGGGTCTGCGCGAAGGTGCGGCAGCAAACCGCATCGAACGAATCTACGGGATACTCAACGGGACCTGCAATTACATCCTTTCCGAAATGGAGCATACCGGCGCGGATTTCGGCGAGATGCTCAAGGCGGCGCAGGAGAAGGGCTATGCCGAAGCCGACCCCACCTTCGACATCGAAGGCGTCGATGCGGCGCACAAGCTCGCGATACTGGCCGCGATCGGGTTCGGCGCGCGGGTCGACTTCGCCAACGTCGAAGCGACCGGTATCGGCGAAGTGCGCGCGGCCGATATCACGCAGGCGGGTGCCCTGGGCTATGTCATCCGGCTGGTCGGTATTGCTTCGCTCGACGAAAGCGCCGACGAGGCGCGATTGCTCCAGCGCGTGCGGCCCTGCCTTGTCGCGCGCGGCCACCCGCTGGCCGCGGTGACTGGGCCGACCAATGCAGTTGTCGCCGAAGGCAATTTTTCAGGCCAGCTGCTGTTCCAGGGAGCCGGGGCCGGTGCGGGGCCGACCGCGAGCGCAGTGGTCGCCGATCTCATCGACATCGCCCGCGGCGACAGCGGCGCGCCGTTCTCGGTCCCGGTCGAACAACTCGAGCAGTTCGCTCCGGCGGATCCCGGCAACCGCATGGGGCGCGACTACATCCGCTTCACTGTGAACGACCGCCCCGGCGTACTGGCGGAAATCACTGCCGCGATGCGCGATGCCGAAGTCTCGATCGAGAGCCTGATCCAGCGCGGGCGCGATCATGCAGGCGGGGAAGTGCTGGTGGCCATGGTCACGCACGAAGGACCCGAACGCTGCGTGACCAAGGCGCTCGATTTGCTCAATGGCTCGCCTAGCCTGACGGCTGCGCCGCTGGTGATGCCGATCCTGGGCGACTGATTTCGTCCTCTTCGCCGGCCCTGTCGGGCGGGGGAGGCAGGCCGAGGTGGGCTTCGCGCGGGGACACTTCCGGCGCAGCGTTTTCGCCGCGCGGTGCAAGACCGTGGGAGACGCGGTCCGCATCCGAACCGGCCGGCGCTTCGGGCAGTGCCTCGATATCGATGATGAGTGCGGGCGGCGGCGGTTGGCCGAAGCCGATGCAGGCGCCCTTTTCGGGGTTCTTCTTGCACGATTCGCCAAAGTCGGGCGCTCGGGGATCGCCCCTGTTCATGGTCTCCGCCGCGTAACGCTGTAGCGCATGGTCTTCGTCATAGCCGAATTCGCGCTGGTCGCGCCGTGTACGGCAAACGATGATGTCTCCCGAGATCGAGGCGGCTTCCTGCTCGTCGCTGCAGTCTTCGAGCGGCGCGTCGTAATCCTGCTGCGGGATCAATATGTCGATCCGTTCGGGCGGGGCTGCGGCATCCTGTGCCGATCCGGGAAACGGCAGGCCCGCCGCCGCCATTGCCACGCAGGCCGCCCACCAGCGTCTCGACAATGTCAGGCTCCCTGTCTATCCGCCGCACGACCGCAAACCGTGTGGCCAACGTCATGCGCCACACACACGTGAGGGACTGAACCGACTATGAACTCGCCCGCCGAAAATCCGCTCGACCGCGTCCTGGTCCTCGAAATGGTTCGTGTGACCGAAGCTGCGGCAGTGGCCGCATCCAAGCTGATCGGGCGCGGCGACGAGAAGGCTGCCGATGCGGCTGCCGTCGAAGCCATGCGCAAGGCGTTCGATACGCTTGCTATCGATGGCACCGTGGTGATCGGCGAAGGCGAGCGGGACGAGGCGCCCATGCTGTTCATCGGCGAAAAGGTCGGCGGCGCGCCGGGTGAAGGCCCCAAGATCGATATCGCGCTGGACCCGCTCGAGGGAACGACCATCACCGCGAAAGCGGGGCCCAATGCCCTGGCAGTCCTCGCGGCGGCGGCAGAGGGCTGCCTGCTCAACGCTCCCGATGTCTATATGGACAAGCTGGCGGTGGGCCCGGGCTATCCCGATGGCATCATCGACCTGGCCAAGAGCCCGACCGAAAACGTGCAGGCGGTGGCGAAGGCCAAAGGCGTGGCGCCTTCCGACATCATCGTCTGCGTGCTCGACCGCCCGCGTCATGCCGAACTGATCGCCGAACTGCGCGGCCTGGGCTGCGGGGTTGTGCTGATCGGCGATGGCGACGTCGCCGGCGTGATCGCGGTCACCGACGAGGACACGACGATCGATATGTACATGGGTCAGGGCGGTGCGCCCGAGGGCGTCCTGGCGGCGGCGGCGCTGCGCTGCGTTGGGGGCCAGTTCAACGGCCGGCTGGTGTTCCGCAACGATGACGAACGCGGCCGCGCGGCGAAATGGGGCATCGACGATCTCGACCGCATCTATACCCGCGACGATCTGGTGAAGGGCGATTGCATCTTCGCCGCGACCGGAGTCACGCCGGGTTCGCTGCTCGACGGGGTAAAGTATCTACGCGGCGGACGCATGACGACCGAAAGCGTGGTCATGCGCTCGAGCAGCGGCACGGTGCGCTGGATCAAGGGCGAACATCGCGAGGGCTAGGCGTGGTCGGGGCGGGGAAACGCGCCCGTCGGTTGTTGCATATCCGTGACGCTCGGCTAGGCGGGGCGCACATCCAGTTTGCCCGGGGATTCTCCGCATGAAAATCATGGCCGCCAACTCGAACCTGCCGCTTGCACGGGCCATTGCAGGTTATCTCGAAATGCCGCTGGTGGATGCGCAGGTGCGCCGCTTTGCCGACGAGGAGATCTTCGTCGAGATCCACGAGAACGTGCGCGGCGAAGACGTGTTCGTCGTCCAGTCGACCAGCTATCCGGCCAACGACAATCTGATGGAACTGCTGATCTGCATCGACGCGCTCAAACGCGCTTCGGCCCGGCGCATTACAGCAGTCGTGCCCTATTTCGGCTATGCCCGCCAGGACCGCAAACCCGGCCCGCGGACTCCGATTTCGGCCAAGCTGGTAGCCAATCTGATTACCGAGGCAGGGGCCGAGCGCGTGCTCGCGGTCGATCTCCACGCGGGACAGATCCAGGGCTTCTTCGACATCCCGACCGACAATCTGTTCGCCGCCCCGGTGATGGCGGCAGATATCCAGGCGCGCTACGGCGACGAGGACCTGATGGTCGTCAGCCCCGATGTCGGCGGCGTTGTGCGCGCGCGCGCACTGGCCAAGCGGCTCGACAATGCACCGCTGGCGATCGTCGACAAGCGGCGCGATCGCCCCGGCGAAAGCGAAGTGATGAATATCATCGGCGACGTTTCGGGCCGGCACTGCATCTTGATCGACGACATCGTCGATTCGGGCGGGACCCTGTGCAACGCGGCGCAGGCGCTGCTCGATCAGGGTGCGGCTTCGGTCGCGGCCTATATCACGCATGGCGTCCTTTCGGGCGGGGCCGTGGCACGGGTCGACAAATCCGCGCTCAAGGAACTGGTCATCACCGATTCGATCCGGCCGACCGATGCCGCCAAGGATTCCGAACGAATCCGCATTCTGACGATCGCACCGCTGGTCGGTGAAGCGGTCCGCCGCATTGCCGACGAAAGCTCGGTCAGCTCGCTGTTCGATTGAGCATGGCGACCGCTGCCGATCTCGCGCTCGCCAATCGCCTCGCCGAAGCGGCGGGCGAAGCGATCCGTCCGCTGTTCCGCGGCGAATGGTCGCAGGAACGGAAGGCGGATCGCAGCTTCGTGACCGAGGCCGACCGCGCCGCTGAGGCGGCAATGCGCGCGATTCTCGAGAGCGAGCGTACGGATGACGGCATCATCGGCGAGGAATACGGCACGCGCAACGAGGGCGCGGGGCGGCAATGGGTGCTCGACCCGATCGACGGCACCACCAGCTTCATCGCCGGTCGCCCCATTTTCGGTACGCTGATCGCGCTGATGCAGGATGGTTGGCCGGTGCTCGGCGTGATCGACCAGCCCATCGCGCGTGAACGGTGGGTCGGACGGATCGGCGAGGGCACCACCTTCAACGGCAGTCCGGTGCGCGCGGTTGCGTGCAAGGAGCTGTCCGACGCGGTTCTCGGCACGACCACGCCGCACCAGTTCTCCGGCGACGACGTCGACGCCTTCATGGGTGTCGCCAAGGCGGTGGCCGAGCGCAAGATCATCTATGGCGGTGATTGCTACAATTACGGGCTCGTCGCCTCCGGCCATGTCGACATCGTCGTCGAGGCCGGCCTCCAGCTTTATGATTTTGCAGCACTGGTGCCCGTGGTCGAAGGCGCGGGCGGGGTCATGAGCGACTGGCAGGGCAATCCGCTCGATGCCGAAAGCGATGGCCGGGTCATCGCGCTGGGCGATGCCGCACGGCTCGAAGACGTGCTCGAGGCAATGGGCGGGCCAGCCCACGACCACGGGCACTGATCGGCGCCAGGCCCGTTAGCCCGGCATGCAAACCATCTTGATAACCGGCGCCGCCAACGGGATCGGGCGCGCAACCGCAATGCATTTTCATGGCCTCGGCTGGCAGGTGATCGGTCTCGACACGGATACCGAAGCGCTGGCCGAATTGCGCGGCGCGCTACCGCGGGAAAGCGCGCTCTTCCTGAGCTGCGATGTCGGCCGCGAGAGCGAGGTAAGGAACGCGTTCGAGGGGATCGGCGAATGGCTGGGGGAGTGCCCGCTCGATTGCCTCGTCAACAACGCCGGTATCGCCGATCCCGTAGCTGGCCCGCTGGAGGAGCTCGAGCTGGCTGAATGGCAGACGTGGATCGATGCCAGCCTGACCGGCGCCTTTCTGGTTACGCGCGCTTCGCTGGCGTTCCTGCGGCGCAGCGGTGGCGCGAGTATCGCGAATATCTCATCCACCCGTGCGGCGATGAGCGAGCCTGATACCTTTGCCTATGCGGCGGCGAAGGGCGGGCTCGATGCACTCACCCATTCGCTCGCGGTCTCGCTTGGGCCCAGGATCCGCGCGAATGCGATACGTCCGGGCTGGATCGAAACCGGGCCGTGGCAGAAAGAGGGCAAACGGAGCCATCCCGAGCATCGACCCAAGGACCGCGAGCAGCATCCGGTCGGGCGCATCGGGCGGCCGGAGGATATTGCCGAGGCAGTCGCCTATCTGCACGCAGCGGGGTTTGTGACCGGGCAGCACCTCAATATCGACGGTGGCATGACAGCGAAGATGATCTACGAGCACTGACATGACAGTGGAGGGATCGCTTGCCGGGCGCATCGCGCTCGTTACCGGCGCGTCGCGCGGGCTCGGTTTCGAGATCGCCCGGCGCATGGCAGAACAGGGCGCGCGCGTCTGGCTCAACGGGCGTGGGGCCAGCGCAGTCGAAGCCGCCGCCGAACGGATCGGCCCCAACGCCCGGGCCTTGCCCTTCGATATCGGGGATGACCAGGCGAGCGCAGCGGCATTCGCGCGTCTTGCCGAAGATGGCCTCGATATTCTCGTCAACAATGTCGGGCAACGCGACCGGCGGCCGCTGGAGCAATTGCGACGGGCCGATATGGCGGCGATGCTCTCGACCAACCTCGTCGCGCCTTTCGATCTTGCGCGCCGCGCGGCGCCGCTGATGCAGGCGCGCGAATACGGGCGGATCATCAACATCACCTCGATCGCGGCCGATATCGCCCGGGGCGATGTGCTCTACACTGCCAGCAAGGGCGGCCTGGCCGCGCTGACCCGTGCGCTGGCGGCTGAACTGGGCGCCACCGGGATCACGGTCAACGCCGTCGCCCCGGGCTATTTCGCAACCGAAGCGAATGGCGAAATGACCGCCGATCCGGGAATCGCACGGCACCTTGCCCGCCGGACCTCGCTGGGCCGTTGGGGCGAACCGGGCGAGATCGCCGGGGCAGTCGCTTTCCTTGCCGCGCCCGAGGCGAGCTATATCACCGGCCATACGCTGGCGGTCGATGGCGGTTATCTGACCCACTTCTGACTTGCTTTACCGCGCACAATCGCTATCAGCGCGCCCTTCACCGACACGTGATTCATCTGCCGGTCTGGCCGTAAGGGCTGCCAGGGCTGGTTGGACGTGTCTCTGTCAAGGAGATGAAAATGCCCAAGCTTAAGACCAAAAGCGGTGTGAAGAAGCGCTTCAAGATCACTGCGACCGGCAAGGTCAAGCATGGTGTCGCCGGCAAGCGCCACCGCCTGATCAGCCACAATGCGAAGTATATTCGCCAGAACCGCGGCACCACTGTCCTGTCGGAAGCCGACAGCAGAACGGTGAAAAAGTGGGCCCCCTACGGCCTCGACTGAGCGCGAATTAAGGAGAATACGAAATGCCTCGCATCAAACGCGGCGTCACCACGCGCCAGAAGCACAAGCGTCTACTGGATCAGGCGAAGGGCTATCGCGGCCGTCGCAAGAACACGATCCGCGTCGCCCGTCAGGCTGTCGAAAAGGCCGGCCAGTACGCCTATCGCGACCGCAAGGTTAAGAAGCGCAGCTTCCGCGCCCTGTGGATCCAGCGCATCAATGCCGCGGTCCGCGCCGAAGGTCTTACCTACTCGCAGTTCATGCACGGCACCAAGCTCGCCGGCATTGAACTCGACCGCAAGGTCATGGCCGACCTGGCGATGAACGAATCGGCCGCCTTCAAGGCGATCATCGATCAGGCGAAGAAGGCGCTGCCCGCCTAAGTCGCGGTCCGTGCCCGGAATTGCGAAGGGCGCTCCGTATGGGGCGCCCTTTTGCGTTGGGCCGCTTGCCGCCGTCCGCCAAGGCGTTATGAGCTTTTGGCAGGGGAAACGGGGGGCGCGTGGCCGAGGGTGATGTGATCGATGTGCGCTTCTTCGCACCGCCGGCCGATCTGGCGCATTGCTTCACGACATTCTACCGGCTGGAAGTGAATGTTCCGCCAGGCGAAAAGCTCGAGGACTGGCTACAGCCCGAATGGGGCAACCTTCGCTTCTTCACCGATGATCCTCCGACTGCGCAAGCGCTCAAGGGTCCGCGCGTCGATGGCGCCCGCTTCCAGGCGACCGGTCCCAGTTCCTGCATGACCCACTTCACGCTCGGCCGTACCCGCATGTGGGGCATCGGCCTGCGCCCGCTCGGCTGGGCACGATTCGTCGCCGACGATGCCAGCGCACATGCCAACACGGTGGTCGATGGCGAAGCGGCACCGCCGTTCGCGCGCTTTGCCCCGCTATGCGATGTCCTGTGCACGCGGGCCCGGTCCGATGAAGAGCAGTTCGATGCGCTGTCCAGCTTCTTTCGCCAGCTTGCCGAACCTCCGCGCGACCAGCCGCGGATCCAGCGGGTGCACGAGGTCATGGTCGACCCGCGGCTGCTGCAGGTCGAGGAGTTCGCCCGGCGCAGCAGCTTGTCCAAGCGAACGCTGGAGCGCGTGTGCGCCCGCCATTTCGGGTTCGCACCGCGTCTGCTGCTGCGCCGGCAACGGTTGATGCGCAGTCTTGCGGCATTCATGCTCGAACCCCGCGCCAGCTGGTCCGCAGTGATCGACCGCCATTACCACGACCAGTCGCATTTCGTGCACGAGTTCCACGCTTTCATGGGCTGCACACCGAGCGACTACGCCGCGCAGCCGCATCCCGTCTTGGGTGCGTTCATGGCCGAGCGCAAGCGGATATGGGGATCACCCGTACAGACGCTCGATCCGCCGACATAGCGGTCGATCAACCGATGCTTTTTTGCTAGCCGGGATGCCAAGGGCGTTTTTACGATGATTTCAACGCATCAGGGCCGGTCATATTCTTGCGCGGAGAACCCGCGATGAGCACGGGGGAAGCGCCGGCGGGTGTCGCGCTGCGGTTCTTCCTGCCGCCCCGCCGATTGCGTCCCTTCATCACCACCCTCTACCACATGGAAATCTCAGGTGCCGAGGACGAGCCGGTGGTCGACTGGCTCCATCCCGAATGGGCCAATCTGCGCATCATTCCCGAACGCACAGTCGCAGCCGGGATGCGCGGCCAGCCGCTCGAGCGCATGCCGCGGGCGGTGATGGCCGGGCCGACCAGTTTCGCCACGCATTTCAGCGCATACACCGGCCGGTCGTGGGGTATCGGCCTGATGCCGCGGGGGTGGGCGCGGCTGACCGATACGCCCGCCAGCGCCTACGCCGATCGGTACAGCGACGTCGAGAAAGACCCCGCGTTCGATCATCTGCGGAGCCTGTGCGCCTGTGTCCCCGCAGCGGACGGAAATCTCCTTGCCGAACGCGACGCCCTGGTGCGCGGACTGGACCGTCTGCTGGCGCAGCCCGCAGCGCGCGAAGAGGACATTCTGCGTCTGGAGGAGGCGCTGACCGACCCACGGTTCCACACCGTGGCCGAACTGGCTGAAGCGCTGGGGATGAGCCCGCGGACGATGGAACGGTTCTGCAGCCGGGTGTTCGGGTTCTCGCCCCAATTGCTGCTGCGCCGCCAGCGCTTCGTGCGCAGCCTGGCCAAGTTCATGCTCGATCCCTCGCTTAAATGGATCGACACGCTCGACGGACATTATCACGATCAGGCCCACTTCGTCCGCGACTTCAAGCGCTTCATGTTGATGTCGCCGAGCGAATACGCCAGCCGGCCCCACCCGGTGCTGGCTGCAGCAGCGCATGCGCGCCTGGCCGTGGCGGGTCAGGCGATGCAGGTCCTGCACGAACCCAGCGCCGATTGAGCACAGCGGATCGTGCGGGCCGATCACCAAACTGGGCTTTAGCATTGGGGCACTTGGCGCTAGGGCCAGCGGGTAGTCCCATCCGACAGTTCCAAGCCAGGCAGAATGACCGACCTCGACCAACTCAAGACCGATGCGCTGACGCGGATCGAAGATGCTCCCGATGCAGCTGCGCTCGAAGCGCTGCGGATCGAATTCCTCGGCAAGCAGGGGTCGATTTCGGGCTTGATGAAAACGCTCGGCAAGATGTCGCCCGAAGACCGGCAGGTTCAGGGGCCGCTGCTCAATGGCCTGCGGACCGCGGCCGCCGATGCGATTGCCGCGCGCAAGGAAGTGCTCGAGGATGCGGAGCTCGAAGCGCGTCTCGCGACGGAAGGCCTCGACCTGACGCTGCCAGCGCCGGCTATGCCGAGCGGCTCGGTCCATCCGGTCAGCCAGGTGATGGACGAACTGGCGGAAATCTTCGCCGACCTCGGCTTCTCGGTCGCCACTGGTCCGGAGATCGAGGACGACTGGCACAATTTCACCGCGCTCAACATGGCCGAAACGCATCCTGCGCGGGCGATGCACGACACCTTCTATTTCCCCGACCACGATAGCGACGGGCACCGCATGCTGCTGCGCACGCATACTTCGCCGGTGCAGATCCGCTCGATGGTCGAGGTTGCTTCAAAGGATGCAGGGGGCGCGCCGATCCGGATCATCGCCCCGGGCCGCGTCTATCGCAGCGACAGCGATGCGACGCACACGCCGATGTTCCACCAGGTCGAAGGGCTGGTGATCGATCGCGATATTCACCTGGGCCATCTCAAGTGGACGCTGGAGACCTTTCTCAAGGCCTTCTTCGAACGCGACGACATCGTGCTGCGCCTGCGCCCGTCCTACTTCCCCTTCACCGAGCCGTCGGTCGAGGTCGATGTCGGCTGGCAGGATGTGAAGGGCCGCCGCGTGCTCGGGGGGGACGGTGACGCGCCGGGGCATGGCTGGATGGAACTGCTGGGCAGCGGCATGGTCAACCGCCGCGTGCTCGAGTTCGCCGGGCTCGACGCCGACGAATGGCAGGGCTTCGCCTTCGGCGTAGGCGTCGACCGCCTCGCCATGCTCAAATACGGGATGGACGATTTGCGGGCCTTCTTCGATGGCGACGGACGCTGGCTCGATCATTACGGCTTCAGCCCGTTCGACCAGCCGACCCTTTCCGCAGGCGTAGGAGCGAAGGCATGAAGTTCTCGCTCGAATGGCTCGAACACTTCCTCGACACCGATGCTTCGGTGCCGGAAATCGCAGCTGCGCTCAACCGGATCGGCCACGAGGTCGAAGGCATCGAGGACCCGGCGGAAAGGCTCGCAGGGTTCCGCGTCGCCAAGGTGCTGACCGCCGCCAAGCATCCCGATGCCGACAAACTGCAGGTGCTGAGCGTCGACACGGGCGAGGGCGATCCGCTGCAGGTCGTCTGCGGCGCGCCCAATGCGCGTGCGGGCATGAAGGGGGTGCTGGGCCTGCCCGGCGCGGTGGTTCCGGCCAATGGCATGGAACTGCGCAAGAGCGCGATCCGCGGGGTCGAATCGAACGGCATGATGTGTTCGGTGCGCGAGCTCGAACTGGGCGATGAACACGACGGAATTATCGAACTGCCCGAGGACGCGCCGGTCGGCACCAGCTTTGCCGAATACAGCGATGCGTCGCCGGTGTTCGACGTCGCGATCACGCCCGACCGGCCCGATTGCATGGGCGTGATGGGCATTGCGCGCGATCTGGCTGCCGCGGGGCTGGGGACGTTCAAACCGGTCGACGTGCCTGCCATCACGGGTGACGGCGCCTGCCCGGTTGAAGTGAAGATCGAAGATACGGAAGGCGTCCCGGCCTATTTCGCCCGGGTGATCCGCGGCGTCCGCAACGGCCCGTCGCCCGACTGGATGCAGCGCCGGCTCAAGGCGGCCGGCCAGCGGCCGATCAGCGCGCTGGTCGATTGCACCAACTACCTGATGTTCGCGACCGGGCGCCCGGCGCATGTCTACGACCTCGCCAAGCTGAGCGGGGCGATGGTCGCCCGCCGCGCTGCCGCTGGTGAGAGCGTCGAGGCGTTGAACGAGAAGACCTACACGCTCGACGAGACGATGACCGTGATTGCCGATGATAGCGGCGTCCATGATATCGGCGGGATCATGGGCGGGGCGCATTCGGGCGCGGCCGATGACACTTGCGATGTCCTGCTCGAGATCGCCTATTTCGATCCCGAGCGCATCGGCGTGACCGGGCGCAAGCTGGGTCTTGCCTCCGATGCACGTACGCGCTTCGAGCGCGGCGTCGACCCGGCGTTTCTCGACGACGGTCTGGCGCTGCTGACCGATCTGATCGTCCAGACCTGCGGTGGCCAGCCGACCGAGGTGGTGCGCGTGGGCGAGCCGCCTGCCGAAGCGAAGATCGTGGCATTCGATCCCGCGCTGACTGCGCGTCTGGGCGGTGTCGAAATCGGCGAAGTTGAACAGCGCCGCATTCTCGAAGCGCTCGACTTCACCGTCGGGGCCGACTGGCAGGTCACCTGTCCGCTACGCCGCCATGATATCGAGGGCGCGGCCGACCTGGTCGAGGAAGTGGTCCGCATTTACGGTCTCGATCACGTTGCCAGCACCGCGCTCCCCCGCGCCGAAGGCGTGGCCACGCCGACCGCATCGCCGCAGCAGCAGCTCGAACGCAAATTGCGCCGCGCTGCAGCGGCGCGCGGACTCAATGAAGCGGTGACCTGGTCCTTCCTCCCCACCGCCGAGGCCGAGCATTTCGCCGACGGGGCACGGCTGTGGGTGCTCGACAACCCGATCAGCGAGGACATGAAGGCGATGCGGCCTTCATTGATCCCCGGCCTGCTGTCGGCCGCTAAGCGCAATGCCGATCGCGGGAGCGACGGGTCGCGTCTGTTCGAGCTTGGACGCCGCTATTTCCGCGGCAAGGGCGGGGCGAGCGACGAGAAACCGACGCTGGGTGTCGTCCTTGCAGGCGACAAGACGCCGCGCGGCTGGGCGCAGGGCAAGGCCAAGCAATTCGATGCCTTCGACGCCAAGGCCGAAGCCGAAGCGTTGCTCGCTGCTGCCGGTGCACCGGTCGGCAATCTCATGGTGATGGGCGAAGCGGGGAGCCAGTTCCACCCCGGCCAGTCGGCCACTTTGCGCCTCGGCCCGAAGAACGTGCTCGCCCGGTTTGGCGCGCTGCATCCCAAGACGCTGAAGACCTTCGATATCGAGGGACCGGTCATGGCAGTCGAAGTGTTCCTCGATGCCATACCCGCCAAGCGGGGCGGCGGCAGTTTCGCGCGCGCACCCTATGCGCCCCCGGCGCTCCAGCCGGTCACCCGCGACTTTGCTTTCCTCGTTCCTGCCGATCTCGCCGCCGGCGATCTGGTGCGGGCAGTGAGGGGGGCGGACAAGGCCGCCGTGGTCGATGCCCGCGTGTTCGACGTCTTTGCGGGCCAGGGCGTGCCCGAAGGCAAGAAATCGGTCGCGGTCGAGATCGTGCTACAGCCGGGCGACAAGAGTTTCACCGATGCCGAGATCAAGGCGATCGCCGACAAGGTCGTTGCTGCGGCAGCCAAACAGGGCGCGGAGCTACGCGGATGACCAGGACAGCTTTCGTGACCGGCGCCACGGCGGGCATTGGCGAGGCCACTGTCCGCACACTGGTGGCAAGCGGCTGGCGCTGTATTGCGACCGGTCGCCGCAAGGAGCGGCTTGATGCGCTGGTGGAAGAGTTGGGCGCGGACAAGGTCCACGCTGCGGCTTTCGACGTGCGCGATATCGAGGCGATGGAAGCCGTACTCGCAGCCTTGCCCGAACCCTTCGCCGGAATCGACCTGCTGGTGAACAATGCCGGCCTCGCCCGCGGGCTAGCACCCGCGCAGGAAGCCAGCCTGGACGACTGGCAAACCATGATCGACACCAATGTGACGGCAATGGTGGTGCTGACCCGCAAGCTCCTGCCGACGCTGATCGAGCGCAAGGGCGCGATCATTGCGATCGGTTCGGTGGCGGGCAATTATGTCTATCCCGGCGGCAACGTCTATGCAGGCTCCAAGGCCTTCGCGAACCACTTCACGCTCGCGCTGCGCGCCGACCTGCATGGTACCGGCGTACGCGTGACGAGCATCGAACCGGGGATGGTCGAAACAGAATTCACGCTGGTGCGCACTGGCAGCCAGGATGCCAGTGACGATCTCTACCGCGGCGCGAACCCGATGACCGGACAGGATATCGCCGACATGATCAAATGGGTCGCCGAACTGCCCCCGCATCTCAACATCAACCGGCTCGAACCGATGCCGGTGAACCAGGATTTCGCCGGCTTTCGGGTGGCGAGAGAGCACCACTGACCGTCACCCCCGCGACGGCGGGGGTCCAGCCGACCTTTCCGCCCGTTGATATGTTATCTGGATTTCCGCCTGCGCGGGAATGACGAGGAAAGTTGAAATGTCGAACCGCCGTACCTTCGCGATCATTTCGCACCCCGACGCGGGCAAGACCACGCTCACCGAGAAGCTGCTGCTGACCGGCGGCGCGATCCATCTCGCGGGCGAGGTCAAGGCGCGCGGACAGGCGCGGCGCGCGCGGTCTGACTGGATGAAGATCGAGCAGCAGCGCGGCATCTCGGTGACCAGCTCGGTCATGACCTTCGAACGCGAGGGCATCACCTTCAATCTGCTCGACACGCCGGGGCACGAAGACTTCTCCGAAGACACCTACCGCACGCTGACTGCGGTCGACAGTGCCATCATGGTGATCGATGCCGCCAAGGGCATAGAGCCGCAAACGCGCAAGCTATTCGAGGTATGCCGCCTGCGTAGCGTGCCGATCATCACCTTCGTCAACAAGGTCGACCGCGAGGGCCGTCCCGTATTCGAATTGCTCGACGAGATCGCGGACATGCTCGCGCTCGATGTCAGCCCGCAGGCCTATCCGGTCGGCATGGGCGGCGAGTTCGAAGGCGTGCTCGATTTCGCCAGCGGCTGCGTCGCGCGGCCGGAGGGACCGAGCAAGGAATTCCTCGGCACGCGCGACTGCGATGCGCAAATCCCCGAGCGCTTCGCGGAAAACATCGAACTGGCTCAGATCGGCTATCCCGAATTCGATCTGGAGGCCTATCGCAGCGGGGACCTCACCCCGGTCTATTTCGGATCGGCCCTGAAGAATTTCGGCGTCACCGAGCTGATCGAGGCGATTGCGAAATACGCGCCCCCGCCGCGTCCGCAGCCCGCGGGCGAGGAACAGATCCCGCCGACCCGCGACGAGGTCACTGGCTTCATCTTCAAGGTCCAGGCGAACATGGACCCCAACCACCGCGACCGGATCGCGTTCATGCGGCAGGTCTCGGGCACCTTCAAACGCGGCATGAAGCTGACGCCGAGCGGGCTAGGCAAACCGGTGGCGATCCATTCGCCCATCCTGTTCTTCGCGCAGGACCGCGAGGTGGCCGATACGGCTGAACCGGGCGACATCATCGGCATACCCAACCACGGTACGCTGCGGGTGGGCGATACGTTGAGCGAGAAGAACGCAATCCGCTTTACCGGGCTGCCGAACTTCGCGCCGGAGATCCTGCGCCGCGTCGCGCTGGTCGATCCGACCAAGACCAAGCAATTGCGCAAAGCGCTCGATGACCTCTCGGAAGAGGGCGTGATCCAGGTGTTCTATCCCGAGCTGGGCGGGCAGTGGATCATCGGCGTCGTCGGCCAATTGCAGCTCGAGGTGCTGATCAGCCGCCTGTCGGCCGAATATAAGGTCGAAGCCAAACTCGAAGCCTCGCCCTTTGCCACTGCACGCTGGGTCAGGGGGGATGCGAAGGCGCTGGCGGAATTCGAGAAATTCAACCTGTCGACGCTGGCCAAGGATCGCGACGGCGATTTGGTATTCATGGCCAAGAGTCCGTGGGATGTGAACTACCAGCAGGAAAAGAACCCCGACCTCATCTTCTCGGCGACGAAGGAGCGGTAGGCTTGCGGGCACGGCGGCAACGCGGCATGGAAATCGCATGACGCTACATGCCGGACCGACCTCGCAGACCTTCATCTCGCAGCGCCTGCGCCTCCACTATCTCGACTGGGGCAATCGCGGAAAGCCCCCGCTGGTCCTCGTGCACGGCGGGCGCGACCATGCGCGCAGCTGGGACTGGGTGGCCGAGCAATTGCGCGAGGATTGGCATGTGGTCGCGCTCGATCACCGAGGCCACGGTGACAGCGACTGGGTCAACGATGGCAATTATTCGGCTAACGACATGGTCTACGACCTTGCCCAGCTGATCCACCAGCTGGGTGTCGGACCGGTCACCATCGTCAGCCACTCGATGGGCGGCAATGTTTCGCTGCGCTATGCCGGGACCTTTCCCGACATGGTCAAGAAGATCGTGGCGATCGAAGGGTTGGGCCCCAGCCCCAAACGGCAGGCCGAAATGCGCGCCGATCCCTATCCCCAGCGCCTCAACGAATGGATCGGCAAGAAACGCGCCGCCTCGGGACGCAGTCCGCGCAAATACGACAGCATAGAAGCGGCATTCGCGCGCATGATCGAGGAGAACAGCTACCTCACCGAGGAGCAGGCGCGCCACCTGACCGTGCATGGGGTCAACCGCAACGAAGACGGCACCTACAGCTGGAAATTCGACCCGCATCTCAACGTCTGGGCGGTCGAGGACATCGCCGATGAATTCCTCTACCAGACCTGGGCGGCGATCAGCGCGCCGACACTGCTGCTGTATGGCGCCGACAGCTGGGCCTCCAACCCCGAAGGCGACGGCCGGCTCGACCACTTTGCCAATGCCGAAGTGATCGAGTTCGAGAACGCGGGTCACTGGCTGCACCACGATCAGTTCGACCGCTTCATGGCGACGCTGCGCGATTTCCTCTGACGTGAACCCCGCGTGCAGCTGACTTTCGCCAGCTACAACATCCACAAGGGTGTCGGACTCGATCGCAAGCGCGATCCCGAGCGCATCCTGTCGGTGCTGCACGAGATCGATGCCGATATCGTCGCGCTGCAGGAAGCCGACCGGCGGATCGGCGAGCGCGCCAGCGTGCTCCCGCGCGCGGAGATCGACGACACCAACTGGCGCGTGATCGAGGTGGCCAAGCGTCCGCGGAGCATCGGCTGGCACGGCAATGCGCTGCTTGTGCGACGCGACCTTGAGATCCTCTCGGGCGAAGCGCTCGACCTGCCGACGCTCGAACCGCGCGGTGCCGCATGCGGTGAAATCGTCGTCGAAGGCCGGCCCCTGCGGGTGATCGGCACGCATCTCGACCTGTCCGGACTGCGGCGCCGCGACCAGATCCGCTCGCTGCTGGCTTTCGTGGGCGCTTGCAACCGTGATCTGCCGACCGTGATCATGGGCGATTTCAACCAGTGGGGGCGCACCACCGGGGCCATGCGCGAGTTCTCTCCCGACTGGCAGATCGTCACGCCCGGGCGCAGCTATCCCAGCCGGCAGCCGGTTGCCACGCTCGACCGGATCGTGGCCAGCAAGCATTGGCGGCTGGTCGAAACCGAGGTCCATCATACCGGCCTCGCCGCCGTGGCATCGGATCATCTGCCGGTCATTGCCAAGCTGGAATTGCTTAAATAACAGGCAGGCGCCCAATCATTGGGCAATCGATTGCGCTCATCCGCTCCTGCTGCGTTCGATTTGTACCGAAATCGCGTTTGGCACGCACATTGCTCAATGTGATCCCGCCGGTGCTTGGCCGGTGGATCACACAGGGGGTGAAGGCGTGAAATTCATCATCGCAGTCATCAAGCCATTCAAGCTCGACGAAGTGCGCGAAGCGCTCGGCGGCATTGGAGTGGCGGGAATGACCGTTACCGAAGTCAAGGGTTTCGGCCGCCAGAAGGGCCAGACCGAAATCTACCGCGGCGCCGAATATTCGACCAACATGCTGCCCAAGGTGAAGCTCGAAATCGCGGCAAGCGACGATCTCGCCGCGCAGGTGGTCGAGACGATCCAGCAGACCGCCAGCACCGAAGCCATCGGCGATGGCAAGATCTTCGTCTTCGACCTGGCCAGCGCCACGCGCATCCGCACCGGCGAAACCGGCGACACCGCGCTTTGAGGGGGCATCCGCACATGACCAGAAAACATCTCTACACTGCACCCCTGGCGCTCGCCGGGTTGCTCGTTTCCGCCCCTGCCTTTGCGCAGGAAGCGGTCCTTCCCGAAGCCGCGGAAGCGGTCTCGGGCGGCACCGCCTATATCCTCAACACCCTGCTGTTCCTGATTGGCGGTTTCCTCGTCATGTGGATGGCCGCTGGCTTTGCCATGCTCGAAGCCGGGCTGGTGCGTTCGAAGAACGTCTCGGTCCAGTGTCTCAAGAACATCGGGCTCTACTCGATTGCGGGCCTGATGTTCTGGGTGATCGGCTACTCGATCGCCTATCCGGGCTTCGAAGGCGGGTTCATCGGCGTCGCCGATTTCCCCTATGCCATTCAGGGCGTGGGTGAAGCCGATACCGGCACCGGCTATTCGGTCGCCTCCGACTGGTTCTTCCAGATGGTGTTCTGCGCGACCACCGCATCGATCGTTTCGGGCACCGTGGCCGAACGCATCAAGATCGTGCCCTTCTTCATCTTCGTCACGCTGCTGACCGGCTTCATCTATCCGGTTATCGTCAGCTGGGAATGGGGCGCCGGCTGGCTCGACGCCATGGGCTTCTCCGACTTCGCGGGTTCGACGCTGGTGCACTCGACTGGTGGCTGGGCCGCGCTGATGGGCGCGCTGATCATCGGCCCCCGTCTGGGTCGCTACACTGCCAAGGGCATGACCGTATTCCCCGGGTCGAGCATCCCGCTCGCAACGCTGGGTACGTTCATCCTGTGGCTCGGCTGGTTCGGCTTCAACGGCGCCTCGCAGCTTGCGATGGGCACCGTGTCCGACGTGTCCGACGTGTCGAAGATCTTCGTCAACACCAACATGGCGGCAGCTGCCGGCGTGGTCGTGGCGATCATCCTGACCCAGCTGCGCTATGGCAAGGCCGACACCACTATGGCCCTCAACGGCGCACTGGCCGGTCTCGTCGCCATCACCGCCGAACCGCTGACCCCCAATGTGGGTATGGCGATCGTGATCGGCGGCATCGGCGGTGCACTGCCCGTGATCTTCGTGCCGCTGCTCGACAAGCTCAAGATCGACGACGTCGTCGGTGCGATCCCGGTTCACCTCGTGGCCGGCATCTGGGGTACGCTCGCCGTGCCGCTGACCAACACCGAAGTGCCGTTCATCGCGCAGCTTACCGGCGTGGTGGCAACCGGTGCCTTCGTCTGCATCACCTCGGCCATCGTCTGGTTCGCCCTCAAGGCCACCATCGGCGTACGTCCGAGCGAAGAAGAAGAGTTGGCCGGTCTCGACGTCGGTGAAACCGGCATCGAAGCCTACCCGGAATTCTCCCGGGCCAATTGATTACCAGTTCGGCGGGGCGCCTTCTCTCTCCTCTCTCTCCCGGCGCCCCGCCTACCCATGTTCCTCCTGCGAACACCGACTTAATTGGGCCGGAGATCAACTCTCCGGCCCCTTTTTTTTGGTCGGGTCGCACAGCGGGGCCGCGGTGATTGGTGGTCACGCTCGCACATACGAAAACGGGCCATGTGAGCGGGTTCAGGCTGCGAGGGCGTCCTTGACGAAATCGGCGCAGCGTTCGCCGATCATGATGCTCGGTGCATTGGTGTTGCCCGAAACCAGCCGCGGCATCACGCTCGCATCCGCGACATACAGGCCCTCGATCCCCCGCGCCTTGAGCGTGTGATCGACCACCGCATCGCTATCGCCGCCCATCCGGCAGGTGCCCACCGGGTGATAGACCGTATCTGCGCGGTTGCGGATCATGGCGTCGAGCGCGGCGTCGTCTTCCAGATCGATCGGATAGCGATCCTGCGGGTCGTATTTCGCCAGGCTGGGCGAGGATACGATGCGGTGCGACAGTCGCACGCCTGCGCGCAGCGTTGCCATGTCGCGCTCATCATCGAGGAAATTGGGATCGATCCGCGGCGCCATTCGCGCGTCGGCGCCGTTCAGCCGCACCGTCCCCCGGCTTTCGGGCCGCAGGACGCAGGCATGCAGCGAGAAGCCGTGACCTTTCACCTTCGTGCGTCCGTGATCCTCGAGCATGGCGGGAACGAAGTGCCACTGGATGTCGGGCGCCGGGGCATCGGGCTTGACCTTCCAGAACCCGCCCGCTTCGGCATAGGGCGTGGTCATGATGCCGGTGCGCTTGCGGCGGTGCTCGATGATGGCCTTTGCCATGCGGACCGTACCCGCCAGGCTGTCGCCGATCAGATCCTTGCTCTCGGTCTGCCAGCTCGACACATAGTCGATATGGTCCTGCAGGTCCGCGCCGACCGCCGGCTTGTCGAGCACGACGTCGATACCGTGCTCCTTGATATGGGCGCCCGGTCCGATGCCCGACAGCATTAGTAGCTGCGGCGTGTTGAAGGCGCCGGCGGACACCACCACCGCCCCCCGGGCGGTGACCGTACGTTCCTTGTCGCCGACCGAATAGGTCACGCCGGTGACGCGACCGTCCTTGATCACCAGACGCTGGACGCTGACCCCGATGCGGACGTCGAGATTTTTCGAACCGCGCTTCGGTTCGACATAGGCGCGCGCGGCCGACCAGCGTTCGCCGTTCTTCTGGGTAACCTGATAAAGCCCGAAACCGGCCTGTTCCTCGCCGTTGAAATCGGTGTTGCGTGGGAGCTGCAACTGCGCTGCCGCCTCGACAAAGGCCACGCTGCCCGGATTGGGCCATTTCTGGTCCGAAACCCACAGCGGCCCCGAAGCTCCGTGATAGGCGTCGCCGCCGCGCACGTTATGCTCTGCCCGCTTGAAATAGGGCAGCACGTCCTCGTAGCTCCAGCCGGTGCAGCCGAGCTCGGCCCAATTGTCGTAATCCCAGCGATTGCCGCGGATATAGATCATCGCGTTGATCGCCGAAGAACCGCCCAGTCCGCGCCCGCGCGGCTGGTAACCGACGCGGCCGTTGAGCCCTTTCTGGGGCACCGTTTCGTAGCGGTAGTTCGACCCTTCGCGCAGAAACGGCATCAGGCCTGGCGTCTTGACCAGAATGGTGTCGTTGCGCGGTCCGGCCTCCAGCAGGCATACGCTTTTCCCGGCCTCGGCCAGTCGACCGGAAACCGCGCTGCCCGCGCTGCCGCCACCGATCACGATGACATCGAATTCGTCCATGGTATCTCCTCTCGATTCGAGAGGTTAGGCAGCCTCGGCGTCGCCCGCAATCAGGTTTTCAGATGAAACGGACTTTTCCGTCGACCCGGTCCGTTCGAGCCAGTCGCTGCGGATCTGGTCGGATGTCTGGCGACTGCCATCGTGCGTCCAGCCCGGTTCGCGCAGCAGGTAGGACAGCTTGTGCTTCCACGGCGCGCGCCACATGTCCTGCGCAATCCCGATCCATTCGTGAAAGACCGCCCATAGCAGGTTGAAACTGCCCAGTTGCTTGACGATGCCGTAGCGGATTTTTTCGCCCCGCACTTCGGGTTCGAAGGTGCCGAACAGCTTGTCCCAGACAATGAAGACCCCGGCATAGTTGCGGTCGAGATAGCGCGGGTTGGTTGCATGGTGCACGCGGTGATGGCTGGGCGTGTTCATTACCGCTTCGAACCAGCGCGGCATCCGGTCGATTGCCTCGGTATGGATCCAGAACTGGTAGATCAGGTTGAACCCGCCGCAGATCGCGATCATCGCCGGGTGGAAACCCAGCAGCACCAGCGGGAGGGCGAAGACGAAACCCAGTGTGAGAAAGCCGGTCCAGGTCTGACGCAGTGCGGTGGACAGGTTGTAATGCTGGCTCGAATGGTGGTTCACATGGCTGGCCCAGAACCAGCGAACGCGGTGACCGAACCGGTGGACCCAGTAATATTTCAGGTCGTCGAGCACGAAGCACAGCGCGAAGGCCCACCAGGTCCACGGCACGTCGAACAGGCGGAATTGCCACAACCCCATGTACAGCGCGACGAACACGCCGCCGAACAGCAAAGCGGAAACGGTGCTGCCCAGTCCAAAGGCGAGGCTGGTGAGCGTATCCCGCGGTTCGTAGGCATCGCGCCGTGCGCGGCGGGCCCACAGCATCTCGATCAGCACCAGCGCAACGAAGCCGGGCACGGCATATTCTGTCGGCGAGAAATCGGGCATGGTGGCTATTCCTGTATCGCTTCTACCGCGCGAACCCAAGCGCGCCGGTCGTCGAGCACAAGGCGCGCAGCGCCGAAGCGCTTTTCCGCGGTGTCGATTACCAGCGCTTCCCCGTCGCTGCTGGCCCGTGCTTGCGGGGTCAGTATCCGGCCCGCGAAATGGCCGCCATGCGGGCGCAACAGCAGGACCCTGCCGCCGGCATCGCGCAATATCGCGCCGCGTCCGTCGCGATCGAGCCCGATGGCCACGGGCGCAAAACCGCTGACCGCTTCGTCGGCGGCTGTCCGCGCATCCTCTTCGTCGGCCAACTGCGGCGGCGGACCGAGCTTGAGCCAATAGGCCAGGCCCGCCAGTGCGAGAATGGCGATCAGCGATCCGGCGAACTGGAACGTGGTGGCTGAAAAATCCATGTGGCAGGCGATTGGCATGCGGCTCGCTTTCCGGCAAGCAGGACCCAACAGGGAGACGCCAATGAAATCGCTCGCCATTCTTGCTGCCGGGGCAGCACTGATTGCTTCACCGCTCGCCGCCCAGCAAGCCGATCCGATCGCGCAGGTCGAAGCGCAGCAGGAGCGCACCCAGCGGGTGGCCCAGCAGATCTGGGACTTCGCCGAGCTCGGATATCTCGAGACCCGCTCGAGCGGCCTGCTGATCGACGAGCTGGAAGGTGCCGGCTTTTCGATACGCCCCGGCGTGGCGGGCATCCCCACTGCGTTCGTGGCCGAATGGGGAAACAGCGGGCCGGTCATCGGCCTGCTGGCGGAATTCGACGCGCTGCCGGGGATCACCCAGTCCGCGCAGCCGACGCGGGATCCGGTGGCCGACAAGCATGCCGGCCATGCCTGCGGGCACAATCTGTTCGGTGCCGGTTCGCTGAGCGCGGCCATCGCGATCCGCAACTGGCTCGAAGCCACGGGCACACCGGGCCGGGTCCGCCTATATGGCACACCGGCGGAAGAGGGCGGATCGGGCAAGGTCTACATGGCGCGCGCGGGCCTGTTCGACGATGCCGATTTCGTGATCGACTGGCACCCGGCAGACCGCAATTCGGCGGCCTCGCGCAAAAGCCTCGCCAACCGCTCGGGCAAGTTCCGTTTCCGCGGTGTTTCAGCCCATGCGGCGGGCGCGCCCGAACGCGGGCGCTCGGCGCTCGACGGGGTCGAGGCGATGAACATGATGGTCAACATGATGCGCGAACACACCAGCATGGATACGCGCATCCATTACGTGATCACCAGCGGCGGGGCAGCGCCCAATGTCGTGCCCGACTTCGCCGAAGTCTTCTATTACGTCCGCCATTCGGATGCGGACGAGGTGCGGGCGCTGTGGCCCCGGCTCGAGGCCGCGGCGCAGGGTGCGGCGATGGGAACGGGGACCGATGTCGATTGGGAGATCATCCACGGCAACAATCCCACGCTGCCGCTCGAATCGCTGCAGACCATGATGGATGCCAAGCTGCGCCAGCTCGAGCCGATTGCCTATACTGCTGAAGAGCTGGCCTGGGCCGGGACGATCCGCGACAGCCTGGGCGAGGATGCACCGGCCCTGGCGCAAGCGCAGGAGGTCGAGGACTATGCCGTGCTGACCGGATATGGCTCGACCGACGTCGGCGATGTAAGCCGCGCGGTGCCGACCGTGAGCGTGCGCACGGCGACCTGGGTTCCCGGAACGGCGGCGCACAGCTGGCAGGCGGTCGCCGCCAGCGGCCACAGCTACGGGGCGAAGGGAACGCAGCAGGCTGCCAAGGCCATGATCCTCGCTGCCGTCGAACTGTACACCAACCCGCAGCTACGCGAGCAGGCCAAGGCCGAATTCATCGCCGAGCGGGGCGAGGATTACGTCTACGAATCGCTGCTTGGCGACCGCGAGCCGCCGCTCGATTATCGCCAGTGATCACTCAGCCGCACGGGCGGCGAACATATCCATCGCTGGGCGCACGGGGCTGACATCGTAGCCGACCGATGCGGCGGCCTCGGCAATCGCGTCGGGGTCGCCGCCGCTGCGCGCCTGGGCGAGCGACCACAGCAGGGTCGAACGCGTGCCCGAACGGCAGAAGCCGAGGACCGGGCCCTGCGCCGAGGCAAGCGCATCCTGCAGCCGTTCCACCTGCGGTTCGCTGAACCCTGCGCTGCCGATCGGGATCGCCAGATAGTCCATCCCCGTAGCACGCGCCGCTGCTTCGATGGCGGTGCCTTCGGGCTGATCTGCCGCTTCCCCGTCGGGACGGTTGTTCACCACCAGCGCCATGCCCATCGCTGCCGCTTCGGAAATGTCCTGCGGGCTGACCTGCGCGCTGGCATAGAAAGTGTCCGAAAGTTTGCGGAATTCGCCCATTATACGTTCCCTCCAGCAGCCGTCTGTCGCGACACACGGCGATTGCGTTGCATGATGTTGAGCAGTTCGACACCGATCGAAAAGCCCATTGCGGCATAGATATAGCCCTTGGGCACGTGGAATCCGAAACCGTCGGCGATCAGCACCAGGCCGATCATCACGAGGAAGGCAAGCGCAAGCATCACCAGTGTCGGGTTCTTTTCGATGAACCTGGCCAGCGGATCGGCTGCCACCATCATGATCCCCACCGTGATCACGACTGCCATGACCATGATCGGGATTTCGTCGGTCATGCCCACCGCAGTCAGGATCGAATCGACGGAAAAGACGATGTCGATCGCCACGATCTGCGCGATTACCGCACCGAAGGTCGCCTTAGCGGCATCGGCGACCCCGGGGGTCTTGTCGAGCAGGTCACCCGAATCATCCTCCGGCTCCATCGAATGATGGATTTCCTTGGTCGCCTTCCACAGCAGGAAGAGTCCCCCGGCCAGCAGGATCAGGTCGCGTCCCGAGAACGCGGTTTCGAAGCTGGGCTTGCCGTATTCGTTCGGGGCCCCGACGAGGCCGAGGTCGAACAGCGGGGCCTGCAATGTCACCAGCCAGCCGATCAGCATGAGCAGGCCGATCCGCATGATCAGGGCAAGCGCCAGCCCGATCCGCCGGGCCCGCTGTTGCTGGTGTTCGGGCAGCTTGTTCGACAGGATCGCGATGAAGATCAGATTGTCGACGCCGAGCACGACTTCGAGCGCGATTAGCGTGAGCAGCGCCAGCCAAGCGGCGGGATCGCTGAATAGGGCGAGTAAATCCATGCCTGCCCTGTGCCGAACCAAGTGGCTGCGTTCAAGCGATCATTCGCTCGCAAAGCCTATGCGAAAATGTCACATTTCTGCGCTTTGCTGGTACTTGCAGCTAAATCATTCGCGCGTGGACATCTTTCGCGCTATAAAGGTTGCGTGAGGGTGGGTTTCGTGCCTGTCCGCGTCGGTGTGAACAGCAGTTCTTCGCTCTGGCGGGTTTGGATACTGGACTGCACGACAAGGTATTGTTCGAGTTATGGGTTACGACAGAGGGCGCCGCCGCGGTAAGGACAAGCGCGACGGTTTCGGCGAAGACGGTTACGACAATTTCGGCGGGCCCCCGTCCGATTTTGCTCCCCACGAGGCATTCCAGGGCGATCGTTTCGGCGGCGGTGACCGCGGTGGCGATCGTGGCGGCGGATTTGGCGGCGGCAATCGCGGTGGCGGTTTCGGCGGCGGCAATCGTGGCGGCGGCGGTGATCGCGGCGGCGGTGGCGGAGGCGGCGGCTTCAACCGCATGCCCGCGCAGGTCGTCGGCACCGGCAAGGGCACGGTGAAATTCTTCAACAGCCAGAAGGGTTTCGGTTTCATCCAGCAGGAAGGCGGCGGTGAGGACGTGTTCGTCCACATCAGCGCGGTCGAACGCGCGGGCCTCGAAGGCCTGGCCGAAGGGCAGGAACTGGAATTCAACCTCGTCGATCGTGGCGGCAAGGTGTCGGCGCAGGACCTCCAGGTCGTCGGCGATGTGATTGCCGTCGAATCGCGCGGTGACGCAGGCGGCGCACCCCGCCGCGAGCTGACGGGTGAGAAGGCGACCGGCACGGTCAAGTTCTTCAACTCGATGAAGGGCTTCGGCTTCCTGACTCGCGACGACGGACAGCCCGACGCTTTCGTTCACATCAGCGCGGTCGAGCGCTCGGGCCTCGCCGGGATCAACGAAGGCGAACGGTACGAATTCGATCTCGAAGTCGACCGACGCGGCAAGCATTCGGCGGTCAACCTCGTCCCTGCCCAGGGCTGAGGCCATGCCTCCCGCGATCCGGTTTGACCGGAACCGTGAGACGCAATAGATCGCTGGCAAACACGCAGATGGCGGTTCCTTCAGGGGCCGCCATTTGTCTTTCACCCCGAGAATGCACTGCCCAACCGGTGCCGCTGGAGGACCCATGTCGATTTCACCGCTGATGCCCGTCTACCCGCGCTGCGGCGTGCGCCCCGTGAAGGGCGAGCACTGTCATCTGATCGACGAGGATGGCACGCGCTATCTCGATTTCGCGAGCGGGATTGCCGTCAACCTGCTCGGCCACAGCCATTCGGGGCTTATCGGGGCGATCCAGCGCCAGGCCGAGACCTTGATGCATGTCTCCAACCTCTATGGCAGCCCGCAGGGTGAAGAACTGGCGCAGATGCTGGTCGACAAGACCTTCTCCGATACGGTGTTCTTCACCAATTCGGGTGCCGAAGCGGTCGAGGCGGCGATCAAGACGGCGCGGGCGTACCACCAGCATGAGGACGGTGATGCGCAGCGTACCGAACTGATCACCTTCACCAACGCATTCCACGGGCGGACGATGGCGACGATCAGCGCCTCGAACCAGGAGAAGATGCACAAAGGCTTCATGCCGTTGCTTCCCGGGTTCCAATATGCGGAATTCGACAATCTCGACCACGCCAAATCGCTGATGAGCGACAAGACTGCCGGCTTCCTCGTCGAGCCGATCCAGGGCGAGGGCGGCATCCGTCCCGGTTCGGACGAGTTCATCCATGGCCTGCGCAAGCTGGCCGATGACAACGATCTGATGCTGGTGTTCGACGAAGTACAATGCGGTGTCGCACGGACCGGCAAGCTCTACGCTTACGAGCATTACGGGATCGAGCCCGATATCATGGCGACCGCCAAGGGTATCGGCGGCGGCTTCCCGCTGGGGGCGTGCCTTGCCACCGAAAAGGCCGCTCGCGGGATGGGCTTCGGCACACACGGCTCGACCTATGGCGGCAACCCGCTCGCCATGGCAGCCGGGAAGGCGGTCATGGAAGCCGTAGCGAACGACACGTTCCTGAACGAGGTGGCCGGGAAGGGCGAGCGGCTGCGCAGCCGTCTGGAGCAGTTCATCGGCAATTACCCCGAAATGTTCGAGCTCGTCCGCGGCAAGGGCCTGATGCTTGGCCTCAAGATGAAAGTCGAAAGCCGGCCGTTCTTCGTCCACCTGCGCGACAACCACCAGCTGCTGACCGTGGCCGCGGGCGACAATACGCTGCGTATCCTGCCGCCGCTGGTGGCGGGCGACGCCGAATTCGACGAGTTCTTCGACAAGCTTTCGGCGGGCGCCGCAAGCTATGACGCAGCCGGCTAAGCGGAGCGACACGATGCGGCATTTCCTCGATCTTTCCGATGCAGGCGGGGACGCGATCGCCGCCATGATCAACGACGCGCAGGACCGCAAGGCAGCGCGGCAGGCCTGGCCGAAAGGCCGCGCCGATGCCGATGCGCCGCTGGCGGGCCATGTGCTGGGCATGATCTTCGAAAAGAATTCCACGCGCACCCGGGTCAGCTTCGATATCGCGATGCGGCAGCTGGGCGGTTCGGCGCTGATTCTCGATTCGGGCACCAGCCAGCTGGGTCGCGGGGAAAGCGTGGCCGATACTGCACGCGTGCTCAGCCGGATGGTCGACGCGATCATGCTGCGCACCGACGATCACGATAAGGCGCTGGAAATGGCGCGGCATGCGACCGTACCGGTCATCAACGGGCTCACCGACCGTTCGCATCCCTGCCAGATCGTTGCCGACCTGCTGACGGTGGTCGAACATGGCAAGGCGCTGCCGGGTCTCGAACTTGCCTGGCTCGGCGATGGCAACAATGTGCTGCATTCGATCCTCGAGGCTGCCGCGCTGATGAAGTTCAATGTTCGGGTCGGTACTCCGAAAGGCTATGAACCCGAGGCCGAATTCATCGACATGGCGCGTGCGGCCGGGTGCACAGTCACGCTGACCAACGATGCGCGGGAAGCCGTTGCCGACGCCGATATCGTCCTCACCGATACCTGGGTCTCGATGGGTCAGGAGCATGTCCATAACAAGCTGGCCGCGATGGCACCCTTCCAGGTTTCGGATGCGCTGATGGCATCGGCCAAGCGCGAAGCGAAATTCCTGCACTGTCTGCCCGCGCATGTCGGCGACGAAGTGACCGAGGAAGTCTTCGAAGGTGACCAGTCGGTCGTCTTCGACGAGGCGGAAAATCGCATCCACGCCCAGAAGTCGGTGCTGTTGTGGTGTTTCGACAAAATCTGATGGCGTTTCGCGCGCTCTAACATTTTGCCGAACGCGCCCCATATGGCGGCGATGGACGCTATTCCCGCTACGACCGACGAAACATATTCGGATCGCCTGCTCGCCTTCACCATTCCCGCACGGCATGCGCGGGGACGGCTCGTGCGGCTCGACGACACGCTCGATGTCATTCTTGCCGCGCATGATTATCCGCCGCCGATCACGCACCTGCTGGCCGAAGCGCTGGTTCTTGCCGTTCTGATGGGCGGCCTGGTCAAGGATGACGGCTCGCAGGTCACCATGCAGGCACAGACGGAGGCCGGTGCAGTCAACCTGCTGGTTTGCGACTACAAGGGCGGAGAATTGCGCGGCCATGTCGATTTCGACCCGGCCAAGCTGGCTGAACTCGGCGCCAACCCTTCGCTGTTCGCGCTGTTCGGCAAGGGCTATCTGGCGATCACCTTCGATCTCGCCGGTGGACAGGGGCGGTATCAGGGAATCGTCCCGCTCGAGGGCGACACGCTGGCCGAGGCGTGCGAGCGCTATTTTTATCAGTCGGAACAGGTCCCCACGCTGCTCCGCTGCGCGGTCCGGTCCGATGACGACGGCGTGCGCGCTGCGGGCCTGCTGGTCCAGCATCTGCCCGAAGGCGAGGAAGGCCGCGAGCGCCTCCATGCCAAGCTCGATCATCCCGAATGGGAACATGTCGCGATCCTCGCCGGTTCGCTGCGCCATGACGAATTGCTCGACGACGAGCTCTCGCTCGAGGCGATCGCCTGGCGGCTGTTCCACGAGGAAACCGAAGTGCGCGTCCAGCCAGGGGCTGCCATTGCGCGCGGTTGCCGCTGCTCGGTCGAACACTACCGCTCGGTTCTCGAACGGTTTCCCGAAGACCAGCGGGTCGAAATGCGCGACCCTGACGGGATCGTCCGGGTCGATTGCGCATTCTGCTCGAAACAGTTCGAGATAACTGTCTGACGAGACGTGTCGTTGTTTTACAACGGTTCAGAGTGATTGTGATGTAATGCAAGCGAATCACGGGCGCGTCTGGTTTCACGGACGAAAGGTCAAATCCGATATGGCTCGCAAACGGGCATTCATTCTCGCGGCGCTTGGTGCGCCGTTCGCACTTCTGGCGGTTCCGGGCGTTGCGCAGGCATCGCTCGACATGCTCGATACGCTCGACCGGGGCGAATGGGAGCTGCGCTTCCGCGATGGTGGCAATGTGCGCAAGATCTGCCTGCGCACGGGGCGTGAATTCCTCCAGCTTCGCCATCCCGGGACGAACTGCAACCGGTTCGTCGTCGAGAACAACGCCAGCGACGTCACGGTGCAATACACTTGCCGCGGCAATGGATATGGACGGACCCATATCCGCAAGGAATCGACCGGACTTGTCCAGATCGATGGCCAGGGGATCGCCGGGGGCAAGCCCTTCCAGTTCACCGCCGAAGCGCGCCAGACGGGCCGCTGCAACTGATCGCCCGGCTTGCAGCCCGCTGGATTCGCGCATAGCGGGCGGGCATGACCCAGTCCGACACTCCCGGCCCAGCCGTCATCCTGCTTTCGGGCGGGCTCGATTCCATGGTAACTGCTGCGATCGCGCGCGAACGGGGGCATTCGCTTCATGCGCTGACGATCGATTATGGCCAGCGGCATATCCGCGAGCTGCAATCGGCGCGGGCAATCGCCGAGAAACTGGAAGTTGAGCGGCATGTCGAGCTGCCCCTCGATCTGCGCCAGTTCGGCGGTTCGGCGCTGACCGACGAGATCGATGTTCCCAAAGACGGTGTCGGCGACACGATCCCCGTTACCTATGTGCCTGCGCGCAATCTGGTGTTCCTGGCACTGACGACGGCTTTCGCTGAAACTGCGGCGTCGCGCGATATCTTTATCGGGGTGAACGCACTCGATTACTCGGGTTATCCCGATTGTCGTCCAGAGTTCATCGCGAGCTTCGCGAAAACCGCGCGGCTGGGCACCAAGCAGGGTGTCGAGGGTCGGCCGTTCGCGATCCATGCTCCGCTGCAGCACATGTCCAAGGCCGATATCGCGCGCGAATGCGACCGGCTGGGGCTCGACCCGGCGTGGAGCTGGTCGTGCTACGATCCGACGGCGGAGGGTCAGGCCTGCGGGACATGCGATTCATGCCGCCTGCGCCGAAAAGGCTTTGCCGACGCGGGGCTTGTCGATACCACCCCCTACTCAGAGGATATAACGCAATAGCGGAGTGGGGATGTGACCGAAGCGAAGGGCGCCGCAGTGCCACAGGAACCGGCGGTAGGCAGCGGAACGGACAAGGTCCCGGCCTATAGCTGGTACGCCCTCAGCGTCCTGGTCCTGATCTATGTCCTGAACTTCATCGACCGGCAGATCCTCTCGATCCTCGCCAACGATATCAAGGCTGATCTGGGCGTCGAGGACGATTACCTCGGCTTTCTTTACGGCACCGCCTTTGCTGTCTTCTACGCGCTGTTCGGCATCCCGCTGGGCAAGCTGGCCGACAGCTGGAAACGCGTTCGCCTGATGGCCCTCGGCCTCGCGCTGTGGTCGACGATGACTGCACTATCGGGCTTCGCCAAGAACGCGACCGTCCTTACCGCGGCTAGGATCGGGGTCGGGGTCGGCGAAGCGACCGCCAGCCCGTCCGCCTATTCGCTCATTTCCGACTGGTTTCCTGCGCGTCTGCGCGCGACTGCCCTGGCGATCTATTCATCCGGTCTGTACATCGGCGGCGGCATCTCGCTGCTCATCGGCGGCTTGATCGTCGAAAACTGGAACGCCGCCTATCCCGGTGGCGGTCCGCTGGGCCTGGTCGGCTGGCAGGCGGCCTTCCTCGCTGTGGGCATACCCGGGCTGCTGCTGGCGCTGTGGGTGCTGACACTGCGCGAACCGGTTCGCGGCGCGATCGACGGTTTGCCGACGCCGGAAGATCCCGCACCGTTCCGCGGTTTCCTGCAGGAGCTTTTCCAAGTCATTCCACCCTTTACCGTCTTCGGTGCGGCCGCTCGCGGCAAGAAGGCGCTGATGGGCAATCTTCTCGGCGCAGCCTTTTTCGCCGCGCTTGCATGGGTGCTCTGGCTTCTCACCGGTGTGGTCGAACAATGGGTATTCCTCGGCGTGGGGTATTATGCCGTGTTCAGCTGGACCATGGGGCTGCGCGCACGCGATCTGCCCACGTTCAAGCTGACTTGGGGCTCGCCCGCCTTCCTGTGTGTCATTCTGGGGTACGGCACGGTCGCCTTCACCGCCTATGCCGCTTCCTACTGGGGCGCGCCCTATGCCGAACGCGCGCTGGGCGTGAACAAGACCGATCTCGGCTGGTTCCTGGGCGCCCCTGCAGCGGTGGCCGGCTTCCTCGGCGTCATCCTCGGCGGGCGGATGGCTGACTTCCTGCTCGAGCGGCGACCCGACGGGCGCGTGTGGGTCATCCTGTTCGGCTTGATTATGCCCGTTCCTGCAATGTGGCTTGCCTATACCACCGATGATGTCGTGCTTTTCTACATCGGCGCATTCCTCGCCCAAATGCTCAGCGCGGCCGCGCTCGGCGCGGCAGCCGCCTCGAGCCAGGCGCTGGTGCTCCCGCGCATGCGCGGAATGGCCACGGCAACGTTCTTCCTGTCGACCACGCTGATCGGTCTGGGCCTCGGCCCGTTCATGGCGGGCTATGTCTCGGCAACCAGTGGTGACGACCTGTCGCTCGGCGTGCTCTCGACACTGGTGGCGGCTCCATTCGGTCTGGTGCTGCTTATCGCAGCGTTGAAGCTGGTTCCTGAAGCTGCCGCCAGCGTCGTCGAGCGTGCCCGCGCCGCGGGTGAGACTATCTAGACGCTGGAGAGCACCCCGCAGGCGATCCGCGAACCGGCATCGCCGGCTGGATCGGTGCGATAATCGTCCGCCCCTGCATGAACCACGACCGCTGTGCCGTCTTCGTCGAAGATTTCGTCGAGCACGACCCGGGCGTCACCGGTTAGCTCGACCTGTGCCGAACCGGTCCGGTTCTCCCCGATCGTCAGATTGGGCATATCACCGAGGTGCTTGCCCCCGGGGGACAGTGCGCCGTGGGTTTGCCCGCCGGGATTGAGATGACCGCCGGCGCTGGTGAAGTCGGGGGCAGTGCACTTGCCCGTGGTATGCAGGTGAAAGCCATGTTCGCCTTGCGACATGCCGGTAGCCGCGACCGCCAGGGTCACCGTTTGCCCATTGCTGAGCAATTGCACCGTGCCAGCGGGCAGGCCGTTGGCGAAGCGCAGCGTCGTCTGCCCGACGCGGTTGTCGGCCAGATCGTCTACGGTGGCGCATCCTGCCAGTGCGAGTGCACCCGCGGCGGGTATCAGGCGAAGGTAGTTCATGGCGATCCTTTCGGTTGCAGACAGTCCGTCATCCCATAACGAAAAAGGGGCCGGATTGCTCCGGCCCCTCTTCATTTTGGCGTATCGCCGTTCGCTTACATGCCCGAACCCGGACCGTAAGTGATTTCGACACGGCGGTTCTGCAGTTCGCGGACACCGTCAGCGGTGGGTACGCGCGGCTGCGATTCGCCGAAGGCTTCGCTGGTGATCCGGCCGTCCGGAATACCACGCGAGCTGAGATAGCCGCGGACCGATGCGTTGCGGCGCTCGGCGAGGCCCATGTTGTAGGCTACCGAACCCGAACGGTCGGTGTGACCGGCGAGCATGACTGCAGCCGTACCGCAGTTGGCATAGGCCGACACGGCGTTGTCGAGGATTGTCGCTGCTTCCGGAGTGATGTCCGACTTGTCCCAGTTGAAGAAGACAATGTACGGACCCGTCTCGCAGACCGGCGCCGGCGGCGGCGGGGGCGGAGGCGGCGGGGGCGGGGGCGGCGGCGGCGGGGGAGGCGGCGGCGGTGCTGCCGGCTCACCGAAGTTGAACTCAAGCGTACCCATCAGCGAGTGGCTGGTGAAGTCGTCTTCGAGAGTATTGCCGCCGAGATCGACCAGTTCGACTTCCGTAGCGCGGAAGAAACGATAACGCAGGCCGACATCGATGCTGTCGGTCAGCGGAGCGCGGATACCGGCCAGGGCCTGGTATGCGAGGCCGCTGTCCGAATCGTCGACCGTCGACGACAGGTTCGAGTAAGGGGTCACTTCATAGCTGGTACGTGCGACACCGATACCGCCGCCGACATAGCCCTGAAGGCCATCATCGTCGCCGAAGTCGAGCAGGCCGTTGAGCATGAAGGACAGGGCGCTGGCGTCACCGCCAACAGTGTAGATACCAGCCGGTGCGACGCTGCCGCCGCCAACGGGAAGGCCAGTCGGACCAGCTTCGACCGAGTCGAGATCTGCCTGACGATAGCTGACTTCGGCTTCGAGGCGGAAGCCACCGAAGTCATAGCCAACGTAGCCGCCGCCGTCGAAACCATAGTCATGGTTTACTTCGTGCGTCGAAGCGCCGTCATTGACGTCGAATTCACTGTCTTCGACCAGCATCGAACCGAATTCGGCACCGATATACCAGCTGTCGTCCTTTGCCAGGGCAGGCGATGCAAGGGCCGTAGAGGCCATCGCCATTCCTATGACGAATTTCCGCATTATAGTTTCCCCTTTTTGCGATTTGGAGCCACCGAGTGGACCGTATCTAACTTTCAACCCATAAGGTGGCAAGAAAACAATCGGCAGGACCTGTGGCAAGAATGCCGCTTTTCCTGCGCGATGAGAATGGGTTCCACAACCAGGATCCCTTCCCGTGACAGCCGAACGATACCAGCCGCCTGCGGTTCCCGTCATTCGTTGCGAATAATCGACAGTGTTGCAATTGCATCGATAATCGCTCCGATCGCCGCTCGCGCTTCGACGTCGATCGTCGAACCCCCGGTGGGGGTCTGCGGGCACGCGGTGTCGTGGTGGCAAGCACTTGCTGGTTCGGACCCAGCCTGAGCCCGAGCTGCAGATTGTCCCACGCCGAAATCGCGCGGCGGCGGGCGTTGCTCCACTTGGCCAGCTCGTCGCACCACGCATGGCTGTGCTGCGGACCGCGCAGGCTTTCGGGTTCGGCGGCGGAGAACAGCGTCGCCTGCGCGCCATTGGCCCAGCGCAGCCGGCGCAGCGAGGGTTCGTAGGCAGGGCGCCGGTCGGGCGGTGAACAGGCGAGGATCCCGCTGTCGCCCTCGACCATCACCGCGCGCGCCTCCCCCAGCGATGCAGCGACCAGCGCGATCCGCGCATCGCGGTTCGTCTCGGCAATATCACGAACCCATTCGGCACCCGCACGCGTCTTGCCGAAGCCGCGACCGGCCATCATCAGCCAGATCCGCCAGTCGCACTCGGGCGGCAATTGCCCGTCATGCGCCGTGTTGCGGAAGTCATAGGGCCATTCATTGCGTTCGGCCTGGTCGAGCCCGGCCACGAAGGCGTCGCGTGCTGCGCTGCGGGCCCGCGCGAACAAGCCCGGGCGGGTGGGTTCAGTGTTCATCAGCGTCAGGCTCGCGGCGGTTGGCGATCTGGCGGCGGAAAATCTCCACCTTGCGTTCGATCGAGGCGCGCACCTCGGCCGCGCTGACATTGGCGCGCGTGGCGCGCTCGCCGGCGATCGTGTCCTTGTGCGCGGCAAGCAGCCGCAACGCGGAGGCCACATCCATCCGGTGCTTCGGGGCCGGGTCGCGCAGATAGCCGAGCACTTCCATCTCCAGATTGGCGTAGCCTTCGAACAGCGCGGCGCGCCATGCGTCAGCGAAATCGCTGTCGCAGCGGCGCAGGCGATAGGCCTCGCGCTGCGGAACATGCGCCCGCTTGGCCGAAGCCGACACATTCGATGTCTCGGACAGCGCTTCGAGAAAGGTGCGCTGCCACTGGCGCGGGGCGGGCTTGTCCGCGCGGTTGCGCAGCTTGGCCGGCCGGCGGGCGCGGTAATCGGACAGCGTCTGGTCCCAGCGCTGGCGGAATGCCGCGCTGCGCTTGCGCCGAGCATAGGGTGTGCTGTCGCTGACCCCGGCCGCCTGCGCCGCGCGGCTGGCCATGCCATATGCGCGCAAGCCCGCGATGAACGCGTCTTCCCAGGCGTGCCGGTCCGCAGGCGGCGAACGTTTCATGCGATCCTCCCGATGATGCGCAGCGTGAAACGACGAAGGGCGGCCCTCGTGAGAAGGCCGCCCGCTACGGCCCGTGGGCCGGTGAAACACACTATCGCGATGTTCGCTTTATGTACCCAAAGAGCGTGACAATGTCAATCAAAAAGAACCAAATAGGTTCTATGGTCGTGCTTGCCTACAATCGGCGGCTCGCCTAACCCCGGCGCACCACGGGATGCGAGGGAATTTCCCAGATCATGATCATGAAACCGCTGCGCGGGCTGTACGACTGGACGATGGACAAGGCTTCGCACCCGCATGCGGTGGGCTGGCTGGCGTTCTTCTGCTTCGTCGAATCCAGCTTCTTCCCGATCCCGCCACATCCGCTGCTCGGGCTGATGTGCCTGGCCGAACCGAAGAAGGCGGTGAAGTTCGCGCTGGTCGCCACGCTGGCATCGGTCGCGGGCGCGCTGCTCGGCTATGCGATCGGCTGGGGGCTCTACGACACAGTCGGCGTCTGGCTGATCGGCGCGCTGGGCCTGACCGACGCGTTCCCGGTCGCGGCCTGCCATTTGCGCGAATATGATTTCGAAGCGATCCTGATTGCCGGCGCCACGCCGGTGCCCTTCAAGCTGCTGACGATCACTGCCGGCTTCGTCGGCATGAACCTTGTCACTTTCGTGCTGTCCAGCCTGTTCGCCCGCGCGCTGATCTTCATGACCGTGGGCATCCTGTTCCGTGTCTTCGGCGCGCCGATCAAGCGGGTGATCGACAAATATCTCGGCACGGTGACCACGGTCTTCGTGGTGCTGGTGGTCGGCGGCGTGCTGGTGCTGACCCAGCTCGGCGGCGGCGAGGATGATGCGGGCGGGCCCTGCGCCAACCCCGCGCCGCTCGAAGACCGCGCGCCGCGGGGCTGATTGCCGCAGCGGCCAAGCGCGGGCAGCGCCTGGCCGCCCGGGCCGCTATCGCTGCCGCTCAGTTCGCGAAGCTGGTTTCCAGCGTGATCTCGGCGTCGAGCAGTTTCGAGATCGGGCAATTGGCCTTGGCGTCAGCGGCCAGTTCCTCGAACTTAGCCTGGTCCAGCCCGGGCACCTTGCCGCGCGTCGACAGCGCCGAGCGGGTGACGACGAAGCCGTCATCCACTTTTTCCAGCGTCACCTCGGCGTCGGTTTCGACCGATCCGTCGCTGTGGCCGGCCTCGGCCAGCTTGAACGACAGCGCCATGGTGAAGCAGCTGGCATGCGCCGCCGCGATCAGCTCTTCGGGATTGGTGCCCGCGGCATCCTCGAACCGGGTCTGGAAGCCATAGGGCTGGTCCTTCAGCGCGCCGGATTGCGTGCTGACATGGCCCTTGCCGTCCTTGCCCAGCCCGTCATAGCGGGCGCTGCCTGAATTGGTCGTCTTCATGGTGGAATCTCCTTTTCCACCATGGGACGCCCCATCCCGGCACTTCGTTCCGGATCAGATGATCCCGACCTGCTTGCCCGCGGCCTCGAAGATCGACAGGATCTGCGCCACTTCGCTCTCGCTGTGCTCGGCGCAGAGCGAACAGCGCAGCAGCGTCATGTTGGCCGGGGTTGCGGGCGGGCGGGCGAGGTTGACGTAGAGGCCGCCCTTGATCAGCGCCTCCCACATTGCCGCGCCCTGTTCCAGATCGGGCATGATCACCGCGATGATCGCGCTCTGCGGTTCGTCGGTGCCGAGCGCGAAGCCGAGATCCTTGAGCCCCTTGTGCAGCGTCTTCGAATTTTCCCACAGATGCGCGCGCTTGTTCGACCCGTGCATCAGCTTGCGGATGCTGGTCGCCGCGGTCGCCACCACGCTCGGGGGAAGGCTGGCAGTGAACACATAGGGGCGGCAGACCAGCCGCATGATCTCGAACTTGGGGTGGTTGGAGACGCAGAACCCGCCCACCGTCCCGACGCTCTTCGAAAAGGTGCCGATGATGAAATCGACATCGCCCATCACGCCGGCCTGTTCGACCACGCCGCGGCCGTTCTCGCCGATGAAGCCCATCGAATGCGCTTCGTCGACCAGCACCATCGCGCCGTGCCGCTTCGCGATCGCGACCATTTCCTTGAGCGGGGCGACATCGCCCAGCATCGAATAGACGCCTTCGAGGATGACCAGCTTGCCCGCGCCTTCGGGAATGCGCTTGAGCCGCTTTTCCATCGCCTCGATGTCGTTGTGCTTGAACGGCACGACCTCGGCATTGCCCATCGCGCAGCCGTCCCAGATGCTGGCGTGGCTGTCGATGTCGAGGATGATGTAGTCACCCTTGCCAGCGATGGTCGAGATGATCCCGAGATTGGCCTGGTAGCCGGTCGAGAAGACCATGGCGTGATCCATGCCGTAGAATTCGCGCAGCGCGTCTTCGCACTCCTTGTGGCCCTGGTAGGTCCCGTTGAGCACGCGGCTGCCGGTGGTCCCGCTGCCGAAGTCGGTCAGCGCCTGCTTGCCCGCCTCGATCACGTCGGGATCGAAGGTCATGCCCATGTAATTGTAGGTGCCGAGCAGGATCGTCTCGCGGCCGTTGCAGATCGCGCGGGTCGGCGAGAGGACCTTTTCCATCACCAGGCTGAAGGGGTCTTCCTGCCCGCTCGCGAGCAGGCCCTCGCGCAGCGCGATGATGTCGTCGAACTTCGAGAACAGGTCGGTGCCGTCGCCGCTGCGCTCGATCGGCTGGTCGGATTGCGAGATGCCGCGGCTCATCAGGCGGCCTGCAGCTTGGTGACCGCATCGACGAGCTGGCCGTAGGTCTCGATCTCGGCCTGCTGGTTCATCGAGATGATGATGTCGAATTCGTCCTCGATCTCGGCAACGAAGTCCATCACCGTCAGACTGTCGAATTCCATATCGTTGGCGAAGGTGGTGCCCTCGGTGATCTCGACGCCCTTCTTGTTGAAAGGCTCGGCCAGTTCGCGGATTTTGGCGTCGACGGCGGTGCGGTCCATATCGGGTCCAGTTCTCTATCGCGTTGCGGCCCGCACGGGTGCGGGCGGGGGGTGGCAGCCGGCAAAGCGGTTATGACGGCCGCTTGTCAAGCATGGCTAGTCGGGCAGCAGCGCTTTCACCGCCGCCATGAAAGGCCCGATCGACACCGGCTTGGCGAGATAGTCCGCCGCGCCCGCATCGCGGATCCGCTCCTCGTCGCCCTTGCCGGCATAGGCGGTCACCGCCAGCACCGGCACGCCGGCCAGCGCGGGATCGGCCTTGAGCTGCCCGATCAGGTCGATCCCGCTGACATGCGGCAGCTGGATGTCCATGATCACCAGATCGGGAACGAAGCGCTGCGCGGTCGCCACCACGTTGCGGCCATCGGCCACGGGCACGACTTCATGTCCGTTCGCCTTCAGGACGTCACAGAACAGCTTACGATTGAGGTCGTTGTCCTCGACAACGAGGATTCTCTTTGCCACTTGGCGCGGACTCCATGCGAATGCGCATGGGCCTTATGCAAAAGCGGGAGCGCTGACAATTATTCGCGAACCGACGAATGGCGAAATGCGGCCACCCGAGGTGCTGGCGCTCGAAGCGCTCGGCTGGGCGCTGGCCGACGACAAGCGGGCCGAGCGCCTGCTGTCGCTGACCGGCCTCACGCCCGAGCGATTGCGGAACGGGCTGACCGATCGCGGCGTTCAGGCTGCAGTGCTCGAATTTCTAGCCAATCACGAACCTGATCTCGTCCTTGCCGCCGACGCGCTGGACACCACCCCCGAAACGCTGGTCGCTGCGGCCAGGGAGCTGTCCAGATGACCCGCCCACTGATCATATCCGACTGCGATGAAGTGCTGCTCTACATGGTCGCGCCCTTCCGCGACTGGCTGGCCGAAACGCAGGGCGTCGAATTCCGCATGGAAGGCAACGATTTCGCCCAGGCGCTGCGCTGGCAGGACAGCGGCGAGATCCTCGGCCCCGAGGAAATCTGGCGCAAGCTGGGCGGCTTCTTCGATACCGAAATGCATCGCCAGACGCCGATCCCCGGCGCGATCGAAGGGATCGCCGCGCTGCGCGAACACGCCGATGTAGTGATCCTCACCAATCTCGTCGACAAGCGCCAGGAAATGCGCCGGGCGCAGCTGATCGACCACGGGCTCGACGCGCGCGTGTTCACCAACCAGGGCCCCAAGGGTCCCGCGTTGCAGGCGATCCTCGACGAATACCGGCCGAGCAAGGCGGTTTTCATCGACGACCTGGCGCAGCATCACCGCTCGGCCCGCGAAACGCTTGGCCCGGCGGGTGCGAACATCACCACGCTCCATCTGTGCGGCGAACCGCTGCTCGCCCCGCATATCGATTGCGCGCATACCGCCGGCCACGCCGACGCCCGAATCGATAGCTGGGACGAAGCGCTGCCGTGGCTGATGGGAGAAATCGAGAAGGAACCCGCATGAGCATCCACGACCGTCTCCGCGCGAGAGGCATCGCGCTTCCGCATGCCGCTGCCCCCGTGGCCAGCTACCAGCCGGTGGTGGTCGATGGCCATACTGCCTTCGTTTCGGGCCAGCTTCCCTTCGTCGATGGCGAACTGGTCACCGGCAAGCTGGGCGAGGGCGTCACGCTCGAGCAGGGCCAGCAAGCCGCGCGGGCCTGCGGATTGATGATCTTGGCGCAGCTCGAGGCCGCCGGGCTGATCGAGCGGGTGGCGCATTTCGTCAAGCTGGGCGGCTTCGTCGGCTGCACGCCCGACTTCTACGACCAGCCCAAGGTCATCAACGGCGCGTCCGACCTGATGTACGAAGTGTTCGGTGATCCGGGCAAACATGCGCGCAGCGCGGTGGGCGTGGCTGCGCTCCCGCTCAATGCCGCGGTAGAGGTCGATGCGATCGTTGCTCTCAAGGCTTGATCGTCATCTGGCGCCGTCACCCGATCCGGCACGGGTCGGGTGGCTGCGCGACTGGAGCTACGCCCACCGCGGGCTCCACAGCGACGGCGTGCCGGAGAACTCGCTCGCCGCCTTTGCCGGAGCGATGGAGCGGGGAATGGGTATCGAATGCGATATCCAGCGCAGCCAGGACCATGCGGCAATCCTGATGCACGACTGGGAACTCGACCGGCTGACCGGGGTCAGCGGTCCGACGGCGGGATATTCGGCCGAAGAGCTGGCGCAGCTGGCCTTCCTCGATACCGAACACAAGCTTGCCCGGCTCGACGATCTGCTCGCGCTGGTCGATGGTCAGGTGCCGCTGCTGATCGAGATCAAGTCGCGCCGGCGCTACGATGTGGCGCAAAGCTGCGAAGCCGTGCGCGATGCGCTCGCGGGCTATTCGGGGCCGCATGCGGTGATGAGCTTCGACCCACGGGTTTCGCGCTGGTTCCGCCGGCATGCGCCGCAGACGGTGCAGGGCCTCGTCATGCGCGAGGACGAGAAGGGGCAGACGCAAAAGGGCTGGCAGCGGCGGCTCGTGGTGCGGGCGGCGCGGCCCGAATTCATCGCCTACCATGTCGCGGCTCTGCCCAGTCCGATGGTCGCCGCGTTGCGCGATGCCGGCCTGCCGGTGCTGACCTGGACGGTCGATACACCCACGCTACGCGAAATCGCGGCGTTGCATGCCGATGCGCCGATCGCCGAGGGCGAGGGGGTGGCATGAGCGAGGCTGGCACGCCTGGCGACCTGGCCGCCCGCGTCAGTGGTTCGGTCGGCGCTTTCGAGCGCGCCGAATGGAACGCCCTGGCGGGAGCGGACAACCCCTTCGTTAGCCATGAATTCCTGACTGCGCTGGAAGATTCGGGCAGCGTCGGTCCCGGCACCGGCTGGCAGCCCGCACCGCTGGTTATCAGTACGCAGGACGGCCCGCTGCTGGCCGCCATGCCCACCTATCTGAAGGGGCACAGCCAAGGCGAATACGTCTTCGATCATAGCTGGGCCGATGCCTATGAAAGGGCAGGGGGCAGCTATTATCCAAAGCTACAGATCGCCGCCCCGTTCACGCCTGCTACCGGCCCGCGGCTGCTCCTCTCGGATGAGGCGCTCGCTGCGCCGCTGCTGGCTGCTGCCGGACAATTGTGCCTCCAGAACGGTTTTTCTTCGGCGCATGCGACCTTCATCGAACCATCGCAGCATCCGCTGTTCGAAGAGGCCGGATGGATGCTGCGCAGCGATATCCAGTTCCATTGGCACAACCGCGGGTTCGCCCGGTTCGACGATTTCCTCGCCACGCTCGCCTCACGCAAGCGCAAGGACCTGCGCAAGGAGCGCGCCGCCGCGCAGGCAGAGGTCGACATCATCCACCTGCGCGGCGGCGATATCCGGCCCGAACACTGGGATGCGTTCTGGGCGTTCTACCAGGACACCGGCGCGCGAAAATGGGGAACGCCCTATCTGACCCGCGCGGCCTTCGATCTGCTGGGCGAACGGATGGGGGAGAAGATCCTGCTGGTGCTGGCACTGCAGGACGGCGAGCCGGTGGCGGGTGCGCTCAATTTCATCGGCGGTGATGCGCTGTACGGCCGTTACTGGGGCTGCACGCGCGACATCCGCTTCCTGCATTTCGAATTGTGCTATTATCAGGCGATCGAGGCAGCGATCGAACTGGGACTGGCGCGGGTCGAAGCCGGCGCGCAGGGTGGGCACAAGCTGGCCCGCGGGTATGAACCGGTGGAAACGGTTTCCGCGCACTGGTTCGCCGATGCCGGTTTCCGCAGCGCGGTAGAGGATTTCCTCGAACGCGAGCGCGCGGGTGTTGCAGCCGATCGCAACTATCTGGCGACGCGGACCCCGTTCAGGAAGGATTAGCGCTCAGGCGGCTTTGCGGCTGCTGTCGGCCAGCCATTCGCGCGCGCGGCGCTGGGCTTCGGCAATCTCGCGCGCGGTCATTTCCTCGGCGATATCGGCACGGCACCAGCTGGCTTCCTCATGCCCTTTGGATGCCGCGATGTTGAACCACTTGTGCGCCTCGATCAAATCGCATTCCACGCCGCTGCTGCCGGCCGAGAATGCCACCCCAAGGCTGTAGAGCGCACCGATCGCGCCGCCTTCGTACTCGGTCAGATATTCGGCGATCAGCGCCGCACCGTCTTCACTCTGGATGATCTCGCCACCGCCGCCTTCGATACTGGTCAGCTGCATGGTCATTCCCCCAACAAGACCGGCTCAGGTGCCGGACGCGATAGAATTGGCCAAATTATGGTCAAGAAATGGTTAATTCGCGATTCTTTCCCGGGCGGCGCGGGTGCTGGCAGCGTGTTTTTGGTCCAGTGGGACGCATTTCGGTGATGTGCGGGATTGGCGCTTGTGTGCCCGCAGGCGCTTGCCTATAGGCACGCGCCGAGCGGGTCATTCGGAGCGCCGGAAAAATCCGGGCCGACAGGGCGGCATGTTCCGATGTCTAAATCGACCAGGTATGAGGGTCCTCAATGGCCTCTGTGGCAAATGAGAACGGGAAGCTGGCCAAGGCACGCGCTGCGGTGGGTGACGACTACGTTCCCGACGATACCGAAGAATACATGAACGAGCGGCAGCAGCAGTACTTTCGCGTATTGTTGCTGGAGTGGAAGAAATCGATCCACGATGCGGCCGGGCAGACGTTGCAGTCGCTTCAGGACGGTCCGATCCGCGAACCCGACCTCAACGACCGTGCCTCGTCCGAGACCGACTGGGGCATCGAACTGCGCACGCGCGACCGCCAGCGCAAGCTCATCTCCAAGATCGATTCCGCGCTCCGGCGCATCGACGAAGGCGAATATGGCTGGTGCGAAGTCACCGGTGATCCGATCGGGCTCAAGCGGCTGATCGCGCGTCCGGTGGCGACCATGACGGTCGAAGCACAGGAAGCGCACGAACGGCGCGAGAAGATCTCGCGCGACGATTGAGCGCACGCTAACCGATTCTTTAGGTCTCCAGCCTAGCGTGCAGACCGTTCCGGGACTATCGTGGATGTTCCGGGAAATGCATCTAGGGATACGACGCAAGCAATGTCCTCGGTCGATACGCGCAATGTTGGTCGCGACAGCCTGTTTCTGTTCGCGCAGCTGACCCTCGACGGTCAGGCCGAACCGGTGCGCGTCAAGGTGCGCAATCTGTCGGCTGGCGGGATGATGGCCGAAGCCGGCGGCATGGCGATTTCCCGCGGCGACCGGGTCGGCATCGAATTGCGCAATGTCGGCACGATCAAGGGCAATGTCGCCTGGGCGCAGGACGACCGGTTCGGAGTAGCCTTCGAAACCGAGATCGACCCCAAGATCGTGCGGGCCCCGGTAGGCACCAAGACCGATACGCCCGCCTATCTGCGGTCGACCTCCGCCGCATCTCCGCTTTCCGAAGACGAGCGCCGCCTGCGCAAACTGTAATTGTCTGGCTGACGCCGCAGGCGCAGCCTGCTAACCGGCGATGATGCGCGTTTGGCTTTTCCCGCTCCTGTTCGCAGCGCTCGGCGCTTGTAGCGCCGGCGGCGACGACGGCGTGGTGGATGTCGCCTTCATTGCCAATCCTGCCGAACTCGAAGCGCAGGGCGTGCGACTGGGCTATGCGGGCCAGCATGTGCGCGGCGCGCTGTCGACCGGGCTGGTGCGGCTCGATCCGCGGGGCGAAGTCGTGCCGGGCGTGGCCGAACGCTGGATCGTCACCGATGGCGGCGCAAGTTACATCTTCCGGATCAACGAATTCGACCTCGCGGGCGGCGATCGGCTGACGGCGCAGGCGGTGCGCGATGCGCTCCAGAGACGTGTGCGACAATTGCAGGGCACCACGCTCGGGCTCGATCTCGCCAAGATCCGGGATATCCGCGCGATGACCGGGCGGGTGATCGAAATCCGGCTGACCAGTCCGATGCCCGATTTCCTGCAATTGCTGGCCCAGCCGGAACTGGGCATCGAATTCGGCGATCAACCCGTCGGCCTCATGCGCGGTGACATGCAGGACGGCTCGCGCCTGCTGGCACCGCTGCCGCCCGAATTGCGCGGCCTGCCCGAACAGCCCGGATGGGAAGACACCATTAGCGTGCTGCGGGTCCATGCGACCGATGCCGAGGACGCGACCGAGGGCTTCGCGCAGGCCCGCTTCGACCTGGTGCTCGGCGGAAGGCTGGCTTCGCTGCCGCTCGCCAACAGCGGGCCGTTGTCGCGCGGCAATGTGCGGCTCGATGCGGCAATCGGGCTGTTCGGTCTCGAGATCCGGCGCCCCGAGGGGTTCCTGGGAAGCGCGGCCAACCGCGAAGCGCTGGCCATGGCGATCGACCGCGAAGCGCTGATGCAGCCGTTCAATATCGGCGGCTGGTCGGCATCGACGCGGATCGTCCCGGTCGCGCTGTCGACGATTGCGCAGCCACCCGCCGAACGCTGGGAAGCGATGACGCTGGAACAGCGCCGGACCGAGGCCCGCCAGCGCGTCGCCCGGTGGCGCGCCGACAGCGGCGAAGGGCCGCAGCTGCGGATCCATCTGCCGCGCGGGCCGGGCTCCGACCTGCTGTTTGACGGGCTGAGCGAAAACTTGGCCGCCATCGGCGTGTCGACCCAGCGCGCGGCGGAACCCGACGCCGCCGATATCGTGCTGCGCGACCGCGTGGCGCGCTACGCCTCGCCGCGCTGGTTCCTCAACCAGTTCAACTGCGCGGTAAGCCGGGGCGCCTGCAGCGAGGATGCCGATTATCTCGTATCGCTGGCGCTGGACGCGCGCGACGGGGTCGAGGCGGCGTCCTATCTCTACGAGGCCGAAACCGCCTTGCTGGCCATCAATCGCTACATCCCGCTCGGCGCGCCGATCCGCTGGTCGCTGGTACGCGCCGATATCGAAGCGTTCGCCGAAAACCCGTGGAACATCCATCCCTTGTTCCCGCTCTCGCGGGCCCCCATCTAACCCGCCATGGACAATCGCGACCGCCCGCGTCCCCTGGGGATGGAACTGCCGACCGGCACCGATCCGGTGTCGATCCGCAAGCGTATCGAGGCGATGGAGCACCTGCTCGAACGCAGCCTTGTCGTACCGGGGACCAAATATCCGATCGGGCTCGATACGATCATCGGCTTTGTCCCCGTCATCGGCGATATCGTGACTGCAGCGCTCGCGGGCTACATCGTGTGGGAAGCCAAGAACCTCGGCCTGCCGCGGTGGAAGCTGTGGCGCATGATCGGCAATATCGGCATCGACAGCGCGGTCGGCGCCGTGCCGATCATCGGTGATGCATTCGACGTGGTCTATCGCTCGAACACCAAGAACCTGCGCATCGTCAAACGCCACCTCGACAAGCATCATCCGCACACGCAGGTGATCGAGGGGTAGTTTCATCGGTGACCGATGCGCGCTAGGGCAGCGGGCATGGCATCCGATGTTACCTATTCCAGCTACCTCGATCTCGAGCGCATTCTCGCGGCGCAGCATCCCGTGTCCGAAGCGCATGACGAGATGCTGTTCATCATCGTCCACCAGGCGAGCGAGCTGTGGCTCAAGCTGTGCCTGCACGAGCTGACCAAGGCGCGCGCATGCATCCGGGCCGACGACCTGCGTCCCTCCTTCAAGATGCTCGCGCGCGTGGCGCGTGCGCAGGGACAGCTGATCCAGAGCTGGGACGTGCTCAGCACGATGACCCCGCATGATTATTCGACCATCCGCCCACACCTGGGCGGATCGAGCGGGTTCCAGAGCGCGCAGTACCGGATGATGGAATTCCTGCTTGGCGGACGCAACCCGGACATGGTCACCATGCACGAGGCGACGCCCGACGTGGCCGAGGGTCTGAAAGCGGAACTCACCCGCAAATCGATCTATGCCGAAGCGATCGCGCTGCTGGCGCGTCGCGGCTTCGCCATTCCCGACAGCGTGCTCGAGCGCGACCGGTCCAAGGCGTGGGAGCATGCGCCCGCGGTCGAGGCGGCATGGGCCGAGATCTACCGCGATCCGCCAGCCTATTGGGACCTCTACGAACTGGCCGAAAAGCTCGTCGATCTGGAGTATCATTTCCAGCGCTGGCGCTTCGGCCATCTCAAGACGGTGGAACGGATCATCGGCTTCAAGAAAGGCACGGGCGGCACCCCCGGCGTGCCCTATCTGGCGGGCGTGCTGAAAGCGGCCTTCTTTCCCGAACTCCTGAGCGTGCGGACCGCATTATGAGCAACTGGAAAAGCCCCCGGCGTATATGGGACATCTCGCAGACGCTGCGCCCCGGACTGCCCGTCTGGCCGGGCGACACCGCTTTCGCATTTGATCGCACATGGAAGATGGAGGATGGATCGCCCGTCAATGTCGGGCGGATGACCATGAGCACGCATTCGGGCACGCATGGCGATGCACCGCTGCATTATTCCGCTTCCGCTCCCGATATCGCCAGCGTTGCGCTCGATCCCTACATCGGGGAATGTCTGGTGGTGGATGCGACGCGGGTCACCGGTGGCAGGGTTTCGGTCGGCGATCTGCCGCATATCGAAAGCGCCGACCGCGTGTTGTTCCGCACGTTCGAAACCTTCCCGCACGAGCAATGGGACGCCAGTTTCACCGCGATCGATGCCGAAGCGATCGAATGGCTCGCATTGCAGGGTGTCAAGCTGGTCGGGACCGATGCGCCCAGTGTCGATCCGCAGGACAGCAAGACGATGGATGCCCACCGGGCGGTGCTGGAGCATGACATGCGCATTCTCGAAGGGCTGGTGCTCGATGGGGTTCCGGAAGGGCGTTACGAACTGATCGCGCTGCCGCTGAAGATAGCGGGCGGCGATGCCGGCCTGACCCGCGCCATCCTGCGCGAGCTACCCGATGCATGAACCGATGAATTCGCGCGCGCGTATCCTCGACGCTGGCGACCCGCTGGCGGGCTTCCGCGATCGGTTCATCGTGCCCGAAGGCGTCATCTACCTCGATGGCAATTCGCTGGGCTGCCTGCCGAAAGCTACGCCCGCTCGCATGGAACAGGTCGTGCGCGAGGAGTGGGGCGAGGGCCTTATCCGCAGCTGGAACACCGCCCACTGGATCGATTGGCCGCTCCGGATCGGCGGCAAGATCGCGCCGCTGATCGGGGCGTCACCGCATGAGGTCATTGCCTGCGATTCCACCAGTGTGAACCTGTTCAAGCTGATTGCCGCTGCGCTTGAAATGCGCCCGGGCCGCAAGACCGTTCTGAGCGAGCCGGGCAATTTCCCGACCGATCTCTACATGATCGAGGGGCTGGAAAAGCAGGGCCTTGCCAAGCGGCGACTGGCCCCGCGCAAACAGCTGGCCTGCGCGCTGGACGAGGACGTCGCGCTGCTGCTGCTGACCCACGCGCATTACAAGACTGGCGAAGTCTTCGACATGGCCGCCATGACCCGGGCGGCGCATGAAGCGGGAGCACTGGTACTGTGGGACCTGTCGCATTCGGGCGGCGCCCTGCCGGTCGATCTCGGCGGGTGCGGAGCCGATTTCGCGGTTGGCTGCGGTTACAAATACTTCAATGGCGGGCCGGGCGCACCGGCCTATGCCTTTGTCGCCGAACGGCACCTGCAAACTGCGCGGCAGCCGCTCACCGGCTGGTTCGGGCACGCCGCCCCCTTCGCCTTCAGCGACGATTACGAACCCGCGCCGGGCATCGACAGGCTCCAGTGCGGAACGCCACCGATCCTCGGCCTCGCGGCGCTCGAAGTGGGGGTCGATCTGATCGGGGAAATCGGGGTCGAGAGTCTCCACGCCAAATCGCAGGCGCTCTCCGAATTCTTCCGCCAGTGCCTTGCCGAACGTGGTGTCACGCTCGATCTCGTCAGTCCTGCCGATCCTGCCCAGCGTGGCAGCCAGCTGTCGTTCCGCCATGCAGAGGCTTACGCGATCTGCCAGGCGCTGATCGCGCGCGGCGTCATCGGCGATTTTCGCGACCCCGATATCCTGCGTTTCGGGTTTGCGCCCGCCTATCTGCGCTTCGAGGACATGGCCGAAGCCGCGCGGCACCTGGCCGAAGTGCTCGAAAGCGGCGAATGGCAGCGCGACGAGTTCCGCGAGCGAGCTGCGGTGACCTGACCAGCCTGCTCTGGGAGCCTGCCGAGATCGGCCAAGCTGACCGCTTCTTCACGCCTCCAGTTCGATATCCCAGTAGAGCCAGTCGCGCCATGTTTCGTGGAGATAGTTGGGCGGGAACATCTTGCCGTGCTGCTGCAGCTGCCAATGGGTCGGGCGGATCGGTTCGCTGGCGAGCTGCATGCCCGCTTGCCTCGGTGTGCGGCCACCCTTCTTCATGTTGCACGGTGCGCAGGCGGTGGCGATGTTCTCCCAGGTGGTCTTGCCGCCCAGCCGGCGCGGGATGACGTGGTCGAAGGTGAGATTGTTCATCGCCCCGCAGAACTGGCAACTGAAGCGATCGCGCAGGAACAGGTTGAAGCGCGTGAACGCGGGAAACTCGCTGGGCTTCACATACTGCTTGAGCGCGATCACGCTGGGGATCTTCATGTCGAGCGAGGGCGAATGGACCTCGCGCTCGTAGGTGGCGATCACATCCACCCGGTCGAGAAAGATCGCCTTGATTGCGGTCTGCCACGGCCACAGGCTGAGTGGGTAATAGGATAGCGGCGTGAAGTCGGCATTGAGGACGAGCGAAGGGCACGACTGCAGATTGCGCGTCGGATCATCTTCGCTACTGCGGAACCTCGCGGCCCGTTCAAGCAGTTCGGCCCTGAACACTCGTGCGTTCCTCCCCGATGACTTAGAAAATGCACTTGCAAGGAAAAGCGTCAAGCCTGTTACAGACAGGCTATCCACAAACTTGTCCGCAACCCGCGCCGATTCGAGCTGACCTCGCCAGGACCGCATGACTGTAACCCGCTTCGCCCCCAGTCCGAATGGCCCGTTGCATCTGGGCCACGCCTACTCGGCAGTGGTCGCGCATGATCTTGCGAAACGGGCCGGCGGGCGTTTCCTGCTGCGGATCGAAGACATCGACGGTCCGCGCTCGCGCCCCGAATTGGCGGAAGCGTTTCGCCGCGATCTCGCGTGGCTCGGGCTCGAATGGGAGGAAGTGCCCGCGCAATCGACCCGGCTCGCGACCTATGCCGCTGCCGCGCAGGAGCTGCTTGCGCGCGGATACCTCTATCGCTGCACCTGCACCCGAGCCGAGATCGAGTCGCTGAGGCCGCGGATTGGCTCGCAAGGCGCGGTCTATCCCGGAACCTGCAAGACCCGCCCGCCCGAGCCGGACAAGCCAGCCGCGCTGCGGCTCGATATGGCCCGCGCTCTTGCCGATGTCGGACCACTCGAATGGGAGGATGCGGTGGCCGGTGTACAGCGGGCCGACCCGCTTGAGGCAGGCGATGTGGTGATCGTACGCAAGGACGCGCCGGCCAGTTATCATCTGGCCGCCACGCTGGACGATGCCGCCGACAGTGTGACGCTGGTAACGCGCGGAGAGGACCTGTTTGCAGCGACGCCGATCCACCGCGTGCTGCAGGCGCTGCTGGATCTGCCCGTACCGCGCTGGCACCATCACCGGCTGCTGGTGGATGCGAGCGGGCAGAAACTCGCCAAGCGGCGCGGCTCGCCCTCGCTGGCCGAGCGGCGGGAGGCGGGTGAGGATGGTCTGTTGCTTGCAGAGCAACTGCGCTTGCACCGTTTTCCGGGTGGCATTTCGCTCGCGAGTGCCTAAGTCTGTGTGGCTATGAACACATTCCTCATCATTCTCCTCGTCATCCTCATGGTTCTTGTGGTGGCCTCGCTCATCCGCGGGATCGTCGCCTTCATGAAGAGCACCAAGATCGACCTGGAGAGCGGTGAGCAGACCGACGCGACCGACATGCAACTGACGCAGAACAAGATGATGTTCGCGCGGATCAAGTACCAGGCGCTGGCCGTGGTGGTGGTAGCCGTCCTGCTCGCCATCGCGAACTGATCCGGCGCAGCGCTGCGTGGTCAAGCTCAACAAGATCTACACGCGTACCGGCGACGACGGGACCACGGGTCTTGTCGATGGTTCGCGCCTGCCCAAGCACGATACCCGGATGGAAGCGATCGGGGCTGTGGACGAAGCCAATTCGGCGCTCGGCCTCGCCGCAGTTACCTTGGCGGACACTCCGTTCGCGGACCCGTTGTACCGGATTCAGAACGATCTCTTCGACCTCGGCGCCGATATTGCGACGCCGGCGGGTGACGATGACGATTTCGCCCCTTCGGAAATGGTGCTGCGGATAGTTGCAGGTCAGACCGCGTGGCTCGAACAGGCAATCGACGAGGCCAATACGCGGCTCGAACCACTGACGAGTTTCGTGCTCCCCGGCGGGAGTGAAGGGGCCGCACGGCTGCATGTCGCCCGCGCTGCAGCCCGGCGCGCCGAACGCGCGATGACGGCGATGGCGGCGCAGATGCCCACCAACAGCGAGGCGCTGGCCTATATCAATCGCCTGTCGGACTATCTGTTCGTACTCGCGCGCGTTGCCAATGACGATGGCCGCGCCGACGTGAAGTGGGTGCCTGGCGCCAACCGCTGAGGCGCTAGCCAGCGCCCTGCGCCTTCGCTAGTGCAGCGCCGTTGCTGCAGACGCGAAGGAAATTTCGATGAACAATACGGTTGCCATCATCGGTGCGGGCCAGATGGGCTCGGGAATAGCGCAGACCGTGGCCGCGAACGGCATCGATGTGCTGCTCGCCGATGTCAGCCTGGAGGTCGCCGAGCAGGCACGCGCCGGGATCGACAAGGCGCTGGGCAAGCTGGTCGGCAAGGGCAAGATCGAGATCGCCGATGCCGAAGCGACGCTGAAGCGCATCACCCCGGTTGCCGATTACGCGCCGATGCAGGACGCCAGCCTGATCATCGAGGCGGCGACCGAGAAGGAAGCGATCAAGCAGGCGATCTTCGAGAAGGCCGGCCAGTACCTCGCCGCCGATGCCATCATGGCCTCGAACACCAGCTCGATCCCGATCACGCGGATGGCAAATTATGCGCCCGATCCGGCGCGGTTCATCGGCCTGCATTTCTTCAATCCGGTCCCGGTGATGAAGCTGATCGAGGTCATCCCCGGCCTCGCGACCGCGCAGACGACCACCGACCGCACCACCGCCTTTGCCGAGAGCCTGGGCAAGGAAGTGGTCCTGTCGCAGGACGAGCCCGGCTTCGTCGTCAACCGTATCCTGCTGCCGATGATCAACGAGGCGGTGTTCGTGCTGGGCCAGTCGACCGCCGCGATCGAAGATATCGACAAGGGTTGCCGGCTGGGTCTCAACCACCCGATGGGCCCGCTGCAGCTGGCCGATTTCGTCGGGCTGGATACCTGTCTCGACATTATCATGGTGCTCTACAAGACCACCCGTGATGCCAAGTACCGTCCCGCACCGCTGCTGGTGAAATATGTCGAAGCCGGCTGGCTCGGCCGCAAGACGGGCCGCGGGTTCTACGACTACTCGGGCGAGGAGCCGGTTCCGACGAGATAGTTTGTGGGTGCGGTCAGGACATCCGTCCTGACCTCTCGGCACCAGCCCACGCCCCCTCCCGGCCACCCACGGCACGGTATTTTATGGGTGGCCGGGCGGGGGCGTGGGCTGGTGCAGCAGCAAGATAGCGGCGGATGCCGCTAGCGCACGCAAAGAGAATCCGGACGGGACACGGGCAGGCTGCTCCCCACCATCGGACCTCCACAGGAACCGCGCGGCCCCGCCCACCGTTGGTCAGGCAAAGGAGACTACGCATGACCGACAAGAAGGTAAGCAGCCAGGAACAGCGCCAGGCCGGCCTCGCGCCCGAAACCCACAATGACGAGCAGGACGATCACCGCATGCAGGCGCAGGAAGTGGCCGAGCAAGCCCGCGGGGTCACCACCGAGACATCATCGCCGACCGAGAGCACGAGGGGCGACAACAAGAGCGGCCTGATGGGCGATTCGACGCAAGACACGATCGACCACATGCGCGACATGGAAAGCTCGGGCCGGATCGACATGTCGGCCTATCGCGGCGAGGACAACCACGACGACAATGAGGACAAATACGGCAAATCGGCCAAGGTCGACCCCGATTTGCCATCCGACGGCAGCTGATTCCGGCGGCCTCGCTATCCGGAGATGGCACCGTCGTTGAGCACCCAGAGCCCCGCGGTAAGCACGAGCGATCCGGCGGCGATGGCATAGGCAAGCGCACGAAAGTTCGGGGTCGAGATGGCCTCGAACTTGTGCGTCTGCAACTTGTCGAGCGTGTGGCAAGCACGGCGTTCGGCAGTAATCGCCAGCCACCCCCCGGCCAGAATGAACATCGTGGCGATCGCCTTGGCCAGCCACGGCGGATCGAACGCCCCGAAAACCGCCTTGAAGCCCAGCCCGATACCGATCGCAGCGAATGAAGTGCGCATCCAGCCGGCGAAAGTCCGTTCCATCGCCATGATGTTGCGATCCTCGGCAAGGTCGGTGCGGACCTCGGCCCACTCGGTCGACTTGTCGGGATCTTCGGGGGGATCATCCTGAGCCATGGGATATCAATCGCGGATCGCGGGGGCGGTTCCTATCCTAATTCACGATCTCGACCGGCTCGGCGTCTCGCGCGGGCGGGCCGGGGAGCGGGCTGGGCCGCGCGCCTACCAAGGGCTCGGCGTCTTCTATCAGATAGCTGTCATCGAACGGTTCGGGGACGAAGGGTTCGGGTGTTGCAGGCCCCGTCGGTGCATCTTCGGCATACCATGCGGACAGGGCCGCATCGTCTTGCGAGGACCGCTGCTCCCGCCGCGCGGGCACATCCGTATCGATCAAGGGCTCGGGCGCACGATCCGCAAATTCGCCCTGCCCGGGCGGCGCGTCGCTAAGACGCGCGATCACGCCGGGATCGTTCTCCCCGCCGACGAGGATCACTACGCCGATCAGAAACAGGACGACGAGCGCCAGTTTCTTGAGCAATCCGGGGGGCAGTCCGTCATCCATCGCCCCGGTATAGGGCAGGGCGGTTAAGCGTCCGTTTCCCGGGCCGTCGTCTGCAAGGCGTAGAGCGTATCGAGCGCTTCGCGCGGCGAGAGGGCATCGACGTCGATCTGCTCGATCGCCTCGCGCAGCGGGTCGAGCCGAGCTTCTTCTGCCTGCGCGGTGACTGCGAAAAGCGGCAGGTCGCCAAGGCCGGCGCCGAGCCCGCCGGTCTGTTCGCGGCCCTTCTCGAGCTTGTCGAGCACTGCCTTGGCCCGCTTGATGACCGGTGCGGGCACACCGGCCAGCTTGGCGACCGACAGGCCGTAGCTGCGATCGGCAGCGCCCGTCGCCAATTCATGCAGCAGGACGAGATCGCCCTTCCATTCGCGCGCCCGCACATGATGCAGGCTCAACGCGTCGCAGGTCTCGGCCAGTCGGCTGAGTTCGTGATAATGCGTGGCGAAGAGGCAGCGGCACTGCAGCTGTTCATGCACCGCTTCGACCACCGCCCAGGCCAGCGCCATGCCGTCATAGGTGCTCGTGCCGCGCCCGACCTCGTCGAGGATCACGAAACTGCGTTCGGTCGCCTGGCTGAGGATTGCCGCGGTTTCGACCATCTCGACCATGAACGTGGACCGTCCGCGCGCCAGATTGTCGCTTGCCCCGACCCGGCTGAACAATCGGTCGGCCAAACCGACCCGGGCCGAATTTGCGGGGACATAGCTGCCTGCCTGGGCCAGCATCAGGATCAGCGCGTTCTGGCGCAGGAAGGTTGACTTGCCGCCCATGTTGGGGCCGCCGATCAGCCACAGGCGGTTTGCCTGCGCCAAGGTGCAATCATTGGCGACGAAACGTTCGCCGCTCCTCGCCAGCGCGGCTTCGACCACCGGGTGCCGGCCGCCGACGATTTCGAGGCAGGGCTGGTCGCGCATCTCGGGGCGCGCCCAGTCTCCTTCTACCGCGCGTTCGGCAAGCGCGGCCGCCACGTCGATCCGCGCAAGCGCGGCGGCGGTGGCGGCGATCGCTTCGCGGGCTTCGATCACTTCACCGACCAGTGTTTCGAAATGCGCTTCTTCGGCGGCCACCGCATGCGCGCCCGCTTCGGCGATCCGTGTCGCTTCCTCGTGCAGGCCGATCGAATTGAACCGCACGGCGCCGGCCATGGTCTGGCGGTGCGTGAAACCGCTGTCCGCTGCCATCAGCTTGTCGCCATGCTTGGCAGGCACTTCGATGAAATAACCGAGCACCTTGTTGTGCTTGATCTTGAGCGACGGCGTACCGGTCTCATCGCGGTACCTGGCTTCGAGCGCGGCGATGGCCTTGCGGGCGTTGCCGCTGGTTTCGCGCAGGCTGTCGAGCGCATGATCGTAATCCGCAGCGATAAAACCGCCCTGGCTGCGTTCGGTCGGCGGCGAGGGGACCAGCGCGCGCGCCAGATGGTCGACCAGCGCAGCATGGCCCCCCAATGCCTCGCACATGTCCGCCAGCAGTGCGGGAAGGTCAGGGCTGGCGCCGAGCATGTCGCGCACCCGTCGTGCTTCGGCAAGGCCGTCGCGGATCTGGCCCAGATCGCGCGGGCTGCCGCGCCCGGCGACCAGCCGTCCGAGTGCGCGGCCGATATCGGGGGCCTGGCGCAGGACGCCGCGCACGTCCGCGCGGAGTAGCGGGTCGCTGTGGAAATGCTGGACGCTGGCAAGACGGGCTTCGATGGCGGCGCGATCGGCAAGCGGGGCGGACAGATCTTCGGCCAGCTGCCGCGCGCCTGCGCCCGTGGCGCAGCGATCGATACAGGCGATCAGGCTGCCGGCCCGCCCCCCACCCTGCGCTTCGAGAATCTCGAGACTGGCGCGAGTCGCTGCATCCATCGCGAGGTGGGCTCCGCTGCCGCGTGCGACCGGGGGCAGGAGGAAGGGCAGCGTGCCGCGCCCTGCATGCTCGAGATAGGCGATCAGCCCGGCCGCTGCAGCAAGCATGGGGCGCGAGAAGTCGCCCAGTCCATCGAGCGTGGCGATCTGGTGGATCGTCTTGAGGCGGGATTCGCCGTCTTCGCTGCGGAAATCACTGCGCGGCCGGGCGATGATGTCGGCTGGGGCATCCGGCCAGTCATCGGGGGCGAGCAACTCGCTTGCGCCCAGTCGCGCCAGCGCTGCATCAAGCGCGGCGATCGGGCATTCCTCCAGTTCCATGCGTCCGGTCGAGATATCGCATGCCGCCAGCCCGACGCTGTCGCGCAGCGGAGCCACCGCCACCAGCAGATTCGCGCGGCGCGGTTCGAGCAGCGCTTCCTCGGTCAGCGTCCCCGCAGTGACGAACCGCACGATATCGCGCGCGACGAGGCTTTTGGAGACGGGGGTGCCCTCGCGCCGTGCGCGTTCCTTGGCCTCGTCGGGCGTTTCTGTCTGTTCGGCGATCGCGACCCGGCAGCCGCCCTTGATCAGCCGTGCGAGATAGCCCTCGGCGGCATGCACGGGCACCCCGCACATCGGCACGGGTTCGCCGTCATGTTCGCCGCGCGTGGTCAGCGCGATGTCGAGCACGCCGGCGGCGACCCGGGCGTCCTCGAAGAACAGTTCGAAGAAATCGCCCATGCGGTAGAACAGCAGCGCGTCGCCTGCCTCGCGCTTGAGCGCGAGATATTGCTGCATCATCGGAGTGGGCTTGCCGGACATGAAGCGGGCCTAGCGGGGCCGCCGCCGATTCGGGAGTCGCCCGGGGCACCCTTTCCCCTATGACTTCGCCGCGCGAGCGGTTAGGGGCGAGCTGCAGCGACACGAGGATACACATGGCCGACGAGAAATCCGCATTCACCACGCGTGAGGCGCTGTTCTACCACGAGACGATCCGCCCCGGTAAGATCGAGATCATCGCCTCGAAACCGATGGGCAGCCAGCGCGACCTCAGCCTGGCCTATTCGCCCGGCGTCGCTGCTCCGGTGGAAGCGATTGCGGCCAATCCTGCCGATGCGGCGCGCTATACCGCGCGGTCCAATCTCGTGGCTGTCATTTCCAACGGCACCGCCATCCTCGGTCTCGGCAATCTCGGCGCGCTGGCGTCGAAGCCGGTGATGGAAGGCAAGGCGGTGCTCTTCAAGCGCTTCGCCGACGTCGATTCGATCGATCTCGAACTCGATACCGAAGACCCGGACAAGTTCATCGAGGCGGTGGCCCTGATGGAGCCCACCTTCGGCGGCATCAATCTGGAAGACATCGCCGCGCCCGAATGCTTCATCATCGAGCAGGCACTGCGCGAGCGGATGAACATTCCCGTGATGCATGACGACCAGCACGGCACCGCGATCATCGCGGCGGCCGGCCTGATCAATGCATGCCATCTCACCGGGCGCGACCTCCAGGATGTGAAGATGGTGGTCAACGGCGCGGGGGCGAGCGCGCTCGCCTGCACCGCGCTGATCAAGGCCATGGGTGTGCGGCACGAAAACGTGATCGTGTGCGACCGGTCGGGCCCGATCACCCCGGGACGCGACAATGTGGACCAGTGGAAGAGCGCGCATGCTGTCGAGACCGCAGCCACCAGCCTCGAAGAAGCGCTCAACGGCGCGGATATCTTCCTCGGGCTCTCGGCGGCGGGTGCGCTCAAGCCCGAATGGGTCGAGCACATGGCGGACAAACCGATCATCTTCGCCATGGCCAACCCGGTGCCCGAGATCATGCCCGAGGAAGCCAAGGCGGTGCGCCCCGATGCGATCATCGCCACCGGGCGCAGCGACTACCCCAACCAGGTCAACAACGTGCTCGGGTTTCCGTTCATTTTCCGCGGTGCGCTCGACGTGCAGGCAACCGCGATCAACGAGGAAATGAAGATTGCCGCAGCGCGGGCTATTGCCGAACTCGCGCGTGAACGCGTGCCCGAGGAAGTGGCGGCCGCCTACGGCGTGACGCACCAGTTCGGCGAGAATTACATCATTCCCGCCCCGTTCGACCCGCGGCTGATGGAAGTCGTTTCCAGCGCGGTGGCCAAAGCGGCGATGGACAGCGGCGTGGCGCAGGCGCCGATCGCCGATTTCGACGAATATCGCCACAAGCTCAAGGCGCGGCTCAACCCGACGACCGCGGCGCTGACCAATATCTACGACCTCGCCCGCGCCAACCCCAAGCCGATGGTCTTTGCCGAGGCGGAGGAAGACGTCGCGCTGCGCGCCGCCATCCAGTACCGCGAATTCGGTTACGGCGAGCCGATCCTGGTCGGTCGGACCGAAAAGGTCCTCGAGAAGCTGCGCGAACTGGCAGTCGACGATCCCGATGACTGGATCATCGAGAATTCGAATGTGTCGGACAAGGTCCCGGCGATGGTCGACTATCTGTACAAGCGCTTGCAGCGGCGCGGGTATACCGAGCGCGACGTCGCCCGCATGGTCAACCAGGAACGCAACGTTTTCGCAGCACTGCTGGTCGCGTTGGGGCATGGCGAGGGCATGATCACCGGCCTGACCCGTACCTTCAGCCAGACTGCGCGCGAGGTGGGCCGCGTGCTCGATGCGAAGCCGGGTGCGACGCCCTTCGGAATCCACATGATGGTGGGCAAGAACCACACCAGTTTCCTCGCCGACACCACGATGAACGAGCGTCCCTCGGCGGGCGAACTCGCATACATCGCGCGCGAGACCGCGGCGGTCGCGCGGCGCATGGGGCACGAACCGCGTGTTGCCTTCCTGTCCTATTCGACCTTCGGCAATCCGTCGGGCCAGTGGCTGGGCAATATCCGCGATGCGGTGGCGCTGCTCGATGCCGACGATTCGGTGAATTTCGAATATGAAGGCGAAATGGCCCCCGACGCGGCGCTCAATCCCAAGGTCATGGCGCTCTATCCCTTCAGCCGCCTGTCGGGTCCGGCCAATGTGCTGATCATGCCGGGCCTGCAGTCGGCCAACCTGTCGGCCAAGCTGCTGCGCGAACTGGGCGGCGAAACGACTATCGGGCCACTGATGATCGGCTCGGAAAAGCCGGTCCAGATCGCGCCGATGACCGCCATTGCGCCCGATGTGCTGACGCTGGCTGTGCTCGCCAGCGCCGGGGTGGTCGGATAGGCTAGAACGCCAGTTCGTCGCCCTTGTAGTCGACGAAGCGGAAGCTGGCGCCGCTCGCGCCCTCGAGGACGTCTGCGAGGCCGTTGACGCTCTCGTCGATCGTCAACTTGGCCTGCGGCCCGCCCATGTCGGTCTGGACCCAGCCCGGGTGCAGCGCCAGCACGGCGATGCCGCGTGCGGCGGCGTGTTGTTCGGCCACGCCCTTGGCGAGCATGTTCAGCGCGACCTTGCTGGTGCGGTACAGGTCGTACCCGCCCGAGCTATCGGAGATCGATCCCATCAGCGACGACATGACCGCCAGTGTCCCGCCGTCCCTGAGCACGGGCAGCAGCGTCCGCGCCGCGCGCGCGGGGCCGAAGGCATTCGTCACCATCACGTCCGCCACCTCGTCGGCAGTCGCCTGCATCGCATCCTGGTGGCGCGCGCCGGTGATGCCTGCGTTGATCACGAGCGCATCGAACTGCCCATCCTCGAAGCCGAAATCGGCGTAGCTGTCGGGACGGGTGACGTCGCAGCTCACGATGCGCAGCGCCTCGCTTTCCAGCGCGTGCAACGCGTCGCTGCGCGAACGCTCGCTCGCGACGACCTGCCATCCGCGCGCAAGGAACTCCTTCACCAGGCCCAGCCCGATACCGCGCGATGCCCCGAGAATGAAAATCGTCCTGTCTGCCATCGCCATATCCTCCATCGGCTCTCTCTTCTTCGGGTCCCGGCTAGCCTGCCATTGGTGCGATTGGCAAAACCGCTGGTCGAATAAGTGCCCGCACCATCGCTGGCAGGCCCCGAGCCGCCGATTGGTTCAGCGGGGCGCAAGCGCGGCTTCGCCAACCGCCGCCGACGTGCATTCAAGCGCACGCGAAAGGATAACAAGATGAAAAAGACAATCGCAACGGTCGCAATCGCCGCGGGCATGCTTGCCACCCCCGCAATGGCACAGGCGCAGAACGTGGCCCCGGGCGGCTTCTATGTCGGCGCGCTTGCCGGTTACGAAGGGCTCGACGTCGAATCGGGCGATGCCAGCGTGAGCGCCGATGCCGATTCGGCAGTCTATGGCATTACCGCCGGCTACGACCTCTCGCTCGGCAGCGCTTTCATTGGCGTCGAAGGCGAACTGTCGACCAGCGGCGGCTCGACGGAGTTCCCCGACAACTTCGGCGGGGCCCGTGACGGTCTCGATGCCGACGGCCAGTATTACATCGGGGCCCGCGCCGGCTTCGCGGTGACGCCGGGCATCGCCGCCTATGGCAAGGTCGGCTATACCGCGCTCGACACCAAGTCCTTTACCAGCGCCGGTTCGCTCGACGATCTCGACAACAATGCCAGCGGGCTGCGCTTCGGCGGGGGCTTGCAGGTCCAGCTGCCCGGTCCGCTCGAAGGCCGGCTCGAGTACCGCCGGTCGCAATATGACGACATCGGCGGCGATGTCGGCGACGCGACGACCGACCAAGTCGTGGCCGGGCTCGGCCTGCGTTTCTGACGCAGAGATTCTGACCCGCGAGGCCGTCCGGGTGACCGGGCGGCCTCGTGCTATTTCCGGCGGAATCGAAAGTACCAGACCTTAGTGATCATACTATCATAATACACTGATATATAATCACTAATCAGCGTTTTTTGATCCCTGTTTTTTCGGCTAGCAATCACCGGGTAATCACCATGCCAAATTTGGTAAGCACGCGCCGCCATGAACGGATTTCTGCGATTGCGATCATGATGCAGGCGCTGCCAATCGGAAGCAGGTTGCGAAACGCTTGCGGTCAGCCGCGCTTATCCCAGCCTCCGTGAACAGCTGTTCCCACCGTGTCGCTACGGTTCTGCTCATGTCTTCGGCGATTGCTTTCGCGTCATCATGGCTGAGGTCGAAGACCGCGGCACCGGCGAGAGCATTCTCGATCGTTGCATTGCGGCCTTCCGGCCCCACGCCGAGGACGAGCCGTCGCTCCAGTCCCAGCTGCGGTTTCGGCACTACATCGTAAAGCGGCGATAGCCGCCAACCCTCACCATCGAACAGGAAGCCATGATTACGTAGGTGATCATCATCATTCGTGACGAGGATATTGAGCAGCATTCGACGAAATAGCTCATGTAGATCCTGGCGCACTTCGGTTCCGAATTGCCGGATCGCTCCTGCGAGATCCGCATAGCTGAAGCTGCTGACCTCGCTCTCATGCGCCCCGAGCATTGTGAGCCCCGAAGCAAAGGGCCTGCGTTCCAGCCAGTTGCCGTGAGGAATCCGATCGAACCGCTCGATCAGATAGATGTCGCGATCAAGGACACAGCGGAAGTCGAGTGGCGGAACGTCGAGACCACACTCGCTGGCAAGCCGCATTGTCGCTAGTTCGACCCTGCATTCGGGAAAGCTGTCTCCCCGCTTCTGGAATTTCGCGATCCAGGGTTGGTCGCCGATTTTTGTAGCAGCCTTCGGCCGGGCGCCGCCCAGAGATGATCCGGCTGCCAGCAAGGCCCTCAAGTTCTCGTCGAGTTCGTCGACATGCTGCGCGCGTTCGGCGGCTTCCGCTAGCTCTGCGAGCGTGAACTCTTCGCCCGGAGCAGGGCCACCCCCCCATGGCGTAATTCTCTCCGGCTGGGCGGATGTCGGCCCAAAGGCGAGCGCCCCTACACGATGTTCGCCCGAGGCCAGAATGAGATCGATTTCGCTCGGCAAGCGATCGCCCATCGCCTTGTACATCAGGTATTGGCCCCAGCCATCGGGAGCAGCATCCCGAATGCCACCGAACACGGCAAAGCCTTCTTCCGTCCTGAACGTTCGAGAAGTTCCAGCTTCGTGCAACGGTAGAGCTACAGGATCGACCGGAATACGGTCAGTGCGTTCCAGATAACGCCGCCCGTAAGCGAAGGTAGCAAACTGGTTGCGCGGTTCGTCGGTCATCGTGAGAAGGCCTGCCGGAACAGGCCCCTCCTCTAGATGCACGAAGACATAGGTGCGGATGGTCGTCACGGCTTGCTAGAAATCCAGATCATCGTCGCTGACAGCGTGGGTCTTTTGGGGCAGGCGGGACAAATCCTCGCTGATGCCAGCCCGGTCACTGTCTGGGGTTACCAGCTCGGCAAGGCGCTGTGTCATCCCAAGGACATGCAGGGCGCTCGCCAGAACCGCGAGGCCCACGGTAGGATCTCCCGCTTCGAGACGTTGCAGCGTTTGAACCGAGACGATCATGCGCTCGGCCATCAAACGCTGAGGGAGTTTTCTCCGGCGGCGCGCAAGGGCGATATCCTTGCCTAGCCGTGCGATTGCACGTTGGCTCTGGGGCGGTAGTCCGCTAGCTGCTCGAGACGAACGGGGCATAGCTCCATATGACATATCATGCGAAATTCTGCAAATAGAAATGATATGTCATGTTTTTTGGTCTCCCGCGTGAGGCAAATTTTTAGAAGGCAGACGCTTCAACGCCTTCTACGCAAGGCTTGCGATGACCATGGTTGAGTGGAGAGGCGCTGGTGAGCTGTCGCTAGCCCGAGGCTTGGTCGCCATATTCCGAAAAATCGCTGCGCAGTTGCGCGATTTCTCTCGGCGACTATATTGAAAACGTCACGCATGTCGGCATCGTTCGACAGCCTCGGAAATGAATTCCGAGGTCCCGTCCTCCAGTCGGAGGTTAACCGGCGGACCCTGCAAGAGGGTTCGCCGAGTTTCGTTCGAACGCTCTCGCAGGTCCAACCCGAAGGAGCATCGAATGCATTATTCAGACGAGGAAATCGAACGCGCGAAGACATTATTCGCTCGTGAGACAGGTAAAGCCGGCCATGGCAGAATGGCAGTTGCCGCGATGGCGGGAATGAGCAAGCCCGGCAAAATCAGCCATATCACTCATCGACGGACTTGGCGGGACTACCTTCCGAAGGCACGACGCGATTTGCAAAAGGAAAGATCGGACGGGAATTTTCGATTAGGTAACGTGTCGCATGATCTAAACTGACCAGGTCGTGGGGCAGCAATAAGGATCAATGGCGCTAGTGAGAAGTCACTACGAATAATTGGTAGACCTCGCGGGTGAGCGGCAATGTCGATGTGACGCTCAAATCGACGGACTCGCAGTGCAGACGTGAATCCCCTCCGACCTGTTCTTACAACACAGAAGGGCTGGAGGGGAGGAGGGCCTTTGTGAGCGAGCCGAAAGGATCGCGATGTGCCATGTCCCACCGATATTCCACCTCTTTGGAAGAAGCCGCCCGCCGCATCTGTGAAAACCGGGGCGGCAAATGGTCCGGCACAAAGGGCATGGCCTGCTGCCCTGCGCATGACGACCGTACGCCGTCACTCAGTGTGTCGCTCGGCCAAAAAGCGATCCTTTTCCATTGTTTTGCGGGATGTGATCAGCAGAGCGTGCTGGCTGCTCTGGCGCGTGAAGGTGTCGACGCAACCTCGCTCTTTTCAGGTTCTGCGACTACCGGCGGTCCCGAGCCGACCAGAACGCGCAAGCCCTCGGCGGCAGCGCTGAGGATCTGGCGCGATGCTCAGCCACTGCGTGCCAGCCTGGCAAAGGCATATCTTGAAAGCCGCGGCATCCTTGCCGCATCGCCGGCGCTGCGCTTCCATCCACGAACGCCGCTTGGTCCGAAGGGACGCACTCGCTTTTTGCCCGCCATGATTGCGGCGGTCAGCCTCGACGAGGGGCCGATCGCCATCCATCGCACGTTCCTTTCGGGCAATGCCAAGGCCGATTTCGACAAACCGAAGCGCGCGCTCGGCGCGCTCGGTGGAGCTGCCGTCCGCCTCTTCGCCCCGGCTTCTGGCAAGCTTGGCCTTGCCGAGGGGATCGAGAGCGCGATGTCGGCCTATGCTCTCACCGGCATTCCCGTCTGGGCGACCCTGGGAAATGAGCGCTTCGGTCTCGTCAGCGTGCCTGAGAGCGTGACCGAGCTTCACCTCTTCGTCGATCACGATGCTGGCGGCGAGCTGGCCGCGTCGCGTGGCCTGGCCGCTTATGCCCGCGAAGGGCGGACGATCCACGTTCGCAAGCCTTCCTCAAGCGACACCGACTGGAACGATGAACTTACAGCATGGCTGCGCCGCAAAGCGGCGCGGTAGAGGAGAGTGGGCTTCTCGAATTCCTGATCCGGCAAAGGGCGTGTCCCGATGCCTTCATCAGGAGGACGAATTGCCATGTTTCAATCAGACCTGTTTCCCGCCGGCGAGCAACAGTCGTCAGTGCCATGGGCTTACGCCGTCGGCACCAGGATTGCCGGGCTTCTCGCTTCGGGACGCCGTCTTACCCGTGCCGACATTTCCGGGCTGTTCGCCGAAGAGACCGGCGCGCTGGACTGGGGAAGCGCCTGGACGATCGACGACTACAACAACGCGGTCGAGATCGGCGCACTACTCTGGCTTCGAGAGTCCTCACGGATCGATCTGGCGACGAACGTACACGAAGCCGAAGCGCGGTTCGACTGGCTCGAAGCTGCCTTGCCGCCGCGGCACGTTCGCAGCGAAGCACAGGTCGAGCTCCAGCAGTTCTCGACCCCGCCGATGCTGGCTTGGCAGATGGCTAAGGCCGCAGCTGTCTCTGCGCAAGACACACTCCTCGAACCATCAGCCGGCAATGGTGCGCTTGCGCTCTGGAGCAGCGTCCAGAACGCCTCGCTGCTCATCAACGAGATCGATCCGACACGACGAGGCACGCTGGGCTACATCTTCCCTTCTGCCACCATCGCTGCGCATGACGGGGAACTGATCTCCGACCTGCTTCGCGACCCAGTTCCGTCGGTCGTGTTGATGAACCCGCCGTTCGCCCGCAGCCAGGAACGCGGCAAGGACCGTGAGACCGCCATGCGTCACCTGCGCGGTGCGATCCGGTCTGCTGCCGGTGGCGCGAGGATTGTCGCCATTATGCCTGAAGGCTTCGACGCCTCCACCTTCGCCAAGGCACAGGACGAAGCGTCGCTGCTCCTCGATGTTCGCTTGCAGCAAATGTTTCGCCGGACAGGGACGGGGATCGCCGTTCGCCTGGTTGTGTTCGACAAGACGCCGACTGCGCCTTCGCCCGCGATCACCGGAGATACTGCCGACCTGATCGCGCTCCACGAGCTTATCACTGCGGTTCCGCCACGCGTACAGACCTCCGCCAACATCCATCGCCTGCCGCTCGGCAAGCCAGTGCGCCTCGTTGGCAAGACTTCGGCCCAAAGCGCGCCGGTGCGGCCGGTGGCGCCGTTCGCCGCGACACCAGCAGCCACGGCGAATGCGATCGACCTTGCCTATTCGGTCCTCGCCGACCCCGCGCCTGTGCCCGAACAGGCAGGCATCTACTTGCCTTACCGGCCCAGCCGCATCGCCTTCGAAGATGCTCCGGTCCATCCCACCCCGCTCGTGGAATCGGTCGCCATGGGTTCGGTCGCGGCACCGCAGGCCGATGTTTGCCCGCGCATTCCCGCATGTTGGCAGGCCGATGGCCTGCTATCCGAAGCGCAATGCGAGACACTGGTCTACGCTGCCCAGGCATTTGCGCGCGATCTTCCGGGTCAGTTCAAGGTGAGCCAGGAAGGCACCTCGCTGGAACTCTCCGAGGACGGACACTCCTACCGCCAAGGCTTCTTCCTCGGCGACGGAACCGGAGCGGGCAAAGGACGGCAGATCGCCGCGGTCATCATGGATCGCTGGCTCGCAGGCGAGCGCCGACATGTCTGGATCACCAAGAACGAGGCGCTGCTCGAAGATGCACGCCGCGACTGGGAAGCGCTTGGCGGGCTGCCGCTCGATCTCCAGCCACTCTCACGCTGGAAACTCGGCCAGCCCGTAGCGATGTCCGAAGGCATTCTCTTCGTCACCTATCCGACGCTGCGCTCGGGCCGCGCCGAGGATACGCGGCTCGACCAGATCCTTGCCTGGGCAGGCGAGCAATTCGACGGCGTGATCGCTTTCGACGAAGCCCATGCGATGGCTAATGCGCTCGGGGGCTCTTCAATCCGCGGCAAGGTCAAGGGCTCCGAACAAGGGATGGCGGGCCTCAGGCTGCAGAACCATCTCCCGCGCGCCCGCGTGCTCTACGCGTCTGCCACTGGCGCTTCGGATATCGCCAACCTCGGTTACACTTCCCGCCTCGGCCTTTGGGGACCCGAGACCGCTTTTCCGACCCACGAGGCATTCATGACCGAGATCCGCGCCGGCGGCGTCGCGGCGATGGAGCTCGTCGCCCGTGATCTCAAGGCCCAGGGCCTCTATCTTGCCCGTGCGCTGTCCTTCGCCGGGGTCGAGTACGAAATCCTCGAACACAGCCTGACCGAAGCGCAGGTACGGATCTACGATGCCTATGCCGATGCCTGGGCGATCATTCACCGCAATCTCGAAGCGGCGCTCGAAGCGACCCGCGTGGTCGACGAGGACAGCGGCGATACGCTCAATCGCAACGCCAAGGCTGCGGCGCTATCGATCTTCGAAGGCACCAAGCAGCGCTTCTTTGCCCAGCTCCTGCTTTCGATGAAATTGCCGAGCCTGATCCCCGCGATGGAAGTAGCGCTTGGCGAAGAGCATTCGGTTGTCGTGCAGCTGGTCTCGACCGCCGAGGCCATGCTCGACCGGCGCCTTGCCGACCTTACCGTGGAAGAACGCGAAGCTCTCGATATCGATCTGTCCCCGCGTGAATATGTCATCGACTATCTTGCGATGAGCTTCCCTGTGCGATTGATGCAGGTCTTCGCCGACGAGGACGGAAATCTTCGCTCCGAGGCGATGAGCGACGAGGAAGGCAATCCCGTTTTCTGCCCGCGCGCCATGGCCGCGCGCGATGCGCTGATCGAACAGCTCTGTGCGCTGCCGCCGATCGCCACAGCACTCGATGCGATCATCGAGTACTTTGGAACCGAAGCCGTGGCCGAGGTTACGGGCCGGACCCGCAGGCTGGTCCTGGGCCGCGATGGTCAGCAGCGCCTCGAACGCCGGGGCCCCAGTGCGAATGTCGCCGAAGCGCAAAGCTTCATGGAAGGGACCAAGCGCATCCTGGTATTCTCGGATGCCGGCGGTACGGGGCGTTCCTACCATGCCGACCTCGGCTGTCGGAATCAGCAACGCCGGGTCCATTTTCTGCTCGAGCCGGGATGGCGCGCCGACAACGCCATCCAGGGTCTTGGTCGTACCAACCGCACCAACCAGGCCTCGGCCCCGCTGTTCCGCCCGGTCACCACAGATGTGAAGGGCGAGCGCCGGTTCATCTCGACTATTGCGCGAAGGCTCGACGCTTTGGGCGCGCTTACGCGCGGCCAGCGCCAGACTGGCGGACAAAACCTTTTCGATCCGGCCGACAATCTCGAAAGCGACTATGCGCGCGATGCGCTCAGCCGCTGGTTCCAGTTGCTCTATGACGTCAAGCTCGAAGCCACCACATTCGATAACTTCGTCGAGCGCACAGGCCTCCGGCTTGAAAACCCCGATGGCGGGCTGACCGACAACCTCCCGACCATCCAGCGCTGGCTCAACCGCATCCTCGCGCTGCCGATCGCGCTCCAGAATGCGATCTTCGAAGAGTATCTCGGCCTCGTCGAGGCACGGATCGAAGCTGCGCGCGAGGCCGGAACCCTCGACCAGGGACTGGAAACCGTAAGGGTCGATCGCTTCACGGTGCTCGCCGATGAACTCCTGCGCACCGACCCCGTGACCGGAGCAGAAACTCGCCTCGTCTCGCTCGAAGTGACGAGGCACCTTCGGCCTTTGCGATTGCAGCGCCTGGTGCGGATGCACGAGATTGGCAGCCCGCACGCGATCCCGATGCGCAATGCGCGCTCGGGCAAGGTCGCCCTGTCGGTTCCTGTCCGGCGCCTCATCGCTGACGACGGCGCCGTGATCGAACGCCGGCGCCTGCTTCGACCGCTCAAGTCCGCGAACTGGACGCTTGAGGCACTCGGTGAAAGCCACTGGGAAGAAATTGGCGTCACTGCGTTCACGAGCGCCTGGCGGGCCGAGGAAGCAGAGGCGGCCATGTCACCGGTGACCGAGCGCGTCCATCTTGCTACCGGCCTGTTGCTCCCGGTCTGGAAGCGCCTGCCCGGCGATCATGTCCGCGTCACCCGGCTCGTTGCCGAAGATGGTCAAGCGATCATCGGCCGCGAAGTGCTCGATATCGATCTCGCCGCAATCGCCGAAACCTTTGGCCTCTCCGGCGTTGTCGGACCATCGGCAGATCAGATCGGCGACCTCGTCCTCGCCAGCGGCAAACCGCTGGGCCTTGTGAGCCACGATCCACTCACCTTGAAGCGCTCGCTGGTCGGCGGCGAACAGCGCCTTGAACTGACCGGATTCTCGCCGGATCGCCTCGACTGGTACAAGAACAAGGGCTGCTTCACCGAGATCATCCGCTACCGCACGCGGCTATTTGCCCCGGTCTCGAGAGCAAGCGAGATCCTCCAAAGCATCGCAATCGAGCCTTGAACTTCTCATTTGCCCTAAACTGGTCTATATAGAGACCAAATTCAGTCCTAAGGTGTTCTATGAAGCTGGACCAGCGCATCAAACCGATCAGCTATCTGAAGGCCCACAGCGCCGAAATTATCCGGGAGATTGGAGATGGCGCCGGGCCAATGGTCATCACGCAGAATGGCGAAGCCAAGGCAGTTCTGCAGGATGTCGCCAGCTACGAGCGCGCACAGGAAACGCTCGCTCTGCTAAAACTTCTGGCGCTCGGACAGGCCGATGTTGCCGCCGGTCGGACCCGCCTGGTGGCAGGCCTTGCGGATCGCGTACGGGGTAAGTCAAACTGAATGATGACGGCCGCCGTAGCGATCGAGATCACCTCCGGTGCGGAGCGCGATCTCACGAGTATCTGGCAGCGCCGCCTGACGCAGCGCGGGCCGGATGGCGACGATGGTGCGGACGCACTGCTGGATGACATTGTCGCGTCTATCGAATCCCTTGTGAACAATCCTGAGAAAGGACCGGTTCCACCGGAACTTGAGGCTCTCGGGATCACCGACTTTCGGCAATTGTCGCGCTTTCCGTTCCGCATCATCTACGGGTATCAGCCCGAGCCAGCACCCGGTCAGGTGACCGTGTTCGTAATCGCTGATGCGCGTCGGGATTTTCGGACGCTTCTCGAAGAGCGCTTGCTTAGCAGCGGATAGGCATAGGCTCCGCTGAAGAGGTCAGGGTCCGGATGAATCTGAGCGCTGCCTTCGATTGCGCTCAAGTTTCCCCTTCTCTCCTCCCCTCCGTGTGACTGAATGAATCGATAAGCTCCCGTATCGCGTACGCCGGAGCCTAATCACGTCCTTCCTCCAGTCCGAGCGGCTGATCTGCCTGTGCCCGCTGATGACGGGCCTGCGAATGGGTTCGCGCATTGAGAACAACTGCTCTCATGGACGGAACTCAGCCGATCCCTGCTCGCCCCATCTCGGTCGTATAGATGGTCGCCACAGCCATTGAAGAGAGTGGAGGGAGCCCTTTGGGCTTGTGGGCCTCGTGATCCTCACCTGCGCCTTCATTCCATCAGGAGAAAACCCATGATCCAGTCGATCCCCTTGAAGAAGCTCGTTCCGAGCCCCCGCAACGTTCGCAAGTCGAGCGACGTGCTCGCCGACCTCCAGCTGCGGGCAGACATTGCTGCGCGCGGTCTGCTGCAGAACCTCGTCGTGCGCAAAGGAAAGCGCGGCAAGTTCGAGGTCGAGGCCGGCGGTCGTCGGCTCGCCGCGCTGCAGGCACTGGCCGAAGAGGGCACCTTGCCCGACAACCACGAGGTCACCTGCCTCGTCATCGAAGGCGAGGAAAGCGAAGTGCGCGAGGCCAGCCTTGCCGAGAACTTCCAGCGTCTCGCGATGAATCCGGCCGACGAGGCCCAGGCCTTCGCTTCCATCATCGAGGCTGGGGCCACCACCGAAGACGTGTCGCGCCGCTTTGGCCTCACTGTCCGTTTCGTCGAAGGACGTCTGCGCCTGGCCGCTCTCGCGCCTTGCGTCTTCGAAGCGCTCGCCGAAGGAACGATCACGCTCGACATGGCCAAGGCCTATGGCGCGATCTCTGATGTCGAGCGCCAAGCACATGTCTATGCCGAGCTGCAGGACGCCTGGTACCAGATCACGCCCGACACGATCCGCCGCATGGTGCTCGATGCCACCGTGCGCGGCTCCGATCCGCGTGCCGTGCTCGTCGGACGTGATGCCTACCTCGCCGCAGGTGGCCGGATCGAACGCGAACTGTTCGACGATGATGCCAGCGAAAGCTGGATCGATATCGCGCTGCTCGAAGACCTCGCACACAAGGCCATGGAAGAAGCCGCAGAAAAGGCCGCGCTCGAATATGGCCTTGCCTGGGTGCGCCCGACGCTTGGCAACTACGTCAGCCATGACCTCGTCGAAGGTCTCGGCCGTCTGCCATGCGAGCCTGCGCCGATGACCGAACAGGAAGCGAAGGAACTTGGCGAGCTCGAGGCCGACTACGACCGCGTCGCCGCTGTGCTCGAAGACGAAGACAGCGACGAGGACGAGGTCGCCAAGGCCGAACAGGAACTCGTGGTGATCGACCGCGCCATGCGCGCGCTCAATGACCGGCCGCCGGTACTCGCCGACGAACTGAAACCGGAGGCCGGCGCCTTCCTCGTCCTCTCGCGCAATGGCGAGCCGACCTTGGTCCCACAGTTCTACACCGAGACCGAGGTCATCGCTGACGAAGGTGTGGTCGAGGCCATTGAAGAGAACGGTCCGGCGAAGCCCAAGGGAAGCTCGTTGTCGCAGCGCCTGCTCGACGAGCTCGCGATGCAACGCCGCGACATCCTGGCCATCCATCTGGCCAACGATCCGGCACTGGCGCTCGACTTCATGGTCTTCACGCTCGCCGATGCAGATGGACACGACTGGCGCGCCAAGAAGGCATCGACGCTGTCTGGCCCCGTCGCGTCCGGCCCGGTCACTGGGTTCGAGGCCAAGGACGCGCCGGCGAGCGCTGCTCTCGCCGAGTTCGCAGGATCGCTCGATGAAAGCTGGCGTTCTGGCGAAAGCGACGTGGAGCGATTTGCGAGGTTCCGGGCGCTTTCCGACGAAGTGCGTTCGGCCTGGCTCGGCCATGTCGTCTCGCGCACACTGGTTGCCAGCCTGGCCTGCGAAGGCGAACGCTCGGTGCCGCTGCACGAAGCACTCGGCTCCCTCCTCGAAATCGAGACCGCGCATTGGTGGCGTCCTACGGCGGCGAACTACTTCGACCGCGTGGCCAAGGCTCGCACGCTCGAAGCGCTCGACGCTGCTGGTGGTCCCGAACTGGTCAGTCGCTATGCCGCATCGAAGAAGGCCGAACTGGCGAGCGCTGCCGAACGCATCTTCTCGGGCAACTTCATCGGCGAGGCCGAGGTCAAGGAACGGGCGCAGGCCTGGGTTCCTTCGATCATGCGGTTCACTAATGCCGATGTTCCAGCCGATCTCGAAGAAGCTGCGTGGATTGATGACGAAGCTGACGAAACGGTCAGCGACGATGCGACTGGTGAGATTGCCGAGCAGGCTGCCTGACCCCTCCTGACAGGTCCAGGTCACTCGGCGGGCGGTCCGTCCCAATCGGGACGGGCCGCCTTTCTTGCTTCACACCTTGCCCGGCCACCCAGTGTGCAGATCGTCGATGACAAAATGATGCTGGTGGCTGCCTCCTCCGTGCTCTTCCAAATGCGGATGATCGGATGGCAGGTCGGGATGCGAATGCAATAGCAGCGAGGGGTCGTTGCGGGGCCAAAGCCATAGGGCAAGTCCAACGCCCGTGGTGGCCAGGCCAGCGAGGACCAGAAAGGCTGGCATCATGCCAAGCTGAGCGCCGATTTGTCCGGCCATCGGATATGCGACGAGCCAGCAAACATGGCTGAGCGCGAATTGGGCAGCGAACAATGCCGGGCGGTCCTCATCCGCCGACGAGCGTTTGAGTAACCTTCCGCTCGGCGTGACGCAAAGCGAATACCCGATACCCATCGTCAGCCAGCCGACGAGCAGAACCGGCCAGAAGGTTTGGGTCCTCAGGTGACCCAACACCAGCCCTATCGTTGCCAGCGTGACCCAGCAAGAGGCCGCCGCCGCCGATCATGATCGTGCGATCGTCAATTCGCGCCAGAATGCGCGGGAGGGCGAGTGCAGCCAGCATCGAGCCTGCACCGTAGGCCGCCAGAGCCAGCGCAACGTCGCCTTCCGTCCGTCCCATGTCCTTCACGATAACTACCGTATTGACGATGACCATGGCGCTGCCTGCTGCCGCCGCCAGGGTTACCGCCAGCAAACCGACAAGCCTGGGTGTCTTGAGATAAACCCGCATGCCCCGCGTGGTCTTGCGCCATACGCTCTCGACACGCTTTGCGACCGATTTTCTGTACGGCAGAGCCGCACTCATGACGAGCAACGCAGAGACCACAAAACCGATAGCCGTTCCCGCGAATAGCCAATGGAAATTTATGATAACAAGTAGCGCGGCAGCCAGGACCGGGCTGATGAGGCTTTCGAGATCATAGGCCAGTCGGGACAGGGAAAGAGCCTTCGTGTACTCCTCTTCGTCCGGCAGGATGTCGGGTATGGTGGCCTGAAAGGTAGGCGTGAACACGGCCGATGCCGACTGCAGCAGGAAGATGAGTAGATAGATTTGCCAGACCGCATCGACGAAGGGGAGCAGAAGCGCCACACCGGCACGGACAATGTCCATTCCTACAAGCAGACGTTTGCGTGGTAATTTGTCGGCATAAGCGCCCGCGAGGGGGGCGATGCCGACATAAGCGACCATCTTGATGGCTAAGGCCGTTCCCAAGACCGCGCCGGCGTCCGCACCGGCGAGATCATAGGCCAGCAAGCCCAGAGCGACCGTCGCCAGCCCCGTTCCGACAAGCGCGATGACCTGCGCAAAAAACAGGTGACGATATGTGCGATTGGTCAGAACGGAGAGCATGGCGATGTCGTCCTTCAGCCAGAGCGCGATCTAGACCACGCGCTTGATATCGGAGTAGCTGCCGTCGGTCTTGAGGGTCACGGTGACGGTTGCGCCTGAACGATTGCGCCAGAACCACCCATGGCTGCCATCGAAGGCGGCGACGAGCGTGCCCGCTTCTCCCGTGGATTCGCGGCCCTTGTCATACCCGTGATAAGCGATGCCCGGCGCATCGGCATGCGTATCGAAGTTGACGTGGCCGTCCTGCACTGACCATTCGTATTGGAGGCTGGCCCCTTCGGCCATGACCGCCTTGACCTCCGCACCCTCACCAGGCGCGAGCGTTAATTCGGTCACATCGCTGCGCGTTGCCGCTTCGGCGCCGCTATCGCTGTTACCGGCGAGCGTACGAACCTCCCCGATGGCTGCGTTCTGCTCGTCGGCGGCTGCTTCCGCAGCAAGTTGCTGTTTGATCTCGCCCATCTCGGAATATCCCAGAAGACGGCCCGCTCCGGTCGGATCGATCGCATATTCCGCGGGTAGAACCACGGTGACCAGAAGGACGGTCGCGGTCACCAAGGCGAACGCGGTCGCCTTGACGAGCTGGCGGTTGGTGGGAAGGTCGCTGGAGGACGGGCGCTGTGAATTGAACATGTCTATTGCTCCTGGAAGAATGTGATCAGGCTACGGCGAAGCCGACGAGTTGGTAGCCGACGAGCATGAAGCCCGCGGTCATGAGAAGAGTGTTGGCGGCGAAGGCGTGACGCATGAAGCTCTGGGTTCTGCGCCAGAAGCCCATCACGATCAGGATTGCGCCAAGGGCGAGCAATTGCCCGATTTCCACACCGACATTGAAGGCGAGAAGATTTGGGATGAGGCCGTCTTCGGCGATTTCGAATTCGATGATCTTCGTGGCAAGGCCGAAGCCGTGGAAGAAGCCGAAAATGAGGGTTGCTGCCTTGGTGCTGGGCTGGAATCCGAACCACCGCTGGAAGGCACCGAGATTGTCCAAGGCCTTGTAGACGACCGACAGACCGATGATCGCATCGATGAGATAGGCGTTGGCGGTGATACCCGTCAGGACACCGAAAAGCAGCGTGGTCGAATGGCCGATCGCGAACAGCGTCACGTAGATTCCGACGTCCTTCAACCGGTAGAGGAAGAAGATGACGCCGAAAAGAAAGAGCAGGTGATCGTATCCGGTCACCATGTGTTTCGCGCCGAGATAGATGAAGGGCAGGATCAGCGTTCCGCTGCTCTCCTGGATGTAGCCCTTGTCCCCCTCGGCGACATTGTGCGCCCACGCTTCGGCACCCGAGGCGAGGAAGATCAGCAGAACTGCAGCGAGCGCGAGGATGCGCACGAATGCTGTTTTGGATCGAGATTGCGTTATCGATATCATTTCATTCTCCGGTCCCGGATGTCGGCCGCCCGCGGGATTGCATCCTGCGGACGGCCGCTCCGGCTTCAGCTTGCGAATTGAGGCTTGGGGTTTTCGTCGGATGTCCCTGTCTCCGGGACTTCCGTGCGTTCGCCGCGAACCACCCTGTAGAGTGCTGGCAGAACCAGCAGCGTCAGCGCGGTAGCCGAGACGATCCCGCCGATGACGACCGTCGCGAGCGGACGTTGCACCTCCGAACCGAGCCCGACATTCAGAGCCATCGGGACGAAACCGAGGCTTGCGACGAGTGCGGTCATGAGCACGGGCCGCAGACGAGCCATGGCCCCTTCCTTGATAGCGTCCTCGAGCGGCTTGCCTTCATCCATCAGCTGCCGGATGAACGTCAGCATGACGACGCCGTTCAGCACGGCGATCCCCGACAGGGCAATGAAGCCAACCCCCGCGGAAATCGAGAAGGGGATGCCGCGCAGCATGAGCGCGGCCACTCCTCCGGTAAGCGCCAGGGGCACACCGGAAAACACGACCAGCGCGTCCTTTACCGAGCGAAACAGCGCCACCAGCAGGCCGAAGATCAGCAGCAAGGCGAGGGGAACGACGATCTGAAGCCGCGCACTCGCGGATTGGAGCTGCTCGAATGTGCCGCCATAGTCGACCCAGTAGCCCTCGGGCAGCTCGACCTCCGTGGCGATCCTCTCTTGCGCCTCGGATATGAAGGAACCCAGGTCCCGTCCGCGCACGTTGCTGGTGACCACCGCACGCCGCTTGCCGTCCTCGCGGCTGATCTGGTTCGGCCCCTGAACGTTCTCGATCGTCGCCACCTCCGAGAGCGGGACAGACCCTCCACCTGGCAGCGCGATAGGGAGGCGTTCTAGGACCTGGCGATCCTCGCGCATCTCTTCGGGCAGCCGGACAACGATATCGAAGCGTCGATCACCTTCGAAGATCTGGCCGGCCTTGGTCCCGCCGATTGCCGTCGACACCACCGTCTGAACATCGTCCACGTTCAACCCGAGCTGGGTCAGGCGGACGCGATCAGGGATGACCTGAATGAACGGCAAGCCGGTCACCTGTTCGGTCTGCGCGTCCTGCGATCCTTCGATCGAAGAGACGACGCCCTCGACCTCGGCTGCAACGGAAGCAAGCTGGTCGAGATCGTCCCCGAAGATCTTGATCGCGACGTCGGAACGCACGCCCGCGATGAGTTCGTTGAAGCGCATCTGGATCGGTTGAAGGAACTCGTAGCGCGAACCCGGCACCTGCTGGACTGCCTCGTTCATCTCGGCGACGAGTTGCTCTTTTGGTTTGCGGGGATCCGGCCAATCCTCTCTCGGCTTCATGATCACGAAGGTGTCTGCGACCGAGGGAGGCACTGGGTCAGTGGCCACATCGGCGGTACCGATCTTCGCGAATACCTGGTCCACCTCGGGAAAGGTCCGAATTTTGTCTTCCAGGGCAGTCTGCATGGCGACCGCCTGGCTGAGGCTGGTACCCGGAATCCTTAGGGCGTGGAGCGCGATATCGCCTTCATCGAGATTGGGAATGAATTCCGATCCCATCCGGCTTGCGCCCCATCCGCTCAGGACCACCAGAGCCACGGCTCCGGCAAGGACAGCTTTGCGCGAACGCAAGGCGAAGTCGAGCATAGGCTGATAGCCCGACTTGGCGGCGCGCATGACGCGCGTCTCCTTCTCCTCGACCTTGCCCGTTACGAATGTCGCGACTGCCGCGGGAACGAAGGTGAGGGAGAGCACCATGGCGGCGGTTAGCGCCATGACGACCGTGATTGCCATCGGGTGGAACGTCTTGCCCTCCACGCCTTCAAGAGCGAAGATCGGCACATAGACGATGGTGATGATCAGGATGCCGAAAAGGCTCGGCTTGATCACCTCGGCAGATGCGCGGGCCGCCAGCTTGAAGCGTTCCTCGCGATTCAGCAGCCTTCCGAGCGAATGCTGCGCCTCGCCGAACCGGCGGAGACAGTTCTCGACGATGATGACCGCACCGTCCACGATCAGGCCGAAGTCCAATGCCCCCAGGCTCATGAGATTGCCGGACACGTTGTTCTCGACCATCCCCGTGATCATAAGGAGGAAAGAGAGGGGGATCACGGCAGCGGTAATGAGTGCAGCCCTGAAGTTGCCGAGCAGGACGAACAGGACAACGATGACCAACAGCGCCCCTTCGGCGAGGTTTTTCTCGACTGTGGAGACCGTTGCTTCGACCAGTTCGGAGCGATCGTAGACCGTATTGGCGACAACGCCGCCGGGCAGCGAGCGGTTTACCTCTTCCAGCCTTTCGGCCACCGCGACACTGACATCGCGGGCATTCTCGCCAACGAGCATGTAGATCGTGCCGAGCACGACTTCGCGGCCATCCTTGGTTGCGGCGCCATTGCGGATCTCGGATCCGATCTCGACATCCGCCACATCAGCGATGCGAATGGGAACCCCATCGCGGTAATCGACAATAATCCCGGACAAATCGCGTTCGTCCTCGGCCTGTCCGGGTACGCGGATAAGATATTGCGAACCTGACCTCTCGACGTAGCCAGCACCGACATTGGCATTGTTGTTTTCGAGCGCCTCGATCACGTCTTCGACCGTCAGACCGAAGCCGGCAAGACGTTCGGGAAGCGGCGCTACGACATACTCCTTACGGTAGCCGCCGATCGAGTTGACCTCGGTGACCCCTGGAACCGTGCGAAGCTGTGGCCGAACCACCCAGTCATGCAACGTCCGCAGATCCTGCGCAGTATAGCGCAACCCATCGGGTTTGACCGCGCCCTGCTCGGCCTCGACCGTGTACATGAAGATCTCGCCCAGCCCCGTGGCGATAGGCCCGAGTTCGGGTTCAACCGTCTCCGGCAGGTTTGAACGTACCGCCTGCAGACGCTCGTTGACGAGTTGCCTGGCAAAGTAGATGTCGGTGCCGTCCTCGAAGACCACGGTGACCTGGCTGAGACCGTAGCGCGAAACCGAGCGCGTATAGGAAAGCCCCGGCAACCCCGCGATGGCGGTTTCGACCGGATAGGTAATGCGCTGCTCGGCTTCGAGCGGAGAGAAGCCCGGCGCCGAAGTGTTGATCTGCACCTGCACATTGGTGATGTCCGGCACCGCATCGATCTTGAGCCGGCCGAAACTGTAAATGCCCACGGCGGCGAAAATGAACACCGCTGCCAGCACTGCGAAACGCTGTCTGATCGACAGCTCGACAATTCTTTCCAACATGAAATCGCGCTCCTCAGTGATCGTGGCTCGCGCCCGACTTCTCGATATCGGCCTTGATCACGTAGCTGTTCTCGGATGCGTAGACGGTGCCTGCATCGATCCCGCTCAGCACTTCGGTCCACTCGGGACCTTCCTGACCAAGCTCGAGCATCCGCACCTCGTAGGTCTCGCCGATCTTGGCGAAGACGACGCGAAAATCGCGGAACTGCTGGATGGCGTCCGTCCTGACGGCGAGAGGCGCCCGTCGCTGGTCGACCGAGACCAGACCCCGGGCCGCCATTCCCGGTCGCCAGAAGCCATCGCGATTGGGGAGCGGCGCACGTGCGGTCACCGCCTGGCTGCTGACTTCCGCCAGAGGCAGGAAGTCCCGGATGCGGGAGCCCTGCGCACGCTGGCCTTCGAGGCCCCGGATAAGCACCGATTGTCCGGGACGAACCCGCTCGATGTCGCGTGGGAAGATCGGGAAGGTCGCAACCGTGCGAGACGGATCGGAGATGACGAACATCGGATCGCTGTCCGCGATGTCGCCAATGTTGGTATTGCGATGCGTGATCACTCCGGAAATCGGCGCGTAGATCGGATAGGTCTGCAACGATGAGCTGCTTTCCACCCGCGCCAGCAGCGCCCCTCGGGCTACACGATCGCCGAGATTGGCATGCAGCGACATGACGGTGCCCGGGAATTTGGCTCCCACCTCGGCGCTGCCAGAGGGATCGAGCTCAACCCGTCCGATGATTTCCACGGTTTCACCGACCTGCTGCGGTCCGACCGTTTCGGTCCGAATGCCGGCCGCACGTGCCGCCTCGTCCGAGATCGTGACCCGACCCTCGTAGGATTCGAACGCCCATTGATGGCTGTTGTCGCCTTCGTTTGCCACGACCACGACGTCGAAACTGTGCGGTTCGACGAGAACCCCCTGGCCTCGCAGGTAATCCTGTTCCGGTTCGAATTCGAACGTGGTTTTTTCGCCGTCCAGACGCGTGATCAGGACCCGGGCACGGACCGTTTCGGGATCGACGGGCTCGTTGTCACGGTAGGCGTAGAGACGGTATTCGGGCGGAACACCGTCTTCGAAGACGGTAATCTCGATAGCGAAGTCGCCGTCACGAAGCATGCGCCCGTTGTGTGGACCGCGCTCGTACTCGCCCTCTGCGGCTGCCTGTTCTTCGGAAGTTTCCGGCGTATCTGCCGACTGGCCGCAGGCGGCAAGTGTCGCTGCAAAGCATGCAGCAAGGAATAAATGCGTCTTGCGCATGATCAATAACCCCCAACAAGTTCGATGAAGCGGCCAGTCAGTCGGTCGTAGTCGACCTTGGCCTGATGATATTCGGCGAGCGCATCGACGAAGCGGACTCTGGCTTCGTGCAATGCGGTCTGGGCAATGGAGACATCGAGAAAGGTGAACCCTCCGCGATTGTAGCCGGCACGGACCTCCCGCAGGGTCTGTTCGGCACCGGGTACCACCTGCTCCTGGATAGCCTCGGCCTCGTGGCGCGCCTCTTCGACACGTTCGGCAGCCAGAGCGATCTGCCGGCGACGCTGGAACCGTTCGACCGCGAGGTCCGCCTCTACCTGCCGCTGCTCGGCCGCGGCGCGGTCGATGTTGGCCCGATTGAGCGCGCGGTTGGGCAAAGGCAGCGAGAAGCCCGCAATGACGGCGACGTCGCCATTGCCGAACAACCTGGGTCCCGCGAAGACAGTTGGATCGGTGCGCGAATTGGCTTCCTGGAGGCGATAGTTCGCGTCCGCCCTCTCGCGCCGGGCCTGGAAGACGGCAAGATCGACTGGCGTAAGGTCGGCAGTGGTGATGGCAATCTCTTCGGCTTCGAGGAAGCCCGAGGTCACGACCCCGATGCTGCGTGGATCTCCGCCGGTAAGGAGCGCCAGGCGCGCCAGAGCGGCTTCGAAGGCGTGTTCCGCCAGCCCAAGATCCACCCGGGCTTCGGCCAGTTGTGTGCGGGCCCGCGTTCCCGCGAACAGAGGGTCGCGCGCCTCATCGACCCTGCGCTGCACCTCATTGGCGAGGGTCTCGGCGATCTCGACCCTGCTCTTGGCAAGTTCGAGCGACAAGGCGGCGGCTTGCGCTTCGACGTACAACGCCTGGACTTCGCTCGCGAGATCGAGACGCCGCACGAGAGCCTCGGCCCCGGCAACGGTGATATCACCTTGCGCGAGGCCCACGCGCGCCGCGCGTTTGCCGCCGCGCTCCAGTCGCTGGTTGTAAGTCCCGTCGATCTGCCATTGGGAAAAGCCCGGGGTGCCGATGTTCTCGACGGTCCCATCGATCGTGGGCGCGGGGTTGGTATCGGCAGCGCTTCGCGCTGCGTTGAGGCCGTCGAGGCGCGCTGCGGTCGCCTCGCCCTGCGGTGAATTGGCGACCGCAGTTCGAACGGCCTCCTCGAGTGTGTACGTCTGGGCGGATGCCGAGGTCGCCCACACCAACGTGGCCGCCAGAAGGGCGGCACGCGTGGACACGTGCATGATAGACTGCTCCTGATTGTCTGAATGGAAATTGGCCCGGAATGCGGGCCGGATTCAGAAAATCAGGCTGATGGGGGCTGCGTTAACGGAGCTGGCGAAAAGCCGATGAGAGGCGGTGTCTCGCCCGGTCGCAGAAGTGTTCGAGGCGCAGGGGCGTTGCCCGCGAACTCGGTCTGGTCCGGCATCGCAATCGAGCTGTGCGAATGCGAAGCGGGGTGAGGCACGATATCTTCGGACGCGAGCGAATCGGCGTCTGTCTCGACCTCGATGACATCGGCGGAATTGTGCTCATGCGCATGATGCGCGCTTGCCGCCTCATGTGCATGCGCCGCGTCCAGATGCGGAATCGATCCCGGAAGTCCGCCATGCGAGACCAAGAGCAATGCCAACAAAAACAGGAAATGGAGCTGGCGCATCGGCGGGCGGTTAGCCGATCGCAAGCGAATGGGCAAGCCGCGGGGACCGGTTTTTGAGCGATTGCTTGCCGTACGACCCCGTGTCCGACGGAAGATCCGGCGCGTGCGAGGTAGCACGCAGTAAAAAAAGAGAAGAGGGAGCTTTGCTCTTCCTGAACCGGGATATGCCCGTCCCGGCGATCAGGAGACCTCCCATGAACAAGTCCCGCCGCGCTGCTTCAGCTTCGCCAGCCAACCGCATCACCGCCGCCATCATTGAAAAGCTGGAGCAAGGCACCAAGCCCTGGGTCAAGCCGTGGCGCGGCGTGCCGGTCTCGCGACCCTTGCGGAGCTGCGGGACACCCTATCGCGGCATGAACACCTTCTGGCTGTGGATGGTGGCCGATGGCTGCGGCTACGTCTCGCCTTACTGGATGACCTACCGCCAGTGCCAGAAGCTCGGCGGACAGGTCCGCAAGGGTGAGAAATCTACCATAGCGATTTTTTACAAGAGCTACACCAAGGAGGTCGAGAACGCCGAAGGCGAAGCCGACACCGAGAACCGGCGCGTCCTCAAGGCCTATGCCGTGTTCAATGCCGACCAGTGCGACGGCCTCCCTGCATTCTATCATCCCGAACCACTCATTGCCGCGCTGGAGCCCAAAGGACGCGAAGAGCGGCTTGATACCTTTTTCGCCGAGATCGGCGCTGACCTGCGGCATCATGGAGCCCAGGCCTATTACGAGCCGCAGCGTGACCGGGTCACGATGCCGCCAGTAGAACTCTTCGAAGCCTACGACCACTACTACGCGACGCTTGCACATGAGCTGTCGCACTGGACGGGGCATTCCTCGCGGCTCGATCGTGATCTCAAGAACCGCTTCGGCAGCGAGGCCTATGCCGCCGAAGAACTGATTGCCGAACTTTCCTCGGCAATCCTTGGAGCCGAATTGGGCCTTCCGGTCACCCACCTCGACCATCACGCCAGTTACATCGCCTCCTGGCTCAAGATCCTCAAATCGGACGAGCGCGCGATCCTCACCGCTGCGGCCAAGGCCGAGGAAGCGGCCAGCCTGTTGCTCGAACTTGGGGGTCATCGATCCCGTAAAAGCGAGGCCGACATCTATCTCGCAGATGCAGCCTGAGGAGCAGTGAGATGGGACGTTCCGTCAGCTATCCGACCGGCTCCGCGGTGGCCTTTCGCCTGCTCGATGACGGCGAAGAGGACGACACCGACTGGGTCTACGAGTGCCTCGTCGACGAGGTCATCGATACTGCGAAGGCGACCTTTCCATCCTTCGAGCGCTTCGATGGATGGCGCGGCCGCGAGGACCGTATCCTCCTGCGCAATGCCTTCGTCGATTGTGGCATATCGACCTGGTGCGGGCTTGCCGCGATCTGGCTCGCCGAACGCGACGATCCCCGATACTGGGAGGCGGATTTCTACAACCCACGAACGGCGAGAGCACGGCACTGGCTTGGCCAGGTCTCGGGTAGGTTCATCGACCTGTTCGGTGAGTTGCGCCTGGTCGGGCGGTTCTCGAATGGCGAAGCGATCTTCGAGCGCTCCCGATCCAACTGCGACACCGGGTCCTGATCCTGCCTCATTCCTCTCCGCCGGGAGAGGCCCTTGGGCCGGTCGGGGCGCGCCGCAACCTGCGGCCCGTCGGCCCGTGTTACCCGCGCCAGCCTAGGGCCGCAGGTTTCCCGCTACGCGGTGCGCCTTGCCCCTTTCCCCGGCCCTGATCGGGCTCCGGCGGACAGGTCCGAGGCAATGGTGCCTCCTCTCCTTGTCCCCGCGATCAGGAGACACCCCATGTACGACAGCTTTATCGATCAGTTGAGCGGCCTCGACCTTTCAGGCCTCAGCATCAGGCCAGCCCTCTTCAACGAGACCGACTTTCCCTGCGAGGATGCGATCGACCAGACGCTTGGTGCCGTATGGTCCGACCTCTTCGCGATGTTTTCGGATACGGCCCTGGAGGCCGACGGCGAGGATATTGCATGGGGCATGGTCAATCTCTTCCACCGCGCAGCCAGCCGCAAGTCGGCTCAGCTTGACCGGGCCAGCGACGAGATCCGGGTTTTGCTCGCATCGGCCGACGGCTCCGAAGTGCATTCGAGCAATCTGGAAGAGCAGGTCGAGCGTGCACAGGCCGCCGAAGCCAGCATGCTGGCCTTCGAGCAGATGCGCGAGGCAGCCGCAGCGCTGTACCGCGACGAGACCGGTTCGTCATGGAAGCCCGTTTCGGGCTCGCGGACCAGCCATTCGCGCAACCTCACTTCGGCCGTAATCGATGCCCGCGATTTCCTCCGCGCTCGCGCAGAGAACCGGCGCCACGCCCTGATCCCTGAAGGAACTCCGGTCGTCTTTGCCGGTGGTCGCCAGAGCTTCGACAACGCTGAGGACGCGCGCGTCTATGCCGACACTATCTGGGCTACGCTCGACAAGGTTCGCGATGCGGTTCCCGATCTCTTCCTGGTCCATGGCGGCGACGGCAAGGGTGCCGATCGCCTCGCCGCGAGCTGGGCTGAACGCCGCGAAGTCCAGCAGCTGACCTTTTCGCTCGATCGTCGTCTTGGTGCCCGCGCCGGGTTCAAGCGCAACGAGCAGATGCTCTCGCTCAATCCGCGCTACGTTGTCGCCTTTCCGGGCAATGGCGTGACTGAACGGCTAGTGATCGACGCCAAGACGCGCCGGATCACCGTGGTCGATCGCAGGACCGTGACGTCCGGATCCAAGACTAAGGGATAATAGTCTGTTGGTCGCTGCAGCATGTCTACCATCGGTTGGCTGCGGCGACCATCTCAGACAATTGTCATCGATTGCCTTTTCGGTTGGAGAGGGGATTTCTTGGGAAGGCATCTCGGGTTATCAGCCCCGCATGCACCACGCCGACTCCAATCCGCTCGCCCATGATCACAACTTCCTGAGCGCCTCGCACGACGCCCATGAGCGGCGCACGCGTTATGTCGTTGCCTTGACCGCCGCGATGATGGTGGTCGAAATCGTCGCTGGCCTGTGGACCGGATCGATGGCGCTTCTCGCCGATGGTATCCACATGGCGACCCATGCAGGTGCCTTGGGCGTCGCGGCCTTCGCCTACTGGTTTGCCAAGCGCCATGCGAACAACCCGCGTTTCACATTCGGTACCGGCAAGGTGGGCGACCTCGCCGGCTTCGCGAGCGCGCTTGTCCTCGCCATCTTCGCAATCGGGATCGCGGTTGAATCGGCTCAAAGGTTCGTCAGTCCGCTCACGATTGCCTATACCGAGGCTATCTGGATCGCCGTGCTCGGCCTCGTGGTGAACCTCGCGAGTGCCTGGCTGCTTGGTGCCGATCATCACCATGGGCATGATCACGACCATCATCATCACCACGACCATGCGCATGCCGATAACAATCTGCGCTCCGCCTATTTCCACGTGCTTGCCGATGCCCTGACCTCCGTCCTGGCTATCGTGGCCCTTCTCGCCGGCATGTACCTCGGCTGGGCATGGATGGACGCGGCAATGGGGCTGGTGGGTGCATTCGTGATCGGGCGCTGGTCATGGTCACTGCTGCGCGATACCGCTGCCGTGCTTGTCGACGCCGAAGCGGCCTCTGAACGGTACACAGAGGTGCGCGAGGCGCTCGAGGACCGGGACGCCGCGATCGGCGATCTGCACATCTGGCGGATCGGTCCCGGCAAGTATGCAGTCATCGCCTCGCTCATCGCCGATGATCCGCTCGCGCCCGACAATTATGCCAGCCGACTTTCAGAGCATGCAGAATATGTGCACGTCACGATCGAAGTTCATCGCTGCGAGCATCCGCATCCCGAGCTTCGCGCGGCCTGATCGCGCCGTTCTAACAGACCGAAACAGTATTCGAGGACTGTTATACTGTAACAAAAGACTTATACTTCATCGTGTTACGGAACTTGCAATCTTGATGCGGTTTGCTAGGAGCCGTTGGAATCCATGACTACAAGCTATCGTCGCCTTGTCCTGCACCCTTTCGTCGTCCTGCTCATGCTGGTCGCGATGGTGTTCGTGACGGCGGCGGATGCTGCTGCTTGCGGTGCCGAAGTGGCGCCCGGAAGCACGCCCGTTCTGGCTTCGCTCGATAGCGCGTCTGCGTCATCCGCAGCCGCCGATGAAGTGCCGGGCGATCCGGATGCGCCGGCCGAGCAACACGGCGTGTGTGGACACGGCCATTGCCATCACGGGGCGAGCTTTGCCGGCACCGTGCAGAAGAATTCGGTCCCTCACTTGGTCGTGGTTCCCGATGCGCCTCCCGCCGAAGCGCTCGCTTCCGAAATTGCCGACCGACTGAAGCGCCCCCCTCGCGCCTGACGACCGTCACCGCGCTGCATGCCGCAGCGCGGTGACGGTCGTCAGCAGAGGAATTTTCGAAAAATGTCAGCCATTCATTGGCGAGGGGTCCTCCTTGGAGGGCTGTTCCTCGCCGCTCAAGCCACGACCGTGGCGGCGCAGGAGCGTGAGCTTCTGACGCTCGAAGCTGCGCTCGCTCGTGCGGGCATCGTCGACAGCGCAGATGAGCCCCCAGAAAATCCGCGCCTGATCGGACCGCGGGCCGAAGCCGACGCGGCGCGGGCCCTGGTCGACCAGGCGCGGCTGCGGCCCAACCCCGAAATTGCTTTCGAAGCCGAAAACATTGCCGGAAGCGGCGCATTTTCGGGATTGCAGGCCACCGAGTACACTTTGTCCCTGAGCCAGCGGCTCGAATTGGGCGGCAAACGAGGAGCGCGCGTCCGCGCCGCCCAGGCGGAGGCGCGCGTCGCGACCCTTTCAGGAGCGCTCTCGGTTGCTCAGCTCGGGCGATCGGTGCGCGAGCGCTATGTGGAAGCCGTCGCTGCGGCAGCCCGATTGGAACTCGCGCGGGACATAGTCGAGCGCAACCGCGAGCTTGCCAGGATCGCAGGGGTACTGGTCGATGTCGGGCGGGAGCCTCCCTTGCGTTCGCTTCGTGCCGAAGCGGCACTTGCGGAGGCGCTCGCGGAGCTTGAAGCGGCCCTGGCTGCCGACAGTGCGGCGAGGAATGCGCTGGCCGCGCTTTGGGGCGAGGCAGCACCTGCTGCGGACGTGCCTTCGGTGTTCCCCGAGATCGAACCTCCGGCAACGCTGCTCGCCTCGCCTTCGGCCTTACGTCTCCAGATCGCCCGTGCCGAACGCGAGGCTGCAGATGCCGCGATCGCCCGGGAACGCTCTTTAGGCATTCCGGATCCGGCGATATCCGCCGGTGTCCGACGGTTCGAGGAAAGCAGAGACCAGGCGTTCCTCGTAGGCGTTTCGATCCCGTTTCCGTTCAGTAATCGCAACCAAGGAAACATCGCTGCTGCCGAGGCGCGGCTTCGCGCCGCGACGGCACGGGAGGCGATTGCCCGCACCGATTTCGAACTCGAAGTCACGCAGGCTCGCGGACAATTTCTGGCAGCCGAAGCGCGGGTCGAGACCCTCGCGGAGACGTCCTTGCCCCAAGCCGAGGAAGCCTTGCGCCTCGTTCGGATTGGCTACCGCAACGGCAGATTTCCGCTGATCGAAGTTCTGGCTGCGGCCGAAGCGCGCGACACCATCCGTGAAGCATTGATTCAAGCCCAGGAAGATCGTGGCCGCCTGGCGGCGACGCTGATCTGGCTCGGCGCACAATGAGGTATTTCCAAATGAACCGTAGACGTCTGGCCGTTTTTATCGGCGTGATCGTTTCAATCGCCGCTGCAGTGTTTATGCTGTGGCCAAGTGGCAGTGCCGACCAGCACATTGAGGAAACGAGCGAGGAGGCCGAGCTTCCCGAAGGGCTTGTCCTGCTTGGCGCCGAACAAATCGAAGCGTCCCAGATAGAGGTCGAAACCGTCGGTCAGGGATCGGCGGTCGAGCTGGTCTTTCCGGCCACCGTCGCGGCAAGCCCGACGGCAAGTGCCCGCATCGATGCCCGCGCAGCGGGCGTAGTCCGCAGTGTCGGCAAAACGCTGGGTGATTACGTGAGGCAGGGAGAGACGATTGCCCGCATCGAGAGCGCCGACGCCGCTGCTCTTGCGGCGCAACTCAGCGCAGCGGGCGCGCGGGTCAACGAATTGTCTGCTGCCTACGATCGAGAGCGCCGCCTTTTCGAAGCCAATGTCACCGCGCGGCAGGATCTCGAGGCCGCCCGAGCCAATCTGCAGGTCGCCCAGTCGGAACTTGCGCGTGCCCAGGCGGCAGTCTCGGCGGCGGGTGTTAGCGGCGACGGGCGCTCCCTCGCGGTTACGAGCCCGCTCGCGGGCCGAGTGACCTCGGCGCCTATCGTTCTCGGGTCCTTCGTCGAGGCCGGAGAAGAACTCTATCAGGTCGTGAATCCGAGCGGCATGCAGGTCGAGGTTGCCCTCCCGTCGGCTGAAGCAAGCCGCATCCAGCCTGGCGACGAGGCTACGCTGGAGATCGCGGACAACCGGGAAGTGGGTGCGCGCGTGCGATCCGTCACTCCCTCGCTCGATCCCGAAAGCCGCAGCGCTACGGCGGTCCTGTCGCTGGCAAGGCCGATCCCCGGCCTGCAACCCGGGGCCTTCCTGCAGGCACGGATCCGCCCTTCGGGCGAGGTCGATGCAGTCCGCATGTCGGTGCCGGAAAGTGCCGTGCAGACGATCGATGGCGCAGAAGTGGTCTTCGTTCGTACCCGCCGCGGATTCCTAGCACGTCCAATCGTGACCGGATCCCGGTCAGCGGGACAAGTTGTCATTGAATCGGGTCTGCAACCCAATTGGCGGATCGCGACTGAAAACGCCTTCCTCCTTAAAGCCGAGCTCCAAAAAGAGAACGCCGAAGATGACGACTAATGACTCGCTCGGGGCGAAGTACTCCGAGGATAAACATGGACTTGGCTTTATCGGCCTAATCCTCGATGTCGCGGTCCGCTTCCGGTGGGCGATTATTGTTCTGACCGTCGGTATCGCGGTATTGGGGGCAAGCAATCTTGAGCGCCTGCCGATCGATGCAGTCCCCGACATCACCAACGTGCAGGTGCAGATTAACACCAAGGCGCCTGCCCTGTCGCCCTCGCAAGTCGAGACTCAGGTAACCTATCCCGTTGAAACCGGGCTTGCCGGCATAGAGGGTCTGGAAATGACCCGCTCGATATCGCGCAACGGGTTCAGCCAGGTCACCGCGATTTTCGAGGAAGGGACCGACATTTATTTCGCGCGTCAGCAGGTCAACGAACGGCTGACGCCCATAAGCGCCTCCCTACCCGAGGGTGCCGAACCGGTGATGGGACCCATCTCGACCGGCTTGGGCGAAGTGCTCATGTATACCATCGAGTTCGAGTTTCCTGACGGCAAGGAAGCACCGCTGGGCGGAGCGGTCGGTTGGCAGTCCGACGGGAGCTTTGTGACCGAACGTGGCGACCGGCTCGACAGCGATGTTGCCAAGGCTGCCTATCTGCGAACCATCCAGGACTGGGTGGTTGCCCCCCTCATGCGGTCGGTCGACGGTGTGGCAGGTGTCGACTCGATTGGCGGCTTCGAAAAGCAATACCTCGTTCAACCCGATCCCGTGCGATTGACCGGTTACGGTTTATCGTTCGACGAGGTGATCGACGCGCTGGAAGCGGCCAATCTCGCCGAAGGCGCCAATTTCGTCGAGCGGGCCGGTGAAGCCCTTCTCGCCCGGGTCGATGCGCGCCTCGGCAGTGTTGAGGATATCGAGCAGGCGGTCGTTTCCACCCGCGAGGGGGTCCCCATTCGCGTAGGTGACGTCGCCACGGTCAGCATCGGTGGCGACCTGCGAACGGGCGCGGCGTCGCTGAACGGCGATGAAGCGGTCGTGGGCACCGTGCTCATGCGCGCGGGCGAGAACAGCCGCACCGTGTCGGCCGAGGCGGCCGAACGGCTCGAGGAAGTTCGCAGCTCCCTGCCGGAAGGAATTGTCGCGGAGATCGTCTACAACCGGTCTTCCCTGGTCGATGCGACGATCGCGACCGTCGAGAAGAACCTTGTCGAGGGCGCGCTTCTGGTCATTGCAATCCTGTTCTTGCTGCTGGGCAACATCCGGGCAGCGATCATCGCGGCGCTGGTCATCCCCTTTTCCATGCTGATGGCATCGATCGGAATGAACCGGCTCGGCGTTTCGGGCAATCTCATGAGCCTGGGTGCGCTGGACTTCGGCCTGATCGTCGATGGTGCCGTCATCATCGTCGAGAACAGCGTCGCGAGGCTCGCGGCTCGACAGGAACACGAAGGCCGACTTCTTACACTTGGTGAGAGGTTGACGGAAACGCGGCTTGCCGCGCAGGAAATGATCAAGCCGACCGTGTACGGCCAGGCGATCATTCTTCTCGTCTTCGCACCGCTTCTCACCTTTACCGGCGTCGAAGGCAAAACCTTTTCACCCATGGCGATCACGGTCATGCTCGCGCTCGCCTCGGCGTTCGTGTTGTCGCTGACCTTCGTCCCGGCAATGATCGCCATCCTGCTCAACAAGAAGCTGACGGAAAAGGAGGTCAAGCCGATCCGGATCGCCAAGGAGCGATACGGACCGCTGGTCCGCAAGGCGATCACCCGCCCCTGGCCGGTCATCGGCATGGGCGTCGGCATCTTCGCCTTTGCGGCCTTCGTGTTCAGCTTCCTCGGGAGCGAGTTCACACCGCAATTGGACGAGCGCGACATCGCCGTGCAATCGCTGCGTATTCCTTCGACATCGCTCGAACGTTCGCTCGCGATGCAAAGGCGGGTAGAGGACCGGCTCGAGCAATTTCCGCAAGTCGAGCTTGTCTTTTCGCGGACGGGCACGGCGGAAGTGGCCAGTGACCCGATGCCGCCGAACGCTTCCGATGCGTACGTGATCCTCAAACCCCGTGAGGAATGGCCCGATCCCGACCTCGCCAAGGACGAGTTGGTCGCGCAAATGGAGAGCGCCCTCAGCAGTCTCGTCGGCAACCTTTACGAGTTCAGCCAACCGATCGAATTGCGGTTCAACGAATTGATCGCAGGCGTTCGCGGAGATGTTGCCGTCAAGATCTACGGAGACGATCTCAGCGCCATGACCTCGGCGGCGAACGAGGTTGCGGGCGTGCTGCGCAATGTCGACGGCGCCGCGGACGTCAAGGTCCAGCAAGTGACCGGGTTCCCCACCCTCGATATTGCCTTCGATCGGCCAGCGATTGCCCGTTACGGGCTGAAGGTCGAAGACGTTGCGCAATCGGTGGCGATCGCACTGGGCGGTCGGCCTGCGGGCCTCGTTTTCGAAGGCGATCGCCGCTTCGATGTGGTTGTGCGGTTGTCGGACGCGACCCGCGACGATTTCGACCAGTTGGGTGCTTTGCCGGTGCTGCTCCCGAACGGGGCAACCATACCGCTACGCTCGGTTGCCGAGTTCCGTGTGGTGGATGGTCTCGCGGAGGTTCGCCGGGAACAGGGACGCAGACTGGTGATCGTTTCGTCCAACGTGCGAGAACGCGACCTCGGGTCTTTTGTAGAAGAGGCCCAGGAAAGGGTTGCGGCGCAGGTCGAACTGCCCGCTGCCGCGTTTATCGAGTGGGGCGGTCAATACCAGAACCTCCAGGCTGCTCAGGAAAGACTTCAGATAGTCATTCCTATCGCTTTCGCGGTCATTCTCTTTCTGCTTTACATGGCGGTTGGGGGCTGGGTGCCGGCGCTCGCCGTATTCAGCGCGATCCCGTTGGCCCTGGCAGGCGGGATTTTCTCCTTGGCTCTACGCGGGATGCCATTCTCGGTATCTGCGGCGGTAGGCTTTATCGCCCTGTCGGGTGTGGCGACCTTGAATGGCCTCGTGATGGTGACTGCGATCCGTCAGCGGCTCGACAGGGGCATGGCGCTCGATGACGCCATCGTCGATGGTGGATTGGCGCGCCTGAGGCCGGTTCTCATGACCGCGCTCGTTGCATCGCTCGGCTTCGTGCCGATGGCCATTGCGACCGGGACCGGCGCGGAAGTGCAACGTCCCTTGGCGACAGTCGTCATTGGAGGGTTGATCACCGCCACCGCGCTGACCCTTTTCGTCTTGCCCGCAATCTTGAAGCTGGTTTTCGGGACCAGAGAAGATGACCGGACCTGGCGACAGCGTTGGTGGGACAGGCTGCGGCGCAACGTGACAAGCGATGAGCAGCGCGAGCTGACGGACATCGCATGAGCGCTAGGAACGGGAGAGTATCATGCTCGCAATGAAGAAAGAGAACGAACAGCTTTGGATCCGGGCGGGCGGCGCGCGCGATGCGTCGCCTTCCGACAGCCTCGTGCCCACGCTCGAACGCGTCGCCGGGTGCAAATCCGGTGCCGTTCCGGCGATAATCGAGAGCACGCCCGATTTCGCGCACTGGCATATCGGAGGTCTGTGTAGCGACCTCAGGTTCGACGTCGGGCACAAGGTCATCCTCTGTCGAAACTCCATCGTCGGCGACAGTCGGTGGGATGGAAGGGGCGCGAAGCTCTTCGATCCGCTTTTCCACGCCGGGATGAAGTTCTTTCAGTCGTCCGAGCGTCGAGCTGTGGAGGAATGGGCAAGAGCGGGAGGGCGCGCCTCATGAGCGGCAAACATGACTTGGATATCGGACCGGCCGAAAAGCGTCGCACGCTATGGATCGTCCTCTGGCTGAATGTGGCTATCGCCATCGGGTTTTTCGTCGTCGGCTATTTCGCGGATTCAAACGCGCTTCTGGCGAATGGCCTCGACAATTCATCAGACGCAATCGTCTATGCGCTCAGCCTTCTTGCCTTAACGCGGTCGCGCGTCTGGCAGCGCGGCGCGGCACGCTTCTCCGGCATCATGCTGTTGGTGTTTGCCGCTGGCGTGATCTTCGATGCTGTCCGCCGGTTCGTCGAAGGATCGGATCCAGGCGGCTTCATGATGCTGGCGATGGCGGCGGTCGCGGCGATCGTGAACCTGATCTGCCTGCGGATGCTGCAGCGGACGAAAGAGAAAGACGTCAGCATGCGCGCCGCGACGACTTTCAGCTTCAACGATTTCATCGCCAATGGCGGCATCATCATCGCCGGAATCATCGTGATGCTGACAGGTGCCAACTGGCCCGATCTCGTCGTGGGCATCGCCGTGGCGTGCATCGCACTATACGGCGGCGTCCAGATCCTTCGGGATGCTCATCACGATATCCATGACGAGGAAGGAACCGAGCACGAGGGAGGCGATCAGTTTCGACTATGAGCGCGCAGCACGATCACGGCAGTAACGCCGGGCATAGCCACGCCGAGAAAAATCTGAGCGATCGCCAGCTGATCTTTGCGGTCGCGATAAATGTCTTGCTTACACTGGCGCAAGTCGTCGGCGGCATAGTGTCCGGCTCGCTCGCGCTCATCGCCGACGCGCTGCACAACTTCAGCGACGCAGCAGCGCTTGGTATCGCGTGGTTCGCCCGCAAGATAGGCAGGCGACCGGCCGACAAGCTGATGACCTTCGGTTACGCGCAGGGGGAGGTTGTCGCCGCGCTGATCAACCTTACCACATTGCTTATCATCGGCTTTTACCTCTTTGTGGAGGCGATCAATCGGTTCGCAGATCCGCAGCCAGTCGAGGGATGGACCGTGATCTGGGTCGCAGGCGTCGCTCTGGTGATCGACCTCGCCACCGCCTTCATCACGCACCGCGGTGCCAAGGACAGCATCAACATGAAAGCGGCGTTCCTGCACAACGTGTCGGACGCGATGGCATCGGTCGGAGTGATCGTGGCCGGTGCCCTGATCTTGCTTTACGAACTCTACGTGGCGGACCTTGTCATAACCGTGATCATCGCCGGCTACGTGATCTGGCAAGGTGTAACCCTTCTTCCACGAACTGTACGCCTCCTGATGGGCGCAGTACCCGACGAGCTGGAGTTCGATCGGATCGTTGCCTTTCTCGAAAATCAGAGAGGTATCGAGAGCGTCCACCACGTTCATGTCTGGAACCTTGGCGAGCATCATCGTGCGCTGGAGACGCACGTCGTCCTAACATCAACCTCGCTCGATGCTATCTAAGACCTCAAGGTTCAGCTGCGAATCCTTCTTGCCGAACGATTCGCAATTGGACACGCGATCTTCCTGGCGTGCCGAGCGCAAGACTGCGACAATGCGCTTGTCCCCAAGCATCGTACTCCCTCGGTGCTACGTGAAAATGGAGTCCGCAGGCGCTGACTGTCGTGAGCTGCTCCTGCAATCAGGGGCCCTGCGAAGCGGCAAAAGTATCGATTATCCTGCAGTCGCTGATGGTATCGTGTTCACAGCTTGCGATCATGCGCGAAAGTTCATCGCGCATGATCTGCAGGGCGGCAATCTTATGTACTACCTGATTAAGATGTGAGCGCGCTGATGTATCGACCGAATGCCGGAACGAAGAGTGTTATCGGCTTTCTAGTATTCGCCTTATACGTGATGCCGGGCAGCGCTAACCTGCTGATAAGTCGGGAGAAGGCGTATCTCTCGTGTTTCAGTGGATGGCCGTTTTGCAAAACCTTCACAGTTTGGAATGTATTATGTGTCTCTCGTAACCCGATCAATCGCTAGAGACGAGTCTGAGATGATTGGCAGACTACGCAACCTTGGAACCGTAAAATATTTGGCGTGGTTTCTGGCCATTGCGCTCGCGTCGATTCTCTCGTGGTCTGCCCTGACGGCCTACGAGTTTCTCGCTCTCGGCCTCTACCCGGTCAGGGAGGAGCCACCGGTCTTCACGACGTATTTCCTGCTTCGTTCATTGTTCGCCTTGGCAATTGCGGGAACGTTGGTCAGCGTGCTTATATTGGGGGCGGCGGATACTGCGCTTTGCCGTGGGCGGTTGACAATTACCCAGCGGACCCTCGCGCTCGCCGCGATGCTTACAGGGTTAGGTCTAACGGCGGTTTTTCTCGCCGATCCCGAAACGTTCCGTGCCATGGCCGAGGAAGACAGCGCGGCGGAATGGCTGTCAGCAATCCTCACGCTCGGCGCGGGCTGCCTATTCGCGGTCGAGACTCTGATACGAGCTCGAAATCTAAAGGGCGGGCGGCTGAGACACGTCCCGGTGTTGATTGCCAGCGGGTTCGCTCTACTCTTCTTCCTGATCGGCATGGAGGAGATTTCATGGATGCAGCGCATCGCCGATTTCGACACGCCGGCTGCAATCGAGGAGATCAATTGGCAGGGAGAATTCAATCTCCACAATATCCATACGGACCTGTCGGAAACCGTTTACTATACCGGTGCCGGGATATTTCTGTGCCTGTTTCCCCTGTTGCGGGAAACTGTAAGGCCTGGCGTCGCAGCACTCGACGCATTGCTTGGTTTCTTACCAGCGCGCAGCGTCGCCGCCATCAGTGCGCCGACGGCAATGTTCAATTACGGACACTGGAACCTGATACCCATTCAGGTGACCGCATTCGCCACTTTGCTCGTCCTGCTTGCGTTCGGGAATGCTGCCCGCCTGCGCGGAGACAGAGGTGAGGCATGCCTTTTCGGATTCTTAGCCTTCGGGATCCTTGCGGGCCAGTCGATCTTCCTCACGCTCGGTCAGCGAATGATCGAAATACCCAACGCTACCGAATTCAAAGAACTGTTCATATCGGTCGGAATTGGATGGTTCGCGATCAATCGCTTCATGACTTGGTACAAAAACGGCTCTTTCAGTACGCTACGCTAGATCGCCTGTCGGCCCCGGCTGATGATATTCGATCGTTACGATGTCGGTGTCGAACATTCCGGGCGTCATTGTGATGCGGCGAACCTCATTTGTTGTGGGTTCGAAGCCCAAGTCGTCGAGGACCGCATTAGCCGGTCCATTCCGCTTGGTTTGGTGGAAAGCGATCTCTACAGCGTCAAGCATATGGCCATTGCTGTTTGTTAAGTGGGATAGCAGAGCACGTTCGATCTGCTTCCCCTGTACGCGGCATGAGAGCATCAGGTCTTCGATGCGCAGCACCTTGCCTTCAAGGCGTGTAAGACAAAAGCCGACCACTCCATAACTACCATAGCGGTCGGAGCATTCTATTACATGGCGAACTAAGGTGGGGTCATCCAGAAGCAGTGCTACTTCACGATTTGAGTATTTGTGGCCGGAGAAATTTAGCTGGTTAGTTCGCTGGACGAGCTCTTGAATACGCTCTGTGTCACGCAACTCATTGGTCCGTATCGTCAAACGAATTTCGCAAGAGCGGAGAAAATCGTCGTAGTTTCCATCGAAGGATGTGGATGCTTCCTTCCGCGTTTCCGCTTCCTTGTATAAGCGGCGCCGCTCCTTCGACTCGCTCGTTGCGGCGCCGGCCAGTCGAGGGTCGTCAAGCAAGTCGTCCAGCGCCTTTTCCGACAAGGTTCTGACGCCGGTCACGGCACGTTCGACCTCGGCCCGCTCGAAAGGACTGTCATCGATTAGAAGCAGCGCATCGGTCCCGATATTGAGCTGGTCCGCTATTGCCTTCACACCTTCCGACTTGGGGCGCCAGCCAACTTGCGATTTCAGCACATATTGATCCAGGCCAAAGGCCCGAAGCTGTTCCTCGGCCGCAGCCGGATCATTCTTGCTTACCACCGAAATCAGAATTCCTTTGTGGTCGAGCACCTCAAAAAGGTGCGCGATCCCGCTCTTCAGCTGGACGTCGCCTTCGACCAACGTGCCTTTCCATAACGTCTCGTCGAGATCGAATATGACACATTTGACGGGCAGATCCTGCCCCAGTTTCTGTTCGTCGATCTTTTTGGGTTGCGCGATTAGATCTAATGTCAGGAAGACCAGATGAGTATCTTCCTGAAGTGGCTCGATCGCGATTTCGAATGGTAGTCCCGAAGAAGCGATTGGAGCGAATTTTTCCCCAGGGATGATCTGAGAAAAGTGTCCGGAAGGAATGCGGAGCGTTTCGTAGAACGGCAAGGGTAGTTTATGCTCCTCGCGTCGCGGGAGCATCCGGCTTCGATCAACCGAGATTTGCAGCACCAGTTCCACGATCCGGTCGTTCGGATTGAATATTTCGATCGCAAGCGCATAGGGGCGCTCGGTTTGAAATCTGGCGGCAATCCCGGTCATTCTGTCCCAGACATGGTATCCAAGGTACGACCAGCGGCGATCCCCCGAAACTCTTGCTGCGAGCGATCCGATTGCGTCCAAGATGGGCGACGTTCGTAAGATCAGCCACTCAGCCGCGGTTGCCAGCCAACTGGGAAGCAGCAACGTATTCCCCTTCGCCATAAGACGCGCCCATCGTCTGAACTTGATCTCGGCGGCGGCACTGCCCGCCGAAGGGAAGTGTCGATTGGGCAATGCTCCGAACTCAAACCGTCGACAGCGGCCATCGGGCCGTGGGTCGTAGAGCGAGCAGCTTTCGTAGCAATCTGGCGCGGCGCATTCGGTGCAATGCTCTCCCCAAAGCAACTGACTACGATGCTGCGCACGAACCGGAGCTCGCACGGGCTTGTTTGGTGGCGAAGGTGGGCGGTTCTCCTTATTGGATTTGTCGAATTCAAACATGATCTTCCTCCTCACTGGATGTTAGGGCGATGCGAGGAGCCCGCTCGCTCCGGTCGATCATGCCGGCCTGCGGCGAAGGTATGGTAAGGGGGTGGGGTCCGCGTAGGTCATCGAGCGAAAGCGCTTTTGGCGCTGCGCAAGCCACCGGGGGTGGCACCCCTAACCCCGAAGCGGTGAGGCCAGGGCTCTTGGGAGGCTCGCCTCGATCTTGAGAAATTGGCTTTTCAACGCCTGGCATGTTCACCCCCTTGTGAAAGAACCGGCACCTGCGCACATCAGCCCTCCCAACTATCGTCCTTCAGCGGCGCCACCGCCGAAATGACGCCGCTATTTCTTCCAGTACGAAATTCAGAGGCCTTCCCCTCACTGCGCTCAATTTCCCCAGGGCTTGCTCATCGGTCACCAGCGCTCATCGCTGGCCAACCGATCTTGGGAACGGTGCCACGCTTCATGGCGGCAGTGCTCGCGTCGGGGTCCATCGCGATTATCGTCCCCTTGGCCTCGCCGCTTAGCACCTCGTCTGACTCTTCGCGCATTGGCTTATCCACCGACATCCGCATGAGGTCTGTGTTTAAGAGCGAGATTTATCCCGGGTGCCCACGTCGCGTGCTCCGCGCTCGCCCATGATCACAACTTCCTGAGCGCCTCGCACGACGCGCATGAGCGGCGCACGCGCTATGTCGTTGCCTTGACCGCCGCGATGATGGTGGTCGAAATCGTCGCTGGCCTGTGGACCGGATCGATGGCGCTTCTCGCCGATGGTATCCACATGGCGACCCATGCAGGTGCCTTGGGCGTCGCGGCCTTCGCCTACTGGTTTGCCAAGCGCCATGCGAACAACCCGCGTTTCACATTCGGTACCGGCAAGGTGGGCGACCTCGCCGGCTTCGCGAGCGCGCTTGTCCTCGCCATCTTCGCAATCGGGATCGCGGTTGAATCGGCTCAAAGGTTCGTCAGTCCGCTCACGATTGCCTATACCGAGGCTATCTGGATCGCCGTGCTCGGCCTCGTGGTGAACCTCGCGAGTGCCTGGCTGCTTGGTGCCGATCATCACCATGGGCATGATCACGACCATCATCATCACCACGACCATGCGCATGCCGACAACAATCTGTGCTCCGCCTATTTCCACGTGCTTGCCGATGCCCTGACTTCGGTCCTGGCTATCGTGGCCCTTCTCGCCGGCATGTACCTCGGCTGGGCTTGGATGGACGCGGCAATGGGGTTGGTGGGTGCAATCGTGATCGGGCGCTGGTCATGGTCACTGCTGCGCGTAGCCCCAAATCCAGAACGATAGGGCTCACGACCGTCAAGCATACGAATGGCATCGCTGCGACGGGCCAACAGACATTAGTATGCGAGTGCCGCTCTCATACAGTTCTCAGGTGCCACCTCGTGTCGTTTGGCCGACCAGAGCATCAATGATCCTGCAGTCGCTCACCCTGTCTTGTTCGCAGCTCGCAATCATGCGCGAGAGTTCATCGCGCATGACCTGCAGGGCGGCAATCTTGCTTTCTACCTGACCAAGATGCGCGCGCGCCAAGGAATCAACCTCAGCGCAGGATCGATCATCCTCTTTCGAGAGCTCGAGCAGTTCGCGGATATCCGGCATCGAAAATCCGAGGTCGCGCGCCCGGCGAATGAAGATCAATCTCGCCGCCTCGCCAGGCCCGTAATCGCGATAGTTAGACCGAGTTCGGGGCGGGGGACTTAGAATGCCTTCGCGCTCGTAGAAGCGGATCGTCTCGGCTTTGACGCCAGTTTTCCGTGCGACTTCACCAATTCTCATACCATCAGCTCCAATCGCTTGACCTTATAGTGGCTACAAGGTGAATAGGCCGTTTCGAAACGAGGAGGCGAGTGGATGGCGAAGAATTGTTGCGATGCTGCCGATGTCGGCGATGTCCATAACGATCCGAGATGGCGCAAGGTCCTGTGGGTGGCCCTTGGTCTCAACGCCATCATGTTTGCAGTCGAAATCGTGGCCGGGATTGCCGCCGATTCGCGCGCGCTACAGGCCGATGCACTCGATTTTCTGGGCGATTCGGCCAATTATGCCATCAGTCTCGGAGTTGCCGGAATGGCGATTGCATGGCGGGCGCGCGCGGCGCTCGCGAAGGCGGCGACCATGCTGGGCTTTGGTCTTTGGGTCCTGGGCTCGGCGATCTGGGGCCTCTTCGCCGGCGCATCTCCGGATGCCGGAACGATGGGCATCGTCGGTTTCCTGGCGCTCGCAGTAAATCTCGCGGTCGCGGCGATGCTCTTTCGGTATCGAACCGGGGACGCGAATATGCGCTCGGTATGGATCTGTTCGCGCAACGACGCGATCGGAAACGTCGCGGTGCTAGCGGCCGCGGTCGGTGTTTTCGGGACGGGGGCGGCATGGCCTGATCTTGCTGTTGCCGGAATCCTGGCAAGCTTGGCGATCTGGGGAAGTGCCGACGTGTTCGTCCAAGCGAGGCGCGAGCTCAGGGCAGCATGAACGGTCTAAAGCACAGCCGCCGGTTGCGTCGGACATGAGAAGTAGTTTATTTGATATTGCGACTTAATTGCATAGCCTGAGAAGGGTTCGGATGTCTGTTTCCATTCCATCGCCGCACATGGTGCTAAGGGTCTTCATCATCTCCCTCCTTCTAAGCCTGTCCGGCGTAGCGCGCGCGGAGGGCGCAGAGGTGCGCACGACCTGGCGCCTTCTCGACTACATTGCTGTCGATTACTCCGCAGCGGTGTCGAACGGGCAGGTCATCGACGATTTCGAATACAGCGAAATGGTCGAATTTTCTTCGACCGTCGGCGAACAAGTAGCCGCGCTTCCCGATGCTTCGGCCAAGCCCGGTCTCTTCGCGATGTCTGTCGAGCTGCGCCAGGCGATTGAGAAGAAAGCCCCGGTCGAGCGCGTTTCCCGGCTGGCCCGTGCCTTGGGGGGATCGCTGTTGGAGGCGTACCCGGTTCCGCTGGCTCCCCGAAGCCCGCCGGATCTGTCTCGCGCAGCGGCGCTCTTTGCGCAAAACTGCGCCTCGTGTCACGGTGCTTCGGGCAGTTCCCCTCCGGCAGCCAGCATGACGCTCGAGCCTCCACCGATCGATTTTACCGATGATAACCGCGCGCGCCAGCGCAGCCTCTTCGGTCTCTATCAGGTTATAACTCAGGGCCTTGAGGGCACGTCGATGCCCAGCTTCGCCACACTTCCGGAAGCCGATCGTTGGGCCCTCGCATTTCATGCAGGCGGCATCGCATTCGAGGATCTCGAACGCGGGGAGAAAATCTGGCGCGAAGATGACCGGGTGCGGCGTCTGATACCCGATCTCGAGACACTTGCGGCCATCACGCCCGCAGAGCTCGCCGACGCGATCGGAGAGAACCGGGCATTGGCCGTCATGGCATACCTGCGATCAAATCCCGGAGTTGTCAGCCAGAGAAGCGAGAACGGCTCGCTCGATCTTGCGCGGCAGACCCTGCAGCAAAGTCTCGCCGCCTACGAGCGGGGCGAACGCGCAGAGGCGCGCCGACTAGCTCTGTCGGCCTATCTTGACGGCTTCGAACCGGTCGAGGGTATTCTCGCGACGCGCGATGGTGATCTCATGCGGCAGATCGAGCAAGCGCTCAGCCAATATCGTTCAGATATCGAGCGCAACGTGCCTGTCTCGCGATTGCGCGAACGACACGCTTTCGCCGCGAGCCTGCTTGAGCAAGCGGATGTCGCTCTCGCGCCCGAAGCAGCCAGCGACATCTCCACTTTTCTGGGTGCCTTCACGATCCTGCTGCGCGAGGGGATAGAGGCACTTCTCGTGGTGATTGCCATGATCGCCTTCGTTCGCAAATCGGATCGCGGCGAAGTAATCGCCTACGTTCATGGCGGCTGGATCGCCGCGCTGCTGGCAGGCGTCGCCACCTGGGTGGCCGCGACCTACTTCGTCGCTATTAGCGGAGCGAGCCGCGAGCTCACCGAAGGATTCGGTGCGCTGTTGGCGGCGGTCATCCTCATTTCCGTCGGGATCTGGATGCACGGCAAGAGCCAGGCAGATGAATGGCGACGCTATATTCAGCAGAAGATGGGGAAGGCTCTCTCCAGGCGATCGGCATGGTTTCTCTTCGGGCTCGCCTTTGTCGTCGTCTATCGCGAAGCCTTTGAAACGATCCTGTTCTATGCTGCCCTCTGGACCCCTGATAGCAGTTCGGTGATACTTGCAGGGGCCGTGTCGGCTCTCGCCGTCCTGTCGGCTCTTGCATGGTTTATGCTGCGCTACAGCCGCAAGCTTCCGATCACGCAATTTTTCAAGTACAGCGCGATCCTGATCGCAGCGCTCGCGATCATCCTGACCGGCAAGGGTGTGGGCGCGTTCCAGGATTCCGGACTTCTTTCCGCCACCTTCATTTCCGGCTTGCCGCGCCTCGCCGAACTCGGCTTTTTTCCGACTGTGGAGACGACCGGCGCGCAGTTGATCACGTTGCTGACACTGATTGTCGGATTTCGCGCACGCCGGGCTTCTTCCACCCCGGCCCCGGCAAACATCAAGGGATAAGCGGTCCCGGTTACACAGTGTCCTCGGTCTGGACGCGGGGCGGGCCTGCGAATGAACATCCTACGCTTCAGAGCAAGCATAAAGCTACGCCGAAAAAGGATCATGCAGATATGTAATATCTCGCTGACTGATGCGTCAGTCATATCGAGGTGTTCAAATGGCCGATGATATCGCCGGAAAATTGAAAGCTGCCGCGGCCGAGCTGTTCACTCAGCACGGATTTACGGCAACCCGCGTCGCCGACATCGTCGCGAATGCAGGGGTAGCGCAGGGGACCTTTTACCTGCATTTTGAAAACAAGCCGTCGCTGTTTGTCGCGCTTATCGATGAATTCTTTGCAGGACTGATTGAGGAGACCATTGCCCGCCATCCCGCCAAGCGGCTGCAAACTGGAGAGCATCTATCAGCCGAGGTTGAGGAGATCTGGATGACCATCATTCGGTATGGCCGCAAGCATGATATTCTGACCAGGCTGGTCTTGCGTGAGGCCTATGCGCTTCCGCCCGAGCAGCGCGCTCATATCAATCGACATTTCGAGCAAGGTGCTGACGCGCTCGCGCGGTATCTCGAAGATGCCCAACAGCTCGGCCTGGTGAAGAATCTCCCGGCGCGACTCATTGCTTGGCTTCTTGTCGGAGTGATCGAGCGGGCAATGCACTACGCCGTTTTTGTCGCGCCGAACGCACCGAGCGTGTCGCTGGCAGGGCATTGCACCGAGTTCGAACTCCTGGGCCTGCTGGAACCTAGTGCCGCTAGGACCGGAGGCGAATCATGAGATCCAGACAGAAGGTCTACATCGGCATTGGCCTGCTCGTATTGCTAGCCGCTTCGGCAGCGACAATCTGGCTGATGCAGCCTGATCGGCATGAGCGAGAAGGTCATCTGGTACTCAATGGAAATGTCGATATTCGTCAGGTCAATCTGGCGTTCAAGGTTCCAGGCAGGATCGACCGATTGGCGTTCGATGAGGGAGATAGGGTTGAAGCTGGCGATCTTTTGGCCTCGCTTGAACCTCAGGATTATAAGAACGAGATCGCGCTTGCCGAAGCGCGTGCCAGCCAACGCTCCGCAGCGCTCGCCGCTCTCGAATCGGGCAGCAGGCCGGAGGAGATCGAGCGGGCGAGAGCGCGGGTTGCAGAAGCGGAGTCCGCGCTGAGCGTTGCCCAGGCAACCCTGGACAGGGTCGAACACCTCGCCGGGAAGGGCTTTGCCTCATGGCAGACCCGGGACGAGGCGCGCTCTCAGCGCGATCGCGCGGCCGCTCAGCGGCAGGCGGCACTCGAAGAACTCTCGCTTGTCCGCGAGGGACCCCGACGCGAAGAAATCCGGCAAGGACGCGCGGCGCTTGGAGCCGAGCGAGCTGCCGCTGCACTCGCCCGGCAACGCCTAGTAGACGCGAACCTTTACGCGCCCGCTGACGGGATCATCCTGACGCGCGCACGCGAGGCTGGAGCCATCGTGGGGCCGGGCGAAACCGTATTCACACTCGCACACACCTCGCCCATGTGGATCCGGGCCTATATCGAGGAACCCGACCTCGAGCGCGTCGAGATCGGTACCCCCGCGACAGTGTTGACCGAGGCTGGCCGCGAATTTCCCGGCCGCATTGCCTACATCTCACCGACAGCCGAGTTTACACCCAAGTCCGTTGAGACCCGCGAACAACGCACCAGCCTTGTCTACCGGGTGCGTGTGCGTACCGAAGATCAAGACGGAATCCTGAAGCAGGGCATGCCGGTCTCCGTGATCGTCCGTCCCGTCGCCCGCGGGCGTTGACGGGTGGTGGCCCTGGTAACCATCGAAGGCCTGACCAAACGGTTCCCCAAGCAAGCCGAACCGGCATTGCGCAGTGTTAGTACACAGATCAGATCGGGCCACATCGTCGGGCTGGTGGGGCCCGATGGCTCGGGGAAGACAACCTTCTTGCGCTTGATCGCCGGACTGCTGCGCGCCGATGAAGGCGGGATCGACGTGGGAGGTTTCGATCCCGTCGCCAACGCGAAGGAGGTGCGCGCGCGCATTGCCTATATGCCGCAACGTTTCGGCCTCTACGAGGATCTGAGCGTGGAGGAAAATCTCAATCTCTACGCAGATCTGCGCGGACTGGTTGGATCAGCGCGCAAGGCGACATTCGAGCGGCTTCTCGATTTTACCGGCCTAGCGCCATTTACCGGCAGATTGGCGGGCGCCTTGTCGGGCGGCATGAAGCAAAAGCTCGGGCTCGCCTGCGCTCTCGTTGTGACACCTGAACTCCTGTTGCTGGACGAGCCAAGCGTCGGCGTAGACCCTATTTCGCGGCGCGAACTCTGGCGAATGGTAAGCCGACTGACCGACGAAGGGATCACGGTCGTTTGGGCAACCGCCTACCTCGATGAGGCCGAGAAATGCGAGACTGTGCTCGTGTTGAGCGAGGGCGATCTCATCTTCGACGGTCGGCCGGCTGACCTAGCCGCGCGTGTCGATGGCCGGGTGTTTATGATCGAGGGCATCGAGGGCGATCGGCGCTACGTTTTGAATAACGCTCGCCAACACGAAGCTGTGATGGATGGAACAATCCAGGCCAGCGACGTCAGGCTGTTGATCAATGAGAACGCGCACGCCCCCTCACCGGCTTCGATCGGCGCGGGGGATAGCGCTCGGCTGAAGCGTGTCGCGCCGCGTTTCGAGGACGCGTTCATCGATCTCATCGGCGGCGGGTTTCGCGCCGAGTCGCCCTTCGCCGGTGGATCGGAGCGCAGCCACGATACAGCGATTGCCGTAGAGGCGCGCGGACTAACGCGGATGTTCGGCTCCTTCACTGCGGCGTCCGAAATCAGTTTCGATGTGCGTCGAGGTGAAGTGTTTGGGCTTATCGGACCCAATGGCGCGGGCAAGTCGACTACATTCAAAATGCTCTCCGGCCTTCTCAAGCCGACCAGCGGTGAGGCTCGTATTGCCGGTGTCGATTTGCGTACTGCCGCGAGCGAGGCACGGGCTCGTCTCGGATACATGGCGCAAAAATTTTCGCTGTATGGCGATCTCAGCACGTTGCAGAATCTGCGGTTCTTCGCACGTGTTTACGGCCTTACCGGAGTGCGGCAGCGTACCATGATTGCGCGTATGATCGAAAGCTTCGCCCTCACGGACAAGCTCGATGAGAATTCCGGTCAGCTCCCGCTTGGGTTCAAGCAGCGTCTGTCACTCGCCTGCGCCGTCATGCACGAGCCTGACGTCCTTTTTCTCGACGAGCCGACCTCGGGTGTCGATCCGCGTACGCGCCGTGAATTCTGGGCCCATATCAACGCAATGGTCACGAACGGCGTAACCGTCATCGTGACGACACATTTTCTCGACGAAGCGGAGTATTGCGACCGCGCTGCGCTCATATATCGCGGGCAGATGATCGCTTTGGGAACTCCCGCCGAACTCAAGGCGCAGGCGGCCTCCTCGACCTTGCCCAACCCGACCTTTGAGGATGCATTCATCGCTCTCGTCGAAGAGAACGAAGCGGTAAACGCGCCATGAGGTTTTCGCGTTTCGCAGCGATCATGCGCAAGGAAACCCGGCAGGCTATTCGGGACCCGAGCACACTCATGATTGCCGGCCTATTGCCGATCATGCTGATCTTCCTGTTCGGTTATGCGGTTTCGTTCGACCCCCGGCAGTTCTCGGTCGGCGTTGTGGTCGAACAGCCGACCGGAGAGACGGAGAGCTTTGTCGCGTCGCTGCGCAACACGCGCTATTTCGAGATTGAAACAGCGCCTGTGCGAAAGGACTTCGAAACCCTCATGGCCGCGGGCGAGCTCGATGCGATCATCATCCTGCCACAGAATTTCAGCGCAATCACGCTCCGCGGAGAGGCGGCGCCGATCCAGATCCTGGTCGATGGGGGTGATCCAAACACAGCCGGACTGGTTGGCTCCTATATTGAATTGCTCGTTATCAATTGGCTCGAGCAGGAATGGCTCGATCGCGGGCAACCGCCGCTCGCGCCTCTCGTCTCGATTGAGCCGCGTGTCTGGTTTAACGCCGAGATTTCGAGCCGCAACTATCTGGTCCCCGGCTCGGTGGCGATCATTCTCACCATAATCGGCGCCTTGCTCACTGCGCTTGTGGTTGCCCGCGAATGGGAGCGCGGCACTATGGAAGCGCTCCTTGCGACCCCTGTCGGTCCGCTCGAACTGCTGCTGGGCAAGCTTGTGCCCTATTTCGTGCTGGGCCTCGGCTCGTTCATGCTGTCCGTGTTTGTGGCCGTGGCGTTTTTCGGTGTTCCCTTCCGCGGATCGTTTCTCGCGCTCTCGCTCGCAGCCGCACTCTTCATGCTGTGCTCGCTGGGCCAAGGACTGCTCATTTCGACGCTCACCCGCAACCAGCTCGTGGCAGCGCAGGTCGCGGTGATGCTTGCCTTTCTGCCCGCGTTCTACTTTTCCAATTTCGTTTTTGAGCTCGACAGCATGCCACTGGCGCTCCAGCTCTTCAGCTACGCGATCCCGGCGCGCTTTCTCGTCTCGACTCTGCAGACGCAGTTTCTTGCTGGCAATGTCTGGGCGGTTCTGCTGCCCGACCTCGCTGCCCTTGCCATCTTCGCGATTGTGATCTTCGCGATCTGCGCTCTGTTCACACGCACCCGGCTCGACTGAGACCATGTGGCAACGCATCTACGCCTTGATAGTGAAGGAGCTTCTGGCAAGCGCGCGGGACCCGCAAACCCGTTGGGTGGTGCTGTTTTCGCCGCCCTTCCTGCTCCTTATCTACGCCTTTGCGATTACGCAGGAAGTATCGGACGTCACCCTGGCGGTCTACAACCAGGACCACGGCAATGCCTCGGTCGAGCTTATCAGCCGCTTCGAGGGTGCCGAAGTATTCGATGAGATTATCCATTTGCGAGCAGGCGCGGATATCGCGCCGACAATCGACGCACGCCGTGCGACGCTGGTCCTGCGTGTTGGCGAAGACTTCTCGCGCCGTCTCGAGCGCGGCGAAAGTGCCGAGGTTCAGCTCATCCTCGATGGCCGCAGATCCAACACCGCTCAGATCCTGCTGGGATACAGCAGTCGGGTCGTCGAAGCCTATAATCAGGAGCGGCTCTATAGACTGCGCGCGACAGCACCTGTGCGTCTTGTCCAGAGGACCTGGTTCAATCCCAATCTCGAGCCGCTCTGGTCGGCCGTGCCCGCGCTCTTTGCCGTCCTCGTAGCCGTGGTCGGTTTCATGGTGTCCGCGCTGTCGATCGCCCGCGAGCGCGAGCTCGGTACCTTCGAGCAATTGCTGGTGTCGCCGCTGCGCCCCTTCGAGATCCTGATCGGCAAAAGCGTGCCGGCTCTCCTGATTGCGCTGACGAGCGCAAGTGCGATGCTGGTTCTGGGGATGCTGTTTCTCAACGTACCGATCCGCGGTTCTCTCGCCCTGCTTTTCTTCGGAATGGTTGTCTATCTCGCTGCAATAGTCGGTATCGGCCTGTTTATCTCATCGCTCGCCAAGACCCAGCAGCAGGCGATTATCGGGCTGTTCATGTATATGGTCCCGGCTGTGCTCATTTCGGGCTATGCCACGCCGGTAGAAAACATGCCCGACTGGTTGCAGGGCCTTGCCGCCGCCACGCCGATCACCCACTTCATAGTCATCAGCAAAGCGGTGTATCTTCGTGAAGCGCCCCTTTGGCTCTATTTCTCCCACATCTGGCCCATGGCGCTTATCGCTGCCGCGAGCCTGCTGGCGGCGACCTGGTTGTTCCGCCGCCGAACGGGTTAAACAGTTTCACGGGGCCAAGCCACCAATCCCGACTTCGGCAATCGGCAGGATGACCGAAGGGTCGGGACGCGCGAGGCGTTGATCGACCGCCTGGCACGCGATGGATTGCAGCATGTGCCGGATGATGTTGAGGCGTGCGGCGCGTTTGTCGTTGGCGCGCACTGCAATCCACGGGGCATAGGCAAAATCTGTGCGCGTCAGCATTTCGTCCCGGGCGTTGGAATAATCATTCCACTTCTCAAGCGCCGCTGCATCGATGGGGCTGATCTTCCACTGCTTGAGCGGATCAGTGCGCCGCGCTTTGAGGCGCTTGGCTTGCTCTTTTCTATCGATGTCGAGGTAGTATTTGAGAAGCGTAGTCCCGTCGCGTGCCAGCATTTCTTCGAATTGCGCGACGTTAGAGAAGAAGTCGGCAACTTCCTCCTTGTCGGCAAATCCCATCACCCGTTCGACCCCCGCCCGGTTGTACCAAGAGCGATTGAACAGAGCGATCTCCTCATCGGCGGGAAGCTGTTCGCTGTAGCGGCGAAAATACCAGCTGCGGGTGTCGCGATCGGAGGGTTTTCCCAAAGCGACGACCCGCGTCTCGCGCGGGCTCATATGTTCGCGCACACGCTTGATCACACCGTCCTTTCCGGCCGCGTCCCTCCCTTCGAAGATGATCAGAACACGCTCGCCATGGGCGATGACCTGGCGTTGTATCTTGACCAGTTCGATCTGCAGCGCGCGCAATTGTTGCTTGTATTCGCTCTTGGATATTTTCTTCTTTTGCGAACTCGACATGTTGCTCTCCGGCTCTTTAGCTGCGATAAGGGGCGAGCCCCGAACATGTCGTAACGATACTACCGCCTGCGACCGTTTTACAGGAAGGGACGGGCCCTTCTCCGGTATTGGGGCACTGGCGCTTCGGGGTTTTCCATGATCGAAAATAGGGCCGATAAAGCTGACGGGTCCGAGGAGGCGTTGCGACCGATGGATGAAGCAGTGCGCCGGGCCCTGGTGGATAGCCACGAAGATATGCTGCGTTTCCTCATCGGCCGTATGCGGGGGCGTCAGGAGGCGGAGGAAGTTCTTCAGCGTTTCATGCTTCGCGCGATCGAGCGGGCTGGGGACCTGCGGGACGTGGGTTCGGTCAAGGGATGGCTCTCCCGAGTGCTGGCGACGACCATTGCCGACTTTTACCGACAGGCTGCGCGCGGACGTAAACACGAAACCGCCATTGATCCTCAGGAACTTGCCGAACTTGCCGAGGCGGAAATCGTGTCGGACGAAGAGATAGAAGCTGCCGTCTGCAACTGTCTCTATCGACTCCTGCCAACGCTCAGGCCGGATTATTCCGAAGTCATCTGGCGCGCTGATTTGCTTGAGGAACCGCGCGAAAGCATTGCCGACGCACTCGATACAAGTGTCAACAATATCAATGTACGTCTTCATCGTGCGCGCGGCGCGCTTCGCACGCGTCTGCTCCAGATGTGCCGCACTTGTGTCATTCACGGTTTTCTCGATTGCGAATGCCAGCATGAGAAGGAGCAAGCACCCGCGCCGTAGGCGCGGACTGTCGGGGCCGCACTATCTGGGCGATGCTAGTCTCCGTCCTTGAGCCGCGCGTCTCCTGGGCTGCATGGTCGCATAGCTTTATCGTTTTGGCCTGGATCGCTGTCGACGCCCAAGGTCCAGGAAGGAGGATCGCTTGCGGGAAACGTTTCGATCAAAGCTTCGTCGATCGCTCGCTCTTCCGAGCCGGAGGATCGCGTCTCTGGCTTGCATCGTGGCCGGTCCGTGGGGGCGTTCGTCATTGGCTTCGCTCTTGCCTCCAAGCGCTACAATCTCAGCTCGTCTGCTCCGATAGCAAGCGCTTTGTTTGTCAACCGCATCGAGACCTCGGGCTGTTCCTCGCTCGACGCCAGGGCACGGATCGCATCTATCGTTTCAGGAATGACGATGGCCTGGTTGTCGACCATGTAATTGTAGCACAGTTCGGTGCCATCGACCGCGAGAATATTGCTCCACAGGGCCACCTCGTAGAGGTCTGCATTGGGCCGCCCCTCCATCGCCATCGCCTCTTTGACGCTGTTGAGGGCCGACAGTCCGCTGTCTCCATCGATGAGCAGAATTCTTGGCGAGGCCGCAAATGCGTCGAGGACTTCCTCCTTTGTCGCAGGCCGGTTGAGCTCAACATACCAGCTGTGAAGATGAGCCAGGGTCTCAGGAACCTTGATGGCAATCGTCACCACATCGAGTTCCGGATCCACATGCCGGGCATCCGGCCCCTGATGGCTCGGGATTGTCGGCTCGGGCACGAGCGTGTTCATGATCCCCCCGAGATGGCTCTCCCAGGGGTCGGTGGCCCGGCGCATAAGTGTCCCGCGCGCTTTTTTGAGCAGGCCTGCGCGCTTCAGCGCCCCTAGGGTGCGGACGATCGACGTGGTGTTGCATGACACGACCCGCGTCGCATCTCGCCCGAATGCGCTCCCGTAGGTTGCTTCGGCGACGAATGAGTGCCCCGCCACGTCGTGCTTCTCGCCTCCCTGCACGATGAATGGCTTCCCGGCGCTGCGATAGATGTCTGCGTTTTTGGCGCCGATGCCCTTGGGTGTGCAGTCGACAATGACGTCGCTTGCCGCGATAAGGTCCTCTAGCGAACCCGCAACGTCGAGACCCGCATCCGGCAAGGTTTGCGAGGCCTGCGAACTGGCCGCAAACAGGCGAACGCCGTCCTTCGCGAGCATTGCGATCCGCCAATCGGCGGCGACGTCGGCGACACCGGCCAATGCCATATCGGGTTGCAGCCTTACGGCGCCGACAACGCGGCGACCGATTACCCCTGCTCCTACGACCCCTACCGAGATCTTGTTTGGCTCCTTTGTCATTGAAAATGAACTCCAGTTGGTGGTTGCGGCGCTTTCGTTACGCCGAAAGGGTGGGATTAGTGGCTGGCTCCGATCAGCTCATCGTTCTGGACGCTCCATGCGGACAGCGCCTCGGCGAGTGCCGGCGAAATATCGACCGCGTTGGTTCGATGTGCGATGGCATTGACGCTGATCACGCGCTTGGCACCTGCCTGCATGAGCTCATCATATGCATCGCCGGCAAAGATGGGGTGGACCACAACGCACACCGGCGGCTGTGTCCCAGCCTTCAAGAGCAGCTTGACTGTTTCGACGAGCGTTCGCGCACTAGAGGCAATATCGTCGATGATGACGGGTTGTTTGTCGTCCATATCGGGAAGGCTCCCGCCGCTGATCGCCACATCGAAGTCGCCCCAGCGTTTCTTCTCCAGAACGGCTGAAGGGATCCCTGCCCTGTCTGCGACATCGAGCACCCATTGTTCGCTCTCCTCGTCGGGCCCGATGACGAAAGCGTCCGGAATGTTGGCTTTTAGCCAATCCGCGATCGCCGGTGCTGCGGGCACGACCTTGCTCGGCACCGAATAAATCTCGTCGAGATTGTCGATGCGGTGCAGGTGGGGATCGACGGTGACGAGGAAATCGAAATAGAACGACAGCAGCCGCGAGAACGACATGGATGTGATGGCCTCGCCCGGATTGAACGCCTTGTCCTGGCGCATATAGGCTAGATACGGCGCGACGAGCGCGATGCTGCGTGCGCCCTGATCGCGCAGCGCATCCGCCGCAAAAAGCAATGGCGCGATTTTCGCATCGGGCCGATCAAGAGTGCAAAGCAGGACTACATCGCGGCCACTTACGGGTGTGGCGATCCGCAGGTAGGTTTCTCCATCGGGGAACCGGCGCGTCTCGAGTTCGCCGAGATCGGCCTCGAAACACCGGGCAAGTCCTTCGGCCATGCCCGGTGCCGCGCTAAGGGAAAAGACGACCCTGCTCATTGTGCCTCCAATCTGATCATATCGCTGTTGCGCAAAGCAAAGGCGAAAGCGTAATCAAGTTCGCCCATGCTTTCGCCGTGAATGGTGAAGAGGGGCTGGCCTTCCTCGATCAAATCGCCCGACTTCACATGCAGAGCGATACCGGCCGTCGCGCGCTGCGGTGCGCCAGCGAGTTTGGCAGTGCGCGCAAGCAGGCGGTTGTCGAAGGTGGCTACCCGTCCTGCGCGCGCGGCGAGGAATTCGCGCGTCTGGAGCGCCCGCCCTGGCTCTTTGAAGCCGCCCTGGGCCTCGCAGATAGCAAGAAATTTGCTTTCTGCGCGCCCCTCGACCAGCAATTGCGTCGCCCGATGGAGAGCATCGGAGCGTGGTGCGCCGCTCAATTCGAGGATGCCGGCAGCCAGCGCCAGCGCGCGAGCTTTGAGATCCTGCGGCGCGTCGTCGCGGTTGGCCAGAACCGCAAGGACATCATGTGCCTCCAAAGCCGGCCCGATCCCGCGTCCCACTGGCTGGGTCCCGTCGGTCTGGACCGTCGTGACGTGCAGTCCGCATTGCAGCGCCACGTCCTTGAGCAGCCGCGCCAGGGCATCGGCGTCTCCCGTGCTCCTGATCTTCGCGGTTGGCCCTACTGGTAGGTCAAGCAATACGTGCGTCGATCCGGCAGCAAGTTTCTTGGAGAGCACCGAAGCGACAAGTTGCGCATCGCTATCAACATCCAGAGCCCGCTCGATCCGAATGAGGACGTCATCTGCAGGACTGAGATTGACGCTGCCGCCCCAAACGATGCAGCCGCCTTCGCGCTCGACCACTTTCTGCATGGCCGCCACATCGAGCGTTACAGGCGCCATGGTCTCCATCGCATCCGCAGTGCCGGCCGGTGACGTGATCGCCCTGGATGACGTTTTTGGCATCGTGAGCCCGGCGGCTGCGACAATACTGACCACGATTGGTGTTGTCCGATTGCCCGGCAGCCCGCCGACGCAATGTTTGTCCATCACGCGGTCGGCATTCCATTCGAGCCGGTCGCCTGCAGCGAGCATCGCTCGGGTGAGGGCGGCGGTTTCCTCACCTTGTGCCGGTTGCGCAGCGAATGCGGAGACGAACGCGGCGATGTCGACATCCGAATACCGACCGTCCGCGATATCGGCGATGATGTGTCCCAGTCGGTTGTCATCAAGCCGGTGGCCATAGAGTTTAGCTCTAACGTGGCTGAGCGACGACAACGGCTGAGGATGCCTGACCTGAAGCTCGTCGCCTTCGGCGAGCGAAAGCCGTGCCATCAGCCGGTGAGGCAGACCCACTTCATCATCGGCCAGGAGATTATCAGTGGCCCGGTAAAGCGTCGCCAACACCGTTCTTCCTCGCGCGACAAGTTCCACCCGCGCGCGGGCGCGGAACCCTTCGGACCGCGCAACCGGACAATCCTCATGCATGAAGATCATCGCTTCGCCATCGGTTTCGATCGGTAAGGCGCGCGCGCGCAACGGATGAGCAAGTGCATCCGTGGAGGAGGTGGGGGTAAGGACACCCTCTCTCATGAAAGCACGACCTCTTCGGCGTGCTCGGGGACGCGCGCATTCCAGCCAAGACGTTCAGTAACAAGATGTCTTAGCATGTCGGACGCACTGGGTTCTCCATGGGTTACGAAGACCTGCTGCGGGGAGGACCGGAAACCTTCAAGCCATCGCAGCAGCTCGTCCTGGTCGGCATGAGCCGAGAGCATGTCGAGCTGTGCCACCTCGGCGCGAACGGGGATATAGCTGCCGTGGATTTTCAGTTCAGTCGCGCCATCCCGCAGGGCCGCCCCCCGCGTGCCGCCAGCCTGAAACCCCGCCAAAATGATCGTGTTGCGGTGACTGGGGGCATAGTGCTTGAGGTGGTGGAGAATCCGCCCGCCGGTTGCCATGCCGCTCGCTGAAATGATGATCTTCGGCATGGCGCTGCGATTGAGCTGCTTCGAATCTTCGGCTTCGCGAACATATTCGGCTATCCCGCAGGCATCGCGGCATTGCTTTTCGGTCAGGCGATGTTCGCCGAGATGGTCACAGAAAATCGAGCTGGCGTTCACCGCCATGGGGCTGTCGAGATAGATCGGGATTTGCGGCAGGCGGCCTTGCTGCCGCAACTGACCGAGATGGTAGAGGAGCGTCTGGGCGCGCCCGATCGCGAAGGAAGGAATGATGACCGACCCGCCGCGCCGGACCGTTCTTCCGACAACGTCTTCGAGTACACTTTCAGGATCGGCCTCGCCATGATGGCGATTGCCGTATGTGGACTCGGTGACGATGTAATCAGCCTCGGGAACTGCCACAGGATCGACCATCGTCGCACTGCCATAGCGGCCGATGTCACCCGAGAAGACAATCTTCATATCGCCGCACTGCAGCTCGATACTTGATGCGCCGAGAATATGGCCCATCGGCCGGAAGATCGCCTTGCAATCGCGCGTAACTTCGACCAGCTGCTGGAAGGGCACAGGCCGAAATGACTTCAACGCGGCTTTCGCATCGGCCTGGGTGTATAGGGGCCGAGGCGACTTGTGCTTGCTGTACCCTTTCCTTTTTGCATAGCGGGCGTCGGCCTCCATCAAATAACCGCTGTCGGGAAGCAGCAATTCGCACAATTTGAGCGTTGCGTGCGTGCTCAGCACTCGCCCCTTGAACCCGTCGCGGATCAGGGCTGGAACGTAGCCCGAATGATCAAGGTGAGCATGTGTGAGGAGGACCGCATCGATTGACGCCGGATCGACCGGAAACGGCTTCCAGTTGCGCTCACGAAGCTGTTTGAAACCCTGAAAAAGACCGCAATCAATAAGGATCCTGTGATCAGGCGTCTGCAGAAGATATTTCGATCCGGTGACCGTTCCAGCTGCTCCTAGAAAATTTAGCGTGTAGCTCACCAGACGTGTTCCCCGCCATTAGGATAGATTCGTAACCCCCAACAGACGGGAGCACGTGGCGGGAATTACAGTTTATCCTTTCGAACTTACCGGAACCCGCTGTCAGGAGCATCCGGCATGGGAAGGATCGGCGAAAAGCCGCCACCCGGGGTTCGCATATTTGTCGCCTGGCCCTGGTAGAGCCGTGCCGCGCGCAACAGTATTTCTCCGCCATAGGTATAAAGCCGGACATCCACTTTGAGCTCGGCGGTATCGTTCTCAAGACGGACCTTGCGCGTGCTCGGGGGCGTAAATCGCTGCGCGACATAGCCGCCCTCGGCGATCTCGGACCAGACCCTTCTCGTCAGCTTCGCTCCGCGATAGGCCGCCTTGCTGCCATATCCGCGGGCAGGTTTGAAAAACCAGTCTCGCCGTTCGGACCAGAATTGCTCGGCGTTCTTACGGTCGACGATAGCCGTTTTCGGCACCGCGGCGAGGATCACCTTCGTCTCGCGTTCGCTCAAACCGCACGAGGCCAGCCAATCCGGATCGGACAGCAGGCAGAGGTTCCGCTTGTCGGCATAGAGCGCATGGATATGCGGATTTGGCGAGAGCACCACGCGGTCATTCAGATAGGCTTCCCGCAGGGTCCTGCTCTCCGGCCGATCGAGGGAGAAATCGACCAGGCGATTATAAACAAGATCGATTTTCCTGGCCTCGAAGAGTAATCCGGCGGGGGAGAGCTTGAGGTCGTCGGGCCCGGCGATCACCACCTCATATCCGTGCTCCTGCAATAGGGTCCTTGCTGCGAGAAATTCGGGAAAGAGCGGCTGTTCTTCAGGCTCATCATCGACGATCGCTATGCATTCGAGCTCACCGGCACGATCCTGTGCATGCCACTCCTCCTCGAACATCCGGGCAATCCTTGTCCGGAATGTGTCCTGTGAGATGCCCGCGACCAGAGCCGGTCGTGTTTCCCGGCAGCACTGGGTTTGCGCATCGGCAAGCAGGGCGTTGAGAAAAGCGCCGCCGGCATTGGTGTTGATCTCGATGAGCCGAGGGCCGTTGGCGGTAAGATGGAAATCGTAGCCCATAAGACCCCCTTTGGGGCCGAAATCTCGGGCGGCTGACGAAGGCGCCCAGCTCATGACAACCGAGCGGAAGGCAGGGGTTTTGGCGACGGTCTCGATGGCCGCGACAACCTCCGTCATGGCCGAAAGGGTAGCTGGATCGATGAAGACCGGGGCAGCGGCAAAGAGGGTCGATTGCGATGCAAGAAGGGTGTCGCCGGCTCCGTTCACGCCGAGTTCCGCATCGAGGAGGGCCGCCAAACGCTGCCGGTCGAGCGTAACGCACATGCACTCGGCGTTGGCCCAGTCCGCCGCCTTCCCTTCGGCCTGTTCTGCAGCACAGCTGTCGGTCTTGTCATCGCATGGCATCATTCGGTTCCGTCAATAATGGGCAGATAAAGCACTTTGCCCAGTGAGGAGTTGCGCTTTTTCGCTGTCTCGGCGAGACTCGGATATGCCGAAAATCCCATCGCCAGACCAGCTTGCCACGCATGAAGTGTTCAACCAGCCTCCACCACTTGTGGATTTCAACGCCTTCGAGCTCGACGTTCCCTTGCAGAGCGCACTCGAACGAAACGGGGCGGCTGCGCACCGCGACCAGCTTGCTGTATTTGGCAAACGCGTCGGCAGTTTCGAGGCGCTCGAATGGGGGCGCCTTGCCAACGAAAACCCGCCAAAGCTGAAAACCTTCGACCGCTTCGGCCACCGGATCGACGAAGTCGAGTTTCATCCCGCCTACCACCAACTGATGCGCCTCGGCCTTGAAGGCGGCGTGTCGGGGGCGGCCTGGAACACCGAGCATGCGGGTCATATGCTGCACGCTTCGCTCCTCTACCTCATGACCCAGGCCGACGCGGGCGCGGTCTGCCCGATGTCGATGACTTACGCGGTCGTTCCCGCGCTCCGCGCCGAACCAGCCGTAGCCGCAGAATGGGAGCCGCGCGTTACCATCGGCCAGTATGACCCGCGGTTTATCCCGGCTGCTGAGAAGACTGGCGCGACAATGGGCATGGCGATGACCGAGAAGCAGGGCGGTAGCGACGTTCGCGCGAATACTACACGCGCGCATGCGCTCGGCACAGGGGAATATGAGCTGATCGGCCACAAATGGTTCTGTTCCGCCCCCATGTCCGACGCCTTTCTGACGCTCGCCTACGCACAAGGCGGCCTGACCTGCTTTCTCGTGCCGCGCTGGCGCCCCGACGGGACCCGCAATGCCATTCACATCATGCGGCTCAAGGACAAGCTCGGCGACCGCTCCAACGCCTCGTCCGAAATCGAATATCACGGCGCCTGGGCCCAGCGTGTCGGTGCGGAGGGTAGAGGCATCCGGACAATCATCGATATGGTGCAGGGCACACGGCTTGACTGTATTGCAGGGTCCGCCGCGGGAATGCGTGCAGCTCTTACGCAAGCCGCATGGCATACGCGGCACCGCACGGCCTTCCAGCGCCAATTGGTCGACCAGCCCGCCATGCGCGGTGTTCTCGCCGACCTCGCGCTCGAGGTCGAGGCCGCGACGGCGCTGATGATCCGCATCGCCTCGGCGTTCGACGCTGCGCAGGCCGGCAACGAACGCGAAGCGGCCATTGCGCGCCTCGCGACGCCGATCGCAAAATATTGGGTCTGCAAACGTCAACCCGGCTTCGTCTACGAAGCGCTTGAGTGTCTTGGCGGCGCCGGCTTCGTGGAAGAGGGGCCCATGCCGCGCCTTTTTCGGCAGAGCCCTCTGAACGCGATCTGGGAGGGATCGGGTAACGTGATCGCGCTCGATGCCCTCCGCGCGCTCACGCGCGAACCGGAGGCGTGGGGAGCCCTGCGCGCGGAACTTGGCCTGGCGCAGGGCGCGCATCCACTGCTCGATGCGGCCATCGATCGCATCGACGGCATTCGTGTCAATGGTGTTCCAGCGGAATCCGAAGCGCGCGCCTTCGCCGAGACGGTCGCGCTCGCGCTGGAAGCAGCCTGCCTTCGCGATGCACCATCTGCCGTTCTCGCCGGGTTCTGCGCGACGCGGCTCGACCCCGACAACCGTGCGTTTCTTTATGGCGCTGCGAGTGCTTCGCTTGACACCGACCGGCTGTTGGCCCGTGCCCTGCCGAGCGAATGAGGCGTCGGACGCTCTTGCAGTGAAGGACACTTGGACGGCATCAAGGCCTGACACTCAGGCACTCGCCTGACCGGTAACAGGCGGTGTGGGGGCCTCTTCGGCAAAATTTTCAGGCTTATAGCTGTCTAGGCGGGTGCGTTTGAGCAGCAGGGCATTGACCGCGACAAGGACGGAACTGCCGGACATCGCGATTGCTGCGACAGCGGGACTGATAATGAACGGATAGAAGACACCGGCGGCGGCGGGAAAGGCGATGACGTTGTAGGCGACCGCCCAGAACAGGTTCTGATGCATCTTTCGCAGCGTCGCACGCGACAGCTCCACCGCGCCCACAACATCGTAGGGATCACTTCGCATCAGCACGACGTCTGCGCTTTCCATGGCCACATCGGTACCGGCCCCGATCGCAAAGCCCACATCGGCCTGGGTCAGGGCAGGCGCATCATTGATGCCATCCCCGACCATTCCGACTCTTTTTCCTTGCGCCTGAAGCTCTTTCACCTTGTCGGCCTTCTGGCCGGGAAGCACATCGGCGAGCACGATGTCGATACCCAGTTCCTCGGCCACGCGCCGCGCGGTTCCCTCATTGTCGCCGGTCAGCATGGCGACCTCGACACCCTTCTCGTGCAGTCTGGCGATTGCGGCCTTCGCCGTCGGGCGTGGCGCGTCGGCGATTGCAATCAGGCCGACGAGCACACCCTGGTGAGCGACATGGACGACTGTGCGGCCCGCCCCCTTGAGCTCCTCGGCCTTGTCAGCCAGCCCTGCCAGTGAAATCGCTTCCTCGTCCATCAACCGGCGGTTGCCGAGAAAAACGGTATCGCCGTTCACCTCGGCCTGCGCCCCTTTCCCGTCGCGGTTGAGAAAGTCGCGTGCCGCGGGAATCTTCAGCCCTTCGGCATTGTCAAGGATGGCAAGGGCGAGCGGATGCTCCGATCCCTTTTCGACCGCAGCGGCCAGTAGTAACACCTGCTCGGGCACGCGGCCCTCGGCGGCCACAATATCCACGACGCGCGGTTCGCCCATCGTCAGGGTGCCGGTCTTGTCAAAGATAACGACATTGAGCTTTGTGGCGTCTTCCAGCGCCGACGCGTTCTTGAAAAGAATGCCGCGACCTGCACCGAGCCCGGTGCCGACCATGACCGCCATCGGTGTGGCCAGTCCGAGCGCATCGGGGCAGGCGATCACGAAGACCGTGATTGTCAGGGTCACGGCAAACAGCAGCGTCTGACCGATCCACCAAAACCAGACGGCGAAAGTTGCGAGGCCGATAATGATTGCGATCAGCACCAACCACTGAGATGCCCTATCGGCGAGCAATTGCGCGGGTGCCTTCGAGTTCTGTGCCTCCTGCACAAGCTTGACGATCTGCGCGAGCGCTGTGTCGGCACCCACCTTGGTCGCCCGGTAGCGGAAACTGCCGCTTTTGTTGATCGTTGCCCCGATGACTTCGTCTCCGGGGGATTTCGCGACGGGCATGGATTCACCGGTCAGCATCGATTCATCGACCTGGGAGCTGCCTTCCAATACCTCCCCGTCTACGGGGATCTTGTTGCCCGGGCGGATGAGCACGGTGTCGCCTTCAAGGACGTCGGCCGTTGGGATTTCCTGCTCCTCGCCATCGCGCAGAACGACCGCCATTGGCGGGGCCAGGTCGAGCAGAGCCCGGATCGCCGCCGACGCGCCCGCGCGCGCGCGCATTTCCAGCCAGTGCCCGAGGAGGATGAACACGAGCAGGATGGCGACGGCCTCATAGAATTGCACGCCGGGAAAGAAAAATGTCGATCCGACGCTGAAGAGATAGCCGGTGCCGACCGAAAGCACGACAAGCACGGCCATATTGAGAATGCCATTGCGAAGGGCGCGCCATGCAGCGACCACAAATGGCCAGACCGGATAGAGCACGGCCGCGCTCGCCAGGCCGAACAGAAAAAGCTCAAGATTCATGCCGAACGGCGGGGCCGGAGGAGTGAAAAACCCGCCCATCGGGGAGTAGATGAAAATCGGGATCGTGAAGATGAAGGCAATCCAGAAACGGTTGCGCATGTCGCGTACCATCTCCTGCATGTCCATGCCTGCCCCGTGGCCCATTTCCTGGGCCATTTCGTCCTTCGCCCCGCCTTGGCGGTGGTCGTGGTGAACTGCCTGTTCTCCCCTGCTGTCCGCACCGCGCCCCGGTCCCGTGCCGGATTCCGAAAGATTTGCTTCCGCCGGTTTACAGACATGCTTCGGCATGATGCCGCCACGGCAGCGGAAACCGCAGCTTTTGATCAGGCTCTGAAGCCGCGTCCCATCGGTCTGCGCAGGGTCGTATTCCACGGTCACGCTGCCCCCCGCGGGGTTTGCAGTGGCTCGGCTTACGCCGGCTTCATGCCGCAGCTGCTTCTCCACGCCGAGGTGATCGAGTTCTTCAAAGAGATTTCCGACTTCTAAAGTGAGTGTTGCCAAAGCGAATTCCCTCTAGGCTGAACCATAGTGCTTCTGGATCAAGACGGTAATGAGCGCTGGCTCTTACAGTTGCTTGCCTGCCACCCTAGCCCTCGCTGCGCGCTCTGAGTTCGGCATAGAGCCGCTCGACATCGCTGCGCTTGCATAGCGAAGTTCCTGGTGTAAGCGCCGTGGCAGCGCCAGCTGCCATGCCGTAAAGAAAGGCCGCCTCGGGCGCGTCGCCTGCGGCAAGGCGAACGGTCATTGCGGCAAGGAAGCTGTCTCCCGCACCGACGGCGCTTTGTGCATTGATCTTCGGGGCGGCGTGCATCACGGTCTTCTCGGGCGTTACAAGCATGGCGCCATCGCGCCCCAGAGTGAGAGCGAGCATGTCGAGGCCATTATCGCGCACGATGGCTTGGGCCGCCGTTTCCTGCTCTGCCGCGGTCGCCAGCCTTCGGCCGACGAGCGTTTCGAGTTCGCCTAGGCTCGGCTTTGCCAGGTGAACGCCGCCACCAATGCCATGCCGCAGAGCGTCTCCAGAACTGTCCAGTACCAGCTTGATGCCTCGGCGCTGGCAAATCGCACCGACGACGGCGTAGATATCGCTACGCAGGCCGCGCGGAAGACTCCCGCTTGCCACGAGATATTTGCAATCGAGCGTTTGCAGCGCTCGCAGGACGACTTCGCAGTCGCGTTCGGAGACTTCCGGACCCTGCGGCACGAAGCGAAATTCGAGATTGGTGGACCGTTCGTAGATCGCGTGGCTGATCCGCGTGGAGCCGGAGATCGAGAAGCGTTCGGCCCGCACCCTTGCTTGCTTGACGAGCTCCTGCAACACGCCGCCTGTTGCTCCACCTGCAAGATAAAGCGCGTAGGACTCGCCGCCGAGTTCATTGATGACGCGCGCAACGTTGAGACCGCCTCCGCCAGGGTAATAATGCTCATCGAATGTGCGGATCTTGTGCATCGGCTTCACCACCTCGGCCTGCGCCGCACCATCGATAGTCGGGTTGAGCGTCAGGGTAGCTATCATGACGAGGGGATCCTTTGTCTTTTTTACGGTCTCCCCGGTTAAGACGCGGCAGGATACGCAGCCTTACGCCGCCATGATCCGCTCGTATGCCTGTCTGGTTTCGTCGGCGCTCGTCAGACTGAGCCGCCCGTGTAACCTTGGCGACGCCAAGGCGTCTGTCCTGCAGGCGACGCGCGAAAAATCAGAGAAATGGTGCAAGATTTGATCCTCCCTTCAAGACGCGATCGCGACCCTGAGCTATTTGTGAAGATATTTGGAAGCGGTGTCCGGACCCTGGTGTTCGTTGCGGGGCTGGGTGGGACCACGCGATATTGGGAGACGCGGGTAACCGAGCTTGCGCAAGAGCATAGAATTGTGCTCGTCGACCTCTTGGGCTTCGGACGATCGCCCAAGCCCTGGGTGAAGTATAGCGTCGAACGGCATGTCGATGCCCTGCAGCGCGTTCTCGCCCCTCTCGGGCCGGTAACGCTCGTTGGCCATTCGCTGGGCGCCCTGATTGCCGCAGCCTATGCGGCCAGACATACCGAGACTGTCGAGCGCCTCGTACTCATCAGCCTGCCTCACTTCGGATCGCAGGACGCGGCGTATACATATATGCGCCAGGGACCGGTTAAAGGAGGGCTCATATACACCAACGTCCTGTTGACCATGCTAGCCTGCATCATCACGCGCCGCCTGTTAGGGAGAATCCTGCCCTATCTCATTCGAGATATTCCGCGCGAGATCGTCGAAGACCTTGTCCAGCATACGTGGAGGTCATCTACCTCGTCGCTATGGGATGTTGTCTATCGCCATGACGTAGCGGCCGACCTGAGAATTCTAGAGCCCGTTCACAACGTGCTGTGTATTCATGGGAGCGATGACATCATGGCACCGCTTGCACCGGTCAGAGGGCTCGCAGATGCATTCTCGAATGTTGAGCTTTGCGTCCTTGAGGGGCTCGATCATCACCCTTTTCTGCGAGCGCCGAAAAAGTGCTGTGAGCTTATCGCGAGCTTTGTGAAGCAAGCGGCGCGAAAAGCCATGCTGCCGAATGGCTAAGCCCGCCTGACTCCTTTGGCCCCGGATGGGGAGGGCCCAGCCGCGTTGACGCAGGCCGAGGGTGCATCTGCGCCGGTCTCCGCCGTAATCGCAGGCCCTCTTTCCCGTCCGATAGACGAGACGCAGTCTGACGCTGCGCACGACCGAGCGGAGGGCGACATTACATTCAGCCTATTTCTTGCAGCGCTTTCGCCCCTGCTTGCGGTTCTGCTTCTCCTTGTCGGTCTGCGGATGCCCGCATTGCGGGCCATGGCACTGGCCTATCTCGTAACCGTCGCTGCTGGCTATTTCCTGTGGCAAATGGCGCCCCGCACAATCCTCGCCGCTTCGATCGAGGGTCTGGCGATCGCGGCCTCGGTCTTATGGATCATCTTTGGTGCGATACTTCTCTTGAGGCTCCTTACCGAAGGCGAGGCGATGTCACGGATACGCGAAGGATTCGCGGCCATATCGCCGGAACCGCGGGTTCAGCTTATCGTCATAAGCTGGACCTTCGGTGCCTTCCTCGAAGGCGTCGCCGGTTTCGGCACCCCGGCCGCCATTACCGCCCCGCTGCTTGTGGCGCTTCGTTTCACACCGATGGCAGCCGTGTCACTTGCACTGATTGCCAATAGCAGCCCGGTTGCCTTCGGTGCGATCGGCACGCCGGTAGCCATCGGGCTACGCGAAGGACTTCGTCAACCCGCCGCAGATGGCGGGCTCGATAGTCTGATTGAAAACTCGGCGCAGGTGGCAGGCGCTATCGATCTCGCTACCGGCTCGCTCGTCCCGTTCGCGCTCATCCTTATCTACTCGCGGTTCTTTTCCGAAGAACGAAGCTGGTCCAGTGCGCTGGGATATTGGCGGTTCGCTCTGTTTGCCGGTCTTGCTTACACCATACCTGCCTTTGTCGTCAGTGCGACGCTAGGTCCCGAACTTCCCGCGCTTGTCGGCGCGCTCTGTGCCATCGTGCTCGTGGTTCCAGCAGCCCAACGCGGTTTCCTCAAACCCAGATCTGGCGCAGCCACTTCGGGCGCGCCGATTGCCGCAGAAACGTCACGCGTTACATTGAAGCGGGCCTGGGCACCCTATCTCTTGCTCGCCGCGCTCCTTCTCGTGAGCCGCGCAGATCTGTTGCCGGTCAAACAGGCCTTGCAGGACGTCTCTTTTGCCTGGGATTCGGTTCTGGGGACGCAGATCAACATAGCGCTTGCGCCGCTATATTTGCCTGGTTCGATGTTTTTGATCGCGGGTCTCTTGGCCGTCTGTATTTTGCCTCTCGACAGTGAGCGTCTACGCAGCGCTGGCCGGGACACTCTGAAGATCACGGCCGCAAGCGCGGTGACGCTTGCGGCGGCGGTCCCGATGGTGCGCGTCTTTGTGTATTCGGGAATCAATTCGGACGGTTTGCCGAGCATGCCAATGGCGCTTTCAGTTCTTGCGGCCGATGCCGCCGGACAGAACTGGCCGGTGATTGCACCATTTATCGGAGCGCTGGGCAGTTTTCTCTCAGGAAGTGCGACCTTCAGCAATATGACATTTGCCCTGTTTCAGTTCACCGCAGCCAATCAGGCCGGACTGCCACCGGAAACCGTCCTTGGCGCCCAGATCCTTGGCGCCAGCGCGGGGAACATGGTGTCGGTCGTCAATGTGGTGGCAGCTGCAGCCGTCGTCGGCCGTGTCGGGCGCGAGGGAGAGATCATCCGGGTCACGCTTGTGCCAATGCTCGCCTATACTGCCGCCGTTGGCCTTGTCGCAGCTGCCGCAATCGGGTTCGCACGATGATCGAGCATGTGCTGCATCTCATTCTCCTGCTGCTGGCGGCGAGATCCTTCGGAGAGATTGCAACGCGCCTCGGCCAGCCCGCGCTGGTGGGGGAGATCGGGGCCGGGCTAATACTGGCGGTTTTGGCGGCCTCCCTCAACGCTCCGTTTCTCGCCGAATTGTCGCGCAGCGCCTTTCTCGACCTTGCCGCCGAGTTCGGAATTTTCTTCCTGCTGCTGCTTGCCGGCCTCGAAATTGCCCCCGGAGAGCTGTTCAGACATTCGGGTCGCTCGGCTGCCGTGGCGCTCGGAGGCGTGCTGTTGCCACTCGCTTTGGGCATGGCCCTTGCGTGGTGGGTGCTTCCCGACAACCCGATGAAATTCGTCCAGGCTCTGCTGGTCGGCGTTGCATTGTCAATTTCTGCGGTCCCGGTCGCCATCGGCGTGTTCATGGATCTCGGCATGGTCCACACCCCAACCGGTCGCACGGTGATCGCCGCTGCAATTCTCGACGATATCATCGGACTTGTGCTCCTCGCGATCTTGACCGGCGCAATTGCGGCAGGTTCCGTCCCGGGGATTGGGGCGATGTTGCCGCTGCTTGGCAAAGCCGCGCTGTTTTTCCTCATTGTCGCTGCCGCCGGCTATTTCGGGGCGCCGAGGATCGCCAATCTGATCTCGCGCCTGCGGATTCCCGCCCCTGAGTTTACCGCGCTCATTCTGACAGCCTTGGGGTTTGCAGGGCTGGCCGAACTGCTTGGCATGGACTTCATCATCGGAGCCTTCGCCGCCGCCCTTCTGTTCAACGCCAAGAGCCTGGGTCAAGCCTCTTTCGCGCGCCTGAAAGCAACGGTCAGCGATCTCACGATGGGCTTGCTGGCCCCGCTTTTCTTTCTTTCGATCGGTATTCGCGTGGATTTCGCGGCCCTTGCCATCATTCCTGGCATCGTGCTGGCGCTGATTCTAGTCGCACTTATGGGCAAGATCATTGGCGCCGGGCTTCCTGCTCTGCTTTCTGGTCTCACCCGCAAGGAGGCGCTCGGGGTCGGGTTCGGCATGAGCGGCCGCGGGGCGGTTGAATTGATCATCGTGAGTATCGCATGGGAGGCAGGGCTCTTCGATTATCCCGGCACGGTCGTCGCCAATCTCTTTTCCGCTCTCGTCCTCATGGCGCTCGTCACCACGATTGTCACACCCATCGGACTGCGCTGGCTTTTTCGCGAGCGGGGGCAGCAGGGCTGTAATCGGCCAAGCTGAAAACCGTCTCACCATATGCACGATGCTTCGGCCCCGGCGGGTAAGATTTACCCCCAAACGAGGCAACGTCCACGTTCGACCACTGCCGAGCACCGCTCGCGAAAGACCCGGAGATTTCGATGCCCGATGCCCTTATTGCCTGGTTTGAGGATATTGGACGCGGCGACGTCGCCATGGTTGGCGGAAAGAATGCTTCGCTCGGTGAGATGGTCGGCGCGCTGTCGAAGCGCGGTATCAGAGTGCCGGGAGGCTTCGCCACAACGGCGCAGGCCTATCGGCACTATATCGCGGCCAACGGCATTGAACCCGAAATGAGGCGCTGGATCGAGGCGCTCGATGCTGGGCGCGCCTCGCTTCAAGAAACTGGTGCTGCAATCCGGCATGCGTTTCTGGAAGGGGCGTTTCCACCGGAGATCGAGGCGGCCATCGGTGAAGCCTATGACGCTTTGTCTGCGCGCAGCGAACAGGAAGCGGTCAGCGTCGCGGTCCGCAGCAGCGCGACAGCGGAGGATCTTCCCGAAGCGAGCTTCGCCGGGCAGCAAGAGACCTTTCTCAATGTCACCGGCAAGCGCGCACTTCTCGATGCCTGCCGGCGCTGCTTTGCATCGCTCTTTACCGACCGGGCGATCAGCTACCGTCAGGCACAGGGCTTCGACCATATGGATGTTGCCCTGTCGATCGGAGTGCAGCGCATGGTGCGCTCGGATCTCGCTGGATCGGGGGTCATGTTTTCAGTCGATACCGAAACGGGTTTCCCCGACGTGATCGTGATAAGTGCCGCCTGGGGGCTTGGGGAGACTGTCGTCCAGGGCTCTGTCGATCCTGACATCTACCGTGTCTTCAAACCCTTTCTCGAACGTGCCGACACGGCCCCGCTTATCGAGCGCAGTCTTGGAGCCAAGGAGCGCAAGATGATTTATGCGACCGGCGGCAGCGTCAGGACGTTGACCAAGAGAACCACGCGCCGCGAACGCGAGACCTTCGTCCTGTCCGATGACGAGGTACTTGAGCTGGCGCGCTGCGCCAAGACCATCGAAAAACATTATGGACGCGCGATGGACATGGAGTGGGCGAAAGATGGTGCAACCGGTGAACTCTTCATCGTCCAAGCCCGGCCGGAAACCGTTCAGTCGGGAAGGGCAGCGGGAAGCCTAAAGACCTACAGGCTGAAACAGCGCGCCGAACCGCTGCTTTCGGGCGCTGCGGTTGGCGAGGCGATCGCGACCGGGGAGGTTTGCGCGATCCGTGACGCATCGCAGATCGAGGCTTTTCGAGATGGCGCAATCCTTGTGACAGGCATGACCGATCCGGACTGGGTGCCGATCATGAAGCGCGCGGCGGGTATCATCACTGATCATGGCGGAACCACCAGCCATGCAGCGATTGTCAGCCGCGAACTCGGTGTGCCGGCCATCGTAGGGACGCAGACTGCGACCCGCACCCTGAAGGACGGGCAGCCAATCACCCTGTCATGCGCGGAAGGCGACCGCGGCGCGGTCTATGAAGGGACGCTCGAGTTCGAAACCATCGAGTTCGACCTGGCAGATCTGCCCGAGACCGAGACCGACGTGATGCTCAATATCGCGAGTCCGGCCGCCGCCATGCGCTGGTGGCGCCTTCCCGCGCGGGGTGTAGGCCTCGCGCGGATGGAATTCGTGATCAACCACCTGGTCAAAGTTCACCCGATGGCGCTCGTCGCCCCGGAGAAGGTCACAAGCGAGGATGCCAGGCGCGCGATCGCCGAGCTTACGCACGGATATGCCGAGCCTACCGACTATTTCGTCGACACGCTCGCGCTCGGCATAGCCAAGCTCGCGGCCCCGTTTCATCCGCAGCCGGTGATTGTCCGTCTCAGCGACTTCAAGACAAACGAATATGCTCACCTTCTCGGAGGAGAGGCCTTCGAACCGGATGAGGAAAATCCGATGATCGGATGGCGCGGCGCTTCGCGCTATTACAGCCCGGGCTACAAGGCGGGTTTCGCGCTCGAATGCCGCGCTTTGCGGCGCGTACGCGAGGAGATCGGCTTTGAGAATGTCATCATCATGGTGCCATTCTGCCGTACGCTCGCCGAAGCCGATCGGGTCCTCGAAGTGATGGCGGAAAACGGTCTCGAACGAGGCCGAAACGGTCTCCAAATCTATATGATGTGCGAGATTCCGGCGAACGTCCTGCTCGCGGAGGAGTTCGCACAGCGCTTTGACGGATTTTCGATAGGTTCCAACGATCTCACCCAGCTCGTGCTCGGGATCGACCGCGATTCCGAGCTTCTCGCCGATCAGTTCGACGAACGCAACGAGGCGGTAAAACGGGCGATTGGCGAAGCCATTATCAAGGCGCACCAGGCCGGGATAAAGATCGGAATTTGCGGCCAGGCACCGAGTGACCATCCCGAGTTTGCCGGTTTCCTGGTCGATTGCGGGATCGACTCCATTTCGCTTAACCCCGACAGTTTTGTTGCCGCAGTCAAGGTGGTCGCTCAAGCCGAGGCCATGTCGGATAAAGGCCGAGCACAACCGGCTGAGGGTTCGCCAACATGAAGGTCGTCATCTTCGAGGCCGAGGAATGGGAGGCGAGGGCATGCCGCGCACTTTCCGGCAATCACGAACTCACTTGTGTCAAGGAACGGCTGACATCTGATAACGCGGCAAAATACAGCGATGCCGAAGTGATCAGCACATTCATCAATTCACGGCTCGATGCAGAAGTCCTGCGCCACTTCCCCGAGCTGCGGCTGATCGCCACCCGCTCGACCGGCCACGACCACATCGATCTGGCCTGGTGCGCCGCAGAAGACATCGAGATCGCCAACGTTCCCGACTATGGTGATGTTACTGTAGCCGAGCACAGTTTTGCCTTGATGCTGGCTGCCGCGCGATATCTCGTTCCGGCGGTCGAACGTACACGGCGCGGAAATTTTTCACAGGATGATCTGCGCGGTATCGAGCTGCGCGGGAAGACCCTTGGCGTCGTCGGGACCGGCCGCATCGGGCGCCGCGCGATCGAGATCGCGCGCGGGTTTGGCATGAATGTCGTAGCGTTCGACGTCGATCCGGATAGCTCTGCGGCAGCAAATCTCGGCTTTACCTATTTGCCTTTCGCCGAACTCCTTTCCCAAGCCGACATCGTCACATTGCATCTGCCGGCAACCCCTCAGACCCAGGATCTCCTGTCCGATGCCGAGTTCGCTGCCATGAAGACCGGCGCGCTCCTGATCAATACGGCGCGCGGCAACATCGTCAGCGTTCCCGCTCTGGTGCGCGCGCTGGCGGAGGGGAAACTCCGCGCCGCTGGCCTTGATGTGCTCCCGCAGGAGCCGCTCGTCCGTGAAGAGGCAGAAGTGTTTCGCGGACCGCCGCTGGAGAAGGAGAATTTGGAGGCCCTCGTGGCCAATCATGTGCTTCTGCGCTTTCCGAACGTCATCGTGACTCCGCATGTCGCCTATAACACGCATGAGGCGGTCGCGCGCATCATCGAGACGACAATTGAGAATATCGAAGCTTTTGCAATGGGTTCGCCGAAGAACCTCATTGTTTAGGGGGTCAGTCGCTCGGTGTGCGGGCGGCGAATTCTGCCGCTTCGCGCGCCATTCGCTCCTCGATTCCGCCACCCCAGCCATTCTCCAGTGATGCCAGGCGCTTCATGGCTTGCCGTTCGTCAAACAGATAGAGCAGCGTATCGCTTGCGATGGGATAGGCCGCTCCAGACCCTCCGCCATGTTCGATTACCACCGCCACCGTATAGCGGGGCCGGTGAACCGGCGCATAACCAACGAACAATCCATGATCGCGCAGCTTCCAGGGGAGAGAGGCATTGGAGCGGACGCCGCGGCGACGTTCGGCCATCGTGATGCGGCGAACCTGCGCGGTGCCCGTCTTGCCCGCCAGCTTGATGTTCGGAAGGGGAAGGCGGGCGCGGGTTGCGGTGCCCTGGCCATTGACAACATCCTCCATTCCCTGGCGGACGATCGCAAGCATTCGGGGGTCAATTTCGAGTGGTGCGGCAGGCGCCTCCTTTGCGGCAAGTAGCTTGGGATGGGTTTTCTCACCGGCGGCAAGCCGCGCCGTCATGACCGCAAGCTGCAGCGGGTTGGCGAGCAGATAGCCTTGCCCGATTGTCGCATTGACAGTGTCATAGGCTTCCCAAGGCTCGTTGTATCGTCGCCGTTTCCAGGCAGGATCGGGGACAGTGCCGTAATACTGATAGGGAACCGGCAAGCCTAAAAACCGCTCGCCAAGCCCAAAACGTCTGGCCATGTCGGCAATTGGCTGAATGCCCACCCGAATGCCCATGACATAGAAATATATGTCACAGCTTTCTGCAATCGCCCGGTTCATGTCGACTACACCGTGGCCACTACGGCGCCAGCAATGGAACGTGCCGCCGGCAATGTTGATCCGGCCGGTACAAAGGACGGTTTCGTCTGGGTCGATGTTCTCATTCAGCAAAGCCAGGGCCGTGATCGGCTTGATGGTCGATCCGGGCGGATAAAGTCCCTGGAGGGTCTTGTTTCTGAGTGGAACGCGTTCGTCTTGCGACAGCATGTCCCATTCGAACTGGCTGATCCCATCCGAAAAACTGTTGGGATCGTAGGCTGGCATCGAAGCCATAGCGAGAACGCCGCCGGTGACCGCGTCGAGCACCACGACCGAGCCGGACTGGGTGCCCAGTCGCCGCGACGCATAGGTTTGAAGCCCACCATCAATGGTCAATTGTACGCTTTTACCTATAGTGTCGGATCGGACCTCTAGCTCGCGTACGACCTTGCCCGTGGCTGTCACTTCGGCCCGGCGCGCGCCGGGCTTGCCCGTCAAATGCTCGTCGAGCGTCTTCTCGAGCATATCCTTGCCGACTTGCATGCCCGGAACCATTAGCAAGGGATCGCCGGTTTTTTCATACTCCTCGCGGCTTGGGGCTCCGACATAGCCGAGCAAGTGAGCTGTCGCGGCTCCTGCTGGATAGTGCCGCGAAAACCCTCTCATCGGGGATACGCCGGGGAGGTCGGGAAGGCGTACATTTACAGCGGCATATTGGTCCCACTCGACATCGCTCGCAACCCGCACGGGCTGGTGATCCAATGCTTGTTCGAGGTCGGTCTTGAGGCGGTCCGTCTCATCGGCGCTAAGATCGAGCAGCTCGGCAAGCTGCTTCAGGACCTTATCGGCGTCCTCGAGGCGATCGGGCAGGAGATCGATCATGAAGACCGATTTGTTGCTGGCGAGGGGGACGCCCGTGCGATCAAGCAGCAATCCGCGCCTCGGCGGGATCAGGCTCAGCTGAAGCCGATTGCTCTCGGAGAGCAGTTGCCATTTTTGGTTTTCGGCGATCGCAAGCCAGGCGAGCCGGCCTGCCAACACACCGCCGAGACCGAGCTGCACCGCGCACAAGATTGTCGCCCGGCGAGAAAACTGCTGCTCCAATATCCTCTTGTTCGTTGGCGGTTTCGCCACACACACTGCTCCTTATTGCAAGACTCCCGGTTTTGATTGTCCGTCCAGACCGGCTCCTGGTGCGCGCTGGCCTGCCCGGGCGGCACCTCATTCGGATAAACAGACGCGGGGCGCGCTTGGTGATTACGAGAACGTCGCCGACGGCGAAGTTCAGAACAAATGGGTGTTGCCTCTCGCAATGAGATGCAAGATCATGTTCATGGGAGCGCAGGCCTCCTCATCCTCATAGGGATCCGGGCCCTTTCGGCGGTCAGTCTAGGCCTTGTTCAGATTGGCGACTTCGACCGCGAGGGACCGCTGTGCCTGCGCGACAAGAACTCCATGATCGGTAGCAGGTGGGATCGGCGGGAGTATCGAAACGGTAATCGATCCAGGATGCAGCCGCATGCCCTGCCGCCAGAGCCGGCCGGCATCGTGGGCAACGATTACTGGGGGTATCGCCAGATTTCGATAGAGCAGTTCCACTCCGCGCTTGAATTCGATCGGGCTTCCCGGCTGCTTGCGTGTGCCTTCGGGGAAAATGAGCACCGAGCGACCCGCCGCTACTTCCGCGCGGCAGGCCGCAAGCATTTCACGCAGCGCCCGCGCCGACTGAGCGCGATCGACCGGGATCATGGGGGAGTTCTTCAGGAACCATCCTATCACAGGCAGCGCCAGAAGCTCACGCTTGGTGACAATCGCCACGTCAGGGAAGAGAACGAGTGCGGCAAACGTTTCCCAGGCCGATTGATGGTTGGCGATGATGAGGACGGGACCCTCGGGCAGGTTAACGCGTCCCCTTTCCGTATAGCGGATTCCGGCCAGCGCAGCGAGGAGACAGAGAAGGCCGCGCGCCCAAATCCGGGTGAGCTGCCGAATGATCCGCGGCGGACGACCCAGAAGAACCAATAGCGGGATCAAGGGCGCAAAAAGGAGAGTCCACACCGCCGCCGACACTGCAAAGGCGAGACTTCGCATAGTGGTGATCAGGCGGCTCATCGGGTTTTCTCGTCTCGGTGCAGAGGATTTCTAAACGGGCTGAAACAAGAGACGGGGCACGGCAGCTCGGCTTACAGGACGAAGCGCATCAGCGCGTTGTTTCCCGGCCGGAACCTCTCATCATCCGCCGAAACACCAAAGAAATCTGAGGGGCGGGGCCTCTCCCTGCGTATTCCAAGTAGGTGGAACTTCGGTGGGGAAGAACTCATGCCATTATCTTACGCCGCACAATCAGAGGATATTGTTGCCGAAGAGCAGGAGCGTTCCGAACCTGAGAACCGGCGAGAGACGAACAGAGAGATTATTGAGCGGGTTCTTGTTGGCGATTATGTCATCTTCCGCCGGCTTGCTCTCAAGCGTCTGCGCGACCGCCTCGCGGCGGATGATGTCCTTCAGTCCTTCTGCGTCAAAGCGCTTGAGCGCGCGCATCAATTGCGTGATGAAAATGCCGTCCACGGATGGCTGCGGCGCCTCTTCGAGACGACGTTGCTCGACCATTACCGGGCCTCGGCGCGGCTCAACGCCAAAACGACCCCGCTTGAACCCGGCGGCCCACCCTTGGAAGAAATCTCGGGAGAGAGTTTGTCGGTCGATGAAAGCGAGGTGGTCGAGGAGGTATTGGCGACGCTTCGGCCAGCCTATACGCAAATCATCCGGCAAATGGACCTGGGGCGGGACGAGCCTTCAGTCATCTCTTCGCGCCTCCACATTTCGCCCAACAATCTCGCCGTAAGACTCCATCGTGCCCGCGGCGCATTTCGCGATGCTTTGGCCGACACCCCTATTGCTTTGCAAACTTGAGGAGCCGACGCGCTCGTGTGGGCGGGCAGAGACTATGTCATGCCTATTCAGTGAGACCGAAACGAGGTCTGCGCTGTAATAGCAGGCGCGCTCCCGCGTCTATGTACATGCATGCGAGCTCTAAGGGTCGAATTGTCGGGACCATTTGGCTGCGTAAAAGCCCGAACCCGCCAAGCTCGTTGCCGCGGCGATGCCTCCAACCCCGCGCCTCGGCAGTGCGGCACGCCGTGATCCTCCCCCCTCCTACGGCGTGCCGCCATTGCTTTCCGACAAGCGGGAGCAAGACCGGTGTCTGATACGCTCTTGCTATTCCTCACGCTGGATTGGCTCGCGCGGTTTGCTATCTTCGCGGTGATCATTTTCAGCCGACCAGCGGTTGGCGCACAGGGCTGGCTCGCGCTGGTTCTCGTCTTCCCCATTCCAGCCATTCTCGTTGTTCTCTGGGCGTTCCGTCCGCTGGCAACGGCGCGCAGGCGTGCGCGTTTTGCTGAAGCGCGCAGGCAGCTCAAGATTGCGCGCCGCCAGATCCTGATGTCGCAGCACTGCTCACCGCCGCAGCTTCCCGCGCATCTTGTTCGGGCAGCGCAGCTCATCGAGCGGGTCAATTTGTTCCCTGCGGTGGGTGGAAACAACATCGAAGCGCTAGCGGATTATCAGGAAGTGATCGACCGTCTCGTGGCCGACATTGGTACTGCCCGGCACCATGTTCATCTCACGACCTACATCTTCTCCGACGATGCTGTGGGCAACCAGATCATCGCGGCGCTCGTGGCTGCCGCAAGCCGCGGGATAGAATGCCGCGTTCTGATCGATGCGCTCGGTTCCTATTGGTGGTCCCGCCGGATCATTCGAAAACTCAGGAGCTGCGGGATAACGGTGCGCCGCGCGCTGCCCGTATCGCTAACGAACATGGAGGCCCTGCGGCCCGATCTGCGCAATCATCGCAAGCTCGCTGTGATCGACGGACGGCTCGGATATATTGGCTCGCAGAACGTCATCAGCCCCGAGCTACCGGGAGGTCAGCGCAGCAAGGAATTCGTGGTGAGGGTCAACGGACCCGTCGTGCTCCAGATGCAGGCGCTCTTTGCCAATGACTGGTTTTTGGAATCCGGCGATCTGTTGAGCGACGGGGCGCTCTTTCCGCATGAACGGTCCGCAGGGGCGGCGCACGCACAATTGGTGGCTGGCGGACCCGAATATCGGCGCTCTGTCATCCGGCTGCTGCTCGATGCGCTGGTGCATACGGTCGAACACCGGCTTGTCATCACGACCCCCTACTTCGTGCCGGACGAAGCGCTCCTGCTCGCGCTCGAAGGGGCCGCCGCCCGCGGTGTCGAGGTCTGCTTGATTCTACCGAAGAAGGGCGACCATCGTCTGGTCGATCTGGCGCAGCGCTCTTTCTTCGATCGAATGCTGGAAGCGGGCATCGACATACACCTCTATCATCGCGGCTTCCTGCACGCCAAGCATGTAAGCGTCGACGATGACCTCGTCCTTGTCGGTTCGATGAACATCGATTTGCGCTCGCTGGAGTTGAACGGAGAAGCTGGCCTCCTCATCTATGATCAGGACACAACCGCGCGCCTGCGCGAAGAGGAGGCGCGCAACATTGCGGGGAGTGAGCGCTTGGTTCGCGCCGAATGGAATGCCAGACCTGCGCTTGCCCGCGCTGCGGAAAATGCAGCACGGCTCTTTAGCCCGCTATTATAGGATCAACTTTGCTTTGCACGGCAGACTTCGCGTCGCGCATCTTTGCCAAACACCCCGCCAGGATTTTCACGCGCTGGGAGGAGCGTTTTAATAGCTCCGGGCGGAATTCTCAGGCAGGGGAGGGGTGTTGTACATTGCGTCCAACAATGCGGACCCGAAGTTCGACTGTTTCGCCATTCTTCGGGAGTACAATCGCATTCCCGGCATGAGTTTTGCCATCAACGGTGAGTTCGACGTCAGCGCAGCCAAGCCCTTGCGGATCTTCGACTTTCACTGACACCAACCCGCCACCAACGCGCAGTGTCGCGCTGAAGCCGCCCCAGTTGGGCGGGATACAGGGATTGACGATGAGTTGGCCATCGATCTGTTGCAACCCCAGGATGCTTTTTGTGGCGAGCTGCCATGCCCAGCCAGCGGCCCCAGTATACCAGCTCCAGCCCCCTCTGCCCGTATGTTGCTTGCCCGCAGATATGTCTCCGGCGACGGCGTAGGGCTCCAGGCGATAATGCTCGGCCTTGGCGTGATCGTCAGAGCGACGGACGGGGTTGATCATGTTGAACAGGGCAAAGGCCTTCTCGGGGTCCTTCACCCGCGCAAAGGCCATGCCCAGCCACGCGGTCGCATGCGAATACTGACCCCCATTTTCGCGAATTCCCGGGGGATAGGCCTTTATGTAACCGGGATCGATCAAGCCTTCGTCAAACGCGGGCCAGAGCAGCCTGGCCAACTGGTCTTCCTGCGAAACAAGCATATCCCATGCGGACTGGAGAGCCTCGCTCACGCGCTCTTGATCAGCCGAGGCAAAGGCCGCCCATGACTGCGCGATCGAATCGATCCTGCATTCGTCGCTTTCTGCCGAGCCGATGGGCCGCCCGTCATCATCGAACGCGCGCAAGTACCATGAGCCATCCCACGCGCTTTCTTCCGCGCGCCGTCTTATCTCGGATGCCCGTTCTTCCCATTCTTTCGCCTCGTGCATCCGACCGGTCCGGCGGCAGATGTCGGCGAAGCCTTGCGCTGTGACCGTGATAAACCATGCCAACCAGACGCTTTCGCCATGGCCCTTCGCGCCGAGGCGGTCCATTCCATCATTCCAGTCCCCGGCGCCGATCAGCGGCAGTCCATGGGCCCCGACTGCCAGAGCGCGGTGCAGTGCGCGCTCGCAGTGCTCGAACAGCGAGCCGCGCCACTCGGTCGCATCGAATTGCGCATATCGATTGGCTTCGTCGGGGGCGAGTTCATCGGCATCGAGGAACGCGACTTCCTCGTCGAGGATATCAAGGTCACCGGTCGTCGTGACATAGATGCCGACAACATAAGGCAACCAGAGTAAATCGTCGGAAAAACGCGTTCGCACGCCGCGATCAGCAGGGGGGTGCCACCAGTGCAGAACATCGCCCTCTACGAATTGATGCTGCGCGCTTTCGAGGATGTGCGCGCGAGCGAGCGCCGGCGCGGTGTGGAGAAGCGCAAGAACGTCCTGCAATTGATCGCGAAAGCCGAAGGCCCCGCTCGACTGATAGAATCCCGTGCGCGCGAGAACACGGGACGACAGCGTCTGGTAGAGCAGCCAGCGGTTGACCATGACGTCGAAAGCAGGGTCCGGGGTTGAGACTTGAAGGGCGCCGAGTGTCTCATCCCAGAAATTCTCCAGCGCTATCATTGCCGTCTCTGCCTCGTCTGGCTCACGCCAGCGCTGGGCGAGTTCCATGGCCGCATGGTGGCCTAGCCCTTGGCCGAGCACGAACAGGATTTCTTCTTCCTCGCCCGGGCCAAGATCGAGGTGTATCTGATAGGCTCCGCATGTATCGCCGCCCGCGCATACGCTGTTGGTTAGACCCCATCGCCGAAGCGCCGCGGGATCCGCCGGGTCCCCACCCCTGCCGATGAATTCGCCGCGGTCGGTCGTGAAGCCGTGCGGTGGGCGGTTTGCCGTGAGAAACGCCACCTGTCCGGCAAAATCGCTGTTCCAGCGGTTCGTTGCCGTGATGGTCTGCGTCTCGGTGTCAAAGTCGCAGACTATGTGCGGGCGTGCGATACTGGGAAGAGAGCCGAGCAGCCACTCGGCATAATAGGTTGCGGTTACGCGCCGGTGCCGGTCTTCGCAGTTGCGGATCCGCAGCCGAACGATCTTCACCGATGCATCAAGCGGTACGAACATTGTGAGCTGATGGGCCAAGCCGGCGAACCGTTTTGACCATGTAGTGTAACCCGCGCCATGCCTGACTTCGCAGGCAGCGGCATCGCCAACAGGAGCAGGCGTTATGGTCCATACCTCGCCAGTTTCCTCATCACGCAGGTAGAGTGTTTCGGAGGGACGGTCCGTGACCGGGTCGTTCGACCATGTTGTGAGACGGTTCTCGCCGCTGTTTATTGCCCAAGTATACCCCCCGCCAGCTTCGCTTACGAGCGCGCCGAAGTCACGGTTGGCGAGAATGTTGCACCACGGAGCAGGCGTCGCCTGCCCGGGTTCGACGAAGATGACATATTCGCGGCCATCCGCCGTGAACCCACCCAGACCATTGTCGTAGAGAAGGTTCGCTGAACGTTCGAGCGATGTCATCGAGGGATGCTGCGCAGCCCTTGTTGCAGAAAACAGCGGCAAGCGGTTTGGCACATCGTGCGCTTCTTCCAGCTGTTCCTGCAAACTACCCCGTGCGTCGTCGAGGGTGACACGCGCCGTGCTCTCCAGAAGGCGCACCCGATCCGCACCGATCTGATCCGCGAAAACGATATGCACGCCGCCCTTGCGTCCAAGCAGCTCCGCCATCTTCGCGCGTTGCAGCGCCTCCCTGAGCTGGTCGAGCACCGGTTCGATGTAAGCTGAGCCGGCAAGCTGGAGGATCACCAGATCCACCTCTAGTCCGTGCCGCCGCCACAATCGATGGGCGGCGAGGAGGACGGGCAGCAGGGTCGTGGTCTCACCGGCAGACCGCAGCAGAAGGATGGGGTAATCGCCGGACACGCCCATCCCCCACAAATCCGCTTGTCCGAGACTGTTCTCGTTCTTGATCGTCCGCGCGCTCGATGGGGCGTTCTGCGGATAGATGAGAGCCGAAGCGAGCTGCTGCACGACGGGCAGGTGTTCGGCTTCGATGTTCATGTGAACCAGGGAGCGTGCATTTTCGGTTGCCGTATCGTGGAGCGCCCATTCGATCGAATCGAGAGACGAATGACGCTCGGCCAGCTCGACGGCGGTTTCGCGCGACGCGGCTGCGACTGTCAGGAAACAGATTTCCCTAATCTCGAACGGCTCCAGGTCGATGAGGTGTTGAAGAGCCATGACCGGGTCCAGGGTCCACCCTTGGGTGTTCTGCACGGCTTCGGTCGCTCCTGTTGGGGAGCGCAGGCTTTCATGACGCCTGATGAAGGCGCGCCGGTCGGTTTCGAAGCGGGCATTGCGAACCGGTCCCCCGCCATCGACCGCAAAATGAAGGAGCACCGGCGGCGTGTCCTGTGGCGCGCGCGCGCGGCGCTCGAACAGCAGACCACCAAGCGATGGGACATGCTCGCTCTTGATAAACAGTTTGCTGAATGCCGGGTGCCGCTCGTCCTCGAGCGGCTCGCCGAGCACGATCTCGGCATAGGTCGTCACGCGAAGCTTGCGGTGACGGGAACTCTCGTTGATGAGCCGCAAGCGCCGCACCTCGATGTCGCTTCCGGCAAGAACGCCAATCTCGAGACGCGATACAACGCCTTGATCGCGCCGGCGAATTACTGCCTGGTGCGCATGGCATGTGACCTCGTACTCTTCCGCTTCGGACCCGGTTGGTTCGAGCGTCGCCGACCATAGCCGTCCGGTGTCTTCATCGGCGATGTAGATCCAGTAACCGTCCGCGTCGTGAGTGGCGTCGGCCACGAAGCGTGTCAGCGCCCGGTGATGCCAGCGCAGTCCGCCGCTACCGCTATCAGAGAGCCACGTCGATAAAGGCCCGTTTCCAAGCAGGAGCATTTGCGGCACGGATGCTTCGCGCCTGGGTTGCCATGACGCAGGCAGAGTGACGGGCGTTCCCCGAACCATGGAAATCGTAGGGTCGGCAAGCCTGTCAATTTCTGGTGGAATCTCGCGTGGCACCCGTTCGCTCAACAACAACATCGTGGGCCGCATTCGTGGATCTTCGGCGAAACGGCTAGCGAACCGGTCTGAGAACAGCGCATTGACGATCGCCGACAGGAGCATGCCTTGGTGGTGTGCCATATAAGCATTAACGGTCCGGGGACCGCTGCCCGGGGACCGCTCAGGCGTGAAGTCGAGCGCTTCGACCAGGCCATATCGACCGCTGCCGCCCGATCGTGTCAGCAGCCTGAGGTTCGCTACTGCCTTCTTTGGTGCAACTGCCAGTGCAAGCGCAGTTGCGTAAGGCGCGACAACCATGTCCCGCGAGAGGCCCCGTTTCAAGCCAAGTTCGGGAACGCCGAACCCTTGATACCTGTAACGGTGTTCAGGATCGCGAGCGGAATATGCCGATTCCGAGATACCCCAGGGAACGCTCTGGGCTCGCCCGTAGCGCTCCTGGACGTCGACCACCATCCGCTCGCTCTCGCCCAGCAGCGTGCCGGTGTCCGGCTTGAGCAGCAGGCGCGGCATAAGATATTCGAACATCGAGCCGTTCCAGGAGATCAGCATCGCTCCACCCTCGACGCGCCGTAACGGGCGGCCCAGATGGAACCAGTGTTCTGGCGGAACATCGCCTTTTGCGATGGCGAAAAAGCTCGCTAGCCGTGCCTCGGAAGCGAGGAGGTCATAATAATGTGTATCGGGACGTCCCAGACTGACATTGATGCCAATGCGCAGGAGGCGCCGGTGCTCGTCATAGAGAGGCGCAAACTCCATTGAATAGGCCATCTCGATTGCTTGGTCTGCGAGGCTGGACAGTTGGTCAGCCGGGATACCGCCGTTCCCCAGGTCCCGGCACATCGAACGTATCTGGTACTGCAACCGATCGACGAGCACCTCGATGTCGACCAGATGGTTCGGCGCTGCCTTTTCGGACTGCTCGCCCAGACCAAGCGCTGCCTCCATCTCCGGGATCAATACCTCGCAGATATCCTGCAGGCCGGCCATCCAGTGGGCACGGTCTTCCTCGACACCCTCCAGGCGCGACCTTAGCTGGGTGATCCAACGAGGAAGCGCTGCATCCTCAGAGTTTTGCGCGACTTGTTCGATCAGATCGATCACATCGATCAGGCCGCGCCAGCGTTGCTCCTCCATACCTTCCGCACGCCGCGCCTCACGCAAGGAAGCAGCGTAGGCGAGCAGGGCCGCCGCGAGATTGCCGCTGTCCACCGTCGAGACATATCGAGGTTCCAGCGACGCGAGCGTTCTTGTGTCGTACCAATTGTAGAAATGTCCTCGATATCGTTCCAGGCGATCGAGCGTGGCGAAAAGGTTCGCCGTCCGCGCCGCGAGTTCCGAACGGCCGATGTAACCGAGGTCCCAGGCTGCGGCTGTCGATAGCATCAACATGCCGATATTCGTCGGTGACGTGCGCTGCGCGATTTCTGCATGCGGAGCGCCCTGGTAGTTGTCCGGGGGGAGCCAATTGTCTTCCGGACCAGCGAAGGTCTCGAAGAAGAGCCAGGTCCGCCTCGCCAGGCCCCGCAGGAAGCGCCGGTCATCCTCGGCAAGCGGTTCCGCATCTTCGCGGCGTTCGCGGGCCATCGCCCAAGTGATTTCCGGCGCGGCGATCCAAAGAATGAGCAGCGGAAGGGATGCGGCCAAAGCGTCAGGTTTGATGGCGGCAAGAAGCGCCGCGAGAGCGACCGAAATAGTCGGTCCCAACCACATCTTGCGCCATATGACACCTCGCGCTCGGTTCGAGCGGAGGTCGGTGGCGGAGTGCGCGGCGCTTGTCCATTCGAGGAGGTTGCGCCGGCTTGCAAAAAGCCTCCAGAGCGTGACCGCGATCGCACGCACCGACAATATGGCGTCATCGAGCAGATAGACGACGGCCAGAAACCAGCGGCCGGCCTGATCGCGCAATTGCGGCCCCAGGCTACGCGATGTCCCACGCCGCCGTCCTGTCGCCAATCCGGTCACCAGATCGGTGAATACCTGGCCCGCTGGCATGAAGAAGGCCAGCAGGCTCCAGAACCAGGCTTGTCCCGGCAGGATGAGCCAACCCGAGATCGCCAGCAAGATCGTTGCCGGGGCAACCAGACTCCGCCTCAGATTGTCAATAATTTTCCATCGGTCGATGGCGGCGATCGGATTTGGGGATCTTGTGCCATCTGATCGCCTCACCTTGCCTGCCAGCCATGGCAGGAGCTGCCAGTCCCCGCGGATCCAGCGATGCGCGCGCCGCGCATATTCGAGGTAGTTTCCGGGAAAGCCTTCGAACAGGACGATATCGCTGGCCAGACCAACCCGGCCATGGACACCTTCGAAGAGGTCATGGCTGAGAATGGAATTTTCGGGCACGCGCCCGGCAACGCTGCGGTGGAAAGCATGAAGGTCGTAAATGCCCTTACCGACAAAAATTCCCGCGCCAAACAGGTCCTGATAGACGTTCGAGACAGCCCGGCTGTAGATGTCGATTGACGTATCGCCGGCAAAGAGCCGTGCGAACAGCGTTCGCGATCCACTCTGGGGCGAAATCTCCACCCGAGGCTGGATGATCGTATAGCCTCCAAGCAACGTTCCAGTGTCCGGATCGAACTTGGCCTGGTTTAGTGGATGGGCAAGCGTGCCGACGAGCTTTCGCACAGTGCCTGTAGGCAAGGTGGTGTCCGCATCGAGAGTGACGACGAAGCGAATATTGCGGGGTATTTCGCGCGAGCCGACATGTCGATGGAATGCTCCACCATCGCCTTCGATGAGCATGTGATTGAGCTGCTCAAGCTTTCCGCGCTTGCGCTCCCATGCGAGCCAGCACCCTTGTGCTTCACAATATTGTCGAGGGCGCATCAGCAGGTGAAACGGCTCGCTTCCCTCGCTGCGATAGCGAGTGTTGAGCGCGAGAATCTCCCTTTCTAGTGCCTGCTCGATTTGCTTGTCCCCGGCAGTGCTTTCGCTCGCCGCGTCGGCGAGATCGGCCAGGAGCACTACGTCCACCATCGGCTCGCCGTTCGAAAGCCAGTGGTTCTCCAGCTTTTCGATCAGGAAAGGCACTTCGTCCTCGCGGGCGATCACGACCGGGACCGCAATCAGCGTAGCGCAGTCCTCCGGCAGCCCGTCACCAAAGTCGAGTTTGAAAAGAACTCGCGGTGGCAAGAGACGCGTGATCGACCAATGCAAGAAAGTGATCGCGACAACCGAGGCGGGAATGAGCGACAAGGACAAGCCGGCGAACCATCCCGTCGCGCCTGCGTCAGCGGCGTCGAGATATATCGCTGGCAGCAATAGGGCCCAGACAAGGAGCCCGATGAGCGAAACGAAGTAGACCGGGCCAGGATGGCGCAAGGCATAGTCCAGAAGCCGAACCCGAGCCGGGAATACCGCTCCCGTCTGTTGCCGGAATGCCCGGCGTCCTTCACCGGCGAGCCAGAATCCGACGTGATGAGATCGGTCGTCAGGCAAAGCAGCGCGGCTTGCTTGGATCGCCTCGAGTGCGACATCGGTCTCGGATAAATCGCCATATTCCGCCAGTTCTTCAACCGCGCGGCGATAGCGATCGCGGCTATCGAAATCCATCTGCCCGTAATATCCGGATGGGTCGTTTCGCAAGATCTGTTCTACCGGACTTACGTCGTCGAACAAATCCTCCCACGAGATGGCATCAAGGGTACTGAGATTGGCGATCGCGCGTGCGACCCGTTCATTTGCTTCCAGTGCATGCGCCTCGCCTGCCCATGAGGTGGTCGCGACGGGCACGTCGAGCTGATCGCACAGCAGGGTCGACAGGGTTTCCACGAGGATCTCGACGCAAGCGATGCGAAGCATGGCCGGGAACGCCCAGAGTTCTCCGATGCGGAGCGGCGCCGTGCGCTGATAAGCGATCAGGAACCGGCTCAGGGCCGATGCCGAAACCTGCATTCGGCTCAGTTCGAGAAAACGGTGCGCGAGCACGAAGGCACGCGGGAAGCCAATGGTTTCTTCACCCTCGAGGGCTGGCAGTTTGCTATAGAAGCCGGTCGGCAGATCCTGTTTGATCTGCCTCAGCGCGCGGTGGACCACATAGTCATTGTCGAGCAACCATTCCGCCGCCTTGCTGGCTTCGGCCCCAGCCTTGGCGCATGCCAGGCAAGCCGCACGCAGCCACTCGAGGATGGCATCGGTTCCCGTGCGAGCGGGAATCTCTTGCGCTGCTTGCGGGGATATCCGGTCCTCCTCGGCAAACTGGATTGCAGCATGATCGAGCGCCGAGAAATCGCTATTAATGTCCGACATCAGCTGGCGAATTCAGTTTCCGCAGCGAGGGCCTCGAACATGAAGCCAGAGCGGCCCGGTTTGGCCAATGGAATCCGAAGGTCCGGTTGGACGATGAATGTCGGGCAGGGCGCACTTTTCGCCAGAGCGCCGGCGACACTTCCGTAGGGCGCGCTGGCAAGGTTGGTCTGGCCATGGGAAGCGACCACAACAAGGTCGATTTCGAGGCGGGATGCGATCAGATTGAGCCGCTCGCACGTTTCGCTGTCGGTTCCGAAATACACGGTAGCGTCGATGCCTTGCCGCAGGAGCCTCAACTTCCATGTTTCGAGATAGTTGCGGGCGCGCGCGGAGGTATTGCTCCTATCGGAACCGGCCTGTGTTTCGAGTGAGGGCAACTCGGCGGTTGGAGAAACAATGTGCGCCAGGATCACTTGCGCTTCTAGCGACTGGGCAAGCCTTGTGACAACCGGCAGCACGCTCTCGGAATTGGGCGATCCATCAAGCGGCACCAGAAGTCTGCGGTACTCGGCCGAACATTTCCTTTCGCGTCCCGAAGGAAGTAGAAGCATGGATGCTGCGCCGCTTGTCAGCAGCCGGTCGGCGGTGGTGCCCAGGCCTGAATGTGGACCTCTCCCGCTATGCCGCGCGAGGACGAGGACCGACCCGCGATGACCCTCCGCCCAGTCTATCAGCCGTTCATGGGCGGTCCCCGGGAGAACAACGGGCAGCACATCCGAGACCGTCTCGCTTGCCTCCCCAATAAGCTCGCCTATGCCGTCGCGGCATTCGGTGAAGCGCAGGTTCCACTCGATCGGGTCGGCAGGAAGAACCCCATGCGGGGCCGTTTCAACGATCTGGGCAAAGCCAAGCTGCAGGTCGAGAGCTTTCGCGATTGCGCGCGCGTGCCGTGTCACTTCGAGGCGGTTCATGTCTTCGTCCAGACAAGCAAGAATTTGCGGCGCTTGGCTAGAAAAGCGGGTGCGTTCGTCTCCAACCGGCGACCTCAGCACCGTGCTGGCACGTGATCGGGTATTCGTCGACATGGCAGTACGCTCCGGCATCATCGTTTCGCCCAGGCAATCATGCCTGGTGCCCCCGCGAATGGATTTTATGGCACATCGGCCATCAGACGCAGGAAGCACCGGCATGGTCTCACCAGCCTCATGCAGGGCAGCGAGACTTCTTCTCGAAAGCCGGCCGATCGGGGAAGGCCGACATATACTTGGACGCGAGCGGCACTGATCAATTACACCCGCACCATTGGTTCGCGTGCGGTCTCGCGTTCCAAGATCGAACCGGGATTATCGATCGGTGGAGGCTCTGGCCCGGCGGGGCATCTTGCTCACCAGACTGCGCGCAAGGGTCGATGCGCATTCGCCTCCAAACGAAGAGGCTCTGCCCTGTCAGGGCTGCGCAATGTGCGCCGGCGGCCCGCCTTGCTGCCGATCAATGTATTTCTCGGGGCGCTGATCGAAGCGCCGCACGCACTGAGCCGAGCAGAAGAAATAAGACCATCCCAAAAATTCACGGTGGGCCTCGACGGTCTCTAGCGGAATGCTACGCTGGCATACTGGATCGGTCACCTGCATCGTCAGAACGCCGTTCCATGTTCGCACCACACGCAATTGCAGTCCTGATGGTCGCAACTTGGGTCATGTAAGCCCCTGCGCAGGCGACGTTCTGCAGCGGGGAAGAGCATAGCGTGGAGAGATGATGCCGCATACAGCTTGTGCAGCCTCTCTCCCGTACTGGCTTGCATCAGTTTCGCTGTCACCCAATGGCGTCCTGTCGTTCCGATGCTGTTGAAGACAAAACGATTGACGATGCCCGCTTTCATTCTCGGTAAAAGCAAACGGCGCCACAATTGCTCATAGCTTCGATTTTCGAGGATGCTTTGTGCAGCGAGCGCGCCCGAAGTGATTGAATAGCGTAAACCAAACCCCGCAAGGGCATCTTGGAAACCAGCATGCTCGCCCGCAACCGGATGGCGCCCCTGGACTGCGCTTCTTGGGAGTCGCAGATTTCCATAACCGCCGAAGGCTTGTTCGTTACGCATCACGAGCCCGACTTTCTCCCGGAAGAAATCACAGGTTCGCTCGACAAATTCCTGTTGCCGTTTGAAGCCGCTAAAAAGACACGCTGCGATAGTCCCGCGGCCTTGATGGACGAGGAGATAGGCATAGCCTCGCGGTGCCAAACGGTCGTCGAAGGCAATGTAAGCTCCATCTTCACACTCGGTTTCGAATACATATCCCGAGGCGATAATATCGGCTTTGCGCGGTCCCCCGGCGAGGATCGTTTCTCCCTCGGTTTCGCGAACGCGACTCCCGAAATGGACCCGCACACCAAGCGCCTCTGCCTGCTTGAGGAGCCCATACTCGAGGCTTTGCACCGATCCGCCGCGCTCAACGAGATAATAGAGTGGGCGGCGCGCTGAAATCTCGTGCCGCCGTCCGCGCGCATCGAAACCCGTGCCTGTCCGGACTGGATGGGCCAGGAAGTTGATATCGATCCCCCAGCTTTGGAGTTCGCACAGCGTATCCTCGTCGCAGCTCCAGTTTTCAAGGCCCTGGAAATCGCCGTGAAACCGCGCCCCGACGTGGCGGTGCCATTCGTGAAGCTCGACATCCCTTCCGCCTTTGGCGAGCACGATCGCCGCGGCGAGACCCGCCGGACCTGCGCCGACCACTGTAACGGCTGCGCTCATTAGGTCAGGTCAGTCGCGAACCGCGCCCCGGCAGGAATGGAGCAAGTTATTGTCACCTCCCTGGCTTGGCGGAGACGAGCGTGCGAAACTTCGGGAAAAACCGGGGAACGCGTGCTGCGTACTGACGATAGCGTTCGCCGAACTCGGCGAGTGCCTCTCGCTCCTCCCGCAGCGACAGCCGCCAGTACATGAGGAGGAGGATCGGGAACATGGCCAGCGTAAGTATGGTCGGCCACTGAACCAGAAAGCCCAGCATGATGAGGACGAAACCGACATATTGCGGGTGGCGGATGCGAGCATAAGGTCCTTCGGTTGCAAGTGCCCCCCCCTTCTGTGCCTGATAGAGCACGCGCCACGCGGCCGACAAAAGGATGAAACCACCTCCGATCAATCCAAAACTGAGGAGGTGGAACGGACCGAAATGCGGATTGCCGCGCCAGCCAAACAGCATTTCGAGCAAATGACCGGAATCGTGCGCGAACCAGTCAACCGACGGATAATTGCTCTGCAGCCATCCGGACAGGAAGTAGATGGTAAGCGGGAAGCCGTACATCTCGGTGAAAAGCGCCACGAGAAAGGCGCTGAACGCCCCAAAGGAGCGCCAATCGCGGCCCGATTTCGGCTTGAAAAAGCTGAACGCAAAAAGAATGAAGATCGCCGAGTTGAAGGCGACCAATATCCAAAGTCCGTATGCGGAATCGTGCATCGTCAGCGCACTCCTCTTTCGTTGCCCGGCCGGTCATTAGCCGCATAGCGGGAGGCAGTTTTCTTGGACGCGCTATCGGTTGTCTGGTCATGTGCGCCATGGTGCCCGGAAGGTGGTGTATCGGCCTGGCCATGCCCGCCGTGTCCGCCATGCCCACCGTGCATGAAGAGGTGGATGCCCACGCAAAACGCCAGGATCAATCCGAGCAGATAATAGTCGCCGGGGATATGGGCCTGATGCTCGAACAGCAGCAGAAACCCGGCGGCGAGAAGAAACACGATCACCGTTATTCCCGCGCGCGTTCCAAAAAATGGCCGATCCGGACCACTTGTCCCCTTTCGCATAGTTATTCCTCCATCGCAGCGCCGCGCCTCGTTTGGCGGCGCTTCAAGAAGTAGACGCAGAGGCGGCCGCGTTCTTACAGAGAGGCTTTCTTATGGTGCCCGAAACCACCCACGCCGGACTTGGAAGTGTAAGTTGATCACCGACCGCTCGTCTTTGGGAACACAATCATTCAAGACCTGAGAGGCGGTATGACCCAGAGACAACGAGGAAAATCAGCGCGTCACGAACTTGGTTTGCGTGCATTGAAGCCGGCCTTGCGCGCCGTCGTGAAGGCTGGTCGACTTACAGTCATCGGTGCTCACGCGACGCGACTGGTCATCGATTCGGGTGCACCAGGGCCCTCGGTTGCGATCAAGCTTCATAGCGCTGCGCTGCCGTTCAAGCTTCTCTCGCGCCCCTCGCTTGCGCTCGGCGAGGCCTATATGGATGGGTCCCTCACTGTGGAGGGCGGATCCATTCGCGATCTCCTTGCAATTGTTACTTCCGGGCTCGACGGACTTGATGAATTGCCGATCGAACGCCTCCGCGCACCGCTCGCGCGCATAGCCACCCGTCTCACAGGCAACCGGCGCCGTAAAGCGGCCAGAAACGTCGCGCGTCATTACGACCTTTCGAACGAGTTCTATGCACTCTTCCTCGACGAAGACTGGCAATACTCGTGTGCCTATTTTTGCGAAGGTTGTTCCTCGCTAGAGGACGCTCAAGCCGCAAAGCGCTCCCATATTGGTCAAAAGCTGATGGTAGGTGAAGGCATGAGCGTCCTTGACATTGGCTGTGGCTGGGGCGGCCTCGCGATCGAATTGGCAAAGCAGGGCGCGGCCGAAGTGTTAGGCATCAGCCTTTCGCAAGAGCAACTGACGCTGGCGCGCCAGCGCGCCGAGGAGGCTGGGTTTGCAGAAGAGGCGCGGTTCGATTTCTGCGACTACCGCGACCTTCAGGGTGAATTCGATCGTATTGTCTCGGTAGGCATGTTCGAACATGTCGGTCCCGCCAGCTACGGGTCCTTTTTCAGAGCCATCGAAGAGCATCTTGCTCCGGACGGGGTCGCCGTCGTCCACTCGATCGGGAGAATGGCTCCCCCGGGCGGAAAGGATCCCTGGGTCGACAAGTACATCTTTCCCGGCGGCTACATCCCGTCGCTGTCAGAGACCCTGTCCGTCGTCGAGCGCATGGGCCTGTGGGTTACCGATATCGAGATCCTGAGGCTGCACTATGCGGAAACGCTGGCGCATTGGTACGAGCGCTTTCAATCGCGCCGCGAAAAGGCGCTCGAACTCTTCGACGAGCGCTTCTGCCGGATGTGGGAGTATTATCTCGCCGCCTGCGAAATGATGTTTCGCAATGGCAATCTTATGCTTTTCCAGCTCCAGCTTGCGCACAAGCGGGACGCGGTCCCGCTGACGCGTGAATATCTCTACGCCCCACGCGATCAAAGCGCCGTGCCGCGCGATGCAGGCGGGAACCATTTGCGCTGCAGCTGCTCAGCTCGCTCGCGTTTGCTTGGGACGTCGAACTCCGAAGGGGTTCCACCGATGCGCTACGATGGTTCGTCGACCAGCTGAGGTTGAACGGCAGAACAAAGGCACGTCCGGTAAGAGTCGAGCCGCTTGTGAGGGTGCAATTCGCAAGCGGTTGCGAAGCACAGCATCTGCGGTGCTGCCAGCGATGCGAAATTAATTGCTGATCGAAAGCATTTGTACGACCCGTCTGCGTAGTATCGCCGAGCCAACGGTTCGAAACGAACCCACGCTTCGGATCGCGCCCATCCGTGCCGTGCCTGTTCTGGCATTTGAACTGCTCGCACGAGCCGCGGCAGATTGCCTCAGCGGCGCTCTCCCATCAGGCGAAGCAGGAACAGGAACAGATTGATGAAATCGAGATAGAGCGTCAGGGCGCCCAGTACGATGGCCTTGCCGCGAAACTCGGTCTGCCCGACCTGGAAATAGATGTTTCTGATCTTCTGCGTGTCATAGGCAGTCAGGCCCGCGAAGATAAGCACGCCCAGACCGCTGACAATCAGGTCCATTGTCGAGGATTGGAGGAACATATTGACGACCAGGGCAACGAGCAGGCCGACAACCCCCATGATCAAAAAGGCGCCCCAGGCCGATAGATCTTTCTTGGTTGTATATCCCCACAGGCTCAGGCCGCCAAAGGCAGAGGCGGCGGCGAAAAAGGTCCGGGCGATGCTCACCCCGGTATAGGCGAGGAATACGGTCGATAGCGACACGCCCATGAGTGCCGCATAGCTCCAGAACAGCGTTTTCGCGGTCCTTTCCGAGAAACGATTGATCCCAAATCCCAAGGCAAAGACAATGGCCAGGGGTGCAAAGATGGCGATCCAGCCCAGCACCGTTGGCGCGCCGGTAGCGGAAAAGAAGATCTCGCGAATGCTGGCGGTATTCGCGACCCAAAGTCCGACGATACCGGTAAGAAGCAATCCGCTCGTCATGTAATTATAGACGCCGAGCATGTATGATCGCAGCCCCGCGTCAAACGTCCCCGAGGGAACCGATTGAGGGGTAGAGGCGCGATCAAAGCTTGTCGCGGATCGGTGGTCTTCCATAAGAAGAATTCCCTTTCTTGCGCGGATCGGCACCTCGCGGCCCGATCGTTAGTCGTGGGTATAGGTAAAGTGCGCCGTGACGGCGGGGACCCGGTGCATTCTTGGCGGCGTATTCTTGGACGGGGAGGATTGCATATGCGGGGGGCGTTCGACCTCGATCCCGATCCGGTATTTGATGCCGCGTTGGAATGTCGTGAAACCACCGAAAGTGAGCGCGCCGGCGACGGTCATGGGTTCCAGACGGATCGTTCGCTGCAAACCGCCGGGCTCGGTGATATGCGCCCTGACCTTCGCATCGGTTATCCGGGCGCCGGAAGCCTCGTCGAAAACGGCCGCAACGATATGCATGCTGTGCGAACCGGCGGGCACGCCGCCGTGCATCCTCGCTTCGGGGTGGCTCTTGGCGTGGCCGCGCACTGTCGCGGCAGGCACCACGCCCAGATACATCACTAACCCGTCCGCGGTCCTGACACCATCGACCACCCCTGCGTGACTGTTGGTCGGCGCCATGACCGCTGCGAACATACCTGCCGCTGCAACCAGCGCGATTGCTGACCGAATGTGTTTCGAAATCATATCGGGCTCCATTTGCGTGAAAGGTAAGACGCATGGGGAGGACGGAAATTACATCGCGCGGGCGAGCGGCATCGGGACTGCGGGGTCCGGAAAACGCGGTATCGCTCTTGCCCGCCTGCGCCAAGACGCGCTTGGGTCTCATGTTACAAGCGATGGACGTTCGCGCCCGAGGCGTGCCGGAATTTCGGCCAGACTGCCTGCGGCAAACGAAAGGTCGTTCAGTACTTTTCGGGCGTCTTTATCGTGCAACCACGCACGGGCCTCATACCGCTCCAGATAAATCCGCAATGTCGCACCCCCCGTTCCCGTGCCGGAGAGGCGGTAGACGATGCGAGAGCCGTCTTCGAGCAGGACCCTGATGCCCTGGCGTTCGGCCACGCTGCGGTCGACCGGATCGGTATAGCTGAAATCGTCGGCCGTGCTGACTATCGACCCGGCGAGCCGCTTGCCAGCCATGTCGCCGACCTGATCGCGCAAGGCGTCCATCAGCGAGTTCGCCGCGGCGGCGTCCACAGCTTCATAGTCGTGCCGCGCATAGAAATGACGCCCGTAGCGATCCCAATGATCCTTAATGATGCGGTGTACAGGCATGCCGCGAACGGCGATGATCGTGAGCCAGAACAACACCGCCCACAGGCCATCCTTTTCCCGGACATGGTCGGACCCGGCCCCGAAACTTTCTTCGCCGCACAGCGTGATCCTGCCGGCGTCGAGCAGATTGCCGAAAAACTTCCACCCGGTCGGCGTTTCGAAACAGGGAACGCCGAGCTCTTGCGCGACACGGTCGAGCGCGCGGCTCGTCGGCATGGAGCGCGCGACGCCGGCGAGACCGCCGCTGTAGCCCGGGACGACATGCGCATTTGCCGCTAGCACGGCGAGACTGTCGCTTGGCGTCACGAACATTTTGCGACCCAGGATCATGTTGCGATCCCCGTCGCCATCCGAGGCGGCAGCAAAATTCACGGCGTCCTGCCCGAACATGAAGTCGACCAGGTTCCGGCTCCGCCCAAGATTTGGGTCCGGTTTCGCCCCGCCAAAATCCGGCAAGGGCTTTCCATTGATGACGGTTCCGACCGGCGCCCCGAGGCGCTCCTCGAGGATTGCTCGCGCATAAGGTCCGGTGATCGCGTGCATCGCGTCGAACCGCATTTTGAAACTGGTGCTCGTCAGCAATTCGGCGAGGCGCTCGAAATCGAACAGCGTCTCCATAAGTTCCGCGTAGTCCGACACCGGATCCACCACCTCGACCTCGGTCTCGCCAAGCGAGACCTTACCCAATCGATCGATGTCGATGTCGGGCTCGTCCACCAAGCGATAGGCGACTATCCGTTTGCTACGCGCGTAGATGGCCCGCGACAGAGTTTCCGAGGCAGGCCCTCCGTTCGCGGAGTTGTATTTGATCCCGAAATCACCTTCGGGTCCACCGGGATTATGGCTGGCCGAGAAGATCAAACCGCCACTTGCACCGCGCTTTCGGATAAGATGGGAAGCTGCCGGCGTGGACAGCAGGCCTGCTCGGCCAACGACGAGATGCTTGTAGCCATTCGCGGCCGCCATCCTGCTGGCTGTCTGGATAGCCTCGCGATTGAAGAAGCGGCCGTCTCCGCCGATGACAAGCGTCCGGTTCGCGCCTCCGCCGACCGTCTCAAAAATCGCCTGCAGGTAGTTCTCGAGATAATGCGGCTGCCTGAATATAGCCACCGGTTTTCGGAGCCCCGAAGTGCCTGGACGTTGATCATCGTAGGGGCGCGCGGGCATGGTCAGGACGTTCATCTGCGATCCTTGTAAAGCGGCGTTGAACCTAGAGCGGACGAGCGCTTTCCTGGAGTGCTCGCATTCACCGCGCTAAAGCCCCGCCAGTGCCAGCATTGCTGACGCGCCTTTTTCGGCCTCGTCGGCGTGCTGGCGCATCATCGCAAAGAGCTCACGGCCCAGCCCTTGCTCGTCCCGCGGCGGCAGGGCGGGTTCGCGGTCGTTCCAGTCTTTCTCGCTCACCAGGGCTTCGACCACGCCGTTATCCGCAGACAGCCGCACCACGTCGCCGTCGCGCAAGCGCGCGAGCGGACCACCAGCATGCGCTTCGGGCCAGACATGGATCGCCGCGGGCACCTTGCCCGAAGCCCCTGACATACGGCCGTCCGTGACAAGCCCGATGCTGAGTCCGCGGTCCTGAAGGACGCCCAGAGGTGGCATGAGCTTATGCAGTTCGGGCATCCCGTTCGCGCGCGGCCCCTGAAAGCGCACGACGATCACCATGTCGCGGTCGATCTCCCCCGCCTCGAATGCGCGTAGCACGTCATCCTGGTCCGGAAAAATCCGCGCCGGCGCCTCGATTGTCCAGCGTTCGGGGGCGACCGCGCTCGTCTTCATGACACAGCGACCGAGATTGCCGGTGAGGAGCCTTATCCCGCCATCGAGCGAAAACGGTGCCTGAGCGGTTCTCAAAATGCTTTCGTCGCGGCTTATTGTTGCACCGCTGCGCCATACAAGTTCATCACCATCTAATGCCGGCTGCTTTGCATAGGCACCGAGATCGTTCTTCCAGACGGTCAGGACATCTTGGTGAAGCAAACCTGCCTCGAGGAGTTCGCGGATGACAAAGGCCATTCCGCCTGCCGCTTGGAAGTCGTTCACATCGCCACCGCCATTCGGATAAATCCGCGCCAAGAGCGGAACGACCGTGCCCAACTCCTCAAAATCGCTCCAGTCGATCTCCAGGCCCGCCGCGCGGGCGATGGCCGGCAGATGAATGGTGTGGTTGGTCGAGCCGCCGGTTGCGAGCAGGCCCACGGCAGCATTGACGATCGCCTTTTCGTCGATGCAATGCGCTAGCGGACGGTAATCTTGGCCCTCAGATCCGATCTCGGTAATCCTGTGGACGGCAGCGCGCGTAAGTTGCTGCCGCAGCTTCGTGCCGGGATTGACAAACGCAGCGCCCGGCACGTGGAGGCCCATCACCTCCATCATCATCTGGTTGGAATTGGCGGTGCCGTAAAATGTGCAGGTGCCAGGGGCATGATAGGAGGCGCTCTCGGCTTCGAGCAGCTTGTCATGCCCGATCTTTCCTTCGGCGAAGAGCTGGCGGATGCGCGCCTTTTCCCGGTTTGGGAGCCCTGACGGCATCGGCCCGGCGGGCACGAGGATCGCAGGCAGATGTCCGAAACGGAGCATGCCGATCAACAAGCCAGGCACGATCTTGTCGCAAATGCCGAGGAGGAGCGCACCTTCGAACATCGCGTGACTGAGCCCTACCGCGGTGGCGAGCGCGATTGTATCGCGGCTGAACAGCGAGAGCTCCATGCCGTCCTGGCCCTGGGTGACGCCGTCGCACATCGCCGGTGCGCCGCCCGCGATCTGCGCTGTCGCGCCGACCTCGCGGGCAAAAATCTTGATTTGTTCGGGATAGCGATAATAGGGCGCATGCGCGGAGAGCATATCGTTATAGGCGGTGACCACTCCGATGTTGATCGCATGGGCGCCCGCGATGGTCTGCTTGTCCTCGCCCGAAGCGGCAAATGCGTGCGCCAGATTGCTGCAAGAAAGCGCGCTTCGTCGCGGGCCGGCATCCCGCTGACGGTCAATGAAGGCGAGATAGGCGTCGCGTCGCCGCTTCGAACGGTTGGCAATACGGGCAGTAACGGCTTCGACGACAGGGTTCATGCGCGGTCCCTCCGGGACGTTTGGGGAATGCCACTAGCCGTGGCGTGTGCTGCCTGGCTGTGCATTTGCCTCATGGTTGTTGCTCGCTTTGACGGCGCGATTGGATGAGGATTTGAATGGTCAGCAGGAGGGCCGCTGCGAGGATGATGGCTGCCGGGAGGGGAATATCGCCAAGCACGCGCGGACCCCGATTGGCCACCATCAGCGCTGCCGAGGCGAGGTAGCTGCCGAGCGCGGCGATCGACAAGGCGACCTGCCTGACAGCATGGTCAAGCCTGTTTCCAGGGGCGAGAGATCCGCTCGGATGCCCTGCCGTCCCGGCGGAAACCCTTTGTAGCCACCCGGCGCCGATTGCGGGCGCCCGCCGGACCAATCGGGCGATTTCCCATTCGAGCCGGGGGGTATGGAGATTGCCGATAGCCGCGCTGCGTCGCTCCGCGAGCAAGCGGTTTCCGGTCGCCTGCAACACAAGCAGCAGATCCGCCTCGGGGTCGAGCTTCCGCAATGTACTTTCTGCCGTGAACACAGTGCGGACCAAGGCGGCCAGATGCGGCGGCAAGCTGAGTGTCCTGTGCCCCGACAACCGTCCGATATCGATCATGGTCTTGGCAAGAGACCATTCCGACATGGCAGCGCCCCGCAACTCCGCCAGGATACCGTCCACGCCCCGGGTAAGTGCCGCGCGGTCGGCAGTGACCGAAAGGAGACCGAGGTCGATCGCCGCATCGGTGAGCCATTCGGAATCGAGGTAAATGAACGCTGCCACAAAACCGAGCAGAGCCTCGCGGGTGCCAATGTCGAGCCTGCCGACAGCTCCGAAATCGTGCACGCACAGACGCCCGTCCGACATGATCAGCAAATTGCCCGGATGCGGGTCGGCATGAAAGGCACCAAGAACGAAAAACTGTTGCAGATAGAAATCGATGAAAGTCTCGGTGAGCGTATTGCCGCGCTCGATGGCCTCGCGCTCATCCAGCGGGGTGCCCATGCTGCGCTCCTGCGTAATGACGGAGGCGTCCGACATCTCGTCGACGACATCGGGAATGTAAACCGTCTCAGAATCAGCGAAAGCGCGGGCGAACAGGCGGATGTTGCGCGCTTCCTGCCGGAAATCGGTTTCCCTTTTCAGATTGTGCGAAAGCTCCTTCGCCAGTGCCGCCGCGCGGTGACGTCTCAGCGCAGGTATGACATGCTGAAACAGGTGCACCAATATGAGCAGAATGCGCATATCTCTTGCAATTTGCTCGCCCACTCCGGGCCGGAGGACCTTGACGACCACTTCGCGTCCGTCATGCAGCTTTGCGGCGTGGACCTGGGCTACCGAGCCCGCGGCCAGAGGGTCGCGTTCAAAACTGGCAAAGGCCGTTGCTGTGTTCGCGGCCAATGACTGCTCGATGATCCTTACCGCTGCATCGGCAGGGAAAGGAGCGGCCTTGCTTTGCAGGTTCGAGAGGCTCGCGGCCCAGTTCGCATCGAGGATATCGCGGCGCTCGCTCAGCGCCTGACCGAGCTTGGTGAAGGTCGGGCCGAGATTTTCGAGACGCCGCGTGGTCCTTTGCGGAAGCGTGGTCATGCGCCGACCGAACCCCATCCGATTCAGCATCATTGCGCTCAGCACATCCAACAGGAGCCGGGTTGCTGTCCACATGATCTGAATTCCCCGGATTATCATAGCCCGCTCTGACCTCTTGTGTCCTCACCATGATTGGACGCTCGAAATGCGGGTGGATTACTGTGCGGGGCTGGCCTGAGAAGGAGAACCCGCGCGGCGAAGTTGCTTCACTGACCGAGGGGTATTGCCGCCCAAGGTCTGCTCGCCGGTAGCGGCGTTTGTAATCAAGCGCTGCCAAAGGCGTCCATTCTCTACGCATTGACGATATTATTCGCGGCCGCGTCGATCGGTCGCGTTTGCAAAGACTGGAGCCGGGGAGACCCCATGAAATATGCGGAAATGATGGCGCAGCTTGTGGGTGGTGCCGGTTTTGTAGCGGCCCTCGACCAGTCCGGCGGCTCGACACCTGCTGCCCTTCAGGCCTTCGGCATCGACGCGGACCGGTATTCCGGCGAGGACGAGATGTTCGCGCTTATCCATGGATTGCGCGTGCGGATCATGAAAGCCCCATGCATCGATGGGCGAAGGGTGCTTGGCGTCATCCTTTTCGAGCGCACTATGGATGCGCAGATTGACACCGTACCGGTGCCAGAGTTTCTCTGGCGGCGGGGGATCGTGTCCTTCGTCAAGATCGACCAAGGGTTGGAGAAAGACACAGGCGGCGTCCAGCTCATGAAACCCATGCCGGATCTCGAAAGCCTGCTGTCCCGGGCGCGCTCAAGGGCCGTTTTTGGCACCAAGATGCGTTCGGTGATCAACGTCGCATCGCACCAGGGGATCGGCGACGTCGTGCGCCAGCAATTCGAGCTGGCCAACCATGTCCTCGACCAGCGACTTGTGCCGATTATCGAACCGGAAGTGAATATCGCAAGTGCAACGCGCCAAGAGTGCGAGAGTATCCTTCTTGCCGAACTCAGTAATGCGCTCGATGGGCAAGCCTATGGCCGCCGTGTGGTACTGAAACTCTCGCTGCCGGTTTCGGACGGGCTTTACGCGCCCCTCGTTGCCCATCCCAGCTGCGCGCGGGTGCTCGCCCTTTCGGGTGGGCTCTCCCAGGATGCCGCTTGCGCCGCGCTCGAAAGAAACCGCGGGATGATCGCGAGCTTCAGCCGGGCTCTGTTGCAGGATTTGCGGGCGCACATGCAAGATCAGGAATTCAACGATGTGCTCGGGCGCGCCGTCGAGCGCATCTACCGGGCTTCGACAGTCAAGCGTTTGGCCGATCGATAAGACGCCGCCAGTCCAACACTAGCCTAGATCCCTTATGCCTATTCTGCTCTAGTGCGCGAGAATCATCGGGATCGGGCTGTGCAGGATCATCTCCCGGGTGACCCCACCGAGTATGGTTTCCCGGATACGCGAGTGCCCATAGGCGCCGAGCACGATGTAAGCCGCCCCAACATCGTTCGCCGCAGCCACCAACGCTTCAGAGATCGATGCATCTTCGGCGGGTTGCCGCCGGGTCTGCGCTTCGATGCCGTGTCGTGCAAGATATTGCGCAAGTTCGTCCGGCGACGAACCTTCTTTGTCCTCGCTGACGGTTACGATGTGGACCTCAGCAGCATCGCGCAAGAGTGATCGGCTCAAGCGAACGGCATGCCCGGCTTCGGCGGATCCATTCCACGCAATGATCGCATTCCCCCTGGGCGCGAACCGCTTTCCGCCGAGCGGTACGACGAGCGAAGGAGACTGGATATGAACGACAAGATCGGCGACGAGCGGCGCGGCTCGCGGCAGGACGGCATCTTTCTGCTCAGGCTGACTAATGACCACCAGATCGGCCAGCGTCGCGTGCGCAGCCAGCGCCTGTCCTGCGGAACCCTCGACGCGGCGCCATTCCCACTCAACGCCTTCTTGCGCCAGGCGGCTCTCGATCAATTGGCGATCTTCATTTTCCGCATCGCGAACCGATTGCAACGCTTCGGGCGAAATATAGCTTGCACCATACGGATCACCGATAAAAACATAGGAATTCCAGCTTGTGGCTTGCAGACAGATGAGGAGGCCCTTGTGATCTCGCACGAGATCGATCGCCGCAGCCAGGCGGCTGTCCTGTCCGGCGTCGCGATTGACGTGCAGCAGCACTGTTTTCATTTGTCTCATTCCCTTCCTGTAACCTTGCGAGCTTCGGCAAGCCGCCCGGCGCTCCGCTGGCGTGACGCATATCAGGCCACTCTTGGCAGATGCCTTGCGTTCGCCCCTGCTGGACCTGATCCAAAAGGACGCCGGAAGCCCGCGCGACTTACACTTTTCGGCGGCGCCTTTCGCTATCTCATTGCTGCTATGTAAGCCTTCGCGCGCCATTCCGTCCCTAATGGAGGGAAGCGCGCGCGGTTGAGCCGCGACTTCGCCCCATTCCTGCAGCAAGGAGCAATAGTCGCATGTCGGTTCCGCAAACCCTCGATGATCTGGGCGAAATCGCTGGCCAAATTGCGCTGGTCCGGGTCGACTTCAATGTACCAATCGGAAACGACGGCGCGGTCGGTGATGATACGCGCTTGCGAGCGAGCTTGCCAACGGTGATGGCGCTCAGAAGGCGCGGCGCGGTAATCCTTTTGCTCTCGCATCTTGGTCGTCCCAAAGGAAAACCGAACGCGGCATTCTCGCTCGCGCCGGTTGCCAAAACCTACAGCTCCCTGCTCGGAGACGAGGTTCATTTTCTCGAAGACTGGACTGGCCCGGGAGCGCAGCGCGCGGTTTCCGAGCTAGAGGCGGGCGATGTTGCCTTACTGGAAAACACCCGCTTCTACGCAGGCGAAGAAAGCAACGATCCCGAGCTTGCAAGCGCGATGGCCGACCTTGCGGATTTTTATGTCAACGATGCGTTCTCGGCCTCACACCGGGCGCATGCATCCACGGTGGGAGTGGCAAGACTGCTGCCGAGCTATATGGGCCGCGCCCTGGAAGACGAGATCGGGGCGTTGCAATCGGCGACCGGGCTCGGGCGGCGCCCTTCCACCGCGATTATCGGCGGCGCCAAGATCTCGAGCAAGCTCAACGTCCTCGAGCAGCTCAGCACGAAGGTGGATAACCTCATCATCGGCGGAGCGATGGCGAACACCTTTCTTGCCGCGCTGAACAAGCCAATCGGCAGATCGCTCGCCGAGCGGAACCTCGAGGATGCAGCGCTACGAATTCTGAAGAGTGCCAGTCAGGGAAAGTGCCAGATCCATCTGCCCCAGGACGTCATGGTAGGCAGGGAACTGACGCCGCATCCCCTTTCGCTGCGCACGGCCCTGGTCGAAGATGTCGCCGCCGATGAGATGATCCTTGATCTGGGGCCTCTCACTGTCGCGAAAACTCTGGACGTGCTGCGATCCTCGCAGCTGCTCATCTGGAATGGCCCGCTCGGTGCATTCGAGACGCCTCCTTTCGAGACATCGACTTTTGCGATCGCCCAGGCGGCCGCCGAGCTGACACGAAAGGGATCGCTGACCTCGCTTGCCGGTGGCGGTGACACAGTTGCGGCCCTCAACAACAGCGGTCTGACTGCGGACCTCACCCACGTGTCGACTGGAGGCGGCGCATTTCTCGAATGGGTAGCTGGCATCGCGCTGCCCGGTCTGCAGGTCCTTACCTGACTGGGCCTTGAGCGGTATCTGGGTTCGGCGATCTTCCAGCGGGATAGATGTCGAAACGGGACTGCGGCGAGCAACGGTGCTGACAAGGACGGCGGGACGGAAGGCGTGCGCCGGCGCGATTTTATCCATATCGCGCCCGTTGCGTTCGCGGGAACCGGTGCCGCAGCAGCCGTCTGGCCGCTTATCGACAGCATGAACCCATCGGCCGACGTGGTTGCACAAGCTACGATCGAAGTCGATTTGCAACCGATTGAGCCAGGTCAACGTATCACTGTGAGCTGGCGCGAGCAGCCGGTATTCATCGTGCGGCGCACAGCTGAAGAGATCGCGCGAGCCAGAGCCGACGATGCCTCTTCAGGGCTGATCGATCCAGAGACGGACGCTGCGCGCGTGCAGCGACCAGAGTGGCTTGTGGTGGTGGGCGTCTGCACGCATCTTGGCTGCATTCCGTTGGGACAGGGAGTGGGTGAAAATCGCGGAAGATATGGGGGATGGTTTTGTCCCTGCCACGGGTCAATATACGACAACTCCGGACGCGTGCGGAAAGGGCCGGCACCGAAGAACTTGGTCGTTCCGCAATACGTGATCAGCGACGATCTAAAGCTCTCGATCGGCTGATGAACTTGGGGGTGAGCCGGGCCGCCTCGAATGCGAGCAAGAAATGCACCGACGACATCGGGGAACTTCGGAACTATGCAAAGTGCCCCGCATGCCAGGCAATGCACTTACACCTTTAGAGAATGCCCACCGTCCGTAGCCCCTTTTTCTCCAGTCTGCCTGCGCTGGTGCCGAGACGAGCGCGGACCAGGCTGAAAACCCTGAGCATCAATCCCCTTCGGTGAAACCATAGCAGCCAGCTCACCCTTCTTAAAAACTAGCGCACCGGCTCGCCCATTGGGGGGGAGGGTGAGACGGCGGTGTCTCTACGCAGAAAGAACATCAGGACGATCACGCTCATCGCCGCGGCAAAGAAGCACCAGACCGATATGAACCAAGTGAGATAGAACGCGCCTGCCGCAAGAAAGGAGACGATTGCTCCGACCCCAAACCAGTTGACCCAGCGATGGCTGGATAGCAGCGGGCTGACACAGGTGCCCAAGACATACAGTGTCATAACGATGCCAACGTAGAAGTGGGGGGATTCGTAGTCGATATGACCGTCGCCGGCTGTCGCGACGATTGGCAAGCGGATAAGGAAATAGAGCAAGTAGAGCCCAACCAGGGTTCCGCCAATCGCCGTCGCCATGAGGGCCTTTCGGCGCCAGGCTACCCTCTCGAGCATATAAACCGCCACCGGGACATAGATCGGCCACAGAACATGCGAAAAGATCGAATAGAGATAGGTCAGAACTGTCTTCAGCACCGGCGCCTTGTCAGGAAATGTCAGCCAAAGTGCGCCCTCGATCAATTGCTGGACGCCAAACAGAATCGGAATCAGCGCGTAGGGTCTCTCGCCGCTGTTGCGCGCCATTCGCATTGTGAAGGCACCGGTTGCCAACAGCACGGTGCCGGCGGCGAAACTCGCTGTGGCGGAAAAACACATACAATCTAACCTCGCTGATTGGACGCCCGAATATTTCTTCGTGCACCCATATTACACACGGGCCAAGTACCAAGCTTGCCGTGCGCTGTAAGTATGATTTCAGCTCGACCATGGTCTCGCTCGCAAGTACGGACGTTTGTGCACCGCGAGGTTTACAAGGCCCAGGGGAAAAACGGCACACCGTACGCAGTAGCACTGCTGTGTTTTGGGAAAAAGTGCAATAAAATCAGTGCGCGAAACGCTCAAAGTGCTCGGCAGAGAGGGCGCTGTTGAATGCCGTGCGGTCCCCGCAAATGACAGTATTTCCAAGGGTTCTGGGGGCAGTTTGCATGAGGGCGAATGCCATATGGTCCCCAAGCGTCGAATGTCTGCGCGCAGAGCGCTTCTCGATGGCAATTTTGCCCGCCGAGAACTGCCGCTGCGCGAACGCGAATACTGCATCTGGGACACTGAGCTTGCGGGCTTTGGATTGCGCGTAAGGCCGAGCGGCAACTACTTTTGGTTCGTTCGCTTACGCCATCGCGGGAAGCATCGCCGCATCACCCTTGGCCGGACCGACGAGCTTGAGGCGGGGCTGGCAAGGGCGCAGGCCCGCCGCATTCTTGCGGAAGCCGCGCTTGATGGTTTGCCCAAACGCGCAGTGGTCAAGGCCACCCCGACGATGACCGATTTCGTTGAGGCCTATTGGGATGATCTTTCGCGCGTCTGGAAGCCCTCGACCACCAAGCGGAACTGGGACGCTTGGCGGCTCACCATCAAGCCTACGTTTGGCGACACGCGCGTGGCGGACATCCTCCCACCAGACATCCACCGCTGGCGCGATGGATGCGCGGGAGAGAGCGAGGTGAAGTTCAACCGCGCCGTCCCCGTGCTCTCCGCGCTGTTCAAGTATGCCGAAGCGCTCAAGATGCGTCGGCCAGGTTCGAACCCCTGCCGAGGGATGCCACGATACAAGCGGCAAAGCGTCGAGCGCTATTTGACACCAGCCGAATATCGCCGGATCGGGGCAGCTTTGCGTGAGGCCGAGGCAGACCGACCGGCAGAGGTCGCAATCGCTCGCCTACTATTGTTTACCGGCGCACGCGTTGGTGAGATCAAGAATCTGCGCTGGGAGTGGGTGAAACCCCCACGACTTGTGCTGCCAGATAGCAAGACCGGCCCCAAGGTGATTTGGCTCAACACGCAGGCCCAGGATGTCCTTGCCGGGATCGAGCGGCGCGATGACAGCGCTCTCGTTTTTCCGAACCGGACCGGAAAATGTCCGCTGAACTTCGATACCTGGTGGTACAACTTCCGGCGGCGCTGCGCTTTGCCCGACGTTCGCATCCATGATCTGCGCCACAGCTTCGCCTCGACCGCGATCATGGACAACGTGCCGCTATCGACCATTGGCAAGCTGCTTGGCCACAAGCTGGTCGAGACGACCGCAAAATATGCTCACCTGTCCGATGACGTGATCGGCGAAGCCGCCGAGCGGGTTTCCGGCTCGCTGGCGCAAGCGATTGGCATCAGGCCATGACCGCCGCCAGTCTAAAGAAGATTGTCGAGGAGGCGCTTGCCGAGGTCGGGGCAACCGTAAACTTCAAGCTCGTTCCTAAAGGCAAGGCGCGGACCACGACCTGGCTTGGTGTCGAGCACGGCTTTGGCATCCGGCATTATCCGAGCGGTCGAAACGTCTACATTGTGCAGACCCGCATGGCAGGTCGTATGCGCACGGTGACAATCGGGCCTGCATCGGTCCTTACCCGCTACCAGGCGCAGATGGTTGCACGCCGCGTCATCGCATACGCGCAGGTCGGTCGCGATCCGGCGACCGAACGCCAGCGCATCCGCTCCGCTCCTAGCTTCGCCGACTTCGTGACCGAGTATTGGGGTCGCTGGGCACCACGCTGGAAAGCATCGACCCTGGATACGCACACCGGCTACCGACGCCGCTATATTGATGACGCCTTCGCTGGCGTCTACATTGACGAACTGAACGAGGGTTACGTCACCAGCTGGTTTGCGGACCTCAACAATCGGACCGGGCCGGGAGCATCGAACCGGACTTTCGAAATCCTCAAGCACATGCTGAACAAGGCAGAGGAATGGGGCTACCGGCTCGAAAATACCAATCCATGCCGTTCTGTTCGACCCAATCGCAAGCGCCAGTGCGAGCGCTTCCTTTCGAACGAAGAACTAGCCCGTCTGGGTGCCGAGCTGGCGAAGCTGCGATCATCGGACGACCGCACTAAGCAGTGTGTGGGCGCGGCTATCACGCTCCTGCTGCTGACCGGCTGTCGGAAGAGCGAAATCCTCACGCTCGAATGGAGCGATATCAAGGGCAATCGCCTGCACCTGCGCGACAGCAAGACCGGCCCACGAACGGTCTGGCTCGGATCGGCAGCCCGCGAAGTGATCGCCGGGCTGCCACGCTTCGAGAGGGTTCCATACCCGTTCTGGAATTACAGCTACCGCAAGCCACTTCGCTGTGTGAACGGATTCTGGCGCAGGCTCAGAGACGAAGCAGGATTACCCGGCGTTCGCATCCACGACCTGCGCCACACCTTCGCGAGTCACGCGGCGATGAACAAAGAGACATTGCCGATGATCGGACGTCTCCTCGGGCACGCCAATGTTCAGACCACGGCCCGGTATGCGCACTTGGACGACAGGCATTTGCTCGAAGCGGCACAGCAGATCGGGGATGCGGTGGGCGCCCTTATGGACACGCACAGGTGTTAGCGCGCTAGAATATGTGGATAGCGCAGCAAAGTGCAGCACTATGCTGTATTCCGCTCCACCTTGCCAAGCTATCACGAAGACGGTACTGGGCTGGAACGTAAAGAGAACAAAGGGGCTACGATGGCTGACAAGATTCAAAGAATTTCGGTCAATCTGACTCCCAAGGAGGATGCTGAGCTTCGTCAATATGCTGACCGACTCCAAGTCTCTTGCTCTTGGGTGGCTCGGCAAGCGATCGTTCAATATCTCGAAGAACACGCTGGCCCACAAAGTGAGCTTCCGTTGGCCCGAACGACGGGAGGCGCGAAATGACCTCTGAACTCACGGCGATCGACTTGTTTTGTGGTGCGGGGGGCCTTTCCGAAGGACTCCGCCAAGCTGGTTTCCATGTGCTTGCTGGCAACGATTTCGATGAAGCAGCCGGGGCGACTTATGCTCGAACGCACAAGGAAGCACGCTTCCTCAAAGGACCGATTCAGAACCTAACCGTGGAAGACTTCTTGCGCGCGGCTCGATTGAAGCCCGGTCAGTTGAGCGTGCTCGCCGGAGGCCCACCGTGTCAGGCTTACAGTGTCTACAACCATCAACGAGGAATGCACGACGAGAGGAGCTTCCTGTTCAAGGAATACCTGCGCCTTGTTGATGGGTTGGCCCCCGAATGGGTAATCATGGAAAACGTCATGGGGCTGCTCTCGACCGGACAGGGTGCAGCAGTGCGAGCAATCACCGAGGGCTTCAAGTCACTTGGCTATGACATTGCATTCAAAGTTCTCAAAGCCGAGGAATATGGTGTGCCGCAGGAGAGACGCCGCATCGTCTTCATCGGCAATCGCATGGGAAAGCCTATCAACTTCCCGTCTGTGACGCACGGCCCTGAGTTGGAACCGCTAACAACCGTTTTCGATGCGATCTCCGATCTGCCAAGATTGAAGAACGGTGAGGCATGGCTCAATTCTCATTATGCCTCTGAACCAAGGTCAAGCTACCAAACTGAAATGCGGCGTGGGACGCCTGGCGTTCTCAATCATGCCGCCCCGCGCTTGGCGAAGGTCAATGAGCAGCGGATGCGTCATATTCCGCCGGGAGGGAGCTGGCGAGACATTCCAATAGAGTTGCTACCAGCAGGCATGAAGAAGGCACGGCGCTGCGATCACACCAAGCGATACGGACGGCTGGAATGGCATGGGTTGTCTTCGACAATCCTCACAAAGTGTGACATCCACTGGGGAGCATATATCCACCCAGACGATGATCGTTCTTTGACCGTGCGCGAGGCCGCCCGATTTCAGTCGTTCCCTGACTGGTTCGAGTTCGAAGGAAGTAGAACTGAGCAGTTCGTCCAAGTTGGGAATGCAGTGCCCCCACTTCTTGGGCGCGCGTTGGGCGAAGAAATTAAGAAAAGTATCTTGGGGCAGGCTGCCAAGCGTCGGCTTCGGGTCGCGGCTTAGCCACCCGCCTCAGTTCGATCTCATAAGATTGCCAAAAGGAGCCAGGGGCCTAAGGTCTCTGGCTTCTGACTTTTGCAGTAAGATCCAATGATTATTTCAAAGCTTAAAATTGATAATTTTCGCGGCATCACGGCGCTCGAAATCGATTTCGATCAGACGACGGTCGTTTTTGGTTCGAATAACACCGGCAAGTCGACAGTTCTGGCAGCTATACAAATGGTCCTAGGCAGGGCCGTGGGGCGCCGGTCAGCTGCTTTCTCGGAATATGATTTTCATTTGGACCAAGATGGCCAACCGACAGACGCGGCGCCGATTAAGATCGAGCTGACTTTCAAGGAAACTGAACCTGATGATTGGTCTGACGCGATGGTTCAGCAACTTGGACCAGTGGTGGGTATCGGAGGCGACGGTCTCCAAATTGTTACATTGCGCCTTAGTGGCCGGTACGACGAGGCAATCGGTTCGTTCGTCTCAGCATTTGATTTCCTAAACCCGAACGGCGATCCCCTGCCAGCTAATGCCTCCGCCCTGCGGCGCATTCAGCAGATTGTCCCTGCTTTTTATCTTGCGGCGCTCAGAGATGCGGCTCGCGAGTTTCGATCAAACGGGGCTTTTTGGGGACCCTTCGTCAAATCGCTAAAGATTGATCCCGATATAAGGGAAGAGATTGAAGCTGAAATTGCACAACTCAATCAGAGGGTTCTCGATGCACATACTGGCTTTGATGCCGTAAAGGCACGGCTTGGGCAATCTGCTCAGTTGGTGCCTCTTGGCGGAGCTGACGATCCTGTCAGCATCGATGCGTTACCCAGCCGAGTATTTGACATACTCGCGAGAACTCAAGTTTTGCTCTCAGGGGTATCAGGTGCGCGCCTTCCCCTCGCGCAGCACGGTGAGGGAACTCAGAGCTTGGCTGTAATTTGTCTTTTCGATGCATTTCTCGATGCTCGCCTGGTTGGTGAGTATGGCGAGGACGCTGTCCCCATCTTGACCCTAGAGGAGCCGGAAGCGCATCTGCACCCATCGGCGGTGCGTGCGGTCGGTCAGCTGATCTCCCGGTTGGGAGGGCAAAAAATCATCACTACCCATTCCGGAGACTTGCTTGCTTCCGTTCCATTGAAAAGCTTGCGGCGTCTGCGACGGGTCGGAAATGAGATCGACGTCTTCAAGATTGAGGACGGCATGATCGATGAGCCCACATTGAGTCGCTTGGACCATCAGATTCGACGTCTCCGTGGCTCCATACTTTTTGCACGGGTGTGGCTGTTGGTGGAGGGTGAAACCGATGAGGTCATTATCCAGGAGGCAGCACGTGTTGCAGGTATTGATCTCTTCGCCGCCGGCGTAGGTTGCTTCAAGTTTACCGAGCTCGGTATTGAACCGTATATTCGTTTGGCTGACGCCCTTGGAATTCACTGGATTTGCGTCTCAGACGGAGATCCAGCGGGTCAGGGCTACGCAAACACCGCAGTCGGGCTGCTTGGTGGCAAGCCTGCGCAGGATCACATCAGGACACTGCCAGCCTGGGATATGGAAACCTATCTTTGCATGAATGGATTTGGCGACATCTTTGAGGCCAGCGCTTCTCCTCAGAAGGTTGCGGCCAATCCAAATCCACATGCGCAGGGTACGCAAGAGTATTGGCAGCACCTGGTAAACAAACATCAACCCACTAAGGGGAAGCCGGTCCGCGCTACTCAGGTCGTGGATCGCCTCGATCAACAAGGCGCAGCGTCGATACCTCCATTCCTGGTGGACCTAGCCAATTTCGCCGTGGCCAAAGGGAGGGAAGGTCTATGAGCGAATTTCTCAGTTCATTGAATGAGCGGCAAGCCGCAGCAGTTTCTTGGCAGGACGGACCACTCTTGGTTCTCGCCGGTCCCGGCTCAGGTAAGACGACAGTTCTAACGAGACGCATCGGGCGCATGATCCAACAATCGCCGGATGATCATTATCGCGTTCTAGGATTGACCTTCACGAATAAAGCAGCAGCCGAAATGCGCGCGCGTATCGAAAAGCTGGCACCTGGCTCTGGCAATCGCGTCCTGTTGACCACTTTCCATTCGTTCGCAGGCGATCTTTTGCGTCAACACGGCCACCTGCTCGGCCTGAAACCGGACTTTACGATCCTGACTCAAGACGGCGAGCGAATAGGATTGTTAGACGAAGCCATCGCAGATGCCGGTCGATCTTTTGAGGTCTCGGAATTCAGCGGTGAACGACTACTGCCTTTGATCAACAGGTTACTTGAGAACGATGTTGGTGACGAGCGAGTTGAGAAGATCGTCGCGACGCTGCCGGAGGAACGACGAGCGTCGGTGAGCGCTGTTTATCGAGCTTACAAGGACAGGCTGATTGCGGCCAACAGCCTCGACTTCCCCTCGATGATTTCAGAAGCAGTGCGAGTGCTAAGGACGCATGCAGCCGTAGCGAAGCAAATCCGCCGCATCTATCGCTACGTTTGCGTCGACGAATTCCAAGACACCAATTTCGCGCAATACAGCTTGCTCATTTGTTTGGTGGCTTCTGACTCGAGAAACCTCTTCGTGGTCGCGGATGACGACCAGATAATCTACCAATGGAATGGGGCTAGCCCAGCGCGCCTTGAAGGTTTGAAGCGCGATTTCGAGATGACCGTGCTTCAGCTCCCCACGAATTATCGATGCCCACCAGCGGTCATCGATATCGCCAACAAACTTATCGCCAACAACTCCACGCGAACGGCAAACAAGGATCAGCTTCTTGCCGAAAAGCCCGCGACTGAAGATCAGGGACTCAATCTTTATCATTTTCCAGACTTTGAAAGTGAGGTCGCGTGGGTTGCTCAAGACATTTCGGCGAAATCGGCTTCAGAGAGAGAACGATGCGTAGTCCTTGCGCGGACACGAAAGACGCTCGAGCGAGCGGTCGAGCACCTAGGCAACAATGGTGTGACCGCTTATTTGGCAAACCGAAAAGATGAATTTGTAAGCGCCCCGCTGCGCTGGCTCCACGCTGCGCTGCGACTGGCCAATAGTTCAAATGATCGAGAGCAAACTCGTAGACTGACCAGAGCCTTTTTTGCACTGGAAGGACTGCAGATTGACCCGGCTGGTGTGACTTCTGCAGCCGAGGCATTCGAGGGTAGCGCTCTTCGTTCGTTTCTTAACTTGGCCCTTGAGCGCAACGAGCTTAGTGATCACACGCGGAAGTATCTCGTGTCCGCATTGCCACAATTGGTCGAGCGGCTCGATTTTCGATCATTCTGCGCATCCACCTTCGAATGGTTCGCAGGTTTGCCCGATCAACCATTCCTCGCTTCCTCAAACGACTTCTCCGAGTTCGAAGATGAGAAGAAAGTTTGGGAGGCCCTGGTCGCTGATATTGAGGCCCAGTTTGGAAAGGAAAGTGTGACGCTTCATATGCTCCTTCAGGAGCTTGACCTCCGATCAAAAACGCCGCCTCAGCCCAAGGAAGCAGTGCCATGTTTTACGATTCATGCCTCGAAAGGAATGGAGTTCGGGCATGTCTATTTGATCGCCATGGTCGAGGACCAGCTTCCGAGCTGGGCAGCAGTCAAGAAAGGGGCCGAAAGCCCCGAAATGCAGGAAGAGCGGCGAAACTGTTTCGTGGCGATCACTAGGACCGAAGATAGCCTAACTCTGACCTACTCCGACAAGGTATTTGGTTGGCAGAAGGCCCCCTCGCGTTTCCTCCGGGAGATGGGATTCCAAGTCTGAAGTCGATCAATCGGACGCCGTTCGCACGTCAAGTTTGTGCGCTTTAACTCCCCAAAGCGAGCTTGATTGCAGACGCATAGACATTCTGGTCGGGGAGATTCATTGGCGACGTAAATGCCGTAGCGACTTGATCCACGGTTGTCGTGAATTGGGCGTTGAACTCCAATGGTCGTTGCATCGTTGAGGGATCTACATCGCCAAGTTGGTAGGACCTGAAAGAAAGGGTACCTGGACCTACTGGATACTCGTGCAGGTTATTGCCCAATCTGTCTCTGATCTTTTGATAGACCTGCTCCGGGCAGACGAAAAACAGGCCTTTGGAGCACCGCGCCTCTCGACGCAGGACATGTCCCTTGTAGATCAGCTGAGGAAGAATGCGCTTGTTCACATTCTCCCAATTCATGCCAGACTTACTCCAGCCATCGAAGGTCTCTCCAGCAAAATAGGCGTCTGATTGATCCCTATAATTGCCCGTCGTGTCTATCGTTTGAACCTCCACGGCGGTAAATTCTTGGAGCTCGCCATCGGCATCGATGCGGGCCAATATCCAGTCAACGTAATATGCGCCACTCTTCGCCCCATCGGCTCGTTTAGGGCGAGGAAGGGGGAGTTCGCCTCCCCATCCTTTTCCAAAGGCAATGACCTCAGAACCGGTCAGCGACTCCGATCCTTTTCTTGCCCTTCCTTCAGCGGCGGTAATGAGTTCGATCTGCTGGCCGAAGACTTCGGCGGCTACTTCACGAAGCACGCGATAGTTCTCCGCATACAGACGATTTGGACAGCAGATTATTGGTTCACTTGTCGTCTGCCGAACGGAGCAGGCGCCGTGGTTTGGCTTAATGCAGGGGCTAACCGTGTAGGGGCATTGCTTTCCGGAAATGTATCCTGACGCAAGTGGCGAGAGTGGTGGAAATCCAAAAAACTCAACAATCTTCAGTGCCATCGCGCGGGTCCCCTCTGCAGACCCTTATCGCAAGATTTCGCGGCGCGAAAGGCGCGGGAATTTCGTTCGTCGCGTGTGGGTGAGGTCGCGGAGAAATTGCTCAACCACGGACCGAGTTGATTGCATGCTCGTGAATGCTATTTGGTCCCCATTCCGGAACAATGAGCAAAATCCAGGGCCAATCCGGAACAAAAGCTCTCTATAAGATGCGGCGCTCGGCTGTCGCGCGCCGCCGCCTATCCCACTTGAAATTCAACAATTTTCGGCGGGATTCTTTCAGGCAAATTTCCTGGTCACTAACGCGCACTTGAGAATGGGCTTGACCCAGCACACCGTACGCAGCGGTAGCTGCATAGGATGGCAAAAAAGCGCGAAGTAACAGAAGCATCGCTAGTCCGAAGGGGCGAGCAATCAGGTGGTAGCCAAGGCGCAGGAGTATCCCGTCGCTGGACCTGCGCATCCCACCATTGTGGGCACCGGGATGGAAGGCTATCGCTTAACCTACTATGCCAGCGCGTCTTTCCGCAATCTTTGTGATGCTTCTTTGGGCGTCCTGCTATCCGCTCATAACGGTCGGTCTCGATAGCGCGCCCCATCTCACCTTCGCCGTGCTGCGCGCGGTTCTTGCAGGCACCACGTTACTGGCGGTCGGTATCATTCTAAGAAAGCCCTTTCCGCGCGATGGAAGCATCTGGGGATGGATCATTCTTGCCGGTCTCGGCATGACGGGGCTGGGTTACTACGGGATGTTCCATGCTGCGGAGTTCGTTTCGCCCGGCCTTGCAACCGTCATCGCCAACAGCCAACCCCTCATCGCGGCAGGCCTTGCCTTTCTTTTTCTCCGTGAGCGCCTGTCTTCCAAGGGCTGGATCGGGTTATGGCTCGGCTTTGCGGGAATCCTCATCATTGCTGGCCCGCGAATTCTCCAAGGTCCGCTGGCGCTCTCAACCGGCTTTGCATATGTGCTGCTTGCGGCCTTCGGCGTTGCCGTGGGCAACATCGCCATCAAGAAGCTCTCGGGGCGCGCCGACGCAGCGATCGCCATGGGCCTTCAACTCCTCATCGGCGCTGTCCCGCTCGCGTTTCTGGCTTTGCTTACCGAAGATCAGGGCCAAATCGACTGGTCGCCGGTTTTCATCGCGAGCCTGCTTGGGTTGGCGATCCCAGGTACAGCCCTCGCATTCTGGCTGTGGCAATATACGCTCGGCAAAATCGAACTCTCGAAGGCTAATGTATTCAGCTTCCTGGTGCCCGTTTTCGGTTTAACGATCGGCGCTGCCTTCTTCGGTGAAAGGCTTACACCCCTGATCATCATGGGCACAGCAATTGCAACCGCGGGCGTATGGCTGACGACCATAAAGTCATCGAGTGACGTTCAGCCGAAAGCGAAAGGAGCGAGGGACGGGCGCGCATAAGGGATGCTCTTCGTGAAAAAATCAGGTGGCGATGGGCTGCAGCAAAGGGCGGGCGATGACTTCGTTGGCGGATGCTAAAGCTAAAACTCCTCAAGCGCGCTCGAAAGCCTGGGCAAACGCGTCGCCAGGGCCGCAGCTATGCAGTCATGAACAGGTTCGGCGAAGTCCACCGGCATCGCTTCGCGCGCTACCGTCGGCGCATCACGTGCGCGGTCCATCAGTTCGTTGATGGCTGCACGCATGAGGCCTTTGCCAAGCCCCGCTGACTTGCCCGACTGGACAAAATGCCGACCGGTCACCTCGTTCAGCCGGTAGTGACGGTTGGTGCCTGCGGACATCGCGAGCCGGAACCTGTTCTGCGCAATCTGGTCGGAGTCGACGGCCGGTTGGGCCGAGAGCACATCGTAGAAGGGGGTCAGGCTGTAGCGTCCGCCGGGCTTCAGGAAGATACTGAAATTCTTGGCGTGCCCGTCCGTTGCACCAATGAGCCAGAAGAGGATCTGGCTCTTGAAAAAGGCGGCTGCGTCGGCTTGCGGATCGTCAGCACCGCGCAACAGGCCGAAGATATCCTTCATGTTCGGGCCGCCATCGCTCTGATATTTGTGCGTGGGCGGATAGCCGAGTGCTTGGCAGCAGTCCTCTTGCGGCAGACGCAGGATTTGCTTGGCGTTGCGCCAGTGCCTGTCGAACCGTTCGACGACGAGAACTCGGCGCTGGCCGACGGTCGCGATCTCTGTCGCTGCGACCGACAGGCCGAACGCCTTCATCAGCGTCATGCAATAGTGCTCGTTGTCGACGCTGTTCGACATGTCGATCATCCCGTCGGCGATGGGTATCTGTCCAAGTTGCGGCTTCAGGATGTGAGTTGTCGGGGTCACACCGGCCGGTCGGTGCCATTTCCCATCGATTCGAAGCAGGGCCGTCTTCTCCTGCGCGCCGGCAACCGAGATCCTGAATTCCTGTTTCCGATCGACGCCAAGTGGAGCCCGTGCGAGATCGGCGAGAAGGGCCTCGACTTCGGTGTCGCTGACCGGTTCGCTTTCGATGTCGGTACTCTGCGCCTGATCTGCGCCTTCGGGCAGGAACTGCATGGCACCGACGCAGTCGCGTCCGATGGCTTCGAGTAGGCTGTAGAAGTCGGTGCCCTGAGCGCCCATGCGCTCGGCTACGCGGCGGCGTACTGCATCCCTGTCCGGGAGAAGATTGTCGAACACGGCGATGACCGGAGCGCCACGATAGGCCGCCGGGGTCAGAGGCAGCGAGAGCGACGCTGCGAAGCGGTGCTCCCAGGCCAGCCACTCTTCGGAATACCGGAAACTGATTGCACCGCTCGCCGCCTTTTCGAGGCGGCCGACCTGCCTGCCGTTGATAAGTACATCGAGGGGCGCATGGGTCTTTTTGCGCGCCATTTAGAAGACGTCCTCAATTGAGGCGCCGTCCTGCTGACGCGGCACGATCTGAAGATCGAGGCCGAGGACTGCGATGACACTGATGAGCGTGTCGAGCTTTGTTCCTTCGCTTCCGTTCTCTATTGCCGAGATGGTTTTCTGCTGCGTCCCGGCGAGTCTGGCGAGCTCGGTTTGGGTCAGGCCCTTGCCGAGGCGATGGGTCTGGATCACGGCTCCGAGTTGACTGGGAAGCCTGACGATCTGGCGCATAGCATACCTCCACACTCCACTATACCGCCAAGGGTATAAAATGGCAATATACCTTTTGGGGAATAAATCACCCTTATTCCCTGGGGGGTATGCTGCATCCGATCGCCACGAGAGATCCATCAATGGTGCCGGCCAGGCGAACCTCGCGTAGGAGAGAGGCGTCTTGAACAGGATGATCCGACCCGTGTCGGCGAGTCAGGAACCGGACTTTCGTTTCCAACTCAGCCATCTGATCCTTGGTAGCCTGTTGGCCAGCAGAACAAATCCCGAAAGGGCAATGAACGTACCTGCGATACCAAACAGGAGAAGCCACCAGCTGTTGATGCGGTCGCGCTGGGTCCAGTCCATGATGTGAAGGCCCCAGATGAAATCGAAGAGCCGCCAGGTATCGCTTCGCGCTGACAGGACCGTTCCGCTCGAGGCGTCGATATAGACGCGCGTCGCGTCGCGTTCGTCATAGGTGATCTGCCAGGCCGGGAAGGGGCCCCTGAATTCGGTCCCGACGTCGCGTTCGACAAGCCGCGCGCCGGCGACCGAAGTCTCCGGGCCTATCCAGGCGCGGCGAGCGATCGCGCGCGCTGTCGCGGCCGAAATGGGGGACAACAAGCGTCCGCTATGCGGATCATGCAGCGTGACACCGCCATCCGCTCGCCGCACTTCGGTCACCACCTTGCCGTCGAGAGCACGTGTGGCAACCGAAACCACATCATCTTGCCTTTCCAGCCATTCGGGTAACTCGGCCCCGGCAGGCAATATTTGCGCAGCGCGGGACACGATATGCTCCGAGCGTACCTCCTCCAGATCGAGAAAGGACATCAAGGCACCGGTGCCCATCCACAGCAGAACTTGCGCCCCGATCAGGAGCGCCAACCACTTGTGGAGCTTGCTGCTAAAGACATGCAAGCGCAGTTTGAGGGACCGCGAAGCCAACTGTCTCGCCGCTCCGTAGCGGGTCAGGGCCGCCGCGGCGCGCGCGAGGAGGAGTGGTACTGCACGATCTTCCAGCCCGATTCATCGTGCGAAAGGACCGAGGTCGCGACCCCGTCACGCTCGATCACGCGCCCGTCCTCGAGCTCGATCCGGTAGCCGTAGGTTTCGTAGCCATAGGCCATATGGCCCTTACGGGTCATCGTCAGCGTCGGGTCGGTGAAAGTAAAGCTCGTGATCGCATCGAGCTCGGGTCCGAGATGGTGCTCCATGTAATTGGCGAAACTCCCCTCGGACTTGCCGTTCTCGAAGATCGCGGAGGCTTCCGCGAACAGGGCCGACATGCCTGCGGCATCGCGCGACACCAATGCGGCGCGATAAGCCTCGAGAATATCTTCAGCGCCCGACACATCTTCGCTGGCCGAACCTGTCTTGTCGGAATGATGTGTCCCATGTCCGGAATGGTCCATGTCCTGCGCCGCAGCCGGCACTGGCGCCGCAGCAATAGCTAGCGCAACTACCGGCACTCGCAATAAAGTGTTCATCATGTCAGTTTCTTCTCCCTTGACCTAAAACCAGAACCGCACGCCGACGACGTAGTTCGTTACGCTGGGGTCCTCGCCGGCGGCCCTTGCGAAATCGCGGCTGTTGCCGATCTTCCATTCCTGGTCGATGCCGATATAGGGCGCGAATTCGCGCGCGAATTCGTAGCGCAGGCGAATGCCGACCTCGATCGTATCGATCCCCGAGCCGATCCCGAGTTCGGGAATGTCCTGTGCTGACAGCGCGATTTCGGCGCGCGGCTGCACGATCAGACGCTGTGTGATGAACTGATCGATTTCACCTTCAATTCGTGCGGTAAGATCGCCCTTGTTCGACAGAAATGCTGCTGCATCGACCTCGAACTCATAGGGAACGAGCCCTTGGATGCCCACAACCGCATGGGTGCGTTCAGGCCCAGTAAAATCCTGCCGCACGCCCGCCTGAAAATCGAAGAAAGGCGCAATGGCACGGCTCCAAAGCGCCTGCACTTCGGCGCTTTCAATGGTCTCGCCGAAGCTGCCTTCGCCTTCGGATTTGAACCAGAACTTGTTGTAGTCACCGCCATAATAACCCTGGACGTCCCACAAATAGCCGTCGTCGCCCTCGCGCAGGCGGTATTCGAGCCGGTCACCCTGAAACCAGAATACCGGCGTTCCGCTCACTTCCTTGGTGACGGCCGCCCGAGACGCAGCCATTTCCTCTGCGCCGACAAAGGCATCGGCGGCAAAGGCGGGGCCCTGTAGCGCTTCAGGCGGGGGAGGGCCTTCCGGGATCGCCATATGGTCGGCGGATGCTCCATGGCCCATCGCGGAATGATCCATTTGCGACATGCCGCCCTCATCCTCCTTGCCGGTCATGGGCATCGCGCCATGCTGGGCTGCCCCATGATCCATGTTCGAATGATCCATAACCTCCGGGTTCTCAACCTCCTCCTGAGGATGCTGCGTCCGGGAGTGATCCATCTGAGGTTGATCCGGCGCATGGTGATCGTGCGCCTCGCTCGCAGCCTCGTCGTCTTGAGCAGCTTGCCCGGCCTGGCTCTGCGGTTCGGCAGCCTGCGTGCCGTGATCATGCTGCTGTGCCCAGACTGCGCTCGGAAGTGCCAGCAGGGGGAGGGCGATCATCATGGTCGCGCGCTTCATTAGCCTTCTCCTCCCTCGAGCGGTCGGACAGTCACCACCTGAAACATTCCGTTATGCATGTGGTAAAAGAGGTGACAGTGAAAGGCCCAGTCGCCCCGTTCATTGGCGGTGAGGTCAAATTGCGCGCTGCCGCCTGGCTGGACCGTCAGCGTATGTTTGAGCGGCTGACGGTCGGCCGGAGCCCCGTTCACGAGTTCGAAGAAGTGTCCGTGCAAATGGATCGGATGCGCCATCATGGTGTTGTTGATCAGCTTGACGCGCACGCGCTCGTTATAAGCAAATTGAATCGGCTCGGTGATCTCGTCGAACTTCTTCCCATCGAACGACCACATATACCGCTCCATGTTGCCGGTAAGATGGATCGTCTTGAGCCGGCTCGGACGCCGGTTGTCGGTATTGGGCTTTGCGGCGACGAGCTGGTTGTAGTTGAGCACGCGGTGGCTCACATCGTCGAGCCCGAGGCCAGGAAAATCCATCCGGTCGATAGGGTTCATGGCAACCGAGTCGATCCCTGGACCAACTTTCACATTGGGTGGAAGCAGTGATGTGTCGCGCATGTTCATGCCCGACATTCCGGCCATCCCCGCCATGCCAGCCATTTCTGCGTCGCCGCTGGAACCATGATCCATTCCGGTCATGCTGCCCGCGCATTGATCCATGCCCGCCGCGGCACCGGCCGAAGCTGCACCGTGCCCCGCATGCCCCTCTCCAGCAGCGCCTGCGCTATCGCCGTGCCCGGCCATGCCCATATCGGTCATGGTGAGAAGCGGCGGTTTGCGCAGAGGCGGGACGCTGGTCCGGGCGCCGGGGCGACTGGCAAGTGTCGCCACGCCCATGCCCGAGCGATCAATCGCCTCGGCGACGAGCGAATAGGCCTCGCCGCGCGGCTCGACGATCACGTCGTAGGTTTCAGCAACACCGATCTGGAACTCGTCGGTCTCGACCGGCTGTACGTTTTGGCCATCGGCCTGAACCACGGTCATCGGCAGGCCAGGGATGCGGATATTGAAATAGGTCATCGCGGCGCCGTTGATAAAGCGCAGGCGGACCCTCTCTCCCGGCTGGAAAAGGTATTCGAGATCGTCTTCCGGCCCGTGACCATTGATGAGGAAGGTGTAGGTCGCGCCGCTCACGTCGGAGATGTCGGTCGGCATCATCCGCATGCGCGCCCACATTCGGCGCTCTTCGCCGCTCATGTCGTAGTCGTCGGTCCAGGTGGTTTTGCCATAGTTGAAGTAGCCCTCGGCGACCTTGAGTTTCTTCATGATCGAATAGGGACTCATGGTCGACCAGTCGGACAGCATGACAACATAGTCGCGGTCGTATTCATATGGTTCGGGCTCGATCGGGTCGACGATCAGGGGGCCGTAATGGCCAAGCGGCTCCTGCAGCGTATGCGCGTGCCACCAATAGGTGCCCGACTGGCGGATGGGAAACTGGTAACGATAGGTATCGCCCGGCTCAACAGCCGCCATGCTCACCCCGGGTACACCGTCCATAAGGAAGGGTACGAGCAATCCGTGCCAGTGAATGGAAGTGCCATGCGAACTCCGATTGAGGAGATCGACCGTCAGGTTCTGGCCTTCCTTGAGGCGCACCAAGGGTCCTGGGATGGTGCCATTCACGGCAACACCCGGCCCGCGGCGAGAGCCAGTGGTGAAGGTCGTGTCGGCGACGCTCATTGTAAGATGTTCGCCGGACAGAACGTCGCTCCCGCGGCGCGCGATCGTGCCATCGAGACCTCCGCGTGCCCACGCGGGCATTGCACCGGCAAGGCCAAGCATTCCGACCCCGCTTGCGCTAGACCCCAGAAATTTACGGCGATTGATCGCGACCATCGAAAGCTCCTGTATGAACGATACACCCTCAACTACGAAGGGCCCGGTTCTACCCCTCAAAAATTTTCCAGGCGGTCGCGCAATTTTTGCCGGGCACGATAGATGCGGGTCTCGATTGCCTTTTCCGACACGCCGAGAAGTTCGGCGGCTTCCGCCTGGCTGCGTCCGTCGATACTGACCAATATGAGCGCTTCGCGAAGACGGATCGGAAGACGCTCGATTTGCTCCAGGAGCATTCGCAATTCCTGGCGCTGCATCGCGATCTCTTGCGGATCGGGGCTGTCGTCAACAATCGCCAGTGTTTCAGATTCCGCGCCCAATCCGAAAAAGCGCGCCGTTTTGCGTTTGCGCAGCCTGTCGCGGCATTTGTTGAGCACGACTGTCGTCAAAAAAGGGCCAACAGGACGGTCCGGGTCGAGGCGGTGCCGGGCGACCCAGACCGAAGCAAGCCCGTCCTGAACAGCGTCTTCGGCCTGATGCGGAGACGCAAGCATGCGTGTCGCCAAAGCAATAAGCCGCGCTATATGGGGTTCGACCAGCGTCCCATATGCTGCCTTGCTGCCCCTGCGGGCATCTTCGACCAGGGCGGTCTCGGACCGGCTTTGCGCCTGCGTCACGGAAGCCTAATTACGCGAATTGCTGGTGAGCGCCTCGGAGACCTTCCGATCGAACAGGCGCTGCTGCTCGGGCTCGAGTATCTCGCGCATGTCGAAGACGTGTTGGACCGTGGCTTTCTGCAATTCGCCCATCCGTCCATGCACATCGTCAATCGCCGCGCTCACTTCGGGGCCATATTCGTGCTCGTCGGCCATCGCCTGAGCGAGCCTCGCATTTGCCGCGCGCAGCGATGACTCAAGTTCAGCACGCTCGACGGCGAAGCGGGCTTCCAGGGTCTCGAGGCGCGCGTTCTGGTCTTCGGTCAAAACCAGTTCCTCGTGCACGAACTGGTGCAGGCTGCCATTGTCTTCGTGGCTGAGCCAGCGATCAGCCGCGATCGCCCCCAAACATCCCGCGAGCCCGGCAAGAAGAACGGCAAGCAGGAGGCGTCCGTTCGTCAAAGTCTAGCTCCCGACATGCAGGAGAGCGGCGGGAGAAAGGTGCTCGTTCGACGCAAAATCATTATAGGCGGAACTCGCAGTTGAGCCCTGATTGTAGGGCATGATGGTCGTGCCGAAGCCTGCTCCAAGGCCGATGACGAACAGGCTGCAAAAGAGCGCGGCACGCCGGCGGCGATCGGCAACCTCGCCAAGCTGTCCGGCGCGCTGCCAGACACCATCCATGAAGTCTGACGGGTCATGCACAATATCATGCGCGGCCAGCTGTTTGAGCGAAGCATCGAGGGAAGGATAATCTGACATAGGCAACCTCTAACTATTGTAACTCCTTTACGCCACAGCCCGCCGAAGCCCTCAAAAAAATATTTGAGGGGTATGATATTCTCGCGCGTATCAAGGCATATGAGCATATTCACCCGCCTTGGCCTCGCCGCCCTCTTCGCAGCCTTTCTGCTTTCGGCACCCTTGCACGCGCATGAAGGGCATCAGGACAATATGTCCGACGCTGAAATGCTGGCGATGGAGGAGGGTATGGCCATGCCGGACGACGCCCATGCCGGCGAGCTTGCGCCGCCCGGGGAAGAGATGGACAGGCCGAACGCGCAGCAGTCCATGTCGCCTGAAGACATGATGCAGCAGAAAATCACGGAAAACCGCCTGACCTCGGCAGAGGACCTTCTGTCGCGCCTTCATCCGGTCGCGGCGCATTTCCCGATTGCGCTTCTCCTCGTCGCCGCACTCGCCGAACTCGCCTTGATGGTGCGCCCGACCTTGGGGCTTGAGACGACGATCCGGTTTCTCGTAGCCGGCGGCGCGATCGGGGCGGTCGTTGCGGCTTTGCTCGGATGGTTTGCGGGTGGATGGCGACTGCTGGACCGGTCGGAAAATCTCGCCATTCACCGCTGGAACGGCACGACGATTGCCATATTGAGCCTCCTCGCCTGGTGGGTTGCTGCGCGCGGAAAGGGGAGAGGCGCGCTGCGCTTGCTTCTGGCGCTGATCGCTGCGGCGCTCATCGTACAAGGCTATTTCGGCGGGGAGATGGTGCACGGGCCCAATCATATGGGCATCATGTAGGTGGGACGGGTAGCCGCTCCTCAAGGCGTCCGAGCCTTCACGCCAGCCCTTGGCAAAGCCTGGCTGACCCCGGTCTATGACCTCACCATCGCCTTGTTTACGCGTGAGCGGACATGGCGGCGCGCGGTTGTCCGCGCCGCCAATCTTGCGCCCGGCGATCATCTTATCGATGTTGGGTGCGGAACCGGCACCTTGCTTCGCGATCTCATGATCAGCTGTCCGCAGGCGGGTCTCGCCGGCGTTGAGCCCGATCCGGCAGCACTGGCCATCGCGCGTCGCAAGTTTGGCGCCGGGGCGGATCTGATCCGTTGGCACAATGGCTTTCTCGATACCCTCGACCTGACCGCGCGATGGCAGCCAAACAAGATCGTCAGCAGCCTCGTCTTTCATCAGGTTCCGCTGGGTGAAAGGCGGGCAATCCTGGAGCAGATGCACGATCTGCTCCAGCCCGGAGGCATGGTGCTGATTGCCGACTATATGGCTCAGGACTCCGCCCTTATGCGCAAGCTTTTCCGCGCCACGGTGCAGCAGCTCGACGGTGTCGAAGACACGCAGCCCAATGCCGACGGTATCCTGGAGCGGCAGCTTGCCGAAATTTTCACCGACGCCGAAAGGCTTCACGTCTTCCCGACCGCCACCGGAGCGATATCGCTCTGGCACGGCTACAAGAAAGGTCCCCATACATGACCCGCACGTTTGCGCGAAAGCGCTTTCGCAACTCGTTCGCCGCAACAGCCCTCCTGGTAATTGCCGCCTGTTCGAACGTTGCCCAGGCGGCCACCTACACGATGTATCGCGATCCCGGCTGCGGCTGCTGCCTCAAATGGGCCAACCATTTCGAGAACGGCATGGACGCCGAGGTTGCGACTGTCGACACCACTGACATGGGTTCGGTGAAAGCCGGCAAGGGCGTACCTTCCGATCTGTGGTCGTGCCATACGATGGTGGTCGAGGGATATGTCATCGAAGGTCACGTCCCGGCAGAAGCAATCTCAAAATTGCTGCGCGAGCGCCCGGCAGGCGTTTCCGGACTTGCCGTTCCCGGCATGCCGCTGGGCTCACCTGGCATGGAATACGAGAACCGTGTGCAACCCTATGACGTCATCGCCTTTGGGCCCGGCGGCCGTACGGTTTTCGCAAGTTACCCCTGAACGGGCAAGAAAACGCCCCCAACTTTTGGAGAATAATGATGAAAATGATCCTCACCGTCGCTGGCGCGCTTGCTTTCTCGGCAAGCCCGGTCCTTGCTCAGGAGGCCCCTTCTGAAAAGCCCAAAATGTGCGAGATGATGCACGATGGCAAGAAAATGCAGGGTATGATGAAGAAGGACAAGGACGGAAAAATGTCATGCCAGATGATGGACCATTCCAAGATGGACCATTCGAAAATGGACCATGGCCAGTCCGGCCATGGCAAGAAAAAGGCCGCCGAGGCTGAAAAGCCGCAGACCGAACACAAGCACGACTGACCAGCCTTTGGCGTCTGGAGCCGACAATTCAATCGGCTCCAGACGGTCTAACGGGCCATGCGCTCGATGAGAGTGAGAAGTTCGGCGATCTTCTCCGATTGATCGGCCTTGTTGTTCGATGAGAGCGCCTGTTCGATGCAGTGCTTGGTATGGATGTCGAGTACTTTGGTCCTGGCGGCGCGCGCGGCGGCTTCGAGCGCGAGGATCTGCTGCAGGATATCGACGCAATAGCGCTCTTCTTCCATCATTCTCGATATTCCTCGCGCCTGCCCCTCGATCTTGCGCATTCGGGTCAAGACATCACGAAACTTGGGGTTTTGATCATCGCTCATGCCGTTCTCTCCAGACGCCGAGTTCATTCCTGACTGCTTTTGACACAGTTGCAAAGCAGTTCGCAATACACTATACCCCCCTATAGTATACGACGGAGACAAAGATGACCAATGCGACGACGAAAGGTTCAATCCTTGCCTGGGGCTGGGCTTTCAGCGTCTTACTGCTGATTACCTATCTGCTCTGCGTGGCCTTTGGCCTGATCGCGCCCGATACTTTCCATATGCATGAAGCATGGGCGCCTTTGCTGCCAGGCTTCGATTGGTTGACATGGCCTGGCTTCTTCGCCGGGGCTATCGGCAGCTTTCTCTATGGCTGGTATATCGCGATCCTAGGGGTCCCGCTCGTCCGCTATTTCAGAAAAAGGATCGGGTGAAGAACCGGCAATGTGGATTTATCCGCTGCCGCGAATTCCGCACAGGTCGCAAAGCCTATGACAATGCACAGCTTACCCTTTTCCGGTTCGTCTTTCAGCAAAAAGAGGGAATTGTTCCTGCATACGGTTATCGGGCCAGTGCTGGGCATCTTAATCCTTCATCCGCTCACCGCGCTCGTTTATGGGTCTGGAGGGGCAGCAGCGGCGAGCGTGCCATTTGCTGAGCAGTTGGGCTCGGCGGTCGATCGACTGAGCGCGGCATTTGAAATCGAAATGCTGCCCATGAGCCTGGCTTTCGCGGTGATCGGCGGCGCAATCGGCCTGACGTTTGGTCTTTATCATCTGCGGCTCATGGCAGATCGCCAGATAATCCGCTCTCTGGAGCATCAATTGGCCGAAGAGCTGCCGCTGCTCATCGCCCGAGGCGAGGGCGCACAGCTGGAATTCAAATCGTCGCTGCGTTGGGATACGCGTGAACAGCGCGCAAATCGAAGCCTTCAACAGGTCGTGTTCAAAACGATTGCCGGATTTCTCAACAATGATGGCGGCACGCTGCTCATCGGCGTCGACGATAGCGGGGGCATCGTAGGAATCGAGGCCGATCTGAAGACTCTCAAGCACCCCAATAAGGACGGGTTCGAGCGCGTGCTGATGGACGCGATACGATCAGCACTCGGCGGTAACGCCTGCGCCCTGATCCATTGTTACTTTCACGATCTCGATGGCCGAACTGTTTGCCGCGTGATCGCACAAAAGAGCCTCGAACCGATCTATTTTCTCGACAATGGAGTGGCGCGCTTCTTGCTCCGCGCCGGCAACAGTACACGGGAATTGGATGCGCGCGAAGCGCACACTCACCTTTCGCAGCGCGGAAAAGAATATGCACGGCAGGCATGAGATGATCCTCTGCCATAAATCGGCAAGTCGGGTTGATCTCGTTCCCCGTTTCACGCTGTCACTTTCAGCGGGGTACGCCGCCTGTCAGCTCGGTTCGGCCTTGTCGGCGGAACACTGGCACACCTTTGGCCAGATCCAGGGAGACTATGATGGACCATTCTAATTGCAGCCATAGCGGCCACGGCGAAGCCGTTGCTGGCGATGATGGCCGCTACGATCTCGTTCCCGCTGGTTATGACGGACCGGTTTATACCTGCCCTATGCACCCGCAGGTCCGGCAGCCAAAGATGGGGTCGTGCCCGATCTGCGGCATGGGTCTCGAACTCGAATCCGCGGCCATGGTCGATGACGGACCGAACCCGGAGCTCGTCGACTTTACAAGGCGTTTCTGGGTCGGCGCCATCCTCACCTTGCCGCTGCTTGTTCTCACGATGGGCCCCTATGTGGGCTGGCCGGGCGTGCGCGAAATATTTGGCGAGCGGGCCACCCTATGGATTGAACTGGTGCTCGGTACACCGGTCGTGTTGTGGAGCGGATGGCCGTTTCTCGAACGGGGCTGGAATTCGTTCCGCACCTGGAACCTCAACATGTTCTCGCTCATCGGCATGGGCGTTCTCGCCGCATGGATTTTCAGTGTCGTCGCCGTCCTGGCACCGGACATCTTCCCGGATGGCTTTCGCGATCCAGAGGGACATGTCGGCGTCTATTTCGAAGCCGCGGCCGTTATCGTTACGCTTGTGCTCCTCGGCCAAGTCATGGAGCTGCGCGCGCGTGAAGGCACCGGTAAGGCCATTCGCGCTCTCCTTGATCTTGCAGCCAAAACCGCCCGCGTCATCAGGGCAGACGGCACTGAAGAAGAAATCCCCCTTGAGCACGTGGCTGTTGGCGACCAATTGCGGGTCCGCCCAGGCGACAAGGTGCCCGTTGACGGTGTAGTGCTCAAAGGCCGCTCGTCGATCGACGAAAGCATGATCACCGGTGAACCAGTCCCTGTCGAAAAGGTCGAGGGCGACGCCGTGACCGGGGCAACGATCAACGGAACAGGCAGCCTGGTGATCGAAGCGAAACGTGTCGGATCAGACACCATGCTCGCGCAGATCGTGGAAATGGTTGCGGCCGCACAGCGCTCGCGCGCGCCGATCCAGAAGTACGCCGACAAGGTGGCCGGCATGTTCGTCCCCGCGGTTATCGGCATAGCCGTGCTCGCCTTCATCGCCTGGGCGATCTGGGGCCCCGCACCAGCGCTTGCCTATGCCCTCATTGCTGCAGTTGCGGTACTGATCATCGCCTGCCCCTGCGCTCTCGGCCTGGCGACGCCGATGTCGATCATGACCGCGACAGGAAGAGGGGCGCAGGCGGGCGTTCTGATCAAGAACGCCGAAGCGCTCGAGCGCTTCGAGAAAATCGATACGCTGATCGTCGACAAGACGGGTACGCTGACCGAGGGGCGCCCAAGGCTCGTCGCGGTTATGCCCGAAGAGGGCCACGATGAAATCGAGGTGTTGAGCCTGGCGGCGTCGCTCGAGCGCGGGTCGGAGCACCCGCTCGCAGAAGCGATCGTGCGCGGCGCCGAAGAACGCGGCGTCGCGATGGAAGCCGCCAGCGAGTTCGAGGCCGTAACCGGTAAAGGCGTCATGGGCACGGTTTCCGGTAAACGCGTCGCGCTGGGTAACCTTGCGCTCCTGTCAGACCTCGGTTTGGAAGGTGCCACGCTCAGCGAAAAGGCCAATGCGCGCCGCGACGAAGGCGAAACCGTCATGTTCGTGATCGTGGCAGGCAAGATTGCTGGCCTCATCAGCGTTGCCGACCCGGTCAAGGAAACCACTCCTGCGGCGATCAAGGACCTGCACAAGCTCGGCCTTACGATCATTATGGCGACCGGCGACAATGAGCGGACGGCGCAGGCGGTTGCCGCCCGCCTTGGTATCGACGACATTCGCGCAGGCGTTCTTCCCGCGGACAAGGCGCGGCTCATCCGTGAATTGCAGGAAGGCGGTGCCAAGGTGGCCATGGCCGGCGACGGGGTTAACGACGCTCCGGCGCTTGCCCAGGCAGATGTCGGCATTGCGATGGGAACCGGCGCGGATGTCGCGATCGAAAGTGCGGGGATTACGCTCGTTAGAGGCAATCTCGACGGGATCGTCCGGGCCCGCAAGCTTGCCCGGGCTACGATGCGCAATATTCGGCAAAATCTGTTTTTTGCGCTGATTTACAACGCCTCGGGCGTGCCCGTCGCGGCCGGTGTTCTTTATCCTTTCTTCGGCATCCTGATTGGCCCAATGTTCGCCGCCTTTGCGATGAGTGCGTCCTCCATATCGGTAGTCCTGAACTCGCTCAGACTTCGTAGTGCGAAGCTGTGAACATTCGACAATCGAACAAATCGCCATCCCTGATCCATGCCTCAATGCCTCCGCATTGCGGCAGGGCCGGTCGCCTGTGGAAGATGGCAGCGCGACGCAAGCCATAGAAAGGTAAACCGCATGGATAACCATTCGGCGCACGAAGACAGCCTGAACAAGGGCAGCATCACCCTGCTTGGCGGCGTTGCCATGGGGACTGGCGTCATGATCGGAGCCGGCATTTTTGCGCTCACCGGTCAGATCGCGGAGCTTGCCGGCCCTCTCTTCCCCCTCTCCTTCGTCGCAGGCGCGCTCATCACCGCGCTCGCATCATACAGCTACATCAAGATGTCGAATGCCTGGCCATCGTCGGGTGGCATCGCGATGATCCTGCAAAAGGCCTATGGTCCGGGTGTCGTCGCGGCCTCCGCATCAGTGCTGATGGCCATGTCGATGGTTATCAATGAGAGCCTGGTGGCGCGAACCTTCGCGACCTATGCGCTGCGTCCGTTTGGGCTCGAAGAAAACGCATTGCTGATATCGGGCTTGGCGCTGGGACTCATCGTTTTCGCCTATCTGGTCAACGCCGCGGGCAATAGATCGGTAAGCGGGTTTTCGCTCGTTATGTCGGCGATAAAGGTTGGCGGGATAGCGGTGTTCGCAGTTGCGGCGATCTGGGCCAGCGGACTGTTCGCAGGCGCCTTTACCGAGCCTGCTTCCTTGTCGAACGGCGAAGCATTGCTCGCTTCGGTGGCCTTCTCGATCCTTGCATTCAAGGGGTTTACAACCATCACCAACAGTGGCGGAGAAATCGTCGATCCGCACAAGAATGTCGGTCGCACAATCATGATCTCGATTGCCGTGTGCATCGTGGTTTATCTGCTCGTCGCCTTGGCCGTTGGCTCCAGTCTCAGCATCGGCGAGATCGTTCAGGCGCGTGACTATTCCCTGGCCGCGGCAGCGCGCCCCGCATTGGGAGATCTCGGGTTCTATTTCACCGTAGCGATTGCCATCTCGGCGACTACGTCGGGGGTCATTGCGAGCGTGTTCGCCGTCTCGCGGATGCTGACAATGCTGACCGAGATGAAGATGATCCCCCACAGCCATTTCGGAATGAAGGGCGGCATCCGTAGCCACATGCTGGTCTATACGGTCGTCATAGCCGGCACACTGGCGGTCCTGTTCGACCTTTCCCGCATCGCCTCGCTCGGCGCCTTCTTCTACCTTGTCATGGACATGCTCGTCCATTGGGGCGTGTTTCGCAGTCTTCGCAAAAAGATCGGCGCCCGCGCTTCCGTCCTGCTCACCGCGCTGGCGGCCGACGCCGTTGTGCTCGCCGCATTTACGGCCGCCAAACTCAAGAGCGATCCGGCCGTGGTTGCCTATGCGGTGATCGGAATCGCGGCCGTGTTCGTGGCGGAATGGATATTTCTGTCCGGCCAGCGCAGGGAGACGAACACAGATTCTATTGAAAACAAGGTCGAGAGCGGGAGCGGCGATCACGACCGTCCTTGAGCGCAACATTGGCTGTTTGGCAGCTCAGATAAATATTTTTGAGGCGGCGCCGTAATTTCGCGCCGCCCCGCCCGTCTTTATTCATTCGGCTGCAATCGGAATACCGGAAGTTTGTCCATCTTGTCCGTACCAGGCCGCGCGATCGACCGGCAGAAAGAGATTCGCGGGAGGAATGTCGGCGATTGCGACAAACATCGTTTCTCTTTCGAAGAACGATGAAACGAAAACGCGAAACGAACATTGGAATTGAACAAGCAGCCCCAGGCTGTGCGTGTGAACAAGGGGCTGTAAAGGCATGAAAACTGCGAGTGTTTACCGGATGGTGATGGAGGATCATGTCTGTCCCTATGGCATCAAAACGGTCGATCTTCTCAAGCGGCAAGGCTTCGAGGTCGACGATCATCACCTGACCAGCAGGGAGGAAACCGACGCGTTCAAGGACAAGCACGACGTCGAGACCACGCCGCAGACCTTTATGGAAGGCAAGCGCATTGGCGGCTATGACGATGTCCGCGAGTTCTTCGGCAAAAGCCGCTCGCAGCCCGAGGAAGGCGAAACCAGCTATCAGCCTGTCATTGCGATTTTCGCGGTCGCGCTGCTGCTCGCGCTCGGGCTGAGCTGGGCGTTTTTTGACGACCTCTTCACCGTTCGGGCCGCGGAGTGGTTCGTCAGCCTCTCGATGACCTTGCTCGCCGTCCAGAAGCTTCAGGACGTGCGCAGTTTCTCGACCATGTTCCTCAACTACGATCTACTCGCACGGCGCTGGGTGCCCTATGGCTTCGTCTATCCGTTCGGCGAAGCCGCTGCCGGCATTCTCATGACCGCGGGCGCACTGACCTGGCTTTCTGCCCCGCTGGCATTATTCATCGGCACCGTCGGCGCTGTCAGCGTCTTCAAGGCTGTCTACATCGACAAGCGTGAGCTCAAATGCGCTTGCGTCGGAGGTAGCAGCAACGTCCCGCTCGGTTTCGTCTCGCTGACAGAGAACCTGTTCATGATGGGGATGGGGCTCTGGATGGGTCTCAAGGTCTTTACATGATCCTCGGTTTAATCCTGGCGACCTCGCTGTTCCTGATATCGGTGGGCTCGCACCTCGTCATACTGAATGCGGGCCATACGCTGCTCGAGCAAAACTGCAGCCTTCTGCACAAGCTGGGCATCGCGCTGCTCGTTCTTTTCTCGCATCTGACCGTAGCGGCGTTCTTCGCCGCCGGCTTCTGGATCGGCGAGGAGCTGGGTCTGGGCGGCTTCCGGCAGGCCGGCGCGATGACCGCGATGGACTATTTCTATTTTTCTCTGATCAACGTGACGACGCTTGGTTTGGCGGACATTTTCCCAACCGAGCACCTGCGGGTTCTCGCCGGCGTCGAGGCCCTCACCGGCTTCGCTCTCATCAGCTGCTCGGCGCAGCTATTCTGGACCATGATGCACAAAGGAGAAGAAGCATGACCGAAAAGACGACCCACTCGGACAAGGGAGGGGGCGGCAACTACTGGCGGTTCATGGCCATGGTATCGACTTCGACCGTCATCATGTTCTTCCTGATGTATGCCAACACCTTCACCATTGACGATGTCTTCTGGAGTGAAACGCGCTTCTGGATGATGTTTGTCATGGGCGCGATGATGATGGTCGTCATGCTCCTCTTCATGTGGGGCATGTACAAGGACCGGACCAAGAATTTTATCATTCTGGGCGTCGGCGCCTTTGTGTTCGCGCTCGCACTTTGGCTGGTACGCAGCCAGACCACCGTCGACGACACCGAATATATGGCAGCGATGATCCCGCACCACTCGATCGCGATCATGACCAGCGAACGGGCCAGCCTCAAGGATCCGCGCGTTCGCGAACTCGCCAAGGCAATCATCGTCGCCCAGCGCCGCGAGATCGCCGAGATGAAATATCTCATAGACGATATCGAGCAGAACGGTCCTCGGACCGAAGAACGCCTGCCCGAGGAGATGCAGCCATGAACAAGATAGCTTTAACGGCGCTCATCGCGCTGCCGCTCGCCGCCTGCAATTCGAACACCGCTCCGGGCAACGACCGCGAAGCCCAGCTCGACCCGCCTGCCACTGCCGCGCCGATCGAGGACGCGGCCAGTGCACTGGCAAATGTTGACCCGGGCCTCATGCTTCCCGGGACTATGAATGACGCGGACCTTGCTTCTCTGGGCGCAGGACAGGCCTGCCAGTTTCGTCTGACCGAAGTAGCCTTTCCCTCGTTTGTATATGACGGCGACGGGGGCGGTGCGATCAAGATCAATGGCAAATTGATCCCCGTCACCGCCGATGGCACCGGCAGCTATTCGAATGGCGAGCTTCGGATCAGGACCCGCATGCTGGATGATGAAGGCGATGCGGGTCTGCAAATGCAGGAGATGATCGTCGTCGGACCCCGGATGAAGGACGAGTTCGGGTTCTGGGGATATACCACCTGTCCGGCAGGCGGAGCCTGATACTGGCAGGGCGCATGGGCGGGCCGTTGGCTACCCCGTGCGCCCGCAGCTCCTCCGTTCGTCGCCCACACCTGTCTTAACAGGAACAAGCAGATGACCGATACGAGGCCCATCGCTGTCTTCGGTGCAGGCGGGAAGACCGGCACCGAGCTATTGCGGCGTGCCCTTGCGCGGGACATACCGATCCGCGCCTTCGAACACACCGTGCCCGGGCCAGACGAGCGCCAATCGCCAGGCTCAAGCCGAGCGCATGGATGGGGGATCGGGTTCGGATTAGCCAAATCCCGAGCATGCCCGAAAGCAGAACGCCGATCGCGATAAGTATCGCCGGTGCTGCTTCACCAGCCAGTCCGAAAGCCACGCCGCTATTGGTGATGGCGACTAGATTGAAGCCCGGGAATACTGCGATCACGTTACCCGGACCAACGAAAGAATGCGCCCAGGTTTTCGACAATTGATCGAGGCCGAAGGCGGCCAGTATCAAGAGGGGCGCAAGCCGTTTCGCCGCGCTCAAGGTCATCGGACGCTGGATGGTGCATTCACGACCACCATCTTTTCTTCGCTCATATCGGCCATCGTGTAACCTATACCGCCTGTTCCGAGGCCCGACTGCCGACGTCCTGCGAACGGCATCCAGTCGACGCGAAATGCGGTATGATCGTTGACCATTACGGCTGACGCGGCCAGCGTTTCGACGCAGTAATCGGCCCAGGACATTCGGTCGGTAAACACAGCCGCCTGAAAGGCGTAGGGAAGCGCGTTCGCTTGGCCGATCGCAGCTTCGACGTCGTCGTATCCGTAAATGCAGACCACAGGGCCGAACACTTCCTTCTGCGATACATCGGCGTCGCACGGCGGATCGACAAGGACCGTGGGCTGGTAAAGGGTGGAACCCATGCGCTTACCCCCTGCGGCGAGCCTGGCGCCGCCCTGAACGGCTGCATCGACCCAGGATGCGACGCGGTCGACTTCGGCAGGACGAATGAGCGGACCGCATTGGGTTTCCGCATTGGTCGGATCGCCCACCGTCAGTGCTTCTGCTCCCGCGGCGAGCTCGGCAGCGAAGTCCGGCAATTCGGCGCGCGGAACGAACACGCGCTGCACCGAGACGCAGACCTGACCAGAATGATAAAAGCCCCCTTTCAGGAGCGGAGGAATTACCTTGGCGTGCGCAACGCTGTCATCGACGATGATCGGGGCCGCGCCCCCATGTTCCAGCGCCAGACGAGTGCCAGGGGCCAGTTTGGAGCGGAGCATCCAGCCAACTCTGGCCGAACCGATGAAGGAGAAGAATGCAGTTCGCGGATCGGTGACCATTTTTTCGGCGACCCCGTCCGAGCACGGCACGAAACGGCACCAACTTTCATCGAGTCCGGCTTCATAAAGGATTTCGACGAAGCTCTTGCAGGAAAGCGGCGTGTCCTTGGCCGGTTTCACCAATACAGGGCATCCGCTTGCAACCGCCGGTCCCACCTGATGGGCGATCAGGTTCAGAGGGTGATTGAAAGCGGAGATCGCCACGACCGGCCCGATCGGCTCACGGAAAGTATAAGCTTTGCGTCCTGCCCCCGCCTGCGTCAGGTCCATCGGGATTTCACGCCCGCCGCTGGCAAACAATTCGTGTATGCACAATTCGACGCTCTGAATGGCGCGACTGGTCTCCACGCGCGCGTCGACGATGGGTTTACCGCCCTCGAGCGCAATCTGCATTGCCAGTGTCTCCGCGCGCTCGCGCATCAGCCCGCTGGCGCGCTGCAGGATGGCGATGCGTTCATGCGCGGGGAGCCGCGCTTGTCGGTCTTCGTGCAGCGCGCGCGCCTCGTCGAGCCAACGATCGACTTGCGGCCAGTCGACCAGCTCAACGCTGCCAATGCATTCCTGGTCGTAGGGATTGAGGACCTGCCACGTCATTGGGGACACTCCATCGCCTTGAGTTCATCGATCAGAACTTTGCGGTTCTCGGAGTAATCCACCGGCAAGTCGACGAGGTGAACGCCGCCGCTTTCAAACGCTTCATTCAAGGTCGGTACCAGTGCTTCGCTGCTTTCGATCCGGTGGCCCGTCGCACCATAACTCTTCGCATAGGTAACGAAGTCGGGGTTGGCGAAGCTCAGACCGTAATCGGGAAAGCCAAGTTCTTCCTGCTTCCACCGGATCATACCGTAAGCGGAATCATTGAGGATGAGTACGACGAGGTTGAGGCCGAGCCTGACCGCGGTTTCCACCTCCTGCGAATTCATCATGAACCCGCCATCGCCGCATACGGCGAGCACGCGGCGCTCGGGCGACAGCATCGCTGCCATCATCGCCGAGGGGAGACCCGCTCCCATCGTCGCCAGCGCGTTGTCGAGCAGAATCGTGTTCGGCTCATGCGCGATATAGTTGCGGGCGAACCAGATCTTGTAGATGCCGTTGTCGAGTGCGACGATGTCGTCGCGGCCCATGACCGCCCGTACATCTGCAACGATGCGCTGGGGCACCATCGGAAAGCGGCCATCGTCGCTGCCTTGGCGGATGTGCGCCGCGATGTCCTCATGGACATTAGCATAGGCGGACGGGTCACTAGGGTGTTTGCCGCGCAGCCGGTTTCCCAGTCGCTCGACAGATCCGGCAATATCGCCAATGACTTCCAGCTGCGGGAAATAGACCTGGTCGACCTCTGCGGCCTTGTAATTTATATGGATAACGGTGCGTCCGTCAGGCTCCATGAAAAAGGGCGGTTTCTCGACCACGTCATGGCCGATATTGACGATCAGATCGGCACGATCGATGGCGCAATGAACATAGTCATCCGATGATAGAGCCGCCGTTCCAAGATACAGGGGGCTTGCCTCATCAAGCACTCCCTTGCCCATTTGCGTATTGAAAAACGGAAATTGGGTGTCGTCGACGAACTTTCGGAGAGCCTTACAGGCGCTACGTCGGTTGGCCCCGGCACCAACCAGTAGCAGCGGGCGATCGGCGGCCAGAATACGCTCGGCGGCTTCGTCTAGCGCGGCATCTCCGGCGACCGCATATTGGCGAGGGTGGGGCGCCACGACCGGTTCGGAGGTTTCCTCCTCGGCAATATCTTCAGGCAGCTCCAGCAGAACTGCTCCGGGCCGCTCTTCCTGGGCCCTCCTGAAACCCTCTCGTACGAGCGAGGGAATCCGCTCTCCATTTACGATCTGCTTCGCCATCTTGCACAAGGGGGTAAAAAGCGAGACGACATCGACGATCTGGAACTGTGCTTGCTTCGAGACCTTGATGGGTTTCTGGCCGGTTATCATGACAAGCGGGAAAGCGCCCAGAGCGGCATAAGCCGCGGGCGTCGTGAGGTTTGTCGCCCCTGGCCCCAGCGTGGCAAGGCATACACCGGCGTTACCGGTAAGACGTCCATAGGTTGCCGCCATGAACCCTGCCCCTTGCTCGTGCCGGGTAACGATCAGACGGATCGACGAGGTCCGCAGTGACTCCAGAAGATCGAGGTTTTCTTCGCCCGGAACCGCGAAGATATACTCGACGCCTTCGGCTTCCAACGCGGCGACAAGAAGATCGGATGCTTTCATGAAATGGTTCTCGCATTGGTGAGGGCCTGGAGGCCGTCGGTGGCAGGTCTTCTGCCCGGTTACTGATTCAGGCTGTGACGGTGAATTGCCCCATCATGCCGGCGTCTTCGTGCTCGAGGATGTGGCAGTGATACATGTAAGGCAAATCCGGGTCGGTATAGTCCTCGAACCGCAAAAGGAGCCGCACGGCTTCGCCCGGATAGACGACAACCGTGTCCTTTAGCCCCTGTTCCGTCGCATCAGGGGCCCTGCCGTTCCGGTCGAGGATACGGAACTGCACATCGTGGATGTGGAACGGATGCGCCATCATCGAGGCATTCTCGACCTGCCAGATTTCGGTGGTATTGACCCGTACTGTCTCGTCGATACGCTGCATATCCATCGATTTGCCGTTGATGGTGAAACCACCTCCACGCATCATGCGCATTCCCATGCCCATATCGAGAACAAAACGGCGCGTGCGAACGGCATTGCCCGGATCGACCTGAGGCAAAGTAGCGAGCTGGCGAGGCATAGCGATCGCCCGCCTGCGGCTCGCGGCCGGCTGGATATCCAGCACGATAAAGCGACGCCTTTCATCCATCATGCCGCCCATCATCCCATCGCGACGCTCCTCTTCGCCCATCATACCGCCACGGCCGCCTCGGTCGCCCATCATCCAATTGTCCGTCGGCCGGTCGGAATCGCCCACGGGTCCGGACCCTCTCATTCCCCGGCCCATATTTCCCATACCCATGATTTCGAGCCCGTCCGCAAGCAGCGAAACCGGCCTTCCATCGCTGACATCGACGATTACCTGCGCGCGTTCGCCGGGAGCGAGAACAACATTGTCGGTTGGCAGCGGCGCAGTGAGCAAACCGCCGTCGGTTCCGATCTGATGGAAGCTGCGGCCATCGTCGAACCCGAAACGGTAAAAGCGTGCGTTCGAGCCATTGACTAGTCGCAGCCTCAAACGATCGGACTTTGCCTCGAAGACGGGCTCGACGACGCCGTTGACCAGCATCGTGTCACCCATCATTCCCATCATGATATTATGCATTCGCGTGGAGTAAATGAAGCTTCCATCGCTCGCGAACGCGCGGTCTTGAACGACCAGCGGTATATCATCGATGCCATAATCGTTGGGAAGGTCGAACGCCTCGCTCTCGCTGTCCCGGACATAAATCATTCCGGCCAGACCCTGATAGACCTGTGGCCCCGAACGACGGTGCGCATGCGAATGATACCAGAACATCGATGCGCGCTGGCGGACATCGAAACGCGCGGTCCAGCTGCCTCCTGGCTCGATCGGTTGATGCGGTCCGCCATCGGCGCGCGCAGGCAGATGAAAACCGTGCCAATGGACGGTCGCCGTTTCGGATAGATCGCTCGTGATATTCATACGCACCGTATCGCCCGCGTTCAGTTCAAGCGTGGGGCCGAGATAGGGCTGGTTGATGCCGATGGTCGGCGTTTCGATCCCGTCAAAAAATTGCGAGACGCCGTGGCGCAGATTGAGATCGAAAACCCGCTCGCCACTATCTCGTTCGCCTGAATAAAGAGGAGGAATGAGAAGTTGCGAGTGCGCGGTTACCGAAGCAAGCGCCGTATTCCGGTCTGTCAACAGGTCGCGCCGGGCATACGCGGCTATTCCCAGTGCACCTGCGCCAAGCACTGCACCGCCCAGAATAGAACGTCTGTCGATCATAATGCTTCCCTTGCCCGGAGCGTCGTCAACCGGTTTCGGCCTGCGGCGCCCGGGCTTGCATGCCTTTCATTCTGTTGCGCCAATAACCCAGCGCGATGAGCGCGAGCGTGAGAATTTGCGCCGCCACTGGCTCAAGTGCCGGTGCGATGCCCAGAATCGGCATGCGGGGCAGATTCGGAAGCGGAGTGATGCCCAACAATCCGGCTTCCTGGAGCCCCGAAATACCCTTCCCGGCCAGAACGACGGCAAGAATGCCGATCAGAACCGAACTATACGCGAAGAATGTTCCAATTGGCAGTCGGCGGCTGTAGCGAAGCATCGCCCACGCAATCAGCGCTAGCAAGACGATTGCGGCGGCAGCGCCAGCAAGAATCGCGTCGGTATGGCCCTGACTCCAGAGCGCTGCGAAGAACAGGATCGTCTCGAAGACTTCCCGGTAAACCACGAGGAAGGCCAGCCCGAACAGAAACCATGCGGATCTGCGCGAGAGAGCGTGCTGCATGGTTTTCTGGATATAGCGTTGCCATTCGCCGGCCTGCGACTTGCCGTGCATCCATATACCGACCGACAGCAGGACGAGAGCGGCAAAAAGCGATCCGAACCCCTCCACGAGTTCACGGCCTGCTCCACTTATGCCGATCAGGTAAGTCGCTGCCACCCAAGTCAGGCCACCGGCGACAAGGGCCGACAGCCATCCGCCATGGACGAAGGGCAAGACTTCCGTCCTCTTGGCCTTGCGCAGGAACGCGATCATCGCGATCACGATCAGCAACGCCTCGAGCCCTTCGCGCAACAAGATCGCAAAGGCTCCCGCGAATGCCGACGCCGCGCTGGCATTGTCCGGGGCGAGGACCGTCTCGACGCGGTAGAAAAGAACGTCGAGCGCATTCACCCTCTGGGCGACGGCGGCCACCGGGTCGCCGCGGCTGATTGCCGCTCGAAGCTCGGCCATGCCGGTTTCGACAGATGCGAGCAGGTCCGCATCGCGCGTGCTTAAAACGGCTTCCAATGGTTCGAAGCCATCGAGATAGGCCGAGAGTGCGAGTTCGCGCGCTTCGGCCTTATTACCCGCTTCGTAGGCGGCAAGACTTTGCTGCAAGCGTTCGCGTGCCAAAGCGAGTAAGCTGGTTGTATCGCTCGCCACGGCTTCGGGATGAGCCCGCAAATAGGCCATAACGGCATCGGCACGCTCGGTTCCGATCGCCTCCCCAAGGGCTGCCGGCGTAAGGCCGGATAGAGCTGCGAGGTCAGGAATACGCGCCCGGATTTCCGGATCGTCGTTCCAGATCCGTCTGCCGCGCTCCACATCCTGAAATGCGATCGATCCTGAATAATAGGCCAGGCTCCAGCGATCTTGCGCCGGGAGATCGGAGAAGCCCGGCATAGCCGTTCCCTCAAGACCCTGTCCAATGACCTGATAGAGCGCGAAAACGCTTCGCTCGCGGGCTCGGGCGACATCGTCAAAAGCGATTGGCGGGGGATCGAGTCCCTCTGCCGCGGGGCCGTCGCCTCCTCCGCTCACGCCATGACAGCTTGCGCAGTTCTGGGCGTACAGCGCGGCACCTCGCGCGAGGTCGGGTGCCGCCTCGGGAGCAAGCGGAACGGGAAACGCCGCGATCAGCTCGCTTGCCAATCTGCGCGCGTCTCGTGCGACGACAGCAGGCTCCACCTTCGTCGAGATTGACTCGACGAGAGCCTCTGCCTCCGCAACCAGATGGGCACGGTGCGCGTTTGCGGGCAGGGCAGCCATGCGTTCGGCTACCGAGGCAGAAAATTCCTGCATTTCGGCATACTCCAGCTCGTTCGTGACTTCACCGCCGCTAACGGCTTCGGTGTAATCCACGGCGATGTAATCGAGCAGGCGCCAGGTCGTCTGAACCGCGTCATGCGTGCCTGCAGAAGCGGGCATTGCGACTGCGATCGACAAGAAAGCGATCAATTGGACCGCAAAAGCACGTAGCGTCATTTGGAGGCGGCCTTTCCGAGAGCCGGAGCATGTTGCGCGCGAAGTTCTTCGGTCGCGCGTTTTACAATGAGGTAAGCCGAATGCAGGAAGATCAGGGCGATCACCGCTGCGACCAGCAGATCGGGCCAAGCTTGCCCGGTCCAGGCGACCAGGGCAGCAGCGATGATCACTCCGACATTGGCGATCGCGTCATTGCGGCTGAACAGCCAGATCGCGGATACATGTGCGTCGCCTTCGCGAAACCGCATCAGCACAAGCGCCGCCGCGATGTTGACTGTCAAGGCTGCGACGGCGATCCCGCCCATCAAGCCGGCTTCCGGCGCGACCGCGTTAAGCGATCGCCAGACCGCCAGACCGATCACTCCGAGGCCTAGTACGCCCAGAAACAGGCCCTGTGCCAGCGCGACCCGGGCGCGCGTGCGGGCAGTCCACGCAAGAGCAAGGATGCCGATGAGCGTGATCGATCCATCGCCGATGAAGTCGAGAGCGTCGGCCTTGAGCGCTTGGCTGTCCGCCAGAAACCCGCCGAAGGCCTCGAAAACGCCAAAGCCCAGATTGAGCAATACGACGATCCAAAGGGCGCGGCGATAGGCGGGGTCTGCGCCTGCTCTTTGCGTATCGCCTGTGCAGCCGCAATCCGATGTTTCGTTATTCGACATGAGGCATTAGGTAACACCTCTAGCAACTGTAGGAGCAAGCCAAAATTGCGAATGGTTCGCGGTTTCGGAGCTGGAGGAGTGAGTTCATGCTTATCGGAGGTCTTTCGAAGGCGACGGGCACCAAGGTCAATACGATAAGGTTTTATGAGGATATCGGACTGATGCCCGAAGCCGCGCGTACGGCAGCGGGGCAGCGAACCTACAAAGAGCAGGACGTCGAGCGCCTTTCCTTTATTCGGCATGCTCGAAAATTGGGGTTTTCGATCGATGAAACACGCTCGCTTTTAAGCGTGAAGGCGAGACCGGATCAGAGCTGTGACGAGGCGGGTGACATCGCTTTGCGGCACCTTCGAGCCGTGGACGAGCGCATCAGTCGGCTACAAGCGCTTCGTTCCGAACTGAGAAGTGTGGTCGCGGCCTGCACGGGCGGCGAGGTTTCTGAATGCAAAATCATCGAAACGCTTTCTCGAAACCCAGCCGCCTCTTCCGCGGGTCGCTGACGCGAAAGCTATAATGGGACTATGGACACCGAACCCAGACAGCAAAAAAAGTGCTTGCACCTCCAGTCGCTGGAAGCGTTATCATCGTGATAATCCAGATTCTGATGTCGTGATCTAGGATTGGATGGCTGATTATGACGGAACTTGGGTAATTTGAATATTAATCAGCTTTCGCCTTATAAGAACGCTGCATTCATTCCATGGAATTTGGTCGAAAAAGAAACTACTCGAACAATATTCATTGTCCGGACGCTTCGTGACAATATCACATTACAGCAACCGAGAAGATTTTTGTTTCAACTTTCGTTTCACCTTGTTAGGGGCCACAGGATGTTCGATCTGAACGCCTTGATTCCCGTCAGGATTGTCGCCGCCCTTTTGGCGGTCGCAGCGCTGATGGCGTCTCCGGCGGTCGAAGCAGCGCAATGTGCGGACGAGCTGTCAGAAATAGCCTATTCGGTCCAGATGTTCGACATTGATGCGGACGAGAGCCCGCAAAACGGAAGCCCGGAGCAGCAGGAATGCGCCCACGGGCATTGCCATCACGTCGCCGCAGCACTGAAATCGAAGCTTTTAAACGACATGCCCGACCGGCTTAACATCACGGTTGGGTCGCATATGGCCGAAGAATTATTCGGCGATGCGAGCAATTTACCCAAACGCCCTCCTCGCGCCTGACGACCGTCACTGCGCTGCTTGACGCAGCGCATTTCGATTTGTCAGCAGAGAGAGTTTTGAAAAATGCCAGCCATCAAATGGCGAGGGGCCCTGATAGCAGGGCTAACCCTCGCCGCAATTGTCACGCCTGTGGCAGCGCAGGAGCGGGAGCTTCTGACGCTCGACGAGGCGTTGGGCCGGACAGGCGTGGTTGCCGAACCCGCTAACACCGAGTTAAACCCGCGCATCGTCGGCCCTCGAGCGGAAGCCGAGGCGGCGCAGGCTCTTGTCGGACAGGCGCGGTTGCGGCCCAACCCTGAAATATCGCTCGAGGTCGAGAACATCGCCGGGAGTGGGGCCTTCTCCGGGCTAAGCGCCACCGAATATACGCTTGCTGTCGGACAGCGGCTCGAACTTGGAGGTAAACGCGGCACACGCGTCGAGGCTGCCCGGGCGCAGGCACAGCTGGCGGATCTGCGGGCTGACCTTGCGGGGGCCGAACTCGGATTTCTTGTCCGTGAACGCTACGTAGCAGCGGCTGCAGCAGCCTCGCGCGTCGAACTGGCCCTCGATGTGGTTGAGCGAAACGAAGAGCTCGCCCGCATTGCCGGTCTCCTCGTAGAAGTCGGGCGCGAGCCCCCGCTCCGTGCTCTTCGGGCCGAAGCGGCCTTGGCGGAAGCGCAAGCCGAACTTCAGGCCGCCGAAGCGACAAGTCTTGCAGCCCGAACGGCCCTCGCCTCGCTATGGGGCGATCAGGGGGCGCCGCCGCTTGTTCCGAGCAGGTTCCCCGGGATCGAACCGCCCGGTGCTGTAATGGCGACAGCAAGCGGTCTGCAATTGCGAGTGGCGCGTGCGGAAAGCACCGCCGCCGCCGCCGAGATCGATCGTGAGCGCAGCCTGCGCATTCCCGATCCCGTCGTTTCCGCCGGTGTTCGACGCTTCGAGGAAAGCAATGACAGTGCCTTTCTTCTCGGTGTCTCGATCCCGCTTCCCTTCTTGAATCGTAATCAGGGCAATATCGCTGCAGCCGAAGCAAGGCTGCGCGCCGCCAATGCTCGCGAGGCTGTAGCGTTGGCCGATTTCGAGCAAGCCGTGACGCGCGCACGATCGCAATATCTTGCTGCCGAAGCGCGCGTCGAGACGCTTTCCACGACATCACTCCCCCAGGCCGAGGAGGCTCTTCGGCTCGTCCGCATCGGTTATCGCAATGGCCGTTTTCCGCTGATCGAAGTGTTGAGCGCAGCCGAAGCGCGCGATGCCATTCGCGAGGCGTTGATTGCTGCGCAAGAAGACCGGGGACAAGCTGCCGCCGAACTGATCAGGCTGGCCGCACAATGAGGAATACCAAAATGAACCGCAAAAGACTGGCGATCATCGCCGGAATTGTCATACTTGTTTCGGCCTTGATGCTGATGTTCTGGCCTGACAGCCAGGTCGACACCCACGCGGACGAAGAGGTCGCAGAGAAAGAACTGCCCGAGGGGCTCGTGCTAATCGAGCAAGAGCAGATCCGCACCGCCGAGATCGAGGTCGCAGCGGTGCAAACGGGTGCCGCTGTCGAACTCGTATTTCCTGCAACGGTTGCGGCAAGTCCGACCGCCAGCGCACGCATCGATGCACGGGCTTCCGGTGTCGTGCGCAGCGTTGGCAAGACGCTTGGCGATTATGTCCGGCAGGGCGAGACCGTCGCTCGGATCGAAAGCGCCGATGCGGCTGCACTCGCTTCCCAGCTTAGTGCCGCCCGCGCCCGCGTAACCGAGCTTTCGGCGGCCTATGAACGGGAGCGCCGGCTATTCGAAGCCAACGTGACCGCACGCCAGGATCTCGAAGCGGCGCGCGCCAATCTTGACGTTGCCCGTTCCGAACTGAACCGGTCGCAGGCGGCCGTCGCCGCGGCAGGCGTGAGCGGCGATGGACGCTCGCTCGCTGTCACAAGCCCGCTTTCGGGCCGTGTGACCGCAGCCCCGATTGTGCTCGGTTCTTTCGTCGATGCCGGCGAGGAGCTTTACAGCATCGTCAATCCCAGCGGCTTGCAGATCGAGGTTGCGCTGCCTTCCGAAGATGCTTCACGCATCCAGCCTGGCGACGAGGCTGCGTTGATCGTCGGTGATGGAAGGGAGATCGGCGCTCGCGTCCGGTCAGTAACGCCCTCGCTCGATGCCGAAAGCCGCAGCGCCACAGCGGTTCTTACCTTGACGCGCGCCGTTCCCGGTCTGCAGCCCGGGTCCTTTCTCCAGGCGCGCATTCGCCCTTCGGGCGAAGTCGACCAGAACCGCATCGCCGTCCCCGAGGAGGCTGTGCAGGTGCTCGAAGGACGCGATGTCGTCTTCGTGCGGACACGGCGCGGATTTCAGGCTCGTGAGGTCGAGACCGGTAGCCGGTCTGCCGGAATGGTTACGATCCTCTCCGGGCTCGAGCCCGGTCAGCGGATCGCGACTGCCAATGCTTTCCTGTTGAAGTCCGAGCTCGAAAAGGAGGGCGCAGAACATGGCCATTGATCAAACCACGGCATCTTCTCCTATGTCTTCGGACGAAGGTAGCCACCGTCACGGCCCGATCGGTGTCATCCTGGATATCGCCGTTCGGTTTCGCTGGGCGATCATCGTCCTGACCGTCTTCGCGGCGATCTACGGCGCGTTCAATCTGGTGCGCCTGCCGATCGACGCGGTTCCCGACATCACCAACACGCAGGTCCAGATCAATACCAGCGCTGCTGCGCTCTCACCTTCGCAGGTCGAGACGCAGGTGACCTTCCCCATCGAAACCGGACTTGCCGGGATCGAAGGCCTGGAGATGACACGATCGATTTCGCGCAACGGCTTCAGCCAGGTTACCGCGATCTTCGAGGAGGGAACCGACCTCTACTTCGCCCGGCAGCAGGTCAATGAGCGGCTCGCGCCAATCGGTGCGTCGCTGCCCGAGGGCGCAGAGCCCACGATGGGGCCGATCTCCACCGGTCTCGGCGAAGTGCTGATGTATACCATCGAATACGAATATCCCGGAGGTCGAGGCGCTTCGACCGGTGGGCGGACAGGCTGGCAGTCCGATGGCAGCTTCATCACCGAACGCGGCGACCGGCTCGAGAGCGAGGTTGCCAAAGCGGCGTATCTTCGCACCGTGCAGGACTGGGTGGTCGCGCCGCTGATGCGCTCGATCGATGGTGTGGCCGGCGTGGATTCGATTGGCGGGTTCGAAAAGCAATTCCTTGTTCAGCCCGATCCGGCACGTCTCACCGGCTATGGCCTGTCATTCGACTCACTCATCGATGCTCTAGAAGCCGCCAATCTGGCGGCAGGCGCCAATTTCGTCGATCGTGCCGACGAAGCCCTGCTTGTCCGCGTGGACGCGAGGCTGGGCAGCATTGCCGACATCGAAGAAGCCGTCATTGCGACCCGCGAGGGCGTGCCCATCCGCATCGGCGATGTGGCCGATGTGGAGATCGGCGGCGACCTGCGAACCGGTGCTGCTTCACTGAACGGTGAAGAGGCGGTGGTGGGAACCGTGCTGATGCGCGCGGGCGAGAACAGCCGGACCGTTGCGGCTGGTGCTGCCGAGAGACTTGAAGAGGTCCGCGCATCGCTTCCGGACGGAGTTGTCGCTGAGATTGTCTACAATCGTTCCTCACTAGTCGATGCGACGATCTCCACCGTCGAAAAGAACCTGCTCGAAGGCGCATTGCTCGTGATCGCCGTCCTGTTCCTCTTGCTCGGCAATATCCGCGCCGCCATAATCACCGCACTGGTCATTCCCGTTTCGATGCTGATGGCAGCGGTGGGGATGAACCGGCTTGGTGTCTCAGGTAATCTGATGAGCCTGGGCGCGCTCGACTTCGGGCTGATCGTCGATGGTGCGGTCATCATTGTCGAGAACAGCGTCGCCCGGCTTGCGGCCCGGCAACATCGCGAAGGACGCTTGCTTACCTTGGGTGAGCGGCTGACCGAAACGCGTCTCGCAGCGCAGGAAATGATCAAACCGACCGTCTACGGTCAGGCGATTATCTTCCTCGTCTTCGCGCCGCTGCTGACCTTTACCGGGGTCGAGGGCAAGACGTTCTCGCCCATGGCGATCACGATGATGCTCGCGCTGGCTTCGGCCTTCGTTCTTTCATTGACCTTCGTGCCAGCGATGATTGCGGTCCTGCTCAACAAGAAGCTGACCGAAAAGGAGGTGAAGCCCATTCGCTGGGCCAAAGAGCGCTACGGTCCCGCCGTGCGCAAGGTCATTGCGCGGCCCTGGCCGATGATTGGTGCCGGGGTTGGTCTCTTCACAGTAGCGGTTTTTGTGTTCGGCTTTCTGGGCAGCGAGTTCACCCCGCAGCTCGATGAACGCGACATCGCGGTGCAATCCTTGCGCATCCCCTCGACATCGCTCGAACGCTCGCTGGCGATGCAGCGGCGGGTCGAAGACCGGCTCGAAGAGTTTCCCCAAGTTGATCTTGTGTTCTCACGGACGGGCACGGCCGAAGTCGCCAGCGATCCAATGCCCCCCAATGCTTCGGACGCTTATGTCATCCTGAAGCCTCGCGACGAATGGCCCGATCCCGATTTGCCGAAAGATGAGCTTGTTGGTGAAATGGAAAGCGCGCTCGGAGGCCTCATCGGCAATCTCTACGAGTTCAGCCAGCCTATCGAGCTGCGCTTCAACGAGCTGATCGCCGGTGTGCGCGGCGATGTCGCGGTCAAGCTCTACGGCGATGACCTCACTGCGCTCACCGAAGCTGCGGGCGAGGTCGCGGGCGTGCTTGGAGGTGTCGAAGGCGCCGCGGACGTGAAGGTGCAGCAGGTGACCGGCTTTCCTACGCTGGACATCGCCTTCGATCGCCCGACCATCGCGCGCTATGGTCTGACCGTCGAGGAAGTGGCACAGTCGGTTGCTATCGCGCTCGGCGGGCGGCCAGCAGGACTGGTGTTCGAGGGCGATCGCCGATTCGATGTTGTCGTGCGCCTCGAGGATGCTACGCGCGACGATTTCGACCAGCTCGGCGCGCTCCCGATCGTGCTTGAAAACGGGGTCACCGTTCCTTTGCGGACATTGGCCGATTTTCAGGTCGTCGATGGCCTTGCCGAGGTTCGGCGAGAGCAGGGCCGAAGGCTTGTGATCGTCTCGGCCAACGTACGCGAGCGCGATCTCGGCTCCTTTGTTGAGGAAGCGCAGGAAAGGGTTTCGACCGGCGTCGATATGCCGCCGGCCTCCTTCATCGAATGGGGCGGACAGTATCAGAACCTGCAGGAAGCGCAGGCGCGGCTCACCATCGTCGTCCCGATTGCCTTCGCTCTGGTTCTCCTCTTGCTGTTCATGGCTTTGGGTGGATGGGTTCCAGCGCTTGCCGTGTTCAGTGCCATTCCCATGGCCTTGGCTGGCGGGGTGTTCGCTCTGGCGCTGCGAGGCTTGCCATTCTCGGTGTCGGCAGCGGTCGGCTTTATCGCGCTTTCCGGCGTGGCGGTGCTCAACGGTCTCGTCATGATGACCGCGATCCGGCAGCGACTCGACAGCGGGATGTCACTGGATGAGGCGATTGCCGATGGCGCGCTGGCGCGACTGCGACCGGTGCTCATGACCGCGTTGGTGGCGTCGCTGGGTTTTGTGCCGATGGCGATTGCCACAGGAACAGGTGCTGAGGTGCAACGTCCCTTGGCTACGGTGGTTATCGGCGGGCTGATCACAGCCACTGCGCTCACGCTGTTCGTTTTGCCAGCGATCGCTCGCCTGGTACTCGATGATGGCAAGGAGAAGCGAAGTTGGCGCCAAAGATGGTGGGACCGCCTGCGTCGCAACGTCACGCCTGAGGAACGTAAAGAACTTCGGGATGTTACTTGAAGGGGAGGGCTTATTGAAGTTAGCTAGGTCAATTTGTCTGCCTCAGATCGCTTCGGGACTGACAAGTCTCGAAGCGATCCGGTATCGGACTCAATTGCGGGCGCGCGGAGCCTCGGCAGAACGCCCGGCTGCGATACGGGCACGGCGTGGGTGTTTTTCGCCGATGGCTTCTATGCAGAGGTGCAACCTTCGGACGGTGATCTGTCCGCTGTCGGCATCTGGCGCGATGAGGGTGAGGCCATCGCATATACCATGACCATAAGCCCTTCGAACGGCATGCGCGGCCAATGCAAGTGCGCCATCTTACGATCGAAGATTGTAGCCCGGGACGGCCCTTCACCTGCAACTATCGAGGTTTCGAGCGCATCTTTTACCGCTGTCCAGAGGACGCGCCAAAGCCGCTCGACGGTCGCGCGGAACATTCAAGAGGAGAAATCGCCATGCTCACCGCAATCGAAGATAACGGTCTGTTGCTCATCAGGGCGGACGGAACGCTTTCCGATAGCGACTATGACCGCTTCGTTCCGTTTTTCGAGCGCGTCGCGGCGCGAGTTCCTGGGACGGTTCCGATGCTTATCGAACTTGCTCCCGACTTTTCTGGCTGGGATATGGGCGGTCTCTGGCGCGACCTGAAATTCGATGCGAAGCACAAGGACAGCTTCGGCCGGATCGCGATGGTCGGCGATAGTAGTTGGGAAGAGTGGGGCACCAAGCTTTTCGATCCGCTATTCCGCGCGGAGATGAGGTTTTTCACACCTGTCGAGCGGGTTGCCGCCGAAAGCTGGGCGAGAGACGGAAGGAATGCGTCATGAGCGGCGAAGGCGAACTCAACCTCGATTCGGCCGAAAAGCGCCGCACTCTCTGGATCGTTTTCTGGCTCAATGTGGCGATTGCGATAGGGTTTTTCATCACCGGGGTAATCGGCGATTCCAACGCGCTGATTGCCAATGGGCTCGACAATTCGTCGGACGCGATTGTCTATGCATTGAGCCTGCTTGCGCTCACCCGCTCCCGGGTCTGGAAGCGCGGAGCCGCGCGTTTTTCCGGGGTCATGCTGCTTGTGTTCGCAGGCGGTGTGATTCTCGATGCCATCCGGCGCTTCATGGAGGGTTCGGATCCGATCGGCGGCGTCATGATGGTGATGGCGCTGGTTGCCGGTGCGGTGAACCTCTGGTGCCTTTACCTGCTGAAACGTTTGCAGAATAAGGATGTCAATTTACGTGCAGCCACCACGTTCAGTTTGAATGATTTCGTTTCGAACGGCGGGATTATCATAGCGGGTATCGTAGTGTTTTTCACCGGATCGAATTGGCCCGATCTCGTCGTCGGGATCGGTGTGGCCTGCATAGCGATCTACGGCGGCATCGAGATCCTGCGCGATGCGCATATGGACATCCATGAGGAAGAGGGCACAGAGCACGAGGGCTGGCGCAAGTGATCGCGGTCTGGGCAGCGGTTCTCCTCGCCGCCGTCTGGGCCGCTCATTGGGGCGCGGAACGCCTGTCCGCACCGCTCAAGAAATTACGCAAGCAATGGGGGTTCTCCGTCGCGGCGGGGGGCTCCTTTTTAGGTCTAGCCGCCGCTTCGCCAGAGATGGGCATCAATGTGACGAGCGCTGCTCGTGATGTGTCCGATATCGGCCTTGGCGCCATGCTGGGTTCGACCGTTCTGGTGATTCCGGTGATCGTGACGACCGCTTATCTGGCGACCCGTAAAGGGGCCCTTGAAGGTGCTGACAAGGAGCACAAGAAGCATCGTCGTGATCATTACGTCGCGGTCGATAAGGGGGCTCTTACCGTCCAGGCGCTGCCTTACCTGGCGATCCTCGCGGTCTTCGCTCTACTGACGCTTCCCGCCCCTTGGCGCGGGTTGCAGCCGATCGATGGATGGCTGCTGCTGATCGCGTATCTCGCCTATCTCCTTCAGGCTCTCGTTCGGGGCCGAGAGAAGGGAGAGGAGGTAGAGTGGAGTCTAAAGGAGAAATGGATGGCCATAGCGGGCGTCGGCGCCCTGGCGGTCGGGGCCTACTTCACCGTATTCTCGACCGAAAGGATCGTGAGCGCACTCGGCATCCCGAATATCGTCGGCGGTCTTTTCATCACTGCCGCCGTCGCATCGCTGCCCGAGGTGTTCACGACCTGGAGCGTCGCGCGCTCCGGTCAGGTGACCTCCGCCAGCACAAGCGTGATCGGCGACCATGTCGTGACCATGACGCTCGCCTTCATCCCGCTCACCATCATCGGAACGCCGATCGAGAATTTTCAACTCTTCTGGGTCAGTCTCGCGTTCGTCGTGCTGATGGCCGCGCTATACGCTCTCTTTCTTTCGTTGGGAGACGAAGAGAAAAGAGGCTTTGGTCGATGGCACATCTTCGCGTTCTGGGCAGCCAATGCGGCTTTTATTGCCGTAATATTCCTGTGGGTGAAGCCTTTGCAAGTCTCCGGAGGAGCCGGATGAGCAATGACAACCGAGATCAGGGTGAACGGAGCGGCCATAGCCACCGCGAAGAGGATCATGACGATCAGCCCTTGCTTATGAGGACATCTCCCCGAAAAGATTTTGATGGAGATTTGCCTGTCGCGCGGAAGAAAGTCGCAGACGAACTTCCGGCGGTACGGGGTTTGAAAAGCTAATGAGCCTTTTCGACACTATCTTTGAGACACAAAGCCGATCGCATGTTTTGCTTCTTGCGATATTCGCAAGCACCGGCTTGGTCGTAGGGACGTTGTGGGTCGAACGTGTGGGGGCGGGATTGCGCCGGTCCGATCTGTTGTATCCTGCTGCTGCGGGCGTTCTGTTTGCGACCGCTGCGCTAGCGGTTACGCCGTTCGTCCAATCGGCAGTCGACAGCTGGGCCATCCCTGTGCTCTTTTTGCTCGGTGGAGGAGCCTATGTTCTTCTGTGCAAGGCAGCCGGCTATCTCAGAGGCCGTTTCGCGGACGGCAAAAGAAAGCAGCATGATCATGACGAGGATTTGTCCAATGTTGCTGCATCGTCGATCATCTCAATCGTCGATCTGATCGGCTATGGTTTGGTGCTCGGTATTACAGCAGCCGCTTCCGTGACTTTGGCAATAGTCACGGCGGCGGGGTTAGCCACGGCGAATATCTTGGTCAGTCGCCAGATTGGCTCCAGGTTCATAGCCGCTAGCTCAAGCCGAATGGACCGCATCGCGCTACACGTCGGTCTCGCTCTGGCCTTCATCGGTTCTACGCTGTTGGCATTCTGGATGGTACACAGTGTCGATAGTTTCGGGCTGCTTTGGCTCCTCACCGTCCTTGCAGGGTTACTCCTGGCTGCGGCGGTAAGAGCTTTGCTTCTTCATCAAGCGGCACACACAGCGGGGCACTTCAAATCGCTTCTTGCTTTTCTCGTCGGGTTCGCCCTTCTCGCACTCATTTTCGCCGGGCTTGATGAATTATCAGACGCGGTGGATCTTCCGAATTCGGGTTTGGAGCATCCCGCAGAGCGACCGGCAGTCGCGTTTAGCATTGAACCCCTCACAATGGGACGCGAGTAATGGAGCATTCCCACGGTCACGCCGGACATAGTCACGGCGAAGAAAATCTCAGCGATCGCCAGCTGATCTTTGCAGTGGCGATCAACGTCTTGCTTACAGTTGCACAAATCATTGGCGGGATCGTCTCAGGGTCGCTCGCGCTCATAGCCGACGCCTTGCACAATTTCAGCGATGCGGCTTCGCTTGGCTTGGCCTGGTTCGCGCGCAAAATCGGGCGGCGACCCGCCGACAAACTTTTGACCTTCGGTTATGCGCAAGGCGAAGTCGTCGCCGCACTCATCAACCTCACGACCCTGCTTATCATCGGCTTCTACCTGCTGGTGGAGGCAATCAACCGGTTCGCCGATCCCCAACCGGTCGAGGGATGGACCGTCATAGGCGTGGCGGGCATAGCGCTGGTCATCGATCTGGTGACTGCCTTCATCGTCTATCGCGGTTCGCATGACAGCATCAACATGAAGGCGGCCTTTCTGCACAACGTCTCCGATGCTCTCGCGTCGGTCGGTGTGATCGTCGCTGGCGCGCTGATCCTGCTATACGATCTCTACATCGCGGATCTGATCATCACCCTGATCATCGCCGGTTATGTCATCTGGCAGGGGGTGACCCTGATGCCGCGGACAGTCCGGCTCTTGATGGGCGCGGTTCCCGACGAGCTGGAGTTTGATCGGATCGTTTCGGCACTCGAAAATTTGGATGGGATCGACGGAGTACATCATGTTCATGTTTGGTCGATCGGCGAGCATCACCGGGCGCTGGAAACGCATGTAACCCCTGAAGGCGCTTCACTTGAGCAATTCGAGAAAGTGAAGGCCCGGGCAAGATCGATGTTGAAAGAAGAGTTTCAGATCGAGCACGCCACATTCGAAGCGTGCCTTGAAATGGACTGCGAACCCGATCTTGTTCCTGCGCACCGAACTGCGCATCCGCATGAAGAGAGTGGAAACGATTAGCGCTAGAGCCGTATGCGCATGTCGATGGCAGCTGTAGCTCACGGCAATTGCTGAAATACCAAAAATCCGATCCCGCAAGATTCAGCTGCTAGGTATGGGTGTGTGTGATTGTTGAACAATCCTACAGCAGACCTCGACGACTTTCGGCCTTGCCATCGGCTCGGCAACACGGAGGACCAACGCTACTCGAGGTTCAAATGTATTGCGGTTGCCCCGGAGCAAAGAGACTTAGCCGGCCGCCAGACCTGCTCTTCGAAGCTCAGGCGGCGCGCGCGCATCCTTGCCTCCTAGGTGTTGCAAAACCTAGCACGTTGCGCCGCACGACTACCCGCATTAGCGCCATCGACAAATCTTGCTCAAATTGCGCTTTTGCTCTTGCGAGGCACTCGCAATAAAGATAGTGGCGGGCTCCACAATCAAAAACAGGGAAGTCTTTATGTATCGCGCTGCCGTCTCGTCCCTCGCAATTGCTCTGTCCGCACCGGCTCTGGCCCAGGAGACTGCCGGGTCTGATGGCGAAGAGCTGCGCGCAGGGCAGGTCGCAGAGGACCGCCGGGAGAATCCGGCTGAATCGATTATCGTAATCGGTGGCCGCATTGATCCTTACCGGATCGCCGGGTCGGCGAATCTTATCGACAGCGAGGATCTGCGCCGTTTCGATCATGGGGATGTAAATCGCGTCCTGCGGCAAATCCCCGGCGTCAATACGCAGGAGGAAGACGGGTTCGGCTTGTTCCCAAACATCGGTCTGCGCGGTAGTCCGGTCGAACGTTCGAGCAATATCACGCTCATGGAAGACGGCGTGCTGATCGCGCCTGCTCCCTATGCCGCCCCGGCAGCGTATTATTTCCCGGCCATCGGACGCATGCAGGCGGTCGAAGTCACGAAAGGCGCTGCCGCCATTCGCTATGGCCCCCGTACGATCGGCGGGGCGGTCAACCTCCGGTCGACCGACATTCCGACCGACGGGCTGGCCGGCTACGCTTCCGGGCAATACGGGTCGCGCGACTATTATCAGGGACAGGCCTGGGTCGGTGGAGACACGGACTATGTCGGCGCGCTGCTTGAAACCTATCAACAGGGCAGCGACGGCTTCAAGACGGTCGATGGGCGCCCGGACGCCGACACCGGTTTCGAGCGCCAGGATTACCGTGGACGTCTGGCTGTTCACACGGCACCGGCCGCGCCCGTCGAGGCGCGACTGGAATTCGTCTATGGCCGATCGGACCTTGAAGCCAACGAGACCTACCTTGGACTGGCCGATAACGATTTCGCGGCGGCCCCCTATCGTCGCTATGCGGCGAGCCAGCGCGACGCCTTCACGGGTGAGCATGATCAATATCGCGTTGCCGGTAGTTTAGCGTTTTCTGACGAAACGAGGATCACCGCCACTCTGTACCGCAACGACTTTGCTCGCAGTTGGTCCAAGCTCCAGGATATCGACTTCGATGACGATGGCAGCTTCGATTCAATTAGCGCGGTTTTCGATAATCCCGATGACAACGCCGGGGCGCTTAGCATCTTGCGCGGGGCTGATAGTGCCACAGGTGCGGTTCGCATCCGCAACAACAACCGGGTCTATCGCAGCGAGGGCGCTCAGATTTCGCTCGAGCGTCCGTTCGAAACTGGCCGCGCAAGGCACAACCTAGCCGTATCTTTCCGCTACCATGAAGATGAGGAAGACAGGCTGCAAAACGAGGAATTCTACTCGCAGATCGGGGGCGATCTCGTCTTCGAACGGCAGACCGATCTTGGTCAGCAAGCCAACCGCGAAGCGAAAGCAAAGGCGATTGCGTTCTATATCGAGGACCGGATCGAAATCGGTGCCCTGACACTGACTCCCGGCTTGAGGTATGAAGGGATTGATCTGACCCGGCTCGACTATGCCGGGTTCGACCCGGATCGCTCGAATGGGCCTACACGTGTCCGTCAGACCAATATTGATCAGTGGTTGCCAGGTCTTGGCGCCACCTACGAGTTGGGTGATGCCATATTGCTGGCAGGTGTGTCGCGCGGTTTCTCGCCTCCCGGTCCCGGCAATCCTGATGCACGGGCCGAGGAAAGCTGGAACTACGAAGCCGGGGTCCGCTATCGGAGCGACAGGGTCCAGGTCGCCGCGATCGGCTTCTACAACGACTACTCGAACCTTCTGGGCAACTGCACTCAATCCGTGGGCTGCAGCGTCGGTGACATTGGCGATCAGTTCAATGGCGGCGCGGTTACGGTCAAAGGCTTGGAACTGTCGGCGGCTGCGGAACCTCGTCTTTCCAATTCGGTCTCGTTCCCGCTCTCGCTTGCCTACACGTTTACGGATGCAGAATTCGACAGCAGCTTCGACAGCGAATTCTTTGGCGATGTGAACGAAGGCGATGACCTGCCTTACATCGCGCGCCATCAGCTTTATGCCGAAGCGGGGGTAAACATGGGACGCGCGGCAGCCACCGTTGGCGCCAACTACATTTCCGAGTTGCGCGACGATCCAGGAAGCGGAGCCGTTGCTGAAAACGAGAGGATCGATGATCGCATCGTCTTCGATATTGCGGGAAGTTACGCGCTTACTGACAAGTTCTCCCTGTTTGCGCGCGTCGACAATGTTCTCGACAATCAATACGCCGTGAGCAGGCGCCCCTTCGGGCTGCGTCCGGGGGTCCCGCGGCGCATTGTGGGTGGTGCTCGGGTCAGTTTTTAAACTCCGCGTGAGGCTTTTGGCGCTGATATTCGCGCCCGCCCTTCATTTTGCGTGCCCGCAGGCGAGAACTGACTTGAAAGGTGAATTGAGCTCGAAAGCAAATGCTGCTCGGGATTCGGCAAAGCGAGATACTCTGCGGCAAGGCTGTTGCGAACGCCGAGGCGCATCAATTCTTCCGCGGGCCTAAGCGCTCGCAGTACAATCGCGTGCCTTGAGAGGTGGGTCGGTGCTTTCTTTTCCAGAAACTCTCCGCAGCCTTGCAGGCCGCGCGTGGCGCAAAAAGGATGATCGCAGCGCCGGCGAGACATATCGATGCTCCCAACACATCCCAGCGATCCGGCCGAGTATCTTCGACGAGCCAGAGCCAGCTAAGCGACGCGGTGATGTAGACGCCGCCATAGGCGGCGAAGGCTCGCCCTGCAGCATCCGCCTCAATGCGAGCAAGGAGATAGGCGAACAACACGAGCGCCAATACTCCGGGAAGGAGCCACCAGGCGCTCCTGTCCATTCTGAACCAGGCCCAGAACGCAAAGCACCCCGCAATCTCGGCGAACGCGGCAAGGGGATAGATCCATATCGCGTTCACGCTTCAGTCCCCTCGGCGAGCGCTTCAATGATCAGACAGGTGCCGACCGTTCCTTGCTCGCAGTTTTCCAGCATCCGGCGCAGTTCCCTTCGGAGAGCCTCCAGATCGGCAATCTTGCGGTTGACTTCGCACAGGTGCGCGCGTGCCAGCGTGTCGACCGCATGGCAGGCCCGCGACCGGTCGTCGGCCAGTTCGAGAAGGTCGCGAATGCGCGTCATGGAAAACCCCAGGTCGCGCGCGCGGCGAATGAAATTCAGTCTCCGGGCGTGCTCGGGACCGTAGTCGCGATAGTTGGCCTGTGTGCGGGGCGGGGACGCGAGAACGCCCTCGCGTTCATAGTAACGGATGGTTTCCGCCTTTACGCCCGCCGCGCGGGCGAGTTCACCGATGCGCATACATACCTTCCCCCGATCGCTTGACCTTGTAGCGACTACAAGGTGCATAAGGCGATCCGATACAAGGAGTCGAACGAATGGGAAAAAATTGCTGCGGTTTTGTCGAAGACCGCGAGGCGAATAATGATCCGCTGTGGCGTCGTATCCTGTGGATCGCGCTCATTCTCAATGCGGTTATGTTCGGCGTCGAAATCGTGGCGGGCCTAGCTGCTGATTCGCGTGCATTGCAGGCAGACGCACTCGATTTTCTGGGCGATGCGGCAAATTACGCCATAAGTCTCGGCGTTGCCGGAATGGCGCTTGCGTGGCACGCTCGCGCAGCCATTGCCAAAGCAGCGACCATGCTGGCGTTCGGGCTATGGGTGCTTGGCTCCGCGATCTGGGGTTTCTTTGTCGGTGCCTCGCCGGACGCCGGAACCATGGGCATTATCGGAACCGTCGCGCTTGCGGTGAATCTCGCGGTTGCCGCGATGTTGTTCCGGTTTCGCATGGGTGATGCCAACATGCGCTCGGTGTGGGTTTGCTCGCGCAACGACGCGATCGGCAATGTGGCGGTTCTGGGTGCGGCGCTGGGGGTCTTCGGAACCGGGCGCGCATGGCCCACCTGGTTGTCGCCGCGATCATGGCGGGCCTTGCTCTCTGGGGCAGCATCGAGGTGTTTGCGCAGGCGCGCGGGGAGCTGCGCTCTACCTGAGAAGGAAATCCAAGAGGCAGTTACGTTATTGTACGACCTGTGCCGGCTAAGGCTGACTTCCTTACAAAGCCCGTTGAAGGCTGACCGCTTTTGATTATTGCAGGTAGCCGCATAAGTGCTGGTCCACCAAAACCTTCCTCGTGGTGGACTCAGGGAGATGATGATGTTCTCGGCGACGGGGCGACGATTTTCTCTCCTGGTGGAGACAGTCTTGATGCAATTCGTAGCGCTGCTCATCCTGGCGACCGGTGCTCACTTTCGATCGCTTCGACTAGGCTGACCCAAGTCCCATTTTCCGTGAGAGCCAAAGGGTCGCGGTCGGGACAAGGACCCACATGATTATGGGAACGAGTCCAATCTTTGTCCCAGGGACTAGCGGCATAGTGGGACTGTAGGTCCAGCCCCAGGCAGACCCAACGGCCAATATTTCGACCACGGATGTTATCGCCAGACCAATGGCGAGATAGATAAGGAAGCGGGATATTGGCCAGTCGACAAGCCAAGGTGTTCGGCGGTTTCCCAACGAGGCGCCCAGATAGGCCGCCACCATGATGCCCGCGTCACCGAACGATGCCAGACCACATCGGTATGCGGCTTCAACAGGACCAAGCCCGTCAGTGCTGTAGAACGGGAGCTGGAACATTTCCCAGGCGAAGGCAATCAGTCCGCCGAAAATGGCGATCCACAGGGCGGGATGCGCGCCTCGCCACACTGCTTCGGGCCTACCCGTATTTATAGGATCCAAACCTCACCATCCTATTTCAAGCCTGCGCTATTACCATGCAGAACCGTTAAACGACGAACCGGTCGTAATTGACTGCTAGCTTCTTGACGATGGCTGACCCGATATATCCGCTCGAACCGGTGACGATCACGACAGGCTTGTCTGGATCACTCATGTGCGAAATGCCATCGTGCGAAGGTCGAGACGCAAGCCGATAATCATATGCAAGGGCTCACTTCCGCAGATATTTAATAAGCGCAGCGATCACGAGCAGCAGGGCGACAATTACCAGTAACCAGACCAAGCCCATGCCGATCATCATCATGCCGCCTCCCATCATCGAACCGTCACCCATGATTGTCTCTCCCTTTTTTGCGGCGAAGCCGCAGTGTCGATACGCCTTCTACGCCCGAAGCGGCTTCACCCCTCACTCAAGGCGATTTTATACCGCATCCTTGGTAATCCCCGTGATGACATAAGTCTCACCGCTCTGGCCAAATTCGAAGTTCACGGAGTCGCCTACGGAGAATTCGTCGATCATGTCGGAAGATTGGGCCACGAAGGTCATGGTCATTGCGGGCCAATCGAGTGTCTCGACCGGGCCATGCGAGATCGTAATACGGCTGCCATCGATATCGGTGACGTCACCGCTCCCTGTGTGGAGAGGCCCCTCGATCTCACCTGCTGGCGTCTGATCTCCTGAACCCGCTGATACGTCTGCTCTCGTGCCGTCGCGAGGCTCCTGCGTGGCGCCTTCCTCGCCACACGAAACAAGCGCGAGCGAGGCGACAGCCATTATACCCAAGGCGATTTTGTTCATGCGATATATCTCCGTTTCAAAAGCATTAGGCTGCTTTTCGTCTAATGCGACCAACGTTCATGGGCGCGAAAGTTTCCCTTGCCGGACTGTGTGACAGTTGAACTTATCCGATGAACTGCCTCGGCGCAGGCAACGACAGGAGAATTCTCATCGCGGAGGTCATTGGTGAGGGCCTCCTGCGCGCGAATTGGGGCCGGGCCGATCATGGGCTTCCCTGAAAACGGTCCTTGACCTTACCATGATGGGAAGCCCTATCTTTGCTACTGGAAGGCGAGTGTAGATTGATCGGAAGGCGCCAGATCATGGCAATGAAAATTGCAAAGCTGAGCCGCCGCGGCTTTCTCGCGGGTGGCGGAGCGGTGGCCGTGACTGGCACTGCGGCGCTGTTCATGCAGCGTGGCGGCAGCGTGATGGCGGGATCTGCGGTCCGCGGACCGGTCGATATGCGTCTGCGCGCATCCCCCGCGACTGTGCCGCTCCTCGGCAATGCGCAGGGCGGGGTCGACGTATGGGTCTACAACGGCCAGGTGGCGGCTCCTGAAATCCGCATCAGGCAGGGAGAGCGTCTGCGCGTCACGCTCGACAATGGCCTTGCGCAGGACACTACCATTCATTGGCACGGCTTGCGTGTTCCCAATGCGATGGACGGTGTGCCGCATCTGACCCAGGATCCGGTCCGGCCGGGCCAGTCGTTCACCTATGATTTTGTGCCTCAGGATGCCGGCACGTTCTGGTATCATCCTCATCACCGTAGTTTCGAACAGGTCGCGCGAGGTCTTTATGCCCCGCTGATCGTCGAAGAGCGTGACCCGATCGTAGTGGACAGGGATATAACCTGGATGCTCGACGACTGGCGGATCGGTGCAGATGGTCAGATAAATGATGATTTCGGGAATCCGTCCGACGCCTTCATGTCCGGCCGCGTTGGTAACACGATGACGATCAACGGGCGTCCGCCGCAGCCTTTTGTAGTACGCAGCGGGGAGCGCATCCGACTGCGGCTGATCAATGCCGCGAACGCGCGGATCTTCGCGCTCGATTTTTCCCGTCTCAATCCGCAGATCATTGCCTTGGACGGACAGCCGGTAGCTCCGCACGAGGTCGATGGAGCGCTGCACATTGCTCCGGGAATGCGGATCGATCTGATTTTGGATCCTGAGGGCGCGCCCGGATCGCGCGTCACGATCGGAGACAGTTTCTATGAGGGTCTCGAATTTGCGCTGACGGACGTCGTTTATTCGGACACACCGCTGCGCGCAGACCCGTTGACGACTCCGATTGCGTTGCCGCCTAATCCCATCCCTGAGCCGCAAACAGAAACGTCGACCCGCCACGAAGTTGTGTTCGGTGGTGGAATGATGGGACCATCGGCGACCGGCAAGATGGACTGGACCGTAAATGGCGTGGCGGCCTCGGGCCACAATCTCGACCCCGTTCTGACCCTACCCAGAGGCGAGAGTGTCATTCTGACCCTTCGTAACGAGACGGCCTGGTGGCATCCCATCCATCTGCATGGGCACAGTTTCAGAGTACTTTCCCGAAACGGCAAGCCGACGCGATATCGCGAATGGCAGGACACGGTGCTCATAGCACCAGACGAGATTGTGGAAGTCGCTTTCGTGGCTGACAATCCCGGAGACTGGATGTTCCACTGCCACATACTCGAACATCAGGCCGCAGGCATGATGGCGACAGTCAGAGTGACTTAGATCAAAGGAGACGAAAGATGAGAAATGTAGTGGAAATCTTCGCCGCACTGGCGGTTCTCGTAGCAACACCGGCCCTTGCAGCGCCCCCCGAGAAGCCGCTTGCGACCCTTTTCAAGAATCCGCAATGCGGCTGCTGCGAAAGCTACGCGGCGTATCTGCGGGAAAATGGCTACGAAGTGAAGGTCGAAGCGACCAACGACTTGGCGTTAATCAAGCAGAGGCAAGGTATTCCGCAAGAGTTGGGGGGCTGCCACACCACGTTCGTGGGAGGCTATTATGTTGACGGGCATGTGCCGATCGGAAGCTTCGACCGCCTGCTGGCTGAGCGTCCGGAACTCAATGGTATAACGCTTCCCGGAATGCCCGCTGGCTCCCCAGGGATGGGTGGAACAAAATCCAGCCCCTTCACCATCTTTGCTTTGGCTCAGGGCGGCGAGCGGTCGGTCTACGCTGTCGAATAGGGGGCGGTAAGTGTCGCCCGACCAGGGTGGCCTGATCAGCCGGAGCGCATAAGAGAAAATCGCGTCGATACGACGGGCAGGCTTTTGCCACCTACCTGGGTCGGCCGGTAAGGGGATTCGGCACTTGATAGGGTAAAATTGCATCCCATCATTGGAAGCTTGGAAAGTGCCGAGAAAATACCAATTCGCGGGACTGTGCCAATATGAAGGAGAAATGATCATGAACATCGGGCAGGCAGCCGACAAATCCGGCGTCTCGGCCAAGATGATCCGCTATTATGAAAAAACCGGATTGATTGAGCCAGCGGAAAGGACGGCTTCGGGGTACAGGGTTTACGAGCCGCGAGACGTCCACACGCTTCGGTTCGTTCGCCGTGCCCGAGATCTCGGTTTTTCTGTGGAGCAAATCCAGGAATTGCTTGCACTTTGGCAGGATCGAAGCCGCGCCAGCGCCGATGTAAGGGCGGTGGCATGCGCTCATATTGAGCGTCTACGCGAAAAGATCGTCGGGATGCAGTCAATGGTTGCCACGCTCGATGAATTGGCGGCGAAGTGTACCGATGACGATAGGCCCGACTGCCCGATCCTTCGCGACCTCGCGCAGGGTAGTCCGTCCGATTTTGCGAGCGCTTTAGATCATCGGTTCGGTCCCGGGCGCCTGCAATAGGCCGGTACCCCGATCAATTGAAAAGGCGTGTGTTCGGGGAGCGCCAAGCGAACCGGCTTGCATACGCAACGGGTCGCGGATGTAATTGGAACCGAGAGCTTTTTTAGATCATTTACTACGCGAGCGCATAAATGCGCCGAAACACCAAAGTGGAGATGAACAATGGAAGCCCGAGATGTCATGACAGCTGACCCAGCCTGCTGCAGCCCATCAGATAGCGTCAAGGATGCCGCGACGCTGATGGTTGATAACGATTGCGGCGAAATTCCCGTCGTCGATGAAACCGGTGCCCTCGTCGGTGTCGTAACCGATCGCGATATCGCATGCCGCTGCGTCGCAGAGGGCAAATCAGCCGACACGCGGGTTGCGGATGTGATGTCCCCATCCCCTGTGACAGTCACCGCTGACACGAGCGTTGACGATTGCTGCAAGAAAATGGAGGACAACCAGGTCCGCCGACTTCCGGTGGTCGACGATGGAGGCAAATGCTGCGGCATCGTTTCGCAGGCCGACATTGCGCAAAACGCCGAGAAGAGCGAAACGGGCGATCTGGTCCGCGAGGTCTCGGAGCCTACAAAGGAAGCCGCTTCGGCGGGATGTTGCTAGGCAATTTTTAGGTCCTTGCTTCAAGCAGGTCACCGCAATCATGTACCATAGCTTTGTTGCTGACGCTGATTTCGGCGACGTCTAGAGTGCGCCGGTTGTCGATTAGATACGGCGCCGGTGCACTCTATGCCGTTTAGCACGGCGGACCAGACGAAGCCGAGCGATTGCCGACGAACAGTGTGCGCTAGCGCCAAGAAAGCCACCCTTTCTTCCATTTCAGAAAACTCTGAGAAAGGCCTTGACCTTCCCATGATGGGAAGGCCCATCTTGTGGCTATCAAGGACGAATCGAGGAGTACCCAAATGACGTCGAGTTCCACCGCGCTTGTTCCGTGGACGCCACAATTAGGAGCCCAGCAGCTTCAGGCGGCGACCTCGAAGTCATCGGGAGGCAAAAGTTGCGCGAGCCCTGCACGCTGGTCGACCAAGACGAAGTGGCTGATCGCCGCAAGCGTCGTTCTCGCTCTAGGCGCAGCAATACTGGGTTCGATGTGGTTCGGGTTCGCGGCGGTTTTGCCCCTGCTCTACCTGTTCCCATGCCTGGCGATGATGGCCATGTGCATGAAGGGTATGAAAAGCACGGGCCCAGAGGGCTCGGGCACCCAAAGTTGATTGAGCGCCTCCCTTTGTCACCGTATAATCTAAGGAGAATACCAATGAATCGTAATTTCAAAACAATGTTGACCGGCGCTGCTGTCGCTCTTGGTCTCGTTTCCACCGCCGCACTCGCCCAACAGGCTGACCGTGCTCCACAGGATGCCGATTCACACATGAACATGGGCAGCGAAGCTGGCGCGGAAGGGGCAATGCCGATGGGCGAGATGATGGCGATGATGCAGGATCCGGAAATGCGCCGCAAGATGATGGCGATGATGGAAAACTGCAAAGCCATGATGGAACGCATGGAGGCCATGTCCGCCTCGCAAGACATGTCGGCCTCGCGGGATATGCCCGCGTCCTCGCAGGATGAGAGGTGACGCGGAACCGGGCGCCGATCTATCCAGTTCGGCGCCGCTCCGTTTCGACCTTGTGCGCAGGCAGGCTGAAGGATGGTCCGTTAATGCGCATATTCGCAGAAGGGCTCACCGCCGGTTTCAGCGCACAGCGCTATCTGTTCTTCGACGGTCGCACCGTCATCCAAAACTCTTGGTGACCGAGGCTAAGGCTAAGATGCTTATCCATCGCTTCCATGATTGAATCAAAGGACGGACTTCAACGTGACATCGGGAAGCTTTCGTCAGCAGGCGTGGAACGCCATGAAATTTTCGGGCCATCAATCGGTCTTCGCACTTGCGTTTAATCGGTGGTCGACTTATCGCAAAAGAGTGTCGATAGGTCGTTTCCTTGCTGTTGTACTTTTTGGCCTCGGCCTTTTTGTACAAAGTGCTGCCCAAGCGGCGGCGGTTCCACAGTTGGGGGCAGCCGGGACCGTCCATTGCTCGGAAATGGGCGATATGATCATGGAAGGGGTGACGGATGGCAATTCGTCCGAAGAACCTCCATGCGACCAGAGGACACTCGATTGCGTCGTCGCGATGGGATGTCTTGCGCCAGCAAATATCCCCGGCACCAATGATAAGAGTATGGTTCCTTTGCGGGCCGATCGTGAGATCTATCTGACGGGCGATCTGATGGGTCTCCAGGGACGCCTGCTCACACCCGAATCCCCCCCTCCACAAGTTAACCTCGATATCTAGTCTTCTGTAGTCGGTGCCATGGTGCCGTAATACAAGCTGGAATAGTCTATATCCGCTCGCTTCGCACCGCGAAGCGAGAAGCCTTGGACTGTCCAGCATCAGAAATTCTACGAGGTTACACAATGAAATGGCGAAGCAGCTGCGCTTTCGTGGCTCTCATATTTGTCGCTCAAGGAGCGCAAGCACAGTCTGTCGGCTACGAAGAGGCTTTGCGCGCGGCCCGCGTCGAACAGCCTGTCCTGCAGGCGCGTGAACTTGAGGTGGAAGCTCTGCGGAACGCGGCGGAGGCTGCAGACGAATTGCCCGATCCGCGGCTACGAGCGGGCATCGTCAATTTGCCGGTCACCGGGCCGGCGGCGTTCGATCTCGACCGGCAGCTTCCGACCCAAGTCCAGGTGGGTGTCGAGCAAGAAATTCCCAATCTAGCCAAGCGACGCGCGAGGGCTGGGCTTGCGGTATCGGATATCCGCTTGGCCGAAGCTCGCCTCGGCGTTGTTGGCCGGGATGTCGAAGTCGCCGCTGGTCGCGCGTGGATATCACTGGCTTATGCGCAGCAGCGACTGGCGCTGGCCGTCGAGGCTCAGGATGAATTGCGCGAGCTCGTGCCGGTTGCTCGCAGCGCAGTCGCATCGGGTTCGGCGCGCCCTGCGGAAAGCCTCGAGATCCGCCGTGCACTGCTCGAGATAGACGATGCCCGGACGCGCATCGAAGCCGATCGGGAAGCGGCGCAGGCGCGGTTGACGCGGTATATTGCAGGGGAGGAGCCGGTGGCGCAAGGTCCGGTACCGCCCGCCGATGTCGATCCGATCGAGCTGCGCACTACGCTAGAGAGCAACCCCGGGATCCGTCTGGCGGACACTGCCAAGCAAAGGGCCCGCGCAGCCATCGATCTTGCCCGGGCGGAAAAGAGGCCCGACTTCGGCGTCAATGTCAGCTTCGGACGGCGAAATCCCGATTTCGGGAATGTCGTCTCGGTCATGGGTTCGGTAACATTGCCGATCTTCGCCGGTCGGCGGCAGGAGCCACGCATTGCCGCGGCCGAAGCGCAAGCGGCTGCGGCGCTGGCCGAGCGCGCGGACGAGCTACGCGAACTTGAAGCCCAGTTCGCGGCCGATCTCGCTGCCTGGCGCAGCGCGGCGCGCCAATGGCAGCGTGCCCGCGAGGAACTATTGCCCCTCGCTCGTGACAGGGCAGACCTTGAAATGGCGAGTTTTGCTGCAGGTCGCGCCGATCTGATCGACGTCATCGAGGCCCGGACAGCCTTGGCTCTACTCGAACTGGAAATCCTCGAACGCGAAGAAGCGACGGTCGAAGCCGCCGCGACTTTGCGACTTACCTACCGGGAGCACATGCAATGAAAGCCGCCTGGCAAAAACTCACCCCTCGCCAAAAGTCCTACACGCTTGCAGCCGGCATAGTACTTGTGAGCCTCGGCGCCGGCTACGGCATCGCCCAGCTTGGGGAAGGTTCCTCCGGTGCTTCGACCGGAGACAGCGCCGCAGCGGGAGCAGGCTGCGAGGAAGTGCTCTACTGGTACGATCCGATGGTGCCTGATCAGCGCTTCGACGAGCCGGGCAAGTCGCCTTTCATGGACATGCAACTGGTCCCGAAATGCGCCGGTGGAGACAGTGCCGGAGCGGGGGGCGTCAGCATCGATCCGCAGCTCGTGCAGAATTTCGGCATTCGAACGGCCGAAGCGGAAATGGGCGTGCTCGAACCCGAGACGAACGTCACCGGCACACTCGCTTACAATGCCCGGGAGGTGTCGATCGTGCAGCCCCGCGCCAGCGGCTTCGTGCAACGAACCTATGGCCATGCGCCCGATGACATCATTAGACAGGGTACCCCTTTGGTGGATTTGCTGATTCCCGAATGGGGCGGCGCGCAGCAGGAATATCTGGCGGTCGCCGCGACCGGCGATGAAGCGCTTACTCGCGCGGCGCGCGAACGGTTGCGGCTTCTTGGAATGCCTGATGGCGTAATCTCGTCGGTCGCGCGCAGTGGTCGCCCACGTTCCACCCTGACGATTACGGCGCCTTCTTCGGGCGCAGTTACCATGCTCGGTGTGCGACCGGGAATGAGCGTGAGCGCGGGCCAGACCTTGGCCGAAATCACCGGACTCAATCCGATCTGGCTGGAAGCGGCGCTTCCCGAAATCCTTGCCGCCGACGTACGGGTTGGCCAGCCCGTAAGCGCGACTTTAACTGCTTATCCGGGGGAACGTTTCGCGGGGCGGATTACTGCGATATTGCCCAGCGCACAGGAGGCCAGTCGAACGCTCACCGTTAGGGCCGAACTGCGCAATCCCAACCTTCGACTGCGTCCTGGCATGTTCGCACAGGTTTCGCTTTCTCCGGCTCGCCGCGAAGCGGTGTTAATTCCTTCCGAAGCAATTATCCGCACTGGCGAACGCACGATCGTGATGCTGGCGCAGGACGAGGGTGGCTATCGCCCTGCCGAGGTGCAGATTGGCCGTGAAGCGGGCGGTCGGACCGAGATACTCGCGGGCCTCGCGCCGGGCGAGGAAGTAGTCACATCGGGCCAGTTCCTGCTTGATTCCGAAGCCAGTCTCGCGGGGCTCGATGTCCGCGGCATCGACGAAGTGCCGACGGCCGCGGGTGCAAGCGAAACGCAGGACGATGCTGACGAGCCGCGCACCTACCGGGCAAGCGGCACTATCGAGCGTATAACTGCCCGCAATATCACCTTGCGGCACGGGCCCGTTGCCGCGCTCGAATGGCCGGCGATGACAATGACGTTCGCGACCGAGGGGGCAGCGCAGGTGCGCGGCTTCAAGCGCGGCGACCGCGTCTCGTTCCAGTTCGTACAGGGAACGGACGGCCCACGCCTCACCGGCATCAGGAAGGCAGGCGACCAATGATCGCGCGCATAATAGAAAGCTCGATCGCCAATCGCATGTTCATCGTATTGGCTTCGATCGCCATCGCGCTCGCGGGGTTCTGGGCCGTGCGGACCACGCCTGTGGATGCACTGCCTGACCTATCCGACGTTCAGGTGGTTATTCGCTCAAATTATCCCGGTCAGGCGCCCCGGCTCGTCGAGGATCAGGTCACTTATCCGCTGGCGACGACGATGCTCTCCGTACCCGGAGCCAAGACCGTGCGCGGATACTCGTTCTTTGGTGACAGCTATGTCTATGTCATTTTCGAGGACGGGACTGACCTTTACTGGGCGCGTTCGCGCGTGCTCGAATATCTCAACCAAGTGCAAGGGCAGCTTCCCGCAGGCGTGGAGAGCAGCCTCGGCCCCGACGCCACAGGTGTAGGCTGGATCTACGAATACGCGCTCGTCGACCGAACCGGTGGCAACGATCTGGCGGGTCTACGGAGTCTGCAGGACTGGTTCCTGCGCTACGAGCTCAAGACCATTCCCGGCATTGCCGAAGTCGCCAGTATCGGCGGTATGGTCAAGCAGTATCAGATTGTCCTGCAACCCTATCGGATGGCATCGCTCGGTGTGACGCATGCCGACGTCGTGCAGGCGGTTCGGGCTTCCAACCAGGAAGCGGGCGGCTCGATCGTCGAGATGGGCGAAGCCGAATATATGGTGCGCTCATCCGGCTATCTTGGCAGCCTCGATGATTTTCGGGCGATCCCCTTGCAAGTCGCAAGTGGAGGAGTCCCGGTGACGTTGGGCGACGTAGCGACCATCCAGATCGGACCCGAGCTGAGGCGCGGGATAGCGGAGCTCAACGGTCAGGGCGAGGTCGCCGGCGGGGTGGTGATCTTGCGTCAAGGGGCCGACGCGCGATCCGCAATCACCGCGGTCGAGGCGAAGCTCGAACAGCTTCAGCAAAGCCTGCCCGACGGCGTGGAGATCGTTACCACGTATGACCGCTCGCAACTGATCGATGCGTCGGTCAAGAATCTCACCACCAAGCTGGCCGAGGAGTTCATAGTCGTAGGCCTGATATGCGCCTTGTTCCTGTGGCATGTACGTTCGGCGCTGGTTGCCATCGTTACATTACCGCTGGGTGTGCTCGCCGCTTTCGTGGTCATGCGCTTTCAAGGGGTCAACGCCAACATCATGTCGCTTGGAGGCATTGCCATCGCGATCGGCGCGATGGTCGATGCCGCGATCGTCATGATCGAGAATGCTCACAAGCATATTGAGCGCTGGACGCATGAAAACCCCGACAGCGTGCTGGCGGGCGACGAACGCTGGCGGGTCATCGGGGATGCAGCGAAGGAGGTTGGCCCGGCGCTGTTCTACAGCCTGCTGATCATCACCTTGTCCTTCATTCCCGTGTTCACCCTCCAGGCGCAGGAGGGCAGGCTGTTTGCGCCGCTCGCCTTCACCAAGACCTATGCCATGGCCGGTGCAGCAATCCTTTCGATTACGCTGGTCCCTGTGTTGATGGGCTGGATGATCCGCGGCAAGATTCCGCCCGAAGACAAGAACATCCTGAACCGGGGCCTGACCCGCGCCTATCGTCCGGGTCTGGACTGGGTAATGCGCCGGCCGAAGGCAACGCTGGTCATTGCGGCGCTGGTCTTCGCGACGACACTCGTCCCCTTTACCCGGCTTGGTGGCGAGTTTCTTCCGCCGCTCGACGAGGGTGATCTGCTCTACATGCCCAGTGCGCTTCCAGGCCTGTCTCCCGGGCAGGCTTCTGCGCTCCTCCAGCGGACCGACCGCTTGATCAAATCAGTGCCTGAAGTCGAAACGGTATTCGGCAAGGCGGGCCGTGCCGACACGGCGACTGATCCAGCGCCATTGACGATGTTCGAAACCACCATCCAGTTCAAACCGCGCGACGAATGGCGTGAAGGTATGACACCCGACATGCTGGTCGAGGAACTCGACCGCGTGGTACAGGTGCCGGGTCTGGCCAATGTGTGGGTGCCACCGATCCGCAACCGGATCGACATGCTCGCGACCGGGATCAAGAGCCCGATCGGGGTCAAGGTTTCGGGTGAGGATCTTAGCGATATCGACCGGGTGGCGCAGGCTATAGAACAGGTCGGGAAGCAGGTGCCGGGCGTGAGCTCAGCCCTGGCCGAACGATTGTCGGGCGGGCGCTATGTCGACGTTGATATCGATCGCTTGGCTGCTGCCCGATACGGCCTCAACATCGACGACGTTCAAATGATCGTATCTGGCGCGATCGGCGGCGCCAATGTCGCACGCACGGTCGAAGGGCTGGCACGTTATCCGATCAATGTGCGTTATCCGCGCGAAATCCGCGACAGCGTGGGCGAACTCAGAGCGCTTCCTCTCCTGACACCGTCAGGGCAGCAGATCACGCTGGGTAGCGTAGCGCAAATTAGCGTAAGTAGCGGGCCGCCCATGCTCAAAAGCGAGCAGGGTCGACCGACGAGCTATGTCTATATCGATGTTCGCGGACGAGATCTCACTTCGGTCGTCAGCGATCTGCAGGAGGCGATCGCGGCAGAAGTCGATCTTCCGGCGGGCGTCAGCATATCCTACGCTGGGCAGTTCGAATATCTTACTCGCGCTGCCGAGCGTATGAAGATCGTTATCCCGGCGACGCTCGCGATCATTTTCCTGCTGCTCTATCTGATCTTCCGCCGCTTCGATGAGGCGCTGCTGATCATGGGTACATTGCCTTTCGCGCTGACCGGCGGGTTCTGGCTTCTGTATATGCTCGGCTACAACCAGTCGGTCGCGACTGCTGTCGGTTTTATCGCTCTTGCCGGTGTTTCGGCAGAGTTCGGCGTGGTCATGCTGATCTACCTGAAAGCGGCGCTGGAGGAACGCCCTCCCAACCCTTCGGAAGATGAGGTTGATCAGGCGATCCGCGAAGGCGCGTTGTTGCGCGTGCGGCCCAAGGCGATGACCGTAGCGGTCATTCTTGCCGGACTGTTTCCGATCCTGATCGGCACCGGCGCCGGGTCCGAGGTGATGAGCCGTATCGCGGCCCCGATGATTGGCGGGATGATCACTGCTCCCCTGCTCTCGATGTTCGTACTTCCCGCTGCATATCTGTTGATGCGGCGCCCCCGGACCAAACGGTCCAAACCCTCTGAAGGAGAAGAAGAATGCGTATTACAACCCTCGTGACCCTATTGGCAGCGCCGCTGGCACTCGCTGCCTGCGATTCCGGCGACAATACCGAAGCGATGGACGAAATGCCGATGGCGGACGGGCAGATGGCAGATGACCAGATGTCTATGGACGATGGCGACATGGCGATGATGGGATCGGACGGCGCGATGCAGACCGCCAGCGCCGAAGGAACCGTCACCGCCATCGACGCCGACGCGGGAACGATCACCGTCGACCACGGCGCTGTCCCCGAGATTGAATGGCCCGCCATGACGATGGGGTTCGAAGCCGACGAACAGCTGCGTCAGGACGTGGCGGTTGGTGACGCGATCTCGTTCGAATTCACTACCGGTGAAGGCGGCAACACGATCACTTCGATCACCAAGAAGTAATTTGCGAGCCGGCCCCGGACCGTATCCCCGGGGCCGGTATGATAGGAGAAGTACGATGATGAACGGTGACATGCCAGCAGCCATGATGGGGATCATGGGTCTGTTCTGCTTATTGCTGACCATCCTTCTTGTGTTGGGCATCGCTGCGCTGATTAAATATCTCCGGAGCAAGTGAAATGGACCAGTGGGCGAACGCATCCAGCCTAAACCGACGTGCCTTGCTGGGACGGGCCGGCACAGCGGCTGCGGGCCTCATGGCTCTTCCCTTGTCTGCGTGCGAAGCGCGAAGTTCGCTGCTTGGTGCCGATGGGGCCGGAGCCAATTCGCTCGCCATTCCCAAGCTCGATCAGGGAATTGTCGAACAAGGCGAACGGGTCTTTCGACTGTCGATATCCGCAGGGCAGAAGGAATTCGTTCCCGGGGTCGTTTCGCCTACGATCGGTGTAAACGCGCCTTATCTCGGTCCGACATTGGAGATGCGCCGCGGCGAGCGCGTCCGGTTGCATGTCGACAACGGCCTGGACGAAGGAGCAACGGTTCATTGGCACGGGTTCGAACTTCCCGCCGCTGCGGACGGCGGGCCGCACCAGCTGATCCGCCCCGGCGCCCGCTGGAGCCCATCTTTCGAAGTTCGCCAGCGTGCCTCTCTCTATTGGTATCATTCGCACCTGCATCGCGGCACGGGACCGCAGGTCTATGCTGGTCTTGCCGCTCCGATCTATGTCCGTGATGATGAAGAGGGCGCGCTGGATCTGCCGAGCGAATACGGCGTGGATGATATTCCGCTTATTGTTCAGGACCGCTTGCTCGATAGCTCTGGCAAGCTCCTCTATCCGCAGAACATGCATGCGCAGATGATGGGCGTGCGCGGGGATCGTATCTACGTCAACGGCACGCATAACGCTGTGTTCGATGCACGCACTGGCTTGTTGCGTTTGCGCATCCTCAACGGATCGAACGCACGCTTCTATGATTTCTCGCTGTCCGGTGGTCAGACCATGCAGCTCATCGCCAGTGATGGTGGCTTGCTGGATCGTCCGCATGCGGTCCGCTCGCTCAGGCTCGCTCCGGGTGAGCGTGCGCAGATCCTCGTCGATCTTGCCGAGGGGCGCCCACTCAGTCTTGTGGCGACCAGTCCTGACAATTCGATGGGCATGATGGGCAACGGCGGCGGTATGATGGGCGGCGGCATGATGGGCCGACGCCGCGACGATACCGAGATGGACGAGCCGTTCCGCGTCCTCGATATCAGACCCTCTGACTCCTCGCCGCGAAGGAACCTGCCGTCGCAGCTTGCTGCGCTACCAGCATTCGACCCTTCACTTGCAGTACGAACCCGGCGGTTTGTGCTCGATATGGGAATGATGGGCGGCGGGATGTCTATCAATGGTGCCAGCATGGACATGAATGTCATCAACGAGCGGGTGCCCGTCGGTCAGTGGGAAATCTGGGAAATCGCCAATGTTTCGATGATGGCGCATCCCTTTCATATTCATAACGCGCAGTTCCGCGTGATCGACCGCAACGGCCGCACTCCGCCGCCATTGGAGACTGGTTACAAGGATACGGTCATCGTCGACCCGCGGGAGCAAGTGCGCCTGCTATTACGGTTCGAGGAACACACGGACCCGGGTCTGCCATATATGTACCACTGCCACATTCTCGAGCATGAGGATGCCGGAATGATGGGGCAGTTCGTCGTGGTGAAAAGCTAGGAAGGGCTGGTCATGAGCAAGAAAGAAAGCGTTATTGAAGGCACAGCGATCGATCCGGTCTGCGGAATGAGCGTTACAATCGAAGGCGCCAACTACATGGCCTGCTACGAGGGCTCTGAGCATTATTTCTGCTCGTCGCGCTGTCTCGACAAATTCGAGATTGATCCGGAGCTTTATCTCTCAGGAGCGCATCTCGACGCGGTGGAGGACGTGCCGGAGGGTACGATTTTCACCTGCCCGATGCATCCCGAGATACGTCAACCGGGGCCCGGGTCTTGCCCGATCTGCGGCATGGCGCTCGAGCCTGAAACCGTCAGTCTCGACGACGGGCCTGATCCCGAGCTTGTCGATATGCGTCGCCGCTTCTGGTGGAGTGCGCTCTTCACCATACCGCTGTTTGCGTATGCAATGGGCGATCTCATCCCAGGGATTAGTTTCGAACGTCTGATCGAGCCAGTCTGGGCGCAATGGGCTCAGTTGCTATTGGCGGCACCCGTTGTCCTGTGGGGCGGCTGGCCGTTCTTCGTTCGCGCCATCCAATCCGTGAAAACCCGCAATCTGAACATGTTTACGCTGATCGGGTTCGGCGTGGCGATCGCCTATTTCTTCAGCGTTGTAGCGACGGTAGCACCGGACATTTTTCCTGCAGCGTTCCGCGACCAATCAGGGCGCGTCGGCGTCTACTTTGAGGCTGCCGCGGTTATTACCACGCTCGTCCTCCTTGGCCAGGTGTTGGAGTTGAAAGCGCGTGGTTCGACTTCAAGTGCCCTTAGAGCGCTTCTTGAGCTTGCCCCGCCCAGCGCCGTCAAGATCTTTGGTGAGGGCGATGAACGCGAAGTTCCTCTCGATGAGCTGACAACAGGGGATCGCTTGCGCGTGCGGCCAGGCGACAAGGTTCCGGTTGATGGCGAAATCGAGGAAGGATCGAGTGCGATAGACGAATCCATGATCAGCGGCGAACCGCTGCCCGTGGCAAAATTCGCTGGCGACACGGTTATCGGTGGCACTGTGAACCAGACCGGCGGCTTCATTATGCAGGCTATCAATGTCGGCAAGGACACGATGCTGTCCAAAATCGTGCAGATGGTTGCCGAAGCACAGCGTAGCCGGGCGCCGATACAGCGTTTGGCCGATCAAGTAACCGCATGGTTCGTACCTGCAGTCGTCGTTATCGCAATCGCCAGTTTTATCGTCTGGTCGATTTGGGGTCCTGCCCCAGCACTCGCCTATGCACTCGTCAATGCCATCGCGGTCCTGATTATCGCTTGTCCATGCGCTCTCGGCCTCGCTACGCCGATGTCGATCATGACCGGCACCGGCAAGGGCGCGCAGCACGGCATTTTGATCCGTAATGCCGAGGCGTTGGAAACGCTGGAAAAGATCGACACGCTGGTAGTCGACAAGACCGGGACGCTGACGATGGGTAAACCCGACCTGGTGGCCGTTCATCCGGTTGAAGGCATCGATGAAACCGAGTTCCTTGCCGCGGTCGCGGGCGTCGAGATGGGCAGCGAACATCCGCTTGCTCACGCAATCGTCGAGGGCGCGCGGGCGCGCGGGGTGTCGCCGGCCAGCGCAACGAACCTGGCTTCTACCACGGGGGAAGGCGTCGAGGCGACTGTTAGTGCCCGCCGCGTTGCAATCGGCAACGAGAAGATGATGCGGCGTGTTGGGGTCGAAGACGAGACCTGGCTTGGCTCGGCGGAAAGCGGTCGCTCTCAGGGGCAAACGGTGATGTTCGTGGCGTTCGACGGGCGGCCCGCCGGTCGCATCGCCGTGGCCGATCCGATCAAGCCGACAAGCGCCAACGCCATCGCCGCATTACATGCGCGCAACATTCGCGTGGTCATGCTGACAGGCGACAGCCGGGGAACTGCTGAAGCAGTCGCGCGGGAAATGGGCATCGACGAAGTGCACGCCAATGTCTCGCCCGAAGACAAGCATCGCGAGGTCGAAAGGCTGAAGTCCGACGGACGCCGTGTTGCGATGGCCGGCGACGGGATCAACGATGCGCCTGCGCTGGCGGCTGCCGATGTCGGCATCGCCATGGGCACCGGCACCGACGTGGCGATCGAGAGCGCCGGCGTCACGCTGGTGCGCGGCGATCTGACCGGCGTGGTGCAGGCGATTGTCCTGTCGCGCGCGACCATGCGCAATATCCGACAGAACCTGTTCTTTGCCTTCGCCTACAACACGCTGGGCATTCCGGTTGCCGCAGGTGTGTTGTTTCCCTTTACCGGCTTGCTGCTGAACCCGATGATCGCTGCGGCAGCGATGAGCCTGTCATCGGTTTCGGTGATCGGGAATGCTCTGCGGTTGCGGGGCTTGAAGCTTCCGGTTCTTGGGGGCCAAGGAGTAGACAGAGCTTAAACCATTGGATCGGCCTCGCTGGGGACGGGCTATGCACGTGGCTGCTCTCGGGCAATCAATTGAAACAAACCCATGCTTAGTCTTTTCAGCCTTGGGGGTGGAAACCGACCTGGCGACGAATTGTTGGAAGAATGGAATCTCGCAAGCCGGCCTTGACCTTCCAACGATGGTAAGCACTAGGTTTGCAGAACCCGACGATTCGATGCGGCGGTCACGTCTCCCAAAGTTCCTTAGGCGGATGCGGCTTCCCATCGAACGGAACGCCAAACCTTTGGAGAAACAGATGAAAACCAGCGAAATAATGACTAGCGATCCGGCATGCTGCAAGGAAGACCAAAGCCTTCAGGACGCTGCCAGGCTCATGGTCGACAATGATTGTGGGCAAATTCCGGTCGTCGACGATGATGGTGGTCTTGTCGGTGTGATCACCGATCGCGACGTGTGTTGCCGGGCTGTGGGCGAGGGAATGTCGGCGGAGACACGCGTCGGAGACGTGATGACCCGGTCGGTCGTGAGCGTTACCCCCGATACCTCTCTGGAAGACTGTCTGGCGTCCATGGAAAAAAACCAGGTTCGCCGTGTCCCGGTTATCGACGATGACGGGAAATGCTGCGGCATGGTTTCGCAAGCCGATGTCGCCCGTACCGGTAACGATGCAAAGACGGCCGAGCTCGTGCAGGAAGTTTCCCAATCACGCGCAGATGGGAAATCCTCCGGCTGTTGTTAGGGCGACGATATACAGCAGCCGCTCTTTGAAAGGGGGCGGCTGCCGTCTGCTTCGTACGGAAGTGGAACATCTTCCGGCTATTAAATCGAGGGCACTCCCATGGACAGGCGTATCGTTCTGATTACTGGCGCGAACGGATATATTGGCCGCGCGCTGACGCAGCGCCTTGGCAGCGCATATCGCGTCATTGGTCTCGACCGGTCTCCCGTCGAGGACAATCCCGATCTCACAGCCTCCTATTCCATGGATCTCGGCGATGACGCGTCCGTGGCTGCTGCCCTCGAAAAGGTCAGGGGCGATTTCGGAAACGAGCTTGCTGCCTGTATCCATCTGGCCGCCTATTTCGATATCACCGGCGAGCCCAATCCTCTCTACGAGAAGGTCAACGTTGAGGGTTCACGCCGACTGATCACGGCGCTGCAGGCCTTCGACATCGAACAGTTCATCTATGCAAGCTCAATGCTTGTACACGAGCCCAAACCGCTGCCGGGCGTACGTATCGACGAATCGAGCCCGCTCGGACCAACCTGGCCTTACCCCCAGTCGAAAGCCGATGCGGAACAGGTACTGCGCGAGAACCGTGGCGACATTCCGGTTGTATTCCTGCGGTTTGCCGGGGTCTACGACGACGAGGGGCATTCCGCCTTTCTCGCCGAGCAGATTGCCGGCGTGTATGAGCACCGCGTGTCGGCGCATCTGTATCCGGGCATGTTGTGCGCTGCGCAGTCGGCACTGCATCTTGAAGATCTGACCAAGGCGGTCGAGCAGACTATCGCGCGTCGCGCTGACCTCGAGGGCGAGACGCCGATACTTGTCGGCGAGCCCGAAACGCTGGGCTACGCCGAGATTCAGGACATCGTCCATTGCCGGATCCACGGCGAGGAATGGACGACAGTGCGCATTCCAAAGAGCGTGGCGAAACTGGGCACGTGGATCGAGGAAGAAGTCCTTGGCCATGACGGATTCATCAAGCAATGGATGGTCGATGATGCCAATGCTCACTACATCCTTGATATCTCCCGTGCCCGGAACCTGTTGGGGTGGGAGCCAGAACATTCGCTCCGCGACACGCTTCCGACCATCATCGACGCGTTGAAAGCCGACCCGCAGGACTGGTACGAAACGAATAAGCTGAACACGTCCCGCGTGGCTTGGCATCCAAAGAGTTCGGATGCAGGGAAGACCGAACCGGCGCGGCCCCAATCGCATGACACCGATATGGCTCATGATGGGCACCAGATGGACGGCGACATGCACGACATGGACGGCCCCCAGCGTGGTACCCGCTGGACGCAGTTTGCTGTCATCGGGCTCGGCCTGTGGCTCGCTGCAAGTCCGGGTGTCTATGACGTCGTATCCGCCGATACTGCCCGTGCGTCGGTCGTAGCGGTCACTCTGGAGCGGGGTTTGCCATCGATCGAATGGCGGGCCAACGCTCTTGCCCTAAGCGATATGCTGAGCGGGATCGTATTGATGATCTTCGGCGCGATGTCGCTTTCGAAGCGCACCGCCTGGTTCGGACAGTGGGCGACAGCCTTCATCGGCATCTGGCTGCTTTTCGCGCCCTTGTTCTTCTGGAGTCCGAGCGCGGCCCAATATCTGACCAATCTGCTTGTCGGTACACTGGCGATCGCATTTTCGGTGCTGGTGCCAATGATGCCCGGCATGAGCATGGAAGGGATGATGGACAAGAAGTCCATCCCGCCCGGGTGGACCTACAGTCCCTCGACAGATGCCCAGCGATTCCCGATTGTTGCGATGGGCATTATCGGCCTGTTGATATCGCGCATGCTCACCTCCTACCAGCTTGGCCATATCGATGTGGCGTGGGAACCGTTTTTTTCCGGATCGCTCGCCGATCCCAAGAACGGGACCGAGGAAATCATCACTTCGGATGTATCCAAGGCCTGGCCGATCCCGGATGCCGGGCTTGGCGCGGTCAGCTATGTGCTCGAAATCCTGATGGCGGTCATGGGAACCCGCGCGCGCTGGCGCACGATGCCGTGGATGGTCACCTTTTTCGGCATTCTGGTCATTCCGCTGGGCGTGGTCAGTATCTACTTCGTGATCATTCAGCCGATCATGATCGGAACGTGGAGTACGCCGGCTCTGATCGCTGCCCTTGCGATGCTCATCATGATCCCGTTCTCGCTCGATGAGGTCATCGCCATGGGACAGTATCTCTACTGGTCGAAAAAGGAAGGCAAACCGCTTATCCGAACCTTCTTCAAGGGCGGCGCAGTGTCACACGGCGAAATCGACGATACCGACTATATGACCGATGCGCGCTCGATCTGGAACAACACGGTGCGCGGCGTGACCTTCCCCTGGACCCTGATGGCCAGCACGGCTCTGGGAGCCTGGCTGATGCTGACAAGGATCACGCTTGGCAGCGAGGGCGCGATGGCTAACAGCGATCACGTGGTGGGTGCTTTGGTGATTACGGTGGCAATCATCGCGACTGCGGAAGTCGCGCGCGCCCTCCGCTTCATCAATGCTGCATTCGGTGCCTGGCTTGTCGCGGCGCCATTCCTCCTTGCGGGGGCGTCGTCTGCCGGAACGGTGGCGTCGGTTGTGGCCGGCCTGCTCTTGATCGGACTGAGCCTGCCTCAAGGCAAGCGTAGCGGTGAGCATTATGCTGGCTGGGATCGGTTTGTCGTATGACCGGTTGACCCGAGCAAAGCGGATCTGGTGCCCATCTTTGAGGAACAGGATGAAGACGAGGTCGGACCCGCATTCTTCTCAGAGCATCGCTAGTAATGAGCCCTGAGTTCCCACAAGATAAATAGGAGTATCTACATGACCCTTTCAATTGGCTCGACAGCCCCCGACTTCACAGCTCAGACCACACAAGGCAGCATTCACTTCCATCATTGGATGGGTGACAGCTGGGCAATCCTCTTTTCCCATCCCAAGGCATTTACACCGGTTTGCACGACCGAGCTTGGTTACATGGCCGGGCTCGGCGAGGAATTTGCCAAACGCGGCACTAAGATTATCGGCCTGTCGGTCGACAGCAGCCAGGATAATCGCGATTGGCTTCCCGATATCGAGGAGGTGAGCGGAAATAAGGTCGACTATCCCGTGGTCGGCGACAGCGACCTTCAGGTCGCCAAGCTTTATAACATGCTGCCGGCCGACGAAACGGGCAATGCGGAGGGGCGAACCGCAGCCGACAATGCCACCGTCCGCGCTGTCTATATCATCGACCCAGACAAGAAAATTCGTGCCATGCTGCTTTATCCGATGAGCAGCGGGCGGAATTTCGATGAAGTGCTCCGGCTGCTGGATTCGGTTCAGCTCACCGAACGCAAGGGCGTCGCGACGCCGGTCAATTGGCAAAAAGGTGATGACGTGATCATCCCGCCTTCCTTGTCGGACGAGGATGCGAAAGCAAAATACCCTGCTGGCTGGGACGAAAAGAAACCGTATTTGCGCGTGATCCCAGAACCGCTCGACTGATTGAGCGAGCAGGTGACCGGCGATTGAGTGTTGGCGAGAATGCAGCATGCTCATGCTAAGTTTTGCGTGCGTCGCCACATCTACGAGTGGATCTATCCGTTCGAATTATGGATTTGCAAAAAACGTGAACGCTCAGGTGCAGCGAACAACCAAATCCGTTCCCGGCCGGATTGCTCCTCGTTAATAGAATGGCGGCCCCGTCTCCCCCCGAGCCCTGCGGGTCGCAGGTGTCCCGGGGCCGTTCAGGAACCCCGCGCTTGACCCAACCCTGGGCGCGGGGTTCCGTCTTTCTGGTACAATGGGTGTTGGGCGCAGCTATGCTGGCCAAAGGACTGCGGTGTCCAGCAACCTAGGACACCAGGGCTGCGTAATGCGGGCTTCAGGAGCTGCCAGAAAGTTGGGACGCAATTGACCTCGACCTTCAATTGGTTGAAGGCTATGCCACATTCGCGAAATACGAAGAACCCTTGCTTGGAAAGCCTCTGGTCGAAAGAGTACTATGGCAGATCTATTTAAAGATCACATGTGGTTAAGGGCCGCCCGTGGCGACTAGTCGTTCCATGGCTAAACAGATTAATGCTGTCGAGACATTTCCTTTGAATGAAGGCAAGACCGCCTTTGTGAGTGTCATAAGCAGTTCGGCTGCTGTTTTGGCAGCTTGCTCTTGCTGCATTCTACCGTTGGTGCTGGCCGCTGCCGGATTAAGTGCGAGCTTGAGCAGTATTTTGACGCCTCTGGGCTCGCTTCACTGGCCAATGACCGCCCTTTCGATGATTGCGGTGGCGGCTAGTTGGCTCATTTTTCTACGGAAATATCGGCGCAAATGTCATTGCGATTCCCAAGCCGCACATAAATGGTTCTTGAACCCTCAGATAATTATGCTCCTAGTTGCAACTGCGTTGACCTTCATCGCTGCCGCTTGGGGCTTGTTCGAGCCAACTCTTATGAAAGCATTTATGTAGTCTCATGCTCTGAGAGAACGCCACTCGCATGTATGCTCCGTTTGATGCGATAGCTGAAGCCAGCGTAGAGATTCGATGGGCCATTGCGCAACGATGGTTCCAGACGCTTTTCGGCCTGCCATGTCATGCAGGCTGATGCTGCCTGGCAAGGTTTGAGGGGAAGCGTTTCCGTTATCGAGCGGATCCAAGGCGATCTTGATTTCGACGGATTTGGAAAAACTCATCGATCCCGAAGCATAGCAGTTCGATTTGCCATCCAGACATGGTTCTGGTGATCGTCTCCCAGTTCGATCAAATGATGGGTGCGCGCGGATAGCGCGCAATAACCGGCGCAGGCTTTCGTGCGATCTATGGCAGGCCAACCTATCCCTGCGGCGACTTCCCGCCGAGCTCATGCAATTGCTCAACCGCTTCTTCGACGCAATCTCCGCATTTCAGATTGGCAGGCACGGCCACGTCGATCTTCTTGGGATAGGGCAGGTCAAGATCGGCCATGATTTGCTGGAATTCGGCAAGCGAAACATCGTCATTCAAGCGGGGATTGCGTGTGCGTTCCTGCATGATCGTCGAAACGCGGCGACCAGAATAATCATGAGCTGGATAGACCAGCGTGTCTTCCGGGAGGGCGAACAGCTTTTCGCGGACAGACCTGTAAAGGGTTTCGGAATCGCCGTTCTGGAAATCGGTGCGGCCGCAGCCATCGATCAGCAGCGCGTCACCTGAGAAGATCTGCCTATGCCCGCCCTGCTCTATCAGATAGCAGTGATGCTTGTCAGTGTGGCCGGGTGTAAACAGCGCGCGGATGGTCAGGTCGCCTACCGCTAGGGGCGCCTCTTCGCTCACTTCCACATCCGCACATGAGATATTGTCATCGACAGGGTAAGCTACCTTGCACCCTGTCAGACTGCGCAGTCGGCATGCACCCGTGATGTGGTCAGCGTGGATATGCGTGTCGAGCGTGAAGGACAGGTTGAGACCCAATGCAGCGACGGCTTTCAGATCCCTGTCGTACGTCTCGATGACGGGGTCGAGCAGAACCGCCTCACCCGTGTTCTCGCATCCGATCAGATAGGTATAGGTAGAGGACTCCCGCTCGATAAGCTGTCTGAAAATCACGCTTGGGCCTCACTTTCTACGAGCATTGGCGATAGCTCGGCTTCGCTGATGTCCAAGCCCGATTCCCGCCCGCGATCCGCAGCGGCGGATGCACCGCAATTGTGCTGATGCGCCCACGATACAAGCGCCATCAAGCTGGCCCGGCGGCCACTTGCACAGTGAATGGCCACGGGACCGGGAAGCTGTTCGAGCCGAACTGCAAGACCCTTCGCCTTCGCCGCCGTCAGATCGGGCGGCGAGACGGGATAGTGAAGATATTCGAGGCCAGCTTCGCGCACTTCTTCCGCTTCGGTCTGCGGGCTAAGCTTTTCCCCTTGCTCGCCTGCCTGTCTGAGATTGACGACAGTCTTGAAGCCAGCCTCTGCAAGATTTTGCATGTCGTGCGCTTCAGGCGGAAAATTCAGTACTGAAAGGTCATTGTCAATCTTGACGCGATCCATGGTGGCTCTCCTCTGAGCGTTTTAGTCATATCTTTCGAACCTATGCCTCGCAGCCGGGTTCCGCTTACAATCAACTCCGCACAATCAGCTCATACAAACCGATCACGAGGACAGCGCCGACGAGTGCTCCGATCACCGACAGCACATGTGGCAGCCGCAGGGCAAAAAATGCATCGTCAATCCATGATGTGAACTTGAGCGCGAGAGGCTTGTGCTGCGGCTTAACGACTACTTCAGGCTCGAAGATTTTCGCCGCGCGGCGACCGCTTTCGACCGCTCCCTCGATGCTCCAGATATCCGCCTCGGTGTCCGTATGGGCACCCGCCAGGACGAGGTTTGGTATCGATGTCGCCTGACAGGGCCGATGGTCGCGGGTGTTCGTGGTGGTCACCCATTTGGGCTGCTCTGGCCTGATGCCGGAAGGGTCGAATTCCCATTCGTCCCAGACTTCGGTCTTGAGGATTGCAAACTCCTCCATTCCGCGACCGCCATTCGTCCTTCGAATCATTCCGTCCAGCACTTCCGATGCGCGTATCTGGGCGAGAACTTCGTCGATAAATTCGCTTTTGGTACAATTGCGAAGCGGCTTGCCGTGGATTATTCCCGGAACGGTCGCAACGCATGCGGTACACGTCCAGAGCGATTGCACCTCCTCGCCTAGATCGATGTGGGAAGGCCACGATTGCTCATTTGCGAACAGCGTGATGTTGAAGGGAGAATCAGTCAGCGCGATCGCGGTGCGTTCGCGCGGCCAGGCCATGCGTTCAGCGAAGGCGATACGAAAGGAAACCTGAGTGTGCGGGCCGTCCTCGATTAGCGGCCTCAGTTTCGCCAACTGGGGGTCAACCAACAAAGCGGGCGTTCGCTCTACGATTTCGGCAGACGAGAACGGAGTGCTGGCCAAGACGTATATATCCGCACGCACTCCATTGCCTGAAGATAGGCTTGCGCCGGTGATCCGCGCTCCATCAAACTGAAGCGCTTCGAGGGGTGCCCGCCAGTGAAACGCTACGCCGCTTTCTTCCAGATGCTCGACCCAATTGTCGAACCACACTTCATTGCTCGGCCCCTTGAGGAGCGACCATCCCCCCATCGATCGGTGTTCCCAGGCCGCGTCGTTTTCATCGGCGGGATGCTTGTGCGCAGGACCCGACCTGATGTTGCGCCCGAAAAATAGACCGACATGGTGCAGGGACGCGTAAGGCCAATCTGCACCGATCCACGGCCCGAACAGAGCCTTCCAAGTTTTATGACCTGTCAAGGTCATGCGTGGCTGCCAGTAGGCTGCCGCATTCGTCTGAGCATACCGGTGTTTTGACCGCTTGTTAACGGACCAGGCCTTGAGGATGCCCCAGGCGAGAGAAACCTTGTCTGATAGCGACATGCGAAATGCGCCCGGCTTTTCAAAGAAAGCGGCTATTTTCTGGTCGTCATTAAACCTGTTCGGGACAACCGCATATTCCATCGGCCTCGACAGAACGCGGTCATACAGTGATGCCTCGTCATCAAAGGGTATCTGGCGAAGAACGTCGAAGGTGTTGTGATACCAAGGACCAAAGCCATGCCACGAATATTCGGTCGGCAAGTTGTCGGTTTCACGGCGGGTACTGCGAAAAAAACCACCGGCGGTGTCGTTGCGTTCGTACACCGACACCTCGTATCCGCGCCGGACAAACTCATGAGCTGCTGTCAGGCCGCCAACACCAGCGCCAAAAATTGCTACCTTCCTGGCCATTATATTTTCCCTTTTGCCGGTAAATTTCTTTTTGCGAGCATTAATAGTCTTTGGAAAAGCGGTGGCTGCGTTTGTCTCCTTGTCACTTTTGGATGCTACTGCATGTTGCATGGCCAACAGCCGGGATCCTCTGGCCGATTGCGCTTCGGTTACTGGTGGGCTGTTCAATCCAACTCGAGTTCTACTTTGAGGGCACTCATCTCCTCAAACCGCTCCGCTTCGGGTCGGCCGATTGCGGGCTTCGCCTTCAGCCAGGTTCCCTCGGCTACGAATTCGATGAGGCTTTCAGCAAGGTCGCCGTGGCGGCACCGGAAACAACGTTCTGCCAAGCGCTCGTCCGTTATGATTGCTTCACCCGTATAGGGTTCATCAAGCAGCCAGCCGGGGCGCGCGGAGGTCCAATCGAGGCCGACTTCCTGCTCGAGCATGTCTTCCATGGCTCCCATCTGTTCGAGTATGTTGAACAGGGCGGAGCGCGCGGTGAGCTCAAACCATGCTGGTATGCTCGGCTGGTGTACGACAAACGCAGCCGAGATCACGACAATCCGTGTGATGTCGGTCTCTCGCATGGCCTCCAAAAGATGGCGCGTGCCATCGGTGTAAAGAGGTGGCGGATCTATGGCGGTTGAGGGACTGAACCCGATCCCCAGCGCGGATATCACTGCGCCGCAACCCCGAAGCTGGTCGGCGAAGGAATCCTTGAGCACATCGCACTGGACGTATTCCACCCCTTCTACGCGATCACCTGGCTCGGGTAGATTGTGCTCGAAGGCGCGGACTGCGAGCCCGCCCTGCCGGGCGCGGTGCAAGACTTCGGTTCCGGCTTTGCCGCCGGCTCCGAAGACGGCGATGGGTGACGAAATGCTCATGAGCTCATGTCCGCGGTTTGAAGTTGATTGATCCAATCCGTGCAGCACTAGAATGAGTTTCTGCACGTCCTTGCCGGACAGCGGACACCGGACGTGACCGGTGTCCGCCTATCCGTTTGTCAGGCGGGATCGCCGCTGCAGGTCGTGTAGCCCCAGAATCCGAGCTCGTCTTTGGCTCTTGGGGCCGCGACGATCAGCTCCTGCATCTGCAGTCCGGCAGTGCCCTCGTCGTCTAGCACGCGGATCTGGATACGCAGCTCCCCGCTTGCATAGCTGTCGGGACCGCTCGCGGTGACCGGAATGAGCTTTCCGTTAATCTTGATTGCGCCCCGTCCGTTGCCATCGTAAACGAAAGATGGGAACGCCACTTCGGTCAGCCGGAACTGGCACGAATTTTCCGCGCCGAGCGCAGAAAGGTCAGCATCGGTCATCGTCTCGGGAAGCATCAGGCCGGGACTCAGATTGGCAAGAGCGCTGGCCGCGCTCTCGATCGGGGCCGCGGTTGCAGGCGGGTCCAGCTGCGCTTCACGGTCGTTTCCAGGTGCGGTGTTCGAATTGCAGGCGGCGAGCGGCAGCGCGAGCACTGTCATGTATGCGAACTTGTTCATTGTTGCATCTCCTCTGGCAGGCGTTCTTCGGTCCTTGGGCCGTTCTCCTCGATATCATCGATCAGATATTTCATTTCAGCGATCTCACGGCGCTGCGCGACGATGATTGCCTGCGCGAGTTCGCGCACCCGGGGATCCTTCAGACTGGCGCGCTCGCTGGTCATGATGGCGATCGAGTGGTGCGGGATCATTGCGGCCATGTATTCGGTATCATCGACCGTCGTCTGGCTGCGGACCAGCCACAGCGCCAGGGCCATGGTGATCGCGCCGACACCCAGAATGATGAAGTTCTTAGTCCGGTCCTTGTACATGCCCCACATGAAAAGGAGCATCACGATCATCATCGCGCCGCCCATGACGAACATCATCCAGAAACGCGTTTCGCTCCAGAACAGGTCGTCGGCATCGAAGCTGTTGGTGTACATCAAGAAAAACATGATGACGGTCGAGGTCGAGACCATCGCCATGAAGCGCCAGTAATTGCCGCCCCCTCCCTTGTCCGAATGTGAATCTTGGCTCATTTACCTTCTCCTTCCTTCATCATTTTCCAGAAAAGCTGCGCCGAGCAGCTGATAAGCGCGAACCCGGTCAGGGCTTCGATCCCTGCGATCACCCGCAGGTGATCAGTTGGATAAATGTCGCCCAGTCCGAGTGTCGTCAGATTGATCAGCGAGAAATAGAAATAGTCCATCCAGTTCATGCTGGAGGTTTCGTCGAAACTCCCCAGACCCCATTCGGCGCCCAACCAGAAGCCTACTGCAAACAGGACAGCGACGAGCAGGTGCGAAAACAGCACCAGGAGGGATATGGTGAGCTTTGCCAAGAGATCCTGACGCTCGCTCGCAAGAGAATGACCGACACCCAGGATCGAAAGGTGCGCGTAAATGGCGACCAAAAACAACACGATACCAAGGAGTAAGGCGGCTATGATGTGAACACCTTGATGCTGATCCAGAGGCCCATTGTGCTCATGTGTCTTTCCCGGAGCTTTTGCTGCTATCGCGAGGCGTGTTTGCGTTTTTCGCTAGGTAGATCCACTCGGCCAGAAAGACGGCTGCAATCCCCAGCACTGCGTAGGCAACGACCGCCGGATCGCTCTTTAGTTTCACCCAGGTAAATGCGACCAGCACGACCGCATCGGCCGCGAGTGCCGCGAGCAGGATCGATGCACGTGCGCCGACTTCACCGCGCAGACGGCGAAACACGCCCCAGTGAACGAGCATGTCCATAATCAGGTAGAAAAACGCCCCCAGCGAAGCGATCCGGGACAGGTCGAATAGAACCGCAAGCGTGCCTGCGATAACCACGGTGTAGACCAGCATGTGGCTGCGGATCCCGCCGCTCATGCCAAAATGACTGTGCGGGATCATCTTCATCTCGGTCAGCATGGTGAGCATCCGTGAGACGGCAAAAACGCTTGCAATCACGCCCGACGTGGTCGCGGCAATTGCAATCGCAACAGTGAAATAGAAGCCCAGCTCCCCCAGTGCCGGACGCGCCGCCGCCGCGAGCGAGTAGTCGCGTGCTTCGGCGATCTGTGGGATCGTGAGGCTTGACCCGACAGCCACAGCGACAAGCAGATAGACCACGATGCATACGGCGATCGAGATGATAATCGTACGTCCGACATTCCTGTGCGGATCCACGATCTCACCGCCGCTATTGGTGATCGTGGTGAATCCCTTGAAGGCAAGGATCGAGAAGGCGACGGAGGCGAGCAACGCCTCGAAATTCGTAAGTGCGGCAGGCTGCGTAAATGAGCCGCCACTGATGCCGCTGGCCCAGATCGCGGCTACAGCGAACAGCGCGATACCGCCGATCTTGATCGCCGACATGACTACCGAGAAACCGCTTACCGACTTGTTTCCTGCGGCATTGACGAGGTAGGCAAAGACGATAAGGGCGAGCGCGGCGGCGGAAACGAGCCAGCCGGTGCTTTCCAGACCGAACGGGCGAAGCGCATAGGTGGCGAAAGTACGCGCAACCAGGCTTTCATTGATGACCATCGAGAGCGCCATCAAGAGCGATGCCGAGGCTGCCACTACGCCTGGACCATAGGCTTTTTGCAGGATCATCGCGATACCGCCCGAGGATGGCCAGCGGTTCGACATCTTGATGTAACTATAGGCCGCAAGCGATGTAACGAGGGCACCGGCGATGAACGAAAGTGGAAAAAGCGGGCCGGCAAGCTCGGCGATCTGTCCCGTAAGCGCGAATATTCCTGCGCCGATCATGACGCCGGTTCCCATCGCGATACCGCCCAGCAGCGTTATGGATCCGGCGGTATTGCCCGTTCGATGGTGACCATGGTCTTGCAATACATCCCCCTATGGATGTCCTCCCGTCCGAGAAACATCATTGCCGAACCGTACGTTCGGCAGGGCTTCACCCCTCAAAAAAGATTCTGTGAAACTCCAGGCACCTGCGTGCGACCGGGTTATAGTCACATCGGCCCGGCTTCTCTTCGTTGAAGGTGCGCCTGAGCTTCGCGAACATCCAGCTCCCGGGTACTGTTTCCGGTGCGCAGCATGAGATGAGCGACACCCCCTTCGGTGTAGTAGACCGGATGCACGCTTTTCTCGACGATCACCCTGCAAACGGTCAGCCCGCCAAGCCCATGAAAACGACTATGGACCAGGGCACAAGCATCCCCGCCCAGGGCGTCTCTTGCAGTGTCCATCAAAAGTCGTTCGAATCCATCCTGGTTCGCGTGCTTGAGCGTTCGCATATCCGCTTCAATTCCCGCAACAGTCCCGTCATCTTCCACGCCGATCAAAAGCGTGCCACCTTCATGGTTGAGAAAACCCGCTATCGTCTTCACGACAACCTGCTGCAGGCGCCGGTTTACGCGCTCTTCGCGTCTGTCCCAACGCATAGACGACTTGAACTCGACATGCTCTCCTTCGCCCCGGGCAATGAGCAAGGGTAGTTCTTCTTCGAGCTCGCGTTCGAGGAAACGAACTTTCGAGCGTTCATCCAAAAGGCGGCTGTGATAAATACCAAATCCGAGCCCAATCGCAGCGCCCAACGCCACATACACAGCGCTCATCGTTAGCATTTCGAACGCGAATGCCGAAGACAGGCGGTCAAGCAGAAAAGCGAGCGCGTTGCTTTGGGCAGCAGTGTTCGAAGCGCCGAATTCGTACCAGTAGACAAGTGTCGTCGCCGGATGAAGGATCGCGAAACCCATGACTGCGCCTATGGCAGTGTGCAGGAGCAGACCCTGTATATCGTCGCTGGATCGATGTCGCGAAATTGTTCCTCTCCTGTTGGGGGCGTCTTTACTGGCTGGTGCCGCCGGCCTGCTTTTGACGCATCAGACATCCGCGCGAAATCGAGTGCTCGATCCGATCGAGAGAGCGCCGTTTCAAGCCAGTTTGATTTCCTCAAGCGTTATCTGAAGTACCGGTACAAAGGCACCACGATCACGGCGATGTACCACCCATATAAGAAGCTGCCGATTGCGCCTGCGAGAAATCCAGGGAGTGTCAGCCATTCGAATCCGGGAAGCAGCGGTTCCCAGGCCTCATGCATATGGAACCGTTCGGGCGCGAGCAGGCCGAAAGCTATGCAGATCAAGTAGCTGAGGAGCAGAAACAGGCTGAGTGTCCAGCCCCAGGCGAGGATCGACGATTTGAGCGAGCGGTCTTGCATGAGTGATCTCCTATTGCATTGCGATTATACAGATCGGGTGGCGGTCACGGATAGGATGCAAAGACTTTGTGGCCGTCCGGACCAAAAGCGATGACCTCATAGGGCTGCACTCGATCGCCCATTTCCATGCCGGGGGAGCCTAGCGGCATTCCGGGAACGGCGAGGCCGGTTACGCCCGCGGGCCGTTCACGCAGGAGCCGCGCGATCGCTTCGGCGGGCACGTGACCTTCGATGATATAGCCCTCGACTTCCATTGTGTGGCACGACCACAGATCCTGCGGTACGCCCTTGGCTGCCTTGAGCGCACTCATATCGTCAGTATCGACCGAAGCCACTTCTGCTTCCATGCCGCCCTCGACATGTCCTGCCCAGCTCAGGCAGCAACCACATCCCGGATCCCGGAACATCGTGTAGGTGGCGGCCTGTGCGGCATTCGAGCACGCCGCAAGCGTGAGAAGAACCGATGCCGTCAGCGAACGGCGCAGCGGCTTCGATGGGTTGTCTTTGATCATGTTACATTGCCTTTCCTGGAGCCGCGCCAGAGCGAAATGGTTCCGGTTGCGGTGTGGATCTGAGCGAACAGCTCTGCGCTTGCAAAAATTTCGCCGAGCAGTTTCTCGACTGCTCCGTCAGCGCTCGGCTGGGTATCCTCGACGCCGTCGAGGAATTGGACGGTTGCCCGGAACAGGGCGCGCATCAGCGGATGGTCCTGCCGCATATAGTCCGCGACCAGTGCTACACCGTTCGCCGAGAGCAACCTCTCGATCTCTTCGAGAATCGCGCGTTTTTCCGGCAATGGAACCTGGTGCAGGACGAGGCTGCTGACTATTATGTTGGGCCGCCAATCATCGGCAAGCACGAGGCTGTCGAGAAAGCCGTTGTGCCACCGTACCATATCGGCACCCTGACCGAACTTGCTGCGGGCTATGGCCAGCGCGGCAGGGTCGGGTTCGACGCCGACCAGGCCCGCTTCGGGACAGTCTGCCATCAAGGCCCGCAGTAACGTACCTGTGCCACACCCGACATCGATGACGCGGTCGCCAGGTTGAAGCCGAGCCTGACTGACGATCTCCCGGCGCCATTTCGCCTCACGGGTGAATATACCAATTGCACGATCATAGAACGGTGTAAGCCAGCTCTTGCCAAGCAGCGGAGTGAACTCCCGTTCCGCTTCTGTGAGGCGTGCATTTTTCACCAGATGATTCCCGATCTATTCAGACAGACTTCGCTATTGTCCGTTGCACGTTCTGATACGCACAGCCGGGCCCCAGCCCTCAAAAAAGAAACTTAAGGGTTCGGGTATTCTATCGCGTATAGGATGCGGGCAACCGACAGGAGCAATGGATGCGTGACAATCAGACACTCGATGCGATGCTTGGGACGCTGGGCACACAGGACTCCTTCGAAGTCCCGGACGATTTCATGACCGGCGTATGGCAACGGGCAGGCCAGCTTGGCGAAATCGTTGAAAGACGCCGCAGGATGGCCTTGTTCGCGGGCCTGTTCGTCGTCGGTCTGGGAGCCGGCGCAGGCACCAGCGGGTGGCCCGCACAATTTGCTGGTTCGCAACCTGGCATAGCAGATAGTATCATTGTCGGAGAGCGGCTCTCGCCCTCCGCGCTGCTGCATGTGGAGCGCTAGACATTGAAGAAATTGCATATTGCCCTCGCGGTGCTGCTCGCGGCGCTCGCCGGTAGTCTCGGTGCGCTCGGCGCGGATCGCTGGGCCAATCACGATGCTGATACGGGCCTGCATGCGTTCGTGCATGATGAACTCACGCTAACCAACGAGCAGAAGCAACGCCTTGAGGCACTCGAAGCGCGCTTCGCTGTGGAACGGGCCAGGCTCGAGGCCTCTGCGCGCGCTGCCAACGCCCAACTCGCGCAGGCGATGGAAGCCGAGCACGAATACGGCCCGGAGGTGGGGGCGGCCATCGACGAGGTTCATGCCCGCATGGGCGATCTCCAAAAAGCAACGGTTCGCCATGTCTTCGACATGCGTGAAATTCTCGACCCCGATCAGCAAAGACGATTTGACCAGCAAGTGTCCAAAGCTCTTACCGACAGCCCGCGCAGCTGACCCCGCATGCCGGCAAAAAAGGGGGGCAATTCAGAACAAACACTTGTCGCGCAGGTAGTGGCCGGCAGCAGGCAGGCGTTTTCGTCTCTTGTCGAAGCGCACATCGCGCGGCTGATTGCGCTGGCGACGCGCATGCTGGGGTCTTCCTCCTCCGCTCAGGACGTGGTCCAGGATAGCCTCGCATCGGTCTGGCTCACCCGGCATCGTCTCGATGCCTCCAAGCCCGTCGGCCCTTATCTTACAACCATTGTCCTGAACCGGTGTCGCGACCGACTTCGCCGAAGGAAGATCGTCGGTTTCTTCGGTTTTTCGGGTTCCGACGAGATACAGGCGGTGGCCGACGACACGCCCGATCCCGAAATCCTTGCAGCCAGCCGTGAGCAACTCAGGCTCGTCGAGGCGGAGATCGGGCAGTTACCCATACGCCTGCGCGAAGCGCTCGTGCTCGTCAGTGTTGAGGGCAGAAGCCAGGCCGAGGCCGCCGCGCTGCTCGGGACGACCGAGAAGGCGATCGAGACCCGGATCTATCGCGCCCGGAATCGTTTGAGAGAACGGGTTAAAAACTTTGAGGGGTTCAGCTGACGGGCGCGTAAGGGTCGGTGTATGTCACATCAGGAGCCGCACGTATGATCTCCGTCAATCGACGAAAATTTCTTGGAGCAGGAGCGGGCGGCATGGGCCTGCTTGGTCTGGCCGGTGCTGTTCCGGCCTGGGCGCGCGGAGCCGATCTGCTGACCGGCGCGGCCCGCAAGGGTATCGACGAGGCAACTGGCCCCAATATCGATCTGACGGTGGCGCGATCGGCGTTTTCAACCGGGAACCGCCGCGGCGGTGCTATCGCTGTCAATGGCAGCATTCCCGGACCCCTCCTGCGCCTGCGGGAAGGGACGACAGTCCGGCTCAACGTTCACAACCAGCTTGAAGAAGACACTTCAATCCACTGGCATGGCCTGCTCGTGCCGTTCCAGCTCGACGGTGTCCCCGGAGTGAGTTTTCCGGGAGTGAAGCCGGGCGAAACGTTCACCGCAGAATTCCCGGTCAGGCAGGCAGGAACCTATTGGTGGCATTCGCATAGCGGGCTGCAGGAGCAGGCTGGCCATTACGGCCCGATCGTGGTCGATCCCGCAGGTGCCGATCCGGTTCAAGCCGACCGCGAATATATCGTGGTGCTGAGCGAATTCAGCGAGATGTCGCCGCACACGATCTTCGACAAGCTCAAGAAGGGCGAGGGCTACTTCAACTACAACCAGAACACCTGGACGGATGATTATCCGCTGTCGGGTGAGGACCGCCGGATGTGGGCGAAGATGCGCATGATGCCGACTGACATCCTGGACGTATCGAGCGCAGCCTATACCTACCTTCTGAATGGCCATGGCCCGCTTGACAATCTGGAGTATCTGTTCCGGCCGGGTGAGCGGGTGCGCCTGCGCTTTGTCAATGCCGGGGCGATGACCTTCTTCAACATCCGCATTCCCGGCCTGCCGATGACCGTTGTTCAGGCGGACGGGCAGAATGTCGAGCCGGTCGAGGTCGACGAGTTCCAGATCGGCGTGGCCGAGACATATGATGTCGTCGTGACCCCCGGTGAGCAGGCTGCATATACGCTGGTGGCAGAATCGATGGACCGCTCTGGCATGGGCATCGCGACGCTGGCGAGCAGGCCCGGCGCGCGCGCAGCAATCCCTCCGCTGCGCGATCCGCCGCTGCTCACCATGGCCGACATGGGCATGAGCGGTATGGACCACGGTGCAGGCACTGGTGGTGACATGTCTGGCATGGACCACGGAAACGATGATGCCATGGCGGGCATGGATCATGGCTCTAGCGGAACGCCGGACGGCGACCCAATGGCGGGGATGGCAGGCATGTCGGGCATGCAGATGCGCGATACGTCCCTTTTGCCTCCGGACGTCGAGGTTGGCCCCGGACTCGACATGGTGTCGATGAATCCGGTGGATCGCATGGGCGATCCCGGAATCGGTCTTGCCGATGTGCCCCATCGCACGCTCGATTATCGCAAGCTTCGCGCGCTGACGCCCCACCAGGAGGGCAGAACGCCGTCCCGGCGGATGGAAATCCATCTGACCGGTAATATGGAGCGCTACATGTGGTCGTTCGACGGCAAGAAGTTTTCCGCCGTCTCCGACGAACCGATCCGCTTCGCCTATGACGAGCGGGTCCGGGTCAAGCTCATCAACGACACGATGATGGCGCATCCGATCCATCTCCACGGCCATTTCTTCGAACTGGTCAATGGCGCCCCTGCGGATCGCCAGCCCCTGAAGCACACGGTAATCCTGCAGCCAGGCGGCAGCGCCCAATTCGACCTGACTGCCGACGAGCCGGGTGACTGGGCCTTTCACTGTCATCTTCTTTACCACATGCACGCCGGGATGTTTCAGATCGTCACGGTCGCCAATCCGGACGGGAGCGAAGCATGAAGACTTTTGTAGCAAGCCTGCTTGCCTCGCTCGCTGCCGGAACGATGCTGCCGGCAGCGGCTTTGGCACAGCACGCCGGGCATGACACCAGCCGACCCCAGCCCGGCGCTGAGACGCGCACGGACCATGACGCTGCGGATAGGTGTGCGCAGGAAGCGCAGCGCCATCGGGACATGGGCCATGCCGTTCCGGACGGCGCCTGCGAGCCGACCGCCAGCGACCAACCGGCGATGGATCACGGAACCATGGATCATTCGCAGATGAGCCAAGGGGCGATGGCCGAAGGTGAAGAAAGTTCGGGCATGGAGATGCCCATGGCGCAGTCCGGTCAGGAATCCATGGAAATGGATCACAGCCAGATGAATCATGGCGATATGCCTCAAGGCCAGGCGAGCCAGAGCGAGATGGACCACAGCCAGATGGACCACAGCCAGATGGACCACAGTCAGATGGGCCAGGTTTCCGCGCCGTCACCAGCCATGCAGGGAATGGATCATTCCGCAATGCAAGGGTCTGCCGACGATATGATCCCGCTCCTCCCGCCTCCGCCCGAAGCTGGCAGCGGCCCCGCGCGCGCCGGTATTGCAATTTGGGGCGAGGAAGCCATGAACGAAGCCCGGCAGGAGCTGGTCCGCGAAACCGATGGCGGCATGCGGCTATGGATACAGGGCGACCGCGTGGAATACCGGGCGCGCGAAGGCGCGGACGGCTATCTTTGGGACGTTCAGGGTTATTACGGCGGCGATATCAATAAGTTCTGGTTCAAATCGGAAGGCGAGGGCAGCTTCGGCGAACCGATCGAAGGGGCCGAGGTGCAGGCTCTGTGGAGCCGCGCCATCGCACCCTTTTTCGACTTCCAGGCTGGTGTCCGACAAGACTTGACCGGACCTGAACGCACCCATGCGGTGATCGGCATCCAGGGTATTGCCCCTTACAAGTTCGAAGTCGATGCTGCGGCGTTTATTTCCAGCAAGGGCGATGTGACGGCCCGCATCGAGGGCGAACTTGACCAGCGCATCACCCAGCGGTTGATCCTTCAGCCGCGCGCGGAACTTGCACTTTCGGCTCAGGATATTCCGGAGCTGGGAGTTGGCGCGGGGATCGACCGAATCGAAGCAGGCCTTCGCCTGCGCTATGAATTCGCACGCGAATTCGCGCCGTATATCGGCGTCTCTCAGGAATGGCGGATAGGCGATAGTGCCGCCTATGCCCGTGCGGCCGGCGAAGACCCGAGCGTGACGAACTATGTCGTCGGTGTCCGGTTCTGGTTCTAAAAAAATGGAATAACTAATGAAAAAGTCGATGATTATTCAAGGTTTGATGGCTTCGGCCCTCGCAGTTTCCGCAGTACCGGCAATGGCGCAGACCATGGATCATTCGGCGCATCAGGAACAAACTGACGCGATGGAGATGGACCATTCGGCGCAAGGCATGAACCATGCCGATCACATGGCGGCCATGAACGACGATGTCGCTGGTGCAGAAGTGGCTCTGGTCGCCTACCGTGAGGCATTGATGGCCCGCGACGCTGACGCAATGGATGCCCTTTTTGTAGACGAATCTTTCGTTTACGAGAACGGCAAGGACGAAGGCAGCTTCACGCATTATATGGAGCATCATCTCGGGCCCGAACTGGATGCAATTACAAGTTTCACCTTCGGTGATCCGACCGTCGCGGTCACCCGCATGGGGCATCTCGCTTACGGGCGCGAGACCTATACCTACCGGATCGAACTGACGGATGGGCGGGTGATCGACCGCGAAGGCGTGGCAACATCCGTACTTGCCCATAACGCCGATGGCTGGAAGATCGTGCAATACCATTCTTCATCGCGCGCGCCGCGCAACCGCTGATCGGAGTGCGAGGGGGCAACCGGGTGGCCAAACGCTCGTTCAAGCTGCGCCTGCATATCCTGGGCAGCAAGCTGCACAAATGGCTGGCGATCTTCGTCGGCCTCCAGGTGCTTGTGTGGATGGCCACCGGAGCTCTGATGTCCTTTCTCGATCTGGAGGAAGTACGATCCGAGCACGTCATCTCGCGTGCAGCGCAAACGCTTCCCGACGATGCCGCCATCCCGCGATGGCTGTCCGACAGCGATGACATTACCGCAATCACGACCCGGGTTCTTGATGGCAAGACTGTTACTGAGGTGCGGCGAGCCGATGGCGCGGTGAGCCTGCATGAGCCACAAAGCGGTCGGATATTATCTCCCATTCCCGCAGCCACGGCACGTTCAATTGCGCGGCGCGCCTGGGTCGGTCCGCAAACATCCATCCATGCGGCGCGCCTGGTCGACGAAAGCGTTGGCACCGAATTCAGGGGCCCGTTTCCTGCATGGCAAATCACCTATAATGACGAGGCTAACACGCGCGTCTATGTCGATGCATCGAGCGGTGCGGTCCTCTCCGCGCGAAGCGACACGTGGCGGTTCTTCGATTTCATCTGGGGGCTGCACATCATGGACTGGACGCAGCGCGACCGCATCAACAGTTGGTGGCTTTTGCTGTTCGGCATCGGCGGGACAATTATCGCGATCTCAGGCTTCGTCTTGCTGGCCAACAGGTTCCCGAGGATGAAGCGTCGGGCGAGACGTGGCCAAGTCGCTCGTTGAGACTGCTTTCAGTTCAGTTGCGCTCGGTTTGAGCAAACCGAACCAGAAGGATCGTCAGCGCAGGAACGATCGTCCACATCGCGATCGGGATCAGAGCCATGCCGGTCAATGGATCACGAGGCATCAGAGCGCTATAGCGCCAGCTCAGCAGGCTGTCTGACGGTAGCGACGTCGCGATGATTTCGACAGCGATCGCAACGACAAGACCGAAACCGAAGTATATTGCATAAGATATCTTGGCGCCTTGGCGAAACCAAGCGCGCTCGCCGTTGATGGCTGCGAGCGAGTAGGCTGCGAGCAGGATAAGTCCATCGCCCAAGCTCGCAATGCCGCAGCGAATGGTCTGTTCATAGGGTTCGAGATTGCCGGAAACGAAAAACGGCATCTGGTAGATTTCCCAGACGAACGCGATCAAGCTGCCGCAAATATAGATTAGCCAATGGGTTCTGGTCACGTTGCCAGGATACCGCAGATATGTGCATCACGAAGCCGCGCCCGGCCTGCATTTTCGGTCCTCGATCGCGTTTGCATTGCCGGATTACTCCGCCTCTCCATGATCCGCGTTGTCGGCAAGCCGAGCAGCACGGTCAAGAAATTTGCGCATGTCATTGGCTGCCAGTTCGGTGAGGGGGTGCCTGCTCGCCTCGGGGCGCGGTTCAATCATGTCCGCGCGCTTTCTGATCTGTTCGATCTGCTCACTGCTCGCTCCGGACAGCAGGCCAAGAACGATGTTTTCGAGCGTTATGAGCCGAATGCGCATCTGCACCAGTTCGGCGTGGTCGGGTTCCGGGACTTGCCAGCTGCCATCATCGTTGACCGTGCTCATTGCAGCATTCCTGGCGGCTTTTCTGATACCATGACAGTCTCTTTCTTTTCTCTGGGCTTATGCCGGAAACGTGGCTGAAAATCAGTACTGCTGCAACCGGCTCGGCTGTTGGCCTGCCCTTCGCCGCCACCATCTTTTGCGTGATTGTTTGAGGGGCAGCGACGTTCGCTGCGTAAAGGTGATGAATGCACAAGGCATCCACCACACAGTTACAGAAGGGAACTCGACGATGAAACGCACAGCCCTAGCCCTATTGCTCGCCACCGGCCTGACAGCCTCCCCGGTGATGGCACAGCAGCAGCATGACCATGCAAATCAAGCTGCAGCACAGCAGCAGGATCACAGTGGCCACATGATGCAGGATTCCGAGGCCATGACGGCCCATCGTGAGAAGATGGCTGAAATGCGCGCACTGATGCAGCAGGCCCGCGCGGCGAGCGATCCTGCCGAACGCCAAAGGCTGATGGCCGAGCACCGCGAAAAGATGCAGGAGCACATGGCGGGCATGATGCAAGGGGACAACGCCGGCATGATGGCGGCCTGTCACCAGCGCATGACGATGATGCACGATATGATGGAGCAGATGGCTGCGCAGCAGGATATGGCGCAGCAAGACTAGGAACCGGCGACCCGGGTCGGTGCTGACGCTCCCCCGGGCTCCGCTCGCTGCAATGGGTCGCAATTCGGGCAGACGTTAAATTGCCCGACCCCACAAATTTCGAATGAATCCTGCGCTAGCCCACCCTTCATAAATTGTTCTGAGGGGTGAGAGCTCCAGATGCGTAACAATCTGCATGGGCAGCGGTAAGCCGCCATGAAAGGGCACCTGTCATTTTGAAACCATTCCAACTGTTGGCGCTTGTTTGTGCAAGTCTTCTTTGGGTCAGCCCGGTCCACGCGCATGGTGACGAAGCGCATGGCGGGGCCGAGAGCGCAGCTGCGCCTGCGACAGGCAGTCCAGCAGACAACTTTGGTGAAGCCCAGGAATTATCGAATGGAGCTTCGGGCGACGCTCATGCTTCCGGCGGGCACGACGAAGCATCGGGTGAGGCCGCCGATGTGAACGAGGAAGGCATCGTCGGTGTGCTCAAGAGATTGCATCCCGCCACGATACATTTCCCGATTGCCCTGTTTCTGATGGCAGCGCTGACCGAGCTCTTCGTCGGTAAGCGTAGAGAAGCCGGCTTGGAGCCCGCCGTACGCGTGCTCATTTATGGCGGGGCGGGCGGCGCCGTCATTGCAGCCATATTCGGGTGGATACATACCGGCCTGTGGTTTGGCGGGGATACGGCTATGCAGATTCACCGCTGGAACGGCATGCTGATTGCTGTTCTGGGTGTTGTACTCGCCGCACTAGCGCACCGCCGCCCGGAGAGCCGGACGATGCTGCGCATTGCGCTTGTTTCGATGGCTGTGCTCATTCTCGCCCAAGGATTCCTGGGCGGCGAACTGGCGCATGGCCAGAACCATCTCGGCATTTCCTGGCTGTAAGGGAATCGTATGATGCGCAAAAGCAAATCGAAGATGACAGCCGCCGGTCTCGCTCCAGTCGTGGGTGCTCTGTTTTTCCTCGCCGGGTGTGACGAATCGCGGGTTTCGGCACCTGACGCGCAGACGCCAATTACCATCGGAACTGTGCCATCGGCTGCCACAGCTTCCCCCGGTGTTGAGGGTTCCGAAAATTCCTCGGATGCTAACCGCGAGACGCAGTCAGTGACCGCAGGAACTTCCCCTGAGAGCATGGGCGAGGCCTCAACCAGGCCGCGCTCCGGCAACTCGCGCGCGGCACCAGTGACGCCAATTTTACCGGCAGATGCCAGCGCGGTCACGCCGACAGCCGAGCCCGCCGACCCGCATGCAGGTCACGATATGCGGACGATGCCGGATCACGACATGAAAGACATGTGACGCGAGCGGGAAAGAACATCGAGCGTCTTTTACATCGCTCACCGAACAGGCGGTCCCGACGTCCCCCCGGAGCCCTGCGGGTCGCAGGTGCAATGGGGCCGCTTTGAAACCCCGCGTATGACACGCTCATGCGCGAGGTTTCTTCTGCGCAAGGCAATTTTCAGGAGAGCCGCGACCTGAAATGAATATTGTGTCGTGCAAGTGCCATCCCTGTCCCGAACAGGCGACCGGAACAGTGCTATCGGCGCTGTGATACTAACGGTTCTGTAGACGCTGGGCCTCTGATTGATACGATGATTGACTGCTGCGTCGCCGCTTCAATTTGGAGAATTCCATATGGTGATCGAGAAGAAGGATAGAGACCTTTTGCGATGGGAAGAAGAAGGCGGCGCGCTGCCCTGTGGACCGCAAGAAGCTGTGGGAGCTGCATGTGACAAACGCGATAGTACCGAACGCTCTGATGCAAGCAACGCAACGCCTGATGGCGCAGAAATGAAAAAGGCTAGCTTGTCACCGTAACTCGCAGTGATTTCCTTTTACGTCATGTCCTTGCAACCGATGTGTCGCCGGTTAGCCCCGAGATGATTGCCTTGGGTATCGAGCGCTGCCGGGTCAATTTCGGCTTTGAGCAAGACCGGGTGAAGCGCTTCGCTTGGTAGCGGTTGCCTCCTAGGCTTGGGTCTGCCTCTGACCTTGAGCTGAGTTCGAGGATCCTGATGATTGCGGCGCTACCCGCAATTTCATGGACCTTCTTGCTGCAACCGGAGGCACCGCGGCCTGCGAATAAAGCGTTGGACCATGGCGCTGCCTTCATGCCCACTCCGAACCCAGTCCGGCTTTTCATGCGAACCTGTCTGAACCAGGTCAGCTGAGCCCGGCAACCCATTTTCTTTCCGGCCGTGTTGCCCGCTGCGCGGGCTGCCCGCACCACCCGGCGTAAACGGGTTTCCCTTGGCGCTGCGCGCCTGCGGTGCAGTCCTCCCATGCCCTGTTTCTCATCGACGTTCGCAAGCCGGAAATGGTTTCCGGGTTGAGAGCTGAAGGAGAATTTATCATGACCAATATCGTTATCCTCACCGGCCGCATTGCCCGCGATCCCGAAACACGGGAAACCAAGAGCGGAACCAGCGTCACCGGGATCACCGTCGTTACCGATCGCCCCGCACGCGACAAGGACGGCAAGACCTACAAGGATGAAAACGGCTACACCGCCAAGGACAGCGAATTTCACCGCGTGACCTGTTTCAACGGCCTCGCCAAGACTGTCGGCCAGTATTGCTCGAAAGGCCAGCTGGTGTCGGTACAGGGCCGCCTGCACTACACCCAGTGGGACGATCAGGACGGCGTGAAGCGGTACGGCTGCGAGATTCTCGCCGACAAGGTCGACTTTCTCTCGCGTGGCAACAATCAGAGCGGTGAATCTGGCGGCGAGAGCGATAATCGCGACGCTCCCGAAATCGACTGAACTCTCCCAGTCGATCTCTCCCGAAGGGGTCCTGTCCTCACCGGACAGGGCCCCTTCTTGTGTTGTTCAGGAGCGTAAGAGCGGGGAGGGGCTGACCCACGGAAATCTGAGCATGACGGGCGTGCAGCCACCGCATCAAGGACGGCGGGGCCCCACCATTTTGCCTCCGTTCGCTGCGCTGCAGTTCGACAAAATCGTTTCCCCTAACGCCACTTCGTGGTCGCCCGTACGGGCGATCCTGTGACCCGGCACCTGCACGCCCGTCTGCCGGTCCTCCTGCCGTTTCAAGGCAGACATCAGGAGGACATCATGGCTACACTCACTCAATCTGTATCGAGCTCGCACAGCTATTTCGAAGCTCTGGCTGTTGCTGAACGGCGTGCTTTGCACAGCTTCTTTGACCAGCATGTCGTCGAGGATGACGACCTTGGTCACTTCGCCTTCGATGAGGGCGACTACAATGCGCTGCCGCCGCATCTGGCAAACCGCATAGTGCATACTGTGCCCGGTGCGATGCTCGAGTTCTGACGCGCGATTGGGCAGGAGCCTTCTCCGGTTCCTGCCTCTTTGCGTGTCCGCATGCATGAGGGATGGCTGTGAAAAGCGGAGCGGGGCTGGGGACGCGCTCTGTTCCGCGCTGCCTTCGGCACCGCTCCTGAGGGCGCGGCGTTTTCGTTTTGGGCCCCGCGCGCACTGCGAACCGGCAGCGGGTCGGACCGGCGCGAAGCTGGCGGGACCGACAAGTCCCGGTCCCTGGCTCCGCACGCGATCCTTTGCCGCCGTCTTGTTCGCGGTGCGGAATTTTTGCTGGGCATCGCTCAAGATCGGGTGGGCGATGGACTTTCGTGGGTCCGCACGGCCAGCGACCCATATTTGGCGGCAGGGCAGCAAGGTACGGGCGACAATTGTTCTCGCGTAGTTCCGTCGCTCCCCCGTGGGACCAATTGCCCGCCATCCCTCTCTGCAACAAGCGGCAACTCGCCGCACCATCCATCCCATGTGTTGCGGAGATTACCCATGACCGCCGTTCCAGAACCAGTTCGCCCCCGTTTTCTGCGAACGCCCGATGCCGCCGTGCATCTGGGCCTATCGCCGCGTACGCTGGAAAAACACCGCTGCTACGGGACCGGTCCCGTTTACCACAAGCTCGGCGGGCGGATCGTCTACCGGCGCGAGGATCTCGATGCCTGGGCCGAACAAGGGGTGCGCCGCTCGACCAGCGATCCGGGCAAGGGCGTGGTCCATCCCGCCAAAAGGATTGACGGCTACACCGGCCCGGTTCGGCGCTGAAGTTTTATCCAATGACGGCCCACATGACCTTTGCCAGCGCAGCACAGCAGCTCGATCTGTTCGTCGGAACCAGCGCAGCAATCGCGGCGCGTGATGCGCAGGACCTGATGGCATGGCCCTTTTTCAGCCTCGCCAAATCGAAACGGGTGAAGCCCATCGACTTTCGCATGGGCGACATCTCAATTCTTGTCGAGGCAACTGCCGAACATGGCATGGCAACGATATGGGATGCCGATGTGCTGATCTGGGTGGCCAGCCAGATCGTCGAAGCGCGCGATGCCGGAAAGCCGACGTCGCGACTCATTGCCGCCACCCCGCATGAAATCCTCGCCTTTACCCGCCGCGGTACCGGCAAGGCCGCCTATGAGCGACTGAAAGCCGCGCTCGACAGGCTGCAATCAACCAGCATCGCGACATCGATCCGCCAGTTGGGCGCACGCCGTCGCCACCGCTTTTCCTGGATCAACGAATGGCGCGAATGCCTCGATGGCAATGGCCGCGCGCTCGGCATCGAGATGATCGTGCCGGACTGGCTCTATGAAGCGGTAATCGACCGCGCGCTCGTACTCACGATCGACCCGGCCTATTTCACGCTGACCGGGGGCCTGGAGCGCTGGCTATACCGGATCGTGCGCAAGCATGGCGGCAAACAAAAGGGCGGATGGAGCTTCGACATTGCCCATCTTCACCTCAAATCTGGTGCGCTTTCACCGCTCAAGCGGTTCGCTTTCGAGATGCGCGCAATCGTCCAGCGCCAACCGCTCCCGGGCTACACCCTCTCGCTCGACCACCAGCTGGGCCGCGAGCGGCTCAGCTTCGTGGCAATTCCTGTCGATCCCTTCGATGTCGCCCGGCGGCGCATCGGCATGCCTCCTGTGGACAAGTCGGTGTGATGTTCGGACTATCAGGAACCCCCGCGCACGGACTATCAGGAACCGCAAGTTCGGACTATCGGGAACCGAAACGCTGCGCAAACCCGCAGAAATGCTGGCCTTGCGAGCCCCTTAACTATCCTAACAAGGAATCTAATCGATTCCTGCTAACGTCGCCGCGCCTGTGCACGGTCGGTCGACTGGCACCGCCGCGCAGCGGCGCCGGGCGTTGTGACGGCGATCCGCCGCTGACCCATGTCACACTGGTGTGGCAGGAAGGCCTGCGCGAAGACTGGCTCCGTTTCGGCAAGCCGGTCGGTCAGCGCGTCATCGATCGCAGGACACGGGTTGAAAGCTATAAGCCGGGGCAGCTCTTCGCTTTCGTGCGCTGGGCGTCCAACGAATATGGCACCATCCGTTCGGCTCTCGCAATTGCGCGCGCGGTCGCAGCTGGCGACACCTATTCCACGCTTCCGCAAGTCGATCCGGGCGCAGAGATACTGCTCTCGGTCCGGGGCTGGCCAAAGGTGCGCCAGGTCCTTGGCCTGATCGATGCAATCGAGGCAGGCGGCACCGATCCGTGCGATGTCGCGCCCGACCACTGGCGGCACATGGACAACCGCCTTGCAGCTGGAATGCAGGCGCGCGCCTATCATCCAGACCGGCACCGCGTCTGGCTGCGCTACCGGAATCTTCGGCCATGAAGCGCCGCACTCTCATTATGGCGGGCACGGTCTGTGCCGCCGCTTTGGTCAGCGCCGCGCTGCCCCTCTCGCGCATTCTGATCTGGAACGCGACCGCCAGTGTGCCGACGGGGCTGTATCATATCGGCGGTACGACCGGTCTGCAGGTTGGCGAGCGCGTGGCGATCGATCCGCCGCCTCGGCTGCGCGATTACCTTGCGACACGCGGTTATCTGCCGACGGGAATTCCGCTGCTAAAGGAAGTCGCGGCGCGTCCCGGCGACACTGTCTGCAGGCAGGGTCTGACCATCACCATCAATGGTGCGCGCGCCGGTGTGGCGCGCGCAGCTGACAGTATCGGGCGCGCTCTGCCGGTCTGGCAAGGCTGCCGGACCATCGTCGCAGGCGAGATATTCGTCATGAACCGGCGCGCGTCAGGCAGCTTCGACGGGCGCTATTTCGGACCCATCGCGCGCGACCGCGTGCTTGGCCTCGCCAGTCCTGTCTGGACCGACGAGCACGGTGATGGCGCGCATATCTGGTTCGCGCAGCCAAGCAATACTGCAACCTCAATCAACAACCAAGGAGACGATCAATGACTTATATCGGCACATTCACAGCGACCCGCGATGGCTTCGAGGGGCATTTGCACACGCTCACACTCGATACAAGGCTCGCCCTCGTTCCTGCGGAACCGTCCGAAACCGAAAATGCGCCGGACTACCGGATCATGGGGGGTGACAACGACGCCGCCTACGAAGTTGGTGCGGGCTGGAAGCGCGTCGGCGACAAGGCCGGCGACTATATCGCGGTGCTGATCGACGATCCGGCGTTCGCCCGGCCGGTACGCGCCAATCTGTTCGCATCCGATGACGGCTCTCATGTACTGACGTGGTCGCGCCCTGCGCGGCGCGCCAGAAAGGCTTGAACGGTGCGCCCTGGTATCGCGCTAACCGCTCTTCTCGCCGCATTGGCGCTTGCGTATCCGCTGAAAGCGAGCGGGCAATCTCGCGCAGCGCAGACGCACGCAGCTTCGATCGATTTTGCAGCACATGTGCGCGAGGCCTCGCAGCGCTTCGGCATTCCCGAGCACTGGATCTATGCCGTGATCCGCATTGAAAGTGCGGGCCGGACGCGCGCAGTGTCGTCGGCAGGCGCGATGGGATTGATGCAGCTCATGCCCGGCACCTGGGCGCGCCAGCGCGGCCGGTACTCGCTCGGAAGCGATCCTTTTGACCCGCGCGACAATATCCTCGCGGGCACATCGTACTTGCGCGAAATGTATGACCGCTACGGCGTAGCTGGCTTCCTTGCAGCTTATAATGCGGGGCCTGGACGCTACGAGTCATGGCTTGCCGGACGGCGTTCGCTCCCTCTCGAAACCCGCCGCTATGTCGCGAAGATTGCACCCCTGCTGCAGCCCGGGCGCATTTTTGTCGCGGCGGGCTCGCACCCTACGGGCGCTCCGGGCGCGCCCGATGAACCTGTTTCCACTTCGGATTATGCACCCGGCGATCTAGGTCTCCCGAAGGCTTCGGGCGAGGTTTTTGCCCGCCCGGTACAGCCCGCGCACGATCTTTTCGCGCCCGTCTCCACGGTCGCCGACCAATGACAGCCAGGCGCGCATCCTTGCGTCTCGCGTCGTCCGCTAGCGAAGACCTGCGGACGAGTGGCGGGCTGGTCAGAAAGGGTAAGGGAGGATGGCAAGATAAAAGCAGCGCCGTCGCCCGGGCTGCATGTGGTTGGTTTTCCAGGGCAATTAGCGCCGTCTGGACGACTACAGTGCCGTCGCTACTGCTGATTTTCTGTGTTTTTTCAAAGGCGAAGGCGCCATCGCCTCTTGTTGCGCGGCATGGCTGACGATGATTTCAATATCGAGCCCGGGCGTTCGCGCGACAGCGGCGCTCGCTCCTACAGAAAGGCCAAGACGCTGCTCGGCCGGGTAGCTCAGGTCTCTCACAAGGCTGGATACACACGGTCCAAGGCAAGCGGCGCAGGCGGTCGCGGCACGGGACATTATGGACGCGGTAAGCTCGCTGCGCTGACGCGCAGCAGAGGCGCATTTGGGCGGCGTGTCCTGATCAAGGCCCGCGTTGTTCGCCAATGGCAATCCCAGACCAGGTCCGCGCCGCTCGCGCGTCATATCAACTATATTCAGCGCGAGGGAGCGACGCGCGACGGATCGCATGGCCGGATGTTCGATGCCACGTCCGACGAGGCCGATGGGGACAGCTTTGCCGAGCGCTGCGAGGACGACCGGCACCACTTCCGCTTCATCGTCTCGCCTGAGGATGCGAACGATATGGGCGACCTGCGCGCCTTCACGCGTGAATTGATGACCGACATGGCCAGCGATCTCGACACCAGCCTTGACTGGGTGGCCGTCGATCACTGGAACACCGACAATCCGCATATCCATGTGCTGGTTCGCGGCGTCGCGACAGGCGGCGAGGACCTTGTGATCGACCGCGCCTATATCAGCGAGGGGATGCGCGCCCGCGCCGAGGAACGCGTGACCATCGAGCTGGGACCGCGCAGCGAACGTGATATCCTCAATGCTCTGGCGCGCGAGGTTGACGCTGAACGCTGGACCAGTCTCGATCGCCGCCTGCACAAGCAACGCGGCGCGTTTGGCGAGATCGATCTGCGGCCCGAAGCCGGTTCGGACGCACGTAGGGATCGCTCGATCTTGATTGGTCGCGCCCAGGTGCTCGAACGCATGGGACTGGCTGAGCAGGTGGGACCAGCAAGCTGGACGCTGGCATCCGATATCGAGCCCACGCTTCGGGCACTTGGAGAACGCGGCGACATCATCAAAACGATGCACCGGGCCATGACCGGCAAAGGCTTTGATGCGGACCCGGCGCGGCTGGCTTTGCATGACGAAGCGAACGGTGAGCGTGTGATTGGCAGGCTCGTCGAGCGCGGGCTGCATGACGAGCTTACTGGCAAGGCCTTTGCCATCGTCGACGGGGCCGATGGGCGCATTCATCACCTGCGTTTTCCCGACCTCGAGCGGACAGGTGATGCCGCGCCAGGTGCCATCGTGGAGACGAGCGCATGGACCGATCGGAAAGGCCGGCAGCAGATGAGCCTGCTTGTTCGCTCCGACTTCACTCTCGAAAGACAGATCGGTGCAGGCGGTGCGACCTGGCTTGATCGGCAACTCGTATCGCCCCGCCTCAAAACCGTGGCAGGCGGGTTCGGGTCGGAGGTACGCGAGGCATTGGCTAAACGGGCCGATGTCCTCCTGGAGCAAGGCTTAGCCAAGCGTCAGGGGCAAAAGATCGTCTATGCTCGCAATCTGCTTGGCACTTTGCGTGACCGGGACCTGGCCAATGCGAGCGATGCGCTCGCCTCGCGTCACGGAAGCACCATGCAGAGCGCGACTTCCGGGGATCATGTCGCAGGCGTGTATCGGGAACGCGTCACACTCGCTTCGGGCCGGTTCGCGATGATCGACAACGGTGTGGGTTTCCAACTCGTCCCCTGGCGGCAGGATCTGGAGCGCCATCTGGGCCAGACGGTCGCAGGCAGGGTCAACGAGCGCGGCAGTGTTGACTGGAGCTTCACGCGCTCACGGGGGCCTTCTGTCTGACGGGGCTGTGCAGACAAATCTGTCCTTGACGAAACACCATGTGATGCGTAAACAAGCGTCAGGAGATGCGATATGGCAAGTATAGCATTAGAGCAAGCCGAAGCACCGCGAGGCATTCAGACCTTCGCGGCCAGTGATGATCGTGACCGCCTGACGGGCGCGGCAGTCAAAGCCGTTCTGCGACTTGTCGACGCTTGGGGTGGCAGTAATGCCGAGGGCGCTGCGCTGCTCGGTGTCTCTGAAAGTACCTGGGACCGGATGAAGGCCGGAACTTGGGAAGGCGCGCTTAGCCAGGACCAGTTGACGCGCGCTTCGGCGTTGATCGGCTTGTTCAAGGGGCTGCATCTGCTGTTTGCCGACGACATGGCCGACCGCTGGCCCAGGCTCGTCAATACGGCACCTGTGTTCGACCGGCTTTCGCCAGTCCAGGCAATGATCGAAGGCGGTATCCCGCGTATGCTCGAAACCCGCCAGTATATTGACGCGCTTCGTGGCGGGCTCTGAGAGCGATCCCGAACCGCCGTCGGCCGATCTGGCTACCAAACGAGAAGCGTTCGAGCGCACCATTCGGCTGGTTTCGAGTGCGCGCCTGCGCGACGCGGCGATGGCGCCGCTCACTGACGATGACGATGAACTTACGCTGCTTGCGGAGATCGAAGGGGCGACTAGCTCGCGCCTGATAGCCGAGGAGCGCGGCCATGGCGGCCTTAGCGCCGAAGAATTGGTGCACGGCGTGCCGCATGCCAAGTTCATCAATGCGAGTTTCGCTTACGCCAAACCACGCGAGCCGGGGCGATTTAACCCCGCGGATCGTGGGGCTTGGTACGCGGCCCTGGCGGTCGAAACCTGCCTCGCCGAGGTCGGACATCACCTGACTCAGGCGTTGGCGGATGCAGCCGATTTCAATGCCGTGGTGGAATATGGCGAGATGATTGCAAGTATGTCCGGCATCTTTGTCGACCTGCGCGGCACGTCCGATCATCCCGGCCTCCATCCAAATGCTGAAAAGGGTTATCCGGTCGGCAACGCGCTGGCGGCGCAGGCTCGTGCCGAGGGTCACAACGGCATCATCTATCCCTCGGTTCGCCATCCGGAAGGGATTTGCATCGCGGCGCTATGGCCCAATGTCGTTCAGTCGGTGACTCAGGGCGCCATGTACCGTCTGACCTGGTCGGGTAGTCCTGAATTTACATGGGAGGCCGCGTAGGTTCTAGACGCTCATTCTGTCTCAGGGGTTGGGTGGGACGAACATCTCATTCTCATTAATCCGCCGATTTCGCATGCTCGACTATCATCAGGACAAGCCCTGCGAAAACCAACCCGAAGCCCAAAAGGTGAGACCAGCGAAAGGATTCGCCAAGTAGGACGTAAGATAGGACAAGCGCGCTAAGGGGCATGACTGCCATCGCACCTGCCGTGAGTGCTCCTGGCGCTTTGCGGGCACCATTATACCATAGAACAGGAGCGAGCCCTCCTGTGGCCGCACCCCAAAAGGCCAGCGCAAAATAACCATCCCGACCTATGCCGGAAAAATCAAACGGTCGAGAGTCGAAAACAAAAGCCAGAGCAACGAAGAGCAAAGCGGCAATGAGCGATGCTGCCAGAGTGGCTTCCAGTGAGCTGATCCCGTCGGACAGTTTGCGCGCAAGCAGGGTGTAGGCTGCCTCGAAGCACACAGCCATTGCGACAAGCGCTGCGCCAAGGATCGGCGCTTCGGTGGCTCCGCTTCCCCCGGTTCGCAGCAGATTGATCATTACGATCCCCGCGATCGCAAGGGCCAATGCTCCTGATGTGCGCCAGTTCATTGCGGCACCGAAGAAAACTACGGCCGCGGCGGCAGTCACTGCCGGTGTCGCGCTCATGATCGTGGAGCCGATCACGCCTGTGGTGAGACGCATGCCAAAAAGCATGGCTGCGGTGAAACCGACCATCCCGAATAATGAGATCGCGACAATCACCAACCAGTCCGACCGCTTCGCACGAGCAAACCTTTTCGTCAGCAACCATGTGAATGGAGCAAGGACCAGACAAGCGATCAGCATGCGCATGCATGACGCTGTGAAGACCGAGAACTGCTGCCCGATTAACTTGCTGAGCGGCGTTGCACTGCCAAAGAGTGCCATGCCTAGCAAAAGCTGCACGACAATCGCAGGAGTGGTCGTTGGTCTCTCGGATACCATGATACTGGAACGACTTAACATGTCGGGTTTCGTTCGCAAATCATAGCCTTGTTGTCTTATCCGGCACAGGGTCCAGCAAGCGGGTTCCGTGCCAGCCGCGCTGGATTGATCCGTCTTGCCACGACCCCGCCTCCTGCTTCTTTGGCTACGCTGGACCCCGATCACACGCATTCGAACTTGATACCGGCGTTACAACTGCCTCCTGTTATTGAGCGAAAGGAGGCGACTGTGTCGGCAACCAAGATCCTGTGGGGCCAGATCCTGGCCGTATTTGCGCTGGCGCTTGCAGGAGTCTGGGCGGCCACCCAATGGACTGCTGCAACGCTCGGCTACCAGCAAGAGCTCGGTCCAGCATGGTTCACCGCGTTTGGTCAGCCGGTCTATCCGCCATATTCGATCTTCTGGTGGTGGTTCAGCTTCGAGGCCTATGCTCCGCGAATATTCGAAACCGGCGGGATGATCGCCGCATCGGGCGGTCTGATTGCGGTGGTTGTGGCAATCGCCATGTCGGTCTGGCGTGCCCGCGAGGCCCGGACCAGCGCGACCTATGGCTCCGCGCGCTGGGCAACCCGCTCCGAGATCGCCCGCGAAGGGCTACTCGGCGGCAAAGGCGCAGTGATCGGTCGCCATGCCAATCTCTATTTACGGCATGACGGACCCGAGCATGTGCTGTGTTTCGCCCCGACGCGCAGCGGCAAAGGTGTCGGCCTCGTTGTCCCGACGCTGCTGACCTGGCCGCATTCGGCCATCGTTCACGACATCAAAGGCGAAAACTGGGATCTCACCGCAGGCTTCCGTTCGCGTTTCAGTCGGGTCCTGCTGTTCGATCCGACCAATGAAGCCTCTGCGCCGTACAATCCGCTGATGGAGGTGCGCCGGGGAATTAACGAAGTGCGCGACGTCCAGAACATCGCCGACGTGCTGGTCGATCCCGAAGGCTCACTCGAACGCCGCAACCATTGGGAAAAGACAAGCCATGCCTTGCTGGTCGGAGCGATCCTCCATGTTCTTTATGCCGAGCCTGACAAGACCCTGGCCGGAGTGGCGTCGTTCCTGTCCGACCCGAAACGCTCGATCGAGACGACGCTCACCGCAATGATGGCAACGCAGCATCTGGGAGCGGAAGGCGTCCACCCGGTTGTGGCGAGCGCCGCACGCGAACTGCTTAACAAGTCGGAGAATGAGCGTTCGGGCGTCCTCTCAACCGCGATGTCTTTCCTTGGTCTCTACCGCGATCCGGTGATCGCCAAAGTCACGCGGCAATGCGACTGGCGGATCGCCGATCTCGTCGATCCGGCGCGCCCCGTCACACTCTATCTCGTCGTGCCGCCGTCCGACATCAGCCGCACCAAGCCGCTTATCCGGCTCATTCTCAACCAGCTGGGCCGCCGCCTGACCGAAGACCTGAACGAAGGATCGGATCGACGCCGATTGCTGCTGATGCTTGACGAATTTCCGGCGCTCGGTCGTCTCGACTTTTTCGAAAGCGCGCTTGCCTTCATGGCAGGCTACGGCATCAAGGCATTCCTGATCGCGCAATCGCTCAACCAGATCGAGAAGGCTTACGGTCAGAACAACGCGATCCTCGATAATTGTCATGTCCGGGTCTGCTTTGCGACCAATGACGAGCGCACGGCGAAGCGCATTTCTGAATCGCTTGGCACCGCGACCGAACTGCGCGCGATGAAGAATTACGCTGGGCACCGGCTCTCGCCATGGCTTGGTCATCTGATGGTCTCGCGCAGCGAAACCGCCCGGGCCTTGCTCACCCAGGGCGAGATCATGCAGCTGCCCGATACCGATGAGATTGTGATGCTTGCAGGCGCGCATCCGATCCGGGCGAAGAAAGCGCGCTATTATGCCGATCCCAGATTGGCGAAGCGGGTCGAGCCGCCGCCGGTGGCCGAACAATCGTGCAGTGAGCCCGACGCCGGAGCATGGGAAGGGGTGATTGCGCGCGCACTCAAGTGCCCGCTTGTGGCGTCGGATGCCGCTGAGCTGGAAGATCGCGACACAGTTGCCGATGGCGGTGTCCGGCGCGAGCCTGAACTGCCCCAGCACGAAGATATTGCGCCCGCGCCATCGCCACCGCGCAATGAATTCGAGTTCGACGATCGGCGCGATGACGAAGAGGCGAGCAGAAACCGCCGGATCGCCGACCAGATGCGCGCCAATGCACAGCGGGCGGCGCTTGATCCCGATGACGGGATCGAATTGTGAGCAAGGGCAACCGCATCAAGCACACTTTTCGCCTGCCGCCCGCTCTCTCGCGGCAACTGGCCGACTTCGCTGGACGCAAGCGTGTATCGCAGGCTTCGGTGGTCGAAGCCGCGATCGCTTCGTTCTTGTCGCCCGATGGTTCGGAGAGACTCGAGGCGGCATTCAGCCGGCGGTTGGACCGGATTTCGCGGCAGATCGACAAGCTCGACTATCACGTCGAGGTCGGAAATGAGGCGTTTGCTCTTTACCTGCGGCGCTGGCTCGAAGTCACGCCCGCGCTTGGTGCCGGTGCCTCTGCTGCTGCGCGGGCCGACGCCGAGAAACGCTTCAGTCATCTCGTCGAGGCGCTGGCCCGCAGAATGGAAACGGGAAAGCACCTGTCCGACGAGCTTATTCGTCGGGAGCCACAACATGATGAGGCGGAAAATGGCCAATAGGCCATTGGAAGCGCGCCTCGGTGTCTTCACGGCAACTTCGCGCGCAAAGACGCGCAGACCTTGGTCAAATGCTTCAGTTGGGAAGGAGGAGAGATGCGCTCTGGAGCAGGGCGAATTGCCGACGCGCCAGTCTATAGGTGCAACTATTCCAACTGCTTGCTAGAGGTTGTGTAATGCGCACCGAACTCGATCATCTGCCACCGCAAAAACAGCGCGAGCTTGAGCGCGTGGTGCAGCTTATCTTCGAAGAATTCGATGACGCCTTCGCGCTGGCGAGGCACGACTGGAAGAAGGCCGGGCGCATCCTCAAGGTCATTCTGTACGGCAGCTATGCACGCGGAACATGGGTCGATGAACCCCATACTGCAAAGGGCTACCAGTCTGACTATGATCTGCTTGTTATCGTCAATGACAAGCGTCTGGTTGACCGCATCAAGTACTGGTCCAAGCTCGATGACCGGCTGATGCGCGAATACGGCGTCACCAAGACCCTCAACACGCCGGTGAATTTTATCGTCCACACATTGCAGGAAGTGAACGACGGCCTCGCGCACGGGCGCTACTTCTTCATGGATGTCGCGAAAGACGGGGTGGCGCTCTACCAGGCAGACGACACCGAACTGCATAAGCCTAAGCCCAAAACGCCCGAGCAGGCACTCGCGATGGCGCAGGAGTATTTCGACGAGTGGTTTCCAACCGCGATGCAGCGATACGAGCTATCAAAGGTGGGTCGAGAGCGAGGGTTTCTAAAACCGGCAGCGTTTGACATGCATCAATCCGCCGAATTCCTCTATCACTGCGTGCTTTTGGTCTGCACCTTCTACACGCCGCACGTGCACAACCTCGGTTTTCTGCGCACCCAAGCGGAGAGGATTGATCCACGCCTCACCTATGTCTGGCCACGCGATACGCGCCGCGATCGGGCGCGCTTTGAAAAGCTCAAAGAAGCCTACGTGAAGGCCCGCTACTCACAGCACTACCGCATCACCAAGGAGGAACTCGAATGGCTCGGAGAGCAGGTCGAGGAGCTCGGCCGCGTTGTCCATGATATATGCTCGGTAAGGCTTGAGAAGCTCAAGAGTGAAGCAGTCGCTTGACCGTGGCTTGCCAGCGGGCCCGATTACACTTCACACTATGACTGTTTTGCGCCCTAATCTCGGTCATTCGTGGCTGCACTTAAAAGGACCAAAGCGGTCGTTTCGATCGTCATATTTGCTCGGATGCGATGGGGCGATTTGCCGGAACGACAAACACCCCAGGTGCCCGTCCGGCACGTGGCGGATCCCTCATGTTCGCAGCAGCGGCTTGGTTTGCCGTTCTCCTCTTCACAGGAGAAACGCTCTCACATCTCGATGAGAGCGAGATGGGCGGGGCACGTGGACTGGCAGAAAGCGGGGCGCTGGCTATTGCGCGATCATGGCGGAGGTCGATCGCCGCATCGCGGGCCGCTCACCATAGGTTAGCGCGCGCCAGACCCATTCGAGCGGGCCGTAAGAGAAGCGCTTGAGCCAGAAATTGCTGATCAGAACTTGCGCCCCGTAGAAAATCGCCACCAGTGGCAGGAAGGTGGCGATGCCGGCCTTGCCAGCCAAGGCGAGTCCAGGCCCGACCCCGGTGAGGATCAGGACAATCGCAATGCTCTGAAGCACATAGTTGGTCAGCGCCATCCGCCCCACCGCTCCGAACGGGGCGACAAGCCACTTGGCGGACCGGCCATTGAAAAGGAGAATGAGCGCGCAGCCGTAGCCGATTGCAATCAGCGGCGTCGCCAAGGCGTGAAGAATGCCGCCCCATGCGCTGATCGCCGAGAGCGTGGTGCCCGGCTCGGCATTCTCGGTAAGGAGATGGGTCGCTTCCAGCGCAAGGCCAAGCACCAGGGTGGGCCACAATACCCGGCGGAACGGCGCGAGATTCGTCGAGGCGTTTTGGATCCACCCCTTTCGCGCGATCCACGCGCCGATATAAAACCTCCCGGTAGCGTATGCGATCCAGGCAACGGGGCCGCCGTTCATGATCCAGCCGAGCCAGTTGTTTTCCGCCATCAAGCCCATGAAGGTGACAAAATCGCCTGACTGCGCTGCGGCCTGGCGGGCCAAGACTTCGCTATCGGCGGAAGTGATCGCATCGAGCGTGACCGAAACGCCGGACCACTCGAAAACACCGGAGATCAGAGGCTTGGCAAACAGGAGCAGCGCCCCTCCGACGACCAGCATCGTGCGCGCTGACAGCTTGCGACTGAACAGCAGGATGAAAGCGGCGATCCCGTAGACATGCAGGACATCCCAGGAAAACAGCAGAAAGAAGTGCAGCCAGCCGAAGATCAGGAGGATGCCGGCACGCCGGAAGTAGATCGAGCGGAACGGTGCGCCGCGTGCTTCCAGGCGCTCCATTTGAATCCAGAACCCCATGCCGAACAGGCAGGCGAACAGGGTGTTGGCCTTGTCGGAAACGAACAGGCGCAGCCAGAATTCGATCGAGCTGTTGAGCGCGGCGTTGGGTAATGCGGCAAGTTGATCGGCGGTGATGGTGACGCTCTCGCCGCCAAATTCCCACAGGTTGATCGTCATTACTCCGAGCAAGGCGAAGCCTCGCAGCACGTCGAGCTCCCCGACCCTGTCTTTCGCAGTAATCGGGGCGACCGCCTCGCTCATGGCGCTTTGCCGGTGGCCCGCGCGACAGCGAGTGTATCAATATGCTGCTGGAAGGTAGCGATCTTGCCATCCTCGACAGTCCAGACATGGACAACCTGCGGGTTGCAGGGCTGCCCGGTCGCCTTCCCGGTGCCGGTGTAACGGCCTTCCATCACGACGCTGGTCTCGTCCGCGATGAAACGTCCCGGCTCGACGCCGAAATCGTCCAGCACGTCGCCCAACCGCGCGAAGACGCCTTCGAGCACGGCCTGCGCGCCGACATAGGGATTGCGGTCCGCCAGCGGGAAGTTCTCCGCCTCCATCCAGCGGACGTCATCGGCCATCAGCGATGCAGCTGTGTCCTTGTCGCCAGTGCCGACGGCAGCATAGAATTGCTGCACGATCTCCAGTGCCCTTGGTCATGGTGTGCTCCTTACAAAGATAGGTGGAAGCCGCCGTCGGGTGTCAGTGTAGTGCCGGTCACGAAGCTGGCATCTTCGGAGCAGAGGAAGGCGATGCAGCGCGCTATTTCCTCTGGCTCCCCGAAGCGCCGCATATGTTTGCGCTGACGAATGCCATCGAAGGCTTCGGCGCCGAGATTGCCCTTGATCTGTTCGTGCAGCGGCGTGTGAATGACGCCGGGGCACAGCAGATTCACGCGTATGCCGTGTTCGGCCAGCTCTGCGGAGGCGGAGGTCGTCAGCCCCAACTGGCCGGCCTTGGACGCGGTGTATGTGCTGGCTCCGGGGCAACCCAGGAACGTGTTGACCGATCCGATATTGACGATCGATCCGCCATTGCCCGCCGCCAGCATAGCGCGCGCTTCATGCTTGAGACACAGGAAATTGCCGCGAAGGTTTACCGCCATCACGCGGTCCCAGTAATCGTCTGGCGTGTCGATCAGCGGATAGACCTCGGCACCGATGCCCGCGTTGTTGACGGCAAGATCGAGCCGTCCATGCGTGTCTACCGCATGCGCCACCATCGCTTCGACGTCGCTGGCCTGTGCGACATCGGTGACGACAGCGCTTGCCTTGCCTCCCGCCTGTTCGATCTGCGCGACCAGTTCGTCGAGCACCTCCGTGCGGCGCGCCGCGACCACGACCGTGGCTCCGCGCTCGGCCAGAATCAGCGCCGTTGCCTTGCCGATCCCGCTGCTTGCACCGGTGACAATGGCGACCTTTCCCTCGAAAGCGGCCATCTCAGGGCCTCCCTTCGTTCGAGACATCCGCAGCCATCCGCCAGTGGCCATCCTCGCGAACCCACAGCAGCAAGGCATAACCACCGAAGAGTGAGCCGCCCTGGGCGTCGAACACTTCGTATTTCTGCAATTCGGTGAACGCATTTGGCCCGAGGCGCTCGATCGAGACGACTTCGAGCGTCGCATCGGCGGCCTCGCTTGCGGCAACGCCTTCCCAGAAGGCAGCGAGTGCCGTCCGGTCGCTCAGCAGCATATCCCCCGACGGCGAATAGAGGGCATCGTCGGTGTAAAGCGAGAGGATCGGCTCGGTGTTTCCTGACTTGATCGCCTCAAGAACAACCTCGGTCCGGTTGGTCAGCACGCTGGCCAGAGAGGGATCGACTTGGGCCGTATCGGCTCGTTCGAGCTTCACCAGCGCATCGCCGAGGTTCGAGACGTAAACCGTCCCATCCGGTGCGAGGATGATCCCGGTAAGCAGGCCGGGCATCGGGCCCCACATCTCCGGTGTCAGGAGTGAAAGGATCGGTTCGCCAGCATCGAACCGTCGATAAGTCTCGGTGACGATGCGAGCGCTTGTCTCGGGCGCAGGATTGAACACCGTACGGCGATCGCCGGTATCGGGATCGACCACGTAAACGGTGTTCGCGAAGGGGCTGGCGACCCACAGCATGCCATCGCGATCCAGCTCGATATTATCGGGCGTGGGAAGGGTCGCGAGGACGCGGCGGTCGCTCAATTCGCCCGTCGCCTGATCCACCGCAAAGCTGAGAATGCGGCTCCGCACGATTTCGGCGACATATAGTCGCGCCCGCGCCCCGTCGAAGGCGATACCATTGGCGAAGTCGAGCCCGTCGGCCACCTTGATGGCAACTGGCTCGGGCTTGCCAACCTGTTCGGGCGCGATCCGGAAAACAGCCCCGTCGCCAAGCGGCTTGTCGGCCGCAGTGAACATCCGCGCTTCGCTGCCTTCGCCTTCTGCGTTCTCGGTCGACTGCGTGAACCAGATCGCGCCGGTCGGGTCGCGCACGACGGCGTTTACCCCGTAGGGGTGATCGTAAATCCGCGTTACCGCTTCGGTCTCGGTATCGACGCGGTAAATGTGTCCGCCGGTTATGTCGGCGACCAGCACGTGGCGACCGTCCGGCTCCCAGGATACGCCGTTCGGGCTGTTCCACATGGGGTCCGGCTTCGACCTGAAGCCCGCTCGCGCGAAATCGCCGAACGGCGTCTTGGTGCCGTCGGCAGACAGGGTAACGAGACCGTGATCCCAATCCCCGACCAACAACCTGCCGTCGGGGAGGACGACCCCGTCTTCGGCGTGGGTGAGCGAGCGGTCGGCCGGAAAAAACGAGTATTCATCGCTTGGCCCGCCAGGAGCCCACGCCTCTTGCGGCTTGATCTCGACCCGGATGAGACGGACCGTCACGTCGTCGCTCAGGTTGACGGGAGAATGCGGCGCTTCAGGCCCCTTCCAAAGCGTCACCGGAAAGGGCATTGGTGGCACTTTGCGTGAATCGAAAATCACGTTGCCCTCGGCATCGCGGTCGATCCAGTCGCCGGCCTGCTGGAGATACAACACGCTGGGCCAGCGGTGGAAATGCAAGGGCTCTACTTCACCCGGTGCCAGCGTCACTTCCAGAACGCGAACCTGATCGTTCTCGAGCAGGATCTTGTGATTCTCGGCGGCTGCTACCGTAGCCTCGAGTTCCGCTGGCCAAGTATCGGGATCGCCCGTCACGTAGCCGATATTCGCATCGCCCCCGCCGGTGGTCGTAGCGACATCGCTCTCTTGCGCTCCTGACGGAGAGGCTAGCATCGTGGCTGCTAGAAGCGCGCCCAAAGACTTAGATCGGACAAATGCGTTCTTCCGATACTTAGACATCGACTTCCTCCAGTGCTTGATCGGTTTTCATCACGCGGGCTCAAAGACCAGGATCGACAGGGGCGACGCAGTCGGTTCGATAGACATGAGCTCGAAACCGGCATTCTTGAGAAGAGCCGCGAATTCGGCTTCGGTCCGTTCCTTGCCGGTCGCCATGACCATCATGTTGAGATCCATCCACTTGCCCATGTCGAACTGCGAACCGCCTGGGATGATCGATTCCACGATCATTAATCGCGCTTTGGGTTGCATCGCTTCTCGCACGTTGCGGAGCAGGCGAATACATTCTTGGTCGGACCAGTCATGCAGTACCCAGCGCAGCACATAAGCATCGGCCTCGACCGGAATGCTCGCGAAGAAGTCGCCGGCTACCACGTCGAACCGTTCGTTCTTCGGCGCTTCGGCAACCACATGCGGAAGATCGAAAAGAATACCTCTGGTATTGGGATGCGCCGCAAGAATTTCGGACAACTGCGACCCGATACCGCCGCCGATGTCGGCGATTACGTTGTAGCGACTCCAGTCGATTGCCGAGGCAACGGCGGGCCCGATCGTGGCGGCAAGATCGCGCATGGCGAGATTGAAGATCGAATAGGCCTCTGGGTTTGCCTGCATGTTCTCCCAATTGCTCTTGCCGTGCAGCTGGTCGAAGCCCGGTTCGCCGGTTTCGACCGCCAGGGGCAAGCCGCGCCATCCTTCGTAAACCGGGGCGCCGGGGCATAGCGTGAAGCGCACCCAGGCCCAGTTCGAGCCGGGCTTGTTGCGGCGCAGGCAATCGCTGGCGGGCGTGTTTTCGAACGAACCGTTTTCCGTGCTCGCGAAAATCCCCGTGCTCTCCAGCGCGCGCAGCATGCGGTACAGGCTGGGCGCGTGCGTCCGGGAACGCTTGGCAAGCTCCTCGACCGCCAGCGGACCGTCGGCAAGATGATCGGCCAGTTCGAGCTTGGCCGCCAGGCCGACGCCATGCGCCTGCCAGTGGTTGGTAACGATGCCGAGAACCTGCTCTTCCGCACTGATCTGTTGGGACATGGTCGATTTCCTCTTGGTTCAGCGCAGCATGAAAAACGCGGTGGAGATGCCGATCATCGTCAGGAGATCGGCCCGATCACTGGAACCTCGCCAAGCCCGTCAGCCATCGGTCATCTCCATGAGCTTGCCGCGGATAGGCGACGCCGGGGCCTTGCGGTCGATCTTGAGCAGCTTGGCTTCGGCCATTCCGCCGCGCAGCTTCTCCAGCCATTCATCGGGATCGAATTCCACGCCGACCGGGTTCTCGCCGATCGCATCGCCTTTGAAATAGGCTGTGCATTCGGCCTTGCTGGCGAAGCAATCGACGCTGAATTCCAGCTGGTTGCCATCGGGATCGGCGTAATAAAGCGACGCGCTCATCCCGTGATTGACGCACCAGTAGGGTGCGATCCCGCGCGCCTTGAGGTCGTCATAGGCTTCGAGCAATTCGCGCATCGACGGGCAGTCGTAGGCGACGTGATCTACGCCCACCCGCCCACGGTCCTCAGGATCGACGCCGGGCGCGATGACATTCAGATCGGCAAAGGCGAACCGGTGATGTTCGTCGTCATGAGTGATGAACGCCAGCGCGGGGTTCTGGTAAACGACCTCGGAGCCGAACACCTGTGCGTACCAGTCGAGCATTTCTGCAAAGCGGCACGTCCGGTAAACGACATGGACGGGCTTGGGCGTCGGCATGGGCATCAGCTGACACCTTCCCCGCTCGCTGGAATGTCCGAGATGACTTCGCGGTAGATTTTCAGCGAGCCGTCTTCCTGGCGCCTGAAGACCATCACCCAGTTGCCCTGCTCGTTTGCCACGTCGCCAGTCTCGGGATCGGTGAACTCCCAGTCATATGTCGCAGTGTAGACCGCCATGTCCCCTGCATCGGCGACATCCACTTCTTCGTCCGCCACCTGCAGATGAACTGCCGGATCGCTGACATACTGGCGCACCGTGGCGAGGTTCTCCTCGAAGCCCATGTTCGGCTGACCATGCGACATGACCCGCGTATCGGGCGCGTTCACCGCCAGCGCGGCATCGGCATCGCGGGCATTGAAGGCATCGACGATCGACTGGACGTCGGTCTTCACTGCTTGCGCGATCGCATCCTTGTCGACCGGTTCCGCGCGTTCGGCGCTGCATCCGGTTACAAGGAGGAGCGGCGCCGCCAATATCCAGATACGCTGCATCATTGCGCGCCTTCATTCGTGCTCCAGCTGTCGATCGCGAGCAGCCACTTGCCATCAGTGCCTCGGCGATAAACGCATACGCCCTTGCCAAATTCCTCCATCGGCGCGCCACCCTCACGCGGCTGGATGCGAGCGCTATAGGTGTACCGGCTGATCGCAAAATCGCCCGAAACCTCGAAGAGGTTTTCGGTCTTGTCCCAGTGCGCTTCGAATGCCTCGAAGAAGCTCGAAGCCCACTCGGTCACAGCTTCCTTGCCGACCAGTTCGGGTTCGCCCGGGGTTTGAAACACCACGTTGTCGGACAGGCGTGCTGCGACCGCCTGCGTGTCGTTCGAATTGATCGCGGTCACATAGAGATTGTGCAGGTTCTCGCCTGCCGGATGCGTCTCGCTCATTCCTCCCCCTCCCACGACGACCGGGCCAAGCTTCGCCGGCACCGGAAAGCGGTGCTTTTCCGGGCTAAGGCAGGCTTGTCGATCTGTTGTGCGACTGAGGAGAACTGTCTGCCGAACCGAGCCGAGCGTCAATAGGCTCAACCGTCAAAAAAGCGTCAATCCGGGTCCGACGACGTGTTTCGCGGGTCGTGCGGAATGAGATCGGGCCAGCCGAACTTCTCCCACGCTTCGACCATACCGATCTTCTCTGCAAACAGCATGAAGCCGGGATGGAGGCGGGTGCGGTTTATCGGGTCGATATCGATCCACAGGCTCATCAAGCTGAACATGTTGGCCGGGTGAATGCATTCGGAGTAGAGTTTCATCACGAGGTCGGCATGTCCCATCCAGATCGCTGGGAAGGCGATTGACGAGTCATAGGGATCCGCCATTGTGGCATGCAGACCGTCGAGCATCTGGCAGTAAACCGCGCGATCGGCGGCCTTCCCGCTGAAAATTCCGCGCGCGGCAATGTCGAAATAGGCATCACGCGCGGCATCGTCCATCACCGGCATTCCCGGAGGTCGCATGATGGTCGTCCCTAGATATATCCTGCTGTCGTAATGCGCCTTGACAGCCGCCTCGTGGTCTCCCGCAGCCATGTACGCCACGGCGAGCCACATTCCGGGAAAGCCAAGATCGACCATGCGCTGGCCTGCGGCGATCGCCTTGTCGACCTCGCCAATGCTGAGATAGGCTGAGGACAGCATCACGTGGTTGCGCCCATAAATCGGATCGCGAGCAACGGATTGCTCGATAAAGGGAAGCCCTTCGCGCGTCTTGCCGAGATAGAGAAGGCACGATCCCAACCGAGAGATCACATCGGCATCATTGGGGTCCCGGGCAAAAGCTTCGAAGGACAGTTCCAGTGCGCGCGCCGGATTGAATTGCGTCCACTCGTGAATGCCCATGATCGAGAAGGCATGACCCTGCCCCGGATCGAGGGAAATGGCGCACTGCGCGCATTGTGCAGCATCCCGTGAATTCTTGACGCGCTCGACACTTGGCGTGAGAGCGGCGACGCTGATGTGCGCATCGGCAAGCGCGGTCCAGCAACTTGCAAATTCGGGGTCTGTATCCAGGGCCTCTTCCAAAAACTCGATGGCTTTGGCCATGGCTCCGTCGACGCCCACGCGCTGTGCCAGCGCGCGCCCTTGAAGATACAGCGCATAGGCATCGCGATTTGTAGTCATGCGCCGCGAGGTCGAAGGTGGTGCTGAAAGGCCGAGCGTCCGGGTGATCGCCGAAATCACGGTGGCACCGATCATGTCGCGCGATCCGATGAATTCCTCGATCGATCCGCTTACGAAATCGGACCAGATTTCGGTGCCGTATCGGCCATCGATCAGCGCGATGCGTACCGAGATCCCCTGATGTGTTCGCCGCACCTCACCTTCGATCAGGTGCGATACGCCCAGCTCGCTCCCCATCTGCTGCAAGGTATAGCCTCGCTCCAGAAGCGCCGCGATGGATGTGCGCCCCGCAAGAGTGATATCCTGGATATTGCCAAGACGCGAAGAAAGCTCATCGACGACGCCCTCGCTCAGGAAAAGCTCGCCGCCGATCTCATCGTGCTGATGGAACGGCAGGACCGCAATGCGGCAGCCCGCACCGCGCTTCCGATACGCTTCGCGCTGCCGGATTTGAAGAGCAGCTTCGAGGCGAGCGGCCGTCTCTGGATCATCGCGGGAGTTCAGCCATGAGACGACCCGGCGCACTTCCGCATCCAGTCGATGTTCTATCGCATCGCGTCTTTCGGTAAGCCACGCGGCGAATGAGGCACCGAAACTGAAACCGTCGAGAAGCGGGCGATCGCCGATGTCCTCGATCAAGCGAGAGGCTTCCTCACCGCGCCGGTTCGACAAGGCATCGAACAGGACAAACAGATCAGCATCGATCCGCGTTCGACTGAGTTCGATGGTGCTGCGCGTCGATTTGATGAGTGGGTTGCACTCGCTCTCGGGTGGAAGTTTGCTCAAGGCCAGAAGGCATTGACGCAAACTGGCACGAGCCTGAGCGGGAAACCGACCCGGCCAGAGCATCGTGCTGATAGTCTCACGGTCCATTGCCTCACCATCATTGAGGCACAGCATGGCCAGGATGGCGCGGGCGCGCTGGTTGGATAGATTGGGGACTTCTCCGGAGCCAAGCGTTATCGTGGGCTTGCCGAAGACAGATATCTTCAGCTTCCGAGCATCCTCGAAAGACGCCTCGGACCCGCTTGCTTTCAACTCGCCCCTCCCAGTATGGCAGCATCCTAAACGGATGACAGCACATTGAAGAGAATGCGCGCGAAATCAATGAAGTCGCGCTAGCCGGCTGAACGGCTCATATCTTCCATGCGACAAGGACCGAGAAACGATACGGACCCTTGAACGAAGCGAGCGGTAGATACATGCCTCCGCAATGTCTGTTTCTGCCTCATGGTGTAGAAAAGCGGACGATCCGCAATCGGCCCACTTCCCGCCATATCTGATTGGTTTCCACAGCATTCGCCAATGCGAGTGTAGCCGGACACAACCTGCTCAAAATGGCTCAGCCGCCAATTGCATTTCACGCAACGGCAGCTTCGCGCCCTCATTCCGGACGTACACCGCTGCTTTCGAATCCCCTTTTAGCTGCCGCGCGCGACGCATTCGAAAAGCAGACGCAGAGCTGGAACTGCGCGCGATTTAAGGGGCGCTCGGCTATAATTTCGTTAAGCGTTCAGATCACCGCGGCTTACCAACCAGCCACACGCCTGTTTCTGCCACCAGTTCCATCGAACAGATCGGCATGCCATCTTCGTAGAGATCGGCGTGGCCGGCTTTGACCATGGCCTTGGCCTTATCCAGCGCTCCGGCAATCGAGAGACATTCGAAGTCGATCTCTTCAATCACTGAGTTGTGATCGTCGCGGGCGCGCAGCTTGTAGCTATGCATCACTTGCTTTCCGCTCCGTATTCGCTGGAACTCTTTTTGCCGCCTTGGCCGCCCCGGCCGGAGCCGGACTTGTTGCCGCCGCCGCTTTCCTTGTTGACGGTCGCCCAGGCGCGGCGTTCGGCTTCTTCCTGCGAGACGCCGCGGTCCTCGTAGCTCACTTCGATGTGCTCGGCCTTGCGCTTCTGCTTGTCGGTGTATTTGTCCTTGTCTCCCTTCGCCATCACGTTTCTCCTCATGTCGTGTCGAGTACCCGTCCGCGCTAAGAAAATATATGAGCGACCCCGTATGGGGCAAGGGTCCCAGGAAGATATTGTCTCACGTTTGCAACGGGTTATCGTAGGGGCCTGGCCGGCTGTCGGCGGGAGAGAGCAGCCAACCCAGCAATTGCAGCACTCGGGTTGATTGTCCTATCAGCTTGCGGCGAGCGGAAAGACCCATCCCGGGATCCGGGCAGAAAGCGGAGCAGCCAATCATGGAACTCAACCCTGTCACATCCCTCGAATGGCTCGATTGGGATATCATCAGCCGGCTTGGCGTGGCTGCGATTCTCGGTCTGGTGCTGGGGCTTGATCGCGAATGGCGCGGCCATGCCGCCGGCATGCGAACGCATGGCCTGATTTGTGTTTCGGCTGCGGCCATGGTGGTGTCGATCATGGCCCTGTACCATCAGCTCGACGGCCCGCGGATGGACCCCCTGCGACTGTTCGAGGCAGCCGGAGCGTTCATCGGGATAATCGGGGCCGGTCTGATCGTCTTCAGCAAGGGCCAGCTCCACAATCTGACGACGGCGGCCCATCTGTGGCTAGCGACCATGGTGGGCATCGCCTGCGGTGCCGCGCAATGGCCCCTGGTGGCAATACTGACCGTAGTCAGCCTGATCATGATCACAGTCCTGCGGGTTGCCGAAGACAAGTTCGGCAAGGAGGATCGCAACATCGCGCGCTCGATCGGAAGGTCGCCCGACGAATAGGCGTCCGCCTCAGATCCGCGTATTCGTCGGAGCAGCCCAAACTGGTCAGCTGCGCTGTATCGCCCCCTTACTCGGGCAGCCGGCAGATCACATCATCGGTTTGCCGCCGGTAACGGCGATTGTGGCTCCCGAGATGTAGCTCGCTTCATCGCTCGCCAGCATGACGTATGGCGGCGCGAGTTCGGCGGGCTGCGCCGGGCGGCCAAGCGGATAATCTTTCCCGAATTCGGCGACGTCCTCTTCGGGCATCGTAGAGGGGATAAGCGGTGTCCAGACCGGCCCGGGCGCGACGCAGTTCACGCGGATTTTCCGGTCTGCCAGCAGTTGCGCGAGGCCTGCCGTGTAATTCTGGATCGCCCCCTTCGTGGTCGCATAGGGCAGCAGCGTGGGATTGGGCTGGTCGGAATTGATCGATGCCGAATTGATGATCGAACTGCCTTCACCCATGTGGGGCAAAGCGGCTTTGGCAAGATAGAACATCGCGTGGATGTTGGTGGCGAAGGTCCGCTCCCATTCCTCGTCGGGAATGTCCTCCAACGTCCTGAAAGTCATCTGGTGGGCAGCGTTGTTTACCAGCACATCGATCCCGCCGAAGGTGTGGGCAGCCTCGTCGATAATCGCCCGGCAATGCGCCGCATCGCTGATATCGCCGCGCATCAAGGCGCATTTGCGTCCGGCTTTTTCGACCCATTCCTTCGTTTCCTGCGCGTCGTGATCCTCGCACAGATAGGCTATCAGCACATCCGCGCCTTCGCGCGCGAAGGCGATTGCGACCGCGCGACCGATCCCGCTGTCACCGCCGGTGATGACGACCCTTTTTCCTTCGAGATGGCCGGAGCCCTCGTAGCTGTCTTCGCCGTGATCGGGCTTGGGGTGCATTGCCTCGGTCGCGCCCGGAACACGCTGTTGCTGCTCAGGCAGGGGCCGCTCGATCCGGCTGGTGGTTCCTTGTCCCATGATGGTCTCCCAAGAGATTACGGAGTGTGAGCGTTCCGGGCCGTCAGGCCTTCGTCCCGGGGTAGGTGTCGCCTGCAAGCAGTTTGGCGAGATGCGCGGCATTGATCGCGCACATCTGCGCGGTCTCGGTCACCGCATCGGGGGTTTCGGCGAACTCCTTGAAGTCGGTGCTGCCCATCGCCTCGCCGACCCAATAGCAGGCCGCGCCCGCCGGGATCGTCCAGCCGGTGTCGTTGAGCGACTGGAACAGCTGCGCCGAGCTCCAGTGCGCGCCATCTTCATTGCCGACGATCGCGGCAATCGCCACCTTGCCGAAGCTCGGCATCCGGCCTTGGCCATCGGTTTCGCTGGTGAAGGCATCCATGCGTTCGAGCACGCGTTTGGCGACCGACCCGATCTGGCCCATCCAGATCGGCCCGCCGAAAACGAGGATGTCGTGGCTCAGGATTTTCTCGCGGATAGCCGGCCAGTCGTCGCCCTCGCCCTCGCCCTCGTTCGACGTTACGCCCGGGGGTACATTGTAATCGGCGATGCGGATGGTTTCGGCCAGTTCGACATCCTGCTCGGCCAGATGCTCTTTCAGCACGGCGATCATGGCGTCGGTCGAGCTTGCTTCGCCCAAAGATTTCTTGAGCGAGCAGTTCAGGGCGATGGCGGTGAGAGGCATAGGTATTCTCCTCGGTTTCTTGCAGACTGGCGAAGGCGTGCGACCTCAGCGATCGTCGGGTTCGGCCATGCGGCGGTGCATCTGGGCAAGCACCGTGTCGGGGATCACGCCGGCGAACATATCCTGGACCTTGTTCATGAAGCCGCTGACCGTGTGCGCGTCGCCTTCGAGAAGGGCCTTATAGCCCGCCTCGGCGACCATGGCGGGATCGTCCTTGCTGTCCGATTTGCCGACATCGGTGTTCTCGAGCCCGGCGCGGTCGAAGAACTGGGTATCCGTCGGCCCCGGCATCAGGCACGAGACGACAACATCGGTATCCTTGAGCTCGTTGCGAAGCCCGAAGCAGAAGTAATCGATGTAGCTCTTGGTGCTGTTGTAGACGAGCTGGAAAGCGCCCGGGATGTGCCCCGCGATCGAACCGGTCACGAGGATGCGGCCGGCATTCTTCGCCCGCATCTTCTGCCCGACATGGTGCAGCAGCCAGGTCGTGCCGGTGACATTGGTGTGGATGACATGGGCGACGTCCTTCCACTCCTGATCGAGGAACGCTTCGCCCAGCCCATGGCCGGCATTGGCCAGCAGGACATCGGGCGTACGGTCGCCGAGCGCCGTCACGAGGGCCTTGAGGCCGTCGCGGGTGGCGAGATCGGCTTCGACCGTCTCGACGCCAGCGGAACCGCACTGCCGCGCGGCTGCTTCGGCCGCCGCAAGATCGCGGTCGGCGGCGAGGATCAGCTCGCACCCATCGCGGGCCGCCAGCTTCGTGAGCTCGAGCCCGATGCCGCTCGAAGCACCCGTGATCACGCACAGCCCGGACAGCCTGTCGATTTTCCCGGCCATGATCAGTTCTCCATCCCGGGCTTCAGAATGACCTTGGTCCATTCATTCTGCTGCTCCTTGAAATTCTTGTAGCCCTCGGCTGCTTGTTCGAGCGGCAGCCGGTGGCTGATCAGGAACGTGGTATCGAGCGTGCCATCCTCGATCTTCTCGAGCAGCGGCTTGATATATTTCTGGACATGGGTCTGGCCGCCGCGGACCTGCAGGCCCTTCTCCATCATCGCCCCGAGCGGCCATTTATCGGTCATCCCGCCATAGACGCCGGGGATCGAGACCTTGCCGCCGAACCGGACCGCGAGGATCGCCTGTTTCAGCGCGCTCGCGCGGTCCGCCCCCATGCCGACCTTCTGCTTCACGACGTCGAACATGTTGTCGATCGCGAAGCCGTGCGATTCCATGCCGACCGCGTCGATTACCGCATCCACGCCGATCCCGCCCGACATTTCCATCAGGGCCTCGCGCACATTGGTCTCGCGGAAGTCGATGATCTCCGCGCCCAGCTGCTTCGCCAGCGCGAGGCGGTTCGGATAGTGGTCGATCGCGATCACCTTGGATGCGCCCATCACGATGGCCGACTGAATCGCGAACAATCCGACCGGGCCGCAGCCCCACACCGCAACCGTATCATCGGGCTGGATGTCGGCATTTTCCGCCGCCATCCAGCCGGTCGGGAGGATGTCCGAGAGGAACAGCACCTTGTCGTCTTCCAGATGGTCGGGAACGACGATCGGGCCGACATCGGAAAAGGGCACGCGGGCGTATTCGGCCTGTCCGCCCGAGTAGCCGCCGGTCAGGTGCGAATAGCCGAACAGCGCGGCCATCGGCTGGCCGTAGAGCGTCGCCGACATATCCTGCTTTTCAGCCGGGTTGGAATTGTCGCAGGCGGAATATTGCTGCTGCTTGCAATGGAAACAGCCGCCGCAGCTGATCGTGAACGGCACGACGACGCGCTGCCCTTTCTTCAGATCGCTCGCAGACCCCGTCTCGACGACTTCGCCCATGAATTCATGGCCCAGCACATCGCCCGGCGCCACGCCGGGAATGACGCCATCGTATAGGTGAAGGTCGGACCCGCAGATGGCCGTGCTGGTGATCTTGATGATCGCATCGCGGGGATTGATAATTTCCGGATCGCTGACCGTGTCCACGCGAACGTCGTTGGTTCCATGCCAGGTAAGTGCTCGCATCATCCGTTCTCCTGCTTGGCTGCACGGGTTTCGTCCCGCGTTCGCGCCGATGTCGCTATTTCTCCGGTTTCCATGAGCATCTTGAAACGCTTCAGATCATGCCGGGCCTGAACCTGCGGCTCGCGCAGGAACAGCTTCGCCACCGCTCGGCCGAGCGCGCCTGCGGGCGGGTCGTAGGCCATCACCAGGCTGACCCTGGTTCCGCGCTCGCCCGGTGCATCCTCGAAGCGAACCTCGCCGCTGGTCTCGATCTCGGAATCCTCGACCGAGCGCCAGGCGATCACCTCGTCCTGCTTCTTGCTGGCGATTTCGGTTTTCACCGCGACCGTCTGGCCCGCGGGGGCCTTGATCCGCCAGGTTGAAACCCCGTCTGCGCCGGCTTCGATCGCTTCCACATTCTCCATGAATTGCGGCAGGTTGGAGAACTCCGACCAGAACGCGAACATTTCGGCTCGCGGCTTGCGGATGGTTACTGATCGGCCGACCTGCGCGGTGTCGCCTTCAGGCTGGCGTTTGGTATGGTTGGCGGCATCGCCATATCCGCGATTTTGGTGCCTGTTGGACAGGAACGCTCCGAATGCGATCGCTCCGGCAGTAAGAACGACGCCGCCCAATCCGGCGCCGATTTTCGAATTTTGAGACATAGATTTTCTCCGCGACATGATGACGCAGCGAATTCCCTCTCAAACCGTTCCGGACGTTCTCGGCGAGGCGTTGGTGGGTTGCGACCAATTTTACCGAGCTTTCTTCGGTGAAATTTCAGGCCGGGTTTATCTGTCAGACGCAGTTGCGAGGTCGCAATCGCCTGCCGGGCTTGAACGGATGGTCGGCAAGGCGGGCAAACGCCCGGGCCAGAGAGCAATCACGACTGACGGAACCGCCGCGATGGCGAACATCGCCTGTCCTCCCATTTTTTCGGCTATTCCGCTCACGAGAGTCGGTCCGATCAAGCTCCCGATCGCTAGCGCCATGAGGGCCGCAGTGAATCCGGTCGTGCTCCATCCGGGGAACAATCTCAGGCTCCAGAAAGAGATCACCGCGCTGACGACCATGAGCGCTGCTCCGTGAAATGCGCTTGCGGTTATCACGGTGATCCAGTCATTGGGTGCGAACGCGATGAGGACCATCGAGAGGGCGGCAGCCGCGAAAATCACGCGCAGCACGCCGCTCAGACCGAACCGGTCTACCAGACGCCCCGCCGCTACGCCGACTAAGCCCAGGATACCGTAACTGATGAAGACCACGGCCGAAGCGCCGTCCGATACCAGGCTAGGCAGCCCTCCCGTATCGGCTATGCGCTTCGCCGCGAAGGTAATGAAGACCGCGTTAGTCGCGCCGAAAACCAAAGCGAGGGTGTGGAGCGGCCAAGCCTTGCGGCCATAGAAATGCGAAAGGGCGAACCCCTTCATCGATTGCCTCTGTTCGAGCTTCGGGGTCCCGAACCACGCCACGATTGCCGCTAAGAGGGCGATGCCGGCGAAGGCCCACCAAGCGTGTCGCCAGTGGATTGCGCCCATCCCTGTAAATAATGAGAGAACGCCTGCAATTACTACGCCGGTGGCCGTTCCTGTCGCGATTATCGAGAGGGCCGTATTTCGCCGATCTTCGGTTAAACTGTGGCGCGCGGCATCGTTGAACGGGGTCCAACACAGGCCTGCGCTGGATCCCGCGATGACTATCCCTGCGGTCAGCATTGTCGCATTCGATGCAGTAGCTACCAGCACTGATCCCGCGCACGCCATCAGGCAGGCCAGAATGACAGGAGTGCGAGGTCCGAGCCGAAAAACAAAGATAGCAGTTATTGGCAAAGCCACCATAAAGGCGGAAAATGCGATACTCGCGATATGCCCGCCATCGGCCACCGAAAGGCCGAACTCATCGGCGAACTGGGGCATGAAGAGACCTAGACCGACTCTCGCGGGACCGAAGCCGATTGCAGTGGCGAGAAATCCAGCGATCGTGAGACGCTCGGCCGAGTTCAACGCGTTCTTTGTCCTGCAGTGCTGCACGAGCTAGAGCATGGTTTCGGTGAAGATGCCAAGAGGCTTTACCTCATTCCCCAGCAAGCGACCGGGTTAATTCCGCCAAGCGCTCACGGAGCAGATGGTCCGTATCCCGAGCTTGCTGGCGAAACGCATTTAACGCTTGGTTTTTCGCGGCCCCTTCGTACTGATCGAGCGCAATGGCCGTTTCCAGCGACACGATGTCAGCAGCCAGAAATTTGCGGATCGCTCCAATTACGGCGACGTCTCGCACCCGTCCCTGCGCTGTCGACGCTACGTCGCGCAATGCATCGTCCATTATGCCATTTGCCCAGAGATTAGGTTTCCCATCAGGATCACCCAGCATCTGGCCGAGGATGTTTGCTTCTTCATTGGACCGAGTAATCAAAGTACGGAAGGTCTCTCTCGTAACGGCATCGTTTGTTGCGACAGCAACTTTCTGCATCCTGCACGCAAGTGAGCGACGGCCCTCCCGCAGGTCATCAAGCGCCACTCGTAGCAATTGGCTGAAGTTCGTCGTGGTCATACTCCGTGAGCGCCGGACGTTCGAGTTTGTTCCAGCCTTCCCTTGTTCCGCGGGTTTCTCGACTTTTCATAATAATGTGAGCGTGTTAGATAACATTTCTTATCGTCAAAAGCAGAGCTTGGGCGGAACCTATCGATCTAATTGAAATTGATTCTGCATTCGTCCGAACCTGCAACACTAGGTTCAGGAGATGCCCTTGTCTTTCAATCCACTTACAGAAAAAGGCATTCCGATCGACCGTCAGTTCCGCAATTGGTCGGAATTGACGAGCAAACCTTTCGACACCCGCGAGGTCCATCCCTATACGAGATGCCGCGTGATCCTGATGAACGGGATCGAGGTGGAGGCGATCATCAATTCGCACAACGCCGCGCGCCGCATTGCCGATACGGGCGTTAAGCAGATGCTGGCTCTGGTCCGCAAGGAGGATAGCTTAGCGAACTCGGGGGTCATCTACCGTTCCTCAATCGTAGCGTCCGATCAAACTGCAGATATTGCATGACGACAAAGCGTCTAAAGAATCATGGTCCGACAGGCACCAAGAGATATTTTATGGGCGCACGCTTTCGACGCTTATCGGCTAGGCGAAAAGTACGCGCATATGAGCCCGATCACAGCGATGCGCTCAGTGCTTCCTGATTAATCTTCCGTGCTTTCGTTTGGCTTACCTATCAGCCAGACCCCCGTTTTGCCGACCAGTTCCATAGAGCAGACAGGTCTTCCGTTTTCGTAAAGGTCGGCCTTGGTCCCGCGCGCAACCTTCTTCGCCTTGTCCAGCGCCCCAGCAATTGAAACGCTATCGAAAGCGATCTCTTCGCGTGCCGCAGAACGTTGGTCCCAAGAATGCAGAACGTAGTGACTCATAAGCAACCTCACTTCTGAAATTGATTTCCGGTCCCCGTCCTTGCCTTTTAAATATCCGCTTTCCGGCGACGAAACGAAATCCACGCCCCTGGCGCACCGTTTCCCCGCCTCAACGGCCGAGCTTAGAATATCATCTGCACTCACTACGGCAACGGCAATGGCTGTTAAACGGTCGCATGACGGGAACCATTGGTCGCACATGATCAAGAGCGAGCCGCAAGTAAACACACAGTACCCCTCTTAGCCCACTTGTTGAACGTCCTGTCTGACAGGGTCCACGAGTTCCGGATCAACATTCAATCGAAGGCATTTTTTGCCGTAGCACCGGCCCGTTCTCGATGTGCTTTCGGGTAGTCTGGTGTGTTTCAGCAAAGGAGTGGCAAAATGCATACTGAAGCAGAAAAAAATTCCGCTGTTATTTCGAGTGATCGCGTCGAAGGTACAGCCGTCTTTGATCGCGGCGGGAAAAACATCGGCCACGTAGATTACGTATTGATCGAGAAGCGCGGTGGACAGGCAACAGAGGCAGTTTTGTCGGTCGGCGGTTTCCTGGGAATGGGTGATGAGAAGCACTGCGTCCCTTGGTCGAAGCTCGATTACGATACCGACCTTGGTGGCTACCACCTTAACATCGACGAAGATGCCCTTCGCGGAGGGCCGCGCTTCACTTCCGAGGAACGACACAAGGCCTACGACGATAATTTCCGGTCTGGCGTTCACAAATACTATGAAACAGCGCAGGTAGCTTAGCACTATGAGCATTGGGGGGCCCGGCTTGACTGTCGGGCCCTTTTGCAACTGTCATTCCGGCCGCGACCGCGGTTACAGCCCTTTAGCGGAGGCTCAGTTCTTGCCCCCATTCCGGATATCAGAGAGTCGAATGATCACATCATTGGTTTGCCGCTCGTAACGGTGATTGTAGCTCCCGAAATGTAGCTTGCGTCATCGCTCGCCAGCATGACGTATGGCGGCGCAAGTTCGGCGGGCTGCGCGGGGCGGCCAAGCGGATAATCCTTGCCGAATTCAGCAACATCCTCTTCCGGCATCGTCGAGGGAATAAGCGGTCTCCAAACCGGCCCGGACGCGATGCAGTTCACCCGTAGCGGCCTCGTGGCTGTCGATCGACATCTTTGGCATCGCCTTCTCCGCCACGGGATTGGACAGCACTACCCCATAATCGTCGGAAAGTCATTCGGCAAAGGCGCCGCCCAGGATCGCCGCCATTCCCGCACAATAGGCGACAAGCACGGCGATTGAATCGTAGCCCATGCGGAGCATGGCCTTGTCCCGCCGTTCGAGCAGGCCGATCAGGACCAGCATGGTCAGCAATATGCCGAGGAGCGCGGCCACCATCGCGCTGCGATCGACCTGATTGAGTACGAGCGGACCCGCCGCCAAGATATCGATCAGCAGGATCAGCGTCACATCGAACATGTTTCCGCCCAATATATCGCCAATAGCCAATTCCACACGGCGAATGCGAACCGCGGCAATTGCCGTGCTGAGTTCGGGCAGTGACGTGGCGAAGGCGAGTAGGGTCAGGCCCATCACTCCGGTATCGGTACCCGTTTGTTCGGCCATCCCCTCCGCCGCCAATGTCACGAGTGTGCCGCCTGCACAAATCAGCACGGCTGCTGTCACGGTGACGCCGACAAGTCGGATATTGGAAAGCTCGGAAGGAGCTTCTTCTTGTCGATCCACCTCCGGCAAGGCTTCCGGCGTCCAGCCTCTCGAAGAGACGCTCCTCCCTAACCGCCAGAGGCACAAAAGATAGATTGTGGCGATCAGCACCGGGAAGAAGCCGACCCCGATACCCCATAATTCCCAGTCGCCCACCATCACGCCCAGCGCCACGAGCACCAGAAGCACGATGCTGACTGCCGCGTTGAGCATAACGCGCGGCCCCGGCACCATACTGGTCAGCGCATTTTTGCCCACGAACAGATCAGCCAGCGCGATGACGACCACCTGAAAGGCGACCCCGCCGACGAGATTATTGACCGCCATGCGCGGATTGTCGGAGATTACCGCAACGCTGGTGGTGGTGATTTCGGGCAACGAAGTCACCGCGCCCAGCAAGATGACGCCGATAGTCGCCTGTCCGATGCCACTCCGCTGCGATATCGTGTCGGCATAGCCCGCCAGCCGTGCTCCGGCGAACCAGACGAGCACGGCTCCGGTCAGGAACAGCGGGACGAGCGCGAACAGAGACAAGCCAGCAAGGCTCATGTCACTGTCCAAGATAAGCCGAGGTCAACAGGAGTGCTCCGAAGCCCAGTGCGAAGGACGGGCTCGATATACGGCGCTTAGCCTTGGGCTGGTCGGCTTCGGGCACGATATCCTCGATCGTCGCGGTCAGTAGCAGGCCCGCGAACACAGCGAGCACGAAGCCCGTCAGCACATCCCCCGCTCCGGCCAACACGGTATACCCCGCGAACGCACCGATCACCGGAAGCAGCGGATAGATCGCCAGCGCGCTTAGCCGGTGCCTGCGCGTAATCTTTGCCGAGCGGAAATTCGCAGCGATGGCGAAGCCACCCGGCAAGTTGCCCGCCACTTGAGACAGGGCCAGCAGCAGCCCCAGTTCGCGCGCCACCGCTCCCCCGCCGCCGGTCATCAGTCCATCGGTCAGCAAGTCAACGCCCACTGCGGCATAGGCCCCCCAAGTGGTCGCACGGCCTGCGGCGCTACCCATTCGGTCGCGGATCTTTCGTGTGGCTTTGGCGATACTTGCGGAGCAGATTGCCCCGACGATCAGCGCCACGACCAACAGCCAGGTCTCGATCCGCTCCTGCGAACGCGGGATGAGCTCAATTGCGGCAACCGCGGTGGCGATCCCAGCAGCGGCATGGAGCGCGCCGCCGACCAGCCATTCGGGCGGCTTGCGCCACTCGGCCAGCGCAACGCCAAGAAGATTACCCAGCGAAGGCAGCAGCGCGAGAGCGAGTACCGCAAGAAGGCCAGAAGACTCCATACTGTCAGCGGATCACCGCTTGAGCGCGTCCGGCACGCTATCGAACCGCACCGCCACCAAAATCGCGTCGAAGGGCGCCTCGTTCGGCAGACCCTTCAGACCATCTCCCGTAATGATCTCGCAATCGTCGTAGGCCAACTCCCTAATCCGCGCCGCCGCCTGCCTTGCCAGCGCCTCGTGCCACTTGATCGCATGGACCTGCCCAGCAGGGCGGGAGAGGACGGCTGCGGCATAACCCGTTACCGCCCCGACCTCGAGCAATCGGTCGTCTGCCCCGACTTCCCCCGCATCCATCCGGTGATCGACGTAGGTCTCGCGCGGGGCTTTGGCAAAGGCGGACAGAAACGCCTCGTCGCGAAAGCCGCGCGCGGCAATCTGGTTGCGGTTGATCAACTGGCGCCGGTCAGCATAGTCGGTGCCGCTCACGATGCACCTCCAGCCTGGTTGGCGAACACCACGCGCGTCCCCTGGCGCACCGCATCCGCCAGTTCCTTCGCATCCCAGTTGGTAAGCCTTACGCAGCCATGGCTGGCGGTCTTGCCGATCAGTTGCGGGTCGGGCGATCCGTGGATGCCATATCCGGGTTTGCTCAGATCGATCCAAATGCCGCCCACCGGATTGTTCGGCCCGGGCGGGACGATCAGCGTTTCGTCGGGACCCCATTCGCGCCCGCTCGGATCGAAGGTATAGTTTGCATCGGGCGCTACCGCGACCACCTCCATCGAACCGGAGGGGCTGGGAAATTGCGCGCTGCCCACCGTCGCGGGATAACTGGCAAGGATATTGCCCCGCTCGTCGAAAGCGACGACCGAATTGTCCGACTTGCGGACCTCAATCCGGGCGACCTGCGAAGGAAGTGTTTCCTCTCGATGCGCAACAATAGTGATCCGCGTCCCCACGCGGCTGAAATCGGCCTCGGGATTGAGCGCCCGAAGCAGGTCCTGATCCATATGGAACCGGTCTGCGATCAGCTCCTGCGGCGAGGTCCAGCCAACACGTTCCAGCGCTGCCATTGCCGACATAGCGTCGGGAACACGAAAGAACGGTCCGTCCACGTCGTCGCGCGTGATCGTGTAGGTCTGGAAAATCTCACCGCTCTGCGACTTTATCAGTGATCGCATCAGCTGCGGATCGAGGCCTCCCTCAGCAGGAAGCCCGCGGGCGCGTCGGAAATGCTGGATCGCCCGCATCGTGTTGCCGCCCATGTAACCATCGATCACGCCGGGCGAATGGCGGCTTCGATCGAGCATAACCTGCGCGGCAAGCACTACGCGCGAACGAGCGCCAGAAAATGCCGTTTCCGGCACCGAGGGTGGGATTTTCAGATCAAGACTTTCGCTTTGTGTCGTCTCGATACCCGCTTCGGCATCGGTTGTTGACTGGGCCGGCGATACCGAGGGAACACAGAGAAGCGCGGTGGCGATCAACACCACCAAATTTCGGTCAATGCGAAGAAATCCAAGCATGGTTAAGTAACTGGGCTGTCCGCGCGGATGTTCCGATCTGGTCAATTCCGAGAAAGCTGTTGAGCGTACGATCTGACATTTAAACCAAGGACGCGCATCCGACGTACACAAGCAGCATCCCGATTTCAGGCGGCGCTACTAAACCGGATTACCTCGTGGTGGACGTTGTGGACGGCGGCCGTGCCCCGCCAAGCACCTGGGTCCTGTCCTGCGGGGAAGCGCGGCGTACTGCACCGCGTGGGGCGATACGCCAAACGGTGTTCGACACATCATCCGCGACATATAATACGCCACGCGCCTCGTCGTATGTCACGCCCACCGGACGCCCCCTCGCATGCCCGTCTTTCAAGAAACCTGTGAGCAGGTCGATCGGCCGCCCATCCGGGCGTCCACCACGGAAGGGCACAAAGACGACCTTGTAGCCCGACGGATCGGCGCGGTTCCAGCTTCCGTGCATCCCGACGAAAGCACCTTCGCCGAACCGGCCACCCAAGCCACCGTCGGTTGTGAAATCGACACCAAGTGCGGCAACATGTGAGCCCAGCGCGTAGTCAGGCACTACGGCCTTTTTGACCAGGTCGGGCCTCGCCGGCTTGATCCTCGGATCGACGTTTTGACCGTAGTAACTGTAGGGCCAGCCATAAAAGGCACCGTCGCGCACGGAAGTCAGGTAATCAGGCACGAGTTGTGGTCCAAGTTCGTCACGCTCGTTGACGACCGCCCAAAGCTGCTCGTTCCACGGGTCAAAAGCGAGTGCTGTGGGGTTGCGGATGCCGGAGGCAAAAATCCGGCTGGCGCCCGTTTCGCGGTCTATTTCCCATATGACCGCACGGTCCTCTTCCACATCCATGCCGCGTTCGCCGACATTACTGTTCGAGCCAATGCCTACATATAACTTCGAGCCATCGGGGCTGGCGGTCATCGCCTTCGTCCAATGGTGATTGATCTTGGCAGGGAGCTTTGTAACTTCGGTGCCAGATCCCGCGATACTGGTCGCTCCCTCGGAATATTCAAAGCTTACCAGATTTCCCTGATTGGCTACGTAGAGCGTGCCATCAACGAAAGCTAAGCCGTAGGGTGCATCGAGACCCTCGATAAAAGTAGTCTGGAGATCGGTCTGCCCATCTCCGTCCTCATCGCGCAGCAGCGTTATCCGGTCTCCGCCTTCGACCGGGCTTTTGCCGCGCTTCTTTATCCAGCCTGCGATAACATCCTTGGGCCTCAACTTTGGCGCCTTGCCGCCAGAACCCTCGGCGACCAGAATGTCCCCATTGGGCAGCACGAGCGTCTGCCGTGGAATCTTCAGATCCTGTGCAATGGCGGAAACAGTGTACCCCTCGGGTACGATGGGTAGTTCGTCCCCCCATCCTTCCGGCGTCGGAATTTCCATCGCCGGCACGAGAGCATCGTTCTGTTCGGGAAGCTCGGGACGCTCGCCAGTCTGATCGAGATCGGGATCGCTGCTGACCTGGCACGCGGCAAGCGCGAAAGTAAGCGGCAAGACGAGATAGGCTAGGCGGTTCATGCACGTTTCTCCACCGTCTGGGTGCTGTAGGCGACAAACGCTGCGATCAAGGCCAGGATCGAGCACAGTATCGAAAGCACGAGGCCCAAAGTGCCGACGGAATGCCAGCCATCACGAGCATGCTGGAAAGCATTCAGCACACCGAGACCGAACATTGCGGCGATGACAATCAGATAGAGCGTACCGCGACCTTTCGCGTGTCGAGCTCGTCCGAAGAAGAGGGCGAGCAGTGCCGAGGCGAGGACCAGGCCAGCGAACAGGTCTGCCCCGGCAATGAGCCAGGACGAGAAGTTGGACCACTGGATCTCCGCCGTATTCAGATAGGTTATATCGGTAAGTAGAGCGGCAGGATAAAGCGCCACGGGAAAGGCGAGCAGTATCGCGTGCAAGGGATTTGCAAAAGAACGAGAATTAGTGACTGTGCGATCCATGCGGGCAATCTCCTCTTCCGGCTTTGCCACTCTGACTAACCAACAATCGCGGGGAAGGTGCCGAAGATTACACCCGCCCCAGCCAGACCGAGGGCGCCGAGAGCGAGCGGCGAGCGTGGAGCACGTAGCCTCAGGACTTGTCCCAGCAATGCGGCGATTGCGATGAGACCAGCTCCTATCGCGATGATCCGCGCGATCCCGTCATCGGGGAAAACCAGCACTCCGGTGTAGCTGATAGCGAAATGCGCCGACCAGATCACGAAGGCGATCAGAAGCGTGCGATAGATCGAAGGACGGTCGATGGGCTCGCCAATCTCGCTGTTCTTTGCTTCAGACACCGGGGAACACCCTCGGCAAGAGAGTAAAGACCATGCCCTGCAGCGCGCAGAACATTATGAAACGTGCGACAATATCCATGGTGACGTTTGTCGGAGTGGTCATGATTCCCCGCGCTTCGCGAAAAGCGAGATAGGTGGCCATGATGACAGCGACCACGACCACCTGTCCCTGAAGCACCGAAAGCATAAAAACAGTCGCACCCATCCCATTCGCGGTGGGTTCAAGACCCGTCGCGAGCCATCCAGTCACATCGAGGTATAAGGCTCCGACCAGCAGGGTCGCAGCAAGTGCCTCCAGCATCCAGGGCAGGTCTTCGGCAAGCCGCCCTTCTTTCGATGCGAGAAACCGACGCCCGCCCCAGGCCGCAAGAAGCGCCGCCGCTTCTATCCCGACAATGATTGCAGTTGCGCCGAGCGGCGGAGGCGCACTCCAGACTTCGGGATTGATGCCATAGAGATAGAGGTAGGCGAACACGGCCATGAAGCCGATCATGCCGATTACGACCATCAAAGTGTTCAACGCCCACCAGCCGTGGCTTTTCGGCCCGGTGATGGCGATCGGAACTTCGATACCGCCGCCGATGTCGGCGCTTTCCTGTTTGATGGGACGGTCGGTTTCCCAAAGCCATCGAAGCGTACTTAGCACTGCTACAATCCCGCAAAACACTGCAAAGGCGTAGCCCTGCACCGTCAGCGAGAGGAAAAAGAGAGCGGTGAACACAGCTGCTGACAATGGCCATGGCGACGGGCCGGGCATGAGTTGAACGTACTGTGGTTCAGCCATCACGGTCGAGGTGATCAACGTCTCGCGCTGACCAGTGGCAGAGTTCGGGAGGAAATAGCGCCCTTCTTCGACTTCCTTCGAGATTTGGGGGCGATCCCATAAAGGCTCGCGAGACGTAACCAGCGGGATCGAGCGAGTGGAGTACAAACCGGTGGGAAGCCATTCGAGCGTACCGCCCCCGTAGATATTACCTGCATCGTCATGAACCGTGAAACGAAAGCGGCGCGCGAGATCGAACAGGAAAAGGAGTATCCCAGCGGCCATCACGAAAGCGCCGATGGTGGACACCAGATTGAGCAGATCGAGATCGCGCCCGGGCAAATAGGTATAGACCCTGCGCGGCATACCCATCAAGCCGGTCAGGTGCATGGGGAAGAAAGTGATGTGAAGACCCGCGAACATCAGCCCGAAGACCCACTTCCCGACACGCTCAGATAGCGCCCGGCTGCTAGTCATGCCGTGCCAGTGGTAGAACGCGGCGAACATCGGGAAAACCATGCCGCCCATCAGCACGTAATGGAGGTGGGCGACGATGAAATAGGTGTCATGCGCCTGCCAGTCGAAGGGCACCATGCCCACCATAACGCCGGTCAACCCACCCATCGTGAAAATCACTACGCTGCCGACTACGAATAGCGCAGGCGTGGTCCATCTTATCTTGCCGCTGGCAAGCGTCGCAATCCAGCAGAACACCTGGATGCCGGCCGGCAGGCTGACCGCCATGCTGGCGGCGGAGAAATAGCCTGCCGAGACGCGCGGCATGTCGGTAGTGAACATGTGATGCGCCCAGACGCCGAAGCTGATGAAGCCGGTAGCGACCAGCGCCAGAACGTTGAGGCGGTACCCAACGAGCGGCACCTTGGCGACTGCGGCCACCATCATGCTCATCAGACCCGCGGCTGGGATAAAGATAATGTAGACTTCTGGATGGCCGAAAAACCAGAAGAGGTGTTGCCACAGCATGGGATCGCCGCCGCGTAGCGCATCGAAGAAAGGCCAATTGAAAGCTCGTTCGATCTCCAGCAGCATCGTGCACAGGATCACACTGGGGAAAGCGACCACGATCATTACCGCGAACACCAGCATGGCCCACGCAAACATCGGCATCTTGTCGAGGGTCATCCCCGGCGCGCGGGTGCGCAGCACACCCACGATGATCTCGATCGCTCCGGCAATGGCCGAGATCTCGATGAAGCCGATGCCGAGCAACCAGAAGTCTGTATTGATACCGGGACTGAAGGCGATGCTCGTCAGCGGGGGATACATGAACCAGCCGCCGTCGGGCGCCAACCCCACGAACAGCGAGAGAAAAAACATCGTTCCGCCTACGAAATAGGCCCAGAAGGCGAATGCTGACAGCCTGGGAAACGGTAGATCGCGTGCCGCCAGCATCTGCGGCAAAAGCATGATCCCGATCGCCTCCACCATTGGCACGGCAAACAGGAACATCATCACCGTTCCGTGCATGGTGAAGAACTGGTTATAGGTATCGACGCCGAGGAAATCCTGCATCGGAGCGGCGAGTTGCACACGCATGCCCAGCGCCAGAATTCCTGCTGCTAAGAAGAAGCCGAAAGCAGTGACGACGTACCAGAAGCCAACGTAGTTGTTATTGACCGCGGTAAGACGTGCCCACCCCTTGGGCGCGCGCCAGATGCGGTTCAATTCTTCGACTTCGCTATCGGGACGCTTCTCGGTGGGGAAGCGCTCATAGAGCGAATAATCGAAACCCGTCTCGGATCTCATTTCTGCTGCTCGAGCCAGATGGCGATAGCTTCGAGCTCGTCGGCATTGAGCATGTCATAGCTCGGCATGCGATTGCCAGGCTTGAGCGATTGGCTGTCGCCGATCCAACCAATCAGCGTCCCGCGGTTGTTCGGCAAAATACCCGCTCCCAGCGTCCGGCGCGACCCAACATGGGTGAGGTCCGGGCCAGCGAGGCCGTTTGCCTCAGTCCCTGCGACACGATGGCAGGCAGCACACCCGGACTGCATGAATAGTGTTCTTCCGGACTGCTGACCGGAATTTGTGTTAGCGCCCGCACCCGTACGCGTAACTGTTGATCGCTCCGAACCCTGCGTCCCTGATCCGGACGATGATTCTACTTGCCGCGTTATGTCGAGGCCCGCTGAAACGAGGCGCTCATTCCGCTCGGCATACCATTCTCGAAAATCGTCGTCCTCATGCGCTACGGCAACGAAGCCCATCAGCGCATGTTGCCGCCCGCAATACTCCGCGCACACCCCGCCGAATTCTCCTGGGCGATCGGCTTCGATCCGCAGCAGTGTGCGTCGCCCGGGGATCATGTCCTTCTTTCCCGATAGATGCGGCACCCAAAAGCTGTGAATCACATCGGCGGATTCCAGTTCGAGCACCACCGGACGTCCGACGGGAATGTGAATCTCATTCGCATCTTCCATCACAACCGCGCCCGATGGGTCCAGATATTGCACACGGAACCACCACATTTCACCGGTAACGCGAATACGCATCTCGTCCCCGTGGATCGGCTCTGTCAGGCTGGCCGTAAGTGTGAGTCCCCACACCAGTAGCGCGGTCAATACGACGCCCGGAAAGGCCACCCCGCCGAGCAAGATCGCGCGTTCGCCTCCTAGCTTCGCTTTCCACTTGTCTGGTCCCTTGATGGCGACCCAAAGAGCAAACACCACGACCAATGTGACGAAAGCGCCCAAACCGAAAAGCGACCAGGCCAGGGTTGTAACTTTGCCTGAATACGGACCTGCCGGGTCGAGTACCGGAGGTGGCCAACCCCAAAGTGCGTCAATCATGGTCGAGACCATACAAATAGGCTGCGATATCTGCCGCCTCAGCCTCGCTAATTGGCATTGGCGGCATGGAAGAGCCCTCCTTCACGGAAGGTGCGTTGCGGATGAAGGCCGCCAATACGTCCGGCCGGTTCGGCAATTGGCCAGCTATCAAGCCGACATCGTCGAAGCCATCAAGCGATGGTCCCAAGCGCCCGGATGGCCAGTCCAGCCCGGGAATTTCGTGGCAAGATCCACAGCCTGCGCGCTTGATTGCTATTAAGCCGCGATCCTTCGGTCCGATAGCCGGCTCTCGCCGCGTCTCGACCGGGTCCTTGCATGCGGCAAGCGCTGCACAAGCGGCTAAGGCTACGCCGGCCACGATGGCTTTCCAATTCCGATGCTCCACACTCCCCATTCCCATGGGAACCGGACAATTGCATGCTTCGTTCCCGCCAGACGATGCTTTTCCGCTCTAACCTGTCCGTCGCCGCCTTTGCTATGGCGCTGGCGTCATGCACTCCTGCCCCGATCGACGATCCATTCGACGACACCGGCGAATTGATTGCCTTATCAGGCGGGGACGCGGGTCCGCAGGCCGCTTGCCACACTTGTCATGGGCTGGACGGCGGCGGCGACGGAGCGTTGGTGCCGAGAATAGCGGGCATGGATACGGGATATCTTGTGCGGCAGCTGGGCTTTTACGCGGACGGCCAACGTAGCCATCCCCAAATGACTTGGCTTGCAGGCCGTCTAAATTCCGAGGAGCGGTTGGCTGTGTCAGCCTATTACGCGGCCATGGACTTTCCCGAGGGCATGGAGGGAAGCACGACTTTGACTGAACCCTCGTGCGAAATTGCGAAAGCATACGAGATCTACCATGCAGGCTTACCCGAACGCGCTCTATCGTCCTGCGCATCTTGCCATGGGGAAACCGGTCTGGGCTCGGGTGGCGGCAACCCACCCCTGATCGGTCAAAGCGCTGAGTACCACGCCGAACAATTGCGCCGCTGGCGCAACGGTGAGCGATACGGCGATGCACTAAACGTCATGCACGATGCGGCCAGCAAGCTGCAAGAGAGCGAAATTAGCCCACTCGCGGCGTATATTGCGTATGGTCCGGAGCCGTCTCGTCGTCTCGGATTTCCGGAAGAATGCCCCTGACTGTATCATCGCGATCCCAGAAATGGTGTTTCAATGCCGCAATGACATGCAGCGGCACCAGCAATGCGAGGCCGATAACGCCTAGCACATGAAGGCTCTCCGCCCAGTCGAGTACCTGATACTGCCACGCTGGGGAGAGTGTATGAAAGGGCATCGGGGGTATAGCGACCAATCCGGCAAGCCGCAGAGGCTGCACCGGCTGTATCGCCGACCACATCGCCCATCCGCTCAGCGGAAGTAGCGCGAACAGGCCATAGAAAAGGTACTGTGTGATATGTGCTGCCGTGCTCTGCCAGCCTGGCGCATCGGCGTCGTTGACCGGATCGGGGACAAAAAGGCGCCAGCCAAACCTTAAGATGGCGAGGAACAGGATGGTCAGCCCCAGCTCGCTATGCAATTCGTAGGTGGCAAGCTTGCTTGCCCCGACGGGATAGCGCAACATCATCCAGCCTGAGCCGAGCTGAAAGAGAACCAACCCTGCCATTATCCAGTGAAACCAGACACCGACCGGAGAATACTTTCCATGCTCGGTATAACTGACCGCCCATCTTCGGATCAGGTCATGAAGCCTCATGCAGCCGCTCTGTTACCAAGCGATCGATAGAGTATCGTCAATGCAGCGATTAGATAGACCAGGCTCGCGGGGGCCCACATAATGATACCCGCAATCTGCTGATCCTCTATTGGCGAGAGACCCCACAAGCGGGTCGTTAGCCAATGTGGGGCATAATACGCACGGTGCGCAAAGGTAAGTAGCGCGCCAAGTGCCCCCATTGCGACCATCGTCGCCAACAGCCCTGTCGCGGCAGCTGGAGACGGCGATCGAATGACCTTGACCCACCATGCTGCTGCCGTGGCGACAATGCTGATTTGCATGAGCCAGAAAACCGCGTCGCTACGCATCGCGAGTTCGTACAATGGAGGTGCATGCCAGGCCAGGAAGGTGATGGCATGTACCGCAGTCCATACGGTCAACGTCCCGGGCAAGCTCTTGTCCTCGAGCCGAAAGGCCGCAATGAGCAGTGGGGCGAAGACCGCTGCGAGTATGACATCGTGGATGATGCGAACTGTGAACAATGCGGATCCGAGCGCGCAGAAGGGGCTGATGTAGAGAAGGCAGAAGACGATCAGGATTGCGTATGTCGGCGTGGCTCTCAGACTTTCGCGTTGCCAATATGCGCCCCCTACCACGACCAGAAGGCAGGCGACCAATTCGGGTGCGAAATTCCAATTGGTTAACCAGCCCCCAGGATCTGGAGCTTTTCCGCAATAGGGCAACCAATCGTGCAGCATCCGTCTCCCGTGAGCGTGTGGTTAGATCAGCAATTGCATGCTCACAACAGTCATTGGTGTCCTGCAAACCGACGCAATGAGCAGAAAGCGATCGCAATCTAGGATGAAAGACGCTCGGACAGAATTTAGGGTCCCGAGAGCATGTAGGTAGGCCATAATCGGTGAACCGCATTCGCTCTGATCATACCCGTGAGCCAGGTGAAGGTCGGCTTTGGCTACAATCGCGTCTGAAGCCGACAGTCCGCTACCGGCCCAACAGCGGACAAACCATACAAGCTACTTCGATTGCGCGATCCGCTTGCAAGCGGATCCGACCATCGACCAGATGGTTTCGATCACTTCCTCAAGGCTGACTTTTTCCAGGTCGATTGACTCGGCGTATGCGGCCCATTGGCCTTGCTTGGTACCATCCTGCGCCATCTCTTCCGACAGGCCGGGCGGGCGATCGGTTGGAATCTCAGTTCCTCTGCGTGCGAATGTCGCCGCTATGGCAGCGTCGAGCTCGTCGTCCGAGACGTCGAGGGCCTGGGGCATCGCCCAGAGGTCGTAATAATCCTTCATACGTCCGTTCGCGATGCCCAGCTGAACCATCGCCTGAAATTTCTCGGCTATCACTGTGGCAGGCGGATAGGCGCGAATGTCGGGCGGTGGAAGATCGAGCAATGTCGGGTAGGTGAGTTCATGGGATGGGTGGGCAAGGGCGTCACCAAATCCGATGTCGATGGTGACCGGGATCCTCGTTCGCTCGAGATAGGCGAAGGTCTTGAGCCTCGTCCCGCCATATTCCATCTCTTCTCTGATGGGATTGGCTTTCAGAGCGTCGAGATCGAATTCTATGCCATCCTCAACCGCGATGCTCATGATCTCCCGAAAGTCCGCAACGAGTTGCTTGGGGCCTTCATCGCCATGACCCAGGAAGTCGGCATCGCGGGTTTCGCGGCTTTCGCTTTCCAGCCAGACGGTAACCAGCATTCCGCCTTTGAGGACGAATCGATCACGATGGGCGGACTGCGACAGGCGATAAAGCAGGCGTTCGAGCGCAAAGCGAACGAGGACAACTTCAAACACCCGGCCGTTCGCACGTGCGATGTTGAGCAGCCGGTCTTTGACCGATTTTGCCAGATTGATGGGCTTCTCACCCATTCGAGGTCAGCGCCTCGAGATAAGGCTTCATCGTGCTCCAGGCTCCGCCTTCAATCGCGGCCTGAGAGATTTCAGCCGGTGTGGCCTTGCGCTGTTCAAGCGCGGCCCTCAGTCCCTCAATTGCGACTGATCGATCGACGAGCTTTGGGTTTCGAAACATATCGGCAAGCGTCTTCGGCACAGAATATATCGGAACGGATACGCCGGAGACCTTGTGATGCTCGATCCCTTGCTGGTGATAGGAATCGCTAAATCGAACAGTGCGTGTAGGGGGATAGGAGGGGGCGGGAGACCAGTCGCTGCTGCCGATAGCAACCCACACTTTGCGCGGCATCTGATCGGTCAGTTCATGAAAGGCGAGCGCTGAGAACATGGCGATCACGCCATTGGGGATGCGTTTTGCAATTTCAGCGAGCGATTGGTCGGCATCGATGTCTGCGTCGGCGGTCTGGTAGAGCCCGCGCGAGATGCGGTTGATCTCTCCATCGTCGACCGCCCGGGCTATGGTTTTTCCATCGACACCCGCTTCGCGCAGCTCGCGCGCGCGCAGGATCGGTTGCTGCGCAAAGAGCCCGCGCATGATCTCACGTTGTGTGGGTTGGGTCGCCGCCTTCATGTCACAAATCCTTGCACTCGACATGCCCCTATCAGAGGTTTTGTGACAAGTCACGGTGAAGGGTCTCCGAAAATCGGGAACGCCTAAGATACCATGAGCAGGCGCCATTGGGGGCAAACACGAGAAATTCACAACCCAGCAAACGAGGGCGGCATCGACACGAGAACCGTGCCTGCTGGATTCGCACCGCCCTTTCCGGCCAATTTCACTCTACTCTACGCTTCGCGCAAATTCCTGTTGCCTGACAGCATTTTGATGTCCTTTTGATCTGCCTCGCGAGTGCAGCCGGTGGTCGGTTGCCGCAATTCGAGGCAATTCATGAGCGTTATTCCGATCCGGTCCGAGGCATTGTCGCGCGGCGCGCGCATGCTGCGCACGGCGCTTGGCTGCGAGATCGCACGCTGGCTTGAAGAGCCTGCGGTGATCGAAGTGATGCTCAATCCCGATGGTCGTCTGTGGGTCGACCGGCTGGGCGAAGGCCTTGCCGCGACCGACTGCCTGATGAGCGCCGCCGACGGAGAGCGGATCATCCGGCTCGTTGCCCATCATGTCGGCGCCGAGGTGCATACTGGAGCTCCGCGCGTCTCGGCAGAGCTTCCCGATGGCGGCGAACGCTTTGAAGGTCTTCTGCCACCGGTGGTCGCCGCGCCGAGCTTTGCCATCCGCAAGCCTGCTGTCGCCGTCTTCACGCTCGCCGACTATGTCTCGGCGGGAATCATGGATGCATGGCAGGCCGAGGCGCTTGGCGCTGCGGTTGCGGAGCGAAAGAACATCCTGGTCGCGGGCGGCACATCGACCGGCAAGACGACGCTTACCAATGCTTTACTCGCCGAAATCTCATCGAGTCCCGACCGGGTTGTCTTGATCGAGGACACGCGCGAACTGCAATGTGCCGCGCCCAATCTCGTCTCGCTGCGGACCAAGGATGGCGTTGCAACTCTGTCCGATCTGGTCCGCTCGGCGCTGCGTCTGCGACCCGATCGCATTCCCATCGGTGAAGTGCGCGGCGCTGAAGCGCTCGATCTGCTCAAGGCCTGGGGAACGGGTCATCCAGGCGGGATCGGCACAATCCACGCAGGCTCTGCGCTCGGCACGCTGCGGCGGCTCGAACAGCTCATTCAGGAAAGCGTGGTGACCGTACCGCGCGCGCTCATCGCCGAGACCATCGACGTCATCGCTGTGCTGGTCCGTGATGGCGCCGGACGGCGGCTCGCCGAACTGGCCAAGGTCCGCGCTCTCGATGCTTCGGGCGAATACGTCCTCGTCCCTCTTCCCCATACCCAAGGAGACCCTTCATGATGATTATTCTGTCGCGGGCGCGATCGCGCCTTTCCGCTATCGCTCTTGCCGGTGTTGTCGCACTTACGCTTGCCGCGCCGGCCCATGCCGCCGGCTCGTCGATGCCATGGGAAGCGCCGCTGCAGGCGATCCTGGAATCGATCCAGGGGCCGGTCGCCAAGATCGTTGCGGTGATCATCATCATTGCGACCGGTCTCGCTCTCGCTTTCGGCGATACATCGGGCGGCTTCCGGCGCTTGGTGCAGATTGTCTTCGGCCTGTCGATTGCCTTTGCAGCTTCCTCGTTTTTCCTCTCCTTCTTTTCGTTCGGCGGCGGAGCGCTCGTCTGATGGGCGCCGGTTCAACTGGATTGCCGCCAGGCTTCGCCGTTCCCGTCCACCGGGCACTGACCGAGCATATCCTGCTGGGCGGTGCGCCGCGCGGGCTCGCGATTGCCAATGCGACACTTGCAGGAGCTATCGGGCTCGGTCTGCAATTGTGGATCGCAGGGATAGCCTTCCTCGCGCTGGGCCATATGGCCGCGATGTGGGCGGCGCGGCGCGACCCGCAATTCGTGGATGTCGCCCGGCGGCACTTGCGCTTCCCCGCGCATCTGCAGGTCTAAGCCATGCTGAGCTTGCGTGAATATCGAAACAAGGCCGAACGGCTGGCGGACTTCCTGCCCTGGGCGGCCCTGATCGGTCCCGGCGTGCTGCTCAACAAGGATGGCAGTTTCCAGCGCACCGCGCGCTTCCGGGGACCTGATCTCGATAGCGCAACGCCTGCTGAGCTGGTTGCAACGACCGCACGGCTCAACAGTGTGCTGCGCCGCCTTGGCTCGGGCTGGGCGCTCTTCGCGGAGGCAGTGCGCCGACCTGCGCAGGACTATCCTGCATGCGATTTTCCCGATCCTGCTTCTGCGCTGGTCGAGCGCGAACGCGCGGCCCAGTTTGCCGAAGAAGGCGCGCATTTCGAAAGCCGCTATTTTCTGACGCTGCTCTGGATGCCGCCCGCCGAAGATGCCGCCCGCGCCGAAAGCTGGATGTATGAAGGCAAGGCCCAGAAAGGCGTCGATCCCCGTGAACTGCGCGATGGCTTCATCGACCGGACGGACCGTTTGCTGCGCCTGTTCGAAGGCTTCTTTCCTGAAGTCCAATGGCTCGATGATGGAGCAACGCTGACATACCTTCACAGCTGCATTTCCACGCGCATGCAGCAAGTTCGCGTACCCGAAACGCCGATGCATCTCGATGCGCTGCTCGCCGATGAACCGCTCTGCGGAGGGCTCGAACCGCGGCTTGGCGCAGCGCATCTGCGCACGCTGACTGTAGTCGGGTTTCCAAGCGCGACATTTCCGGGACTGCTCGACGACCTCAACGCGCAGGGCTTCGCCTATCGCTGGTCGACCCGTGCGATCATGCTCGACAAGAGCGACGCGGCCAAACTGCTCGGAAAAATCAGGCGGCAATGGTTCGCCAAGCGCAAGTCGGTCGCCGCGATCCTCAAGGAGGTGATGACCAATGAGGCCTCGGTGCTTGTCGACAACGATGCAGCCAACAAGGCCGAAGATGCCGATGCAGCGCTGCAGGAACTGGGGTCGGACCATGTCGGGCTGGCATTGGTCACGGCAACCGTCACTGTCTGGGATGAAGACGCATCACTCGCAGCCGAAAAGCTGCGGCTCGCCGAAAAAGTCATCCAGGGCCGCGACTTCACCTGTGTGACAGAAGGCATGAACGCGATCGAAGCCTGGCTTGGCTCCCTGCCGGGCCATGTCTACGCCAATGTTCGTCAGCCGCCGATCTCGACGCTCAACCTCGCGCACATGCTGCCGCTTTCGGCAGTCTGGGCTGGGCCGGAGCGCGACGAGCATTTTGATGCGCCGCCATTGTTCTACGCGCAGACCGAAGGCTCCACCCCGTTTCGTTTCTCGCTTCATGTCGGCGATGTCGGTCACAGCCTGGTGGTCGGCCCAACCGGCGCCGGCAAGTCTGTCCTGCTGGCCTTCATGGCGATGCAGTTTCGCCGCTATGCCGGCGCTCAGATATTCGCTTTCGACTTCGGTGGCTCGATCCGCGCCGCAGCGCTTGCCTGCCGCGGCGATTGGCAGGATCTCGGTTCAAGCCTTTCGCAGGACAGCGACAATGGCGTCCTCCTGCAGCCGCTTGCGCGCATCGACGAACCGGCCGAACGAAACTGGGCCGCCGAATGGCTGCAGGCTATTCTTACCTCGGAAGGTGTTGCGGTCGATCCGGCCACCAAGGATCATCTGTGGACTGCATTGACGTCGCTCGCCACAGCGCCTGTTGCGGAGCGGACGCTTACCGGTCTTGCGGTTCTGCTCCAGTCGCAGGCATTGAAGCAGGCGCTCGCGCCCTATTGCATCGGCGGCCCGTTCGGACGGCTGCTCGACGCCGAAAGCGAACGGCTCGGTGAAGCGCGCTTCCAGGCGTTCGAGACAGAAGGGCTGACCGGCTCGGCGGCAGCGCCTGCGGTCCTTTCCTATCTCTTTCACCGGATCGAAGGGCGGCTCGACGGATCGCCTACCCTCCTCATCATCGATGAGGGCTGGCTGGTGCTCGACAGCCCTGCCTTCGCTGCGCAACTGCGCGAATGGCTCAAGACGCTGCGCAAGAAGAATGCGAGCGTGGTCTTCGCGACCCAGAGCCTCGCCGATATCGAAACATCGGCGATTGCGCCCGCCATTATCGAAAGCTGCCCGACCCGCATATTTCTGCCCAATGAGCGGGCGATGGAGCCGCAGATACAGGCGATTTATCGCCGCTTCGGGCTTAATGACCGGCAGATCGAAATCCTCAGCCAGGCTGCGCCTAAACGCGATTATTATTGCCAGTCGGCACGCGGTAATCGCCTGTTCGAACTCGGGCTTGGAGAAGTGGCGCTCGCTTTCACGGCTGCCTCTTCGAAAAGCGATCAGCTCGACATTGCCCGGATTGCCGAAAACGAAAGGCGCGAAGGTTTTACCGAAGCCTGGCTGAGGCATCGCGGCCTCGACTGGGCCGCAGAGCTGCTCGCTATTCCCGAGCCGAATTCGGCCTTTTCAACCCTCAGAATGAAGGAGACTTCCAATGACCTTTCGTAAGAATTTGAACGGACTGGCTGGTGGCCTTGCGCTTGCTGTCGCCGGCGTGGTTGCCACAGCACCGGTGCCCGCCCATGCGCAGTTCGGCGGTATCGTTTACGACCCGTCCAACTATGCCCAGAATGTGCTGACTGCAGCGCGAACGCTTGAGCAGATCAACAACGAAATCCGCATGCTGCAGAACCAGGCGACTTCGCTCATCAATGAAGCCAGGAACCTGCAGAGCCTGCCGCTCAATATCGTCCAGCCCCTACAGCAGCAAATCCAGCAGACCCAGCAATTGCTGCAGCAGGCCCAGCGCATCGCTTATGATGTACGCGAGATCGAGACGACGTTTGAAACGCAATACAAGAACATCCCGCTCGGTGCTTCGCAGCAGGCCATGGTGACAAGCGCCGAGGTGCGCTGGCAAAATAGTGTCGCCGCTTTCGAGGATGCGCTCAAGGTGCAAGCGGGAGCGGTTGCCAATATCGAAGGCTCGCGCGAAGCGGTGAATAGCCTGCTGGGCGCGAGCCAGTCGGCTGCCGGTGCCTTGCAAGCTGCGCAGGCCGGGAACCAGCTGCTTGCACTGCAAACACGCCAGCTCGCCGATCTTACCGCGACCATGGCGGCCATGGGACGAGCGCAGGCACTCGACGCTGCCGAACGTGCGGCGGCGAAGGCTCAGGCGCGCGAGCAGCTACGGCGCTTTCTGGCGACGCGCCCGCGCGATCTTCCGGCCAAATCGGACTGACCCGCCATGGATAGCAAAGTCCTCGCGCGCACCGGTGCAGCCGTTTTTGTAGGCCTCGCTGTCGCCATGACGCTCGTGCAATTGCGCGAGGAGCCTGCAGTGCGTCCCGAGGCTGCCACGAGCATCTGGGAGCCTGACGGCGATCCGCTGCCTGCGCAGCTCAGGGCCTGCGCGCAAATGGGCGAGCTCGCGCTGTCCTCGCCCGATTGCCGTGCCGCCTGGGCCGAAAAGCGCCGCCGTTTCTTCGGGGTTGAGCACCCCGACGCTTACGCCGCGGTAGGTGATAAGCCCGTGACGAGCGCTCCTGCGCCTCAATCTCCTACGCCTCAATCGCGCGGAGAGAATTGACATGGGAGGCACCGGCGTCGTCGACCGTTTTCTAGCGATTTTCTCGCAATATATCGACAGCGGGTTCGGCCTGCTTTCGGGCGAGGTTGCCTTCATCGCGACGACGCTGATCGTTATCGATGTCACGCTCGCTGCGCTGTTCTGGAGCTGGGGCGAGAATGACGACATTATCGCGCGCCTCGTCAAGAAGACGCTCTTCGTCGGAATCTTCGCCTATATCATCGGCAATTGGAGCGCGCTGGCCAATATCATATTCCAAAGCTTTGCCGGACTTGGCCTCAAAGCCAGCGGTTCTGGCCTTGGCGCTAGTGATCTGCTGCAGCCGGGACGGGTCGCGCAGGTGGGGATCGATGCTGCCGCGCCCTTGCTTGCGTCGATGGCCGATCTGCTCGGCTATGTAAGTTTCTTCGAGAACTTCCTGCAGATCATCATCCTGCTGGTGGCCTGGGCCTTGGTGGTCGTCGCCTTCTTCATTCTGTCGATCCAGCTCTTCGTGACGCTCATCGAATTCAAGCTGACGACGCTTGCAGGCTTCGTGCTCATCCCTTTCGGCCTGTTCGGCAAGACCGCTTTCATGGCCGAGCGCGTGCTTGGGAATGTCGTCTCTTCAGGCATCAAGGTGCTCGTGCTCGCCGTCATTATCGGGATCGGCTCGACGCTTTTCGCTGAGTTTACCAGTGCCATTCCGGGCGAGCCGACCATTGAAGATGCGCTAGCGATCGTGCTCGCCAGTCTTACCCTGCTCGGGCTCGGCATATTCGGTCCCGGTATTGCCAACGGCATCGTCGCAGGCGGCCCGCAGCTCGGCGCAGGGGCCGCGGCAGGCACCGCTGTGCTGGCCGGCGGGGCAGCCGTCGGCGGCATTGCCGGCGCCAAGCTTGCGGGCGGCGCTGTAGCCAGCGCAGCATCCTCGGTCGCCAGTGGCGCATCGCGCGCTGCTGGAGGCGCCACCATGGCCTATGCGACAGGTTCGGCAGGCAAGAGCGGCGGCGCCGCGGTTGCAGGCGGCATGGCCGGTGTCGGACGTGCCGCAGGCGGTGCTGCCCTCTCACCTCTGCGTAAGGCGGCGGATAGCGCCAAAGGAAATTTTCGCGAAGGTGCGCGCGCAGCGGCCAGCAATATGGGTGGCCGGGTTGCTTCCTCGTCGGGGTCGCCGTCTTCAGCGCAATCCGAAAGCGGCCCGCCGAGCTGGGCGAAATCCATGAAACAGCGACAGTCTCTGGGACATTCCGCGTCGCTTGCCGCGCACACCGTGCGCGCTGGCGACGGGCACGGCGCAGGCGCTTCCATCGACACTCAGGAAAAGGACTGACGCCTCATGTTTAAACGCCCTTCGATCCGATACGGCAAGACACCGCAAGCCGAGACACCTTACCAGCGCGCGGCCCAGGTCTGGGACGAGCGCATCGGTTCGGCGCGGGTGCAAGCGAGAAGCTGGCGCTATGCCTTTTTTGGTGCGCTCGCGCTGTCGGCAATCCTGACTGGCAGTCTCGTCTGGCAGAACGCGCGGGGAACCATCGTTCCCTGGGTGGTCGAAGTGAACAAGCTCGGCGAAGCGCGTAGCGTCGCGCCCGCCAATGCCGCATTCGACCCAAGCGATCCGCAGATTGCGTTTCATCTTGCCCGGTTCATCGAAAACGTGCGCGCCATTCCCGACGATCCGATCGTGGTGCGCGAGAACTGGATGTCAGCCTATGACTTTGCCAGCGACAAGGGTGCGCTGGCGCTCAACGACTATGCGAGGGCCAACGATCCGTTCGCCGCGATCGGCCGCGAACAAGTTGCGGTCGATGTCACAAGCGTAATCCGCGCTTCGCCAAGGAGCTTCCGCGTGGCCTGGATCGAGCGCCGCTACCGTGACGGCTCGCTCGCCGAGACGAGCCGCTGGACCGCGATTCTGGGCATCGCCGTCCAGCCACCCACCAACGCGGATGCGCTTCGCACAAACCCGCTCGGAATATTCGTCACTTCCATCAACTGGTCAAAGGAGCTCGGCTGATGTCCCGCTCGCATACAACACCCACAATCGGCTTTTTCGGCCTTGTCTCGCTCGCTCTCGCCTCGCCTGCCGCAGCGACACCGGCCCCGCAAGCGGCGGCGTCAATCGACGCATTGGGCGCGCTCGCAGGGGCTTTCCCGGCCCTGCAAGACAACATCGGAATTCCTCACCTTTTCAGTTCGCGGCAGGCCTCCCCCACTGCCGCGCGCCGCTCCCCTGGCTCTGGCCCCGCCCCTGACCCCCAAAGCCAAGTGGGAGCGGCGAACGATGCCGCACGGGTCGAGCCCGACGATGTCGGATTCGACAATGCGATCCAGCGCTATCCCTATACCGAGGGCGCGCTGTTTCAGATCTATACCAAGCCGGGCCAGGTGACCGATATCGCATTGCAGGAAGGCGAAAAGCTCGTCGGTCCCGGACCGGTTGCTGCCGGCGATACGGTGCGCTGGATGATCGGCGATACGCTGAGCGGGACCGGCGCTACCGCGCGCGTCCACATCCTCGTCAAACCCACCCGGCCCGATATTGCGACCAATCTCGTGATCAACACCGATCGGCGAACCTATCATGTCGAACTGCGGGCGAACCCCAGTGTCTATATGGCGTCGGTCAGCTGGAGCTATCCGGCAGACGAATTGATCGCTCTTCGCCGGGCCGAAGAGGACGCAGCGCGCGCCGCGCCGGTTGCAAGCGGATTTGCGCTCGAGAATCTCAATTTCGACTACCGGATTTCGGGCGATAGGCCCGACTGGCGACCGGTGCGGATATTCGATGACGGGCAGCGCACCCTGATCGAGTTTCCGCCCGATATTGCGCAAGGCGAGATGCCGCCGTTCTTCGTTATCGGCGAGGATGGGCAGGCGGAGCTGGTCAATTACCGCGTTTCGGGCCGCTACCTGATTGTAGACCGCCTGTTCGAGAAGGCCGAACTGCGGCTCGGCGCCAAGCGCAGGCAGGTTCGGGTCAAAATCACCAATCGGGCGTGGGGCCGGTCATGAACAGTGAAGCCGAACCGGACCGGCCTAGTGATGCTGAATCCATCGTTCGTTTACGCGGAGAGGGACCGCGCGTCGTCCGCCTCTCGCGCAAAGCCATCGGCATCGCCAGCGCCGCTGCTCTGACACTGGTTGGCGGCGCGTTGATTTACGCCCTGCAACCGGTCTCGGAGGCAGGGCCGGATGAGCTGTTTGGAACCGAAACAGTGGCGGTCGCCGACGGTCTTGCTTCGGGCCCGAGCGACTATTCGCAGGTACCGCGTCTCGGCCCGCCGCTTCCCGGCGATCTCGGCGAGCCCATCCTCAATGCCCAGGATCGCGGAGCTGTCGCTGCGCTTCCACCAGTCGGATCGCAGCCCGCTGTGCCGCAGACGCAGGGAATAAGTCCCGCAGAGGCAGCGCGTCAGCGCATCGAGCAGGAGCGCGAAGTGGCGCGGGCCAGCGGGCTCTTCTTTGCGGGCGCTACGGCGGTTTCAAGCACCGATGCATCGCCCACAGCCAATTCGAACGCAGGGCAGCTTGTGAGCCGGGCCGATGCCGTGGGATCTGCGCCCGCTTTCCTCGAACGCCCGGCCGATCGGCGCACCTCTGCATTGCAGCAGGTCGCCGCGGCGCCGACGGATGCAGTGCTTCAGGCGGGCTCGGTCATTCCTGCCGCACTTATCACCGGCGTCCGGTCAGACCAGCCCGGCCTTGTGACCGCGCAAGTCACGCAGAATGTCTATGACAGCCTCACCGGGCGGATTCTGCTTATTCCCCAGGGCGCACGCCTGATCGGCGATTATGCGTCCGATGTCGGCTTCGGGCAGCGCCGCGTGCTTCTGGCATGGAATCGCCTGATCCTGCCTGACGGGCGCTCGCTGGTTCTTGAACGCCAGCCCGCCACCGACCCTTCAGGCTATGCCGGGCTCGAGGACGGCGTCGACTATCACTGGGGCGGGGTGGTCAAGGCTACTCTTGTCTCAACCCTGCTCGGCATCGGCAGCGAACTCGGATTGGGCGGTGACAGCGATCTCGTTCGCGCGCTTCGCCGGGGCAGCCAGGACACCGTCAACCGTGCAGGGGAGCAGATCGTCTCGCGCGAGCTCGATATTCGTCCGACGCTCACCATCCGCCCGGGCTACCCGGTACGGGTGCTGGTGACGCGTGATATTATCATGGAGCAGGTACGGTGACCCGGCTCAAACTCTCCGACATTACCGACGTCAAACCAGTCAAACTGTCGATCGAGATTTCTGCGCGCTTGCATAGTGACCTTGTCGCGTATGGTGTCGTGTTGAATGGGGGGAACGAAAGGGATGCTCCTCCACCGGAGCAACTCATTGCGCCCATGCTCGAGCGTTTCGTGGCTACCGACCGTGACTTTGCGAAGGCACGTCGTGCCGCAAAGCGAGCAGAGGTTTAGCAGTAGTCTCGCGTCGAGATTTTCGGTGGGTGGGCTGTCTCTCTGCGACTCAAAGCGGGCCACTCAATTGCGAAGAGCAACTGCTCAGCCAATTGTCTTTGGCGATCGTTCGCTGGCGGGCTCCACTGATCTGCCCAGCGCCGCTGAGAGAGTAGCGCCTACCCGGTCGGCGGCCTCTTTGGCCGGATCATAATCGATGTGGGCATAAATCATGGTCGAGCGCATATTGGCGTGGCCGAGGATAGCGCCAGTCATAGCGAGGGCTTCGCCACTCGAAGTGGCGATGGCACCCATGGTATGGCGCAGTGTGTGCGGCGTCACGTTCTTGAGACCGGCCTTGGCAACGATCTTTGGCCATAGTTTTTTGGTTCCCTGGAAGTAGCCTTCCCCGGAGTCCGCCGGGAATACATATTTGCTGTCATCGTTTCTTGAGATCGTCCTGATCAATCCGAGTGCCGCCCCTGAAAGTGGCCGGGTCGATTGCCCGGTCTTGCTGTCGGCCAGCACCAGCAATCCACGCTCGAAGTCTACTTCGTCCCATTTAAGCTCGACGATCTCCTGGCGTCGACAGCCGGTCAGGATCCACATGCGGGTGATGTTGAGAGCCTTCGGATTAAAGCCCTCTTCCTCTAGCTTGTCACAAGCTTCGCCGAGCTTCCTGATTTCGGCGAGTGACAGAAAACGCGTCCTTCGACCGTCGGTTTTCTTGACCACGGCTTTCTCGCAAGGGTTCGAATCGACCAGTCCTCGTCGGACTGCGAAGCTGTACATGGCGGAAAGGTCCCGAAATGCTTTTCGGGCAGCACCGGGACCGCCGCGCACGACAATACGTTTTCGGTGGCCGATCTTCTGGTCCTTACGTGACTTGCCCTGCTCGACATCGCGGAAGAAACGTTCGATATCGCCAGCGGTCAGTTCGTTGATCCGCTTATGACCGAGCAGGCGAACCACGTGATGACGCAAGCGACCAATCGTGTGTTTCTTGGTCAAAGGTTTCATCGGCTCGCCCTGCCGTAGCCCGCGCTGGATATAGCATCCTTCTTCTTCATAGAGATCGACCAGCCCGGCGATCTTCAGTTCAAGGCGCTTGGCATTGCGTTCGGCCGCAGGGTCGGCACCAAGAGCTGCTGCCGCAAGAACCTCCTTGGCGCGCTTTCGTGCCTGCTCGACAGTCAGCGCACCAAATCGACCGATCGACACGAAGCGTTTGGGTGCCGAGCGGCCGCCGCCTTCGGCCCGGTAGCGAACAACGAAAGTCTTGATCCCGCTTGGGCCTACTCGCACCCCGAAACCCGAAATCTGACTGTCCCAGATCTCATAGCGCCTAGATCTTGGCGCCGTCGCATCAAGCAAACGCTTTGTGATCAAAATCGACTTGGGACTCGCCATTTTATGCTCCGTCAAGCGACCCCAACCTTGGGTGTCGGGGTGACCACCGGGTGACCACGGGAACGGAAATCGCCGGTCACCTCTGGAAAAGCCTAGCGTAGCCGAACTCAAAAAATAATCAAGATATCAGATATTTGAGGGCATTTTGGCGTAGAATCGAAAAGCATAGAAAAGGCGACTGGGAAGTTTGCCAAGGTTGGGGTCGGGCGTTCGAATCGCCTCGCCCGCTCCATTTTCCTCGATAATCCAGATACCTGTTGGCCGATGAAAGGCCTGCGCGCCCTGCGGCGCGCGCGGTCGTTGGTCGCTTTGCCGGGCCAATTCGTCGAGCGGCAAGGCAATTGGGCCAAAAAGAGGTTGCGCCACAGGCTGAGCGCGCTAACAGCCACGATATGTTGTATCGTCTTGCTAACTCGCTTCGTCTCGTCGGCTCCACCGTCTCGCTCGCGGCATTGGCCGTGGGCAGTCAGGCCTACGCCCAGTCCGCCGAACCGGCAGATCCTGCGCAGGACGCCGAAAATCCCCCTTTGACCGACGATCTTCACGACCGGCGGATCAACTATCAGGGCCAGATCGTCGTCAGCGCGCAGGGGATACGCGATCTCGATCTGCTCGCCGGGACCGACGTGGTCGAGGGCGAGGAATTGCAGCGCAATCTTGCGGGCCAGATCGGCGACGTGCTCGACAGCCAGCCGGGCGTATCGGCAAGCGGGTTCGCGCCCGGGGCATCGCGCCCCATCCTGCGCGGTTTTTCCGGTGAACGGGTTAAGGTGCTGATCGACGGAATCGGAGCGATCGATGCCTCGAACACCTCGGACGATCACGCGGTCTCGATCGATCCGCTGACCGCCGAACGGATCGAGGTGCTGCGCGGCCCCGCAGTCCTGCTGTTCGGCAGCCAGGCGATCGGCGGCGCGGTCAACGTCATCGACAAGCGGATTCCGCTGCGGCTGCCGAGCGAAAGCGTGCATTTCGACTTCCTTGCTGGCGGCGACACCGCCGCCGACCAGCGTGAAATCGGCGGATCGGTCGATATGCGGCTGGGCAATAGCGGCTTCGTCTTCCATGCCGATGGATCATGGCGCGAGACCGACGATCTCGAAGTCCCCGGCTATACCGTCGCGCCTTCGCTGCGCGCCGACCTGTTGGCCGATGCTGCCGAAGAGACCGAGGAAGGCAATCTCGAAGAAGCCGAGGAATTGCGCGAAGCCGCCGACCAGCGCGGTTTCGTTCCCAACACCGGCACCGAGACATGGACTGCGAACGCCGGGCTCGCGTTCTTCAGGAACGACAGCAGCCTTGGGTTCTCCTTCGGGGTTTACGATACCCAATACGGCGTGCCGGGTCGCCCCGGTGCGGGCCACCATCACGGCGAGGAAGAAGGCGAGGAGCATGATGAAGACCACGGCGCCGAAGAGGAAGAGGGCGAAGAAGCCGTAAGCATTGGCCTGCGCCAGTACCGCGCGGATCTGCGCGGCGACATCTACCTCGGCGAAGGCCTATTCGAACGGCTGCGCCTGCGCGCCGGCTATTCCGACTATACGCATACCGAATTCGAGGGCGACGAAATCGGTACGGTGTTCGATGTGCAGGGGATCGAGGCCCGCGCCGAGCTGATCCAGAACGACAGCGGCCCGTGGCGCGGTTCGATCGGCATGCAGTATTATTTCCGCGATTTCGAAGCGATCGGGGCCGAGGCCTTCGTCGCGCCGAACCGGACGGACCAGTTCGCCGTGTTCGCCTTGCAGGAATATGGCACCGGACCGCTGCAGGTCGAGGGCTCGCTGCGCTACGAAAACACGCATACCGAAGCCAATACGCTCGGCATTACGCGCGATTTCGACACCTTCTCGGGCGCGGTGGGGCTGTCCTACGAAGCGACGCCTGCCATCCGTACCGGTATCAACCTGTCACGGGTGGCACGCGCGCCCGCCGCCGAGGAACTGTTCTCGAACGGGCCGCATATCGCGACGCAGGCATTCGAGATCGGCGATCCCAACCTGAAGCAGGAAAAGGCCTGGGGCGCCGAACTGTTCGCCCGCGGGAGCCTCGCCGGCGCGACGTTCAGCCTCGCGGCGTACCGCACCTGGTTCGACGACTTCATCTACCTGTCGCAGACGGGCGCCGAAGAGGACGACCTGCCGGTCTTCGTCTTCCTGCAGCAGGATGCGACCTATTCCGGGATCGAGGGCGAAGTGGCCTTCGATCTGCTCGAGACGGACAACTTCACGCTGGGGACCGAACTGCTGGGCGAATACGTCCACGCCAAGCTCGACGACGATACCTTCGTCCCGCGGATTCCGCCGTTGCACCTGGCCGCCGCGCTCAAGGCGTCGACGGGTGACTTCGACGTGCGCGGCGAGGTTGAATGGTATGACGAACGGAACGACATCGCGCCGTTCGAAACCGCGACCGACGGCTACACCTTCGTCAACGCATCGATCGCGTGGCGCCCGTTGCGGGGGACCAATTCGGTCACCCTGTTGCTCAAGGCGGACAACATTTTCGACGTCTCGGGCCGCCGCCACACCAGCTTCACCAAGGATTTCGTCCCGCTGGCCGGGCGCAATTTCAGCGCCAGCCTGCGCGCCAGTTTCTGAACCGGTCCGCCCACCCGGGTTTTCGGTGACCGCCATGGCCAGCCTTGGCGGTCACCGTATCGGTTCTGCCGTGCCTACTGTTCGACGGCGAAGGTCAGTTCGGCACGTTCCTGCAGCCGCGTGACCAGCGCTTCGCCGAGGAACGAGCCCGGAGTACCGACCCCGCCTTCGGCATCGCTTTCGAGCAGGCCCATACCGGTTTCCGCCAGCATCCGGCTGGTCGAACCGTATCCCGGGTCGTACTTGCCCTTCACGGCATAGTGCAGCCGCTCGCCGTCTTCCCATTCGCCCACGAAAAGGACATCGTAGAAGCCGTTCTCCCGCTCCTCCTTGGTCGGGCCTTCGCCCGGCTTGGGGGGCTTGGCGCCGAACGGGTTCTTGAGCATCGAGACGACCGCGTCGGCCGCAGCCTTGCCGGCCTCGCCGGGGCTGGTCAGCATCATCTCGTCATAGCGGAAGTCCTCGCCATAAGGATGCCCGCGCAGGAAATTGGTGCGGTGGACGTTCTTGGTGTTGATCGTCGCCATAATGAACGGCGCGGCCCATTTGCCCAGTTCGTCCTCGTAATGCGGCATCATGCCCGAAGGTTGATCGGGGCCGGTGAAACCGGGCGTCAGGCCGAAGGGATCGTTGAGTACCTTGATGATCCCGGGGTTCTTGGCCGCGTTCTTCATCGTTGCGGTGAGGCTGGCCGCAGTGCCGCCCGAAAAGGTCCCCTGCATCGCGCGGACGCGGCCCTTGACGCGCGGAGCGGGCGAACCGTGGCGCTTCACCGCCTCCTGCTGCAGCATCAGCACGCCGAGATCGAAGGGTATCGAATCGAACCCGCTCGAGAAACAGATCCGCGACCCACTGTTCTTGGCTGCCTCGTGATGCAGGTCGATCTGTTCGCGCATCCAGCCCGGCTCGCCGCACAGGTCGGCGTAGTCCGTCCCGCTCTTTACGCAGGCAGCGACCAGTGCGTCGCCATAGAGCTGGTAGGGCCCGACCGTGCTGAGGACGACCTTGGTTCGCGCGCACATGATGTCGAGGCTGGCGGGATCGTCAGCGTCGGCCACGACCAGCGGCGTGCTCGCCGGTGCGCCGATTTCGTCACGGACCGCTTCGAGCTTGTCCATGCTGCGCCCCGCCATTGCCCATTTCGGGGCATTGGCGGCATTGCCATATTCGCGCACGAAATGCTCGGCGACGAGACGCCCGGTGTACCCGGTGGCGCCATAGACGATGATGTCGAATTCGGTGTCGGCCATGTCAGTCTCCTTTGCCGCCTGAATGCGCGTGGCGGGCAGGAGAGTCAAAGACGTTACGGCGTGCGCGGAATGCGCGGGAGGACGCCCGACTGGCTCGAAATGGCCAGCAAGCGCCCGTCTTCAGCGAAGTGCCGGGCACTGCCGTGAACCACGCCGCGATCGAAGGCGGCAAGCTCGGTCACCGAAAGCACCCAGCCATCGTCCGCCGACTGGATATGGCGATAGGTATCGTCGAGGCTGGAGCCGCCGCGCGCGGCGTGATGCGCGCCAAGGAAGAAGTCCGAGACGATCGCCAGCCAGCCCGAGTTCACGGGAAAGCCCGCCTGCGAACGCGACCACAGCGCCTGGATGCCGCGCGCGTCGTCCTGCAACGCCACGCGGGTCTCGAGCTGATCGCCCAGCGTGCCGGGCACGCCCCAGCTGCGATCGCCGCTTTCGCATTCAGCGGGGGACGGGACGTCGGGCATTGCGGCGAAGATGCGCTGCTCGCTCGGCTCGCGCGCACCCAGCGCCGCGCTGACGCGGTGGGTCAGCCGGCCGTTGCTGCGAATTTCCGCCTGCCATTGGCCCACCGACTGGCCGCCGCCGCACTGTTCGCAGGAAACGACCAGCTCCTCCGCATGCGTGGTCGGGGCGAGGAACTGGATGTTCGACCACAGCAGCGTCTGTCCGCTCGCAAGTTCGAGCGCGTCGACCGCCGCCGCCAGCGCGACCCCGCCCATCACATGCGGTGCGCCTTCGGGCCCCACCGTGGCAGGCGGCATGACCGGCAGGACGTATTCGCCCCCGCGCTCGCCCGGCGCGACACGCCAGAAGGGGAAGCGTGAAACGCTCACCCGATCGCGGTCACAGCCGCGGCAGCGTCACGCCGCGCTGACCCATATATTTGCCCGCGCGGTCACGGTAGCTTGTTTCGCAGCGCTCGTTGCCCTGCAGGAACAGGAACTGGCACGCGCCTTCATTGGCGTAGATTTTCGCCGGCAGCGGGGTGGTGTTGGAAAACTCCAGCGTCACATGACCTTCCCAGCCGGGTTCGAGCGGGGTGACGTTCACGATGATCCCGCAGCGTGCATAGGTGCTCTTGCCAAGGCAGATCACCAGCACGTCTTCGGGCACGCGGAAATATTCGACCGTCCGTGCCAGCGCGAAGCTGTTGGGCGGGATCACGCAGATGTCGGTTTCGCGGTCGACCAGGCTGTCGCCGTCGAAGTTCTTCGGATCGACCACCGCGCTGTTCACATTGGTGAAGATCTTGAACTCGGGCGCGACGCGCGCGTCGTAGCCATAGCTCGACAGCCCGTAGCTGATCACCCCTTCGCGGCGCTGCGCCTCGACGAAGGGCTCGATCATGCCCTCGTTCTGCGCCTTGTCGCGGATCCACTTGTCGGAAAGAATCGCCATGCGAGAACGATTCCCGAGCCGCGCCACGGGGGCAAGCGGCCCGGGAATCTTATCCGCCCTTTAGCTCGCCAGTAGCGTGGCGTTGCCGCCGGCTGCGGTCGTGTCGATGCACACCACGCGTTCGGTCGCGAACCGCGCGACGTAGTGCGGTCCGCCCGCCTTGGGGCCGGTGCCCGACAGGCCTTCGCCGCCGAACGGCTGGCTTTCGACTACGGCACCGATCTGGTTGCGGTTGACATAGAAATTGCCGACCTTGGCGCGCGCCTCGACAAAGGCGCGCGTGTCGTCATTGCGGCTGTGAAGCCCCATGGTCAGCCCGTAGCCGGTCGCGTTGATATCCTCGACCACGCGGCCGAGATCGGCGGCGCGGTAACGCACGACATGGAGGATGGGGCCGAAGTTCTCGCGCTTGAGGTCGAGGATCGAATCCATTTCCACGATCGTCGGCGCGACGAAGCACCCGGCATTGGCACCGCGATGAAGGCGGCGGCGCCATACGGGGAAACCGCCCTTCTTGCGCCGGGCGACATGCCGCTCGAGCGAGGATTTGGCGTCCATGTCGATCACCGGGCCGACATCGGTGGCCAGGTGCTCTGGATTGCCGATCGTCAGCGCCTCGAAGCCGCCGCGGATCATCTTCAGCATCTCGTCGTAAACGTCGTCCTGAATATAGAGCACGCGCAGCGCCGAGCAGCGCTGGCCCGCACTCTGGAACGCGCTGGCGACGACGTCGCGGGTCACCTGCTCGGGCAGCGCGGTCGAATCGACGATCATCGCGTTCTGTCCGCCGGTTTCGGCGATCAGCGTGGCGATCGGACCTTCGCGCGCGGCGAGGCCGCGGTTGATCGCCTGCGCAGTCTGCGTCGATCCGGTAAAGGCGACGCCCGCAATGCGCGGATCGGAAGTGATCATCTCGCCCACTTCGCCCGCACCCGGCAGTAGTTGGAAAGCCTCTTCGGGGATGCCCGCCTGGTGGCACAGGCGCACCGCCAGCGCCGCGATCAGCGGCGTCTGCTCGGCCGGCTTGGCGACGACCGTATTGCCCGCGGCGAGCGCAGCGGCGGGCGTGCCAATGAAGATCGCCAGCGGGAAATTCCACGGGCTGATGCAGGCGAACACGCCGCGGCCATGCAGGCTGAGCCGGTTTTCTTCGCCCGTTGGCCCGGGCAGCGGGATCGGGCCGGTAAACTGGCGCCGCGCCTCATTGGCGTAGAAGCGCAGGAAATCGACCGCTTCGCGCAGCTCGAGCACTGCGTCCATCAGCGTCTTGCCCGCCTCGCGCTGGCACAGGCTGAGGAATTCGTCGGTATGTTCCTCGAACAGATCGGCCGCCGCTTCGAGCAGCACCGCGCGTTTCTCGCCGCCGAGCCGGTCCCAGCCTGGCTGGATCGCTTCGGCGCGCGTAATCGCTTCCTCGACTTCGAAATCGAGTGTGTCGCGCCGCGTGCCGACTTCGGCCGACAGGTCGTGCGGCTTGTTGATCGGGGCGATTTCGGCATCGGCACCCGACATGAAGGTCGGCTCCGCCGTCCAGTGCCGGCTCTCGAGCGCGGCGAGGCGTTCCTGCAGCGGTTCGAGCACCAGCGGATCGGACAGGTCGATCCCGGCTGAATTCTTGCGGCCCGGGAAGATGTCTTCCGGCAGCGGAATGGTTGGATTGCGATAGGGATCGAGCTGCGCCATGTCGGCCACCGGATCGGTCGCCAGATCGGAAGCGGGCACTTCGGCATCCGCCATGCGGTTGACGAAAGAACTATTCGCGCCGTTTTCGAGCAGCCGCCGGACCAGATAGGCCAGCAAGTCCTTGTGCGTGCCGGTGGGGGCATAGATCCGCACATTGGTGCGGTCGTTGCCTTCCATCTGCGCGAGCGCGCCGTAGATGTCCTCGCCCATGCCATGAAGGCGCTGGAATTCGAGTGGCTTGCCGCCCGCCAGCGCCTTGATCGCGCCGATGGTGTAGGCGTTATGCGTGGCAAAGGCGGGATAGATGGCATCGTCTGCGGCCAGCATCTTCTCCGCGCAGGCGAGATAGCTCACGTCGGTGGCCAGCTTGCGGGTGAAGACGGGGAAATCCTTGAACCCGCCAACATGGCTGAGCTTGATCTCGGTATCCCAATAGGCGCCCTTGACCAGCCGGACGAAGAACTTGCGGTCGTATTTGCGGGCCAGCCGCGCGGTCCATTCGACCATCGGCACGCCGCGTTTCTGATAGGCCTGGATGGCCAGCCCGAACCCTTCCCAGCGGCTGCCGTCGGGCCGTGTGAACAGGCTGTCGTCGCGCGCGAGGGCCTCGATCAGATGCATCGACAGCTCGAGCCGGTCGGCTTCTTCGGCATCGATGGTGAAATGGATATTCGCATCGCGCGCAGCGGTCGCGAGATCGCGCACGATCGGCAACAGGTCGGCGATCGCCAGATCGGCATGCAGGAAAGTGTATTTCGGATGCAGCGCGGACAGCTTCACCGAGATGCCCGGGGCGGTCCGCACGTCGCCGGTCGATTCGCGCACCAGGCGTTCGATCGCTTCGTGGTAATTCACCCGGTAGCGTTCGGCATCGGCGAAGCTCATCGCGGCTTCGCCAAGCATGTCGAAGCTGTGCGTCAGCCCGCGCGCGCGTTCGGGGGCCGCGCGCTTGAGCGATTCATTGATCGTGCGGCCATAGACGAACTGTCCGCCGAGGATGCGCATGGCCTGCAGCGTCGCGGTGCGGATCACGGGTTCGCCCAGTCGGTTGACCGCGCGCTTGAGCGTCTTGCCCATGCCCTTCTGCGCTTCCTCGGGACGTTCGAGCACTTCGCCCGTCAGCATCAGCGAGAAGGTCGCGGCGTTGACGAAGGTGGATGAGCTTTCGCCCATGTGTTCGGCCCAGTCGATATCGCCGATCTTGTCGCGGATCAGCGCGTCGGCGGTCGCCGCATCGGGCACCCGCAGCAGCGCTTCGGCGAGACACATCAGCGCCACGCCTTCCTCGGTGGCGAGGCCGTACTGGTGCAGGAAGGCATCGATCCCGCTGGCCTTGCGCTTGCGCGCCTCCTCGATCAGCCGGGTGGCGATCTCGGCGGCTTCTTCGTGCTTGGCGCTCGCCCCGCTGGCTTGTGCCATGCGCTCGGCGACGCAGGCGTTCTCTTCCGCGCGGTAGGCCTCGCGGAGCGCTTGGCGGGAAATGGGGGACAGGCGGGCAGGATCGTGCAGGGCCATACGACTCCGGACAGAAGGAGGGATAAAGCAGGCCCATTGGACCTGCGGTGTATCCCTTTCAAGCTTTGCGGAGCGCGCTGGTTCCGTAGCGTCGGGTCAGTCGCGCGCGGCAAACCAGTCGGCGACCGCCTGCTGTGCTTCGTCAGGCAGGTGCAGACCCAGCTTGCTGCGCCGCCACAGCACATCCTGCGCGGCGCGCGCATATTCGTGATCGACGAGGTAGCGCAGCTCAGCCTCGTACAGCGTACCGCCGAAGTGCCGGCCGAGATCGGCCAGCGCAGTTGCCCCGCCCAGCACACGGTCGATCCGCGTGCCATAGGCGCGCGCCAGCCGCAGCAGCATTTCGGGCGGTATCCAGGCATAGCGTTCACCCGCCTCCCACAGGAAACCGGCGAAATCGGCATCGGGCATGTCGCCGCCCGGAAGCGGCGCATGGGCGGTCCAGTCGCACCCCGGCAGCGGCATCACCTCGCCCAGCTTTTCCAGCGCATGTTCGGCCAGCTTGCGGTAGGTGGTGATCTTGCCGCCATAGACCGACAGGATCGGCGCGCCGTCCTGCGCGTCGAGTTCGAACACGTAGTCGCGGGTCACGGTCGAATTGCTTGCGGCATCGTCTTCGTACAGCGGGCGCACGCCAGCATAGGAGAACACGATTTCCTCTTCCGTCACCGCGCTGGTGAAATAGCGCGAGGCGGCTTCGCACAGATAGCGGGTCTCCTCGGGGGCGATCGTCACGGCGTCGAGATCGCCTTCGTATAGCAGGTCGGTCGTGCCGATCAGCGTGTAGTCGCGCTCATAGGGGATCGCGAAAATGATGCGCCCGTCGGGTTGCTGGAAGATATAGGCATGCTCGCCCGAAAACCGCCGCGACACGATGATGTGGCTGCCCTTGACCAGCCGCAGATGCGCCGGTGTACCGGTCCCCAGCGCGATCTTGGCCACCCGGTCGACGAACGGACCCGCTGCATTGATCACTGCGCGCGCCGTCACGGATCGTTCGCCAGCAGCACTCCGCAGCGTCGCGCTCCAGCCATCCGCGCTTCGCTCCAGCGCGGTGCATTCGGTACGCACGCATATCTCCGCGCCGCGTTCCTCGGCGTCGCGTGCGGTCAGCACGACCAACCGCGCGTCTTCGACCCAGCAGTCCGAATATTCGAAACCGCTGGTCAGCCGGTCCTGCAGGATCGTGCGGTGCGGGGCCACGCGCAGCTTGACGCGCTTGCTCTTGGGCAGGCTCATCCGTCCGCCGATGCGGTCGTATAGCGCGAGGCCCAGCCATAGCATCCACTTGGGCCGCATGCTCGGTTCATGCGGCATGACGAAGCGCAGCGGCCAGATGATGTGCGGGGCATTGCGCAGCAGCACTTCGCGTTCGCGGAGGCTTTCGGCAACGAGACGAAATTCGTAATTCTCAAGATAGCGCAGCCCGCCATGGACCAGCTTGGTGCTGGCCGAGGAGGTATGCGAGGCCAGATCGTTCTTCTCGACCAGGAGGACCCGCAGGCCGCGGCCCGCGGCATCGCGGGCAATGCCTGCGCCGTTGATCCCGCCGCCGATAACAAGGAGGTCGTAGGCTTCGTTCATTGCTGGCGGATCACGCGGCCGGCGACGGCATCAAGCCTGGTCATCAGCGCCTTGTCGCGGGCCTCGGGCGCGGTCACCACGGCATTGTCCAGCGCATGGTCGATGGCCGATGGCGTGCGTTTTCGCGGCAGGGCCTTGCAGAACGCCTCGATCGTTTCGCGCGCCAGCCGGGCATTGTCCTGCATCCGGTCGAGGACCTGACCGACATCGACCGCTTCGGTCTCGTCACGCCAGCAATCGTAATCGGTCACCATCGCCAGCAGAGCATAGGGCAGCTCCGCTTCGCGGGCCAGCCGGGCCTCGGGCATTCCGGTCATGCCGATCACTTCGGCGCCCCAATGGCGATAGAGCCGGCTTTCGGCGCGGGTGGAAAACTGCGGCCCCTCCATGGCGAGATAGGTCGCGCCCTCGGTGCATTCGCCCCCTGCTGCGGCGACGGCTTTCGCAGCGTGTCTGGACAGGCGGTCGCACACCGGATCGGCCATGGAGACATGCGCAACGAACCCGTCCCGGAAAAAGCTCGATGGGCGACCCTTGGTGTTGTCGATGAACTGGTCGACGGTGACGAACCTGCCCGGTGCCAGCTCTTCCGACAGCGAACCGACCGCGCTGACCGCGAGGATATCGGTGCAGCCAGCGCGCTTGAGCGCATCAATATTGGCGCGTGAATCGAGCGTCGAGGGGGCGATGCGATGACCGCGTCCATGGCGCGGCAGGAACCGCACGCGAACGTGCCCGATGGTGCCGCACAGGATCTCGTCGGAGGGATCGCCCCAGGGCGACTGTACCGCAATCCATTGCGGATCCTCCAGCGCATCGATGGCATAAAGCCCCGACCCGCCGATGATGCCGATGGTCCAGTCGCTCATATATCCCCTCTGCGTCGCCGGCCGATCGCTTGTCGCAGCTTCTCCCCTACGGGAGCTTGCCGCTTGCGGTTAATTTGTGCCTGAGCGGTGGCGTGTGGCAAGCGGCAAGTCCAGAGGCGAGTTGCAATCGGGCACTCGTGGCGCCCGCATCCGTATTCATCGTGCGGGGCGCGGCGGTGCGCTTGACAGCCAGCCGCGTTTACCGCGCAAACACCGCCTAGGCGGGGCATAGGGAAAGATGATGGCCGAAACGAATATCGAACCGACACTGGCAAGCTTGAGCGAACGCCTGCGCGTCCTGCACCGGCAGACACGCGAGACGCCGCTGTTCAACCCGGTGTTCCAGTTGTCCCTGGATATTTCGCGCAAGCTCGAAAGCGGCGATTTGGGGATCGCGGACCTGGGCGGTCTGGTCGACGAGCTGGAAGCGCAATCGCTCGATGCGCGGGCCAATCGGCTGCGCAACCTGCTGGCACCGGCCGACGCGGGCGAACGTCTCGCATCGCTCGCATCGAGCGGCGCGGCGTTCGATAGCTATCGCGCGTTCTGGGAACAGCCGCACATGCACGTGGTTTTCACCGCGCATCCGACTTTCCTGCTGGCCCCGCAGCAAAGCGAAGCGGTCGCGCAGGCAGTCGCAAACGGAGGTGACGCTCGGCCCGGGGCCGCAGGTGAGGAGCCGGAAATCACGCTGCGTTACGAACACCAATGCGCGATGGCCGCGCTCGCCAATGCGCAGGACGCGCGTGACCGGATGGTGAGTGCGGTGCTCGACCGGGCGCAGGCCGAATTTCCCGGGCGCTGGTGCGAATTGCAAGCCCTTCCGTTCCGTTTCGCCAGCTGGGTCGGCTATGACATGGACGGGCGGACCGATATCAAGTGGTACACCTCGATCGCATTTCGTCTGTCGGAAAAGGCGCAGCGGCTCGAACGCTATGCCGCCTCGCTCGCGGCGATCGACGAAGCGCATCCGCTTATCGCCAGTTTGCGCGGAGCCGCTGAACATGCTGCCGCCAGTGCCGACGAATTTGCCGGCGATCTGTCCGATCCCGCCGATCTTTCGGCAGCGGCCAACCGGCTGACCGCAGACCACGCCGACAAGCTGCTTTCGCTCGAACCGCTGATCGACCGGCTGGAAACCGAAGCGCGCGATTGTGCGGCCGAACGGGCGGTTGCGCTGCGCACGCTGGTGTCCGCGATGCGCGCCGACGGGCTGGGGATGAGCTGGATTCACTTCCGCGTGAATGCCAAGCAGCTCCACAATGCGATCCGCACCAGGCTGGGTGATGCGGCGGATATCGACTTGTCGAGCCGCGGCGCAATCGCCGCCTTGCGCGAACTGCTGGCCGGGGTCGAACCGCAAAGCGCCAATTTCGCCAGCCTCGCAGTCGAAAGCTCGACCGCGGTGCGGCAGTTCCTGGTGATGACTCAGATCCTCAAGCATGTGGATGCCGATGCGCCGATCCGCATGCTGGTGGCCGAATGCGAACAGCCCTCGACCGTGCTCGCCGCGCTCTATTTCGCCAAGCTGTTCGGGATTGCCGACAAGGTCGATGTCTCCCCGCTGTTCGAGACCGAGACCGCGCTTGAACACGGCGGGCGGTTCCTCGACCTGCTGCTGGCCGAGCCCGACTACCGCGCCTATGCCAAGACCCGCGGCCGGATTGCGATCCAGACCGGGTTCTCCGACGCCGGGCGCTTCGTCGGCCAAATCCCTGCCAGCCTCGCGATCGAGCGGCTGCAGGGCCGGCTGGCCGAGGCAATGGATGCCAACGGTCTCGGCGATGTCGCCGCGCTGATTTTCAACACGCATGGCGAAGGGATGGGGCGCGGCGCGCACCCTTCCGGCTTCGAAGACCGCATCGAATGGGCCCTCAGCGCCTGGACGCAGCGCCGCTTCGCCCGCGCGGGGATCACGCTCGAACCCGAAGCGAGCTTTCAGGGCGGCGACGGCTACCTGCTGTTCGCCACCCCCGATATCGCGCTGGCGACGCTGACGCAGATCGCCGCGAACAGCCCGGCGCATACCGACGCCGATGTCCCCACCGATCCCTTCTACCGGCGGACCGACCTCAGTCTCGATTTCTATCGCGCGATCAAGGATCACCAGCGCGATCACCTGGAAAGCCGGACCTACAGCCGCGCGATCACCGCCTTCGGCCTCGGCTTGCTCAACCAGACCGGCAGCCGCAAGTCGCGCCGGCAAAGCGATCTGTCTGCCGATCGCGAGATGAGCCTGCGGCAGATCCGGGCGATCCCGCACAACGCCATCCTGCAGCAGCTTGGCTATCCGGTGAACATCATCGCCGGGGTCGGCAGCGCGGCGGAAAGCAATATCGAGGAGATCGGTACGCTCCTGTCCGAAAGCCCGCGTGGCCGGCAGATCATGCGGCTGGTGCGCGCGTCGAATGCACTGGCCAGCATCAAGACGGTTGCGGCCTTCGGCGAACTGTTCAACTCCGCCTATTGGGCCAGCCGCCCCTATCGCGGGACCGAACAGCATCTGGGCGCCGCCTGCGAGGCCTTGGCCGAATATCTTATCAAGGACGATCGCAATGGCGTGTTTCGCCGGCTGGCATCGCGCCTGCGCGTCGACGCGTTGAAGCTGCACCGATTGTTCGACCTGGTGCCCGACGACGATCCGCATCCCGAACGCGAAAGCGTGCGCCGGGCAATCGGCGTGCTCCAGGCCGTGCGCCTGGCGCTGTTGCAGCACATGTTCCTCAAGGCGATCTCGGTTCCGGCATTCAGCCGCGCCAACGACATCAGCCGCACCGATGTGCTGGAAATGGTCTTCACACTGCGCATCGACGATGCGCTTGCCCAATTGCGCCGCGCCTTTCCGACCAGCTTTCCGCGCAAGGACGATTTCGCGCTCGACGAGCCGGGCGAATATCCGCGCGGCGAGGGCGAAGGTTATGCCGCGATCCGGCGCGATCACATCGATCCGATCGAAGAGGCCTACGAACTGTGCCTGCGAATTTCGACTGCCATCGCGAACGAGTTCGGCGCGCACGGCTGATTGAATTCGCTGCGGTTCGCGCGCATTGTCCTGCCCTGTCAGCTGGGGGGAGGACGAATCGATGGACAATTTCCTGTGGGGTGTGGCCGCCGGGGTGCTGGGCGTTGCGGCGCTCGCCTTTTTCGCGTTCACGATGTTTCGGCGCGGGCCGCTGACGTTCCAGATCGACGGGTTTTACACCCACGTTGCCGATGGCGATGTCGGCCCCCTGATCCGCGACGTGCAGGCGGACGTCCCCGATGCCGCGGTGTGCAGGCTCGACGACCGCATGTCCTGTTCGATCCGCGACGCGGTGCAATGCCACAATGAAGCCGGTCGCCCCGATTGCGACGTGCTGCTGCTGTCGGGCGGCGGCCAGTGGGGCGCCTTCGGTGCGGGGCTGTTCGACACGCTCAGTCGCAACAGCGGCAACGAACTCGCCCTTGGTGGCGTGGGCGTCATCACCGGCATTTCCACCGGCTCGTTGCAGGCGCTGATGCTGATGGTCGCGCTCGATCCGAAGCAGACCCCGGATATGCGCCGCTTCGCGCTCGACCGGCTCGTCTGGGGTTACGCGCCGGAGCGGGAAAGCGATGTGGTTAGGCGCACCGGGCTGATCGGCGTTCCGCTGTTCGGTTCGGCGGCAGGCACGCGGCGGCTGCGCCAGCGCATCATCGAAGCGCTCATGCCGAGCGGCGACGAACGGCTGATCGAGGCGATCGGGCAATCCAGCATCGAGGCTTTCGCCGGCTTCGTCGAAGCCGAGCGCGGGGTGTTCCGCTATGCCGATATCAAGGAATTGGTGAACGCTGCCCCCACGGCCGCGGCGGCAGCGGAAGCGCTGGCGGCGGCGACCATGGCCTCCTCCGCCATGCCGGTGTTCCACCAGCAGCTGCGCGTCGCGGGAAGCGATGGCGAAGCGCTGGCGCTCTACGATGGCGGGGTGCGCCGTTCGGTCTTCTTCGACCGCGCGATGGCGGCGGTCGACCGGGAAGTGCGCGAACAGATGAAGGGCCATGCGCTGGCCAAGATGGCGGGCGGTGCGACGCAGGCCGAGATCGCGCAGGATTACGAAGATACTGCGCCCACGGTCTATGTCGTGCGCAACGGCCCCACCGTGCGCAAGCGCGATGCTGCTTTCAACACCAGCTCTGGTCCGCTCAAGAACGGCCAGCGCGGGTACGATCTGCTGGTCAATGAAAGCGAGATCGGGGCCATTGCGGGCCTGCGCCTGAACAATCCCTACGGACGGATCATGCTGACCAGCGCCGACCGCTACGACACTTTCCCCAGCGACGTGGGCGAGAATTTCAAGGACGACGAAATGTTCAAGCCCGCCTTCATGGCGCGGCTTCGCGACCTCGGCCGGCATAAGGCCGAACGCCCCGAAGGGCCCTGGTGGCCCCTCAGCAGGATCGAACAGGTCTGAGAGAAATCTTTCGGGACTGTTGGTGCGGTCGAGAAGACTCGAACTTCCACGGCCTTGCGGCCACAACGACCTCAACGTTGCGCGTCTACCAGTTCCGCCACGACCGCACACAGTCTGCATCGGAGGCCCCTCACAAGGACGGCCCCCGCCGGTAGGAGCGCGCCACTAGCAGCGAGGCTGCGCTGCCGCAAGCACCTTTCTCGCATGGTAGCGCCGGTTAGCGCGGAGCCCAGCCGATATCCGCGTACACCGGCGATTTCGGCACATCGGTGACCGCTTCGTTGATGGTCAGTTCCTCGCCCGGGGCCAGCGTCGATTGCGGCGGCTGGACCACCCAGCTGTACACCTGCCGTTCGCGCTGGTCGCGCAGTACGATCAGGATCGGAGGGATCGGGCGGGATTCGCGCGCGGTATTGGTGACGATGATGCGCGCGCCGAAGAATTCGGTCCCGTTGGGCAGCGTGCGGCGTTCCTGTTCCTCCACCGGAAAGGCGAGTTCCAGGTCGGGTTCGGCAACACCGAATAGCGGGCGCGAAACCGGTACCCATTCGGGCAGGCCGACGTAATTGACCGCGGCAATCGTGGCGAGCGCGATGGCGGCGAAGATCGCCGCTGCCCAGGTCCACAGCTTGGCGATGTTGCGCCGCGGGTGGAACGGCGGCGCGTGCTCGAACCGCGAGGGGCCTTCATCGATTTCGGCGGCAGGCGCGGGGGGCAGGTCATCCTGCACTTCGCCATAGGGCGGGGCGGTTTCGTCGAAATCGGGACCATCTGGCGGCACGGGCCGGTCCGGGGTTTCGGCAAAGGTGAACCCGGGTTTCGCTGCCGGATCCGGCTGTTCCTGCGTATCTGGCGCGCTCGCTGCGGGCGGGGGCGGCGGCGGAGCGGGTGCAGCCGCCGGTACCGGTCGCGAGACGGGCGCCATGTCGCCGGGCGTCAGCCGGTCCGCGTCGGGCCCATCCTGGAACCAGCTATGCTTGCATTTAGCGCAGCGGACGGTGCGTCCGTCGATCCCGATCGCACTGTCGGGCACGACATAGCGCGTGGAGCAAGCTGGGCAGGCGATAATCATGGTGACCCAAGGCTTAGGCCGGTGCGCGAATCCCGACAAGCGACTGTACTGTTCGCAAACCCCCATGGGCGCTTTTTTCCACATGCAAGCGCGGTTATAGGCTGTGCCCGACGATGATGGGCGCCTTTTTCTTCTCGATCGACCGAGCTGCGCGATGAGCGTGGCCGAGCAGGAGATCGTCAGCTTCGACAATGTCGGATTGCGCTACGGTACCGACCGCGAAATTCTGTCCAACGTGTCCTTCACGCTGTTTCCCGGGCGGTTCTATTTCCTCACCGGTGCAAGCGGTGCGGGCAAGACGTCCCTGCTGAAGCTGCTTTATCTTGCGCAGCGGCCTTCGCGCGGGGCGATCCGCATGTTCGGCACCGATGTGATCACCCTGCCCCGCGAACGGCTACCCGCCTATCGCCGCCGCATGGGCGTGGTCTTCCAGGACTTCCGCCTGGTCGACCACCTTTCCGCCTTCGACAACGTCGCCTTGCCCTTGCGCGTCTCGGGCGTGCGCGAGGCCGATTTGCAGGGCCCGGTGGCCGACATGCTCGAATGGGTCGGCCTGGCGCATCGCGCCGATGCCCGCCCCGCAACCCTGTCAGGCGGGGAACAGCAGCGCGTGGCGATCGCGCGGGCGGTCATCGGCCGGCCCGACATGCTGGTGGCGGACGAGCCGACCGGCAATGTCGATCCCGAAATGGCGCTCAAGCTGATCCGCCTGTTCGAAGCGCTCAACCGGCTTGGAACCACGGTGGTGGTGGCAACGCATGACGTGCACTTGCTGAGCAAGGTGCCCGATACGCTGATCATGCGGCTGGACAAGGGGGTGCTGTCGGACCCCACCGGCGCATTGCGCTATCCCCCGCGCCGGATCGGGGCGGGGGAATGAAGAAGCCTCCCGTTATTGCCGGTGCTGCCGAGCGCGGACTGTCACCTTTTCGCGGACGCCGCGCCGCGCATCTCTTGCCCCAGGCGCGGCTGGGAGGGCCGATGCCGTGGGTGATCGCCATCATGGTTGCCCTTACGGTGCTTGCCGCAGGTGGCGGACTTGCGCTCGCCAATCTCGCCGATCGGGCGCGCGGCGAACTGGCGGGCAGCGCAACCGTGCAGATCGTCGATCCCGACCCGCAATCGCGCTCGCAGCAAGCCGATGCAGCGGCCACCCTGCTGGTCCAGGACCCCGCGGTCGCCGGTCTGGCGATCGTCCCGCCCGAAAGCGTTGCGGATTTGCTCGAACCATGGCTGGGCACTGACGATCCGGAACAGGCGGTGCCGCTGCCCGCGCTGATCGACCTGCGGCTGCGGGACGGCGCCGATGCCGCCACGCTGGACCGGCTGCGCAGCCTGCTGGCGGATGCGGCACCCGCTGCGCGGATCGATGCGCAGGCGCAGTGGCTGGCGCCGGTCCTCGATGCCCTGTCGGCGCTCGGCTGGATGGCGCTCGGGCTGATCGGCCTGCTTGCCTTCACCAGCGCGGCGGCCGTGTGGCTGGCCGCCCGCAATGCGCTGGGGGGCAATCGCGACACGATCGAAATCGTGCACCTGCTGGGCGGCAGCGACGCGCAGATCGCGCGGATATTCCAACGTTCGATCCTGGCCGATGCCGTGATCGGCGGCGCGCTGGGTCTGGTAATCGGGATGGCCGCCGTGTGGCTGATGGGGGCGCAGTTCGCCGCGCTCGATTCGGGCCTCGTATCCAGCGGGGGGCTACAGGGCAGCGATTGGCTGGTCTTGGCCCTTGTCCCCGTGGGGGCGGTTGCTCTAGCGGTGCTGACAGCACGGTTTACCGTGCTCGCTTCGCTCAGGAAAATGCTGTGATCCTCCGCCTCTTCGCTGCAGCTGTGCTGGTCTATGCGTTCGGCTTCCTTGCCTTTGCCGTCTCGCTGCCCAAGCCGGTGAGTGGGCAGCGCACCGATGCCGTTATCGTGCTGACCGGCGGTCCGGGCCGCATCGCGCGCGGGCTGGAAGTGGTGGACGAGGGGCTGGCCGAGCAGATGTTCGTTTCCGGCGTCGATCCCGAAGTGACCCCGGCCGAATTCGCCAGCGAATTCGACGTTCCGCGCCGGACAATGGAATGCTGCGTCAAGCTCGGTTATCTCGCCGTCGATACGCGCAGCAATGCGGGCGAGGCCGCGCAGTGGCTCAAGGAACACGATTATACGAGCGTGCGCCTGGTAACCACCGACTGGCACATGGCGCGGGCGGCCTCCGAATTCGCCGGCACGCTGCCGCCGCAGATCGATGTGCTGAAGGACGCAGTGCCCTCGCATCCGAACCTGCCGACGCTGTTCCTCGAATACAACAAGCTGCTCGCAGCGGCGATTTCGCAAGGTCTGCCAGACTGATCCGCCTATGCGATTGTTGCGTAACCTTGCCTTCTACTTCGCTTTCTATCTGGGGAGCCTGCTGATTACCTCGGCATCGCTGGCGGTTCTGCCGTTCAGCGTGGAAGCGTTCCGCCGGCAGGTGCGCAACTGGTCGCAGTGGCAACGCTGGTGCCTCACGCATCTGCTCGGCTGCGAGATCGTGCTCAAAGGCGCGCCGCTGGCCGAACCGGTGCTCTATGCGATGAAGCACGAAAGCTTTTTCGAGGCGATCGATACGCCCGCGCTGTTCGATTGCCCCAGCGTCTTCGCCAAGCAGGAATTGTTCAGCATCCCGTTGTGGGGGCGCGCGGCAGCGGCGTTCGGGCTGGTGCCGGTGGAACGCAATGCCGGGGCCCGCGCGCTGATGACCATGATCCGTTCGGCCAAGGCGCTCGCGGCGGATGGGCGCCCCCTGGTGATTTTCCCCGAAGGGACGCGGGTGCCGCATGGCGAAAAGCGTGAGCTGCAATCCGGCTTTGCCGGCCTGTACAAGATGCTCGGCCTGCCGGTGGTCCCGGTCGCGGTGGACAGCGGGCCGGTCTATCACCGGCTCTACAAGCGGCCCGGACGGATCACTTATCGCTTCGCCGAACCGATCCCGCCGGGCCTGCCCCGGGCCGAGGTGGAAACCAGGGTGCGCGAGGCGATCAACACGCTGAATCCCTGAGGACGCCACCCGGCGCAACGTTATCGATCTTGCGAGAAAGGCTATGCCGTGCAGCCGTTTATGACGGTATTGAGTGGTCTCTGTAACACTAAATTGCGCATACGCGTCTATCCGGCCTTATTGTAAACGGGTCGATAACCTTCTCCTGTCTATCGCGAGCGGATGGATTCGCCGTCCGTCCCCAATCCGAAACCGGAACAACTGCGCCTGGCTGCGCTGGGCGAGCTGGGCGTGCTCGACACCGAGGCCGAGCGCGAGTTCGACGCACTCGCGCGGGTTACGGCCTCAATCATGGGCGTACCCAATGCCGGGATCAGCCTGGTCGATGCCGATCGCCAGTGGTTCAAGGCCTCGCACGGGATCGAGGTCGGGGAAACGCCGCGCGATATCGCCTTTTGCGATCAGGTGGTGGCTCGCGGCGAGGCGCTGCTGATCGCGGATACGCTCGAGTCCGAAGAGTTCGCCGCCAACCCGCTGGTCACCGGACATCCCAGGCTCCGGTTCTACGCCGGCGCGCCGCTGATGCTCGACTCGGGCGAGTGTGTCGGCAGCCTGTGTGCGCTCGATACGGTGCCGCATCCCGATTTCCCCATCGAGAAACTCGACCGGTTGCGCGATCTCGCGACACTGGCATCCGAGTTGCTCGAGGCGAGGGGGCGCCGATTGCGCGGCGAGATCGCCGCCAAGATCGTTTCGGCCACGCCGCATGCGGTCATGGCCGCCAACCACCGCGCCGAGATCGTCTACTGGAATACTGCCGCCGAGAAGATGTTCGGACTGCCCGCGGCCAAGGCCATCGGGCGCAATGTCATGACCATCATCCCGAAGAAGTTTCACCATGGTCACCAGGAACGCTTCGAAGCAGCCGCAGAAGGGGGGCCGACGCGCCTGGTAGGGACATTCGTCGAACTCGAAGCGCGTCATGCCGACGGCACGGTTTTCCCGGTGGAACTGTCCTTGGCACCATGGGGCAGCCAGGACATGGGCGGGTTCGCCGCAGTCATTCGCGATACGACCGACCAGATGAAACTGCGCGCCGAACGCGACCGCAACAAGCAGTTCCTCGACGCGGTGGTGTCCAATCTGCCGTCGATGCTGTTCGTCAAGGACACCGACACGCGCCGCTACCTACTGGTCAATCGCAAGGCCGAAGAGGTCATTGGTCGTTCCGCCGAGTCGATGAAGGGAAAATCGGATGCGGAACTGTTCCCGGGAGCGGGCCAGACCTTCGAACACAATGATTTGAAAGTGATCACCCAAGGGGGAACGAGCCAGACCGAAGCCGAATTCGAACGCGATGATGCCACGCGCGTCCATATCAGGACGACGCGGGTGCTGATCGATGGTCCCGACCGGCCCAACCAGTATCTGCTGGGATTGTCCGAAGACATCACCAGCATGCGCAAGACCGAGGCCGCCCGCTGGCGGCTGGCCAATTACGATACGCTGACCGGCTTGCTGAACCGCGGCAGCATGCTCGCCCAGATCGAACGCCTGATCGAGGCGGAGCACCGCTTCGCCATTTTGAACATCGACCTCGACCGGTTCAAATCGGTGAACGACCAGTTCGGCCATGTGACCGGGGACGAAGTGCTCAAGGTGGTCGGCGCCCGCCTTGCCGACCTGTCCGACGAGAACACCCAGATCGCCCGCATTGGCGGCGACGAATTCGTCTGCCTGATGACGGGCGAGCGATTGCGGGAACGCGCGGCGCGGTGCGCGGAGATGATCATCGCCGGGCTCCGGCAACCGATCAAGACGCGGGGCATTACCGCGCATCTCGGGGCTTCGATCGGAGTGGTCCTCTATCCCGACGATGGCCGCTGCGTCGAATCGCTGCGGCAGAATTCCGACCTCGCCATGTACCGCGCCAAGAACGAGGCGAAGGGCGAGCCGTGTTTCTTCGATGACGAGATGGATGCCGCCGAGCGCGATCGCCGGACGCTCGAGCGCGACCTGCGCACGGCGATCGAAGAAGGCCGGATCGACATCGCCTACCAGCCGATCGTCTGCGTTGCGACCGGCGAGATAACCAGTGTCGAGGCGCTCGCGCGGTGGAGCGAACCCGATCGCGGGGCGATCCCGCCCGACATTTTCATCGCGCTTGCGGAGGACTGCGGGCTGATCGACGAACTGGGCGAACAGATCCTTCGCCGCGCCTGCATTGACGGTCTGGCCTGGCCGGAGAAGCTCAAGGTCGCGGTCAATCTCTCGCCGCGCCAGTTCTATTCGGGAATGCTGACCGATACCGTGCTGCGCGTGGTCGAGGAAACAGGTTTCCCCGCCCACCGGCTACAGTTCGAGATTACCGAGAACCTCGTCATCCAGAACGCGGCGGAAGCGTTCTCGCAGCTGGAGGAGCTCAAGAGCCACGGGATCGGGATCTCGATCGACGACTTCGGCATCGGCTATTCGTCGCTGAGCTACTTCCAGTCGTTCAGCTTCAACAAGGTGAAGATCGACAAATCGTTCGTGTCCGAACTCGACCATTCCAAGGCCGCGAAGGCGATCGTCCAGGCGGTGGTCGGATTGGCCACGCAGCTCTCGATGTCGGTAGTGGCCGAAGGGGTCGAAACGCCGTTGCAGCGCCAGATGCTCGAAGACCTCGGCTGCAGCCATCTTCAGGGCTATCTTATCAGTCGCCCCGTCTCCGCCAGTGCGATCAGCGCCATGGTGATTTCCGAAGCAGCGCTGTTGCCGGCCTGATCTGGATCCAGCCGTCTGAGCTTCGGCGCTTAGTGGTCCTTGCGCCCGAAATCGGGGCGCGCATCATCCTGGCCTTCGTCGATGATCGACCGGCGGATGGTGCGGGTACGGTCGAACAGGTCGAACAGCGTATCCCCATCGCCGTTGCGAATTGCCCGCTGGAGCAGGCTGAGGTCCTCGGTGAACCGTCCCAGCACCTCGAGCACGGCATCGCGGTTCGACAGGAAGACATCGCGCCACATCGTCGGATTGCTGGCCGCGATACGCGTGAAATCGCGAAACCCGCCCGCCGAATACTTGATCACTTCGCCGCGGGTGACCTCTTCCAGGTCGGATGCGGTCCCGACGATGGTATAGGCAATCAGATGCGGAATGTGGCTGGTCACCGCCAGCACGAGATCATGGTGCCGCGCATCCATGACCTCGACCGTGGCGCCGAGCCCGACCCAGAAATCCGCCAGCGCATCGACCGCGGTCTGCGGCGTATCCTCGGCCGGCGTCACGATGCACCAGCGCTGGCGGAACAGCGTGGCAAAGCCTGCATCCGGACCGCTGTTCTCGGTCCCGGCAACCGGATGTGCGGGAATGACGATGGCCTCGGGGAGTGCTGCGCCCAGCGCTTCGCACACGCTGCGTTTCGACGAGCCCACGTCGCTGACGATGGTGCCGGGCGTGATATGCGCCGCAATCGCCTGCGCGGCGGCTGCCATCGCGCCCACCGGCACGCACAGGATGACGAGATCCGCATCGCGAACGGCGTCGGCCGGCGTTTCCCCGACCGTATCGACCAGGCCCCGCGCCGCCGCCTGCGCGCGGACGCCGCTATCGGCATCCCAGCCCGTGGTGGTCAGGTCGGGCAGGTTTTCGCGTACTGCGAGGCCGATCGACCCGCCGATCAGTCCCAGGCCGATGATCGCGACACGGCGGATGGTCATGCCGCGTTCCCGCACAGGCGCTGCAACACGCCGGCGATATCGTCCATCTGGCTGGCTGTGCCGATGGTGATGCGCAGCGCCTGCGGCAGCCCCTGGCCCGGCAGATGACGCACTGCATAGCCCGCTTCGGCAATCGCCTGCAGCGCGGTTTCCGCCTGCAGCGCGCCTTCGAACAGGACCAGCACGAAATTCGCCTTGCTCGGGACCGCACGCAGCCCGTGATTGCCAAGTGCTTCGATCGCCTGTGTAAAGCGCTTGCGCTCTTCGCGGTTGGCCTCGCGCGAACGGGTAACGAATCCGTGGTCGTTTACCGCGGCGATCGCAGCGCGCTGTCCGCCTGCGGTGACATTGAAGGGGCCGCGGATGCGGTTGAGAACGTCGATCAGCTCGGGGGCGCCCGTCGCCCAGCCGATCCGCTCTCCTGCCAGGCCATAGATCTTGGAAAAGGTCCGCGTGACCAGCACGTTTGCGGCATTAGCAGCAAGCGCGAACCCGCCATCGGCCTCCTCGGGTTCGAGATATTCGGCATAGGCCTGATCGAGCACGAACAGGACGTCGGTGGGCAGGCCGGCGTGCAGGCGCCCGATTTCGCTACGCGGCAGGTACGTGCCCGTGGGATTGTTCGGATTGGCGAGGAAGACCACCCGCGTGCGATCGGTCACCGCAGCCAGCATCGCATCGACATCGGCGCCGAAATCGGCATCCCCGACTTCGACCGGTGTCGCACCGCAACGGCGTGCGGCAATATCGTAGACCGCGAAGCTGTAACGGCTGAACAGCACTTCGTCGCCCGGCCCGGCAAATCCCTGCGCGGCAAGGTTGAGCAATTCGTCCGATCCGGTGCCGCAGACGATCCGCGCTGGATCGATGCCGTGTTCGCGGCCCAGCGCCGCGCGCAATGCGCTGGCGTCCGGATCGGGATATTCTGCGGGGGCGTGATCGCGCGCCAGCGCCGCCAGCGCTGCGGCGCTGCAACCCAGCGGGTTTTCATTGGCGGACAGCTTGGTCAGCCTGCGCCCGTCCGCGCCGGTGGACTTGCCCGGAACATAGGCGTGGATGCCCGCAATCCAGGGCTTCATCACGGGTTTTCCCGCGCGTGTATCGTTCTCTGCCATAGCGGCTTTGTCGCATGGAAGAATATCGGCCCTTCGACAAGCGGCAGGCTTGTGGTTAGAGGCAGGCTTTGATTGTTTCCGTCCAAGGTCCGATTGTGTCCACCGCCTCGCAAACCCTTGTCCTGCCTCATGCCCTGCCGCTCGATGGCGGCGGCGAACTAGCGCGTGTCGAGATTGCCTACGAAACCTATGGCACGCTCGATGCGGACCGATCGAACGCCATTCTGCTGTGTCACGCGCTGACCGGCGACCAGCATGTCGCCTCGCCGCATCCGGTGACCGGCAAGCCCGGCTGGTGGCAGCGCATGGTGGGACCGGGCAAGCCGATCGATACCGACCGCTTCCACGTCATCTGCGCCAATGTGATCGGCAGCTGCATGGGCTCGACCGGGCCGGCCAGCGACGCGGGCGATGGCAACCCGCATGCGATGCGCTTCCCGGTCATCACGATCCGCGACATGGTGCGCGCGCATGTCGGCCTGCTCGACACGCTGGGGATTGCGCGGCTGCATGCGGTGGTCGGCGGATCGATGGGCGGGATGCAGGCGCTGAGCTTGGCGGCGAACTGGCCCGAGCGCGCCGAGCGCGTGCTGGTGATTGCCTCGACCAGCCGCCATTCGGCACAGAACATCGGCTTTCATGAACTGGGGCGGCAGGCGATCATGGCCGACCCGCGCTGGCAGGGCGGCGATTACTATGGTGGAGAGGCGCCCGAAAACGGGCTCGCCGTCGCGCGGATGGCGGCGCATATCACATACCTGTCGGAAGAAGCGCTGACCGCAAAGTTCGGGCGCAATCTGCAGGATCGCCCCGATGGGTCGAAAGGCGCCAAGACATTCGGGTTCGACGCCGATTTTCAGGTCGAAAGCTATTTGCGCTACCAAGGCAGCGGGTTCAGCCGCCGCTTCGATGCCAACAGCTACCTCTATATCACCCGAGCGATGGATTATTTCGATCTGGCAGAAGAACATGGCGGGCGGCTGGCAGATGCTTTCGCTGGCACCACGGCACGCTTCTGCCTTGTGAGCTTCGACAGCGACTGGCTCTATCCCACGGCCGAAAGCCGGCACGTGGTCCATGCGCTCAATGCGGCGGGTGCTGCGGTCAGTTTCGTCGAACTGTCGGCCCCGCATGGCCATGACAGCTTCCTCCTCGATGTCCCCGCGCTCGACCGGGTCGTGGAAGGTTTTCTCGGATGACCCTGCGCGCCGACCTCGCCGTGATCGCCGACCATGTCGCGCCTGGCAGCCGCGTGCTCGATATCGGCTGCGGTGACGGTGCGCTGATGCTGGCGCTGCGCGAAAAGCAGTGCGACGTCCGCGGGATCGAAATCGATGGCGCCAGTGTCGAGCGCTGCGTTGCACAGGGCCTGTCGGTCGTGCAGGGCGACGCCGATCGCGACCTGCGCGACTATCCCGACAAGGGGTTCGATTACGCGGTGCTCAGCCAGACGCTGCAGACCGCGGTGCGGCCCGACCGCATGCTCGACGAATTGCTGCGGGTGGGCACGCGGGCCTTCGTCAGCTTCCCGAATTTCGCGCACTGGCGCACGCGCGCCGCACTGATGTTCGGCGGGCGCATGCCGGTGACGCGCAGCATCCCGGTAAGCTGGTACGAAACGCAGAACATCCACCACGTTACCATCAGCGATTTCCGCGATCTGGCGCGTGAGAAGGCAGCGACGATCGAACGCGACTGGTATTTCGCCAGCCGTGGCCCGATCGGCCGGAGGGGCGCCAATGCGCGCGCCGAATTTGCCGTGTTCGAACTTTCACGCTGAGATTAGCGCGTGCTCGGACGCGCAGGCGGGGGAAGACGGAGATTCGGCCGCGCATCCCCCCGGTGCGGCGATCACCCGGCGCGGTGCAGGCCGCAGATCTTGTGTCCGTCGAGATCGCGGAAATAGCACAGGTGCATCGCCCCCATAGCGCTTTCGCGCAGGCCCGGCGGGTCTTCGATGCTGGTGCCGCCCGCGGCGATCGCGGCATCGTGCAGTTCCTTCACCTGTTCGGGCGAATCGCATTTAAAGCCGATGGTCATGCCATTGGCGCAGGTCGCGGGTTCGCCGTCGATCGGCTGCGACAGCGCCAGCACATTGCCGCCATGCATGAAGAAGACGCGCTTGATCCCGCTGTCGAGCGTGTTGTCCATCGCCCCTTCGACACCGATCACCTTGAGCACCTTCTCATAGAACGCCTTGGATTTCTCGATATCGTTGGTGCCGATCATGATGTGGTTGAACATCGCATCTCTCTCCTTTGAGTTTCGTTTCGCCACCTTAACCGTGCGCAGTGGCGAGACAAGCGACGATCGGCATCCGGAGTAGCTTGCGGTTCATCCGTGCGGGTCTAGAAGCAGGACATGACCATGCTTCTCGCACCGCTCGCCCTTTCCTTCATGCAGGTTGCCTCGGCCGCACCGGCCGCTCCGTTGCCCGATCTGACGCTCGAACAGTCGGGCGCGCTGCGCTGTTCGGTCGCCTTCGGGCTGGTCCACAAGGCGCAGCGCGCGGGCGAGGACGGGGCAGCCGGCTATCCCGTGATGGCCGAGCGCGGACAGGAATTCTTCGTGCGCACGACTGCACGGCTGATGGACGAACTCGGCGCGGATCGCAGGACGATCATGGGGCTGGTGATGCGCGAACACACGGCGCTGGCCGAAACTCCCGAGCAATTGGACGAGGTCATGCCTGCCTGCCTGATGCTGCTCGACGCCGCGGGGCTCTGATCGCTTCGCCGGGCATTCCGGCACAGCATTCGCCGCGGCCGGAATGCGCGCAATTTTATGCGTAGAGTACCGCGGCCCAGTGGACGCATGCCCCGGGCTTGTGGCAAGGCAATCAATCCATGTGGCAGCTCTACCAATTCCCCCTGTGCCCGTTCAGCCGCAAGCTGCGCCTGCTGATGGGCGAGAAGAACATTGCCTACGAACTGGTGCGCGAACACCCTTGGGAAGGGCGCGACGAATTCTGGCATCTGAACCCGGCCGGACGCACGCCGGTGCTGCACGATGCGGGCCGCGGCGTCAGCCTGTCGGACAGCCAGGCGATCTGCGAATTTCTCGAAGAAACGGTCGAGCGCAACCCGATGATCAACGGTTCCGCGCTGCAACGCGCCGAGATCCGCCGGCTCGTCGCGCTGTTCGACGAGAACCTCTATGCCGATGTTTCAGGGCCCTTGCTGCACGAACGGATGAAGAAGCGGCTCGTGTTGCGCCAGCCGCCCGATTCGCGCGTCCTGCGTGAAGCGATGAAGAACGCGCATGCACATCTCGACTATATCGACTGGTTGGTGGATACCCGCCAGTGGCTTGCCGGGCCGACGCTCGGCCTCGCCGATCTTGCCTGCGCAGCACAATTGTCGGTGGCGGATTACCTCGGCGGGATCGACTGGAAGGGCCACGAACAGACGCGGCACTGGTATTCGGTGATGAAAAGCCGCCCCAGCTTCCGGCCGCTGCTCAGCGAGAAGATGGAAGGGCTGCCGCCGCCCCCGCATTACGCGCTGGTCGACGCCTGACCGGCTATTTCTGGCACAGGGGGCAGAACCACGTGCTGCGCCCGCCCTGCACGATCCGCCGCACGGTCCCGCCGTCATCGCGGTGGCAGGCGTCGCCTTCGCGGCCATAGACATGGAAGCGGGTAGCGAAATAACCGAGATTGCCATCGGGCTGCGCAAAATCGCGCAGCGTCGAGCCGCCGTCTTCGATCGAGCGCGTGAGCACATCCTTGATTGCCGGGACAAGCCGCCTGAGCTGCGGCATGGTTACCTTGCCGCCGGCCTTGCGCGGGTGAATGCCCGCCTGCCACAGCGCTTCGCACACATAGATATTGCCCAGGCCCGCCACGATCCGCTGGTCGAGCAGCAGCAGCTTGATCGCCTGCTTGCGGCCGCGTGTCGCCTCGCGCAAATGCTCGGGCGTCAAATCGGCGCCCAGCGGTTCGGGGCCAAGCGCGGCAAAGGGCGGCCATAGATCGAGTTCGGGGGCGAGCAGCAGGTCGACCGAGCCGAAGCGGCGCGGATCGTTGAGCGCGAAGACATGGCCCTCGGTCTCCAGCACCAAATGATCGTGCTTGTCCGCTGCTTCGGGATCGATCCGCCAGCGCCCGCTCATTCCGAGATGGAACACCATCGCATGGTCACGGTCGGTATGGAGGATGCCGTATTTCGCGCGGCGCGACAGGCCCGAGACGGTCGCCCCGGTCAGCGCCTGCACCAGATCGGGCGGGAAGGGGCGCCGCATGTCGGGCCGGTTCACCCGTACGCTGGTGATCCGCTCGCCCTCGAGAAATCTGGCAAGCCCGCGGACGGTAGTTTCGACTTCGGGAAGCTCGGGCATCTGAAAATCTCGTCACCCCGGCGAAAGCTGGGGTTGTTGTCGGAGGGCGATCCCAGCTTTCGCTGGGATGACGGGCTAATTCAAGGCCTTTGCCGCGGCCGCAATTCCCCCTAAGGCCCCCGCATGAGCGAAACCGTTTCCTTCGGCTACGAAGATATCGATGCTGCGGAAAAGACCGGCCGCGTGGGCGAGGTTTTTTCCAATGTCGCCGCCAAATACGACGTGATGAACGACGCGATGAGCGTGGGCATGCACCGCTTGTGGAAGGACCGCTTCGTCAAATGCGTCAAACCGCAGGCGGGCGAAGCCATTCTCGACATGGCGGGCGGCACTGGCGACATCGCTTTCCGCATGGCCGAAAAAGGCGCGAGCATCACTGTCTCGGACATCAACCAGGACATGCTCGATGTCGGGATCGAGCGCGCGATGGAGCGCGGGATCGACGGGCTGGTATGGTCGCGCCAGAATGCCGAGGAACTGAGCTTTTCGAGCCGTATCTTCGATGCCTACACGATTGCGTTCGGGATCAGGAATGTCACGCATATCGACCGGGCGCTGAGGGAAGCGCATCGCGTGCTGAAATATGGCGGGCGCTTCTTCTGCCTCGAATTCAGCACTGTCGAATGGCCCGGTTTCAAGGAAGCCTACGACCTCTATTCGCACAAGCTGGTGCCGCAGATCGGCAAGGCGATTGCCAATGACGAGGACAGCTATCGCTATCTCGTCGAATCGATCCGCCGCTTCCCCGACATGCCCGGCTTCGAACGCATGATCCGCGAGGCGGGTTTCGAAAACACCCGCGTCGAACCGATCCTCGGCGGGCTCGTCGCGATCCATTCGGGATGGAAGGTCTAGGGGTGGCACGGCCCTCGACGCATATCTGGCGCCTGCTCAAATGGGGGCGCACGCTGGCGCGCCACGGAGCGCTGCGGGGGATCGAAAGCGATCCCAACACGCCCGCACCGATCAAGCGGCTGGCACGCATTGCGCGTTTCGGCACCCGGCAACCGGACACCCCCGACTACGCCGGAGCGTTCCGTGACATCGGCCCCGCCGCGATCAAGCTGGGCCAGACACTCGCCACCCGCCCCGATCTGGTCGGAGAAGAGGCAGCCCGCAATCTGCTCATGCTGCAGGACAACCTGCCGCCGGTGGATTTCGCCGAGATCCGGGCCAGCATCGAAGCCAGTTTCGAGCAACCGATCGAGGCGCTGTGGGCCGAATTCGACCCGGTGCCAATCGGCGCGGCGTCGATCGCGCAGGTCCACCGCGCGGTTACCACCGAAGGCCGGCAGGTCGCGGTCAAGGTGCTGCGTCCCGGCGTGCGCGAACAGTTCGCCCGCGACATCAGTACCTATGAGTGGGCAGCGGCGCATCTCGAGAGCTTCGGCGGCGAGGCCGCGCGGTTGCGGCCCCGTCTGATCATCGCCAATTTCAAGCGCTGGACCAATCGCGAGCTCGACTTGCGGCGCGAGGCGGCAAGCGCCTCCGAACTGGCCCAGCACATGGTCGGCACGGCTGGCTATGAAATCCCCGGGATCGACTGGGACCGGACCAACGGCCGCGTGATGACGGTCGACTGGATCGACGGAATCAAGATCAGCAACACCGAGGCGATCCGCGCAGCAGGGCACGACACGGCGGAACTGGCCAGCCGGCTGGTGCTCGCTTTCCTCAAGCAGGCGATCGCGGCGGGCTTTTTCCACGCCGACATGCATCAGGGCAATCTGTTCGTGAAAGCCGACGGCACGATCGCGGCGATCGACTTCGGCATCATGGGGCGGATCGATCGCCGTGCGCGTATGTGGCTGGCGGAAATCCTCTATGGGCTGACGACGGGCAATTACAAACGCGTCGCCGAAATCCATTTCGAAGCGCAATACGTGCCCAGCTATCACGATGTCGACGAGTTCGCGACAGCGCTGCGGGCGGTGGGCGAACCGATGCGTGGCAAACCGGTCAGCGAGCTGTCGGTCGGACAGATGCTCGATGGGCTGTTCGCGATTACCCGCGATTTCGACATGCAGACGCAGCCGCACCTGCTGCTGCTGCAGAAAACCATGGTGATGGTCGAAGGCATCGCAACGCAGCTCGATCCCGCAATCAACATGTGGGATGTCAGTGCGCCCTACGTGCGCAGCTGGATCCGCGATGAACTCGGTCCCGAGGCCGCGCTCGCCGATCGCATCCGCGAAGACACCGGAACGCTGCTGCGGATTCCCGAACTTGTCCGCCGTATGGAGGAACGCTTTCCCCCCAAGGGTGGCGCCCCCGAAGCGCCGCCGCTGCCCAAGGTCGAATTGATGTGGGAAAGGCGCCGCCGCAAGGCGCGCGGTCGCGGAATGCTGGGCTATGCCTTCGCGGCAGTGGCAGGGGGGCTCGCCGCATGGGCAGCGACAATGCAGGGGTGGATCGGCTGACCGGCGTCGGCGCGGGCGATGCGCCGCGCTGGGACCGTTTCGCTCGCTGGGGTCGCTGGCCGGCTCGGGCGCTCCTCGCTCTGGTCGCGGCACTGCTGCTGCTTGCTGCGCTGACGCCGCTCGACCGCGGACACACCGTACCGCCGGTGGCGCGCGATACGCATACCGCCCTCATCCAGCCTACGCGTGACGACGATCTGGCCTTCTATGATCGCGTGATCGAGCGGATCGCAGGCGGCGAATCCTATTACGACTTCATTGTCGAAGAGCAGCGCGCACGCGATTATCCGGTTCGCCCGGGGATTACTGTCCGTCTGCCAACACTTGCTTATCTCCATGCCATACTGGGCGAGTCGTGGATGACCGCACTGGCGGCGGCCTTGCTTGCTGCCACTCTTGCTGCCTGGTGGCACCGCTTGGGGGATGAGCCGGGTGGTGAGCGTCACCGGCTCGTCGCCATCGCGCTGCTGGCGGCAAGCGCAACGCTCGGTCTCAACCGATCGTTTTTCGTCTTGCACGAATTATGGGCGGGGATGCTGATCGCGCTGGCGTTCGGCCTGCATCGGCCGGGCCGTTGGGGCTGGGCACTGGCGGTGACCGCGTTGGCGCTCGCCATTCGCGAACATGTCCTGCCCTTTGTGCTGCTGCTCGCAGCGATGGCGGCATGGCGGCGCGACTGGACGGAGGCAGCCGCCTGGGCCGGGCTCGTCCTCCTGTTTCTCGTGGGAATAGGCGCGCATCTGGCGCTGCTGTCGCCGCAGATACTGGCGAGCGATCCGCAAGGCCCGGGCTGGCTGGCCCTGCGCGGACTTGCTGGATGGCTCGGCAACGTAGTTCTGAGCTCGAACCTCCGGTTCCTACCGCATGGTATCGCCGGGCCGATCGTACTCCTGGCATTGCTGGGCTGGGCAGGGTGGAAATCCGCGGCAGGCACCACCGGCACCCTGCTTTATCTCGGGTACGGGATTGCCTTCATGCTCGCCGGACGCACCAACAATTTCTACTGGGGCGCGGTGGTCGCGCCAGCCATTTTTGTCGGTCTTGCCTTTCTTCCGATGGCAGGGGCGTCCCTGCTTCGAGCGGCGCGGGGGCGCTGATGAGACTTCCCGAACATCCGCTTGCTGGGCTGTCCCCGAGGATGGCACTGTTGTTGGCTGTCATCGCCCTGCTTGCCTGCGTGTGGAACGGGTTTGCGCTCGAGATGCGGGATGCGGCTCATACGGGCGACATCGCGGAGCGTCTCGAACGCGGCGAGCGTCTCGATATGGATCTCTACCGTGCAATTAACGGCCGGGTTGCCGCAGGCGAAAGCTATTACACCGCCGCGGCGACTGAGCACCGCGTCTTTGGCATGCCGACCGCACCATTCGTGACGATGCGCACGCCCGTCCTGGCATGGACCACCGCCCTGTGGGGCGCGGATGGCTGGCGGATCATCGCTGTCCTGTTATGGGCAGCCAATATCCTCGCCTGGTACGGTGCATTGCGTAGAAGCGGCCGTTCGACCGCATTGGCAGCAGCTGCTCTGGCTGCAGCGTTTGGAATGGTCGGCTTTATCCCCGACATTGCCTTCAGCCACGAACTGCTTGCCGGGATGATGCTGTCGCTCGCGCTTGCGCTGTCGGCGGGCCCCGGCTGGCTTGCAGGTTTGCTCATGGCTACCTGTGCGATCGCGCTGCGCGAACTCGCACTGCCGTTTCTGGGGGCTTGGGGTGTGGTTGCCTGCCTTGCGGGCGAGCGAGGCAAGGCGCTGGCAATTGCGGGTGCACTGCTTGCTTTGCTGGTTGGCTTCACCGTGCACGCTGCGATGGTGGATGCGGTTCGCGCGCCGGGCGATCTCGTCTCGATAGGATGGAGCGGCCTGTTGGGACCCGCGCTGCCGCTATACGGCATTCATGTGACCACCTTACTGCAGACATTGCCGAGCTGGCTTGCAGGGACGCTCGGAGTGCTTGCCTTGCTCGGCTGGCTCGGGGCGGGTGGCCGGCTGGGCATGTTCGCGGCGCTGTGGTTCGCAAGCTTCATCACTGCCGTAGCGCTGTTCGCGCGGCAGGATAACTTCTACTGGATGGGGCTGTTCGTCCCTGCTTACGGCGTTGGTCTCGCGCTGGTTCCTCGCGCCCTGGTCGACCTTGTAGGGGCGGTTAGGCAGTCGCGGTTTGCCCGGAGCCCCACGCGCGTATCGCAATGATGATCACGATGCAGTGGAACCCTTCCACCGCCATCGGCACCATCCACCCTTCATAGGGCCCCTGCGCCACGACATTGATGAAGCGTCCGATGAAGGCGATGCCGAACAGGCCGAGCGCCGGCAGCAACACCTCGCTCCGTCGTTTCCATGCGCCCCACCCCAGCGACAGCGCGGTGACATAGAAGAAGGCGGTCATGTCGCCCCGCAATGTCGATTCGCCGTGGGTCGACGCGATCGTCAGGCCGAAGTCGCTCGCCGCGCTGGCGGGATCGACGAGGAAGCTGGTACCCAGCACCAGGTCGAGTATCGCAAGGGCCAACAAAATCGCGCTCAGGATCACATGCATCGAAACCTCCCCGTTTCCTTTTCTTTCACCATACAAGGTTAGGGAGTATCGCGTAAAACGCCAGTGCTACACGCTGGCAATACCAAACGGGGGGCGCTAGCAAGCGCGGCAATGACACACTGGCTATGCATTTGCCGATCCGTACCGGCGCGTCCGGAGCCACCGCTGCAAGGCGCAGTCCCGGCGTGAGCGGCCCGAAGATCCTGCTCGTCATTGGCGGCGGCATAGCGGCCTATAAGTCGTGCGAACTCGTGCGCCTGATCCGCAAGGCCGGCGGCGAAGTGACCTGCGTGCTGACGAAGGGCGGCCAGCAATTCGTCACGCCCATGGCGCTTGCCGCGCTGAGCGAGAACAAGGTCTATACCTCGCTGTTCGATCTCAAGGACGAGGTCGAGATGGGGCATATCCAGCTGAGCCGCGAAGCCGACTTGGTGGTGGTGTGTCCGGCAACCGCCGACCTCTTGGCCAAAATGGCCGCCGGGATCGCCGACGACCTCGCCACCACGCTGATCCTGGCGACCGACAAGCCGGTGCTGACCGTGCCGGCCATGAACGTGCGCATGTGGGAGCATTCGGCGACCCAGCGCAACGCCGACTGGTTGCGCCAGGCGGGTGTCGCAGTGATGGACCCCGACGAGGGCGCGATGGCCTGCGGCGAATTCGGCGCAGGGCGGATGCCCGAACCGCCGTCCATCCTCGCGCGGATAGCGCAGGAGCTCGATCTCGACCTCGATTTGCCCGAACTCGGCGCTCCGGTGCCTGCGCAGCTTGCCGCGCCCGCGCAAAGCGTGCCGCTCGGCGAGACCCTCGAACCTCCAGAGCCCATGTTCGAGGATGACGGGGAGGAAGAAGACGATACCCCCAGCGGCGGCGGGCTGGGCGGCTTGCTGTCGATGATTATTCCGCGGACGACGGAAACCCGCACCCACGAGGAAATCGAGGCCGAACTGGAAGAGCTGCCCGAAGCGGGCGATAAAGCCGGCTTCGAGGGCGCGGAACTACCCGAACCGTCCGAACCCGATCCCGCCGCAGGACCGATCCTGGCGACCAAGGGCAAGGCTTCGGCAGCCCCGCCGACCGATCCCGGGGCGTTGGCTTACGGCGACGATGGCCACGCGATGCCGCAGGCCATGGCCGACGCCTTCCAGACACAGGCCGCAGCCTTCGACGCTTCGCCGCTGGCGGGACAGGCGGCGTTCGATCCCGATCCCGAACACCGGCCGCTCTATGGCAAGCATGTGCTCATCACCGCGGGGCCGACGCGCGAACCGATCGATCCGGTGCGCTATATTGCCAACCGGTCAAGCGGGAAGCAGGGCTTTGCCATCGCCGCGATGGCCGCAGCGGCGGGGGCCCGCGTTACTCTGATCGCCGGACCTGTGCACCTGCCCACCCCGGTCGGTGTCGACCGTATCGACGTCGAGACCGCCGAAGACATGGCCGAGGAAGTGCGCCGCGCATTGCCGGCGGATATCGCCTTCATGGTCGCCGCGGTTGCGGACTGGAAGAGCCGGCATGTCGCGGGTGAGAAGATGAAGAAACGCGGCTCGGCGCCACCCGCGCTGATCCTCGCGGAAAACCCCGATATTCTTGCCGGCACGGCGGCGGGTCGCAAGCGCCCGACCTTGCTGATCGGCTTCGCCGCCGAAACCGAGAACGTGGTCGAAAACGCCAAGTCCAAGCGCAAGCGAAAAGGCGCCGACTGGATCGTGGCCAACAATGTCGCAGGCGATATCGGCGAAAGCGTGATGGGGGGCGACCTCAACCAGGTCCATATCGTCACCGCGCGCGGGGTCGAGAGCCTGCCCGAGATGGCCAAGGAAGACGTAGCGCGCGAACTGGTGCTGCGTGCCGCGGAAGCGCTGGTGCCGGGGGATGACGCCGATGACTGATCCGGTGGGCGTGCAGGTCAAGCGGCTGCCGCATGGCGAAGGACTGGCGCTACCCGTCTATGCCACCGATGGCGCGGCGGGGATGGACGTGCTTGCCGCCGAAGACCTGACGCTGGCCCCGGGACAGCGGCATGCTGTGGCTACCGGTCTCGCGGTCGCAATTCCGCAGGGTTTCGAAATCCAGGTCCGCCCGCGATCGGGGCTCGCGCTCAAGCACGGGATAACCGTGCCCAATACGCCGGGAACGATCGACAGCGATTACCGCGGCGAGATCAAGGTCATCATGATCAACCACGGGACGGAAGATTTCGCGATCGCCCGGGGCGACCGGATCGCACAGCTGGTGCTGGCCCCGGTCACGCAGGCCGCGTGGCACGAGGTGGGCGAGCTCGATGCGACCGTTCGCGGTGAAGGCGGCTTCGGCTCGACAGGCGGCCACGCGAAACTGGGCTGAGCGCCGGTACGAAAAAGGCGGCCCGCTCGCGGACCGCCCTTCGCTTGGCTGAATTTTCACCCGCGTGGATCAGTCGATCTTGCGCACGGTGGTTTTTTCGGGCGCGATCGAGATACGCAGCGTTTCGCCCGAATTGCCGGGGAAATCGGTAAACATCGCTTCGACGAGGTTGGGCACCAGATACTGCAGCCGGTTCGAGGTCGAAATCGCCTGCGCCTGGCCTTCGAACAAGCGTTCGCCCGTCGCGGCGCGGTCGATCTTCATGTCGATCTCGCTGGTGTAGACGGTGTAGCTGCGGACTTCCTGCCCGCCGAACCACGGGTCGTAATAGCCATAGCCCCAGCGGCTGCCGACATAGCGCGGGCGGTAATAGCCGGTCCGCGCACGGTAGCCGTACCACGGCGAATAGAACGGGTCGCTGAAGCCGGTCGACCGCACGCGTTCGCGGCCCTTGTCGACCTCGTAGTCGAAGCGGACGAGCAGCGAAGCGTCTTCGGGCGATGCCGCCTGGGCATAGCCGAGGCTCGACATCTGCGCTTCGACGAGATCGGCATATTGCGCGAACTCTAGCCCGCCGGCGAGCGCCGGGTCATCGGCCACGACGAAATAGGTTTCCCCCTGCGGGGCGGGCAGCTGCGTCTGGAAACGCGAGACATCCGCCTTGAACGGGGTGGCACAGGCGGCGAGGCCTGCAAGGATGACGGGAACGGAGGCGAGCTTGAGTTTGCGCCCCCAACCCTGGTTCAGGTTGGTCATGCTCAGTCCTTTGTACTGTTGGCGTTTCTTACACGGAAACGCGATCGTGCGCAGCCCACCGCTTGCCCGAGGCACACTGCCATTAGCTGTGCATGGCTATGGACGAATGGCGATTAACCCGGATTGAATGTCCGGATTCACATTTGATGCGATGACCGCGCGCTTAACGCACCAGCCCAAGCGCAGAATATGTCGCGTCGAGCGTGGGGCGCGCCAGTTCGCGGGCTTGGCTGGCGCCGCGCGCCAGTATCGCATCGAGCGCCTCGCGGTCGTCGAGCAGCTCGTTGAACCGGGTGGAGATCGGTCGCAGCGTTTCGACCAGCAGTTCGCCCAGCGCGGGCTTGAACTTGCCGAAGCCCTCGCCGCCGTATTCGCCCAGCACGGCCTCGACCGTGGTGTCGGCAACCGCAGCATAGATCGTGACGAGGTTCAGCGCTTCCGCTCGGCCGACCAGCCCGCCTGCCTCGCTCGGCAGCGGTTCGGGATCGGTCTTGGCCTTTTTGACCTTCTTCATCACCGTATCGGCATCGTCGGCCAGTTCGATCCGGCTCATCTCGGACGGGTCGGACTTGCTCATCTTCTTGGACCCGTCGCGCAGGCTCATGATCCGGGCGGCCTGCGGCGGTGTGATCGCTTCGGGCAGGGTGAAGACCGGCGTATCCTCACCAGCGAAATCGTTGTTGAACTTCTGCGCGATATCGCGTGCCAGTTCGAGATGCTGTTTCTGGTCTTCGCCGACGGGAACATGCGTCGTCTGGTAGAGCAGTACATCGGCGGCCTGCAGCACCGGATAGGCGAACAGCGCGACCGATTGGCCTTCGCGGTTCTTGCCCGCCTTGTCCTTCCACTGCGTCATGCGGTTGAGCCAGCCCATTCGTGCGGTTCCATTGAGCAGCCACTGCATTTCCGCGTGCGCGGGGACCTGCGCCTGGTTGAACAGGATGCTCCGGTGCGGATCGATCCCGCAGGCGACCACGGCCGCGGCCATTTCCAGCGTGCCGCGGTGCAGTTCGGCCGGATCGTGCGGCATCGAAATGGCATGCAGGTCGGCGAGGAAGAACAGGCATTGCTCGCCGTCCTGCATATCGTCCTGCATGCGCACCCAGTTGCGGATCGCCCCGAGGTAATTGCCGAGGTGGAGATTGCCGGTGGGCTGGATGCCGGAAACTACCCGCATGTCAGGACGCATGAATTCTCTCAATCAGGTTCGGGCCGGCCAGGATCGGCTCGTCGGGTTCAGGTCTGGCGGCGCAGCAGCCGGGCGATCGTCGCCCGGTCGAGCACCCCGAGGAGGATCGCCGCGATGCCGTAGACCGCAGTGCCCGTCAATGTCACCGCGGCGATCCCGCCCGCACGCTGGAGTATCGTGCCGTCGAACCACGGGTCCAGCGGACCCATCAGCGCCCACAGCGCGAGCGCCATCGCCAGCGCGGCGATGAAGATCCGCACGATCCGCCCCGCGATCCGTGACGGCAGGCGGAAATACCCGCGCCTGACCAGGATCGCGTAAAGCAGCATGACATTGCACCACGCGCCGATCGACCCTGCCACGGCCAGCGCCAGCACGCCCAGGCGCGGGACCAACAGGATATTCAGCCCCACCGTGACCACCAGCGACGCCGCAGCGGTGAACACCGGGGTGCGCGTGTCTTTCCGGGCAAAGAAATTGGGCGTCAGCACCTTGATCAGCACATAGGCGGGCAGGCCGATCACCAGCCCGCTGACCACCGTGCCGGTAATCAGGGCATCTTCGACGCTGAACGCGCCGCCAGCGAAGAACACGCGGGTGAAGGCGCTGCCCGATACGAACAATGCCGCAGCCGCGGGCACGGTCAGCAGCATCGCCAGCTCGATCGCGTTCGATTGCAGCCGCTGCGCCTCGTCGTTCTCCTCGCGCGAGAGGTAGCGCGAAAGGGCGGGGAGGATGGCGGTGCCCAGCGCGATCCCGATGATCCCCAGCGGCAGCTGGTTCCAGCGGTCAGCCATTGCGAGATAGGTGTAGCTGCCGACCTCCAGCGTGGAGAGGAAGAACAGGTCGACGAAGCGGCTGATCTGGTAGATGCCCGCACCGAACACCGCAGGGACGATCAGCACGCCCAGTTCCTTTACCCCGGGCGAGACCCGCGGCAGCAGCAGGCGGATCCGAAAGCCCGCGCGGTGCATCCAGAACGCCAGCCACACCAGTTGCAGCAGGCCCGAGGCGCTGAGCGCGACCGATTGCCAGAACGCACTTTCGCGGCGCGCCATCACCCCTTCGCCCAGCGATGCGCCGTATAGCAGCGCTGCGATCAGGCAGAGGTTGAGCAGCACCGGTGCCGCCGCCGCGGCAGCGAAGCGCGACAGCGAGTTGAGCACGGCGGCGACCAGCGTCGCAAGGCTCATGAACAGGAGGTAGGGGAAGGTAATCCGTGCCATCATCACCGCGATCGGCAAGGCTTCGGGATCGCTTTCGAGGCCGTCGGGTGCGAAATAGGCGACCACCCACGGCATCGCCACCATCGCCAGCCCGCCAAATACGATCAGGATCGGCAGCAGCAGCGACAATACGCTTTCGGCGAAGCGCTGGGCCTCGCTCTGCCCTTCGACCATCCGCCGGTTGAACAGCGGCACGAAGGCGCTGGCAAAGGCGCCTTCGGCGAACAGGCGGCGGAAGATGTTGGGCAGCATGAAGGCCAGCTGCCACGCGTCGCCCATCGGCGTTGCGCCGAGCACGCGCGCCACCAGGATGTCGCGCACGAAGCCGAAGACGCGGCTGACCGCGGTCAGCCCGCCGATGGTCCCGACGTTCTTGAGCAGGCTCACCTGTCAGAGCCTCCCGGGCGAATCAGCGGCTCAGGCTTCGCCGGCGGGCGGGGTTGCCCCGGCGCCCTGCTGCTGTTCCTGCGCGCGCGCAGCCAGCTGCTGCTGGTAGAGCGCGCCGAAATCCATCGGATCGAGCATCAGCGGTGGGAAGCCCGCATCGCGGCTGGCATCGGCAATGACGCGGCGCGCGAAGGGGAACAGAATTCGCGGGGCTTCGGCGAACAGGAAAGCGTGCGCCTGCTCGTCGGGCAGATTGCGCATGCCCATCAGCCCGCAATAGTCCAGATCGATCAGATAGAGCGTGCCTTGGCTGGTCTTGGCGCTGCAGGTAACCTTCAGCGTCACTTCGTGAACGTCTTCGGCGATCTTGTCGGCGGCGATGTTAACCTGCACGTCGAGCTGCGGCTGCTCGTTCCACTGGTAGCATTGCGGCGCGCTGGGGTTCTCGACCGAAAGGTCCTTGATATATTGCGAGATCACGCCCGCGCTGGGCTGGTTGTCGGCCCCGTTGGCGCCCGCTGCGGGATTGTTCAGGTCGGTGAGAACGTCGCCTTCGTCGGCCATGTGCATTCGCTTTCCATTTATCCGATAATGCCGCCCGCGCGCGCCATTTCCGGGCGCAGCGGGCCTTCGGTGCGCGCGCCTAGCACTGTCGGACGAGTCTAGCAATCCGCGACCCGGCCCGGCGGTACGCGGCGCGGCGCCGGGGCCGCAGGACCATTGTCGGTTTGTATTTCCTTCCTATCTAGGGCAGGACAGATGTTGGACTGCCGGAGGCGCGTTGCCTTCGCGAATGAAGTTGGGAAGCAGGTTAATCACGTGATCACCGAGATCGTCATCCTCGCCATGATCGCCGCCTTTCTGGGGTTGCGGCTCTATTCGGTGCTCGGCCGTCGGTCGGAGCATGAAGAAGAGGTGGTGCCGCATCGGTTCGAGCGCGCGGATACGCCTGCGCAGGCCGAGAATGCACCGCGTCCCGCCCGCCAGCCGGTGGTGCTGCGCGGGGGCGACAATGCGGCTCCGGCGAGCGAGGCAGGCGTGCGCGCCATCGCCGCGGCCTCGCCGGGCTTCGACCTGCTGGGTTTCCTCGAAGGTGCCAAGGGCGCTTACGCGATGATCCTGGAGGCCTTCTGGAAAGGCGACAAGGATACGCTGCGCGAACTGACCGATGGCGACGTCTACGAAAGCTTTGCGCAGGCCATCGATGCGCGCGAAGAAGCGGGCGAAACGCTCGACAACCGGCTGATCAGGATCGAGGACGCGACCGTGCGTTCGGCCGATCTCGATGGCCGCATCGCCCGCATTGCCGTGCTCTTCGTGGCCGATATCGCCGCAGTGACCCGTAGCGCGGAAGGCAATGTCGTGGCCGGTTCGCTCGACGACGCGATCGAAAGCCGCGACGTCTGGACCTTCCGCCGCAATGTCGATGCCGCCGATCCCAACTGGGTTCTCGACGAAACCGACGAAGGCTGACGCGCCGCTCGATCCGGGGGGAGGGATGATGCGCTACCTGCTGGTAATCGCGGTCACGCTGGCGCTGTCTGCCTGCGTCCGCGTCGTGCCCGACATGCGCCCGCAAACCCCGGTCGCCATGCCGCCCGGCACCGTCTCCAGCGCCGCCTTCGCACCCGTTTCTCGCGGCCTTAAGGTAACCGAACTGGGCATCGGCGCCGATGATGCGGGTACCGCGCTCGTCTCGTTTCTCGAATCCTGTCCCGCTATCCTGCGCCGCGAGGACCAGAGCGGTCTGACCTTTGCCGACGACTGGCGCCCTGCCTGCGAGGCCGCCGCCACCTGGCCGGTCTCGGACGCGCGCCGGTTCTTCGCCAGCTATTTCGAAACCGCCCGCGTGGGCGATGGGGTGGCCTTCGCCACCGGCTATTACGAGCCCGAGATCCGCGGTAGCCGGACGCGCGCACCGGGATATGACGTGCCCGTCTATGCCATGCCTCCCGAACTGGTGCGCGCATGGCCCGACGATATGCCTGCAAGCGAGCGGAGCGGGCGCCCGCCGCTGGGCCGGTATGACGCCAGCGGGCGCTTCGTCCAGTTCCACGATCGCACTGCGATCGAACTCGGCGCGCTCGAAGGGCGCGGGCTCGAGATCGCCTGGGCTGCCGATCCGGTCGAGCTGTTCTTCCTGCAGATCCAGGGTTCGGGTCTGCTGCGCCTGCCCGATGGCTCGCTGATGCGGATCGGATATGCCGGGCAGAACGGCCGCGAATATGTCGGCATCGGCCGCGTGATGCGCGAACGCGGATTGATCGGCGAAGGCACCGATTACGCCACTTCGATGCAGGGCATCATGGCCTTCGTTCGCGACAATCCCGCGCAGGGGCGCGATATCATGCGCCTCAACAAGAGCTGGATTTTCTTCCGCGAACTGAACAGTGACGGCCCGCTCGGGTCGCTGGGGGTGCCCGTCCGGCGCGAAGCATCGGTCGCGGTCGATCCCAATTTCGTCCCCTATGGCGCGCCAGTCTTTCTCGACATGGAACGCGACGAGGCCGACGGGCTCTGGATCGCGCAGGACACAGGCGGGGCGATCAAGGGCACCAATCGCTTCGACACCTTCTGGGGCAATGGCGGCGATGCCCGCGAAATCGCCGGCAGCATGAGCGCCAGCGGATCGGCTCTCGTCCTGCTGCCGGTGGGTACGCTCGACCGTCTCGAAACGCGGCGGTGAGCTCCCCGCGAGGACTGTCCGACGAAGAAGCCGCTGCGTGGGAAAAGCTCGCCGCGACAGTCGAACCCCTGCATCCGCTGCGCCCCGTCCAGCCGCAACCCGCGCATGAGGCCAAGGCGCCGGCCCCGCCGAAAAAGCAGGCGAAGAAACAGGTGTCCCCCGCAAGGCCCCGCCCGGTCCCCGCGCCCCCGCCGCGGAACATCGCAGCGCCCGATCGCGGGCTCGATTCGCATTGGGACCGGCGGCTCAAGGGCGGGCAGTTGCAGCCCGAAGTGACCATCGACCTGCACGGCCACACGCTCGACGGTGCCTATGACCGGCTGATGAGCGGCGTAGCGCAGGCCCGCGCCATCGGCGCGCGCAGCATATTGCTGGTGACCGGCAAGCCGCGCCCGGTGGCAGCGGCCGACCGCGGCACGCAGCGCGGTGCCATTCGCGCCAAGGTGCTCGACTGGCTGGCCGCCTCAAGCCACCATCCGGCGATTGCCGCCGTCCGCCGCGCGCACCAGCGCCACGGCGGCGACGGCGCGCTCTACATCGTGCTCAAGCGCGAACGCTAGCGGTGGTCATCTTCGACTGCGACGGGGTTTTGGTAGACAGCGAAGTACTGCTGACCGACGTGCACGTGACCCAGTTACGGAAGCTGGGGCTGAACATCAGGCATGCCGAACTGACCGAACGCTTTCTCGGGGTAACCGACCGCGCGATGCATGCCGCGCTCGAGGCAGACCTCGGCGCACCGTTTCCCGATGACTACGACCGCGAAGTTAAGGCCGAGCTTCGCAGGCGCAGCGCTCGCGAGTTGCGCGCAGTGCCCGGTGCTGCCGCGGCACTGCGGCGTGTGCACGGACCATGCTGTGTCGCATCGAGCAGTGCGCAGGCCGAGCTCGAGTTCAAGCTGGATGCCACCGGCCTCGCGCCATACTTTTCCGGCAATGTCTTCAGCGCAGATGTTGTCGCCGCGGGCAAGCCGGCGCCCGATATCTTCCTTTACGCCGCCCGCGCGATGCGCGTCGACCCGGCGGAATGTCTGGTGATCGAAGACAGCGTGAACGGGGTCAAGGCAGCCGTCGCCGCGGGCATGGACGTGATCGGCTTTACGGGCGCCAGCCATCTGACGCCCGCCTATGGCGATCGTTTACTGGCCGCAGGTGCGCACACGGCAGTCGGTGATTTCGGCAGTTTGACCCGGCTGGTGCCGGAACGGTTCGTCCAGCTCGATTAGGCCCAGCCGCGCTCCCAAACGCGAAATGCCGGGCGCCTCCTATAAGACGCCCGGCATAAAGCACGGGTCATTCGCGCCGATTCACATCGCGCCTAGTCCTGCTTGACGCTCTCGCGGTCCCAGAAGCGCAGCTTGCCGCAGGTTTCGATGAAGCTCGCCGCGGCGTCCTTGCCCGACGAGACATCGAAGAAGCCGTCGTCGCGGCGGCTCCACACGCCTGCATTTTCGAACAGCGGCTGGACCGCGGGGACATAGGCCACGAACTTGGCATGCGCGAAGGCGTCGTTGACGAAGTCGATGCTCGGCTTGTCCTCGGCGTAGCGCTTGCCGCTGTCCTCGCCCATCACCACCGCGACCGCGTCATAGACCACCGAGGGGCCGCCATCGATCTTCTCGTCGGCTTCCATCATTTTGCCGTCAGACAGCTTGGCGCCCGCGACATGCGGGGCAATGATTTCCGCCATCGCGCCGGCATCCTTGGCCGCCTGCTGCAGCGCCTTGACCACGCCCGCATCGGCGCCCTCGGCGATGTAGATACCCAGCTTGCGGCCCTTGAAGCTGTCGGGGCCGTTCTTGAGGATCGACAGCGCGGGGCTTTCGGGCAGGTCAGTGATCGGCTTACGTGCGAAGGGCACCTTGTCGGGCAGTTCGGTCAGGCCGATGCCGTCGGCGACGTCCTGCGCCAGTCCTTCGTCGATATGCCGCAGATGGCCGACCATGCGTTTGCGGATATCCATCCGCTGCACTTTCGACAGTTCGAAGGTCAACGCATTGCCCATATGGGTCTGTTCGACCGGGGTCTGCGAGATGTAGAACTGCCGCGCCTGGCTGTAGTGGTCCGCAAAGGTCGGGCTGCGCTCGCGCACCTTAGCGCCGCTGATCTCGGCCGGATAGGACTGGAAGCCGCGTTCGGCCGACGCGCGCGGACCGGGATCCACGTCTGCACCGTCGCCGCTGCCCCAGCTGTTGGGTTCGTAATTCACGCGGCCCTTGGGATTGTGCATCGCCATGTGCCCGTCCTGCTGGAAATGCCGCACCGGGCATTTGGGCGCATTGATCGGCAGGTGCGTGAAGTTGGGCCCGCCGAGCCGCTTGAGCTGCGTGTCGAGATAGCTGAAATTGCGGCCCTGCAGCAGCGGATCGTCCGAATGGTCGATGCCGGGCACGATGTTCTGCGTGCAGAAGGCGACCTGCTCGGTCTCGGCGAAGAAATTGTCGACATTGGCGTCGAGCGTCAGCGTGCCGATGATCTCGACCGGGACCTGTTCCTCGGGGATGATTTTGGTCGCGTCGAGCACGTCGAATTCGAACTTCTCGGCGAACTCCTCGTCGAACACCTGGATGCCGAGGTCCCACTGCGGATAGTCGCCCGCGTCGATCGCGTCCCACATGTCGCGGCGATGGAAGTCGGGGTCCATCCCGTTGACCTTGAGCGCCTCGTTCCAGACCACCGACTGCAGCCCGAGCGAGGGCTTCCAGTGGAACTTGACGAAATGCGCCTTGCCCTCGGCATTGACCAGCCGGAAGGTGTGCACGCCGAAGCCTTCCATGAAGCGGAAGCTACGCGGGATCGTGCGGTCGGACATGATCCACATGACCATGTTCATCGCTTCGGGGCTGAGCGAGATGAAGTCCCAGAAATTGTCATGCGCGGTCTGCGCCTGCGGGAAACCGCGATCGGGCGCGGACTTGGCGGCGTGGATCAGATCGGGGAACTTGATCGCGTCCTGGATGAAGAACACCGGGATATTGTTGCCGACGAGGTCCCAATTGCCCTCGCTGGTGTAGAACTTGGTGGCAAAGCCGCGCACGTCGCGCGCGAGGTCGGGTGAACCCTTGTTGCCCGCCACGGTGGAGAAGCGCGTGAAGGTCGGCACCTTTACGCCTTCCTGGTTGAAGATCGCTGCACGCGAATATTGCGGGATCGCCTTCTTCAGCTCGAACTGGCCGTGCACCCCGTAGCCGCGCGCATGGACCACGCGCTCGGGAATCCGTTCGTGGTCGAAGTGGAAGATCTTCTCGCGCGCGATCTGGTCTTCGAGCAGCTGCGGCCCGCGCGGACCCGCGCTCAGCCAGTTCTGGTCGTCGGCGACCGGGTGACCCTGCGCGGTGGTCATCACGTGGTCGTCATCCTGCGGCTTCTGGTGATTGGCGCCGCCTTCCGACAGTTCGAATTCCTTGGCCATGTCTGCTTGCTCCATCTGGTTTCCCGGCCGCCATAAAACAGCCACCCACTGGCCTACGGACCCTGGCGCGCTTCGTTCCGCATTTCGGTGCAAAAGCGACGCAATCAAACAAACATCAGCTGCGCATGAAAAACCCCCGGCGCCTGCGCCGGGGGTTCTCGGTGGACGACCAAGGGTCGCCGGTTAATCAGTCGTGGTATTTGGCATAGCCGATATCGAACCGGTCGGCGTCCATCACCTTGGTCCATGCGCTGACGAAATCGTCGACGAACTTCTGTTCGTGGCCGTTTTCGGCATAGACCTCGGCAACTGCACGCAGCTGCGAATTCGAACCGAAGACGAGGTCGGTGCGCGTGGCGTGCCATTTGACATCGCCCTTCAGGCGGCATTTGCCGACGAACTCCTCGTCGCCGCTCTCGTCGATGACTTCCCACACCGTGCCCATTTCGAGCAAGTTGACGAAGAAGTCGTTCGACAGCACGCCCGGACGGTCGGTGAGAACACCGATGCTGTTGCCGTGCTGGGTGTGCTTGGACACGGCGCCCAGCGCACGCATCCCGCCCAGCAGCACGGTCATTTCAGGCGTCGAAAGGCCGAGCAGATGCGCCTTGTCGACCAGCATGTCTTCGGTCTTCACCGAAGCCTTGGTCTTTAGGTAGTTGCGGAAGCCGTCGGCAAACGGTTCGAGCGGCTCCCAGCTTTCGGCATCGAACTGATCTTCGCGCGCATCGCCGCGGCCGGTGGTGACATCGACGCTGACGTCGAAGCCGCCGTCCTTGGCCGCCTTCTCGATCGCTGCCGCGCCGCCCAGCACGATGGCATCGGCCATCGAGATGTCGCCGCGCAGCTCGTCGAGCTTGGCCAGCACCTTGCCCAGTTCATCCGGATCGTTGACCGCCCAGTTGCGCAGCGCATCGAAGCGGATATGCGCGCCATTGGCACCGCCGCGGTGGTCCGAATTGCGGTAGGTCGAGGCCGAGGCCCAGGCCGTCTTGACCAGTTCGCTAACCGACAGTCCGCTATCGAGGACCGCTTTCTTGAAGTCGGCCACCGCGCTGTCCGACGGCGTGGTGCCGGCGGGGATCGGATCCTGCCAGATCAGGTCTTCGGCGGGGACTTCCGAACCGAGGTACCGGACCTTGGGACCCATGTCGCGGTGCGTAAGCTTGAACCAGGCGCGGGCGAATGCATCGTCGAGCGCGGCCTGGTCGTTGAGGAAACGCTCCGAAATCTTGCGATATTCGGGGTCGCGCTTCAACGCCATGTCGGCCGTGGTCATGATCGTCGGAACCTTCTTGTCCGGGTCCCGGGCATCGGGTGCCATGTCTTCCGGATCGGGATCGATCGGGGTCCACTGGTTCGCGCCTGCAGGGCTCTGGGTGAGCTCGTAATCATATTTGAACAGCAGGCGGAAATAGTCATTGCCCCACTGCGTCGGATTGGGCGTCCACGCGCCCTCGATCCCGCTGGTGGTGATATGACCCTTGCCGATTTCCTCGGGATCGGTCAGCCAGCCGAATCCCATGCGGTGCAGGCCTTCGCCTTCGGGACCGGTGCCGAACGTGTCCGACGGAGCCGCGCCGTGGCACTTGCCGAAAGCGTGACCGCCCGCAGTCAGTGCGACGGTTTCCTCGTCGTTCATCGCCATGCGGGCGAAGGTTTCGCGCATGTCGCGCGCCATGCCTTCGGCGTCGTGCGGGTTGCCGCCGGGGCCTTCGGGATTGACGTAGATCAGGCCCATCTGGATCGCGGCGAGCGGATTTTCGAGCGCCTTGCCTTCATCGGGGATGATGCGCGTTTCGACGCCCTGGTCGACCCACTGCTCTTCCGAACCCCAATAGACCATCTCGGGTTCGAACACGTCCTTGCGGCCGCCGCCGAAGCCGAACACCGGACCGCCCATCGATTCGATCGCGACATTGCCGGTGAGGACGAAGAGGTCGGCCCAGCTGATGTGCTTACCGTATTTCTGCTTGATCGGCCACAGCAGGCGCCGTGCCTTGTCGAGATTGCCGTTGTCGGGCCAGCTGTTCAGGGGAGCGAAGCGCTGCTGCCCGCTCGAAGCCCCGCCGCGGCCGTCGCCGGTGCGATAGGTGCCCGCAGCGTGCCACGCCATGCGGATGAAGAACGGACCGTAATGCCCGTAATCGGCCGGCCACCATTCCTGGCTATCTGTCATCAGCGCCTTCAGATCCTCCTTTAGCGCAGCGTAATCGAGCGCGTTGAAGGCTTCGCAATAATCGAAGTCCTCGCCCATCGGGTCGGGATTGCGGCCCTCGGTCTGGAGGATGTCGATCTGCAGCTGGTCGGGCCACCAGTCGCGATTGGTCCGCCCGAGCAGGTCGCGCGTGCCGCCATTGCCATGGAAGGGGCAGCCGCTCATTTCACCGGTCTTGGCATCCATTGTCCGTTTCTCCGCTTATTATGACTCGAAATATGTTTCGGAGTAAGGGATGGGCCTTTCCCGGTAATTCGTCCAATCGATTAATTGCGTCTCTCGGATTGAATTTGCCGATGATGCGGCAGGCCGTGCAGCACATGCGAAAAGCGCCGCCATCCGGTGAGGATGACGGCGCCTTGCAAGTGACGGAGTACTCCGGTCAGGCGGCCTGTGCCACTTCCTGTGCAGGCTCGTTGCGGATGAGGTAGTCGAAGGCGGACAGACCAGCTTTCGATCCTTCGCCCATTGCCACCACGATCTGCTTGTACGGCACATCGGTGACATCGCCGGCGGCGAACACGCCGGGCAGGTTGGTGCGACCTTCCTCGTCGGTGGCGATCTCGCCGTGCTTGGTCAGCGTGAGCCCGCTGTCCTCGAGCCATTCGGTGTTGGGCACCAGGCCGATCTGAACGAACACGCCTTCGAGCTCGATCGTGCGCTCATCGCCGCTGGCGCGGTCCTTCACGCGCAGGCCGTTGACCTTGCCGTTGGCGCCGGTGATCTCGGTCGTCTGGCCATTGGTGACGATCTCGACATTGGGCAGCGAGCGGAGCTTGGCCTGCAGCACTTCGTCGGCGCGCAGCTTGGTATCGAATTCGATCAGCGTGACGTGGCCGACTGTCTTGGCCAGGTCGATCGCCGCTTCGACGCCCGAATTGCCGCCGCCGATGACCGCAATGCGCTTGCCCTTGAACAACGGCCCGTCGCAATGCGGGCAATAGGCCACGCCCTTGTTGCGGTATTCGGCTTCGCCGGGGACGCCCATGTTGCGCCAGCGGGCCCCGGTGGCGAGGATCAGGCTGCGGGCCTTGAGGCTGGCTCCATTGCCCAGTTCGACCGTGTGCAGGCCGCCCTTTTCGCTAGCCGGAACCAGTTTGACCGCCTGCGCCAGATCCATCAGGTCGATATCGTAGTCGCCGACATGCCGCTTGAGTTCGCCGGCCAGCTTGGGCCCTTCGGTATAGGGCGTGCCGGGCAGGTTCTCGATCCCCAGCGTGTCATGCAGCTGCCCGCCGAAGCGTTCGGCTGCGACGCCGGTGCGAAAGCCCTTGCGCGCAGTGTAGATCGCGGTCGCCGCACCGGCCGGGCCGCCGCCCACCACCAGCACTTCGAACGGGTCCTTCGCGGCAAGCTTCTCGGCCGCCTTGGCTTCGCTGCCGGTATCGATCTTGGCGAGAATCTCGGCCAGTTCCATCTTGCCGTTATAGAACGGTTCGCCGTTGAGGAAGGTTGCGGGCACCGCCATGATGTCGCGGCTGTCGACCTCGTCCTGGAAGGTGCCGCCTTCGATCAACGTGGCGGTGACGCGCGGATTTTCGAGCGCCATCAGCGTCAGCGCCTGCACCACGTCGGGGCAGTTGTGGCACGACAGCGAGAAATACATCTCGAAATTGAAGTCGTCCTCGAGCCCGCGGACCTGTTCGAGCAGGTCGGCATCGACCTTGGGCGGATGGCCGCCGGCCCACAGCAGCGCGAGCACCAGCGAGGTGAACTCATGCCCCATCGGCAGTCCGACAAAGCGGACCCACTTTTCCGCATCGCTGGCGCGGCGGATCACGAAGCTGGGCTTGCGGCTGTCGGTGCCGTCGAAGCTGGCGCTGACGAGGTCGTGCAGCGCGGCGATCTCTTCGAGCAGTTCGCGCGTCTGCGCGCTCTTGTCGTCATCCCCGAGCGAGGCGACGAGCTCGACCGGCTCGCGCAGATTGGCGAGATAGGTCTTCAGTTGCTGGGTCATCGTTGCGTCGAGCATGGGCGGACTCCGGGTTTCGAGAGGAAACGGTGCAGAAAATCGAGGGGGGATGAAAAGGCCCGGGGCGGGGGGGAGGGGGAGGGTGCCCCGGGCCTTCCAGCGACCCGAGTCAGGCTCGGGCTTTTGTACGGGCGCCGTTACGGCGCCCGAACTTTCCAGCGGATGAACGCTTAGATCTTGCCGACGAGGTCGAGCGAGGGAGCCAGCGTGTCGCTGCCTTCTTCCCAGGCTGCCGGGCAGACCTGGCCGGGATTGGCGCGGACGTACTGTGCCGCCTTGATCTTGCGCGCGAGTTCGTTGGCATTGCGGCCGACGCCTTCGCAGGTCTGTTCCATGATCTGGATCACGCCATCGGGATCGACCACGAAGGTGGCACGATCGGCCAGGCCGACGCCTTCGCGCAGCACGTCGAAGTTGCGCGCGAGAACGTGGTTCTGGTCACCCAGGAACGGGAACTGCAGCTTGCCGATCTTTTCCGAAGTGTCGTGCCATGCCTTGTGGCTGAAGTGGGTGTCGGTCGACACGCCGTAGACTTCGACGTCCATCTTCTGGAGCATCGCATACTGTTCGCCGAGGTCTTCGAGCTCGGTCGGGCAGACGAAGGTGAAATCGGCCGGATAGAAGAAGAATACGGCCCACTTGCCCTTCACGTCTTCGTCGGTGACGTCGAAGAAGTCCTTGCCGGCCTGGAAGGCGGTGGCGGTGAACGGTTTGATCTGGCTTCCGATGATACCCATGGTGGTGGTTCTCCGTGTGTTCGGGTTGAAACGGTTCGGGTGGTAACTCGTGACCCCCAGATAGGCGCTGTTGCGATGCACAAAAGCGATATGATGCGATTGCCCGCATCGGAATAATCGATCAATCCGATGGAACTTTCGTAAAGCGCAACGACTCGGTCGAATTGGTTGCGTTTTGCGCAATCAACACCCCTTTCTCTACCCGAAGTCTGGTAGCGTCGGGGCACATGCGGCGGGGTTCGAGACGCTGGCATATCCCACGGGAAGGCGACCGATCGTCAAGGGCTAGCGTGCTCGGCGCGCTGGAATGGGGAGGTATGCGACGGCCTGCCGTGCCTACCCGCACTGCGCACGGTGCAACAGCCTGTGGTCAGCCAGGACGAGCGCCATCATCGCTTCTACCACCGGTGTGCCGCGGATGCCCACGCAGGGGTCGTGGCGGCCCTTCGTGCGGACCTGCGCTGCCTGCCCCTGGCGGTCGATGCTGTCGACCGGGGTCAGGATCGAACTGGTCGGCTTGAACGCCACCCGGCAGACGATCGGCTGGCCGGTCGAGATGCCGCCGGCGATGCCGCCTGCGTGATTGGCTGCGAATTCGGGTCCGTCGTCGCCCGGCGACATCGCATCGGCGTTCTTTTCGCCGGTCAGCCGCGCGGCATCGAAGCCGTCACCGATCTCGACACCCTTGACCGCATTGATGCTCATCATCCCTGCCGCCAGATCGCTGTCGAGCTTGGCATAGATCGGTGCGCCCCATCCCGCAGGCACGCCGGTGGCGACGCATTCGACCACCGCGCCCAGCGAAGAGCCGGCCTTGCGCGCTTCGTCGACCAGCGCCTCCCAGCGCTTCGCGGCGGCCGCATCGGGGCACCAGAAGGGATTGCGCGCGATCTCGTCGGCATCGAAATTCGCCGGATCCACCGCATCGCCGCCGATCTCGGCGACATAGGCGAGGATCGACACCTCGGGGATCACCAGCCTCGCCACCGCGCCCGCGGCCACGCGCATCGCGGTTTCGCGTGCGCTGCTACGTCCGCCGCCGCGATAGTCACGCAGCCCGTATTTGGCATCATAGGCGTAATCGGCATGGCCGGGGCGGTAGGTGTTGGCGATCTCGGAATAATCCTTCGACCGCTGGTCGGTGTTCTCGATCAGCAGCGAGATCGGCGTGCCCGTGGTGGTGCCTTCGAACACGCCTGACAGGATGCGCACCGCATCGGGTTCCTTGCGCTGCGTGGTGAACTTGTTCTGCCCTGGCTTGCGCGCATCGAGGAAGGGCTGGATATGTTCCTCGGCCAGCGGCAGCCCCGGCGGGCACCCGTCTACCACTGCTCCGATCGCGGGTCCGTGGCTCTCGCCCCAGGTGGTGAAGCGCAGCGTCCGTCCGAAGGTGTTCCAGCTCATGCCACATCTCATGCCCGCAACTGTGGGCGCCTGTCCATTCTCGCTGGACCAAATCCTTCTTGAGGGCCAAGAACAAACCATGATTGCGAAGCTGAAGGGCCTGCTCGACGAAACCGGCACCGACTGGGCGGTGATCGATGTCGCGGGCGTGGGCTATCTGGTCCATTGTTCGGCGCGCACGCTCAGCCAGCTGGGCGAGCGCGGCGAGGCCTGCACTGTCTACACCGATCTGCAGGTGAGCGAGACCGACATGCGCCTGCTCGGCTTTGCCGATGCGGCGGAGCGCGACTGGTTCCGCCTGCTGACGCAGGTCCAGGGGGTGGGCAGCAAGGTCGCGCTGGCGATCCTCTCGGCGCTGTCGACGGGCGAAGTGCAGACGGCCTGTGCGCAGGGCGATGCCGCAATGATCGCACGCGCCAATGGCGTAGGGCCCAAGCTCGCCGCGAGGATCGTGAACGAACTCAAGGACAAGGCGGGCGCGCTGCCCGGCGTTGCTGCCGGCGTGGGCGCAGCCGCACTCCCAAGGGGCGGGGCCAGCGCCGATGCGGTGAGCGCGCTGGAAAACCTCGGCTTCAAGCCCGCGGTCGCCGCGCGCGCGGTGGCCTCGGCGCAGGGCGAGCTGGGCGAGAGTGCAAGCGAGGGCGAGCTGATCCGCGTCGCCTTGAAGAAAGCAGCGGGATGACGATGACGGCGAAACGCTACACGATACTGGCGGCAGCGGGCGCGCTGTTCGCAAGCGCGGCCAGCGCACAGGACATGAGCGCGTTTCGGACCGGTCCGATCTTCGAGGAGTTCGGCGCCCATGCCCCGGTCGAAGGTATCGACACCTTCGCTCCCGATACCGAATTCGCGATTGCCTTCGACGTCGCCGGACAGGCCGATGCGGGCACGCGCAACCGCGGGTTCGAAAGCGCCGCACGCTTCATCAACATGCACGCCTCGCACGCGGTCGACCCGGCGAACATGCGGATCGCGGTGGTTGTGCACGGCGGCGCGGTCAAGGATTTGCTCGACGCCGAGGACAACCACTCGCGCGCGATGGTCACGCAATTGCTCGATTACGGCGTGCGCTTCATCGTCTGCGGCCAGAGCGCGGCGGCCCATGGCGTGGCCAAGGCGGACTTCATCCCCGGCGTCGAACTCGCGCTGTCCGCCATGACCGCGCATGCGCAATTGCAACAGGCAGGCTACACGGTGAACCCGTTTTGAGGAAAGAGGAAACCTCAAGCCCCCGTCATCCTGAACTCGTTTCGGGATCCATCTTTAGCCCAGCTCGAAGCAAGCGGATCAAACCCAAGGTCGATCGCAAAATCGACCCAATGCGGATTGTCTCGCTCGACCAGATTGATCTTCCATTGACGGTGCCAGCGCTTCAGCTGCTTTTCGCGCAGGATCGCCGCCTCCATGTCGCCGAACATTTCCAATCGGACCAAACGGTGGACTCCGTAACGGCTGGTGAAACCGACGGTGATGTCTTGCCGATGCTGGTAGAGCCGTTGGATGAGGTTGCTCGTCACACCGATATACAGCGTCCCGCGCGGCTGGCTCGCGAGGATATAGACGCAGGGTTCGCGTTCGATCGGCATGGCGGGGAGCGTGTCGCGACATGGACCCTGAAACAAGTTCAGGGTGACGTATTGCGTCGAGAACGGTTCTGTCTCCGACGTCCTGAACCGTTTGCAGGATACATCTTCCATTCTGGTAGAGTCCCTCAATGACCGAACCCGTCCCCATCCACTCGCCCGACCGCCAAGCCGAAGACCCCGACGCAGCGCTGCGGCCGAAATCGCTCGCCGAATTTGTCGGGCAGAAGGGGGCGCGCGAGAATTTGAGCGTCTTCGTCGAGGCCGCCAAGGGCCGCGGCGAGGCGATGGACCATGTGCTGTTCTTCGGCCCGCCTGGGCTCGGCAAGACCACGCTGGCGCAGATCGTCGCCAAGGAACTGGGCGTCGGCTTTCGCGCCACCAGCGGGCCGGTGATCGCCAAGGCGGGCGACCTCGCCGCGCTGCTAACCAATCTCGAGCCCAACGATGTGCTCTTCATCGACGAGATCCACCGGCTCAATCCGGTGGTCGAGGAAGTGCTTTACCCGGCAATGGAAGACCGGGCGCTCGATATCATCATCGGCGAAGGGCCATCCGCGCGCAGCGTGCGGATCGACCTGCCGCCGTTCACGCTGGTCGGCGCGACCACGCGGCAGGGCTTGCTGACCACGCCGCTGCGCGACCGGTTCGGTATCCCCGTGCGGCTGAACTTCTACACCGAGGACGAGCTGCTCCGCGTGGTCACGCGCGGTGCGGGGCTGCTCGGCATGGGGATCGACGAGGGCGGGGCGCGCGAGATCGCCCGCCGCAGCCGCGGGACGCCGCGCGTGGCGGGCAGGCTGATGCGCCGCGTGCGTGATTTCGCCAGCGTGCTGGGCGAAGCGGTGGTGACCAGCCGCGTGGCCGACGACGCGCTCACCCGGCTCGAGGTCGACAGCCTCGGTCTCGACGCGATGGACCGGCGCTACCTCACCATGATCGCCACCACCTACAAGGGCGGGCCGGTCGGGGTGGAAACGCTGGCGGCGGGTCTCAGCGAGCCGCGCGACACGGTCGAGGAGGTGATCGAGCCCTATCTCATCCAGCTCGGCCTGATTGCGCGGACCGCGCGCGGGCGCTGCCTCAACGATGGCGGCTGGAGTCATCTCGGGCTGGCACCGCCCTCTGGGCCGCAGAGCGACATGTTCGACGAATGAGGTTAGCGCTGCGGTAAGAACCGTGGCGCGGAAGGTCCCGAAACGGGACGAAGCTTGCGAAAGCCTCGCAATTCCGCGAAAAGTTTACTTTCTGGCGGTAATTGCGATCCTGAATACACGCGATTCGCCGGGGGGGGGTGATTCGTTAAAACAACTCAAGGATCGCCTTAAGGGACGCAAATTGCTTCCCTTTTTCGGTCGCAACAGGAAGTTTTATAATGTCGGTCAAATCAGCTCTCGCTAAACTCTCGGCCACGGCGGCGGGTGGTGCGCTGCTCGCAGGCGGGGCGGTCCACGTCGCCGAGCGCCCGATTACCGACAATCCGCAGTACAAGTCGAAATCGGTCAAGCAGGCCAAATACGTCAAGCAGGCGACCCCGCGCGCCGTGCCGCGGCCGACCGTACCGCGTGCCCGCACGATCCCGCGGCAGGTCGAATGCGTTCCCGCCGATTCGGCGGCTGCAGCGAACAATCCGAACAACATCTGCCCGCCGGTGTATCGCCAGGCGATGGCACCCGTCCCCGTTCCGCCGCTGCCCGCATCGGCACCTGTCGGCGGGGGCGGCGCATCGCGGTCGATTGCCGGCGGAAGCGGCGGCGGCGGCTTCGGTGGTGGTTTCGGCGGCGGCTTCTTCGGCGGCTTCTTCTCCGGATCGAGCGGCGGCGGTAGCGTGATCGTCAATTCGACCACCACCAGCGGCGGCGAGCCTCCGGTGGTGAATGTCGACGTGTCGACGACCAGTTCGACCGGTGGATCCTCGACTTCGACCTCGACCGGCGGCACCTCTACCTCGACCGGTGAAGTCTCGACGACGACGAGTTCCAGTTCGAGCACGGGCGAAGTCTCCACTTCTACCGGTTCGGTCAGCACTTCGACCGGCGAAGTCTCCACCTCGACGGGTTCGGTCAGCACCTCGACGGGCGAAGTCTCCACTTCGACCGGTTCGGTCAGCACCTCCACCGGCGAAGTTTCGACCTCGAGCGGCAACGTCACCACCAGCACCAGTTCGTCGTCCTCGACGAGCACGTCGAGCTCGACTTCCACGTCGTCCTCGACTTCGACATCAAGCTCGACCTCGTCCTCGTCCTCGACCAGCTCGTCGACCTCGGGCAGCAGCAGCGGCACCGATGTACCCGCCCCGCCGATGATGGCGCTGTTCGGCATGGCCGCGGCCGCGATTCTCGGGCGGCGCAAGTTCCGGATCAAGCGAGCGGCCTGAGCGCCGATAGCGGCAGCGGTCAATCGCGCCCGCGCAGGCTCCATTCGCCCTGCCGGTACCACTGGGTAACGACGTATTTAACGCCTGCTTCGACCGGCAGCGCGGCATGCAGTGTCGCGCGGTTGGGGCGGCCCTTGCGATCCATATTGTCCCACACAACCAGCATCCCCGGTTCGGGCGCAATGGTCAGGTCGAGCGCGGGAAACGCGGTCGCACCGCCGGCCTCGGGTGTGTTCAGATAGACCATCGCGGTCCAGCTTCGCTGGCCACCGCGATTTCGTTCGGTCTGCCAGTGCGGGCGATCAAGCAGGAAATGGTCGCGGTGGTGCCGGTATTCCTCGCCCCGGCGATAGCGTTGCCCCTGCAGCGGTTCGGCATGGGGTAGGCCTATCCCCGTAACCGCGGCAATCCGCTCGGCCAGCGCACGCGTCTCGGGCATTTCCTTGGCGAAGAAATGCGTCGAACTCGTGCGCCCGCGCGGTGAAGCCTTGTCGGTAAACAGTACGGAGGGCTGGATACGGCTGTCGATGATTGCGATCAGCCGGCGGCACTCCGCTTCGTCGAGAAAACCGCGCACGAGGAACAGGTCGGCTTTTTTGCCGCCACGCGGTTCGGTGCGGGGGTCGGCCCGCAGCTTCCGGCGGACGCGGTCGCCGATCCCGCGCATGATGGCGGGATCGGCTTCAGGTTCGGTTGGGGTTCGGCCCAGAAACCGCGACAGGCGACCGATGAGCGTCATCGGCGCCTACCGCTTCCGGTCGGACGGGATCAGGCGGCCGCGAGCTTGCGCAGAACGTAGTGGAGGATGCCGCCGTTGCGGTAATATTCCATCTCGTTCGCAGTATCGATGCGGCACAGCGCGGTGAAGCTGAAGGTCGAACCGTCCTCGCGGGTCACCTCGACTTCGACGTCCTGGCTCGGGCTGAGATCGGCGAGGCCCTTGATCGTGAAGCTGTCGCTTCCCGTCAGGCCGAGGCTGTTGCGCGTATCGCCATCCTTGAACTGCAGCGGCAGCACGCCCATGCCGATCAGGTTCGAGCGGTGGATACGCTCGTAGCTTTCGACGATCACGGCCTTGACGCCCAGCAGGATGGTGCCCTTGGCGGCCCAGTCTCGGCTCGAACCCGTGCCGTATTCCTTGCCGGCAACGACCACCAGCGGGGTGCCGTCTTCCTTGTGCTTCATCGCCGCATCGTAGATCGGCATTTGCTCGCCATTGTAGGTCGTCACGCCGCCTTCGACGCCGGGGACCATCTCGTTCTTGATGCGGATATTGGCGAAGGTGCCGCGCATCATCACGTCGTGGTTGCCGCGGCGCGAGCCGTAGGAGTTGAAGTCCTGCTTGGCGACCTGGTGGCTCTGCAGATAGGAACCCGCAGGGCTGTCTTCCTTGATCGAACCGGCGGGCGAGATGTGGTCGGTGGTGACCGAATCGCCGAGGATCGCCAGCGGCTTTGCGTCGGTGATGTCGGTCACCGGGGCAGGCGTCATTTCCATGCCTTCGAAGAAGGGCGGGCTGGCGACATAGGTGCTGGTCGGGTTCCAGCGATAGGTGTCGCTGGCCTCGACCTTGATCCCCTGCCAGTGCTCATCGCCCTTGTAGACGTCGGCGTAGCGGGTTTCGAACATCTGGCGGTCGATATTGGCCGCGCGGTGCTGGGCGATTTCCTCGTTGGTCGGCCAGACATCGGCAAGCATCACGTCATTGCCCTGCTGGTCCTGGCCGAGCGGGGTCTCGGTGATGTCCTTCGTGACCGTGCCAAGGATGGAGTAGGCCACCACGAGCGGCGGGCTGGCGAGGAAGTTGGCGCGCACATCGGGCGATACGCGGCCTTCAAAATTGCGGTTGCCCGACAGCACCGAGGCAGCGACGATGTCATTGCCGTTGATGGCCTTGGAAATCGGCGGCGCAAGCGGGCCCGAGTTGCCGATGCAGGTGGTGCAGCCATAGCCGACGAGATCGAAGCCCATGGCGTTGAGATCGTCCTGGAGGCCCGACTTGACGAGATAGTCGGTAACGACCTGGCTGCCGGGAGCGAGGCTGGTCTTGACCCACGGTTTGGGCTTGAGACCCTTTTCATGCGCCTTCTTGGCGACCAGGCCGGCAGCGATCAGCACATCGGGGTTCGACGTGTTGGTGCAGCTGGTGATGGCGGCAATCACGACGTCGCCATCGCCGACATCGTGATGCGTGTCTTCGACGTCGACGCGGAGCGGCTTGTCCTTGCCGTAGATCGACTTGAGGTCGGTGTTGAACAGCTCGTCAACCTCGGGCAGCGCGACGCGGTCCTGCGGACGCTTGGGACCGGCGAGGCTCGGTACGACCTTCGACAGGTCGAGCTCGAGCGTCTTGGTGAAGACGGGCTCGGCCTCGGGGGTGAACCACATGCCCTGTTCTTTCGAATAGGCTTCGACCAGCGCGATGGTTTCTTCGTCGCGGCCGGTGAGGCGCATGTATTCGAGCGTCTTGTCGTCGATGCCGAAGAAGCCGCAGGTTGCGCCGTATTCGGGAGCCATGTTGGCAATGGTCGCACGGTCGGCGAGGGTCAGCCCCGCAACGCCTTCGCCGTAGAATTCGACGAACCGGCCGACCACGCCGACTTCGCGCAGCATCTGCACGCAGGTCAGCACGAGGTCGGTGGCGGTCACGCCTTCGGCCATCGCGCCGGTCAGCTTGAATCCGACCACTTCGGGGATCAGCATCGAGATCGGCTGGCCGAGCATTGCGGCTTCGGCCTCGATCCCGCCGACACCCCAGCCCAGCACGCCGAGGCCGTTGATCATTGTGGTGTGGCTGTCGGTGCCCACGCAGGTGTCGGGATAGGCGACCGCTTCGCCTTCGGGGTCATTGGTCGACCACACGCCCTTGCCGATATATTCCAGGTTCACCTGGTGGCAGATGCCGGTGCCCGGAGGCACGGCGGAGAAGTTCTCGAAGCTCTTCGAACCCCATTTGAGGAAGTCGTAACGCTCCGCATTGCGGGCATATTCGAGCTCGACGTTCTTTTCGAAAGCCTTGGGGTGGCCGAATTCATCAACCATGACCGAGTGGTCGATCACGAGGTTCACGGGAACCTGCGGGTTGATCTTGGCGGTATCGCCGCCGAGCTTGCTGATCGCATCGCGCATGGCAGCAAGGTCGACCACGCAGGGCACGCCGGTGAAATCCTGCAAGAGCACGCGCGCCGGGCGGTACTGGATTTCCTTGCCCGTGGCCGGGTTCTTCTGCCAGTCGACGATCGCCTGGGCATCGTCGGTGCTGACGGTGAAACCACCGTCTTCGAAACGCAGCATGTTCTCCAGCAGCACCTTGAGGCTGAAAGGCAGCTTCGAAACATCGCCCAGCTTTTCCGCCGCCTTGGCGAAGGAGTAATAGGCGTAGTCCTTGCCGTTCACTGTCAGAGTGGAGCGGGTTCCGAGCGTGTCCTTGCCGACCTGGGTCATGCGCGCGTTGATCCTTTCGTTTGTAAGCCGTTACCCGACCAATGGGCGGGGCAGCAGAATGTGCCGCGCCCCTGCGCCGGAACGGGGAAAAAATCAAGTGTGCGGCATTGCGGCAAGCGTCGATCGGCGGCGCGGGCTTCGCCTGCCGCTACGGTTTCGTGCATCCGCGCCAGCCTGCATGCCTGGCGGTTCGACAGATCGTTCAGATCGTATCGGGCGGCGGGACCGGGCGCCTGCCGCGCGCCGCCAGCCAGCACGCGCCGACGATGATCGCGGTGCCCGCCAGGGTTGGCAGCGTCAGCCGTTCGGCGAAGAACAGCCAGCCGAACACCGAAGCCCACAGGAAGCCTGAATATTCGAGCGGGACCAGCACCTGCGCCTCGGCGCGGGCGTAGGCCCAGGCGAAAGCCATCGCCCCGATAACCGTGAGCACCGCCGCCACGGCGAGGTCGCGCAGCGTGTCGCTGTCCGGCATCTCGAACAGGAAGGGGGCTGCCATGCCGAGCAGCAGCACCGACACGCCCGAATGGAAGGTCGCGATCTCGGCCGGGCCGGCAACCTGCGATTGCCGCCGGATCAGGATGAAGCTGTAGGCGTAGAGCATGGCGGAAGTCAGGATCGCGGCCAGCCCGAGCGCGGTATCGCGGTCGAATTCGGCTTGGCCCACCTTGCCGCCGATGATCACCAGCGTGCCGGCGAAACCCAGCAGCGAAGCGGCGATCGCCTCGCGGCGAATGATCTCGCCCAGCATCAGCCGCGCGAGATAGAGCGCGATCAGCGGCGCGACGAAACTGATGGCGATGGCTTCGGCCAGTGGCAGCTTGGTAATCGCATAGAAGGTCAGTGCCATGAAAGTCGCCACGACCGAGCGTTGCAGATGCAGCGTGAGCACTGCTCGCTGCGGCCAGCGCCCGCCGCGCGCCAGCCACAGCGGCAGCGCGATTCCCGTGGCGATCAGCGAGCGCAGCCAGGCCGCGCTCAGCGCGCCCACGGCCAGCGCCGCGCTTTTCATGTAAGCGTCCATCAAGGCCAGGCTGGCGACGGCCAGAGCTGCCATCAGCATGGGCAAGAGGGCGTGATCGGTGCGCACTGCCAATTCCTATCCGGGGGCAAGCGAGCCGTCACGGACAATTCAGCCTCGTGAAAGCCGGGATATTGGATTAGCTTGGGGCATTGGGCAATTATCAAGCCACACGCGCCGCACCGGTGCGTGGGCGCATCTGGTAGGACATATGACACGTTTTCGTCTGATTATCGGTTCCGCAATGGGCGCCGCGCTGTGCGCGACCTCGGTCTTCGCGCAGGACAGTGCGCCCGAAGACCTGCTGCCGCCCGAACCGGCCCGGGTTACCGAGCCACTGCCCGATTATACCCGTGACGCGCCTCAACCCGCCGCGCAGCCCAGTGTGGAGGAAAGTTTCGACGATATCCGCATGTCGTCGGGCGAAGTGGTCCAGCAATTGCCCGTGCTCGAACGCGAGTGGACGCTCGCGCAAGCGGAGAAGCTGCTCGCCTTCATTCCCACGATGGCCGACGAGGGGCTCGTCCCCGGTGACTACCGCGCTGAAGCGCTGGCCGCCGCAATCGCGCAGGGCCGGGGCCCGGCGCTCGACGCTGTCGCGAGCGAGATCTTCATCTGGCTGGTCGAGGATCTGCGCGATGGGCGCACGCCGATGGATGCACGGCGCCAGTGGTTCGTGGTCGATCCCGACCCGGACGTGCTGCCCTCGCACCGCCTGCTGGAGACGGCCGTCGAGACGGGCGACATCGCCGGAACGCTGCGCGCGCTCAATCCGGTTTCGCCCGATTACGCGCGTTTGAAGGAAGAGCTCGCCCGCACGAGCGACCCCGCCAAGCGCAAGCTGATCCGCGCCAATATGGACCGGTGGCGCTGGCTCGCCCGGGATCTCGGCAAGCAATATCTGCTTGCCAATGTGCCCGAATACCAGCTGCGGCTGACGGTCAACGACAAGATCATCAAGCACTACCGCGTAGTGGTCGGCAAGCCCGGCCGCACCGCGACGCCGCAGCTTTCCGAAATGGTCGAGGCGGTGATCTTCAACCCGACCTGGACCGTGCCGCAATCGATCGTGAAGGGCGAAGGGCTGGGCGCGAAAGTGCTCAACAATCCCGGCTGGGCGCGTGCCAACAACTACACGGCGACCAAGGGCGCCAACGGCTGGATCACCGTGGTCCAGCAGCCCGGGCCGGGCAATTCGCTCGGCCTGATGAAGCTCGACATGCCCAACCCGCACGCGATCTTCTTCCACGACACGCCCGCGAAGTCGCTGTTCGCGCGTGACGTCCGCGCGCTCAGCCATGGGTGCATTCGCGTCCAGGGTGCCCGCGAACTGGCGATGACGATGGCCATGCTCGGCAATGCCGAGAGCCGCGAGGACCTGCCTGCGATCCAGCAGGAGGTTTCCGAAATCACCGCGTCGGGCAAGTACACGCGCTACCCGATGGAAAAGCAGTGGCCCGCCTACATCACCTATTTCACCTACGGTGTGGATGTGAACGGCGAGCTGCGCCAGTTCGACGACATCTATGGCCGCGACGCCCCGGTACTGGCCGCGCTCGATGCGCCGCGCCAGGACGACCGGGCCCGCGAGACGAGCGAGGAAGCGGTCGAGATCGTCGACGATCTGCAGACGAGCTGAGGTCGCCGACCGGGCGTGCGTCAGTAAGCGCTCGGGCTGGTGCGGCTGAACGTCGTTCCGTCCGGGCGGCGCAGCAGGTCGTATTGGGCGATCGGCGGGCTGACGGCACTGCCGTCCTGCGCGATCCCGTAGCTGCCTGAAACCAGCAGGCGCCCGCCCGACAGGTCGATCAGCGCGCGGTCGAACTGTTCGGGCCCCATGGCGAAGCAGCCGTTCGAGCGGCCGAGCCGGCCCCAGCGATCGACATGTCCGGGCGTGGCATAGCTCGCCGGGTGCATCACGATGGCGCGGGGCAGGGCGTTGGAATTGGTCGAATCGAGCCCGTCGAGTCGCAGCGAAGTGCCATAGCGCCCGACATACCAGCTGCGGGTCATGAAGGCCCCGCGGCTGGACGCTTCGCTCCCCTCGATATTCGAATAGCGCTTGAGCCAGCCATCGTGTTCGCCGTCCGAACCCGTACCATGGCTGACGTGATAGCTGGTTACCCGTTCGTTCTCGAGATCGACGAAGTGAAACCGCTTCTGCGAAGAATGCAGGCCGAAATCCGCGATGCCGACAATGTCCCTGCGCCAGATGCTGGTACCCGCCCGGGCCAGTTCGTCGCGCGCGATCGCCATCAGCTTCGCATCGCGGGCGGCGGTGGGATTGACCTGCGCGAACAGGCGGGCGGGCAGGGCGGCGGCAGCGGTCGCTGCCAATGAGCCCTTGATAAGATCGCGGCGATTCATGTGCGCGAACCTAACAGTGCGGTGCGGCAGGCGACAACGGTATTGCGGCGGACCGCGCGGCTCATTCGCCCAACACCATCCGGTCCTGCTCGATCCGGACCGGTTGCACCGAGGCGAGAAAGCTCTGGCCGAGCAGCGATACGCCGAGTCCTTCCGGCACGATGACCGCGCGAACGTTGCGCGCTTCGTGACCGCCAAGCGTAACCCGGTCGAGTGTGATGGCCACTCCCGCCACGGGACCGGAAGCGCCCTGCGCTATCGGCCGGATATCGGCGGCGGACCACATCAACCCTGCTGCGCGCGCATCGGCACCGGTCAGCGCCACCACGCTGGCCCCGGTGTCCACCAGCATGTCGATCTGTGCGCCGTTGACCTGCGTTTCGGCGTAGAAATGCCCGTCGGCAGCGCGGGGAAGTTCGGTGGTCCCGGCGACCCATGCCGCGTAGCTGTCGCTGGATCCACCGGAGGTTTCTGCCTTCGCCGGCTGCGGGGCATGCGGTCCGTCATCACCGGTTGCTGGCTCGGGCCCGTCGCCGGGCACCAGCGTTGCGCCGAGGAAGGCTGCCACGGCTATGGCAAGGAGAACCGCGATGCGCATCGCGGCACCGTGCACCGCTTTGGCTTAAAACGGCGTAAAGGCGCTATTCGGCGGCCTGCGCAGGAGCGGCATGCGGATCGAAGGCCACTGCCTCGCCCGCTTCGATCTGGGCGGCCTTGGCTTCGACCAGCGCAACGATATGGTCGAGCATGTCGCCGCTCTGCACGTGGTGATCGGTCACCCCCGACAGATAGACCATGTGCTTGCCATTGCCGCCGCCGGTGATGCCGATGTCGGTCTCGCGCGCCTCGCCGGGGCCATTGACCACGCAGCCGAGCACCGAGAGGCTCATCGGGGTCTTGATGTGCTCGAGCCGTTTCTCGAGCGTTTCGACCGTGCGAATGACGTCGAAACCCTGGCGCGAACAACTCGGGCACGACACGACGCGGACACCGCGGGTGCGCAGGCCGAGCGCCTTGAGCATCTCGTAACCGACCTTCACTTCCTGTTCGGGCTCGGCCGACAGTGACACGCGGATTGTGTCCCCGATACCGGCCCACAGCAGGCTGCCCATGCCGATCGAGCTCTTGACCGTACCGCCGATCAATCCGCCCGCTTCGGTGATGCCCAGATGCAGCGGGCAGTCCACCGCGTCGGCGAGGCCGTGATAGGCCGCGACGGCAAGGAACACGTCGCTTGCCTTCACTGCCACCTTGTATTCGTGAAAGTCGTGGTCCTGCAGCAGCTTGATATGGTCGAGCGCGCTCTCGATCAGCGCCTCGGGGCAGGGCTCGCCGTATTTTTCGAGCAGATCCTTCTCGAGACTGCCCGCATTGACCCCGATCCGGATCGCGCAGCCGTTCGCCTTGGCGGCGCGGACCACTTCGGCCACGCGCTGGCTGCTGCCGATGTTGCCCGGGTTGATGCGCAGGCAGGCCGCGCCCTTGTCCGCCGCTTCGAGCGCGCGTTTGTAATGGAAGTGGATGTCGGCGACGATCGGGACATTCGCTGCCTTGGTGATACGGTCGAAATGTGCGGTCGCCTCGGCGGTGGGGCACGACACGCGAATGATGTCCGCGCCCGCTTCCTCGCAGCGACGGATCTGGTCGATCGTCGCACAGACATCCTCGGTCGGCGTGTTGGTCATGGTCTGCACGGTTATCGGCGCATCGCCGCCGACGGGGACGTTGCCGACCATGATCTGGCGGGACGGGCGGCGCTCGATCGTGCGCCAAGGACGGATGGAAGACATGCCCGGCGATATAGAGCCCTTGGGATGAAGGGGCAATGACGCGCTGCGGCAGGCGGCATCCGCTTTTTCTACGAGCGGGCGGGCCCCGCAAGCCGGATCGCCCATGAAAAAGGGCGCGGGGAGGATGCCCCCCCCGCGCCCCTTCCGGCGAATTCGCGTGCTGCGGGGCCTAGGCGCCCGGCGGCAGCGGGTCGGTCGATTTGGCGGCAGCGCCGCGCTTGGGTTTCGGCGTGGGCGCTGCGGTCCCGCCGAGATCGCTGTCCATCTGTTCGAGCTTGCGTGCCGCCCAGTCGCGGCCGCCGAGACCGAAGGCAAGCGCGCCCGCCACCGCGACGCCGGCGATCAGGATCGTCAGCGCATTGGCCGGGATCATCCCGCCGATACCGGTGAACTGCAGGCCCATGAACACGAACAGGATGATCGTCGCCCAGCGCACGATGGTGCCCGCGGTCGACCCGCCCGCGTCGCCTGCGATCAGCCGCGCGAGCAGGTTGGCGATCAGGAAACCAAAGGCGATCACCACCGCGCCGAAGATCACCCGGCCGCCCAGTTCGAGCAATTGGTCGAGGATCGCGGTCAGTTCGGGAAACCCGAGCAGCCTCGTCGCGGCAATCGCGAAGAACAGGATGATGGCCACCTGCGCGACGCGGGCGATGATGCCCGACACGGTCGTGCCTTCGGTGACCAGCCCGCTTTCGGCCATGGCTCGATCGACGCCCAGGCCGGGCAAGATTTCCTTGACGATCTGCACCACGAAGCGGCTGATGAGATAGCCGATCCCCAGCAGCACGGCCGCGGCAATGATGTTCGGGATCGCGGCAAAGATCATCCGCAGCATTTCGCTGGCCGGTGCGCTGATCGAATCGATGCCCAGCTGTTCGAGCGCGGCGATCGCCACCGGGATCGCGATCAGAACGTAGACGATGGTGCCGATGGTCCGGCTGATGGTGCTGTTCCCGGTGACGCTGTCGACCCCGCCGCGATTGGCCCATTTATCCAGATCGACCGTCTGCAGCGTGGTGACGACAAGGTCGCGCACGATCCGTGCCACCATCATGCCAATGAAGAAGATCAGTCCCGCCCACAGCAGATTGGGCAGGAATGCGACGACGTTTTCGAGCAGGCTGTCGATCGGCCCGGCGACCCCGCCGAGTTCGAGAATGTTGAGAATGATCAGCAGGCCGAACAGCCAGATCAGCAGGCTGACGATCTTGCCCAGCGATTCGCCCAGCGACTGCCCGCTGCCGGTACCCCGCTTGAAGAAGTCGACGGCATCGACGAGTTTGGCGAAGGCCCATTTGGCAGCACGCGCGATGAGCCAGGTCAGGATCAGCGCGACGATTGCCAGAAGGATCTTTTCCCCCAGCTCCATCGCCACCTGTTCGTTGAAACGATAACGGTCGAAAATCACGAAACCTCTCCCCATTGGTTTACGTTACGGGAGGGCTACCATGCATGGCACGAATCCACAAAATGCTTTCCCGGGTGAAGTGGATAAGCAGCCGTGCTACCGCTCTGGCATGAGAGGATTTTTCGCCCCCATCGCCACCGCGTCGGTTGCGCTTCTCGCGCTGTTCGCGGCCCCTGCAACCGCACAGGACACGCCCGGCTGGTCGATCGCCATCCATGGCGGCGCGGGCACGATCGCGCGCGAGAACATGACGCCCGAACAGGATGCCGCCTATCGCGCGGCGCTGCAGCGCGCGCTCGATGCAGGTGCGGCAGTGCTACGTGACGGGGGCAGCGCGATGGATGCGATCCAGGCGGCGATCGAACCGATGGAAGACGACGCGCTGTTCAATGCCGGGCGGGGTGCCGTGCTGACCTGGGACGGCGATATCGAACTCGACGCATCGATCATGGACGGGCGGACGCGCGATGCAGGTGCGGTGGCCGGCGTGACCGGTATCCGCCATCCGATCGATCTGGCGCGCAAGGTCATGACCGACAGTCCGCATGTGATGCTGGCCGGCACCGGGGCTGAAGCCTTTGCCGCCAGCCACCAGCTTGAAACGATGCCGCCCGAATGGTTCGAAACCACGCGCCGCAGGGAAGCGCTGGAGCGGATGAAAGCCGAACAGCTCAGCGCGCTCGACGTCGACATCAAGTTCGGCACGGTCGGTGCGGTCGCGCTCGACGCCGATGGGAACATGGCGGCGGGCACGTCGACCGGCGGGATGACCGGCAAGCGCTGGGGCCGGATCGGCGATGCGCCGATCATCGGTGCCGGCACCTATGCCGACAATCGCAGCTGCGCGGTTTCCGCCACCGGGTGGGGAGAATTCTTCATCCGGGTCGGTGTCGCGCAGGAAATCTGCACCCGGCTGCGCTATCGCTTCCGTGCTGAGATCGACGCTGCCCAGGCGCGGGTACCACTCGATGAGGAAGGCATTCCGACCTATCTCGTCCATGCCAGCGAATTCGGTATAGAAGCAGCGCAGGCGCAGGAAGAGATCGATGCGGTCATCGCGGATGTCGGCAGTCTCGGCGGCGATGGCGGGGTGATCGTCGTCACGCGCGAAGGCCATCCGTTGTTCAGCATGAACACCTCCGGCATGTACCGCGGGCGTGCAACCAGTGCTGGGATGAACGAAGTCGCGATCTACGGCGACGAATAGGCGAGCGCCCCCGGCCGGCGGCGTTGCGCGGTCCCGATCCGGTCAGCCGCGGCGGCGGGCTTGCGCGTAGCTGCCGAGCAGCCGTACGCCATTGGTCTGGAAGGCCAGCTCCTCCAGCGCCAGGTCCACGCGGGCATCCCCCGGCGCGCCCTCGATATCGGCGAAGAACTGCGTTGCCGCGAAGCTCGCCCCTTTCTGGTAGCTTTCGAGCTTGGTCATGTTCACGCCATTGGTCGCGAAGCAGCCCAGCGCCTTGTACAGCGCGGCGGGAATGTTCTTCACTTCGAAGATGAAGGTGGTCATAACCCGCGACCCTTCGAGCAGCGCGGGGTCGAGCGGGTCTTTCGCCAGCACCACGAAGCGGGTGGTGTTGTCGGGCGCATCCTCCACCTCGCGTTCGATGATTTCGAGCCCGTAGAGATCCGCGGCCAGCGCCGGCGCGATGGCGGCGATGTCGGGCTTGCCGCTTTCCGCGACGAAGGCGGCGGCCCCTGCGGTATCGGCATGGCTCAGCCCCACGATCCCGCGCTCACCCAGAAAGCGGTGCGACTGGCCGAGCGCCTGCGGATGGCTGTAGGCGGCTTCGAACGGGCCCGGCCCCAAGGCCATCAGGCAATGCGTGATGCGCATGAAATGCTCTGCCACGATCGACAGCCCGCTGGCCGGAAGCAGGAAATGGATGTCGGCCACGCGGCCGTGCTGGCTGTTCTCGATCGGGATCATTGCACAGCCCGCCGCGCCGCTTTCGACCGCGGCCAGCGCATCTTCGAAACTGAAACACGGCAGCGGCAGCGCTTCGGGCGCGAACTGCATCGCCGCCTGGTGCGAATTGGATCCGGGGGCGCCGCCGAACGCGATCGCCCGCGCCGGGTCGGCGGCCGCGGCCGCGCGCATCGAATCGACAAGGGCGAGGGCAGGTTTGGCGAACTGGCGCATGGTCTGCGGGCGTTACGGTCGCGTTCGCGCGGCATCAAGCGCTATTGCGGCCTGCACCCTTGCGAAAGGCGGCGCTGCGCACTAGAGCGGCGCGCAACCATCTGACCAACCGATTTTCGCCGGGTATTTTACGCAATGGACGATCGTTTCAACACCGCTGCTGGCTGGGTCCTTGGCGCTGCTATCGTGGCGCTGGGCGCCTCCATCGTTTCGGGCATGTATTTCCATGCCGATAGCGCCGAGCATCCCGAAGAAGCTGGTTATTTCATCGAGGGCGCAGCCGAGGAAGGCGGCGCCGACGAGGGTCCGGATCTCGGCACGCTGCTGGCCAGTGCCGATGCCGCGGCCGGCGAAAAGGTCTTCGCCAAATGCACCGCGTGCCACACGATCGATCAGGGCGGGGCCAATGGCATCGGTCCGAATCTCTACGGCGTGATGGGCGCGTCGATCGGCGCGCATGCCGCGGGCTTCGCCTACAGCTCGGCCCTGTCCGAGAAGGGCGGCGACTGGACCTGGGAAGCGATGGACGAATGGCTGACCAGCCCGCGCGCTTTTGCCAGCGGCACCAAGATGAGCTTTGCCGGTCTCAGCAAGCCTGAAGACCGCGCCAATGTGATGGAATTCATGTCGACCTATGGCGGGGCCCCGGCCAAGCCCGAACCGGCTCCGGCTGAAACCGAAGAAGTCAGCGAAGACTTCCCCGGCGACGGCCTCGGCCCGGTCGAGGGTGCCGAAGCCGGCGCTGCGGAATCGGCCGCCGGCATGAGCGCCGACCAGCCGGTCGCTGCTGCAAATGCCGCCACCAACACCGATGGCGCGACCAAGGTCGACGAATAAGCCGTCCGGCAGGCTGACTGCTTCAGGAAAGCCCCGCTTCGGCGGGGCTTTTTTTGTGGGACGATCAGCCCTTGAAGCCCTGCGCGATCACATACCACTCGCTTGAATCCTTGCGGCTCGCGGGCGGCTTGGCATGTTTCACGGTGCGGAAATGCTGCTTGAGCAGCGTGAGCAGGTCGGTGTCGGTACCCCCCGCCAAGACCTTGGCGAGATAGGTGCCCCCCGGCGCGAGGTTTTCGATGGCGAACCAGGCGCCCGCCTCCACCAGACCCATCGTGCGCAGATGGTCGGTCTGCTTGTGACCGACCGTATTGGCGGCCATGTCGCTGAGCACCAGTTCGGCCTTGCCGCCCAGCGCTTCCTCGAGCGCCCGCGGCGCGTCGTCGGCCATGAAATCCATTTGCAGGATCGTGACGCCTTCGATCGGTTCGACCTCGAGCAGGTCGATCCCCACGACATGCGCCCTGGGCTTGCGCTTGCGCACCACCTGGCTCCACCCGCCCGGCGCTATGCCGAGGTCGACGACCCGGGTGACGCCGTTGAGCAGGCTGAACTTCTCGTCCAGCTCGATCAGCTTGTAGGCCGCGCGGCTGCGGTATCCATCGGCCTTGGCCTGCTTCACATAGGGATCGTTGAGCTGGCGCTGCAGCCAGCGGGTCGAACTGGCCGTCCGTTTCTTCGACGTGCGCACGCGCGTATCGCGATCCTTGCCCGAACGTGACATTATTTATTCCTCATTGCGTTCGGTGCTGGACTGACGGGGCCGCCGCCTCGTTCGCACGCGTGGATCTGGTCAGACATCCTGTTCTCGCATGCGCTGGAGCGCCGCGCGGCTGCGTTCGCCTTCGGCATCCGCAGCGATCAGGCTGCGCAGGATGCCTTCGCGGATTCCGCGGTCGGCCACACCCAGCTGTTCCGCGGGCCAGATGTCGAGAATCGATTCGAGGATCGCGCAGCCGGCAATCACCAGGTTGGCGCGGTCGTCACCGATGCACGGCAGGCACTTGCGATCGCCGGCGGACATCCGCGACAGGCGGGTGGAGATGTCGCGCATGGCCTGCGATGGCACGATCAGCCCGTCGACCGCGCGCCGGTCGTATTGCGGCAGTTCGAGATGCAGGCTGGCCAGCGTGGTTACGGTGCCGCTGGTGCCCAGCAGGCGGATCGGTTCGCGCGACTGCGTGTGCTTGCGGATCCGCTCGGCGAATTCGGCAAAGCTCGCGCTCACGGTTTGTCGCATGGCCGCGTAACGTTCGAGCCGGCTGGCCTCGCTGGCGTCCGAACCCTGCACCGTATCGGTCAGCGACACGACGCCCCACGGCACGCTGAGCCAGTCGACGATCCGCGGGACCTTGTCGCCCGGCTGGACCAGGACCAGTTCGGTCGATCCGCCACCGATGTCGAAGATGATCGCCGGCCCGTCGCCCTCTTCGAGCAGAATATGGCAGCCCAGCACCGCCAGCCGCGCTTCCTCCTGCGCGGAAATGATGTCGAGCATGATCCCCGTCTCGCGGCGGACGCGCTCGATAAAGGCCGGGCCGTTGCAGGCGCGGCGGCACGCTTCGGTAGCGACAGATCGCGCCAGCCGGACGTTGCGCCGCCGCAGTTTCTCGGCGCAGACATGCAGCGCTGCCAGTGTGCGTTCCATGGATTCGTCGGACAGGCGCCCGCTTGCCGCCAGCCCTTCGCCAAGGCGGACCACGCGGCTGAATGCGTCGATGACAGTGAAATTCTCGCCCGAGGGGCGGGCAATCAGCAGGCGGCAATTGTTGGTGCCGAGATCGAGCGCGGCATAGGCCTGCCGGTGCGGCTGCGGGCTATGCGTCGCGGAAACCGCTGGCGCGCGCGCCGCAAAGCCTGCCTCGCGACGGGGCGGATTGCGCCGGTCGCTGCGCTTGCCATCGGGCCTGGAGGGGCGTTTGTAGCGGAAATCGGCTACCTTGCCGGACTTGCCGCCCCGTTTCTTCCCAGGCCCCCTTTTGGTGTCCGGCGGAGGATGATCCGCCATAACTGGAGCTTTCTTTTGTTCTTCCTCCCGCGCAAACCGTTGTGCACGGGGACTTGGCGCCAACGCTAGCCGCGTTGCGCAGACGGGGCAAGTGGCGCTGCCGGCTGCGGGGTTGACCTTGCCTCCACACGAAACTAGATGCGCGGCCTCTCTTCCGGCGCAGCCCGCGATTCTCGCCTGCCCGGACAGCTGATGCCCCGTCGTCTAATGGTAAGACTGCGGACTCTGACTCCGTCAATTGAGGTTCGAATCCTCACGGGGCATCCATTCTCCCAACACCCGTTGCCAAAGCGCGCGATGCGCGGCAAATAGGTTGCAATGGGAGACGGACATTTGAGCGAGACCTTTCCGGAAATCCGCGAAGCGGTGCGGCGTTTGTGCGCGCGCTTCCCCGGCGAATACTGGCGCGAACTCGATCGCGAGCGCGCATATCCGAGCGAATTCGTCGCCGCTCTGACCGAGGCTGGCTTCCTCTCGGTCCTCATTCCTGAAGAATATGACGGCTCGGGCCTGGGGCTGGAGGCGGCGTGTGCCGTGCTCGAGGAAATTCACCGGTCGGGTTCGAACGGCGGTGCCTGCCATGCGCAGATGTACACCATGGGCACGCTGCTCAAGCACGGATCGGACCAGCAGAAGCGCGAATACCTGCCCAAGATCGCCAGCGGCGAACTGCGATTGCAGGCCTTTGGCGTGACCGAACCCGGTGCGGGCACCGATACGACGCGGATCAGCACCTTCGCGCGCCGCGACGGCGACGATTACGTGGTCAACGGTCAGAAGATCTGGATCAGCCGCGCGGAGCATTCGGACCTGATGGTGCTGTTGTGCCGCACGACCCCGCGCGAGGAATGCGCCAAGCCCTCCGACGGGATGAGCGTGCTGCTGGTCGACATGCGCGAGGCGGTGGGCAACGGGCTGACCATCCGGCCGGTGCGCACCATGCTCAACCATGCGACCACCGAACTGTTCTTCGATGACTTGCGCGTGCCCGCCAGCGCGCTGATCGGCGAGGAGGGCAAGGGGTTCCGCTACATCCTTTCGGGGATGAATGCCGAGCGCATCCTGATCGCCAGCGAATGCATCGGCGACGGACGTTTCTTCATCGACCGCGCCGCCGCCTATGCCGCCGAGCGCAATGTCTTCGGGCGCGCCATCGGCGAGAACCAGGGCGTGCAGTTCCCCATCGCGCGCGCCTATGTCCAGTTGTCGGCCGCGGCCGAAATGGTGACCAAGGCGGCGCGCATGTTCGATGCGGGCGAGACTGCCGGTACCGAAGCGAACATGGCCAAGATGCTGGCCAGCGAAGCCAGCTGGGCGGCCGCCGACATGTGCATCCAGACACATGGCGGGTTCGGCTTTGCCGAGGAATACGACATCGAGCGAAAGTTCCGCGAAACCCGGCTCTATCAAGTCGCGCCGATCAGCACGAACCTGATCCTGAGCCATGTCGCGACGCATGTCCTCGACTTGCCCAAGAGCTTCTAGAACATATAAATTTTCCGAGGAGAGAGAAATGTCGAACGGTCCGCTGACCGGCCTCAGGGTCGTCGAATTCCAGGGCATCGGCCCGGGCCCGCATGTCTGCATGATGCTGGCCGATATGGGCGCGGAGGTCGTGCGCATCGAACGCGCCGGTCACCAGCCGATGAACCCGGTGGTCGAACGCGCCCGGCACCGCGCGGAAGTCGATCTCAAAAGCGCCGAAGGCCAGGCATTCGTCAAGCAGGCGCTGGCGCATGCCGACGTGCTGGTCGAAGGCTTTCGTCCGGGCGTGATGGAGCGGCTGGGGCTGGGCCCGCAGGAATTGCTCGAGGCCAATCCGCGGCTGGTCTATGCGCGAATGACCGGGTGGGGACAGGACGGCCCGCTGGCGCAGGCGGCCGGCCACGATCTCAACTACATCGCCATCACCGGCGCGCTCGACGCGATCGGCAAGCGCGGCGAACTGCCCGTGCCGCCGCAGAACCTCGTCGGCGATTTCGGCGGCGGATCGATGTATTGCGCGATGGGCATCCTTGCGGCGCTGTTCGAACGCGAACGCAGCGGCAAGGGGCAGGTGGTCGATGCCGCGATCGTCGACGGCGTGACCAGCCTGATGAGCTTCTTCTACGGCCAGCCGCATAGCGCGCTGCGCACGGTGGATCGCGGCGCCGGCCTGCTGGGCGGGGCGGCGCATTTCTATCGCTGCTATACCTGCAAGGATGGCAAGGAGATCAGCGTTGGCGCGATCGAACCGCAATTCTATGCTGAGCTGCTCCAGCGCGCCGATGCGCCCGAGCATTTGCGCGAGGCGCAGATGAACCCGGCCAATTGGGACAGCTATGCCGAGGATCTGGCCGCGCTGTTCGTGACGAAGACGCAAGACGAATGGTGCGAATTGCTCGAAGGCACCGACGCCTGTTTCTCGCCGGTCGTTCCCCTCGATCACGCCAAGGACCATCCGCATATGAAGGCGCGCGGGGCTTTCGTCGAACACGGCGGGCGCTGGCACACCGCCCCCGCACCGCGGTTCGACCGCACGCCCAACACGATCCGCGACAGCGCCAGCGATGGCGAAGAGGTGGTGGCGCGCTGGCGTCAGGAGAGCTAGAGGCGCGCGCAAAGGAGAGTTTCCGATGCGCGATTGCACCCAGTTCTACATCGACGGCCAGTGGGTCGACCCGGTCGAGGAAAACACCGTTGCGGTTGAGAACCCCGCCACCGAGGAAACCATCGGCCATATCAGCTTCGGCGCCTGCGCCGATGTCGATAAGGCCGTGGCCGCCGCGCGCCGTGCCTTCGAGAGCTTCAGCCAGACCAGCAAGGAAGAACGGCTGACCCTGCTGCGCGCGATCCAGGCGGAGATCGAGACCCGCAAGGAAGAGCTTGCAACTGCGGTCAGCGACGAAATGGGCGCGCCGCTGAGCCTCGCCAACGGGCCGCATGTCGGCCTGCTTGCGGGCCATTGCCAGAAGGCCATCGAAGTGCTCGAAGGCTTCGCATTCGAACGGCTCGACGGTCCCACTTTGCATGTTTGGGAGCCGGTCGGCGTGGTCGGCATGATCACCCCGTGGAACTGGCCGCTCAACCAGATCGCCTGCAAGGTTTTCCCCGCACTGGCGACGGGCAATACTATGGTGCTCAAGCCTAGCGAGATCGCGCCCTTCAATGCCTGTATCTTTGCCGAGATCATGCATGCGGCGGGTGTCCCCGCGGGCGTGTTCAACCTGGTCAATGGCGATGGGCCGGGCGTCGGCGAAGCGATAAGCGGCCATCCCGATATCGACATGGTCAGCTTCACCGGTTCGACCCGCGCGGGCATCGCGATCGCCAAGAATGCCGCCGATACCGTCAAGCGCGTGGCGCAGGAACTGGGCGGCAAGAGCCCCAATATCGTGCTCGACGATTCCGCTTTCACCAAGTCGGTTGCCAAGGGCACGGTGGCGATGATGGGCAATTCGGGCCAGACCTGCACCGCGCCCAGCCGGATGCTGGTGCCGCATGCGCGGATGGCGGAAGCCAAGGCCGCAGCGAAGGAAGCTGCCGAAGGCGTCATTCCCGGCGATCCGAAGGGCAATGCCGCGATCGGCCCGGTCGTCAGCCGCGCGCAGTGGGACAAGATCCAGGGCCTGATCGAGAAGGGCGTCGAGGAAGGCGCGACGCTGGTTGCGGGCGGCCCCGGCAAACCCGAGGGGCTGGAGACTGGTCACTACGTCAAGCCGACCGTCTTCGCCGATGTCACCAACGACATGACCATCGCGCGCGAGGAAATCTTCGGCCCGGTGCTGTGTATCCTCGGCTATGAGGATTACGACGACGCGATCCGCATCGCCAATGACATCGAATACGGCCTTGCCAGCGCGATCACCGGCGAGGACATCGAACTCGCCCGCAGCCTTGCCAAGCGCATTCGCGCGGGCCGCGTGGCGATCAATGGCGGCTACGATCTCAACGCCGCCTTCGGTGGCTACAAGAAGTCGGGCAATGGCCGCGAATGGGGCGAATGGGGCTTCCACGACTTCCTCGAGGTCAAAGCCGTCATGGGACACGGCTGATGGCGGGGAAGTATTTCGACGAATGGCAGGTCGGCGATACGCTGACGCACGACATCCGCCGGACGGTGACCGAGACCGACAATCTGTTCTTCACCACCATGACGCACAATCCGCAGCCGCTCCATCTCGACGCGGAAGCGGCCAAGGCGAGCGAGTTCGGGCAGATCCTCGTCAACGGGACCTTCACCTTCTCGCTGATGGTGGGGCTCAGTGTCGGTGACACCACGCTGGGTACCCTTGTGGCCAACCTCGGTTACGACAAGCTGGTCATGCCCAAGCCCGTCTTCATCGGCGATACGCTGCATGCCACCAGCGAGGTAATCGGCCTGCGCGAAAGCAAGTCGCGCCCCGATGCGGGCATCGTCACCTTCCTCCACGAAGCGGTGAACCAGCGCGGCGAAGTGGTGTGCCGCTGCGAACGCTCGGCGCTGCTCAAGAAGAAGGCGGGATGACCGGCGCGGGAGCAGTATCCCGCGCCGCGTAACCTTTCGGCTCCCCGTGCGTTTGGCCGCCAAGGGAGATGTCTGCAGTGTCACATGAACCCCACAGCATGGGCGATGTCCTCGGCGAACTCGACGAGCTTGCGGCCAATCACGACGAAGTGCGTGTCGCCGATGTGCTCGACGATTTCGGCGCGCGCAGCTTCGGCCCGTTCATCATGATCCCCGCCGTGCTCGAGATCACGCCGGTCGGCGGCATCCCGGGCGTCCCCACCGTGCTCGCGCTGTTCATCGCGCTGATCGCGGTCCAGCTGCTCATCGGCCGCGACCATGTCTGGATGCCGCAATTCGTCCAGCGTCGTGCGGTCGGTTCGAAAAAGCTGCACAAGGCGGTAGGCAAGCTTAAGGGAATGGCGAATTTCCTCGACCGGCACAGCAAGGGCCGGCTCGAAGGGCTGACCAAGGGCACTGCGATCAAGCTGGTCGCGGCGGTCATCATTGCCCTGTGCTGCACGGTTCCGCCGCTCGAATTCCTGCCTTTCGCCAGTACCATCCCGATGCTGGCGATCGCTGTCCTGGGGCTGGCGCTGACGGTTCGCGATGGCGCCTTGCTGCTCGGATCACTGCTGTTCGCCGGTCTGGCGACGGCGCTCGGCCTTGCGACCTACTTCGGCTCGTCGGGCGAAGGCAGCGCGATCCCCTTCCTCTAGCGCGTCGCAAATCCCCTGAGGCCTTGACCCGGCCCGGCATGTCGCAGACATTCGGTTGCAATTGGCAATCGGGAGGGGAGAGCCGATGACGAAGACCTTGGGGTGCTGGGTCGCACTGGCGGCCCTGGCGCTGTCGGGCTGCGATTCCATGGATACGGGCGAGCCGACCGAAGACCAGCGCGGTGACGGGACCGCGACGATCGAACTCGCCGAATTTCCCGACCGGCCCTATTGGGGCGATACGCATCTGCACACCGACCTTTCGGTCGACGCCTTCGGCTTCGGCGTCAGGCTGGGCGCGGTAGAGGCGCTCAAATTCGCACGCGGCGACCGGGTGCGTTCGACGATGGGGATGGATGCGCAGCTCGACCGCCCGCTCGATTTCCTCGTCATCTCGGACCATTCGGATGCCATGGGCGCCACGCGCCGGCTCTACGACACGCCGCGGATCCTAGTGCGCGATCCCACGCTTCGGCGCTGGTACGACATGATGCACGAAAGCACGAACCAGTCGACCATGGCGGTGGCCGAACTCATCACTGCGGCGGCCAATGACACGATCCCCGAAGCGCTGATGGACCCCGAGCGGCAGGCTGTCGCCACACGCGAATTGTGGGACAGCCATCTCGCCCTGCTGGACCGGTACAACCGCCCGGGTGAATTCACTGCCTTTGCGGGTTTCGAATGGACCTTGATGCCCGATGGCAACAATTTGCACCGGGTCGTCATGTTCCGGGACGGCAGCGTCAAGACCGGTCAGGTGGTGCCGTTTCCCGGTATCGATACACAGCCCGAGCAGCTGTGGGATTACATGGCCGCCTACGAGGCCAACACCGGCGGACGCGTGCTGGCGATCCCGCACAATTCGAACCTGTCGAACGGGATGATGTTCGATCTGGTCGGGCCCGATGGCGGCGCGATGAGCGCGGATTACGCCCGCCAGCGAGCGCGCTTCGAGCCGGTGGTCGAAGCCACCCAGATCAAGGGCGACAGCGAGACCCACCCCTTCCTCTCGCCGAATGACGAATTCGCTGAATTCGGCGTGGCCGGGTGGGAGCTGGGCAATCTACCGCTGACGAGAGAAGCAACGCCCGACATGTATGCCGGCAGCTATGTTCGCAGCGCCTTGCTGCGCGGCCTGACGCTCGAACAGCAGATGGGCGTCAATCCCTATGCATTCGGCCTGATCGGCTCCACCGACAGCCACACCGCGTTGGCGACGGGGGACGAGGACAATTTCTTCGGCAAGCAGACCAATGTCGAACCGCGTGCCGGACGCGCGCTCGCGTCGCAGAACCTCGGTACGCGCCAGGGGCGCTTCGGCTGGCACTATCTCGCCGGGGGCTATGCGGCTGCCTGGGCAAGGGGCAATACGCGCGCCGAGATCTTCGATGCCTTCATGCGGCGCGAAGTCTACGCCACCACCGGTCCGCGCATGGTGCTGCGGCTGTTTGCTGGGCATGATTTTGCAGACAGCGATTGGGACGGCGACTGGGTACGCGCCGGTTATGCCCGCGGTGTCCCGATGGGCGGCGATCTGGTCGATCGCGGCCGCGCGCCCGTGTTCCTGGTTTCCGCGCTCAAGGATCCCGAAGGCGCCAATCTCGACCGGATCCAGATGGTCAAGGGCTGGGTCGATGCGAATGGCGTCGCACGCGAACGTATCTATGACCTCGCATGGTCGGACATGGCTGGCGTCCGCCGCCGCGTGGGCGGCACGATATCCGCCGTGGGCGACACGGTAGTACGGCGCGAGGCGAGCTACACCAATACGATCGGCGCACCCGAATTGCGTGCGACCTGGCGCGATCCCGATTACCGTCCGGGCCAGCGCGCCTTCTATTATGTCCGCGCGATCGAAATCCCCACGCCGAGCTGGGTCCTGTTCGATGCAAAACGCTTCGGAATCGACCTGCCGGCAGAGGTTGTCGAAGCGAATGTTATCCAGGAACGCGCCTATTCCTCTCCGGTCTGGCTGAAGCCGGGCCGATCGCCCGGCGCTGCGGCGTCTCCGGCGGGGCGTGAATGATCCGGCATTGGCTGCGCGACCCGCTGGCGCATTTCCTGATCGCCGGGGCGGTGATCTGGGCAGGGCTGGCACTGGTGGGCGAACCGGTCGACCCGGCCAGCCGGACGATCGAACTCTCGCGCGAGCGGCAGGCCGGCATCGCTTTCGGTTTCGAGAGAATGATGGGCCGCGCACCCACCGATGCCGAAATGGACAGTGCGATCGAGCGATGGGTGCGCGAAGAGGTCCTCTACCGCGAAGCGCTGCGTCTGGGGCTCGACGAAGGCGACGCGGTCGTCCGGCGGCGTCTGGCTACCAAGATGGACGAACTCGCTGGCGCGGAGGCCGCCTTGGCCCGACCGAACGAAGCGGAGCTCGAGCGCTGGCTCGCCGCACATCCGGATAAATACCGCGAGGGCGACAGGTTGACCTTCAGGCAGGTCTATTACTCTAACGAATCCGCTGCCGCCCGCGCTCTGGCATCGCGCGATCCGGTGGGCGAGCCAATCAGCCTGCCCGCCGAGGCGGTCGCCATGCCGCTTGCGCAGATACGCGGCACCTATGGCGAGGCGTTCACCGCGCGGCTGGCGGAGCTTGAACCCTCGAGCGAATGGCGGGGACCGGTCGCGTCGGGCTATGGCTGGCACCTCGTCCGCTTGGAAACCCGTAGCGCGGGCAAGACACCGCAACTGAGCGCGGTCCGCGACCGGGTCGAGGCCGACTGGCAAGCGGCCACCATCGCCGAGCGGCGCCAGCGGGCCTACGCCGTGCTGCGCGGGGCCTATACGGTCGCTATCGAATGATCCGGCTGATTGCAGCGCTGGCCCTCATGCTGGCGGCCGGCCCCGCGCTGGCCGACGAAATGCGTCCCGTCGCGATCCAGTTCGAGCAGATCGACGAGACGAACTGGCGGCTCGGCTGGCGGCAGCCGATCGCGAGCGCGGCCGACGAGCGCGGAGCCGTGCCGCAGCTGCCCGCCGCTTGTGCGCTGGCGGGGCCGGTAGAGCGCGACATGGTTCCGCTTGCCGTGGTCGGCCGTGCACCGGTGGTCTGCACCGGCAGCGTCGCGGGCCAGCAGCTCGGCTGGCCGGCCTTTCCCGGGCAGGGCGAAGCGATCCTGCGCGTCGCCCCGCGCGAACGGCCGGTACAGGTCCACCGCCTCACGCCGGAAGAGCCCTATGCGACGATCACGGCCAGGACGGGCGCAGCGCAGGTGTGGCGCAGCTATTTCGCGATCGGGGTTGATCACATCCTGGCCGGATGGGACCACCTGCTGTTCGTCATCGCGCTGGTCCTGCTGGTCGGGCGGCCGTGGCCGGTGATCAAGGCCGCCACGGCCTTCACGCTCGCGCATTCGCTGACGCTGGCGGCGGTCACTTTGGGCTTTGCCGGGATCCGGCAGGATGTCGTGGAGGCGTTGATTGCCCTGTCGATCGTGTTCCTCGCGGTCGAAATCGCCCGGGGGGCGCGCGGCACGCTGACCCAGCGCCTGCCCTGGCTCGTGGCATTCGCCTTCGGCCTGCTGCACGGTTTCGGATTCGCAGGCGCCTTGCGCGAAATCGGGCTGCCCGAAGGCGAGGTGCCCGCCGCGTTGGTCAGCTTCAACATCGGCGTGGAAGCCGGACAATTGCTGGTCGTCACGGCGGTGCTCGCCGCCCTCGCGCTGCTGCGCCGTATCCGGCCGGCGGACGAACCGCTGGTCCTGCGCGCCGCCGCCTATCCGGTCGGCATCGTCGGGGCCTATTGGCTGATCGAGCGAATTGCTGCCTGATAGCGGAAATTCCGCGCATCGGGTCAACTTGCCATTCACCCGCGGCATCCTACATTGGCCGGGATGAAAGGAACCCGCGCATGAGCGACCAGAATTCTCCGCCCGAGCCCGAGGGCAACGGCCCCAACCCCTGGGTGAAGAGCCTGATGATCTGGGGCGGGATTTTCCTTGCACTGCTGATGGTTGTGTCGCTGTTCGGGGGCGGATCGAGCGCTCCCGGCGCACAGATCCTCTATTCCGATTTCCGCGACAAGGTTGCCGAAGGCTCGGTCGCCAGCGTCGAGATTTCCGAATCGTCGATCGTCGGCGAGATGAAGAATGGCGAGCAGTTCTCGACCATCCCCGTCGCCAACGACACCACTCTGCCGCAGCTGCTCGAAGACAATGGCGTGCGTTATTCGGGTGTGGAAGCCGACAATGGCAACATCCTCCTCTATGCGCTGATCCAGATGCTGCCGTTCGTGCTGATCCTCGGCATCGCCTTCTTCGCCCTGCGGCAGGTCCAGAAAGGCGGCGGTGCGGGCGGCGCGATGGGCTTCGGCAAGTCGAAGGCCAAGCTGCTGACCGAGCGGCAGGGCAAGGTGACGTTCGACGATGTCGCCGGGATCGACGAAGCGCGCGAAGAACTCGAGGAAATCGTCGAATTCCTCAAGGACCCGCAGCGCTTCTCCAAGCTTGGCGGCCAGATCCCCAAGGGCGCGCTGCTGGTCGGTTCACCTGGTACGGGTAAGACCCTGCTCGCGCGGGCAATCGCCGGCGAAGCGGGCGTGCCCTTCTTCACCATCTCCGGTTCGGACTTCGTCGAAATGTTCGTCGGTGTCGGCGCCAGCCGCGTGCGCGACATGTTTGAACAGGCGAAGAAGAACGCGCCGTGCATCCTGTTTATCGACGAAATCGATGCCGTCGGGCGCAGCCGTGGCCACGGACTGGGCAATTCGAACGACGAGCGAGAGCAGACGCTCAACCAGCTGCTGGTCGAGATGGATGGCTTCGAAGCCAATGAAGGCATCATTATCATCGCGGCGACCAACCGCCCCGACGTTCTTGACCCCGCGCTGCTGCGTCCGGGCCGGTTCGACCGTCAGGTTGTGGTCCCCGTGCCCGATATCGACGGGCGCGAGAAAATCCTCGCAGTGCACATGAAGAAGCTGCCGCTGGCTCCCGACGTCAACCCGCGCACCATCGCGCGCGGCACGCCGGGCTTCTCGGGCGCGGATCTGGCGAACCTGTGCAACGAGGCCGCCCTGCTGGCGGCGCGCCGCAACAAGCGCCTGGTCGCGATGCAGGAATTCGAAGACGCCAAGGACAAGGTCATGATGGGTGCCGAACGGCGCAGCATGGTCATGACCGAGGACGAGAAGAAGATGACTGCCTATCACGAAGCGGGCCACGCGCTGGTCAGCCTCAACGAGCCGGCGTCGGACCCGATCCACAAGGCGACCATCATTCCGCGCGGTCGCGCGCTGGGCATGGTGATGCGCCTGCCCGAACGCGACAGTTATTCCTACCACCGCGACAAGATGCATGCGAACCTCGCGGTTGCGATGGGCGGGCGCGTGGCGGAGGAAATCATCTTCGGGCACGACAAGGTTTCGAGCGGGGCGTCGGGCGATATCCAGTATGCCACCGATCTCGCGCGCAACATGGTCACCAAATGGGGCATGAGCGACAAGCTGGGCCCGCTGCAGTACGAGGAAAGCCAGGAAGGCTATCTCGGCATGGGCCAGACCGCGCGCACCATGGGCGGCGCGGAAACCAACAAGCTGATCGACGCCGAAATCAAGGAACTGGTCGAAGGCGGGCTCAAGCGCGCGCAGGACATCCTCAGCGAGCAGGAGGACAAGCTCCACCTGCTGGCACAGGCGATGCTCGAATACGAAACGTTGACCGGGGAAGAGATCAACCAGTTGATGAAGGACGGCAAGATCGACCGGCCGGACGAGCCCAAGGGCCCGGTCGCGGTCAAGCCCGCGTCGGGTGTTGCTGTCCCCAAGGCAGGGCGCAAGCTCGGCGGAGGCCCGGCACCACAAGGCGCCTGACACAGGCGAAACGCATCCGCAGACAAGGGCCGTCCGGTATGACCGGGCGGCCCTTTTCGTTTCTCAGGACAGGCCGAGCAGCATCAGCAACATGGCGAACAATCCGAGGATGACGACGATCAGGAAGCTCATCACCCCCAGCCGCCAAAGGGCCGAGAAGCGCGACAGCGCGTAAGTGCCGCGCAAGTGCTTGTAGATATGGATCGGCGGGATCAGCAGCGATGCCAGCGCGACATAGCCGGGCGACAGACCAGCCATGCCGGCAAGCACGATCGCCAGGATCAGCATCGTCATGAAGCTGAGCGAATAGGTGACGAAAATGGCATGGTCATACGCGCGGAAACCGCGCTTCCAGGCGAAGATGAGCCATACGAACGGGATCGACAGCGGGATCAGCAACCAGCTGAACTTGTAGAAATTGGTCTGCAACTTGTAGAGCATCAGGCCCGGGTTCTTGCGCCACTTTTCGACCCCCGCCCGGAACCAGTCGGTGTTCTCCAGATCGCCTTCCCAATTGCGGATGTCGCTTGCATCCACGGCGATTTCCGCGTCCCTCTCGCTGTCGGGGGTCTCGTTCGCAACTTCCTCCGAACCCGCCTCGGCGCCGGTTCGTTCGGTCCCGTCAGCCAGGAAAGGCAGTTCGGTGCGGGCCTGCTCCAGCGCTTCGAGCTGCGCTTCGACTTCGGCCAGCGCGTCTTCGGCGCGATTGCGCTGCGCTTCGGTGGCGTCCGGGTCCGCCGCCCGCTCGGCCAGCGTGCCGCGCCGGGATTCGAGCCGCTCGGCCTGTTCTTCGGTAAGCTCGCTCAGCTGCAGGCTCTTGTCGCCGGTGAGATCGGTAGGGGCGCTGATCCCCGCGATCTGGAATACGGCGAACATCAGGAAAATGGTGAACAGGAACAGCGCCATCGGGCTGACGAATCGGGTTCGCTCGCCATCGATATAGCGGCGCGTCAGCTCGCCCGGCTTGAACACCAGCATCGGCAGCGTCCGCCAGGTCTTGCCGTCGAAATGGATCGCCCCATGCGCGATATCGTGGGCAAAGGCGCTCAGCGTCCGGTGAAGATGAGCCTGCTGGCCGCATTGATGGCAATGACTGCCCACCAGCTGCGTGCCGCAATTGAGGCACGCCCCTTCGGCGAAATGGCCCTTGGCGGTCGGCGCTTCGCCACCCGTGCGGGGCGATACCGCCCTGGCGAACAGACCCCCTTCGACCCCGGTTCCCACGCCTTCAACCACGTCGCTCATCACGCCTCCTGTCGCGGCGCAGGCTACAGGCGGCACAAGCCATGCCGCAACGCAAAAAGGCCGCCCCCGGGGCGGCCTTTCCACAATTCGCCAATACTGCCGGCGTGTCAGCCCTCGTAATCGGCCCCGATCGAGGTCGAACGCGTCGGCGCCGAAGCGGTGATCCGCAGCGCTTCGGCCGACTGGCTGAGCGAGCCGACTTCGTCCATCTCGTCATCGTCGTCGGGCAGGATCTTCTGCAGATTGGTAACCGCAGCTTCGTGCAGTTCCTTCGGCTTGACCGTCTGCTCGGCGATTTCGCGCAGCGCGACGACCGGGTTCTTGTCGCGATCGCGATCGACAGTCAGTTCCGCACCGCCGGAAATCTCGCGGGCCCGCTGGGCAGCCAGCAGGACGAGGTCGAAACGGTTGGGGACCTTGTCTACGCAGTCTTCGACAGTAACGCGCGCCATGGGGCACTCCGATGCAAATCAAGTGATTCCGGGAAAGCGCGGCTCTTAGGCTTTTGCCTGCCGGCAGTCAAGGATTTGCGCCGACCGCCGGGCGCGCTAAGGCGCATCCCCAATGGCTGAGGCAAGCGTTTCCGAAACCACGGCGGTCTATCGCGATCCGGAGCCGTTTGCGCTCGAGGCGCAGGGACATTCGCTGGTGTTCTATCCCGGCGGCGACGACCGCCGCCGCGCGCTGATGGATCTCGTCGGCTCGGCCACCACCACGCTCGATATCTGCTTCTACATCTTCGCCGAAGACGAGGTTTCGTCCGAGCTGCGCGATGCGCTGTGTGCGGCGGCGCGGCGCGGGGTGGCGGTTACGCTCATCCTCGACAGCTTCGGCGCGTCGGCATCGGACCGCTTCCTCCAGCCGCTGGTCGATGCCGGGGGACGCTATTTCTGCTTCAGCCCGCGGATCGGACTGCGCTATCTCATCCGCAACCATCAAAAGATGGTGATCGCTGATGGCGAGCGCGCGCTGTTCGGCGGTTTCAATATCGAGGACGACTATTTCGCCCCCCCCGAACAGAACGGGTGGAACGATCTTGCCATCGCGCTCGAAGGGGACGCGGTTGCCGGCCTCAACGACTGGTTCGCGCGGCTGGTTGACTGGACCGATGACGACGCGCCGCATTTCCGCGCCATCCGCCGGGCGGTTTCGCAATGGGAATGGCGCGACGGGGAGGGGGCCGTCCGCTGGCTGGTCGGTGGGCCCACACGCGGGCTGTCGAGCTGGGCCCGCTGCGTCACCCGCGACCTTTCTCAGGCGCGGAAGCTGGACATCTTCATGGCCTATTTCTCGCCGCCCTACACGCTGCTGCGGCGGATCGCGCGGGTCGCGAAGACGGGGCGGGCGCGGCTGCTGATGGCGGCCAAGAGCGACAATGGCGCGACGCTGGGCGCAACCCGTTCGCTGTATCGCTACCTGCTCAAGCGCAAGGCGCGGATCTGGGAATTTTCCCCCTGCAAGCTGCACACCAAGCTGCTGGTACTGGACGATGCGGTTTACCTTGGCAGCGCCAATTTCGACATGCGCAGCCTCTACCTCAATCTGGAAATCATGCTGCGGATCGAAGACGCCGCGCTGGCCGAACGGATGCGCGAATTCATAGCGCACCAGATCGCCGCTTCCGAGGAGATCACGCCCGCGCTGCACGCCCAGCGCAGCACGCTGTTCAACCGCATTCGCTGGGGCGCGGGCTGGGTGCTCGTGTCGGTCCTGGACTATACCGTGACCCGGCGGCTCAACCTCGGGATCTGATCTACTCGTAATCCTCGTAGTGACGGATCTCGGGGCTGGAGAACTTGGTGAACTCGCTGTGGAACAGCAGCGGGACATTCCCGGTCGAGCCATGCCGCTGTTTGGCCACGATCAGCGTCGCCTTGTTGACCAGTTCCAGGTGCCGGGCTTCCCATTCGGCATATTTCATCCGCACTTCTTCCGACGATGTTTCGTCGGGCGTGTCGGGCTTGAGCGCGTTGTGATAATATTCGGCACGGAAGATGAACCACACCATGTCGGCATCCTGCTCGATCGATCCCGATTCGCGCAGATCGGACAGCTGCGGACGCTTGTCGTCGCGCTGTTCGACCTGACGGCTGAGCTGCGACAGCGCGATGACGGGGACGTGCAGTTCCTTCGCCAGCGTCTTCAGGCCCCGGCTGATTTCCGAGATTTCGTTCACGCGGTTGTCGCTGGCGCGGCCCGAACCCTGCAGCAATTGCAGATAGTCGACGATGACTAGCCCGATGTCGTGCCGCCGCTTGAGCCGCCGGGCACGCGTGCGCAGCGCGCCGATGGTCAGCGCGGGGGTGTCGTCGATATACAGCGGAAGATCGGTCAGTTCCTGGCTGGCAAAGCTGAGACGCTGGAACTCTTCGCGGCTGAGCTTGCCCGAACGCAGCTTCTCGCTCGAGATCTCGGCCTGTTCGGCGAGGATACGCGTCGCCAGCTGGTCGGCGCTCATTTCGAGGCTGAAGAAGGCGACGCCCGCGCCGGGCGACTTGCCCACCTCGATACCCGCCTTCTGGTCGTCCATCAGCCGGCGCGCGGCGTTGAAAGCGATGTTGGTGGCGAGCGAGGTCTTGCCCATCGCGGGACGCCCGGCAAGGATCACAAGGTCCGAATTGTGCAGGCCCGAGGTCTTGTCGTTGATCGTGTCGAGCCCGGTGGTCTTGCCCGAAAACCGTCCGCCCGAATTCATCGCCGCCTGCACGACTTCGAGCGCGCCGAAGGCCGCCTTGCGGAACGACTGCGCCTCGCTGCCGGTAGTGGCGCCTTCCGCCACCCGGTAGAGATCGGCTTCGGCCTGCTCGATCTTGCGCAGCGGCTCGACTTCGTCCGAGGTATCGAGCGCGCCTTCGACCAGATTGCGCCCCACGCTGACCAATTGCCGTAGCAGCGCGAGGTCGTAGATCTGCTCGGCCAGTTCGCGCGGATGCAGCAGGCCCTGACCGTCGGCGGTCAGCTGCGCGAGATAGGTCACCCCGCCGAGCTGCTTGAGCGCTTCGTCGCTTTCGAAATAGGGCTTGAGCGTAACCGGAGTGGCCACCGAATTGCGATCGAGCAGCCGTAGCACGCGTTCGTAGATGCGCTGGTGGACAGGTTCGTGGAAATGCTCCGCCATGAGCGGCGTGGTCAGTTCCTCGATCACCTTGTTGTCGATCAGCACGGCCCCGAGGAACGCGGCTTCGGCTTCGAGGTTGGCGGGCAGGACGGAGCCCTTCGCCGGTTTCGTGTCAGTCGAATCGTCGGCGGGGAAAAGAAGATCGGTTTCGGCCATCGCCCCCTGATGCATGGCCGCGCACCCTGCTGGCAAGTTGCAAAGGGGTCACGGCGGCTGTGGATAGTGGGGACACTGCGCCAACCCCTTGCCGCACCCCGCCTATCTCTGCGAAAGCGGGTGCAAGCATGACCGATTCCGCACCCTCTCCGGACACTCATCGCATCGCGCATATCGAGCTCGATGAGGAAACGATCATCTGGCGCAATGCCGATATCGAGCAGGAACGCCGGATTGCGATCTTCGACCTGATCGAGGAAAACAGCTTCAAGCCGCTGCGCGCGGTCGAGCGCGGGGCCAGCGGGCCCTATCGCCTCAAGCTGGCCGTGCGCGACGGCCGCCTGCTGATGGAAATCGCCGATGAGGAGGAGCGCCTGGTGGAGGAGCTGCTGCTTGGCCTCGCCCGTTTCCGCCGGCCGATCCGCGAATATTTCGCGATTTGCGACAGCTATTACCAGGCGATCCGCAAGGCGACCCCGGCGGAAATCGAAACCATCGATATGGCCCGCCGCGGGGTCCACAACAGCGCCGCAGAACTGCTGATCGAACGGCTGGAGGGCAAGATCGAGACCGATTTCGCCACTGCGCGGCGGTTGTTCACGCTGATCTGCGTCCTGCATATCAAGGGCTGAGGGATGGCTGTGGGCAAATCCCCGCGCCGGCGCCGTTCGCCGCGCAGGTCCCGCGGGTTTTCCGGTGCTGGCAAGGCGTGGCTGGTCGCGCTGTTGGTCGCGGCAATCGCAGCCGGCTATGCGTGGTACGAAGCGCGCAGCTGGCGTCCCGACGAGAGCGCCTGGCCCGACCAGGGCGCGCTGGTCAGCGCAGGCGACGGGGCGGTGGATTTCGACACTCTGGCGGGTCTGGGCGCGCGGTTCGTCTATCTCGAGGCGAGCGATGGGGCGGGGCGGGGCGATATCGCCTTCGCACAGAACTTCGCCCGCGCGCGCAATGCCGGCCTGGCGGTCGGCGCGGCGCATCGTTTCGACCCCTGTACCGTGGCCGACGGGCAATCGGCCAATTTCGTCACCATGGTGCCGCGCGACGGCGACCTGCTGCCTCCCGCGATCCTGTTGGAGACGACCGCGGAGGACTGTCCGGCGCGCGTTTCGGACGCGGCGGTGCAGAGCGAGCTGACGACGCTGGTCAACCAGATCGAAGCGCACAGCGGGAAGCCGGCGATCCTCGGCCCGGACGAGGATTTCGAGCAGGCCTATGCGCCCTCGCGGCGGTTCGACCGGCAATTGTGGCTCACCCGCAGCTGGTTCGAACCCGACTATGCGATGCGTCCGTGGCTGATGTGGACGGCCAACCGCTGGTACAAGACCGAGGCCGCGCAGCAGCCGCTGCGCTGGGTGATCGTGCGGCCATGAGGATGACGAGATGACCGACGACGACCTGATCGCAGCCGCACGCGCAGCCGCGCGCCATTCCTATTCCCCCTATTCCGGTTTCGCGGTGGGCGCCGCGCTGCGGTTTGCCGATGGCAGCGTGGTCACCGGGACCAATGTCGAGAATGCCAGCTATGGCCTGGCGCTGTGCGCCGAAACCATCGCGGTATCGAAAGCGATGGCCGACGGGCTGCGCGGCGGGCTTCAGGCAGTCGCGGTGACCGGCCCTGCGGCAGACCCGATCACGCCCTGCGGGCGCTGCCGGCAAGTGCTCAACGAACTGGCGCAGCTGGGCGGGACCGACCCCGACATTCTGTGCGTGGGCGCCGACGAGGTGGTGCGGGTGAAACTGTCTGCCCTGCTGCCGCATGCTTTCGGCCCCGCCAGCCTGACATGATCGGACGGCGCGGCGCGCTCGGCCTGCTCGGCGGGCTCGCGGGAACGGCACTGATGCCATCGGGACTGGCGGCGCGAGCCAGCGCCATGCCGCCCCGGCTGCGGCCGGGAGATACGGTCGGCCTGGTCGCCCCGGCTAGCGCGGTCACATTGCCCGCAGAACTCGACCGGGCCGTTCACTGGATCTCCGGCATGGGGCTGGTTCCCAAACTCGCCAGCCATGTCGGCGACCAGCATGGCTATCTGGCCGGGACCGACGCCGACCGTGCCGCGGATCTCGATACGATGTTCGCCGACGCGGAGGTGCGCGCGATCTTCGCGGTGCGCGGCGGCTGGGGCGGGGCGCGGATCCTGCCGCTGCTGGACTGGGCGACCATTCGCGCCAATCCGAAACTGCTGATCGGGTATAGCGACACGACGGCGCTGCACATGGCGATTGCCGCGCGCGCCGGGTTTGCGACGCTCCATGGCCCCAATGCGGCGAGCCGGTGGGACCGCGCAAGCTGGGAGAGCCTGTGGCGGATCGCCTTTGCGGGCACGGCGCCCGTGCTCGGCGGCGCGGCGGCCGAGGATGCCGCGGGCCGGCCCGCCCGCTCGCTCGTCCCCGGGGTCGCCCGGGGCCGGCTGCTCGGCGGCAATCTCACCATCCTGTCGACCATGATGGGTACCGGCTGGCTACCTAACTTCGACGGGGCGATCCTGTTTCTCGAAGACATCAACGAAGAACCATACCGGATCGACCGCATGCTTCAGCAATTGCAGCTGGCAGGCGTGCTGGACCGGCTGGCGGGCGTCGTGTTCGGCCAGTGCACCCGCTGCAGCGCGGGCGATGCCGATGCGCGGACGTTCACGCTGGACGACGTGCTTGGCGCTCATCTCGCCCCGCTGGGCATCCCGGTGGTGACCGGCTTCAACAGCGGTCACGTGCGCAACCAGCTGTGCCTGCCGGTCAATGTCCCGGTCGAACTGGATGCCGGCGCGCGGACGCTGCGGATGCTCGAGCCTGCGGTGGCCTGACACGCTCGGCTTAACTCGGCGCTGCGGCCTAAGCCCCTGCGCCGAGAGAGATTTTCATGACCGGAAGCATGTTGCGACGAGCAGGAATGACGGCAGGCGCCGCGCATTGCGAGCCGCGAGGTTCGCTAGCGCCCGCCGTCCAGCATTCTGTCAGGCGTCGGGCGTGTCGAGATATTCGAGCAGTGCCGCGAGGCAATCGCGCGCCAGCATCTTGCACCGTTCGGGGCTCCAGCCCTGTTCGGGTTCGGGATTGGCCTTGTTGTCCTTGTAAGGCATTTCGAGCGTCATCGCGGTGGCGCCGAAGCGTTCGGCGACCTGGTTGGTGCTCATCGCCAGATTGGCCTTGCCGCGCGGGGCCTTGGTATAACCCAGCTCGGTCTGGAAGTCGGGCGTGCGCCGGTCGAGGATCGCCTCATAGCGATAATAGCGGTCGCCCTGCGCATCGGTCCAGCTGGGGATGCCCTCGTAGCCGGCGAGAAAGGCGACCGGGATCGCTTCGTCGCCATGGACGTCCATCGCGAAATCGACGCCGGTTTCGTCCATCCGGTTGCGGATGGCGAGCACTTCGGGTGACTTTTCGAGGGTCGGGTTGTCCCATTCGCGATTGAGGTTGGTGCCCGCTGCATTGACCCGCAGATTGCCCCGCTTCGATCCATCGGGGTTGCAGTTGGGGACGAGGTGCAGACGGCACCGCTTGCGCAGTTCGCGGCCGACGCTGTCGGCGGGATCGGTCAGCACTTCGAGCGCGCCTTCCATCCACCATTCGGCCTGCGTTTCGCCCGGGTGCTGGCGCGCGTAGAACCACACCTTGGTGTCGCCCTCGCCCATTTCGAGGCAGTCGATCGGCTGGCCATCAAGCGTGGTGCCGAGATGCACGTGATCGACGCCTTCGGCGGCGGCCGCCTCGGACACCAGATCGTGATGGCGTTCCATCGAATAGGGCGCGAAATAGGCAAACCAGGCGATATCGCTGGCGGGGGTGTAGCGAATGGTCAGCGTGCCGCCGCCGATGTCCTTGTCATAGGACGACGATGCACGGCCCCAGTAATCGCGGTCTTCCGAAACGCAGGCGTCGTAATCGGGCCAGCCGCCGGGGTAGGCGCTGTCTTCCAGTCCGGTGATCCGCAGCTCGAGCTCGCGGCCCGCAGCGCCTGCGACGCGGAAGTGGAACCACTGCTTGAATTCGCTGTTCGTGTCCTTCGGGATCGCCAGCATGGCGCTGGCGCCGCTCACCGACAGCACTTCGATATTGCCACTGTCGAAGGCGGAATCGATCCGGATATCGCTCACTCGGTAACCTCTACTTCTATCGTTTCGCCATTGTTGCCGGGGAATTCCCTGAACAGGGCAGAGGTGACCGTCTGGGCGTTCGCCGTTCCGCGTGCAAGGGGGGAATCCTCGGGCGGCTGGAAATCGGCGCGGCCCTCCCACAGGCTGGTGCCGCTCGCCGCATCGGTGATCGCAACCGACAGTTCGGTGCCGAGCCGGTCTTTCGCGCCGCCGCCCAGATTGATGCCGATGCCCAGCCCCACACCCGAACCGTAGCTGCCGGTCGAACCGCCGACGCCGACGCTTACCGGGCTGCGCTTGCCGCCCCTGCCGACCACGTACCGCACCAGCGACACCCGCGCGATCTGGCCGGCGGCCGCGCGGTCGCTTTCGCTATAGCCGAGCCGGCGCAGTTCCTCGGCAACCGCAGCCTTGTAAGGGGCAAGCGCCAGGCTGTCGCTTTCGCCGCCCGGGGCGCTTTCGACGAAGATCGGTCCGCTGCCCAGTTCGGTCACGCGGTCGGGGGCGACGAAGCGGGTCACTTCGACGGGGCCGGACGGGGTGGTGCAGGCCGCAAGCGACAGGGCGGACGCCATGGCCAGAGCTAGGGGGGTGGCTTTCATCGTGTGCGATCCTCTGCGACTTTCGAGTATGTCTGACTGGAGCTGCAACGCATGGCACGGCGGATTTGCACCATCGCTGCCGAATTTCCGCAGAACTTGCCCTTCGCGCACGAAAATCTGCGGCGTTGCCGTAACCGGCGGGTGTGCTAGTCCTTCGCTCCATGAACGAGACGACGAAGGTCCCCGTGCTGGTCACCGGTGGGGCAGGCTATATCGGCAGTCATGCAGTGCTCGCGCTACGCGATGCCGGGTGGCCGGTGGCCGTGATCGACAATTTGTCGACCGGCCTTGCCTTCGCCGTGCCCGAGGATGTTCCGCTGTACGAAGGCGATATTTCCGATTCCATCCTGCTCGAACAGATCTTCGCCGAGCAGGGCACCGAAGCGATCATGCATTTTGCCGGATCGATCGTCGTCCCGGAATCGGTCGAGGACCCGCTGGGCTATTACGACAACAACACGGTCAAGAGCCGCGCGCTGATCGAGGCGGCGGTGGAAGGCGGTGTCGCGCATTTCATCTTCAGCTCGACCGCGGCGACTTACGGCACGCCGGAACATTCGCCGGTGACCGAGGACAGCCCCAAGCAGCCGATCAATCCGTATGGCTGGTCCAAGCTGATGACCGAACAGATGCTGGCCGACGCCAGCGCGGCACACGGCTTCAATTTCTGCGCCCTGCGCTATTTCAATGTCGCGGGCGCCGATCCGCAGGCGCGCACGGGCCAGTCGACCGCGGGTGCCACGCATCTGATCAAGGTCGCCTGCGAAGCAGCCACGGGCAAACGCGACGGCGTGGCCGTTTTCGGCACCGATTACGATACGCCCGACGGCACCGGCGTGCGCGACTACATCCACGTCAGCGATCTGGCGCAGGCGCACCTGCTCGCGCTCGAGGCGCTGATCGAACAGCCGGGCCGGTCGCTGACGATGAACTGCGGCTATGGCCGCGGCTTTTCGGTCACCGAGGTGCTCGACGCGGTCGACCGGGTGACCAACCAGACCATCACGCGCCGGCTCGAACCGCGCCGCGCGGGCGACCCGGCGGAGCTGGTGTCCGATCCCTCGCGCATAAGGGAAACGCTGCCATGGCAGCCGCGCCATGCCGACCTGGAGCAGATCATCGCGCATGCATTGCAATGGGAACGCAAGCTGTCCGATCTGCGCGGCGAGTGACAGGCGTCCCGCTGGTCGCTCGAAAAGGTCGGCTCGTCGTTCTGGATTGCCCGGCCATCGGCGCCTCGTCTAAAGGGCGCGCTTGACCATGACTTTGCCCTCCTTCCCCGATGGAACGCTCGACGCCGGCCGGCACTTCTATGCGGTGCGTGTCTATTACGAAGACACGGACCTGTCGGGGATCACGTATCACGCCAACTACCTGCGCTGGTTCGAACGCGCGCGCAGCGATCTGCTGCGCCAGCTGAAGATCGACCAGCGGGCAGCGATCGAAACCGGGGGCGGCGCCTATGCGGTCTCCGAGGTCAATCTGAAATACCTGCGGCCCGCCAGGCTCGACGACGATGTGCTGATCGAAACGCGCTGCACCGAACTCAAAGCGGCATCCTGCCGGATGCACCAGCTTGCGTTCAGGTTGGCGGATGAAAAGCGCGAACTTCTGGCCGAGGCACATTTGCGCGTCGGCTTCGTTTCACCCGAGGGCCGGCCCAAGCGCCAGCCCGAAGAATGGCGCGCGGCTTTCGCGCATTTTGTCGAGCAAGGGGACTCATGAGCTCGCTTACTTTTCTCGCCGCCGCGGCACCGACCCGGCTCGACCCGATCCGCCTGTTCCTCGATGCCGACATCGTCGTGCAGCTGGTCATGGCCGGCCTGCTGCTGGCCAGCATCTGGGTGTGGATGATCATCGTCAGCTTCAGCCTGCGCATGCGCAAGCTGCGTAGCCGCACGATCGAGTATGAAAGCGAGTTCTGGCAGGCGGAGAGCTTCGACCGCTTCACGTCCGAGCGCGGCAGCAAGGACATCCCCGCAGCGCGCGTCGCGCAGGCGGCGGTGTCCGAATATCGCCGTTCGACAAAGACCGCAGTGCGCGATCCCGAAGCCCTGCGCGGGCGGATCGCGGTGGCGATGGACAGCCAGATCGCGCTCGAGGCGGATGATATCGCCGAACGCCTCAACTTCCTTGCCACGGTCGGTTCGGTGGCGCCCTTCGTCGGCCTGTTCGGTACCGTCTGGGGCATCATGAACAGCTTCTTCCAGATCGGCGCGCAGGAAAGCTCCTCGCTCGCCGTTGTCGCACCGGGTATCTCCGAAGCGCTCTTCGCCACTGCGATCGGCCTGTTCGCGGCGATCCCCGCGGTCATCGCCTACAACCGCTTCGGCCACCGCGTGGATCGCTACGAAGCGCGGCTGCAGCGTTTCGCCGACAAGCTGAACGCGACCTTCAGCCGCCAGCTGGAAACCCGCTGATGGCGATGGGTCTTGCCTCTGCGCGTGGCGGCGGGCGGCGCGGCCGCGGTTCTCGCCGCCGGCCGATGAGCGAGATCAACGTTACCCCCTTCGTCGATGTCATGCTGGTGCTGCTGATCATTTTCATGGTCACCGCGCCGCTGATGACCGCAGGGGTGCCGATCGACCTGCCCGACAGCCGCGCGGCGCAGCTGCCGAACGAACAGCAGCAGGTCACGATCAGCATCGATCAGGCGGGCTATGTCTATATCGACGATGTCGAAGTCCCGCTGGGCGGCCTGCCGCAGGCGCTGGAAAGCCTTCCGCGCGCCGGCGGTGAAGGACCCGACATCACGCTGCGCGCCGACCGTGCGCTTGATTACGGCCGCGTGATGGCGGTCATGGGCGAACTCAACCGGGCCGGGCTCAATCGCATCTCGCTGATTACCAACAGCGCGGCGCCGGCGCCGGTCAACGCCGGTTCATCGGCAGCGGAATAGCCGCACGTCATGGAGAGAGCGGCAATCAGGGCAGAGGAGCGGACCGGGCTGGCGGTCGCGGTCATCCTGCACCTCGCGCTGTTCGCCATGCTGTTCGTCCAGGGGCTGTTCCCCGCGCCCACCATCGATCCGCCGCAGCGCATGACGGTCAGCCTCGCCGAAGATGTCGGCATGCAGGCGACCGCGCCCGACCCGGTTACCGAGAGCCGGGCATCGGCAGCGCCCACGCTCGACATCAATCCTGCGCCCGCGCCGGCGCAAGAGCTGCCGGTCCCCCCGCAGGCCGAACGGCCGGTTCCGCCCGCGCGTACGCAGGCCGCGCAACCGGCTGCGCGTCCCCAGACGCGGCCCGAACCCCGCCCGGCGACGCGGCCCGATCCGCCGCGCACGCAAAGCCAGCCGCAAGCCAGTCAGCGCAGCGGGGGCTCGCGCCTCGGCGACAATTTCCTCGAAGGTTCTGGCGACAGCACGCGCACCAATGAAACGCGGGTGCCCGCGTCGCAGATCGGCGCGAGCGCCAAGGCTTCGCTGTTCCAGGCCGTGGCGCGGCAATTGCGACCGCACTGGCGGCCCGTCGATGGCGCGGACCGAGAAAAGCTGGTTTCGAAAATCCGTTTCCGGCTCAATCCCGATGGAACGCTGGCGGGTGCGCCCAGCCTCGTCGGCCAGCGGGGCGAGACCGAAGCCAACCGCGCGCAGGCGCCGCGGCATGCCGAAAATGCTATCAGGGCGGTCCAACTCGCCGCCCCCTTCGACCTCCCGCCCGAATATTACGAGGCGTGGAAGACCGTAACCGTCGATTTCGATTGGAACCTGTCCCGATGAAGCAACCCGCCCTGTTCGTCCTCGCGCTCATGATCGCCTCGCCGCTCGCGGCCCAGAACCAGGATTTGGGGCAGCCCGTGCCCGAAGGGGGCGAGGTCGAGACGATCGACGAAGGCGAAGGCCTTTCGGGGACCGTGAGTTTCGACGGCAATCTCGACGATCTGGGGATCGCCATCCCCGGCTTCGCCACCGACCGCGATGTCGCCACACCGGCCAACTCCTCGGGCACTGCCGCGCTGGGCAAGGAACTTGCCCGGGTCATCACGGCCGACCTGCGCAACAACGGCCTGTTCAAGCCGACCGGCCCCGACGCATTGCCGCAGCCCAGCTTTGGCGAGATCACTGCACCCAACTGGCCGACCTGGTCGAACCGCGGCGCCGAAATGCTCGTTCACGGCTATGTCCGCGCGCGCAGCGACGACCGGCTGACGGTCGGCTGCTACCTCTACGACATGGCGCTGCAGCAGGAACTGGTCCGCGAGGGCTGGGTCGTGCCGCCGGCGGACTGGCGCCGCGCCGCGCACAAATGCGCCGATATCGTCTATTCGCGGCTGACCGGCGAAAGCCCGTTCTTCGATAGCCGGATCGCCTATATCGCCGAAACCGGGCCCAAGGATAACCGGACCAAGCGGCTCGCGATCATGGACAGCGACGGGGCCAATCACCGGTTCATCACCACGGGGCGGTCGACCGCGCTGACGCCGCGCTATTCACCCGATTACAAGCAGCTGGTCTACCTCAGCTATGTCGACGGCAATCCGCGCATCTATGTCTACGACATCGGTACCGGCCGGCAGACGCTGATCAGCCAGAGCAGCAATCCGACCTTTGCGCCGCGCTGGAGCCCCGACGGGCGCTGGATTCTCTATTCGATGGCCGTGGGCGGCAACACCGATATCTACCGCGTATCCGCCAGCGGCGGCGAAAGCATCCGGCTGACCGATACACCCGGTATCGACATCGGCGGATCCTATTCGCCCGATGGCAGCCAGATCGTGTTCGAGAGCGACCGTTCGGGCAGCCAGCAGATCTACATCATGAACGCCGATGGCACCGGCCAGCGCCGATTGTCCTTCTTCGGTGGCCGCGCAGCGACGCCCGAATGGAGCCCGCGCGGCGATCAGATCGCATTCACGCATATTGCCGGCGACTTCAATGTCGCGGTGATGAGCCCCAACGGTCGCAACATGCGCACGCTGACCAATGGCTGGCAGGACGAAGCGCCCACCTGGGCACCCAACGGTCGCATCCTCCAGTTCTTCCGCACCGAACGCAACAGCGGCAAGACCGGCCTGTGGCAGGTCGACCTGACGGGTGAGAACCTGCGCCGCCTGCCGACGCCGGTCGATGCCTCAGACCCGGCCTGGGGACCGATCCTGCCCTGACTGCATTGATTAGGAACAAGGATCGCCTTTCGGCGACGAAAACGACTTCACCACGCTGTTTATAAGGGGACAGCCTATGAATACTCGTATTGCTACCGGCCTGATGCTCGCATCGACCATTGCGCTTGCCGCGTGCCAGAAGAAGGCGCCCGAGGAACTGCCGCCGCCGCCGACGGCCACGCCCGCGCCGGCGCCTGCGCCGAGCGGCCCCACGGTTGGCTCGCAGCAGCACTTCGTCGACGCCGTCGGGCAGGAAAACACGGTCGTCTATTTCGATACCGACCGCTTCAACATTGATGCCGAGGACCAAGCGAAGCTGCAGCGCCAGGCGCAGTACTTCAACCAGTATTCTGGCGTGACCTTCACTGTCGAAGGGCATTGCGACGAACGCGGCACGCGCGACTACAACCTCGCGCTGGGCGAACGCCGCGCCAATGCCGCGAAGAACTATCTCGTCTCGATCGGTATTCCGGCCAACCGGATCCGGACCGTAAGCTACGGGAAGGAACGCCCGGTCGCCTTGGGTTCGAACGAAGCGGCATGGGCGCAGAACCGCCGCGCTGCGACCGTGACTATCGGTTGAACCGTACCGGAGGGCTCCCGCCAGGCGGGGGCCCTTTCCCTATGGGGCATTGACGACAGTCAGCGCGCGGCGCTGATGCTCGCGAAAGGCATGCCCGGGCTGATCTGCCCACCGCGTCCGGCATCGAACCCGCCATGGCCCGCGGCAATCGCGAACGACGCCATCGTCAGGACCGCGACGCAGGCGGAGAAGGTCAGCTGTTTGCTCATCTCAGGTCTCATGCATGGCGCTCTACGGCCAAAGGGTTTAGCGAACGTTGCAATGCAACATTTCGGATTGAAACCTGTTCCCGGCGGTTGCACCTTTTGCCAGCGCGCCTAGATTAACCGCGATGTTTTCCCGACAATCGACTTTTTTGCCCCGTGGCTAAGGCGCGCCGTTCGAACGACTGGGGCTTCCCCCGCTGGCGTGGCTACGGTTCCTCGCGCGAGGCGACGACCGTGCGCCTGTGCGACCGACACGGCTGCGAAGAGCCCGGCGAATGCCCCGCGCCCAAGGCGCCGAACAGCCCCGAGCGGTGGATGTTCTGCCAGAAGCATGCGGCCGAATATAATCGCAAGTGGGACTATTTCGAAGGGCTCGATAAGGCCGAGAAGGAAGCCCGCGCGTCGGCCGAACGCAGCGAGAATGCCGGCTATGCCGAGGCGCAGCATTACGGCTGGAGCGGCAGCGGCGACGGCTCGCGTAGCGCCGACGAAATGCGCGCGCTGGAAGTGCTCGAACTGGACGCCGACGCCGATTTCACGGCGATCAAGAAGGCCTGGCGCGACAAGGCCAAGACGGTGCATCCCGACGTCAAGCCGGGCGACAAGGAAGCCGCAGCCGAGTTCCAGAAGCTGCAACTTGCTTATGAAGTGCTCAAGGCCGCCGAAGACAGGCGCGAATGGCGCGGGTAGGGCGTCCGGCTGAAGGACGAGGGCGCCCGGAACGATAGGGGACGGCCCTAGCTTCCGCTCGGCAACCTTGCGCGCACGGCGCGCGCTACCAATTCGCCCAGATTGTCCGCCTGCTCGGGGTAGAGATAGGGTTCGATCAACTCGGCTTCCATCACCGCCAGCGTGCCCGATGGCAGCCGCACCATGTCGATCCGGGCGTATAGCAGCGGTTCGAACGGCAGCGCCGCCACCACCGCCTGCGCCGCGGCCAGGTCGCGCGCGTCGGGCGTATAGGGGGTCTCGTATCCGCCGTAGAGCGACTGGATCCGGTAATCGTCCGGCCCGGCACGCTTGCAGACGCCGTGGCTGAAGGCGCCGTCGATGAAGACATAGGTGAACTCGCCTTCCTCCACCACGCTGGGCAGGAAGGGCTGGACCATGCAGGGGCAGCCCATGGTCCAGTTGTCATCGGGCAGCGAATCGCGCGCAAAGCTGTGTTGCCCGATACCACCTGCGCCGACCTGCCGTTTCACCACCACGCGATCGGTCGCGAAATGCGCCATCGCGTCCTGCACACCGGCGCGGCCGAGGTCCCTGCGCCACAGCGTCGGGACGATCGCGGCCCCCTGCTGCGCCAATTCGTCGAGATAGCGCTTGTCCGCGTTCCACCGCACCACGGCGGGCGGATTGCAGACGGTCACGCCGCGCTCCTCGATCGCCGCCAGCTTGGCGATGAATTCGTCGGGATAGTCCTGATAGTCCCACGCCGTGCCCAGCATCACCAGCGCTATGCCGTCGAAGGCAGCGATCGGCGCGCGCCAGTCGATCTCTTCCAGTTCGAGGCCCTGCGTCGCCAGCGCCGGTCGCAGCGCGGCGACTTCGAGATCGTGTTCGAACGCGTCTCCCCGACGCGGGCCATCGCCGGGGAGCGTGTCGGCACAGGCGAGAAAGCCGATCCGGGTCAGACTGTCTCCAGTGCTTGCGTGAAGTCGGCGATCAGATCGTCGGGATCCTCGATACCGATCGAGATGCGCACCAGATTGTCGGAAATGCCCAGTTCCGCGCGGCGTCCCTCGGCCACCGACAGGTGCGTCATCGAGGCGGGATGGCTGGCCAGCGTCTCGGTCCCGCCGAGGCTGACCGCCAGCTTGGCGATCTTGAGCGCGTCGAGGAAGCGGAAGCATTCGGCCTCGCCGCCCTTGAGCAGCAGCGAAAAGGTGCTGCCCGCGCCCTTGCAGTGACGATCGTAGATGTCCTGCTGGCGCGCATCCTTGATCATGCCGAGATAGCCGAGCCCTTCGACCTTGGGATGCTGCGCCAGGAATTCGCAGACCTTGGCGGCGTTCTCGCCCGCACGGTTCATCCGCAGTTCGACCGTCTCGAGGCTGCGCATCAGCATCCACGCGGTGTTCGGATCGCAAATGCCGCCCATAGTGTTGCGCAGCATGCGCACCGGTTCCATCCATTTCTTCGCCCCGGCAATGCTGCCCGCGACGAGGTCCGAATGGCCGCCGACATATTTGGTCAGCGAATAGACGACGATGTCCGCCCCCTGGTCGAGCGGGCGCTGCCACAGCGGGCCGAGGAAGGTGTTGTCGATCGCGATCGGGCAGTCGAGCTGCGCCGCATCGACCGACGCGCGGACCGCTTCGATGTCGACCAGCGCATTGGTCGGATTACCCGGGCTTTCGAGATAGACCATGCAGACCTTGCCGCCTTGCTCGTCGGCCTGCGCCTGCGCCTTCTCGATCACGGCGTCGATCTCCTCGCGGGTGGCACCGGCGGGGAAGTCGACATAGGTGACGCCGAACTTGGCGAGCACCTTGGCGACGAAGCCTTCGGAGGCGGCGTAGAGCGGGCCCGAGTGGACGATCACGTCGTTCTGGCTGGCATACGCGAGCATCAGCACGCAGATCGCGGTCATCCCGCTGGAGAAACTGAGCGCGTCTTCGGCGCCGTCCCACACCGAGAGGCGATCTTCGAGGATCTCCTGGTTGGGCGCGTTGAAGCGCGAATAGACGAGACCGTCCGCGCCGCCCGGGCGCTTGCCGGTGATGCCTTCGAAATGGCGCTTGCCGTCGGCGGCGCTGGGGAAGGCGAAGGTCGAGGTAAGGAAGATCGGCGGCTTGAGGCTGCCTTCGGACAGCACCGGGTCATAGCCATAGCCCATCATCAGCGTGCTGGGCTTGAGTTCGCGCCCGTCGATCTTGGTGACTTCGGGCTTGGGCGCCATGCGCGGCGAGGTAGGGTCGATATCGTGGTCGCTCATCGGCGAACCTCCTTCCTGATCAGCGCTCCCAGGAAGGCGGGAGCCAAGGCGGATGGTCCGCGGCGCCCGTTCCTAACCTCCGCAGGAACGCTTCTCCGCCGACCGCCGCTGTCGGCTCAATCCTTATGGTGGACCGCTGTTGGTTTCAACTGCGACGAGTCCCGCAAGGTGCGACACATGGACCGCGGCCCTGCCGACAAAATGCACCAGAACGCGGAATGGGTGCAGTGCAGCCCGAGTTTTGCGGTGCGGCGGTCGTCACCCGGGTCCCGGCGTGCCGCGCGCGGCGGAGTGCCTGCCTTCTAGACCAGCCCGGCCATTCCCCACACCACGGCGACGATCATGAATATGCCGGCTATGTCCAGCAGCAGCCCCGCCTTGACCATGCGGTCGATGCGGATGTGCCCGGTCGACCATGCGATCGCATTGGGGCCGGTGCCCGCGGGCAGCATGAACCCCCAGCTCGCGGCAAGCGCGGCGGGCATAGCGAGCAGGATCGGATCGACGCCCAGCGCCACCACCAGCGCGGCGATCACCGGGATGATCCCGGTGGCGGTGGCGACATTGCTGGCAAACTCGGTGATCAGCACCACCATCGCCACCACCGCCAGCGCCACCAGCAGCAGCGGGAAAGCCTCCAGCGGGAGGAGGGCGTTGCCCAGCCAGTCGGCCAGCCCGCTCGCGCTCATCCCTGCTGCCAGCGCCAGCCCGCCGCCGAACATCATGATGACACCCCACGGCGCGCGGTTGGCCTCTTCCCACACCAGCAGCGGCCGCCCGGTGCCATCGGGCAGCAGGAACAGCGCCAGGCTGGCGATGATGGCGATGGTGCCATCGGTCCACGACCCTTCCGGCAGGTAGGGTCCCAGTACCAGCCGCGTCATCCAGGCGGCAAAGGTCAGCGCGACGACGATCATCAGCCGCCGTTCGGCGGGGCCCATCGGCTGTTCATTGGCCACCGCGGCGCGCGCCGCAGCGACATCGAAGGGATGCGCCGAGACGCGCTGGACCCGCGCGACGAGGAAAGCCGCGAGCGGAACGCCGAGCAGCACGATGGGGAAGCCGTAGAACGACCATTCGGCAAAGCTGATCTGCGTACCGATCATCGTGTCCAGCAGCCCCACCGAGATCGCGTTGGTCGGCGATCCGACCAGCGTGCCGAGCCCGCCGATGCTGGCCGCAAACGCGATCCCCATGGGCAGAGCGCCCGCCAGCCCGTCGCGGTCCCCGGCCAGCACCCCGCCGCCCGCGAGGACGGCCACCGCCATGGGCATCATGATGAGGGTGGTGGAAGTGTTCGAAATCAGCATCGACAGGATCGCGGCGGCGATCATGAAGGCCAGCAGCAGGCCGGCCTGTCCGCCGCGCCCGCCAAGCAGGCTGAGGATCCCCAGCGCAAGGCGCCGGTGAAGGCCGGTGCGTTCGATCGCCAGCGCGATGAAGCCGCCGCCCAGCAGCAGGAACAGGATGTCGGAATAATAGGCGCTGGCGGTTTCCTTGGCGCTCATCACCCCGGCAAAGGGCAGCACGATGAACGGCATCAGCGCGGTCGCGGTCAGCGGCAGCGCCTCGGTCATCCACCAGGCGGCCATCAGCACCACCAGCCCGGCGACGATGAATGCCTCGCGCTGCATGCCCGCGGGCGTGGGCAGGAAAATGCTGGCCAGCAGCGCCGCAGCGCCCACCAGCAATCCGATATGTCTGGCCGCCATGTGCTGCGATCCCCCCTTGGCGCGAACTGCTAACAGCGGCGCGCGGGCGGGGCAACGCGCCAAGCGCATGGATGCCCGATACGAAAAGGGCGGCCCCGAAGCGCCGCCCTTTCGCAATGCAGTGTGGCGTGCGCCTTACTTGGGCGCGAGCACCATGATCATCTGACGCCCTTCGAGGCGCGGGAAGGCTTCGACCTTGGCGATTTCCTCGACATCGTCGCGGACGCGGTTGAGGAGATCCATGCCGAGCTGCTGGTGCGCCATTTCGCGGCCGCGGAACCGCAGCGTGCACTTCACCTTGTCGCCGTTCTCGAGGAACTTGACGACATTGCGCATCTTCACCTCGTAATCGTGGGTGTCGATGTTCGGGCGCATCTTGACCTCTTTGATTTCCTGGGTCTTCTGCGTCTTGCGGGCGAGGTTGGCTTTTTTCTGCGCCTCGTAGCGGTGCTTGCCGACATCGAGGAACTTACACACCGGCGGGTCCGCATTGGGGGACACTTCGACGAGGTTGAGACCAAGTTCATTGGCCTGCTCGACCGCTTCGCGGGTGAACATAACGCCGATGTTTTCGCCTTCGTGGTCGATCACGCGGACTTTCGGCACATTGATCATGTTATCGTAGCGCGGGCCGCTTTTCACGGGCATTTGCATGCTGCGCCGGGGTGGACGGGCTATGGGGCACTCTCCTTTGGTGGCCGTATTCGGAACTGGTTGCGGTAATTGGAAAGCCAGCATGTAGGCATTGTTCCGGGGATTCGGAAGTGTGTTATGCGAATGGGGCGCATATTTGCGCGCTGTTGTTGCCCTCAGGCAGCGCGGTTCCACAGGTTGAAGCGCGCCAGCTGGCCCTTTGCCGGGACCACCGCATCGATCCGCTGCGCTGGCTGGAGCGCCTTCAGGATCGCCGGATCGGCCGCATCCATCCCCCCGGTAAAGGCGCCGAAGGCGGGCAGGATCATACGTCCGCCCGGCTTGCCGCCGGGGCCATCGTTCGCGCTGACCACCGCGCAGGGGCGGCGGATATGGCGCTGGCGCACCTTGAGCTGGAGGCGGGGGTGGTAGTGGCCCGACAGTTCCGGGCGGATTTCGCCTGCCTTCGCGCGGTGGCGCAGGATCAGTCCGCCGAGCTCGAGTTCTTCCGCCAGCGTGCCGCCGCAGCGGGCTTCCATTTCAGGATCGTGATTGCCGGTGATCCAGACCCAGTCGACCGTGCGGGTCAGCGCGTGGAGCATCCCCGCGGCATGCTCTTCGAGCCGGGTGGACCCGGCCGAATCGTGGAAATTGTCGCCCAGCGTGATGACCCGGCGCGCGCCCGTTTCGCGGATCGCCAGCGCCACGCGTTCCAGCGTTTCGCGGCTGTCATAGGGCGGAATCAGCTGCCCGTGCCGCGCGAAGAAACTGCCTTTTTCCAGATGCAGGTCGGCCACCAGCAGCGCGCGTTCGCGCGGCCAGTACAGCGCGCGGCCTTCGGTGAGGAGCCATTCCTCGCCTGCGAACGAAAGGGGAACCATGGCTCGCTATTGCCGTAGCGAAGTGGGGATGGCAAGGCTTTTGCCATGACCGACTGGACCCAGCAGACCGAGACCGCCCGCACCTGGTTCGAAAGCCTGCGCGACCGCATCTGCGCCGAATTCGAAGCCATCGAGCGCGAAGCGGGCAGCGATGCCGGCTTCCAGTACGACAGCTGGAACCGCGAAGAGGAAGGCAATGCCGATCCCGGCGGCGGGACGCGCGGCTTGATGAAGGGCAAGGTGTTCGAAAAGGTCGGCGTCAACGTCTCGACCGTGCGCGGCAATTTCGCGAAGGAATTCGCCGCCACGATCAATGGCGCCAGCGCGGACAGCCCGGGCTTTACTGCCACCGGCATCAGCCTGGTCGCGCATATGGCCAATCCGCATGTGCCCGCCGTGCATATGAACACGCGGTTCCTGACCACCGGTAAGGCGTGGTTCGGCGGCGGGGCCGATCTCAATCCGCCGATCCCCTATGCCGAGGACACGGACGAATTCCACGCCTGTTTCCGCGCGGCCTGCGCGGCGCACAACCCGACCTATTACGAACGCTTCAAGAAGTGGGCCGACGACTATTTCTACATCCCCCACCGCGGCGTCCACCGCGGGGTGGGCGGGATCTTCTACGACCACCTCGAATGCGAGGATCCCGCCGTCGACGAAGGGGCCGCGTTCGACCGCAATCTCGCTTTCACCAAGGACGTGGGCGAGGCTTTCCTCGATATCTTCCCGCGGCTGGTGCGCCGCCGCATGGACAGCGCGTTCACGGCACAGGACAAGCAGACCCAGCTCGAATGGCGCGGGCGCTATGCCGAATTCAACCTGGTCTACGACCGCGGCACGCTGTTCGGCCTCAAGACCGGCGGCAATATCGACGCGATCCTGATGAGCCTGCCGCCCGAGGCGGTCTGGAGCTGAACCGGCCACTCGTCCAAGCCGCTGCAATAACAGACAGATAGCCGGGTCGCGTATCCGGCCCTTCACCGGAGACCTTTCATGCGTAAATTCGCCGCACCGCTCGCCTTGTTGCTCGCCAGTACCGCCTGTACCACGATGGAAGCGGCGCCCGCGCCGGTCGCTGCGGCAGCGGACCGCATGGTCTCGCCGATCCTGACCTCGCCCGAGGCAGTCGACACGCTGACCCATGCGCAGCCCCAGGTCGCGCGGGTCACGCATGTCGCGCTCGATCTCTACCTCGATTTCGACGCCAAGCGTGTCGGCGGGACGGCGGAACTGAGCGTGCTGGCCGCGCCGGGGGCCGAGGAAATCGTGCTCGACACCAACGGGCTCGAGATCGCGCAGGTCACCGACGGGCAGGGCCGCGCGCTGTCCCATACGGTGGGCGAGCCGGTGGCCGAAGGCGGCAAGGGCGCGCCGCTGACGATCCGCCTCGACGGCGCGGAGACGCTACGCATCGCCTTTCGCGCGCCCGCCGATGCCAGTGCGCTGCAATGGCTCAGCCCCGAACAGACCAAGGGCGGGGTGCATCCCTTCCTCTTCAGCCAGGGACAGGCGATCCTCAATCGCAGCTGGATCCCGACGCAGGACAGCCCCGGCATCCGGCAGACATGGGAAGCGCGCATCACCGCACCCGCGCCGCTCGACGTGGTGATGAGCGGCGTGCGCCAGGGTGAGCCCGAGGATCTCGGCAACGGCCGCCGTGCCTTCACCTTCGTGATGGACAAGCCGGTGCCGCCCTATCTCATCGCGATCGCGGCGGGCGATATCGATTTCCGCGCGATCGGTCCGCGCACCGGCGTCTGGGCCGAACCCGCCACGCTCGACCGGGCCTGGCGCGAAGTGAACGACACCGAGGAAATGGTCGTCGCGGCGGAGGAGCTCTACGGCGAATACCGCTGGGGCCGCTACGACATGATCGTGCTGCCGCCCGCCTTCCCCTATGGCGGGATGGAAAACCCGGTGATGACCTTCCTCACCCCGACCTTCATCGCGGGCGACCGGTCGAACAACGGCCTCGTGGCGCACGAACTGGCGCACAGCTGGTCGGGCAATCTCGTCACCAATGCGGTGTGGGGCGACAGCTGGCTCAACGAGGGCGTCACCACCTATTTCGAGAACCGCATCGTCGAGGCGGTCTATGGTAAGCAGCGCGCCGAGCAGGAAGCCGCGCTGATGTTCGCCAATATCCAGGAAACGCTGGCCGAGGTTGGCGAGGATGCCCCGGGCACCGCGCTGAGCACCGATGGTGGCTACCAGCTCGGCAGCGCGATTGCCTATGACAAGGGCGCGTTCTTCCTGCGCACGGTCGAAAGCGTGGTCGGCCGCGAGCGTTTCGACGCATGGCTGCGCCAGTGGTTCGACAACCATGCCTTCCAGCCCGCCACCAGCGAGTTGTTCCTTGCGGACATGATGGAAAACCTGGTGCAGGGCGAGGCCGAGGCCGATGCGCTGATGCTGCGCGAATGGATCTTCGAGCCGGGCCTGCCCGCGAATGTGGCCAAGCCCGACCCGGCAGCATTCGCCGCGGTCGATGCCGCGGTGTCGGCCTATGGCGCCGAGGGCACGATCCCGGCGGGCTATGCGCAGTGGAGCAGCGCCGAGCGCCAGCGCTTCCTCGACAATATCCCCAAGCAGCGCACTGCCGGGCAACTCGCCGCGCTGAACGAGGCGCTGGGCCTGTCGGGCACGGGCAATAACGAGGAGCTGTTCCTGTGGCTCGAACTGGCGCTCGCCAACCGCTACGAACCCGCAGTGCCGCAAGCGGAGGAATTCCTCGCCGAAGTCGGCCGCGCGAAATTCGTGCGCCCGCTGTTCCAGGTGCTGTGGGACCAGGACGAATGGGGCCGGCCGATCGCGCAGCGCATCTATGCCCAGACCCGCGATAGCTATCACGCGGTAACGCGCGGCGGGGGCGACCGCATTCTCGGGACCGAGGGCTAGGTCAGACCATATCGGCGGGGCGGACGAGGCGGTCGAAGGTCGGCTCGTCCACCAGCCCCAGCTCGAGGCCCGCCTGCTTGAGCGTCTGGCCGGTCTGGTGCGCATGCTTGGCAATCTTGGCGGCATTGTCGTAGCCGATCTCGGGCGCCAATGCCGTCACCAGCATCAAGGACCGTTCGACCAGCGCGGCGATCTGTTCAGTGTTCGCCTCGATCCCCTCGACGCAGCGGGTGGCAAAACCTTCCATCCCGATTGCGAGCAATTCGACCGAGCGGAGCACGTTCGACCCGATCAGCGGCATGAACACGTTGAGCTCGAAATGGCCCTGCATTCCACCCACCGTCACTGACTGGTGATTGCCGATCACCTGGCCCGCGACCATCGTCAGCATCTCGCACTGGGTCGGGTTGACCTTGCCCGGCATGATCGAGCTGCCCGGTTCGTTCGCGGGTAGCGACAGTTCGCCAAGGCCCGAGCGCGGACCCGATGCGAGGAAGCGGATATCGTTGGCGATCTTGTTGAGCGCCACTGCGAGCGTGTTGAGCGCGCCCGAAAAGGACACCAGCCCGTCCTTCGCAGCGAGCTGTTCGAAGGTGTTGGGCGCAGGCTCGAAGGCGAAGTCGGTGATGTCGCTGATCGCGCGGGCCATATCCGCGGCCCAGCCATCGGGCGCATTGAGCCCGGTGCCGACCGCGGTGCCGCCGATCGCGAGCTTGCGGATGTCGTTCTCCAATGCGCTTTCGATCCGCGCCCGGCAGCTCTTCAGCTGCCCGACATAGCCGGAAAATTCCTGGCCCAGCGTCAGCGGGGTGGCGTCCTGCGTATGCGTGCGGCCGATCTTGACGATATCGGCGAAGGCCCGCGCCTTCGCGTCAAGCGCTGCCACCAGCCGGTCGAGTGCGGGCAGCAGCGCATCGCGCGACGCCAGCGCGGCGGCGACATGCAGCGCGGTGGGGAAGCTGTCGTTCGAGCTTTGCGAGCGGTTTACATGGTCGTTGGGATGGACCGGCTCCTTGCCGCCGCGCGTGCCCGCCAGCGCTTCATTGGCGATTCCGGCGATCACTTCGTTGACGTTCATATTGGTCTGCGTGCCGCTGCCCGTCTGGAAGATGGTCAGCGGGAACTGGTCGTCATATTCGCCTGCCCGGATCGCGGTGGCGGCACTTTCGATCGCCTCGGCGAGCGGTGCCTCCAGTCCATGCTGGCGGTTGATCCGTGCCGCGGCCTGCTTGACCGCCGCCTGCGCGTGGACGATCTGGATCGGCATGCGCTGGTGCGCGGGGAAGGGGAAATTGGTCAGGCTGCGCTGCGTCTGCGCGCCCCAATAGGCGTCGGCAGGGACTTCGATGGGGCCGATGGAATCGGTTTCGGTGCGCGTCTGGGTCATGGCCTGTCTCTCTCCGGATGATGTGATGCACAGGTAGGATCGCTGCACGGCGCATGCCACCCGCAGCGGTCCTGCGTGAAGATTCCATCTGTTCAGGCGGGTGAAGCGCACCTATCTCGAACACATGCTGCGCCAGTACGAACTCGTTGAACGGGTCAAGGAATACGATCCCGACGCCGACGAGGCGATGCTCAACCGCGCCTATGTCTATACCGTGCAGAAGCACGGCACGCAGACCCGCGCCAGTGGCGATCCCTATTTCAGCCACCCGGTCGAAGTCGCCGGCCTGATGACCGATCTCAAGCTCGACCAGGAAACCATCGCCACCGCGCTGCTGCACGACACGGTCGAAGACACGCTGGCGACGATCGACGATATCGAGCAGCATTTCGGCAAGGATGTCGCGCGGCTGGTCGACGGGGTGACCAAGCTGTCGAAGATCGAGCAGATGCCCGAGAACGAGCGCGCGGCGGAAAACCTGCGCAAGTTCCTGCTGGCGATGAGCGAGGACATCCGCGTGCTGCTGGTCAAGCTGGGCGACCGGCTGCACAACATGCGGACGCTGCATTTCATCAAGAAGCCCGAGAAGCGCCAGCGGATCGCGCGCGAGACGATGGATATCTACGCCCCGCTGGCCGAGCGCATCGGGCTGTATGAATATATGCGCGAGATGCAGATGCTCGCCTTCGAGCAGATCGAGCCCGAAGCCTTCGCCACCATCACCCAGCGGCTCGACCAGATCCGCAGCGAGGATGGCGGGCAGGTCGATGCGATCGCGCTCGACATGAAACACGCCTTGCTCGAAGCCGGGATAACCACCGAGGTTTCGGGCCGCGAAAAGCACCCCTATTCGATCTGGCGCAAGATGGCCGAACGCCATGTCTCGTTCGAACAGGTCACCGACATCATGGCCTTTCGCATCATCTGCGAGGACGTGGCCGACTGCTACCGCGCGCTGGGGGTGCTGCACACGATGTGGCAGTTTCTCCCGGGCAAGTTCAAGGATTACATCTCCACTCCGAAGAACAACGGTTACCGCTCGCTCCACACTTCGCTGATCTACGGCAAGTCGATGCGCGTCGAAGTGCAGATCCGCACGCGCGAGATGCACCGGGTGAACGAATTCGGCTTCGCCGCGCATTGGGCCTACAAGCAGGATGGCCGGCCCGACGGGCAGGTCGGCTGGCTGCGCGACCTGATCGAGATCGTCGATGCCAGCCACGATCCCGAAGAGCTGCTCGAGCACACGCGGATGGCGATCTACCAGGATCGCATCTTTGCCTTCACTCCCAAGGGGGCGCTGTTCCAGCTGCCCAAGGGGGCGACCCCGGTCGATTTCGCCTTTGCCGTGCACACCGATCTGGGGGCGCAGACGGTGGGGGCCAAGATCAACGGGCGGCACATGCCGCTGCGCACACAGCTCAACAATGGCGACGTGGTCGAGATCATTAAAAGCGACAATGCCGATCCGCAGCTGTCGTGGCTGGGCTTTGTCGTGACCGGCAAGGCGCGCGCTTCGATCCGCCGCGCGGTGCGGCTCAAGGAACGCGCCGAAGTGGCGGAAATCGGGCAGAAGCTGTTCGACGAGATTGCGCTGCGCGTGCCTGCGAAGATCGGCAAGAAGGCGCTGCGCGAAGCGATCAAGCGGCTCGAGATGGAGGACGAGGAAGACCTCTATTACGCAATCGGATCGGCCAAGATCGAGGATCGCGCGGTGATGGAGGCACTGGTCCCCGGCTGCACCGCAGAGCTTGAGAACGAGCCCGACTGGGCCAAGAGCGGCAAGGCGCTGTCGATCCGCGGCCTGACGCCCGGCATGGGCTTTCAGCTGGCCCATTGCTGCCACCCGGTTCCGGGCGACCGGATCGTCGGCGTGCGGCGGCCCAACGAAGGGGTCGAAGTGCACACGATCGACTGCGCACACCTTGCCAACGGGATCGACAGCGACTGGCTGGATCTGTCTTGGGGCAAGCGTTCGCGCGGGGCAGTCGGCCGCATGCGCGTCACGCTCTACGACCGGCCCGGGACGCTCGCGGAAATGGCAGGCATCTTCGCGCAGAACCACGTGAATGTGACGAGCCTCGACCAGACCCAGCTCGATCACCCGTTCACCACTTACGAGATCGACCTGGAAGTGCAGGACGTGCCCCATCTGTCGCGCATCCTCAGCGCCCTGCGGGCCAGCGATTCGATCGCCCAGGCCGAACGAGTGTGAGCGCGCCGCTGGGCATCGACCATGTCCAGCTGGCGATGCCGGAGGGCGGCGAAGACCGGGCCCGCGCCTTCTACACCGATCTGCTCGGCATGCGTGAAGTGGCCAAGCCGTCCAACCTTTCCACGGCCGGGTGCTGGTTCGAATGCGGTGCGCTGCAGCTGCACCTGGGGGTCGATCCCGATTTCCGCCCGGCGCGCAAGGCGCATCCGGCGTTGCTGATCACCGATCTGGCAGAGTTTCGCGCCAGGCTTGCGCAAGCGGGAGCAATCATCAGGGAAGACAAGCCGATGGCGGGGTATCATCGCTGCTTTACCGAAGACCCTTTCGGCAACCGTATCGAGTTGATGCAGAAGCTCTAGACGGGTCGCAGCGTGACCGCGACCGGGTCGCCCTCGGCGAGTTTCTCGGCCTTGCGCACCGGTGCCTTGACCGGCAGCATCCAGCCGCCCTCGTCGCGTGGAAAGCAGGATGTCTGCCAGACGGTTTCACCGATGCATGCCTCGACCTTGAGCGAGCGGAACCCGCGTTTGCCGCCCAGTTCGAGCCGCCACATCGCTTCGATTGCCGACAGGCTCTCGCCCGCTTCGCCCTCGATTGTCACGAAGAACCAGCTGACGCCGTTCTTCGCGGTCCAGCGCCAGAGCGGCGCGGTGACGGATACGCTCTCGCTCAATCGGCCACGCGGCGCACGGGCACCGGGATGTTGCAGATATCCGCGCCGCCTGCGGGATGGATGAAGAACGGGTCGCGGCGGTTCGCGCGCGCTTCGGCATAGCGCGCGAAGGTTTCGCCTTCGGTCGAGAGGAATTCGAATGCGGGCCTCTCGGCCTCGGGCAGGTCGCTGGCCAAGCGCACCGAAAGGATCGGTGTGCGCTTGGCCGATTCCTCGGTGGTGTAGAAGCCCAGCGCGCCCGAGCCACGTGGGAGCGAGGATAGATGCTCCATCCCTTCGACGATGCGACCGACCAACGCGATATTGCGATCGAGATGGCGCGGCGCATGGCCTATTACCGTATAGAGTTCTGCGCCCGATCCCGTGTCGGGCGACATCCCGCGGCCTACACCGACCATGCCATAGCAGTGGACGGGCCAGAATTCTTCGTCACGCCCCCCAATTGGCCAACCCTGTGTGAATGCGGCAAACCGGGAGTAACGATCTGCTAGGGCTCGTCTCGCCTCAGAGGTCTGTGCGGGTTCGGGCTCCGCCATCAATGCATCAACATTGGCCCCAGCTGCGATCAGGCCGGACATCGTCGCCGCGCCCTGCAATTCGCGCTTTATCGATGATGCGGGGGGGACAAAAGAGGGGACCGTATACTCAGCTTCTCCCATCACCTCGAGCCCTTCGGGCAACGGCTTCGCCGCCCCATCTGCCTCGGGATTGTCGTAATTCGAATCACCCCATTGGACGACGTAATTGTCCTGCACCCGGTTGACGGTGATGCCGTCGTACCACCCGGCGCGCGCAAGCGTGCGGATGTTTTCCACCCAGCCTTGCGAGAAGGGCGCGGGCATCAGCTGGATGACGACCGTGCGCTCGGTCCCGTCGTCGTCGGGCGCCAGCGTCATCACAAGGAGGTCATCTCCCGAAATTTCGACCCATTCTTCTCTCGCAGCCTCGGCCACGATCTGGACCGGTGAGGGCGCGTCGGGCGCATCCTGCGCCAGCGCAGGACAAGTGAGCGCGAGCAGCGCAGCGAGCGAAATTGGCAGTTTTATCATGGGGAAGGGAGTGCCACCCGCTCCGGCAAAACGAAAGCCCCCTCTCGCGCATTGTACGGACGGGAGGGGGCCTCGTGGCGGTGTTCGCAGGGGATGCCTGATCCGCGCAGCACCGTCGCGCAAATGGATCATAGCACGAAATCGGGCCTCGGCGCCATACTGCCCGCGCATTGGCTTGCGATTCGCATCGGGCGCCGCTAGACGCGCGGCTCTTTTGCGGCGCTACCGCGCTGTGCGCTTGAGCGCCGATCGGGTTTTGCCCATCGTCCTCGAGCAGCGAAGCGGTAGGGTAGCCAAGGAGAATGCGGAGCAGTGGCCGAGTGGTCGAAGGCGCACGCCTGGAAAGTGTGTATACGGTAACCCCGTATCGAGGGTTCGAATCCCTCCTGCTCCGCCACTTCCCCTAATTTTTCGGCTCTTTTGCGCTCCTTCTGGAGCTTTCAAACCCGCGAAAAACTTAGCATTTGGAGGGATTGCAGCCGATCCGAAGGCTCTTATCCGTTTCTATCCGATTTCTGTTCCTTTTTTGGCCAAGTCAGAGGATAGTCGGGTGATAAATATCGGAGGCTAAGGATGGCAAAGCGCGACGGCTTGAACGTGAAGATGATTGAACGGCTCAAGGAACCCGGCAAATATAGCGACGGGCGGAACCTTTATCTCCACGTGGGGCCGAACGGCAGCAAGAGTTGGCTCTTCATATATCGTCGTCTCGGCAAAGATCGCATGAGGGGGTTGGGTTCCTATCGGCACGTGGGCCTCGATGAAGCGAGGGAGCGCGCGGGTGAATATCGCGCTATGCTCCGGCAAGGGATCGAACCGCCGAAGGCGCGGGGCGCGGTCAAGAAGAAGGACGAGGGTCGCACCTTTGAGCAACTGAACGAACGGTATCTGTCCGAGCACAAGGATAGCTGGAAGAACCCGGAGAAGGCGGAGAGCCTGTGGCGCAACAGCCTCCGGGATCACGCCTACAAATTCATTGGGGACAAGGACGTTGCCGACATAGACGTGAAGGACGTCCACGCAGTCCTCAGTCCGATCTGGTTGGACAAGCATCCCACGGCGAAGAAGATCAGGTGGCGCATAGGGGCGGTGCTCGCATACGCGGCTGCGCTAGACTTGCGCCAGGACATCGACCTCACCCGAAAAGGCGGCAAGCTCGACAGGCTGTTGCCCAAGGCCAAGCGCGTCCACGTGGTGAAGCCGCATGATTCGCTCGACTATCGAGAAGCGCCGGAATTTATGAGCGCGCTTCGCAAGCGCCCCGGTGTCGCTGCGTCTGCGCTAGACTTCCTGATCCTCACGGCCGCAAGGGCGAAGGAGGTCCGGTTGATGACGTGGGATCAGATCGATCTAGACGAAGGCGTATGGAACGCGCCGGAGGAGATGATGAAGGCAGGGCGCGCCCACCGCGTGCCCTTGTCGAAAGACGCGGTGGCGATCCTAAAAAGCGTGCCGCGCGACATTGGGAGCGACCTCGTGTTCAACAGCGCCGCGCACCCCGGCGAACCCATGTCCGATATGGCGATGACTCAACTTCTAAAGCGCATGGGCCGGAAAGAGGGGGTCACGATTCACGGCTTCCGGTCAACCTTCCGCACCTGGGCGGCTGAGGTGTGCTTGGACATTCCTCGTGAGATTGCCGAAACTGCGCTGGCGCATAGCGTGGGCGGAGTTGAGGCCGCTTATCAACGTGGCGATTACTTCAACGTGCGGCGCGATCTGATGGAGCGGTGGGCTTCTTACTGTCGAGGAGAGGCGAAGTGACCGAAGATGAATTCTGGCAGATCGGGAAGATGGAGCTGTCGAGGCAGGACACCCTCGCGATGATTGACGCATCCCAAGGCGGCGACAACATGATCGCAAAAGGAATTAAAGAGCTTCAGCGATGGGCGAAGGCGCAGGAAGCGTTCCCCGGCATCAGCCTCCTCGAAATGTGGGAAACAGATCGTGCATTGGGCGAAACCAAAGAGGGACGCCCGGAGCTATCTGAACTCAAAAAAATAATGTGTGACCCAGCTTGGGCAGCAGTAGCAGACATTGAGAGGCTCAAGTCGTTGTGGCGCGAGCTTATGCCCGGAAAGCAAATTCCTCTTGAGATGCTGACCGACATTGCGACCGAATATCGCGATGCAAATAGGGAGGCAGTTGTCGCCCGCCGCAACCGCCCCAAGACGCGCCGGGTCAACTACCCTTAGCGCCTAAAACTCGCGTTTATCGGCGGCGATCTTATGCGCTCTTTCGCCGATCCCTTGCTCATCGAAAGCAGGGAGATTGGAAATGACTACCGCAGCGCAATCGGCCCATCGCCGGGAGCTACCAAGGCCGCTCATCTACCGTGAGCGCGACCTAAAGACAGTCACGAATACCAGCCGCAAGTTTCGCGAGGATGCGATGCGGGCCGGGACATTCCCCATGCCTGTACCCTTGGGACCAAAGGCGCGCGGCTGGCTGGTCAGCGAAATCGAAGAATGGGTTGAGGAGCGGAAGGCCGCGCGCGATGCTGCCTGATGAGGAGGCGCTGCCGCCATACGATGGTCCCTTCGTGGTGATCGAGCCGGATGGCCTTTCCTACTGTGTCGAGATCGCCCCGGCCCTGCCCTGCGGCGAAGGTGCGCGGCGCGCCTACGGCTCGAAGCATGAAGCCTTCGGAGCGGCCCGCGATCTTTGGACGCGGCACGGCTTACCAGTGATGGACAAAACGGACCCGAAAAGGGTCCGCGCCCCCCCGAAAAATAACCCGAAGGTTTCTGTTCTCTTTGAATTGAGGATGGCGCTTCCTTCCCTTCGTCGAAACGAAGGAGATGATTGATGTTTAACGGAAATGTGCTGCTCGCGCCGAAGGCCATGGCCGAGTTCATCCCGACCTACCGGGACCATATCAACCACTGGCGACAGGCCGCAGACGAGAACACAGACCTAGCCGCTGTGCTTCCGGGTAAGCCTTCCGAAAACGGGAAGCCGCGCCTGTTCACGCCGTTTCAAGCGGGCCTGTTTGCGCTCATGACGCACCTAGTCGCTGCCGAGTTCAAAACGCCTCTCGCGGCGAAGATCGCGCACCGGGTCAAAGATGCCCACGAACGCGAGCCGACCGTCGAACAGTGGGCCGTGATCTACACGGATCAGGGCAACGTCAGCACCCTGCCTTACACTGAAGCGGGACTGGCGACCGGCTACCTCAGCGGATCGCGGCTGCGCTTCGCGCTGGTGATCGACCTCAAGAATTATTCGGACCTCGTCGAGCGCGCGATTGCCGACGCGCCGAAGGTCATTGGCGGTGAAGATGGCGATTAATCGGAAACCGAATAGCCCCGGCGCGAAGCCATCGACCGGGGCCACTCAGGTGCAAGCGGGGGAAAGCCGCGCCAGTCTTATTCGGACACCGGCGCGCCAAATAGAAGGGTCGCGCAATGCCGGGACGATATGAAGGCTCATGGTCCGAAGATGACGAGGACAAGCCCAAGTGGGACCGCGACACAGACCTCGAAGCTGAATACGATTACTACCACCCAGATGGGCGCTACGCCTACACCCTCTTGAAAGGGCGGCGGGCCGATGGCGATAAGGCATTCCTGACTGGGCGCCGGTTCTCCGGCTCGATTGATATGCTGGATAGAGAGCAGCGGGAAAATCCCGACCTGTTCTATCGTCTCGATGGCATCTCGAATTACATGAAGGGCAAAGGCGAGGAGCCTGCGCTGCTCTATCGCTTGCCCGAATTGCTCGCTTCGATGGCCAAGGCGACAGGCGAGTGGGTCTTTCTTTGCGAAGGTGAGAAGGACGCCGAGACCCTGAACGGTTTGGGCTTCCACCCCACCACCAATTTCGGCGGTGCGGCGAAATGGGACCGGTCTTTTGACCAATACTTCGCCGGACAGCGCGTTGTGATATTGCTCGACAAGGATCCAGTCGGCGCGGCTCGCGGTCGGCGGCTGGCGGGTCAGTTGTCGAAGGTCGCGGCACAAGTCGTGCTGCTCGAACTCCAAGGCTTGCGACAGAAGGAAGATGTTACCGACTGGCTGGCTGAAGGTCGCACGAAAGCGGACCTCCTAGAAGCCGTAGAAACGGCTGCAACGAACGGTTCAGGGTCTAACTCTGGCGACAACGCTGCAAGCGACGGAAGGGCCGCTAGCGGAGCCGACGCGCCGATAATTCCGATGGTTTCGGCGGGATCGCTTTCGGGCGAGGCTCCGGGTCAGCGTGAATTCGTGATCCATAAGCTAGCCCCGGCGGGCCTTGTTACAATGTTCACTGCGCCAGGAGGCGGCGGCAAATCGCACATCTCGCTTTATCTGGCGACCTGCGCCGCATTGGGCATCCGGGCCTATGGCCTCGCCACGGTTCAGTCGACCGCGCTCTACATCACCTGCGAAGATGACGAGGCGGAAAACCACCGCCGCCTTATCGGCGCGGCCAACGCTGCGAACGCCAGCCTTGAGCGGATAGGGGACAAGCTGTTCCTGTCTTCGCTGGTCGCGCTTCGAGACAAGGGCCTCGTGCGGATCGATCAGAACACGCACAAGATGACCGTCTTGCCGCTGTTCGAAGTTGTCCGACAACACATCGTTGATACCGGCGCGCGGTTTGTCGTCCTCGATAACGTGGCGCACTTTTTCGAGGGCAACGAGAACGTCAGGGCGCACGTTGCTGGCTTTATCGGACTGCTCAATTCGCTGGCGCTGGAGACCGGCGCGGCGATCATACTGATTAGCCATCCGAACAAGGCGGGCGACAGCTTTTCCGGCTCCACCGCGTTCCAGAACCAAGTTCGATCGCACATTCATCTTGAGATCGATGCCGACGATCCCGACGCGCGACTGCTCAAGATCGCAAAGGCTAATTATGCGCGACTAGAAGAGCCGTTGCGACTGCGCTGGCATCGCGGCGCGTTCCGGCTTGAAGCCGAAATACCGGCTGGCGAAAATTCGGCCACGGCCCGCGAACAACAGGACGATCAACGCTTCCTCGAATGCCTAGCTGCGCGGAACGCGGACAAGCGTCCGGTGTCGAAGCACGCTCAGTCCAGCTTGAGCTATGCGCCGAAGGTGTTTGCGCTGATGGAGGTGGCCGGTGACGTGACCGTAAAGCGGTTCACCGAGGCAATGGAACGACTGCTGGCGCGCGGCCTGATCGAGCAGGTGGAACTCGATTTCGAGAAGCAGAATTCACCGGGCCATAAAGCCATCGGTCTCAAGCAAATCCGGCAGGTGGAGGTCAGCGATGAACCGTTCTGATCGCCTTCGCCCCAGTCTCGCCCGAGTGTCGCCCCAGACCCGGTGCGATCATCGTAAGTCACTGATTTTACTACGCCTCAGACCCCTCGCCTCAGTGTCGCCTCAGCTCGCCCCAGACGTAGCTAAGTCACTGATTTTACGTCGCTTGAGTGTCGCTCCAGACCTACCCTCTTACTACGTAAGAGGAGGGGGGCTTGATGGCCCCTCCCTCCTCGAATTAGCCGAAGGAGATTGAGATGAAGAAAGACCACAAGCCCCGCAGCAAATACCCGCCGCCCTCGATCAACGAACAGATGCGCCGCCGCTTCCACGAGCGCGAAGAGCGCGCCCGCGCCGACCACGAAGACCTGTGTGCACTTCACAACGATGACTTCGATGACTGCGCCTGACGGGAGGGGGCCAGAAAAGTTCGTGGGCGGCCCACCCCAAGACCGGCGTCTGTCCCCCGCGTGAATTCTAACACTGATTTTAGTGCTCGATTTTGAGGAGATGACCATGACCGATAAACCCAAGAAGCCCCGCCGCACTCGCGTGGACAGTCCAGACGGTGTCGCCGCCGCAATCGTGGCCGGTGGTAAGAAAATCACCCTCCCAAGCGGGATGAAGCTGACCGCTCCCGAGCGCCGGGTATTCACGGAGATATGCGAGGAGTTCAGCAAGACCGAACTCACCGATCACAAGGTGCGCCTGATCGTCTCGCTGGCCCGCAACATGATCGCGCTCGACAATGAGCAACAGGCGATCCTCCGGGAAGGCTCAGTGCTCGTGAATAGCCACGGGAACGCCTATCCCAACCCCCGCGTGAAGGTCACGACCGGGCTGCACAATTCCATCCTCTCGATGCGCCGATCTCTCGGCATCCACACCCGCGCGTTGGCCGGGGGCGACAATCGGGACGCTGCGAAGCGCCGTGCGCATAACCAGAGCAACGAGAAGGCGGGCGAAGGCTACGACACGAACCTGATCCCCTTCCCCAAGTCGATGGAGACGGACGATGACGGGGCATGACGAAGCGGTCAGCGAACGGGCAATCGCGGTATGCCGCAACCTACAGCGCAAGCTGGCGAACGAATGCCACACTAAGGGCATCTCGCCCGAAGACATTGCGCTGGCCAGTCTGTTCTCCGCCTACGATATAGCCGAAGGTGCGAAGGGGCCGGGGCTGGTAGCGGTCGAATGGTTGCGCTCCGGTCTGGACCTAATCGAGCAGCAGCTCATGGCCGGGGAGACGATCCAATGAATCGGCCCAACCTTTCGATAGGCGACCGGCTCCAAGCCGAGCCATACCAGGTGCGCCGCCGCGTGCTCGAATTGCTGGACGAAATGAGCGCGCCGATGCACCCGCGTGAGATCGAACACGCCCTGACCCGCTCGGGCTACACTCGCAGCGAGGCCCGCAGGCTTGTCAAAGTGCTCAAGACCCTCCCGATCATCGCTATCGGTGCGGGAACGCCGTGACCTATCCGCGCGCCCTTCGATCCCCCGTTATGGCGATGGCCCGACCGCGCCGCCCGGTGGCCGAGATTGCGGCCGTGCAGGAAGCGGCGGAAGCGATCCGGGAAGAGACGGGCATAGCCAGCGCGCAAGCCTTGGGCCGGGAAATCGCCCGCCGCGTGATCGACCTCCTGCTGGAAGATACGCGCAATGATCCCGCCGCCCTTTTCGCAGCACCGGCCTTGGATCCAATCGGCACACTCGCATTCGGAGAAGGCTTCGGGGCAGTTGATGAACTTGCAGCCCGATACCGGGATCGAATGCTGGCGAATTTCGGAGCATCCATTGTTGTGGAGTTTCAGCAACGTTTTCACAGACAAACGGAGGCGCTGAAATTGCAAAACGCGCTTACAGAGCGATACTCCCGCCACATACGTAGAAATGGATGCTGAGCCGGATGCCCAATCATCGAATTAATTCTTCACCGCGTTTGCGACGGTCGCTTCGTGCGAAAGGGAAGCCGGAAGATAACAGCACCAACCTCAGTCCCCTGCTAACCACGATCATCACGGTGCTGCTGACCTTTTTCCTCACCACCGTAGGTGGAAGCGCGATCAGCTTTTGGATGAAGATAAACGAGGCCGACACTCAAGCTGCTTACGAGGAGATGGAGAGGGCTTTGGTCGCGTATGAGTATTACCTTTCAGAGATCGACCCTGAAATCGAAAAGGCCCAAACCATCGGCACCGATTTGATTTCAGAACTGGTTACGACGCAATCTCTCGACAAGAATAGTCTCGTGACAGCGAGGATGAGCGACTATCCAGACTTGGGCGATCACGTAGGGAACGGCTCCATTGCGCTCTATCTTGGGAAGGAAGCCGACATCGGGATCAACGCATTGAACGGCCAACTTTTGGCCATGAAAGTGATGATCGAGCGCAACACACGCGCAGGTGAACCAATTCCGGTCGAAAGACATGAGGCCATGAAATATCTAACCAACCTTCGTGTCGGTTATTCATACTATTTACTCGAAATCGTGAAATGTAAGCAGGCAGTTGCGAAAAGCTTCATGCTTTCCGGCAAAATGCATGCGATGGAAGAATGTGAGGCACCTGACGAACGGGTGATGGAGGATTTCAGTCTCACCTTTTGGGGACCGGGAATTTTCGAAAAGTAGCTGTCCGCTCGGATAAACCGGTTTTTCGCGCACCGCGATCCGCGATCCCTTCGATCTCGACACAAGGAGATCGAAGATGAAGCCGATGCAATTCCCTCGCGCCCTGCGCGGTCCCGTCCGGGCTGAGACGCAGGAACAGCTACTCGCCCAGATGAATGCGGCGGTGGGCGACCTTTCCACGAAGCTGAAAGCCCGACTGTCGGGCTGCGAAGAAACCGTCCAGAACCTCGTGGACGGAATGAACGCGATGCAGCGGAGCATTGATGCCGGCGTAGGCATTAGCTTCGAAGGCGTTCCCCACTCGCGCAATTCGTGGGGCGAACAAGTCGTTTCGTCCGAACAGATTACCGAACTTCGCAATGCTGCGGGCCGCGCCAAGGTCCAAATCCCCCTCGCTCCCCGCGCGGAAATCACGAGCGTAGAAACCGGCGCAGGGCCGCTCATCGCTCCCGAACGCGATACGCGAGTTGTCGGCCTTCCCCGCCGCCGCTTGACGGTTCGCGCTCTGTTGGGCCGTGCGACTACCAGCAGCAACCTGATCGAATATGCCCGCCAGACGACGCGCGACAATCAGGCAGCAACCGTGGCCGAAGGTGCGCTCAAGCCGGAAAGCGATCTGGGCTTCGAGATCAAGCAAGCGAAGGTCGCGACCATCGCCCACTGGCTCAAGACCTCGCGACAGGCGATGGACGACGCGGGTCAGCTTCGCTCGATCATCGACAGCGAACTCCGCTATGGCCTCGCCGTGGTCGAGGAAAACCAGTTGCTCCTGGGCGATGGTGTGGGGTCGAATATGCTGGGCCTCATCCCGCAAGCGACCGCATATGATCCGACTGGCGAACCCGTCACGCCGAACAAGTTCGACGTTCTGCTCAATGCCATCGCTCAAGCCGAAGCCGCAAACCTCCCGGTCACCGGCATCGTCGTGAACAACATCGACTGGATGCGCCTCCAATCGCTTAAGGACGCGCAGGATCGCTACATGGGCGAAGGTCCGATGGGATCGACGATGCCGAGCGCATGGGGCATCGACGTTGTTCCTTCTTCGGCTATCGCATCGGGCAAGTTCCTCGTGGGCGCTTTTGCCGATGCGGCGACGGTCTATGACCGGATGAACCCGGTTGTCTTGCTGTCCACCGAGGACGGGGACAACTTCCGCCGGAACATGGTCACGGTGCTTTGCGAAGAACGGCTGGCGCTTGCTGTCCGTCGCCCCGAAGCCCTGATCTATGGCGACTACAGCGCGGCGGCTGGGTAATGGCCAGCGATAGCGCAAAACCTAGGTTGACGGGCGCGGCGAAGAAACCGCGCCCCGAAACCGTCATGGTTGAAGTCGAAGAAGAGCCGGAAAGCGAAGTGGATGTTGTCGTGGTTGGCTCGAAGCGAACGGTAACGCTGAAGGAGAACACCGAAGGCGCCACCGTCAAGGTCCGCATACTGCGCGCTTGCAACCGCTGGATCGAAGGCGACGAACCAACGATCAACGCCGAATATGCCGGGCAGCTTATGGAGAACGGCTTGGCCGAGGTTGTCCCGGCGAAGCGATCCCCGCCGAAAGGCAACGCTGCAACGGCCTAGGAGCGCCGAGAACGAATGAAGCCCGCGCTCCAGCCTCTCTGGGTGCGGGCTTTGTTTTTTGTGTTCCTGCAAAGCTCTAGGCGGTTAGCACAGCCTCAAGTTGGTCTGCGTTCAGCGCGCTCGCTGTCGAGGTCGCATCATAAACACTGAGCATACGGCGATACTTATCTAGCATAGGCATGTGGCTGTTCATTTCTCGGCCACGAAACTCGTCAAACCGGTTCATGTCCCGCACGAAAGTTTCCGAGACTCCGTAGTGATCAGTTTCGTTGTTCCCATCAAAGCCGCGAAATACCTTCTCGCCGGTGTGGGAAACCTTGGACCGTTCGGAACTATCGAGTTGAGACAGCGAGTATTCGAGAAAGCCGCACATTCCCATGATTGCTGCTACTTCTGAGGCCACCTCTTCCGGGGTGTCTTCGCTATGAAACAAGCCATGATACTGCCACTTCAACGCCCACAAATCACCATTGAAGATTGCGCGCTTCACAAAGGCAGGATCGACCTCCCGATTGATTCCCTGCGCTTCCATCAAATCACTCAACATTACCGCGATGAGCTTTTCGCCGTCCGTAAGTTCCACTGACTTCTCCCTTTTCTTGGCGGCGGAGATGTAGGGATGCTATTCGCAAGTCACAAGCAATGGGGGTTAAGTTGTCCGATCCTACACCGGCATTCACCGCTTTAGGCCGCGTCACCGCACATATCGCAGCTTGCGAGCAGATAATGCGGTTGGCTTTAGGCGAGCGAGAAGTCGCCAAAGCACAGCGCCGCGGTGACCAATTCCCCGTAGATTTCCAGCCCTACATCAACCGCATGATGAAGTGGGACTTGGGTCAACTAGCACACAGAGTTCGAACACAATTGGACCTTCCCGATGATCCTTGGCTTCAGATATTCAAGGATGCGAAGGAGCTACGGAATAACGTAGCGCATGATTTTTGGTCCCCCTATTATGCTCTCCTGCAATCGGAGGAGGGCATTGAGCTAATCGTGCGCCACTGTTCGGTCTTAGAACGCCACTTTGCGCACCTCGCAAAAGGTCTTGTCTATGCGACCGGCGTCAACATGCAGCTTTACTTAGAATTCATCGGCAGCAACGAGTGGACGAAAGAGACGAAAGCTCAGTTCGGCGAGAAGATCGCTGTCGCAGAAAAGGCAATTGCCGAGCTGCCGGACTGGCCAGAGCCTAACCCCGGAACCCCCGGCCAAGTCGGGTGATAAATCGACGCTATCATCCGACTTTAGGCATCTAAGGCCTGCTTTTCCGTGGGTGTTCGAATCCCTCCTGCTCCGCCACCCACTTTTTCGAGCGGAATGGCGCCCAGTGGTGCCGATCAGCCGCAGTTCGGCGGGACAATCGGGGAAATTCCGCCTCGGTGATTGCATTCGCTCCGTATCTGTTAACTAGAAGCGGCGCGGGGTCGCTGCGCGTCGTTCGGCGTCTGGATCGCCGCGATGGCTTTGGTTCGGGGGGCGGAATGAAGGCAGGGCTGGGCAGTCTGCGGCGCATGCTATGGGTCATGGCGTTGGCCTGTGCCCTGATCTCGGGACCCCGCCTGGCTGCCCAACCGCCGGCCGGCACCTGCTTCGCCGTCACTTCTTCGGTCGCCGCGCCCGATCGGTCCGATCTGCAGTGCGCCGGTGCACCGACCGGCTATCGCGGCAGCGTCCTGTGGCTGCGGCTGCCGGTTCCCGCCAGCCAGTCCCGCGATGCGTCGCTGGCGATGCACACCACGCGGTTCGAGCGAATGAGCGTAATGTTCGAATATGCCGATACGCTCGGCCCGCGGCATACGATCGGCCGGGGGGATTTCGCCGACAGCTGGCATATTGGCGGGCAGGTCGCTTTTCGCGCGCGCGGCGACCAGCCCGCAACGGCGGTCTGGCTGCGGATCGCGGGGCTGGAGGATTACAACCTGCTGTCGCTGCGCATAGTGTCCGCGCAGTCCGCCCAGCGTCAGTTCGAGCTGACGGCATTTGCCATCGGCGCCGCGTTGGCGTTGCTGGGCATAGCCGCCCTGTTCAACATCGGCCTCGCCGCCAGCATGCGGCGCAGCTTCTTCCTGTGGCATGGCGGCTGGGCTGCGACCGTGATGGTCTGGGGCCTGGTCTGGTCCCAGGCCGGACTGGCGGTCTTTCCTGCAGCCGCGGGCACGGTGTCGGCGCGGCTGGCAACGGTGCTTGCCTGCCTGGCGATCATGTTCGCGACCTTCGCCACCGCATCCGCCTTGCGCGACGCGCTGCCCCGCTGGCCGCTGCGTCTGCTGGGTGCGCTCGGGGTGCTTGTCCTCGCGGCAGGCGTCGCCAGCGGTCTGCCCGGCGTCGATATCGGCCAATTCGCGCCGGTGCTGATGATCGGCACATTGTCATCGCTTGCTCTGGCCACCGCATGTATTGCCGCGGGGTGGAGGAAGGGCCACGGCGCCGCCCGCGATCTGGCGATCAGCTGGGCGATCCCCATGGTGACGCTGGCGATGACCCAGATCGTCGATCTCGACGCGATCCTGTGGGGCGGCGGCGACAAGGTCCTGATGCTGTATGCTTCGGCGCTGCAGGTCGTGTGCCTGACCGGTTTCGCGACCGTGCGGCTGCGCGCGCTGCGGATGCAGCGCGATCGGGCGGTGGAGATCGGCAAGGCCTTGGCCGAACTTGCCGAACGCGATCCGCTTACCGGCCTGCTGAACCGCAGGGGCTTCCTCGGCAAATACGCCGAGGCATTCGGCGGCGGGGCGAGCAGGCCAGTCGGCCTGCTGCTTATCGACGTGGACAAGTTCAAGGCCGTCAACGACGAGTTCGGGCATCAGGCGGGCGACGAGGTGCTCGTGACGCTCGGGCGCCGGCTGGCATCGTTCGAGGAGCGTTTCGGCTGCCGCGCGGGCAGGCTGGGCGGCGAGGAATTCGTTCTGGGGGTGAGCGGGGTTGCCGATGGCGGGCTGGTCGAGCTTGCGGAAACGGTCCGGTCCGAACTGGCCGAATGCGATTTCGGCGCAACCGCGCCGGGGCATCGGATCAGCGTCAGCATCGGCGTGGCGCGGGGCGCGGCCGACCGGCCGTTCCAGGCGCTGTACCGGAAAGCCGACGAAGCACTCTATGCCGCCAAGCGCGAAGGCCGCAACCGGGTGGTCTGCGCCGATCGCGATATCGAGAGCGACCAGGCACCGGCGTTGCAGCAGGTGTCCTGACTGGTTTTTTCAGCGCGCGGCTGCACTGGCTCAAGCGTGTGGTAGTCCTGCGGCGACGTCCAAACCGATACGGCCTCTGCGCTACTCTGGAGCCTGCGCGGCGAGCATATCCATCATGGTGCGCGCGGCATCGCGGTCTGCGGGATCTTCGAAGGCGACGTCCAGATCGGGTGCGGCATCGAGCATGTAGAGCAGGGTCCACAGCGCGAAGCGGTGGCCGCGATCGCGTTCGAGCCCGAAATCGACGCGCATTCGCTCGACCCCGGCGGGGAGCGCGGCCGGATCGACCTCGGCCAGGTCCTGGGTGCCGAAATAGCGCTGCAGCAGGTCTTCCATCTTCATTCCACCGCGCTAGCGGACCGGGCGGATCGTGCAAGGCGCTTGCACCCCGCTGCACGGCGGCAGAATTTCTTTGGGGAACGGCAATAGGCTGTTAGGGGCCGCGCATGCTTACCATCGACGGTGTCACAGTGCGGCTTGGCGGCCGGACCATTCTCGATCGCGCCAGTGCTGCCGTGCCGGTGGGCGCGCGCGTCGGGCTGATCGGGCGCAACGGCGCCGGCAAGTCGACGCTGATGAAAGCGCTGATCGGCGAAATCGAACCCGACGAGGGCGAGATCGCCAAACCGTCGCGCGCGCGGATCGGCTATATCGCGCAGGAAGCCCCCAGCGGGACGATGACGCCCGAGGAAGTGGTACTGGCTTCGGCCACCGAACGCGCCGAGCTGCTGGCCGAACTGGAAACCTGTACCGATATGTACCGGATGGGCGATGTCCATGATCGCCTGCTCGCCATCGATGCCTACAGCGCGCCGGCGCGCGCAGCGAAGATCCTCAACGGGCTGGGCTTCGACGAGGAGATGCAGCAACGTCCGGTGGAAAGCTTTTCCGGCGGCTGGAAGATGCGCATCGCGCTGGGCGCGCTGCTGTTTTCCGAACCCGATATCCTGCTGCTCGACGAACCGTCGAACCACCTCGATCTCGAAGCGACCTTGTGGCTCGAGAACTTCCTCAAATCCTATCCTGCCACGCTGCTGGTGATCAGCCACGAACGCGACCTGCTGAACAAGGTGGTCGACCATATCCTGCATCTGCAGGGCGGGGCGCTGACGCTGTACAATGGCGGATACGACGCGTTTGAGAAGCAGCGCGCCGAGCGGGCGGCCCAGTTGGCGGCGGCCAAGGCTTCGCAGGATGCACAGCGCGCGCGATTGCAGGATTACGTCGCCCGCAACAGCGCGCGTGCATCGACTGCCAAACAGGCGCAGTCGCGTGCCAAGATGCTGGCCAAGATGCAGCCCGTCGCCGCGATGATGGAAGACCCCACGCTCACTTTCGGATTTCCCGATCCGGCGGAACTCAAATCCCCCATGATCACACTTGAACAGGCGGCCGTGGGCTATGGCGATGCCCCGCCGATCCTGAAGCGGCTGAATTTCCGGATCGATGCCGACGATCGCATTGCGCTGCTGGGCCGCAACGGCAACGGCAAGACCACGCTGGCCCGGCTGCTGGCTTCGCAGCTCGACCCGGTGGAAGGCGAAGTGAACGCCCCGGGGCGGCTGAAGGTAGGCTATTTCACCCAGTACCAGGTCGAGGAACTGGCCGGTGAGGACACGCCGCTCGACCTGATGAACCGCGCGATGGAAGGCGCGGCGCAGGGCGCCGTTCGCGCGCAGCTGGGGCGGTTCGGCTTTTCGGGCGCGCGGGCGCAAACGCGGGTCGACAAGCTGTCGGGCGGCGAACGGGCGCGTCTGGCACTGGCCCTGATCACCCGCGATGCGCCGCATCTGCTGATCCTGGACGAGCCGACCAACCACCTCGATGTCGATGCGCGCGAAGCCTTGATCCAGGCGCTGAACGATTACTCGGGCGCGGTCATCCTCATCAGCCATGACCGTCACATGGTCGAACTGACGGCGGACCGTCTGGTGCTGGTGGATGACGGCACCGCGCGCGAATATTCCGGTAGCATGGAAGATTACATCGATCTGGTGCTGGGCCGCAAGCCGGCGAAGAACGGCCGCGGCGATGCGGCCAGCAAGGCGCGCGGCAGCAATGGCACCAATATTATTGCCCGGACGCGCATGGCCAAGGCGGAACTGGCGAAGGCCGAACAGGCGATGGCGCGGCTGACCGCCGATGTCGAGCGGCTCGATAGTGCCATCCTCGAACAGGGGACGGCCGGGGCGAGACCGGGCGGCGGGGCGAGCATCGAAAGCCTCCTCGCCCAGCGCGCCGAAGCGGCCGATGCGCTCGCCGAAGCCGAAGCGGCATGGCTGGCCGCCGGGACCGAACTGGAAGCCATCGAACAGGGCTGACACAGAAGCGCTTCCCCCCCGAGGCCTTATTCGTTACCTGCGCAGCGTGTCCGCCGCGTCTTTCCGTACAATGGCTTGCGCCGCACTGCTGCTTGTCACCGCCTGCGGTGAAGCAGAACGCGATCCTGCGCGCGAGGCAGTGCCGGTCGTTGCGCAGGACATCAGCGTGCTTCCCGAACAGATCGAGATCGAAGCCATCGGCTCGGCCCGTGCGGCAACATCGGCGGAGATTTTTGCCGAAACGGCGGGCCGAGTGACCGCTGTGCTGTTCGCGGCGGGCGATTTCGTGCGCAAGGGCGAAGCGCTGGTCCGGCTCGACGCGCGGCAGGAACGCCTCGCGGTCGAAGCGGCACGGGTGCAGGTACAGGAAGCCGACCAGTTGCTGGGCCGGTATCGCCGCATCGAGGATACCGGTGCGCTTTCCGAAAGCCAGATCGAAGCCGGCGTGACCGCGCTCGCTTCGGCGCGCGTGGCGCTGGAACAGGCGCAGACGGCGCTGGCCGACCGGACAGTGCGCGCGCCGTTCTCGGGCCACGTCGGCCTGACCGAAGTCGATCCCGGCGACCGCGTCAACGATTCCACGCCGATCACGCAGATCGACCAGCGCGGCACGCTCTATGTCGATTTCCCCGCGCCTGAATCGGTCTTCAATGCGCTGCGTCCCGGTCAGGTCGTCCAGGTCGTGCCTTTTTCCGATACGACGCGGACCATCGACGCCCGCGTGGTGGCGACCGACAACCGGATATCGCAGGACAGCCGCGATTTCATCGTGCGCACCGCCATCCCCAACGAGGGCGACCGCCTGCGCCCCGGGATGAGCTTCCGCGTGGTCTTCACCCGCAATGGCGAAGCACGTCCGGTGGTCCCCGAGGAGGCCATTGTATGGGGCGGGGATGGATCGCACCTGTTCGTCATTCGCGAAGGCGCAGCCAGGCGCGTCCCGGTGACGATCACCTCGCGGCGCGAAGGCGAGGTCTTCGTGGATGGCGAATTCGAGCGGACCGACCGGGTGATCGTCGAAGGGGTACAGAAGGTGCGCGACGGGCAGGCCATCCGCGTGGTGGGCGGCGGGAATGCGGACAGGCAGGATGTCGAGGTCCGCCAGCCCCGATCGGGCGCTGCTGCAGCCGCCGATGAAGGATAGGGCCGACCTCCCCATGCTGGCGGTGAAGCGGCCGCTGCTGATCGGCGTGCTCAACCTGCTGATCGTGATTGCGGGTATCGCTGCGCTGATGGGCGTCGAGGTTCGCGAGCTCCCCAATGTCGACCGGCCGGTCGTGTCGGTCACCGCCAGCCTGCCCGGCGCTGCACCCGAGACCATGGATTCCGAGGTCACGAGCCTTCTCGAAGATGCCGTCGCTCGGGTTTCGGGCGTGCGCCAGATCCGCGCGTCGAGCGAGGAGAACAACAGCCGCATCCGTGTCGAATTCAATCCCGGCACCGATCTCGATACCGCTGCCTCCGACGTGCGCGAGGCGGTCAGCCGGACGACCCGCGACCTGCCCGAGCGCGTCGAGCAGGTGACGGTGGTCAAGGCGGACCAGGACGCGCAGCCGATCATGACGCTGGCCGTGCTGTCGGACAGCTACGACCAGGCCTCGCTGACGCTGCTGGTGGAAAACGACATCGTGCCCGAACTGCTCGCCGCCGAAGGGGTCGCCAGCATCGAACAGTTCGGCACCCGCGCCCGGCAGATGCGCGTGTCGGTCGACCCGGCACGGCTCAACCGCTTCGGGCTGACGATGACCGATGTCGCCGCGGCACTGCGGGGGGTCCCCTTCGACGTGCCGGTCGGCTCGTTCCGGTCGGACGCGCAGGAACTGGTGGTGCGGGCCGAAGCCAGCGCGGTCGATCCCGCGCAGATCGAGAATGTCGTCATTTCAGGCACCACTCGCGTCGGCGATGTCGCGCAGGCGGATTTCGCCCCCGCCAATGCGACCAACTTCGTCCGCCTCGACGGACAGCCGATCGTCGGGCTGGGCGTGGTGCGGCAGGCCAGCTCGAACACGATCGAGATATCCAGCGCCATTCGCGCGGATGTCGAACGCCTGAACGCGCGGTTCGACGATGTCCGGATCGACGTGGTGTCGGACGATGCGCAGTTCATCCGCATTTCGGTCCGCGAAGTGCTGATCACGCTGGCCTTCACCATCGCTGTGGTCATTGGCACCATGCTGGTGTTCTTCCGCGCCTGGCGACCCACCGTCGTGCCCAGCGCCACCATCCCGGTCGCGCTGGTCGGGGTGATCGCGGGCATCTGGCTGATGGGCTTTTCGATCAACTTGCTCACGCTGCTGGCGCTGGTGCTGGCGACCGGGCTGATCGTCGACGATGCCATCGTGGTGCTGGAAAACGCGCAGCGGTTGCAGAACAAGGGGCTGGGCCGGCGCGCGGCGGCGGTGCTGGGTACGCGGCAGGTCTTCTTCGCCGTCGTGGCGACCACGGCGGTGCTGGTTTCGGTGTTCGTCCCGATCAGCTTCCTGCCGTCCGAAGCGGGGCGGCTGTTTCGCGAATTCGGCTTCGTGCTGGCCCGTGTCGGTGATCATTTCCAGTTTCGTCGCGCTGTCGCTGGTCCCGGCACTGGCGGCGAAATTCGACCTGGCGACTGACGACAGCGCGCCGGGCAGGTTAGCTGGCTGGGGTGCGGCGAACCACCGCTATGAAAGCGCGCTGCGCCGGTGTCTCGACCGGCCCAAGCTGGTTGGAGCGGTGTCGGTCGCGCTCGCGGCGCTGGCGGCGCTGCTTTACACCCAGCTCGATAACGAACTGGTCCCCGACGAGGATCGCGGCGTCATCACGATCGATGCGACGGGCCCCGACGGGGTCGGCATCGATTTCATGGATGGCGAGCTCGACGAGGTGGAGCAGGTCATCGCGCCGTATCTTGCCAGCGGCGAGATCGAAAGCACCTTCTCGATCGTCGGCCGCTACGATCCCAATCGCGTCCGGGTTACTGCACAACTCGCCGATTGGAGCGAGCGCGACCGCAGCCAGACCGAGATTGTCGAGGAACTCAACCCGCCGCTGCAGGAAATTCCCGGATCGCGCACCAATGCCCGGGGCCGCGGCACGCTGAGTTTCGGCGGTGGGGGCGACGGTATCGAGGTGGCGCTGACCGGCGCCGAATACCCGACGATCTACGCGTCCGCGCAGGCGCTTGCCACGGCGATCGACACCCGCTCCGAAATCCTCTCCAATCCCGACATTTCCTACCAGCCGACACAGCCGCAGCTCTCGGTACAGATCGATCGCCAGCGCGCTTCGGATCTCGGCGTCGAGCTGGACGACCTGGCGCAGACGCTGCGCGCGATGGTCGGCGGCGACGATCTGGTGGATCTCAACGTCGGCGACCAGGCGGTCCCGATCTTCCTCACCGCCCAGGCCGTGAGTGTCACCAATCCGTCGGACCTGCGCAATCTCTACGTCCGCGGGTCGGGCGGGGCGTTGATCCCGCTGTCCAGCGTCACCGTGATCGAAGAGCAGGGCATCGCCGCCGAACTCGACCGCACCGAACAACGGCGTGCAATCGAGGTCTCCGCGGATATTGCAGCCGGTACGCCGCTGCGCGATGCGGTCGACGAGATTGAGCGGTTGGGCGAGGAAGCGCTGGGGCCGGGGATCGACATGCTGCTGCAGGGCGATGCGGCGAGCCTCGAGGAAGCGTCGAGCGATCTGCTGCTGACCTATATCTTCGCGCTGGTGATCGTGTTCCTGGTGCTGGTGGCGCAATTCGAAAGCGTGACCAGCGCATTGGTGGTGCTGCTGACCATTTCCTTCGCGCTTGCCGCGGCAGTATTCGCGCTGTTCCTGTCGGGGGTCTCGCTGAACATCTATTCGCAGATCGGGCTGGTGATGCTGATCGGGCTGATGGCGAAGAACGGCATCCTGATCGTCGAATTCGCTGACCAGTTGCGGCACCAGGGGCGCAGCGTCCGCGAAGCGGTGGAGGAAGCCGCCGCGATCCGCCTGCGGCCGATCGTGATGACGCTGATCTCGACCGTGTTGGGTGCCCTGCCGTTGATCCTCGCCAGCGGCGCGGGTTCCGAAGCGCGCCAGTCGATCGGCTGGGTGATTTTCGGCGGGCTGGGTATCGCGGGCATCTTCACGCTGTTCCTGACCCCGGTCATCTATCTCGCCATCGCGCGCTACGGGAACCCGCGCAATGTCGACCTCGCCCGCCTGCACAAGGAAATCGACGAGGTCGACGAGGATCTTTCCGTTGCGCAAGTATGAAGCACCCCGGTATCGTTGTGGCCGTCGCACTGGCGATGTCCGGCTGCGCCGGTAGCGAACCGGTCGCAATCGCGCCGCCCATCGCTGCCCCGGCTGTCTATGCGACCGATCTGCCCGCTGCCGGGTTGCAGGAAGAATGGTGGCTCGGCTTCGGTGACCCGGTGCTCGACCGGCTGGTCCGGCGCGGTCTGGAAGCCAATCTCGATATCGATGCCGCGTCCGGACGGCTTGCCGCCGCGGCCGCCCTGTTGCGCGCGGAACGGGCGGACCGGCTGCCGGGGCTCGACGGATCGGCCGAAGTCAGAACCACGCTGGTGGGCGAGGGAGAGGATACGGCGGCGGCCGGCCTGTTCGCCCTCTTCGACCCCGATCTCAATGGGCGGCTGGCAGCCGAGGTGCGCGCCGCCGTGGCCGATTACGCCGAGACGAACTACCTGCTGGCCGAGCAGCGCCGGCTGGTCGCTGCTGCGATCGCCAGCCAGTATATCGAATACCGCCGGACCCAGACGCAACTCGACCTGCTCGAACAATCGACCGATCTGCAGGACCAGACGCTGCGCATCGTCACCCTGCGGTTCGAGGCCGGGCTGGCTGCCAATCTGGACGTGCGCCGCGCGGCAGCGGACCTCGCCCAGACCCGGGCTCGCCGGGGATTGGTCGAGATTGCCCGCGCCAATGCGCTCAGCGCGCTCGCGATCCTGCTGGCAGAGCCCCCCGGGGCCTTCGCGATCGAGCCGCTCGCCGATGGATCCCGGATACCCGGATATGGCGCGGGGCCGCCAGCGGGCGTGCCCGCCGACCTGCTTCGCTGGCGGACCGATATCCTCGCTGCCGAAGCGCGGCTCGCGCGGGCGGCCGCCGAGATCGGAATCGAACAGGCGGATCTGCGCCCGTCGCTGACGATACCCGGTGAAATCGGCATCGGCGACGGGCTGCTGAGCGGGCTATTCGGCGATTTCCTGGTCGGGATAGCCGCCGCGATCGACATTCCGATCTTCGACGGCGGACGCCGCCGCGCCGAAGTCGCTGCGGCCGAGGCCGTGGCCGAGGCGCGCGTGGCCGAATATCGCGCCACGTTCCTCAACGCGCTGGGCCAGGTCGAGAATGCGCTGGTATCGATTGAGGCCTATCGCCAGCGCAATGCCGCGCTCACCGAAGCGATCGACCAGAGCGAGACCGCGCTCGCACAGTCGAACGCGCTGTACCGCGAGGGCCTGGCGTCCCTGTTCGATGTGCTCGATGCGCAGCGCCAGCTGATCGCCAGCAGGCAGGCGCTGATCGACAGCGAGGCGGCACTGGCCAGTTCCTTCGTCGCTTTTCATTCGGCTATCGGATCGCAGTAAACGCCGCCCGCATTACTCGCGCTGCGGCTGCCGTATCCTAAATCCCCCGCGTCCTTAAAATCACCGGGTTGGAGCCACCGTATCCGGTGAAGAAATTCTCTTTCGGAACGAACGGCTTGGCTGCTCGCTGATAGACTGCGCTCATCCCGCGCAGGCAACAGGAGGAAACTTATGGCTGAAATTCCAGTCGAGAAGAAATCATCGATGACGTGGCTCTGGCTGCTACTGGCAGCAATACTCGCAGCGTTGCTGATCTGGTGGATCACTGCCGACGAAGACGATGCCGAGCCCGTGCTCGCCGAGACTGCCATCGAAGCTGACGCCGGCGCTGATGCCGACCCCATGGCGATGACGCTGGCCGCCATTCTGGCCAATCCCCAGTCGTATATCGGACAGGAATTCGCAGGCGATGTGAGCGTTGCCGGGCCGCTGACCGACCGGGGCTTCTGGGTTGAGAACGACGGCGCGCGGATGTTCGCGTTGATCATCGACGAACCCCGCGAAGTCGAGATCGACATCAATCCCGGACAGGATCTGCGCATTTCGGACGGCATGATCCGCGAAGGCGGCGAAGTCTCCGATGTCGAAGGTGTTCCGCTCGATGACGACACTCTCGCGGTTCTCGCCGATCAGGACGTGTTCCTGATTGTCGACGAGGACAATGTCGAGATCCTCGAGCGTCCGTAAGACTAGAAAGGACCTATTATGAAGAACGATGATCGCTTCGGCGAACTCGAAGCCCTCGATTCCTGGCAACTCGTCCATGACGAGCAGGACATCCGTGGTTGCACCGTGGCCTCGGTCACGGGGACGCATTACGGAACGATCGAGGATATGCTGGTGGACAAGGAAAAGGAACACGTCGCAGCCGTAAGGCTCGACGATGGCCGGATTGTTGCCGCCGACAATCTCGAAATCAGGGGCCGGGACGTGATCTATCACGACGACCTCGCCGCGTCCCGGGTGAATTACACCAAGGTACGCCGGCCGGCCGTCTGATTTTCAGGCCGCATAGCGGGGGATCGCGATGCGCGGTTCCCCCGTTCCCGGACCCGCCAGAAGGTCGAGCCATCCCGATTGCTCGGCACGCTTGAAGACCCCCGTCCGCCAGGATGGGGGGCTTCGCGTTCAGGCTTTGCGGAAAACAGATTGCCCGAAAGATATCTGCCTTGTGCGCGGCCCCGCTCAGCGCGGGAGGCCGCCGCCCAGCGCGACGAACAGCGTCGCGCCGTTCTGCAGATAGGCCCGCTGCGTGGTGAGCAATTGCTGCTGGGCGGAGAACAGATTGCGCTCGGCATCGAGCACTTCGAGATAATCGGCCACGCCCTCGCGGTAGCGCAGCCGGGCGAGCCGCGCGATGCGTTCCTGCGCGGCGACACCCTGCTCCTGCGCGGCGACCTGCTGGGCCAGCCAGCGCCGCCCGGCGAGGCCGTCGGACACTTCGCGGAATGCCGTCTGGACCGCTTTTTCGTACAGTGCGACCTGTTCGGTCTCCCGCGCCCGGGCCAGATCGAGATCTGCCTCGCGCGCTCCCCAATCGAAGATGGGTAGCGAAAGCGATGGGCCGAAAGACCAGGTGAACCCGTCCGAACCGAACAGGTTAGCCAGGTTGCTGGAGGTAAAACCCGCATTGCCGGTGAGCGAGATCGTCGGGAAAAAAGCCGCCCGGGCGGCACCGATGTCGGCGCGCGCGGCACGCAGCTGTTCTTCGGCGGCGGTAATGTCGGGGCGCACCAACAGCAGGTCCGACGGCAGCCCGGCGTCGAGCATCATCGCATCGTCCTGCGCCTGCATTGCAAGCGGCTGCGGCAGGTTTGCGGGAACGGCGCCGCCCACCAGCACGGCAAGCTGGTTGTTCAGCCGTGCCCGGTCGAGACGCTGCGCTGCCAGCTGCTGTTCCGCTGTCGTCAACAGCGTTTCGGCCTGACGGTAGGGCAGGGCCGAGGTGACCCCGGCATCGAGCCGCAACCGCGCGATCCGCAGCCCTTCCTGGCGGCTCTCCAGCGTCGCCTGTGCCAGGTCTATCTGCGCATCGGTTTCGAGGATTTCGAAATAGGTCGAGGCGACATCGGCGACGAGCGAAAGATAGAACGCCCGCTGGTTCGCTTCGGTCGCAAGATAACGGGCGCGCGCAGCTTCGGAAAGATTGGCCACCCGGCCCCAGAAATCGAGTTCGAACGAGGTCACGCCCACGCCGACTTCGAAACGGTCCGCCGTCACGGTCGGCGCCGCGCCGGCTATTGCCGCCCCGGTCGGGGTGCGGCTGCGTCCGGCAGCGGCACTGGCCACGGGGGCGGGCAGCCTTCGGCTATCCTGGACCCGGTATTGGGCGCGCGCCTGTTCGATGCGCGCGGTCGCCGCCACCAGGTCGCGATTGTTGGCAACCGCAGTATCGATCAGCGCGACCAGCCGGGCGTCGTCGAACCATTCGCCGTAAGACAGCGTGCTGGCGACCACAGTCCCATCGGGACGGTACTCGCCGTCATAGGCAGGAGCGCTCGCCAGCGACGGACGCTCGTGCGCGGGTGCCATGTTCACGCAGCCGGCAAGGGCCAGCGCCAGCATGCTGGCGGATAGCGGACGCATCATGCGGGTTCTCCTTCGGCTTCGCCGGGCGGGGTGGGCTTGCCCTTCGCCAGTCGGGTGCGGACCAGCAGGTAAAGCAGCGGGATGGCGAAGATGCCGATTGCCGTGGCCGCGATCATGCCGCCCATCACGCCCGTGCCGACCGCGATGCGGCTGGCGGCGCCGGCGCCCGAGGACAGAACCAGCGGAACCATGCCCAGAATGAAGGCGAGCGAGGTCATGATGATCGGCCGCAACCGCAGGCGCGCGGCGGCCTTTACCGCCTCGAGCGGGCTCTTGCCTTCGGCCTCCTGCTCGATCGCGAATTCGACGATGAGGATGGCGTTCTTCGCTGCCAGGCCGATGATCGTGATCAGCCCGACGTTGAAGTAGATGTCGGCGGACAGGCCGCGCAGCATAGTGAAGAGCACGGCTCCCAGCACGCCCATCGGCACGATCAGCAGCACCGACAGCGGCACCGACCAGCTTTCGTACAAGGCAGCAAGCACGAGGAAGACGATCACCACCGACAGTCCGAGCAGCAGCCCGATCTGGCCGCCGGCCTGTTTTTCTTCGTAGCTGATGCCGGTCCATTCGAAGCCAATGCCGTCGGGCAGCTGGCTGGCGAACCGTTCCATTTCTTCGAGCGCGGCGCCCGAGGATTCGCCCGGGGCCGCAGTGCCCGACAAGGTCATCGCCGGATAGCCATTGTAGCGCGACAGGCTGGGCGGACCCGCGGTCCATTCGGCAGTGGCGAAGGAACTGAACGGAACCAGCCCGCCCTGCGCATTGGGGATCCGCAGCGACAGCACGTCCTCCGGCTCCATCCGGTGGGGCGCGTCGGCCTGGACGAGGACCTGCAGCACGCGGCCCTGGCGGTTGAAGTCATTGGCATAGGCAGAGCCGAAATTGATCGACAGCGCGTTGTTCACATCGTCCATCGACAGGCCCATCGCACGCGCCTGGACGCGGTCGACCTCGACATGCAATTGCGGGGCCGGCGGCTGGTCCTCGGGTCGCAAATTGGCCAGCAGCGGGCTTTGCGACGCCATGCCGAGCAATTGGTTGCGTGCATCGACCAGCGCGTCGCGGCCCACGCCGCCGCGGTCCTGCAGCTTCATCGTGAAACCGCTGGCCTGGCCGAGCGACTGGATGGCGGGCGGCTGGATGGCAAAGGCCAGCGCATTGTCCAGCCCCATGAAAGTGCCCATGGCCTGTCCGACCAGGGCACCGGCCGAACTTTCCGGGGCGCTGCGTTCGCTCCAGTCCTCGAGCGGGGTGAACATCATCGCGTTGTTCTGACCCTGGCCGAAGAAGCTGAAGCCGCGCACGACCACCGTCCGCGCGACCTCTTCGCGCGACTGCCAGAAGCCTTCGACGGGTTCGATTGCCTCTTCCAGCCGTTCGCGGGTCGACCCGGCGGGCGACTGGACCACGGTGATGACATAACCCTGGTCCTCGGTGGGCAGGAACCCGCCCGGCAGGCGCGCGAACAGCAGGCCGGTGATCGCGGCCAGCAGGAGGAACACCGCCAGCCCGCGGATCGGCCGGGCAAGGATTGCCTCGTTGGTGCGACCGTATTTCTCGGTCATCCGTGCGAACCACTGATTGAAGCGGTGGAAGAACCGCCCCGATACCGCGCGGGCCCGATCCAGCTGCCCGCGCCAGCCATCGCCCAGCGGTCGATCGGCATCGTCGGGCGCGGCTGCACCGTCGTGATCCTGGACGTCTTCCTTCCGCAGGAAGGTGGCGCACAGGGCCGGGGTCAGCGACAGGGCCAGCACGGCGGAGAAGAAGATCGAAATGGCCAGCGTGACCGAGAACTGGCGATAGATCCCGCCGGTCGATCCGGGGAAGAAGGCCATCGGCACGAACACCGCGATCAGCACCAGCGTGATGCCCACGATCGCGCCGGTGATCTGGTCCATTGCCTTGCGGGTCGCCTCGAGCGGACCGAGCCCTTCCTCGCGCATGATCCGCTCGACATTCTCGATCACGACAATGGCGTCGTCGACGAGGATCCCGATTGCGAGGACCATGCCGAACAGCGACAGCACGTTGATCGAGAAGCCGAACAGCCACAGGCCGAGACATGCCCCCGCCAGCGCGATCGGCACGACCAGCGTCGGGATCAGCGTCGCGCGCCAGTTCTGCAGGAACAGGAACATGACGAGGAAGACCAGCGCCATGGCTTCGACCAGCGTCTTGACCACTTCCTCGACCGAAACCTCGACGAAGGGAGTGGTGTCGTAGGGGATCGACCAGGCGACATCCTGCGGCAGGCCGGCACCGAGTTCCTCCATGCGCAGCTCGATCCCTTCGGCCGTCGCCAGCGCGTTGGCGCCGGTGGCGAGCTGGACCGCCATGCCGGCCATCGGCTGGCCATCGAGCGTGGTCGAGGTGGCATAGGTCTGCGCGCCGATCTCGACGCGGGCGACATCGCCCAGCCGGACGCTTGCCCCGCCTTCGTCCGCGCGCAGGATCACCCGCCGGAATTCCTCCTCGGTCTCGAAGCGGTTGGCAGTGGTGATGGTGGCCGTGATCTGCTGGCCTTCCTGCAGCGGAAGGGCGCCCAGCGAACCGCCTGCAGTCTGCGCATTCTGTTCGCGGATCGCGGCGACGACGGCGCTGGGGGAAAGGTTGTAGGAGGCCAGCTTGTCCGGATCGAGCCAGATACGCATGGCGTATTCCGAACCGAACAGCGTGACGTCGCCCACACCCGCCACGCGGCGCAATTCATCGATCACCTGCGTCGAGGCGATATTGCCGAGGTCGGTCGAATCCAGCGCGCCCGATTTCGACGTTAGCGCCACGATCATCAGGAAGCCGGCATTGGCCTGCCGGACGGTAATGCCCTGGCGCCTGACTTCCTCGGGCAGGCGGGCTTCGACCGTGCTCAGCCGGTTCTGCACTTCGGTCTGCGCGATATCGATATCGGTCCCGGCCTCGAAGGTGAGCGTGATCGACGCCGTGCCGTTGGAGAGGCTGGAGGAGGACATGTAAAGAAAGCCCTCGACCCCGTTGAGCTGCTGCTCGATCACCTGCGTGACATTGGTCTCGAGCGTGGCGGCGTCGGCGCCGGGATAGACGACGCTGATCGCCAGCGAAGGCGGCGCGACTTCCGGATATTGCTCGATCGGCAGCGCGCGCAGCGAGATGAAACCGGCGAGCAGGATGCCGAGCGAGACGACCCATGCGAAGATGGGCCGATCGATGAAAAAGCGAGCCATGATCAGTCAGCCTTCGCGGCGGGTGCAGCAGGAGCGACGGCGCGGCCATTGGGAGTGTTGGCGATCTGCACCGGCATGCCCGGCTGCAACTTTTGCAGGTTCGACACGATGACCCTGTCGCCCGGCTGGAGGCCGCTTTCCACGACCCATTTGTCACCCACTAGCCGGCCCAGCTTGATCGGCCGCAGCGCGGCCTTGCCGTCCTTGTCGACGATCATCACCGTACCACCGGAATCGGCCACGGTAACCGCCGCCTGCGGGATCGCGATGACGTCGGTCGCCTTGCCCGCATAAATGCGCGCATTGACGAATTCACCCGACAGCAGCAGCCCGTCGGGATTGGGAAATTCGGCGCGCAATTCGATGGTGCCGGTGGCTTCGTCGACAGTAAAGTCGAGGAATTCGATCAGCCCGGGAATCTCGTATTCGGTCCCGTCGGGGAACACCAGCCGGACCTCGACGGCGTCATCGGCCGACAGTGCCAGCTCGCCAGCGGCAATCGCGCGGCGGATCTGCAGTACTTCGGTAGCGGACTGCGAAAAGGATACGTAGATCGGCGAAACCTGCTCGATCCGCGTCATCAGTGTGCCTTCCGGCTGCGAGACGAGCGCGCCTTCGGTCACTGCGGCACGCCCCGCGCGCCCGGCGATCGGCGCGCGCACGGTGGTGTAGCCCAGTTGGAGCGATGCCGATTTCAGCTGGGCCTGGATCTGCGCGACATTGGCATTCGCCTCGCGCGCGGCGGCCTGTGCGGCGTCGAATTCCTGGCCGCTGATGGCGTTTTCCTCGACCAGCGGGCGATAGCGCTGCACTACGGCATTGGCATTGGCCGCCGTAGCCTTCGCACGTTCGAGGCTGGCCTGCGTCTGCGCGTAGCTGGCGCGCAATTCGGCCGGATCGATGCGGAACAGTGGCTGTCCCTGTCCGACGTCGGTGCCTTCTTCATACAGGCGCTGCTGGACGATGCCGGTGACGCGCGCACGCACTTCGGCGACGCGGACCGGTTCCACCCGGCCAGGCAGTTCGAGGACATTGTCGATATCCGCCTGCGCGACGGTGATGGTGCGGACCGGGATTGCCTGGCCCTGCGGCGACTGATCGGGTGACGAGCATGCGGCGGCGGCCAGACCGAGAACGAACAGGAGCAGAGTGCGAAGGTGCGTCATTGGAATTCCTTACATGCGAATCACCCTGCGACGGCGTTCGGCTACTGGCGCGTTTTTACATTTTCGGTACAACTGTAAATTGACATTTTTGCATTGGATGTCGAAATAACCTGCATGGAAGAGAGAGCCTGCAAAATCGCGGCGGCGGGATACGCCGTCATAAGCCAATATGGTGTCCGCCGTGCGACAATGAGCGACATCGCCGCAGCGGCGGGGGTTTCGCGCCAGACAATATACAATATCTTCCCCAACCGCGAGGCGTTGCTGGTCGCGGTGTCGCGGTATCACTTCGCGTCGAAATGGAACGCGATCCGGGAAGGCTGCGACGACGCCGCGCCCCGCGACGCCCGGTTCCGGCTCTTGCTCGAGAAGCTGGTGCTGGAATCGTGGGAATCGATCCAGGCGATGCCGCATGCCGATGAGCTCGAGCTCGAACTGGCCACGACGCTCAAGCAGGAACTGACCGAGGTCCACCTCGGCGCGCGGCGCAATCTGTGTGAATTCCTGCTGCCTTACGAGGCCGATCTCGAACGCCGTTCGATCACCCCGCGCGGCCTTGGCGAGATGCTGCACCATTCGATCGTGGGCCTGAAACTCAGTACGACGACGCGCGCGGAAATTGAATCCGTCGTCGCCACGATGCATGCCTGTCTGATGGCCTTGACCGCCCCCGTTCAGCCTGCGTGACCTCGTCCAGCGGGCTGCGCTCCGGAACGCATAGGGGAATGGAGCGCTGTTTCGCCTGAAGGGAAGGCACATGGCAGCACGCGCATATTGGCAGGGGCAGATCAGGCTGGCGCTGGTTTCGATCCCGGTCGAAATCTACTCGGCAACCAAATCGGGGGCGAAGATCCGGTTCAACCAGATCCACGAACCCAGCGGCAAACGCATCTCCTACGAGAAGGTCGTGCCCGGCATCGGCCCCGTCGACCGCGACGAGATCATCAAGGGCTACGAGGTTTCGAAGGGCAATTACGTCCTGCTCGACGAGGACGAGATCGACGCGGTCAGGATCGAGAGCAAGCGGACGCTGGAACTGGTGCAGTTCGTCGATGCGTGCGAAATCGATCCGCTCTATTTCGAGAAGCCCTATTACGTCGCGCCGCAGGACGAACTTGCCGAAGAAGCCTTCATCGTGCTGCGCGAGGCCCTGCGCAAGGCGAAGAAGGTCGCGCTGGGCCAGCTGTCGGTGCGCGGCAGCGAGAAACTGGTCGCGGTGAAGCCATGCGGCAAGGGACTGCTGCTCGAAACGCTGCGCTATGCCGATGAAGTGCGCGCAGGGCAGGCGTTTTTCGACGATATCGACGATGCCAAGCCGAAGAAGGAACTGCTCGAGCTGGCGAACACGCTGATCGAGCAGAAGAGCGCGCCCTTCGATGCGAGTGAATTCGAAGATCGCTATGGTCAGGCGCTGCGCAAGCTGATCGACAAGAAAGCGAAGTCGAAGAGCAAGACCGCGGTGATCGAGGATGTCGACGATCCCGATGCCGGTGGCGGCTCCAACGTCATCGACCTGATGGCAGCGCTCAAGAAGTCGGTTGGGGAGGAGAAGCCCAAGAAGACCTCGCGGCGCAAGAAGTCCGCCTAGGCTATGGCTGCGCGCAAGAACCCCCTGGCCGAATACAACGCCAAGCGGGATTTCTCGCTGACCCCCGAACCGGCGGGCGAGCCGCTCGCCAGCGAGACCGGCAACCGCTTCATCGTCCAGAAACATGATGCGACCCGCCTGCACTGGGACTTGCGGCTCGAGGTCGATGGCGTGCTCAAGAGCTGGGCGGTGACCAAGGGGCCCTCCCCCGATCCCGATATCAAGCGGCTGGCGGTGCGGACCGAAGATCACCCTATGTCCTATGCCGATTTCGAAGGCGTGATCCCCAGGGGCGAATATGGCGGCGGCACGGTGATGCTGTGGGACCGCGGGACGTGGCAGCCGATCGAGGGCAAGAGCGCGAGCGACCTGGAGGAAGGGCATTTGCACTTCTGTCTCGAAGGCGAGCGGATGAAGGGCGAATGGCTGCTGATCCGGCTCAAGCAGAAACCCGGCGAGAAACGCGAGAACTGGCTGCTGCGCAAACTGCAGGACGACAATGCCGAAGCGGGCGACGGGCTGGTCCAGCGCGAACTGACCAGCGTGCTGACCGGGCGTTCGATGGCGGAGATCGCCAGCGACAAGCAGGGCGAATACCCGCTGGCTGGAAAGAAGGACGATGCCTTCCTTGCGCAGATGCAGAAAGCCTCTGCGCGCAATGCCGGCAAATCTAGGCCCAAACGCCGCAAGGCGGCCCCGCTGCCCGATTACCGCAAGCCGCAGCTCGCGACGCTGGTCGACGACGTGCCCGCCGGCAATCGCTGGATGCACGAGATCAAGTTCGACGGCTATCGCACGCTGGTGGCGGTCAAGGGCGATACCGTCTGCGTGTTCACCCGCAACGGCAAGGACTGGACCGACAAGTTCGGCCCGCTGGTCGAGGCGATTGCCGCGCTCGACCTGCCCTCCTGCCTGATCGACGGCGAAGTCGTCGCTTACGACGGCAAGGGCAATCCCGATTTCTCCACCCTGCAACAGGTGCTCAAGCGCGGGCACGGATCGCAGGGCAAGGAGGACAAGCTCGCCCTGCATGCCTTCGACCTGCTCGAACTCGATGGCGAGGATCTGACCGGCCTGCCCAATATCGAACGCAAGGAGCGGCTTGAAGCGCTGCTCGATTCCGCCGACCCGCCGATCCATGTCGCCGAACACGTGTTGGGCGCGGGCGAACACCTCTATCGCGCGATGTGCGATGCGGGGCAGGAAGGCATCATCTCCAAGACCGTCGATGGCAAATATGCCGGGCGCCGCAGCAAGGCCTGGGTGAAGGTCAAATGCACGCGGCGACAGGAATTCGTGATCATCGGGTGGAAGAAGTCGAGCGCGAAGGGGCGGCCGTTCGCTTCGCTGCTGGTCGCGCAGCACGAGGGCGAGGACCTCGTCTACAAAGGCAATGTCGGCACCGGATTTTCCGCCGACGATCTCGACGAACTCGCGGGCAAGATGAAGCGGCTGGCGCGCAAGACTCCGCCAGCGGAAGTCGACCGGGCATCGTCGCGCGGGGTCACCTGGGTCACGCCCAAGCTAGTCGCGGAAAACGCCTTTGCCGAGTTTACCGCCGACGGGAATGTCCGCCACGGCAGCTATCTGGGGCTGCGCGGTGACAAGGATGCGAGCAGTGTGCAGCCGGAAACGCCGGCCAAACCGGCCGAAACCAGCGACGCGGTCAGGATTTCCAGCCGCGACCGGGTGATCTTCCCCGACAGCGGCCAGACGAAGGGCGCGCTGGCGGACTATTACGAAGCGGTGGCGGCGATCATGCTGCCCTTCGCCGCGCGGCGCCCGATCAGCCTGGTGCGCTGCCCTTCGGGCCGGGCGAAGAAATGTTTCTTCCAGAAGCATGACAGCGGCAGCTTCGGCGATGCGGTGCACCCCGTGCCGATCCGCGAGAAGGACGGCGGGCACGAGGATTACCTGTTCATCGACGATGCGCGCGGGCTGCTGCAATGCGTGCAGATGGGGACGATCGAATTTCATGCCTGGTGCGCGCGCTCGGATGCGGTCGAACGACCCGACCGGATGATCTTCGATCTCGATCCCGACGAGGGGCTGGGGTTCGACGAGGTAAAACAGGCAGCACGCGACATCCGCGCCCAGCTGGCCGATCTCGGCCTGACCAGCTTTGCCATGCTGACCGGCGGCAAGGGCGTGCATGTTGTGGTGCCACTGACGCCCGGCCATGACTGGGAGGCGCACAAGGATTTCTCGCGCCGGTTCGCCGAGGCGCTGAGCATGGCCGAGCCCGACCGCTTCACCGCCACCATGAGCAAGGCCAAGCGCAAGGGGCGGATCTTCATCGACTGGCTGCGCAACCAGCGCGGGGCGACGGCAGTGGTGCCCTATTCAGCGCGAGCGCGCTCGGGTGCGCCGGTGGCCATTCCGCTGGCCTGGAACGAGCTCAAGACGATGGAGAACGCACATCCCTATTCGATCGACGATGCCAAGACCCTGCTCGACCGGTCAGCTTCTAAATCATTGCAGGGATGGGGTTTTGCGGAGCAGCGGCTGCCCGATCTTTAGTTGCAGTGCTTTGTGCGCGGCAGAAATGCGGGCACCTTTCGCAGTTTGGGGCTTTGTCGGATAAAAGGAGGCCTTCTTGGGCGAGACCATTTCCGTAAACGGAACCCAGCGTTCCCTTCCCGACGATCCGCGGATCACCCTGCTCGATTTCCTGCGCCGCGATCTCGGCCTGACCGGTTCGAAAAAGGGCTGCGATCACGGGCAGTGCGGGGCCTGTACGGTGATCGTCAACGGCATCCGCATCAACAGCTGCCTGACGCTGGCGGCGATGCACGAAGGCGATAGCGTGACGACGATCGAGGGGCTCGGCACGCCCGAGGATCCATCGCCGTTGCAGCGTGCCTTCGTGGATCATGACGGCTTCCAGTGCGGTTATTGCACGCCCGGTCAGATCTGTTCCGCCACTGCCATGCTCGAAGAACTCGCCAATGACTGGCCGAGCGATGCGAGCGACGATCTCGAAGGAAAAATCGAGATATCGGGCGAAGAGATCCGCGAGCGGATGAGCGGCAATCTGTGCCGCTGCGGTGCCTATGCCAATATCGTCGCTGCGATCCGCGACGCGGCGACGGAGACGAGCGCATGAGGCCCTTCCAGTACGAACGTGCCCGCACCTTGGGCGATGCCGCCAGGCTGGTCGCCGGGGCGGATGCGATGGCGATTGCGGGCGGCACCAACCTGCTCGACCTGATGAAGCTGCAGGTCGAAACCCCCGGCGAACTCGTCGACATCAACCGCGCCGGTTTTGCCGAAATCGAAGATACCGACGATGGCGGCCTACGGATCGGCGCACTTGCCACCAACACTGCGACTGCGGTTCACCCGCGCGTGCGGTCCGACTATCCGGTGCTGGCGCGGGCGATCCTTGCCGGTGCGACACAGCAATTGCGGAACAAGGCGACCACCGGCGGCAATCTGTGCCAGCGCACCCGCTGCTTCTATTTCATGAATATCGACCAGCCCTGCAACAAGCGCGAACCGGGCAGCGGCTGCGGCGCGATCGACGGGGTGGCCAAGCTGCACGCCGTGCTCGGCACCAGCGACGAATGCATTGCCACCTATCCGGGTGATATGGCGGTCGCGCTCAGTGCGCTCGATGCGACGGTGCAGATCGCTTCGGTCGATGGCGCCGAACGTTCGGTCCCCGTCCGCGATTTCCATTGCCTGCCGGGCGATACCCCGTGGCGCGAAAACGTGCTCGAGGACGGTGAAGTCATTACTGCAGTCACGCTGCCGGCTCCGGTCGCGGGTGTGCAGCTCTATCGCAAGGTGCGCGAACGCTCGTCCTATGCCTTTGCGCTCGTATCGATTGCAGCGATCGTCGAAATGCGTGACGGGGTGATTACCCGCGCGGACCTTTCCTTCGGCGGTCTGGCGCACAAGCCTTGGCACGATCCGCGGATCAGCGATTTGCTCGAAGGTGCCGCACCGTCGGCAGAGCTTTACGACGCGGCCGCTGACCTGCTGCTCGAAGATGCCCGCGGTTATGGCGAGAACGATTTCAAGATTCCGCTGGCGCGCCGCACGCTCCACGCGGTGCTGGCCCAGGCGGTGGAGGACGCGGCATGACGGTGCATCTCAAGCAGGACGAACCTGACACTTCGAACCGCCTCGACGGGATGAAACAGGGCGTGATCGGGCAGCCGATTTCGCGTGTCGAAGGCCTCGCCAAGGTTACCGGTACGGCGCCCTATGCGGCCGAATACCCGATCGAAGGCTGCGTCGAAGGCGTCCTTGCCACAGCGACGATCACGCGCGGCGAAATCCTGAAAATCGACAAGGACAGCGTCCTCGGCATGCCCGGGGTCATCGCGGTCATAGACGATCCGCGGCTGACCACGCGCGCGGCGCAGGGCACTGCCAACGAAGCCCCGCAGCAGTCGCCGCGCACGGTTTGCTACTGGGGGCAGCCGATCGCACTCGTGGTCGCGGAAACCTTCGAACAGGCGCGCGATGCCGCCAAGCACCTGGCAGTGGAATACCGCCCCGACGATGGCGCGCCGCTGTCGCCGGACGCAGTCCAGCCCGAGGAACAGGAAGACGAAACCGTCCGGCAGGGCGATCTCGTCCATGCAATGAGCGAAGCTGCGCACAGCGTCGATGTCACTTTCACGACCAAGGGCCACGCCTCGGCGGCGATGGAGCCGCATGCCGCGATCGCGCAGTGGGACGGCGATCAGCTGACGGTTCATGCGTCGCTGCAAATGCTCAATTACAATATCTCGGAACTGGCCGATGCGATCGACCTTCCCGAAGAAAAGGTGCGGCTGGTCTCGCGTTTCGTCGGCGGCGGGTTCGGATCGAAGCTGGGTGTGAGCGAGGAAACGGTCGCCGCGGCCATCGCCGCCATGCAGCTTGAACGGCCGGTGCGCGTGGTGATGTCGCGCCAGCAGGTATTCCAGTGCATCATGCGCCGCTCCGAAACCACGCAGCGGCTGCGTCTCGCCGCCGATCAGAAAGGCCGGCTTACCGGTTTCGGCCACGAGGCGCTGGTCTCGAATCTGCCGGGCGAAAATTTCGCCGAGCCGGTGCTGCAGTCCTCGCACTTCCTGTATGCAGCGCAGAACCGCAAGCTGATGCTCGAAGTCGCACGGATCCACCGTATGACCGCGGGCTCGGTCCGTGCGCCAGGTGAAGCGGTGGGCATGCCCGCGCTCGAAGGCGCCATGGATGTCCTCGCCGAACGGGCTGGCATTGATCCGGTCGAATTGCGCCTGCGCAACATACCCAAGGAAAACCCCGAAGAAGGCTTGCCGTTCTCCTCGCACAAGCTGGCCGAATGCCTGCGCGAAGGGGCGGAGGCGTTCGGCTGGGATAGCGGCCCGCGCAAACCGCGGCAGAAGCGCGAAGGCGAATGGTGGGTCGGGACCGGGATGGCCAGCGCTGCCCGGGTTCACAATGTCGGCGAAGCCAAGGCGCGCGTTACGCTCAAGCCCGATGGCACCGCACTGGTCGAAACCGACATGACCGATATCGGCACCGGGACCTATACGATCCTCGCACAGATCGCGGGCGAAATGCTCGGGCTCGATCCCGAAAAGGTGCTGGTCGATCTGGGTGACACGCGCCATCCGCGTGGTCCCGGTTCGGGCGGTAGTTGGGGCGCATCGTCCAGCGGCTCGGCGGTTTACGTCGCGTGCAAGGCGCTGCGCGAAGAGCTGGCCGATCGGGTCGGCGTTACCGAAACCGAGCTCGATCTTGCCGACGGCAAGGTCGTGGGCGGACAATCGCTGGCGCAGGTGCTGGCGGGTGAACCGCTGGCGCGCGAAGGGCATTACGAGCCCGGCGCCATCGCCGACGATTTCACCGCAGCGGGCTTCGGGGCATTCTTTGCCCAGGTCCGCCTCAACCACTTCACTGGCGAGAGCCGGGTCGACCGGATGCTGGGCGCATTCGGCTTCGGCCGCGTGCTCAACCGCAAGACGGCGCGTTCGCAGTGCCTCGGCGGGATTACCTGGAGCATCGGCGCCGCGCTGACCGAGGCGCTCGAATTCGATCCGCGCGATGGGCATTTGGTGAACTGCGATCTTGCCGAATACCATGTCCCGGTGCACCGCGACGTGCCCGATCTGGAAGTGATCATGGTCGAGGAACGCGATCCTGCGGCCAGCCCGATCCAGGCCAAGGGGATCGGTGAATTGGGGATGTGCGGCGGCGCCGCGGCGATCGGCAATGCGATCTACAACGCCTGCGGTGCGCGGTTGTTTGATTACCCGATGACGCCCGACCGCGTGCTGGCGTGCATGCCCGATTGATGCTGGCCGACCCGGCTCTCCATCTTTCCGCCGACGAGGACCATGCCGCGCTTTACGCCGCGTGCGAACCGGGAACCGCCTTGTGTACGATCGTAGGGATCGAAGGCAGTTTTTCGCGGCGCGTGGGGGCGCAGCTGGCGATCCGCGCCGACGGTTCCACTGTCGGAAGCCTTTCGGACGGATGTCTCGAAGCGCAGCTGGCGACGGATGTATCCGCGCTGCATGCCTCCGAAGTGGTCCGCTATGGAGGCGGATCGCCGAAGATCGATTTCCGCCTGCCGTGCGGCGGGGGGCTCGATATATTGCTCGATCCCGCGCCCGACCGGAACGCCATCCGTGCCGCGGTGGATGCTTTGGAGCAGCGCGACCCCGCCTCCCTGGTCCTGCCCGTACCATCGCCGCTGGCACGCCGTACTTATATTCCGCGCATGCAGCTCAACGTACTGGGTGAAGGCCCGGAACTTGCCGCCGTCACGCGGCTCTGCGCTGCGATGGGCGTGCGGTGCCGGCCGTTCAGCCGCGCCGATCTGGTCCTTGGGCAAGCTGCGCGCGGACTGACGGGCGACCGCTGGACCGCGGGTTTGCTGCTATTCCACGACCACGAATGGGAAGCGGCGCTGCTCGAGCAGGCACTTGCTTCGCAAATGTTCTACATTGGCGCGCAGGGGGGCGAGAATGCCCGGGTCGAACGCGCGATGGCTCTGGCGGCAAGGGGCGTGAGCGAAGAAGGCCGTGCCCGCATCCGCAGCCCGATCGGACTCATTCCCGGCTGCAAGAATCCCACTGCGCTCGCACTTTCGGCGCTCGCGGAAATCGTCGGTGAGTACGAGCAGTTGCGTGCCGCCGCTTGATCGAGGGATCGGCATCATCCTGCTCGCTGCCGGGCGCGGTACGCGTTTCGGCGGCGACAAGCTCTCCCGGGACCTGCGCGGCAAGCCGCTGTGGAATTGGGCGGCCCTGGCCGCCGAAAAGGCGGGTTTCTCTCAGCGTTATCTCGTGTGCCGGCCGGATTCGTCGCTGTGCCCGCGCGCGGGGTGGGAGGCAGTGATTAACCACCATGCCGATGAAGGCTTGGGCAGTTCGATCGCGGCCGGTGTCGCCGCTGCCGCACCGAAGTGCGAACGCTTGGTGATTGCCCTTGCAGACATGCCGCTGGTCGAGCCCGGTCAGTTTCGTGATCTTGCCCGGCTTACGGGAACCGTGTTCACGCGCTATGACGATGGGGCGGAAGGGCCTCCGGCGGCATTCGCCAAGACGGCATTCGCCGCGCTGCAGACGCTTACCGGCGAACGCGGTGCCAGGCATCTCAACCTGGGCGAAACCGCCACGCTGGTGCCTGCGAATGGTCACATGCTGGCCGATGTCGACACGCCTGCTGCACTCGACGCGCTTTCCCGATAGCCACGCGCCGTCCACGGCATCGGCAAACACCCGGCCGCCGCTGCGTATCCAGCATAAACATTGGTTGGTTGGGGGACCCGGACTGCACCGCGACCGTTAGGCACGCAGGGTCATTAAGGAACGTGTTGTGCATATTGTATCGGTCGCGCTTGGTGGCTGCCTGAAGGGTGAACCCGTCCGCTATGGGGTCACAGAGGATACTGGTGGACATATCACCTACATCCTCGGCGAGATGGAAGCGCTGGCGCGCCGCGACGATGTCGAAATGGCCGAGATCGTCACGCGGCGGTTCGACGATCCTCGTCTGGGGACAGCGCATGCGCAGCCGGAAGAATGGCTGGGTGCCAAGCTCGTCATCCGGCGAATCGACAGCGGTGACCGCCGGTACCTCGCAAAGGAAGCGCTCAGCGCGGACCGCGACGCTTTTGCCGAAGCGCTGATTGCCGAACTTGCGCAGCGCGAGCGGCTTCCCGACCTCATCCATGCGCATTTCGCTGACGCTGCCGATGTCGCGCGGCGAGTGGAAGATGCTTTGGGCATACCGTTCGTCTACACGGCGCATTCGCTCGGCATGGACAAGCGCCGCGCTCTTGCCAGCCCAAGCGCGGCGATCGATGCGAGGATCGAGGAGGAAGACCGTGCAATCGCGCATGCACGTGCGGTCATCGGTTCGTCGCGCGATGAATGCGAACGGCAGCTGACCGCCTATCCCTCTTCCCGCATCGGCAAGATCCATCGGCTGGTTCCCGGCGTCTCGCGACGCGGCGGCTATGACGATACCCCGGCGCGCGAACTCGTCGCGCCGTTCCTGCGCAACCCGTCCAAGCCGATCGTGCTGGCGATCGCGCGCCCGGTGCACAAGAAGAACCTCGTCCGGCTGATCGATTCCTTCGGTACCAATGCGGTGCTGCGTGAGCGCTGCAACCTGGTGGTCCTTGCGGGCCTGCGTGACGACCTGTCATCGGGCGAGGTCGAGCAGCAGCAGGTGCTGCAGGGTCTTGTCGACGCGGTCGACCGGCACGATCTGTACGGACGGGTCGCCTATCCCAAAGCCCATACGCGCGAACAGGTCGGCGCGCTTTACGAACTCGCTGCGCGGACGGGCGGGGTCTTCGTCAATCCGGCGCTGATGGAGCCCTATGGCCTTACGCTGGTCGAAGCTGCGGCGCATGGCCTTCCGGTCGTGGCGACCAAGATCGGCGGCCCGCAGGATATCATCGGCGAACTCGAGCATGGACTGCTGGTCGACCCGCAGGACGAGATGGCCATTGGCGGAGCGATCGAGCGACTGGTCACCGACACCGCGCTGTGGAAGCGCTGCGCTCGCAACGCGCAGACCAACAGTCTCGGCGTGAACTGGGATGCCTATGCCGCGGGTTTTCTCGCGATTGCGCGCGACATCGTCGCCGCAACGCCCGCCCGCCGCATCGAGCCGGCCAGCCTGCTGGTCAGCGATCTCGACAACACTCTGACCGGTTGCGATCACGGGGTGACCCGGATCGGGCAGTTTTTCCGGCGGCAGCGGGACTTCGGTTTCGTGATTGCCACCGGGCGTTCGATCGTGGAAGCGCGGCGGCTGGTGCGCGATTGGAAACTGCCGCTGCCGCTGGCATGGATCACCGCGGTCGGCACCGAGATCTATGTCGAACGCGATGGCGAACTGGCGCTCGACCAGGGTTTCGCCGAGCGGATCCGGCACCAATGGCATCCCGGCGCGATCGAACGCGCGCTGGCCGGGCTGCCGAGCCTCGTGCCCCAGCCCGATTATGACCAGCGGGCATACAAGCGCAGCTATTATGCCGAGTGTCCGGGCCTCGCCAAGCGGGTCGAGGAACGGCTGCGGCAATGCGACATCCCGGCGCGGGTGGTGTTCAGCCATGACCGTTTGCTCGACATCATGCCTCGGCAGGCGGGCAAGGCGGCAGCCATGCGCCATGTCGCGGCGATGCTGGGTATTCCGCTCGACCGTGTCTTCGCTGCCGGCGACAGCGGCAATGATGCCGATATGCTGACCGCGTGCCGCAACGCCATCCTCGTCGGCAATCATGCCGAGGAAGTCGCGGCGCTCGCATCGCGGCCCAATGTCTATCTCGCGCGGCGCAGCCACGCGTCGGGGACGCTGGAAGGGATACTCGCCCATCACCGGGCGCAGCGCGTCCGTGGACGCCAGGCGGGGAGGGTGCCGGCATGAGCGAACAAGGCGCAATCGGATATTTCGTTCACCATCAGGGGCGGGGCCACGCCGAACGCGCGGCCGCGATTGCCAACGCGTTGATCGAAACGCGCGGCGTGACTTTGTTCTGCGCCCGGGACGACATCTTCGCCGCGCTCGACGAGCGTATAGTGGTGCAAACCATTCCATCGCTGTTCGAACCCACCGGGCAGGAGGCACCGGCCATGGCCGCACTGCCAGCCCCCGATACTGTCCACTGCGCGCCGCTCGGCTGGCCATCGATAACGCAGGCCTTCGCCGCAATCGCGCAATGGTTCGCGGAAGCTCAGCCGGCGCTGTTCATTACTGACGTGTCTGCCGAACTCGGCCAGCTCGCGCGATTGTGCTCGGTCCCGCATGTCGCGGTTCTGCAGCATGGCGAGCGCAGCGATCCCGGGCACATGGCGGCTTATGACAGTGCCGTCGGCCTGTTGGCGCCTTATTCGGAGCGGCTCGAGCAGCATGATCGTCCGGCGGCCATGCGCCGCAAGACGCATTATGCTTCGGGAGTGGGGATCGATTGTTCCGGTTTTCCCGATCGGGCGGAGGCGCGCGCGAAACTGGGCATCGATCTGCAGGAGGATCTCGTGCTCGTGCTTGCCGGCGGCGGCGGGGAGGGCACACCCTCTGCACCGCTGACGCTGGGCGCGCGCGCCGAGCCGGGGAGCCGCTGGATCAGCATCGGCCAGGTGCGCAGCGAATGGCATGAGACGCCGCCCGGTAATCTCGAGCATCGCGGCTGGGTCGACAATCCGCGCGACTGGATCGCGGCTGCCGACCGCGTCGTGTCGTCCTGCGGGAACACCACGGTGCAGATGGTCCTGGCTGCCGGCAAACCATGGGTCGTCATTCCCGAGTGGCGGTATTTCGACGAACAGTTCTGCAAGGCGGAAGTGCTCGACCGCGAAGGGCTGGCGGCGGTTTCGCGCCACTGGCCCTCGTATCCCGCTGCATGGGAGCGCCTCTGGGCCGTGGCGCGCATGATCGATGTCGAAAACCAGCGCTCGATCATCGCTACCAACCCTGCCGAAGAAGCGGCCGAATGGCTCGACGGGCTCGTTCGCGAGCTGTGGCAGGGCACTGAAAACCGCCCCGCGCTGGAGATAGTGGCATGAAGATTTCCGTTTGTACGCTCGCGCATGGGCGCGAAGACCATTTGTGCAACCTCGTTCGCGGTCTCAACCGGTCCCATCGCCCGCCTTGCGAACTGGTGGTCGCGGTGATGCAGGACCAGCGATACGAACTGCCCGAAACGGGGTTTCCCGTCCGGCAGGTGATGCTGGGCAGCGGCGACATCTGCCTGGCAGAGGCGCGGAACACTGCCGCCGAGCATGCAAGCGGCGAACTGCTGGTGTTCCTCGATGTCGACTGCATCCCCGCGCCTTCGCTGATCGAGGATTATGCGGCCGCTGCCGAGGCCAACGACGGCGTGCTGATGGGAGAGGTCGGCTATCTGCCAAAAGGCGCAACCGCGTCAGGCATCGACTACGAAGCGTTCGAACGGCTTGCCGTCAAACACGCCGACCGGGCCGGGCCGCCGCGCGACATGGTCGGGCGCTGCGGCGATTACCGTTGCTTCTGGTCGCTCAATTTTGCGCTTTCGGCCCGGACCTTCCAAGAGGTGGGCGGGTTCGACCAGCGCTATGTCGGCTATGGCGGCGAAGATACCGATTTCGGTCGGACGGTCGCCGCCCATGACTTGCCGCTGTGGTGGGTGCGCGGCGCGAAGGCCTATCACCAGTATCACAAGCACCATATGCCCCCGGTCCATCACCTCGACAGCGTCCTCGCCAATGCGCAGGTCTTCGCAGACAAATGGGGTGAGCCGACGATGCAGCACTGGCTGCGCGCGTTCCGCCTGATGGGACTGATCGAGCCCGATCCGGCGGGCGGCTGGACCAAGCTGCAGGATCCCGATGAAAGCCACCTGGCGCTGACCCGCCAGCAGGAACATCAACCCTATGCCAGCAGCTCGCTGGTCCTCGAACAGCTTGAATCCCAGGCCAGGCGCGGAAGCGACGCCAGCCGGGCTCCGGCGATGGCGCCTGCATAGCAGCGCTCGTAACCGGCGATCATCGCCGCAATCGACAGCTTCTCGACCGCGCGTGCACGGCATGCCGCGCGGTCGATCCTGCGTACCTTGCGGATAGCGTGCGCCAGCGCGCCGATATCGCCGCCGGGCACCAGGACGCCGCAGTCGCCGACCACTTCGGATAGCGCACCGCGATCGAAACCAGCGACCGGCGTGCCGCAGGCCAGCGCCTCGGCCGCGACCAGTCCGAAGGGCTCGTCCCACAGCGGGGTTACCAGCGCTGCTTGCGCCCCGGCCACTTCGGCGCGCAGGCGATCGCCCGAACGGTGCCCGTGAAATTCGATTCCCTCGCTAAGGAAGGGCTCGACCTTTTCGGTGAAATAGCCGGCATCTTCGACCGGTCCGAAGATCCTCAGCCTGACGCGCGCCTTGCGCGCGGCCTGGATCGCTTCGGCCAGCCCCTTGTTCGGCACGATGCGGCCCACCCAGGTCAGATAATCCTGCGGCTCGCCAAGGGGCACCCAGCGATCCGTGTCGATCCCGTTCGGGACGACGTCGAGCCCCGCGCAGCCGCGATCGGCCCACAGCGCCTGCTGGTCCTGCGAGGTTACGGTGAACCCGATATTCGGCCGTTCGCGCGTGGCGGCGACCGCGTCGAACATCGCCCCGAACGGGGGGACATGCTGCGACGTCACGCAGGGGATCCCCGCCCGCGCGCACCATTCGATGATTTCCGGAAACAGCGAATTGTTGTGCACCACGTCATAGGCGCCCGCGCCGACGGCGAGCAGGACGCGCTCGAAGGCGTCGCGTTGATAGGCGGCCAGTTCGCTGGTCCCGCGGAACACGCGCCATGGGAGTACTTCGTCATAAGGGGCGGCACAGATCGGCACGAGGCTTTCGTCCTGCGAACCATCGGCGGCAAAAAGGTCGACCTGGTGGCCCGCGGCCCGCAGCCCCCGGCACAGCATGTCGCAATGCGCTTCCATTCCACCTCCGAAGGGTTCGGCGATGGCATGGCGAATATGGGCGAGAACGGCGATTTTCATGAGTGGGGGACCCTGGAGATATATCCTCGAGAAACGCGCGGGTGCGGGCCTGTTCCCGAAAGCTAACATTAATGCAAAGCATGGCCGGAACGCCCGGTTGCGAATTGCATTCGTTTTCGCAGGAGGACGTGATGGCGTTCAGCGCAGAGTTCGATCGCTATCCCCTGACGGGGCGGTTTCTCGCCGGACGGCTACGGCACGAACTGACCGATGCCGAGAAGACCGAACTGGAGCAACTGGTCGTGCGGACCAGCACGCTGGAGGATGGCGAACGGCTGATCGCGCGCGGCGATGCCTGCGAGTGGTCGACCATCCTGATCGACGGTTTCGTCCTGCGGACGCTCGACAGTGGCGAGCGGCGCTATGCGGTCAGTTTCCACGTGCCGGGCGATTTCGTCGATCTGCATTGTTTCGCGCTGCAGCGGCTCGATCACAATATCGATTGCGTCGGCCGGGCCACGATCGGCCAGGTTCCGCATTCGGCGATCACGCGGGTGATGGCCGAACGGCCGCATCTCGCACGCCTGTTCTGGTTCTCCACCCTCCTGGATGCGGCGATGCACCGCGAATGGATCATGAAGCTTGAACAACTGACCGCGCCCAAGCGCATTGCGCATGTCTTCGCCGAAATCTGGCGAAGGCTCGACATGGTCGGCCTGGGTTACCCCGACGGCTTCGAAACGCCGCTGCGGCAGACCGACATCGCGGAAATGTGCGGCGCCACTGCCATTCACATCAATCGCGCGCTGGCGGACCTGCGGCGCAACGGCCTCGCCGATTTCCAGCGCGGCAAGGTCCGCATCGCGGATCGCAGGAAGCTCGAAGCCTACGCCGATTTCGATCCTGCCTACCTCTATTCCGATGGCGCGCTGGCGTTGAGAAAGACGGGATGAGCCCGCCGCGCAGCCGTTTCGTATTCGTTGCCGGGCTGCATCGGACCGGCACCAGCCTGCTCGCCCGCATCATCGCCGCGCATCCCGCCATCAGCGCGATAGAGAACGCTCCCGTGCCGGAGAACGAGGGCTGCTATCTCCAGGGTGCGATCCCGCACACCGCGCTGGACGGCCGGCCGGGACACTATGCCACCGATCCCCTGCAGCACCACACCGAACAGTCGCCGTGGAACACGCTCGAGACGCAGCGCCGCCTCCTGTCGGACTGGGGCGGATGGTTCGACCCGGACAAGCCCTGGTGGCTCGAAAAGTCGCCAGTCAACCTCACCCGCATGCGCCTGTACCAGCAACTCTTCCCGACCGCGCAGTTCATCGTCATTCTGCGCCACCCGCAGTTGATGGCCGCAGCACTCGGCAAATGGGTCACGGACGAACCCGCAGCGCTCCTGCGGTACGGCATCGACGCCTACGACACGGTGGCGCAGGACCTGCCCATACTCCATGCGTCGCTGGTCCTGCGCTACGAAGATCTGGTGTCGCGCCCCGACGCGGTGCGCCGGGCGGTGTTCGCTTTCCTGTCGCTGGAAGACCACGATCCGCAGATCGAACTGCGCGATGGCAATTGCGACTACCGGGTCGGCCAACCGGCGGAGGAAGACGCGGTCCGCCGCATGGCGCGCTGGGGGTATGCGCCGGGCGGGGAGGTGCACGATTTCGCGCCGCGCATCGCGCACCCGCTGCGCAGCGTGCGCGATGCGGTATCGGCTGCGCTGGAGCAAGAATTGCAAAACGAGCAGAAAGAACAGAAAGCTAACATCCGTCAATAGACGCGTTCTGATCGGCTTGCTTAACTGTCGGCCATGACTCTGACTGCAAGTTCGGAGGCTCCAGCGTTCCCCCTGACCGGCGATTTTCTTGCCGGCCGCCTGCGGCAGAACCTCAGCCTCGATGATCTGAAATATATCGAAGGGCTGGTCGATACGGTCGCCGAATATGGCGATACCGCGCGCCTGCTTGCGCGGGGTACGAAAACCGACCGCAGCACGATCCTGATCGAAGGCTATATCTTCCGCACGATCGAAAGCGCGGGCAAGCGGTTCATAACCGGGATCCACGTCCCCGGGGATTTCGTCGATCTGCACGGGTTCGCGCTGAAGCGGCTCGATCACAATATCGATGCTGCGGGCCGGGTAACGGTGGGTTCGGTCAGCCACGACACGCTGCGCAGGGTCATGCGCGACCGCCCCGGCGTCGCGCGGGCCATGTGGTTTGCGACGCTGCTCGACGCGGCAATTCACCGCAAGTGGATCCAGATGCTCGAACAGCTCGACGCGCCGCGGCGGATCGCGCATCTCTATGCCGAACTGCACACGCGGCTGGAACTGGTGGGCCGCAATGTCACGCGCGCCCTGCGCACGCCCTTCACGCAGTTCGACATGGCCGACATGTGCGGTGTCAGTGCGATCCATGCCAACCGGGCAGTGGGCAAGCTGCGCGAGCTGGGAATTGCCGAAATCCGCCGCGGCGATCTCTACACCGCCGACTGGGCGGCGCTGAAACGCTATGCGCAATTTGATCCGGACTACCTCTACGGCGACGGTCCGCTGAAAGTCGAAGAGGACTGGGACTAGCCCTTCAGTTCTTTCGGAGCGTGGACATCGGACAGCGCCTCGGCTTCGGCCCACGCGACGTCCTGCCGCGGGATGACCGACAGCTGGCCATTGGTCTCCAGCACGACCCAGTTGGCATCGGCGTTGTGCGTGATCCCGTTCTGCCGCAGCGCGGTCTTGATCTCTTCTTCGGAAATGCGCGTGCGCAACATGGCATCGCGCAGATACTCCCCCTTGTGCGTCAGCAAGGTGGGTTCGGCCTTGACGATATTGGCGATGGTCCGGCTGCGCTGGACGAGCTTGGTCGTGATGTACTGGCAGGCTGCGAGGACCACGATCGCGGCGATCGCATCGGCGGTGGCGACATTGCGCAGCAGAACGCCGCTGGCCGCCAGGCTGCCGATCATCACGTTGATGATCCAGTCGAAATTGTTGAGCTCGCTAGTGGTGCGTTTGCCCACCATCCGGACCATGACGATAATCAGCGCATAGAACAGGAAGGCATTGCCGGCGATTTCGACGATCCGCGGCCATCCGGACCAGATATTCAGCACCTCGGCCAACTCAATTCACCTCGTAATCGATCGGCTTGAAGGTTCCACCGTTCGAATCGTAGGCGGAACAGGCGGTCAGCCCGATCACCAGATCCATTTCGGCGCGCAGCACGATCCGGTCGCCCGGCCGGCTTTCCGGCGGCTTCACCGCGATCAGCCCGCTGTCGCCATCGACGGGCACGTTCATGAAGATGTTGAACGCCGTGGGAATGGCATCGGGTTCGATGCCGAAAGGCTTCAGCGCTTCGGCCAGATTGCCGAAACACCCGCGGTGTACGGGCTTGTCGGCGTAGAAATGGCGGAATGTGTCTTCGGAACACGGGGTCAGCAGGAAGTCGTGCTGCTGCACCGTATCCTCGATGATCGTCAGCATCGGGTTCGACCGGTTGGACCACAGCCGGTTGCCCTTGCCCAGCCGCAAGGTTTCCTCGTAATCGAAGGTGCGGCCGTTCGAGATCACTTCGCGTACGTCCTGCGCATTGTACGCCAGCAGGTCCGAAACCTGACGGCCCTCGGGATCGCAGACGGTCAGTTCGGCGCCCCTGGGCAGCTCGAAAGCCACGCCGCTGCGCGGTTCTATACGGTTCATTTTTCCTCCAGTCGGGGATCGCGGAAGGGGCATTCCCAGCCCTCGTCGACCACGCGGCCACTGTACTGCCGCGCTTCGCTGCTTTCGCCATGGCGGGCGAGCATGGGGTTGATGTCGCCGGCAAGGTCGCGGTCGCGCTCGAGAATGGCATCGCGCATGCGTTCGTAGCGCCCGTCCTCGCGCAGCGTTTCGAACTGGTCGTGCAGGTTGAAGACCATCGTGGGATAGGCAAAACGGCGGGCCGGCCGAGAAGCCGACGGGTTGAGCCCGACCACGAAATAGGCTTCGCCGCCGAAGCTCAACGAGAAATGCGGGTCGGTCGGATCCGCGCTGACGCTGGTATCGTAGGACTGGCCCAGCCAGTTGTCCTTCTCGGCAAAGGATTGCAGGCGTTGCCATAGCAGCCGTTCGAAGGTCGGCTCGTCGATCTCGTCTGGCTGCTGGAAAATCACCGCCATGCTGCGCAGCCCTTCAGGGTCATTGCGATAGCGATCGGCCCATTCAAGCAGGCGGTCGTGGATCCGCAAATCGTCCCATCCGCTGCGCATGTCGTGGGCGATGACCACGTCGAGCATATTGCGGGCCTGTGCTGACTTGGCGCCCACGCAGGGGAAATCCGCATGCGCGACATGCGCCCGGAATTGTTCGGTGATGTCTGCCGACTTCGCTTCGTCGACGGCGAGGAGACCCGGTTTCATTGCGTCGCCCCCCTCTCGGCGCTGCAGACGAGAGCGCTGTCGGGTAAGCGGCCCATCGACCAGTTCGCCTGCATGCGGACCTTCGGGTTTGGCGCACACCATATCTCGCCCGACTGGTCGAGCGCGGTGACCCAGAGCAGATTGTGTTCCGCGCCATAGTCGATGACTGCGAAAGCCATGCCGGTGCCCTTGTCGGTCACCAGAACCGGGAGCGGAGGATTGAGTTGCGTGAACACAGAGAAACCTCGCGATAGGGCCGAAACGGATTGCAATGCGGACCGTCATGGTCGGCTGTGCAATGAACGACGCACGCAGTCGGAGCTGCAGGCGTCGGTCGGGGAGAGAACGCGGAGCCGATACGATGGTTTCCCGACTGACATCGGTTAGCTTGGCGCATGCGGCGCGGCTCGGTTGCGGGGCTTGCGGACGGCTTGCGCGGCCCCTGATTGACATCGCTTCCGCTGCGCGACATCGCCTGCATCATGCCGAAAGCCTCGCCCACCATAGTGCTCGTCGGGGGCGGGCACGCGCACCTCGGGGTGCTGGCGGACTGGATACGGCGCGGGTCGCCGGAAGCGAGGACGATCATGCTCTCTCCGCAGCGCCAGACGCGGTATTCGGGCATGATCCCCGGCACCCTCGCGGGTGAATATGGCCGGGAAGAAGGATTGATCGATGTCGCTGCGTTGGCAGGGCGCGCCGGGGCCGAATTCGTCGAGGACCGATGCGTCGCGATAGATCCCGCCGGGCGCACTCTCGCCACCGCGTCGGGGCAGCGCATCGCATTCGATTACTGCTCGATCGACACCGGCGGCGTGGGGCAGGCGACCGGCACCATCGGCGAAGACCCGCGGATTGTCGATGTGCGACCGATCGGCACGTTCCTGGCGCGAATTGACGAACGGATCGCCGGTGTGGCGCACCGCCCGCGCCATCTGGCGGTCGTCGGCGGCGGCGCGGGAGGGGTCGAGCTCGCTTTCGCGCTGAGACGGCGCTTCGGCAGCGCGCCGCGGATTACGCTGGTAACTGGCGCAGATGACGCCTTGCCCGGTTTCGGCAACCGTGCCCGTGCGTTGCTGGAACGCGAGCTTGCACGACATGCTATCGGCGCAGTGGCGGAAGATGCGCGGGTTGAAGCGGGCACGTTCTACGCCGGCGGCCAGTCCCTCGAACCGCTCGACATCGTCATTGCTTCGCTTGGCGCTGCTGCGCCCGAATGGCCTGCGCAAGGCGGGCTGGCGGTCGATCCAGACGGCTTTATTGCGGTCGATCGCCACCAGCAATCCTTGTCGCACCCGCATGTGCTCGCGGCAGGCGATGTGGCCGCGCGGCAGGACATGCCGGTCGCGCGTTCGGGGGTACATGCCGTGCACAGCGGGAAGGCTCTGGCGGCCAATCTGCGCCATGTGGCGACGGGGCGGGGGCGATTGCGCTCCTATCGTCCGCGGCCCGCGGGTCTTTACCTGTTGTCGACCGGCCCCCGCACGGCCATCGCTATCTATGGTCAGATCGCCTTGCGCGGGCGATGGCCGGGTACACTCAAGCGCTGGATCGACCGGCGCTGGGTCGAAAGCTTCGCAAAGCTGGCGCAGTCGGTGTAACCGGCTGCGGACAGGCGGCGATCCGGCGCACTACACAGGGACATCATGAAAAAGCTTCTCATCATACTGGCGCTGGCGGCCCTGATCGCAGCCTATGTGTTCTTCGGGGTCGGAGACTATCTGACCGTCGACGGGATCAAGCGCGTCGCGGGCGAGGTCGATGGCTATTACCAGCGTCATCCCGTCCAGGTCGTCGGGCTGTTCTTCCTGACCTATGTCGCGGTGACTGCGGCCTCGCTGCCCGGTGCCGCGGTGATGACGCTTGCGGCGGGCGCGCTGTTCGGCGTGCTGCTCGGTACGGTCGTGGTGTCCTTCGCCTCGACGCTGGGGGCCACGCTGGCGTTTCTTGCCTCGCGCTACGTCCTGCGCGACGCGATCGAAACGCGCTTCGGCGAACGGCTGCGCACGGTCAATGCCGGGCTCGAACGCGACGGGGCGTTCTACCTTTTCACCATCCGCATGATCCCGCTGTTCCCTTTCTTCGTGGTCAATCTGGTGATGGGACTGACGCGGATCAGGCTGTGGACCTACGCCTGGGTCAGCCAGGTGGGCATGCTGCTGGGGACGATCGTCTATGTGAATGCGGGCACCCAGCTGGCGCAGATCGACAGCCTGGCGGGGATCGCGTCGCCGGCCGTGCTGGTGTCCTTTGCACTGCTCGGAATCGCACCGTGGATCGCCAAGGCGATCATCGGCTGGATCAAGCGGCGCAAGGTCTATTCCGGGTTCATCCGGCCCAAATCCTTCGACCGCAATCTGGTGGTGATCGGGGCGGGATCGGCCGGGCTGGTGTCCGCGCTGATCGCGGCGACGGTGAAGGCCAAGGTCACGCTGGTCGAAGCGAACAAGATGGGGGGCGATTGCCTCAACACCGGCTGCGTGCCGTCCAAGGCGCTGATCAAGAGCGCCAAGGTTGCCGAGCAGATGCGCCATGCCGATAGATATGGTTTGAAACCGGCCGAACCCGAAGTGCCGTTTCGCGCGACTATCGAACGCGTGATGGGCGCGATCCGGACAATCGAGCCGCATGACAGCGTCGAACGCTACACCGGGCTCGGTGTCGATGTGGTCGAAGGCTACGGCCGGGTGGTCGATCCATGGACCGTCGAAATCGCGCGCAAGGATGGCGGCGTGCAGCGGCTGACCACGCGCGCGATCGTGATCGCCGCGGGTGCCGGTCCGCTGATCCCGTCGATCCCGGGGCTGGAAGCCAGCGGCTATCTGACCAGCGACACGATGTGGGACGCGCTTGCGACAATGGACCGAGCCCCGGCGCGCGTCGCGGTGCTGGGCGGCGGGCCGATCGGGTGCGAACTGTCGCAGGCGCTTGCCCGGCTCGGTTCGCAGGTGACGCAGGTCGAAATGGCCGATCGTGTTCTCGGGCGCGAGGATCCCGACGTGTCGCTCGAGGCGCAGGCGGCGCTCGAAAGCTCGGGAGTGAACGTGCTGACCGCTCACCGCGCGCTGCGGGTCGAGACTGGCAAGCTGATCGCCGAGCATGGCGGCGCGGAAGTCGAGATTGCCTTCGATACGCTGATCGTCGCCGTGGGCCGTGCGGCGCGCCTTTCGGGCTACGGACTGGAAGATATCGGGATCGACACGGCCAAGACCGTGGTGACCGATGAATTCCTCGCGACCAAATTCCCGAACATTTACGCCGCGGGGGATGTTGCCGGCCCGTTCCAATTCACGCATACGGCCAGTCATCAGGCCTGGTTTGCCAGCGTGAATGCCCTGTTCGGCCAGCTCAAGCGGTTCAAGGCGGATTACCGCGTGATCCCCGCCGTGACGTTCCTCGATCCCGAAATCGCCCGGGTGGGCTTGAACGAAAGCAAGGCGGAAGCGCAGGGCGTGGCCTACGAGGTCACGCGCTACGAGCTTGGCGGGCTGGACCGCGCTATCGCCGAGAGCGAGACGCAGGGCTTCGTCAAGGTGCTGACCCCGCCGGGCAAGGACACCATTCTCGGCGCGACGATCGTCGGTGCGCATGCCGGCGAACTGCTTGCCGAATACGTCCTAGCGATGAAGCACAAGCTCGGGCTCAACAAGATCCTCGGCACGATCCACTCCTATCCGACGCTGGCGGAAGCGAACAAATTCGCCGCGGGCGAATGGAAGAAGAAGCACAAGCCCGAAACGCTGCTATCGCTGGTGGAAAGGTATCACACCTGGCGTCGTGGCTAGCGCCGGGGCGGGTTCCCGCTGCCAGCTGCGGCGCTCTTGCGCTGCCGATCTTTCGCGAACATGACGGGCGGATGCTGGGCTCGCTGCCGGGCCGCACGGGCTCAGACCCAACGGGGAAGCGCATGGAGTTTTTCGACCAGTTTCGCGGGCTGCTGGGCATTGCGCTGATGGTGCTGCTCGCCTGGGCCATTTCGGAAGACCGCAGCGCAAGGCCGACATGGCGCTGGATCGCGGGCGCGCTGGCGCTGCAGGCGGGCCTCGCACTGCTGATCGTCCGCGTGCCGTTCGTCTGGGATGCTGTGACGCTGGCCAACGAGGCGGTCGCCGCGATCGAACGCGCAACGCTCGACGGGTCGTCCTACATGTTCGGCTATCTCGGGGGTGCGCCGCTGCCCTTCGACTTGGCGCAGGGCGCGGAGGCGCCGGTGATCATCGCCTTCCAGATTCTGCCGCTGGTCATCGTCTTTTCGGCGCTGGCCGCGCTGCTGTGGCACTGGGGGGTGCTGCGCTGGCTGGTCGATGGCCTGTCCTTCCTGCTGCGGCGCACGCTTAGGGTCAGCGGCGTGGTCGGTCTGTCGGGCGGGGCGAACATGTTTCTCGGCGTGGTGGAAAGCCCGCTGGTGGTGCGCGCCTATTTTGCGCGGATGAGCCGTGCTGACCTGTTCCAGGTGATGGTGCTGGCCATGGCGACGATCAGCGGTGCGATTCTGATCCTCTACGCCACCACCCTGTCGCGTACCGTGCCCGATGCGGTGGGGCACATGATTTCCGCCTCGTTGATATCGCTTCCCGCAGCTCTGCTGATCGCCAAGCTGATGGTGCCCGGCGAAGCGAGCGCGGAAGGCGAGGGGCCCGATGCCGGCAGCCAGGGGCTCAAGTTCGAATCGAGCATCGATGCGATCATCAAGGGGACGATGGACGGCATGCAGCTGTTCCTTGCCGTGATCGCAGTGATCATCGTGGTGTTTGCGCTGGTGTCGCTGGCCGACCAACTGCTGGCGCTGCTGCCCATGGTCGATGGTGAGCCGCTGAGCCTGAAGCGGGCCTTCGGCTGGCTGTTTTCGCCGCTGATGTGGCTGATCGGCGTACCCTGGGCCGAAGCGCAGGCCGCCGGCAGCCTGATGGGCACCAAGGCGATCCTCAACGAATATGTCGCCTATCTTGAGCTTGCCGCTCTGCCGCCCAGCACATTCGCGCCGCGCAGCCTGCTGATCGTCACCTATGCGCTGTGCGGGGTCGCGAACCTCGCCAGCATTGGGCTGCTGGTGTCGACCATCGGCACGCTGTGCCCCGAACGGCGTGCCGAAGTCGCGGGACTGGGTGTGCGCAGCTGGATCGCCGGCAATATGGCGACGGCGATGACCGGCGCATGGATCGGGCTGATCACCTGGGTTTGAGCGGATAGGATACGGCCATGTTCGATGCAAAACTGCGCCCGCTGATCGACCCGCCGCTCAACCGGTTGGGCAGCGCGCTGGCGCGGCGGGGGGTGACTGCCAACGCGATCACCTTTCTCGGCCTTGCACTGGGGCTGGCCGGCGCGGCGGCGATTTCCGGCGGCTACTTCGGCGCCGGATTGGGTCTCATCCTCGCCAACCGCCTGCTCGACGGGCTCGACGGCGCGGTCGCACGGGCGAACGGCCCGACCGTGCTGGGCGGTTATTTCGATATCGTCGCCGATTTCGCCTTCTATGTATCGGTGCCGCTCGGCTTCGGGCTGGTCGATTCGGCCAACACGCAGGCTGCACTGGTGCTGGTTGCCAGCTTCGTCCTGACCGCCGTCAGCTTCCTCGCCTACGCCGTGATCGCCGCGGAACGCGGCGCGCGGACCGATGCGCATGGCAGGAAGAGCTTTTTTTATTCGACCGGGCTGGCCGAAGGCGGCGAAACGATCGCCGTCTTCATCGCCTTCGCGCTGTTTCCGGCGTGGTTCGTCCCGCTGGCCTACGCATATGCCGCGCTATGCGTGCTGACCGTGTTCCAGCGTAGCGCGCTGGCGATCGTCCAATTCAGCGATTGAGCCGTTCGGCAATGGCATCGCGCAAGGCGGCAATGCGCGCCGCATTCGCACCCAGATCGCTCACGCCCACGCGAGAAACCGAGCGAAAATCGATCGCACCATCGGCAATTCGCACGACCATATCGTCCTTGAAGCCGAACCAGAATGTTTCCGCGACCCCTTCGATCCGGCCGGTTTCGGCATCGGCGGTCACTTGGGCGAAACCCATTTCCTTCATCGCGGATACCACCAGTTCCGCGGCTTCGGCCGGGCTGGTCGAACCCAGGGGCAGCGGCGCGAGATCGGGATAGGCGGCGGCAATCACCTGCGCATGCGACCGATCGGCCAGTGGAGGCTGGGATTCCGACCACATTTCGAGCTCGCCCAGCGGCGTGGTGTAGTCGTTCAGCGGATTGGCACCCGCGGCAGCGCGTTGATCGAGCACGGTTTGCGAGAAGACAGGCGGGTTGGCTGTATCGGTCGCAATGTCGTGGATCGGCGGGATGGCGGCCGCCTGGCTGCGAATGGCAGCCAGAACGGCAAAGATGCCGACCGGGACCAGCAGCGCGATCAGCGACAGCAGCCAGCCCTTGCGGGGCTTGCGCAGCAGGACGACGATCAGCGAGATCAGACCGATAAGCGCCACGATGCCCAGCAGGATCGGCCCGGCCTTGATGGTAAGGGTAAGCAGTCCGGTCCGCCAATCCCACAGGCCGAACTTGGTCCCCAGCGCGGCGATGGCGAAATACACCGGGAGCGCGAGTGCAAGGGCGAAGGCGAGGCGACTGTGCCAGGGCGTTTTGATCATGCCGCATCGTAGCGCCAAGTCGCGGCGCTGCAATCATGCTAATCGCTGGATATGCAACTGCACCGCGGCAATGGCAGCGTCATGGGGTGGCGCGCGCTGGCATAGGGCGGGGGTTCGTCAGCCGCCGGTCACGCTCATGTGGCGCGCCAGGGCAGGTTCGCTTTGCGCGGCATCGAAGGCATGGCGCAGCGGCTTGCCCGCGAGCAGGCGTTCGAGCGCCTCGTCGAGCGCGGCTTCGCCACCTGCGCGCACGATATCGCGCAGTTCGACCTTCTGGTCATGGCCCAGGCAGCCATAGACCGTCCCGGTCGCGGAAATACGGATGCGATTGCACCCGGCGCAGAAATTGTTGCTGAGCGGAGTGATGAGCCCGATCCGCGTGCCCGTCTCTGCGACGTCGAAGTAGCGTGCGGGCCCGCCGGTGCGGTGGAGCGAGGGGACGAGCGTGAAATGGCGCTCGAGTTCCTCGCGCACAGCGTCGAGCGGCAGGTGCGCGGCGGGACGATCGACCGAGACCTCGCCCAGCGGCATGGCTTCGATGAGCGCGAGGTCGAGCCCGCGCGCGCCGCACCATGCAAGCAAGTCGCGCATCTCGTCGTCATTCGTACCGCGCATCGCCACGGCGTTGATGCGCACTGCCAGGTCGGCATCGCGCGCCGCGTCGATGCCGCTAACCACCCGCTCGAACTCGTCGCGGCGGGTGAGCTCGGCAAACCGGTCGCGCCTGAGCGTGTCGAGACTGATGTTTATACGCCGCACCCCGACATCGAACAGGTCCTGCGCCATTTCGGGCAGGCGCGTCCCATTGGTGGTGAGCGTGAGTTCGTCGAGCCCGTGCGTGCGCAACCGTGCCAGCCGCTGGACAAGTTCGAGCACACCCTTGCGCACCAGCGGTTCGCCGCCGGTCAGGCGGATCCGGCGAACGCCGCGGACCACCAGATGACGCGCCAGCGTTTCGATTTCCTCGAATGTCAGAAGGTCGCGGCGCGGGAGGAATTCCATCTCCTCGGCCATGCAATAGGTGCAGCGAAGGTTGCAGCGGTCGGTGACCGAGAGGCGGATATAGTCAATCTGACGGCCGTGGGCGTCGCGCATGCGGGCCCCCTACACGAGGCGGGGCGAGGCCCAAACCGAAATCGGGCGTCGTGCCGGCAGGCGGTCAGCCCGCGTTGCGCAAGCGGCCGAACAGCGCGGGCAGGGGTTCGGAAGAAAGCGCCCGCTCCATGGTCCGGGCAAGCGTGGTCGATACGGTGATCTTCGAAACATGCGCGCGATCGTCGCTGAGGCCGGCCGCGATCTCGTAAGTGCCTGCTTCGATCACGAAGCTGCCATCGGATCTGAAATGGCCCAGCTGGTTGCCGCCGACTTCGAACAGCAGGCTCCGCGTTTCGCCTGCCAGCAGCGAGACGCGCTGGAAGTCGGCCAACCTGCGCGCCTGCGCTCCGTTCTGTCCCGGGCTGCGCACATAGAGCTGCACCGTCTCGGTGCCTTCGCGTTTGCCGACATTGTACAGCGTGGCGCTGACGATGATCCGGTCGTGGCTCAGTTCGACCGTGGTTTCGCCGAGGCCGAAATCGGAATAGCCCAGCGCGTGTCCCAAGGTGAAACCCGCTTGCCCCTTCTCCGTCAACGGCAGCGGCAGGCGGCCCCGCGGCGCGAATTCGCCGGTCAGCACTTCGGCCAGCGCATGGCCCGACATGGTGCCGAGTTGCCCGGCATGCAGCACGCAAGGCAGCTTGGTCCCGCGCGCGTCGGGGTCGAGCGGCTGCGAGCCGAGGGTGATGAGGACGATGTTCGGATTGACCGCATGGAGCGAATTAAGGAGCGTCTGTTCCGCTTCTCCCACACGCTCGCAGTCGCCGAGCGTGACGATCACCGTGCCCACCCGCCGCGCGGCATTGCAGGCCATGCCGATTGCCATGTGGTCGGCGTCGAGCAGTCCGGCAGGTCTGGCATCGGAGCGGACCGCCAGGCCGGGGACGAAACTGTGCGCGAGGCCCAGTGCGTCGAACCCGTCGAGCAGGTTGGCGGCGTCGCCCTGCGCTCCGCCAGTCGGAAGCGCCCGGTCGGTTGCGGCATGCCCGACTACGAGGATTTCGCCCGACGCGATATCGAGCGGCAGCAGCGCGGGATCGTTGCGCAGCAAGACGATTGCGTGGCGCGCGGTGTCCAGCGCGACCGTTCGCGCGTGATCCGCCGACCAGTCGGTGGCAGGGGCGATATCGCGCAGATCGGCGCGGAACAGACCCAGATCGTATTTCGCGCCGAGTACCTTGCGCACGGCGTCGTCGAGCTGGCGCATGCCGACCCGCCCGTCGCCCACCGCTTTCACGATGCTGTCCACTGCCAGCATTTGGTAAGGCGTTTCACCGGCCTCCTGTCCCGCAGACCGGCCGATCGCGACCCATTCGGCCAGGTCGATCCCGTCGAAGCTGGCGGGGCCGCCGATCGACGGGGCGCCATCCGCAGTCTCGCCGCGGTCATGCACTGTCTGCGCGAGTAGACCCAGCGCGATGCTCGCCGGGGGCGATTCGCGCAGCACGCCGGCCACCAGCCGGAGCTTGTCGGTCAGTATGTCGGGATCGCGCCGCTCGATCCAGCCAGGCGCGTCGGTGCGCAGGCAAGCCAGCACGCCGTCGCCATCCTGCCCCTCGAATTGCAGGCCGCGCACGGTGGCCGCGGCCAGGGCGCGCGCCAGATGTACTGAGGTGCCCCAGCTTTCAGCCAGTTCCTCCGTTTCGGTATCGCTCGTCAGGGCGACCTGGGGTCCCATGAGCCAGTTCATCCCGTGCGCTCGCGCTTCCCCCGCCACGATCTGGGCAGCGCTTTCCACAATGTGCGGCGACCATGTCGCGGCCAGTGCAAGCGGGGCGGGCATGGTGACCGAGGTGCCCCGGCCGGGAACATTGGCCATCAGTAGCGGAATGCCGAGCCGCGTTTCTTCGACGGCCAGGCGTTGCAAGGCGGCAAGCTGGTCTGCGGCGCCCGAACCGAGAAGCCCGCCTACACGGCCCTGCAACATTTCTGCGCGCAGCGCGGCATCTTCGCTATCGCCGCCGGCTTCCGGAATGGGCAACAGGACAAGCTGCCCGGCCTTCTCCGCCACCGACATGATGGCGAGCAGGTCTTCGACGAAACGCTCGCGTTCGGCGGCGTGATCGGGCGGATGGCGGACCATTTGGGCGGTAGCGTGGTCCTTAGAGGTAAACATCCGGTGTGGATGCGCCGATTGGTCAGGCGCTGTTGCCGAACTGCACCGCAAGGCGGATTTACAGATATAAAAATATCTTTATATCCTCTTCGCAATGCGAACCGAACACCTCTTCCGCGCCCTTGCCGATCCGACCCGGCTCAGGATCATGCGCCTGCTTGGCTCGATGGAGCTGGCAGTGGGTGAAGTCGCGCAGGTGCTGGGGCAAAGCCAACCGCGCGTGTCGCGGCACATCGGCATCCTGTGCGACGCGGGTCTGGCCGAACGACGGCGCGAAGGCAGCTGGGTATTCCTGCGCGCTTGCGCCGATTCGAGCGAGGCGCCGCCGCTTTGCGCGGCTATCGGCGATCTGCTGGTCGATGCGGAGGCTGCCGACGCCGTCTTTGCGGAACAGTGCGAACAGGACCGGCGCAAGCTGGCCGCGATCCGCCAGCACCGGGAAAGCGAGGCGCAGGCCTATTTCTCGGCGCATGCGGACGATTGGGACGAATTGCGCCGGCTGCATTCCTCGGACGAGGCCGTGGAGGCCGAACTGGCGCGTGCGCTGGGGCCCGAACCGCTCGGGCGCCTGCTGGACATCGGCACCGGCACGGGGCGCATGGCCGAACTGTTTGCCGAGCGGGCAGAGCGGATCGTTGCACTCGACAAGAGCCTGGCGATGCTGCGGGTCGCACGCGCCAAGCTGCAGCGCCTCCCGACCGAGCGAGTGGAACTGGTGCAGGGCGACTTCGGGGCGCTGCCATTTGCCGCGGCGAGCTTCGACAGCGTGCTGTTCCACCAGGTGCTGCATTTCGCGCAGATGCCCGGTGCCGCGCTGGCGGAGGCCGCCCGCGTGCTGCGTCCGGGCGGGCGGATCGCAATCGTCGATTTCGCGGCGCATCAGCGCGAGGAACTGCGCAATCGCCATGCGCATGCCCGGTTGGGGTTCGACGATGCACAGATGATGGGCCTGCTCAGCGATGCCGGGTTCGACCCGGCCGCGCCGACGGCACTGGAAGATGGAGAACTGGTGGTGAAGATCTGGATCGCGCCGCGGCGCGTCGATGACCGGAAGGCCGCGTCATGAGCCCGACGATGAACCAGATGCGCGAAGCGCAGCGCGCACTCGAAGCGCCGCTGTTTTCAGGGCTGCCGGGCGATATCGACGTCAGCTTCGAATTCTTCCCGCCCAAGAATGCGGCCATGAACGAGACGCTGTGGCAAAGCGTCGAGACGCTGGCCCCGCTCGGGCCGCGGTTTGCCAGCGTCACATATGGCGCGGGCGGGTCGACCCGCGAGCGGACGCACCAGCAGGTCGTCCGCATCCAGAACGAAGCGCGCATTCCTGCTGCCGCGCACCTGACCTGCGTCGAGGCGACCCGTGAAGAGGTCGACGAGGTGGCGCGCCATTACTGGGATGAGGGCATCCGCCATATCGTGGCGCTGCGCGGCGACGCGCCCGACGGGCAATCGCAATATGCGCCGCATCCGGGCGGCTATGCCAACGCAGTCGAGCTGATCGCGGGACTGAAGAAGGTAGCCGATTTCGAGATATCGGTCGCCGCCTATCCCGAGGTCCATCCCGATTCGCCCGATCGCCAGGCCGATCTTGACAATCTCAAGGCCAAGTTCGACGCCGGGGCGACCCGGGCGATCACGCAGTTCTTCTTCGATCCGCAATGTTTCTTCGACTTTCGCGATCGGGCCGCAGCGGCGGGAATTGACGGCGAGATCGTGCCCGGGATCATGCCCGTGCTCAGCTTCGCGGCGGTGCGCCGGATGTCGGGGCTGTGCGGCACAGCCATCCCGCCGTGGATGGAAGGTCTGTTCGACGGGCTCGACGATCGCCCCGCCGCGCGTCAGCTCGTCAGCGCGACCATCGCGGCCGAACTGTGTCGCCGGCTATATGCGGGCGGGGTACGGCAATTCCATTTCTACACTCTCAACCGCGCCGAACTGAGCTATGCAATCTGCCATATGCTCGGGCTGCGCGCGAAGGCAGGCCGATGACCAAGCGCGAAGAATTCGAAGCCGCCGCAGCCCAGCGGATCCTGATCAAGGACGGCCCCTACGGTACCGCGATCCAGCAGGCCGGGCTAACGCCCGAAGACTATGCCGCGGGCACCGATCTCGCGCAGGAGCAGAAGGGCAATAACGACCTCGTCAATCTGACGCAGCCGCAGGTTATCCGCCGGATCTGTGACAGCTACATCGATGCGGGCGCGCATATCCTCGCCACCAACACCTTCAACGCCAATCGCATCAGCCAAGCCGATTACGGCGCCGAACACCTGGTCCATGAGATCAATGTCGCCGCGGCGCGGATCATCCGTGAAGCGGTCGATGCGCGGAACGACGGCATTCCGCGGTTCGTGGCGGGCGCTGTCGGGCCGACCAACAAGACGCTGTCGCTTTCGCCCGATGTCGAAGACCCCGGGTTTCGCGAAGTGACATTCGACGAAATCGTCGCCGTCTATGTCGAACAATGCCGCGCGCTTGTCGCGGGCGGGGCCGATTTCATCCTCGTCGAGACGGTGTTCGACACGCTCAACTGCAAGGCCGCCATCATGGCCGTGAAGCAGCTGGCCCGCGAATTGGACCGCGACATACCGCTGATGATCTCGCTGACGCTGACCGACCTTTCGGGCCGCAATCTGTCGGGCCATACCGTGGAGGCGTTCTGGTACACCGTGCGCCATGCCAGGCCGCTGACGATCGGCCTCAACTGCAGCTTCGGTGCCGAACAGCTGCGTCCGCATGTGCAATTGCTGTCCGATATCGCCGATACCTGGCTGATGGCCTATCCCAATGCCGGCCTGCCCAACGATCTCGGCGAGTATGACGAACAGCCGGAAACGACTGCGTCGCTGACGCAGGTCTGGGCGCAGAATGGCCGGATCAACGCGCTGGGCGGCTGCTGCGGCTCGACGCCCGCGCATATCGCCGCGATGGCCAAGGCGGTCGAAAACTGCGCGCCGCGTGTGCTGCCCAAGCCTGACCCGGACATGCATCTGGCGGGGCTCGAACCGTTCACGATCGCGGCATGAGCGGCGGGGGCCTCCATGGGGCGGTAATCCGCGAGGCGGGGGCAGCGGACGTGCGCGCGCTCGCGCTGGTGTCGGATGCCACTTTCCTCGAGACCTTCGCCGGGATGATCAGCGGCGAGGCGCTCGTCGCGCATTGCGCGGCCAAGCATGCACCCGATCATCTAGCCGGGCTGCTGGCTGCTGGTGCCCGTGCCTGGCTTGCCGAAATCGACCGGGCGCCGATCGGCTACGCGCTGCTCACCCGGCCCGAACTCGATGCCGCGCAGGACGGCGATATCGAACTCAAGAAGATCTACCTGCTGTCGCGCTTCCACGGCAGCAGTATCGCTGCCGCGCTGTTCGATGCCGTATTGCGCGGGGCGCAGAGCCATCGCCGGCTGCTGCTGGGCGTGAAAGACGACAACCACCGCGCCATCGCCTTCTATACCAAACAGGGTTTCCGGCAGATCGCCACGCGCCGTTTCGATGTCGGCGGAACCCTCTATGACGATGTCGTGCTGGCGCGCGACCTCGACCGGAACTGAATTCATGAGCAATCTGACCACCGCCCGCTTCGTCAATATCGGCGAGCGCACCAATGTGACCGGCTCGGCGCGGTTCAAGAAACTGATCATGGCGGACGATTACGACACCGCGGTCGAAGTCGCGCGCCAGCAGGTCGAAAACGGCGCGCAGGTGATCGACGTCAACATGGACGAAGGCCTGCTCGATGCCGAGCATGCCATGACCACTTTCCTCAAGCTGATCGCGGCCGAACCCGACATCGCGCGTGTCCCGGTGATGATCGACAGTTCCAAATGGGAGGTCATCGAGGCCGGCCTCAAATGCGTTTCGGGCAAGCCGATCGTCAATTCGATCAGCATGAAGGAAGGCGAGGACGCCTTTCTCGATCATGCGCGCAAATGCATGGATTACGGCGCCGCGGTGGTGGTCATGGCGTTCGACGAGACCGGGCAGGCGGACACCAAGGAGCGCAAGGTCGAAATCTGCAAGCGTGCCTATGCATTGCTGACCGGGATCGGCTTCCCGCCCGAGGATATCATCTTCGACCCCAATATCTTCGCGGTGGCGACGGGGATCGAGGAACACGATCGCTATGGTCTCGATTTCATCGAAGCGGTGGCGGAGATCAAGGCGGCGTGTCCGCAGGCGAAGACCAGCGGCGGTCTGTCCAACCTCAGCTTCAGCTTCCGCGGCAATGAAACCGTGCGCCGCGCGATGCATTCGATCTTCCTCTATCACACGATCCCCGCGGGGCTCGACATGGCGATCGTCAACGCCGGGCAGCTCGACGTCTACGACCAGATCGATCCGCAGCTGCGCGAAGCCTGCGAAGACGTGATCCTGATGCGGCGGCCGGATGCCACCGAGCGGCTGATCGACCTTGCCGAAAGCTACAAGGGCAAGAGTGCGGCCGACGAAAAGGCCGCCGAGGAATGGCGCGGCTGGGACGTGCGCCGCCGGCTCGAACACGCGCTGGTCAAGGGCATCGACGCGCATGTCGTGGCCGACACCGAAGAGGCGCGCCAGCAGTTCGACCGCCCGATCGAGGTTATCGAAGGCCCGCTGATGGACGGCATGAACGTCGTTGGCGACCTGTTCGGCAGCGGCAAGATGTTCCTGCCGCAGGTGGTCAAGTCCGCGCGCGTCATGAAAAAGGCGGTCGCCCACCTGATCCCCTACATCGAGGCGCAGAAGGAAGCGGGCGCCCGCGCGAAGGGCAAGATCGTGATGGCCACCGTGAAGGGCGACGTCCACGACATCGGCAAGAACATCGTCGGGGTGGTGCTGCAATGCAATGGCTACGAGGTGATCGATCTCGGGGTCATGGTGCCGTGGTCGAAAATCCTCGAAGCCGCGAACGAGAACGATGCCGACATCATCGGCCTGTCGGGCCTGATCACGCCCTCGCTTGATGAAATGGTCACCGTTGCCGAAGAGATGAAAACCGCCGGGATGACCATGCCGCTGCTGATCGGCGGGGCGACGACCAGCAAGGTCCATACGGCGCTGCGGATCGACCCTGCCTATGACGGGCCGGTTATCCACGTGCTCGATGCCAGCCGGGCGGTGGGCGTCGCCAGCCGCCTGCTGTCCGACACGCAGCGCGATGAATTCGTCGACCGGACCGCGGCGGAATATGTCCAGGTCCGCGACACGCGCGCTGGCAAGGGGCAGAGCGAACTGATGCCGCTGGCCGATGCGCGCGCGAACGGTTTCGTAGCCAGCATGGCCGAAAAACCCGCCGCGCCGCTGCAGCCCGGGCTGCATGTGTTCGATGGCTGGGACCTCGCGGAACTTCGCGAATATATCGACTGGACACCGTTCTTCCGGGCGTGGGAACTGCACGGCACCTATCCCAAGATCCTCGATGACGAGGTCGTCGGCGAAAGCGCCCGCAGCCTCAAGGCGGATGCCGACGCCATGCTCGACCGGATCGTCGCCGAACAATGGTTCACCGCGCGCGGAGTGGCGGGGCTGTGGCCCTGCACGCGCGACGGCGACGATGTCGTGATCGCCGATCCGGCGGGCGCGTCGCCTACTGTGATGGCGTTCCTGCGCCAGCAGGTGAAGAAGTCGCGCAGCCGCCCCAATATGAGCCTGGCCGATTTCATCGATCCGGCGGGCGACTGGTTGGGCGGCTTCGCCGTGGGCATTCACGGTATCGAGGAACATTCGCGACGCTTCCTCGCCGACAAGGACGATTATTCAGACATCCTGCTCAAGGCGCTGGCGGACCGCTTCGCCGAGGCCTTCGCCGAACGGCTGCACCAGCACGTGCGCACCGATCTGTGGGGCTACGCGCCGCAGGAACAGCTGACGAATGCCGCGCTGATCAAGGAAGAATACCGCGGCATCCGTCCCGCGCCCGGCTACCCCGCCTGTCCCGACCACAGCCTCAAGCCGATCCTGTTCGACCTGCTCGACGCCGAAGCCAACACCGGGATCACGCTGACCGAAAGCTTCGCCATGTATCCCACCGCTGCCGTGAGCGGGTTCTATTTCGGCCACCCGCAGGCGTCGTATTTCGGCGTGGCGCGTGTCGGACGCGACCAGCTCGAGGATTATGCCAGGCGTCGCAATGTGGATATTGCCACTGCCGAGCGCTGGCTGCGCCCGAACCTGGATTGACCGGGCGGCGCTTATCGCGCAGGGCACTCACGTCGGCTGCGGAAGCGATTCTGCGGCAGGCGCGCACGGGAGAGTTCGGGTGGCGGCGTCCACCCGGCGCCGAAGGAGCAACCGCCCCGGAAACTCTCAGGCTAAACGGACCGTGCGCTCCATCGGCACTCTGGAAAGCGCCGCGCGCCTGCGCGTGGCCACCGAAGGGGTAAGCGCACCCATCCGTGCGCCAGTCTCTCAGGTTTCCCGACAGAGGGGGCATGGGTTTTCGGCGCACCGCGAAGGGGCGCCCCCATGCTTGCGAAGGACGGGACTTGAGCGACGACACCGAAGACACGATTGCCGAAACCGAAACGCTGCCGCTCGATGCGTGGCATCGCCGCAAGGGCGCGCGGATGGTGCCCTTTGCGGGGTACCACATGCCGATCCAGTACGAAGGCATCGTCACCGAACACAACTGGACCCGCAACCAGGCGGGCCTATTCGATGTCAGCCATATGGGCCAGCTCATGGTCACCGGCGACAAGGCTGCGGCCGAGCTTGAGAAACTGCTCCCCGGGGCGATCGCTTCGCTCAAGCCGGGCAAGGTGCGCTATTCGCTGCTGCTCGACGATGACGGCGGTATCCTCGACGATCTGATGGTCACCAATGCCACGCCGTGGATCGAGGGCGACGAGGAAGCCGGCACCGAGGGACGCTGGGGCGAACCGGCCTATTACCTCGTCGTCAACGGTGCAATGAAATGGGACGATATCGCCCATCTGCGCGAGCATCTCGACGATGATGTCACGCTGACGCATATGGACGAACACGCGCTGATCGCGCTGCAGGGCCCCAGCGCGGCGACCGCGCTCAACCGCGTGATGCGCAACGTCATCGACGACATGGTCTTCATGGAAAGCGTGGTCCATGACTTCGGCGAATGGCCGCTGCGCATCACCCGCGCCGGCTATACCGGCGAAGACGGGTTCGAAATCTCGCTGCCGGCCGAATTCGCGGAAAGCTTTGCCGACCGCCTGTGTGCCGAAATCGAAGTGCGTCCCGTCGGCTTGGGGGCACGCGACAGCCTGCGGCTCGAAGCGGGCCTGCCGCTCTACGGCCACGACATCACCGCCGAAACCGATCCGGTGTCCGCCGATCTCGGCTTTGCGCTGACCAAGCGGCGGCGCGAGGAAGGCGGCTGGATGGGCCATGCGCCGGTAATGCAGGCGTTCGCCGAGGGACCCGCGCAGAAACGCGTCGGCCTCGCCATCGACGGCCGGATGCCCGCCCGCGAAGGCGCGCTGGTCTATTCGGGTGATACGCAGGTCGGCCGCATCACCAGCGGCGGCTTCTCGCCCACGCTCGAACGGCCCATCGCCATGGGCTATGTCGACACAGCGCTTGCCGCCGAAGGCACCGAACTCGAGGTCGAGGTGCGGAAGAAAAGGCTGCCCGCCACGGTCGCCTCGCTCCCCTTCGTCCCCCATCGCTACCACAGAGGGAAATGATAGAAATGGCCCGCTATTTTACCGATGAACATGAATGGATCGACGTCGAGGGCGACACCGCCACCGTCGGGATCACCGATTTCGCACAAGGCCAACTGGGCGACATCGTCTTTGTCGAGCTGCCCGATGTCGGCAGCGTGATCGACAAGGGCAAGGACGCGGCCGTGGTCGAAAGCGTCAAGGCGGCGAGCGACGTCTACGCGCCGATCAGCGGCGAGATCATGGAAACCAACGAGGCGCTGGAAGACGACCCGGCGCTGGTGAACACCTCGCCCGAAGAAGACGGCTGGTTCTTCAAGATGACCATCGGCGACAAGTCGCAGTTCGACGGTCTGATGGATCAGGCCGCTTACAAGAGCTTCTGCGACGGGCTTTGATTTTCTGACGCCCTGCGGGGCCTGAAGGAACCAAGATGCGTTACCTACCCCTGACCGATACCGACCGTTCGGACATGCTCGATACGATCGGCGCGCCGGATATCGATGCGCTGTTCGCCGATGTACCCGAGGCAGCGCGGCTTTCCGGCCCGATTGAAGGCCTGCCGATGCACGCCAGCGAAATGGCGGTCGAAAAGCATATGCGGCGGCTGAGCAAGAAGAACCTTGCCGCATCCGACGCGGCGTTCTTTCTCGGGGCAGGAGCGTACAAGCACCATATCCCGGCCAGCGTCGATCACATCATCCAGCGCGGCGAGTTCCTGACCGCCTATACGCCCTACCAGCCCGAAATCGCGCAGGGCACGCTCCAGATGCTGTTCGAATTCCAGACGCAGGTCGCGCGGCTCTATGGCTGCGCGGTCGCCAATGCGTCGATGTACGACGGCTCGACCGCGTGCTGGGAAGCGGTGGCCATGGCGGGCCGGGTCGCCCGCGGGAAGAAGCGCAAGGTCGTGCTCTCGGGCGCGCTGCACCCGCATTATGCCGAAGTGGTGCGGACGATGGCCAAGTTCACCGACGACGAGATCGCCGGTGCGCCGCCCAGCCTGACCGCCAGGCCTGACGACGACGGGCTGATTGCGCGGATCGACGGGGACACCAGCTGCGTCGTGGTGCAATATCCCGATATCCTCGGCCGCCTGCCCGACCTCGCGAAAATCGCCGAGGCCGCGCATGACAAGGGCGCGCTGCTGATCGCGGTCAATACCGAACCCGTAGCGCTGGGCGCGATCGCATCGCCGGGTGAGCTGGGGGCGGACATCGTCGTCGGCGAAGGCCAGTCGATCGGCGTCGGCCTGCAATTCGGCGGACCCTATCTCGGGCTGTTCGCCGTACGCGATGAAAAGCACGTGCGGATGATGCCGGGCCGCCTGTGCGGCGAGACGGTCGATGCCGGGGGCAAGCGCGGCTTCGTGCTGACGCTGTCGACGCGCGAACAGCATATCCGCCGCGAAAAGGCGACCTCGAACATCTGCACCAATTCGGGGCTCTGCGCGCTGGCGTTCAATGTCCATATGACGCTGCTCGGCGAGAAAGGGCTGCGCCGGCTGGCGATGGAGAACCACCGGCTCGCCTGCTTTGCCGCCGACCGCTTGGCTAAGGTGCCGGGCGTGAAGCTGCTCAACGACGCGTTCTTCAATGAATTCACGCTGCTGCTCGATGGCGATGCGCGCAGTATCGTGCGTGAACTGACGCAGCAGGATATCCTCGCGGGCGTATCGCTCGCACGGCTGTTCCCCGGCCATGATGCGCTGTCCAACGGGCTGCTCGTCGCGGTTACCGAAACCACTACCGAGGAGGACGTGGAAACGCTCGCCTCCGCACTCGAGGAGGTGCTGGCATGAACGCTCCCAACGCTTCGGGCTGGAAGCCCGGCACCCCCGTCGAAGGACACAACGCGATGAGCGGCCCCGATACCGCCACCGGCAACCGCGCGCTGATGCTCGAGGAACCGCTGCTGTTCGAGATCGGCCATGCCGAAACCACCGGGGTGGACCTGCCCGAACCGCAAGCGGGCGCCAATCGCCTCGGCGGGTTCGACCGCAAGGATCCGATCGGCTTGCCCGGCCTGTCCGAGCCTGAGACCGTGCGCCACTACACGCGCCTGAGCCGGCAGAACTACGCAATCGATCTCGGGCTGTTCCCGCTCGGTTCGTGCACGATGAAGCATAATCCGCGGCTCAACGAAAAGGTCGCGCGCATGCCCGGCTTCGCCGATGTCCATCCGCTGCAGCCGGTCGATACGGTGCGCGGCGCGCTGGAAGTGATCAACGAACTGGCGCACTGGCTGATCGAGCTTACCGGCATGCAGGGCGTTGCCATGAGCCCCAAGGCCGGGGCGCATGGCGAGTTATGCGGCATCCTGTGCATCCGCGCCGCGCTCGAAGCGCGCGGCGATGCGCGCGAGGTCATCCTCGTCCCCGAAAGCGCGCATGGCACCAACCCAGCCACCGCGGCCTTCGCCGGCTACCGGGTCGAAGACATTCCGGCCAATTCCGACGGGAGGGTCGATCTCGAAGCGCTGAAAGCACGCCTCGGCCCCGATGTCGCGGGGGTGATGATCACCAATCCCAACACCTGCGGCCTGTTCGAACGCGACATGAAGGCGATTTCCGACGCGGTCCACGAGGCCGGCGGCTTCGTCTATTGCGACGGCGCGAATTTCAACGCCATCGTCGGCAAGGTGCGCCCCGGCGACCTCGGCGTCGACGCGATGCATATCAACCTGCACAAGACCTTCTCCACCCCGCATGGCGGCGGCGGCCCGGGTTCGGGCCCGGTCGTGCTGTCCGAAGCGCTCTGCCCCTATGGCCCGCTGCCGTTTACCGCGCGGACCAGGGATGGCGTGGTCCACCTGGTCGAGGAAGAAAACGCCGCCGAATTCGACCACACCAAGGCCTTCGGCCGGATGACTGCGTTCCACGGTCAGATGGGCATGTTCACCCGCGCGCTGGCCTATATCCTCAGCCACGGTGCCGATGGCCTCAAGCAAGTGTCCGAAGACGCCGTGCTCAATGCCAATTACATCCTGCGCAGCCTCGAAGACGTGCTCGATGCACCCTTCGGCCACAGCGGGCCGTGCATGCATGAAGCGCTGTTCAGCGACAAAGGCTTCGCCGACGATGTCTCGACGCTCGATCTGGCCAAGGCCCTGATCGACGAGGGCTATCACCCGATGACGATGTATTTCCCGCTGGTGGTGCACGGCGCGATGCTGGTCGAACCGACCGAGACCGAAAGCAAGGCGGCGCTCGACCAGTTCATCCTCGCGCTGCGCAGCGTGGCCGAGCGGGCGATTGCGGGCGACGAGACACTCAAGGCCGCGCCCTATTACGCGCCGCGCCAGCGGCTCGACGAAACGCAGGCCGCGCGCAAGCCCGTGCTGGCCTGGAACGACGCCAATCTGACCTGATCCGGCATGCTGTCTGCCGACCCGGCCGGGGTGCACCAGCGCCTCGCCGGGTCGGACCTGCGGTCCGGTGCCCGCGCTAGCGTTCGGGCGGTACCTCGGGTTTGGGTTTGACCGTGATCGTGATCTGCGACAGCGAGATGATCGCGACCCAGAAGCCCAGCACCGACAGGGCGGATGCGCCCATGACCGTGAAGGCTGCGCCCTTCAGCCCGTTCCAGCCCATCGCCACTTCGAGCAGCGAGAGCCCGATCACGGTCGGGATCGCGCGGATCAAAAAGGCGGTGCCCGCGCGGCCCGCGCTGACCAGCAGGGATTCGAGGCTGGCCCCGACCAGCTCTATCGCCCCGGCAATCGCCAGGATCACCATCGTCCAGAACACCCGGAATTCGGGGCCCGCGATCAATGCCAGCGCCGGCCGCCCCAGGAACAGCGTGCCGAGCACGGCCAGGACGCCGGCGATCAGCGCGATATTTGCCATTCGCCGGGCCATGGCGTGGGCCGTTTCCTTGGCGTGGACCAGTTCGGGATAGATCGCCTTGGACACGGTTTGCGCAAGGCTGACGAGCGCCTGCCCCAGCTGGCTCGCGACGCGGTAGCCGCCCGCGGCGGTTTCGCCCCCGATGGCGCCGATCAGCAGGATCAGCACTTGCTTGGATCCGACATTGAGGCTGCCCGACAGATTGGTCGACCAGACGAAGCGCCAGGCACCTGGGTGCGCCCGCGGAATATGGCGCAAGCTGATCCGCGACAAATTGATGCGTTCCAGCCGTCCGGCGGCAATCCACAGCGCGGCGGCGACCGCTACTTCCGCCGCCGCCCAGGCGAGGATGAAGCCGCTCACCGTCGGCATGGCAATGGCGGCTGCTGCGGCACCTGCCGCCCGGACCACCGGCTGCACCGCTTCGGCGGCGGTCGTGCGGGCATAGGCAAACCGCAGGCGCAGCAGGCCGGTCGGCGTGGTCCGTATGGCGAGCAGCGAAACGACGCAATAGCCGAAGGCGACGGGCAGCAGCTCGTCGGGCAGCGGGAGCCACAGCGGCGCGGTTCCGACCAGCACGGCGGCCAGCACCAGGCCGAGCGCAATCGACAGCAAGTCGAGCGCGATGGCGAAACCGGTCGCATCGGCCGGCCCGTCGCCATCGGCGCCCCACCGCACGACGAATTGCCAGGTCTGGAAGTTGGCTATGCCGGTGACCGTCTGGCCAAGCGCGAGGATGATTGCAAAATAGCCGAAATTGTCGAGTCCGAGCGTGCGCGTGGCGAGCGCGAGGTAGACGAGGCTCAGCAGGGCGTTGAGACCGCGCCCCGTCAGGAGCCAGCCGATATTGCGCAGCAGACGATTCATCGTGCGGCCGGCGTCAGGCGGCCGCGAGCCGCTTCGCCAGCAGCTTTTCGGTAACCTGGAACGTGCGCTCGTTGTCGACGTCGATGGCGCAGTGGCCATGGCTCATCTCGATCGGCACCATCGAGAACCCGAAGCGGCGCGAAACCTGCGCGAAGAGTTTTTCCTTCGTTCCCCAGCCGAGGAAGAAGCGGATCAGGTTTATCACGCCGAACGCCTTGGCAATCCGGCGCGGGAATTTCACGAACTGCCCGCCGCCGCGCATGATTTCGGCTGCCGCGAGCGCCTGCGGACTGCCGATCCAATAGGCATTGCAGTTCGAATATCCGCCATCGGAAAATTCGTAGAACCGCGACTGGCCCTGCGGATCGGCGGCACGGACGTCTTCCCTATGCGCCAGTGCAGCCGCAGCGCCTGCCTTGCTGGCAATTGACTTATCGGCAAACTCGGTGAAGTCCTCGGGCAGCCACAGGCAGTTGTCCGCGGTAGTGATCAGCAGCGGATAGTCCGCGCCCTCTGCCCCGGCAAAGACGCTGTCGACCAGATTGAACGCGCCGGGCTTGAACACCAGCCGGCCCTCGGCCTGGAGCTTGGCGACCGAGGGAATGGCGGCGATCTCGTCGGCTTCATGCGCCACGACGCGGATCTCGCCGATGCGCGGGCTGGCGGCGACATTCATCACAACGCGTTCGATCATCGGCATGCCGCCGACGGGAACGACGCATTTCTGCGCGACACCAGCGCGCTCGGCGAGCGGATCGAGCACGCCCGAACGCTTGCCTGCCATGATCAGCGCGGTGACCTTGCCATTGTTGTCGTGTGTCATGGGCGCGCAGATAGGGCCGAATGGCGCGGTTGTCACTGCCGCGCGCTTAAGGCACGGGGTTGGCGTGCGAATTATCTTCTCTCGCAAGGGGTTCGACAGCGCTTCGGGTGGCGGCCCGTCGCCGATCGTGGAGAGTCGGCCGGTCAGCCTGCCGATCCCCGCAGGCACCGCCTCGCGCACCACCTATGGCGATCTCAGGTTGGGCGAACATGCCGCACGTGCCAGCCGGGGGCGGGTCGATGCGGGCACGCTGTGCCACCACGACCCGATGTTCCTTGCCGATCGCACCTGCCTGTTCGGCCAATGCGGTGCGGCGCAGACGCATCTGGCGAACCGGGGCGTGGGGCCGGGGGACGTGTTCCTGTTCTTCGGCCTCTTCCGCGAGGAAGGCGGCGATCTCCACCACCGGATTTTCGGCTATCTCGAAGTCGCGGAGATCGTCGATCTTACACGTGGCGCACCCGACTATCTGGTCGAGCGCGGCCATCCGCATGCGCTGGCGCTCCATGCGCGCAACGACGTGATCTATGCAGGCCCCGGCGTGGAAGCCCGGCAAGCGAGCGATGCGCTGCGGCTGACGGTGCCCGAAGGCCCACCATCCTTATGGGATCGCCCCGCCTGGTTGAAGCGCGGGGGGCTGAGCTACCACGACCGCGCCGACCGCTGGCTGCGCGGCGGGCGGCTCAAAAGCGTGGCGCGCGGGCAGGAATTCGTGGCCGATATCGGCCGCCGCACGGCCCCGCGCGAATGGCTCGCGCGGGTGCTGGAGGAGATCAGAGCGTCTTGATGATTGCGCTGAAATCGAGCCCGGCATTGTCCTCGGCGAATTGCTCGTAAAGCTCCTTCGCGTGGCGGCCCAGCGGGGTCAAGGCATCGGCGGTCTCGGCAGCTTCCATCGCCAGCTTGAGATCCTTGAGCATCAGTCCGGTGGCGAAACCGCCCTGGTAATCCTTGTCCGCCGGGCTTTCGACGCCGACGCCGGGCAGGGGTGTGTAGGCATTCAAGGACCAGCAATAGCCCGAGGACTGCGAACTGATCTCGTAGAACTTCTGCGGATCGAGCCCGAGCTTCTCGGCCATTTTCATTGCCTCGGCGGTGCCGATCATCGTGATGGCGAGCAGCATGTTGTTGCAGATCTTGGCGGTCTGGCCGGCGCCTGCGTCGCCCGCGTGGATCACGGCCTTGCCCATGGCCTGCAGCACCTCCTCGGCGCGGGCGAACGCCTTTTCGGTGCCACCGACCATGAAAGTCAGCGTGCCGCCATTCGCGGCCGCGATCCCGCCCGAAACGGGGGCGTCGACCATGTCGTAACCGGCGGACTCGGCCTTGGCGATAACCTCCTTGGCGGTGGCGACATCGATGGTCGAGCAATCAAGCAGCACCGCGCCTGCGGGCGCCTTGCCGATCACGCTGCCTTCATAGACCGACTTCACGATCCCGCCATTGGGCAGCATGGAGACGACTGCGTCGACACCCTGCACGGCCGCGGAAGCATCGGTGAAGGTCGTGCAGCCGTTGTCCTTGGCTGTCGCGAGTGCTCCCTCCGCAAGGTCGAAGGCATTCACGGCATGCCCGGCCTTCACGAGGTTCGCAGCCATCCCGCCGCCCATATTGCCGAGGCCGATGAAGGCGATTTTCATGTTCTCTCTCCGCGTGTTCTTTTCTCGTGGCAGTAAAGGATTATCTCCCCTTCCACTTGCCCTCGCGCTTCTCGACGAAGGCGGCCATGCCCTCAGCCTTGTCCTCGCTCGCGGCGAGGATCTGGAAGATGCGCCGTTCGATGATCAGGCCCTGGTCGAGGCTGGTTTCGAAAGCCGCATTGACCATTTCCTTGTTCGCGATCGCGGCCATCGGCGGCATGCTGGCGATCTGCGCGGCGGTTTTCAGCGCTTCGTCGAGCAGCGTGTCATGCGGCACGACGCGCGCGACCAGGTTGCTGCGCTCGGCTTCCTCGGCATCCATCATCCGGCCAGTCAGGCACATTTCCATGGCCTTGGACTTGCCGACGGCCCTGGTCAGACGCTGCGATCCGCCCATGCCCGGCGCGACGCCCAGCTTGATCTCGGGCTGGCCGAACTTGGCGTTTTCGCTCGCGATGATGAAATCGGCCATCATGGCGAGCTCGCAGCCGCCACCCAGCGCGAAGCCGTTGACCGCCGCGATCCACGGCTTGCGCGTTTTCTTGACGATTTCGCTGGTCCAGGGGCTGAAGAAATCCTCGAGGTAGAAATCGGCCGCGGCCTTCTCGCTCATTTCCTTGATGTCCGCGCCTGCGGCAAAGGCCTTGTCGCCCGAACCGGTCAGGACTGCACAAAGCTGGCTCTTGTCCGCTTCATAGGCGGCGAAGGCCTCGGTCAATTCCTTCAGGATCGTGCTGTTGAGCGCGTTGAGCGCCTTGGGACGGTTGAGCGTGATGAGCGTGACCGCGTCACGTTTTTCGACGGTGATGGTTTCGTAAGCCAATGTTCTCTCCACGTCGCTCCTGCGAAGTCAGGAGCCTAGATGACTTGTCGGCCGCGCGGAACTGCAACGGCGTATGGGCCCCTGCCTGCGCAGGGGCGACGGATATCACCGTTCGAGCGGCGTCCATTCCTCGCCCTGGGGCAGCGGGGCGAAGATGCTGTCGATCAGTTCTTCGCTGACGTCCTCGGGCGCAGCGGGGTTCCATTGCGGGTCGTTCGTCTTGTCGACGATCACCGCGCGCACGCCCTCGGCGAAATCGGGCCGGGTCAGCACGCGGCTGGCGATGCGATATTCCATGCGCATATTGTCGGCGAAGCTGCCGAGCTGTTCGCTCTCGCTCAGCTGGCGCAGCGCGACCTTGCAGGTCTGCGGGCTCTTGCCGCGCAGCGTGGCGAGCTCCTTCGCCGCCCATTCGCTGTCGTCTGCCTCGAGGCTGCGGAGGATGTCCTCATAGCGATCCGAGGCGAAGTGTTTCTTGATCAGCGCGGCATTCTCTTCCAGCCGCGCGGGCGGCGGGGTGGTGGAAAGTTCGGACAGGATTCCGCCGATCCGGTCGGGATGCTCGATAATCCGGGCCTTGGCTTCGGCGAGTTTCTCGGCCGGCAGGTAATGCGTGGCGATACCCGCCCAGACGCATTCCGCACCGTCGAGCCGCGCACCGGTCAACGCGAGGAACTGGCCGAGCCGCCCGCCCAGCCGCGACAGGTGCCAGCCGCCACCGACGTCGGGGAACAGGCCGATGCCGCTTTCGGGCATGGCAAAGCGCGTGTTCTCGGTTGCGACGCGATATTTGCATGGCAGCGAGATACCGACGCCGCCGCCCATGGTGATGCCGTCCATGAAGGCGACGATGGGCTTGCCGTATTCGAACATCTGGTGGTTGAGCCGGTATTCGTCGTGGAAGAATTCGCGCCCGCTTTTTCCGCCATCGTTGAGCGCGGAATGGCGCAGCAGATTGATGTCGCCCCCCGCGCAGAAGCCGCGCCCTTCGGCGTGGTCGAGGATGACGGCCTCGACTGCGTCGTCTTCGGCCCAGCCTGCCAGCGCGGCGCTTATGCCATGGCACATGTCGAGCGTCAGGGCATGCAGCGCCTTGGGGCGGTTGAGCGAGATATGGCCGGTGCGGCCGTGCGCGTGGATGTTGAGGTTCTCAGTCATGGGGTCTTCTCATTCTGCCGCCGGTCGCGGTCACTGGCGCAGCAAATCGCGGCCCACGATCATGCGCATGACCTGGTTGGTGCCTTCGAGGATCGAATGCACGCGCAGATCGCGCCAGAAGCGTTCGATGGGGTATTCCTTGAGATAGCCATAGCCGCCGAACAGCTGCAGCGCATCGTTGACGATCTTGCTGCCATTGTCGGTCGCGAGCCGTTTGGCCATCGCGGAAAAACGCGACTTGTCGGGTGCGTTGTCGGTCACCTTGGCCGCTGCGAGATACAGCAGCGCGCGGGCCGCTTCGAGGTCCGTCGCCATGTCGGCAAGCATGAACTGCGTGTTCTGGAAATCCGCAATGGGTGTGTCGAACTGCTTGCGGTCCTTGGTGTAGGCCACCGCTTCGTCGAGGCAGCGCTGCGCCCCGCCCAGTGAACAGGCCCCGATGTTGAGCCGGCCGCCGTCGAGGCCCATCATCGCAAAGCGGAACCCCTCGCCTTCGTCGCCAACGCGATTGGCAACCGGTACGCGCGCATCCTCGAAAATGACCTGCGCGGTGGGGGAGGCGTTCCAGCCCAGCTTCTTCTCCGGCTTGCCGAAGGAAACGCCCGGCGTGTCCTTGTCGATGACGAGGCAGGTGATGCCCTTGGTCTTGTGTTCTCCCGTGCGGACCATGGTGACGTAGACATCGTTGACGCCCCCGCCCGAAATGAACTGCTTGGTCCCGTTGAGAACGTAGTGATCGCCGTCGCGCACGGCGTTGGCCTTGAGGCCCGCGGCATCCGAACCACTGCCCGGTTCGGTCAGGCAGTAGCTGGCGATCTTGTCCATGCTGACGAGGTCGGGAAGGTACCGGTCCTTCACGTCCTGGCTGCCGAAGCTGTCGATCATCCAGCTGGCCATGTTGTGAATCGAGATGAAGGCGCTGGTGGTGGGGCAGCCATAGGCCATCGCCTCCATGATCAGCGCAGCCTCCAGCCGGCCGAGCCCGATCCCGCCGTTTTCTTCCGAAACGTAGATCGCGCCGAAACCGAGTTCGGCCGTGCTCTTGATCACGTCGCGCGGGAAATGCGATTTCTCGTCCCATTCGCCCGCATGCGGAGTGATGTTGTCGGCGGTAAAGCGCTGCGCCACTTCCTGGATCGCGAGCTGCTCGTCGGTAAGCTGAAATTGTCCTGTCATGGCGGGTGACCTAGCGGTGGTGGGGGGAGGTGAAAAGGGCTGCGGCGGTCAGCCTTCGATGATTGCTTCGGCCTCGATCTCGACTTTCCATTCCGGTCGGCAGAGCCAAGCCACGCCTGCCATCGTTGCGGCGGGGCGGGCCTCGCCGAAGAACCGCGCGTGGACTTCGCCGATCGCCTGCTGGTCGGCCGGATCGGTCAGCAGCATGCGCGTGCGCACGACATCCTTCGCGCTGCCGCCAAGGTCTTCGACGGCGCGCAGGATCAGCGTGAAGCAGCGTTCGGCCTGAGCCACGGCATCGCCCGGTGTCGAGGAGCCGTCATCCTCGATCGGGCCGGTGCCGGCCACCAGGATGCGATCGCCTTGGCGGACCGCGCGGGCGAAGCCGAACTGCGCTTCGAAGGGCGATCCGCTGGAGGCGTGGCGGCGCTTCACCCGCAGGTGATCTCGGTGATCTGCCGCGCCTCGTCATAGCGCACGTTCACGCGGTCGGTGCGGTAGTCCATCGTCCAGGCCGAGTTCGGCGGCCCCCAGCGGAGCACCTCGGCGCCGCTTTCGGCAAGGATGGCTGCGCCGGTCCGCTCGGTCGCCTGCTGGCCGACATGGGCCTGTGCCGGTTCGGCATTGCAGCTGCCGCGCATCGCATCGCCGGGATCCGACGGGGAGGGCGCGGGTTCGGAATATCCCGCGCAGGCGGCCAGCGGCAGCGCCAGGACGGGAAGGGCCAGGATACGCATGGGCAACACTCCTATTCGCATTTCTTGAGCGGCATGGGCTCGAACTGGTCGTCGCCAACCGCCGCCGGGGTCAGCCTGCGCCCGTCGTCGGACAGCGTGAAGCGGCGCGCCATCTCCCATGTCTCGCCTTCACCTTCCATCGCCAGCGAAACGACGATGTCCTGCGGGCCTGCGACTTCGATCCGTGTCACTTCGCCGAACGATTCGTAGAACTGCATGGTCTCGGGCCCGATCTCGACGCGCAGATCGGAAGCCGGATCGCAGCTGCCCTCGACATAGTCCCACACGCCCCGGAACGCGGCGGGAATGGTTTCGGCAGTGACGGGGCCCGGCGGTCCGGCGCCGTCACCAATCCCGCCATCGGGTTCGACCGGCATCATCGTTTCGGCCGGCTCGGGCGCAGCCGCCTCGTCCGGCCCGTCCGAACAGGCGGCAGCCAGCAGTGCCAGCGGCAGGGCGGCGGTAAGCAGCGATCGTTTCATCGTGTCTCTCTCCCTACTGCCTGCCGCGGCATTCAACCCATCGTCGGTATGACGAAGGCGTTCGATCCGTCGCCGCCACCATCGGGCCAGCGCTGGGTGACCTTCTTGGCCTTGGTCCAGAACTTCAGGCCTTCCTGGCCGTACTGGTCGGTGTCGCCGAAGCCCGAACGCTTCCACCCGCCGAAGCTGTGATAGCTGACGGGGACGGGAATCGGAACGTTGATCCCGACCATACCGACATTCACGCGGTGGGCGAATTCGCGCGCCGCATGGCCGTTGCGCGTGAAGATGGCGACACCGTTTCCGTATTGGTGCTCGCTCGGCAGCCGCAGTGCATGCTCGAAATCGTCGGCACGCACGATCTGCAGGACGGGTCCGAAAATCTCCTCGCGGTAGCTTTCCATCTCGGGGGTCACGCGGTCGAGCAGCGTCGGGCCGACGAAAAAGCCCTTCTCGTGGCCCTGCAGCGTGAAGCCGCGCCCGTCGATGACGACTTCGGCGCCTTCCTGCTCGGCGGTGTCGATCCACTGTTCGACCCGTGCCTTGTGCTCGGGGGTGACCACCGGGCCGTAATGCGCTTCGGGATCGGTGGAGACACCCACCCGCAGCGCATTGATCGCGGGGATCAGCTTTTCGCGCAGCCTGTCGGCGGTGTCTTCGCCCACGGGCACGACCACCGGCAACGCCATGCAGCGTTCACCCGCGGAGCCGAAGGCGGCCCCCGCGAGATCGCCCACCACCTGGTCGAGATCGGCATCGGGCATGACGATGCCGTGGTTCTTCGCGCCGCCCATCGCCTGGACGCGCTTGCCCGCAGCGACGCCGCGCTTGTAGACGTAATGCGCGATATCGCTCGACCCGACGAAGCTGACCGCGGCGATATCCTCGTGATCGAGGATCGCATCGACCATTTCCTTGTCGCCGTGGACCACCTGCAGCAGCCCCTCGGGCGCGCCGGCCTCGACGAACAGTTCGGCCAGCCGGATCGGCACGCTGGGATCGCGTTCGGACGGCTTGAGGATGAAGGCGTTGCCCACCGCGATCGCCATGCCGAACATCCACATCGGGATCATGGCGGGGAAGTTGAACGGGGTGATGCCCGCGCCGATACCCAGCGGCTGGCGCATCGAATAGACATCGATGCCGGGGCCCGCGCCTTGCGAATATTCGCCCTTCAGGGCCTGCGGGATGCCGCAGGCATATTCGATGACCTCGAGCCCGCGCTGCACATCGCCATGCGCATCGTCCACGACCTTGCCGTGTTCGCTGGCGAGCAGTTCGGCCAGTTCCTGCTTGTTGGCTTCGACCAGCCGTTTGAATTCGAACATTACCCGCGCGCGGCGCTGCGGGTTGGTGGCCGCCCATTCGGGCTGGACCTTCTTGGCGGCGGCGACCGCGCGGTCGAGCAAGGCGGCGTCGCCCAGCGGAACCTCGGCCTGGACTTCGCCCGTCGAGGGGTTCCAGATCTGGTGGGTGCGGGCCGCGGGAGCGCTCGCTCCGCCGACGATGAAATGGTCAAGCTGACGCATGAAAGTTCCTCTCTTTTCTTTGCAACGGCCCATACGCGCGCAAGGTCCGAAAGCAACCGGTATCGGGTGAAACCTTTGCCGCGCGCGGCTAGCCGATACCGGCCATCATCTGCGCGCACAGGATCGCGCCATAGGTCCCCAGCGCATAGCCCAGCACAGCCAGCAACACGCCGACCGGGGCCAGCGCGGGGTGAAACGCCGCCGCCACCACCGGCGCCGACGCCGCGCCGCCGATATTCGCCTTGCTGCCCACCGCGACGAAGAAGAACGGCGCCTTGATGATCTTGGCCACGCTCAGCAGCAGGATGACGTGGAACAGCATCCAGATGAAGCCGATCGCCATGAAAGCGGGCGCATCGGCGATCTTGGTCACATCCATCCGCGTGCCGATCACCGCCACCAGCAGGAAGATGAACAGGACGCCGAACTTGCTGGCGCCGATACCTTCCAGCTCGCGTGCACGGGTGAAGCTGGCGGCGAGACCCGCGGTGGTGGCGATGACCACGACCCAGAAGAACTCGCTCGCCAGCGTGGCGTCCTCGCCCTGCATCGCGGCGAACCAGCCGCCCAGCCAGCCGCCAAGCAGGTGCGCGAGACCGACGATGGCGAAGGTGACGCCGAACAGCAGGACATAGTCATTGGCCTTGGCGACGCGTTCGATGCTTGCAGTGTAATCGGCCATCGTGTCGCGCAGCCGGGCAATCGATGAACTGTCCGCGCCCAGCCATTTGTCGACGCGTTCATGCGCGCCCGCGCCATAGAGCAGGAACACCATCCAGATCTCGGCGACGATGATATCGACCGCCAGCAGCGCGGCGAAGCCTTCGAGCGGGTAGCCATAGACCTCGAGCATGGCGGTCTGGTTGGCGCCGCCGCCGATCCAGCTTCCCGCCAGCGTCGCCAGCCCGCGCCATGCGGCGGTGTCGCCTGAACCGATGATCGAAGGTTCGAACTGCGCCACGATCCACAGCGCCAGCGGCCCGCCGAGGACGATGCCCACCGTGGCGGTCAGGAACATGACGATCGCCTTGTTGCCGAGGCCGAGGATCCCCTTGATATCGATCGACAGCGTCATCAGGAACAGCGCGGCGGGCAGGAAATAATCCTTCGCCACCGGCCACAGATTGCTTTCGGATACGTCGATCAGGCCGAAGGTCGTCATCAGGCTGGGGACGAGATAGCAGACCAGGATGATCGGCACGAAGACGTAGAAGCGCTGCCAGCCCGGCCGGTCGCGCGTGGCGAATACAAAGCCGAGCACCAGGGCAAGTAGCCCGAGAATAATCCTGTCGTCGCTGATCATGTGATGCGGCAGCCCTTGTTCTGGAGATGCAGTGTCTAGCCGGCGAAGCGGCCGGTTTCGAAGAAGTCGGAGATCGCCTGTCGCGGCGCCGCGACATCGAGGTCGCGCGCCGCCAGCCACTCCGCGTCGAAGATGGTGTCGGCATACCGCGCGCCGTCGTCGCACAGGATCGACACGATCGACCCCGTTTCGCCGCGCGCGGCCATTTCGGCGGCGATGCGCGCGCAGGCCCACACATTGGTCCCGGTCGAACCCCCGCAGCGCCGCCCCAGGCGGGCGCTGACTTCATGGGCGGCGGCGATCGAGGCGGCATCTGCCACCACTTCCATCCGGTCGACGATATCGGGCAGGAAACTCGGTTCGACCCGCTGGCGGCCGATGCCTTCGATGCATCCGGCCGAATGGTCGACGTGCGCTATGCTGCGCTCGGCCCAGTGGCGGTGGAACACCGATCCCGCGGGATCGGCGACGCAGACCCCGGTGTCATGGCGATTGTAGCGTGCAAAGCGGCCGATTGTGGCGGAGGTGCCGCCCGTTCCCGCACCGCAGACGACCCAGCGCGGCACCGGATGCGGCTCGCGCGCCATCTGCGCGAAAATCGATTCGGCGATATTGTTGTTGCTGCGCCAGTCGGTCGCGCGTTCGGCATAGGTGAACTGGTCGATATAATGGCCGCCCAATTCGTCGGCGAGCGACTGCGCCGCTGCGTAGACTTCGCCGGGCGCGCCGACGAAATGGCATTCGCCGCCGTAGAATGCGATGGCATCGATCTTGGCCTGCGCGGTGCTGCGCGGCACCACGGCGATGAACCGCAGCCCCAGCATGCGCGCGAAATAGGCTTCGGAAACCGCGGTCGATCCGCTCGATGCCTCGACCACTGGGGTGTTCTCGCAGATCCAGCCGTTGCACAGGCCATAGAGAAACAGCGATCGCGCCAGCCGGTGCTTGAGACTGCCGGTCGGATGGCTCGATTCGTCCTTCAGATAGATCGCGATATCAGGCAGCGCGGGGACCGGCAGCGGGATCAGATGCGTGTCGGCCGAACGGTTGAAGTCGGCCTCTATCCGGCCGATCGCCCAGTTCACCCATGCGCGCTTGTTCGTCATGCGGGCCTTGTAGGGCGTGCTGCCCGCGGGGGAAGGGCGCGCACGCCGTTTTCCGCCGTGGCCGCCGGTTTGTATTGACCGCCACGCGCGTTCCGTGGCAAGCGCCGCGCCGCCTCGCGGGTGTAGCTCAATGGTAGAGCAGCAGCTTCCCAAGCTGACGACGAGGGTTCGATTCCCTTCACCCGCTCCACCGTCACGTTCGGCATCTATCGCGGTGGCATCCTTATGGCGCCGTCGAGCCGGAACTGGTGCGCGTTGATATAGCTGTTGCGGGCGATCTCGCAGATCAGCGAGGCGAATTCCTCCGGATGGCCGAGCCGCTTGGGGAAGGGCACGCTGGCGTTGAGCTGGTCCCACATCTGCGGGTTGCGATCCTTCATCCCGAGCATCAGCGGGGTGGCGAAGATACCGGGCATCACCGAATTGATCCGGATGCCGAGGTCCATCAGGTCGCGCGCCATCGGCAGCACCAGCCCGTTCACCCCGGCCTTGCAACTGCCGTAGATGGTCTGGCCGATCTGCCCGTCCTGCGCCGCGACGCTGGCGGTCAGCGTGATGCAGCCGCGTTCGCCATCCTCGTTGACCGGCTGGGCATTGGCCATGCCCAGCGCGGACAGGCTGGCCACGCGGTAGGACGAGACGAGAATACCCTCGGCCCCGAAGGCGTAGTCCTCGGTCGACAGCCGCTTGTAGCAATTGTTCTGCTTGTCCCAGCCGAGCGTCTTGCCGCGCCGGCTGGTCATCGCGCAGTGGACGGTTACCCGTTCCTGCCCATGCGCGGCGCGCGCTGCGGCGAACCCGTCGACGACCGATTGCTCGTCGGTGATATCGACACGGGCAAAGGTCCCGCCGATGGCCTGCGCATGCGCTTCACCGGCTTCCTCGTTGACGTCGAAGATGGTGACCTTGAGGCCGAGGTCGGCCAGCGCCTGCGCGCTCGCCTTGCCCAGGCCCGAAGCGCCGCCCGTGACAACGGCTGCCATACCCTGCGTGAGTTCCATGTCTGCTCTCCCCCTGTGTTTCGTTGCGGCGCGTGCTATCGCAAGCCGCGAAGCTTAGGAAGGGGGAGGGCACCGCGCCGTGACACCGCTACTGTTTGCCATGGTCGCCAGCTTTCTGGCGGCGACCGGCGCGCGCGACCAGATCCTCGTCGCACGGCTGGCGGGCAGTCTCGGCGCTTCGCCAGCGCTCCTCGCCGTGGCGCTTGCCAGTTCCGCGCTGACCGCAGGCATTGCCGCGTGGTTCGGCGCGCAACTGGCGCAGACGATGTCGGTGAATGCCGCGACCATGTTCGTGGCCATCGCGCTGTTGCTGGCCAGTTTCGAATGCGGCTGGCCCAATCGCGAGAAAACGCCCCGCGAACCGACCCGTTCGCTGGGGGCGATCGCCATCGTCCTGTTCGTCCGGCAATTGACCGATGCCTCGCGGTTCATGGTCGCGGCCTTTGCGGTGGTTTTCGCATCCTGGCCGCTCGCCGGGATGGGCGGCGCGCTGGGCGGCGGCGCTGCGGTAGCGCTGGGCTGGATGCTGGGGGCGCAGCTGGACGAGCGGCTGCCGCTGCGCGGTATCCGGATCGCGCTGGCCATCATCCTGTTCGTTCTGGCGGCGATCACGGGATTGAGCGCCCGCGGGATAATCGGATGAAGCGATTAGTCTGGTCGGCTATAATCGAGAAACCCTACAGCATCTCGCGTGTTGGTGTAGTGAACATCCCAATCGGGTCGATATCATCTCAGCAAAAGGGGTAAATCCTATGGCCGAAGCAGGCGACAATTCGAAAGCCGGTCTCGTCAGCGCACTCAACGGGGCGCTTGCCGACACCGTGGCACTCTATTTCAAGACCAAGAACTTCCACTGGCATGTGGCGGGCCCGCGGTTCCGCGATCTCCACGTGCTGTTCGACGAGCAGGCCGCGCAGCTGGTCGGCACGGTCGACGATCTGGGCGAGCGCGTGCGCAAGAACGATGAATACACGCTCACGTCGATCGGCAGTGTTGCCAAGGCGACCCGTATCAAGGACCAGGACGATGTGTCGCTGACCGCCGATGCGATGGTCAAGGAACTGCGCGACGACAACAAGACGCTGCACGGGCGTCTGCTCGAAGTGAAGGAAGCCGCCGAAGAAGCGGGCGACAACGCCACCAGTGGTGTCGTCGACGACTGGATCGACGAGTGCGAGGAGCGTGTCTGGTTCCTCAACCAGACGAGCAAGTAACCGCGCCAACGTTGACCCGGCAACGGGCACATGATCGGGCCGCCTTTCCTGTTGGGGAAGGGCGGCCTTGGTGTATCAGGGGGTCATGAACACTCCCACGATCATCGAAGGGCGCAGCGACGCCGCCATTGCCGACTGGATTGCAGCGCGCCTGAGCGAGACGATGGAAGCGCAAGGTGGCCCCGTGACGATCACGGTCCCGGGCGGATCGACCCCGTTCCCGATCATGGCCGCGCTGCTGAAACACGATCTCGACTGGACGCGGCTGGTCGTCTGGCCGGGAGATGACCGCGTGGTTCCCGAAGACCACGCTGCGTCCAACACCAACAAGCTGCGCGACCTGTTCGAACCGGCAGGTGCCGAAGTGGTCACGCTGACTGAGATGGAAGCCGTGCCGCATTTCGCGCTCGCATGGCTGGGGATGGGCACCGACGGGCACATCGCCTCGCTGTTCCCCAACACCGATCCACAGGTGGACGATCCGCGGCAAGTCGTCCGGCTGACCCCCGATCCGCTGCCGCCCGAAGCACCGTTCGACCGGATCAGCCTGACGCTGCCGGCACTGCTTGCCAGCGATGCGCTGGTGTTCGTCATACGCGGCGACGACAAGCGCGAAATTCTTAACCAAGCTATTGCAGGAACACATGATTTTCCGGTTGCGCGGCTGCTGCGCGCAGCTACACAGCCGGTCACATGCTTTACCTGATCCCCAAGCCGTTACACCGGCAGGCGCTGAAAATCGGGCACCGTCTGCGCCACCACTGGCGCCGGGTCAGCGGACGGACGGGAGTGGGGGTGAGCATCGTTGCCCGCGATCTCAACGGGCGGGTGCTGCTGGTGCGCCACAGTTACGGGCCCGAGGGGTGGTACTTCCCCGGCGGCGGCAAGCGGCGCAGCGAGACGCCCGAACAGGCGGCCTTGCGCGAGATAAAAGAGGAAACCGGCTGCACGGTGTCGGGCCTGGTGGGGGTCGGGATCATCGACGAGGAGCTTGCCGGTGCGCCTCATCGCGCGCATGTTTTCGACGGAGTGGTCGATGCCGTGCCGCAGCCCGACGGGCGCGAGATCGTCGAGGCGCGTTTCTTCCCGACGCATTCGCTGCCCGAACCGCTGAGCAAGCGGACCCGGGCGCGCTTCGCGCTGTGGCAGGCGCGCAGCTGCTAGAGCAGCGATAGCTGCGCGTCGGGACGGGCGGGCTGCGTCTTGCCGCCCTGCTGCTCGAGCTTGGACAAGGTCAGCCCCATCAGCCGGATCGGCATGGGCAGCGGCAGAACCTCTTCCAGCAGCGCGCGCGCAAGCGCTGCGAACTGGGCCTTCTCGGCAATTGCGACATCGACCGTTTTCGCCCGGCTGAAGATCTGGAAATCGGTGTATTTCAGCTTGAGCGTGACCGTCCGGCCGCGGGCCTCCGCGCGTTCGATCGAGGTCCACACGATGTCGATGATGTCCTCCAGCGTTTCGCGCAGTTCGCCGCCCGACGACAGGTCGCGGCTGAAGGTCCGTTCGCCGCCCACCGACTTGCGGATGCGGCTGGAGCGCACCGGGCGCAGGTCGATCCCCCGCGCCGCGCGGAACAGATATTCGGCAAAGCTGCCGAAATGCGCGCGGAGCCAGGCGATATCCCTGGCAGCCAGATCGCCGCCGGTCTCGATACCCAGCCGGGCCATCTTTTCCGCGCCCTTCGGACCCACGCCGTGGAACCGTCGGATCGGCAGCTCGGCCACGAAGCGCGCGCCTTCGCCGGGCCGGATCACGCACAGCCCGTCGGGCTTGTTCTGATCGCTGGCGATCTTGGCGAGGAATTTGTTGTAGCTCACCCCGGCACTCGCGGTCAGCCGGGTCTTGGCGCGGATTTCCTGCCGGATTAGCTCGGCAATGCGGGTCGCGCTGCCGATGCCGAGCTTGTCCTCGGTCACGTCGAGATAGGCTTCGTCGAGGCTGAGCGGTTCGACCAGGTCGGTGTGGTGGCGGAAGATCGCGCGGATCTGCTGGCTGACTTCGCGATAGACGTCGAAGCGGCTCTTGCAGAAGATCAGGTCGGGGCACAGCCGTTTGGCGGTGACGCTGGGCATCGCGCTACGCACGCCGAACCGGCGCGCCTCGTAACTGGCGGCAGCAACCACGCCGCGGCCGCTGGAACCGCCCACTGCCACCGGCTTGCCGCGCAATTCGGGATTGTCGCGCTGCTCGACGCTGGCGAAAAACGCATCCATGTCGACATGGATGATCTTGCGCAGGCCGTCGGCCTCGCCCGATGTGTCATCCGTACCCGCTTCGCCTTCGGCCATGCGCGATTAGATAGCCCTGCGGGTTGCAAAGCGGAACCTTGTCCGCCACCTGACATTTTGTGCAGATGCGAAGCAATCCCCTCGCCGGCGGCGAACGCCCGATAGCCGGGGCGACCCCAGTCAAACGCATCGGCGAGCGTGAACTTATCGCGATGATGGCCTTACTGATGGCCTGCAATGCCTTCGGGATCGATGCGATCCTCCCCGCGCTAGACGATCTCGCCCTGTCATTGGGCGCCGTGGGCAACGATCGCCAGTTCATCGTCGGGGTCTATTTGCTCGCGGCCGGCATCGGGACGCTGATTCCGGGGGCCTTCGCCGACCGCTTCGGTCGCCGGCCGGTGCTGTTCACCGCGCTGGGCTTCTACATCGTGCTGTCGCTCGGCTGCGCGCTGGTCACCGATTTCACCTCCATGATCGTGCTGCGTGCGCTGCAGGGTTTCTTTGCAGCAGGCATCATCGCGCTGCCGCCGGCCATCATCCGCGACCGGGTGGGCGGCGACAAGATGGCCCGGATGATGAGCCTGATCTTTGTCATCTTCCTGCTGGTCCCCGCTGTCGCGCCCAGCATCGGGCAGGGCGTGCTGCTGCTGCTGGGCGACTGGCGCTGGATCTTCGTGACGATGGCGGTTTTCGGGGCGCTGATGTCGGTCTGGGTTTATGTCCGCCTGCCCGAAACGCTGCATGAAAGCGACCGGCAGCGGATCGATATCGCAGTCATCGCGCGCAACATGCGCAGCGCTGTCACGCTGCGCTCGACCATGGGCTACACCCTGGCAAGTGCACTGGTGTTCGGCGGGTTGTTCGGCTTCATCAATTCCTCGCAGCAGCTCATCGGCGAGGCTTTCGGGGCGGGCGACATGTTCCCGCTGCTGTTCGCGCTGTGCGCGGGGTGCATGGCGCTGGCGAACTGGTCGAACAGCCGCATCGTCGAACGGCTTGGCGCGCGCCGCGTCAGCCATACCGCGCTGTTCGTGTTCATCTTCGTCGCCGGGCTGCAATTGTGGTTCGCCTATCAGCCGAACGAAAGCCTGTGGACCTTCATCCCGCTGATGGCGGCGAACATGAGCCTGCTCGGCTTTATCGGGGCCAATTTCGGTTCGATCGCGATGCAGCCGTTCCCGCACATTGCGGGCGCCGCGTCGAGTGCACAGAGCTTCCTGCGCATGACCACCGGGGCGCTGCTGGGCGCGGGTATCGGCTATGCCTATGACGGCACCGCGCGTCCGCTGGCGCTGGCGCTGCTGGTCACGGCCACCGTCAGCCTGCTGCTGGTGCTCTTTTCGGAACGCGGTGCGCTGTTCGGGCCGCCCGATCCGGATGTCGAGGAAACCTAGGCTTCGCTGGCCAGCCTGCGCCACGCAAGCTCGGCATATTCACACAGCAAGGGACGGGTGTCGCGCGGGTCGATGATGTCCTCGACATTGAAGCGTTCGGCGCTGCGGAAGGGCGAGGTGACCTGGTCGAGCCGCGCGCGAATTGCGGCGAGTTCGGCTTCCGGGTCGGCGGCGGCTTCGAGCTCGGATTTATAGGCCACTTCCAGACCGCCCGCGATGGGCAGGCTGCCCCAGTCACCCGACGGCCAGCAGAACCGGTACTGGTAGGTCTCGGCATTCGACATGGCGCTGCCCGCAATCCCGTAGGCGCGGCGCAGGACGACCGAGGCGAGCGGGACGCTGGCCTTGTAGACTGCGTTCATTGCCTGCACCCCGTAGCGGATCGTCCCTGCCATTTCCGCTTCGCGTCCGATCATGAAGCCGGGATTGTCGACCAGATGGACGATCGGCAGGCGGAACTGGTCCGCCAGCTTGACGAAGCGCTCGACCTTCTCGCTCGATTTCGCATCCCATGAGCCGCCAAGATAGGACGGGTCGCTGGCAAGCACCGCCACCGGCCAGCCGTCGAGCCGTGCGAGCGCGGTGATGCAGGCGCGGCCCCACATGCGGCCGATTTCGAACACGGTGCCCTGGTCGAACACCATCTCCATGCAGCGGCGCATCGAATAGACCGCCTTGGGATCGCGCGGGACGAGGTCCAGCAGCGCCTCCTCGCGCCGGTGGACCGGATCGGTGCAATTGGACCGGCGGGCAAGCTGGCCGACATGTTCGGGCATGAACGCCAGGAAATGCCGTGCGCGCGCGAAAGCCTCCGCCTCGCTGGCAACCTCGTCGTCGACCACGCCGTTGCGCGTATGGATGGCGCTGCCGCCGAGGTCTTCCTTGGCCTGCTGGTGGTCGGCCGAACCCTTGTAGCCTTCGCCGAGCCCATCGACCACCGCGGGGCCCGCGGCAAAGATCTGGCTGAGGCCCTTGACCATGACCGAATAATGGCTCGCTACCACGCGCGCCGCACCAAGGCCCGCGGTGGGTCCGAGAGCAAGCGCGACCACGGGCACGGTGTCGAGATTGGTCACCACGTCGCCCCAGCCGGGGACCGCGGGGATATAGGTCGCGCCGATCTGTTCGAGCGTCTTGACCGATCCGCCGCCGCCAGTGCCGTCGATCATGCGGATGATCGGCAGCTTGAGCTCATGCGCCATTTTCTCGGCCTGCACCATCTTGCGGCTGATCCCGGCATCCGCCGCGCCGCCGCGAATGGTGAAATCATCGGCGGTGGCAACCACCGGGCGGCCGTTGATCTGCGCCTTGCCGAACAGGAAGGGGGCAGGAAGGACGGCTTCGAGATTGCCGTCTTCGTCGTAGCTGCCCTTGCCCGCGATCTTGCCGATTTCGCGGAAGGTGCCGTCATCACAGAGCGCAGCGAGCCGGGCGCGGGCATCCATCTTGCCCCGGCCATGCTGGCGGGCGACCTTTTCCTCGCCGCCCATCTGCTCGGCCAGCGCCTCGCGCCGGCGCAGTTCCTCGAGTTCTTTTTCCCATCCCATGCGCGACGCATACCCAAGCCGTCGTCCCAGCGAAAGCTGGGACCGCTATCATTTTCGTGCTTGGGGAGGGCGATCCCAGCTTTCGCTGGGAGGACGGTTATTCCTCTGCGGGCGCGACAACTGCCAGCACGGCCTCGACCTGCACCTGTCCGCCGGTCGCGGCCGAAAGCTCGGTCACGGTCCCGTCGAACGGGGCGGTCAGCGCGTGTTCCATCTTCATCGCCTCGAGCACCATCAGCCGCTGTCCCGCAGTCACCCGGTCGCCCTCGGCCACATCGACCGCGATGACCTTGCCCGGCATGGGGGCGAGGATAGCACCGCTACCGGCCGCCGCCGCGCCGCTGCCGCGGCTTTCCAGCGCGAACTCGAAACCCTGGCCATCGGCAAAGACCACCGTGCGCGCATCTTCGACGAAACCTGTGGCATGCGCGGCGCCGCGTTCGCCGATGACGTCGACCGTGCGGCTTTCGCCCTTGTGGAACAGGGTCGCGGCGACCCGCGGATCCGCATTGAGCCGGAAACCGATCGGGCGGGGGGCGTTCTCCTCGATCGCGTCGAGGACCGTAAAGTCGGCGGCAGCCTGCCAGATCGCATCATCGGGCGCATCGTCGCCGACCAGCCGGTCGAGCTTGCGTTCGATGAATCCGGTGTCGAGCTGGGCTTCGACGAAATCGTCTTCCAGCAGGGCGTTGGCGAGGAAGGCGGCGTTGGTCTTCACCGGCCAGACCTCGACGCTTTCGGCGATATCGGCCAGGGCCTCGATCGCGTCCGCCCGGGTCTTTTCCCACGCGACGAGCTTGGCGACCATGGGATCGTAATGCGGTGAGATCATGTCGCCTTCGGCCACCCCGGTCTCGATGCGCCCTTCGCTACCAAGATCGAAATGGTCGAGCGGGCCGGTCGAGGGCAGGAATCCGCTGCTCGGGTCCTCGGCATAGAGCCGGGCCTCGATCGCATGGCCGGTGATGGCAAGGTCTTCCTGCTGGAGCGGGATCGGTTCGCCGGCAGCCACGCGCAACTGCCATTCGACCAGGTCGACCCCGGTGATTTCCTCGGTCACCGGATGCTCGACCTGAAGGCGGGTGTTCATCTCCATGAAGAAGATGCGATCGGCGCGCAGGCCTTCGCTGGCATCGGCGATGAATTCGATCGTGCCCGCGCCCTCGTAATCGACCGCCTTGGCGGCGCGCACGGCGGCGGCGCAGATTTCCTGACGCGTCGCCTCGTCCATGCCCGGCGCAGGGGCTTCCTCGATCACCTTCTGGTGGCGGCGCTGGAGGCTGCAATCGCGCTCGAACAGGTGGACGACATTGCCGTGGCTGTCGCCGAACACCTGCACCTCGATATGGCGGGGCGAGGTGATCCATTTCTCCAGCAGCACTTCTTCATTGGAGAAGCTGGCCTTGGCTTCGCGGCGGCAGCTTTGCAGATCCGCATCGAAATCTTCGGCCTTGTCGACCTTGCGCATGCCCTTGCCGCCGCCGCCCGCGACCGCCTTGATCAGCACGGGGTATCCGATGGCGTCGGCTTCCTTCTTCAGCCGTTCGGCCGACTGGTCGGTGCCGAGATAGCCTGGCGTAACCGGGACGCCCGCTTCCATCATCAGCGTCTTGGCGGCATCCTTGAGCCCCATCGCCTCGATGCTCGACGGCTTGGGGCCCACCCAGATCAGCCCGGCATCAATCACGGCCTGCGCGAAACCGGCATTTTCGGACAGGAAACCGTAGCCCGGGTGGATCGCGTCCGCCCCAGTCTGCTTCGCCGCAGCGATGATCTTGTCGCCGACCAGATAGCTTTCGGCGGCGGGTGAGGGGCCGATATGCACCGCCTCATCGGCTTGCCGCACATGCAGCGCGCGGGCGTCGGCGTCCGAATAGACCGCGACCGTGGCAATACCCATGGCGCGCGCGGTGCGGATGATGCGGCAGGCGATTTCGCCGCGATTGGCGATGAGAAGCTTTGCAATCATGCGGCGGGGACTAGCTTCCGCCGGGGGAAAAGGAAACTCCCGTCGCTGCCGATTGGCAAGGACGAGCGGTGGCCTCTACCAGCCGGCCAGCGGCTTGAAGTCGTGCCGGCTCCAGGTGATCGGCTCCGCGGGCGGGGGCGGGCGGTTGTGGACCGCTTCGAAGAACGCGGCGACCATGTGCCACATCTTTTCGGGGGCCGAAACGCGCGTGCGAGTATCCCACGCCAGCTGGCCCCGGTTCAGGACTTTGCGGCCGATCGCGCCGTAGATCCGCGCGGCGGACAGCACCGCCCAGCGCTGGCGGAAGCGCAATTTCCGCGCGCCGAGCTTGGCCGCCGCCTCGTGCTTCTCCATCAGTTCGATAAGGCGCGGCATCAGGCTGGCGAGGCGAAAGCGGTTTTCGGGCAGGGCGTGTTCGCCCTGTTGCCAGCCCATTTCCTCGAGCCATTTTTGCGGCAGGTAACAGCGATCGGCTTCTGCATCTTCGACGATGTCGCGCGCGATATTGGCCATCTGGAAAGCGAGGCCGAGGTCGCAGGCCCGGTCTAGCGTTTCGCCATCGTCGGGATGCACCCCCATGATCCGCGCCATCATGATGCCGACCGCACCCGCGACATGGTAGCAATATCGCAGCATGTCCGCTTCGGTGTTCGGGGTCCAGCGCGTCGCATCGAGCGCGAAGCCGGCGATCACGTCATTGGCTTCGGCCAGCGTCAGGCCGCATTCGTCGGCGACCAGGCCGAACGCGTCGAAAGCGGCATCGGCGGTGGGCTGTTCCTCGAATGCGCGCTTGGTCAGCACGCGCAGGGCCTGCACGCGGTCTTCCGCATCCTTCATGTTGCCCTGGTCGCCCAGTGGCCCGCCCTTGTCCTGATTGTCCGCGATGTCGTCGCACCGGCGGCACCAGGCGTACAGCAGCCAGCTGCGTTCGCGGGTTGCCTTGTCGAACAGTTTCGAAGCTGCGGCAAAGCTGTGCGAACCCTGTTCGATCGATTCGAGCGACTTGTCGACAAGGATCGCGCGATCGCGGCCGCCGCCCGCGCGGGTCGGGGTGGGCCGCAGGTACCGCGACTGGACCAGGGTGCGGGGTTTGCTCAGAGGTCGTCGGCCTTCATCTGGAAGATCGGCGTATGCGGTTCATAGGCTGCCATTCTGTCAAGCAATCCGTCCAGAGTGTCGTCGTGCACTAGGATGTTCTGGTGCACTGGGCGGACGAAACCGACTTCCGCCATCTTGCCGTTGAAGGCGATCAACTCGTCGTAAAAGCCGAAGGCATTGAGCAGGCCGACCGGGTTGTCGTGATAGCCAAGCTGCGCCCAGCTCATCGCCTCCCACAATTCGTCCATCGTCCCGACGCCGCCGGGGATCGTGATGAAGCCGTCCGACAGGTCGGTGAACCGCTGCTTGCGCTCGTGCATGCCGCCCACGGTGTAAAGTTCGGTGCAATCGTGATTGGCGACTTCCGAACTGGCCAGTGCCTCGGGAATGACGCCAATCACTTCGCCGCCGGCCTCCAGCGCACCGCGCGCGGTGGCGCCCATCAGGCCGAGCCGGCCGCCGCCATAGACCACGCCGATACCGCGTTCGGCGAGGCGCTTGCCCACATCGTAGGCGAGCTGGATATAGCGCGGATCATCAGGCGAGGCGGAGCCGCAATAGATGGCGAGACGGTTCATCCCGCGCGTCATACTGCCAAATCTTCCAGCATCAATCCGGCAGTTGCCTTGGCGCTGCCGACCACCCCCGGAATTCCCGCCCCGGGATGCGTGCCCGCACCGACAAGGTAGAAATTGTCGAGCACATCGTCGCGATTGTGCCCGCGGAACCACGCGCTTTGCGTCAGCACCGGCTCGAGGCTGAAGGCGCTGCCCATATGGGCGTTAAGGTCGGCGGCGAAATCGCGCGGGGCATAATGGAACTTGGTCACGATGCGCGAATGAATGTCGGGGATCAGGCGCCGGCCGAGTTCGTCGAGAATGCGCTTCTCGAGTACCGGTCCCATTTCCTCCCAGTCGACGGCCAGCTTGCCCATATGGGCCACCGGCACCAGCGCATAGAAAGTGCTCATCCCCTCAGGCGCCATGCTGTCGTCACTGACGCTGGGGTGGTGCAGATAGATCGAGAAATCCTCGGGCAGGACGCCGTGATCGTAAATGTCCTCGAGCAGGCCTTTGTAGCGCGGACCGAACAGGATCATGTGATGCGGAATACCCGGCCAGCTTCCCTCGATGCCGAAGTGGACGACGAACAGGCTGGGGCTGAAGCTCTTGCGCGACAGGCTCTTGGCGTAATCCTTGCCTCGCTTCGATCCGGCCAGCAGGTCCTTGTAGCTGTGCATGATGTCGGCATTGCTTGCGATCGCGTCGAACCGCTGGCGCCAGCCGGACTGCGTCTCGATCTCGGTCACCTGCTTGCCCAGCGTGTGCACCTGCGCCACCGGATCGCCCAGCCGCACGGTGCCGCCGATGCGCTCGAAATGCGCGACCATGCCGGCGATGAGGCGATTGGTGCCGCCCTTGACCCACCATACGCCGCCGTCCTTTTCGAGCTTGTGGATCAGCGCATAGATGCTGCTGGTCTTCATCGGATTGCCGCCGACCAGCAGCGTATGGAAGCTCAGCGCCTCGCGCAGCTTTTCGTTTTCGACATAGCTCGACACCATCGAATAGACGCTGCGCCATGCCTGCTGCTTGGCCAGTGCGGGAGCCGCCTTGAGCATGGACTTGAAATCGAGGAACGGCACATGGCCAAGCTTGACGTAGCCTTCCTCGTAGACCGCTTCGGAATATTCGAGGAACCGCTGGTAGCCGGCAACATCGGCGGGATTGAGCTGGGCTATTTCGCGGAACAGCTGTTCCTCGTCGTTCGAATAATCGAACTGCGTGCCGTCGGGCCAGGCGAGCCGGTAGAAGGGCATGACCGGCATCAGCTCGACATCCCGAGCGATGTCGTGGCCGGTCAGCGCCCACAATTCCTTGAGGCAATCGGGATCGGTGATGACGGTCGGGCCCGCATCGAAGGTGAAACCGTCGCGCTCCCAGTAATAGGCCCGCCCACCGGGCTTGTCGCGCGCTTCGACGACGGTCGTGGCGATGCCCGCCGATTGCAGGCGAATGGCGAGCGCAAGGCCGCCGAAGCCTGCACCGACGACGCAGGCCGTGCGGCCGGTGGGGGCGGGGACGAACGGCTCGGTGCTGTCGCTCGGGGTAACGGGAATGGCAGTTTCGGTGTTCATTGCGACCTCTCATGGACCAGCGGGCTGCCCTTGCCAAGCAAGGCGCGAATGGCGGCAGGGACAGATACGGGCGGCTTGCCCGAGAGGATGCGCAGCTTGTCGGCCGTGCTCGAATTTCCAGCGTAGAATCGTTCGATCAGGGGTTCGCGCAGGCGATAGAACCGCTCGAACACCCGGTAGCGTTCCTCCGGCTCGGCAGCGTCGAACAGCATCCTGCCGAGGCTGCGATAGAACCGCGTCGCCTGCCAGTGCCGCTGCGCCCGGTCTTCGAACAGCGCGGCAAGCTGGTCGCCCGGCAGCCGCGCGTGGCGGGCCAGGGCGAGAGCATTGGCCACGGCGAAGGCCAGGGTGTAGCTGGTCAGCGGGTGAACGAAGCCGCCGCGCGCGCCCGACCGAACCACGCCCGCACCTCCGAGCGCCGCCCGGTAGGCTGCGAAATCGCCTCCGGTAATTACCGGCAACACGCCGGTTTCGCCGCCGAGCCGATCGCCGTGCCAGCCCATCGCCGTACAATAGCGGTCGATGCGCGCCTCCAGCGCCGCGCGATCGAGCGCGGGTTCGTCGGCGTAATAGGTGTCCTCGACGAACAGCTCGTTCGGGCCTAGCGGCAGGGTGTAGACGAAGCGGTAGGCCCCGTGCTGGGCCACGCGCGTGTCCATGACGATAGGATCGGCGACGCCATGCGCGGTCCGTGTCCGCAAATGCCGTCCCACGAAGACCTGCCACCCGCCGCGCAGCTGGGCCGAGAGGGTGAAATCGCGGCAATCGATCACGCAGCGCGCAGCGATGTGCTCACCGCTGGCCAGCGTGACGCCGCCGGCAGCCAGTTTTGCCGCGCGTGCCTGCGTGCGGATGGCGGCTGCGGGCAGTTCGCTGCGCAGCGCAGCATCGAAATCCCGGCTGGCGAGCGAACGATAGGGCGAAGACAAGTGGCGCGTATGGCCCGGAAAGGCGACATCGTAGCCGCCGGACCACTCGGTCGTGGCAAAGCCAGCCATGAGCTTCGTCCCAGGAGCGTCGAGATCGCTGGCGAACCAGCTCCAGCGGTGGTTGCCGCCCAGGCTGTCGCCCGCTTCGAAGATCGCTACGTTCAGCTCGGGATGGGCGCGGCGCACTGCCAACGCGGCCAATCCGCCCGCCAGGCCGCCGCCGACCACGGCCATATCGATCATGCGCCCGTCCATCGCCCGTGGGCTTAGAAGCGAAGCGACCCAGCGGCAATCGCTTTGGAATTCCTGCCGGGCAGGGTTACGGGAACGTCACACTCCCGTGCGAGTTGAACGGCAAAGACATATATCGAGGGAATCCGCATGAAGTTACTGCTTGCCGCAACCGGATCGCTGGCGCTCGCCTGCGCCGCACCCGCCATGGCCCAGAATGTCGAGGCATTGCCCGACGGACCTGACGGCGAAGCGACCGTATTTGATGGCAACTGGTTCTCGATCGGTGCGGGCGCGGTCTATTCCGCCAGCTACGATGGGTCGGACGACTATGTCGTATCGCCGATCCCTATCGTACAGGGCAAGATCGGCGGTGTGCGCATCAGCCCCCGGGCGGGTGGTGCCGCGCTCGATTTCGTCAATGACGACAGCGATGGCGCCAAGATTTCGGCCGGCGTTGCTGCGCGGCTCAACCGCAACCGCGCCTCGCAGATCGAGGATCCCGTGGTGCTGTCCTATGGCGAACTCGACACCGCCTTCGAAGTCGGTCCCTCGGTGGGGATCAGTCTTCCCGGCCTGCTGAATCCCTATGACAGCCTGAGCTTCAACATCGAGACGCTGTTCGATGTCGCCGGCGCGCATGACGGTACGCTGGTCAGCCCGGGCGTGACCTATTTCACACCCGTCAGCCGCGGCGCGGCGATCTCGCTGTCGGTCAGTGGTTCGTATGTCGACGACGATTATGCCGATTATTACTATTCGGTACCGGCCGGCGGCGCACTGCCCGCCTACCAGGCGGATGGCGGCTGGGACCGGGTGGGTGTCAACCTGCTCACCGGGGTCGATCTCGACGGCAATCTTGCCAACGGCGGGCTCGCGCTCATCGCCATGGGCGGATATTCGCGGATGCTAGGCGATGGCAAGCGTACACCGTTCACCTCCATTCGCGGTGATGCAGACCAGTGGATGGGCGCACTCGGGATCGGCTATACCTTCTAGCGCCGCTTTTGCTTGATACGCCGGCCGCTGGCGGGCATCCCCTTGGGCAACCAAGGGGATAGAGAATGAAAATTGCCGCATTCATCGCGCTGGCGGGGGCGATGTGCGCCGCGCCGGCGCTGGCCGATACCACTGTCATCCACGCGGGCGCGCTTGTCATCGATGCCGAAAGCCAGCCGCGTGGGCCATCCACGATAACGGTCACCGACGGGAAGATCGTCAGCGTTGCCGACGGCTTCACTGCAGCCCCTGCACAGGCGGTCACGGTCGATCTGAAAGACAAGACCGTGGTACCCGGAATGGTCGACCTGCATGTCCACCTGACCGGCGATCCGGGCGGCGATTTCTGGAAGGGCGCAGTCGAGCCCGATGAATGGGATGTCGTCGTCGGCGCCAAGAATGCCCGCCTGACGGCGCTTGCCGGGTTCACGACCGTGCGCGAAGCGGGCAGCGGCCCCGCCAGCGCCTTCTCGCTGCGCCGCGGAACCGCGGAAGGTTTCATCGACGGCCCGCGCATCGTGGCAGCCGGCCCCTCGCTCGCGATCGTGGGCGGGCACGGCGATGTCAGCGGCTTCCGCCCCGAAGTCAACGAACTGCTCGACAGCGGGTTCACCTGCACCGGGGCGGTCGAATGCGCCGAAAAAGTCCGGCTCGCGAGCCAGAACGGCGCCGATATCATCAAGATTACCGCCACGGGCGGCGTGCTCAGCCAGCAAGGGCGGGGGCTCGAAGCGCATTTCACCAGCGCCGAGATGAAGAGCATTGCCGATACTGCGCATTCGCTCGGTCTGAAGGTCATGGCGCATGCGCATGGCGCGCGCGGGATCGAGGCCGCGGCGCGTGCCGGCATCGATTCGATCGAGCACGGGACCTATCTGGACGAGGCGGCCGCCCGTGCGATGAAGGACAACGGTACCGTGCTGGTGCCCACGCTGATGGCGTTCAAGGGCGTTACCGAACGGCTTGGACAGGGCGTTTACACACCGGTCGTCGAGGACAAGATCCTCGATGTAGCCGAAACCGCGCGCGTCTTCATGGGCAAGGCGCTGCGCTGGGGCGTGCCGATCGCTTTCGGGACCGATGCCGGCGTCTTCGGTCACGGCCGCAATGCAGGCGAATTCGCGCTGATGGTCGAACAGGGCATGAGCCACCGGGATGCTTTCGCGGCGGCGACCACCCACGCCGCACGCGTGCTGGGACTGGAAAACGAGATCGGCCGGATCGCGCCCGGCTATTCGGCGGATTTGATTGCGGTCGAAGCCAACCCGCTCGACGATACGTCGACGCTGGAGAATGTCGATTGGGTGATGGTGCGCGGCCGCGTGATCGATTGACCGCAGCATTGCCGGCGCCATGCGGAACAGGGCACTGCATGGCGCCGGTCGAGCGACATATGCCTTCGATCGTATGGCGTGCTTGTGCGCTCAGGCAAATGCCTGTCCTATCGCTGCACTACAATTACCAGGGGAACCTCCATGAAACTCGTCCGTCACGCCCTCGCTTCGGGTGCCGCCCTTTCGCTTGTTCTGGCAGCGAACCCGGCCATCGCCCGCGATCACCATGCAGCAACCGAAGCTGCGAGCGAAATCAGCGAACACGACAAGCTCTTCGCGCTGTTCGCGGATGCCGATGAACGCAGCCTCAAGCTCAATCCGGTCGGCGCGCTGTTTCGCGGCGACATGCGCTACGCGGACCGCCTGGGCGATTACCTGACCGACGAGCATCTTGCCGCAAGCAAGGCGGACAATGCCGTAAACCTCGCGAAGCTGGCCGAAATCGACCGCAGCAAGCTGTCGCCCACCGACCAGCTTGCCTACGATGTCTTTGCCTACAACCAGCAGCGTGAGCAGGAGGGCTATGCCCCCGCGATCCTCGCGGCGAGCGAAGTGCGTCCGGTGAACCATTTCTCAGGCTTCCACACGTTCTATCCCAACTTCGCCAGCGGGCAGAGCGCCGCCCCCTTCAAGACGGTCGAGGACTACGAGAACAACCTCAAGCGGCACGAGGATTACATCGCCATCACCGACCGCGCGATCGGCAAGTTCCGCGAAGGCATGGAAACCGGCGTGTACGAAACCAAGCTGACGATCGGCAACGTCGTCAGCCAGCTCGACACGCAGTTGGCGATGCCGGTCGAGGAATCGCCCTTCTTCATGCCGGTGAAGAACTTCCCCGAGGAATTTTCCGCCGAAGAGAAGTCGCGGCTGACGGCTGAATACACCGTGGCCACCGAGGAAATCTATGCGGCGCACGAGCGGATGCGAGATTTCCTGCGCGACGAATACATGGCCGTGGCACGCGACAGCGTGGGACTGTCCCAGATGAAGGGCGGCGCGGAGTTGTACAGGCATATGGTGGAAGGTACGACGACGCTTCCGCTCGAGCCCGATTACCTGCACGAACTGGGCCTGTCCGAAGTGGCGCGGATCAAGAATGGCCTCGAGCAGATCAAGGAGGAAGTCGGCTTCGAGGGGACGCTCAACGAGTTCTTCGACTACGTGCGCACCGACGAGCAGTTCAAGCCGGAGAGTCGCGAGGCGTTGACGCAGAGCTACTACGATATCGGCGAACAGGTCGACGAGAAGATCGGCGAATATTTCTCGCTGGTCCCCAAGACCCCGCTCGAAATCAAGCCCTACGAGGAGTATCGCGAGAAGTTCGAAGCGGGTGGTTCGTACAATTCGGGCGCGCCGGACGGTTCGCGGCCGGGGACATTCTATTTCAACGCCTATGACCTGCCCAGCCGGCTGACGACGGGCAATGTGACGCTCTACCTGCACGAAGGCGCACCGGGGCATCATTTCCAGATCAGCCTCGCGCAGGAAAACACCGATTTGCCGGCATTCATGCGCTTCGGCGGCAACACGGCCTATGTCGAAGGCTGGGCGCTCTATTCGGAGACGCTGGGCTATGAGATGGGCTTCTTCGACGATCCATGGAACCGTTACGGTACGCTGCAGGACGAGCAATTGCGCGCGATGCGGCTGGTGGTCGATACCGGGCTGCATGCCAAGGGGTGGACGCGCGAGCAGGCGATCGACTTCATGCTCGAGAATTCGGGCATGACGCGCACCGAAGTGGTCGCCGAGGTCGAGCGCTATATCGCCATTCCCTCGCAGGCGCTGGCGTACAAGGTCGGGGCCATAAAGATCCAGGAACTGCGCAAGCGCGCCGAAGATCAGCTGGGCGAGGATTTCGACATCCGCGAATTCCACGCCGAGGTGCTCGACACGGGCAGCCTGCCGATGCCGGTGCTGGAGAACAAGATCGACCGCTGGATCGCTTCCAAGGCAAGCTGACCGACCGGCGCGGGCGGGGATTTGCCCCCCGCTCGCGCTGGTTAGCGCAGCCGCGGCACGCTAATCCCGTTCGTGCATGACACGAGCGAGAGGGGAATAGGGCGATGGACTGGTTGCGCCGGGCCGACTGGCTCACCCATGAGCGCGTGCGCGGTTACGCCTTGCTGCTGGCGCTGGCGAGCCTGGGGCTTGTCGCCATATCCTTCTGGCGCGCTATGCCGCCGGGGACGACTGACTTCCTGGCTTTCTGGGGCGCGGGGCAGGTCACCGCCGCTGGCGAACCTGCAGCCGCCTACGATCTGGCGGCGCAGCAGCAGGTTCAGACCTCGACGGGAAGCCCGGGATGGTTCGCTTTCGTCAATCCGCCACCGTTCCTGTTCGCGCTCGTGCCACTCGGGCTATTGCCGCTGCCGATTGCATGGATTGTCTGGGTGGCTTCGACATGGGGTGCGTGGGCCTGGGTCAGCGTCCGGGCGTTCCCGCGGTTGTGGCCACTGGTGCTGGCCTATCCGGGAGCGCTGATCGCGACGGGACATGCACAGACCGGTTTGCTCACTGGCGCGCTCCTGGTGCTGGCGGCGCATGAATTGCCACGGCGGCAGGTGGTGGCCGGTGCGGCGGTAGGTGCTCTCGTTATCAAGCCGCATCTCGCTCTCCTCGCCCCGTTCTGGCTCAGTGCAGGCGGCAAATGGCGGGCATTCGTTGCGGCCGGGCTGGTGGTCGCGGCGCTGCTGGGGGCGGCATGGCTGATCTTCGGCAGCGATACTATGCTGGCCTATACCGGAAGCTGGAGCGCCAGCCGCCAGCTTATCGAGAGGCCTGATCCGGACTTCATGTTGCGGATGAGCACGATCTTTTCCCAGTTGCGGCCACACCTCGGCGATTTTGTCGCGCTTGCAGGGGCTGCATGTTCTGCCGTGTTGGCCCTTGCAGTCGCCCTGTTCGCACCGCAGCGTTTCGGCGACGATGCCTCAGGAGCTTCTGCTGCAGTCCTGGCGGCTACTGCGCTCGCATCGCCCTATCTGTTCAGTTACGATCTGCCGTTCCTCGTGTTTCCGACACTCTGGCTGGTCATTCAGGGGCTCGAGCGCGGGTTTCGTCCTTACGAGAAGCTCGGCCTCACGCTGCTCTATTTCGCTCCCTATGCCACACGCGCGGCGGCGTTCCCCCTCGGCGTCAATTTGATGCCGCTTGCCGCACTCGCGCTGCTTGGGCTTGTCTGGACGCGCACCCCTGCGGGAACCCGAAAGTACCGCTGAGGGTTTATCGGCAAGCAATGGCATTCATGGAGGTACCCCATGTCGAGCATGTCTTTCCGCAGCAGCCGCCCAGATCGCTGGGCACAGCCCAGGCCCTACAGCGACAGTTCGCTGCGCTACCGTATGCATGGCAAGATCCAGCCGATGGAGGAACCAGGGTTCCTGGCGCGCCTGTTCGGACGCCGCTGATCTCCCGCTGAAAGGAAAGGGGCCGGAAAGCGTTCGCTCTCCGGCCCCTTTGCCATTCAGTCGCAGAAGTCTCAGTATTCTTCCGGCTCTTCCGGCGTTGCCTCGCGGTATTCCTTGCCGGCCGTGCGATCGCCGCGGGCCAGCTTGAACACCACGCCGCTGAGCAGCGCGAGCGCCAGGAGGTTGGGCAGAACCATGGTGGCATTGGAGATATCGCCAAGCCGCCAGACCAGCTCGCTCGGCTGTGCCGCGCCGATGAAGATCACCACGCACCACAGCACGCGCCACACCATGTGCAGCCGCCGCTCGCCCTCGCGCGTCGAGCCTTTCATCCGGTCGTAGAGGAAGGTGATCGCGCGCTCGCCGTAATAGCTCCACGTCAGCAGCGTGGTGAAGACGAACAGCAACAGCGCGATGCTGGCGATCAGCGTTCCGATCGGGATCGAGGCGATCTCGACCGGGAAGGCCGCTGCGAAGGCGCCGCTGGTCATCTCGAAACCGACGCGGTCCGATTGCCAGGCATGCGCCACCGCTTCGCCGCCCGCGGTGAAATCACCGCGCACGGTCAGGATGACCAGTGCGGTCATAGTGCAGATGACGACCGTATCGATGAACGTGCCCAGCATCGCCATGCGGCCCTGCTGTTCGGGATCGTCGGTCTGCGCCACGGCATGGGCGATCGGGGTTGAACCCTGGCCCGCCTCGTTCGAGAACAGGCCGCGCGCCACGCCGGCGCGGATCGCCATGATGATCGCTGCACCGGTGAAGCCGCCCACCGCGCTTTGCGGGTTGAAGGCGCCGTCGAAAATCAGCGCGAAGGTTTCACCCAGATCGGCGAAATTGAGCGCCAGCGCGATTACAGCCATCACCAGGTAAGCGGCTGCCATGAACGGCACCACGCTTTCGGCGACGCGACCGATCGACTTGATCCCGCCGATGATGACCACGAATACCAGCACGGCCACGATCAGCCCGCCGAGCCATTCCTCGATCCCGAACAGCTCGTTCAGGCCATCGGCTACGGCGTTCGCCTGGATCGAGTTGCCGGTTACCAGCGCGCTGAACAGCGTGCCGAGGCAGAAGACGACCGCCAGCCAGGTCCATTTCGGCCCCAGGCCCATCATGATGTAGGTCATCGGCCCGCCGCGCTTGACCCCGTCGCTGGTGGTTTCGCGGTAGCGAATCGCCAGCGACCCTTCGGCAAAGGCCAGTGCCATGCCGAACAGCGCGGTGACCCACATCCAGAAAATCGCCCCGGGACCGCCCAGCGCGATCGCGGTGGCGACCCCGGCCAGGTTGCCCGTGCCGACCTGGCCCGAAAGCGCGGTCGACAGCGCGGCGAAAGGGCTGATTTCGCCCGCCCCTTCGCCCTTGCGTCCGGCAAACAGGCCCTTGGCCGCGGCCCCCAGTTTGGTGATCGGGTAGAACCGCAGGCCGGCCATGAACCACAGGCCGACACCCAGGAGGATGATGGCCAGCGGGGGGAAGGGGATGACCGCTTCGCCGTTCCACAGGCCGGCCCAGATGAAATCGGAAATGTTGGTAACCGGCTGTACCAGCCGATCGCCCAGACTTGGTGTCTGGCCTAGTGCCATCGCGAGTATTCCCCTCATGCGTCCCGGAAAACTGAAAGCGTGCACGCTAGGGCCGCCGGCGCGACTTGCAAAGGGTGAAAGAGACGCACGTCCACCGCTTGCCTTTTGACCGATGCGGCGGTAGATGCAGCGCCGTCTTCCGACATTGGGATCGCAGAAAAGCCCCTCCCGGACTTGAACCGGGGCGGCGAAAGACCCTACCTGAAAGGGACGTGGCGGAAGGCGGCACGATTTTTACGCGAGAGACGTGGAACATGGCAGACCAGAAGAAAACCAGCCCGGCGGAATTCCTCCGGCAGGTGCAGACCGAAGGGCGCAAGGTCGTATGGCCGACGCGCGAGGAAACGGTGCGCACCGCTATCTTCGTGTTCATCCTCACGGTGATCCTCTCGCTTTTCTTCCTCGGCATCGATTCGCTGTTCAGCGCCGTGGTGCGCTGGCTGCTGACGCTGGCCTAATTTTCCTGGCCTGAGCCGCATTTCGACAGGGTAACGAGTACACATGGCACGCTGGTACATCATCCACGCCTATTCGGGTTTCGAGAACAAGGTCCGCGATGCAATCATCGCCGAGGCCGAGCGTCTGGGCCTGTCCGAAGGCGTCGAGGAGGTCGAGGTTCCGACCGAGACGATCACCGAGGTCAAGCGCGGCAAGAAGGTCCAGGTCGAACGCAAGTTCATGCCGGGCTACGTGCTGGCGAAGCTGAACATGACCGACGATGTCTACCACCTGGTCAAGAACACCCCCAAGGTTACCGGCTTCCTCGGCAATAACAACAAGCCGCAGCCGATTTCCGAAAAGGAAGCGGCCCGGTATTTCGGCGGCGTGGAAGAAGCGCGTTCGGCGCCCAAGACCGAAATCAGCGTCGATTACGAGATCGGCGACCAGGTCAAGGTGCTCGACGGTCCCTTCGCCAGCTTCAACGGGCTGGTCGAGGAACTCGATTTCGACAAGCAGAAGGTCAAGGTCTCGGTCTCGATCTTCGGCCGCGCAACGCCGGTCGAACTCGATTTCGAGCAGGTCGAACTGGCCAAGTAAGCCGCAGCCTCGTGCCGGCTTTTTGAAAAGGCCCCGCCCGGACGATCCGGGCGGGGCCTTTCCGCTTTAGAAGGTCTTGCCGAGCGAGACCGAGAGACGCCAGTCCTCGGGCAGCTGGATGCCGTTCAGATTCTGATACACGGGGATGCCGGCCTCGATCCCCAATTGCGGGCGATCGGGCCCGGCAAGCGGCAGCGCCACGTTGGCGCCGAGCCCGGCAAGCACCTTGTCACCGCCATAGTTGGCCTGGATGTCGGCCGGCGTGTGATGCTTGTGCGGACCGTTGTAATGGCCTTCGATCCGGCCTTCGTGTTCCCACGTGAGACGACTGGTTAGGCTGAAACCGTCATCCACGAGATAGCTGAGCCAGGCGGTCGCCTGCGCCTTGTCGCCAAAGGCGAAGCCGCTCTTGTTGGCGTCTTCCGTCCGCCAGCGGTAGCTCGCCTGCGCGCCCCAGCCGATCATGCCCGCCTGGCCTGACACTGTCACCGAGGGTTCGATGTCCCACGTCCCGCTGCCCGACTGCATCATGTAGTGGACGAAGGTGCCGTCGCTGTTCTTGCGGTCGACCTTGCCGGTCGGTGACCACAGGCCGAGCGTGGCATGCGCCTTGAACCGCGGCTGGTGCGCGAGCCGGTAGCTGGCCGATACCAGCGTATCGCCAATCCCCTGGGTCGCATGGGTCATGGTTTGGCCGAAAGCCATCCCGCTATGGCCGCGATCCATATCGCCCATGGGCATGCCGCCCATCGCCATATCGCCCATGCCGGTATTGCCGGGGGCGATCCCGACCATGGTCATCGTGTGCCGCATCCAGTGGGGCATGACCATCAGCGTCAGCTTGTCGTTGGGAGCATACATCACATCGAGCATGACCATGTCCATGACCATGTCAGACCCGCGTACGGAGTAGCCGGCAGCGAACACCTCCGCGTCGCTCAGCGTTCTGGTGCCTGCGCGATTGGCGCCTGAATAGCTGCTGCGGGTGTAACCCAGGCCGATCATGAACTCGCCGCCGTCATGCGTGTGTTCGTTCATCAGCCCCGCCGCGGGATGCAGCGTCACGGGCGTAACGACAATAACGTCGCCAGCGGGATCGGAACTTGCGGGATTGTCCTGCGCCTGGGCCGGGTAGGCGGCGAGCAGCGGAAGCGACGCCAGACCGGCGCGCACGAAACCGTGTTTCATTGTGTATTCCTGTCATGAATTGGGAAAAGCCGTGGTTGCGGCGCCTCCCGGAATGACGGGAAACGCCGGTCAGGGGGCGACAGGTGGAGCGCGACCGGGCGGGAGGAGGTAGGCCGTGCGTGCGAGCTGCAGCGCGGCCAGAACCGCCACGCCGCGCTGCTCTGCGAGGATCGCCGCGGTGACCACCAGCGGGCTGCCGCCGAGCGGGGCGTCACTGGCGAAACCGGCAAACAGGCAGGGCGCGCTGTGCTGGGCAGCGCTGTCGTCGGGCACCCGCTCGCGGCCGAGCGGGATGGTCACGGTCATCGCCGAATTGCACATCTTGGCCACGATCGCGTCGCTGCGATCGACATCGGGCATCCAGCCCGCAGGGACCAGTGCACGCAGCAACAGCGTTGCCGCAAGCAGCAGCCAGATCGCATGGGTGGGGCGCGTGCGGTCCATCGTCCGGCGCGTCTAGAAAACGACCCCGTAAGGCGCAAGCGCGCACTGGCCGCGCCACTGGCGCGGGTCAGCTACAGGCCCGCTCGTCACTCGTGCGGATACGCGATGCCCGGGTGGAAGTTCGCATGGTAATCGCTGCGTGATGGCATTTGCGCAGCTGGAAGCGGACCTTGCGATCCGCGAAATCCAGCGACACCCGGCGAAAGTTTTCCATCAGGTCGGTGCCCAGCAGCAAAGACGGCTTTTCATCGAGCCCGAAGACTGCAAAGGGCGGAATGTCGGCAAAGGCCATGGGTACGTTCTGCAGCGTGATGGAACCGAGGCGGAGGTTCTTGACCACCGTGAACTCGAGCTCCAGCGCCGCCCCGGTGACCCCGTAGACGGTCACCGTGTCGAAACCGCGCGAACGCTTGCGAACCAGGCGGTTACGCAGCGCGAGGTTGCCGATGGTGATCTCGGAGCCTGTGTCGACCACGGCTTCGACCCGTTCGCGGCCGGCAGCGACTTCGGTCAGGATCAACTGTCCGCGCTGCAGGCGCCCGGTCACAACGATCACCCCGTCGGTCATCGCTTCGTCCTTCTCCCGCGCATCGTCCACGGTGATGATGCGCTCGTCGAAATCCATCATCAATCGCTGGTTGACCAGCGCGTCGAGCCCGATCATCCCGTCGCCGCCCATGTCGCGTTCGTCGAGCACGGGGGTCTCGAGACCCATGGTCACGGTGTTGCCGAGACGCAGTTCGTCCACCCATACGCGGTCCACGATCTTGCTCTCGGTAATGCCGTGGAGCAGGGCGGGTTCTGTTTCGGGCAGCGCCAGCTTTCCCGCCAGCGCCGAGCCGACCGCCGAAGTGTCGGCGCCGCTGTCGACCACGAAATCATACGGGCCGGCGCCGTTGACCAATACTCCCACGGTCATCCGGCTGCGCAGCTTGTGCGCCGCGATTTCCTCGCCGCCGATTGCCAGCGACTGGTCGATTTCGGCGGCTGGCAATTCGGGCATGCGGACAGTGTCGACGGGGGCTTCGGGCTGCTGCGCCGATGCGGGTGCGCCCGCGCATAGCAGCACGGCCGCGACAAGCGGGTGGCGGAATGGCAGGGGCAGGGGATTGGGCATCGTCCGCAGCCTATGCCCTTCAATTGTGGCGCGCGAGCGGCCTTCGATGAAGGTGTCATCCGACGCGATCGGGGCAGGGCGAATCGCTTGCAATCCGGTGCCAAACCGCTATGTGCGCGCCTTCCCAAGACATCCTCGGGAACCCGTGCGGGAGGTCGCTTATGCGGACCGCTTGACCGCTTACCATGAGCCCCGGTTCGAAAGTGCCGCGGCAACAGTGAGAAAGGAGGCCATTCATGGCCAAGAAGATCGACGGCTATATCAAGCTGCAGGTGCCTGCGGGCACCGCCAATCCCTCGCCCCCCATCGGCCCTGCGCTGGGTCAGCGCGGCGTGAACATCATGGAATTCTGCAAGGCCTTCAATGCCGCCACCGGCGACATGGAAAAGGGCATGCCGATTCCGACGACGATCACCGTCTATGCGGACCGTTCGTTCACCTTCGTGACCAAGACCCCGCCGGCCAGCTTCCTGATCAAGAAGGCCGCCAAGCTCAAGTCGGGCTCGAAGGAGCCGGGCAAGGTTTCGGCCGGATCCATCAAGCGTTCGGCACTTGCCGAAATCGCCGAACAGAAGATGGCCGATTTGAACGCAAACGACATCGAACAGGCCACCAAGATCATCGAAGGCAGCGCGCGTTCGATGGGCCTCGACGTGGTGGAGGGCTAAGATCATGGCTAAGCAGACCAAGAAGCAGCAGCTCGTCGCCAAGCTCGACAGCGAAAAGACCTACAGCGTCGACGAAGCTCTCGCCACGCTGCGCGAACACAAGGCGAAGTTCGACGAAACCGTCGAAGTCGCGATGAACCTCGGCGTCGATCCGCGCCACGCAGACCAGATGGTCCGCGGCATGGTGTCGCTCCCCAGCGGAACCGGCAAGGAAGTCAAGGTCGCCGTCTTCGCCAAGGGCGACAACGCCGAGAAGGCCAAGGCCGCTGGTGCGGACGTGGTCGGTGCCGAAGATCTCATGGAAGACATGCAGAACGGCAATCTCGACTATGACCGCGTCATCGCCACGCCCGACATGATGGGTGTCGTCGGCCGTCTCGGCAAGGTGCTGGGCCCCAAGGGCCTGATGCCGAACCCGAAGCTCGGCACTGTGACGCCGAACGTGGAACAGGCCGTGAAGGACGCCAAGGGCGGCCAGGTCGAATTCCGCGTCGAGAAGCAGGGCATCATCCACAGCGGCATCGGCAAGCTGTCGTTCGACGACGCCGACCTGAAGAAGAACTTCGCGGCGCTGACCGATGCGATCGTCAAGGCGAAGCCTTCGGGTGCCAAGGGCAAGTATGTCCAGAAGATTACGCTGACTTCGTCGATGGGGCCGGGCCTCAAGGTCGACCTGGCGGAGGTGGAAGGAGCCTAAGCTTCTTTCGCATTGCGACAACGAAACAGCAGGGGCCGGCGGATGCAGATCCACCGGCCCTTTTCGTTTGGCTGGGCCATGTCTGGCTGGAAGCGCGGGGAAGGACCGGAAAGATAACCGCCGGCACGCGTTCCATTCACGAGACCCCCAGTCAGGAGACTTTCGTGGATACCATTCTATTTTTCGCCCGCAGCGTCGGGCCTTTCGTACTTCTCGCGCTGCTGGTCGGCGCTTGGCTCTATACGCGCCGGTCGAGCAAGAGAACCGATCAGCGGGCCGAACGCGGCGCGCGCGAATTGCGCGAAGAGCTGTCGGAACGGCGGGAGAAGGACGTCGATCTCTAGCGCAGGCGCTTGCGCAGGGTCGCGGCGAACCCGGACCGCTCGGCCAGTTGCTTGGCACCTGCCACACCCGCTTCGAACAGCCCATGCGCGTTCAGGAGCGCCCGGTTCGCCCAGCTCGGCCGCAGCATCAGGAAGCTGGCACAGGGCACGCTGCCGGTGCGGAACAGTTTCTTGTGCGCGCCATCGCCTTCGGTGAAATCGAAGAACTGGAACTGGTCCTCGGCGAACAACCGTTCGAGCGCAGCCATCTGGAGCACCGTTCCGGGTGACAGCTCGGCATAATCCGGTTCGTATCCAAGATGCGCGTAAACCAGCGTGTGACCGGCCACGGGCAGGTAGAGATACGCGATCGGCTGCTGGTCGAGGAACAGGATATAGGCCCGCACCCGGTCATCCGCGGCAAGCTCGCGCATCTCGGCCCTGGCGTATTTGTCATCGGGCAGGCCCGCGTCGAGCAATCGGGCCTGGTAGGTGCGCCGTGACAGCGGGATCGCCAACTGCAGGAATTGGTCCATCTCGGCCGGCGTGAGATAGGTCCGCATGTCGAGATCGCCGCCCCCGGCCTGTTCGACCTTGCGCCGCTTGCGCCGCAGCGTCGACCGGGTCTTGCCCGAGAAACGTGCGAGATAGTCCTCGTAGCTGCCCGACATCGCGATATAGCTGCGCTCGTAATCCTCGCGTGCGCCGATGAGGAAGCCGGGCATCGCTTCGCGCAGGCGCTTTTCCGCATGAGCGGGCGCCGACAGCACGCGGTAGCCTTCACCGTGACCCATGGCGGGGACACCCGGCAAACGGCCGCTCAGAATATCCTCCAGCGTAAAGGCTATCGGCGCCACCTCGCGCTCGACCGCAAGCAGGCGGCGCGAACCGATGGTGAAGGGCAGGGGATAGGGCGTAGCGACCACCGTGGCTCTCACCCGCCGCCGTAGAGCCGGTTGGCCCACAGCTGTTCGGCCATCCGTGCGCCGGTGCGCAGCGGATTGTGCGGCATGGTCCCCGCGCCGGTCTGATCGCCGATAGCGGGAGGCCGGCTGGTGAACGTGGCACTGCGCGCCCCTTGGGTCTCGGCAATCGTCTGGCAGAACCGCGCGAAACGGTCGCGCACGATTGCATTTATCTGCAACCGGTCGCGGCTCATCAGTTCGAAACTGTGGCTGACGATGTTGAGCATCTCGACGCCTGCGCGCACGCAGAACTGCAGCGCCGCGGCCATTTCCCAATGCGACAGGGCAGTGATCTGCGCATGGCGCAGCCCGCCGAAGCTGCGAATTGCGCTTACCGGGACCTCTATCGTGCCTTCGTGCAGAATAACCGCACGGTCCGCGGCGCCGAGCGATATCCGGCAGTCCGAGCCGGCGATACCCGGGACATGGCTGCTGTCATAACGGATGTCGAGACGTCGCAGCGCGCGGAGCGTGGCGTCGTCCGCGCCGTAATTGCCCGCGCGAAATGCGGTGGGTGCAGGCGCTCCCGCTTCGACGAGAAAGGCGCGCGCCAGCTCGATCAGTTCGACCTGCTCGTCTTCGCTGAAGGCGTTGAGGTTGCGCCCGGTCCGCCCCTTGAGCTGATTGGCGTCGCCTGCGAGTTCGAGCCATTCGGGATGCAGGTGCAACTGAACCTCGTGCCCGCGCGCGAGGATCGGTTCGACCACTGCTGCGACGGCTTCGACACCCCAGACCAGCGCGGGCATGGGATCCACGAAGAAGACGCCCGCAATTCCATGCGCGTCCATCACGTCCATCTGATAATCGATACCCACATCGCCCGCAGCAGTGCGGCCGGCGATCGAACGGGCATAGACCTCTGCGCGGGCATGGCGGCCCAGCTCGACGGCAAGACCCGCCGAATATTCGGTGTCGATCGTGATATAGACCGCGGTCATCGGGGGCACTGTATCACGCGGTGGTTAACAGTGCGATTACCCTGGTCGCCGGTCAGATTCCCCCGGGGGTGAAATCGAAGCCGGCGGTGGCCAGCCCGTCGCACAGGCTGTCGACACAGCTCCTGAGATCTTCGCTACTGGTCGAACGAACCACGAAATTCGCGCCGACCCGGCCTTCGCGGAAGAAGGGATAGCTGCCTATCTGGCAGGTTTCATGCGCTTGTTCGACCTGCCGCAGGATGTCGGCGATTTCGCTCTCGGGGGTCCAGCAGCCGACGGTTTCGGATTGCAGCGGCGCCCCGCCTTCGAGCGTGCCCGTCAGCGCATCGAGCATGCCCGCAGTGATGTGCGGCACCCCGGCCATAAGGTGGATATTGCCAAGCTTGATCCCCGGGGCGCCCGACATGCGGTTGGGGATCAGTTCGGCGCCTTCCGGCGCGCGGGCCATGCGAAGCCGCGCCTCGGTCAGCTCCTTGCCGATGCTGGCGTAATAGCGCTCAAGGATCGCTCTCGCCTCGGGATGGACGATCACAGGAACGCCCAGCGCTTCCGCCACGGCATCGACGGTGATGTCGTCGTGGGTCGGGCCGATCCCGCCGGTGGTGAACAGGTAATCGTACGCTTCGCGCAGCGCATTCACCGCTTCGACGATCCGTTCGACGACATCGGGCACCACGCGGACTTCGGACAGGCGAATGCCCTGGACCTGCAGCCAGCTGGCGATTTGCGCGATATTCTTGTCATGCGTGCGGCCCGAGAGAATTTCATCGCCGATCACGACGAGGCCCGCGGTGTAGATGCGTTCGGTCATGGGTGCTGGCGTAACGCGGTCCGCGCGCGAAAGCTACTCCGCAGCTTCGAGCTGTTCGCCAGCGCCGCGCGCGTTGGCCCCGTGCCGCCGGAAGTCGAGCAGACCGTCGTCGACCGGGTCTTCTTTCATCCGCTTGCGATCGGCGACATATTCCTGGTTCAATCGCCAGGGGTAGGCCACCGCGTTCTTGGGCATGATCGCCTTGCCGCGCTGGATATAGCCCGACGAGAAATCGAAGATGTCGTCTTCGACGATAGCCGCTTCCGCTGCGGGGGTCAGCACCGGTTCGACGATGTCCGCGCCGCGCTGCCGGCTTTCCTGCAGCACGCGGCAGATGAAGTCCGAGTTGATATCGGCGCGCAGCGTCCAGCTGGCGTTGAGATAGCCGAACACTGCCGCCAGGTTGGGCACGTTCGAGAACATGCAGCCCTTGTAGTAATAGTGCTGCGCCAAGTCGATCTTCCGGCCTTCGCGCGACAACGCGATCTTGCCGGCGATCGCCAGTTTGAGCCCGGTTGCGGTGACGACGATATCGGCCGGGATGAACTGGTCGTCGGCCAAACGGACACCGCCCTTTTCGAAGGCCTTGATATGGCCGGTCACGATTTCCGCCTTGCCGCTCTTCATCGCTTCGAACAGGTCGTCGTCGGGGACCAGGCACAGCCGCTGGTCCCACGGATTGTATGGCGGCGTGAACGGCGCAAGATCGCAATCGTCGCCCAGCGACTTGCGGATACGCTTGTGCAGTGCTTCGCCCATCTTCTGCGGCTTGGCACGGGCCCGCTTGAAACCCAGATCCTGCAGCGTGATGTTCTTCCAGCGGGTGATCCTGTAAGCGGTCTTCTCGGGCAGGATCTTGCGCAGGAAATTGGCCAGTGCATCCTTGGCCGGCCGGCTGAACATCCAGGTCGGCGTGCGCTGCAGCATGGTCACCTTGGCGGCCTTGTCGCTCATCGACGGGACGATGGTGACCGCAGTGGCGCCTGATCCGATGACGACCACGTTTTTGCCCCTGTAATCCAGGTCTTTCGGCCAGAATTGCGGATGCACGACTTCGCCTGCGAATTCGCCCAGATCGAAGCCGGGATCATAGGCTTCGTCGTAATCGTAATAGCCCGCGCCGAGATAGAGCCAGTTGGCGGTCAGATGCTTGCGTTCGCCCTGCGCGGTTTCGAGCGTGACGTGCCAGCGCGCTTCGCTGTCGCGCCAGTCGGCGGACAGCACCTTGTGGCCGAAGCGGATGTGCTTGCGGATATCGCGTTCGTCGACGATGCGGTCGAGATAGTCGAGGATGGCGGGGCCGTCGGCGATCGATTTCTCGTGCGTCCAGGGTTCGAAATCGAAGCCCAGCGTATGCATGTCGCTGTCCGACCGGATGCCGGGATAGCGGAAGAGGTCCCAGGTTCCCCCCAGATTGTCACGGCGTTCGACGATCGCGAAACTGTGACCGGGCGCCTTGTCCTTCATATGCGCCGCCATGCCGATGCCGGAGATGCCCGCACCCACGATCAGAACGTCGAAATCGGTCGCCGTATTCTTCATCTGTCTCTCCCAAGTGGCATGAGCCTACCCGATGCCGGGCCCGTGCGCCAGTCTCAGTTGCAGGGCGCAACTTAATCGCTGGTTTCAAACAGATCGTGGGCTTGCGCCGCTTGCCTCTCGCTTTCGCCAATTCGCTGGGTTAGGGCAGGCGGAAAGGGGAGAGCCTTTCGCGCATGTCCAGCAGTGACAAGACCAGGCCGCGCCCGGTCACCTCGATCGACGTGGCCGAACGCGCGGGCGTCAGCCAGTCGACCGTCAGCCGCGCCCTGTCGGGTTCCGAAACGATCACCGAAGCCACCCGCCGCCGCGTCGAACTGGCGGCGGAGGAACTGGGCTACCAGGTCAATGCGCGTGCGGCCGGGCTGCGGCGCGGCGAAACCGGGACCATCGCCATTGTCGTGATCGGCCGCGACGGGCAGGGTCCGGCGGCGATCAACCCGTTCTATTACAGCCTGCTCGGCAGCACCTGCGCAGCGGCGGCCGAGCGCGGCTACGAGGCGCTGGTATCCTTTCAGGCGCAGCCCGAGGAATTCTTTGGCCACTATGTCGCCCGGCGGCAGGCCGATGGCGTCGTGGTGATCGGTACGGCGACGAACCAGGCGGCGTGGGACTATTTCACCGCCTGCGCCAAGACCGCTGGCAGGATGGCGTTCTGGGGATCGCCTTTCGACGACAGTGTCTGGGTGCGCTCGGACAATCGCGATGGCGGCAGGCTGGCGGTGGAACGGCTGGTGCAGGGCGGCGCGCAGCATATCGTCTTCGTCGGGGATCCCGCATCGTCGCAGCGCCAGTTCCGCGAACGCTACGAAGGCTATCTTACCGCGATGGAAGCGGTGGGCCTGAAAGCGGGTGAGGCGGTGGTCAGCAGCGGCGCGGACCGCGTGTCGCAAGGCCGCAATGCGATCGCCCAGCTGGCCGACGCCGATGCCAGGTTCGATGGCCTGTTTTTCGCCTGCGACGCCATGGCGCTGGGCGCGCTGGAAGAATTGGCCGCGCGCGGCATCGCCGTGCCGGACGACGTCGGCGTGATCGGTTTCGACGGGCTCGGCTCGGGCGAATTCAGTGCGCCGCCACTCACCACGGTCGAACCTGATTTCGCGCGCGCCGGGCAATTGCTCGTCGAGACCGCGCTCGCGTCCGAAGGCGAACGGCCTGCGCGGCGTGTCCCCGTCCATCTGATCGAACGCGCCAGCGTGCGCTGACCACATTTTCCCAACCGGAGAGCATCATGAAAACCAGCATCGCATCCGTCCTTGCCGTCCTGTTCGCCGGCCAGGCGGCTTACGCGCAGGATAACCCGCCCAGCCCCAATCCGGTGGAGGAACAGGAGGTTGATGCGTCGGCGGAAACGGGTCCTGCCGAAGGCAGCGGGATTGCGGTCGATGCCGCTCCCGCCAGTGCCAACCCGGCTGCCGCCGACAGCGTGGAGAAATGGGACGTTACCGCTCCGCGCGGCGCGACCATCCGGCAGGTGCCGATACGGACGGACGAAGGCACGTGGATGGATGTGGATGTCTCGCCCGACGGGCGCATGCTGGCTTTCGCGTTGCTGGGCGACATCTACACCATGCCGATCGCCGGTGGCACGCCGACGCGGATCGCCGAAGGGCTGGCATGGGAAGTGCAGCCGCGCTTCTCGCCCGATGGCCGCCGGATCGCTTTCACCAGCGACCGCGGCGGCGGCGACAACATCTGGATCATGAACTCCGACGGATCGGACAAGCGCCAGCTCACCAAGGAGGAGTTCCGCCTGCTGAACCAGGCAAGCTGGTCGCCCGATGGCAATTACATCGTCGCCAAGAAGCATTTCACCACGCAGCGTTCGCTCGGTACCGGTGAGATCTGGCTTTATCACGTCTCGGGCGGCGGCGGCGTCAAGCTGGTCGCGCGCGCCAACGATGCACTGCAGAAGGAGCTGGGTGAACCGGTTTACGCGCCTGACGGCAGCGCGGTCTATTATTCGCGCAATGTCACCCCGGGGCCGATCTTCGAATATGCTCAGGATTCGACGCAGGGTACCTTTGCCATCGAACGCTACGATCTGGCGACCGGCGAGGTGACTACCGCGGTCAGCGGCTATGGCGGTGCGGTTCGCCCACAGCCATCGCCCGATGGCCGGAGCCTGGCCTTCATCCGCCGCGACAAGGACCAGACCGAATTGTGGATCAAGGACCTCGCCAGCGGCGAGCAGCGGATGATCTATGGCGATCTCGATATGGACATGCAGGAAACCTGGGCGGTCCACGGGTTCTACCCGCTGATCGACTGGACGCCCGACGGCAATGCGCTGGTGCTGTGGGCTGGTGGCAAGCTGCGGCGCGTGGCTGCCGATGGCAGCGGCGACAGCGTGATACCCTTCAGCGTTAACGACACGCGCGGAGTCGCCGATGCGCCGCATCCGGTCATCCCGGTTTCGCCCGACAGCTTCACCGCGAAAATACCGCGTTTTGCCAGCGTTTCACCCGATGGCCGCACCGTGGTCTTCGAAAGTCTCGGCAAGCTTTACACCAAGCCGGTTGCGGGCGGCACGGCCCAGCGGCTCACTTCGGGCAATGACGAAGCGCTCGAGCTGTGGCCCTCGTGGTCGCGCGACGGGCGGCGGCTCACCTATATCCGCTGGACCGACGAAGGGCTTGGCCAGGTAATGAGCGCCAATGCAAACGGCTCCGGTGCCCGCGCGGTCACCCGCATGCCCGGTCATTATGCGCAGCCCCGGTTCTCGCCCGACGGCAATACGATCGTTTTCGAAAAGCGTTCGGGCGGCTATCTGACCTCTCCCGATTATTCGGAGAACGAAGGCATCTACCGCGTAAGCGCGGCCGGCGGCACCGCCGAACTGGTGGCACGCGACACGTCGAACCCGCAGTTCGGCGCGGATAGCGACCGGGTGTTCATGCTCGGGCGCAAGGACGGCAAGCTGCAGCTGCTCTCGGCCGATCTCGACGGTGAAGCGCGGCAGGTCCATGCCGAGGGCGAGCTGGCCACCGAATACCACGTCAGCCCGCGCGGCGATTTCGTTGCCTTCCGCGAGAATTACGAGGTCTTCGCCACACCGCTGATGCCCGGCGGGCAGGCGGTGACCGTGGGCGAAAAGGCCAGTTCGCTACCGGTGGTGCGCGCGTCCAAGGGCGGGGCGGACTACATCGGCTGGACCCAGGGCGGCGACATGCTGACCTGGACGATGGGGCCGGTGCTGTACCGCGCCAGCCTCGATACGATGTTCGCCGATGCACCGAAGGAAAAGGACGCCCCGGCCTTCGTGCCGCCGACCAGCGGTACCTCGCTCGAACGCACCGTCGCGGCTGCCAAGCCGAGCGGTACGGTGGCGATTACCGGGGCGAAGATCCTGACGATGGCGGGTGATGGTGCCGGCGCAATCGCCAATGGCACGATCGTGATCACGGGCGATCGCATTGCGGCGATCGGCCCGGCCGATCAAATTGCCGTGCCGCAGGGCGCATCGGTGATCGACGCTGCGGGCAAGACGATCATGCCGGGGCTGGTCGACGCGCATGCCCACGGGCCGCAGGGCGTCGACGATCTCGTTCCGCAGCAGAACTGGTCGCTGGTGCAGAACCTTGCCATGGGGACCACCACGCTGCACGATCCTTCGTCGAGGGCGAGCATGATCTTCTCTGCTGCGGAGCGTCAGCGCGCCGGCACCCTGCTGGCGCCGCGGATCTTCTCCACCGCCGAGATCGTCTACGGGGCCAAGGCGCCCAGCGTCTATGCGCGGATCGACAGCTATGACGATGCGCTGGCGCACATTCGCCGGATCAAGGCGCAGGGCGGCATCTCGATCAAGAACTACAACCAGCCGCGGCGCGAACAGCGCCAGCAGGTCGTCGCGGCCGCCCGTGAAGAGGACATGCTGGTGGTGGCCGAGGGAGGTTCGCTGTTCGGGATGGACATGAACCTGATTGCCGATGGCAATTCGACCATCGAACACAATGTCCCGGGCGAAGTGTTCTACGAGGACGTGCTGCAGTTCTGGGAAGGGTCGCAATCGAATTATACGCCGACGCTCGTCGTGACCTATGGCGGCCTGGCTGCCGACCCCTACTGGCGCCAGGCCACCGACGTGTTCGACAATCCGCTGATGGTCCACACGCCGCCGCGCCAGTTGATCGCGCAAACCGCACGCCGCGTTACCGCTCCCGACTGGGCTTTTGTCGATGACGAAGCCGCGCGCGAGGCGAAGAAACTCGCCGACCGCGGGGTGAAGGTTAGCATCGGGGCGCATGGCCAGCAGGCAGGCGTCGCCGCGCATTGGGAACTGTGGAGTTTCGCTCGCGGCGGAATGAGCCCGGTCGAGGCGCTGCGAGCCGGGACGATCGAACCGGCCCGTTCGCTGGGGATGGAGCGCGACATCGGCAGTCTCGAAGTGGGCAAGCTGGCCGATCTGCTCGTCCTTTCGGCCGATCCCAGCGAAAACATCCGCAATTCGGACAAGATCGACCGCGTCATGCTGGGCGGCCGGCTGTACGATGCGCGGACGATGAACGAGGTCGAGACCGGCTCTGCCCGGCGCCTGCCCTATTGGTGGGAATGATGGAGAGTGCGGCGGCGGGGATTTGCCCCGCTGCCGCCGTCTCCCGATTGTCCTCGGTGCGGGCCTCTCAGGTCCCGCGGATGTGGTTGAGGAATTCTTCCACGCTGCTTTTCAGCGCACCGGCCTGACCTTCGAGCTCGCTGGCTGAATTGAGAACCTGGCTGGCCGCCGAACCGGTGGCGATGCTGGTTTCGCGGAACTGGTCGATATGCGCGGAAACCTCGTCGGTCGACCGCGCCGCCAGATCGATGCTGCGCGCGAGGTCCTGTCCGGCGACCGATTGCTGGTCCACCGCGCTGGCGATCGAGGTCGCAGTGGATTCGAGTTCCTTGATCTGGCCGGCGATCGACCGCAGCGCGCCGACGCTGGCCCCGGTCGAATTCTGCATGGCCTTGATCTGGTCCGCGACTTCCTCGGTCGCCCGGCTCGTCTGTGCGGCCAGTTCCTTCACCTCGCTCGCCACGACCGCGAAGCCGCGGCCTGCCTCGCCGCCGCGGGCGGCTTCGATCGAGGCGTTGAGCGCCAGCAGGTTGGTGCGCTGGGCGATCGACTGGATCAGTTCGACGATCTGCCCGACCTGATCGGCCGAATTGGCCAGCGCGGAAATGGTTTCGTCGGCGCCATTCGCCGCATCGGTGGCCTTGCGTGCCAGTTCGGCGGAGTGGGCGGCCTGTCGGCTGATCTCGCCGATCGACATGGCGAATTCGTCGGATGCCGCGGCTGCGGCAGTCACGCCGCCCGCGGCCTGCTCCATCGTTTCGGTAACGCTTTGTGACTGGCGCGCAGCCTGTTCGGCAGTGGCAGCCATGCCCGAAGCGGTCGAATTGAGCTGGCTGGCCGCAGTGGCGACACCGCTGACGACATCACCCACGCCGGTTTCGAAATCGCGCGCCATGCGGATGATTTCGGCCTTGCGTTCCTCGGCCGCTTTCTTGCGCCCGGCAAACAGTTCGTCGAGCTTGTGCCCCGAGCGCAGGAAAACGGAAAAGGAGCGCGCCAGATCGCCGATTTCATCGACGCGGTGCGTATCGGTCACCTGGATGTCGCGTTCGCCCTGGGCAAGCCGGGCCATGTCGTCCTTGAGCTTGATATAGGGATCGATAACGTGTCGCAGGACGAAACGCAGGCTGGCGAGGCCGCCGAGCAGGGCGACTGCCAGGACGATCAATGTGAGTACCTGTGCGGTGCCGGCAAAGGACGGGAAGAGAAAGCCCGCCTGCGCGATCGCAGTCACGAGCGTCAGCCCGCCCAGCGAGAAAATCGACGCGATCCTGGCTTTCGCAGCCAGCGGCCGCGCCATGAACCAGGCGCCTACCGCGCCGCGATGATGATCTTCCGCGGCATCGATGATTTCGATTTCCGCGATTTCGCGGGCCAAATCGTCCGCGATGATCGTGCTATGTGCGTTCATCCCCAAGCATCCCCCTCTTAAGGCCGTATCAACCCTGAGCGAGAATGCTTGAAATCACGTTAAGCCGCGCGAACGTGCTCCACGAACTGCGCGACATGCGATTTCAGCGTGGTGGCCTGCGCCTCCAGTTCGGTCGAGGAATTGAGCACCTGGCTGGCGGCCGCGCCGGTCGCGAGACTGGTTTCGCGGACCTGGCCGACATTGCTCGACACGTCGTCGGTCGACCGCGCCGCCAAATCGATGCTGCGGGCGAGATCCTGTCCGGCTACCGACTGCTGATCCACCGCGCTGGCAATCGAAATGGCCGCGCCCTCCAGTTCCTTGATCTGTTCCGCGATCGAGCGCAGCGCGCCGACGCTGGCACCGGTGGAATTCTGCATGGTACGGATCTGTTCGGCGACTTCCTCGGTCGCACGGCTGGTCTGCGCGGCGAGTTCCTTCACTTCGCTTGCCACGACCGCGAAGCCGCGGCCGGCCTCGCCCCCGCGGGCCGCCTCGATCGAGGCGTTGAGCGCAAGCAGATTTGTCCGCTTCGCGATCGACTGGATAAGCTCGACGATCTGTCCGACCTGTTCGGCCGAAACGGCAAGCGTGGAAATCGTATCGTCCGCATTGCCGGCCATGGCGGTGGCCTTGCGGGCGAGTTCGGCTGAATGCGAGGCCTGACGGCTGATCTCGCCGATCGACATGGCGAATTCGTCCGACGCGGCCGCAGCCGCGGTAACCCCGCTGGCGGCCTGTTCCATCGATGCCGTGACATGCGTGGTCTGCGTGGTGGCCTGTTCGGCGGCGGCCGCCATCGAACCAGCGGTCAGCTTGAGCTGCGCGGAAGCGGTGGCGACGCCGTTGACCACTTCGCCCACGGTGGTTTCGAACCGCTCGGCGAAGCGGACCATTTCCGCGCCGCGCTCGTTGCGCAGGGTTTCGCGTTCCTGCGCCATCCGCTCGACTTCCCAAGCAGCCTGCAGGAAGACTTCGAGGGCGCGGGCAAGGTCGCCGATTTCGTCGCGGCGCTCGGTCGCGGGAATGTGAATGTCCTTCTCGCCATCGGCGAGCCGCGATGCGACATGCGTCATCCGGCGCAGCGTGCCCGATACGTCGCGCCCGATGTAACGCGCGCTCAGCCAGGCAATCCCCAGACCGATGACCGCCACGCCGAAGAACGACGCGAACAGCCACCCGATCAGTGTCTGCGACGCTGCATCCGACGTCTCGCCTGCGGCTTCAATGCTTTCGCGCGCCGCTATGGCGAGGTCGACGACCTCCTGGCTTTCGCCATAGACGCTGTCCGAAAATTCCTGCCACTGGCCCTGCGTCCCGCGCGAATTCTGTGCGGCAACCCCGCGCGTACGCAGCGCCGCCAGTCTGGTGTCGAGCTGTTCGATCTGCGGGAGGACCTGCGGCGCGACTTCGGCTACACGGGCTTCGACGCGGCCGAGATTGCGATCGGTCTGGTCGAAGGCCGCCTTGGCGGCGACCAGGTCGTTGCCGTCGCCCGAAACGGCATAACGCTGGACGAACAGACGGCCTTCGTTGATATCGGCGACCATCCGTTCGGCCATTACGGAAGCGGCGGAAATCGCCATGCGTTCGGAGCGCGCCTGCAAAGCGAAGAAGCCGCCGAGGCATGTGGCAAACAGGCAAAGCAGGACAACGGCGATATTGGCCGCCGAGATGGCGCGCAGTTTCTCCCCGACCGACTTGTCGGCGAGCCAGCCGTTCATACCGCTCGAATCCGTATGGTCCGGCTGTTCATGAGCGGCGCCGCGGTAGTGCGGGGCCCCGGTATATTCCTGCGGCCGCTGGGTGGGCGAAGCCTCGCCCTCGGCAACCATGCCGCCAACCATATCCTGCAACGCACTCATGCAATCTGTTCTTTCCTGTTGGCCTTCGACCGCAGCCCGACGGGCTTGCCGAGATACTGGCCGATTTCTTCGGGCGGCATGGCTTTGAAATAGAGCCAGCCCTGGATCTGATCGCACCCGGCGGCGCGAACCATGGCTGCTTGTTCTTCGGTTTCGACGCCTTCGGCCGCGACGCTCATTTTCATCGCGCGGGCGACGGTGATGCTCGACAGCATCATTGCGCGGCTGCCGTCGTCTTCGCTGGCCTGGACCACCAGGCTGCGGTCGAGCTTGAGCTTTTCGAAGCGGAACTGGCGCAGGAACCCGATCGATGCATAGCCGGTGCCGAAATCGTCGAGCGAGATCTTGACCCCGAAGCTGCGCACGACCGACAGGCTGCGCTCCGCCACCACCGGATCGAGCACGAGACAGGTTTCGGTAATCTCGAGTTCGAGACGCTCCGGATCGAAGCCGGTCTCTTCGAGGATATGGCCAAGCTGGATGGGAAATTCGGGATTGCGCAGCTGCGCCGCCGAGATGTTGACCGACAGCGCGATATCGCCCCACTGCAACGCGTCGCGGCAGGCCTGGCGCAAAACCCACAGGCCGATCGCATTGATCAGCCCGCTTTCTTCGGCGACCGGGATGAAGGTGCTGGGCCCGATGCATGCGCCATCGGGCCGTTCCCAGCGCAGCAGGCATTCGACCGCATTGATCGTCCGGGTGCTGGAATCGACCAGCGGCTGGTAGTGCAGGCGGAACTGCCCTTCAGCCAGAGATCGCCGCAACTCGTCGTCCATTTCCTGCAGTTTTTCGCGGCTGCGGTCGAGCGCCGAACTGAACCAGGTGCAGCGCATCTTGCCGCCGCGCTTCGCCGCATACATCGCAATATCCGCGCGGCGCAGCAGTTCGGAGGAAGGGACGAAGTCCTGCGTGGTGCTGCGCGCCAAGCCGATGGACGCGCCCAGGGTCAGGCGCCGGTCTTCGACATGGATCGGCTTGGCCAGCCGTTCGATGATGCGTCGGCACAGGCCTTCGAGCAGTGTCCCGGCCACCGGACCGCCGATCATCATGGCGTATTCGTCACCGCCCAGCCGATAGATGCCGGCTTCGCCATCCGAGATGTCGCCGAAGATGCGGGCGCATTCGCGGATCGCCGCGTCGCCGACGAAATGGCCGTAATGGTCGTTGATCAGCTTGAAGCCGTCGAGGTCGATCATCGCCAGCGCGACTTCGTGGCCCTGCCGGTATTCGCGCTGGATATCGAAGTGCAGCGCGCGGCGATTGGGCAGACGGGTCAGGCTGTCGCTACGCGAGAGATGCTCCACCCGGCGCAGGTGCCGCCGTCCGACATAGGCGCACACGACGGTGGCCAGGCCGAAGGCCAGCGCACCCATCGAAAGAATGGTGGAGGGCGAGGAAAAGCCGAGATAGCGATTGGCGATCGTGGTCGACCACGTCAGCGCGAAAATCGTAGCGAGCACAGCCATGGGACCAAAGACGATCGCCCATGCGCTTTCGCTTTCGCGATACCCGTACGAACTGCTCATCATCCCTGAATCGCGCCTTTTCTCGTCTTACCCTAAGGGTTTACGCGGTATTCGCTAAGGAAGCGTAAATGGTCGGTTTACCCTTTGGGGCGGCGTCGGCGGCGGCTCAGGAGACCGCGGCGCGCAGCGGCGGCCGGCTGACCGCGGCGAGGTCCTCATAGACCGGACTGTAAAGCGACGAGCCGAAAGCGGCGGGCTTGAACCGTTCGGTCTGGCCCACCACGGTCTCGCCCGCACCGAGCATCAGCCAGCCATCGCGGGCAATCCCGCCCGCGAGCCGGTCGAACGCGGCGGCGCGCGTTTCCGGATCGAAATACAGCAGCACATTGCGGCACATCACCAGATCGAACCGTCCGGGGGACGGCGGATAATCGAGGATATTGTGCTGCTGGAAGCGCGTCATCGAACGGATCCTGTCGGCGGCCTGCCAGTGGCCGTCGCAGTCGGTGAAGAAGTTCAGCATCTGCGCGACGCTGATCCCGCGCTGGATCTCGAACTGCGTATACTGCCCGCTGCGCGCCGTCGCGATTGCCTTGTTCGAAACGTCGGTTCCGAGAATTTCGATCGTCCAGTCCTTCCACCGCCCCGGCTGTTCGGCGAAGATCATTGCCAGGCTCAGCGCTTCCTGGCCGGTCGAGCAACCGGCCGACCAGATCGACAGCCGTTTGGTGGCGGCCCGTTTCTGCGCAAGATCGGGCAGGACCTGGTTGGCGAGGACGGAAAAATAAGCGTTGTCGCGGAAGAAATAGGTTTCGTTGTTCAGCAGGGCCTCGACCACGCGGGTTGCCAGCTGCTGTTCGCCGGGTCGCTCGAGCATGCACGCCAGCTGGTCGACATTCTCGATCCCGCATTCGCGGAACAGGCCAGCCAATGCACTGGAAACCCGCCAGCGGCGTCCTTCCGTCAGTTGCTGTCCCGTACGCTGTGCAAGCAGGTCGCCGATGATGCGGTGCGAAGCATCGTCTACCGCCATGCATCGGCTCCCGCATTGGCCAGCAAGGCGTCGGCCAATTCGGCGGGCGGCAGGACCGCAGCAGCCAGGCCCATTTCGGTGACCGCGCGCGGCATGCCCCACACCGCGCAGGTTTCCGCATTCTGCGCATACATGGTGCCGCCGGCGGCCAGCAGCGAATGGGCGCCGTCGGTGCCGTCGCGGCCCATTCCCGAAAGCAGGACCCCGGCGACATGGCCGTCATACACTTCGGCCAGTGTTTCGAACATCGGATCGACCGAGGGCATGCAGCCGCTCTTCACCGGATGATAGGCCAGGCCGAGAACCCGGCGGCCGCCCGACTTGCGGACCACCAGATGTCCGTGGCCAGGTGCGATGTAGATCTTCCCGCGCTCGATCATCGTCCCTTCATCGGCGAGGATCGCCGGGCGTTCCGCGGCCATTTCCAGCTGCTGCGCGAATACGGGAATGAAGCTGGGCGGGAGGTGCTGCGTAACCAGGATCGGCAGGTCGAAATTCTTCGGGACCTGCCGCAGGAACAGGTTCAATGCACGGATGCCGCCGGTCGAGGCGCCGATGGCGACGATCTGCGGCGGTTTGCCGACGCGCTGCACCTCGGCAGGCGCGGCGACGCCGTCCGCGGCAGCCGCTGCGTCGCTGGCCGAAGGGCCCTTGAGTGCGCGGATCTTGCCAAGCAGGCTCGACTTGTAGTCCTCGTTGAACCCGCCCGGGCGGGGCTTGAGCATGGTGTCCGCCGCGCCCAGCGACAGCGCCTTGACGGTTGCCTCGGCGCCATCGGCCGTCAGCGAGGAGATCACCAGCACCTTGGTTTGCGGGGCCGCCTGCATGATCCGGGGCAACGCCTCGAGCCCGCCCATGCCGGGCATTTCCAGATCGAGCAGCATCACGTCGGGTGCGGCCTTGGCGAGTTCCGCGAGGCCGCTCTCGGCGCTGTTCGCAGTCGCCAGGATCGACATGTCGCGTTCCTGCTTGATCATGCGCGAGAACACCGTGCGCACGGTCAGCGAATCATCGACGATCATCACGCGAACCGGATCGGGGCAGAATCCCCCGGTGCCGGCTGGTTTCAGTATTTCGGAACGGAGGGGCGCGCCCATGTCAGATCCTTCAGGCCATGCCGACAAGCTGGAGCTTGATCTGCAGCGTCTCGTGATCGAACGGTTTCATGACATATTCGTCGGCCCCGGCATTGATCGCCTCGCGAATGTGCGCGACATCGTTTTCCGTGGTGCAGAACACGACCTTGGGCTTGTCGCCCCCCTCGCGCTGGCGCAGCTGGGTGATGAATTCGATGCCCGTCATGACCGGCATGTTCCAATCGAGCAGGACGACGTCGGGCATGCTCTCGGCACACTTGTCCAGTCCCTCCTGACCGTTTTCGGCTTCCTCGACCTGGAAGCCGAGCGTCTCGAGGATATGCCTCGAAACCTTGCGGATGACGCGCGAATCATCGACGATTAGGCAGGATTTCATTTCAATGACCTCTGGTGTTTGCCAGCCATCCGTAGCGGCCGAGGGTAACCAATCGCTTAAGCCGCCTGCGAAACCGGGCCGGACACGAGCGCTTCGACATCGATCAGCAGCGTGGGACCGCCATCGGTTTCGACCATGCCGCGCGTTGCCGCCTGCCACCCGGCGCCGAACCCGCCGGGCACCTCGATCGGATCGCTCAGCGCTTCGCCGACATCGTACGCCGCATCGACCAGCAGGGCGTAGAGATGGCCGTCGATCTCGACGACCGCAGCTCGCTGGTCGGGCGGCGCCTGGGCGGTTTCGAAACCCAGCGCGACCGAGCAATCGATCACGGTCAGCGCCTGGCTCCGCAGCGCGGTCAGGCCGCGGATGAAAGTGGGGGCCCCGGGAATCGGCGTGATGTCCTCGATCTCGATGACCGACTGGACGCGTATCGCGGGGATCGCCGCCCGGCGCCCCGCGACCATGCACATGAGCAGCAGGTCGTTCATGCTGTTTCTCCCATCCGGGCCTGTTTGAGCGCGTTCAAGAGCGCTTCGCGATCATAGCGGTAGATACTGTCCGCCCCGTCGCCGGGTGCATCGGGTTCGTGGCGCAGGCGGATGACGCGCCGCGCCGGTCCCGCGGCCACCGCCGGGGCTTCGGCCAGCTCGATCGCGACGTCGCTTTCTTCATCCCCGTCACCGGCAATGCGATAGCCAGCGGCTTCGACCAGCGGCTCGAGTATGGTGCGCGCCCAGTCGCTGTCGGCGGGCAGGCGGCACGACAGGGGCGGGGCCTTGCGTTGGCCCCCGCTGTGGCGCGCGAACAGCGCATGGCCGTCGATGACCGGCACGGGCCGCTCGTCGATCAGCGCGACGCCTTCGATCATGGCATCGGCATCCGATGGGATGACCTCGCCCTCGAGTTCGGCAGCATCGAGAACCTCGCGGACCGCGTAGACGATTTCGCTGTCGCCATCGGACAGGCGCAGTAGGCGGCACCTGTCCGCGGTGAGTTCACCATGTTCGAGGCCGGCAAGCGGGTAGATCGCGCCGTCGATGACCGCCTGCACGCGCGAGCCCTCGATATCGATCGCCTCGCGGGCGATGGTGTCGATGCGGCGGACCAGTTCGAGCCGTACGGCGCGCCGGCGACCGTCGAGCCCGGTGAAGAGCATGATCGGCTGGGCTTTGCGCTGCTCGGCCGTCTCTTCCTCGGGCACGCGGGTGGCGCTGCGCATTTCGTTCACGAGCTCGTGCTTCTGCGCGATGCTGGGCAGGTCGAGCAGCATCATCGGGCGGCCATCGTCGAGCAGGGTGGTGCCAGCATAGAGCCCGGTGTCCATGATCGCCGGGGCGATCGGTTTGACCACCACGTCTTCGTGATCGTAGACCCGATCGACGGCGAGCGCGAAGATATCGTCGCTGGCAAGGCGCACCAGCACCAGCGTGCTGGCTTCCCAGTCCATTGCATCGTCGGCCTGGGTGCCGAGGATCTCGGTCAGCGACAGGCAGGGCACGCGTTTCCCGCGGAAGGTGATGAGACGGCGATCGCCCGCTTCGGCGAAGTCGATATGGTCGCTCGACCCGAAGACGATCTCTTCGACATAGCTGCGCGGGATGGCGTAGCGTTGCCCGTCGCTGCCTACGGTCAGCGCGGCGATGATGCTGAGCGTGAGCGGAAGCTTGAGATAGAAGCTCGTGCCCTCGCCGGGTTTGCTGGCGACGTCGATCGACCCGCCCACGCGTTCGATGTTTGCGCGCACGACGTCCATTCCCACGCCCCGGCCCGACACCGAACTGACCTCGTCGGCCGTCGACAGGCCGGGTTCGAAGATCAGGTAATGCTTGCGCCGCTGCGACATGGCATCGACTTCGGCCTGGCTGTAGATGCCCGCCGCGACAGCCTTGGCCGCCAGGCGTTCGATATTGATGCCGCGCCCGTCGTCGCTGATCGTCAGCGTGATCCGGTTGCCCGACTGGCGTGCGGCGAATTTCAGCAGACCGATCTCGCGCTTGTCGGCCTTGATGCGTTCGCCCGGCCCTTCGAGCCCGTGGTCGATCGCGTTGCGGATGATGTGCGTCAGCGGATCGCGGACCATTTCGACCATTTCGCGGTCGAGCTCCACTTCGCCGCCTTCGAAATCGACCATAACCTGCTTGCCAAGCTCGTTCGAGAGATCGCGGACCAGCCGTGGGAGCGAGCCGAACAGATGTTCAAGCCGCTGCATGCGCATGCGGGTGATTGCATTGCGAACATCGGCGAGGATCGCGCTGAGCCTATCGAAGGGGCCGTCGATCGTCGGTTGCTCGCCCGCCTCGCGCAGGCGCCGCGCCAGATCGTTGCGCGCCAGGACCATGTCTGACACGCCCTTCATCACCTCGTCGAGCAATTCGGTCGGCAGGCGGATCGACCGCTGGACGCCATTGCTGCGCGCGGCCTTGGGCGCGGCATCGTCTTCGCCGTCGGCGGATTCCGCCTGCTGCGGCGCCGCGGCCTTGGGTTCGCCGACGACGCTGGTGATCTCGCCGGGTTGCAGCGCGGCGATCAAGTCATCGTCGCCCTCGGCTGAACATTCCTCGCCGGCCTCGATCGAATCGGTCATCACGCCGATCCGGTCGATTATCGCGAGCACTGCCGATACCAGCGCACGGTCGGGTTCGCGGCGTCCGCTGCGGCATTCGGACAGGGCATCCTCCGCCGCATGGCTGAGCTTCTCGAGCTGCGGGAAGTCGAAGAAGCCGCAGTTTCCCTTAACCGTGTGGACGAAACGGAAAATGGTATCGAGCCGCGCCGTATCGGACGGATCGGCTTCCCACGCGACGATTTCGCCGCTGCTGGCTTCCAGCATCTCGCGAGTTTCGGCGACGAAGTCCGCCAGCAGGTCATCCATGTATCATTGCCCCTCGTACGATCGGAAGGGCTATGGACCATGATGGTTAAGTATTGGTTTGAGCCTGACGCCCTCGATCGGGGCCTGCCCGCAGCACGCGCCAGACGATGAAAGCGGCCAGCGCGCCGCCGGCGAGATTGGCGACCAGCTCCGCTGCGTAGATCGCCGAGGAACCCCAGCCAGAGCGCAGCACCCAGCCGAACGGCAGCATGACCAGGAAGACCCGCGCCGCGCTTTGCGCCAGCGCAAGTCCGGCCTTGTCGACCGCATTGAGCGCGCCATTGGCCACAATCAGCAGACCGAAGCCGGCATAGCCCCACACCGAGATCGCCAGATAGCGCGAGAACTCCTCGATCACGGCCGGATCGTCGGTAAAGATATCCGCGAACCAGTCGCCGGTGAAGAACAGCACCACGGCGATGGCGAGGCCGTAGCCGACGCAGAACAGGCCCGACCACCACATGGCGCGGCGCGCGCGGTCGGCGTGCCCTGCGCCCCAGTTCTGCCCGACGATCGCCCCGATCGATCCCGACAGCGCCAACAGCGGCACCACTGCGAAGCTTTGCAACCGCCCTGCCGCGCCGAACCCGGCGACTGCAGCCTCGCCCTGACTGGCCAGCAGCGCGGTGAGTACCGAGAGGCCGATCGGGTTGATCGCATTGGAAAACGCCGCCGGACCGGCCACCGAGAGGATGGCCTTGCTCGATTCCGCGACGTTGCAGTCGCGGATCGCTGCGGGGTTGATCTGCAGGCGCGCGCCCTTGATCAGCCACAGGGCGACAAGGATCGCAATGAAGAACCCGGCGATCGTCGCATAGGCCGCGCCCGCCACGCCGAAGCCCCCGATCCCGAAAGCGCCCGTTATCAGGATCGGGTCGAGCGCCCAGTTGGCCACCGAATAGGTCAGCGAGACATAGCTGGTCTTGCGCGCCTCGCCCTGGCCACGCAGCACGCCGTTCAGCCCCATCTGGAGCAGCATGACCGGCAGCCCGAGCGCATAGGGGCGCATGTATTCGCCGATCAGCGGCAGCAATTCGTCGGATGCCTGCATCAGCCGGAACAGAGGATCGAGCAGTAGGTAAAGGATCGCGCCCAGCGCCACCCCGGTCGCAAGCGCGAACACCGCGCCGAAATTGGCCCGCCGGCCGGCGCGTTCGGCATCGCCTTCGCCGAGTGCGCGAGCGATCACCGAATTGATGCCGACCATGACCCCGACGCCGAGGCTCGAAAGCGCGATGGTGATCGGGAAGATGAAACTCACCGCAGCGAGTTCCTGCGCGCCGAGCTGGCCGATGAAATAGGCGTCGATCAGGCCGACCGACATGATCGCCGCAACGCCGAAGACCATTGGCAGCGTCTGTCCCACCAGATGGCCGTGGATACTGCCGCTGGCTAATTTGGCCATCTCGCTCATCGCTGCGGGCGTTAGCGCCCGCTCGCGCGCTTGCCTAGCGCGAACTCTTCCCGCTCGCGTAGAAGCCTTCGGGCGCTTGCGAAGAAGCCTTCGGGCGTGCGATACAGGTCTTCAAACGAAACCGCTTACGGAGAGAGCGAGCCATGGCCACCCAGATGAAAACCCGCGATTTCGAATGCAGCGATGCCGAATGGCAGGCGCGGCAGGACCTGGCAGCCTGTTACCGCATCTTCGATCACCTCGGCTGGGGCGAGAGCATCTACAACCATATCTCGGTTGCCGTCCCGGGTGAGGAAAACGTCTTCCTCATCAACCCCTTCGGCCTGCTCTATGACGAAGTTACCGCGTCGAACCTGGTCAAGATCGATGTCGAGGGCAACAATGTCGGCCCGTCGCAATACATGGTCAACAAGGCGGGCTTCACGCAGCATGCCTATTTCCACGAGAAGCTAGGCGCGCGGGCCAATGCGATCTGTCATGTCCACACTACCGCGACGATGGCGGTGTGCAGCCACAAGGATGGATTGCTGCCGACCAATTTCTATGCCTGCAATTTCCAGGGGCAGATCGGCTATCACGATTTCGAAGGCGTCACCGTTCGCGCCGAGGAAGGCGAACGGCTGGTCCAGAACCTCGGCAACAATTCGATCCTGATGCTGCGCAATCACGGGCCGGTGGTTATGGACAAGACCATCCAGGGGATGTTCGTGAAAATGTGGGCGTTGCAACGCGCCTGCGAAATCCAGGTTGCCACGCTGAGCCAGGGTGAAGCCAATGTCATCTCGCAGGAAGTCGTCGATGTGCACCAGCGCGATCTGTCGGTGATGCAATCGCAGGGCGGTGCAGGCGTGTTCGACTTCGAAGCGTGGAAGCGCCGCGTGTCGAAGATCGACGACAGCTGGAAGCACTGAGGTTCCACTAGGCCGCGCCGCGCATGACCAGCATGACCGTGAACGGGAAGCCGATGCGCTTCCTGATGGATCCCGATACCCCCCTGTTGTGGGCTTTGCGCGATGCGGCCAATCTGACCGGCACCAAATATGGCTGCGGCGAGGGGGATTGCGGCGCCTGCATGGTGCATGTCGATGGCGAGGCGCTGCGATCGTGCCTGATCACCATTTCCGAGGCCGAAGGGCGTTTCATCACCACGATCGAGGGGCTCAGCCGTGATCGGTCGCATCCGGTGCAGCAGGCGCTGGTGGCCGAGCAGGCGATCCAGTGCGGCTATTGCACGCCCGGCATCGCGATGGCCGCCAGCGCGCTGCTGGCCAAGACCGCCGCGCCGAGTGAAGCGGAAATAAAGGCGGCCATCCCCAATCTGTGCCGCTGCGGGGTCTATCCGCGGCTGGTTCGAGCGATCGAGCGGGCCGGCCGGGTGGCCCGGCGGGCGGAGACGATCAGCGCCGCGCCCGCGCCCGGCATCGATGCCCGGGACGCCGCGCGGGAAGTTCCCGCGATCAGCGCCCCGGCGACGCGCGACTAGAGCGCGAAGCGCACGCCGATCCGCGCGCTGAAGGGTTCGGCGGGCTGGATGTTGTTGTTGCCGTGCGCGCTCGGGTAATAGGTTTCGTCGAACAGGTTCTCGATGTTGAGCTGCAGGCTCAGGCGATCGCTGACCGTGTAGAACGCCGCGGCATCGACCCGCCAGTAGCCCGGCAGTTCGACCGTGTTCGAGAAACTCGCGAACTGGTCGGACTGGTGGATCACACCGAAGCCGAAGCCGAGTTGTTCGGTAACATCGAAGCGGTTCCACGCGGCGATCTGGTGCTTGGGCGTCTGCTGCAGGCGCTGGCCCGCGGGGCCGAAGCTGCTCGCCGTGCGCAGTTCGCCGTCGAGATGGGTGTAGCCGATGTTGGCTTTCCAGAAGTCGGTGATTTCGCCCACCGCGCCGATCTCGAACCCTTCGACGCGGCTTTCACCGGTCAGGGTGGTTACGCCGGTGCTGTCGGTGAAGGGGGTCTTGCTGCGGTCGAGGCGGAACACCGCGGCAGTCACCAGGACCTTTGCCAGCGGCGCCCATTTCACGCCCAGTTCGTAATTGGTGAACTTTTCCGGTTCGAACTGCGCCGAGGTCGGGCTGAGCACGAGGAACTGGTCGCCCGCCTGCGGCAGGAAGCTTTCCGCATAGGAAGCGTAGATCGACAGGTCGCGGTTGGGCTTCACGATCACGCCGAAGCGCGGGCTGACCTTCTCGTCCACCCGGTCCCCCGCAACGCCGCCCACCAGATCGAGCGTGTCGAGGTCGAAACGGTCCCACCGAAGACCGCCGACCAGTTCGACATGGTCACCGATTTGGAGCTGCTCCTGCAAATAGAAACTCAGTGTTTCCAGCTGCGAATCGCGCAGCCGCGCACCTGCATCGAGCGTGTAGGGCGGGATAAAGATCGTCTCGCCAAGGGGTGTCTCGTTCGGAGCCAGCCCGCCGGTTCCCGGGGCGCGGGTGAAGCTGACCGTATCGCGTCCGTTGCGCGTGTCCTGCCGGCTGACCTCGAAACCCAGCAGCAGCGTGGATTCAAGCGTATCCCCGCCCGCTTGCCAGACCAGGTTGCCCTGGCCGATCCAGTTTTCACGGTCGGTATAGTCCCGATAGCCGCCGAGGAAGACGGTATCGGCCGTGCTGTCGAGCCCGCTCGGCAGGATGTTGGCATAGACCTTGTCGTAATCGGCATACTGGATTGTGCCATTGGCGCTGAGCCCGCCGCCGAATTCGTGTTCGATCCGGACGCGGCCTATATGCACTTGCGCTTCGGCCTGGTTGAAGCCGGGATCGCCGAAGAAGGTTTCGTCATAGCCGCGCAGCGGGCCGGTCCCAGCGACCGAGGGCACGCCCCGATCGGTCACGCGGCGGTCGTCGTCATAGGTGTAGCTGGCGACCAGCGTGGTCTGCGGGCCGAGCTCGGCCGTCAGGGTCGGCGAGATGCCGAAGAAGCGGCCTTCGTAGAAGTCGCGGTGGCTGTCGAATTCCTCATAGGTGGCATTGAGCCGGAGCGCGGCGCTGCCGGACAGCGGCTGGTTGACATCGGCGAGCAGCGCGAAGGCACCGAAGCTGTCGATGCTGGCTTCGCCCGACACTGCCTGGCCGTTCAGTTCCGCGCGCTTGGCGACGCGGTTGATCGCCCCGCCGCCGGCGCCGCGGCCGAAGATCAGCGCATTGGCGCCCTTGAGCACTTCGACGCGTTCGATGTTGTAGAGTGAGCGGTAGTATTGCGCATCGTCGCGCAGCCCGTCGATGTAGAAATCGGCGGTGCTTTCCTGCCCGCGGATGAACACCTCGTCGCGATGGCCTTCACCGGTCTCCATGCTGATGCCGGGGACATAACGCAGCGCTTCGTTCAGCTGGCGGATCGACTGGTCTTCCAGCTGGTCCTCGGTGATATAGCTGACGCCCTGCGGTACGTCGATCAGCGGGGTCGGGGTCTTGGTCGCGCTCGATCCGTCCTGCGTGCCGTAATCCGACTCGCCATTGCCCGTGACCACGATATCGGTCGGCAGGTAACTGCGCTCGGGCTGCACGTCTTCGTCGGCGTGGGCCACGGCGGGGAAGAGCAGGGCGGCCCCGGCAAGCAGGGCGGCGCGGCGGTGAAGATGGGGCATCCGGATCTCGCAAGTGATAGAGGTCTCAATTGCCCCGGTCAGCTATTGAGAAGTATTCGCACTTGCAAGGGCAGTCGGGGATATCCCGTAGTCTTCGCGCAGGGCGACACGGCTTTCACCCGTGCCGCCCTGCGATAGTGTTGCCTCAGCGCATCAGTATCCGGCTGCGGTTGCCGCATTCGCTGCCGCCGCAGCCCCCGGGGCCGTCGCCGTGCGAATCAACTCGCGCGCTTCGGCAATCGCTGCCGCTTCGCCGAGATCGCCCGACCGGATCTCGTTCGCGATGGTCAGCAGGCGGCCGCTGATCACCGTCCCGGTCTGCGCTTCCTCGGCGATGGTGATGCCGCCGCGCGCCTGTGCCACCGCATCCCATTCGGCGCGAACCGCTTTCCAGTAGCTTGCAGTGTCCGCCCAATAGGCATCCGCCGCTGCGACATTGTAGTCGTCGAAGGCGTCATAGGTGTTGAGGACATATTCCTGAACCACCGGCGTGAGGCCTTCCGCGGCGGAGCCATCGGGCATCATCTTGGTGTTGTCCTGCCAATGGATCCAGCCGGTAGGGGTCAGCTGGTGGCGGTTGATCGAGGCATAGCGGTCGTAGACCGGGTCGCGCACTGCATCGCGGCGGGCAAGCGGACGCCAGGTCCAGTTCGAACGCCAGCGGCGGATGCCCTGGCTGTCCTGCCATTCGCCCCACCCGGCATAGCGCGGGCTGTCGTCGACCTGGTAGACCGTCTGCGACCAGCGACCATTGCGCAGGCGTTCGGGCATTTCGACCCATTCCCAGCTGTTGGGGCCGGTATAGGCGAGGATTTCCTCGGGCTCGTATTCCCAGTCCTGGCGCCAGTGCTTGATGACGAATTCCTCGCCTTCCTCGCCCACGACGAGCAGGTGCTGGAGGACGATCCTGGTGCCGGTATCCTCGACCACACGGACCGATTCGTGCCCGCCCGAAATCTTGCGGTCGAGCGGTTCGTAGCCCGCCATCCAGGGCGTCGATTCCTGCATGTCGAAGCGGACCTTGTAATCGCCTGCCATGCTCAGGATGGTTTCGCGATCGCGCTCGAATTGCGCGGTTTCGACTGCTTCGCCGCGGTCCGCGATCGGTCCGTCGGCCAATGCGGGGGCGGCGACGAGCGCGGTGGCGAGAAGGGCGGTGCGGAAGAAAGTTCGTACGTTGGTCATGGTGTCCTCCCTCAGAACTGGAAGCTGAGCGAAACGCTCGCATTGCGGCCGGGCCGGGTATAGGCATCGGTCGTGGTGGATGTGGCCGAGAGACCCCTGACGTCCTGCCAGTAGGCGTATTTCTCGTCGAAGATGTTGAAGATGCCCGCCCGCAGTTTGAGCGCGTCGGTCAGCGCAAAGAAGGCCGTAGCGTCGAGGATGGTGAAGGCATCGGGGCGATAGCCGCCGTCGGTCTCGTCGAGCGGCTTGCGTGCGTGATGCGTTGCGATCAGCTCGCCGCCGAAGCGCCCTTGCGGCTGACGATAGCCGATTCCCAGAACCAGGTTGAGCGGGTCGATCGTGTCGAGCGGGGCGGGGGCCTGACCCGGCGAGAGAATGTCGCCATCGGCATAGGCGATCGCGAAGCGGCTGTAGAAGCCGTTCTCCATGCGGAAACTCGCCTTGGCCTCGACGCCCTCGATCTCGACCGCATCGTAATTGACGAACTGGTACTGCGCCGGATCCATCGGGGTGAACGACCCGCCGACCACCTGCTGGCTGATGAAATCGTCATAGTCGGCAGTGAAGGCGGCAAGCTGCAGCGACACTGCCTCGGTCGAGAACTTGATCCCGCCCTCCCAGCTCTCGCTGGTCTCGGGGCCCAGGTCCGGATTGGGCAGCGAGGTGTAGCCATAGGCCAGGTTCTCGAAGAAGTTGTTCACCTGGTACGGCGTCGGCGCGCGGAAGCCCTGCGCGTAATTGGCGTAGAGCAGGACTTCGTTCGCCAGCTTGACCGTCACGCCCAGCTTGGGCGACAGGCGATCATCGCTTTGCGCCGATCCCGCGAATTCGGGCAGCAGCGGATCGTCGGTCGGGTCGAGATCGTAGAAATCGTACCGCAGCGCGGGAAATACCGTCAGCGCGCCATCGAAAAAGGTGAATTCGCTCGCCAGGAACAGCCCGCCCAGCATGAAGTCGGTCGCGGGAAAGGCGCGGGTCGGGAAGACTTCGCCGAAGGGCGGTTCGGTGCCGTCGCGCAGGCCTTCCTGCCGGGTCCAGCTGATATCGCCGCCGAAGGCCAGCGTGGTGCGGAAGGCGTCGTTGCCGAAGACGCTGCGCGCTTCTGCCGAGGCGCCGTAGACTTCGTTCTCGAACGTGTTCAGCCGTTCGCGATCGGGGCGCGGGGTGGCGCCGACGGGCGAGCGGTCCTCATCGGTGAACTGCACGTCCTGCCCGTCCTGATAATAGGCCGCAGCATGCGCGTAATCGATCACGCCTTCACCGGCATAGGTCCAGTCGAGCGAGACGCGCCCGCGTTCGGTGGTGTCGAGCGCGGTCAGATCGTCGACGATCCAGCTGGGGAAGGGGCCGAAGAGGAAGGCCGGACCCTGCCCGGAGAGGACATCGGTGGCGACTTCGGTTTCGAGATATTCGCCCGTCAGCCGCACCCGGTGCGCGCCGGTGTCCCACACCAGCTTGCCGAGAAATGCGTCGGAGGTCCCGTCCTGCGGATTGGGCAGCGTGCGCGTGCTGCCAAGGCCGCCGATTTCACCGCTGTTTTCCAGTTCCTGGAAGTCGCGCCGGGTGTAGGACAACATCGCCGAGACATCGCCGAAGATGCCGGCAAGCGCCGCGGTCTCGGTGAACTCCTCATCGGCGCTCGAATAGGAGGCACGGACAAATCCGCCGAACCGCTGTCCCGCCCCGACGAGATCGACCGGGTCGCTGGTGGTGAAGCTGATCGCGCCGGCCAGCCCGTCGCTGCCGTAAAGTGCGGAAGCCGGACCGCGCAGGATCTCGACCGACTTGACGAGGCTTACATCGGTGTACCCGCCGCGCCCCGCATCCTGTGCGCCGAAGGAAAAGCCCTGGGGGCTGCGGATGCCATCGACCTGGATGAGCACCCGGTTCCCGCCGATCCCGCGGATGATGAAGTCTTCGTTCCGGGCACGCCCGGTCGCGCCGAGCGCGGCACCGAAGCGGGCCGGTGCGCGGCGCACCGAAACGCCGGGTTCGTAGCGCACGAGGTCCTTGATGTCGGTGGCGAGTTCGTCGGCGATCTGCTCGTCGTCGATCACGGTTACCGTCGCCGGGGCGTCCGCAATCTGCAGCGGAATGCGCGTCGCCGTGACGACGATCTGTTCGTCATTTTCCGTGGCCGCCTCATCCGCCGCCAGCGCCGCTGCGGGCGTGCAGGCAGCGGCCAGTGCAGCGAGGGCCGATCCCGTTTTCCAGCCAGCGCTGCGGTTCCTGACGGGCGCGCCAAAGATGCGCGTGGCCGGTTCGAGTGTCGATCTCATCATATCCCCTGTGGTGTCCGTTGGTATGCGGCGAGCTAATATTGAGAATCACTCTCATTCGCAAGACGGAAAATGAGGCGGGATCGGTTTTGTGCCCTTTTCTCCCCCGCGCAGCTCGATTAGCCAGCTGTGCGAAAAGGAGATCCATTCGATGAAAGCGACAATCTGGCACAACCCGAAATGCGGCACCTCGCGCAAGACGCTGGCCATCCTGGAAAACCTGTCGCGGCTAGAGGTGGAAGTGATCGAGTATCTCAAGCACCCGCCCACTGCGGACAAGCTGCGGCAGCTCTATCGCGATGCCGGCATCACTCCCAACGAAGGCCTGCGCACACGCGGGACCGATGCGCAGGAACGCGGGCTGGTCGATGCACCTGCCGAGGATGTTCTGGCGGCGATGGCAGCCGAACCGAGCCTGATCGAACGCCCGCTGGTCGAAACCGAGAAGGGTGCGCGGCTGTGCCGGCCGCAGGACCGGGTGTTGGAAATCCTCTAGCGGCGTTCGTTGGTGAGCGCGGCGTCCGGCTGCAAGGCCAGCCAGCCATAGGCGAAAACGATTGCGCACAAGCTGACGATCAAACCGAAGCCCAGCCAATCCGAATGGTTGTACAGCCACACGCCGAGCGCGGGGGCATAGATGAAGCTCGCCCCCGCAACGGAAGCGGTCACCCCGCCAGCCTGCCCCTGTTCCGCGCGGCTGACGGCCAGCGAAGTGCCCGAGGTGTTCCCCGGACGGAACAGCCCGAAGCCGAGCGAGGCGATCGAATAGCCCAGCGCGATGGTGTGGATCGTCTGTCCGAGGCCGAGCACCACAGTCCCCACCGCAGCGATGGCAATGCCCCATAACGATGCGGCGCGCGGGCCGAGGTCGAGGCGCGGGATCAGGCCCCATTGCGCCAGCAGCGTGGCAATGGCACCGGCCATCAGCACCAGCCCCACGGGGCCCGCCCCCGCAGCGGGGTCGCCGCGTAGGCCCAGGCGGTCGAGCACGAGAAAGCCCGCGATCCCGAGCACCATCGCCTGGGCATGGCCGCCGAGAAGGCCCGATACGACCCACGGCCGCAGCCGCGGTTCGAACCAGCGCAGCTTGCCCGGCTCGGCCCCGACCGCATCGTCTTCGTCGCTCTCGTCCTTGCCGACTTCGTTGGACGGACTGCCCGAATGGGGCGATTCGTAGGCGGTGCCGCGCGCCGGGAATTGCGGCTCGTCATTGGGCAGCCGCCACCGCACGGCGACCAGTGTGATCGCGCCGATCAGCGCAAACACCAGGAACGGCCCGGCCAGCCCGACCACGGGCAGGACCATCAATGGGGCAAGGGCGGGGCCGATGACCGTGCCCAGCCCGAAACTCGACGCAATCAGCGACAGCGCCTGCGTGCGTTCGGCGCGCGGCGTCCGGCTGGCGACATAGGCCTGCACTGCCGGCGGGGCGGCGCTGCCGAAACCGCCATAGAGGCTGCGCGCCGCAGCAAACAGCAGGAGGCACCAGAGCGCGGGGAAGATGCCCGCCAGGCCCAGCCACAGGATCAATCCGCAAAGGACGAAGCTGGCGATGAAACCGAGCATTCCGAGCGCCATCATCGCCTTGCGTCCGCGCTGGTCCGATTTCCGCGCCCAGAACGGTGCGCACACCACCCACAGCAGCGCCGACCAGCTGTAGGCCAGGCTGATCCAGACGTCGTCCACGCCCAGCGATGTGCCAATCGAAGGCATAACCGACTGCATCGCCGTATTACCAGCGGCGGTGGTCAGCATCACGGCGAACAGCAACGCCATCCGTCCCCGCGGGATGGCGCGCGCGCGTTCGGCAGGCGGCTCCGTCAGGGGGCGGGCGGGATCGATATCGGCCATCGGCACCAGCGGTAGGCGCGCACCCGCATCCTTGCAATGGACTAGCGGGACTGGCAAACCGGCGGCTTCATCGAACTGTCATAGGGTTGGCAATTTTGACCGGACATCAGGGCGCTGGCGTGATCGCGCGGCCGAACATGCGCAAACGGCTCGCGCGGGCTTTCGGCCAGTGGGGCGTGTTCTTTCGCGGGTTCATCGAAGAACCGCGGATGGTCGGGTCGATCATTCCCTCTTCGCGCTTCACCATCCGCAAGATGCTGGCGCCGGTCGACTGGGACCGCTGCGAGGTGTTTGTCGAATACGGCCCGGGAGTTGGCACTTTCTGCCAACCCGTGCTCGACCGCTTGCGGCGCGATGGCACGCTGATCGTGATCGACACCAACCCGCTGTACATCGACTATCTGCGCAAGCACTTCCGCGACAGCCGTTTCCACGCTGTGCACGGCTCGGCAGCCGACGTGGTCGAAATCGTCAGGGCACACGGCCATGACGGCGCCGACTATGTCCTTTCCGGCCTGCCGTTCTCGACCCTGCCCGATGGCGTCGGACCTGCAATCGCCAAGGCCACCCATGACGTGATCCGCCCGGGCGGGGCGTTCCTCGTCTATCAGTTCTCGGCCAAGGCACGCGATTTCATGGCCAAGCATTTCCGCCGGATCGATCGCGGGTTCGAATTCTGGAATGTCCTGCCGTGCCAGCTGTTCTGGGGCTGGAAAGACCCCGCCGACTAGCCGTCGGCTGACGGCGTTCGTTCATGGCCCAGCCGGGCCAGCTGCGTGTGCACCGCAGCCAGCACGCACACCGCCACCACCACCATCACGGCATTTACCAGCCCCGAAAGCACGCCTTCGCCAAGCAGCGCGGCCTGTTCCCCGGCCAGCGCGAAGGGCAGGCCCAGCACCAGCGTGATGACCACAGACAGCACCATGAAGGCGACCAGCAGCAGCAGGTAGAACAGGAACAGGCGGAAGCTTTGCCCGTGGGTAAGCGTCCAGGACCGCCTGAGCGCCCGGACCGGATTGCGTTCCCCCTCGATCGCGATGACCGGCGCGACCAGCGACAGCTTGACCACGATATAGCAAGTGACGACGAAGGCGACGATACCGCCAAGCACCGCGAGCGCCTGCAACCCGGTCAATGCGCCGATCGCAGTCAGCAGGACGGCGACGAAGACGATCAGCGCCACCTGCAGCAGTTGCGCGGCAATATAGCTGAGCACCGACCGCCCGCCTGCGGTCAGCGCCTCGCCCACCGTGGGATTGGCGCGCTGCCGGACCAGCGCGAGCATGGCCAGCAGGCCGATCCCCTGGATGATCGCGAGGATCAGGAACAGCCACCAATAGCTGGCATAGAGATCGCTTGCGGCCGCTGCCATCAGGTCGAAATTGCCGCTGGCCTGCGCGGCCTGCAGATCGCCCATCTCGGGCAGGGCCATGGCGACACCGGCATAGGGCAGGAAAAAGAAGACCCCGGCGACGACCGCCAGCAGCCCCAAGTTGCGCGACAGCAATCGCGAGGCGTCCTTCCAGGCGGTATCGAGGTTGAATTTCATGCAGCGCTACTCCCGTTTGCCCCTTGATAAGCGTTCCGCCAGTCGCCACGCAATCGCCTATGTCCACTGCTTCACCCGAAACCGTCGAATGGCGCGCCGAGCCTGGCCGGATCGACTACCGCACCGCGCTCGACAGCATGACTTCGCGCAATCATGCGATCGCCGAAGGCGCAGCGGGGGAACTGGTCTGGCTGCTCGAACATCCCCCGGTCTATACGGCCGGGACCAGTGCCGATGGCGCCGAGCTGCTCGATCCGCGGTTCGATGTCGTCGAGGCGGGGCGCGGGGGACGGTACACCTATCACGGTCCGGGGCAGCGGATCGGCTATGTCATGCTCGACCTGAAGCAACGCGGCCGCGACGTGCGTTGTTTCGTCCATTCGCTCGAAGGCTGGGTGATCGCCACACTGGCGGATATCGGCGTCGACAGCTGGCGCAGCGAAGGCCGGATCGGCATCTGGACGCGCGATATCGATGGGCGCGAGGCGAAGATCGGAGCCATCGGCGTGCGCGTGCGGCGCTGGGTGACGATGCACGGCTTCTCGGTAAACCTGGCCCCCGATCTTGCCCATTTCGGCGGCATCGTGCCCTGCGGCATCGAGGATTTCGGCGTAACCAGTCTCGAGCGTTTGGGAATCGCGCTTGCGCCTGCGGCATTCGATGAGGCATTGCACCGGCGCTTCGGTGATTTCCTCGAAGCGCTCGAAGGGAAGGGCTCCGCGCTGCCATGAGATTTCGTTCGCTGGTCCTGCTCGTCGCTGGCCCGCTCGCCCTGTCGGCCTGTCAGGACGAGGCCCCGCTCGAGGAAAACGCCGACGAGGCCGACCGCGCCGCCAAGGGCGAGGTGCTCGGCGGGACGATCAGCGACGACATGATCCCGCTCGACCGGCTGCGTTCGCAATCGCCTCCGGTGGCCGATGCGTCTGCCGCCGCGCAGGGTGCGGGCGCACCGGATCAAACTCCGAGCGCGCCTGCCGTGGCCGAACCGAATGACGATGCGGACGAGATGTTGGCGCGGCCCGACGACGCAGGGCAGGATAGCCCAGAGGGCTAGTCTTCGCCCAGCAACCGCCTGGCGCGTTGCAACTCGGACCGTTCGACCCGGCGGTCTCCCACCACCAGGAACGGCGCATCGGGATCGGCGCGGAAGGCGGCAACGATCCTGAAGGCTTCGGATAGCTCGCTTTCCAGCGGAGCGAAGGCGGAATTGATCCAGGGAACCTGCGCGGGATGGACCGCGACCATGCCGGTGAAGCCGTCGGCCCGCGCTTTTTCCGCCACCCGGCGGCCGGTATCGGCGTCCTGCGCGTCGCGGAAGGGATGTTCGATCGCATCGATGCCGCGGGCATGCGCGATCAGGACCACCTGCGCCCGGACATGGGCCAGCGGGTCGCTCCAGCGTCCGCCGGGGCCGCGCAGGCGCCGCGCGCCGATTGCTCGGGCGAGGCCGATCGCATCCCATGTCAGCCCAGACACGCGCGGGTGCAGATCGTCCGCCAGCCGGCCGATCGCCAGCGCATCGACCGGACGCGATCCGAGCTGGGGGATTATCCGCGTGATGTTGGCGGCCAGCCCCAGCCGGTCTTCCACTTCGTAGAGCACCGAGGCCAGCTGGCGGATGTCCTCGGCGCCGCGGCAATTGGCGAGCACGATGCCATGCGGGGACCCTTCCATCGCGGCGCCAAGCGCCTCGCGCCAGTCCGCCGTATCGAGCCCCGGAATGCGCGCCCACCGTTCGAACCGGCGTTCGGCGACCACCTGCTCGCGATGCGCGCGCAGCCATGTGCTCGCGGCCATCCGGGCCGCAGCCTGCAAGCCGGGCGCCAGCGGACGGGCGAGGTCGATGACGATGGCACTCGCACCCGATCCGGCGGCCGCGGCGATAGCCTTGTCATTCTCTGCCGGGATCAGGATCCACGATCGCATTGAACCTCCAGACTATCGCCAAGGGCAAATCAGCCCACTGCAGCTTGATCCTCATCGGTTAGTTTAGGGTAATCGATGTATCCGTGTGGACCCTTACCATACCAGCTGCGCGGGACATCCACATTCGGGGCGATGTCCGCTCCCAGCTTGAAGCGCTCAGGCAGGTCGGGATTGGCAATGAAATCACGGCCCCAGCTGATCGCATCGGCGCGGCCCGCATCGATGTCGGCCGCCGCCTCTGCGGCCGAATAGTCGCTGTTGAGAACGAGGGTGCCCGAATAGATCTTGCGGATCAGGGGGCTCTGCTTGGGCACGTCGGTGCTGCCGAAAGTGCCGTCAGGTCCGGGCTCGCGCAGTTCGAGAAAGGCCAAGCCGAGTTCCTCGACGACCTTGGCGGCCGCGCCGAAGGTGGTTGCCGGATCGCTATCGTCGCAGCCCTGCGTTTCGCCATTGGGCGACAGCCGCACTCCAACCCGGTCCTTGCCCCATACATCGATCAGCGCGGTCAGCACTTCGCGCAGGATCCGGGTGCGATTTTCGGCGCTGCCGCCATATTCGTCTTCGCGCAGATTGGTGCTGTCGCGCAGGAACTGGTCGATCAGATAGCCATTGGCGGCGTGAAGCTGGACACCGTCGAAGCCGGCCTTCTTCGCATTCTCAGCCGCCTTGCGGTAGTCCTCGACGATGCGCGCGATGTCCTCGACGGTGGCCGCTCTTGCCTGTTCATAGTCCTTGCGGCCTTCGAATGTGTGCGCGTGGCCCGGCGCGGTCGTCGCGCTGGCGGAAACCGGCGGATTGCCGCCGAGGAAATCGGGATGCACCAGGCGGCCCATGTGCCACATCTGCAGCACGATCAGCCCGCCTTCATCGTGGACCGCCTGGGTCACCTGCTTCCAGCCCTCGACCTGTTCATCGCTCCAGATACCGGGGGCGGCGGACCAGCCCAGTCCTTCGACGCTGATCCCGGTGGCTTCGGAGATGATAAGCCCGGCACTTGCTCGCTGCCGGTAATATGTCGCCATCATCTCGTTGGGGACCGATCCCGGCTGGGTCGAACGCCCCCGCGTGAGCGGTGCCATGAAAATCCGGTTCGGGGTTTCGAGGGCACCCATGGTGAGCGGCTGGAACAGGCTTTCGTGCATGCAGGGCAATCCTTCTTGCTGACGCGTTTGGATCAAAGAGCTAGGGGCGGCCAATGACCAGCGCAACCGCTCCCCGCGACAAGAATGGCTACCAGGCGAGCGCATGCCACTTCGCGGCACTGATCGCCGGCAATGTCGCGCTGGCGCTGGGGCCGTGGCTCGTGCGGCTGGCCGACACCGGGCCGGTGTCGGCCGGATTCTGGCGCCTGCTGCTGCCGATCCCGCTGCTCGCCGTGCTGGCGTGGCGGGGGCGTTCACCGCTGGCGCTCGATCGCGGCCTGGCGCTGCTCTGCCTGCTGGCAGGCGCGTTCTTCGCAGTCGATCTTGCCAGCTGGCATGTCGGGATCGAGCAGACCCGGCTCGCCAACGCGACGCTGTTCGGCAATTCGGGCAGCGTGATTCTGATGATCTGGGGCCTGATCGCGGCGCGGCGGGCGCCGACGGGCCAGGAAGGCATCGGTGTGTTTGCCGCATTGGCGGGGGCCAGCATACTGCTGGGCCGCAGCCTCGAGATCTCGCCGACCAGCTTCGCGGGCGATTTGTTCTGCCTGCTCGCGGGCGTGTTCTACGCTTTCTACCTGCTCCCGGCCCAGCGCGCGCGGGCGCAGCTGGGGCAGTGGACGGTCCTGCTTCTGGTCAGCCTCGCAGCGGCACCGATACTGCTCGGAATTGCGCTGGTGGCAGGTGAGCCGGTGTGGCCGGGCACGGCGGGTTGGGGCCCCGTGCTGACCCTGGCGCTGAGCAGCCAGATCGTCGGGCAGGGCCTGCTGGTCTTCGCGCTCGGGCATTTTCCACCGTTGATCATTGGCATGGCCTTGCTGACCCAGCCCGCGCTGGCTGCCCTCGTCGGCTGGCTCGTTTTCGGCGAAACGCTGGTGCCGCTCGATGTGGTCGGCATGGTGCTTGTCGGTACGGCGCTGGTGCTGGCGCGGGTGAAGCGCAAGCCGCGCATGCGCTAGCGCTCGATATCCTGGAGGAAGCGCTGGTAACGTGCCTCCACCATGTCGAGCTCGGGGCCGACCAGATGCTCGCGCGCCTGCAGCATCAGCAGGTTGCCTTCGCGGGCGAGGGTTTCGCGCCGCGTCTCGTCATCGAGCGTGGACACCGCATCGACCATCGCCTCGAACGCGACCTGGGCGGCGATTCGGTTGTTGGCCAGTCCGCCGCGCATCGCGCCGAAACCGCGGCTGACGAAATGTTCGAAATCGTCCTCGAGCAGGACCACGCGCGGCTCTTCGCCATTGCTGGCATAGCTGCGCGTGAGGTCCCGCCGTCCCAGTTCGGCCGTCGCCGCACCGAGCCAGTGGACCGCGGTAACGGCAGTGAAGGGATCGTTGATCCCGGGCGAGAGCGCGCGCAAGCCGATTTCCACCAATTCGTCGATCAGGAACTGCATGTCCTGGCTCGGCGTACGCATGCTGCCCAGCGTGAAGCATTCGCGGACATCCGCGTCGGGGCAATCCTCGACCACATCCATGTCCGCCCAATAGGCGATCACGACCTTGGGGTGGACGAAGTCCCCCGTGCGGACGGCCAGCTTGAGCTTGCCGTTCTCGCGTTGCGCGATCCGTTCGAGCCGCGAGAAGGAAATCGCTTGTACGTATCCCGTTTCGCGCGCGGTTATCGGGCTGCCGTCGGGCGCCGTCCCGGCGCGCTGGCCGGTGTTGGGATCGGGAAACCGCGCCTCGATATCGGTCAGCAGGCGCGCACCGATGTCCTTCAGGACCGTGTTGATGCGGATCGAGGCAGGAATGTGGTTGAGGAAATAGACGAGGACCGCGACCGAAAGCGCCATCAGGCCGAAGGCGACCAGCAGCGACAGCTGCGGGACGAAGCCCGGCAGCGCGGTTGCGGCGGCGTCTTCCAGATTGGTCGCCACCTCGTCTTCCGCCCGCACGCTGCGCAGCACGGTGATGGCATAAACGAATGTGCCGATGAAGGTCGCCAGGCTGAACTGGTTGCCGCGGTCTTCCATGAAATTGGTCAGCAGGCGCGGGCCGTAATTGCCGCTGGCATAGGCGACTGCGGCGATGGTGATCGAGAACACGGTCGATGCGACCCCGATCATTGACCCGGCGATGACCGTCAGGATGTTGCTGGCCCCGTCGGGGCGCGCCGGTTCGAGCCAATCCACGTCGTTGAGGAAATCGGCCCATCCGCTGCGGTCGAGCCAGATCGTACCAAGCGCCAGTGCCACGCAGACGATCGAAAAGAGCGCCGGCAGGAACCAGTAGCTGGCATTGATGTCGTGCCAGAATTTGCGCAGCCGTGCGATCATGCTTCGCCGGCTACCGCAAGCAGGCACTTGTCGAAAGCACGATCGATGTCCGCTCGGTCGGAATCGTGTTCGGCATTGGCGCGGGCATGGGCATGCATTTCCGCTGCGCATGTCTGGAAGAACTGCAGCAGCGCGCCCGGGCAGTCCTGTCCGGCCAGCAGCGTTCTCAACCGCGCGAGATTTTCGATGATCCGTATCGAGACCGAAGGATAATCGGCGGCGGCCTGGCGAAACGCCTTGAGAGGGCCTTCGAACAGCCCGCGGAAATCCTGCCCCGGCAGTTCGAACCGGGGATCGTGTTCGTACACTGCGACCAGCCCGTCATCGACCCAAGTTTGCGCATGGCCCGCCATCGCGGCGGCGAGCTGGTCAGCGCAGGCCAGCGCGGTGTAGAAATCGTTGATCCCGGGCGAGAGGGCGCGGCTGGCCACTTCGACCAGCAGCCGGACCTGATAGACCGTCGACTGCACGCTGGAACGAAAATCGCCGATTGCCACGGTGCGCAGCACGGGTTTGGTCTTGCGAGGTTCATATTCGAACTGGACTAGCGGTTCGCCCTTCAGGACATGCTGGCCCGGTGCCGCGCAGAAGCGGACCTGCCCTTCGTGCGTGGCCAGGCGCTTGCGCAACCGCTCGAGGTCCATTCCCTCGACATAGCCTTCGTGCGGGGCGGGCAGGGCGAAGCGCCATTCGCCCGCGAAAGGTTCTGCCGCCACGACCGGGATGGCAATGCTCGACGCTTCGGTACCAAGATGCGCGATCGAGCGGTCGACGAACATCGTACGCCCCAGATCGTGGATTGCCACGCCCAGCATGGCGATGTTGACCAGTTCGAGCGCTAACAGCACCGCCAGCGCGAAGTGCGGCAATTCGGCAAGGCTTGCTTCGGGATCGATCCGCGACAGCACCACGATCGAGAAGACGAGGCAGAAGGTCAGCCCGGCAACCGAGACGCGGGTAAGCACCTTGTCGAGCCAGCGATCGACCAGCCGTACGCCCAGATTGGCCGTGGCCAGCGTCAACACGATCAGCGTGACCGACCAGTAGAGCGTCAGCAGCGCCGCGTTCACCCCGACAATCGCGATCGCGAGGTCCTGCGCCGCATCGCCGGCGACGAGCAGGGTGACTCCGCGCTCGAACAGCCAACCCCCGGCAAAGGCGCGGTCCGTCCACAGAACCGCCGCACCCAGCAGCGGGGCTCCGAACACGGCGATCAGCGGCAGCGACCAGTAATTGGCCACTAGCCGGTGGATCACATATTGCGAGATGCCGCGAAGCGGGCCCTTGGCGGCCAAATGCCGTTCCTTCTCATAGCGGACGCCCCTATCCTAAAGGACAGGGACAGTAACGCGCCAGCCCGGAATGCGTGCCTTACTGCGCGCCCGTCCCGATCTCGCGGTTGAGATAGGCGAGCAGCAATGCGGCGCGCTTCGCGTCTTCTTCATGGTCCGATCCGACCGAATGGCCGCCCTCGCGGTACTCGTGATAATAGAAGGTCTGGCCCCAGGCTTCGTGCTTGGCCGCCGCCTTGCGCGCGTGGCCGGGGTGCACGCGGTCGTCGAGCGTCGAGAGATAGTAGAACGCCGCGGGGACGTCCGGCGTATCGCGCATGTTCTGGTAGGGCGACCATTCGCGCATGAAGGCCCAGTCCGCCGGTACGTCGGGATTGCCGTATTCGGCCATCCACGATGCGCCCGCGAGCAGCTTGTTGTAGCGCTTCATATCGATCAGCGGGCTGCCCGAAATGATTGCGCCGTATAGATCGGGGCGCTGGTTCGCGACCGCGCCGACCAGCACGCCGCCGTTCGAGCGGCCCGAAGCGGCGATGCGGCCCGGGGAAGCCAGCCGGTTGGCGACGAGATCGTCGGCCACCGCATGGAAATCGTCGAAGCTGTTCTGGCGTTTTTCGCGCAGCGCGTCTTCGTGCCAGCGCGGCCCGTATTCACCGCCGCCACGGATATTGGCGAGGACATAGGCATTGCCGCTTTCGACCCAGAACAGGCCAAGCGGCCCGCTGCGATAGGGTTCGGCGGTAAGGTATTTGGGTGTCTGCGCCGCGCGGAATCCGCCATAGGCGTGGATCAGCGTGGGCAGCGGCCCTTCGGCGCCTGCGGGACGGACGAGGTAATAGGGCACCTTGGTGCCGTCTTTCGACGTGGCAAACTTCTGCTCGACGCTGAACTTGCTCGCATCGAACTGTGCCGGCTCGCTCGCGATGGCGACGGGCTCGCCCTCGCTCGGCACGGCATAGAGCGTGGGCGGGGTCAGCATGCTTTCCACGGTGACGAAAGCGGTGTCGCCCGTACCGCTGGTCTCGGCAATCTGGATGGTGCTGTTGGCGGGCAAGTCCATGGCCCGTGCGGACCATCCATCCGAACCCGGCGTAACTTCGATCAGCTTGCCCGACACATCGTCGAGCACCTTGACCCACAGCTTGTTTTCCGACGCCGCGACCTGTTCGACCGCCTGCGTTTCGCTCGGACGGAAGACCGCAAAGGGCTGCGGATCGCCCACGTCGTCGAGCGACCAGGCGAGCAGTGCGCCGGGTTGTTCGGTGCCCGCAGATGTTTCCATCGGGGAATTGAGCTTGCCGATCACAAAGCCGCCAAGCACCGCTTCGAACTCAGCATCCTCGGGCAGCGGCAGCGCGACGGTGTCGCCGCTGTCGGTCACCAGCGCATATTCGCTGGTCCAGAAGCTGGGGCCGCGGCGCACGAAACGGTAGCGAGTCTCACCGTCGAGCACCGAAAAGCCGTTCATGCTGATATCGGCCTGTTCGCCCTTGGCAATCAGCCGGGCTTGCGCAAAATCGGTTCCGCGCTCCCACAGTTTGACGAGACGCGGATAGCCCGAATCGGTCAACGATCCGGCCCCTTCGTCAGTGCCGACGAACAGCGTGTTCTCGTCATACCAGGCTACATTGGACTTGGCTTCCGGAAGCGTGAACCCGCCTTCGACAAAAGCGCCGGTCGCGATGTCGAACTCGCGGACCACGTCGGCATCGGTGCCGCCCGGGCTGAGCGAGACAAGGCAGCGGGTGTATTCGGGTGCGAGGCAATCGGCGCCGTGCCATACCCAGCTTTCGCCCTCGTCCTCGCCCAGCTGGTCGACATCGATGAGCGTGCGCCATTCGGGGGCGCCCGCCAGATAGCTCTGCAGCGTCGCGGTGCGCCACAACCCACGCGGATTGTCCGCATCGCGCCACAGGTTCGTGACCTGATCCCCCATCACCGCATCGGGCATGGCGATCTGGCGCGTATCGTCGAGGATCTGCCTGGCCCAGGCCTTGGCCAGGGGATATTCCGCCTGCGCTGTCAGCACCGCCTCGGTATCGGCATTCCACTGGTCGACCTTCGCCAGCGCGCGTTCGCCCTGGATTTCCTCGAGCCAGATATACGGATCCTCCGCATCGCTCTCCTGCGCCGCTATCGGTGCGGCGGCGAAAACGAGCGCGGCGGCCAGCGCCAGACGTGCGACCATCAATTCTCTCCCTGAATTAGTATCCTAGACGCGGCCCAGATCGCCCTTGCCGATCGTGCCGCTGGCCATTTCGAGCATGCGGTCGAGGCTCTGCTTGGCCTTGAGGCGCAGCCCTTCCTCGATCTCGATCCGCGGTTCGAGATCGCGCAGGCAGGCGTAGAGCTTTTCCATCGTGTTCAGCGCCATATAGGGGCAGATGTTGCAGCTGCAGTTGCCGTCGGCACCGGGCGCGCCGATGAAGGTCTTGTTGGGCAGCGCCTTTTCCATCTGGTGCATGATGTGAGGCTCGGTCGCCACGATCAGCGTGTCGCCCTCGAAGGTCTCCGCGAACTGCAATATGCCGCTGGTCGAACCGACATAATCGGCATGATCGACGATGGTCGGCGGGCATTCGGGGTGCGCGGCGACCGGGGCGTCGGGATGCTGCGCCTTGAGCTTCAGAAGCTCGGTCTCGCTGAACGCCTCGTGGACGATGCACACGCCCGGCCACAGCAGCATCTCGCGGTTGAACTTGCGGCTCATGTAGCCGCCCAGATGCCGGTCGGGGCCGAAGATGATCTTCTGGTCCTCGGGGATCTGGCTGATGATCGTTTCCGCGCTGGAGCTGGTGACGATCACGTCGCTGAGCGCCTTCACCTCGGTCGAGCAATTGATGTAGGTCAGCGCGATATGGTCGGGATGCGCTTCGCGGAAGGCCCTGAACTTATCCGGCGGGCAGCTGTCCTCGAGGCTGCAGCCCGCGTCCATGTCGGGCAGCACCACGATCTTTTCGGGGCTGAGGATCTTGGCCGTATCGGCCATGAACTTCACGCCGCAGAAGGCGATGACATCGGCATCGGTTTCGGCGGCCTTCTTGCTCAGTTCCAGACTGTCGCCGACGAAATCGGCAAGGTCCTGAATATCGGCGGTCTGGTAGTAATGCGCGAGAATGATCGCGTTCTTCTCCTTGCGGAGGCGATTGATCTCGGCGAGCAGGTCCTGGCCGGTCGGCAGGTCGGTCTGTGCGGTCATGTAGGGTCCCGTCTGCTACGTTTGGGGCGCTTATAGACCGAACGGCCCGGAAGGCGAGGGCGTTCCTACATTGTGAAGCCGGGTGGCAGAAACGCCTCCATCGGACGCAGTTCGCCCGGCGTGTCCGCGATCACGCTGCGGGTAATCGCCATCCCCGTCTCCGAATGGGCCAGCACCAGCGACAGGACGAACACGGCGGCGTAGATGCCGAGGCCCCACAGATAGGCGGGGTGCACGCGTCCCGTCGCGCGCTTGTCGGCGATCATGCCGATTACGGGAAACACCATCGTAGCCAGCGTGGTGATCGTCCATGCATGCGGGATCATCAGCGGCAGGGGCAGGATCCGGCCGAGACCGGGTCCAGTCAGGATCGCCATGGCGCACAGCATCAATCGCCTGTGCCAACCGGTGTAGCGCCGCCGGCGCAGCGCCCAGAAGGCGAGGCCACCGAAGCACCACAGCAGCATCATGTTGCTCCACAGAAACTCGCTCACGTGGAAAAAGAACGGCCCGCCGGTGCGCCGCGCGACCACCACCATCAGCACGCTGCCGAAGACCAGCATCAGCGGAATCCAGAGATAGGCGATCCGGCCAAAACCGGCATGCAATGCCCATTGCCCGCGCAGTGCGGTGACGTGCTGTGCGAGGTAGATCCCGATCCACCCCATGAAGACCGCGGCATGCAGGTGATAGGCGGCAGGGACTGCAAAGCTGGACCGGCCCATCGCCAACTGGAGGGTAAAGCCGCCCACAATCACCAGCGCCATGACCAAAGCCATGACAAAGAAAAACCGCGTCTGTTCGCGCGGCGCTGCAACCTGCGGCGGATGAATGGTCGCCATGATCCCGTATCTCCTCCAAAAACGCGACCTGGCTACTTTTGGAGGAGGTTACCCGGCGGTTCGGGGAGCGTCAATTTCCGGGCGCGGCTTCCCCGTCGAACCGCACTGCGACCGTCACATCGCCATAGCCGGCAATCTGTAACGGAATGGCGAGGTTCTGCCGTACCGCATCCTTTGCCGCCTGCCGTGCCAGCGCGAGGACTTCGGGGTTCTTGGCGAAGGCGGCGGCCTTACGCTCTGCCTGTTGCGAATTGTTGCGCGCGAGGTCGGTGCTGGCATCGCGAGTGACATAGGTGCCTTCGGTGAAGGTTGTCTGCGCCGCTTCGTCGAGATTGGGCCGCGAGATCCGCAGCGCCGGCAGCACCACCGAAAGGGTCTCGCTTCCCGCGTCCCACGCGAACCGGTCGCGGTCCATGCTCGACAGGTCGAGGCGGTATTCGACTGTGGCGGGAATGATCGCCGCCTGCCGGCTTTCGAGCAGGTCGATATTCAGCACGCCGCGCCGATCGACGCTTTCGGCAACGACCTCGAAGCGGCTGGAAAAGACGGTCAGCGAATTCTGCTTCTCGAACGCCAGCATGGCGCTTCCCACCGGGTCGCCTTCCTCTTGGTAGAAAAACGCGCGCCAACCGAGCCACGCGACTGCCGCGAGCAGAACGATGACGATCAGCCACGGTACCGCCTGGACGCGCGCGAGCGGGAGGTCCTGCTGGACTTCAGGTGCGACCGTGCGCTCGCTTCGTTTCAGATCGTCTGCCATGTCTCGCCCAAACGGGCGACGAGGCCGCGCTGTTCCAGATCGATCAGATGCGCGGTCACCGACATTTCGGCGGCCTTGTGCAGCTTGGGGTCGAGCCCCTTGTACATCTTGCCGACGAAATCGGGGGCTTCGTGCGGGCCTTCACCCAGCAAGCGGACGATCTGGTTCTCGCGCTGGCGGCGGTGGCCAATCATCCCGCGCACCAGCTGGCGCGGCTTGTCGACCGCTTCGCCATGCGCAGGGTAGAACACCCGGTCCTCGCGCGCATACAGCCGCTCGAGGCTCTTCATATAGTCGCCCATGTCCCCATCGGGCGGGATCACGACGCTGGTCGACCAGCCCATGATATGGTCGCCGGTGAACAGCGCGCCGCTTTCCTCCAGCGCGAAGCAGAGGTGGTTCGACACGTGTCCGGGCGTAGCAACCGCGGTCAGCGTCCAACCGGGGCCGGTCATCTGTTCGCCATCTTCCATGACCCTGTCGGGTTCATATGTGCGGTCGAACGAGGCATCAGCGCGCGGGCCGCTATCGTCGAGCACCAGCGGGGCGCAGCCGACGATCGGCGCGCCCGTGCGCGCGGCGAGCGTCTTCGCTGCGGGCGAATGGTCGCGGTGGGTATGCGTGCACATGATCGCGCAGACGTGTTCCTCGCCGATCGCGGCATCGAGCGCGAGCAGGTGGTCCTTCTCGTCCGGGCCGGGATCGATCACCGCGCAGCCATCGCCGATACCGACGATGTAGGATTGCGTCCCGGTGTAGGTGTAGGGCGAGGGGTTGGGGGCGAGCACGCGGCGCACCAGCGGTTCGAGCTGCATCGCCTGTCCGGTGGGCCACGGTTTGGGAGGAGGTCCTGCCATGGTCTTGCATATGGGGGTTTGCTTGCGCCATGTCACCACCCGCCATTCGCAAGGGAGAGAGCATGGCCGATCGCATTCTCGTCCTCGACGCGGGGACCACCTCCACCCGCGCGATGATTTTCGCACCCGACGGGACGATGGAAGCGGTCGCCCAGGAGGAGCTGACCCAGCATTATCCGCGCCCCGCGTGGGTAGAACACGATGCGTCTGAGATATGGACCAAGACGCTTGCCTGCGCGCGGCAAGTCACTGGCGAGGCGGCCGGTGCGATCGCAGCGATCGGAATCACCAACCAGCGCGAAACGGTCGTCGCGTGGGACCGCCATACGGGCGAGCCGCTGGCCCGCGCCATCGTGTGGCAGGACCGCCGGACCGCGCAGTTCTGCGCCGACATGAAAGACTATGGCCATGAAGCTGCCGTGCAGCAGCGCACCGGGCTGCTGCTCGACCCCTATTTTTCGGGCACCAAGATGCGCTGGATGCTCGACCATGACGAAACCGTCCAGGCCGCGGCGCAGAACGGGGCGCTCGCCTTCGGCACGGTAGAAAGCTGGCTGGTCTACAAACTGTCGGGCGGCGCGCATCTGAGCGATGCAAGCAATGCCAGCCGCACGCAGTTGCTGGCGCTCGACGGGGCGCAGTTCGACGAGGATCTGTGCGAACTGTTCGGCGTGCCGCGTGCGGCGCTGCCCGAGGTCGTCGATACGCACGGATCATTGGCGACGAGCGAGGCCAAATGGCTCGGCAGGGCGATACCCATATGCGGCCTGGCGGGCGATCAGCAAGCGGCCACGATCGGGCAAGGCTGCCTCGGTTTCGGCGAAACCAAGGCTACCTACGGCACCGGCGCTTTCGTACTGACCAATATGGGGCAGGCGATTCCGCGGTCGGACCACCGCCTGCTGGGTACCGTGCTCTACCAGCAGGATGGCGTAAGGACCTATGCGATCGAGGGGTCGTGTTTCGTTGCGGGCAGTCTGGTCCAGTACCTGCGCGACCAGCTCGGGCTGATCGGCAGCGCTGCGGAAACAGAGGAGCTGGCCCGTACGATCGAGGATAGCGGCGAGGTTGTGATCGTGCCCGCTCTGGCCGGGCTGGGCGCTCCGCACTGGAAGCCCGATGCGCGCGGCGTGATTTCGGGGCTCAGCTTCGCCAGCGGGCGGGCGCAGATCGCGCGCGCGGCGCTCGAGGCGATGGCGCACCAGACGCATGATCTGGCGAGCGCCTTTGCGGCCGATGGGGCGCCCTGGTGCCGGCTCAACATCGATGGCGGCATGAGCGTCAACGACTGGATGGCACAGGACCTGGCGAATATCCTCGACCTGCCCGTCGAACGGCCCGATTTCGTCGAGACCACGGCGCTTGGCGCGGCGATCCTTGCAGCGGTCGGCTGCGGATTGTTCGCCACGCTCGATGACGCGGCGCCGGCGATGCGCGGCGGCACGCGGTGCTTTGCTGCCGAAATGGCGAAGGATGTGCGCGAAGCGCGGCTGGCGCGCTATGCCAAGGCGCTGGCCGCGGCCTGATCAGCCGCGCGCGAAGGCCGCGGTGATGCGGCCGCGCAGTTCTTCCACCGGCGGCTCGCCGGCGTTTGCGCGCCATTCGCGGTCGAGTCGGGCAACGCGTGCATGCAGTGCCTCGCCCTCTTCGATCAGCGCCCGCGTGGCGGGCTCCAGCAGCGCGAGATTGTCCGCATCTGCAGGGGGCTCGTCGGGCAGCCGCCCGCTGCGGGCCAGCTGGCCTGCAGACAGTTCGCCGGAGCGATAGGCCCGCTGGTTGAGCAGCCAGGCAAGCACATGCATCAACCGCGTGGTCGTGCGCAGGCCCTCGATCGACAGCGCGACGCGCGTCAGATCGTCGGGCTGGACCGCGGTGTCGGTCCGCCGCAGATCGAACACGGTGCGCGCGTCATCGGCAAGCACGAGCGCTTGCGAATACAGTTCTTCGATAATTTCGCAGTTGATGTCGCGTGTCGGCATGGATGCACTCTACGCCCCGGCCGGGGGGCTCGCCACTGCGTTTACCATGGCAGTCCTGCGATGGGACGCCTTGCGGCGAAGTCGTTGTGATCAGGCGATTATATCGGGGATCAGCACGTCCTCGATCGCCGCGATGCGGTCCCTCAGAGCCAGTTTGCGCTTTTTAAGGCGGGCCATTTGCAGCTGGTCGACGAAGCCGCTCTGCGCGCCGGTCTGGATCAGCGCCGCAATCGCGACGTCGAGATCGCGGTGCTCGCTGCGGAGCAGGGCCAGCCGTTTGCGCAGTTCCTGTTCGTTCACGCGAACCTTTCCCGGATGATCGCCCTTCGCGACCGTTTCGCCGCATGGCCCCAACTCTGCGTTTTGTAAATCGGCAATCCTGTGGTTTGATACTCCCCTGCGGCGCGTGCCGCGCAAGCGCACGAGTCGCTCCAGAGGTCGCACAACCGTCTAGGAGACAATTCGATGCACTCATCCCATGTCGACGCGCTCAAAGCCAAGCACGCCGGGCTCGAGGCTCGCCTGCACGAAGAAGAAATCCGGCCTGCGCCTGACATTGCGATGATCCGCCAGATCAAGAAGCAGAAGCTGCGGATCAAGGAAGAGATCGCGTCGAGCTGATCGGATCTTTCGGGAAGCGGGGATTGGCATCCCGCTTCCGCCCTCCCATCAATTTGCTATAGGCTGCAGCCATGACAGCTGCAGCCTCCGCCCGCCAGATCCTTACCCGCCTGCACGAGGTGATGGCCGGGCGCACGCATGCGCAATACAAGCTCGACCGGGTTGTCGAGATCATCGCCGAAAGCCTGTCGAGCGAGGTCTGCTCGATCTACCTGCTGCGCGAAGGTGCGCTGGAGCTTTATGCGACGCAGGGCCTCAATCCCGAAGCAGTGCATGTGACGCGGCTGGCCGTGGGCGAGGGGCTTACCGGCACGATCGCGAACAATATCGAGACGCTCAACCTGGCCGAGGCCAAGGCGCATCCCGATTTCGCCTACCGCCCCGAAACGGGCGAGGAACAGTTCCACTCCTTCGCGGGTGTCCCGATCGTCTACCGCGAACGGGCCGTCGGTGTCCTGTGCGTCCAGCATGTCGATCCGCGGCGGTACGAAGATGTCGAGATCGAAGCGCTGCAGACCACCGCAATGGTGCTGTCGGAACTGATCGCACACAAGGAACTGGTCGACGGCGAAAGCGTGATCGACCTCGAGATATCGCATGTCGAAAACGACATCCTCGAAGGACTGCCGCTGGTCAAAGGGCTCGCGGCGGGGCAGGCGGTGTTTCACCAGCCGCGGATCGAGATCGACCAGGTCGTGGCGGAAGATGTCGAGGCGGAACGCCAGCGTGTGTACCGCGCCTTCGACAAGATGCGCGACCAGATCGATGCGCTGGCACGCGAGCCCGAATTCGGCAAGGGCGGCGAACATGTCGAGGTGCTCGAGACCTACAAGATGTTCGCCTATGACGAAGGCTGGAGCCGGCGCATCAACGAGGCGATCGACAGTGGGCTGACGGCCGAGGCGGCGATCGAACGGGTACAGCAGCGCACGCGGATGCGCATGCGCGAGATCGACGATCCGCTGCTGGCCGATCGCATGCACGATCTCGAGGATCTGTCGAACCGGTTGCTACGGATCGTCTCGGGACAGCTGGGCACGGCGGCGACGCAGGGTCTGCGGCGAGACACGGTGTTGTTCGCACGCAATCTGGGGCCGGCGGAACTGCTCGAATATGACCGGCGCCGGCTCAAGGGCGTGGTGCTGGAGGAAGGTTCGCTCACCGCGCATGTCGTGATCGTGGCGCGTGCGATGGGGGTGCCCGTGCTCGGCCGCGTATCGGGACTGCGCACCCGCGTGGCCGAAGGCGACGAGGTGATCCTCGATGCCGATCACGGCACGGTCACGCTGAGGCCCAACCAGCAGGTGCTCGAGGCGTTCGAAACGCGCTTCGCCCGCTCGCGCGAGAAGCAGGCCGCCTATGCCGAATTGCGCGATGTCGAACCCTTCACGCGCGATGGAACCCGGATCACGGTGATGATGAATGCGGGGCTGCGCGACGACATGAGCGCGCTCGCGATGAGCGGGGCCGACGGGGTCGGCCTGTTCCGAACCGAGTTCCAGTTCCTGGTGTCCTCCACGCTGCCGCAGCGCGACCGCCAGATGCGGCTCTACCGCGACGTGCTCGACGCGGCGGGAGACAAGCCGGTGATCTTCCGCACCGTTGATATCGGCGGCGACAAGGCGGTCCCCTATCTCGACACGGCGGTAGCCGAACGCGACGAGAACCCCGCGATGGGCTGGCGCGCGCTGCGCCTGTCGCTCGAGCGCGAGGGCCTGCTCAAGGCTCAGGCCCGCGCGCTGCTCGAAGCTGCGGCGGGGCGGTCGCTGTCGGTGATGTTCCCGATGGTCAGCGAACCGTGGGAATTCGATGCGGGCAAGAAAGTGTTCGAAGACCAGCTCGCGTTCCAGCGCGACAGGCGCAGGCAGGTCCCCGAAACGATTCGCTATGGCTGCATGCTCGAGGTGCCGGCGCTCGCCGATATGCTCGACGTGCTGCTGCCGAAGCTGTCCTTCGTGTCGGTGGGCACCAACGACCTGACCCAGTTCCTCTTTGCGGCGGATCGCGCCAATCCCAAGCTGGCGGAGCGTTACGACTGGCTGAGTCCGGCGATCCTGCGCTTTCTTGCCCGGGTGTCGCGATCCTTCGTCGGCCACGATGTCCAGCTTGGCGTGTGCGGCGAGATGGGCGGACGTCGGCTCGAAGCGCTGGCGCTGCTGGGTATCGGCTATCGCCGGCTTTCGATCACTCCGGCCGCGGTCGGTCCGATCAAGGAACTGGTGCGCAAGGTCGATCTGGGCGAGCTTACTGCGCAGATGAGCCGCTGGCTTGCCGCCCCGCCGCCGGATATGCGCGGCGCCTTGCAGCAATGGGCCGGTGAACGGGATATCGAGGTTGAATGATTTCACCGCGAAAGCGGCTCTTTTCGTCGGTCGTGCGCATCTGTGCTATGATGCGTGCTTGACAGGGCTGCCCGCGCTTCGCTTTGCCTGCGTCAAGACAACATGCGGGTAAACCGCAGGTTCGCATTATCGGGGATCGCATGAGCGACGAAGAATACCTTGAAGAGGAAGTGGTTACGCACACCGGTGTCGGCGCACGGCTCAAGGCTGCGCGCGAAGAGCGGGGGCTCGATCTGACGCAGGTTGCCGCGGAGACCCGGATTCCGCAGCGCCACCTGCTCACCATCGAAAATGGTGCGCTGTCGGACTTGCCCGCGCGCACCTACGCCGTGGGTTTTTCGCGCACCTATGCGCGGCTCGTCGGGCTCGACGAACGCGAGATCGTCGATCAGGCGCGCATGGAACTCGCCGAAGACGAAGAACGCACCGCTTCGCCAGACAAGTTCGAGCCGGGCGATCCGGCACGGGTGCCGGGCCGGGGGCTGGCGTGGTTCGCGCTGTTCGCGGGGATCCTGCTGATTGGCGGGATATACGCCTTCTACAGCAGCTATTTCGCTCCGGGCCTCGGCCCGGCACCCCTCGAGGCGCCCGAAGACCGCACAGCATCCGCCGCACAAGAGAATGATGCTGCGCCGCGCCAAGCGGCAGCGCCCGCTGCATCGGGCCCGGTCGTCTTCACCAGCGAAATGGACGGGACCTGGGTCAAGTTCTACGATGCCAACGGAGAACGTCTCTACGAAGCGCAGATGGATGCCGGCGACAGCTTCACGGTGCCCAGCGATGCCGAAGGGCCGCAAGTGTGGACGGGGCGTCCCTATGCCCTGGCGATCACGGTCGGCGGCCGGTCGGTGCCCAAGCTTTCCGAAGAGGACGAAGTGATCAAGGACGCACCGATCACCGCCGAAGCGCTGCTGGCACGTGGCCAAGACGGTGCTGCACCCGCGCAGCCCGCCGCAGCCGCGGCTGGCGAGGGTTAACGAACCCTGCTTTGTTAAGGGGATAAGCGCGCCTCGCGCCCTCGACAGCGACGCGGCGCTAGGGCAGTTTTCTTCCGCTACCGATCTTCCACCAGGAGCCCTCGATGACTTTCGCATCGCTCGCCCGTAACCTGTCGTTCTTCGGCGCCGGTTTCGCCCTGCTTGCCACGGCCACACCCGCCTTGCCGCAAGACGGCAACGACGAAGCGCGCCTGCGCCGGCTGGAAGCCGAAGTGCGCGCCCTGCAGCGTACGGTATTCCCGGGCGGCGACGGCCGTTTCTTCGAACCCGAGATCAGCGCCCAGCCGGCGACCCGCCCAAGCACCACCGGGGCATCGACCACTGCAGTGACCGATATCCTCGCCCGGCTCGACGCGCTCGAAGCGCAGCTCCAGCGGCAGACCGCGCAGAACGAGGAAAACGCCAATGCGCTGCGTCAGTTGACCGAACGCATCGACGCTCTGGAAGCCTCGGGTACCCGTACCACGGCGAGCGCACCGGCCGGTGGCATGTCCGCGACGACGGGCAGCGCTGGCGCCGCGCGGACGGTCGCGGCGACGCAGGCGTCGGGCCCCAGCGCGGAACGGCTGGCCGCAGTGCAGGCGATTGCCAAGCCGCAGACCGAGGATCCGGCAGACGACGAATACTCCTACGGTTTCCGTCTGTGGGATGCCGGCTTCTTCCCCGAAGCGCAGCAGCAGCTGACCATGTTCGTCGAACAGCACCCGGATCACTGGCGCACGACCTATGGCCGCAACCTGCTCGGGCGCGCCTATCTGGACGACGACAAGGCCAAGGAAGCCGCGCCCTGGTTCCTCAAGAACTACCAGGAAGACAAGACGGGCGCCCGCGCCGGTGACAGCCTGCTGTATCTGGCCGAGGCGATGATCGTGCTCGACGACACCCGCCGGGCCTGCATCGCGCTGGCCGAATTTTCCGAAACCTATCCTGCACTGGCCGCCGGACGGCTGCAGGGTCAGTATGAAGCCAATCGCGCCAAGGTGACCTGCGATTGACCCGGCGATCGACCCGCCGCTGCTAGCACGCTTCAGGGCCGATCTTGCCGCCATTCGCCCAGAAGGCAAACTGGGCCTGGCGGTGTCCGGTGGTCCAGACAGCATGGCCTTGCTGGGTCTTGCAGCCGCGAGCTTCGATGGGGCGGTCGAGGTCGCGACCGTGGATCACGGCCTGCGGAAAGAGGCTGCCGAGGAGTGCGCGCTGGTCGAGCGCGTATGCGCAGAGCGGTCGATCCCGTGCACGACGCTGCGAATCACCATGGCAGAAGGCAATCGCCAGGACCGCGCGCGCGCGGCGCGTTACGCAGCGCTGGGCCGCTGGGCGGGCCAACGCGGCCTTGCTGCCATCGCGACCGCGCATCATGCGGACGACCAGGTCGAAACGCTGTTAATGCGGCTCAACCGGGGGAGCGGGCTGGCCGGTCTCGCGGGCATTCGCGCGCGAGCGGAAATCGAGGGCAGTTCCGTCCCCGTCTTACGCCCCCTGCTGGGCTTCACGAAGGGTGAGCTGCAAACCGTCGTAGGCCGGCTCGGCCTGCCCGTGGTTCAGGACCCGAGTAATCGCGATGACCGATACGACCGGGTGCGGATCCGGCAACAGATCGCCGGAGTGGACTGGATCGACCGCAAGGCGTTTGCCCGCAGCGCCGCACACCTGTCCGAAGCGGAGCAGACCCTGGAGTCGCTGGCCGAAGAACTCTGGAATGCCGCGGCTGTCGAAAGCGGGCAGAAGGTCGAAATTCCCGTCCCGTCACAGCCCGATCTTGCCGCGAGGCTAATCGCAAGGGCAGTGCGGACCCTGGGCAGGACGGTTTCCACGGGGGAGGCCCAGGCGTTCCTCAAAACGATGGGCACGCGCGGCAACATCGGCGGCGTTTTGATCGAACGACGCTCGGACCGGTACGTCTGTACCCCCGAGCCGCCGCGTCGCGGCGGGTAGCGCGATCAGATGATGGCGTCGCCCAGGCCCAGCCGTGCGCCGTCGGTGATCACGATCTTGTCGCCCTCTTTCGCAATCGCGAAAAGCCGTTCGGCGATGGGATCGGGCACGCCGATGCATCCGTGGCTGGCGTATCCGTTCTCGACTTCGCTGCCACCGTGGATAGCCACGCCGTCGCTCGTCAGGAACATGCTCCACGGCATCGGTGCGTTGCCGTATTTCTCCGACACGTTGTGGCGCTGCTTCCACAGGATCGGGAAGACACCGGTGGGCGTAGGATGCTCATCGGTACCCAGCAGCACGGCGGCGGCACCGATTTCGTAGCCGCCACGGAAGATCGAAATGACCCGTGCCTGCAGGTCGACCGTCACCAGCAGCGGGCCTTCGGGCACGCCTTCGTCGTCCCAGTGCCACTCGCCATAGCGGATCGGACCGTCGATCGGCAGCACCCGGCGAACGGTGTAGAGGCGTTTCGCATCGGCGACAGCCTTGGCTGCAATCGCGCCATGCGGGGCAAGCGGCTTGGCGACAGGCTGCGGCGCATCCCGTCCGGTCGTCACGACCTCGCTCTCCGCGGTCGCGCTGCCGCCGATGGCGATGCCGGAGAGCACCAGCGCAGCCGCGACTGTGCCCCCGCCGATCCATTTCAGAATGACATCCATGCGCCCCTTATGCGCATAAAGAGGTGAATTTTCCACCTATGCCTGCCGCCGCGTGCCGTTTTCGCACACTCGGCACCGAACCCTTAACGCGAGAGGTCGGCAGCTTCGCGGGCGAGGTGGGATACAGTCGCCTCGTCCACCGGCCCCCGCGGGGCGACCCAGCTGCCCCCGACACACAGCACCGGATCGAACGCCAGCCATTCGGGCGCATTGGCGAGTGTGATCCCTCCGGTCGGGCAGAAGCGGCACTGGCCGAAGGGAGCTGCCAGCGCCTTGAGCGCGGGCAGGCCGCCAGCGGCCATCGCGGGAAAGAACTTGAAGTGGGTCAGGCCGAGATCGAGCCCGCGCATGACGTCGCCTGCAGTCGCTACGCCGGGCAGGAAGGGAATGTCTTCGCGAATCGCGGCCTTGCCCAGCGGTTCGGTCAGTCCGGGCGATACGATGAATTCGCTCCCCGCCGCGATCGCGTCGGCCAGCTCCTGCTGGTTGGTCACCGTACCGGCGCCGACGATCGCGCCGTCGACTTCGCGCATGGCGCTGATAGCGTCGAGCGCTGCCGGGGTGCGTAGCGTGACTTCGAGCACGCGCAGCCCGCCCGCGACAAGCGCGCGCGCAAGCGGTCGCGCCTGCTCGATTTCGTCCACGACGATCACCGGAATGACCGGTGCAGACTGCATGATTTCGGCAATGGTCATCGCAGGTTCCTGGCAAAGGCAGCTGCCGCGCCAAACAGGCCCGGCTGGGGGTGGGTGATCAATTTTACGGGAATGGTCGCCATGAGTTCGCCGAAGCGGCCCTTGGCGCGAAACCGCTGGGCGAAGCCGGATTTGGGCAAATGGTCGCGCAGGCGATACCCGAGGCCCCCGGCGATCACGACGCCCCCGAAACCGCCCTGTGCCAGCGCGATATCGCCGGCCACGCTACCCAGCGAAAGGCAGAACCGGTCGAGCGCCGCGGCGGCCAGACCTTCGCCATCCTCCAGGGCGCGGGTCCAGATCGCAATGTCGTCCTCTTCGCGCGTCTTGCGATTTTCCATCGCCGCAAGCGTTTCGTAGATGTCGACAATGGCCGGACCAGAAACGACGCGTTCGACCGACACCCGCCGGTGGCGTTTGCGCAGCCGCGCGAGGATCGCGTCCTCGATAGTGTCGAGCGGGGCGAAATCGATATGGCCGCCCTCGGTCGCCTGGACGCGGTATTCGCCAGATGACCGCCAGAGATGCGCGACGCCGAGCCCGGTACCCGGGCCCATGACGCTGATCGTGCCGTCGTCCGTCAATGGCTGGTCGGGGCCCGCGAGGTGAAGGAACTGGTCCTCGGGCGCGCGCGCGACTGCATGGGCCACCGCTTCGAAATCGTTGACGATGCAGTAATCGTCCACGCCCAGTTTCTGGCGGACCAGCGCCGGGCGGATGATCCATGGATTGTTGGTGAACCGAATGACATCATCACCGACCGGGCCGGCAATCGCCATGGCGATGCGCGGCGGCAGCGTCCCGCCCATCCGCTTGCGAAAGTCCTCCCACGCGGTCTGGAAGCTGGCATGGTCATCGGTGTGCAGCGTCTCGGGCTCGCCCAGCGTGATCGCGCCATCTTCCCCGATCGTGGCGATAGCGAAGCGCGCATGCGTTCCGCCGATATCGACAGTGACGAGGTCGGTGCTCACAGGCCCGCCATCGCCAGCATGGCCGAAGCGCCCTGTTCGGCGCCGTCGGCGCCGGCACGGAACATGGCGAACAATTCGCGGCCCATACCGGTCTCGGGCGGCGGTGCCTCGGCAGGCTCGCGGCTGGAGAGATCGGCGGTGGTCGACAGCTCGCCGGTAGCGGCGCAGATGCGGATGACATCTTCGTCCCGCAATTTGGCGAGCGGCCCGCCGCCAAGCGCTTCGGGAGTGCAATGGATGGCCGCCGGCACCTTGCCCGAGGCTCCCGACATGCGGCCATCGGTGACCAGGGCGACGCGGTAGCCGCGATCCTGCAACACGCCGAGCGCGGGGGTCAGCTTGTGCAGCTCGGGCATGCCATTGGCGCGCGGCCCCTGGAAGCGGACCACGACGATCACGTCGCGATCGAGTTCACCTCTCGTGAAGGCCTCATTGACGGCGCGCTGGGTGTCGAACACGCGGCACGGCACCTCGATGGTCCACCGTTCGCGTTCGACGGCCGAGGATTTGAAACAGGCGCGGCCCAGCGTGCCTTCGACCAGTCGCATCCCGCCGTCCGCCTGGAACGGTGCCGATGCCGGGCGAAGCATGTCGTTGTCGCCGGACGGCCCGGGATCGCGCCAGACCAGTGTGTCGCCGTCGCTATCGACGCCCGGTTCGCGGCTGTAGCTTTCGAACCCGCCATCCCACACGGTGAGGATATCGGCATGCGCCAGTCCTTCCTCGAGCAGCGTGCCGACGACGAACCCCATCCCCCCGGCTTCGTGGAAGTGGTTCACATCGCCCGCGCCGTTGGGATAGACGCGCGCAACCAGCGGGACTGCAGACGACAGTTCCGACAGGTCGGTCCAGTCGAAACGAATGCCCGCCGCCCGCGCCATGGCCGGGATGTGGATCGCGTGATTGGTCGACCCGCCCGTGGCCAGCAAGCCGACTGCCGCATTCACGATCGCCTTTTCGTCGACCACGTGGCTCAGCGGACGAAAATCATCGCCCGCCTGGCCGATGGCGGCCAGCCGATGCGTGGCAGCGCGGCTGAGTTGCTGCCGCAGTTTCGCTCCCGGCTGGACGAACGCCGCTCCAGGGACATGGAGACCCATCATCTCCATCATCATCTGGTTGGAATTGGCAGTGCCGTAGAAAGTGCATGTGCCGGGCGAATGGTAGCTGCCCATTTCGCTGGCAAGCAATTCCTCGCGCGTCGCCTTGCCCTCGGCATAAAGCTGGCGCACGCGCTGCTTTTCCTTGTTCGAGATACCCGTCCCCATCGGGCCCGAGGGCACGAAAATGGCCGGCAGGTGGCCAAAGCGCAGCGCGCCCATCAGCAGGCCGGGGACGATCTTGTCGCAGATGCCGAGCAGCGCGACCCCATCGTACATCGCATGGCTGAGCGCGACCGTGGTCGACAGGGCAATCGTGTCGCGGCTGAACAGCGACAATTCCATGCCGGCTTCGCCCTGCGTCACGCCGTCGCACATGGCCGGCGTGCCGCCGGCGACCTGCGCCGTGGCGCCGACTTCGCGCGCCCAGATCTTCATGCGTTCGGGATAGCGGTGATAGGGCTGATGCGCCGACAGCATGTCGTTGTAGGCGGTGACAATACCCAGGTTCGGGCCCTTGGCTGCCATGATGGCCGCCTGGTCTTCCTCGGCCCCGGCAAATGCGTGGGCGAGGTTGGAGCAGGACAGCGACGTCCGGTCGACCTGCCGCTCGCTCTCGCGGTCCATCAGGTCGAGATAGGCGGCGCGGCTGTCGCGCGAATTTGCGATGACGCGCTGGGTCACGCGGTGGATCGTGTCGTTGAGCGGCTTATTCGTCATGCCAGCTTACTCCGTCGCGTTCGGCAAGGGCGATGGCGGCGCTGGGCCCCCAGCTGCCCGCACCATAGGCTTTCGGCTTGATGTCCTCGCGCTCCCACAGGGTGCGAATGGCGTCGATCCATTCCCATTGCGCTTCGACCTCGTCGCGGCGCACGAACAGCGTCTGGTCGCCCTCGATCAGGTCTAGCAGCAACCGTTCGTAGGCGATCCTGCGGACCGTACCCGAAAACGCGTCGGGCATGGCGATATCGAGAGGGATCTGCCGCAGCCGGATCCCGTCGCGGTCCAGCCCGGGTACCTTGGCCATCATCGACAGCTGGACATTCTCTTCGGGCTGGATCCCGATCACCAGCCGATTGGGCTTGGTGCTGGCGCCGCGTTCTTCGAATATGGAATGCGGAACGCAGCGGAACTGGACGACGATTTCGGTCACCCGCTCGGGCAGCCGTTTGCCCGTCCGCAGGTAGAAGGGAACGCCCTTCCAGCGCCAGTTGTCGACATGCGCCTTCAAGGCCACAAAGGTCTCGGTATCGCTGTCCTTGCCAAGTTCCTGGTCGTAGCCGGGCACGGCAGAGCCTTCGACGGCACCGGCGCGGTATTGCCCGGTAACGGTCTCTTCCCGCGCGATCGGGCGCAGCGCGCGCAGCACCTTTACCTTCTCGTCGCGGACCGCCGTAGCATCGAAGCTGGTCGGCGGTTCCATCGCGACAAGTGCCAGCAGTTGCAGCATGTGGTTCTGCACCATGTCCCGCAGCGCGCCGCTGTCGTCGTAATAGGCCACCCGCGATTCCAGGCCGACCGTCTCGGCAACGGTGATCTGCACATGGTCGATATAGGTCGCATTCCAGACCGGCTCGAACAGCATATTGGCAAAGCGCAGGGCGAGCAGGTTCTGTACCGTTTCCTTGCCGAGGTAATGGTCGATACGGAAAATGCGGTCTTCGCTGAACGCCTTGGCGACGGCGTCGTTGATCTCCTCGCTCGAGGCGAGGTCGGTTCCCAGCGGTTTTTCGAGCCCGATGCGAACATTGCCCTGCGTCAGGCCGGCGTGGACGAGACCCTCGATCGTGGGTTCGAACAGGCTGGGCGCGGTCGAAAGGAAGATGGCCAGTCCCTTGTCATATGCGCCCACTTCGGTCGCCAGGGCATCGTATCCCTCGCGCGTGGTGGCATCGACGGGGACATAGCTCAGGCGGTTGAGGAATTCGGCAACCCCGCCGCGGCGGTGATCGGGAAGGTATTTCTCCAGCGCGGCGCGCGCAAAGTCGCGATAGTCGCGCGTCGACATTTCGGAACGTGCCGTGGCGACGATCTTGAGATCGTTGTCGAGCAAGCCGTCAGCGTCGAGCGCACAGAGCGAGGGGAGCAGCATGCGCTGGGCGAGGTCCCCGGTGGCGCCGAAGAGCAGCAAGCGATCTGCAGGCAGGTTCATGCGAAGGACCGGGGGATCATGCAGCGATATCCATGGCTGCAGCGGTTATCAGTGCAGGAGCCGGCATGCCAGTCGGCTGCATTCCTATTCTTCGGAGGAAACATCGCACGAGTGTTGCCACCCGGACAGAACAGCGAAGCACAGGGGCGGATTGGCAGCATTATCAACCAACGAGCTGCCGGGAGCTTCGTTTCCACGAGCAAGCCGCTGCGGCGCGACCACGAAAAAGGGCCCCGGAAAGGGGCCCTTCGTAATTCTAGTCGTGTTCGATCAACCGTCGAACAGCCATTCCCAGATATTCCACATGATCACAACTCCTGATTGCTCAAGAGTTAAGTGCCATTAACCATGTATGTTTGTAAAGTCTAAACTATGTTTGATAACGTTTGCTCGGGGGCAAGCTCCTGATATTCAAGCAAATTGGATAATGAGAGGGGGCGCGAGAACGCGAACCCCTGAACCTGTTGGCAACCGGCTTCTTGCAGCAATGGGATATCCTGCGGGTTCTCGAGCCCTTCGGCGACGACAGTGATTCGGGCTCCGCGCCCCATGGCAGCGATACTGGCCACGATAGCGCGGGCCTTGGGATCCTTCGCAATATTCGCGACGAACATGCGGTCGATCTTGATCTCGTCGAACGGCAACTCGTAAAAGGCTTCGTAATTCGCGGCTCCAACGCCAAAGTCATCCATCGAGATCCGCACGCCGATAGAGCGCAATTCGTTGAGAATGGTCGCAGCTACTTCATGGTCCGAAATACGCGCGGTCTCGGTAATTTCCAATGTCAAGAAACAGGGATCGAAACGGGTGGCCTGCAGCACATTTCGCACGAGGCCGACCACTCGCATGTCGCTGAGCAGGGTGGCCGAGATGTTGACCGACATGGAAATGATATGCCCGCGGAAATGCAGGAGTTGTCCGGCGGAACATGCGCTCTGCAGCACGTAGCGCGTGAGATGTTCCATCCGTCCGGCTTTTTCGCACTGCTGAATGAAATGCATTGGCGAGATGAAGCCGCGTGCCGGATCGTGCCAGCGGACCAGTGCCTCCACCCCGACGACTGCATTTGACTGAAGGTCGATCTTGGGCTGGTAGACGCAGTAAATCTCGCCTGCTTCCATCGCATCATCGATGCGCGCCCGCAGCGAAATGTCCCACAGCAGGTCGGTTTGCGAACCGGTTTCGGCAATCGCAATCGGATTGTGCGCTTCGGAGGTTTCCTCTGCTGCAGCAACCGCAGCCGCCAATCGGGCAGAAGGGTCGCCTTCGACACAGGCAATGCCAAATGTGATGCCGACATCGACGGAAAATCCACCTACCTGGATCGGGGCGGCAAATATGGCGCGAAGCCCTTCGAGGTGCTCGACCACTGCATCGGTGTCGTCGTTTGCGACGTGCCAGCCGAGATGGTGGCCGTCGCTGTAAACGACCAAATTGCTATCGGCAGCGCGCAGCCGATCGACGAGTTTGAGCACGTAGCTGCCCTTGTCATCGGCCCTCAGTGTCTTAAGCACGCGCTCGTAGTTCTGAATCTTGGCGATGACGATGTGGCCATTGGTCACCGAGTCACGAATGAGCCGGGCTTCCAAAGCGCGCAGCTTCGCCAGCCCGGTTTCCTGATTGACCATTTCGACCCGACGTTTCCATCGCATTCTCGAGCGCAAAGCTGCATAGATCGCCAGAAAAGTCAGCGCGTACGAAAGCTCGAGACGAATGCCGATCTTCGCTGCCGCGTACAAAAGCGCCGGGGCAACGAGCACGGTCGCGGAATAGGCGACCCAGCGCTGTCTCCGAGCTCGGCTAAAGACTATTGAAATCAATAGAAGTGCCGCGAAGAAAGAGAGTACGATAGGCCCTCTCAAGCTTCCGGTATGTCCTGCCTTAAGCGATTCGCCCGCGTATATGTCAACGTAACTGACGGCCGCATCCATCTTGCGGGGCATTGGCTGCTGGCTACCAGCCACCAAGCCTGAGTGTCCGATTACGACAGTTTTTCCAGTAACTTCTGCGGCAAGCTCTGACAGGCTTCTAGCGTTACCCGACAGCTCATCGAGTTGAAGCGTGGGGATGCGATCGACGGCGAACCCGTAGTCCACCGAGAATGTTTCATTCGGGTTGCCTTCCACCCCTGCGATAGCGGCCCCAAGAGATCGCGTTAGCCGCCCGTCGTTTTGATACGCATAATGCAGTCGCCATGCGAAACCGTACCAGTCGCGATCGGTTTGGTCAGAGACTACTCGGGTCGCGGGGCCAGCGATTGTCGGTGAAGTAGTACGACGAATTCTCTCGCCGGTCGGGCCCTCTAGTATCCGATCGACGAGGGATATCCGAGGACCCAAATCTGCAATCGCTCGAGCCAAGCGAGCGTCGGCGGCCGCGTTTTCTGAAGTGGAGAATGGAATGTCGAGAAAGACTTTCCCCACGCCCTGGCGATCGAGTTCGTCCAAAGCTGCTGCGACCCGAAAACGCGTCTGCGGGTTGTCGGTATCGTTCAGGGCTTCATTCGAAGAAACGAAGACAACGTCGCCAGTTGGGTTCCGGTCCGCTACGCGAGATTGGAAAAGCCATAAAAACTGGTCGATTGGTTGGAGCAGAAACACAGCGTAGAGCGCCAGACTGATCAGCGCCGCCCACAGGACGTGACGCAAGCGCTCGAACAGGCGACCGCTGAAAAGCGATCGTCCGCGGACGAGCACTGGCGCTGCCAGTCTAGAGATGCGTGTTTCACCCATTGAGCGCCCTTATGCCGCTCTTAGGTTTAAGAAAGATTTGATGCCGCAGCCGCGAAACCACGACAAGCCAGCTTGCCAGCCGGTTGCGAAAGTAAATGAAACTCGAACGAGCGCCGTTAACGCTTTGCGGGGCAATAAGCCGCCGTCAGCCCGCGCGCGCAGAACTTATCGTTTAATCCGAAAGGTTTCCGCGCTTGCCGCCGCGCAGAAGCACGCGCGTCTAGCGCCGCCGCCGCGTTATCAGGCTACCGCGCCGAACAGGTCGTGCGCGTCACTGTCCTCAATTGAGACAGTTGCAATATCGCCAGCCGCGAGGCTCTGCGGGACGTTGCGCAAATAGACCGCGCCATCGATCTCGGGGGCGTCCGCCTGGCTGCGGCCGGTTGCCCCGATATCGCCATCCTCGTCGGGTTCGCCGACTTCGTCGATAATCACGGGAATGCGCGTCCCGACCTTGGCGGCCAGCTTGGCAGCGCTGATCCGCTCGGTAACTTCCATCACCCTTGCGTAACGCTCTTCCTTGACGGCCTCGGGCACCGGGTCGGGCAGGGTGTTGGCCCGCGCGCCATCGACCGGTTCGAAGCGGAACGCGCCAACCCGGTCGAGCTGCGCCTCTTCGAGCCAGTCGAGCAGATATTTGAAATCGTCCTCGGTCTCGCCGGGGAAGCCGACCACGAAGCTGGAGCGGATCGCGATCTCGGGACAGATCTCGCGCCAGCCCTTCAGCCGTTCGAGCACCTTGGCTTCGTTTGCGGGGCGCCGCATAGCGCGCAGCACCTTAAGGCTCGCGTGCTGGAAGGGAATGTCGAGATAGGGCGTCAGCAGGCCTTCTGCCATCAACGGGATGACCGCGTCGACATGCGGATAGGGATAGACATAGTGCAGCCGCACCCAGGGCGGGGTGCCGCCGCCGATGTCGAGCTGGCCCAGTTCGCGCGCGAGGTCGGTCATATGCGCGCGGACGGGGTGGCCCTTCCACAGCCGTTCCTCGTGCCGCGTATCGACACCGTAGGCGCTGGTGTCCTGGCTGATGACCAGCAGTTCCTTCGTGCCCGCGGCAACGAGTTTCTCGGCTTCGCGCAGCACTGCGTCGATCCGGCGGCTGGCCAGCTTTCCGCGCAGATCGGGAATGATGCAGAAGGCGCAGGAATGGTTGCAGCCCTCCGAAATCTTCAGATAGCTGTAGTGGCGCGGGGTCAGCTTGATGTCGGGCTGCGGGATCAGGTCGACATAGGGCCCCTGGCTGGGCGGGGCGTGCGTATGCACTGCATCGACGACCTGTTCGTACTGATGCGCGCCGGTCACTGCCAGCACCTGCGGATGCGCGGCGCGGATCGCGTCGGCTTCTTCGCCCATGCAGCCGGTCACGATGACGCGGCCGTTCTCCGCGATCGCCTCGCCGATCGCCTGCAGGCTCTCTTCCTTCGCGGAATCGAGGAAGCCGCAGGTGTTGACCAGCACCACGTCGGCCCCGGCATAATCGGCGCTCATCGCATAGCCGTCGGCGCGCAACCGCGTGAGGATGCGCTCGCTGTCGACCAGTGCCTTGGGACAGCCGAGGGATACCATGCCGACCTTCTTCTGGTCGGGGATTGCGGTGGTGGTCGTGCTCATGATTGCGCGCGCCCCTACACGCGTAAGCCGATTTACGCTAGCTTCCTGCGCATCGAAAGGTGCGAGGGGTACGGGACATGGGCGAAATCAACTGGTTGGCGGTTCTGCTTGGGGCGCTCGCATTCTTCGCGGTCGGCGCGCTCTGGTACGGGGTGCTGTTCGCCAAGGCCTGGCAAAAGGCTGCCGGCCTCAGCGACGAAAAGATCCGCAGCGGCAATCTCCCGCTGATCTTCGGGCTGACCTTCCTTGCCGAACTGGTGATCGCATTGACGCTGTGGCACGGGATCGTGCGCAGCGGCGCAAGCGACCGGGCGGTGATGATGATGGCGGTCGGCTTCGGCGCCACGATCATGGTGCCGGCGCTGGGGATCAATTACCTCTACTTGCGCAAGACGCTGCGCCATTTCCTGATCGACGCGGGCCATTTTATCGTCGGCATGGCCGCGATGGGCGGGGTGTTCCTGCTCTTCCGCTAGGGCTTAGTCGTCGCCCTGGTCGTCCCGGTCGTGGCCATCGCCCTTGGTTTCGCCATTGGTGGTCGGCACGATTTCTACCACGATGTCGCCGGTCTGCAGTTTCTGGCATTCGGCTTCCCAGAACCCCAGCGCCTTGCCGTCGCGATAGACGCGCAGGCCGCGCCCGCCCGTGTTCAGCTCGCCGATCGCCTTGCCGCACTCGGCCGCGGTGACCTCGCGCTCGACCAGCTGGACGCGGCCCGATACGCTGGCAAGGTCGGCGAGGTAGTCGGCGATATGTTCGCCCTTGGCGCTGCCGGCAAGCAGCAGCCCGGTAAAGCGGACCGGGTTGATGACATTGTTCGCGCCCGCCTGCCGCGCGAGCGATTCGTTGTCGTCGGCGCGGACCACCGCGCTGATCGGAACATGCGGTGCGAGCGCGCGGACGGTCAGCGTGATCAGGATCGTGGTATCGTCGCGTCCTGCGGACACCAGTACGTTCTGCGCCTTGGCGATGCGAACCGCCTTCAGCGTCTGGTCGCGGGTGGCGTCCGCGGCCATGATGTTGCAGCCCAGCGCTTCGGCCTCGTGCAACCGGTCCTCGCTGGGGTCGATGACCACGATGCAGCTCGGGTCGGTGCCGCGTTCGATCAGCTCGCCGACCGCTTCCGAGCCGGAGATGCCGTAGCCGAGGACCACGATGTGATCCGATAGCTGTTCCTGGATGCGGGCCATCCGCCATTTCTCCCAGCTGCGCTTGATGATGAAGTTATAGGCCGTGCCGACGAAAATGAAGAACACCGCAAACCGGATCGGTGTCACGATCACTGCTTCGACCAGCCGTGCGCGATCCGAAATGGGGGCGATGTCGCCGAACCCCGTGGTGGTGATCGAGATCATGGTGAAATAGACCACGTCGAGGAAGCTGACCTCGCCGTCGAGATTGTCGACCAGCCCCTCGCGGTCCCACCAATGGACCATGATCACGATGAAGATGAGGAACAGCGCCGCGCCCAGCCGGATGCCGAGATCGCCCCATACGGGCAGTTTCACTGCACGGCGAAGGGGCTGGAAACGGGGCCCCCGATAAGTCCGCACCCGCGTGCTTGCGGCGATCCGGTCGACCTGTTTGTCGCTCCTCATGCCCGGCCTAGGTGCGCGCGGAAATCCGCAGGGTCAATAGCATAGCGTGCACTCAGCTCTCGTACCGGGCTGCCAGCGCGCCCAGCGACGAATGGTGGGTCAGGTCGAGCTGGAGCGGGGTCACTGCGATATAGCCATCGTCGACCGCTTCGAGATCGGTGCCATGGTCGAGCGTATGTTCGATCGCCTCGAGCCCGAACCAGTAATACTGGAAGCCGCGCGGGTCGCGGCCTTCGACGACCGTGCCGCGCGAATAGTCGTGAAAGCCCTGCCGCACCGCGCGGATACCCTTGACCGCGTCGGGCGCGATCGGGGGGAAGTTCACATTGACCAGCGTCCGCTTGGGCAGCGGCGTGTCGAGCAGCGGGCCCAGCACCTTGGCGCCCCATTCGGTCGCAGCGGCGAAGGCGGAGTCGCTGTTGCGGGTTTCCTTGGTATAGACCTGGCTCATCGCAATCGAGCGTACGCCCGCCAGCGCACCTTCGATCGCCGCCGAGACGGTGCCCGAATAGGTAATGTCGTCGGCCAGGTTCGCGCCCCGGTTGACGCCGGACAGGATCACGTCGGGCTGCGCCTCGATCACCTTGCGCAGGCCCATCGTGACCGCATCGGTGGGTGTGCCGGTCACCGAAAAGCGGCGTTCGCCATGTTTGCGCAGGCGCACGGGCCGGGTGAGGGTAAGCGCATGGCCCATGCCCGACTGTTCCTCGTCGGGCGCGCAGATCCAGATATCGTCGGAGAACTGCCGCGCGATTTTCTCGAGCACCGCGAGACCCGGGGCGTGGATGCCGTCGTCATTGGTCAGAAGGATACGCATCAGGCTGCAGGCTCCAGTTTGGTAACACCGCCCATATAGGGGGCCAGCGCTTCGGGTACGGCAACACTGCCATCGGCCTGCTGGTAGTTTTCCATCACCGCCACCAGCGTCCGGCCGACCGCGAGCCCGGAGCCGTTGAGCGTATGGACGAAAGCGGTCTTCTTCTCGCCTTCGGGGCGATAGCGCGCATTCATCCGGCGCGCCTGGAAATCGCCCGTGTTCGAGCAGGAGGAAATCTCGCGATAGGCACCCTGCCCGGGCAGCCAGACTTCGAGGTCGTAGGTCTTGCGCGCGCCGAAGCCCATGTCGCCCGTGCACAGCAGCATCCGGCGATAGGGCAGCTCGAGCGCCTCGAGGATGCCCTCGGCGCATCTGGTCATGCGTTCATGCTCCGCCTCGCTGTCCTCGGGCCGGCAGATGCTGACCATCTCGACCTTTTCGAACTGGTGCTGGCGGATGAAGCCGCGCGTGTCGCGGCCCGCCGAACCCGCTTCGGAGCGGAAGCACAGCGTATGCGCGGTCAGCCGGATCGGCTGCGCGAGACCGGGCAGGATGTCGCCTGCGACCGAATAGGTCAGCGGGACTTCGGAGGTCGGGACGAGCCAGCGATCATCGGTGGTACGGAAACTGTCCTCGGCGAACTTCGGCAGCTTGTCGGTGCCGTACATCGCCTCGTCACCCACCAGCACCGGCGGGTTGCATTCGGTATAGCCGTTCTCGCGGGTCTGCTTGTCGAGCATGAACTGCGCCAGCGCACGGTGCAGCCGCGCGATGTCGCCGCGCAGGAAGGTGAAGCGCGCGCCAGACAGCTTGGTGCCGGTCTCGAAATCCATTCCCAGCGAGGGGCCGATATCGGCGTGTTCGCGGGGGTTGAAATCGAACCTGCGCTTCTCGCCCCATTGCGCCATTTCGACATTGTCGTTCTCGTCCGCGCCGTCGGGCACATCCTCCGCGGGAAGGTTGGGCAAAGTGGCCAGCAGATGGTCGAGCTCTGCCGCCGCAGCGCGTTCGGCCTCTTCCCACTCGGGCATCGACGCCTTGATCTCGGCGACCTCGGCCTTGAGCGCTTCGGCTTTGTCCTTGTCGCCCTGACCCATCGCCTGGCCGATCGCTTTCGACGCTTCGTTGCGGCGGCTCTGCGCCTGCTGGACCCTGGTCGTCGCCTCGCGCTTGTGCGCGTCGAGCGCAACGATGCGGTCGGCCACCGGTTCGGCCCCGCGGCGGGCGAGGGCGGCGTCGAATTCCTGCGGATTGCTGCGAATGTAAGCGATGTCGTGCATGGCCCGGCCTATGCCGTTTCGCTTGCCGCTTGGCCAGCCACTTCCCGCGGGGCGACCTTGTCCTTTTGCGGGCACCGCATTAGGCCCCGGACGTTCAGGGGGACATCGAAGAGCTTGAAAGGGCTGCCAGCTTGAACGACCAGCCGATCCAGCCGCCGCGCCGCACGCGCTTTATCGATCTTGCGGACGGGGTGATCCGGGGCGGACGCAAACTCGGGCTGATGGACCCGGCGCGGCTGGAAAAGCACTTCCTCATGGAAGAGGCCGTACAGGCCACCGGGCTCAACGATTTCGGCGACCGCTGGTTCGAAAAGCCCTTCGAGGTGCTGCTCGACAGCGTGAAGCACGAAGCCCAGCTCAACGCGGCGGGCGAATTTTCCGCCACGAAGATGTTTCACCACGTGCTGCGCGACCGGCTCTACACGCAGATGTGGTTCGGCCGGCACCCGGAAATTCTCGCCCGGCCGCTCAAGAACCCGGTGGTTATCGTCGGCCCGATGCGGTCGGGTACCACGCGGCTTCACCGCCTGCTCGCGGCCGACCAGCGCTTTGCCCACCTGCGCAGTTTCGAAACCATCAGCCCGGTGCCGCGGCCCGAGTTCGAGCAGGTGCTCGCCGGCGAGGCGGAGGACTTCCGGCCCAAACTGGCCGCGCGCATCCTCAAGGTCGCGCGGCTCGCCAATCCGCGCACGCTGTCGATCCATCCGACCGGCGCCTACGAACCGGAGGAGGAACTCGGCCTCGTTGCCGCGTCGATGTACGGCATGAAGTGGGAAGCGCAGTGGAACGTGCCTTCCTATGCCGAATGGTGCCATGAGGAGAGCGCCATTCCCGCCTATCGGCACATGGCCAACCTGCTGCGCCTGATCGGCTGGTCGCAGCAGGAAAGTTCGCTGCGCCCCTGGATACTCAAGACGCCGCAGCACATGCTCGACTTGCCCGCGCTGCTCGAGGTCTTCCCCGATGCACGGCTGATCTTCACCCACCGCGATCCCAAGCAGGTGGTCGGCAGCGCCGCCTCGCTCGCCTGGAACCAGACCATTATCTATTCGGATCACAACGATCCCGCGCAGACCGGCCGCGACTGGCTGGGCAAGACCGCGACCATGATCGCCCGGATGCGCGCCGCGCGCGACGCGATCCCGCGCGAACGGATGATCGACGTCCAGTACGAGGACATGGAAACCGACTGGCGCGGCACGATGGAGCGCGTCTACCGCTTCCTCGATCTCGAGATGGAACCCGCTGTCGCGGGGATGGAAGACTATCTCGACCGTTCGGCCCGGCTCAAGCGGCACCCGCATCGCTACAGCCTGGCCGAGTTCGGCTTGCGCGAAGACGAGGTGAACGAACGGTTCGCCGATTACACCGAAACCTTCGGCATACCGGTCGGCGCACCCACCGCGGCGGCGCGCACGCGGCTCGCCAAATAACCATGCGTAAGGGGCGGGGTACGCAGACCCCGCCCCTCAGAGAATTGCGGCCGCTCAGTAGCTGAAGGAGAGCGTTGCGAAGACCTGCCGCGGATTGCCGTAGAAAGCGGTCAGCGTGCCCTCGGGCCCGAGCGTCGGGACGGGAAAACCGTTGGCGCCATTGACTATGTCGCCGGTCACCGGGTCGGTCGCAACGAAGGTGTAGCCGCTGGTCTTGTATTCCTTGTCGAGCAGGTTCTTCCCGTAAACGCCCACGCTCCAGCGATCGCCGGGGGCACTGTAGACGATGCTCGCATCGAGCAGCGCGTAGCCGCCCTGGTCGAGATAGGGGTTGGGGATTTCGAACTGGCTGGTCTTGCTGCGATAGGACAGAGTCGTTCCCAGATAGAGATCGCCCGGTCCCACGGGCGTATCGTAGCTGGCCGTGATGCTGCCGGTTACCTCTGGCGTGTTCTGGACGACGCGGAATGCGGCGACATCGGTCGGGGTGTTGCCGATATTGGTGATGTATTCTTCGTATTGCGCATCGATATAGCCCAGCGAACCGGCAAGGCCGAAGCCGCCGCCAAAACGGGCGCTGGCTTCCAGTTCGAGCCCCTTGAACGTCGCCTTGCCGGCATTCGACACCACGCCGCAGAAGCTGGGCAGGCCGCCCACTTCGCACGCGACGGAACCCGGAATCTGTACGTCGGTGTAGTCGGCATAGAAGGCTGCGGCAGCGATGTTGAAAATGCCGAGATTGCCCTTGTAGCCGATCTCGTAGCTGTCGACTTCTTCGGGGGCGAAGCTGAGGAAGGCGGCGACTTCCGCATCGGTTGGTGCGCCCGGTGTGGCTGCCGGGGCGTTGGTGCCGACCCCGCGGGGGTCGAAGCCGCCGCCCTTGAAGCCTTTCGAATAGCTGGCGTAGATATTGTGGTCGGGCGTCGGCATGAAACTGAGCGAGGCCCGCGGGGTGAATTTCTTGAACTGCCGGCTACCCTGAAAATCGGTGCTCGCCGCACCGAAGGGCACACCCGCGCCGCCAAATTCGGGCGAACCGCCGCCGAGATAGTTCTGCCGCAGGATTTCGGCGCTGCGTTCATCCCAAGTGTAACGACCGCCGAGAGACAGGCTGAGTTGATCGGTCAGATCGTAGGTGAGATCGCCGAAAATGGCATAGGTTTCGGTGTCGACATTTGCCTGTGTGAACGCGGTCAGCCCGGCGAAAGTGGTAAAGATGCGAACATCGAAAAGCGTGTCCGCCTTCGCGTCGAGATAGTAGAATCCGAGCAGGCCGGCGAACGCGCCGCCATCGTCCCACAACAGCTGAAATTCCTGGCTGATCTGCTCGTTGAGGTAAGCGCCGGGCACATCGAGATCGACCGCCGGAAGCGCATCGAAATCAATCGGCGAATAGCTGTCGTCCTTGCGCCAGGCGGATATCGACCGCAGCGTCAGCGCGCTGCTCAGCTCGACTTCTGCGTGCATCGCCAGGCCGTAGGATTCCACTTCCTGTTCGGGATCGTTGAGCGCTCCGCGCGTGTCGAAGACATTGTCGAGCACGGGCGCGCCGGATACCAGCCCGGGGATCAACCGGTGGCCACCACGCGGATCGCTGCTGTCCTTGGTATAGTCCCCCTGGATCCGGATGAAGCCAGGTTCGCCATAGCCGCCCACCTCGAGGCTCATGCGGCCGCCCCAGATATCCTTGTTGTAGTTTTCGAGGCCCGTGGTGAGATTGTCGCCGAAACCGCCGCGCGAAAGCCGCGCAACCGAGCCGCCGACGCGGACCAGGTCGCTGATCGGTGCCGAAGCGGTGATCACGCCTTCCGCCTGGTCGTAAGTGCCGTAGGTAGCGCGAACGCGCACCGAGGGATCCTGAGGCAGGCGGCGCGTGACGTATTTTACGGCCCCGCCGATCGTGTTGCGGCCATAGAGCGTGCCCTGCGGACCGCGCAGCACCTCGATGCGCTCGACATCGTAGATATCCAGCACCGCGGCCTGCGGCCGGTTGAGATAGACGTCGTCGAGATAGATGCCGACGCCCTGCTCGAACCCCGAAACGGGGTCCTGTTGGCCGATGCCGCGGATAAAAGCCGACAGCGTCGAATTGGTGGCTCGGCTGGCTTCCAGCGTAACGTTGGGTACGCTCTGCCCGACATCGGTGATGTCGAGCGCGCCGCGCCGTGAAAGCTCTTCGCCGCTGATCGCGGTGACCGCCACCGGCACCTCCACCAGTCGCTCCTCACGCCGGCGTGCGGTGACGATGATGACATCCTCTGCAGCCGTTGCCGGCGCAGCCTCCAGCGGCTCCGTGTCGGCGGACTGAGCCTGCGCAGGAGCCGCGGCAAGTGCCGCGGTCGCCGCGCCGCACAGCAGGCTGGCGGTAAGAATCTGTGTCGGACGCATTTCGGTTTCTCCCTCCCGATTGTCTTATGCAGCAAGCTGATACTGAAACCTGAACCACCTTTCAAGTTTGTTGTTGCGCGGAGGATGCGATTTGCTAGGCAAGCAATCTATTCGAAGGGGGCGAACAGTGGCCGCAACGCACAGCCAGGGCGACAAGACGCCGCGTACCGAGCGGGGCCGAAAGACCTTGCGCAAACTGCTCGATGCGGCTGCGACCGAATTCGCCGAGAAGGGATTTCACGAAGCCTCGATCAGCGGAATAACCCGCAGTGCCGGCGTCGCCCTTGGCACTTTCTATACCTATTTCGACAGCAAGGATGCGGTCTTCCGTGCGCTCGTATCGGATATGAGCGCGGGTGTCGGGAAGGCTGCGCGCGAGGCGCTCGACCCGTCGATGGGGGCGCTGGAGATCGAGCGGGTGGCACTGCGCGCCTTTCTCGAGTTCGCTGCCGAGCATAAGGAGATCTACCGGATTATCGACGAGGCCGAATTCGTCGATCCGGACAGCTACCGCGCACATTACGAGACCATCGGCTCGAGGATCGAAGAGCGCCTGAAGCTGGGCGGTGAGAGCGGCGAGTTCGCGCCGGGGCTGGGGACGCCCGAGGCCTGGGCCGTGATGGGCATGAACGTTTTCCTGGGCCTGCGCTACGTCATCTGGGGCCGCGAAGGCGATCCGGACTTCGAAGAAATCGCGCGCCGGGCCAACATGTTGCTGACCCGGGGCATCGCCAGCTAGCTCCTGCGATCGCGGAACCGCGGGCGTGCGGGGCCGTTGGTCTGGCAAAGGAGATACAATATGATCGGCAAGGTAATCGGAGCATTCGTCGGCGACAGGCTCGCCAAGCAGACCGGCGGCATTGGCGGCGCCAGCGGCGCGGCACTGGGTGTCATCGCCACGACAGTCCTGCGGCGCATGAGCCTGCCCGCAATGCTGGCCCTGGGCGTCGGCGGCTATGTCGCCAAGCGCGTCCTCGACAAGCGCGAGGAGGGCAGCGACAGTGCTTCCCCGCCTAAGACTTCGACGGCTCCGGCGACCAAGGCCGCCTAGGCCGAAGTCGCAGCGAAGCGCGCAAAAGGGCTGTCCCGGAAGGGGCAGCCCTTTTGCTATCAGGGGAACAACGGGTTTGCATATCGCCGAACCCTTTCTATGGTCGCTCCAGGGATTCCCCCCAAAAAGTCAGACAAAATCGCGCCGCACCCCGGTGCGCTTGCGCAGGAGACGACATGCCAGCAGAGCCCGATCACCCAATCGATCCTCCGCTGATAGACTTACCCATCAAGACCGCGTCGCGCGGCTTTTACGACGGCTTCAGCCGCGAGGTCACGATCCCGTCGAAGGTGATCGTCTCCCTCCTGATCATGTGGGCGATCTTCTTCCCGGTCAGCGCCAGCGAAACGCTGTCTGCGGCCAATTCGAGCATCATCGCCACCTTCTCCGGCTGGTACGTCTACCTCGTCGCTTTCCTGATGTTCACCTGCTTCGTGCTCGCGCTGTTCCCTCAATCGGGTACGCTGCGGATAGGCAATCCGGGTGAAAAGCCCGAGTTCGGTCGCTTCTCCTGGTTCGCCATGCTGTTCGGCGCGGGCATCGGGATCGGCATGCTCACCTATTCGACCGGCGAACCGCTGGCGCACTTCTCGAACAATCCGGACATCATCCGCGGCCTGGTGGACGCGCGGACTGCCGAAGCGGTGCGTCCGGCCTATATCTACACCTTTCTCCACTGGGGCTTTGCAGCCTGGGGCACCTATGCGCTGGTCGGCCTGGCGATTGGCTATGTCGCCTATCGCCGCAATCTGCCGCTGACGATCCGTTCGGCGCTCGCGCCGCTGTTCGGCCTGCGCCTGTCGGGCGTCTGGGGACATCTGGTCGATATCGTGGCCGTAGTGGCGACGATCCTGGGCGTCGCGGTTACCATGGGGATCGGCGTGGAGCAGTTCGTCATGGGTCTCGCCCGGCTGGGTGTGGGCGACTGGCTGCTGGATCCGGACGGTTCTTCCTCGATCGCGGCGGTCATCCTGTCGCTGCTGGTTCTCGTCGGGGCTTCGACGATAAGCGCGCTTTCGGGCGTGGGCCGCGGGATCAAATGGCTCTCGAACCTAAATATGGGGCTGTCTTTCGCCTTGCTTGCCCTGTTCGCAATCGTCGGCTCGGCGTTCGGCGGCCTCAAGTTGCTGGGCGTGGGCGTGTGGGATTACCTGCGCACGCTGGTGCCCAACTCGCTGACGCTGTTCGACGCAGGCGGCGAATTCGGGGATGCGCTGGTGCAATGGCAGCTCGACTGGTCGGTGTTCTACTGGGCCTGGTGGATTGCCTTCGCCCCCTTCGTCGGCATGTTCATCGCGCGCATTTCGCGCGGGCGCACCATCCGGGAGTATGTGTTCGGCGTGGTGCTGGTGCCGTCGCTGATGTGTTTCTTCTGGATGGCCATGGTCGGGGGAACCGCGATCGATCTCGAACTGAGCGGCGCCGCGCAGGGTAGCATCGTCAATGCAGCGATGTCGGACCAGCTCTTCGCGACGCTGGCCGTCCTGCTCGATCCGGCTGTCGCCGCAGTCGTGTCGGGCCTCGTCGTCCTTCTGTTGATGACCTATCTCATCACCTCCGCCGACAGCGCGATCCTCATCGTCAACACGATCAATGGGGCGGGGGAAAGCGAAAGCGAGCGCAACCATCACATCCTGTTCTGGGGTGTGGCGCTGGCCTTCGTCGTCGGCAGCATGCTGATCCTCGGGGGCATCGATGCGATCCGCATAACAATGATCATCGGGGCGCTGCCATTCAGCTTTGTCGTCGCCATCATGGGGGTCGCGATCCTCAAGGCGGTGATTTACGACCTGTTCCGCAAGCACCATGGCGTGCCGACCACGGCCCAGGGATGCGCGGAAGCGGCCGAGGGCAAGTAACGCGAGCACTAATGCGCCGCCTTCTTGGCGGAGCCCAGCAGTGCAGTCTGGCCGTCATTTGAATGGCACTTGGTCATCCAATAGTACCGTGAGAACTGCATTTGAATAGAACAATTCCAAAAAATGAATATTTGCTTCATACATGGACTGTTCTGGAAGTAACGCGGGACGAAGATTTGAATGTTGTTTTGATGCAACAGCCCTGCGGTTAATCTTGCGCAGCGGCCCGCTGGACGGTGGCCGCCTTTCCTTCGCCTTGTTATTGGCTCCCGAGGCGACGGTTCCCCAGTGAATTCGCGCCCGTCTTTTTGCCAGCCGGACCCTGGTCTGTGAGCCGGCACCCGAGCATTAATCGAGAATGAGGGAATCCCCGACATGAAATATCTCGTCAGCGGCGCGTCGCTTGGCGCGCTGGCTATCGCAACCGCAGCGCCCGTGGCCGCGCAGGAGGTGGCTCCGGCAGCCGAACAGCGGCAGGGCGGCGTCAACGTCATCATCGTGACCGCGCAAAAGCGCAGCGAAGACCTGCAGGATGTTCCCGTGTCGGTTTCGGCGATCGGTGAAGAAGGGCTCGAAGAGCTCGCCATCGACACCTTCGAGGATTACCTCGAACAGCTGCCCACCGTGACTGCAGGCGGCAGCGGGCCGGGCCAGAACACCATCTACATCCGCGGCCTGGCCTCGACCACGCCCAATCTCACCACCGCCGGTGTCGCCGGCCTCGCGCCCAACGTCGCGATGTATCTCGACGAACAGCCGCTCGCACAGCCGGGCCGCAACCTCGACGTCTATGCCGCCGACCTTGCGCGGATCGAAGTGCTGTCGGGACCGCAGGGTACGCTGTTCGGTGCCAGTTCGCAGGCGGGCGTCGTTCGCCTGATCACCAACAAGCCCGATCTCGGCGGCTTCGATGCGGGCGTGAATGCCGGCGTGTCCTTCACCAAGGGCGGCGAAACCAGCTACAAGGCCGATGCGATGATCAACGTGCCGGTCACCGATACGTTCGGTCTGCGCGGGGTCTTCTATCTCGACGACCAGGGCGGTTACATCGACAATGTCGCCGGCACCCGCAACGCCAGCGAAAGCGCGCGCTTCCGCCCGGCCGGGACCGTCCGTTCGAACGGCGTTCCCGTCAGCCCGCTGCGCGGCGGCTTCCAGGCCGGCGCCGACCTGTCGAACGTGAACTTCATCAATGCCGACAACGCCGGCATGGTCGAAGACGATTTCAACGACACGCAATATGCCGGCTTCCGTGCGACCGCGCTGTGGGAAGTCACGCCCGACTGGACGGTGACGGTCGCGCATTCGCGCCAGAGCGTCGAAAGCGATGGCGTGTTCTTCGCCGACCCCGAGCTCGGCGGCCTCGATGACCTCGAGATCCAGCGCTACGAGGAAGACCGCCTCGAAGACGATTTCTCGAACACCAGCTGGACGGTCGAGGGCCGCCTGGCGATGCTCGATGTCGTCTATACCGGCGCCTACACCGATCGTGAGACCGAACAGCGCGTCGACTATTCCGACTATCTCTTCGTCGGCCAGTACCTGCCGTATTACATCTGCGACGGCAGCGTCAGCTATCCGGGTGCCGGCAACGATCCCAGCGGCACCTGCCAGGCACCCAATCTCTATGTGACCTCGGCCAGCAAGACGACCGTGTTCACGCAGGAACTGCGCTTCAGCACGCCGGCGGAAAAACGCTGGCGCGTGACCGCAGGCGGTTTCTATTCGGATCTCGAACTGCAGGAACGCAACGACTTCGCCTATCCGGGCAATGTCCTCGCGCAGCCCTTCGGCCCGTTCGCGCCGAACTTCCCGCAGGACGGCTTCACCAGCGCCCCGGGCCCGTTCCCGGCCGACACGATCTTCCGCAACGACATCCGTCGTACCGATGAACAGTTCGGCATCTTCGGCGAAGCCAGCTTCGACATCGTACCCGACTTGCTGACAGTCACGCTCGGCGCGCGGTATTACGACATCGAAGTCGATTTCGAAGGCAGCGCGAACGGCAGCTTCTGCAACAGCGGCGCGGCTACCGATGCCAACGCCTTCGGCACCGATCTCAACGATCTGTACGACGGCGACGGCGAATACACCTTCATCGGTTCGTGCGACGCTTCGCTGCGCCAGACCTTCGACCTGAACGACAGCCTGGCCGATATCCAGGCTGCGGGCCTGACCCCCACACAGGCGCAGCAGGTCTTCAACGCAGTGCGCGCTCCCGATGCGGCGAAGACCGATGGGTTCATCTACAAGGGCACGGTTACCGTGACCCCGACGCAGGACCTGCTGTTCTACGCGACCTATTCGGAAGGTTTCCGTCCCGGCCTGCTCAACCGTCCGGGCGGCGCGACCAATGGTGCCGGCTTCACCGTCCCGTTCGAACTCGAGACCGACGAGGTCAAGAACTACGAACTGGGCTGGAAGCTCGATCTCGCCGATGGTCAGGTGCGTTTCAACGGCAGCGCCTTCTATGTCGACATCAGCCGGCTGCAGACCACCATCTTCGACCCCTCGATCACCAATCTGTTCTTCTCGGCCAACGCCGCGGATGCAGAGATCAAGGGCGTGGAAGCGGACTTCACCTTCGCGCCCTATTCGGCGCCGGGTCTGACCGTTGCAGGGGCATTCTCGATCCTCGACACCGAGATCACCGAAGTGCTGATCCCGACCAACGACGTCGTCGCGGGTTCGGACCTCGCATTCGCCCCGTCCTTCCAGGGCAATTTGCGCGTACGCTACGAATGGGACCTGTCCGATACGCTGGAAGCCTATGTCCAGCCGCAGGTCAGCTATTCGGCGTCGAAATTCACCGATGTGGTCGAAATCAACAAGCTCGAGCTCGACAGCTACACCGTCGTGGATTTCGCTGCCGGCGTCATGTCGAACAACTGGAAGTTCGAAGTCTTCGGCGACAATCTGTTCGACGAGCGCGCGCAGATCTCGGGCAATTACGTCAACGACCGTGCGCGGATCACCACCAACCGTCCGCTGACGGTCGGTTTCCGGGTCGGCTACGACTACTGATCCGGTTTACCGGGAAACAGGACGGCGGGGGCGAACACGGGTTCGCCTCCGCCGTTTCTCTTTGTAAGGGTCGCAAGCAATGACGACACGCGACGACAGATTGGCGCAGGCGCAGAAGGCGCTGCAGGCAGGCGACTTCGAGAAAGGAATGGCGCTCGCTGCCGCGCTGGTGGACGAGGATCCGGGCGACAGCGAAGCGCTCTACATGGCCGCCGTCGCCGCGCGCTATCTCAAGCGCTTCGACGAGGCTGAACGGCACCTTGCGGCGTTGCACGCGGCGATGCCCGAATACGGGCGCGCATGGCAGGAGGCAGGGCATCTCGCCCGTGCGCAGGGCGACAGGGCGGCTGCAATTGCGGCCTTCGGCCGTGCCACACGGTTCAATCCCGCGCTCGAAGCCAGCTGGCGCGCGCTGGCCGAGCTGGAACAGGCGGCCGCTCGCCCAACCGCCGCCGAAGCGGCGCGCGCACAGGCCGAGCGTGTCGCCCGCCTGCCGCGCGAACTGGTCGCGGTGATGCACCATCTTCACGAGGGCCGACTGCTGCGCGCGGAGGAGATCTGCCGCCATTTCCTGCGCGCCAACCCGCGCAATGTCGAAGGCATGCGATTGCTGGCCCAGATCGGCATCAAGCTGGGCATTCTCGATGACGCCGAATTCCTGCTCGACAGCGCCAGGGCTTTCGAGCCCGACAACATCCAGGTCCGGCTCGACTATATCGACGCGCTGCGGCGCCGCCAGAAATTTGCTCAGGCGCGGACCGAGGCCGAAGCCCTTCATGCGCGCGATCCCGAAAACCCGCTGTTCCAGTCGCATCTGGCGATCGAAAGCATGCAGACGAGCGACTACGACCGGGCCTTCGAATTGTTCGATGCCATTCTTGCCAAGCTACCCGGCGATCCGGCGACGCTCACCAGCAAGGGCCACGCGCTCAAGACCACCGGGGCGCAGGAAGACGCGGTGGCCAGCTATCAGGCCGCCATTGCTGCCAAGCCTGACCATGGCGATGCGTGGTACGCACTGGCGAACCTCAAGACCTATCGCTTCACCGAGGATGAAATCGTGCGCATGCGCGAACAGGCCGGGCGGCCCGACCTTGCCTTCATGGACCGCGTCCACCTGTCTTTCGCGCTGGGCAAGGCGCTCGAAGATCGTGCCGACTACGCCGACAGTTTCGCGCATTACGAACGCGGCAATGCACTGAAACGGGCGCAGACCCGGTACAGCGCCGACGCCATGACTGCGGAGCTGGCGAAGCAGCGCGAGCTGTGCACTGCCGATCTATTCGCCAAGCATGCGGGCAGCGGGCACGATGCGCCCGATCCGATCTTCATCCTGGGTCTCCCGCGCGCGGGATCGACCTTGCTCGAACAGATCCTCGCCAGTCACAGCCAGGTGGACGGTACGCTGGAACTGCCCAATATCCTCGCGCTGGCGCACCGCCTGCGAGGGCGCAAGGCGGGCCAGTCACGCTATCCCGAAATCCTGCACGAGCTCGGCAGCGACCAGCTCGCTGCCTTTGGCGCGAAGTTCATCGAGGATACGCGGGTGCACCGGCAGAACGCGCCGTTCTTCATCGACAAGATGCCGAACAATTTCCGCCACATCGGCCTGATCCATCTGATCCTCCCCAATGCCAAGATCATCGACGCGCGCCGCGCGCCGCTCGACTGCTGTTTCTCGGGCTTCAAGCAACTCTTCGCCGAGGGGCAGGAGTTCACCTACGGCCTCGCCGAGGTGGGACGCTATTACGCCGATTATGTCGACCTGATGGATCACTGGGACACGGTGCTGCCGGGAAAGGTGCTGAGGGTGCAGCACGAAGACGTGCTCGATGACCTCGAAGGCCAGACCCGGCGGATGCTCGATTACCTAGGCCTGCCGTTCGAGGAGCAGTGTCTCGAGTTCCACAAGACCCGCCGGGCAGTGCGCACGGCAAGCAGCGAACAGGTCCGCCGACCCATCAACCGCAGCGGGCAGGACGCCTGGAAGCCCTACGATCCATGGCTCGCACCGCTACGCGAAGCGCTGGGCCAGCACGGCTGAGCCGGATTTGCGGCGGGGATCGATCCGAGAGCGTCTGGCGGAAATGGTGGGCGCGGCAAGGATTGAACTTGCGACCCCACCCGTGTGAAGGGTGTGCTCTACCACTGAGCTACGCGCCCGCCCGGTGCTGTCCGCGGCGTTCGCAGCGGAAGGGCAGGGGCGCGCCTTTACTGTGCGAATCGCCGCGTGGCAAGCGCCCTAGCCGATCACCAGCTGCACAATCCGCGCGAGCCAGCCGGTGGCGGCCCTGTCCTGCGCTGCAGCGGGCTGCGGGGCGGGGCAGGCAAGGCAATAGGCCTGAACGCCCCGCGTTCCCAGCAAGCGATCCGCATCCGCCGCGATGCGGGCGACAAACGCCGACCGGCTCTGCGTCATGCGGGCAATCACATCGCCGCCCGAGCCGGCCTCTTCCCCGTCGCCGATCAGCCATTGCCGGAGCAGCGTGTCGTAGGTCGACGGCGCTTCGCCCAGATAGAGCACGTGCCAGTCGCTGCCGAGTTCGGCGCGTTCGGCGGTCCATGCCAGTGCTTCCTCGATGCCGCCATATTCGTCGACCAGCCGTAGCTGCCGGGCGGTACCGCCATCCCATACCCGGCCTTGGCCGACCGCATCGGCCTGTTCACGCGTCAGGCCGCGCGCCTCGCCCACGCGGTCGAGGAAATCCTCGTACCCGTCTTCGATGAAGGCCTGCAGGATAGCATCGGTTTCGGGGGTGAACCCGGCGATCAGATCCGGCTGGCCCGACAGTGGCGTGGTGCGCACGCCATCGCTGGTGACACCCGCCATTGCAGCGCTTTCCTCGAACGTCGGGATCACTGCGAAAATGCCGATCGAACCGGTAATGGTCTCGGGTTCGGCGAAAATGCGATCGGCGGGCGTGGACACCCAGTAACCGCCGCTGGCTGCCACATTGGCCATCGACACCGCGATGGGAATATCGCGCGCCTTGTGCCGCAGGATCGCATCGCGGATCAGCTCGCTGGCGAGCACCGAACCGCCCGGCGAATCGACCCGTACGACCAGCCCGGCAAGCTCCTGCTCGAGCGCGTCGTCGAGCAGCCTGGCGATCCGGTCGCCGCCCGCGGTGCCAGGTCCGGCATCGCCATCGACGATTTCGCCCGCCACCGTGATCACCCCGATGGGCCGCCCGGCATCGGGCAGCGGATTGTCCTCGAGCCAGGCGTTGAGTTCGGTGTGGGGGTAGGCGTTGGGACCCTCCGCCCAGTCGTCTTCGCCGACGAGTTCGACCACACGTTGTTCGAAATCGGCGCGAGTGCCAAGTTTGTCGACAAGCCCCGCCTGCAAGGCGGCGGTAGCCAGATCGCCGCCCGCCGCTTCGATCCAAGCGACAGGCTGGTCGGTGATCCGCGCGACATCGGCGGCGGGGCGGGCCTTCTTGAGATTGGCGCGGTATTCTTCCCACAGCGTCTCATACAGCGCACGGGCATTTTCGCGCGCGGGGTCGGACATGCCGGCCCGGCTGTAGGGTTCGACCGCGCTCTTGTATTCGCCGACCTTGTAGACGCGTGCGTTCACCTTGAGCTTGTCGAGCAGGCCCGCGTAATAGAGCCGCTCGCCCCCGGGCCCGGCAATCACTGCGCCGCCCAGAGGGTTGACCCAAACCTCGCTGGCATGCGCGGCGAGCAGCATGCCGTCGTCGGTATAGGCGGTGGCATAGGCCAGCACGGGCTTTTCCGCGGCGCGCACCCGGTCGAGCGCTTCGCCGATCGCCTGCATATGCACCTGTCCGCCGCCGAGGAAACGGTCGAGATCGAGTACCACGGCCGAAATCCGTTCGTCTCCGGCAGCTTCGTCGAGCGCGTGGATCACGTCGCGGGCCTGGTATTCGCCGACCGGCGCGGTGCCCGAAAGCAGGGCGGCGATCGGGTCGATCTCGGTCCGCTCCTCGACGACGACGCCGCTCAGATCGAGCAGCAAGGCGCCATCGCGCACGGCGGCCGGGCTGGGGCGCGCAGTCAGCACCGCAAACAGGGCGGTAAAGAACAGCAGCATGAAGACGAGCACCAGCCCGTCCTTGATGCCAACCAAAAGCCGCCAGACCTTACCAGCAAACTGCATGCGTCAAATCTCCTGTTGGAAATCGAACTAGGGCAGCGCTGCGGCCAACGCCACTGGAAAGCGCTTGAGCGCCCCACGCAGCTCGACTAAGGGCGTGGTCTCAATGACATCGACGGAAACCTCGCCTCACGCCGCCCGCTATCCCGCGGGCGGGCTCGCTTTCCCGCATCGCGACCTGATCGGGATCGGCCAGCTCGAACGGCACGAGATCCTGTTCCTGCTCGACGAGGCGGAGCAGTGGGTCGCGCTCAACCGGCAGGCGACCAAGCGCGAGAACCGGCTGGCCGGGCTGACGGTGATCAACGCCTTCTTCGAGAATTCCACGCGCACGCTGCTGAGCTTCGAGATCGCGGGCAAGCGGCTGGGGGCGGATGTCGTCAACATGCACGCCGCCCAGTCGTCGGTGAAAAAGGGCGAGACGCTGATCGATACCGCAATCACCCTCAACGCTATGCGCGCCGACGCGATCGTCATCCGCCACGGTTCGAGCGGGGCGACCCAGCTGATCGCCGACAAGGTCGGCTGCCCCGTGCTCAATGCGGGCGACGGGCAGCACGAGCATCCGACCCAGGCGTTGCTCGATGCGCTGGCGCTGCGCCATGCGCTGCGCGACAGGGGCGAGGCGGCGGACGATTTCACCGGACTGAAGATCGTGATCTGCGGCGACATCCTGCACAGCCGGGTCGCGCGCTCCAACCTGCTGTGCCTGCAGGCGCTGGGGGCCACCGTGCGGCTATGCGCCCCGCCGGCGCTCATGCCCGCCGGCATCGAAGCGATGGGCGCCGAGGTGTATCACGATTTCGATGCGGCGCTGGACGGTGCCGATGTGGTCATGATGCTGCGCCTCCAGAACGAAAGGATGAGCGGCCAGTTCATTCCTTCCGCGCGCGAATACCACCATCTCTACGGGCTAACGAAGACCCGGCTCAGGCAGGCATCGCAAGACGCGCTGGTCATGCATCCGGGGCCGATGAACCGCGGGGTGGAGATCGACAGCGAGGTGGCCGACATGATCGACCGCTCGATCATCACCCGGCAGGTGGAAATGGGAGTTGCGATCCGCATGGCTGCGCTCGACGTGCTGACACGCCGTTCACGCGGTGTCCCCGGGTGGGGAGACGCGGCATGAAGCAGCAACGACCGCTGACGATAGAAGGTGGCCGGCTGGTCACGCCCGCTGGCGTGCAGGGCGGCGCGCTCCGGCTGGTCGACGGTTGCATCGACGGCGTCGGCACGGCCGCGCAGGACGGTGACGAAGTGATCGATGCGGGGGGCGCGCTGGTCGCTCCCGGGCTTGTCGATCTCGGCGTCTTCGCGATCGACAAGCCGGCCTTTCATTTCGGCGGGATTACCCGCGCTGCGTTGATGCCCGATCAATCACCGCGCCTCGATCTGCCGAGCCGCGTTTCCTATATTGCCAAGAGCGGCAAGCCCGATTTCTGGGTCCACCCGCTCGCCGCCGCCACGCGTGATCTGGCCGGGGCCGAAATCGCCGAACTGGGCCTGATGCGCGAAGCCGGGGCGCGCGGCGTGGCAACCGGCCGGCAGTGGATCGCGAATTCGGGCACCATGCTGCGATTGCTGCAATATGCCGCCATGCTCGACCTGGTGGTAGTCGCGCATCCCGAGGACGCCGCGCTGGCCGGCAACGCTGTTGCCACGGCAGGCGAAGTGGCCACCCGCCGCGGCTTGCCCAGCGCCCCTGCCGAAGCCGAATCCATCGCGCTGACCCGCGATATCGCACTGGCGGAAATGGCCGGCGCGCGGATCCACTTCCGTCAGGTGACCACCCGCGCCGGGCTCGAGATTGTGCGCCGGGCCAAGGCGCGCGGCGTGTCGGTGACCTGCGGGGTGACCCCGGCCCATTTCATGCTGTCCGATCTGGCCACTGTCGATTTTCGCACCTTTGCCCGCCTGTCCCCGCCGCTGCGCAGCGAAGACGACCGCCAGGCGGTCCGCGAGGCGATCGGCGACGGCACGGTGGACGTGATCGCGAGCGGCCACGATCCACGCGGGCCCGAAGACAAGCGGCTCCCCTTCTCCGATGCGGAACCGGGCATGGCGGGGGCGGAAACGCTGCTCGCGATGACCCTGTCGCTGGTGCGCGACGAGCTCATCGACATCGGGCGCGCGTTCGAACTGGTCGCGACGAAGCCCGCTGAAATCCTGGGCGTCCCGGCGGGCGCGATTGCTCCTGGGCTTGAAGCCGATGTCGCCATCATCGATCCGGACAGGCCGTGGATCATCCAGAGCGCGAAGATGGAAGCCACTGCGGGCAATACGCCGTTCGACGGCCAGCCGACGCAGGGGCGGGTGCTGCATCTCTACAAGGGCGGCGTGCCGATCAGGCACTAGGCCAGCGAAAACCCCGCCCGGATCGTGTCCGGACGGGGCCTCTCGGTGGTTTGGTAAACTGATGGATTAGCGGGAAGCGACCCGAACGCCCGCATCGACCACGGCGATTGCTCCCGGAAGCTTGCGGCTGGCAGCGTAGGCAATGCAGCCGTCGCCGCGGCCCTTGACCGTCCGGCACATCGAATCGGCGGAAGCCTTGGCGAAGCCGGCAGCCGCGACGCGATAATAGATCTTGCCGTTGACGCGGGCCTTGGTGATCACGCGCTCGGAACTGGCGAGTTCGGGATAGCGTTTCTGGAACTGCTTCCACGCCTCATTCGCATCCGACATCGAGAAGAACGAGCCGAGCTGGACATTGTAATCGCCGCTGCTGCTGCGCGGAGCGGCGCTTGCCGGAGCGGCTGCGCGGGCGGTGCGCGAAGCAGCCGGCCTGGCAGCCTGAATCGGCGTATCCTGCACCACTTCGCGACCGACGAAGCGGATGCCGCCTGCCGGGGCAAGCCCGGCGTCGGCCAATGCGACATCCGCGCCATCGTCTACCGCGGGCGCGGCTTCGACCGGCGGCAGTTCTTCGGCGAAAGCAAAGTCGCCGCGCGGTGCTGCGACCGGTTCGGCTTCGCCGCTCGCTGCAAGCATATCGACACTGGGATGATTGGACAGGGCCAGCATCTGCGGCTGGCCGGGATCGGCCTGCGGCTGGACCCCCAGAACGGTGGCGACGCGTCCGGTGAAGGCTTCGGGGCGCGCCAGGGCTGCCCATTCGGCCATGCGGTCGCCGACCTCGCCCGCGGGGACATCTTCCGCGGCCATGAGGCGAGCGGCGCGCCAGTTGCCCTGCATGGCATAGGCATAGGCGAGGTTCTGCCGCACCTTGGGCGTGTTCTGCCCGCCGCGCAGCGCGTTGCCGAGGACATTGACGCCGTGGTCGGGCCGGCCGGCCAGCGCCATGGCGAGCCCGTAATCGGCTGCATCGAGCTTGTCTTCGAAGCGGCTGAGCGTGCCCAGCGCACCCATCTGGTCGCCTATCGCTACCTGCGCGAGGGCATGGCTGATCACTGTTCGCGGGGCGGTATCACCCAGTTCGATCGCTTCGGCAAAGGTCGTCGCGGCCGACGCGAAACGCCCATCGGTCAGATAGGCGTTGGCGAGCAGCGTGCGCGTATAGGCGTCACGCGGGCTGGCCAGTACGGCGGCTTCGGCATGGCGCACGGCTTTCGAAGCGTTCCCCTTGGTCAGCGCCTGTTCGGCATGCGCGGCCGAATAGGAATGGCTGGGGGCAGTCTTGCCCGTACACGCCGTAAGCGCAGTGGTCGCCAGCGCCGTGGTGACGGCGAGCTGGACGAACCGCTTGTTCCTGGCTTTCGTCTCGATGCTCATTCTTCCCCCCTTTGAAGGCGATACCGCGTCGTTCGAGTTCATTTTTCGCTGCGCTGCACCTGGGCAGCGAGGCTTGCGATTTCGGGCATTTCGGCGAGCAACGCGTCGAGCGCGTCGGTCACCAGTTGCTGTGCGCTGCGTCCGCGAACGGTACAGGCAAGGCGCAGCATGAGATGGCGTTCCTGGTCGAGCCGCAGCGTGAATGCGGCCCGCTTGCCCTGCGCTGTGGCAGGACGCCGTACGATCGGCTTGCGCGGAGCGGGTTCGTCGAGCTGCGCCTGGATCTTGTTCAGCGAAGCGCGCACCTGGTTGGGTGCATCGGTTTCCTTCGCCGCTTGAGGCGATAGCGGCACGACGTTCTCCGGCACCGGCTCCAGCCGCGGCCGGGGCCTCGCATCGGTTTCATCACTGGCGCCGTCGCCCATGTCGTTCCAGCCGAGATCCTCGAGATTCGCCGCGGCTTCCTTGCCATCGACCGGTCCGACGATGCCCGATTGCGGACGCATGGCCGGTTTCGCCCCACCCTTGCGTGCAAGCAGGGTGGACGAGAGAGAGGCGAAGTTGGCGTCAGACATTCGGCAGCCCGCCTTCCGCTACTACTGGGCCACACGGCGGCCGAAGCCGCCGGCGGGACGATGAACGCCGGACATCGCGGACTGCGAATTGGGCGCGGCGAAGACCGTGCGCCGGAAGTTCTTTTCCAGCCGGTCGGCGATGTATTTCCACAGCGCGGTGACTTCGGCAGCGGACCGGCTTTCGGGGTCCACTTCCATGACCGTGCGGCCGTCGATCATCGAGGCGGCAAAGTCGGTGCGGTGGTGCAGCGTGATCGGCGCCACAGTGCCGTGCTGCGACAGCGCAACGGCGGCTTCCGACGTGATCTTGGCTTTCGGGGTCGCCGCGTTGACGACGAAGACCAGCGGCTTGCCCGCGCGTTCGCACAGGTCGACGGTGGCGCCCACGGCGCGCAGGTCATGCGGGCTGGGGCGAGTCGGGACGACAATCAGTTCGGCGACCGAGATCACCGACTGGATCGCCATGGTGATCGCGGGCGGGGTATCGATCACCGCCAGCTTGAACCCCTGCTGTCGCAGGATCGCCAGATCGGTGGCCAGCCGTGCAACGGTGGTCTGGGCGAAGGCGGGATATTCGTCGGCGCGCTCGTTCCACCAATCGGCAAGCGATCCTTGCGGATCGATGTCGATCAGGACGACAGGACCCGCACCGGCGCGCTGCGCCTGAACGGCCATATGTCCCGAGAGGGTGGTCTTGCCCGATCCGCCCTTCTGCGATGCCAATGCCAGTACACGCAAGACTTGGTCCCCCTGGGTTGCGCCTGTAATCTACTCACTCGTGCTGCAATCGTCCGCAGCGATCTTGTCATGGAGATCGCAGACTACCCCTAATTTTGGGTTAACCGGATGGCGGTTTGACATGGGCCCAAGGCCGCAAAATCCCTGGCAACACTTTGCTAACGGTCGATTTACTATAGGATGTCGCCAATCGGGCGCGTTTCGCGGGCCCCGCAATGCGAAAGGGATAGGATGCGACATTCGGCAAAAGCAGCTTGGATGGCCGGAATGCTGACGCTGGCGGGCCTGGCCGCTGTGCCTGCCCATGCCGACGTCAAGGCCGGGGTCGATGCCTGGACCGCAGGAGACTTTGCCGGGGCCGTGCGCGAGTGGGCCGGGCCCGCCGCACAGGGTGATCCCGACGCGCAATTCAACATGGGGCAGGCCTACCGGCTTGGCCGTGGGGTCGAAACCGATGTCGAACAGGCCGAAGCGCTCTATGCCAAGGCTGCGGCGCAGGGCCACGTGAAGGCGGCGGACAATTATGGCCTGCTGCTGTTCCAGCGCGGCGCCCGCGAGGAAGCCTTGCCCTATATCTCCGCCGCGTCGATGCGCGGCGATCCCCGCGCCCAGTACTTGCTGGGAATCGCCCATTTCAACGGCGATCTGGTCAAGAAGGACTGGCGCCGCGCCTATGCACTGCTGACGCTGGCGAATTCCTCGGGCCTGCCGCAGGCGCGCGGCGCCCTGGCGCAGATGGACCAGTATATCTCGATCGAAGACCGCCAGGCAGCGCAGCCGCTGGCCGCCTCGCTCAAGGCCGAAGCCGAGGCGGCGCGTTCGCGCCAGCTTGCTGCGGCAGACCTCGGACTGGCAACCCACGCGCCCAGCGGACCCGTGGTCACGGCCAGCGTTCCCCAGACCGCGGCAGCGCGTCCGGTCCCCCTGCCGCCGGCGACTGCTGAAGCGCCCGCTCCGCAGACTGCAGGCGCGGATTACACACTCCCTGCTGCACCGGCGCCCACCGTGGTCGCGCGGCAAGAGGACGAGGCGCTATCCCGCGAAGCGGTGGCGGTGGCTGCCAGTCCGGCGGTGCCGCCCGCAGCATCGAGCGCCCCTGCCGCCGTACCTTCTTCCACGGCCACCCGGACAAGCGCGACGCGCGTCGCGCCGGCCGCAACGGGCCCGTGGAAAGTCCAGCTTGGCGCCTTCGGCGTACCCGGCAATGCGCAGCGCTTGTGGGGCCAGCTCGCGGGCCGGTCGGAGATCGCCGGGCGCGAGCAGATACTGCTCAAATCGGGCAATCTCACGCGCCTGCTGGCGGCCGGATATGCCACGCGCGGCGAAGCCGCCGCGGCCTGCGCCTCGCTCAAGCGCAGCGGGCAGGAATGTCTGGTCACGCGCTAGTCATTCCGTGATCGCGCTTCCCCCGTCGACGGCACCGCGATAGACGCTCGCCCCCACGGCCCATATTAAGGGCGGCCAAGGGGGAATGCATGGATCCGATCGCCACTCGCAGCGACGCTGCGCCCGACCAGGCGGTGCCGCGCGCGATGGCGGGAAACCGGATCGCCAGCCTCGACTTCATTCGCGGCATCGCGGTGATGGGAATTCTCGCCGCCAATATCATCGCCTTCGGCCAGCCTTTCGCCGCCTATATGTATCCCGACGCCTTCCTCGTGCCGCACAACGAGGCCGAGGAATGGATGTGGATCGCGCAATTCGTGTTGATCGACGGCAAGATGCGCGGCCTGTTTACGCTGCTGTTCGGCGCCGGGCTGTATCTGTTCATGGAAAAAGCTTGGTCGCGCGGAGAGGGGCGGGCGTTGCAGGCGCGCCGGCTGGGCTGGCTGCTGCTGTTCGGCCTCGGGCATTTCTTCCTTATCTGGCGCGGCGATATCCTCACTTTCTATGCACTGTTCGGTCTTGTCTCCCTCGCCGCGATCCGCTGGGCGGCCAAAACGCAGCTGGTCGTCGGGCTGCTCGGCTATGCCGCAGGCGTGGTGCTGGTCGGCAGCTTCATGCTGTCGCCCTATGTGATCGCCGAGACCGAATTCGGCGAGCAGCCGGCCTATGCCGAAATGCGCGAGCAACTGGCAGCCGACAAGGGCCGTGCACTCGATCACGAAATGGTCGAATACCGCATCATCTCCGAGGGTTCCTATGGCGATTTCGTCGCGCACAACGTGACCGACCATAAGGGCGACCTGCCGTTCAATATTTTCGTATTCGGGTTCGAAACGCTGCCGCTGATGCTGATCGGCATGGCGCTGTACCGGTTCGGCCTGTTCAGCGGCGCTATGAATACCGGCAGGATGCTGCGCTGGGGCAGTGCGGGTATTGTTATCGGCAGCGGGGTTACCCTGCTGGTGGCGCTGTGGGTGAGGGATGCGGGATTTTCCTATTGGAGCACGCTGGCTGCATTCATGAGCCTGTCGGCACTGCCCCGCCTGCCCGTGGTGCTCGGGCTGGCAGCGGTCCTGGCGGTGGTCGGTGCGCGTGCCTCGGGCTGGCTGGCGGAGCGGGTTTCCGCTGCGGGGCGGGCCGCTTTCACCAATTACCTCGGCACATCGGTGCTGATGCTGTTTGTCTTCCACGGTTGGGGCGGCGGATTGTTCGGCGCTCTGGGGCGTACCGAGCTGTACCTCGTCATGGCGGCAAGCTGGCTCGTCATGCTCGCCTGGTCGAAGCCCTGGCTCGACCGGTTCCGCTTCGGTCCGCTCGAATGGCTCTGGCGGTGCCTGACCTATTGGCGGCTGTTCCCCCTGCGGCGGTGACGAGAGGGGTTGCTACTGAGAACGACTCTCACTAGAGGTGCTCCTGCGAGTCAATCGCAGGAGTGTTCGAGTGTACGTCTGCATCTGTAACGCAATCCGGGAAAGCGACCTGCGGCGCGCAGCGCGCCATGTCTCGGGCGATGCCGAAACTTGCTATGCCGCGCTTGGCAAGCCGGCTTGCTGCGGCACCTGCCTCGATGAGGCTGACGAGATCCTCCAGGAAGAACGCGAGATGGGATGCGTGGCCGCCGCGGCTTGATCGCCGGCTAACGCAAATCGCTTGCAACTGGCGGAATTCCGCCGATTTTATCCCTTTCTACCCTTGCCATAAGCCCCGCCTGGGGCGCATAGGAAGCGCCGTTCAGCAGGCAAGGAGGCAGCGCCATGAAAGGCGATCCGAAGGTCATCGAGTTCCTTAACAAGGCGCTCACCAACGAATTGACCGCAATCAATCAGTACTGGCTCCATTACCGGGTGCTCGCCGACTGGGGCGTCAGCCGTCTGGCCGAATACGAGCGGCACGAATCGATCGACGAGATGAAGCACGCCGACATCCTCGCCGAGCGCATCCTGTTTCTGAACGGGCTTCCCAATTTTCAGGCGATCCACAAGCTGAAGGTGGGCGAGACGGTCGAGGAAATCCTCAAGGCCGACCTGGCGATGGAGATGGAGGCGATCCCCCTGCTCAAGGAAGCGGCGGAATATTGCCAGAGCGTCCGCGACTTCGCCACCGGGCAGATCTTCGAAGACATCCTGGCGAGCGAGGAAGAGCATGTCGACTTCCTCGAAACCCAGTTCGACATGATCGCGCGCATGGGGCTGGAAAACTATGTCCAGCTGAACAGCAAGCCGGCAGGCGAAGGCGAGGGCGGCTGACCGCGTTGTGGAGCCGCCTGCGGGCGGCTCTGCGATGCTAAGCGAGCATGATCGGCTTCAGTCCGATGCGGCGTTCCGGCGTTCGCGCATGCGTTCGCGGTTGCGCTTTGCCGCGGTGCGGGTTTCCATCAGAAACGAACCGAGCCCTGCGACCAGCAGGCCCATGCAGATCACCCATGTCGTCGCGACCAGAGTGCCCAGTGCGGTCCTGACAAATGCGCTGATGAACAGCAGTACGATCACGACACTGATGGCAAGCGCCGACGCGGTGCTGAACATGACCGCGCGCTGCGCGTAGATGCGCCGCATTTCGAGCGCGGGCAACTCGGCGCGCATGGCTTTGACGTCGCCATCTTCCCCCGCGTTGAGGATACGCTCGATCTTGTTGGCAACCCAGATCAGCCGGTTGGTCATGACATTCATGACCGCGCCGATCCCCGCAAGCAGAAAGGCCGGCGCGAGGCTGAGCTGGACGACCTGCTGCACGCGCAGGGTCGAACTGGTCCGCTCGATGAGGTCGAAGGCACCGATGCCTGCCAGGAGATCGAGCGTCACCGGCGTCACTCTTTCTGGAAGGGGTTCTTGGGACTCTTCAGCACCACGCGCACCGGCACTGCATCGAACCCCAGCTTGTCGCGAATGCCGTTTACCAGATAACGTTCATAGCTCTTGGGCAGCATGTCGAGCCGGGTGCCGAACACCACGAAACGCGGCGGACGGATGCTGGCCTGGGTGATATAGCGCAGCTTGATCCGCTTGCCCTTGGGGGCGGGCGGCGGATTGGCTTCGAGCGCATCGTCGAACCAGCGGTTGAGCGCGGCGGTGGGCACGCGGCGGCTCCATGCTTCGCGCAGGTCGAACGCCGCCCCCAGCATCTGGTCGATCCCCTTGCCGGTTTTCGCGCTTACTGCGAACAGCGGCACTCCGCGAACCTGGGCGAGACCCTCGTTGAGCGCTTCGCGGATACCGTTGAACAGCGCGCTGGCACCTTCGGCGACATCCCACTTGTTGATCGCGATCATCAGCGCGCGCCCTTCCTCGAGCACCATGCTGGCAATCTTGAGATCCTGCGATTCGAGCCCGCGGGTGGCGTCCAGCAGCAGCACCACGACTTCGGCAAAATCGACCGCGCGGCGCGCATCGGCCACGGAAAGCCGTTCGAGCTTGTCGACGACCTGCGCCTTCTTGCGCATTCCGGCCGTGTCGATCAGCCGGATTTCCCGCTCTTCCCCGCTGCGCGGGTCGCGCCATTCCCAATCGACCGCGATCGAATCGCGTGTAATCCCGGCTTCGGGACCGGTCAGCAGCCGGTCTTCGCCCAGCATGCGGTTGATCAGCGTCGACTTGCCGGCGTTTGGCCGGCCGACAATGGCCAGTTTCAGCGGCCCGGCGAGCAGCGCCTCTTCATCTTCCTCGCTCAGTTCGAGGGTTTCGGCCGCAGCTTCTGCCTTCTCGCCTATGATCGGCCAGAGGCGTTCGAACAGGTCGCCGATCCCTTCGCCATGTTCGGCGCTGATTCCGGCCGGTTCGCCGAAACCGAGGGAAAAGCTCTCGTAGATCCCGGCATCGCCCTGTTTGCCTTCGGCCTTGTTGGCGACCAGGACCACGGGCACGGCCTGTCCGCGCAGCCAGCGGGCGATTTCCTCATCGAGCGGAGTCAGCCCGACGCGTGCGTCGAACACGAACATCGCCGCATCGGCGCCCTCGAGGCTGACTTCTGTCTGCATGCGCATCCGGCCGGGCAGGCTGGCCGGGTCCTCATCTTCCCAACCGGCCGTATCGACCACCTGGAATTCGAGCCCCGCGATCTCCGCGTCGCCGAAGCGGCGGTCGCGCGTGACTCCGGGCTGGTCGTCGACCAGCGCAAGGCGCTTGCCGACCAACCGGTTGAACAAAGTCGATTTGCCGACGTTGGGCCGCCCGATGATGATCACCGTGGGCTTCGAGGAATTGGGCACCATGATGGCGCGGGAAGTGGCGCTTTGCGCTCCGCTTTGCAAGCTCCGGCGCAGGCGAGGGTTAATATCGGTTAACCTTAACGCGAAGGATGTCGGCAAGGATAAGCGGCATACCTCTGCCGGCATGAGGAAAAAACTTGCCGCTTTCGCCCTGCTTGCCTGTGCCACGCCCGCCGCGGCGGACGATTTCGGTGCGTTCGATAATCGGGGTGCCGAACTGGATGCTTATCTCCAGTGCGTACCCTACGCACGAGAAGTGTCGGGGATCCAGATCTACGGCGATGCCCATACCTGGTGGGAGCAGGCGCAGGGGCGCTATGCCACCGGTACGGCGCCGCGTCCGGGGGCCGTCATGGCCTTCCGTCCGCATCGCAGCATGCAATTGGGTCATGTCGCGACGGTGAGCCGCGTTCTCGACACGCGGCGGGTCTTGCTCGATCATGCCAACTGGTCGCCGATCAACGGGCGCCGGGGGCAGGTCGAAAAGGACGTGCTGGCGATTGACGTATCGCCGGCCAACGACTGGAGCGCAGTGCGCGTGTGGTACGCCCCGCTCGGGGAAGTCGGCACGACCGCATGGCCGGTTGCAGGCTTCATCTATGGAGAGGGCCGGCCGCAGGCGCGCCAGCAGCTTGCCATGGCGCCGGCGCGCAAACAGACCTCGAAGCGCTTTCTCAGCGCCTTCGCCAGTTTCTCCGACTGATCAGTCGGCCTTGGCGACCGGCGCATCCTCGCCGAGATCTTCGTACCAGGCTTCGACCGGGCCATTCAGCTTGATGGTCAGCGGATTGCCCTTGCGATCGACGGTCTTGCCCGCCTGAACCCGCACCCAGCCGCCCGAGATCGAATATTCCTCGATATCGGTGCGCTGTTTGCCCTTGAAACGGATACCCACTCCGCGCTTGAGCACATCCACCTGGAAGTGCTCGCTCTTGGGGTTGACCGAAAGATGGTCGGGCGGGGTCTGGCTGGTGGTTTCTTCGCTCATGGCGCGCGCCGATACTGCGCGGCGCGCCCACGGGCAAGATCAATCGGCCACGGGCAAGATCAATCGGGAGGAGGCGGCGTTTCCAGCGGGCCGCGATCGGGGGTGTCGATGTCGGGCTGCGGCGGTTCGAAGCCCGGCGGTTCTTCCATCGGCGCCTCGTTCGGCGGACTTGCCGGGGGCATTTCGTCGGGAGAACCGGGATTGATCGTATCGGGATTGGGATCGGGTTGGGTCGCCATGGGAATGTTCCTCAATCGCGGGAGGGGTGATCGAGCGCGGCCTCGCCCGCTCCGTCGCGGCCACCCTCCTGTGCCGGCGCCATTGCTTGTTCTGCGGCACTGGGCGGATTGCCGGCTGGCCGGTCGTTTGATGGTGCTTCCTCGCTGTCGTCCTTGCCGGAATCGTGCGAATTTTCCTGTTTGGCACCGGGATTGATCACGGGCGGGGTATCTTCGGGTTTCTTCGGGGTGTCGTAGTCACGCATGCCTGTTGAACGGGCCAACACCCCGCAGCGTTCCTTCATCGGTCGCCACGCTTGCGCAATTGGTCGCATCCGACTAGAGGCACGCGCCTATACGCGAAGGACTAGCGCCTCGCGCAGCTTCGTTCGGGTTAGCGGGCGTGGCGGAACTGGTAGACGCGCTGGTTTTAGGTACCAGTATCGAAAGATGTGGGGGTTCGAGTCCCTTCGCCCGCACCAGTGCCGCCGCCGTCGTGATACCCCCTGCACCTATCGCTTTTGGAAAGTTACGAGTTTCAACCCATGCAGATCAAAGAGACCGCCAACGAGGGCCTCAAGCGCGCCTACACCATCACGATTCCCGCCAAGGAAATCGACGAGCGCGTTACCGGCGAAGTGAAGAAGATCGCTCCGCAGGTGAAAATGCCCGGCTTCCGCCCCGGCAAGGTGCCCGCCAACCTCGTGCGCAAGATGCACGGCGAGCAGGTCCACGCGCAGACGGTCAACGACATGATCCGCGAATCGGTCGACAAGGTCATGGCAGAGAACAAGCTGCGTCCTGCGATGCAGCCCAAGGTCGAGCTCGACGAAGGTTATGAAGAAGGCAAGGACGCGACGCTGAACGTCGACGTCGAGATCCTGCCCGAAATCGAAGCGCCCGAAGTGGAGGGCCTCAAGCTCGAACGCCTGACCGTTCCGGTGACCGACGAACAGGTCGACGAAGCGGTCGAGCGCATCGCGTCGAACAACAAGAGCTACAAGGACGCCGCCAAGACCAAGAAGGCTGGCGACGGCGACCAGCTGATCATCGATTTCGTCGGCCGCGTCGACGGCGTCGAATTCGAAGGCGGCAAGGCGGAGAACACGCCGCTGGTCATCGGTTCGGGCCAGTTCATTCCCGGTTTCGAAGAACAGCTGACGGGCGTGAAGACCGGCGATGAAAAGACCATCACCGTGACCTTCCCCGAAGATTATCCGGCTGAAAACCTGAAGGGCAAGGACGCGGAATTCGACGTCACGGTCCAGCAGGTAAAGGTCCCCACCGACACCGCGATCGACGACGAGTTCGCCAAGAATCTCGGCCTCGAGAACCTCGACAAGCTCAAGGAACTGCTGCGCGGCCAGCTCGAGCAGGAAACCGCGGGCCTGACCCGCACGCAGATGAAGCGCCAGCTGCTCGACACGCTGGCAGCCGGTCACGACTTCGCCGTGCCGCAGGGCATGGTCGATGCCGAGTTCGAACAGATCTGGGGCCAGCTGCAGCAGGAAGCCGCGCAGTCGGACGATGCCGAAGCCATGCTCAAGGAAATGGACGACGAGAAGGACGATTATCGCAAGATCGCCGAACGCCGCGTCCGCTTGGGCCTGCTGCTGTCCGAAATCGGCCAGAAGAACGGTGTCGAGGTCAATGCCAACGAGATGAACATGCTCATCCAGCAGGCGGCCCAGCAGTATCGCGCCGAGGACCGCGAGCGGTTCGTCCAGTATGTCCAGTCCGAACCCATGGCGGCCGCCCAGCTGCGCGCGCCCCTGTATGAGGACAAGGTCGTCGACTTCCTGTTCGACAAGGCCGAGATTACCGACCGCGAAGTGACGCGTGAAGAGCTCGAAGCCGCGATCGAGGCGGAAGAAAGCACCGAGGAAAAGCCGAAGAAGAAGGCGGCAGCCAAGAAAAAGGCTCCTGCAAAGAAGGCGGCCGACAAGGATGCGGACGACAAGCCCGCAGCCAAGAAGGCGCCGGCCAAGAAAGCCGCAGCGAAGAAGCCTGCCGCCAAGAAGGCCGATGACAAGCAGGCCGACGACAAGGCTACGGCGAAGAAGCCGGCAGCCAAGAAGCCTGCTGCCAAGAAGGCCGCGCCCAAGAAGTAAGTCCGTTCATACGGATCGCTTGAGGGGCGGCGGACTGCGGTTCGCCGCCCCTTGTCGTTTGGGGCGCCGTTCCGCGGCGTTTCAGTCCGTCTTCGAGCGACGCCTCGGGGCATCGGGCGATAGCGCGGCCATGCTGGTATCCTGCCCGGCGTGGACATGCGCGCGGCGGTCTTCGACATGGCGGATGAGCGGGCCCGAAACCACGCCGTGCACGATGATGGAAACCAGGATCGCGAAACTCACGGTCGCCCATAGCAGGTCAATCTGCGCGAAACTGGCGTTGTTCTGGCCATAGGCAAGGTAATAGATCGAACCCATCCCGCGCACGCCCAGGAAGGCGACGGCGAGCTTGCCGATCATCGGCAGGTCGCAATTGGCCTCTGCCAGCAAGCCGGAAATCGGCCGGATGACGAAGATCAGCGCCAGTCCCATCAGCGCTGCGGGCCAAGTGAGTGCCGAGAGCACGCCGCTGGCAAGCATCGCGCCGAAGCCGAACAGGACCGCCACCAGTACGATCTGTTCGATCTGGTCGATGAAATGGTGGCTGATCTTGTGATAGCGGCTGCGGTTTTCGCGTTGCCGCGCGGTCACTGCCCCGACGAACACCGCCAGGAATCCATAGCCCTCGGCCAATTCGGCAAGTCCGTACGCGAGCAACAGCGTACCCAGCACGATCAGGCCTTCGCTGGTCGAATAGCTGGGATTCTCCGCCTCGTCGCTGGCTTCATCGATGTCCTCTATCGGCGCGTCGGCTTCGCGTTCGAAGACATACCACGCGCCGATGCGGCCGACCGCATAGCCGACGGCGCAGCCGGCGACGATCCGCCAGACGAGGTCCAGCGCCGCCCATTCCAGTGTCCAGTCACCCAGAGCGGTCATCCCGACCGCGGCGATCGCGAGATAGGTGAAGGGAAAGGCGAAGCCGTCGTTCAGCCCGGCCTCGACCGTCAGGCTGAAGCGCACGTCGTGTCGCTGGTCTTCCCCAGGGGGGCCGACCTGGACGCTGCGCGCGAGGACAGGATCGGTCGGAGCCAATGCGGCACCCAGCAGGATGGCGCTGGCCGGTGCGAGACCCAGAGCCCACCAGCCGAGCAGCGCGACTGCGGCGATGGTCAGCGGCATGGCGATCAGCAGCAGTGGCCAGATCTGCCGCCAATTGGCCCAGCTAACCGGGCGATCGATCGCAATCCCCGCAGCCATCAACGAGGCGATGACAATGAATTCGGTGGCATATTCGAGCGTGATGGCATCGAAGCCGTCGACGGTCGGATTGAAGTGCGGCAGGCCCAGCGGCAGCGACCAAACGGCAAAACCGACGGCCACATAGAGGATCGGCAGCGACAGCCAGTAGCGGGCCAGCCAACGTTCGAGCGTGACGGCAAGCGTCAGCCCCGCGCCGAAGACGACGAACATCAGGATACGCGGATCGAATTCCAAGGTGATCTCCCTCGCTTGCCTAACGCGCAAGCGCGGGTGCGGGTCCGCGCGAGTCAGAAATCTCCGCTGACGACCAGCCGGAAGATCGGCCCGATCCGCCGATCACGGAATTCGGTGAAGCGGATGCCGGCGTCGGGGCGCGGTCCGTCATAGACCGTCCGCCGGAAGTAATCGCGTGCCCCCAGCAGGTTTCTCGCCTGTGCCTGGATGGTGAGGCCGAAGAGATCCTTGTGCTCGACGAACACCGCACCGAACACCGTCCCTTCCCACTCGCGCCCGTTCTCGTAGCGGCGCGAATACGGCGCCTGGTCGAAATGGTTCAGATTGACGCCCCAGGCCCAGTCGGTCGCGGGAATGTCATGGCGGAAGTCGATATCGAAGCTGCCCTCGGAATCGTAGGAGAACGGCCGGGACAGCCCGGTGAAGGGATCGGTCACATCCATGAACCGCTTGACCACTTCCACGTCGAGGCGCGCGCCCGCGAACCCGAACGGATCGAGATTGAGCGTGGCCTTGGCCTGCAGGTGCAACCGTTCGGCATCCCCGATATTGCCGCGGGCCTCGCCGCCATTGGCGAGCGGGAACCAGTCGATGAAATCCTCGAACCAGGCACGCTTCGCCTGCAGCTGGATCGATCCCCACGGTCCCAGGGTCTTGTTGGCCTCGAGCTCGATGTTCCAGCTCTGATAGGGGACTAGTTCGTTGTTGCCGCCGTTCTGGTTGTCGTCGTTTAGCGAAACCGAGGCGAGAAAGTCGCCGAAGGAAAGCTGGCTGACGCGTTTGGCGAAGGTAATCGAGATGTCGAAATCCTCGCGCGGTTTCCAGGTTGCAGCAAACGAACCTTTCGGGCGCTTGAAGCTGCGCGAATTGGCTGCGAAGCCGGTCTGCTCGATGGTGGAGAATTCCATCGCCCCGATCAGCTGGAGCGACAGGGTGCGCGATAGCGAGCGCGACATGCTCAGGCTGGTTTCGTAGCGGTCTTCGCGGACTTCGCCATTGCCCTGCGGGAAGGGCAGCTGGACGAACTCGCCGCCGGGCACGAGCTCGAACAGGCGCGAGCGCCGTTCGAGCCGGTTGAAGGCCGCTTCTCCCGACAGCTGCCAATCGGCATTCCACAGCTTCCAGTCGTATTCGAACCGCCCGATCCGCTCGCCGGCGGCATTGGTCTGCTGGAAGCGCGATCCGGTTGGAATGCTGTCGTCGGAAAAGCTGTCGATCAGCGTGGACGTGTAATTGTCGCGCTCGAACCGTTCGAGACCGATCAGCTTGAGCCTGCCTGGTCCCAAGGGAAACTGGATATCACCGCCCAGTTCGTATTCGGGGCCGTCCTCGTCGACCCGGACATCACGAAACCGCACCGGGCCCTGCGCCCGCGTGGCGGTTTCAGGTTCGCGGCGGACGTAGAAGTCTTCACCATAGCTGAGATTGAGGTTACCGACGACATTCCCGCCGAAATCGTAGGCGAAAGCGGTCGACAGGCGCGGGTTGTCGAATTTGCCCGAAAACTTGCTGTATTGCTGCTCGAGCGGGAGACCTTCGCTATCGGCGATCGCCACGGGCCCATCGGCACCGAAGCGATCGTTGTCGTTGGAAAGCGACACGGTGTAATCCAGTGCGCCGCTGCTGCCGATGACGGATATCTCGCCGCCATAAAGCTGTGCCGCAGTATTGTGCGGGCGAAACCCGGCGGTCCAGCTGAACTGGCCGGATGCTCCGGTGCTGGTATAGACGACATTCGCAACCTGGCCGGTAAGGCCGGGAATACTGGTCGCATTGCCATCGAGGATTTCGATCCGCACGACATCGGTGGCCGGGATGCGCCGCAATTGGTCGCTGACGCTTTCTGACTTGCTCGACAGGCGTTCGCCATTGACGATCACATTCTGCGTTGCCTGTCCCAGTCCGCGCTGGCCCTGGTTATTTCCACCGCTGATCGAGAATCCGGGAATCCGGTCGACCATGTCGAGCGCGTTGCGGGGTGCGAACTGCGCGAAATAGGGTGGTTCGAAAACCTGCGCCCCTGCGGTGACAGCGGGCGGTGTGGCTGCGGGTGCCGCGGCATCCTGCGCCTTCGCCGGGGCATAGACCCAAGCGCATAACGCCGCGAGCGAAGCGCCCAGAAGCCCTGATGTCGATGACTTGAAAACGGCAGCCTCCCACTGTCCTGTTCTTGCTTTCCGCCGCTTCGTCTACGTTTGTAACCGTCAAGGCCAACGGACGCTCGACCGGCGTCGTTCGGCGGCCGACAAACGGAATCTTCCGTGTCGGCTCTGGGCCGGGGCGGAGGAAAGCGCCCCGTTCTTGGGCAAGGGCCACATATCCGTGCCTTTCGTGGGTTAAGGCCCTTGAACATCGCTCGCACCATGGCGACATAGGCGACCGATTCACCCGACAAGAGGAATACTCATGATCGACCTGCTCGGCAGCGACGCCCACGGCACCCAGGGCCAGTTCACCCGCGATCCGCTTACCGGTGCGCTGGTGCCGGTCGTGGTGGAACAGACCAGCCGCGGCGAGCGCAGCTTCGACATCTTCAGCCGCCTGCTTCGCGAACGCATCGTGTTCGTGACGGGGCAGGTCGAAGACGGCATGGCTTCGCTGATCACCGCGCAGCTGCTGTTTCTCGAAAGCGAAAATCCCTCGAAGCCGATCAGCATGTATATCAACTCGCCCGGCGGCGTGGTGACTGCCGGCATGGCGATCCACGACACGATGCAATACATCAAGCCGCGCGTCTCGACCGTCTGCATGGGCCAGGCCGCCTCGATGGGCAGCTTCCTGCTGGCGGCAGGCGAACCCGGCATGCGCATCGCGCTGCCGAATGCCCGGATCATGGTGCACCAGCCTTCGGGAGGCGCACGCGGCATGGCCTCGGACATCGAGATTCAGGCCCGCGAGATCCTGCGCATCAAGAAGCGCATGAACGATCTCTATGTGAAATATACCGGCCAGAGCCTCGACGATATCGAGAAGGCGATGGACCGCGATACCTTCCTTGAAGCCGATGAAGCGATGAAGTTCGGCATCGTCGACAAGGTATTCGAAACCCGGCCCGAAAACGACGGCGGCGATGCCGAAGGTTCGGGCGGCGCGCCCGAGTAACTCGGGTGGCAAATCCCCGCACGGGCACGATGCGCGTGCGGGAATGGTGCGAGAATGTCGTAGGGTTTTGGCAACCCTGACACTTCAGCCTGTAGCAAGGGCAGTGTGGTACCTACGATATTGACCCAAATCCCATGGTCCCTACAGTCGGCCTTCGGCCGGCGGGCGTGGGAAAGACGTTAGGATATGACCAAGTTGAGCGGAACCGACAGCAAATCGACCCTTTATTGCAGCTTTTGCGGCAAGTCGCAGCACGAGGTGAGGAAGCTCATCGCGGGCCCGACGGTGTTCATCTGCGATGAGTGCGTCGAACTGTGCAATGACATCATCCGCGAGGAAACCAAGGCGGGACTGACCGGCAAGAAGGAAGGCGACGTTCCCACGCCCGCCGAAATCTGCGCCACGCTCGCCGATTACGTGATCGGGCAGGATCGCGCCAAGCGCGTGCTCTCGGTCGCGGTGCACAATCACTACAAGCGCCTGAAGCACGGCGCGAAGGCCGGCGATGTCGAACTGGCGAAGTCGAACATCCTGCTGGTCGGCCCGACCGGCTCGGGCAAGACGCTGCTGGCGCAGACGCTGGCGCGCACCTTCGACGTGCCGTTCACCATGGCCGACGCCACCACGCTGACCGAAGCGGGTTACGTGGGCGAAGATGTCGAGAACATCATTCTCAAGCTGCTTCAGGCCAGCGACTACAATGTCGAGAAAGCCCAGCACGGCATCGTCTACATCGACGAGATCGACAAGATCACGCGCAAGGCGGAAAACCCCTCGATCACGCGCGACGTATCGGGCGAGGGTGTCCAGCAGGCGCTGCTCAAGCTGATGGAAGGGACCACCGCTTCGGTCCCGCCGCAGGGCGGTCGTAAGCACCCTCAGCAGGAATTCCTGCAGGTGGACACGACCAATATCCTGTTCATTTGCGGCGGCGCCTTCGCCGGGCTCGACAAGATCATCGGCGACCGCCTGCAGAAGCGCTCGATCGGCTTCGGTGCACATGTCGCCGATCCGGACAAGCGGCGGGTGGGTGAACTGCTCGAGAAGAGCGAGCCGGAAGACCTGCTCAAATTCGGCCTGATCCCCGAATTCGTCGGCCGCCTGCCGGTCATCGCCACACTGCACGATCTCGATGTCGATGCGCTGGTGACGATCCTGCAGGAGCCCAAGAACGCCATCGCCAAGCAGTATCACAAGCTGTTCGAGCTCGAGGATGTCGAGCTGACGTTCACCGACGAGGCGCTGCGCGCGATCGCCGAACGGGCAATCATGCGCAAGACCGGGGCCCGCGGCCTGCGGTCGATCGTCGAAGGTATCCTGCTCGATACGATGTTCGACCTGCCCGATCTCGACGGGGTGACGGAAATCGTCATCGACAAGGATGTGGTCGAAGGCAAGAAGGAGCCGGTCCAGGTCCATGGCGGCAAGAAGGACGATAAGAAGGAAGAAGCCGCCTGAACAGGCCTTCCTTCGTAGCGAACACAAAGCGCGCCGTCTGACCGGGTCAGGCGGCGCGCTTCTGGTTTCGGGTCAAAAAAACCCCGCCCGGCCTCTGCGGAGCGCCGGACGGGGGACAGGAGGATGCCGTGCCAGATGGGTCGTTACACGGCATCCGGGGGGATCGATCAGCCGGGGAGGAAGACCCCGTCGGTCACATGGATCACGCCATTGCTGGTGTTAACATCGGCCTTGACCACATTCGTCGTGCGACCGGCTTCGTCGGTAACCACGATGGTCTGACCGTCGAACGACGCGCTCAGCGTGTTGCCGGCCAGGGTCTGGAATTCGTAAGTGCCGCCAGCGTCGGTGATCGCCTGCGCGAGCGCGGATGCGGGAACGCGCCCGGCCACTGCGTGATAGGTGAGAATGCTGGTCAGCTGGCCCTTGTTCTCGGGCTGGAGCAGCGTGTCGACCGTGCCGGCGGGCAATGCGGCAAAGGCATCATCGGTCGGCGCAAAAACAGTGTACGGCCCCGGAGCGGCCAGCGTGTCTACCAGTCCGGCGGCCTTTACAGCAGCCACCAGTGTCTCGTGCATTCCCGTGCCCATCGCGGTCTCGACGATGTTCGCCTGGCTCATTTCGGCTTTCTTGCCATGATGGTCGGCCAGCGCCGGGCTCCCGGTAGCGAGTGCGAAAGCGCCCATTGCCGCGATCGAAGCAAGGGCCGAAGCCTTCAGTGAGGTAGAAAACGCCATATTGTAACTCTCCTTTGCGTCAGGCCCCGTCCTGCCTGCGCGAAGAGTTACGAGGGCTGCGTCCTTGCGGATGCATGCCGGGTCAAAAAAATCAGATCGTGGCGAATTCGGCTTCGGCGACAACCGGACCAGCTGCGGAATCCTCTGGCTTGCCGCCGAGCGGTTCGCGTGTCAGCAGCAGCTGCGAACCATCGTGCAAGGTGCGGGCGACGCTTTCCGGCACGCTGTGCGCCACGACCTCGCCCGGCGTCACCACGCCGAGCGAGACCAGCTCGCCTTCGGGCGGGACGAACCAGATTTCGTGATCATGCACGCCATCTGCTTCGAGCCCAACCGCGCCGACCAGCAAGCTGCGGTCGTCCGGCAGATAGGTAAAATCGAGATTGAGCGGGGTACCGCCTATCGGCATGGTTGCCGCCATCGGTGCCCGGGCCATGCGCTCGGCGGCCGGGTCCGGGCGGGTCTCCCCGGCGGGGCCAATCAATTGCGGCAGCGCGAGGAAAGCGAGCGCAATCGCCGCCGCCGCGCTGAGACCGCCCGCCCATTGCCAACGGCGCAGGCTGCGGCGCAGCGCGACGACCTGCGCGTTGCCGCTATCGGCACCAAGTTCGGCTTCGATGCGTTGCCACACCTCTTCGCGGGGCATGCGGGGGTCGATATCGTCGGCCAGCGGAGCGAGGCGCACCTGCCACTCTGCGACAGCTCGTGCGAAAGCGGGATCGGCGGATTCGCGTGCCCGAGCGGCGAGCAGATCCTCGCCCTCCAGCAGGCCAAGCGCATATTCGGCCGCAAGCAGTTGGTCGGCGGTCACTCGCCCATCTCCATGCAACCCTTGAGCTTCGTGAGTCCGCGGCGGATCCAGCTCTTCATCGTCCCCAGGGGCACATCCATCCGCTCGGCCAGCTCCGCATAGGTGCGGCCTTCGAAAAAGGCGGTGCGGATCGCCTCCCGCGGGGTTTCGTCCAGAGTTTCGAGGCAGGTGTGGACGCGCGCTTCGCGTTCGGAAACGATCATCATCGCTTCGGCAAGGGGGCGATCGTCGGGAACGGGCGCAGCCTGGTCCTCGGGGACTGCGGCCAGCCGGACTTTCACTGCGCGCAACCGGTCGATCGCGCGGTTTCGCGCAAAAGTGGCCAGCCACGATATCGGGCTGGCGCGCTCGGGATCGTAGCGATCCGCGCGCCGCCACAGCGTCAGGTAAACGTCCTGCAATGCGTCCTCGGCTTCTTTCTCATCGCCCAAGATACGGTAGCAGATGCCGAATAGTTTCGCCGATGTGGCGCGGTAGACCTCTTCGAGGGCCGAGCGTTCGCCGGCGGCCAAGCGGCGCATCGCCGCCTTCAGCATTTCGCGGGCCTGGGGCGTGGACCGGCGCATCAGCAACCCGTCCCGCACGCCGCGCGGCTGGTTTCGATCTGGATGGTGGGATGCCCGATGCGGTGGTGGCGATCCAGTTCGCCCGCCAGTTGCCGGAGGAACCCGTCGCCCGGGTGGCCCGCGGGCATGACCAGATGCGCGGTCAGCGCGGTCTCGGTCGTACTCATCGGCCAGATATGCAGGTCGTGGACCGCGTCGACCCCTGGCAGGCCGGACAGATAGGCGCGCACCTTGTTCTCCGAAATACCCTTGGGCACGCCAAGCATGCTCATGGCGACGCTGTCCTTCAGCAGGCCCCAGGTCCCCCAGCCGATGAAGGCCACGATAACGAGGCTGACCGCGGGATCGATCCAGCGTTCACCGGTCCAGATGATTGCCAGCCCCGCGATGACCACGCCCAGGCTGACCAGCGCATCGGCCGCCATGTGCAGGAACGCCCCCCGGATATTGATATCGTGCTGTCCGCGCAGGAACAGCGCAGCGGTACCGGCATTCACGAGGATGCCAATGCCCGCGACGATCGCCATCGTTTCCCCCTGGACCGGTGCCGGTTCGGCCATGCGGTGCAGCGTCTCGAACAGGATCGCGCCGATCGCGACCAGCAGCAATCCGGCATTGGCCAATGCTGCAAGGATCGTGGAACTCTTGAAGCCATAAGTGAAACGTGCGCAAGCGGGGCGCCTGGCCGCGACGCTTGCCCCCCATGCGAGCAGCAGCGCGAGGACGTCGGACAGATTGTGCCCGGCATCGGCGATCAGCGCCATCGATCCGGAAATCCAGCCATAGGCTGCTTCGACGATGACGAATGCGGTGTTGAGAATGATGCCGATCAGGAAGGCGTTGCCGAAATCGGCGGGGGCATGGCTGTGCCCGTGCCCGTCATCATGCGAATGGCTGTGGCCAGCTCCCATCGTCGTTATCGATAGACGCAGGAATCGAGGCCGTCACGGGCTACCGAACCGATGCGCGCAGAAATCGTGTTGCCATGGCGCGCCAGCCAGCCGCTCGGGTTCCTGACGGCGCGCTGCTTGGGCTGCGGCAATGCGGCGGCCATCCGGGCAGCTTCGAGCGGAGTCAGCGAAGCGGCGGACTTGCCGAAGTAGCGCTGCGCCCCGGCCTCCACACCATAGGTGCCCAGGCCCGTTTCAGCGACGTTGAGATAGACTTCCATGATCCGCCGCTTGCCCCAGATCTGTTCGATCAGCACGGTAAACCAGGCTTCGAAGCCTTTGCGGACATAGCCACCGCCCTGCCACAGGAAGACGTTCTTCGCCGTTTGCTGGCTGATCGTCGACCCGCCGCGGATCCTGCCGCCCTGGCGGTTGTTCTCGAGCGCGTCCTCGATCGCTTCACGATCGAAACCCTCGTGGCTGCAGAACTTGCCGTCTTCCGCGGCAATCACCGCGCGGACCATGGTGCGGTCGATATTCGAAAGCGCGGTCCAGTCTTTGGTGATGCCGTTGGAATCCATCAGCATGGTAGCGGTTACCGGTACCGGGATGAATCTGAACACCAGCACCAGGGCCAAGCTCAGACTCAAGAAGCCGATCAGGGCCTTGAAAAGGAAGCGGATCACCCAGCGCATTCCAGGGCATCTAGCTGGCCGGGCGGGCGGGCGCAATCAGCCTGCTTGCGACCGGCGACCATGCATGCTTACCTGCCCTTTCGGCCATGGGGAGCCGTGAGGGAGTATCTATGCGCAAAGCGATTTTCGGATTGGCCGCTTCGGCCCTGGCCCTTTCCTTGGGTGCCACACCCGCCGCCGCTGACCCGGCACAGGTAAAACAGGCGGTGGCCGCGGATTACGACAGCCATCTCGAAGATCTGTTCAAGCATTTTCACGCCAATCCCGAACTGTCCTTCCTCGAAACGGAGACCGCCAAGCGGATGGCTGCCGAATTGCGGGCTGCCGGGCTCGACGTGACCGAAGGCGTCGGCGGGACCGGGGTCGTCGCCATGGCCCGCAACGGCGAAGGCCCGCTGATCCTGCTGCGCGCCGACATGGATGGCCTGCCGATGCCCGAGAAGACCGGGCTCGAATACGCATCGACGGTGACGCAGGTTGGTCAGGACGGCACGGAATACCCTGTCATGCATGCTTGCGGCCACGATGTGCATATCACCGCGATGGTCGGCACCGCGCGGCGCCTGATGGCCATGAAGGACCAATGGTCGGGAACGCTCATGTTCGTGGTGCAGCCGGCGGAAGAGCGGGTCGGCGGCGCGGCTGCGATGCTGGAAGACGGCCTCTACGACCGGTTCGGCACGCCCGACTACGCGCTGGCGTTCCATGTCGCCTCGATCCTGCCGGCGGGCAAGATTTCGGCCTCGGAAAGCATCCAGTATTCGAGCGCGGATTCGGTCGATATCATCGTGCCGGGCGTCGGCGCGCATGGGGCCAGCCCACACATGGGCCGCGATCCGGTCTATATTGCCTCGCAGATCGTCACGGCGCTGCAATCGATCGTCAGCCGCGAGATCGAGCCGTTGTCGCCCGCGGTGATCACCGTGGGGGCGTTCCATTCGGGTACCAAGCACAACATTATCTCGGACCGGGCGGATCTGCAGCTCACGGTGCGCGCCAATGACGAGGACACGCGTGCGCAGCTGCTCGCCGCGATCGAGCGCATAGCCGTCAATACGGGCAGGGCGCATGGACTGCCCGAAGAGATGCCAGTGCAGGTCGCGGTGTCGGAAGGAACCCCCGTAACCAACAACGACCCCGCACTCGCGCGGCGACTCAACGCGGCACTGCAGCGCGATCTGGGTAACGAGGTGCTCATCCCATGGCAGCAGCGCGGGATGGGTGCGGAAGATTTCGCCTATTTCGTCGCCGAGGAATATGGCGTCCCCGGCTACTACTTCGCTGTCGGGGGCACACCGCAGGCGGCGTTCGATGCAGCCGCAGCCGGCGGTCCGCCGGTGCCTTCGCACCATTCGCCCCTGTTCAAGATCGCCCCGCGCGAGTCGGTAACGCTGGGCACCGAGGCGATGGTGGCGGCAGTGCTGGAACTGGCACCCGCCAGCTAGGCCGCTCGAAATGAAGAAGGCCGCCGACACCCGGAGGTGTCGGCGGCCTTTTCATAGGGTTTGACGAAGCGATGTCCGGTCAGGCTACGCCGGCCAGCAGCTTCTCGCCGGCGATGGCCTTCATTGCCTTCTGCACCTTCTCGAACGCGCGCACTTCGATCTGGCGGATGCGTTCGCGGCTGACGTCGTAGACCTGGCTGAGTTCCTCCAGCGTCTGGGGGTTCTCGGTCAGGCGGCGTTCGGTCAGAATGTGCTTCTCGCGCTCGTTCAGCCCGTCCATTGCCTCGATCAGCATGTCGTGGCGCACTTCCGATTCCTGGGCATTGGCGACGAGCTCGTCCTGCAACGGACCATCGTCCTTGAGCCAGTCCATCCATTCGCCCGAACCGTCTTCGCCATTGCGCATCGGTACGTTGAGCGACCCATCGCCGCCCATCATCATGCGGCGGTTCATATTGACCACTTCCTGCTCGGGCACGCCGAGATCGGTAGCGATCTTGTTCACATCCTCGGGATGGAGATCGGTGTCCTCGTAAGCGTCGAGATTCTTCTTCATCCGGCGCAGGTTGAAGAACAGCTTCTTCTGCGCGGCGGTGGTGCCCATTTTGACGAGGCTCCACGAGCGCAGGATATATTCCTGGATGCTCGCCTTGATCCACCACATGGCATAGGTCGCGAGGCGGAAGCCGCGATCGGCCTCGAACTTCTTGACGCCCTGCATCAGGCCGACATTGCCTTCGGAGATGAGATCCGACACCGGCAGGCCGTAACCGCGGTAGCCCATGGCGATTTTCGACACCAGCCGCAGGTGCGAGGTGACGAGCTGCGCCGCAGCTTCGGGATCGTCATGTTCCTCATAGCGCTTCGCGAGCATGTATTCCTGCTCCTGCGTCAGCACCGGGAATTTCTTGATTTCGGAAAGATAGCGGTTGAGGCTCTGCTCGCCGCCGAGTGCCGGGACACTCAAAGATTTGGTATTGCTCACTTGTACCCTGACCTTTCTTGCGTCGACCTCGCTCGTCGGACCCCTGACGGGCATCCAACCTTCGGGCCACTAGGTTTACGTATAGCGGACACGGCCCAAATTGCACACGCGTTTCATCGATTTCAACGTGCGGTTTCGTCGATGAGTTCCCGCATATCTGTTGGCAGTTCGGCGCGGAAATCCAAGGTTTCAGCGCTGATAGGATGGCTGAAGCCCAGCCGTGCCGCGTGCAGCGCCTGGCGGTGGAACCCGAGTGATTCGAGCACATGGCGCAAGGGCTTGGGGGTCCGACCGTATACTGGATCCCCCAATAGCGCATGACCGATTGACGCGCAGTGAACGCGGACCTGATGCGTGCGCCCGGTTTCAAGACGGCATTCGAGCAGCGCCGCGTGATTGAGGTGGCGCAGCGTTTCGAAATGCGTGACGGCGTGCTTCCCGCGCGTCGTATCGTCGGGCAACACCGCCATCTTCTTGCGGTCGTGAACCGAACGCCCGATCCGGCCCGCGATGGTGCCTGCCGGCGGCGCGGGGTGTCCGGCGCAGACCGCCAGATACCGGCGCGTGATCGAATGATCGGCGAACTGCCGCGCAAGGCCTTCATGCGCGGCGTCGGACTTGGCGACCACCAAGAGCCCCGACGTGTCCTTGTCGATGCGGTGGACGATACCGGGGCGGGCAATGCCGTTGATCCCCGACAGGCGGCCCGCGCAATGGTGGAGCAGCGCATTGACCAGCGTACCGTCCTGATTGCCCGCTGCCGGGTGCACCACCATCCCCGCGGGCTTGTCGACCACCAGTAGGTGAGCATCCTCGAAGACGATATCGAGCGGTATGTCCTGCGGCAGTGCGGCCAGCGGTTCGGGCGGGGGCAGCGCGATGGCAAAACGCTCTTCGCCCTGCACCTTCGCCGATGCGCTGCGGGCCAGCGTCTTGCCGATGGTGACGGCCCCTGCAGCGATCAGGCCCTTGATCCGTTCGCGCGACAGTTCGGTCGCGTCAGCCAGCGCCTTGTCGAGGCGGCCGCCGCTGGCCAGCTTTCCGGTGATGATATCGGCTTCGGCCATGCTAGGGCCATGCGCGATGCCGTTCGAACTCTCAAGTGATGTCGTCGCCTGCATGCTTGCAGAAGCACAGCGTGCGCACCCTCTGGAATGCTGCGGGGTGCTGCTGGGGTCGGAGGATGGCGTCACCGGGTCGCTGCCGGCGCGCAATGTCCATCCCGATCCCGCGCGGCATTTCGAAATCGATCCGCAGGTATTGATCGACGCGCACCGCGCGGCGCGTTCGGGCGGCCCGCGCGTTGTCGGCTACTACCACTCGCACCCCAATGGACTGGCCCGGCCGTCCGCGACCGACAGCGCACTGGCAGCGAACGACGGGGCGATCTGGGCGATAATCGCGGTGGGCGGAATCACGCTGTGGCGTTCGGGGGATGCCGGTTTCGAAGCGCTTCCCTATGAGGTCACCCCTCGCTAAGACGCTCATGAATTCTTCACCAATCGGGACCTCAATGGACGACCGCCAATCGATCGATCTCGCCGCAATGCTGTGTTCGCGGCTGTGCCATGACATGCTCAGCCCCGTGGGTGCGCTGTCCAACGGGCTCGAGCTGCTGGCGATGGAAACCGATCCCGAAATGCGGGCCAATGTGGTCGAACTGCTCGAACAGAGTGCGCATGTCAGCACCAGCAAGCTCAAGTTCTTCCGGCTCGCTTTCGGCGCCGCCGGGGGGTTCGGCGACCGCGTCGAAGTGACCGAACCGCAGGCGCTGATCGAGGCGCTGGTGACCGATAATGGCAAGATCAGCCTCAATTGGGCGCTGGCCGATGCCACGCTGGCCAAGCCGGCGGTGAAGGTCCTGCTGAACTTCGCCCAGATTGCCATCGATGCGCTGGTGCGTGGCGGTACGCTCGACATCGGGGCCGAACGCCGCGACGGAGCCTGCGAGATCGTGGTGCGCGCCGCCGGGCCCAAGATCGCCTTCGATGAAACCATCGGCAGGGCGCTCGACGGATCGCTCGATCGGTCCGACCTCACCAGCCGCACTGCCGCCGCGCACATGATCCACCTGCTTGCCAGCGAAAGCGGCGGCGGGCTGCAGTATCACCGCGGTGACGATGCGCTGGTGCTCGGCGCGGTCCTGCCCGAAGCCGAAGGGCTGATCGGTTGAGTTCGGATTTCGGCACGCCGGGGGAGAAGCTGCCCGTAAGCGAAGACGAACTGGTCGACCGCGAGGTGCTGTCGCCGAACCACAACGAACGCACCATGCCCATCCAGATGGTGGTGATCCATTACACCGAGATGCAGGACAAGGGCTTCGCGATCGAACGGTTGTGCGATCCCGAAGCGCAGGTTTCCGCGCATTACCTGATCGGTGAACAGGGCGAGGTCGTCCGGCTGGTGCCCGAGGAAAAGCGCGCCTGGCACGCCGGGGTCGCCTATTGGCGCGGACACAAGGACGTGAATTCGGCGAGCATCGGTATCGAACTCGACCACCCCGGTCACAAATACGGCTACCGCGAATTCAACGAGGCCCAATTCCAGGCATTGGTCCCGCTGGTGGCGCGGATCGTGAAGCGGTACGATATCCCGCGGGCCAATGTGATCGGCCATTCGGACGTTGCACCGGCGCGCAAGATCGATCCCGGCGAACTCTTCCCATGGGACCGGCTGGCGGAATACGGCCTGTGCCTGCCGCGGCCCCAGAAGCTCGAACGGGGCGACCCGTTCGACAACGACGCGGCCTTCTATCTCGCACTTGAGCGGTTCGGATACGATGTAACCGATGGCCACAAGGCGGTCGAAGCCTTCCAGCGCCGCTGGCGGCCCGAAAAGATCAATGGCGAAATCGACGGCGAGGTGCGCGCCATCCTGTTCCAGCTGCTGCTCGACCGCGACCGCGGCCATACGCGTTAGGCCGGGTTTCGGCTCGCCGCACGCAGCGCCTGCGGCAGGCTGATCCTAGCTGTCGATATCCTCATGCGATATGAGCGTTTCGTACATCCGTTCGACCGCGGCGCGCGCGTTCACGCCCAGCAGGTAGCGAATGTTCTTCAAATCGTCGTCGAGCATCGATTCGGGATCCGCGCCTTCGCATAACCGCGCCATGTGCCAGCGCGCGAACATCCGCTGCCTGACCGGGATGAGGTCGATCAGCTTGATCTGCGCGTGGCGGAAATCGCAGCAGATGCGTTCGAAGACTTCCTCGACCACGGCGCTCTCGCCCTCGAGGACCTGGATGAACTGCTCTTCGACATAAACGAGCACGCCGGTGATTCCCGCTTCCTCGTTGAGCAGCGCGGCTTCCCCGGCCAGTCGGCACAGTTGCTTGTCGATCGTCTGCGGGCCCGGTTCGAGGCGGGCGGAGCTGGTATAGAGCAGCCTGCTGATCGGCATGTTTCGCTTCCTTCCTAGGCTTCGACGTTTTCGGCCTGCTGGCCGGTAAGGACCAGGAAGTCGGCGAGGGCAATGGGTCGCCCGGTAAGGAAACCCTGCACCTCGTCGCACCCGTGTTCCTTGATGAAGGACAGCTGCGAATCGGTTTCTATACCTTCGGCGGTGATTTTCATGCTGAGACTTGAACCAAGCTGGGCGATTGCCCGAACGATCGAAGCGCTCCCGACGTCGTCAGGCAGCTTCTGGACGAAGCTCTTGTCGATCTTGATGCGGCTGATCGGGAAACGGTGAAGGTAGCTGAGCGAGGAATAGCCTGTGCCAAAATCGTCCAGCGAAATGCGGACGCCGAGATCGCGGATCTGCGTCAGCGTGCGCAGCGCTGCCTCGTCATTGTTGAGCAGTGCGGTTTCGGTGATTTCGAGTTCGAGGCGGGACGGGGACAGGCCCGAATCGGCCAGCGCCTGCGCAACGGTTTGCGGCAGTCGCGGGTCGAGTAGCTGGACCGGTGATACGTTGACCGCGAGGTCGATGTGGGCAGGCCATGAGGCGGCGTCCTTGCAGGCCTTGCGCAGGACATCCGCTCCGATGCGTGCAACCAGCCCGAGTTCTTCGGCAATGGGAATGAATTCGGTCGGCGAAATTTCGCCATGCTCGGGGCAGGTCCAGCGTAGCAGCGCTTCGGCACCGGTAATCTCGCCCTTCGCCGAGCAGAACACCGGTTGATACACGATGCGGAATTCGTCGCGCATCGAGGCGCGACGCAGCGCGGCCTCGAGCGAGCGCTGGCGCTGGATCACCTCCATCAGCTGCGGTTCGAATACCCGGTAGGTCTGCTTGCCATGATGTTTGGCCGAATACAGCGCAATGTCGGCGTGCTGGACGAGCGCGTCGGGCTCGGTGCCATGGTCGGGCGCCAGCGCCACGCCCACGCTGCCGCTGATTTCCACGACATTTCCATCGATGACCATCGGACGCGAAAGCACTTCGACGACGCGTTCGGCGATTTCCGCCGCAGTCGCGACTCCCCTGACCCCGAATGCGATGATCGCGAATTCGTCGCCCCCGATCCGCGCAACGATGTCACCACTGCGCGCTGCCAACTTGAGCCGATTGGCGATACGTTGCAGCACGAGGTCGCCGGCGGGATGTCCGAGTGTGTCGTTGATCGGCTTGAAACGATCGAGATCGACCATCATCAGCGCGAACGGTTGGCCCCCGCTATCGATGGCATTGCATTCACCCGCTAGTGCTTCGGTGAACTGTCGGCGATTGGCCAGGTTCGTCAGTGCATCGTGCATGGCGATATGCGCGATGCGGTTCTCTCCGTCCGAGCTGGCCTTGCGTTCGACCAGATAGGTGGAGATGCCGGTGCCCACGATTAGCAGCGCGACCATGCCGATGGCCGCAGCCAGGGCAGCGAAGGCATCGCTGTCGCCGTTTTGCGAATAGCCAGCCATCGCGGTCACCGAAAATGCTGCCATGCCGCTGAAATGCAGGCCGATTATAGCCAAGGCGAGCAACATTCCGGCCTGCCATACGCGATGTCCGTTGTCCTGATCGCGCAGCAGATGGATGGCGGAGCCAGCGCAGACCATGGCGATAGCGAGAGAGGCGAGGACATAGCGCCAGTCCCAGCTGACGATCCCGTCGACGCGATAGGCAAACATTCCGACGTAGTGCATCGCGCTGATTGCGAAGCCGATGGTTGCCCCCCCGCCCAGAACCGCGATGCGCGGGGAAGTCGATGAAGCGAGGACCAGGCCCAGGCCGATGCCGCCCGCAGCGATGAGCGCGGAGATGACGGTCAGCACGCCGTCGAGCGAGACCGGGGCGGTGGTCTGATAGCCAAGCATGGCGATGAAATGCGTCGCCCAAGTAGCCGCTCCGGCGGTTACGGCAGAAAGGAAACACCAATGGACCCACGCTGGACCCTCTTCAGCCATCGTCCGGCGAAAGAGCGTGGCGGATACCATCGATCCTGCAACGCACATGATCGCGGCGATCAGCACGAACCACAGATTGTGGTCTTCGACGATGCAGCCAATGATTCGCATGAAGCTTCTGAAATTCCCTCTGCATCCATTCGCAGAACGTGGGGCGCCTAAGCGGGAAAGGTTAAGGAAATCGAATGATTTGGAGGGGGCGGGGGAGCAAAGAAGCCCGCGCGTCCGATGTGCCGGACCGGCGAACGGGCACGGGGCCAATGGCGGGCTTGGCGCCACACCCGGTTTGCCCTATCGCGCGTACCGCCAGGGGGCCGGGCAGCCGCGTGCCGCAAGGTACGAGGAAAGTCCGGGCTCCACGAAACAAGGGTGGCGGGTAACGCCCGCCCGGTCGCTGTCCTCGGATGGCGGCCGAGGGAAAGTGCCACAGAGAGCAAACCGCCGATGGCCTGCTTGCAGGTCCAGGCAAGGGTGAAAGGGTGCGGTAAGAGCGCACCGGGGCTTCGGCAACGCGGCCCGCATGGCAAACCCCACCCGGAGCAAGGCCGAATAGGGGCGGCGCGCCCGCGCGAGCGGGCAGGTGCGTTTCGCATCGACCGCCCGGGTTGGCTGCTTGAGCTTCGGAGCAATCCGAAGCCTAGACGAATGGCTGCCCCTGCGTGGCTGGTGTGCAAGCATACCGCGCGCGGGACAGAACCCGGCTTACAGGCCCCCTGGCAATTTTCTCGAAAAAGCGGAGGGCGTGATCGGCTATCCTTGCACAGCGGCCACGCCGTCAGCCGAACGCCAGACTCTCGGTCGTGATCGTGCCATCGGTTTCGAGTGCCCGGATCAGGCGCCTCTCGTCGTTTTCCAGCACCAGTGCGGTCAGGTTGCCGGTACGAAAGGCGCCAGTGTCGATCCCGATGCGGTAGTCGGTGTGTTCGACGTCTTCAAAGATCGTGTGGCCGTGAACCACGACATGGCTAAGCGGCTCGCGGTGCTTGAGAAACCGGTCACGGATCCAGCGCATGTCGGAGCTTTTCTGGTCCTCGATGCTGCGCTTGGGATCGATTCCCGCGTGGACGAAGACATAATCGCCCGCGATCATGATATCTTCCATCGCGGCCAGGAAGTTGCGGTGCTCTGCGGGTACGAGCTTGTGCAGTTCGGCCTGCAGTTCCTTCAGCGATAGTTCGTTATAACGCTTTTTCTTGATCCCGTAGCTGAGCACGGTTTCACGCCCGCCGTGTTTGAGGAAATGGCGTAGCATCTCCTTGTCCTCGAAGCTTTCGAGGAACATTTCCTCGTGATTGCCCGCGATATAGCGGACGCTGCGCCGCTCGCCCCATTGCATGGCTTTCTCTATCACGCGGGCACTTTCGGGCCCGCGGTCGACGAGGTCGCCCAGAAGGACCACCGTCGTTTGCGCAGGCCCTGCGCGGCGATCGTCGTCTTCGATCGCGACAATCAGTTCGTCGAACAGGTCGCAGCGCCCGTGAATGTCGCCGATGACGTAGTAGCGCTCGCCCTCGGGCACTTTCGGCAAAACCTTTGCCGATTTGCCTTTGCTGAACAGTCTGGCGAGTTTGATCATGGTGAAAATCGTTGGTTTTCTGCGGGTTCTTGAAAGGGGACGCTCCAGATAGGCGCTTGCCGTGACGGGGGCAACAAATGCCCGGATTGCGCCGTGTTGCCGTTGCGAGAAAACCACAGCTTTTGTTGCATATGCGAAAACTGGGCGGCGCGATCTTGCGCAAACGCGCAGCTAGGTGCAGGTTTGTAACTGTATCCGGATGAGAGGCCTAATAAAATGGCCCCGGCGGATTCGCAGGTGGGACGAAGCGACACTCGTACAGGAGTTTGTAATGCTCACGTCCTTTCGCGGCCTGATGGCCGTAACTCTCGCTACGGCGGGCCTTTCCCTTGCAACGCCGGCGATGGCGCAGTCCGAAGACAGCGGCTTCACCACATCCGCCAATGTTGCCCTGACCACCGACTACCGCTTCCGCGGGGTCTCGCTCTCGGGCGGCGATCCGGCGATCCAGGGCGGTTTCGATGTCGCACACGACAGCGGTTTCTACATCGGCACCTGGGCCAGTTCGATCAAGGGCGGCCCGTCCTATGGTGATGTCGAACTGGATCTCTATGCCGGGTGGAGTGGCTCGCTGAGCGATGCAGTCGGCATCGACGTCGGGGTGCTCTATTACATGTATCCAACCGAGGACCTCGGGCTCGATACCGACTATATCGAACCCTATGCCTCGATCAGTGCGAACCTGGGCCCGGCGGAAGCGACGCTGGGTGTTGCCTATGCGCCCGAACAGGATTCGCTCGGCGGCGACGACAACCTCTACATCTATACCGATGTGGGTTTCGGAATTGCCGATTCGCCGTTCAGCGTGACCGGCCACCTCGGCTATACCGACGGCGCGCTGGCTCCGCCGCTGCTCGCGGGTGCGGCCGACGACACCGGGCTCGACTGGGCGCTCGGCCTGGCGGTAGCGCAAGGCAATTTCGAAGTCGGCGTCTCCTATGTCGGGGTGGAAGGCCCATCGGTCGACGGCTTCACCGACGATGCCATCGTGGGGACCATCTCCGCCAGTTTCTAAGGAACCACCGGGCGGGAAAGCGGGGGCGTGCCAGCAATGGCGCGCCCCTTTTGGTATGAGCTATCCGCTATGTGCCTCTCGCGGTGCCCGGCGGGCGACAGCGACATCGTTGATGGCGCATTGCATCGCGCCGGCTCGATGTGGCAGGGCGCGGCTTGATGCCGGTCGCCGTTGCGCGATCACGGCCCCACCGGTTGGTAACGAACGGAGTGTCCCTTGACCAAATTCCTGCACAGCATGATCCGCGTGACCGATGCGGATGCCACGCTGGCCTTCTTCAAGCTGATCGGCGTGGAAGAAACGCGGCGTTTCGACGTCGAGGCCGGCCGGTTCACGCTGATCTTCCTGGCCGCCCCGGGGCAGGAGGGCGTCGCCGAGGTCGAACTGACCTACAACTGGCCCCCCGAGGACGGTAGCGAGCCCGAGGAATACACCGGCGGGCGCAACTTCGGCCACCTCGCCTACCGGGTCGAGAACATCTACGAGACCTGCCAGGCAATCATGGATGCCGGACACATCATTCATCGTCCGCCGCGCGATGGGCACATGGCGTTCGTCAAGACGCCCGACGGTATCTCGATCGAATTGCTGCAGGACGGGTATCTGGAGCCGCAGGAACCCTGGGCGAGCATGGAGAACAGCGGGAGCTGGTAAGCTCCCGCCGCGCACTCGTCATGCGACCGAAGGGTCAGTCGATATAGGGTGAGCGCACATCGTCGGGATGTTTGGCCGACATCCGGATGATGGCGTATCCGGCAAGCGCCGAAATCAGCGAGCCCAGCAGGATACCGATCTTGGCTTCGTTGATGAGCAGCTGCTGCCCGGCGAAGGCCAGTCCGCTGATGAACAGCGACATGGTGAAACCGATCCCGCAAAGGATCGATACGCCCCAGATTTCGGGCCAGGTCGCCTGGTCGGGACGCGGCGCGAAGCCGATTTTGTCGGCCACGAAGATGGCCGCAAAGATGCCGACCTGCTTGCCTAGGAACAGGCCCGCCGCGATGGCCAGCGGCAGGGGGGCAAGCAGCTGGTCCACGCCCATGCCCGCCAGCGGCACCCCGGCATTGGCGAAGCCGAATACCGGTACGACCAGATAAGCGCTCCACGGGGCGAGGCCATGTTCCATCCGTTCGACCATGGTCTGGTCGTCGGGGCCGACCATCGGAATGCACAGCGCTGCGACGACGCCGGCGATAGTGGCATGGATGCCCGAATTGAGCACGAAGTACCACAGCACCAGCGCGAGCAGGATATAGGGCCAGTAGCGCGCGACGCGCATCTTGTTAAGCACCATCATGGCAATCACCACCGCGCCCGATGCGGCCAGCCAGCCCAGCTTGATGTTGGCGGTGTAGAACAGCGCAATCACCAGCACCGCCCCGATGTCGTCGACGATTGCCACGGTCAGCAGGAACAGGCGGAGCGAGGCGGGGCAGCGATTGCCCAGCAGCCCGAGAACGCCCATCGCGAAAGCGATGTCGGTCGCTGCGGGAATGGCCCAGCCCCGCAGCAGTTCGGCATCGCCGCCCACCACGCCGACATAGACCAGTGCAGGCACGGCCATCCCGGCAATGGCCGCGAGAATCGGCAGTCGCCGCGATTGGGCGGTCGACAATTGTCCTTCGATCCATTCGCGCTTCACTTCGAGCCCGACGACGAAGAAGAACACCGCCATCAGACCGTCGTTGATCCACAGGTGAAGATCGTCAAGCTTCGGGATCGGCGTCCACGGCAGTTCGCCGTAGAACAATTGTTCGTATTCGCCCGCGAGCGGGGAGTTGGCTGCCAGCATGGCCGCCGCCGCAACGAGGATGAGCAGGATGCCAGCCGACGCATCGCTCACGAAGAGCGCGCGGACGGGGGCAAAAACGAGGCGGAAAGCTGAAGGACGTTCGGTCATCTCGGGCATGCTCTCTTTCGCAAAGCTGTCTGCGTTGCAAGTGTTGAAAGTCGCGGGTATCGAGAAAGGCGGGGGGTAAAGGGTTGCTTTTCGCGTCTTTCACAGCGGCCGAATGGTTTTTGCTGGTGCAGCACGAATTGCTGCTGTTCGCGGCGGCCTTCTTCGCGCTGGGGATGATCGACGAATTTGCCCTCGATTGCACGTATCTCTGGTGTCGCATCACGGGCCGTATCCGGACCCCGCGAATCGATGAGCGGGAGCTGGATCAGCTCGAAGGCCTGGCAGGGCCGGCAGCCGTCTTCATTCCGACGTGGCAGGAGGCCGAGGTCATCGGCTCGACGCTGACGCATATGCTGGATGCATGGGCCTATGCGCAGCTCACCGTCTATATCGGGTGCTATCGCAATGACGCCGCCACCATCGCCTCGGTTATCGCGGCGACGCGCGGCGACCAGCGGGTCCGGCTCGTCGTGCACGGGAAGGATGGACCGACGTCAAAGGCGGATTGCCTCAACCGTCTCTACGATGCGCTGGAGGAGGATGAACAGCGAACGGGCGTCACCGCTCGGCTGATCGTGTTGCACGATGCGGAAGACATGGTCGACCCCGCCGCGCTGCCGCTGCTCGACCGGGCCCTGTGGCAGGCGGATTTCGTGCAGCTACCGGTTCTTGCGCTGCCCCAGCCGGATTCCCGCTGGATCGGCTCGCATTACTCCGACGAATTCGCGGAGGCGCATGGCAAGGCCTTGGTCGTGCGCGATGCGCTGGGCGCAGCCATTCCGGGCGCGGGCGTTGGTTGCGCGATCGCGCGCGGTTCACTCGCCCAACTGGCTCGCGCCAGCCAGGGCAAACCCTTTGCCGAAGAATCGCTGACCGAGGATTATGAACTCGGGCTCAAGATCGCCCAGGCAGACGGGAAGGGACGGTTCCTGCGCGTCCGTACTGCCGAAGGACGGTTGGTTGCGACGCGCGCGTTCTTCCCCGCGCTGCTCGATCAGGCGGTGCGCCAGAAAACGCGTTGGATGCACGGTATCGCGCTCCAGGGATGGGACCGGCTCGGTTGGGGCCGGCAGCCAGTCGATCTGTGGATGCAACTGCGCGACCGCCGCGGGCCGCTCGCCGCCATCCTGCTGGTGATCGCTTACGTGCTGGTGTGCATGATCGCCGTGCGACTGGTGCTCGAACAGATCGGTATCGCACAGGCACCGCCCGCTTCGCCTCTCTTGCAGGCGTTGCTGTGGCTCAACCTGACCGGTCTGATGCTGCGGTTCATGGTGCGGTTCTGCTGCACGGCGCGTGAATATGGCTGGCGGCAGGGGGTGCTCGCCATCCCGCGGACCTTCGTCTCGAACATCATTGCAATCATCGCCGGCCGCCGGGCTTTTGCCGCCTATATCGGCACGCTGCGCGGTGCGCCCATCGTGTGGGACAAGACCGAACACCGCGATCATCCTGCTCTCGTTCAGCGGGACGGGCAGGTCGCATGAGCGATGTGATCGCCCGGCGGCAGGGGCAGCCCGTGCTGTTTCTGGGATTGCTGCTCGCCGGCTGGTGCCTCGCGCGGCTCCTGTTGTGGGAAAGCCCGTGGCCGCAAACGCTTCGGCTGTCCGAGACGTTGCGGTTCGCCGGGGCAAATCTGCCGGTTGCCGAACCGCGGCCCGCCACACGCAGCATTCCGCTGTCAGCGCGTGCCCCCGAAGCTGGCGCGCGGCTTCCTGATGTACCAGGATACCTTGCGGACCGAACAGCCGTGCGCGCAAGTTACCGGGACATCGCCGCGCAGTTCGCTGACCCAACCGCACGGCAACGCGCTTTCGATACGCATCGCCGCGCTGCAGGCCACGCGCTGCTCTTCAGTGCCGGCATGGCGGCCTTGCCGCTGCCGCGCAGCGTGGCGACCGCGCTCGACAACGCCGGATCGGCGCCGCGCGACCCCTTCTCGCCGCAGATCGCCGGCTCCGCCTGGCGGATCGACAGCTGGGTGGTGTTGCGGCAAGGCGATACGGGGTCTGTGGTGGGTGGCGTGCGTCCGGCAAGCTATGGCGCCAGCCAGATGGGCGCACTCCTGTCGTACCGACTCGCTCCGGGCACGGCGCATGATCCAAGCGCCTATGCACGCGCCACCAGGGCGCTCGTGGAGGATGGGGAGACCGAAGCCGCCCTTGGGCTTCGCCTGCGCCCGTTCGCGCGCGTTCCGCTTGCCGTCCATGCCGAGGTTCGGGCTACGCACAGGCCGGGGCAGGCTGCCGAGTTCAGACCGGCCGCGTTCGTTGCCGGCGGGTTCGAGCGGCGCGGGTTGCCTGCAGGATTGAATGCACGCGGATATGGGCAGGCCGGTTTCGTCGGCGGCAGTTTCGCGACACCGTTCGCCGATGGCGCGCTGGTAGTGGAACGCGACGTCGCTGCATTCGACCTCGGCGACGTCGCGCTTGGCGCAACCGCGCGGGGCGGGGCGCAGAAGGGGGCCGCACGCTTGGATGTGGGGCCTAAGGTCAGCTTTCGCCTGACGGTGGGGCAGGCGCCGGCGCGGATCGAAGCCGATTACCTGTGGCGCGTCGCAGGCAATGCTGCCCCGGGCAACGGCGGCCTGATCACGCTTTCAACCGGCTTCTGACATCGTTCAGCTTTTATCCGTCACGCCGCTGCGATAGGGCGCAGGCATGGACGTCTACCTCCCTATCGCGAACCTGTCCGTCAACGGGCTATGGATCGTCGCGCTGGGGGGGCTAACAGGTGTGCTGTCGGGCCTGTTCGGAGTGGGGGGAGGCTTCCTCACGACTCCGCTGCTGATCTTCTACGGAATTCCTCCGACCGTCGCTGCGGCCTCGGCTTCGACCCAGGTCACCGGGGCAAGCGTTACCGGCGTGCTGGCGCATGGCGGGCGCGGCGGCGTGGATTACCGGATGGGTATGGTGATGGTCGCCGGCGGCGTTATCGGTTCGGGCTTCGGCGCGCTATTGTTCCGCTTTTTCCGGTCGATCGGGCAGATCGATGTGGTCATTAGCGCGCTTTACGTGATCCTGCTGGGGACGATCGGCCTGCTGATGGCCCGGGAATCGGTCCAGACGCTGCGCGGGAAGGGCAATGCCCAGGCAGCGCGGCGGCGCCACCATCCCTTGGTCGCGAGCCTGCCGATGCGTTGGCGCTTCTATCGCTCGGGCCTCTATATCTCCCCGCTGGCACCGCTGGTCGTCGGCATAGCGGTGGGAATCCTGACGATGCTGATGGGGGTCGGTGGCGGGTTCATCCTTGTGCCGGCGATGCTGTACATCCTCGGGATGAGCGCGAATGTCGTGGTGGGCACTTCGCTCTACAACATCCTGTTCGTCACCATGGCGACCACGATGATGCATTCGCTCACCACCAAGGCTGTCGATATCGTGCTGGTCTTCCTGCTGCTGGTCGGTTCGGTCACCGGGGCGCAGTTCGGTTCGCAGCTTGCGGTCAAGGCGAAGCCCGAAATACTGCGCCTGATCCTCGCCGCCATCGTGCTGATGGTGGCCTTTCGCATGTTCCTCGGCCTGTTCTACCAGCCCGATGAAATCTACACGATCTACCCGCTATGAGAGCGCTGCTGCTCCTTGCTTTCGCTTTCGCGCTGATGGGCCAGCGCGATCCCATATTGGTGCCCGAGGTCAGCCAGCACGAAGTGCAGGTGCGGCAGGGCTTTACCGGCACCGAGCTGCTGCTGTTCGGGGCGGTACTCGATCCGCAGGGTCGCGCGGCGGGTAGCGACTACGACATCGTCGTTGTGCTCAAGGGACCGTCCGAACCTGTGCGGCTGCGCGAGAAGGAACGCTTCGCCGGAGTGTGGGTCAACGCTGCCAGCAGCGATTTCCGCTCGGTCCCGTCCTATTTCGCGGTCGCATCCTCCAAGCCGATCGCCGATATCGTCGATGAGAAAACCGCGGCGATCTACGAATTCGGCACCGCCTATATCCAGCTATCGCCCAGCGGTGTCATCGAACCCGAGGAACAGGCGCGCTTCAAGGCCGGACTGGTCGATCTCAAGACGCGGCAAGACCTCTACAAGCAGGATTTTCAGGGCGTCCAGATCAGCGAACAGGTGCTTTACCAGTCGCGTATCTCGCTGCCTTCCAATGTGTCGACGGGGACCTATACCGCCGAGACCTTCGCCGTGCGCGATGGCCGCGTGATCGCTTCGGCGCAGGCCGAGGTCGAAGTGCGCAAGGTCGGTTTCGAACGGCTGGTGGCCCGCTATTCGCAGGAATGGTCGCTGGTCTACGGGCTATTGGCGGTGATGCTGTCGGTCGGGATGGGCTGGGCGGCCGGGCGCCTGTTCGCGCTTATCTGACGCGCAAGCGCGCTTTTGCGTTGACCACATCTTAAGCACTTTCGGTCAGGCATGCTGCGTGCGCGATGGGCGCATTCAACGCAGGATACCGCCGGATCGATGACCGATATGGGCAAGCCGATTTACCGTACGTTCGACCCGTCGAAGGAAACCGGGGCCGAGCCGCCGGAAAAGCACAGGCGGTCGCTGCGCGACCGGATCATGCGTGGCGGCGATGCGGCTGCGCCTGCCCCCGCCCCATCGCCGTCGGGCTATGTACACCAGCCGCCGGAAAGGACCGAAAGCCAGCCGCCCGAAACGCAGGCGGATGACCGGCCCCAGCCGGTGCAGCCGGCACCGCCTTCACCGACCGCAGACGAACCGGCCGCCCCGGCGCAGGAACAGCCGCCGCGCGACAGCACCGCAGCTGACGAGGCAGCGGGTGCCCCGAGCCGAGCGGCTTCGCCGTCGCCCGCACCGACGACCAGCGAGAACGCCGACCAGCCGATCGGCGTGGTGCTGGAAATCTCGGGCGCGGGTTCGCAGGTGGCGATCGATCTTGCGCGGCTCAATGAATGCGCGGCCGATGCCGATCCCGCGATTGCTATGGCCGGGCAGGTCGGATCGCAGATCAAGATCCGTGTCGGCAACAGCTGGCTGCTTGCCAGCGTGCGGAACCAGAAGCAGGACCGCAAGGCCGGTTCGATCCTCGCCAATATCGATTTCCTCGGCGAAGGCGCGGAAGAGAAGCTGACCGGCAAGCTGCACGCTTTCCGCCGCGGCGTGACCCGCTATCCGGTACCCGGCGCGATGGTCTATCCTGCGACCACGGCCGACCTGCGGCAGGTCTATGCCAGCGACGGACGCAGCGCGATCACCATCGGCAAGGTCTATCCGACCAAGGACATTCGCGCCGGCATCTATGTCGACGCCATGCTGGGCAAGCATTTCGCACTGCTCGGCTCGACCGGTACGGGTAAGTCGACCAGTGCGGCGCTGATCCTCCACCGGATCTGCGAAGCTGCGTCCGACGGCCATATCGTGATGGTCGACCCGCATGGCGAATATGCCTCGGCCTTCCGCAACACTGGCATGATCCTTGACGTGTCGAACCTGCAGATGCCGTACTGGATCATGAACTTTGAAGAGCATTGCGAAGTGCTGCTGACCAGCAATGGCAACGAGCGGCAGGTCGATGCGGATATTCTGGCCAAGTGCCTGCTCAAGTCGCGCCAGAAGAGCCGGCTGGCGGAGAACATGAGCAAGATCACCGTCGATTCGCCGATCCCTTACCTGCTCTCCGATCTCTCGAACGAGCTGCAGGATGCGATGGGCAAGCTCGACAAGGCGACCAACTCCGCGCCCTACATGCGGATCAAGAACAAGCTCGACGAGATCAAGAGCGATCCGCGCTACCAGTTCATGTTCTCGGGCATGCTGGTGGCCGACACGATGAACGACTTCATCGCCAAGATCTTCCGGATGCCCTCGAACGGCAAGCCGATATCGATCATCGACGTTTCCGGCGTGCCGTCGGACATCACCGCGACCGTGGTCGCAGTGCTCAGCCGGCTGGTGTTCGACTTCGCCATCTGGAGCCGCGACGAACGCACCTCGCCGATCCTGCTGGTGTGCGAGGAGGCGCACCGCTACGTCCCCAACGAACAGAATGCCGACGGCAATTCGGTGGGCACCATCCTGTCGCGGATCGCCAAGGAAGGCCGCAAGTACGGTATCAGCCTGGGCCTGATCACGCAGCGTCCGTCCGACCTTGCCGAAGGCGTGCTGTCGCAGTGCGGCACGATCCTGTCGATGCGGCTCAACAACGACCGCGACCAGGACTTCGTCCGCGCGGCGATGCCCGAAGGCGCGCGCGGCTTTCTCGATGCCATCCCCGCGCTGCGCAACCGGGAATGCATCATCTGCGGCGAAGGCGTGGCAATCCCGATCCGCATGAGCTTCGACAATCTCGAGGAATCCAAGCGGCCCGCATCGGAGGACCCCAGCTTCATCGAACTGTGGAACCAGACCGGCGGCGAGGAAGAGATCGTCGAGCGCACCGTCCAGCGCTGGCGCTCGCAGGGCTAGGTCCCGCGCGTATCGCCGAACAAATGGATATGCAGCCGGTCGCTCATCCTGAAGCCGTGTTCGACGCATAGCGGCGCGAGCCACTGCTCGCGTTCGCGCAGCGTTGCGCTGTCGGTGCCCTCGGGCATCAGGAAGACGTGGTCGGGCTTGAAGCGGTAGCGATCGCGCAGCGCCAGCACCTCGTCGAGGTCCTCCGGCGCAGCGATCACGAATTTGAACCAGGCGCGCGGGTCGGTGGCATAGGCGTCGAGCCGCTCGGGGATGAGCGCCAGTTCCGCAGGATTGCCGCTATGCGCGAGCTTGGGGCTGACGTTGAACTGGTCGATGCGGATGTCGAGCGCGGGGCTTGCCCTGGTCGTGCCGTTGGTCTCGATCTCCACCGTGACATCGGGCAAATGGCCCAGCAGCCGCGCCAGCGCGGGCGCCTGCAACAAGGGTTCACCGCCGGTGATGACCAGCCGCTTCTGGCCCAGCGCGGTGATACGCGCGGCAACCTCTTCCTCGTCCAGCGTGAGCTGGTTGGCCGTGCGGTCGAATTCGACCCCGTCGCGGTGCGGCCGCTCGTCGCCCGCGAAGTGCCAGGTATAGGCGGTGTCGCACCACACGCAGGCGAGATTGCAGCGCGACAGCCGCAGGAAGGTGCAGGGCATGCCTGCACTCGGCCCTTCGCCCTGCACGCTGGCGAAGATCTCCGGCTCACCCGGAGCCTGCGTGGCGAGGACTAGCGGCATCGGGCAGGCTCACTCGGTTCGTCGTGCGCGGCGCACACATGGACCGCATGGACCACGGTCCATGCACAAAAATCGAACCGATCAGTCAAGCGGGTTTTGATCGACGCACTCGATTGAAGATGCGCGTCGCAAGCGGGGGTAGGGTCGTGGGCCATTGCCGCGTTCATGACACAATCGGGCCGCGTAGGAAATCGCCGCCCTCGTTCACCCCATCCGTCGCCCCGGCCTCCGATCCGGGGTCGGGCTGTTCGTCGTTGCGGGCACAAGGCCGAGCGAAGAAGCCTGACCCCGGATCAAGTCCGGGGTGACGAGATAGTTAGGCGTGTTTTGTCAGCCGAGCCGCGCCAGGGCGGCTTCGAGCCGCGCGACTTCGGCGGTGTGGTGCGCATGGTCGGCGCGCGCCTTTTCGACCGCTTCGGGCTTGGCGCGTTCGACGAAATTCGCGTTCGACAGCCGGCCTTCGAGCGACTTGGCTTCCTTGGCCGATGCCTCCAGCGCCTTCGACAGGCGGGTCTTTTCCGCCTCGATGTCGATCACGCCTTCGAGCGGAATGACAAGCGCATCCTCGCCCGCTGCGATCTGCATTGCCGCGCCAGCCGGCGCTTCGGCGAAATGGATCGCGGTCAGGCGCGCCAGCCGTTCGATGGCACCGGCATTGGCCTCGACCACCGATTTCGCCAGCGCGCTGGGCGCGGGGCAGAAGGCTTCCAGCTTGGCGCCCGGCGCAATGCCAAGCTCGTTCTTGGCGGTGCGGATCGCGCTGGTCAGCGCAATCAGCCAGTCAATTTCCGCCTTGGCCTCGGCATCCACTTCGGCCTGCGGATCGACCCACTTTGCAGTGATCAGCGGATAATCGGCGCGGTCGCCCTGCTTGGACCACAGTTCTTCGGTGATGAAGGGCATGAAGGGGTGCAGCATCACGAGGATCTGGTCGAGCGCCCAGCCAGCGACCGCCCTGGTTTCCTCGTCGAAATTGCCTTTGACCAGTTCGATATACCAGTCGCAGAACCGGTCCCACACGAAATGATAGATCGTGTTTGCCGCCGCATCGAAACGCAGATCGGCCAGCGCAGTGTCGAGCGCCTGTTTGGTCTGGACAACCTCGCCGATGATCCAGCGGTTGACCGCATGGGTGGCCTTGGGTGCGGCAATGCTGGTGCTTGCGCCGATGCCGTTCGACTGGCAGAAGCGCGTCGCGTTCCACAGCTTGGTGGCGAAGTTGCGGTATCCCTCGATCCGCTTGTCATCCATCTTGATGTCGCGGCCCTGGCTTTCCATCGCCGCCATGAAGAAGCGCAGCGCATCGGCGCCGTACTGGTCGATCAGCCCAAGCGGGTCGACGACATTGCCTTTCGACTTGGACATCTTCTGCCCATCCGCCGCGCGGACGAGGCCGTGCAGATACAGCTTGGGCCACGGGTTCTGCCCGGTGGTGTACTGCCCCATCATCATCATGCGGGCATCCCAGAAGAACAGGATGTCGAAGCCGCTGACCAAAAGGTCGTTGGGATAGTGCTTGGCGACAAGGTCGGTCTGCTCGGGCCAGCCGAGCGTGGCGAAGGGCCAGAGCGCGGAGGAGAACCACGTGTCGAGCACGTCTTCGTCGCGGGTCAGTGCGGCGCCTTCGCCTGCCTGCGCCTGCGCTTCCTCCTCGGTCAGTGCGACATAGGCCTTGCCTTCAGCATCGTACCACGCCGGGATCCGGTGCCCCCACCACAGCTGGCGGCTGACGCACCATGGCTGGATGTTTTCCATCCAGTTGAAGAAGGTCTTCTCCCAGCTCTTCGGGACGATCTCGACGGCGCCGTTCTTCACTGCCTCGATCGGCTTCACCGCCAGCTTCTCGGCATCGACATACCACTGGTCGGTCAGCCAGGGTTCGATCACCACACCGCCGCGGTCGCCGAAAGGCGTCGCGATGGTGCGCGGTTCTGCATCGAGTTCCTGTTCCTCACCCTTTTTTGTCTTGGCGATATGCGGGATGAGGTGGCCGCTGTCCTTGAGTCGCTGCACGACCAGTTCGCGCGCCCCGTCGACCCCGTCACGCTTGAAGCGGTGCAGGCCGAGGAATTCCTCGGGCACCAGATCGTCGGCGGTCTGGCAGACATTGGCTTCCCCATCGAGCATGTTGAGCATCCCTGCGGGCTTGAACCCGGCGCGCTTGCCGACTTCGAAATCGTTGAAATCGTGCCCGGGGGTGATCTTCACCGCGCCGCTGCCCAGTTCGGGATCGGCATGTTCGTCGGCGACGATCGGCACGCGTCGGCCGGTGATCGGCAGCACCACATGCTTGCCGACCACGCTCTTGTAACGTTCGTCCTCGGGATGCACCGCCACCGCCATGTCGGCCAGCATGGTTTCGGGGCGCGTGGTCGCAACCTCGATATAGTCGCGTCCGTCGGCCAGCGTGACGCCATCCTCGAGCGGGTATCTGAAGTGCCAGAACGAACCCTTCACATCCTGCGTTTCAACCTCGAGATCGCTGATCGCGGTCTTGAGCTTGGGGTCCCAGTTGACCAGCCGCTTGTCGCGGTAGATCAGCCCGTCGTTATAAAGATCGACGAAGGTCTTGGTCACCGCCGCGCTGAAATGCGGGTCCATGGTGAACTGTTCTCTGGACCAGTCCATCGAGCAGCCGAGGCGGCGCAGCTGGCGCGTGATCGTGCCCCCGCTTTCCTCTTTCCATTCCCACACCTTGGCCACGAAATCCTCGCGGCTGTAATTGGTGCGCTTGTCCTGCTTCGCCTCCAACTGGCGTTCGACGACCATCTGCGTGGCGATGCCCGCATGGTCGGTGCCAACCACCCACAGCGCGTCCTTGCCGCGCAGCCGTTCGTAGCGGATCATGATGTCCTGCAGCGTGTTGTCGAGCGCATGGCCGATATGCAGGCTGCCGGTGACGTTGGGCGGCGGATTGACGATCGTATAGGGCTGCGCATCGGGGCGTTCGGGGCGGAAGAGGCCTTCCTTTTCCCAATGCGCGTACCAGCGCGCCTCGATTGCGGCCGGGTCGAAGGTCGTGGTTAGCTCGGTGCTCATGGTTTCCTGTTCGTAGACGCTCTCGTCCCGCGCCTGCCCGTACGCCCCCGGGAAGCCGCAGCCAAATGGTGAGCACCGCCTTTGCCAGCGCGCTTGTTGCGATGCAACGTTGCAGGTGACACCCGGCGATCGCCGCTTGGCAAGCGGCGGATTTGCTCGCATACCGCGCGGCAATGGGTGGTTTCGCCGAATACGATCTGAGCGAAGATGGCGATGGGGGCAATGTGCTTGCCCTGTCGGGGCCCTATCTCGTGTCCACCGTCGGCGCGATCGATCAGGATCTGCGTGCACTGGACGGTCCGATCGCCCGGATCGATCTGGCCGATGTGACCGAGATCGACACCGTCGGTGCCTGGATCGCCTGCAGCCTGGCGCGCGATTACGAGGCCGAGATTTCGGGCGCGAGCGAGCGCGCCGAACGCCTGATGGGCGCGCTGAAAGGGACCGGGTCGGAAGAGCAGATCGCCGCTCCGCGCCTGCCCGTATGGGAACGCGTGCCCACGGTGATGGGCGAGAAGATATACGCCGCGCGCCGCGGGATCTACGGTGTGGTCGGCTTCCTCGGCGCGCTGTTGCTGTCGATGGGCAGCCTGATCCGCCACCCCCGGCGGTTCCGCTGGCTGGCGCTGGTCCGCCAGCTCGAGCTGGTGGGCGTCTCGGCGCTGCCGATCATCGGCTTGATGAGCTTCCTTATCGGCGTGGTCATCGCGCAGCAGGGCGCAGTCCAGCTGGCGCAGTTCGGGGCGGAGACGCTGACCGTCAATCTGGTCGGGCGGATCACCTTGCGCGAGCTGGGCGTGCTGATGACCGCGATCATGGTAGCCGGCCGGTCGGGCAGTGCTTTCGCCGCGCAGATCGGCACGATGCGGCTGACCGAGGAAGTCGATGCGATGCAGACCATCGGCATATCGCCGATGGAAGCGCTGGTCATTCCCCGCGTCATGGCCGCCGTGCTGATGATGCCGCTGCTGGGCTTCTATGCCGCGGGTGTCGCCATCGTCGGCGGCGCGGTCGTCGGCCAGTTCATGCTGGGCATTCCGTTCTGGACCTTCCTCACCCGGATCCAGGACGTGGTCCCGATCTACGATTTGTGGGTCGGGCTGCTGAAGGCGCCGGTCTTCGGGCTGATCGTCGCGCTGGCAGGCTGCTATCACGGCATGCAGGTCAAGGGTAATTCGGAAGAAGTCGGCCGGCGCACCACCATGGCCGTGGTCACGGGGATCTTCGCAGTGATCGTTATCGACGCCTTCTTCGCGGTCTTCTTCACCAAGATCGGGTGGGGCTGATGGCGCAGGACGAAGCTGGGCGCGAACTGGGCCGCCACGAACGCTATCGCGGCGATTACCCGATCGTCGTCGAAGGGCTGACCAATGCCTTTGGCGACCAGGTCGTCCACCAGGATCTCGATCTCAAGGTCCGGCGCGGCGAAATCCTCGGCGTGGTCGGCGGATCGGGTACCGGCAAGAGCGTGCTGATGCGCTCGATCATCGGGCTGCAGCATCCCACCGCGGGCGACATCAGCGTGTTCGGCCGCTCGACCATCGACAGCGATCCCGAGGTCGATATCGGCGTGCGCAACCGCTGGGGCGTGCTGTTCCAGGGCGGGGCGCTGTTCTCGACCCTGACCGTGGGCGAGAATGTCGAGGTCCCGCTCAAGCAGTTCTACCCCGAGATCGAGCCCGAACTGCGCCACGAGATCGCCCGCTACAAGGTCGTGCTGTCGGGCCTGCCCGAAGAAGCGGTGGGCAAATACCCTTCCGAACTGTCGGGCGGCATGAAGAAGCGGGCCGGGCTGGCGCGCGCGCTGGCGCTCGATCCCGAGCTGCTGTTCCTCGACGAACCCACCGCGGGGCTCGATCCGATCGGCGCGGCCGCGTTCGACCAGCTGACGCTGGAACTGAAGGAAACGCTCGGGCTGACCGTGTTCCTGATTACCCACGATCTCGATACGCTGCACGAGATCTGCGACCGCGTTGCCGTGATCGCGGACAAGAAGGTCATCGCGGTCGACACGGTGCCGAACCTGCTCGATCTCGATCACGAGTGGATCCAGCAATATTTCAACGGTCCGCGCGGGCGCGCGGCGCTGACCGCGCAGGCGCTCGACGAATTGCGCCGGCACATGGACGAACCGGTCGCCGCGCATGCGGTCAAAGCGTTGGACAAACCGCCTGCGGGCAAGGCATAGGGCGAACCAATGGAAACGCGGGCAAATCACGTTTGGGTAGGGGCGGTTACGCTGCTGATCCTTGGCGCGCTCGCGCTGTTCATCGTGTGGCTCGCGCGGCTCGGCGGCGGGGACCAGAACGAATACGATATCTTCTTCAAGCAGTCGGTCGCCGGCCTCGCCAATGGCAGCTCGGTCGATTTCGCCGGCGTGCCGGTGGGGCAGGTCAACCAGATCGAATTGTGGGACAAGGACCCCGAATTCGTCCGCGTGCGGATCAAGGTCAAGGAAAGCGTGCCCATTCTCGTCGGCACCACCGCGACGATCCAGGGCAGTTTCACCGGCGTGTCGACGATCACGCTCGACGGCGCGCGCAGCGGTGCGCCGCCGATATCGTGCGAGACCACGGCCTGCACCGAAGGCGTGCCGATCATTCCGCCCACCACTGGCGGCGGGTTCGGCGCGGTGCTGGCCAGCGCCCCGCTCCTGCTCGAGCGGCTGGCCACGCTGACCGAGCGGCTGACCGTCCTGCTGAGCGATCGCAACCAGGAAGAAATCTCGCAGATCCTCGCCAACACCAATGCCGCCAGCGCGGGCTTCGCCGCTGCCGCGCCGCAGCTCGAACGCACGATGGCCGAACTGCAGGTGACGCTGCGCGAAGCCAGCGAGGCGCTCGACCAGTTCGAACAGGTCACCGCCTCGACCGATCGCATCATCAACCAGGAAGGCGAGGCGATTGCCCGGGACTTGCGCTCGACGCTGAAATCGGCCAGCGGCGCCGCGCGCGCGCTCGAAGACACGCTCAACGAGGCGCGGCCTGCGACCAAGCAGCTGACCGAAAGCACGCTGCCCGCCGCTGAAGCCACGCTGCGCGACCTGCGCGCGACCAGCAAGGCGCTGCGCGACGTGACCGAAACGATCGACGAAAAGGGTGCCGGCGCGCTGCTTTCCAGCCAGCCGCTGCCCGATTACAAGCCGTAAGGGGCACCAGCATGACACGCATGACCAAACTTGCTGCGCTGGCTCCCGCCCTGCTGCTGGGCGGCTGCCTGAGCTTTGGCGGCGAGGCACCCGACAGCCTGCTGACTCTGACCCCCGCTGCCACCGCCCCCGCCGGCGAAAGCGCCGCGAGCGACCGGGGCACGGCCTTGGCGATCGTCCCGTTCGAGGCGACCAAGGCGCTCGATGTCACGCGGGTCCCGGTGCAGGTCACCGACACCGAACTGGCCTATCTGCAGGATGCGTTCTGGGTCGACCGGCCCGCCCGCCTGTTCGGCCAGCTGGTGGCCGAGACGATCCGCTCGCAAAACGGCCGCGTGGTGGTCGATGGCGACGATCCCGGCCTGAACGCGGCCGACCGCCTCCACGGTTCGCTGCGCGCGTTCGGCTACGATGCGCGGACACGCGAAGTGGTGGTGGTGTTCGATGCGGTGCGCAATGGTGCGGGCGCAAGCGCAATCAGCCGTCGCTTCGAGGCACGCGTGCCCGTTACCGCGCCCGAAACCGCCTTCGTCGGCCCGGCGCTCAACCAGGCGGCCAACCAGGTCGCCGGAGAAATTGCCGACTGGCTGAACTGAGCGGGGCGCTGCGGCTCCTGCCATGTCGCCAGTCGAATAACGGACGACCGCCGTCGGAGACGACTTGGCCGGCCATGATTTCGCCTTGCAGATATGAGATCATGTTCACTCGGGGAGGGTGATTATGAACTCCAAGCTTGCCGGGATTATCCTGCTGACGCTGGGCGCAGCGAGCGCGAACGCCGTGGCAGGTGAAGGCGAGGGGCACATCGAACGCCCCTATCTGGGCCAGGAACCGTTCGGATCGGCGCCCGAACCCTTCGCGCCCGGGATCATCACCACCAGGGGCTGAGAATACGGCGGCGTTTTCTCGCCCGACATGCGCGAATTCTACGTCCTCAAGCGCGATGAAAACGAGACCACATGGCAGCACGTCTACCGCTACCGGGACGGCGAGTGGCACGATGAGGTGTTGTGGGAACGACAGGGCACCCCGTTCATCGCCCCCGATGGGCAGACCATGCATATCGGGCGCGCGTACAAGGTCCGCGATGCCGATGGCTGGTCGGAGACGAAGCGGCTCGGTGAGGCTTTCGAACCGTTCAGGATTATGCGCCTTACCGCATCGGCGCGGAACACTTATTATTTTGACGAGGTCGGATCGGCCGGCGATGGCCGCATCCGCTATTCACGCATTGTCGATGGCGAACGCCAGGCGCCCGAGCTTGCCAGCGCGGCGATCAATACCGGCACATGGCTGGCCCATCCCTTCATCGCGCCGGACGAATCCTACCTCCTGTTCGATGGGCGCAGGGAGGGCGGTTATGGGGATTCCGACATATACGTCAGGCTCCGACAGGCCGACGGGGCTGGGGGGAAGCCATCAATCTGGGCGCAACCGTGAATACCGCACGCTGGGAAGCTTCGGCCACGGTGACCCCCGATGGCAAATATCTGTTCTTCCATCGCACCGTCGGCGAAGGGGACAACGACATCTTCTGGATGGATGCCGCCATCATCGAGCGCCTGCGGCGCAGGCAGGCGGGCCGGAACTAGAGCAGCCGTACGAAGGCCATCGCCTTGAGGAATGCCTCCAGCCGCTTCGCGCGGCGCGCGGCGGCTTCCTCGTCCGCGCCCCATTGTTCGATCTGCCAGTCTTCCTCGAGATTGGCCGCTGCCCACAGCGCTTCGCCATCGGCATCGTGGTCGAGCGCGGCCAGGCCGACGCACAAGGATGCGGATAGCGCAGTCAGCTGTTCGAGCGCAGCGAGGGTGAAATCATCCAGGCTTTCCAGCCGGGCTTTCAGCCGGTCCATCGTGGCCGGGGCGTGCGGTCTCGCCACCACCCCGCTAACGCGTTCCAGCACGATGCCTTCGCGGGCCTCGAGCGTTTCGACCAGCGGGTCCCACATGTCGCGCTGGCGATGCCACAGCGGCTCGTCCGGATCGGCGCGATAGCAAAGCGTGTCGGTTTCGGCATAGCGCAGCAGCTTGGCGATTGCCGCGGCGCGGCCTTCGGGCAGCGTGTCGAGCGCGTAATCGGCCATGTCGCGATAGGCAAAGCGTGCCGGATCGATCGTCTCGCCCTGTCCATTCCATTCGCTTGCGAGCGCTTCTGCCAGCGCAAGCGAATCGACGACCTGCTGCCGCCCGCCCTGCGTTTTCAGCGGCCGCCCGTCGAGGAACACCTGATGGCCGGAAGCTGCGCGTTCGACATGGACGCGCGTATAGAACCGCTTCACTGGCCGCTTCTCCAGCGCTTGGCGAGCACGATCGGGAGGATGAATATCTCGGCCACGCCCAGTGCGACGAGGATATAGCCGGCAATCTCGGGCAGGGGCAGGATGCCGCCCAGCACCAGCGCGCCCAGCACCGCCGTCACGACCCCCGACAATCGCACTGCCTGGATCGTCAGGAACCGCGCCTTGGCCGGGTCATGGTCAGTTTGTCCCACGGATCAGGTCTCCCAATTGCTGTGCGGTTTCGGCCACCGCGCTGGCCCCGGCGTCGAGCAGTTCGCGCGGTTCGTGATAGCCCCAGGCCACGCCGATCGCGCGGACGCCGGCTGCCTGCGCCATTTCCATGTCGAAACTGGTATCGCCGATCATCACGGCGTCGGCAGGCGCCACGCCGGCATCGCCCAGCGCGGCTTCGAGCATGGCGGGATGCGGCTTGGAGGGATGGCGGTCGGCGGTCTGCAGCGAAACGAAGCGATGCTTGATGCCATGCGTGTCGAGGCACGCGTGGAGCCCGCGGTCGCTCTTGCCGGTGGCGACGCCCAGCAGGCGGCCTTCGGCATCGAGTTCGTCGATCAGCGCGGCGATGCCTGCATACAGCGGTTCGCGCAGCGCGCCCGAGAGGCGGAGCTCGCGGTAACCCGCCTTATAGGCCTCGACCACGGCATGGCGTTCGTCGTCGGTGGCATCGGGGGCAAGCTCGCGCAGCGCAAAGGGCAGGCTCAACCCGACGATCCGGCGGACCTTGTTGCGTTCGGGCGCGGCCAGGCCGGTGTTGCGGAAGGCCAGTTCCATCGTCTCGCAGATCGCCGCCTGCCCATCGACCAGCGTGCCGTCACAATCGAAGACGACCAGCCGGCTCACTTGCGCGGGCCCTTCGGCTTGCCTTTCGCCATCGCGCCCCGCGCCCGGCGCGGCGAGCGCTGCGACTTGCGGAAGTTCTTCGCATGCTGGCGGGCCTGCTGCTTCTTCTCCTCGCGCGTCTTGGGCGGCGGATCGTCGCGCATCGGGGTGGCATCGGACAGGTTCACGTCGAACCCGAGCTGCTCCATCGAGGCGGCGAAGTGTTCGGGAAGATCGGCGGTCACGTCGAGCTTGCCGCCGTCGGGGCTGTCGATGATCAGGCGCCGCGCATGGAGGTGCATCTTGCGGCTGATCGAGCCGGTCAGGAACGCTTCCTTGCCGCCATATTTGCCGTCGCCCACGATCGGGTGGTCCATCGCCGCGCAGTGCACGCGGAGCTGGTGCGTGCGGCCGGTCAGCGGCTGCAGTTCGAGCCAGGCGGCTTTCTTGCCCACCGCGTCGACGACCCGGTACTTGGTCTTGGCCGGCTGGCCGCCCTCGTGGTCGACATGCATTTTCTCGCCGCCCGATCCGGGCTGCTTGGCAAGGGGCGCCTCGATCACGCCTTCCTTCACATCGGGCACGCCGATTACCAGCGCCCAGTAGATCTTCTTCGCCGACCGGCCCGAGAAACGCCTAGAGAAATAGGCCGCGCTGCCGGGCGTGCGCGCCACCAGCAACACGCCGCTGGTGTCCTTGTCGAGCCGGTGAACCAGCCGCGGGCGCGGATCGTCCTCGCCTTCGACATATGCGTCGAGCAGGCCGTCGACATGGTTGAACGTGTTCGTCCCGCCCTGCGTCGCCAGTCCGGGCGGCTTGTTCAGCACCAGCGCGCCCTTGGTCCGCTCGATCAGCATGGCCTGCGCCTGCTCGATCTCGGCGGGCTTGAGCTCGCGCTTCGCCTTGGGCTGCTTGTGCGGCGCATCGCCCCCCGGGGGCACGCGAATCTGCTGCCCCTCGGCCAGCCGGTCGTCGGGCTTGACCCGCTTGCCGTCGACCCGGACCTGGCCGGTGCGTGCCCATTTGCTGACCGTGCCGAAACCGACCTGCGGTAGGTGCCGCTTGAACCACCGGTCCACCCGGATGCCGTCGTCATCCGCCTCGACGGTGAAATTGCGTACTTCGTCGGAGGTATTCATCCTGCCATCCTCATCACGCCGAGACCGACCATCAGCCCGGTGATGCCCAATGCAATCGACAGCACTGCATAAAGCAGGGCGAAAAGATATTGTCCGCGTTCGATCAGCAGCACCATTTCAAGGCTGAACGCGCTGAATGTGGTGAAGCCGCCCAGCAGCCCTACACCCAGCAGCAACCGCAATTGCTCGCCTTCCCCGCTGCCATGGCGTGCCAGCCAGCCGGCCAGCAATCCCATCGCGAGACTGCCCGCGGCGTTAGCCGCCAGCGTGGCAAAGGGAAAGGCGGTCACGACCGGCGCGCCGAGCCAGCCGGTCATCGCGCGGCCGAGCTGCCAGCGCAGCACCGCGCCGAACCCGCCGCCGATAAAGACGTGCAGCGCAGCTACGAAAGGAGAGAAGGTGGACATCGCCGCTGCCCTTAGCCGCCAATTGCCCCTGCGTCATCCCGATGCTGCAGCATGCGACAAAGACTTGCCTTCGGCTGCGAGAATCCGTATGTGCGCACCCGTTCGAGCCGGTCCGGAACGGATTCGGCGCGCTTTTCGTTGAACAAGCGAAACCCCAATTCAGGAGGCATACCCCGCTTTTGCGCGGGCTCTGGCCCGCAAAGTCGAGGTATTGAAGTTTATGCAGATCATGGTTCGCGATAACAATGTCGACCAGGCCCTCCGCGCGCTCAAGAAGAAGCTGCAGCGTGAAGGCGTGTATCGCGAAATGAAGCTGCGCCGCCACTACGAGAAGCCCAGCGAAAAGCGCGCCCGCGAAAAGGCGGCTGCGGTGCGCCGCGCGCGCAAGCTTGAGCGCAAGCGGCTGGAGCGCGACGGCGCCAAGTAAGTCGCTATTGCGACTGCTACCAAGCTAAGCCATGAGGGCGCGGAGCAATCCGCGCCCTTTGCGTATCCGCCGTTGCGAATCCGGAAGAGACTTTCATGACCGAGATCACCCGCGTTCCCCTCCAGCCCATCAAGAAGGGCTCGCTGACCAAATTGTGGCTCGGCGTGCTGCTTGCCGTCCTCGTCGCCGCGGGTCTTGCCTGGGCCGCCATGCCGCGCGGGCTCGATGTCGAAACGGTAACTGCGGGCTCGGGCGATTCGCCGCAGCTCGGCGATGTCGTGTTCGTCAATTATGTCGGCACGCTGGCCGACGGGACCGAATTCGACCGGTCGCAGCCGCTGCCGGTGCCGCCGGGCCTGTTCCCCGAAGGCAATCCGCTGCTGCTCGAGGAAGGCGCGATCATCGACGGCTTCATCGAGGGGCTGCAGCAGATGCAGAAGGGCGGCAGCTACGTGCTGACGATCCCCGCCGATCAGGCCTATGGCGCCGAACCGCCGCCGGGCTCACCGATCCCCGCCAACGCCGATCTGGTGTTCGAAGTGGAAGTGGTCGACTTCATGAGCCGCGACGACTTCCAGGCACGCGCCGCTGCCCTCCAGCAGATGATGGGACAGCAGGGCGCCGACGGCCAGGCGGGACCCCCGCCGGCGCAATAGTCCGGCCGCCGGGGGAGGGCGCATGACCGAGGCAACCGCCGTTCACGCGCCCGCAGCCCATGCCGACTGGCCGCTGCGGCCCTGGGCGCTCGCCGTCCTGCTGGGCGTCGCCGGGCTCGCCGTCCATCTGCTGTCCGACTGGAACGCGGCCGACATGCCGCCGTGGCGGGCCGCGCTCGCCGCCGCTTTCGTCTTCGGTCCGCTGGCGCTGGCCTTCACCGTCGAGCGTATCCGCTGGCAGGAGCCGCTGGTCTTCGCCGGGCTGGTCGCGCTGGTCATGGCGGGAATCGCCTGGCGGGTGACGAGCGCGGGCGACCGCTATGCCGACGAGCCTTTCTGGGTCGCCGCCGGGCTGGTCGCGATAACGCTGGCCCTGCCGCTGTTCCAGGCGGGGTTCCACCGGATGCGCTGGCGGACAGCCTACGACCAGACCCACTTCCATGTCTGGACCGATGCGATCAGCGGCGCCGGGGCACTCGCTTTCACCGGCGTATCGTGGCTGCTGGCGGTGCTGCTCGCCGCGCTCTTCTCCGCCATCGATATCGACTTGGTCGAGAACGTGGTCGACGAGGCCTGGTTCGGCTGGATATTCTCGGGTGCGGCATTCGGCGCCGCTCTGGGCGTGCTGCGCAACCAGTTGAAGATCATCGGCACGCTGCAATCGGTGGTGATGCTGGTGTTCTCGATTATCGCCGTGCCGCTGGCGGCCGCGCTGGCGATCTTCCTGCTGGCCGTGCTGGCAAGCGGTATTGCGGTGCTGTGGAATGCGACCGAAAGCCCCACGCCGCTGCTGCTGTCGGTGGCGGTGGCGGGCTTCGTCCTGGTCAATGCGGTGATTCGCAACGCCGATCACGAAGTCAGCGCAAATCGCGTCTTGCGCTGGGCCGCTTTGGTGCTGGCGCTGGCGATCTTCCCGCTGGCGCTGCTGGCGGCAGTCTCGACCGGAACGCGGGTCGCCGAATACGGGCTCAGCCCCGAACGGCTCTGGGGCATCGTCGCGGTGGCGGTCGCGGTCGCTTACGGCATGGCCTATTTCATTGCACCGATCCGCGGACGACTGACCGGCTGGATGGACCGCGTCCGCACCGCGAACATGCATCTCGCGGTAGCGACATGCGGGCTGGCCTTCGTGCTCGCGCTGCCGCTGTTCGATTTCGGCGCGATCTCCGCGAGGAACCAGATCGCCCGGCTCGAAAGCGGCAGGGTTGCGGTGGACGACTTCGACTTCGACGCGCTGCGCTGGGAATTCGGCGAGGCCGGGCGCGAAGGACTGGCGCGGCTGGCGAAGGGCAGTGATGCCGAGGTGGCAGAACTCGCTGCCGGTGCCCTCGCGCAGGAAGCCCGCACCTATCGGGATGTCGAGAGAGGCACCGAACGCAACGAGCGGCTCGCGAATTTGCGGATGCAGTTCGAGGACGAGACGCTGCGCCGCCACGTCGAGAACCACGTGCGCGCCTCGCCGTGGCGCTGCGACAACCCTTGCGTGGCGCTGGATGCCGGGGCCGGCGACAATGGGCGGCGCAGGGTCGCCCTGGTCGAGGACGGGCGCATCGCCTGGGAAGAGTTCGATCTTGCCGGGCCCGCCGATCAGACAGCGGTAACGGCAGCCCGCGAAGCCGCGATCAGGGCGGAGTTCGACGCGCCCAATCAGCGCGCGGGATCGCAGGTGGAAATCCGCGAATGGACCGGGCGGCGGGTCTATATCGACGGTCAGCCCGCAGGCGATCCCTTCGAATAGCATTGCGCTGCAGCATCGCTGCTTGAAGCGGGCCGCGCGCGCGGCTAACGCGCGAGCATGTCAGTCACACGCGAAGAAGTGGCCAAGATCGCCTCGCTCGCCCGCATCAAGATGGGCGATGACGAACTCGATACGATGGTCCCCGAACTCAACAATATCCTCAACTGGGTCGAACAGCTGGGCGAGGTCGATACCAGCGGCGTCGAGCCGATGACCGCGGTCATCCCCAACACGCTGCGCCTGCGCGACGATGTTGTCGACGCTGACCCGCTGACCGCTGGCGGACGGCGCGAGGATGTGCTGGCCAATGCCCCCGCCGCCGAACACGGCTTCTTCGGCGTGCCCAAGGTGATCGAATGAAAAGCCACGCATTTTCATTCGATCATCCTGAACAGCGGCTAAGCCGCGCGTGTTTCAGGATCCAGGAACAGGAACGCAGCTCTTTAGGGGACGACACCGTGATTGTGGCGAAATGGACCCTGAAACAAGTTCAGGGTGACGAGGCATGAGCGAATTGACCGATCTCGGCGTCAAGGCGATCCGCGATGGCGTGGCGGGCGGCAGCTTCACCGCGCGCGAAGTGGCGGAAGCCTTCAACGCCGCCGTGGCCGAAGCGGCCGACCTCAATGCCTTCATCGTGACCACGCCGGACCATGCGCTGGCGGCGGCCGATGCCGCCGATGCCAAACGCGCCAGGGGCGAGGATCTGGGCATCATGGGCGGCGTGCCGATCGGCATGAAGGACCTGTTCGCCACGAGGGGCGTGCAGACCACCGCTGCGAGCCATATTCTCGAAGGCTTCACGCCGCAGTACGAAAGCACTGTCAGCCAGAAGCTGTGGGATGCGGGTGCGGGCATGCTGGGCAAGCTCAATCTCGACCAGTTCGCGATGGGTTCCTCGAACGAGACCAGCTATTTCGGCAATGTCTCTTCGCCGTGGAAGAAGAACGGCACCAATGCCGCGATGAGCCCGGGCGGTTCGTCGGGCGGTTCGTCCAGCGCGGTCGCCGCGCGGATCGCGCCCGCTGCCACCGGCACTGATACCGGCGGTTCGATCCGCCAGCCCGCCGCCTTCACCGGTATCTGCGGGATCAAGCCGACCTATGGCCGCTGCAGCCGCTGGGGCGTCGTCGCCTTCGCCTCCAGTCTCGACCAGGCGGGCCCGATGGCACGCAGTGTCGAAGACTGCGCGATCATGCTCGAGGCCATGGCCGGTTTCGATCCCAAGGACGCGACCAGCCTCAAGCTGGAAGTGCCGCAGTGGGAAGCGGGCCTGTCGGCAGACCTCAAGGGCAAGAAGATCGGTATCCCGAAGGAATACCGGATGGACGGCACCGACGAGGCCATTCTCAAGAGCTGGGAACAGGGCAAGGAATGGCTGCGCGATGCGGGCGCCGAGATCGTCGATATCTCGCTGCCGCATACCAAATACGCGCTGCCCGCATATTACATCGTCGCGCCTGCCGAGGCATCGAGCAATCTCGCGCGCTATGACGGCGTGCGCTATGGCCTGCGCGACCTGCCTGACGGGGCGGGCCTGCAGGACATGTATGCCGCCACCCGCGCCGCCGGGTTCGGCGACGAGGTCAAGCGCCGTATCCTGATCGGCACCTATGTGCTGAGCGCCGGCTTCTACGATGCCTATTACACGCAGGCGCAGAAGATCCGCACGCTGGTGAGCCGGGACTTTGAGCAGGCGTTCGGCCAGTGCGACGCGATCCTCGCGCCGACCACGCCGACCGCCAGCTTCCCGCTGGGTTCGCTCAATGAAGACCCGCTGACGATGTATCTCAACGATGTCTTCGCCGTGCCGGCATCGCTGGCCGGCCTGCCCGCGATGAGCGTACCCGCCATGGTCAATGACGACGGCCTGCCGCTCGGGCTGCAGATCGTGGGCAAGCCCTTCGACGAACAGGGTGTGCTCAACACCGGCCTCGCGATCCAGCAGCGCGCCGGGTTCGACGCGCAGCCGGAGAAATGGTGGTGAACGAGGCCATCTTCACGCTGGTCGCCGCGGTGGCGGTGCTGGGCGTGATGGCGCTGCCCGCGATCCTGTCCAAGCGGATCAACCACGGCGAGGCGCGGTTCAAGAGTGACAATGGAAAGCCGAAAGACGATGAGTAACTACCGCATCCAGGGCGCAACGGGCGAATGGGAGGTCGTGATCGGCCTTGAGGTCCATGCGCAGGTCACCTCCAACGCCAAGCTGTTCAGCGGCGCGTCGACTGCCTTCGGTGCCGAGCCCAATACGCAGGTCAGCCTCGTCGATGCGGCAATGCCCGGCATGCTGCCCGTGCCCAATCGCGAGTGCATCCGCCAGGCGGTGCGCACCGGCATGGCGATCGAGGCGCAGATCAACCAGTGGTCGCGGTTCGACCGCAAGAACTACTTCTATGCCGATTTGCCGCAGGGCTACCAGATCAGCCAGCTCTACCACCCGCTGGTGGGTGAAGGGCAGCTGCTGATCGATGCCGACGAGAAGGCCGGCATTCCCGAGGACAAGGTCATCGGGATCGAACGGATCCATGTCGAACAGGATGCGGGCAAGCTGATGCACGACCAGCATCCGACAATGTCCTATGTCGACCTCAACCGCAGCGGCGTGGCGCTGATGGAAATCGTCTCGATGCCCGACATGCGCAGCCCCGCCGAAGCGGGCGCCTATGTCCGCAAGCTGCGTTCAATCCTGCGCTATGTCGGTTCGTGCGACGGCAATATGGAAGAAGGCTCGATGCGCGCAGACGTCAATGTCAGCGTGCGCAAGCCCGGCGGCGAGCTGGGCACCCGGACCGAGACGAAGAACGTCAACTCGGTGCGCTTCGTGATGCAGGTCATCGAATATGAAGCCAACCGCCAGGTCGACGTGATCGAGAATGGCGGCAGCGTGGACCAGGAAACGCGGCTGTTCGATCCCGGCACCGGCACCACCCGGACCATGCGCAGCAAGGAAGATGCGCATGACTACCGCTATTTCCCCGATCCGGACCTGCTCCCGCTCGAACTGGAGGACAGCTTCCTCGAGGAATGCCGCGCCTCGCTGCCCGAACTGCCCGATGCCAAGCGCAAGCGGTACGAAAGCGAACTGGGCCTGACGCCTTACAATGCGCGCGAACTCACCGCCGAGGTGGAAACCTTCGCACGGTTCGAAACGCTGCTTGCGGCGACCGCTGCCAAGATCGGCAAGAGCGAAGCCAAGGTCGCTACGCAGGTCGCCAACTGGGCGCTTTCGGTCGCGCCGGGCGTGGTCAAGTCGCTGGGCGATGAAGCCGATATGGCCAATGCCACTGCCGCAGCGCAGGCCAGCATCCTGGCGATGCAGGACAAGGGCGAGATTTCCGGCGGACAGGCCAAGGAAATCTACGAAATCGTCCTCAAGGACGGCGGCGAGCCCGAGACGATCGCCGATGAAAAGGGCCTCAAGCAGGTGTCCGATACGGGGGCGATCGAGGCCGCCATCGAGGAGATCCTCGCGAACAATGAGGACAAGGTCGAACAATATCGAGGCGGCAAGGACAAGCTGTTCGGCTTCTTCGTCGGCCAAACGATGAAGGCGATGCAGGGCAAGGCCAATCCCGCGGTGGTCAACCAGATCCTCAAGGACAAGCTTGGCTGAACCGTCCCGGCGCCTGACCAAGGCAATGCCCGGGGTCCGCTAGGCCGGGCCGCAG